>Ga0233431_1000005_pt1 | contig 921657 bp, 959 predicted proteins | sample SI_118_April2016_FD_179867 | JGI IMG/M metagenome (GOLD analysis project Ga0233431, IMG submission 179867) | Seawater microbial communities from Saanich Inlet, British Columbia, Canada - SI_118_April2016_200_MG | ecosystem: Environmental > Aquatic > Marine > Inlet | place: Canada: British... | reverse complement strand
AAATAGAAGTAATAAATTCTAACTTAAGCCCCTGTAGCATAGTCGCTATTGCGGCAGACTTGTAAAATCAAGATTTTCTTGATTTCAGATATCTGCAGGTCGTGGGTTCAATTCCCACCAGGGGCTTTTTACTCATTAAGTATAAGTTCCCTAATTTAATCCGGAAAGGTTATCTCTAGGGTTTATTGTTTTATAACGAGCTTTTTCTTGGCACTAATAAAATGAAAGAAAATAAGCTGGATATATACCCACATCTAAAAAACGTGTATAGTAAAAGGATTGAGAGTTTGAAGGTTGCAAAGATTAGCAACAAAAACAGAGAGTTACTGTTCAAATGGGTTGATTACCTGAAAGCTTCTGGTATTGGTAAGATAAGAATTTCAAAGCTGTTAGGACAAACATTTAAGATATTTAGTTATGAAGAAGATGGCAAACAAGTATTTTCTGCAAATCTTGAATCAGCTACAATCGAAGATATCACTAAATTAGTATCATACATTAATTTTAAAGATGATTACTCCGAGGCCACTAAATCTGATTATAGGAGATGGTTGAAACAGTTTTATCGATGGTTTGAAGAGAACGATTTGCGGATTGATAGTGATGAGAAGAATGTTCGTAGGGATGCTCATAAGTTTTATACTTTTATTAGAAGGGAAATTAAGAGAGCTTACAAAAAAGACAAAATTGACCCCAGTACGATTCTTAGCGATGAAGATATCAATTTAGTGGTCACTAAAGGGTGCAGAACAGCAAAAGAACGAGCCATGATAAAATTCTTGCATGAAACAGGGGTAAGGTGTGGAGAACTATTAAATCTTAAGGTGAAACATATTGAGTTCAAAAAGAATTTAGGTTTTGCACATGTTGATGGTAAGAGTGGGAAAAGAACTGTTGAGTTCGTTACATCAATGCCTTTAATGACTCAATATTTAACCAACCACCCCAATAAAGATGATGTGGAAGGTTATTTGTGGCTAGGTGAAAACAACCGATTCAGAGACAGGCCTATGATTAGGATAGGTGTTGAAAGGTTAATCAGAAGATGTTTTGATAGAGCTGGAGTGAAAAAGAAAAATAACCCGCACTGGTTCCGACACAGCCGAGCAAGTTTGAACGCTCCATACTGGGCAGAAGTTATCATGTGTAAATATTTTGGATGGGTTGCAGGTAGTGATCAGCTTAAGACTTACGTGCATCTTTGCCAAAAAGATGTTGATTCAGCATTCAAAAAGATGAATGGGATACAGGACGAAGAAGAGGTTGAGAATAAAAACCAAATTTGCGGGTGTGGAATGGTCAATGATAATTTCCAAAAATATTGTGGAAGATGTGGTAATCCATTAAGTGTCGCAACAGCACTACAAGACCAAGACACCATCAAATCAGAAACGAACAATACTATCAAAGAAATGATGGCGATGTTCAGTAATCCGGAAATGTTGAAAGCATTTGTAGAGTTTAAGAGATCCATTATAGAAGGTGATTGAGAAAGAAAATCAAGTTCCCGAAGAAGTAACTTTGATTAGTAAAGAACCAGTGTTTGATGAAAATAAAGTAAAAGTGTTGGATTTACGAGACAAAGGGTGGGCCATGGAAACAATAGCAAAAGAGTTAGGGATTAGTTATGGAACTGTTAATAGAATATGTAGTAGGAAAAATGTAACTCAAATATATTAAGAAAGTTAAGAAGAAATGTTAAACTGTTAATGGAAATTGTTCAAAATCCTAAACTGTTGGCTAAGTTTAATGAGTTTAGTTTTGATTAACGATCTCTACGCTAGAGATAACTAAAAGTTTATTAAGTAAAAGTATATTCTATTGTGTATGAAAAACTATTTATCTATTGCTTCAATTGTAGGTATTACTGTTGCAATCATAGGACTCTTGATAGGAATTTTTGTTGCAATTTTCTTTTTACAAGAGAGGCACCCATTATATTTTGAAGATCAATATGGTACTTCAGTAGTAGGAGATGTTTACCTTAATGAGGTATATCTTGGTAAAACAGTGAATGGCAAAGTTTTTATTGAAAAGTTTACTACAGGAGAAGTTAAAATAATAACATATAAGAATGGAGAAGAGTATAGAAATTATTTTGAGATTTATCCTGATGATAAAGATTATGACCTTGTTTTTAATGTAGAGTTTACTGATGATGATAAAGTTAATTTAGTAAAAGAAAACGAATATTATGATTATGTTGGTGCTATTGAGTATGATAATGAGGAACTAAGAGCAGAAGCAACAAAAGCAACTGAGGGTTGTTATTCTGGTGAGAAAGAGTGCCAGATAGTTAGTATATACGAATATGTTCTCTCTGAATATAAATACTTTAGTGATGCAAGGAATGATGAACATATTCAATCACCAGCTCAAACAAAACAATTTAAGGGAGGGGATTGTGAAGATCTTAGTATATTATTAAATAGCTTTCTAGAAAACATTGGAGTGGAAACATATATGGCTTTTACAGAAGATCATGCTTATTCATTAGCTTGTGATGTTGATCCAGAACTAATCTCTGATAACGTTCTTGCTTATTTTTATGGTAGTGAGTTGATTGATGATTCAACCACTGTTATTGATATGGGAGAATCTGAAACTTGGTATTATGGTGGCGATGAAACTTTCAACGGCAAGGATGTAAATAACATTATTGGAGAAATAAATTCAGACATCCCAATAATTGTTTTTGCAGTTGATGATGAAGAAGAATATCAAAATTTTCTAAATGATTACGAATTTGATGTTGTAGAAGGGTCTTATTATGAAGATGTAACTAATTTAAACTTCAATTTTAATATGTTAAATACTGGTGGACTAGTAATATATAACCCTAATTACGGTACTGCTACAATAGATTTGGATATGGAAGTTTATGTTAATTATGTCGCTGTTGATTTAGATGATTTTGAAATAACCACATATGAAGTAGATGGTAAGACATGTGTTCCAATGGACCCTTCTGCCGGTGAAATGAGTTATGTTGGTTATGATTCAGTTGAGGATGAAGAAGTAACTCTTGTAAATACTTTAACGGGAGAAATATATGGTTAAGAAGAAAGAAGAAGTTGTGAAAGGTATTTCTTTAGATAGAACTGTTATATACAAAGAAGTTAATAAAAGAATTCAACGATTACTTATTACTGCTGGAGCTTTATTAGTAGTGGGAATTATAGTGATGGTGTATGTAATTCTTGAAAGAAGTATTTTCTTATTTATTGTTTGTAACTTAATCTTTATATATTCCATTTATTTATTCTATCTTAGTTTCCAAAGAAGTGAAGATCCGTTTAAACATCCCGATCTGAATCATTTCCTTAAATGGGCAGAACATTATGGAGATATAGCCATTTTAATGGATGAAGAGCTTAAATGGAACAGAAAAGCTCATTTTTCCAACGCTTTTTTCACAGACAGTTTTGTTTTTACACCTTCTTTTTATAGATATGGGTGGTTCCACTTTACAGAAATATGTTGGGCGTATAATAATGTTACTAGTAATTACACAAATGGTATTCCTACTGGTAAGGATTATGCAGTTAATGTTCATTTAGATAATGGGACATTGCTTAAGATTAAAATATGTAAATCTGAAGAACTATTAAAACATTTGTTGGAAATCGCACCATTTGCGATTTATGGTTATACTGATCAATTAAAAAGTTCATGGGAAAATAATGCTCTTAATTTTATTAACAATGTTCAGCATAGAAAGAAACAATTCTTTGATAACCCTAAAAAATTCATTGAAGAACACTTTGAATAAATTTAACTTAAAATTAATTAGTGTCTAACTATCACAATAACAAATCCTTTTTCTGATTTAGAAGGCTTGATATGTAACCACTTATCAAGTTGTCTTTCATTTTGTTCATAAAATCTTTCAGCATATTTGTTACTAAATGTTACTTTTATTACGTCAGAGAATTTCATTCTGTCGTAATGTGGAGTTATATCTTTTACTATAAAGCCCTTCTTTTCTAAGTTTTCTTTCAATTGTTTTGCAGTATATTTTGGGTTTGATATTATAAAATCCTTTAATATTGGTATCTTCCTTAATTCACTGTTCTTCTTTAAAATCAGACAGGGCAAATGGTTGTTTATAATAAAATCTCGTAATTTTGTATTAATAATGTATGCCAGTACAGGATTATTAGAGGTGTATGCCAATGCAATCCTTTCTGCGGCAGACATTTCTTCTGGATTCTTCTTTTTTATATTTTCTTCTTTTGTTTTTTGAACATTCTTTTTTTTATTAGTTGTTTTCTTTAAACCATGTTTATTAAGTTCTTCTTCGAAATCCATTTACTTAATAAATCAAAGAAATATTATAAACTTAACTTAAAAAAAGAAAAAAATTAATTACTAACAAGCATTAATACTCCATTTCTATTACCATTAAGGCTACCTGAAGCAATATAATCTCCATTACTAGTTTCCATTACACTTGAGAAATAATCTTGTCGTGATCCAAAAACTTTATTCCATTCTTCTGTTCCATTTTGATCTACTTTTATTAACCAAGAACCTGCATTCCCTTCAAATCCATAGGTATGTCCTGCAATAATGTATCCTCCATCGTTGGTTAAAGAAATTTCTCCTGCAGCATCGCTAAATTCATCTCCAAATGAATTTGTCCACTGGACATTCCCTTGAGAATCTATTTTCATAATCTTTAAGTCATCAACACGATTATCCTCACTACTACCTCCTCCTGCCATAATATAACCATTATCTGAAGTTTGTTTTATTGAGTACATTCTAGAATCATTATACGTTTTTCTCCATTCTTCCTCTCCAACATTATTAGTTTTTATAAGATAAGATTTGTAACCTCCACTAGTAAGGGTTATAAACCCATCATTAGTTTGAATTATATCCAATAATTTTGTTCCCATGATTGATTTGTTCCATTCTTCTTCACCTTCACTATCAGTTTTAAGTAACCAACCCTGACGATTTGATTGACCAACAAGTATAAATCCATTATCTGAAGTCCCTATAACTTTCCAAAAAGAATCTTCACCATCTCCACCATAGGTTTTATTCCAGATTATTTCTCCATTAATATCAACTTTTACTAACCAACCATCATTTAATACTGCATCATATGAATATGTATGTCCTGCTAGAATAAAGTTTCCATCGTTTGTTCTATCCATTGAAAGAAAAAAGTCTCTATCCTCTTGTCCTATTAATTTTGTTAGAAGTTGTTCTCCATTACTATCTAAGTGAATAAAGTAACCATCATCGTTTTGATTTGTATGTCCAGTAATAAAAAAACCTCCATTATCATCTTCTTCAACATCCCTTACATGTCTGCCAAATTCCTTTTGCCAAATTACCTCATGTGTTAAATTAGGAGTATCAATAACGGTAATTACAACTGCAATGGAAACCTCATATTCACCATCAGTAACAATAAATATCACTTCATATTCTCCTGCTTGGTCATAACCAGGTGTCCAACTAAATTCTTGTCCATCAAAAGTAGCCATTTCGGGTAGATTTTCTGCAGAATAACTTAATATGTCTCCTTCAGTATCAGTAGCATTAACAATAAATGATAACATTTCTCCTTCATTTATCTCTTGATTTTCAATATTATCTAAAACGGGAGCATTATTATCCATCACACAAGCACCTTCTTCTAGAACGTATCCCTCATTACAACTAAATTCACACTCAGGATAAGCACTGACAATCCCATTCTCAACTTCTTGAATATCACATAATCTTTGTACACAAATACCTTCTTCTAGAATATATCCTTCATTACAACTAATCTCACAATCAGGGTAGCTGCTTACATCTCCGTTTTCAACCTCGTGAATATCGCAGAATCTTTGTACACAAGCACCATCTTCACAAACATAATCAGAACCTAAACTAGTACATTTTTTCTGCATTCTAACATACTTATTGTTCTTACAAACACTTTCAAACAAATAAGTCTTACCATTAGAGAAAGTATGACACCGGTCTTCTATTCCTCTCTGATATATGTTAGAAGTAACTTTTCCTTTAGTAAAATAATCATTTCCATCTGAATCAGAACACCAAGGCCTATCAGAATTACTTTGAGCTTCTTCATAACATTTATTTGAACATTTTTGATATTGAGTATAATCTCCACTTTCCCTTGCTTCTGAATAAATTGTTTTACATTCCTCTTTCCAACAATCCCAAAACATGGCCAATTCTTTAGAGTTTAATACATTAGAATTTTCTTTTCCTGCAATTACTTGAGTGCTTCCAATTAACAATAAACTAAGTATGATTAAAATTATATATTTTTTCATTCTTTAAGTTCCCCCACTTACTTAATAAAACAAAAATCAACACTTTTAGATGTAAAAGCAAAGAGATATTATAAATTTAACTTAAAAAAATAATTAATTATTTATCTCCTGTACCTATAATGCCTTCCAAGATTAGTACTTCTTTCTAAATCCCATAATGCCCATATACAGACAAAAACAAACAATACCATTGCTAAAAGAATTTGTCCACCCCCTCCATATTCACTACCCATTCCACCAAAGAATAACCTCAACGAGATAACTATAATTAATAATTTAAGTATTACTATTATTACTTTCTTATTTTGATAACTCTTCTCTTCTTCAATTTCTCTTTCTCGTATCTTCTCTAATTCTTTCGCATGTATTCTATTATATCTCTTACTTAATTTTCTACCTTCTTCATAAGGCATATTTGTGATGCCATGCCATTTTTGAAAGCTATCAGAACGACATTTAGGACAAAAAGGCGAATTACCATATTGTTTACGTTGTGTCCAAACATACCCGCATTCGCATTTATAACAATCTCCGTATGACATTTCTTATAGAAATCAAAGAAATAATATAAATTTAACTTAATTTATGGTAACCATTCACAAGCTACTCCATCTTGGTCACCATCTAACCAGTGGACATCATTAGTAATACCACCACAAGATTCAAACACGTTCTGAGCTTCTGCCTGGGTATTAAAATCTGAACAGTCATATTTATTGTCTGAACATATAGTTCTTTCCATGCCTTGCATTAAATTATCAGAATGACATTTGGAATTGTCCATGTTTAAATTAAATTTATTACTTTGAGCGAAGAAAAATTTATTTTTATATGTCTTAACTTCACAACCCATTTCTAACATTAAATCATTATAACTCCCTATAAAATCACCATTTACAGGGTTATATACTAAAGGTCCTTTATCTCTTGTAATCACAAAAACATAAATATGGTCATCATTTTTACAAGTGTCAGTTATGGCACATCCATAATCATCATAAGTCAGATCATAATTAAAATACCCAAAAGGGTTAATTACAAATAGAGGAAATCCAGCTTTAATTACTTGACCAAATACTGTTGTTGAATGTCTTCTTAAATAATAAGCACAATAGTACTCATCATCAGAGTTTGTTTGAGTATCTAATGAATTACAACTATTTTTTGCTAAGTATTTTTCAACATTTGCACTTGTTGGAGCAATACCAAAAACAACTTTAAAGGCAATTAAAATTAGAATCGTAAGTAATAAAAATATAAACAGACCTCTTAATAATTCTTTTTTAATCATTTATCATATATGATATATTAAAATATTATAAATTTAACTTAAAAAAAGAAAAATAAGTTATTCTGTAGTTGCTTCTACTTCTTCTTCATATGGTTCAATATAGATAGAAACATCTTGAGTTAATATTTGGTAAGTGCTGACTTTAGTTGTTTTTGTTTCATATCCTGATTTAGTTACTGTAACATCATATGTCCATCCTCCCCTTACACAAAATTTAGCTATTTTTCCCATAGTATATGGTTCAGTAATAACCCTCCCACGATAATCAGAGCGGTCAACATCAATACTATAATCATCTGCTATATCAGAAAATGAAGTATAAACATACACTGTAACCACTCCTAATCTAAAATCTCCAGAAATTCCTGAACCTAATTTTTCTGAAGAACAAACAGGGTCTACTTCTACTTCAGGTTCAACCTCAACTTCAGGTTCAACCTCAACCGATTGACAAACTAAATTCCAACATTTCTCATTATTGCCACAATCATTATTATAAACGCATTCTACCCCACACTTCCCTTTAACGAAAACATTGTTAATTTCATCTTTACATCCATCAGACTGCATTTCACAAGAGAAGTAATCTCGGCCTCTACACCTATCAGTAGAACATTCATCAGTACAAGTTTCTTCTGTAAAACTTTCAGCAGGGGTTTCTTCTACTATGTCTTCAGTAGGAGGTTCTGTAGATATTGAATTATCTGTTTCATCATTATCACAGATTTTATTGTTGTTAGAATCTAAACAACAATCAGTACCGTGTCTCATGTATGGTTCTTCGCAAACTACTGCTTTATTTGAAATTCTTTCTAAATCTTCATCAGATAATTCAGATAAATCACAACCCATTAATATAACACTTAATAGAATTAATCCTAAAATCATTATTTTTTTCATTTTGTAAACCCCTTAATTAAATTGCTATCTTTTATTGCTTATTCCCACAACCAGAACAAAATTTATCTTTATCATTTAACTTATTTCCACACTCAGTACAGAACTTACCACTTTTACTTTTCTTTTCTTTTCTTTAATAGGTTCTTCCTCAGTTATGGAATCCTCAATATTATCTAAAATTTCACTTAACTTTTTATCATAATAACCAAATGATAACCCTTTTCCAATCATATTTAAATTTACAGTGGTCTTGCCTTTACCTCTTACAAAACTGGTTGTTATTTTCGCTCGTTTTGATTTTGATAATGCTTCAATCATCCCTGCATCAAAATCAACTTTGGTTAATGAAGTAAAAAGTTTAGAAGACAATATTGCTCCTTTAGTAGCATCAAAAACTTCTTCATAATCACAATTAAAAGTGTGAGAATCATGTCTTGTGCTGGAAATCATTGATGGCTTTATGTCATCATCCTTCTTTTTTACTTCTTGAATTAACTTCTTCGTAGCTCCATAAACAATAGCACCACCAATCAATTTTTTACCCCATCCCATTTCCACCACCTTCTATTACTTTACAGGTATAATCTTTTGTATCACATATTTCTCCAGAGTTGCAATGTTTGTTCAATGTGCATTTAACACTCTCACATTTTATTTTCCATCCTCCATCAATACAATTAAATTCACACACTTTACCTTCATCTGTCGAAATCGGTGGTCTATAATCTGTAGCTTTGCAAGAACCTGATATTTCTAACCATTCAACATTTTCACTACTTTGTTCGGAAATACTGTTAACTGGAACATTTTGTTCAACGTAATAATTTTTAGTACAACCAACAATTAAAATTAAACTTAAAATCATTAATGATATTAGTATTATTTTTTTCATTTTATGTTTGGTAATCAAAGAAATATTATAAATTTAACTATCATATTGGTAGATTATCACCAACAAAAGCTTTATATATAAATATTGGGTTACTTATACATTACATGAAGAAAATAATATTTAATCTATTAATAATAATTTTGCTGAGTTTAATTCTTACTGGATGTTCACAAAAAATTACAGTACAAAACAATAACTTAAAAGAAATTAAAGCAAATTGCTATTTTCAAGGAAGTCAATTTGGACTTGATCCTCTTATCATTTGTACTTTTATAAATAAAATGAGTCAGATTGGAGAAAAGTGTTTTAGCATATATGAAATTAAAATTGATGTTAATGGAGAAGAATCTATTAGTGCTAAACACAAACTATGTTCGGGAGAATTACTACCTAATCAAGCAAGTGATCCTAAGATTGTTTCTTTTGAGAGTGAAAAACCTCAAAATGCAGGGAGTTCATCTATTAATAGAGAACAGATAGAATTTGATGTGATGGGTGGTAAAGTAATATATACTCTACGGGTAGAACTAATTTAAATATTAATAAAATGGCGTCTCACAAACATAAAAAAGAGCATAAATCGAACAAAAAGCATTCAAAGTGGAAAATTCCATTATTTATAGTTGGAGTTATTTTGGTTTTGGCTATCTTGTTTTTACTTCTTGTACCTACTAAAACAATGAGTTATCAAGTAGAAGTTCCATATGAAACTACTGAAACTTATACTGAAAAAGAACCATATACAGTTCAAGATCCATACACCATACAAGTGCCATATGAAACTCAAGAAGCATATGAAAAGCAAGAAGCATATACTACTACTGAAACTTATACGGATTATGTTTCTGAAACTTATTATGATGAAACAGAAAACTGTGATGCAAAATCTATCTGTGAGTGTGTAGATACAAGTTGGTGGACTGGGAATTGTATAAAATGTGTTTGTACTCAGCAGAACCCTATACAAAAAACAAGACCTGTAACAAAATACAGAACAGTTACTGATTATAAAGCAGTTACTAAATATAAAACCGAAACAAAATATCGTTCGGTTACTAAGTACAAAGATGTTCAAAAAACAAGAACAGTTATGAAAACTAAAATGGAAAATAAGTACTATGAAGTAAACTGGTTACTTAAATTTAGGTTACCATGGAGATTACACATTTTTTAGATCTATGGTTGGGGTTCTTTAAATGAAAAAAATAATTATAGGCTCAGCGGCGGGTATTTTTGTTGTTGTACTTATTTTTGTAGGAATTGCTTCTTACACAACTTATTATGGTCATTTGTCTGAATCTGAAGAATTACAAAAATCACAACAAATAAAATCCACGCAACAGAAAATAAATGATGAATTTTATCAATCTCAACAAGAAATAAGCCAAATAGATTCTAAAACTCAGCAAGAAGAAAGGGAGTTTATTGAAAGTCAAAAACAACAAGCAGAACTGATAAGACAAGCCGAAAGTGCTGCTAATTCTATGGATCAAGATGGCGATGGACTTACTCTTGCTGAAGAAGAGAAATTAGGTACAAGTGATAATAACAAAGATTCTGATTTAGATGGTGTACCTGATCCAGATGATTTACATCCAGCAGGAGGAGGAGAAAATAATAGGTTTTCTGTGAATTGGGAAACAGGAGGATATCAACATACTACTTCGTTTGGTATTCCATCAGACAGATACCAGTGGTATAAACAAATGCCCCGTGGATGGTGTTGTGAGGGATGGGATAAATTTGCAACTTATAATGATCCAACAATACAATCAATTTCTGAAGATATTATTGATTATTCCAAAGGAAGCGAGTGTTTGTATTGTGCAGCGATAGACTTCGTTGAATCAATGATTTATCAATATGATATTGATTATAACAAGAACAGAGAATATCCTAAATTTGCGATTGAAACAATAGTTGATCAACGAGGAGATTGTGAAGATACATCTTTTTTAATGGTAGCAGTTCTTAAAGCATTAAATATTGATTCAGTAATATTAATTTATAGTGGTCATGCTGCTGTTGGTGTTGCTTGTAATGATTGTTCTGGAACTTATTATAATCATAGAGGCAAAAAGTTTTACTTTCTTGAATCAACTAGTGCCCCTGGGCAATGGGAATTAGGGAAAATATGGGGCAAGTATGGTAGTGAAACTCCACAAATAATAGACATTTATTAGTTAAATGTCTTTGCACTTTAAGTGGGTGGTAGTACGTCCACTGCCTTACAATATAATCCATTTACACATTTTGTTGGATTGATGGTTTCAGCACAATTTGTATAATGTTCTACTTTTTCTTCACATAAATTGGTTTCACAAGAGAAGTATCTTTTAGAAACAATTTCACCATCACAAAAGTTTTCTATTTCTATCTCATGTTTTCCATTTTGATCATCGCAAAATATGCCATATTTAACATTACATTCAGTAATACATTGAGAAGAATCAGAAACAGCCGTTCCATCAGAACATACATATTTAGTTTGTGAACAACCTACAACTAAAACTAGACTTAATAATAAAGTTATAATCATTATTCGTTTCATTTTGTCAACCCTCCAACTAAATTTACCTTTTTCTGCAAATTTAGATTCCCTTCTCTATTTAATATTAATTAATCATATTGAGCAGGACATTGATTATTTACACAATCACTCATATATGGGCAATCAGCTTTGCTTTCACAATAAAGATTTAAATCTTCAAAATTTAGATTTGTTTCAAACATTGCACTTGCTCCATCAGTCCATAAAACATCAAATCCAATATCATGAACGCCGGTATATTTATTATCTAAACAATTTTCTTCTGTACAGCCATATAATAAATTTCCCTTATCACAATAAGTCCATGAATTAAAATAATTAAGAGAACTACCTTTATAAGGTCTCAATTCAAAAAGATTCTCTTCTGAATCTATCCATAACGCTACTTCTTCTATTTCTTTGTTTAGATATTCGTCATGAGAAATATATTTTACACAGAATACATTACCTCTCATACCAGCAGGACCTCCTGACATCTTTCTCATACTTTCAAATTGAATATTTATTACAGGTAGTTTTTCTTCAACTACTAATTCTTCAGTAACTGGTAAAGTAGTTTCAACTTCTGGTTCCTCTACTTCTTGAGGTTCATCTTCAATAATTTGATTTTCATCACTATCACAAATGTTATTATCATTATTGTCTAAACAACATTCATTTCCAACTTGAATATATGGTTTATTACAAACCATCTGTTGAGAACAACCTACAACTAAAACTAAGCTTAATAATAGAATTATAGCAATTATCTTTTTCATTTTGTCAATCCCCCTAACTAAATATAATTTAGAATTAATGTGCTAATTTATATAAATTTAACTTAAATAACTAAACTTTTCTTTTTCTTATAATTACGAATACCAAATATTAGCCCGAAAACAAACCACCAAAAAACTAAACCATACCAAGAATAAACTATCTTAAAAAGACTATAATCATTAGTGGGCATAGTGAAAACAAAAACAATAGATGCTATGAACCACCAGACTAATGCTAGAATTACATAGGAAAGAAAACCATAACCAATCCCTATTCCTATTGATTCCCCCCTATTTATTTTTGATTGTTCTTTTTGATCAATTTCATCCTGTTTTATTTGTTTTATACAGTGATTGATATATTTGATGCTCTTCTTGGTTTTTCTTGCTATATCTTCTTTAGATAGTCCTTTATCAATAAGTTCTTTAATATGGGTTCTTTCTCTTTTTTGTTTTCTTTGCTCTTCTCTTTTCTTCTGATTCTCAAATTCCTTCCTTTTCCTATTATGTTTATCTGCTTTAGTTTCAATACTATAACTCCGGCAGTGTGGACAAACTGAAGGTTTACCAACATCTTTCCTGCTTCTCCATTCATAAATACAACTTCTGCAAATGAAGTGCTGACCTTTTACCATAAATAAGAGAAGTTTAAGAAAGATTATAAATTTAACTTAAAAAAGAGAACAATAATTTTAAATATACTAAAGAATTAATGTTTAAGATAAAAGAATAGGATTACTGATGATCTTATTTTTGAATGGGTGATAAAAATGAATTTTAAAAATTTAATTATAATAATTATGTTAGGCTCTTTATTTTTTCTGATTGGTTGTGGACAAACACAAGAAGTAATTTGTAATAAACCTTATATTTTAGTTGGTAATGACTGTTGTTTAGACCAAAATGAGAATAAGATTTGTGACAACGATGAGATTAAAAAAGAATTACAACCAAAAATAGAACCTAATGTTTATAAAAATTCCGAAGAAACAAATTTAGAAGTACAATCAACTATTGATTTAATTACAGCTGATGCATCTGAATTAGCATTATATTCAAGTGAAATAAATGCTGGATATTCATTAAATCTTCAAAATTCAGGTGTTTATCAATATGATTTAAGAGAATTGCCAGAACTAAAATCAACTTCTTTAACAAGAACTTTTGTTACTAGTTATACTAAACCAGGAACTGAAACTCACGGAACAAGATATTTAACATTTTATACAAGAACTTTTGAAACTATTGAAGGAGCAGAAAAAGGATTTGATTTAATTAAAGAAAATATTAAGAGTGATGAATTATATGAAGAAAAAAATTGGGGATTACTTAAAGTTGGTGAAGAAAAAGCAATTTTTCTTAAAAAATATTTAATTGAATTTAGACCTTATTCAAGATATAATGGATTAATAAAAAGAGACAATGTAATTATGCAAGTAATTTTGACCGCTGATGGAACTGAGGGATTAATTAATGAATTTAGTGATTATATGGAAAAATTAGATTCCAAAGCAATGTCTTCAGATGTGGTTTCTTCAGAAGTTAGTTCTTCAAGTAAATCTGATTTTGGATTAGAAAAAGAGGGATTAATTGAACTAAAAGTAAACAGTAAGTCTAGAAAAGATAATATTGAAATGGAAGGAGAATATTCATATTATTCTGTTAATAATCTTCGAGAAACAGACCATAATTATTTAATTCTTAATTTATACTTAAAAAATTTAAAAATTAGTGATGAATATATAGTTGATAAATTTACAAAAAAAGGGTATGACACATCTTATAATAACTTTTTATTAAAAGATGAAAATGACAATTATTATTCTGCTAATTGGTTAAGTTTTGCTACTGGAAATAATAATGCAGATCAAATATTAAAAAAAGATAGTGGTTTTGCTACATCTTATTTTTTTGAAGTATTAGAAAGTGCAGAAGAATTTACTTTAATGGTTTATAATAAAAATGTATTAATCTATGAAGTACAGATTTAAAAGAAAGATATGTTTTTATTTAAATTTAACTTAAAAAAAGAAAAATACAAAACTGGTTGATTTGTAATTTTACTCAATTTTTTTCTTACTCTTCTTTAACTTTAAGTAAATTCCTGTTCCTAATCCAGCAACAAATAATCCCAACAACGTCCACCAAACATAGCTGGTTTCTGTACTACTTGAACTAGTTTCAACATTTGAACTTGTTCCTATAGCTGCTCCTGTTAAAGCATTATCTCCGGAGGTTGTAAATAAACCTTTAACCCAATTCCATGCTCTTTGTGCAAAACCAGGTTGTTCTGTTGCTTCACCATTAGCCATTATTTCATCAAACCCGTTAGATATATCTAAAACATCATCATTTTCAACGTTATTTTCATTTGAATCATCTATAACAGTGGGAGTATTTGGTTCATCTTCAGTAGGAGTTTCAATAGTTTGAGTTACTCTTGGACCACTACTTCCGCCGCCACCGCCTCCTCCTCCAGGAGAAGAAGGAGTACTAGGAATATCACATACTCCACAATCTGTTGAGCAAGAAGAACAGCTTTCTCCTCCATTACAAGAACCATCACCACAATAAGTTGTTTGTTCTTTGACTCCAGAATGGCTTAAACCAGATACTTTATACTTTGTTTCATTGTTTGCAAGTTCACAACTATATGGTACACTATTACCAGGACATGCAACCCATGTTTCATTTACACCATTACAGTCGCCAGTTACTTCAGTAATAGAAGTTATCTCTTGGTCTTTAATACAAATACCTGTGCCACTAGATAATTTATTCATATAAACTGTTTTAGTTTGGTTTAGAGCTGTTAAATCCAATCCACCAATTAATATGTATCCTATTGTGCTAGTATTATCTTGTTGTTCTATGGTTAGTTCTGCTAGATTACAAGAAGTCTGGGAGAGATTATAATCAAATTCTAAAATTATTGAATCATTTTCTTTAAACACAAGTGTACCATTCTCATTTGTTTGAGTTAGATTTAATGTAGTGTTAATATTATCTATGCTACCAATAAAACCATCCCCATCATAATCACAATGGTATTCATAACTTGTATTGTCTGGTTTTGCTTCTAAATCAGAATCTAAACCAGTAAGATCATAGCAACCATTTTCATCAATAAAATAACCGGTCTGACTATCATCTTCCTGACAAGCATTCAAAGTTTCTGTCCAGTTTGGAACACAATAGTCACAAGTTACTTCTTGTGTTTCCACATGAGTAACATTAGCCCACAAATCAGATTCTAAGTTAGTGAGAGCGTAACAGGTATCATAATTAAGATCATATTCAGTTCTGCTTCTGTTTTGTAATTGAGTGTTATTGATTAAACACTCATCCTGGTCTTCCCAGTCGGTCCAATCAGTATAATCTGTTTCATACTGGCAATAATCACAAGAATATGTTTCTTCTTCTGGAGAACTGTTATCAGATTCTAACCCAGTTAAAGAATAACAGTTATTGTCATCAACATAAGATTGAGTGATTTCATCTTGTATACTACACGTAGAATTTACTGGCTTCCAATCCGGAGTACAATAGTCACATTGCTGAGTATCAAATTCTGAGAAATCGTCAGAGTATACATCTGCCAAGTTTGCGAAACAACTATTATCATCAACTGCTGCATTACAATAAGTATTATCATCAGTCTGGCATTCACCATAGCTACTACAAGACCAACTAAGTTGGCAAGTATAAATATTTTCCCATCCATTAAGTTCTATGAATGGATAATTGTCCTGACTATCTTCATCAATTACATACGGAGAATCACAAACACCATCAGAGTTATTATCATTACAACCTTCAGATGGTTCGTTAAAGTTATCCCAATAATTTCCACCTTCAATTATTGTACTCCAGACTGTACTATCTTCATCATAAGCATAAGTTGAACAATCTAAGAAATTGTTATTGAAAATTGTATTATCTGAAGTTTCTTTTACATACATACAAGTGTTCATATCAGAAATATTATTATCATAGATTAAATTTCCTTCAGTAGATGAATCACCTATTACAATTCCTTTTAATCCAACATATTCTTCAGGAGGATTAGAGGCAGAAATTCTATTGTTTTTTATAGTATTATCCTCAGAACCAACAAGAATAATCCCTCTATTATTATTCTCAAAAATGTTATTATCCAAAGTATTGTTATAAGAACCGTGTTGTAAATCAATACCATCATAAGTGCCAATAAATTCACTATGAGCAACTAAATTATCATGTGATTCACTTAACAAATAAACTCCTGCACTAAGAACATCACCAATGTAATGGTAATTATCCATGAGAATATTACCGTAACTATCACCATTGACATATGTTGTACCTTTTATATTATTTCTTTGAATAATTGATTCTTTTGTATCTTGTAAATAAAGTGCGGTATTTCCTTGTGTTGGTCTAAGTTGATTATCCTCTATAGTTAAATTATCTGAATTAAATGTTTTAATTGCTCTTTTGTAATTATCAACAATACAATTAATTACAGTTGTAGATGAAATGTCTGTTATAGATATTCCTTTTGTGTCTTGCCCAGAAGTACTATATTCTCCATAAATTTTTGCATTATCACAATCTAATGTAATTCCATTATTGATAACATTAATTCCATTAGGTAAAAAATATTCGCCCTGACAAAAAGTGGTATCTCTATCTATTTCCATACCATCAATTGGAACAATACAACCCTCACAAAGATAAGTGTTATTCTCTGGTTGATTATTATCTGATTCCAATCCAGTTTGTGCATAACAATCATTATTATCTACAGAATAGCTTTCTTTATAATAACCAATACACGTACCATTAACTTCAACCCAATTAGGAGTACAATAATCACACTCTGAATACATATTATTATCTTCTGGAATATCATCTAAACTTCCACAACTATTAGAATCAGTATAAGAAATTAGTATTTGATCATCAACACCACAGGAATTGTTATCCAATACCCAAAAAGGCTTACAATTAACATTAATGTCTATTGAGCTTTCAACATCTACATACTCTTCTCCAGGATCACAGTAGCCTAAATAATCATCGGCAGTTACTTTTACTGTATGTACTCCGGGAGTGGTATTTGCAGGTAAAGTAATTTCACAATTCATAGTGTAAAGATTATTTATATCATAATCACCTACAAGGTCAGTTTCACAACTGCCTATTACTTCAGTACTATCATCTAAGAAAAATGCCCAATAATTATTATCATAGTAATGCCAACCAGTCCAATTAATTTCTATTTCAATAGTTTCATTTGGATCAACTAGGGAAGTTTCAATGTTTATACTATCAATTGAAGTTACACTACTTGCATAACTGCAATTATGAACTATTTGAGTTGTAGTATCACATAAAATATTTTCTCTTGCTGTATTCACATTAAATAGAACATTTACAGTTCCAATATTATTTGAAGTATCTTCAGCATAGAAAGTTACATCATTGTCCCCTTGTATAAAAGTATACATTTCTTCGTAGGGATAATCCAAAGTAATGTTTTCATTACCATCATCCATCCAAACGGTATTTAAACAACTAACTCCTCCGCCACCACCACTTGAACTTGAAGAACTACTACTTCCACCTTTTAAATTAAGTTTTAATAATTTTTCTTTATCAACTTTATTGGAATTCATAATAATTTCAGTAACAGGTTCTTCTTCAATGAAATCTGTTACAGCTAATCTAACCAAAATATTTGGATTAAAATATCTTATTGGCAATGGTGAATTAACACTTATTATTGGAGCTGTAGTATCTGGACAACCACGATTACATGAAGGCCCGGCTTCAATTTGACAATCATCACCAACATCTAAAATACCATCATTATCATCATCTAGATCACAATCATTACCAATTTCATCATCATCACTGTTTGTTTGTGTAGGATTACTAACCTCAGGACAATTATCACTTGAATCGGAAACACCATCATTATCTATATCTGTTGTTGTTACAACATAACTATCATCTAAGAAAAAAACCCTATCATCTCCATCAGGATCATCAAATACTGCATCTATCCAAGACCTATAATTGTAAACACTGTCTTGATATGCTATTTTGAAGTAACCATTATCTCCCCAACCAGAACCCCAGCTGTTTCTTCCAATCCAGTATTGCCCACCATCATCATAACCAACTACATCAATTGCATGCCAATTAAGAAACCAGTCTTGTCCGTCAGTCCACCAACAAGAATCATCATAATAAACATCACCAGCATGATTGTCAACCCCAACACCATCAAAACTATCACAAACAACCATATATACAGTAATAGGACCTTCATTTGAAATTGCTTCTTTTATTGCGTCAGCAGTTGGAGAAACCGAATTATAATCAATTTTTACTAATTCATTATTCCAATTAGAACATTTATTTGAACAAACATTATTTGATGCAGTGTAACCAAAACAAGACTCCCTAACTATACCATTGTTTTTAATATATTCTAGCGCTTTACTTTCATAACCACCATCGCAATCTCCTGCTTCATTACTGCAAGAAATTAAATCTTGTTCAGCCAAATTGATATTAAATTCAGCCTCATTCAAATTGATATTAACTTTTGCTTCAGAAACTCCTACTGCTGAAAACGCCCAACAACTACCGCAAGAACTCTGATCTTTAATTGGTGTTAACCAGTTACCATTTTGGTTTCTCCAATCAAAAGCCGAAGGATGACTTCCTTTCAATGGCATGGTTTGCACATTACTCTGAGCTTTCATCATTAATTTATCAGGAATTAAACTATTCTTAGAATCATCATTTTTTGTGACATCATTAAATGTTTGAACTTTATTATTAGTTTTTATTTTGTTTGAATAAAAGTGCCAAACATCAATCTCTCCATCAACTGTGACACAAACTCCATATTCATTATTATCCACATCAATTCTTTTTTCATAAGAATTTCCTTCTTCAAGACAATATTCTGCAGCGGGGTTATTTATAGCCAAAACAGAAATACTAGAGACTATTAATACAATTAGAAATGACATATAAATTTTATTTTTCATTTTTTAACCCCTGGTGAACATTCGCCTTTTAGAAAAGCCCACTCCTCACATTCTGAACCATTGGAAAAAACACAAACGCCATATTGACTGCCATCTTCACTAGTGCGAATTTCTAATGTTCCACTATTTTCAATACAATGAACTGAGGCAGGGTTTGCTATTTGAGGTGTTTCCATATTCTTATTTAACTCTTTATTATTCAAAGAACACCCACTCACAAACAAAGTAATAACCAATATTAAAAATAATATTTTTATTGTTGCACCCACCTTTATGTAACAATAATTAGAGTAAATATATAAATATTTCTGTGAAAAAAACAATTTAAGGCAACTTAAACACAATTACATTTATAACACTCTTTCGGGGTCATTTAAATATTTTGGTGGTAAATGATAATGTTTATCTATATTTAATACGGTTCTTATAATCAGCATAATCCATACCAATTTCTTTATCATATTTTGTTTTTAACAAATAACCAACAAAAATAAAGATTAAAAGTATAATTGAAATTGGAAAAAGACCAAAAAATAAGAGTAAGAAAGCCATAATATATAATGGTATTTTTAAATTTAATAATATCAAAATAAGTGGATTCTTCATAGCTTCATCCCATAATTTAATTTGCTTTAATTCTTTTCTACGCTCTTTTCTTTCTCTCTTTTGTTCAGCTTCCCTAATGGGTTTTGTGGTATTAGTAAAAGTATTTCCTTTACATCTTGGACATATAGCGGGTTCACCTATACTTTTTCTTGTCTGCCAGTTATAATCACAGCTATAGCACTTATAATTATCTCCCGAAACCATTTTATGTTAATAATCAAAGAGATAATATAAATTTAACTAAGAAAGTTTTATATAATTAAAAGTAATTATAAAATAAATGAGAATTGCAAATATATTAATAATGATATCAGTTTTGTTTATGATAGCTGGATGTTCTCAAGAAATAACTTGTAATAAACCATACTTATTAGTTGGATCTGAATGTTGCTTAGATAAAGATGATAATTCGATTTGTGATAAAGATGAAACTATTACCTCAAACATTGAAGATCGTTCTGTTGAATCTGATAATAAATTAACAAACGATGACAAATCAAATAATGTGCCGCAAAATAAAGATTATGACATCGAACAACTAAAAGATAATATCAATAAAATTTACAATAGTGATAATTTAAATTGGAAAGAAGATGGTTTATATTATAATGTCGAACCTCAAAAATTAATTGTAATTGAAAATGTTGATGAAAAGTTAGTAGATATAAATGACTTTGAAGAAAGATATGCAAGTAATGATTGGCAAGGTTATGGACATTTTTTAGGGGATTCATATCTTCTATTAAATAGATTACATACTAAATATGATTCTGAAACATTCGAAACTGAAAGTAAATATAGAGAATATTCTCAAAAAGGTTATCAAGTTGAACAAAAGATTATAGAAAAAACAATAGAATTGGATGAAGGTTATGTTAAAGAATATCAAAATTTTAATTGGTTATTTAGTCAATATGGTTATCATGTTGGGTCATATGTTGATACCCTTCTTATTTACAAAATATATTGTTCACCTGATTTAGTTGTCTTTTTAAGACCAAAGTGGGAAGATATGAGGATTAGTTGGAGAAATGCCAAAAGTGAAACAGCATATGGTAATTGGGAAAGTATTGTTAGAAATGTAAGAGAAAACTTGTTAAATAAGTCAAATGAAATTCTTAAAACATGTCCTGTTGAAAAAAGTTATTTTGAAAATATAAATAAAAATGATTTTGAAAGTGTAAAAAGTAGTTATTATTATTATCCAATTGACTTTGAAAGGAACTGGGATTTTAAAATTGACATTTCAGAAGTTGAACTTGTACCTGTACTTGATAATAAAAATAGGATTATTCAAGAAAAATACGCATTGAAAACTATAAATGTAGTATTTGAAAATAATGATGATCTAGATTTATTAGGTGAATTCTATGTAGATGTTAAAGTAATTAATGAAGATAAAATTAAAGATGATTTTTCATTAAATAAAGTAGTTGATGCAGGTAATGATGGATTTACACCAAATGAAAAAAAATCATTAGAAATAAAATCAATGAAATTACCATCATTTTATAATGAAATTGAAGTGGAAATAAGTTTTCATGTAGTGGAATTTTCTAATTATCCAATAAAAGCTAATTTTTTAATAGATAGTAATGGCACTATTAAAATAATTTAGAACATTTTTTTATTTTTCCATCTTCTCCATTAAATAATCTACCAAATCACAATATTCATTAAACATTTTATCCAGAAATTCAGCTTTCTCTTTACCTTTCTTAGATTCAAGCACTTCTAAACCCTTAAGAGTCTTCAAAGTTAAGACTAATGAAGTAAAATGTACCACTTCCATCCTCTTTTTCTTGTGATACTCATCAAGTAAAACTAACTTCTTTTCTAGATAATTAAAATGTTCAGTTGCAAACCCATCTTTATAATATCCTTTAACTTTAGAATTTTCCCATTTATTCATTGCACAATCTGAACTTTTATCTAACAAATCTTTAAACTCATCACTGGTTATCTTCTTATCGTCACAGAGAGTTATTAATTCAAAATGATACTTGGCTAACTCTTCACCATTCAATTTTTCAAATATTTTTCCCAATTGCAATCTGTACCGCCTCCATTTGAACTTTTAATTTTTCATTAGTTGTAGAATTTTGAATTGAGTTAGTAACTTGACAACCATATAGGGCCAATTTTAACCAACTTCTTTTTTCATCTGCTAACCCTTTTTTGGTTGCCATCTTTATAGCTAAATCCCGACATTTGATTGCTACAAGCTCGTTTTTATCACGTAAAGAGGGAACAACCCCCCCCTCCCCTTGTGTTAATTCTTTTGTCATTTTATTTTTACCTCGGTGTTGATACATTATTGTAATTACAATATTTTTACTATTCCCGGTCTGCGCTGAAACAAATCACCATTCTCCAACATTTTCCCAATAGTTTGCTCAACATTTTCTTTACCAAACTCTTTACTCAATTTTCCTATAATATTTTCAATATTTTCACCTTTTGCTTTTTCTGCGCATAATTTTATTTCATCTTTTAATCCAAATAACACCTGTTCTACTACAACTTCTGACAACTTTTTACTTTCATTTTCTTGGGAGTCTTGGGAGTCGGGGACTTCATTTTTCTCTTCATTACCAACAGATACACCGTGATTTGAACTCTCAGAACTCCCATCACTCCCAGAAAACAATTCCTTTCCTTTCATAATCAGGTAACTTTTCTTGCTACTTTTCACCATCAATTTATTGATTTTGTCACCAGTAACAGGTTCAATCCCAAACCTTTCCAAAACGTTAAAATACCAATTCCATCTTTTTTCAAAAATCTCTAAAACTTGCCCAGGTCTATAATTTTCATACTTTTTTACCTCCTTTTTTGGCCATTTCTCAACGTTTTTTGTCACTTTTTGGGCTAAAATTGCCACTTTTTCAGCCATTTTTTCAACAACAATTTCTTCAATTTCAGGATTTTCGTACAATTCTAAACAAACAAGGTCTAATAACAACCGTTTTTTCCCAGAAATGCTATTGAAGTATGAATCCATGTATTCCTTGTAAACTTCACCGCTGAATGCTGACACCATTTTTGTAAGTGAATCTACATTCAAGTCAAACAGTTCAGCTGCGTGGGTTTTCGCATCTTCTAACAATAATTCAAAATCAATAGACTTATCATTCATCAATTCTTCAATTTGGTCAAAGAACGCGAGGTTAATCGCCCCCCCTTTCAAATGTTTGTAGTTATGTTGCATCCCGGAAATAAAATCTTTCAGTTCACTTATATCAGCTTTGTTTTTCAGTTCCTGCAGTAGCTCCCCTTGCTCCTTTGTGTAACATTGCCATAACCATTTTTGAACTTCTTTATTCTTGAACACAGAGGTATATTTCTTAGAAGTGTGCCTTTGAACAAAGTGCCATAGTGCCTGTGCTTTCTGTTGTTGACTTATAGATATTGGTTCTCCTTTGACCCCTTGTAAATCAGGTCTAAAACATACAATTCCTATTCTTGAACCAAATGCAACGAAGTTAGTGGTGATTTTTGCTACAGTATTGGTAAAAGACAGTGCTGCTTTTTCTGCATCCATACTCCCCCATTGACTAATCCCTTCATTCATAATATTCTTTGAGTTACTTTGCATAAAGAAAGGATGACACCCGTGACATTCTGAACCCATACCTGCTGTATTCTTGAACTCACCTTTCTCAAGATAATTAAGAAAATGTCCACCTTGTACATCCGTAGCATACTCTTTGACTTCATCAGCCGCTTGTAATCTTGTTTGCCCGTCAAATGCTCCACGTTCACGTTTATCTGCAGTTGAGAACCCTAATGCACCAGCAATGGTAATTTTATCGTGGTTTGTCCCTATGCTTGCTGCTGAAGAACTTTTACCTATCTTTGTCCCTGTTTGAACAGATGCATGAGGTTGATATTGCATTATGTGAAAGTTATACTTCACTGACTCAACTTCTCCAAAAGTAGAAAGATATATTTTATCAATAATGGGGGGACGTTCCAACCCAGCATTAATAGCTTTCATTAATACACTTTTTAACCCCTTAGTAGATTTCAGTTTGTTGATATCAACTGGTGGGATAGGTTTCAAAAAACAATTAATAGTTGTATGTCTCTCCACGATGCCTTTCTTAAGTTCTTTAAATCCGATTGATTGTTCGCCCCGCGCAGTCTGCACGCCAATATTCTTAGCAATAAATGATAGTGTTTCAAAACTAAGTTGTTTTACTAAATCAACCACTTCTTTCTTTGTTAAGTAGCCTATATATTCAGAAACCAGTCCTTTGTTAAGAAAATAATTATCCGGTGCAACAAGTAATTTGGAACGGTTTCCTACACCTGCAAAAGTTTCATAAATGGTATGTTGTGGTAGAAACTTAATGGCACCATTGACAATCTTTTCATCGCGTATTTCATAGATTACACCTTTATTGTCAAACGTGGTTTTCTCTCGGAAGCCACCAATATTGTCCAATACAGAAGAAACATGTACTTTTTCAATCTCAACGGGTTTGTCAAAATTGGTTTCAGTTCTCTTTTCAAATTTAGCTCTTGCTTGTTTAAGGTCTTCAAACAAGGTAGTTTTCAATAAATGTTCTAAGACATCATTCTTAGTATATTTTTTCTCAGCAGGTTTACCAGTTGATGTTTTCCCTGCAAAAGTTTTATTAGTATTAAGAAGGAAAATTACACCAGCTATTTGTTTTAAGTTCGTCTCTTTAATTTTCTTTTTAGCATCCCACTGGAGGTATTCTTTTGTCTCCCCTTTAGCAGTAATATGTTTAACATTAATTTCCAGAACAATGTCTTCTTCTAGTGTAAATTCAGAAGAGTTAAGATATTTAGATAATTCTAACACTTCAGGAGTATTGATTTCTTCTCGGCCGGTTTCCATCAGTACTTCTCCTCCAATATTTTCAGGACTTTATTGTAAATACGCGGCCGCAACAAACCAACATGATTATTTGAAACTAACTCGTACTTTTTTGCAACATAATTCATTGCCCGTGTAGGTATAGGGTCATCCCGAGGTATAATCCGCATATTCTTAGCTTCTACCCAAGCATGAAATATTGCCCCATCATCTAACGAATTTGAACCTGCTGATTTATGCTTAGTGCCTGCATCTTCACAAGAAAGGTAACCACTTTTCACACACAAAAACTGTAACGCATTGAGTGATACATTATGTCTCCAGCAGTGTCCCAACCCGTTAGATATAGAGAAATTCGTGCCTGTTTTTGAACCATGCAATGGATGGGATTCAGGTTTACCTTCACTTATAGATACAATATTATTAATAGATAAGTCAAACAATGCTGATCTGTTGCCTTTAGAAGCTATCGTTATATTTTTTAAACAAGGTCTTGGATGTTTCTTTATTTTCACTGCTACTTTCTTAAAGAAATCTGGGAATTCTTCATAAGTAATAGTTATTGGTGATTTTATATTTAATGGGGTGTAGCTGCCCAAATCTGGGTCGTTCTTAGCAATTTCCTTGTCTTTAGGTGATATTGGTTCTTTATCAATCTCGTCTTCAGAAGTATAACAATAAGACCCAGAGCAAACTACATACTGGTCACAAGAACGCACCTCACCATGGTCTGTTGGTATATTTACTTTAGCTGATTTGTCTTTATCCCAACAGAAAGCATGAAAGCCTACGCGTTTACGGGAGATCTCAGTTAAAGTGTTTGGTAAATCAATTTCATAATTTAAATCATCAATGTCAATTATAACTAAAGGGTCATCTGCACGTGCAGCTAAACCAAGATTTCCTCCATCTTGTAATCTTTTAATTGCTTCATCGAAAGAAAGTCGTGCGTGTGGTGATTTCCAGCTGGCTCTGCTTTCTTCACACTTTGAACATACAATTTTTTTACCTTTTTTAATCCATCTTGCATTACATCTTAAACAGACATTCTTAGAACGTAAAGAAATAGCATTAGAGTCAGGTGCTTTACCACCTCTTTGAACAGGAAAAAACCAAGGAACATATCCCTCCGGTGCATCACTCATTAATTCTCTGTAGAATATTTCAAACGATTCTGGGCGGGTTTTATGAAGAACCATTATGATACCCCCTAAAACGTTCCGCAGTAGATTGGATTGATAGAATTTGCGACTTGTTGAATGTATGTTTCCCTCTTGCTGTTCTGATAAATATAAAATTATCATCTTCTCCTAAAACAATTCCTAGAAATACACATGGTTCTCTCCCATAATAGTCTTTTACCACGAATTTTTTACAAAAAATTTCACTTTTCATTTTTCAATTTCGGTTTCAAAGAATTAACTATTCCTTACCGCTATCCTCCAGTCGATTACTTTCTTCTTGCTCAAAAAAGAATTTCCTAAACGTTTGTAACTCTTCAGAAAACTGCTCTTCAAGTTCGGAGGACAATTTGGTCAAAGTCATTTGTCCACCTCTAGCTTTAGACTGCCGTCATTAAGAAATTCCACGACAATACCGCAACCTTTTTGCAATTGATGATTTTGAACCCATATAGATGGAAGTGTTATTTGCAAGCTTCCTCCAGAGATTGATGTTTTTCTTATTGTTTTCAAGTTCATGAGTAGAAGAAATATTATTTCTTTATAAGTGGCCAGCACCGGATAAAAGCTTTTGGCGATTAAAATAGGAATGTTTATATATCTCTTCAACTTTTGTTATATTTATGAGCAAAAACGGATTGTCTTTAGGGAGTGAACAGTTCAGAATAATTGATAGGATGATTCATGCAGATGTAGATGCAAAAAAAAGAATTATTTTTCCAAAAACAAAACATACCGAACTTCCGAATCATCTTTCTAGCAAAAATCTTTGGGTTACTATGCGTTTTTTCAAAAAGCTAAAGATATCACAAACAAGAGACATGAGGGATGCATTGGGTAAAAGTAAAGGTTTGGTTATAAACGACCAAGCATTGTATTTAAACCAAAAACAAGCTATGAATAAACTAGCAGGTAGAAAATATGAGACCGCTAAATCAAGGGTGTACAGCATAAAAGCTGATGCAGGAACATATAAAAAATTATTTTTGTATTATTACAGAATAGACAAAGCATGGGAGTTTTTGGGGTCAAATTATGCAGGATTTTTAGCATGGTGTGTTCCATTAGAAAAATGGTATAATTTGAAACCATATTTGGGGGAGGACTTTCTAAAAAACAAGAAGTATAAATCCGGTTTAGAATTGTTAAAAGCTCATCATTACATTCCACCCTCATTTTTACATATAATTTACACCAATCCTAGCACAATCGAGAACAGCTGGAAAACATATTTCAAATTATATAAAAATAAATGTTTTTCATTAAAAACAAGTTCCGTACTGGCAGTTCTTAAGATCTATGAGAGCTTTTGGACATATGAGTTGTTTAGGTCACCTATGGGGGAAGATGATGACCCAAAGAACATTAGAGGAATTTGCAAATTGATGCTAAAATTAACCAATAAAATTGCTGAACATATTCAAGATTATTCAAAACCATTAAAAAATTCGGAGGAAAAACCAAGTAAAGCTCTTAACAAATAACCCAATGGATATAACTTCCACCAGGGGCTTTTCACACTTCTAGTTCAGAACCAGTGGGCCCTTTTTGGGCTACAAAATTTATATTTCACATTCATTCAAACCCATTTGAAGAGAATTCTTTAACATTTTGGAAAGCTACAGGAGACATTACAGATATTATTGAAAGTATTCGAAAGAATAGTAATATGTGAAGATTAGGAAATAAAGTGCCATAATTAACTTATTTTGTACTTTTTTTACAAAAATAGTTAATTTTATAAAGAAGTGTGCTTTTTATTTGTAATTATGCCAACAAAATATGACGTCTTTGCAGCAATCATTGAACATGCTCCTTGTAAAGCTAAAGATCTTCCATTTAATGTAAGAATATATTCTCACTTAAAAAAATTAAAAGAAGAAAAAATAATCAAAGAAAGTAATGGAAAATTAGTCCCAATTGCAAATAAAGAGACAAAATATTTGTTTAGTGTAATTAAATATTCATTAAAAAACGGTTTGGATTATAACATTTTGTTATCAAAAAACATGCCTTTGGTAATTAAAGAATTGTTTGTGAGTGTACCAAATTTAAGACCAAAAAGATTATCTGGAAATAAAGATAATACTTTCTTGATGCATTATCTTGAAAAACATCAATTTATCCTTCTTACAAAAAATAAACCGAAAAAGGGTATTATTTTAAACCATCAGTTGTTTAATAATATTTTAGCATTAAACAATATTTCTGTAAAAATAAGAACCAGTAAATTTTCAAATGTAAAAGATAATGTTCTTAGGATAAAATCTGATCCTTTAAACCCTTTTGATGATAAAGTGTTTGCCTTTCTTTCTGGATCTGCACAACTTGAAGGAAGTACAGTAACTATTGGAGAAACAAAAGAATTAATCATCCAAGATATTTATCCGGATAAACCAAAGAAAGATATACAAATGGTTAAAAACTTAAACGAAGCCATGCATTATGTTTTAGATAACATTGAGAAAGATATTACTGTAGATAGCATTAAACAATTAAATAAACTTGTTCTCTTTAGTTTACATAGAAACGCTGGAAAGTTTAAAAAAACAGAAAATAAAATCCAAGGTAATCCTAACTTTAAGACTGCTCAACCTTCTTTAGTTCCATCTTTAATGGATAAATATTGTTTAAAAATTAATGAAGTTACAGATAGAAACAAGATTATAGATATAATTGGATACTCTCATAACGAATTACAGAGAATACATCCGTTTAGTGATGGCAATAGCAGAACAACAAGAATGGTATTAAATTGGATTTTGTTAAAAAATCATTTTCCTTTGCTTATTCTTAAAATGGGATGCTTTGACGAGTATATGGTTTTGACAAAGTTATCTAAAATAAGAGATGATAAAAGATTAACAAATTTATTTCATCATTTGTTATTGCATGAAAGTTTAGTTAAAAATTAAAAATTTAACATTTTGGAAAGCTACTGGAGACATTACAGATATTATTGAAGGTATTCGAAAGAATAGTAATATGTGAAAATTAAATTACTCCTAAGATTTCTGAGAAGTTACTAAAAACAAAATTATTCATATCCCTTAACTTCAGACAATGGAGTATCACTATCAATTAAATTACTACCACTACCAACATAAACCGTTTTCCCATACCCATATTCAAAGTGTCCAATTCCCCAAGGAAGATTTATAATCCTCGGACCATCATTATGCTTCCAAATAGGATGATTCCTATCACCCTCTTCTTGATAAATTTTTAAAGGAAATCCATGTCGATCTGTTCTTTCATCTGTAATGACCATTGCATTTAAGTCTTTAGCAGGGTCTAAAATTAAGTCAAACAATTGTTCTCTCCATTCTGGATCTTCTTCAGAAAATATGTCTATTGCTCCCTTGATGAATAAAACATCAAGATTTATTTTACCAACATAACCTTTAAATTTTTCTTTGTCTGAAGAATCGCCATTAAAATCGTATTTGGAATACCAAAATCTTTTAACTCTTCTAGATTTATCTGTAAAGCGAATTAAAGCATTATCATAACTTTTATCCCTTTGCAAGTCTGATTCAGGAATGAATATTGGTTTTCCTTTATCATTTATTTCATAATAATGAATACCTATTACTTTACCTTCAAGAATAGAGATAATATCTGCCACAGCAAGACCACCAACCCCATTGGTGCTAGGAAATGTCCATCCAGAAAAATTTTGATTATCTCCAGTTTCTAGAAAATTAAGATATTGTGTATTCATCCAGCTTAAACCAGTCATTGCAGATTTATCATATGACGATGCATATTTCATAAAATTTTCAAGGGATTTAATGGAACCAAATTTATTTTTTCCTTGAGAAAAAACATCTTTTACTCCTTCAACCATTAAAAATGGATGTTTTACATCAGTTCCACCAAAAGGATAATATACTACATTTCCTGATAATTCTACTTGTTTGGCAATATCTACGATGAAATCTAAATATTTGGAAAGCCTCCCCCCATCTTTCACCAATTGATCAATTCGAGAATAATCCCTATAAAAATCATTAAAAGATCTAGTCAAATTTTCTAAATCAAGTACATTGCCCGCTCCCCCAGATAAATGATGAGTTTTAACCATAAGAAAAAAAGATTAGGCCCATTTATAAACTTTTGGGTGCATTTATTACTGGGCAGTGAAAATACTATGGGGATGACAATACTAAGTGCTTAGCAGTAATCTTTAAAAACAATCTCTGATTCTCAGTTCTTAATGGTTGATTGGGACAAAATACAGCAAAAGTGGCAAAATGAGTGGAAAAAAGCAGAATTAGGCAAAGCTGAAGTTAAGAAAAACAAAGAAAAGTTTATGATGATTTTTGCTTACCCAGGTATATCAGGATTTCTACACGTTGGCCATATGCGAGGATTTTCTTACACTGACGCTATTTGTAGGTATGAAAGATTAAACGGTAAGGAAGTGTTATTTCCAGTAGGAACACACGCTTCAGGTAACCAAGCAATATCTTTCGCTAAAAAAATTGAAAATAATGATCAAACTTGGATTGATTATTTAAAAAATAACGGTTGTCCAGAAGAAAAAATTAAAGAGATGACTAACGCTGATAAAATTGTTGAATATTTTAATGAAGTTTATGTCAACGATTACTGGAAAAAGTTTGGTTTTTTATGTGATTGGGACAGGTTTACTTGTACAACATTTCCAGACTATGAAAAGTTTATCCAATGGCAGTTCAAAAAACTGCAAAAAAAGAATTTATTAGTACAAAAACCGTACTTTGCAACTGCTTGTACTAACTGTGGACCAGTAGCTGTTGACCCGTCTGAAACGGACATTTCTAAAGGTGGTACGGCTGAAAAACAAGAGTTTACATTACTTAAGTTTGAATATGGTGATGATTTTTTGGTAGCTGCTACTTTAAGACCAGAAACTGTTTACGGACAAACAAACTTATGGATTAATCCTAACGCTGATTATGTTAAAGTTGAAGTTGAAGGAGAAAACTGGATCATGAGCAGAGAAGCAGCAGAAAAGTTAAGTTATCAAAAAGATGATGTTATCTTGAAAGAAGATGTTGATCCAAGAAAAATTATTGGACAAACAGTTATTGCACCAGGTGTTAACAGAGAAATACCGGTACTGCCAGCAATATTTTGTGATGCAGACATGGGCTCAGGTATCGTAACTTGTGTACCTAGTGATGCACCTTACGATTATGTTGCGTTATTAGATTTAAAAAATAATGAAGAAGAATGTCAGAAGTATGGACTAGATCAACAAGATGTCAAAGATATTAAACTAATTCCGATAATCAAATCTAAAGGTTACGGAGATTTTCCTGCAAAAGAAATTGTTGAAAAGTTAGGAATAAAAGATCAACATGATTCAAGATTGGAAGAAGCTACTAAAGAAATCTATAAAGCAGGATTTCACACGGGAATTTTAATGGATACTTGTGACAAGTATGAAGGTAAAAGAGTTGAAGAAGCTAAAGAGCTGATGAAAGCTGAATTATTAGAAGCTGGTAAAGCTGACACGTTCCATGATTTAAGTGAAGAAGTTATTTGCAGGTGCGGAGAAAAAGTTGTTATTAAACGTATTGACGATCAATGGTTTATCAAATATTCAGATCCAGAATTAACTGAACGAAGTAAAGAACAAGTTAAAGAAATGAACATTTATCCACAAGAGTATCATGAAAATATGCCGGCTGTATTAGACTGGTTTAATGATCGTGCTTGCGCTAGGTTAGGAAATTGGTTAGGCAGCAAGTTTCCGTTCGATGATCGTTGGACAGTAGAACCTATCAGCGATTCAACTTTGTACCCAACATATTATATCGTTTCAAAATTTATTAATAATGGTACTCTAACAGTAAAAGATCTTAATGAAGAATTTTTTGATTATGTCTTTTTGGGAGAAGGTAAAGGTAAAGATCAATGGAAAGCTGTTAAAGAAGAGTTTGACTACTTTTATCCGTTAGATATTAATTTAGGTGGTAAGGAACATAAAACTGTTCATTTCCCAGTATTTTTAATGAATCATGTTGCTATACTTCCTGAAGAAAAATGGCCACGAGGAATTTTTGTTAATTGGTGGGTTACTGGAGATGGTTCAAAAATTTCAAAAAGTAAAGGTGGTGCAGTTCCAATTCCAGAAGCTGTAGAGAAGTATAGTGTTGATGCTATGAGGTTATATTACGCACACATTGGTTCACCACATATAGACGTTGTCTGGACAGAAGAGATAGTAAATAATTATAAAAATGCTTTAGAAAGAATTTATTCTTTAGTTGAAAACTTAAAACAGTTAGATGGAAAAAGTAAACTTATCGATTCATGGTTAGAATCTAGAGTGAACGAACATGTTAAAAAAATTGTTCAATCAATGAAAACTTATGATTTAAGAGAACTAGCATCAACTGTTTACTTCACTTTGTACGATGATTTACGATGGTACATAAGAAGAGGCGGAGAAAACAAAAAGATAATTAGTGAAGTTATTGATACGTGGGTAAAACTAATGAACCCGATAACGCCTCATTTAAGTGAAGAAGTTAACGATAACGGCAAACTTGTTTCTGCGTCTGAATGGCCACAATTTGAAACTGAAAAAATTAGTTTAGCAGCTAACGCTAACGAAGAACTTGTTAGAAGTGCAATGGAAGGAATGAGGAACGTTTTAAAATTAGCCAAACTTGATAAAGCTAACAAATTTACTTTCTTTATTGCTGAAGATTGGTTGTATGAAATGTTTAATCTTATTTCTGCAGAAATTAAAGTAACTCGTAATGTTGGCGAGATAATGAAAAAAGTTTTGCAATTAGAAGAAATGAAAATGAAAGGTAAAGAAGTTAGTAAAATTGTAACATATTTATTGAAAGATGTTTCTCGGATACCCAACTTCGTTACTTCACAAGATGAAGAGTTTAAAGCTATGAGTGATGCTAAAGAATTCTTAGAGAAAGAGTTTAACTGCAAAGTTGAAGTTAAGAAAGAGTCTGATAATCCTAAAGCTAAGTCAGCAATGCCCGGTAAGATTGGGATATTGGTTGAATAATTATGGGTTATAACATTCTAATGTTACACAAACTTTCTGTTTAGAGGAATCAGAGTTATCACCAACAAAACTACAATTACTAGCCAAACCTTGTGCAAAACTGGGAGATTTTCCATCTGAATACAATTCTTGAACTAAATTAGCACGGGCAGCGACAGTAGCATTGTCTATCAAAATTTCTTTTGACAAATTTCCTGACGCACAACCAAAAGTTCGATACCCATTATCTATTTCAGTAACATAATTTATCTTTCCACTTTTACCAGTAGCACAACCACTACTTACTGCAAGCATAGCAGCCAATCCAAGTGTTACTATTCCTCTAATTAGTTTACTCATTATGATAACCCCGCTCAAATCTAGCTTCTATTGTTTTTTGAATAAGTTCTCCAGGCGGAATAATATTAAGAGTACTGTAACAAATTTCTGTTTGATGATTAATACCCTCTATTTTTTCAATTGCAGGACCAACAATAGAAGGATCCATAAATACATTTCCTATATTTTTTACTGATTCACGAAGATCACTAACCTGGTCTCTGATTATTTCAGCTTCATCAAGTGCATTTTCAAAGAATGGACGACAATACTGTTGTTTTAGTTGTGTTGCCACGTTAGAGATATATTTTTGCATGTCTGGACTAAGATAACTTGCAAAAGCTTTAGCGCTATCAATATGAGATTGTAATTTACCCATTTGAACTTTCATATGTTCAATAGAACAGTCTGGATTTACTCCATTAACAATGTATTCAGCGTCATTTAAGCTAGCATACATTTCATTTTCACTAGTTCCTTTAGCTTGGTGCATAATTTCTTTCGCAGTAGGACCAGTTCTTTCAGGTTCTCTAACAACATAATTAGTAGGAGCACAACTAGTAATAACTGCTGTAGCAGCCAAAAGTAATACAATATCAGTTAATCTTCTCATTTTAGAGTAGTTAATTTATTACCATTTATAAACTTATAGAAAAAAAAAAAGAAAAATAAAAAAAAAAGAGATTTATTCTCCCCAAGCAAGAATTCCCATTAAAATCAGGTTAACTATAGGAATTAACATTAAAATTCCCCACCAACCAGGTTTGTTTCTTGCTTCAGCGATTTTCCACCAAATGTAAACCATTGCTACTGCCATTAATAAGCTTCCTAACAAAGGAATTATTGGTAAGAAAATTACAAATATCCACGCCCAATGTAATTTACCGATCTTAAGCATCAAGTAAAGGTTTGCTATTGGAATCCAAGCTAACCAAGCATTTGCCGTATCAGTTCTTTTAGCAATGTACATTAAAGCTAAAGCTCCATAGATATAAAATGCTAGAAACACTAAAGCCATTACTCCTAATGCTGCTCCCAGAAAGGGCATCAACATTCCAAAATCGTTTGCCATCTTTTTATACACCTCATTATAAGTTTTATTAAATGTTATTTTTATTATATATAATAGTTTTGTTTTAGTTAAATTAGAAAGAAATGTGAGATTTATTGAATTTTTGATAAATTTCCATTAATAATTATTGGTTTAACTGCTTCAATTTCGGTCTTGTAAAATTGAATATCAGGGATATCGTTTAATAAAAATATTTTTTGATTTAATATATGAGCAAAACCAATCTCCATTAAAGTATTTCCACCAATATAGTTACTAACACCATGTTTATCATAATTTAAAACTAACACTGCATCTGCTCCTTGCATAGCATCCCAGAACTCTCTAATAGCATCTTTATTGTTTTTTTGATCGATTTTTATAATTTCTTTTTCCTCATCAGTCTTACCAATAAATGCTTCATGTAAATCAGTCACAAAAGCATTATGATCTAATTCATTTAATTTATCACGAACTTCAAGCATTTTTTCTGTAAATTGCATACTTCCAATAATTCCGATTCTCATACACAAAGAAAAAGATAACTACTATAAAAATATTATTGTAACAAATAACTTTTTAGTTAAATTTATATTACTTAATCATTTCTAATAATAGATGAGTTACAAAATCTTCACAACCGATGAGTTTGATAAGCGATACAAAAAACTTGACAAACAGTTACAACAAGCAATTGCTAAAGAGATTAATCAACTTGAAGATAATCCATTTGTTGGAAAACAATTAAGTTATCCCTTCTTCAGAGAAAAGAAAATTATGAATTATCGTGTTTATTATCTAGTTTATGAAGAATATGTAGTTGTTTTCGTTATTACAATTAGCACCAAACGAGATCAACAAAATGCAATTGATAAAATTAAAACATTAATACCATATTATCAAGAAGAAATTAAAAATAAACTTAATTTGTAGCCTTTTTCCAAGGTTTAATTCGTCCTGCTTTAATATCCTCGAGTCCTTTAACTAACGAAACTAACAAATCCTCATCCACCTCAGCTTTATGTTTGAGCATTTCATACTCTTCTTTAGGGATAGTAACTGTTTCCATAGGGATTAAATGACTCTTTCTGTATATATACTTTTCTGTTAAAAAGTTCATTTTAGTTAAATTTATATTACTCAACCAATTACATCCAGATATGAAGAAAATTCCGCTTAAAAGTAAAGAGTTAAACAAAAAGCTTCCTCATTATCAATTAAATCTTAGTAAAAAAGATCAAGTAGTATTGTTAGAAGATGAACTGAAAATAATCATAGTTAACAAAATTCCATCGTTTTTTTATTATAATGATAAAATTGTTCCTACATTAAAATATTTACAAAATAATTCAGTTTTGAAAAAAATTACTGTTGACATGGGAGCAATAAAATTTGTTGTTAATGGTGCTGATGTAATGAGACCAGGAATCACAGAAATTGAAGATGGTATTAAAGAAAATGACTTTATTGTTATTATTGATACAGATAATAAAAAACCGTTAGCAGTAGGTATTGCTTTATTTAATTCTGAAGAGATGCAAACTAAAGATTCTGGCAAAGTTATTAAGAATATTCATTATGTTGGAGATGAGATTTGGAAAATAGAATGAAAATGGACAAAAAAATAAATGATATCTTAAAAGATAAACCCTTCTCAAAATTATTAAAAATTAAGAAAATAGAACTTTTAGCAGGTGAAGGTGCACTTTCAAACCAGACTTATTTATTAATTGTTGAGGATAATAAAAAGTATAAACTCAGATGTTGTTCAAAGATTGAGCAAGCAGAAAGAATAGAACGAAACGTTAAACTTTTACCTAACGCGTTTCCTAAATTTCTTGGAAGAGACAAGAATTATGTTTTATTTGAATGGATTGATGGAGAACTTCTTTATGATGTATTATCAAAATCAATACCTAAAGAAGTTTATTATCAAATTGGTGAGATTGTTGGTGAAGCTCATGCTTTAAATGATATTAATCTTTCAAAGTCTCCAGATAAGTTCTTTAATTATATAATTAAACAGATCGAGGAAGGTAAACAAATTGGAGATGACCTTCTTAAAAAGATTGTTCAAATATATAAAAAACTGAAAGGAAAATTAAAAGTAGATATTGTTTTAGAGATAAATGATATTCAGCCCAGGAATTTTATGATTAAAAACCGATTAAACCCTGAAAAGATAAAAGTTTATTTTGTGGATGAGGATGGTTTTGGACACAAAATTAAAGGTTTGGGATTAGCAAAACCGCTGCTTATAGAAGGATTAATTAAAACTAAAGAGCAAAAGGATGCGTTTTGGGAAGGATATAATAAACATCATGATAGTACTTACTTTGATAATAAATATCAAGAGTTTGTAAAATTCATGCAAATAATTCGTTCCTTGGCTGTAAGATCAAGAAAGAACATGGACATCTCTAACTCGCTTGATTTGATTAAAAAATATTTAGAATGATAACTAACAAAACCACTAAACAAATAATTTCAAAGAAAGAAAGAGTTTGTACTACATTATTATCACAAATAAGAGGATTAATGTTTAGAAAGAAACAAAATTTAATAATGATATTTCCAAAAGAAAGGAAAATATCTTTACACAACTTTTTTGTTTTCTATCCATTACAAATAATTATTTTAGATAAGAATAAAAAAGTTATTGAAATTAAAAATAATTTTAAACCGTTCACTTTTTGGAATTCTAGTAAGAAAGGCAAATATTTGATAGAGATAGGAAAAGAAAAAAGTTTGGTTAGTTTGAATGATCAGTTATTGTTTTAATCCATTTGGTGGTCCGCCAGTAATAATTGTAGTGGGTAAAGTTCTTTGAGAACGAACTTCTTCCAGCGAATCATCATACAACTTTAATCCTTCAATACGTCCTTCAAGTTCTTCAACAAGATCTGGATCTAACAGATTTTTTTTATATTCAAGAGTAATTCTGTCCAAACCAATAAAAGCTACATCCCCACAATTTCCATCTTCAATTAAATCTTCTATACCTTCAATTGAAGAATAAGCCCTATCCTGATGAGTTGCTTTATGATAACCATTCTCAAGAATTATACATTCAGCTACTTGAACTTCCTCTTTTGAAAAATTTTCACCTTTCCTTAACAAAAAGTACTGATACATTAACTTCAAGAAATTAGAAGGGGTATAAATAAGTTATGGATTTACAAAAAGAGCACTTCAAAGTAGTAAACTACAAAACACTTAAATATATCCTTTAAATTACTATTTTTAATGAGATATGCATTAATTGGAGACATTCATGGAGCAGATTTAAACCCGTTAGAAGAAATACTTACAGAGGTAGATGCTTTAATTTGTACGGGAGACTTTGATAGTGTTGACAGTATCCTACAATTTAAAGAGATGGGAAAACGATTATTTTGTGATCACAAAAAGAAAATTTATTGTCTTCCTGGAAACCACGATTATGAACATGTTAAAAAAGAATTACTTTTAAGTTGTATTACTGTTAAAGGAGAACCAATAAGTTATGCCCAATTGAATCACCAATTACATAATGGTTCAGAAAGAAGCCAGAGAGCATTGAAATTCTTAAAAAAACTAATACGAGTAACTGATAAAACAACCAATTTAGATAAAAATCAATATGGAAAACAATTTAGAACAGTAATAGTTCATGGAGGATTGGCAGGCGATTTATTATCATCAGGTATAAATTCTTCTCATCCCAAGCCAGAATTATGGTATAGATTAAAATATGCAAAAGATTACCAAATGAACTTTGAGATTATGGAAGAGAACAATATAACAATAATGATTCGCGGCCATGATCATGGTGAACATCATTATCAAGAGTATGCTACTATAAATACAAAAGATGAAATTCAAATTTTTACCCCGCCTCATAGAAAACATTATCAGCTTCTTCAAGAACGTAAACATATAATTAATCCAGGAGCAATTTGTAGGGATGATTTTGCTATCATTGAAACTGGAATGGATATTAGATGTCCGGTGTTAATATATCAAAGATTCTAAAACAAATTATTTAAATAATAGTTACCTCATTCTATATTAAAATGATAGATATTAAACTGTTAAGAGATAATCCTGATTTGGTTAAAAAGTCAGAAGAAAAACGTGATAATGATCCAAAGATTGTTGACAAAGTTATTAAACTAGACAATCAATGGAAAAAGGAATTAATATTAATGCAAGAACTTAATCATAAAAGAAACCTTGTTTCTGAAGAAATTAATAAAGCTAAAAAATCTAAAGATAATAAACTAGCTGATACAAAAATTAAAGAAATGCGTAAAGTAATCGATACGATCAAAGAACAGCAAGATAAAGCTGAAGAATTATTAAAAAAGAGAAATATAGAATTGAAAAAAATAGGTAACATCTTACATGATTCTGTTCCTAAAGGAAAAGATGAATCAGAAAATAAAAAAATCAGAAAATTTGGTAAGACTCCTAAGTTTAATTTTCCAATAAAAGATCATATTGAGTTAGGATTAGATTTAGATCTAATTGATTTGGATACTGCTGCAAAAAATTCAGGTGCAAGATTTTATTATTTGAAAAATGAAGCTGTACTGCTAAGTCAAGCAATTCAACGCTTCGCTATTGACAGATTGTTAGCTAAAAAGTATACATTAATTCAAACACCGTTCATGTTAAACAGAGCAGCTTTAGAGGGTGGTGTTAATTTATCAGAGTTTGAAGATACAATTTATAAAATTGAAGGAGAAGATTTGTACTTAATAGGAACGTCTGAACATCCATTAGTAGCGTTAAAAAAAGATCAAGTTTTGTTAGAGAAAGATTTACCATTGAAAATTTGCGGGGTAAGCTCGTGTTTTAGGAAAGAGTTAGGTTCCCATGGTAGAGATGACAAAGGTATTTTTAGAGTTCACCAGTTTAACAAAATTGAACAAATTGTTTATTGTAAACCAGAAGACTCTTACAATTTTTTTGAAGAACTAGAAAAGAATGCTGAAGAATTGTTTAAAGAGTTAGGTCTTCCATTCAGAGTAGTACAAATTTGTACCGGCGATATTGGTGCTAAACAAGCGTTACAATATGATATTGAAGCATGGATGCCTGGACAAAATGATAAGAAAGGAAGATATCGAGAAGTTACTTCTTGCAGTAACTGTTTAGATTATCAAGCTGTTACGCTTAATACTAAATTTCTTGATACTAAAGGAGAGAAAAGGTATGTCCATATGTTGAATAATACTGCTATGACTGATACTCGTCCAATGATAGCCATTTTAGAGAATTTTCAAACAAAAGAGGGTACGGTTAAAATTCCCAAAGCTTTATGGCCGTACATGAATGGTATTAAAGAAATTAAGAAAAAGTAATGATCAATTATTCATTTCAATTATTTTTTCCATTGATCTAATAAATTGTAAAGTTTTTTCATCATCACTACAACGATACTCGCGGTTAATTTCTATTTGTATCGCAGAAATTCCTTTCTTAGCAACAAACTTCGTTACTGTGTTCTGATAAGCAGCACTAAAATAATTAAAAGAAACGTCTTTAATATTTTCTTTTTTAAACTGCCATTTCATAACATAAGGCAACAACCATTGATTCTGCAATGATTTCCCGTTCATCGTACCTAAATCAACAGCAAAAGGTCTAGAACTAGACGCGCCATGCAAATCAAAAACAACTTCGATTTCTGGATGGTTATCAAGGTATTTTCCTAAAGCGGCTTTAAAATCAGTATTGTCATAATAATTTGAATCAAGATCTTTATAATTCATATAAATGATTGGCACATCAGTTAACTCATGTAACATTTGAGCATAAGAACCAGTACAAACTTCCCTTAATTTTGTATTACCTTCCCTAACATGATTAATTGTATGTGGTGCAGTTAACAAAACTTTACCCGAACCTTCAATAATTTGAAAACTGTTTTCTCCAGCAGGAGTTTCCATATTTCGATTTTGGTAAAACACACGATCATAACTATTAGTATTATCTAAGATTTGTTGATCGTTTAATGCCTGTACTGAAAAAGCACAAACTAAAAGTATCACAGTTAAAAGCCATTTAATTTTCATAAACAAATTATCATGGTTGTGTATTTAAATATTGCTATTAAGAAATATTCAAACAACTTAACAACTATAAACCCAAAATCATTATAAACCATTAATTATTCCTCATAACTATGTCGTTATTCAAAGATATGTTAAAAAGTGGAGAAACTTTATTCAGGGATACAATTGTTCTAGATTTCGATTTTCAACCAAAAGTAATCAAATTTAGAGAAAATGAACAAATGAGGTTCGCTACTTCCATAAGACCTTTATTACAAGGATATAACGGTAGAAACTTGTTTGTTTACGGTGCACCAGGAATAGGAAAAACTACTGCATGTAAACATGTTATCAGAGAACTGGAAGAGGAAACTGATGAAGTTGCTCCTGTATACATTAACTGTTGGAAACATAACACTACTTACAAAATATATTTGAAAGTTTGTGAAAATTTAGGTTACAAATTTGTCCAAAGTAAAAAAACGTCTGAACTGTTTGATTTAATTAAACAAAAACTTAACAAAAAAAGCGTAGTATTCATTTTTGATGAAATTGATAAGTTAGAAGATACAGACTTTTTGTACGCAATTTTGGAAGATGTTTACCGAAAATCAATTTTCTTGATAACTAATTATCGTGACAGTTATTCAGAGATGGATGAACGTATCAGAAGCAGGTTAAACCCAGAATTTCTTAACTTTAAATCTTATAATGAATCAGAAGTTTCAGGAATATTAAGACAACGTAGAGAATACGCTTTCGTAACCAATTGTTGGGACGAAGAAGCGTTCAAAGAAATTGTTGAAAAATGTTCGGACATAAAAGATATTCGTGTAGGATTATACTTAATGAGAGAATCAGGAAACATTGCTGAAGAAAAAAATGCTAAAAAAGTTTCTTTAATTCATGTAGCTGACGCTATCAAAAAAGTTGACGATTTTCATATTAAACCAAAAGATGGACTTGACGATGATTTAAGACTAATTTTAGATTTAATTAAAGATCATAACGGTAAAAAGATTGGTGATGTTTACGCTGCTTATAGTACAATGGGCGGCGAGATGAGTTATAAAAGTTTTAACAGAAGGGTTAACAAACTGAAAGAAAGCAGATTTATCTCAACTGAAAAAGTTTCAGGAAGGGATGGTAACACTACATTAGTACATTATTCTGCTGAAAAAAAGCTGACAGATTTCTAAGTAAAATTTATAAAATTACAAGATAATTAGCTTAATATGGAAAGAATGATCGAAGATAGAAATATTTTAGACAAATTTTGTACAGAATTTTGTAACATTATTGAAAAGCACTGCAAATACATTGTTGTTTCTGGATTTTTGGTAATTGCTTCTGGTAGAACCAGAGGAACTGAAGATATTGATATGATTATAGAAAAATTAAGCTTTGAAAAATTTGAAGAAGTTTACCAAGATTTAATCAAAAACAATTTTATTTGTATGCAATCAAGTAACGCTAAGGAAGTTTATGAATATCTTAAAGAAAAAGATTCAGTAAGATTTACATATAAAAATCAAGATCTTCCCGAAATGGAAGTTAAATTTGCTAAAGACGTTTTAGATGATTATCAAATAAAAAATAAAGTCAAGTTGGAATTAACTGGATTAAATGTTTGGTTTAGTAATGTCAATGTTAACGTTGCTTTCAAAGAGGAATTATTAAAAAGTTCAAAAGATTTAGAAGATGCAAAACATTTAAGAATAGTTTATTCAGAACTAATTAATGAATCAGAAATTGAAATGATAAAAGAAATGATTAAAAAATTAAGACTATGAGAGAAACACACCAAGATCAAATAGAAAGATGGGCAAATTTTGTTAAAGATAATCCTACAAAATGGAAAAAAATTCATACTAAATTCATTAACGCTATATTTGATAAGCACATACAATTTAGGGAAAGATTATTGGAAACACCTGGTGGTAAAGAAAAAATGTTGAAAATTTCTGGTATTAAAAATAAAGAAGGTTATGATTGGTTGAAATGAAAAAACTTAATTCTTACTTTCATAATCATCAATAGCTTTCCTAAGAGCTTGATCACCAAGAACTGAACAATGAATTTTTCTTGCTGGTAATCCACCCAATTCTTTAACAATATCTTGAGGAGTTATTTTTTTTGCATCTTCTAAAGTCATCCCAATAACCATCTCCGACAATATAGATGTGGAAGCTATTGCACTAGCACAACCAAAAGTTTTCCATTTGCAAGCAGTTATCTTATTATCTTTAACTTTGATATACATTTTCATTACATCGCCACAAGCAGGACTACCTACTTCTCCAATACCGTCAGCCTCCTTCTCAAAATCTATTTCTTCTTGATTAGTTTTAAAGATATTTTGAGGATTAAAAAAATGTTCTTTAACTTTATCTGAGTATAACCAACCTTTATTTTCTGAATAACCTTTTACTTCAAATTCTGAACTCATTTTCTAATATCCTCCTTATTCAAATGTATTGGTGACAATTTTCTTAAAGAATCAATAATTATTTTTAATTCTTTAACAACATAATCCAAATCTTTTTTAGTTGTACTTTTTCCAAAAGTAAATCTTATGCTACCGTGAGCAGCATCATGTTTCAATCCAAGAGCATCTAAGACATGACTCACTTCTAATTTGTTTGAACTGCAAGCACTACCAGTAGAAACATAAATTCCTTTCTCGTTAAGATGTAATAAAATTGATTCTCCTTCAATATCTAAAAAAGAAATGTTAGCATTATTAGCTAAACGGTTAGTTTTATGACCATTCAAAAAAGATTTTGGAATTTCTTTAAGAACTGTTTCAATGAAATCCTCTCTTAATTCTATTAATCGTTCATTTTCTTGATCTTTATTTTTTTGTACTAATTCTAACGCTTTAGCAAACCCAATAATACAGGAAACGTTCTCCGTACCTGATTTTAGACCTTGTTCTTGACCACCACCATGAATTAAAGGTTGTAATTTAACCTCTTTCTTTTTGTATAAAATTCCAATCCCTTTAGGACCATAAATTTTACCACCATTTAAAGTCATTAAATCAACACATTTAATATCTAAATCTAAACCAGCTGCTTGACAAGCATCTGTATGAAAGAGTATTTTATTTTTTTTAGCAATTTTACTTATTTCTTTAATAGGTTGAATTGTACCAATTTCATTATTAGCATACATAATTGAAATTAAAATTGTTTCTTTTCTAATAGCTTTTTCTAATTCTTTAAGATTAATAATTCCTTCATTATCAACATTAACATAAGTAACTTCAAATCCATTCTTTTCTAAAAATCTACAAGTTTCAAGTACTGCAGGATGTTCAATTTTAGAAGTAATGATATGTCCTTTCTTTTTATCTAAAGCAATTCCTTTAATAGCTAAATTCACACTTTCCGTTCCTCCAGAAGTGAAAATAATTTCATCAGCATTACAATTAAGAATCTTTGCAATTTTTTCTCTAGCTTGATTAACTGCTTTATTAGCTTCCAATCCAGGATAATGTAAACTGCCAGGATTAGCAAACTTTTCTGAAAAGTAGGGTAACATCTCTGTTAAAACTTCCTTAGCTACCGGAGTTGTAGCTGCATGATCTAAATAGATATTTTTATTCATTTTTTATTGCAGTAAGAACATGCCCCCTTACAGTTTTTCAAAGCACATATTTCTGAATACAATTTGCAAACAATGCCTTTCTTTTTCATCAATCCATTTAACCTAATAATTTCTTCAGCTAATTGATAATGATCCTTAATGATATTTTTTACAGATTTGATTAATTCTAATTCCATCTCAGAATCAAAGATTTCTTTTTTTGCCCTTTTCTCTGATTTGTACTGACAAACAGCTGCAGGAGTAATTCCCATTATTTCAGCAACTTTCTTTTGTTGTAAACCTTTTTCAACTAGTTTTAATGCAATTTTTTTTCTGATAGTTGGTAAAATATACCATACTTCAATCTCTTGTGGGAAAATTATCTTTTTCATATTTTTAACCTCTACATGTTCCTCTACATACTCCCGTTCCTAAACAAGTGCAAACTCCTCCTTTTTTAGAATTTGTTGCTGAAGAGTATATTGACTCAGAATGAGTATCACTAGAATAACCTCTGATACTATATCCGGAATTTGTTTTGTAATCCATTTTATTAACAATAGTTAATTTATTTATAAATGTTATGGAAATGTGCGTAATTTTAGGTTAAAATTCACTAAACTTATAAATAAAAAGCATATTTGAGTGAAAATGGCAGGATTAATTAAAGAAACAGTAGAAAAACAAGTATTTGAAATGCCTCAACTTGAAGGGGTAATTGGCGGATTAGATGGAAGATCTTGTATAGGTTGTGTTCAAGAACATGCATTAGATTTATTAGCCCAAAGTGAAAGAGAATATACAATCGGAACATTTGATCAACAATTAAAAAGTGATTTTCCAGATTATCAACCCTCTACCAATAAAGATAGAATTTCACATTACCACAGCGAACCAGGAACATCATAATTTCTTACTTTCTTTCCTTATCCATTCTTTATATCTAAACAAAATCTCTTTACTGTCTAAATGTCCCAACTTATCTTTAACTTGGTCAGAAATTAAATGAAATATATCGTTAGCTTTAACAACAAAATTTGCTTCTAATAAAGACGGATCATTAAATTCATCAGCTAAATCAACAATAGCTTGTTTACAATCAGCACGTAACTGAATATTGTTCCAGACAGAATCCCAATCACCAGCAAACTCTTTAACTTTACCAGCCATTCGTTTTAAAATCATTGAATTACCGTTAATTAGTTCGTCAGTTAACTCTAATTGATCAGTTTTAGGATTATACACCATTAAATCAACAAAAGCGTTCTCTTTCAACGGATCTTCGTCCCATTCTTTTCTAACTTCAGTAATTCTTAAAATTCGTTTATACTTCTTTAGTCCAGAAATAACAGGATTAGTAGTTACAATAATATCAATCGCTTTGAACGATGTTTTTGGCACACCAATATCGTTAACAACTCTATCGTATACACCGTAAGGACTGTCAGCGTGAATCGTTCCTGCAACAACGTTAGCAGCCGCACCCACCCGCATTGCTTCAAACAAAGCAATAGCTTCTTTCGAACGAACCTCACCAACAAAGATTGCTGAATCTCCTAAACGTAACGTACTTCTGATACCAATTGAAGGATCAACTTCTGCTCCAGGAGATGATAATGCTGAAGCAACTTTTAAAGATTCAATGTTATAACCTAACCGTCTCATTGATTCTTGTGGCAACTCAAAAGTATCTTCAATAGTGATGATTCTTGATCTTCTGGGCATCTCTACTAAAAAACTTCCCAACAAACTACTTTTACCACTGGAACGAGTACCAGCAACAAGAATTGTAGCGTTACCGTCAATAATAAAACTTATCAGTCCTGCTGCTAAAGTGTTCATGTACTTAATTTTGTTTTGCATGTACAATGGAAACGTCCAGGGATAATCACGATGTCTTCTGAAAGAAAACGCTAACCCTAACGGACTAAGCGGAGCCGATAACGTAGATACCCTTGATGAAAAACCTTCTACTTTTAGTTCTGTATCTAAAATAGGGTTAGCTTCATCTAACGGTCTTCCCGAAATTAATCTTAATTTTGTTGCCCAACTGTCAACTTCTTGATGCGTTGGATAAATATTAGTATAACAATCACCATAATCTTGGTGAACAATAAATATTGGTAACTCACCGTTAGGAGAATTAATGTTAACATCTTGAACTTTTGGATCTGATAGAAGTAATTCTACTAATCCAAAACCTACGGTATAACGTAATAAAGCTCTTGATAACTCTTCAACCTTCTCTTCCGAAAGATCCATCTTTTTATGCTGCATTAAATCTGTGATAAGATCTTTACCAATATTAAAAAACACTTCCCTCATTCGTTGAGGGTCAACAAACTCTTCCCTACCAGGCTTATGTTCAGACATTATTCGTTTAGCATCATCTAACAATTCATAAACTTCTTCTGGAAATTTAAACTCAGGCGGAGTTATATGGTACAATGTTTTAATATTATCATCAAAACTGAACACGTTAACTTCACTACTATCCTCACCAGCACCAAAAATGTAAGATTCTTCTAAGTTACCGTCAGGAAACTCAGAAACAAGTTTAGTGTACATAAAATCAGGACGAGTAGTGGGATGAAAAACATTGTTATATATTTGTCTTTCTCCGATACGATATTCAGTAGTGTGCGGCATTAAATGTTGAATAAGTTTAAGTTGTTCCATTTGTTGAATTACACTATTAATAGCTTGTAACAATTTTTGTTGTGAATCTGAATGTCGTTGATCAATCAAATTGTTAAACTTGCCTCTTTCACGTACTTCTAACCGTTTAAGTTCAATATAGGCTGCTAAAGGATCTTCTTTAAGTCGTTTAGAAACTAATTTTTGAAATTGTGCAAAACTACCTCTCAGATAACGTTCATGTTGTGGATCCGTTACCAAACTGTTATACATAGCTCTTTCATCACGAGTCAATTTTTTGTATAACCGAGCCAGTTCTGTTAATAATGCTGTTTGAGAATAATCATACTCATATTCTCTTAATTGAGAAATTGTAACGATTGTAACTCCACTAACTGCTAATAAGGTTTCAATAACTTTAGACATGCACAATTCACTATATTCAATTGATGGTGGAAAACTGCAATTGTCTGCACTAATTTTTAATATTTTGTTTTCTCCTTCATGAACAGTTTCATATTCAAAACATTTCTTATTATTATCTATCATCTTTCTTTTTTACTTAGTTATAGAAGAGGAGTTTAAATAGATTTCTTCTTTTAAGTATAGTTAATTACACTATTCATTGAGACATTTCTTTAGCTAATTGTTCTAATTTAGAAAGATTTCTTTTATCTGGATCTATTTCTATAGCTTCTCCTACAGCAGCAAGAAATCTATGTGTAAAATCTTCTTTAAAAATAATCTTTAAATCATCATTATTGAGGGAAAAATAACCACTTTCAGGATCTTTTGTGGTCGTACGTGTAACTTCGCGGAAATATTTTATTAAAAAATCTTGATGTCTAGGCCTATACAATGGCGCATACCTTTTTATTCGAATGGGATTATAAAATGTTAGTAAAGGATTAAAACCTAACAACAATTCATATGCAATTATTCCTACAGAAAAAACGTCCCGATTTTTATGCATTCTTTCTGGAGAAGAATAAGCAGGTGTACCATACCACCATCCTTTCTGCCCACTTGTGAAAAAAGGATTTTCCATTTCCTTAAAAAAGTCGGCAAATGCAAAATCAGTTAAATACACTTTATCCTGTTCTCCCAAAAGAATATTTCTAGGACTAATATCATTATGACTTATTTTTCTGACACTTAATTTTTTTTGAATATCGATTAACTCTGAAATTATCCTAAATCTTTTTTGTAAAGGCAAAAGATTATCCAAGCGATTTTCCAAGAAGACTTTGTCCAAAGTTTTTTTAATGTTATCATTTCCTATTTTTGGATATAAAGAATATAGTGAAAAAACATTATTCCCAATAAGATATCCTGAACTTAAAAGAGAAGGAACTCCCTCAACATTTTCACATAGTTGCAAAGCTTCTTTTTCTCGCATAGAATCTGGCACTATTTTTGAATCTTTGAAATCATTGTCATCAAGACTAAACGTATAACGATTACCCTCTCTAACAAAAGATAAAAGACAATAATATTCTGGATCATACTTAACACTAAGTGATAGATAATCTGGAGTTTGGGAAGCAACTGGATGTTTTAGTCCACACAAAGCATGAGTCTTAAAGACAACCTCCTCAGAATCAGAAGTGCCAAAATAAACTTGCTTTCCAGGCGTATCTTTAATTTTATCTCCTAACTTTATATTCAAATGTTCTCTACAAAAAGTTTGTAAGTATGGATCCATAAATATCTAATTCAACCTTGTTTTAAATACTTTACCCACTACAACTACTCAATAATACTCACATAAGTTTATTATACTCTAATTCTTAATAACAATAATTATGAACTTAAATATGGGCAAACCTAAAGCTAAACCTCAACAGCAGCAACAATCAGATTTTGGAGAGGCTAAATTATATCTATGGGTAAAAGCTTTAGAAAGTAAAGTAAACAATCTTCTACGAGAAACTGAGATGTTAAAAAATGATTATGTAAGAAAGAATAGAGATCTAAGAACAGAAATGAAAACTATGAGCGAAGGTTTAATCGATTTTAAACATCAGCATGAAAAAACTGTTGAAAAAATGGACATGATTATTAAAGAACTTAAACAGACAGCAGGTATTGAAGAAGTAATGACCATCAAAAAATATTTAGATTTATGGAGTCCTTTAAACTTTGTAACTCAAAGAGATTTAGACCGAGCTATTGAAAATAAATTGTTAAAAAATAAAAAAGGTGATTAAAAATGACTATGTTTAAACCTAGCGGTAATCCAATTAATGATGCAATGCAATTAAGAGGTCAGGGGTTAAGTGACGATTTAGTTGCAGATGAAATGATGAAAAACGGGTATCATCCTGAACAAGTTAACGCTGCATTAAGTGAACCAGTGACGTCTCAACAGATGCAACAACCTTCTCCTCAACAGGCAATGCCTCCTCAAAGTAGTGCACCACAACAACGTGCTGCACCGGATGAAAATATCTATGAACGTATTGAACAAATTACTGAGAGTATGATTGATGAGAAATGGGACGAGTTAATTGGAGAAGTTAAAAAGATTGTTGAATGGAAAGAAAAAATTGAAAAGAAGCAAGCAGAAATTAGCAGCGATCTACAGAAGTTGAAAGAAGATTTCAAAACTTTGCACCAAGGGGTTTTGGGCAAGATTGAAGATTATGATAAACGTATGCAAGATGTTGGTACGGAGTTAAACGCTGTTGGTAAAGTCTTCAAAGACGTTGTTCCAGAGTTTGTTGAGAACGTTAAAGAATTAAGAGACATTACTAGAAGTCAAAGAAAAAAGTAATTAAGATTCCCACAACATCTCAAAATAATTTAAATGTGATTTTGTTATTTCTTTATCATTTATTCTGATAGCTAAAGGTTCTTTACCCCATTGAATTAATAAACAATTATCTCCGTAGATTATAGTTGTGGTAGGATTAGTAAACTTATCATCCACAAATTTGTACTTTAACAATTTTCTTTGTTTAAGTTTTGATTTTAAACTTTTTGGAAAAATCGATCTTTGAGAAATTTTATTTTGTATTCTTATCTTGTGCCATAATTCAAAATATCCACCAAACAATTCTTTAAATTGTAAATTCGCTGCAATTAATGAAATTGGTTTTTTAGTTTCTAAAATATCTTCAAATATTGTTCTTAACCCTTTTTTACCTGTAAAAATGTTTGCTTCTAACGAATTTTTTAAAGGATTAATCTGTTTCTTTAATTTTTTAATTTCAACTGAAATATTTTTTTTAGTTATGCTTAATTGGTCTTCTTTTTCTTTAATTAAAGTAAAAAGTGCTTCTGGTTTCTTTGCTTCAAACCATTTTAGTTTATTTTTAACAATGAAAGATATTATTCCCTTAGAAACAAGTCTGTCTAACGCTTCATATACATTTGTTCTATTGATTTTTGCTTCAGAACTAATCTTGTTAGGATAATTACTTCCTTCTTTCAATAGATGTAAATAAACTTTGATTTCTGAGGGACTTAGTCCCAGTTTAGATAGGTTTTCTGTTAGCATAAATATTCAGAGTTCTTCTTTTTTATAATAGTTGTGGTTTACTAGGACAACTAGTGTTTAACTTAAATAGGACTTTAGTTATAGGGATGAAAGAAGAATTAGAAAAAATTGCCCAGGATTCAGAACAGAAAGATAAAGACTATCAACTGATTACTGGAACTGCTAAAACATTTGCTTATGGAATTGGATCTATTATTAAAAAAACTGTGGTTGGAACTGTAAAAGCAGGAGCAAGTATAGTTTCCATGGGTGGAGGAATGATAAGAAGTACCATCGTTCCTTATGCAATACCCTCATTCTTAAGAATCGGAGTAGTACCAGATGATGACACTTACAGTGAAGAAAATAATGATATTAATATAAAGTGGTTTTATGATATGGGATCATTTTTTGGTTACATCCCTCTTAGTATTATACATTTTGCAGTATTCAGAGATGCCTACAAAGATAATCCAGAAATTCTTGCAATTCCAATAGCAACAAACTTAATTTCTGGAATTTATGAATCTTATAGAAAAACAAAAAAATCATTAGAGGATAAAATCTAAACAACTTTAATAAAATGAGAGATCCAAAAAATTTTGCCAGATTATTAGAAAAAATGACTTCAGGAGATACTGAAGCATCATTAAATACAACTGGATTATACCCATTAAAAGATTTTTTAGAAATGAGACTTCATCTATGGAGGATTAGAACTCGCAATCGTGAAAACTCAGAAAACGAAATAAGTTTAGGAGAATATTATTTTACAGATGCAATTACTATTTCAGAACAATCTGATGAGAGAGGTTATTTCGATTGTACTGATAAAAAAATTACTGAAATGGAGAGGGAAACATATCTTTATATATCGCCAGCGAAAGAGACAGATAAAGAGAGACACGGATTAATAAGCATAGTTGAATATATAGCAGAACCAAAAATTCTAAAAAGATTATTTAAAAGACCTTCTTTACCAATGTTTGGTAGCCCGCATAATCTCAATATTGTGATGACCTACCAAGAATATAAAACAATGGGTTCTCCCAGAATATTATCAATGTATTCAGTCTTTGAAAAATTGCATTAACGAACATTAAGCACTTAAGAATGCTATCGTAAATATTGCTATTGCAAAGATAACTAACAGTCCCAACACTTTAGGATTAAAGATAATTCCAACAATATTAGTTTGAAAATTGTCAGTGTCAACACCTGCTTCAGAAACAACTACTTCTCCCTCTTCAAAAGAAGCGTCCGTTAACGATTGTCCAGCAACTTTTCCGATCGCTACAGCGAGAATGATTATACCAATAGCTGTTAACGCCCAACGTAAAGTAGGATCACTGACAGCAGCTTTAAACATGTTTTCGTCAGCACCAAAGATTTGGAAAATGATTAACATTAACAATAAAAATATGAAGGCTATCACAAACCATGGTACCATAAAATTAATCACGTCAATAGCTACACGAGATAATAATACCATAAATCCAGCAACTGCACCAATAACAGCGTTAACTGATGCAGAATCAGAGATAGGTTTAAACTTTTGCAAGATAGCGAAGACTACTGCCCAAACAAGAATGAATGGGAAGACTACGTCAAACGACTGCAATAAACTTAAATCTAATACTGTTGCCATGTTTTAACCTTTATTTTTTATGAAACAATTTCCCAAAACCTTTCAGTAACTCTCCGCCCTGACTTTTTTCGCTTGGTTCTTTAACAATCATGTAAACTACCACACCGAAGACTAAGAGTATAATTATCAATTCGGTTAGTTCAGCTGTCCACCAATAAAACACATCAGAAGGACTACTCCATAAGCTTAATGCTGATCCGAAAATGTAAACAACAAACAGAATTGATACGATAGCAATGATTGGTGCTGATGCCGCAGCAAAGTCTGTTCCAAAAATTCCCATTAGTAACAATAACATGATCGCTGCTACTGCAATTAGAGCTATACTAGGAAGAGACGAGTTCATGATCTCAACAGGATCATAACCTAATGGATAAGCACCAGTAATATGAGGAACGACGAATAAAAGACCTAGAACTAATGCAATTATTACATTAAAATTCTTCTTATCACCTAATATTTTAGTTTTCTGCATTACTGCATAAATTATCGTAAAAACTAATAAAAACGGCAGTAAGAAGTCCAGTACTCCATAAGCTTGAAGATAATAAACAATGTTATTGAATGTTGTTGCAACCATTTTTTGGTCAACCTCCTTTTGAATTATTTAATATTTATTCTTTCTTTTTACTTGATGATGAACCTGATGATGAAAATCCTACAATGTATAACATAAAACCAATGAGGATTACAAACAAGATTATTGATACCGCCCAATCAGCGTTCCAGTTTTCGAACAGTTTTGTGATGTATCGTAACCAATCTAATGCGTTAAGGAAAATTAATACAATTCCAATAAAAACTAAAATCATAAAAAACTTGATCCAAGAAGGATACTCTTCCATACTAAACTCTTTATCACCAAAAAATGTTCCCACCAGTAACAAAAAGCTAACAATTAAAACCATTAACAATACTACATGTGACATAACTTCACTAATAACAGCTACTAATTGTGAAGAAGCTATTACTAAAAATGCAACTACAAAAGCTATGATAGAATTAAGATTCTTTTTAGAAGTTCTAACTCCCTCAATTTCTTCAATACCTAATACTTTAGTTTTTTCTAATAAAGCGAAAACAATAGTAAACACTAATAAGAAAGGTAGAACTATGTCATAAACACCAATCCTGCCCAGGAAATCTATTGCACCACGAAATCCACTTTCTTCAACCATTAATTATACCTCTTTTGATGTAACTAATTAAAAGATTGGAGTATATAAATCTTTCTTTTATTCAACTTGGCAAAAAGCGAAGTCTTTAAATATGAGTATTAATTTATTTTATACATTAAATAGAGGTGGAAAAAGTGCGGTGGAAATTATCATTATGTATAGGATTACTAATTTGTTTATTACTTCCAACAGTTTTAGCAAATTCTGAAGTTAGTTTTACCCCAACAAAGAATCGTATTATTTTAGAAGATAAAGCTATTTTTAAATTGAAAATAACAAACAATGGCGAAGAGAAAGCAAGATACAGCATATTTTCGTTTCAATCAGGAAATGGGTGGATAGTTGATCCTAGCCCGTTGAAAGATAAAATCATTGAAATTCCTGCAGAACAGAGTTACACCACAACCATCTATGCTAAACCAATAGAAGATTTTAGCCCAGGGATATACTTTGTCAGTGTCCGTATTGAAAACGATAAAGGAGAAAAATTTGATGAAGCTCTTAAAATTTATCTAGCTTCTGATATCCCACGAGATTATTTGCCTACGTTCAAAGTTGATGTAGATATGGATGATAAGATTAGTCCAACTGAACCAGTTTCTATTAAACTATTTTTAGACAATCGTAATCCGTTAGACTTGAACGGACTAAAAGTTAAAATTCAAAGTGAAATTCCTGAGTTCAATAAAGAATTATCGGTTGACTTGCCTCCGTTAGATAAAAAAACGGTAGAATTCACTATTACTCCAAGTAAACATCAACAGCCAAAAGAATATACTTTGTTTTTTGTCTTTGAACAAAACGATCAACAAATTAAAGTTGTTGAAGAAAAATTTGAGATTGTTACTTCACTTCCAGAATTTATTAACAACATTATAGAGGAGAGATCTTTTTTAAAAACTTATGGACAAATTACCATTACTAATGACGGAAACGTTAAAAACAAACAAGAAATTAAAATACCTATCACGTTTTGGAGAAGTATCTTTAGTTCCGGTGAAGAAGATGTTAAAGTTATTGATGGTGAAAGATATTTAGTATGGGAACTAAGTTTAAGTTCTAATCAAACAATCACAGTAAATTATGTGATTAATTATAGAACTTTGCTTTATTTAGCAATTGTTATAATTTTACTGTTAAGTTTCTACTTTTATGTGCATACGCCAATAGTTATCAACAAGAATGCTGCCACTACCCATAGTGGTCAAGATGGAGCATTATCAGCAATAAAAATCACATTAGAAGTAAGAAACAAAAGTAAAAGACCATTGAAAGATATTAACATTACCGATATAATTCCTGGAATAGCTAATCTTGAAAAAAGTTTAGAGTTAGGAACGTTAAGACCTAAAGAAGTTAAACATACTAAGAAAGGAACAAGTGTTAAATGGGGATTAGTAGAACTAGATGCTCATGAACATCGGCTGATAACTTACAAAATTAAAGCTAAATTAAACATCTTGGGAACGTTCAGTTTACCAAGAGCAATAGTTGAGTACAAAAAAGGTAAGAAGAAAGTAGGGAAAGCGTATTCCAATGTATCTAAGTTAGGCCAATAATAGTTTCCGGAATGAGAATATTGCACAATAAAAACATTTATATAGAAGAATAAATCTATGTAATATTACTTTACAATCAATAAATAGTATGAGAGGGTGTGAAAATGAAAGATTTTTTTTTAGGATTAAAAGAAAAGTTTACCAAACCAGCGGAAGAGGATCTCGAAGAACCTGTTGAAGGGGGAGATTACGTAGAACTTGCTAACGCAGGAGACGGTAAAGAAAGTAAATCAAAAGTAATGGTTCGTCCATTTACAATTGAAGATTTTGAGGATATTAAAGAGATTCTCGACGTTTTAAGAGAAGGGTCTACAATTGCTCTGGTTAATATTAAACCGCTTAAGGATAAAGATTTAGTAGAGTTAAAACGGGCAGTTTCTAAGTTACGTAAAACTTGTGAAGCAATTGACGGAGATATTGCCGGATTTGGCGAAGATTATGTTGTTGCCGTTCCGTATTTTGCACAAATTTTCCGTAATAGTAAATCTGTTGATTTAGAATAATTCTTTTTTATTTTTATAATTGTGAGTTTAATTCCATTTTTAACTGTTTAAGAGTTTTAAAATGAAAAGTATTTATCTTCAATTTTTTTGGCACGATTAAATTTTGTTCTTGGTCATCAAAATAAATAATTTCTTCCGGCGTAACACCATACCGATTAAATACATATTCAAACATCTTAGGATCTTGCTTTTTAAACCCTAAATCCTGAGAATTTAAAATCTCATCAAAATGTTTTCTCAATGAAAAATCTTTAATGAACTTATTGATATATTTAGAAAAATTATTTGACAAGATGATACAGATATACCCTTTTTTTCTTAAATCATCAGCAAAATCTAACAAAGGTTTCCTAACCTGATGTAAACCCAAATGCAAATCTTCTAATTCTTTTCCACCCATATTTATTCCCAGTTCTTTAGCACCTCTCTCCCAAGCTTCTAAACTAGTCATTTTGCCAGTACAAGCTTGTAAAAACCATTTATCTTGCATAATTTTCAATACTTTCTCATACGGAAGATTATACTTCTTAGACAAATACTTACATGTAAACGGATATCCACCATCCCAGATTACTCCGGCAGCATCAAACATAACTAATTTAATTTTTGGATTCATTAGAATTGAAAAATATTAACCGTTTAAATAATTTCCCAAAATCAGTCAACTTTCCTTAACAACTAAATATACACCTAATAAGAAGATAATGAATATAACTAGTCCAAAGATAATAAATCCTTTACTACCAAACTTAGGAGGAATAAAGATTTTCCACCAAGACAATTGCATTTCTGTACTAGCAGTGATAGCAAAATAAGAGAAATGTTCAACCTCAGCTTCAAAAGTTAACTCTGTATCATCTTTATCAATTAAATCTGTATCTAATTGGTCCCATTTATCGTCTTCATAATGGTTTAAAACTACAGTTTCTTCCAGATAATTATTATCAGTTAACCAAGATAAAGGAACTTTGAAAACAATTTTAGCTTCCTCAATCTCTTCATTTAATAAATCACTTTTAACCTCTAAATATTGATATGTATCAGCTAATTCTAAAACTGGTTCTGGTTTAGTTGGATGATAAGTAACTTCTAAAACAACTTCTTTATCAACACTAGATTCAATTTCAACAGAGCTTACAGCAATTTGAGATTCATCAATAGTAACTATTTTACTTTCGTCTTTTGTGAAGCTAACAGTCTTTTTCTCAGTTATTGGTTCTGGAACAGATTCTACAATTGGTTCTGTAGAAGTACTTCCACCTGAACTACCACTACTTGAAGAACTGGAATCGTCTAAATCATCAGCATCATCTGTAGTGCTTACTGTTAGTGGAGTTCCACCACCACCTCCACCACCTGATGAAGATGAACTAGAAGAACTATCATCACCAGAAGTACTACAAGCACTACAAGAACCACCACAATCTGTATCAGTTTCATCACCATTATCAACACCATCTGAACAAGAAACAAAATCAACTTCAAAAACTGTAGAGTTTAAATGAGCAGGAGTAAAACCATCGGTAGAGTTAATTGTAATGTTATGACTACCAACATCTTCAGCTTCAAAAGTTATTGTCCAAGAACAATCTTTTTGAAAAGTAGTATCATCACAATAACTGGAATTTGTTTCCAAACTAATATTATCAAAATAAGCATTAAAAACATTAATCCCAGAATAATCATCAGTAACAATGTTTAAGGTCATTGAACCACTGTCAGCTTCTAAATGTACTTCTGAATCGTATGTAGAGTCTATTGTTGGAGCTTTAGTATCATTAATCACAACACTAATTTGATCAGTTGAATAATTGTAACCATCTGTAACATTTAACACAACATCAAACGTTTCAGCATAATTGAATTGTAAAGAAGAATTTTGTCCAACAGTAGTAGTTCCATTGTACAACCAAGTATAAGTTAAATCATCATTATCTAAATCAACAGCATTACTGGTAAAGGAAATTAACTCACCAATTTCTTGAACAGAATTGTTAGCAGGAGAAGTAATGTTAACATTTGTAGGAACTCTATTTTGAACAATAAAACTGTAAGTAGAAGAACTGTTTTCATTCCCAACATAATCATAAGCATGGAATAAATAAGAGATATTATTTTGATTAGTTAAATTACTAGTTCCAGTTAATGTATAATTGTAAGTATCACCTACTTCTTGAACCATGGTATAATTCTCCCAGGATCCTGAAAAGTTTGATTCTAATTCAATCGTAGAGGTGTTCAAATAAGTATCAGTAACGTTAATCCTAAACACAACAGTATCATTATTGTAAGCAATAGTAGGAGTTCTTATTATTGCAAACAAAGCAGGATTAGTTTTATCAACAATAAAATTTACAGAACTTACAGTTGATCCACCAGAAGTATCGTTAGCAAAAACTGTTAATGAATAATTTCCATCGAAAAAAGTACTATTAGAGATGTTTACTAAATCTGTCCAACTAAAAGTTGATTGAGCGATAGAGGTATTGGAATTAGATTGGAAAATACTACTGGAAGAGTTAGTAATGTTATAGTTTGAAGTGCTTATATTATCATCTTCTATTGAAATGTTTAGATTGAAGTAAGTGTTGTGAAATGAATTGTTTGTTGGAGAAGTTATAGTAACGGTTGGATCAGTGTTATAAGTCAAAGTTCTCAACTCAGTAACATTAGTATTATCAGCATAATCAATTCCAAAGACTCTAAAAGTATAAGTGCCACTAGCATTGATAGATTTATTCAAATAAAAGTTTGTTCCACTTCCATCCATTGATTGGTTAGTTCCATTCCATTCTAAAAGTGCAGATTGTAACGTTTCATCACTAGTAATGTTAATAAAAGTGTAATTAATGTAAATAGTTGAATCATTATCTTCCGTAGGAGCAGTAAAATTAATTACCGGAGCAATACTATCTAATGAAACAATTGCTGCAAAGACGTCAATACGAGAAAAGTTTAACCCATTTCTAGTATCATTAATTTGTTTACCAGTATTCTTTAAAGTGTCTTCAATCTCTTGAGGAGTCAAAGAAACATTGTGTAATAATTTATTATATTGTTGAAGCAAAGCCGCTGCACCAGCTACGTGAGGTGTTGCTTGTGAAGTACCCCCGTAACCAGTATAACTCGGCACATCAATTACCGCCCCAGGGGCCAATATGTCAAGAATTAAACCAGAGTTAGAAAAACAAGTAATTTTATCGGGAGACATACTTTCTGAACCTCCACAAGAAACCCAGGAAGGGGAAGTACCAGTTGAGTCGTAAACAGCACCAACCGAAGTAACATTAGATGCACAAGCAGGAGCACTAATTCCAGAACTATATACATTATTTCCAGACGCAACACTAACAAAAATACCATAAGACACGACATTATTTACTGATTGAGCAAGAGAATCACCATCACAATAAGTATTCTGTTCAGTATCATCGCCTAAACTCAAAGTCATTACAGAAATATTGTAAGGAGCATTAGAATCATAAAGAGTAGAATTGTATAAACACCATTGGATCCCACTAATTACATTTGAAGTATTTGTAGAACGTGAAGATCCAGGGAATACTTTCATTGCAATAAGATTAGCTGCAGGAGCAACACCAGTATAAGTACTATCATTTGAAGCAACAATTCCAGCTACATTACTACCATGACCATTAGTATCTATGGGATTATTATCATTATCCGCGATATCATATCCTCCTACAACTTTTGAACAATTACCATTTAAAAAATCATCTGAAGTACAATCACCAAAATAAGATTGAGTATAATCAATCCCAGTATCAATAACACATATTACTTCACCATTCCCATTTATATTGATATTGTCTACTGAATGATCCCAAATTTGAGTAGCATTGATTAAAGGTACACTTTCTTGTAGATTAATTGTTATTGGGCGATCATATTCAATTTTCTCAACCATACCACCATCAATTAATTTCTGTAAACCTTCTTTCGTAATTTTTCCACTAAAACCATTGATAATAGAATATTGGTGTTTTAAATCCAGATCGTGTTTTTTTTCATTTTGGACATTTAATTTATTTTTTATAGAATTATCTTTTAATTCCAACTTACTCAAAACTTTATCTTGAACATTATTAATCATCTTTTTACGATTTTCTAAATTATTGACAGAACTAATTCCCATACGATTATTATTAACAATATTCTTAACAACTGGTTCATCTTTCAAAACAACAATCACAGAAACTTCATCACCACTTTCCAAAGCATCATAAACTTCTTGATCAACATCAACAGCAGAAACAAAACTAACTAAAAAAACTAGTACAACTACCAAACACCACCCTCTATTGTTCATCTTAAATCATAATTAAATTTTCTTTAAAATTAATACTTTGACCCATTCCTAATCCTAAATTGAAAGAAAAGTCAGTCATCAGTCCCATTAATATATCTTGTAGTCCTAATTCTTTTTCATATTTTAAATAACTAATCTTTTCTAATGAATAAGTATCTTTAAGATAAGTTTCTAATTCATTAAACCCACCTAATTGATCAACTAATCCTAATTCTAAAGCTTCACTGCCTAAATAAAATTCGCCAGTAGCCAACTTTCGAACTTCAAATGAGTTCATGTTTCTATTAACAGCAACTTCTTCAACAAAAAAATCATGAATTTTATTAATTTTGGTTTGCAACACTTTTCTTTCTTCATTATTTAATTCTTTAAACGGTACACCCAAATCTTTATATTCGCCAGAAACTAATCGTTCGTATCCAACACCATAATCTTCCATTAACTTACTAAACTCCAGATAAGATGAAATAACTCCAATACTTCCAGTAATGGACATTCTGTTAGCAAAAATGTAATCAGTAGCGGAAGCTATCCAATAACCACCGGAAGCACCAACATCTCTTATCAAAGCTACTGTTGGTTTTTTTGCATTTTTTATCGCTACAGAAATTTCATCACTAGCAACAGGAGTTCCACCAGGAGAATTAATTTCAATTACAATGATTTCGATATTTTTATTTTTTTCAGCTTGACTAATAAAATTGGTAACGGTATTAGCAGAAACTGTAGTCATTCCAAAACCTGCTTTAGAGTTAGAAATAACCCCTTCAATTTTTATCAAAGCCACGTTACCATAATTTTGTTGAGATAACATTAATGAACTTAAAGGCAAAATAATAAAAAGGATTACTATTGCTGCAAGAATTGTTAGTATAATAGACTTAATTCTATTTCTTTTAACACCTTCTTTTTTCATTAGAGTTAATAAATAATAATTGTTTATAAACTTTTACATTGTCAAAAAGAAAATATTATAAATGGATCAAATATACTTATTAACAATTAAAGAGGTGATTATTATCATGGCAAAAAAGAAAGCTATTAAAAAAGCAGTAACAAGGAAAAAAGTTGCTAAAAAGACTGTGAAGAAAAAGGTTATGAAGAAAAAAGTAGCTAAGAAGAAAGTTATCAAGAGAAAACCTGCAAAAAAGATTGTTAAAAAACCAGTAGCAAAAAAAGCGCATTCTCAACCAAAAATGAAAGTTGGTAGAAAAAAAGATAAGACTTTACCAATAATTGGTTTAATTGTTAACGTTCTATTTATGCCTGGACTAGGAAGCTTAATTGGTGGCAAAGTTAAAGAAGGAATCTGGCAATTGTTATTATTAATCTTGGGACCGATTGTATCGATTTTACTGATTATGACAATTATTGGTGCAGTGATTGGAATTCCATTGTTAGTAATTACGCCAACTGTTGCTTGGATCTGGGGATTAATTACTGGAATTCAAATGATTAATGAATAATTCTTTTTTTATTTTAATTTCTTTCTTTTTACTATACACGTGACTAATTAGAAAAAAGTAGCCTATTTCAGATACCAATTGAATACTCTTTCACAAATGAGGGCCGGTATGTAGGAACTCGAACCATCTGGATTTACTCCATTTATAGTATATAGAATTGCCTTGAAATTTATAAAGCTTTGCTGAAAAATTTATTTTGTATCAATAAAACTCAATACAACACTTAATGCTAATGCTATTGTGAGTGAAGATCCCAAATTGAAAGTTCCTTGGCCGTGAAAAAATAAATCCCAAAGATACAAAACTATTATGTTGACAATAAAAGCAATTGGTACTGATATCAAGAATTTTTTAAAATCAAATTTAAATTTCATATTATAATAGTTGTATTGATTATCTTAATAAATCTTCCTGTGTTAGGTGCTAGAATTTGAAATCATATAAGGCAAAAATATACATTTTCTTTTTTGTGCAAAACTCTTTGTTTTTAAAGTCGCTCTTTAAATGAACTGTGTGTTAAGTATTAAAAAAAAGTAGCCCCGCACGGATTTGAACCGTGGTCAATGCCTCTCTTCTTTAAAAGAAAGCCAAAGGGCACTATGAATGAACTCTGAACTCTAAGCGAGAACAAATTAGTCCACTACACCACGGGGCTGTAATTTATCTTTGTGTTTAGGGTTGCTAAATCCAATTTCTTTATAAAATTTTCTTAGTTCAGACTTTTTTGTGATGTATAACTTAGGGGTCCCGTTATCCATTTTGTAAGTGTAAATATTAGAACATTTAATATTCAACTTAATTAAAGAACTTCTTACATCACTCATTAACTGGTTATTTCTATTAGTAAAACATATTTGCCATAACCCAGGCCAATGAGGTTTTAGTTCATAAATTGAGCCATCAGTATCTATTAATCCCCGAATACATGCTTTTAATAGCTTTTTGTTATTACAAATCCATGGAGGGATAGTAACCTCATTTTTGATCTTATCTCCTGATTTTAAACCCAAATCTGTTAAAAACTCAACTAATTGTTTACTATAGATTGCCACAAATAGTTCGTTATGACTATTATGTTTAATAATTTTTGAATTAACATCAAAAAGAGAATCACACAAAGGTTTAACGTAATCAATAAGGTATTTCTTATCTTTGTTTGAATCTCCAGCAATTCGTACTGCATAACTAGTTGATTTTTTACCTTTATAGACATGTATGTTTCCATCACCCAATAAAATTCCAACTAACTCTGCCAGTTTCTCATTTTTAGGAGGGATTGTGATTGTTTTGGTAGTTCCACTTGAAAGTTTACCTCCCTTAATCTGGCCCCAGTTTTTAATTTTGTTTTTCATTTTAAATTCTTTTTTCTGTTATTCTCATAGAAACACTGATTTATATACTTTATCCGCAGTTGTCCAGTGGGTTGTGGGTAACAAATTCCAAAACACTATCGAAACATATAAAAACATTAATTATTTAATTAATATTAAAAAGATGGTGACTCCAATAGAACAAGCAGCAGTGCAAGAATTTGCATCGTACAATTCTGTTATTGATCAAAGTCAAATTATTGACGCTCTTTCAGGGATTATTCAACCTCTAATGGGACAATTGAGTTTCCTTGTTGGAGGTATTTTTGGACTATACTTAATTTTTATTATAGGAAGATTATATTATGAACACAAAAAAGTTAAATTGTTAAGAAACATTCTTTATGATCTTGACAAGTCTAACATGCATCACGGGATAAGATATTCTAAAGAAAGAAAAAATATTGTTCAAAAAACGATTAGCAAGATTAAAGCTATTTTCAAAAAATGAAAGTCAGTATTAATAAAGATGTTTTCAAAAAGTTTCCCAAACTAAAGATAGTTCTGTTAAACATTGAAGGGATAGATAATCAAAGTAAAATAAAAGAGTCTAAACAATTGTTAAAAGATATTGAAAGGTACACAAAACTAACTTTTAACAAAGAAACTCTTACAAATCATAATTTAATTGCTCCATGGAGTGTTGCTAAAGAAGAATTTGGGGCTAAAGCTAAACATTATCATACCGCAGTAGAAAGACTGTTAAAAAAAGCAATGAAAGGTAAAAGTTCTGTAACTAATAATGTTTTAACCAACATTTTACGTTATATAGCATTAAAACATTTAGTACCTTTCGGTGTAGATGATAAAACAGAATTAAAAGGGGAAGTGAATTTTGCCATTTCTAAAGGTAAAGAAAAAGCTGACATTTTAAGAACAGTTCTCCCAGGAGCACTTTATTATCATGATGATAAAAAAGTATTAGGTACAAAACTAGATTATTGGAGAAATAGAAAAACTAAGTTAAGAAAGACTACTGTTTATGCTTTACTACATTTTGATATCTTACCTCCGGTAGACAGTAAAAAACAATCAGCATTACTAAAAGAAACAAAATCTTTGGTTAAAACCTTTTGTAACGCAGAGATTAAAGTTTATACATTAGATAAAAAAAAGAGTTCTTTAACTATTTAGAAAACACCAATTTACTTAACATGACCGTTATATATTTAAACTAATACTATTTTACTATTAATTATGGATTTTAAAAAAGAACTGGTTAAACTATTATCAGCCGTAACAAAACTGAAAGAAATTGAGAATTTAATATCTATTCCTCCAGATCCAAAACTAGGAGATTATGCATTCCCCTGTTTTAAGTTAGGAAAAAATGCTAAACAAGAAGCAGAAAATTTAAAGAAAAAGATTACGTTACCAGAATTTGTTGAAAAAATTGCTGTTACCGGTCCATACTTAAACTTCTTTATTAACAAAACGGTTCTATCAAAACAAACTTTAGAAAAAATTCAAAAGGATAAAGAAGATTATGGATCAAGTAAAAGTAAACAAAAAATAGTTATTGAATTTTGTGGTCCTAATACCAATAAACCTTTACATTTAGGACATATCAGAAATATGGCATTAGGCAAGTCTATGTGCAATATACTTTCTTTTAGCGGTAAAAAAGTTCATCCAGTAAACATTGTTAACAATCGTGGCATTCATATTTGTCAATCAATGCTAGCTTACCAAAAATGGGGCAAAAATAAAGATCCCGATAAGAAAGGAGACCATTTTGTTGGAGACTATTACGTTATGTTTGCTCAGAAAGTTAAAAAAAATGAAGATTTAAAATTAGAAGCACAAGAAATGTTGCTTAAATGGGAACGTGAAGATAAAGAAACCATTAAACTTTGGAAAAAGATGAACAAATGGGTCTTAGATGGTTTTAATGAAACATATCAACGTTTTGGAGTAAAGTTTGATAAAGAATATTTTGAATCTGAATATTATCAAGACGGGAAAAAATTAGTACTAGAAGGCTTAAAGAAAAATATATTTGTTAAAAATCATGAAGAAATGGTTATAGCTGAGCTAGAAAAATATAAAATTCCGGATAAAGTATTGTTAAGAGGAGATGGAACTTCTGTTTACATGACTCAAGACATGCATCTTGCAGATTTACGGTATAAAGATTATAAATTTGATCAGATGATTTATGTGGTAGCTTCTGAACAACAGCTACATTTTAAACAGTTGTTCAAGATTTTACAATTATTAGATAAAAAGTATGCTCCTAAGATGTATCATCTCAGTTATGGGTTAGTTAACTTACCAAGTGGAAGAATGAAATCTAGAGAAGGTACGGTAGTTGATGCTGACGATTTAATGAGCGAAGTAGCAGGGTTAGCAGAAACAGAAATTCATAAACGTTACGGAGATATGGACAAAAAAGAAGTTAAATTCCGGTCTGAATTTATAGGTATTGGCGCGATAAAATTTTTAATGTTGAAAAGTGATGCTTCTAAAGATACAATTTTTAATCCTCAAGAATCAGTAAGTTTTGAAGGAGAGACAGGACCATATTTACAGTATACTCATGCACGTGCTTGTTCAATCTTACGTAAAATTAAAAATATTGAAAAAGTTAAAGATTTCAGTCTGTTGAGAGAGAAAGAAGAGTTTGAACTTATTAAACAACTGTACAATTTTCCTGAAAGGGTTAAAGAAACTGTCAAACATTACAAACCCCATATAATTTGTAGGTACTTGTTAGATTTGGCACAATCTTTTAACGAGTTTTATCATACTCATCAAGTAATATCACAATCAAAAGATTTAATGAACGCTCGGTTAATGTTAGTTGATGCTGTTAGACAAGTGTTATCTAATGGATTATCTTTACTGGATATTCATGCTCCGGAGGAGATGTAAAAAATGAATTCACTAAATGATTGTTTAAAAACTAATAAAGAATCAATTAAGGCAGCTAAGGCACTAAAAACTTATTTTGAGGATTTAAAAAATATGTTAATAGTAAGTAATTTCATTCCATTTTTAAAAAAAGTTAAAACTTTATCAAAAGAGGCAGATAATCAATTGAAAGAAATTAATAATAAATGTGCGAAGATATTAAGAGTATTAAAATCAAACAAGATAAAAGAAGTAAGTGATGAACATATTGAAAGTTTTCAAAAGTCATTCACAAATATTTTAGCTTTATCAAAAACAATAGACAAAGTTTCTAAAAAATTAAATGAAGAAGCAATGTCATTAAATCATACTAAATTTATTAATAAAGTTACAAAAGCAATGACCATATCTTATCTTAAAACAATTACTTCCCATTTAGTTGGAACTAAAAGGAAATGGTCAGTTGGTTTTAGAAACACAAAAGGGATAATAGATTATCTCGATGAAGTGAATGAAGAAATGATAAATACATTAGCTGAAATTAGAATGGAAAAACTATCCGTGGCATAAAAATGACACGTCCTAAATTTACAATATTATGCCAATTGAAAAATGGTTGCATGGGCTGTTGTGGCAGAGATTTTATTTCTAAAGAAAAAATAAGAGAAGTAGTCATCTTAAACACTAAAGATTATAATTTAATAAATCCTCAAGTAAAAGCACAATTTATCAAGTTTAGAGACAGGTATCATCCAGAAGAACTGAAACATGGTGTTTGTAGAAATTTGATTGAAAAAGATGGAAAAATATTTTGCCCATTACATCCAGCATTACAGGATGGAGAAGATTTACGAGAAAATCATTGTCAAATTTACTATTTTTGTAGAACTGCTAAACAATTCTTTAAATGGGACAAAGATAAGCAAGATAAATTTGTTAAGTTTATTTCTAGTAAAAAATTAGATAATTTAGATTATTCAATTTTAATGGATAATGGTCAGTTATTAGAAGAGTTTGAGAATAATTGTTAAAAAAAATGCGGACCTAGAGGGATTCGAACCCCCGTCAACTGGTAACTGCGAGTAAAGCTCTCTCGCCAAACACACCGAAGCCAATCGCACTATCCAGGCTATGCTATAGGTCCATAATATAAGAAATAGAGAGTTTATTTTTAAAGTTAATGTTAATTATTTAACTAATTCTTCAAGAGCTTCCCTAGCTTTTCTTTTCTTCTTCTGATCTTCCCTTAAATCTTTATGTGTTATACTAGATATTCTAGAAGGCTTTCTTTCATGTTTAGTATTATTATACTGACAAATAATAACTTTCTCACGTTGAATGGAAGTAACCGTCCATTCCTCATCTTGCCAATCTATTTCTCTCCCAGAATATAATCTCTGACTGTCTAAAAAATAAGGTTGAAACTCAGCATGATGTTCCCAAGACTGACAAGCACTAATATTACTAGCTTCTACTGCTTGCCCATACCATTCTCCACCTTGTGTAATCCAATGTTGTCCTCCATACTCTTTAAATAAAGTATTGAAATCATCTTCTGCAAACTTAACTCTAGAGTTAATTAATAAAGAAAGTTGATCTTGTAAAGCAGAATTTAATCTTGAATAACTTCCACCAGGAACTGCTTCGTACAATTTATCTATAATATCTACTACTGGACTTATTTCTCCCATTCATTACACTAATTGAAAAGATTATTTAATTATTTCTGTGATGAATCATTATTTACAACAATTCCACATAAACTTAAAGAATTGTCTATAACCATCGGCAAGAAGTTTAGACTTTAGTACAAACTGTAACGGTTCTTCGTACAACTCTCCAGGTTTTACACCTACAAACGTAACCACATAATCACCAAAAATGTCTACAGCAGTAGCACTAGAAAATTCTTTAGGAAGAAATTTGTACGGTTTACCAACCAATTCAAGAATTTCTGGTTTTTCTTTCTTAACCTCATGATCAAATAAATGCATAAACTTAATACCCAATCTTTTTCTTTCTCTTTCAAAATGAGGAAGATAATGTTTCAATCTAGGATCAAGCCAGAAAGCTTTAGCACCAATAAAATGTACAGTTTGTTTTTGTTCCAAAATTAATTGTAAATAACTTTTAAAACCCTCTACACCTCTAAAAAAATAAGCTTCTGCATCAGGCTCAACTGATTTATACAAATTTTTCATCTCAGGTAGAAAAGAATCTAAAGCAGATTCCCTTTCTTTAATCATTTCTTTTAATCTTTCTGGATTAATTGCTTTGAAAACTTTTTCTCCTTTGATAAAAGATTCTGAAGCCAAACCTTTCTCTATTAGTTTATTTAATGAATCATATACATTTCTACGATGAACTTTAGATTTAATAGAAATCTTGTTTACATTAACCTCTCCTAAGTATAATAAAGCTTCATATACCCTAGATTCGTTAAGTGAAAGTCCTACTTTTTGCAGTATTTCTTGATACATTTTAGTTATAATTATTTGAATGATTATAAATCTTTTGTTTATGGGGTGGTGAGTACCACCCCAAAGGTTTATATATCCTGTAACGTAACTACTACTAAGTTGAGACAAAGTCTTGACAAAGAGGTAAATACAAAATGATAATGCAAAAATTACAAGAATTTGAAAGAGAATGTAGTTGTAGTCAAGAGTATGGGGAATACAATGAAGCCGGAATAGACGATTTTGTAGAAATGATAGATTTAAAATGGCAAGGTTGCAGTTCTTTAGATGCCAAGAATTTGTCAGAAGCAGGTTTTTATAGGGATTATCAAGGAATGAAAACTTTAGCTATTTATTTAAGAAAATTTCTATTTACTGCTAGTCTTAATACCCCTTTTCATAATGGTTATAAAACGGCTGTTGTATCACAATTGTCTCAATACGGATTGAGAGGAGATGCTCCTAGAATCATTAACACTATTGACACAATTCTTACAAAAAGATTATATTTTGATAACATTAGTAGGGACATTAAAGCAGTAGTTTCAAACATTGAAGACCTTATGGATCTACAAGAATGGAATCCTGAAGCTTTAGCTTTAGTAGTTGCACATCGTACTGATATTAGTTACGTTGGAGAAATTGAAGGCCACAGTATCAAAGAAGAAAACTCAAAAGCTTACCAGTTGCTAATTGATGGAAAGAAAGAAAAATTTGAGGATACATATGTTATGAGTAAAAACTAATAATTTTTTATTTTAACTTTTGATAAAACTCTACAAACTCATCCCTACCAATCTCTAAACCAGCTGATAAAAAGTATCTAGCTAACTGATACCCATCTTTCTGAAAATCTTTACTTTTCTTAAAATTAGCAATTCTTTGCAAAGTGTAACTACACAAATAACCATCATTAGAACTTATTACAGCATCTTTAACAGTTTTACTTTTAGTTTTTCTAACCAAAGAGAAATCATCAACATTAAATACAAAACTTTTGTAACAATACTTTTCATTTTTCTCTTTAAATCCAAAAGATTGTAATTGGGACAAAACTAATTTTAATAAAATATTAGAACAAGAAACATTAACTTCTTTAACAGTATTAAAAGAATGTACCCTGCCTAAATACTGTTTAACTTTCTGTCTAGGCCCTTTAGAAGTCTTAACATTCTCTACCAAATAGGCATAATCTTTGTTACTAATTTTTTTAATACGTATATACACCATATAATCATAATATGTAAAATATATATATGAGTTTCGTTTTCGTAATGGTGTGCCCAATAATTTTAGCAAAAACTGATTCTTTGAGAGGTTATCTAGAATGAACTTTGCTGCTAATAGATGTGTTGAATGTGATGAAATTATTGCTAATCCCATCTGTTCCGACTGTTTAGCTAAAAAGATAAAAATAATGGTATCTGAACATGATGAAAAGTTAGCAGAAATGATTTCCAGCACTAAAATCGGTGGTAATACTATTTGTATTCGTTGTAACCAAGAAATGGGATTGTGTGCACACTGTTTCACTAAAGAAATTTATGAACTTCTTAAAGAGAATAATGTTACACTTGCTGAAAAGTTTAAAGCTAGGTTCTACTTTAATTCCAGAATTGCTCCTACAAATATTTAAGATATTCTTAACTTAATTTTAGCTTCTTCTTCAGTTAAAAACTTTCCCGTTCTAATTCTTGCTTTAGCTTCTTCAATTTCCTGAATAATCTTAACACTTAAACAAAGCTCTTTGTCCATAATTGTTATTAAAGAGACAAGCATCTTTAAATGTTTCTTAACAAAAATAATGGAAAAGTTTAAATACAAGGAGTTATATACACTTATATAACATGACGCAAACATTAAAACCAATTTTACATTATCCTCAGCTAGATACAGTTCTAATGGTAGAAGAGTTCATTAGAAAACAAGGAGGAGAATATAAAAAAAGAAGTTTATGGGAACATCTACCTAAAAAAATGATGTACCAAACTTTCCAAGTTATTTTCAACTATTTATTAGATTCACATAAAATTGCTGTAGATAAAGAGGGGAAAATATGTTGGATCTGGAATCCAAAACTAGTGAAAAAATATCTTTCTAGACCAGAATTATCAAGATGAAATCACAAATTAAATTTGCCGAAGAAAAAATTAAAGATACTTTAATTAAACTGAAAGAATCAAAGACAGAAGATCAAAAGTTATACAAATGGATTAATAGAGCTTTAGATGACATAGAAGAAGATGCTTTTTGTGCTACTCAAATTCCTAAAAAATTAATCCCAAAAGTTTACATTGAAAAATATGAGATAGATAATTTATGGAAATACGACCTACCAAGTGGATGGAGACTTCTTTATTCTATAGCAAATGGAGAAGCGGTTGTTATTGCCATTATTATTGAATGGTTTGACCATAAGAACTATGAGAGAAGATTTAACTATTAACAACCTAAATTCAACATTTCTAGATAAGAAGAACAATGATTAACAACATCACAATACTTACTCAAATCTCTTTCTTGATTAAGCGTAAATCCTGGCAAAATGTAACGAGAAGGTAAGATTACTACATTCTGCGATTTAAGATTAACGGTAGCAGTATTAACACAACTAAGATCGTTAGACAAATAATCAAAACTGTCCCAATTCAAAAATTTTACTGCAAAATCATAATTACCATTATTATCACAACTACGGTCAGAACTTTTAACAGCATGACCTAAATCAGTTTTAATTATTTGATATGAAACAGTTTTGTCACCATCAACTACTTGAATACATAAATTAGCAAATCCTAACAAACTATAAAACTCTGAATCTTCAATATTATTTTCAATATTTTCCTTTACCTCTATATTAAGCTCTTCAAGAGTACCAAAATGAATCGCTTGTCCCGTTCCTCCTCTCAAAACAAAGAAGGCCATTAATAAAATTATTATACTAACAACGATTATAATTATCATCTTGTTACTGCCAAACTTATTTTTTTCAGTTTTAGGCCGTTGAGGTTTAACAACAGAACCACTACTTTTCAAATATCGGGTATAATTATGTTTTATTGTTGATTTGTAAGCCCATTCAACTTCATCTTCGTGCCAGCCAGAATTTATTAAAGCAACTTTTATTTGAGGATACTTTTTTCCTTCTCTTACTTTTTGAGTTATATAACTGGCAATCTGTTTGTTAAGTTTATATTTAGGTTTTTTACGATTAATAAAATAAATTATTGCTAACGCAACACTAATTGTTAACAAGATAAAAAATACGTAAGTTAAAATTGTTGTAACTTTACTTTCACTAGCTAAATCATCTTCAACTTGTTGTAATTCATTCCTTGTTACATCTAAATCAATTTGTACAGCTGCTAATCCTGCAATTGCAGAACTAATTTCACCGTCTAAATTTTCTTCAACTTGGTTTAACCGTAAATTTAATTGTTGTAAATTATTATTAATTTGTTCCAAGTTTAATCCTAATTGTTTAAGACCGTTAACTTCACTTTTCAAACTATTTTGATCAATTTTTAACTGGTTTAAGTTAATATTAAGTTGGTTAACATTAATGTTTAATTCTGCAATCTGAGATTCTAGATCAGAATTGTCTACAGTAGAAGTGCTAGTATTAGACTGATTATTTTCTTCATAAAGATTAGGATCATTCAACCCTAAAAAAATTTCAGTTTCATCAAAAAGGTAATAATTATCACCTTCAATAATCAATTCATCACCGATTAAATTACAAGAATTTTCTTGACAATAACATTCACCTAATTTTCCATTCAGGAAATTCCATTCTGGGCAATAATAACAATCATCATCTGTAACACAAGAATAATCCACAATAAGATTATTTTCTAACCCAGTAATATTATGTTCTAATCCATATTCAACTAGATTAATATCTGCACTAACGTTTATAGCTAGAAATAGTGAAACTATTACTATAATTAAGATTAGTTTATTTTTAATCATCCTCTTTTCTTATTATAGTTAAATATTTAGGCTTTATATACTTTTTCATAGAATACCAGTTTAATCACAGGACAAGAATTAAAATATTGTAATTATTTAATAAATTCCCTCCTCTTGTTGTTTTGTCGTAAAACTAACCCATCTATTTAATGGAAGAAATTCATAAGCTTCAGGAATCTGAGAGAGAATCGCATTTATTAGACTAGATTCATAGACTTGACCATTCCATTCATAGTCATTATTCCCGTCTGGTAGAGCAGGATCCCCATACTCTTCGATAAGATCGCCTATCAAAGTATCTGAATCAAGATCAGAATTAAATATTTGAAAATAAGCTTTTGCTCTTGCAGATGGAGGAACATCCAGACTATCTACCATATCCACTTTTTCTATTACAGATTCGGGATATTTTAGTAAATCGTCACCAAAATCAGAGATTTCCATATCTTTATATTGCTCTTCAATATCAGCAATTACATCTCCCGGATCAAGACGGAGGTTATAAATTAAATGATAAGCATGTGCTTTCTCAGACCTAGGAGCCCTCATACTTACTAAATACTTCATTTCATCATCTCCATAATTTTGATTATCATAATCTTCCATAATTGCTAAACGACGTTCATAGTTTCCTATTGGTGGAAGACCTGGTTTATATTCACCAAAATCATCATAATCTTCTTCAATAAATTCATTACGAGTACGTGTAATCCCATTCTCAGAATAAAACACTTCTATACTATCACTTTCACCTTCAGGTGCAAAGAAATCAACAATTAGATGTTCAACACGAGCATTAAGTTTGTTAATGTCACCTTCAACCGTTGTTGGATTTTTTGAAAACCTCATTTCAAAATCAGTAATATCAGGATCAAAACCATCACCATCGTGAGTTCCTCTAAAAATAACCTCACTTGAACCCATTAGAGGATTTAAAATCTTTAATGTATCAATACCGCTATCTTTAGTATCAGTGGTGACTTCAATTCTATTTCCATTTTTGGATACTATTCCTACATTCCTCCCACTAACATCTTCCTGAATACAATTCTTAGAACCATCACATCTAAACCTATACGGACTAGAAGCACTAATAGGATAAAATTCAGTTAAACCATCAACTTTATAATCTCTCTGAGAATGAGAGTTAGATCCCTCACTAAAAGAACTATAACTACGATATCTTGTTCCTTTTATCAATTCTCTATGACCATCTTCAAAAAGTCTAACTTCTCCAGAAAATCGAAAATAACCATCAGATATACCCACAGGTTTATCATAAACATTATTTCCGCGTATAGAAATTGGACGCCCAATCTTGAAGTCAACTTGAGTTTCTGAATCTGACGAATAAAAAATTCGATTACCAATCTGCACAGTACCTCTTTTATCACGAGAGCCAACCAAACTGATAAATAAACCAGAACTTCTATCTGTGTCAGTTAAATCTGTATGACCTCCAGTAACTTCAAGATATTCTAATCTATCTCCAATACCTAACTCTACACCACTTCCAAATTTAGTACCATCTTTCAATACCAATTCACCAGTTTCTAAAAATGTTGCTCCTTCAAATTTGCTAATAAATTCTTCATTATGTTGTTTCAAAGAAAATTTAACAACCACTCTTTTATTAGGATCATCTTTACGAGTCGTTTCAATATGTTCACCATCATAACTTAATATCTCAACACCTTGATCAACAAGTGACATCGATTCAAACCATGCTTTTTTAATGTCAGGATTATCATTAAGAATAAAAACATCTTCCTGGGCCCTTCTATCAATTTCATTAAAAATTTCTGCATTATCAATTAAAGACAAATCAAAGCTAACAGCTCTTGTTAAATGTCTGTTCGCTAAACTAGTGTATGCGATTGAAGGATTACTTTTCAAAGCTTCTGCTAAATTACTATTATCAATAAGAGTTAAATCTGATATTCTTCCTTGATATATAGCAGTTGCTAAGTCAACAGGATTTAAATCATTAACTTGGCGAGAATCGTAATCACAGTCATCAAGATTTTCAGGACAGGTAGCAATAGCTAATGGAATTAATAGTAAAAACACTAATAATAACTTTTTCATTTAACCTCTAACCTCATCTCCTCATATTCATTAACTTTATCATTTGTTACCGTGATTTTAATAGTATGGTTTTCTTTTGATAAAGGAGTAAATTTAATTTCTCCGGTTTCAAGATTGATATCAAACAATTCCGAATTATCAAAAAACATCAACTTTTTATCATTAGGATCACTGGCTTTAACTTGATAAACAAATTCTTCTCCCACGTAAGCTGTTAAATTACCTATTGATTCAATTACTGGCGTAATATCGTCAAAGTTAAAAATTATTTTCATGTATTCAATATTTTTATTTCCATAACTGTCTTCAGCCTCAATTAAAACATATTTTTCTCCTTTCGGAACATAGTAAGTTTCAAAAATAATTTCTCCTGTTTTTGAATTGATATTAAACATATTGGTGTTATCTCTAAAAGTAATATCTTTTCCTTTAGCATTAACTTGATATTCAAATGTGCCAGTAGATTCATCTATTGTAAAAGGAGGAATTGGTTCAATACTAACAGGTTCAACACTTTCTTCAGAAACATCAGAATGATATTTTGACCAATCATATTTGTTAATAAAAGAGTAAACCAAAGGAAATTCATCATTTTGATTATTAGACTTTAAGAAAATGACAACATTATTTTCATCTATACTAACTGCATCAAAAGTAAAATTATTTTTACTAGCAAGAGAGGTAATAAACCCTAAAGGTAAAGAGTTAGGAGTTCTTTTTTGTTCTTCCACAATTAAAGAAGCATAATTGTAAAAATTATTGTATTCGGTTTGTATATTGACAGAAAAACTATCTAAATTTGTTTCTGTATCAGCATTTTTAATATAAAGAGGGTATTTAACATCAAATAACACTCCTCTATTTGAAATAGTTGCTTCTCCTTTAATTTCTCCCACATTTATTTCATAACCCCTATCCTTAAAAGAGGTAAAATCATTTAGACAAATAGGTAAATTGTCTTTAACATAATTAAACATTTCTTCTTCAACAACATCTTTTGTAGGAAAGTAAGATTGATTATTTTGCCAATATAAGGGTATAAAAATTTGAGAAACATTCTCGTAAGGGAGAGGTGTATTGTAATAGCCACCTTGAAGTGCAGTAAGATATACCGCTTCATTAGCTTTCTTTTCCAAACAGTCATCAATAAATATTTTAAGAGGAGAAGATTTAACATTAGGATCATTATTTTCTAACTCTTCTAGTGTAGAATTATCCCTCAAAACAAAGAAAGCAATTATTAAACCTAATACTAGTATTCCCAAAATTACAAAAACAGTTATTTGACCTCTTTTAAACAACATTATGATGTAATTAGATTGTTTGTCTTTATATATTTTTGGTTGTTTTGGAGGTACGGTATAGAGATATTTCAAATTATGTTAAGCAAACTTTATAAAACCAGATTTATTCTTATTAAGATATGGCAAAGAAAGATACTAAAGGAATTACAGTAAAGAAAGAAGAAGATTTCAGTGAATGGTACACACAAGTTATCCAAAAAGCAGACTTAGCAGATTATTCATCCGTATCCGGATGTATTGTTTACAAACCCAACTCTTACATGGTTTGGGAAAAAATTGTTCAGGAAACTGATCAAAGATTTAAAGCAGTAGGAATTAAAAATGCTTACTTTCCATTATTTATCCCAGAATCATTATTACAAAAAGAAGCAACCCATATTGAAGGTTTTGCACCAGAAGTTGCTTGGGTAACACATGCAGGAGAAACAAAACTTAAAGAACGATTAGCTGTAAGACCAACTTCAGAAACGATCATGTACGATTCGTACGCAAAATGGATCAGGTCTCATAACGATTTACCGTTAAGAATTAATCAATGGAATAACGTAGTAAGATGGGAATTTAAACATGCAACCCCATTTCTAAGAGGAAGAGAATTTTTATGGAATGAAGGTCATACTTGTTTCGCAACTAAGAAAGAAGCGGAAGCAGAAGGTCCAGAAATTATTGGTATCTATAAAGATATTTGTGACAATTATTTTGCACTACCATCTTTAATTGGTAAAAAATCTGAGAAAGAAAAGTTTGCTGGTGCTGAGTATACAGTTTCAATGGAATTTCTAATGCCTAACGGTAAAGGTATCCAAGGTCCTGACTTTCATCATGACGGACAAAATTTTGCTAAAGCATTCGACATATCTTTTGTTAACGATAAAGAAAAGAAAGATTATGTTTGGCAAAACACCTGGGCAATTAGTACCAGAATGTTAGGAGTAATGATTTCGGTACACAGTGATAACAAAGGGTTAGTATTACCTCCTAAGTTAGCACCGTTACAAGTCGTAATTGTACCAATATTATTTGATAAAACTAAAAAAGAAATTTTGAAAGAAGCTAACAAAATTAAAAGTTCTTTAGAGAAGAAAAATATTCGAGTACATCTAGACGATCGAGACAATTATAGTCCTGGCTGGAAATTTAATGAATGGGAATTAAAAGGAATACCAATAAGACTAGAATTAGGACCAAAAGATTTAGAGAAACATCAAGTAATGACTGTAAGAAGAGACACATCAGAGAAACAATCATTAGAAATTACTGCTTTACCTAAAGAAATCAAATTATTACTTGAACAAATTCAAAACAATTTGTTAGAAAATGCTCAGAAATCGCTTAAAGAAAATATTGTTGAAGTAGATTCGTTAAGTAAAGCTAAAATACAGTTAGATGATAAAAAAATTCTTTTTGCTCCTTGGTGTAATGGAACAGAATGTGAAGAAGATTTTAAAGATAAAACCGGTGCAAAAACTTTAAACAGTCCTTTTGAACAACCAGATGTTAAAGGTAAAAAATGTTTTAATTGTGGTAAAGAAGCTAAAGTATGGTTTTATTTTGGGAAGAGTTACTAATTACTACTTATCATGGATTAACAAGATTTAAATATCCCCCTTAATAACAAATTCTGATGGGGGAGATATTATTAGAAGAAGCAGTGGAGAGTTTAGTTAGCAAATATTCTAGTTTTTCAGAGTTAATCAATGATATTAACCAATTCATCTTAAATAAAGAAGAACTATTTGAAAAAGTAGAAGATAATACTGATAAAGAATCAAATTTAGAAACAAAAACTAAAACAACAAAAGTTAAACAATCTAAGAAAGTTGAAAATATTGATGATTTAGAAGATACAGAAGAAGATTCTGATGATGACGAAGAAACAATAACCATTACTTACGGAATAAATGAAGAAGAAATTCTGGCAAAAGATTTCTATAAATCTAGTCAAGTTGATTACAATAAACTATTTGCTACTGAGTATAAACAAGGAGAAGGCATAGAAGTTTATGAAAGTGAGTTTAGTGCTTTGGTTTCTGACACACATTCAGAAACAATGGGATCTGCTAAAGAAGCTGAAGAAACTTTTACCAAAATGCAATATGCACAAATTTTAGGAGCAAAAAGTGAAGTTGATTATGTAACCAGAAAAAAATTTTCTAACTGGATAACTTTTAACAAAGCACTATTTTCTTTATTTGAGGCTAATAGTGTTACCAAAGATATTAATTATACAGAATATTAAGAATGATTTAATAATGAATCTAAAGTGTTCTTCAAATATTTATTCAAACAGCTCCATTTAGTTACAAAAGCATCATAATGAACTCCTTCTTTTAGAGAGTAGATTATCCCCATTTCATCTTCTGATTGTGTGGAGTATGCAATTACAGGTAATTGATGAACATTTATAGCACTTATCATTAAATCATGCAACTCATCAATTTGATCTAATCTTTTATGATAAATAAAAGGTTCAACTATTAAAGCATCATATCCTTGATCTTCTTCAATTAAATGAGCACGAGCATCTTCAACACTATCAACTAATTTAATTTCTATTCCCAAAGCTGATTCCATGTGCAGAACTGGTGCTTTAAAATTATCTAACAGTAATATTTGTCCCATAAATATACCCACATTAAATCTTATTTTTAAAGGTTTCTACTCTGGAGTGCAGTCATATCTTCCATAATTCTATCATTTCTTCTTCAGAAAAATGCATCTTTCCAGGAATGATCAAACAATGAGGAGGTTTACCAAAATCATATTTTTTAACATCTTCTAACTTACCAGCTTTAATAATAAAATCATCACAGCCTAAACGAGCACAACCAATAATTAAAGTATTTTTAGAAATCAAATTTTCTTTTTTACGACTTTCAATATCTTCTAAAACAGTTATAGCTTGATTAACTGTCATAAACTTATCTTGATCAGGTTTTAAATCTAATAAAAATAATGTGTGTAAACCGTTATTATCTTTCAAAACATTATAAGGAGTTTCTAATTGTGGATGATCTTCTAAAAATGGAATAGATGTAGTTTTACCAAACTTGTACAATTGTAATCCAGTAAGACCAACTGCGTTCAATATGGAAGCATTATTAATAATCTTTACAGAGATATTATTTTCTTTTGCAGATTTAAACAGTTCAATATGAGTAGTTGCTGAGAATGGATCGCCTACAACTAAAAACGCAATATCTTTATCTTTAGCTTGCATAACAATATCATCACTACCTTGCTCAGAAGCATTCCTATCGGCTAAAATAATTTTCTTACCATAACATTGTTCTAAATCTTCTTTAGTACATTGTAATAAAGAAGTATAATTTTCTAAATAAATTAGATCACACTGTTTAATAATCTCTAAACCTTTCACAGTAATATCTTTTTGATCCGATAGTCCTAATCCGATTAAATATAATGTCATAGGATTAAATTTATTACTTTCTTTTAAAAATTTATCTACTAACAGTAGTAAGAAACTATTAAATAAGATTTCTTATTACTTAAGGACTACTACAGATAAATGCGTAAGTCGCCGTAGTTTAGCTTAGAAAATCCATATGGTTGATCCTTTTGGGATTATAAAACTACATGATTCGCAAGATTTGTCTGTAGAAATTCTTATTTTTCTTAACTGTCTCCCAAATAACCATGGAATTCATTAGCTTTAGCCTGCATGTTAAAAAACTTCCTCATAATAGCTTGCAATTTGTAAGCATTATACCAAACAACGTCATAATGATCAGACATTTTTTTAAAGAAAATTATGCCCAAATATTGTTTACCTAACCATTGTGCAAACCTACCACCACTCGAAAATTTATTTTGCCAATCAGAATCAATAGAAGGAGTAAGGTAAATATAAATTCTTCCTTTTGACATAGGTTTACTTCTTCCTTCAACTTTTACTTCTGCACTATCCCACATATGAATTTTAAAATTATATTTGTACCGGATGTACTCAGTAACATTTTTTTCCATAGCCCATTTCCACTCAATTTCTCCTTTAGGTTTATGTTTATAATCTGCTTCGTGCCACATGTAACCATTTTCTTTAGCCCAATCTATTACTGCGGCGTATAAACCGTCTAAGTCAAAAAGTCCATCGTACCGGGTAAGTATACGTTCATAAACCTTGTGAGTTTGCACCATCTTTATAGTAGAAGTATTATTATGGGTTATATAAAGATTTCTTTTGAAGAGAGTAAGTAGTTTGGTAATATTTATATGCATCCATACATTTCATTAAAATATGGATAAATACAATGCTATTAGGTCAGGTATTTTTTTAGTAGCTGGTTTAGTAACAATTATCTTTCGAAAACAACTGAATAATTTTAAGAACCGTATACTTAAGAAACTTCACATGGAAAACAGAATAAAAGACGAAAGGAAAAGTTATGTCTATATGGGCATTATTTTTATTATTATTTCAATGATATTACTTATATTTTCTATTGGTTATTAACATGGTAAATTAAAGAATAAAGCGCCCGCTACGATATACTTTTGATGCACTTCTGGAGCAAGTATCTTCTCTTCATGCTGAATTTTGGTTTTGAAGAATAAGTTTTACTACGATTTAATTAAAATAAAAGTTTATATACTCTTTCTTTCTTCTATTTAAAGTTGTTTGTGGATGAGTTGATGTCTTCGGATGGATTCTTTGAAGCAGATGACGCTTATAATTCTGCTGTCCGCAGGAGAATTGAACTGATCTTGTTGATGTCTTCGGACTGATGCTTGTGATGTGATGCTTCGGATGTGGACAGCTTAATAATTTTTAAGAAGATTTGTTAATATAACTAATTTACTTTAATGGATATCTTCCATATTAAATTCTCCAAAAGTAATGCTTTATATATTTTGTAGCCAAAAAAAGGCCCTCGAGCGTATACCCGAGGTTGAGCGCCAGCGCCCGCTACATCACCATTGCAGTGCACTTCCTGAGCAATTTCTAAAATTAATGGGATTTGTTACAAAAGTGTAGACTTTCGGGCGTTGGCGTTCCACTATTTTGACGCACCTCCACAATTACGGATACGCGTCAAAATTTTGAGCCAATTCTTAAGAGTTAAAGATTAACAGCTTTATAGAAAACAAATTTCATATGTCTTAAATATCTAATTCTACCATTGCATGGAATTTTAAAAAATCAACCAATAAATCTTCTCTTAACCCCTCTTGTAGTTATAGAGTACTATCTAGGATTTTACTAAAATTAACAAAAAACAGCGAAAAGTTTAAATATTTAATGAATATATATTCATTACTCGGAAGAGTGGAGGTAAATAAAATGCCAAACAAAGATGGAACAGGACCAGCAGGAAAAGGCCCTAAAACGGGAAGACAAGAAGGAAAGTGTGAAGGAGCAGAATCTTGCCCAAGAGGTAAGGGTCAAGGTAGAAGAGGCTGTGGTAGAGGACAAGGAATTGGAAGAAGAGCTAACCAAGAGTAAGCTTTATATTATTAATTAGTTTACTTAGAATGGTGCCACGTCCAAAACTAAGAAGAAGAGTACGCTTCAATCCAGAGATAACTTACTTTAAGCCGGCTGGAGTGCCATTAAAACAGTTGGAAGAAGTTACTTTATCTTATGATGAATTAGAATCATTAAGGTTGAAGAATACTCTTAACTTAGACCAAAAAGAAGCTGCTGAAAAGATGCAAATATCTCAACCTACTTTTCATAGAATACTCTTATCAGCAAGAGAAAAAGTAACTGAAGCTTTGGTAAAAGGTAAAGCAATTAAGATAGATTTAAAAGAATAAAATATATACTAAAAAACAAGGTGATATTTATGAAAAAAATAAATTTATTAATTTTGATGTTATTAGTGTTTTCTGTATTTAGTATTAGTGTTTTAGCACAAGGTTCGGAAGCACAACAAAATCAACAACAGGCTTTGATCAATGAAAATATTGAAGGTGGAGAAGTAAGTGATTTAACTGAGGTAGAAATCAATGGATTACTATTAATGCGAGAAGAAGAAAAATTAGCTCGAGATATATATTTAGAATTATATGATAAATGGAATCTACAAACATTTAATAATATTGCTTCTTCTGAACAAACACATACCAATGCAGTAAAAGTGTTATTAGAAGAATATGGTGTTGAAGATCCAGTAGTTTCAGATGAAAGAGGAACTTTTACCAATAAAGAACTTGCAAGTTTGTATGTTACTCTGATTGAGAAAGGACAAGAATCTTTACTTGAAGCATTAATAGTTGGTGCAACTGTTGAAGATTTAGATATTAAAGATTTAAATGAATTACTTGAAGAAACAACAAATGAAGATATTATTCTGGTATATGAAAATCTTCGTAAAGGTTCAAGAAATCATATGAGAGCATTTAATAGACAGATTGAAAACAATGGTGGAACATATGAAGCACAATATCTTAGTCAAGATAACATTGATTCTATTGTTTTAGGAGAACAAGAAAGAGGGCCAATTCTTGATGAAGATAGTAACGTTGTTTCAGGTTTTGAATCTCAACTTCAAACAAGAAAAGGTACAGGAATGGGTGCTACAGGAACAAGATTAGGTTCTGGTGAAGGTACGGGTGCAAGAATAGGTCTACAGGATGGAACCTATACTGATTCAAAAGGTAAGAAGTTTGGGATAATGCAACAAAACAATAGAAGAATGATGGAATCCAATGGTGTTTCGGCTAATTGTCTCCTATGTGACGAAATGAATAAAGAAGGTAACAGATTTAATGCTAAACTTTCCAATGGAAGAAATGCTGAAATTAAAATCATGCCTGATACTGCTTCTGAAAGAGCTTTAAAAAGATTAAAGCTAAAAAATTGTGATGAGAATTGTAATATTGAACTTAAAGAAGTTGGTTCTGGAGAACAAGTTAGAGCTGCTTATGAAGTTAAAGCACAAAGAAATTCTCGAGTGTTTGGAATTTTTAGTGCCAAAATGGATGTAGAAGCACAAATAGACGCAGAAACAGGTGAGTTAATTCGTACCAATAAACCGTGGTGGGCATTCTTAGCTAGCGAGAAAGAAGAATAAATTTTTTTAAATTTCTTTTTTTATTCTCTTAAACATTTCTCACAAATTCCATTTACATCAATCTGGAAATGACACACTTCTCCTTTAATATCTAAAAAATCAAGATGTTTAAGTTGAAAATGTTTAATTTCACCGCATTTCTTACACACAAAATGACAATGATTATTCTTATTTCTGGAATAAATAGTTCTCTTTTCGCATAAATAAGAATGAATTTCTCCTGCTTCAACTAACTTTTTTAAGAAACGATAAACAGTAGCAACTCCAATTTTATGATTTCTTTTACTAGCTTTTTTGTATAAATCAGATCCATCAAAAAAAGAATTAAATTTAACCAATTCTTCTCTTAATATCTTTTTTTGTAATGTTTGTCTCATTTCCTTAATGATAATCAAATTCAATAACACTTATAAATTATCCGTCCCTGTATTCGTATAATGTCAGTTATAACTTACGCAATTATTAGTGTAATACTGGTTTCATTAGTCGCAGTAATTGCCGCTGTACCTCTGTTAATTAAGAAAAAAGTATCTAAAAGGTTGTTGTTGTTTTTATTAAGCATTTCTGTAGGAGTAATTTTAAGCACTGTTTTTATGGATTTTTTACCGGAAGCTGTATCTCATGGTTATACATTAGGAGTTGCATTAAACATCTTGTTAGGATTTTTAGTCCTGTTTGTTGTTGAGAAATTTGTTCATTGGAATCATTCCAAAAAGTGTTCCGAGAATGAAAGTGGACACGGTCATGCCTATAACTTAGCTCCAATTAATTTAATTGGCGATGGAGTTCATAATTTTATTGACGGTTTAGTGATTGCCGGTGCTTACGCGGTTAACATTTCTTTAGGAATTACAGCTACTATTTCTATTATATTCCATGAAGTCCCGCAAGAAATTGCTGACTTTGGAATTTTATTGTATTCTGGTTTTTCAAAGAAGAAAGCGTTATTCTTTAATTTTTTATCAGCTATCACTGCAATTTTAGGAACTATTGTTGGTTTAATATTAATAAATAAGTTACATGGCTTCACACAATTTATCATTCCTTTTGCAGCAGGAAACTTTCTGTATATTGCAGCTTCAAATTTACTCCCAGAATTACATAGACATTGCAAATTAAAAGATTCGTTGTTGCATTTGTTAGCAATTGTTATTGGAATTGGAATTATTGTTTTAGTGGTTCTATATGGACCAGCACATGGTCATGGAGGTTAGAAAAATGAAATTAGTTTTTGTATTATTAGTTTTAGGACTGTTAGTTTTCGCAACAGGTTGTGATACTGAATTGGGACATTCACATGAAGATCATGACCATGATGGAAATGGTATTTCAGATCATACCGCAGAAGAACATCATGAACAAGGGCATAACGATTTTGAAACAGAACTCCCTCGTGAATAATTAAATTTATTTATAGAGTAAAGTGTAAATAAACGGCTAGATTCACATAGGAGAGAGTATGGTTTCCAAAGAGATATATTGTAAAATATTAGAAAAAAAGCTTAGAAAATACCCTAAATGGCTACAGGATGGATTAAGAGAAGATTTGATGGCTGATTTCAAAAAATTTAATGCAATGGTCGAATCAGAAATTTATGAAATGTGAGGTTTGTCGTCGGTAAAAAAAGTAATTTTTAATCTTGCAAAAATGGGTAAAAATTTTTGACGCGTATCCGTAATTGTGGAGGTGCGTCAAAAGAGTTAAGCGCCAGCGCCCGGATTTGAACCGGGATAGGCCGAAGCCAACAAGCTTTCACTGCAAGGTTCCTAGAAACCTAGTTTCCAGGCTAACGCCTAAATTTTACCAAAAATTTAGATTGCGCAGTACCAGATTGTGCCACGCTGGCATAATAGTTCTATTTTTGAGTGTATTTATAAATTTAATGATTTCTTTAATGCTTTATTCTTCTTGCTATGCCAGAAACCAATTTTGTGGAAATATTTAATCCTTGCCTCTTTTTTATTAATTGCTAAAATTGTTACTGATGACCATTTTTTATTTTTAGGAGTATAATTGTAAATACTATTATCTATTCCTAATTCAAACAAAATTTTTGAGATCTGCAACATTCCATTTTTATTAACAGTCTGAACTCTAATTGTTTTATTACTAACATATGCTTCTGCTGAAAAGAATCCTTTCAACCAAAATTCTTTTGCCCCATTTATCAAAAATATTTTTTCAGGTAATTTCCAACTTTTTATCCCAAAATCAGCATTTTCTAACAAATCTTCTACAATAGCACGAGAAGTCATTCTAACATGATATACATTATCTCTTATTCTAACAGATGGTTTTTTGCGGTATAATTTATTCACAAAGTTGCGATAGGTTTTTAGCATTAAATTGTCATCAGGGAAAAAATCAATTTGATAATGAAAAAATGTTTTTTCTTTTCTTATTTGTACACTACCATCTCCAGCAAGGAAACCACATAATGCACTTCTTAGAATCATAGAATTAGAACAAAATGGAAAACTAGCTTTTTGAGCATTTATTATTTTCTCCCATCTTTTAGTTGCAATTTCGCTATAAGACATTCTTGATAATTTTAATGGAGTAACTAATTTATATATTTTATCCGCAGTTGTCCAGTGGGTGTGTGCTAATAATTCTAAGAAACTTCCTTCTCACAAGTAAGTGAAAAATAATGGCGGTGGAGGGACTCTCAAATCTTAAGAAGATTTGTGGTCTCCTTAATGGATATTTGAGCCCTCGACCTTTACGTAACCCAATTAAACTATTAATCATCGAGCAAAGCTCTCATAGCTCAAGTATATATGAGCGTAACGCTATAACCAGGCTTAGCTACACCGCCATCTAAAGCAAAAAGAACCAGTTTCATATATAAATATTTCTACTTTCATAAACATTTATATATGGACATTTAAAGACAAATATTAATGAGGGTTCATATCGATATCAGTGAAAAGTTTGAGCATAACAAAACAATAGGAATTGCCTGGACTACAGAAGATAAAAAATTACACAAAGGAACTGCATTGTCAGGAAGATTAGTTAAAAAATTGAAATCGAAATATGGTGTTTCTGAAGATTATGAAAAGTTATATGCTATATTAGTATATCTAATTCTAAAAAATGATATTGGTAAAACCAAAGAAATAGTGATTTGTAATGATTACAAATTTAGTAGAGTTAAAGTTCATCTTTCAAGATTGTTCTCAAGTGAGATTAATTATGATTATATTGACGTTATGTCAATCAGAGAATATAGAAATTATCGTGGCGATTATTTTGAGTCATTTGCCGATAGTTTAGCAAAATTATATAGAAAAAAAGGGTTGAGACAATTTAAGAAGAATGTTGGCAAGAAACTTAATTTTGTTGATGTAAAATACAAAGAAATAATTGATTTGTGGAAACTAATATAAAAAAAATAGGTTTGGCTTACCCAACCGCATCACACAAAATGCTGGCCAGTTTACATACATAAACGTTTTACGGCACCAACCTACTAATAGTAATAATAGTAAGATTATTTATAAATTTATGGGAATTTTTTAACAAAAGTTGTCTAATTTAAAATCATTCATCCTTAAACAATTCCGCTACTTCTTCAACAGGAACCTGTGGATCGCTAACAATAGAATGAATACTTCCACCACCATCACCATGATAACGTGGAAGAACATGGATATGTAAATGAGGAACGGTCTGTCCAGCAACTTCTTCATTATTCCAACCACCGTTAAATCCCAGAGGATTAAGTTTATCTTGCAATGTTTGTTGAACTTTCTTTACTGCTAAAAATAATGATTGTAATTTTTCATCACTAATATCAGTTAAAGTTTTAACATGTTCTTTAGGTATAATAACAGTATGCCCTTTAGCTATTGGGGTAACGTCTAAAAATGCTAAGTTATCTTCGTCTTCATACACTTTATGACAAGGTATTTCTTTGTTAATGATTTTACAAAATATGCAATCTCCCATAAATTAATCAGAGTAAAGTATTATTTATAACTTTCTGTTAATCAAATGGAAATTGGATAAGAACCAATGACTTTTTTGACTGTATCCTCTAATGTATTAGGAATTTTAGGTGAAATAACTTCTTCCCAACATTGTTTCCCTGGATCGTAATTGGATACACCCCAAAAAAGTTTTTGATAAGTTTCAACAGTACTAGTAAATGGATAATAATTGTCACACTTTTCCCCTTTGATAGCTAATAAGTCAGGTGCAAGAGCTTCAACTTCCTGTACGGACCTCTCGTAATCTGTACCATTATAAAACTGAATAATAAAGTTCATTTTATTAGGATTGTTTGCTTCACTTCCAACTTGAGCAAGTGGTACCATTGTTCCTTGAGGTTCATCTCCTCCTATTGGTGCCATTGTTCCTTGACTCATGTCTCCTCCAGTAGCGACCAGTGTACCATCATAATGTTTATTGTTTACCATTTTTATTGTTCTCCATGTGTTTATATTAAACATCTCAAGAATATTCACAAAGTTATAATCAGTGCATATTATCACCTAAAAACTGTTATTTAATTATATACTTTATAAGATTTACTCAAAAATACTTTTAAAAGAGCTTAATTCTAAGATAAAAGATGATTGAACCGTTAAGATATAGTAAGGGGAGGGAAGTTTATACAGCAGAAGTAGATTTAGATAGAGTAGGTGTAATGGTTATTGATATGCAAGATGAATTCTTAAAAAAAATAGACCCAGATGAAAAAGAAGTAATGTTTGCTGCACAAATAGATCTCTTAGATGTTTGCAGGGAATATGATTACCCAGCATTATTGTTAGAATATACTGGTTGGGGAAAAACTCAGAAAGAATTATACCAATCATTTCAAACAGTTCCAAGAAAGGCAGAATTCATGAAAAAAGTTAATAATGGATTTACCCACCCATTTTTATCATTTACGTTAGATATGTTTAATATTGAAACAATAGTAATAGCAGGCATCAGTGCACCTTATTGCGTTAAAGGTACAGCAGAAGTAGCAATTGAAGAAGATAAAAAAATTATTACAGCTAGACAATTAATTGCTAGTCAAATAGATAGACAAAAAGAATTTAGAGAATCCCTTTCCTGGTTCAGTAGAGAATGCATTTATGTTCAAACTTATACAACCATCACAGAAATGATGAAAAGAAAATAAAAACATTTAAAAGAAAGATAACACTAACCAATAATATGATTACAGCAAGAACACAAGTTAAAACTATTCTAATAGAATCAAAAATTGGTCCTGATAAGATTTCTGAAGACTTTTTACCAGAACTAGACAAAAAAGTTGAACAATTAGTTCTTAAAGCTGCCGAGAGAGCTAAAGAGAATGGTAGAAAAACAATTATGGCTAGAGATGTATAGAAATCTTTAAATCTATCAAAACTTCTTAGATAATTATGACAAAAGAGATTGAAATTAGAGCATTATTAACTAAAGAGAAATATGAACAATTAAAATCACTTCTTCCACAAAAATTTAAACAAATAACTGAAGATAAAGTTACAACAATAAAATTTCAACCACCAGACGTAAGAATTAGATTTTCAGACAATTTTCAAGAGATAGTTTACAAAAGTGGGAACTCAACTCATGATTCTAGGAAAGAAATTTCTGTAAAACTTAACTCAAAAGAAGATTGTGAGAAGATGATTGAAATTCTTAGAAACACTGGATTAAAAGAAGAACCACAATGGTTCCAACATAAACAAGAGTTTTTGTATGATAATAAATACACTTTATCATTACAACATATAAAAAATTTTGCGTATATCTTAGAAGCAGAGATTATTGATGAAGACGAAACTTTACATTTACCAATTTTAAAACAAATTCTTACCAATTTAGGCTGCGAACCTATTGATAAAGAACAGTTCAAAGTTAAGATTGAAGAGTATATTAAGAATAACAAATGATTTCATTACTATCTAAAGAACAGAAGAATTTAAATATTTATTATCTATTCTAAATAAGTAATGAAGGAGGTAATTCTACCGTGGAAATCAAACCGCTTGTTAAAGACGACTATGTGCTTCTAGATGATGAAGCAACAATTTCCGAACTAATTGGAAAATTGAAAGCATTTGAGAAACGTACTGGATTGGTGTTTAGAAAAAAGAAATATTTGGGGTTATTAGAAAAAAAGAAACTTCTTAAATCCAAAATTGATGCTAAACATGTTAAAGTTAGCAAATTCTTACAAAAAACACCAATTATTAACGAAAACGCTGATTTAATTGAAACAGCATATTTAATGTATAAAAGTAATTTAGAATATGCTCCCGTTGAATGTAATAAACAAATAACAGGAGTATTGAACGCTATTGATTTAGCAGATTCAGCCATGAATCTTGAAGAACTTAAAAAAGTTAAAGTGGAAGATATTAAACTAGTAAAACCTAGCAAAGTTAGAAAAGATGAATCCGTATCAACAGCAATGAGCGTGATGTATAAAGATAAAGTTGACCAAGTACCATTGTTTGATAAAGGTAAAATTTACGGAATTATCAGTTTCAAAGATTTGTTAAGAAAGTATATTAACTGGTCGCCAAAAAGGGACAATTCTGCCAAATTTAACAAAATGGCTAACAGTAGTAGTGCAGGAAAAGAAGCACCCAAGATTGATTCTTTACCAGTAAGCAATTTTAGTACTAACGAAAATTTGTTAACTATCAATCCTAAAGAAAATCTGAAAAGAGCAGTTTCAATCATGGCTAAAAACAGAGTATCAGATTTATTAGTTATGGATAATGAAGAGTATCATGGATTGTTAACCACAAAAAATATTTTACGTAAAATTGCAAGTTTAAAAATTCCACAAAATTTTAACATTAAATTTGTGGGACTTAATAAAACCAATTTAACAGCTCATCAAAAGTATAGTTTACGTAAAATAACTAGTAATGAAGCTTTTAAACTACAACGTAAAATTAAAAATCAGTTGGACCTAGTTTTGCACATTAAAGAGTATGATAAAGATGGTACAAAACGTAAGTTTGCGGTTAATTTACGGTTAGAGTTTCCTGGCCAGATAATTACGTCTAGTCAAGAAGATTGGGACTTTGAAACAGCTTTAAGAAAAACTTTTGATAATGCTAAAAATAGTGTTAGAAAGAAGTTTAAAGGCGATACTAGCTGGGACAAACCTTACGAATAAATTTTATTTTTTTTATTTACCATACTATACCACAACTATCTTAATAAATAACAAAAGTTTACCTTTGTTTATGGAACAATCTGATAATAATGATCCAATAACCATTCTTAAAGAACTTATTGCTATTAATTCCATTAATCCGTTTAAAGCAGTATTAAAAGATAGTAAACGTTATGGAATTGGTAATGAACAACAAATTGCTGAGTATTTAGAAAAAAAGTTGGTCCAAAACGGTTTCAAAGTACAAAAACAAATTTTTCAAAAAGAAATTACTGTAAAAACTGATTATGATAAAATTGTTAAGGTTCCATTAAGATACAATATTATTGCTGAGAAAGGTGAGGGTGAAAAATCTTTACTATTTTTTGCTCACATGGACACAGTTGAGATTAAAGAAGGTTGGGACACCGAACCATTAGAAGCGGTCACGAAAGTTGTTGATTGTAAAGAAAAAATTTATGGTCTTGGTGCTTATGACATGAAAGCGGGGATAGCAGCGATTTTATCAGCTACAGAAAATGTTTGGTCCCATAAATTTAAAATTAAAATTGTTTTTGTTGCTGATGAAGAATATTGGTCTTTTGGTACAGAAGCACTCCTAAAAACAGATTTTCTTAATGATGTAAAACTTATCGTCGTGCCAGAGATAAGTGATACGGATAAGATGTTTGATAAAAATAATCCCAACATACATTATCCAAATATTATTTTAGGCAGGAGAGGAAGAGCAGAATACGAATTTAAAGTTCGTGGGAAATCTGCACATGGAGCACACGCAAATTTAAACAAAAGTGCAGTTAATGCTGTTCACGAAGCTATTAAATTACAACATATGGTTTTAAAATATTGTTCAGATTCAGAGTTATACTTTACTTACCAAGATATTAAAGTAAAAAATTCTTCTTACATCAACTATCATCACGGAGGTAAAGGAGTTATCTCTATCCCGGAATATTCTAGATTTTTATTAGACAGATCTTTTATTGTGGGAGAAAATGCAGAAGGAGAATTACAAAAACTAACCCAAATAGCTATTAAAGCACAAAAAGAAGAAATTATTGATCCACGGGCAAAAATTGAAATTAATTTAAGAGAAAGACCTACACCTTATTGTCAACCTTATTTTATTGATCCCGATAAACATCCAGAAATAAGAGAATTCAGTAACTTGGTTAAACAATTTTATGGTGGATACAATTACTCAGTAGGATATTCTGTAGCTGATGAAAATAGATTAGCAACAAAAAATATCCCCATTATTAGTTTTGGTCCTGAAGGTAATAATTGTCATAGTCCAAATGAATGGGTTAACGTAAACAGTTTATTAAAATTAGCAGATTTCTTTAAAATGTTGATAAAAGAATGGGATACGAAATTTTCGTTACATTTGTGAGTCCCACATTCATCACTATAGAGGAATAAACTTCCCGAAAGATTTATAAAGTATCCTAATTTTAATGTATAAAATAATGAGTTATAAGATCATGTGTTACTCTATTAACAATGGAGTGATTGAAAAATAATTAAATGGTAAAAATAAAAAATGGATAATAAAACAAAATTTGGAGTTGTTGGTGGAATTGTTTTTACTTTAGGTAATTTATTTGGTTGTGCTACAACTAATACTCAAGGAGATTTAGAACTAAAATTAAATTCTGCTGGTATGCAACATGGTGCAAATACTGAACAAGTTGTTGAGAATCAAGAAGATGCTCAATACAATGTTCCTGGTGAACAAGTACCGATTGAGACAGAAATTAGTGTAAGTGAACAAGTTAAAGAACTTAGTGCTACAGGTAACAGGCATGATGCACATAAAGCTCATAGATTGTCCATGGAACATGTTAGCCAATTAGTTAGTGAAGGTAATTATGATGCAGCTCATAGTTTTACTAGTGAAGTTAAAGATAGTGTTGGAGATTATCATCTATTGGGAACTATTGCAAAATCCCAAGTTAGGGAAGGAAAAATGGATGATTTCGAAGAAACTCTTAGTAAAGTTAGACAAGATTACGAAAAAATGGCTGAGGACAAACCAGGTCTAGATGTAGACTTAAACATTAACAGTTTTTTAAAAAATACAATCCATTCATTATTAGAAGATCGAGATGCTGACGTAGAAAAAGCTTACCAAATAGTTATTGACCATGGTACTGATGACAATGCAAAAGAAAGCTTAATGGGTAGTATTGCTCTTCGTCTAGCTGATACTTGTAATTTTGATGGTGCAATGGATATGCTTCAAAGAAGAACTGATTTTTTAGAAAATGACTATCATGGATTGAATAGTTCAGATTATTTTGAAAGATTAACCAATAATCTTTATCAAGAAGTTGCAGTCGTTCAAGTTGCAAGTGGTCGCAAGGAAGATGCTTTGAAAACCACGGAATTAATTACAGATGAAGAAGACAAATTAGTTACAATACAATACATAAATACGCCATCCAGACATACTAGAACTCAAAGATGCGGATATGAATTGTAAGTGTGGAATACTAGTAACTAGAACAACAATACATTGTGATTATCTTAAATAAAATTTTATTTTTTATAATTTATTTCTCTTTTGAATAATTAATTCAAAGATTAACAAAAAATTTAAATATTCTAAACATTTAACAAATAATATGAACACAAAAAGTGATTGTCGGTGGCATTAATAACTTTTTCTTAGACTTAACTATTTTTAAAATTTCTCAAGGACACTGGTGTTAGTTGGAATTCTTTACAAAACTTAACAAAATAAATTATTAGGAGGTAAATAATAAAATGTTATACAAAATAACTGTTGAAGGAGAATATCCTATACTAGAAGAAAAATTAGAGAAGTATCTAGCCAGAAAAACTGCTAATGAAAGAATAGAAGCAGGTGTTCAAAAAGTTACTTTAACTAATGGATCAAACGTAGAAATTACCCGAAAAGGAGTAATCCTAGAGATGATTCTGTCAACTACAGAAACGTACTTTAACCGAGCAGTTAGATCCATTGGCAGGTATGTTCCAGCAGAAGATTTAAGTTTCCAAGAAATTTAAAAATAAATTTTAATTATTTTTTTTATTTTTCCAAAGATTTATAAAAACGCTTCAAAATGTTTAGTTTAGATGACTGAACTAATAATTACAGAGAAACCCTCTGCAGCAAAGAAAGTTGCCGAAGCTTTAGCAGATGGAAAACCAACTCTAAAAAAGAATAAACAAGCTACTTATTACGAATTAACTCATGATAAAAAAGAAATAATTGTTACTTCTGCAGTAGGTCATTTGTACGGACTAGCAGAAAAAAATAAAAAAGGTTGGAATTATCCAGTTTTTGATATTGAATGGCGAGCTTCTTACAAATCATCTTCAGATTTAAAATATATAAAAAATTATATTGATAATATTGCAAAACTTTCTAAAACAGTTAAAGAATTTACGATTGCTTGCGATTATGATGTTGAGGGAGAAGTTATTGGTTTAAATGTTGTTAAATACGCCTGTAAGAAAAAAGATGCTAACAGGATGAAATTTTCTACATTAACAAAACCTGATTTAGTTAAAGCTTATGATAACAAACTTAAACATCTTGACTGGGGACAAGCTCATGCCGGTGAAACAAGACATTTCTTAGATTGGTACTACGGTATTAATTTGTCAAGAGCATTAACAGCATCAGTTAAAGCTGCAGGTTCATTTAAAGTAATGTCTTCTGGAAGAGTACAAGGACCAGCATTAAAATTATTGGTTGATAGAGAACGAGAAATTCAAAAATTTGTTCCCGTACCGTTCTGGTTGATTAGGTTAGATGGTGATTATAACAAAGCAGTGGTTGAAGCATGGCATCATAAAGATAAAATCTTTGAGAAAGATGTTGTTGAAAAAGTAATGAAAGTTATTAAAAATGAAAAGGAAGCTAAAATTACTAAGATTAAGAGAATTAAAAGAAACCAACTGCCACCAACACCTTTTAACTTAACAGATTTACAATCTGAATCATATAAAGTGTTCAAAATAACTCCTAAAGAAACTCTGGCCATCGCTCAAGTACTATATTTAGCGGGAGTAACTTCTTACCCGAGAACTTCATCTCAACAATTAGATCCAAAATTAGGATTTCAAAAAATATTTAACGGGTTACTTAAACAACCAATGTATCAAGAGTTGTGTAAAAATTTGATGAGCAGAAAAGTATTAAAACCTAATAATGGTAAGAAAACTGATCCTGCACATCCAGCTATTTATCCAACAGGGTTAGCTCCTAAAACACTTAAACCGAGAGAACAAAAAGTTTACGATTTAATTGTTAAACGGTTTATGGCAACTTTTGCAGATGCTGCAATAAGGGAGACGATGGAAGTATCTTTAGATGTTAAAGAAGAATGTTTTATTACTAAGGGAACGAGAACAGTTGAGGAAAACTGGCACGTATTTTACAAACCATACGTAAAATTGGAAGAGATTACTCTCCCAGACATGAAAGAGAATGAAGTTGTTAGCATTAAGAAAATTTCTAAACTTGATAAGGAAACTCAACCACCTAACAGGTTTAATCAATCATCTATCATTAAAGAGTTAGAGAAACGTAATTTGGGTACAAAAGCTACTCGTGCAGATATTCTTGATAGACTATTTCAACGTGGTTATGTTGAAGGGGTTAAAATTACTGTAACCAAACTAGGAATGGAAACGTTAGAAATTTTAGAAAAGTATGCTCCTACCATAGTTGACGAAAAACTTACTGCTGATTTTGAAGCAGAGATGGAAAAAATTAGAGAAGGTAAACAAGAACCTGAAAAAGTATTAGAAAAAGCTAAAAAGTTTTTAACAAAACTGTTAGCTGATTTTAAGAAGAAAGAAAAAGATATTGGTAAAGAAATTTTAAAGTCTGTAAGAGAAACTCAAGATATTCAAAATTTGGTAGGAAAATGTCCAAAATGTGATGATGGAAAATTAATGATCCGGCACGGTAAGTTTGGAAAATTTATTGCTTGTGGTAAATATCCAGAATGTTCAACAACATTTAATCTTCCTAAAACAGGACTAATCAAAAATACTGAAAATTCATGTGAAGCATGTCAGCATCCAATGATCCTAATTATTCAAAAAGGTAAAAGACCTCAAGAAATGTGTATTAATGCTGAATGTAAAACTAAAATTAAGCCAGAAGAAGAGAAAGCTGCTAAAGAGTTAGAGAAAATTGAAAAAAAATGTCCCAAATGTGGTAAACTGTTAACTTTACGTAAAGGTTTTTATGGTCAGTTCTTAGCATGTCCTGGTTATCCAAAATGTAAGTACACAGAAAGTTTGGTTGATAATGGCCAGAAACCAGATTTTAAAAAGAAGTTTGTGAAGAAAAAATAAATTTAACTAATTATTCAATTACAGATCCCATTAAAATCATTTTGATACTATTTTTATTGTATACTCTACCTACAATAAACCCTAATCTCTCATATAATTTAATTGCTTTCAGATTTTTTGCAGCCACACCTAGTATAACAACATCTTTATCTTCAGATCTTGCACGTGAAACACAATCTGTGATTAGTTCAGTTCCTATTCCTTTGTTTTTAGTATCAGCCATAACCCAGTATATCCCTGTTTTTTTTTCATCAGAATCACTACGAAAACCTTCAATTAAAATACCATCCAAAGTATCGTCATCAAAATGTCCAATGAATCTAATTTCAGGATCCATTAAATGACTTTGGATGTATTCAGGAGTATACTTCTGACGTGCTTTTTCAATAATATCGGTCCCCTCATAAAACCCACTAATCTCATCTATTACTTTATGAAGTATCCTAGCATAATCAGAGACCACTAGTTCATCTTTTGGAGTAATTATCCTACATTCTCTCGCCATAATTTCTTCTCAATAGTAGTAACATATAAATCTTTTGATAATTATTAACAAATATTAATGAGAAAAAATAAAAACATTTAAATTAAACTTTTAATTCTTTAATATATGATCTCAGAATCAATCATTAAAACTGTTTTAGAAAAAGTTCTTTGTTTAAAAGAAAATGAAAAGTTTTTAGTAATTACTGATACAGATAAAGAAGAGTTAGCTAAACCGTTCTATGATTATGCTAAAAATATTTCTGATGCAGAAATCATTATGTTCAAAGCGTTAAATGTTGACGGAGAAGAACCACCTCAAGAAGTTTCTGAATCAATGAAAAATAAAGATGTAGTTTTAATTATCACTAAAGCTTCGTTAACTCATACAAAAGCTGTCAGGGAAGCTTTAACAACAGGTGGAAGAGGAGTTTCTTGTCCAGGAATAACTAAAGAAATGTTAGAAAGATGTGTGGATATTGATTACAATCAATTAAAACAGTTTCACAATTTCTTACATCCAATAATTAAAAGTTCTCAAGAGATTAAAATTACTGATGATAATGGTACTAATATTATCGTTAAAGTAAGAAACACTCGTGGAGACTCAGAAAGTTTAATTAAAGATCAGCCAGGAAAAGCAGGAAATTTACCCATGGGAGAAGTTGATTCAGGTATTGAGACGGCTAACGGAAAAATTGTTATTGATGGCTCAATGTCAGGAGTAGGAATAATAAACAATCCTATTGAATTAGAAGTTAAAGATAAAATGGTTAAAATCATTTCTGAAAATAGTGAATCTAAAAAACTTAAAGAATTATTAGATAATATTGGAGAAAATGCTTATTTGTTAGCAGAATTAGGTATTGGCACTAATCCTAAATCTATTCTTACAGGGGAAGTTTTGGAAGATGAAAAAATTAAAGGAACAATACATTTTGCTGTTGGTAATGATACTACTTATGGTGGAGATAATAATGTTCCAATACATTTAGACGGTGTTATTACAAAACCTACCATGATTGTTGATAATAAAGTTATTATTAGAAATGGTAGATATGTTTGATTATTCTTATCTAAGACAATCAGGAACTTTCATTAAGAAACTACCTTTAGTGGAGTATAATCTTCTTTCTAATTGATCAAGTTCGTCAAAATCTAAACCAATTCCAAACAACGGCAAACAAATATCATTATAACCAACAAAACGGAAATGCCTCTCAGAAGTATAATGGTCATCTTTATCTAATTGTTGACATACTTCTCTTAATCCCTGCCTAATTCTTCCTTCAAAATCTCTTCTTTTAAATGTTCTTTCACCACCTAGTAAATCAGAATCAATCTCAGTAAAAACTTTTACATGACCATCATCAGGTTCAGTTGATTCTCTAAAATAGATATCCAAAGGTTGTTCTAATTCATAAGGTCTTTTTTCTAATAGATCTATAAATCTACTTTGTATTTCTTCAGGTATATTTAAATTAATTAAAGGCACAACATAGGAGTATATACCTATAGCAATTAAGTAATCATCTTTTAATTGTTCTCTTTCTTTTTCTCTTTTAAACAAATCAACATTATGACTTTTTAAAAATTCAACAATATTTTTTCCTTCAACACCTTTGGTACCAAATAAACTATTTTTCTTAATAGCTTTACTAACGACCTCTAATGGTGAATACATTAATTCTTGTGTTAAAACAATTCTTTGCCGTAATCCTATTCCTGGACTCATTTTTTATTTCTAAAACTGCCTCCTTGTTTATAGGGAGTGTAACGTCCTTTTTCTTTCTGAGAAGTTTTTTGTTCAGGATAAACTTCATACGTTTCTCTCTCATCAAACCCACAATCACTACATATTATGCATTGAAAGTCCATATAATCAACCACTTTAACATTATCTGATTTACATCTTGGACAAGTTTTCATTTTTATTGGTAATGTAAAGAATTATTTAAAATTAACTATAATCACTTTTAAAATAATGTACAATACCGCCAATGGCAGCGCCTATAATAATTCCACTACCAATAGCTTCTTGAGAACCATCTATACCATAAAAAAGAGACATAACCATTCCCCCAAAAGTACCACTAACTGCCATCCTGCCATATATGGTGCTAAAAAAATTATCTTCATCAGAAGAATCATTTCTCTCTCTCTGAGATCTTTTTTCCTCAAGAAAACTAATCCTTTCTTTATTAATTTTAATTTTTTCATCTAGATTAATAATCTTACTCACCCTTTCTCTTTGACCAATTGCATATTTATTATCAGGATCAATGCCAACTACAGCATTAAAATCCTCATATGCTCCAGTATAATCTTCTAATGCAAATTTTGCGTCTCCCCTACCATTATATGCATCAACATTATTTTTATCTCTTTTCAAAATTTCATTAGCAGCATCAATAACTCCTTGATAATCTTTGGTTAGTTTTTTTGCATAAGCAAGCGTAGAATAAAGTAAATTCAAAGAGAGATTATCTTTTTTAGTAATTAGACTATTGATTTGAGGATCAGAATCCAATTCCTGGGATAATACTATTGAAATTCCTTTTTCACAATCAACGATTGCACCCAGATAATCTTTTACAGCAGTTTTTTCTAATGCTAATCTACTTAATATAATGACATCTTCAGGATTTAATTCAATCGCTTGATTATAATCTTCTATTGCACCCTGATGATCTCCAGCATCACTTTTTGTTTTTCCAGATTCAAAAAATCTTTTACTTTTCTCTATTTTACTTTCAAGAGTATGTTCAACACTTACCTGTATACTCTTCCCATCAGCAGTGTAAATTTCTTTCTTTGGTATAACTAAAGAACTTCCTTCAATAGGAATTCCAACAAGTTCTTCTTTTTCTTTACCAATTTTAAGATATTCCATAGCAATTGCAAACTTATCTATTGGCACGTTACAGACATGATACTCACCATTTTGTACAATTAAAAAACTGAGTTCAGCATCATTTGCAATTTCTTCAAGTCCTACAACTTTCGCACCAACATGAGGATTAGCTAAAATGTGCCCTATGTAATCACCAAATACATCTGGAAAAAGTATACTTTTACGATCTTGTTGAATTTCTCTAAACATCCCAAAACTATTAGGAATTCCAGAAACCATCCCCTCTAATGATTGAATTAAAGGATCATCACGTTTAACATAATCATTTAAGTTACCTTTTAAAGAACTAATCATACTTTGTAAATCATCAATTCTTTGAGTGGTCTTTTTACCTTCTTTAATATCATGTAATGTTGTTGCAACATCAATAATTCCAGTAAATGGTTTAGCCAACTGTTCAAGAACTGGAGTTCCATCTATAACTGCTTTTGTTAATTTACCTGCTGTTACAATCCAACTCATAGATTTATTCAAAAAATAAACCCATTTATAAGATTTACCTAAAAGTAGTAACTAACCTAAAAAAACTTTAAACTCATCTGCTCTTGAACTTTCTTAGCTTTAATCTTTTTAACCATTTCATCTTCTTTCTCTAAAATATCTTGAATTTCTTTAGCACGGTCAAGAACCTCGTATGGAAGACCAGCTAACTTAGCTACGTGTACACCATAACTTTGGTCAGTGCCCCCTTCAATCAATTTATGTAAAAATACTACCTCACCTTTAACCTCTTTAGCAGCCAAATTATAATTCTTAATTTTTTCAAACTTGTCAGATAATTTATTCATAACATGATAATGTGTACTAAAAAGCGTTTTAGCTTTAATAGTATTATAAATATGTTCAGCGACACTCCAAGCAATAGAAACACCGTCAAATGTTGACGTTCCCCTTCCTATTTCATCCATGATGATTAAACTGTTCTCAGTAGCACTGTTTAATATTGAAGCTGTTTCGTTCATCTCGATCATAAAAGTACTTTGACCAGAACTTAAATCATCGTACGCACCCACTCGGGTAAAGATTCTATCAGTGATACCTAACACTGCTTCTTCAGCTGGTACAAAACTACCCATCTGTGCCATCAACACGCTTAAAGCAACTTGACGCATCACTGTTGATTTTCCAGACATGTTAGCGCCAGTAATAATCATCATTTCTCCTTCAGTGATAGAAATATCATTAGCTACAAATCTATTTTCAATCTTTTCAACAACTGGATGACGACTTTTTTTCAATTGAACAACTTTACGGTCAACAAACAATGGTTTACAATAACCGTTCTCTAAAGCAACTTTTGCTAAAGAGCATAGTACATCTAATACTGCTATTTTTACAGCTGCATCTTGTACCTGACCTGTTTGCACAGCTATTTTTTTATTAATTTCTTGAAACAAACTATATTCTAATCCCACAATTTTTTCCTGTGCACCTAATATTTTTTCTTCAACTTCTTTCAACTCTTCTGTTATGTAACGTTCAGAATTAACCGTTGTTTGTTTACGGATATAATCACTAGGAACAAGAGATAAATTTCTTTTAGTAACTTCTAAATAATATCCAAACACTCTGGTAAATCCAATACGTAAACTAGAAATGCCTGTTCTTTCTTTTTCTTTCTCTTCGATTTGTTGTAAATATTTTTTACCATTACGTTGAATATCAACCAGTTCAGCTAACTCAGAATTATATTCACTTTTAATTATTCCTCCATCACGTAAAGTTATTGGAGCATCATCTTTAATGGACGAACTAATTAAAGCAGCAATTTCATTTGTTCCAGTAATATCATTAATTTCTTGTAACAGTTCTGTATCTAATTGAGATAATTTTTCTTTAATCACAGGAATCTGCAATAAAGAACTTTTTAATGATAACAAATCTCGAGGATTAGCGTTACCATAATTAACTCTTCCAATTAACCTTTCTAAATCATAAACATTTTTTAACAGTTCAATAAGTTCTTCTCTGATGATAATATTTTCATTTAACGTTTCAATAGCATTTAATCGTTTTTCAATAGCTTTCTGGTTAAGCAACGGTTCTTTTAACCAACGTTTAATCAATCTTGCACCCATAGACGTTACAGTTTTGTCTAAAACTGATAATAACGTTCCTCTACTATCACCATCTTTAATATTTTTAATAAGTTCTAAATTACGTAAAGTGCTAGAATCTAATAAGATTTTATTATGACTACCTAACACAGATATTTTTCTTAAATGTGATAATGAATTTTTTTGTGTATCTAACAAATATTTCATTAACGCTCCAGAAACAGCTATGTTCAATTTTTTGTCTTCTAATCCAAAACTGTCCAAAGAGTTCAAATTAAAATGGTTGATTAAAATATCTTTAGCATTATCAGAACGAAAATAATAGTCTTCTAAATAATTTATATATGCACCATTATCTTGTATTTTGTTAATTATTTCTTTGTTAACTTGTAACGTTTCTGGAATAATACACTCACTAGGATTTAATCTTGCTATCTCACTAAACAATAAATTATAATTTTCAATTTTTCTTGTTGAGAATTCTCCTGTTGACAAATCACAGAACGCTACTGCAAACTCTTCCCCATGAGATGTTAAAGCTAAAATGTAATTATTTTCTTTTTCGTTTAAAATGGATGATTCTAATATCGTTCCAGGAGTAACGATTCTTACTAATCCTCGTTTTACTAACCCTTTAGCTTTCTTAGGATCTTCTAATTGTTCAACGATAGCAACTTTGTAACCTTTTTTAACAAGTCTTCCTAAATAATTGTCTAATGCATGGTATGGCACACCTGCTAAAGGTGCTCTTTTCTCTCCCTGTCCTCGTGCTGTTAAAGTAATTTCTAATTCTTTTGAAGCGGTAACGGCATCTTCATAAAACATTTCATAGAAATCTCCCATTCTAAGTAGTATTAAACAGTCAGGATTAGCTTTTTTAACATCTTGATACTGTCGCATACCAGGGGTTAGGTTTTCTGTAGGAATGTCTAATATACTCTTTTTTTCCATCTTCACACGTTTTAAAGATACTACTTTCTTTTAAAGATTATTGTGATAGATAAAAATGATTGATTTAGTTACTTCACAGTGAGTATTAAAGAAACATTTATAAATAAGCTCAAATATATCATATTATGCCCAATAAAGATACAGATAATGAAGGAAAAGAGATTACAGTAGAAAAATTAGAACAAATGTGTACATCTGATTTGTTACATCTACATTCACATCCTTCAGAACGAGTATCCTCAGATAATCAACAATATATATCTCTTTTAATTGTAGATCATTTGGAACAAATGTCTGTAAGTGAACTATTACATACACAAATGACTCATCCAAGAAAAGGTTTACCCAAAGAATTTCTATGGCCAGCTCAAAGATTAGCATTTAATCGTATTAAAAAAGGTGAAGAAGACATACTCAGAATTTACCAAGGGTTTAAAAGTAGATTTTTTGGAAATGAGGTTAAGATTAAGCCATTCACCAACTATTTAGATTACTTAATGTTTCTATGGAAAGATCGACCAACTAATTTCATTCAAAATCAATATGGTTCATTAGATGAAAGGGCAAGGAATTTTTTAGATAAATACCCCATTGTAGAAACTGAATTTGATAACAAATCTCAAAAAAGAGGAGGATTTATCGCAGGAATTGGAAAAATTGATCTTTGTATTGAAGTTATTTATTCAAACAGTAATCCAAAATCACGACCAGTAGCTGTGATGTTTGGTAGAAGAAAAGATACGCGTAGAGCTACTGAAAAAATGGCTTATCGCTTAGTAATGAAAGAAGAAAATGAACGTAGAAGGGAAAAAAATAGTCATGTGATGGAATATGATTCTGAAGTTATCATAGATGATTGGTTTGGATTTAATTTAGCAGCATATAGAAGAGATAGAGTTTATGAAGTTAAAAATAGAACAAGAGATTATCTTACTAAAAGATTGGGATTTAAAATCAAAGAAATTGATGATCATTATAAAGATAGAAAACGTAAAGATGGAATGATCCAAATTAAGTGTATTAATCCAGAGTATGGAGATAGTGCTTTACGTGAAGTGGTGATAACTGATATCATTTCTAAGTTTGTTGATGAAGCAGACCATATTTCATTTAGAGCTAGACAACAAAACGATATTAAAAATTTCACATCTAAACAAAGAGAAAAATTTGAGAGATATGTAAGAAGAGGAGAAAAATTATTTGAATACCTACCAGAACAAAGACAAAGAGTATTAGCAAACGGACCATTTTAGATTTATAACTAAACTGTAAAAGAAATTTAATATAATAAGAATTAAAAAACTATCCTTTTCTAAACTCAGCAGAAATGTCAATTAAATCTACATGACCTAAGAATAATCCTCTGCAACAGTATCTTTCCAAACCTAAAGAGTCCATTACTTTTTTAGTATCTTCGCCCTTTTCAGTTTTTTCTTGGAACTCTTCCCATAAATGTCCTACGGGTTTACCACAACTGAAGCATCTTATTGGTATAATCATTTTTATTTAATCCTCATCTGTAAGATTTCTGTCTCTTAGCTCTAGCTTTAGAATCGTTAGGCTTACAAGTTTCTTTACGTCTAACATCTGCAACCGATAATAATCTGTCATAACTTTCAAAAACACTTTTCAATTTTGAATCATGTTGAATTAATGCTCGAGCGATAGATAACCTGATTGCATCAGCTTGACCGTTAACACCGCCACCAATAACATTAATACTAATATCAATTTTCTTAGCTTCAGGTCCAGCAAGAACTAAAGGTTCAGAAATTCTTAAACATAAAACGTCAGTACTAAAATTGTTTAACATCTGACCGTTAATTTTAATTTTACCATTACCAGGTTTAAGAGTAGCCCTAGCAATAGCTCTCTTACGGTTTCCACGAGTTTGAATAATTTTATTATCTTTAACCATTATAATTTTCCACCTAATTGTTTACATACTTGACCAACAGTAGTATATTTAAGAGTAGGCAATTTTTTCATTGAATGTTTTTCTAAAACAATCATTTTTTCGTTAGCTAACCCCTCAGGAACACCAATATAACACATTACATTTTTGTAAGCTTCTCTTCCACGAGATTGTTTCCAAGGAAGCATACCACGAACAGTTCTTCTTACACATCTATCAGGTAATCTAGTAAATTTAGCACTTTTTAAAGGGTATCCTTTCCGATCCCTTTTTTGTTTTTCTAAAGCGAAAGTGTTTTCTTTTCTACCACTAATTATTACTTTTTCACAATTAACAATTCTAACTTCTTCTCCCATTAAAGCATCTTTAGCTACAGCTGTAGCTAATCTTCCTAGTACAATTCCTTCTCCATTGTAAACTTTCATCCTAGAATCCTCACTTTCTCACCTTTAGGGTTTTTTTGTAATAATTCATTAATTGATAATGTTTCTCCTTTAGCATCAATAATTTTTTGTCTAGCTTCAGCTGAAAAACTTAAAGCTACAACATTAACTTTTTTGTCCAGTTCTCCCAGGCTTAAGACTTTTCCAGGAATAATAACTGTCTCCCCATCTTTTGCGTACCGATTAATTTTATATAAATTAACAGTTCTTCTTTGTCTACTAGGTTTACTAAGATCTTGATTAATTCTCTTCCAGAACCTACTTTCAACTGCTTTATCTTTTATTTCTTCTATCAACATTCTCAATTGATAGTTTGTAGGACCAGTTCTTTTAACCATTTTAAATAAGTTTTTCCATCTCCTCAACTTTGTCTAACATTAATTCAGTGCCAACTTTTAACATTTCTTTACAACCTAGTTGACCCCAACTTTCAATATTAAAAATGAAATTATCATTTTGTTCTAATGTAACATTATCATCTAAATTTGTACATTGTTGACAATGATGACAATCATATAAATTATTTTTATTAATTGTTAACTTACCATTTTTAGCATCAAATACATCTTTAGAACACATTTTAGCAATCTTTTCTGCTTCTTTAACAGATCCAATTTTTATTACTGGTTCTCTTTTGTAAAATACTAATCCTGGTGACCATTTAGTATGTTCTTTTCCTTTACCTAAAACAGCAGTCATGACTACATCAATTTTCTGTTTAGCGATTATTTTAACTAATGGCATTTTTGGATGAACAAATGTACACTTAGGATCAGAACTTTTAGCTTCCTCAGCATAAACATATCCTTTCTTACTAGCTTTAAGAGTAATTTTTAGTTCACATTGTGCACAACCTGCACCTTCACATTTACAATTTTCTTTCAAAATATAACTTTTTAAATCTGTTTTAATAGGAGTTAATCCTAATCTTAATCCTAACATTTCATCGTATAAAGCAGAATTATTATCTTTAATTTCTAAATCTTCAACAGCTAAAGTAGGTACTTCTTCAATGATTATTCTACGAATAGTATTAGCAAAAATCTCATTACTATCTTTTAAAAGAAACATTAACTTACTATTTTTCTTTTCTTCTTTGATTTTTTCTAATTTCATTGTTTATACCCTTCTTCCTCGTCTTCCACCTTTAGCTTTACAGCCGTTATGGGGTAAAGGAGTAACTTCTTCGATTTTTCCAATTCTTAATCCGCTACGTGAAAATGCTCTAATAGCAGCTTGGCTTCCAGGACCAGGACTCTTAGGACCGTTATGACCACCTTTAGCTCTTACTTTAATGTAAAGACCGCCAACACCTTTCTCACGTAAAATTTCAGCAATTTTTTTTGCTGCACCCATTGCAGCAGTAGGAGAACTTTCTAAACGGTCAGCTTTAACCATTTGTCCACCACTTGATCTTGCTAAGGTTTCTGTACCAGTAATGTCTGTAACGGTAATAATAGTATTATTGTATGAAGAATAAATGTGTGCTATACCCCATCTGATATTGCTAGGGAAAGGTCTTCTTTTCTGATCGCCATAATTATTCCGAGGTTTTCCCCTTCTATTATCATCTCTCATTCTTCTTTACCCTCTACTTTTTCTTGAGGTTTCTCTTCAGTAACTTCTTTAGAATCTTTAACTTCTTCAGTTTTAGGTTCCTCTTTAGGAGTTTCTTCAGCTTTTACTTCTTTTTTAGGTTCTTCAGATTCCTCTACTTTTTTAGCAGATTTTTTTTCTTCTAAAGATTTAATTTCATCCTTTTTAGTTGCTTCCAACTCTTCTTTAATTTCTTTAGCTGGATTAATTCTTTCAGGATGTTCTTCATCAGATAAAGCTGACTTTCCTTTAAAACTAATTTGTGATTCTTCTTGTAATGAAACTAGGTATGAAGGTACATTAATTTCTTTCTTACCTACCATAATATGACGGTGAGTAATAAACTGTCTTGATTGTTTCATGCTTCTTGCTAAACCATTACGGTAAACAACACTTTGTAACCTTCTTTCTAGAATATCTTTAAGTTCTAAACTTAAAACATCGTCAAGAGTAGAGTTAAGTACTAATAATCCTAAATTTTGTAATTTCTCTAACATTTGAGCTTTCTCTTTTTCACCTTGTTTAGTTTCATCAGAGATTAACTTTTTAGCAATATTTTTGTATTTTTTTAAGAATGAATCTGCGATTAAAATTTCTTTCCTAATTCTTAGGCCGTACTCTTTACGAAAAACTTTATTTTCAGCAATTTCTGTACTATTCCAAGGATGAACTGGAGTTGAATATTTTTTCTTTAATTTTCTAGGATCGCCCATTTTGTTTTAACCTTATTTTTTACTAGGAGTACCTTTTTTCTTAACTCCTACTACTTTACCTTTACTTTTTCTGAAGTTTGATCTTGTACGTTGTCCTCTTACCGGTAGTCTTTTTTGATGCCTTACTCCCCGTAGAGTTTTAGTCTTTTTTAATCGTTTTAAATCGTTATCTTGAACAAAATTAAGTGTACCTGTTAAAACATGCGTATCTTCACCGCTTAAATAATCATTTCTACGGTTATAGAACCAAGTAGGTACGTCAGTAGGAGTATTAATAACTTCATTTAATTTAGTAATTTCTTCATCGGACATGTTTCCTGTTTTCTTTTGCCGATTAACATTAGATAGCTTACAAATAACGTCAGCCATATTAGTACCAACACCTTTAATTTTAGTAAGAGCTATTCTGATTTGTTTATCTCCAGGAATATCTACATTAGCAATACGTACAATATGTTTGAAATTATCGTTTTGTTTTTCTACCATCTTTAGTTGTTTACCGAGAAATTGCACTTAGACTGAGCCCTGTGCGCGTTAACTCGGACTTGTTTCTTCAATAAAACTGTAAGTTGTTTATAAATCTTTCGTGTTTGTGGTTTATTATTGTATTAAATGTGTAATTTTAAACTTTTTTGAATCAAAAAAGCAGCCCAAGGACTTTAAATATAACAAAAGTTATTTAAATATTATCTATTTCTTACTAGTTAATGATAAATATAATGTTTTGGGATACAACCCTAAGAGATGGAGAACAAGCCCCAGGATTTGCACTCAGTAGTAATCAGAAGGTCAAAGTAGCTAGAAGCTTAGATGAAATAGGTGTTACAACTATTGAAGCTGGCTTTCCCGCCAATCAAGAACACGATTATAATTCTGTAAATGCTGTTGCTAAAACTGTTGAAAATTCTGAAGTTGCTGCTTTTGCTCGTGCAGTTGAGAATGATATTGATCTTGCAGCTAGAGCATTAGAACCTGCAAAACATCCAGTTATTCTTACATTCACTCCAGCATCTGATGCAAAATTAGCATCAATTGGTTGGACAAGAGAACAAGGACTTGAAGCAGGAGTAAAAGCAGTTGAACATGCTAAAAGATTTGTTGAGGATGTTTCTTTTGGAACCGAATTTTCAACAAGAGCAGATAAAGATTATTTAGTAAGATTATTTAATGAAGTTATTAGTGCTGGTGCAAAAAGAATCATAATTGCCGATACTACTGGATATATGTTATCTAATCAATTTGGTTCATTAGTAAAAGAGGTAAAAGAAAGAGTTAATGGTGATTACACCCTTAGTGTTCATTGCCATAATGATTTAGGTCTCGCTGTCGCAAATTCTTTATCCGCTATTCAAAACGGAGCAACGGAAGTTCAAGTAACTGCTAATGGTATTGGAGAAAGATGTGGAAATACGTCTTTAGAGACATTAGCCCATGCACTATATCTCCATGGTGAAAGATTAGGTGTATCAGCAGATGTAAATTATAAAGCAATGGTAGAAAATGTGAGATCTATTGCCGAAGTCTTTGAAGTACCCGTGCATAGCTTTCAACCAGTTGTGGGAGAAAATGCGTTTGCAACAGCAGCAGGCACCCATATCAGGGCAGCAGAGTTATATTTAGAAGTTAATCCGCAAGAAGTTTACGGAATTGAAGGAGAAACATTTTCTGGGCCACATTCTGGACCTCACACATCTGGAGCAAAGAAAGAAAATCCAAAGGATCAGGAATAGGTAAACGTAAGTGTAAATAACTTACAACTGAAACCTCGAAAAGTATATTAATAAATTGACAATACTATATAGAATGGTGGATAAGATGTTTGTTGCTACAAAAGCTTTCATTATTCATAATGGGAAAATTCTTCTGCTCAAAGAATCTACTAAATATTCTGATGGATCAAATGCTGGCAAATTTGATGTAGTTGGAGGAAGAGTCGAACCAGGAGAACGATTTGATGAAAGTCTCATTAGAGAAATTAAAGAAGAAACTGGATTAAATGTAAAAATTGGGAGACCTTTCTTTGTTAATGAATGGAGACCAAATGTTCGTGGAGAACAATGGCAAATTGTAGGAACTTTTTTTGAATGCTTTACAGACATAAAAGATGTCACATTAAGTGAAGACCATGATGAACATATTTGGATAGATCCAAAAGAATATAAAAATTACAATATTATTGAAAATTTGATTCCAGCGCTTGAAAGTTTTTTAAACAAATGATTTGAAATAACGCAAGTTATAACCCACACACCCACTGGACAACTGCGGATAAACTATTTAAACAAGTAATTCTATGAACATAATTAATGAAAAGGGTAAGATTTAAAGATATTGAACAAATACCATATCTGAAAGTTAACAAAAACTTTAAACAACAATTTCAAGGTAGTTCACCAGCACCGTTTATAGGAAGATACAATTATCCTAACGTTAACATTGGATTTCTCTCACCACAATTTTCTGGAGACACTTCTTACTACGATTCCCCACAACTATGGAGCAAATCTAATTTTAAAATTGGTACGATTGCTGAAATGAGGTATGGATTGGTTAACAGTAGAACTAAAGGAAACGTATACAAATTAAACCAAAACAGAATATTAGAAGTTTGTCAAGAAGTAGGTATGGCAAAAAAAGCGGTAGAGTTAGAAGTTTCTTTAAACAAACCACCACAATTATCATTAAAACCTGAGAAAGAAATAATGCCTTTCGGTCCTTCAAGTCAGGTAAATAAAGCTAGAATTACTAGTAACCCTCAAGTTGATTCTAGAGTTGAAAGAGTTGTCTATGATACAGATTTGAAAGCTGCACCAGCAATCATTTCTTTATACAAGAAAGGATTTGAAGAATCTTTTCTTAACAAACTATTATCAGTTGGCAATACTGGATTAAAACGTAACAGGAAACTTGTTCCTACAAGATGGTCTATAACTGCGGTTGATGATACTGTTGGAAAAGAACTAATTAAAGAAGTAAAAAATTATCAACCAGGAGATTACCAAGTTCATTTTGGAGGTGGTTGGGGAAATTATTATTTGATTCTGTTTTTTCCAGAAGTATGGAGCTATGAACTGTTTGAAATGTATTTAGGATACAAAATTAATCCATGGAGTAAAGAAAATAATTTTTACAGTACTGATTACGAGAATTATAAAGGAAGAAAAAGTTATGCAGAAGAGTGCGCAGGAGGATATTATGCTAACAGGTTATCGATATTAGAAAAGATGAAACGTAATAAAAGACAACAGTCATCTTTAGTGTTGAGATTTATTACTCCTGAATATAACGTTCCTTTAGGTGTATGGGTATGTAGGGAAGCTACTAGAAAATCTTTGAATGAAAAACCGTTAACTTTTGCTTCTGAAGAATTAATGTTTAAGTATGCAAAGGAGTTAGTGAAAAGAAAGTTAGGGTTTGATATTAATGAATTATTAATTAAAAGTAAATTATTGAAAGAAAAAAGTCAACAAAAGAAGTTAAGTGAATTCTAAAAAACTACTAATTTTTAAAATTAATACAAAATATTTTTAATGAATGAACCATCTGAGAATAAAATGGATCTTATAACAAATCGATTAACTCCTGAAAGAGTTAATTTTTTTTTCAATATGAGGAGAGCATTACTAAAACCTAGGACAGGATGGATAAACCGAGGGATTTACCCAGGGGGATTGGAAATAAGGTTTGTCCGCGTAGAAGGTCAGCAGCGTCCAAAAATTCAATCATTTCTTCGCCCATATCATGCAGAACCAGTCTCTTTACATCAAAATATTGTAAGATTAGCTGCAGGACATTTTGGATTATCCCACTCCCAGTATGACCTATCAGAAATGTCTACCCATGGTGAAGTACATGATCTTCCAGAATATAAAATGCCTGATTGGACCCCAGATGACAAAATACCCAAAGAACATAAAGTAGAAAGAGAAGTCGCTTTGCTCTATCATATTGCTGCTTCTGTTCCCTACGGAGGAGAAGAAATTTTAAGAATTGGACTTGATTATGTTTACCAAAGAACACCAGAAGCAAGGATTGTTAAACAGCTTGACAAAATTGATCCTGCGATAAGAGCAATGTGGTACCAGTTACATTTTGAAGAGATTGAAAGATTTTATCAAGATAAAGATCATCCAGACCATACAAAAAGAAGAGAATGGTTAATGCAAGTAGAAAAATTTGAAGGGTTAACTTTCGAACAAAGAATTCCAGCAATACGAGAATCATTGGACGAGTTTTTTCCTTATGCTAGAAAAAAGTTGGAAGACCCAGATTTAATTAATGTTTACGATATTATGATGAAAAATGAACATCCAGAAATAGACCCATTTGCAAGATACTTCATACTTTTATCAAGTAATGGAAATGAAAAAGTAATGAAAGAATTTTTTCAAATTATGTGAATTCTAGAGAATAACTAATTATATAAATGGAGTTAATAATTATTAAAAGATGTTTCGTGAAATTATTGTTTATACAATGTTAGCTTATTGTGCTAGTGGTTGTGCTCCTGATTATAAAATTCCTAACAATCCAATTCTATGTGATGAACCAGCATTACACGAGTTAAGGGTAAAAAGTACTGATCAAGTAACTCTTAAATCAAATTATGTTGTACAAGAACAATATGATCAAAAGTTAAAGGGATGCGTCCCACACACTATTGAAATGTTATTAAACTAAATTTAATCTTTCTTCTTAACAAATGGAATTTTCCCAGTTTTAAATATATACGAAGAAACAATTAATCCAAAAGCTACGATTATAGAAGGTAAGAACCAGTTACTATCTTTAACAATTATTTGGTTGGGATATTCTGTACATTCATATTTAGTGTTACAATAAGCATTTCCAGAACAGTCTCTATTACTATTACATTCTCTTTGTGCAATGTTAACTAGAAATATTCCAAAAATTATTAATGCTAAAATAATTGCCACCGCTCCAATAACTGGAACTACTCCTTTTTTATTCATAACAACAATGTTTTTAAGAGTTTATTTTTAAAGGTTATGGTATTGGAAATACAATGAGCCACTTACCCACTAGACAACTGCGGATAAAATATATAAGTTGGTAATTCTATTATTTTTATTACACCCAAATCTTAATGTTGTGAAAGATTAGAGGTAATAAATGATGAAAAATACTTACCAAACAATAAAAATAGAAGATTTAAACAGATTCTTAGTTGAAAAACAGGAAGATAAGTACCTATTAAAAATGAAAAGCTGTCAGAATAAGATTTTTATAAATCTTCCATTCAAACTAAATGAAGATGTTGCCACACTAGCTGGAATGATGCCAGATGCAAGTCTCATAAAAGATATCAGAAGAGTTTATTTTAGTCAAAAGAAAGATTTCAAAAAAAATGTTTTATTTAGAAAATTATTAAATAAGTTATTTAGACCAAACAATAAAGTTTTTATTCGTAAAGGAAAAAATTGTCATGACACTTATACTAATTCAACAGTACTGTGTCATTTTCTTCATCACATATTAGACTTTGCAAAATCAGATGAGAATATGAGAACTCCAGAATGGATATTTAATTCTCCCGAATCTGTTAAAAGAGCATATCTCAGAGAAGCTTTTGCAATGGAAGGGTGCATATTCAAATCATTAAGTGAAATTAGATTTTATACCAAAGATTATAATTATGCTTTAGATATCCAAGATTTATTATCCAGTTTAAGTATAAAATCATTTCTAAAATCAAGAATTGCTGGAACACATGACACGGTGCAATATCGTGTTTCAATTTATCGAAAAGAAAATTTTGAAAAATTTAAAGAGATAGGATTTACAAATCCATTACATGTAAAAAGATTTAAGAAAATATGTAATAAGTATAACATTTAAACCAAAGATTTTTAAATGAGCGATAGTTCTTTCGATTCAGTGGGGGATAGCGGGGATTTGTTGAGAAATTCTCGCAAACCGCAATAGGGAAGCTAGGAGTACCCGTCGGGCTCATACTGCTTTTTTAACGAGCTTCGGAAACCCGAAGATCGGAGGTTCAAATCCTCCCCCCGCTACTTTTCTTATAACTGATTAATTTGTCACACTTTTTACCAAAATACTTATATTCTAGTTTCACTTATAACACTATCAAGATACAATAAGGTGACACAATGAACGGAACTCCAAATTATATGACTGTACTGCAAAATGATTCATATATAGGTGGTTCTGCAGCTCACGAATCTCAAGCAATAAATCAAGCAGTAAGTGGAAATTTAGGATACAAGGCTATGCCACAACCTAAAGTATATGAAGGCAAGGGCCTAAGTCCAGTACAGGATTTATTTAACAAATTTAAAGATAACAGATTAGATAGAGATCCAAGAAATAGATTAACTCAAACTAATTTAAACGGAATATATGATTCAATGAATTCTTTAGATAAAATTACTGAAAATTATAAGTAATAAAAAAAATTAATCTTTTAAGAAAGCTTTATACAACAAGTAAGATGAATAAATGTCAACTTTACTCGTTACCTCACAAGGAGAATGCATTCCTAAGATAGAAGGACCAGCATCAACACATTCCATTCCGTAACGTGATAAAAACATTCCAATCGTGCCGCCACCACCACAATCAATCTTTCCTAGCTCACCAGTTTGCCAGACAATTTTATTTTTATCCATTAAATTACGCAAATAAGCCATATATTCAGCATGAGCATCATGTGTGCCGTACTTACCACCACCACCACCATACTTCTCAACAGAGACACCTCTGCCAAGATAAGAAGCATTGTGTAAGTCATGCACATCTTTGTAACTAGGATTAACTCCTGCAGTTACGTCAGCAGAAATTGCGTAAGAGTTTTCTAACAATTTACTTACATTAATTCTTTTAGGTAATAAGTCAACGTAATCATAAGCAAAATTGCTTAGTATGAAACTTGCTGCACCCGTGTCACCCATTGATCCAATTTCTTCCTTGTCAACAAAAAATCCTACAGCTGTATGCGCTGGATTACTTGTTTCAGTTAAAGCTATTAAAGAAGTGTATACACAAACTTTATCATCCTGACCATAGATAGCTAATAAAGCTCGATCAAACCCAATATCAATTGGTTGTTGCGAAGGAACAAGTTCAAGTTCAGCAGTAACAAAATCTTCTTCAATAATTCCATGATTATCATAAAGGTACTTTAAAACATTAAATTTAATTTGTTCTTTAATTTTATCATCATTAACAGGAATGTTTCCAACCAAAATGTTTAATTCTTCTCCTTCAACAATTTTATCAGCTTTACGTTCCATTTGTGCTCTTGCTAAATGAGGTAACAAATCAGGAATAATAAACCGTGGATCTTCAGGTTTCTCACCGATACATAACGTTACTTTTTTTCCACTTTTGGTAAAAACTACTCCATGTAATGATAACGGTTCGTTAACCCAATGATACTTCTTAACACCACCATAATAATGTGTTTTCATTAATGCCAAATTAGAATCTTCCACTAATGGTAAAGGTTTAAGATCCAATCGAGGAGAATCAACATGACTACCCACTAAATGAAATTTATGTGCATCCTTACCAACAATAGCAGCAATAACAGCTTTATTTTTGACAACTTTGTAAAATTTATCGTTTGTTTTAATCTTTTTAAAAGAAGAAATTTCTTTGAAACCTTTCTTTTTCAATATTGAGATTATGTTTGCTGTACATAATCGTTCAGTTTTACTTTCAGAAATAAAACTTTTATAATTTTCTGCGAACTTAAATATCTCTTTATTTTGTTTTTGATCGTATTTTGTCCAAGAACTATCTTTGTTTAAGAATAATTTTTTTTGTAACTCCTCATTTTTTGATTTTTCAGCCATGATAATCACCTCTATGAATATATAAAAGATAAATTTTAAGAGTATTTAAGTGTTACTGTGTAATGCTTCATTAGAAGTTGGTATTTGCATTGTTAAATCTTCATTGTAAAAAATTTTCCAGACTTTACAATAAACATCAAATAATAACTCTACCTGTTGTATCTGACCATGTTCAGTTATACATAAATCTTCAAGTTTAGTATTAATCTGAGAAGCATAACCATTTAATTGCTTAACTATGTCTTGATTAAAAGGATTAACAGATTCAGAACCATATTTCTGCTCATACATTAAAATGGGTACATTATGAACAACTTCAACTACTGCTCCTAAACCATCACTGATACAATATCTAACTAAAGTAGTAAAACGGGTAACATAATCATTATTAACAAAAGGATTAGATTTAATTGCTCGTTCTAAGTCTTCTTCACGATATTTCACAATAAAAGAATTATTTTTTTACTTTTAAAGTTTTATAATGACTAATGGTTAGTTAAAATAAAGAAATAAAATTAATTCTCAGACAATTGTAAATAATCTACTACTGGAACTTTAAAATCAAGATTTAATGATTCCAACTGAGCTTTTTTTCTCATTAAATAATCTGGATCTTGAGCCATGTGAGCATATAGTCCATTAAAAACATCTTGATTTTCATCAGGAACAGAAACTTCAACAAAAGTAATTAAACTAAAAGCTCTCCGTCTTAAAGTAGTTATTCCCGTGTCTAAATCATGTTCAACTTTAATATCTGCATGACCACCCGTGCCGGAAATAGCTTTACTACTCTTTTGATAAACTCCACCTTCAGGTTGATTAAATATCGCATACTCAAGAGTATGTTTTTTTTCTTTAGTATCTTTATTCAAATAGTTAGATTCGCTAATTTGTGAAAGATTAGTAGTATATTTAATTCCTCCAAGAAAAGCATTAATATCATTAGATGGAGTATCGTACATTTTTTTAAAAGTAGTTAGAATCTCACCTTTCAAGTTAAAAGCAAGATTATCTCTTAAGTCAGAAGCTTTAATCAAATTATTTAAAGAAATTCCCCTAACATGAAAATAATTTAAAGTTGCTCTATCCAAATAAAATTCTGCGCTAGGATCACCCTTCTCAGCTAACATTTTAGCTTGTAATAAATCGGGGATATATCCTTGTACATCAGGAAGAAAACGAGTTCCACTAGATCCATCTTTGTATTTTATACTTACACTATCGTCATGAATTTTAACTCCTTCAATAGGAGATTCTTCAGGCACAGTAAAATGATAATCATTAGGTTTTACTTCACCAATAATCGATTTTTGAGAAGTTTCTTTGACTAAATTTAGTTTATCTCTTAAAAAAAATCTTAATTGTGATAATCTACTAGAATCTACAACACTCTGTGAAGGATTTCTCTCTTCCATTTCCATTAATCTTTTTTGTAAAGCATCCATTTTATGATTAAATAACAGTTCCCATTTATAAACTTTTCTTAAGTTTATTACTTGATAGTGACTAATGATTTAACAATTAACTTTTTATAACCTTACTTCTTTACTAAAATAATGAACAGACTAAGATTTGGTACGGCTGGAATACCTTTAAACACTCCAGATAGAAATACCATAAACGGAATTAAACAAGTTAGAAATTTAGGATTAGAAGCAATGGAACTAGAATTTGTACGTTCTGTTAACATTACTGAGAAAAAAGCGCCAGAAGTTAAAGAAACAGCAAAAAAAGAAGATGTTGCTTTAACTTGCCACGGACAATACTTCGTTAACCTTAATTCTCAAGAACAAGAAAAAATTGAAGCTAGTAAACAACGGATCTATAAAGCTGCTAAAATAGCTTCATTATGTGGAGCAAGAAGCATGACTTTTCATGCTGCATATTACATGAAAGAAGATCCAGAAAAAGTTTATCAGAAAGTTAAAGAAGGGATGAAAGAAGTTCTCAAAAAATTAAAAGAACATAGTCATGACATTTTTGTTCGTCCGGAAACTACTGGTAAAGGTACTCAATGGGGAGATTTGAAAGAAATAATTAAATTATCTCAAGAGTTTGACAAAGTATTACCATGTATAGATTTTGCTCATTTACATGCACGTACAGGTAAAAACAATACTTTACCAGAGTTCAGAGAAATGTTAACCCAAGTAGAGTCAGGATTAGGAAGAACAGCTTTAAACAACATGCACATTCATATGTCTGGCATCAATTATAGTGAGAAAGGTGAAAGGAATCATTTAACTTTAAAAGATTCAGATTTCAATTATCAAGATTTGTTAAAAGTATGGAAAGAGTTCAAAATTAAAGGAGTTGTTATTTCTGAAAGTCCTAATATTGAACAAGATGCTTTGTTAATGCAGAAAAAGTATCAAAAGATTTAATAAAAATAATCATTCTAAAAGTTAAATGTACATCTTAAAACAAATTCAAGAAGATTTTATTGTAACGGAAATAACTAATATTAAATCAGAAAAAGAAGGAAATGTGAGTTATTATTGGTTAGAAAAAAAGAATTATAACACTTTAGATGCCGTTAAAACTATTGCTAGAAAATTAAACCTAAAAGAAAAAGAGATAGGTTTTGCTGGCAGTAAAGATAAACAAGCAATAACTAAACAATTAATTTCTATTAAAAGAGTAAAAAAAGAAAAAGTACACTCTTTAGAATTAAAAGATATTAACTTAACATTCTATGGTTATGGTAATAAACCAATTTCATTAGGAGAATTAACTGGAAACAAGTTTAAGATTGTTATTAGAAATTTAGAAGATTATCAAATTGAAAAAACTAATTTTATTGAAAACTATTTTGACGAACAAAGATTTTCTAAACATAATGTTGAAATTGGAAGACATTTAATTAAGAAACAGTTTAAAGAAGCTGCTGAATTAATAGACAATTTTAAAGTTAAAGAACATTTAACAAAATGTCAGAATGATTATGTTGGAGCGATTAAAAAACTGCAGATTAGATTATTAAGATTTTATGTTAACGCCTATCAGAGTTATTTATGGAACGAAACTTTAGCACAATATCTTAAAAATGGTAAAAAAGTGAAGTATTCACAAGGAGAATTTGTTTTTAGTAAAGAAAAATTAAACTTAAAAATTCCATTAATCGGTTTTGCCAGTTCTATCTCAAAAGAGTTACAACCAATAATTGAGGAGATTATGCAAAAAGAGAAGTTAAATTATTTAGATTTTGTAATTAAACAAATTCCTGAACTTTCGTTAGAAGGAGAGTTAAGAAATGCTTTTATTGATGTTAATGATTTAATAATTTCTAAAGAACAAGAAGATGAATTAAATGAAGGAAAGAAAAAAGTTAAAATAAGTTTTTCATTGGGTAAAGGCAGCTATGCTACAATGGTTGTTAGGAAGATAATTACCTAGGGCTACTATTATCAAATCCTTCAGGAACTTTACCAGAATCCCAGATAATCATTAATAGTTTTTTAATTGACTGAGTTAAATTCTTATTTCTAATAATTAATGTAAAAATTTCATCTTTTTCATCTAAGTCTTCGATAAGTGTATTATATCCTAAGACAGAAATATTTGGCAAATCATTATATTTTTCATTAAGGTATCGAGGATAATAATTAACCCTCTTACTTCTTTGATGAATTTTTGGATCCTTTTTAAACCAAGAATCATTATCATAAATTAAAAATTGAGAAATTTGTTTCTTTGACAAATTTTTGCTATGTTCGTACCAATAAGATTGCATTTTAAAAGTTATTCTTTTACTAGCTAAAGTGATATACTCATCTTTTTCTTTAGCAGATTCAATAAATTCATGATTAATATGCATGAAACCTTTTTTTCCTTTAGCAAACTCGACCATGGGCTTTTTGCTTACTGATTCTTGTTGAAGTTTTAATTGCGGGATGATTTCTTTAATTTTATTTTTATTATCTTCAATTTTCTGCTTTTGATCATCAAGAATTTCTAATAATTTTTCTGGAGAAGCAGCAGAAAAAATCTTTTTACCAGAATTAATAGTTATTGAAACCAAACCTTTATGCATTAACCTATCCAAAATAGAGTAAGCTTTAGAAGCAGAAATTCTTGACTGATCAATAATTGGACCAACAGTAGAAGTTCCAATAGAATTTAATGCTAAATATACTTTTGTTTCTCCATTAGTTAAGCCAATTTCATGCAATATTAATTCTACTTCTCCATTCATTTGAGCTTAAAAACAATTATTTTATTTAAAACTTTCCAAACATAACCCCCAAGGGGGGAAATAACATTTATATACTACTCAGAACTCAAGAGTAGTAACAAGCACAAATGAGGGAAATAAAAATGACACAAACTGCAAAATTTGATTTAGTAACGGATGTATATGATACATTAGGACCAACTAAAGATAACGCTAAAGCTACGATTAAATATATGTTAGGATCAGAAGAAGTAAAGTCAGAAATTGTTGATCAATTAGGACCAGAATATACCAATTTAGAAGAAGTACTTGAAAAAGGAATGGAAGCAAATAGTAAAGGCAATAAAGATTCTGAAGAATTTAGGATGATGATTAACGCTAGTAATATTGGATCTACAATTGGATACCAACGCGGAGAATTACAATTTAAATTATTTGAAGGATCAGATGATAATGTTAAAGAAGAATTACAAGCAATCTCTGATGCAGGTGGAAGAATCTTTGTCTATTCTTCAGGTGGAGTAGAGACTACTGAAGCTAGTTTAAAAAGTATAGGAATTGAGAACCTTGTTGGTGGATACTACTCTTCATCTCAAGAAGAAATTGGCTCAAAATTTGAAGCTAGAGGATATCAAAAAATTGCTCAAAAAAATGGATTAGAAGTAGCTAGCTTAGCCTATGTTGCAGATACACCAAAAGAATGTGAAGCAGCTGTAGAAGCAGGTTATGGTAAAGTATTGCTGATAAACAGAAGTGCTAAAGAAGATCAATTAGGAATGCACTCAGACGGTTATGAAGTAATCAATAATTATAACGCTGTAACGGAAGCAATTTTGATACCTGATAACAGTACTGAAGTAACTGCAACAACAGAAGTTTCAGAGTAAGTATTATATACTTTTTTTTATTTTTAAAATGGAAATGCCAAAAAAAGAGCAAATAGTCAAAGTAGTTAGAAGAGATTATCCAGTTATAATCATGGAACTATTGTATAATGGATATGATGCCCCGGAATATTTTAAAGATTTTTCTAAAGAAGAACTTTATGTTAGATGGGCAGCTATTTGGTGTAGTAATATTTACCAGTACGAAAATGAAGTAGATCTACAAGGTAAGATAACTCTTGAATCTTGGACTGATCCAGAAATTTTTGAGAAAGCTAAATTAGAATTGTTAAAAAGAGAGAAAGAGTTATTAGAAACTAAAGATAAAGATTTTTTAACATTTTGTACTGCTTTTGAAAGATACTCACCAGCAATCATTGTAGCTTGGGCCATGGAAAATAGACTGGCAAAAAAAGTTAAAGAAATAATTACTAAACATTTCGCGTCAGAAGAAGTAGAAGAAATTATGAACATAATTAATATCCCAGAAAAAGACAACTATTTCAAACAAGAAATGTATGATTTGGTATTAACAGATAATTTACTAGAACATGTTAAAAAATATGAATGGATCACTTCTAGATATGGAAAAAGATTATCTTACACTTTAGATAATGCACAAAATAATCTTTCTGAAATTAATAAAGAAAAATATCTAGAGAATTATAACCAAGAAAAAGAGAATCTAAGAAAAATATTAAATTTACTTAAAGAAAAATTAACCGAAGAAGAATATCATTTTATTAAAATAATGCAATTTATTGTCTACTACCGTACCCATAGAACTGACATTATGAATAAATCAATTTATCAATACATCCCTAAATTTGAACAATTAGCAAAAGAGAGGGAAGTTACTTATCAACAACTAGTTAATTGTACCAAAAAAGAAATTCTTAATCAACTACCATCTAAAGAAGAGATGGATCAAAGAATTAAACATTATGCGCTAATTTTGGATGAAAGAAAATTAACTTTATACTCTAAAAAAGAAGAAATTGAAAAAATTAAAGATAGTTTAGAACCAGAAATAAAACAAGTTAATGAATTTAAAGGAGAAATTGCTTGCAAAGGAAAAGTAGTAGGAAAAGTAAAGTTAATATTTGATTATAACGATTTTGAAAAAGTTAATGATAAAGACATATTAGTAACGTCAATGACCACCCCCAACATGATTCAAATTATGAAAAAAGCTGCAGCTTTCGTTACAGAAGAAGGTGGTATAACTTGCCACGCAGCTATCATTTCTAGAGAAATGAAAACACCTTGTATCATCGGAACAAAAATAGCTACTAAAGTTCTTAAAGATAATGATTTAATAGAAGTTGATGCAAATAGTGGAACGATTAAAATCCTAAACTCTTCTTAACATTATTATAAACTTCTTCAGGAGTGTTATCACCATTCACTTTTACCAATTTTCCTTTCTTTTCATAATAATCAATCACTTTAGAAGTTGAATTGTGAAAAATTTTCAAACGTTCTTTAACAGCATTAGGTTGATCATCTTTACGAGTAATTAATTTATGATTACATTTATCACAAATTCCTTTTTGCAAAGGAGGCAATAATGTTTGATGGTACCCAGCTTCACACCATGGACAGAACAAACGGTTCTTTAAACGTGAAACAACAATCGTATCAGCAACGTTCAAATAAAGAACTTTATCAATTTTAGTTTTTTCAGCAGAACTTAACTTTCTAGGATAACCATCCAAGATGTAATCTTTTTTATCCGAAAGATCTAATTTAACTAGTGCATCAACAAAATCATCAGGAACTAACTCACCTTTGTCCATATACTTATTAATATCTTTGCCAATGGTTGTATCTTTACTAACTTCTTCCCGTAACAATTCTCCGGGAGATAAATGATACCATTTAAAATCATTAGCTAGTTTCACAGAAATTGTACCTTTACCTGATCCAGGTGGACCAATAACAATTAATTTCATAGAACTAAGTAAAAAATCAGAGTTAAAATACTTTTTGGTTACAAATTATAAAACTTAGCAAAGTCATCAACCCTAATACTTCTTTGTTTTCTGATTCTTTCAATTTTCTTAACAAATTCAAGTTTTAAATTAGGTTCATCTTCACTCTTAAAATCTTTTTGTTGTTTTACCATCTTTTAATTCAAACAAACTGATACTGATTCAAATATTCTTTTGAACAAAACTTACAAATTGCTTCCACTTTTCCTCTTCTACTATTCTCTAATGCATCCAAATAATCTCCCCTTCTTTTAACTGATATTGCTAAAGGACTTAACTTTTTCATCATTAAAAGCCAATTTAGAAGCAGTCTCCCAATTCTCCCATTACCATCAACAAAAGGATGAATTACTTCAAATTGAGCGTGTGATTGAAAAGCAACCTCAAAATCATCAATTTCATTAAACGCTTTCTTAATCCATTTTAATAATTCTTTTACCCTTTCCTCAGTAAATAGATATGAAGTAGTATAAATATCTCCAATATAATTTTGAACTTTCTTATATTTACCTAACGTTTCTTCAGATTCTATTTCTTTATTGACTAATCTGTGCAAAATAAATAGATCTTCTTCTTTTGGAAATCTTTTGAAATTATTCTCAACATAATTCCAAGCTTCTAAAAGGTTAGAAGCCATAAACAACTCTTTTTTACTATGACCTTTAGGGGCAACATCTTCAAAAAGATAATTAAAAGTATCTTTTATCGTTAAAGTAGATCCTTCAATAGCATTACTATTAGAAATAAACAAACTTAGAAATTTTTCTCGTTCTTTCTCTTTTGAAATTTTATCTAAACTTTTAATATAATTTCGAGAATTATCAGAAGCAGTTTTCATCAATTTATGTGTTTGATAAGACAATTGATCATTAAATTGGTTTAAAACCCAATCTTTTTTATGATAAGATAATTTCATGCATTCAAACTCTTCTTTACGGATTGGTCTTTTCTTACCAACATATTTTACTGTTTTTTGAATTACTCTATCCCCTTTTCTAACACTATCAACTAGATAGATGTATTCTTTTCCTTTTATCTTTTTAGTGACTAAACTAACCATATTATAAAGTTAACCACTACATTTATATAAACTTTTCGACTAAAAGTAATAAATTTTAAAGAAATAATAAAAAGTTAACCACTACATTCATGGTTTATATCTTTCCATAGTTCTAGGGAAAGGGATAGAATCTTTAATATTGTCTAACCCACAGATCCAAGTGATTAATCTTTCAACTCCTAATCCAAAACCAGCATGAGGGATAGAACCGTAACGTCGAGTATCTAAATAAAATTCATACTCTGCAGGATCTTCACCATCTTCTTTTAACCGTTCTTTAATCTTATCAATATCATGCTCACGATGTGAAGCACCTACAATTTCCCCATAACCCTCGGAAGCTAATAAATCAAAACCTAAAACAACTTTAGGGTTATCAGGATCTTCAGTCATATAGAAAGCTTTAACTTGTTTAGGATAATGAGTTACGATAACAGGAACATCATAAAGTTTAGTTAATTTTTCTTCTTCAACAGTTCTCAAATCTTTACCCCATTTAAGTTCAAGATTACATTTATCTTTCAAAACTTTTAAAGCTTCATCATAAGTCATCCTTACAAACGGTTTTTTAATGATAGGATTTAATTTGGATAAATCACGTTTTAAGAATTCTAATTCTTCTTTATTAACTTCTAAAACTTTTTTAACAGCATGTTTAATCATTTCTTCACTATAATCTTGTAACTCCTCAAATGTTCCCCAAGCAATTTCCATTTCACAATGCCAATATTCTGTCAAATGACGAGATGTTTTAGACTTCTCAGCTCTAAAACTAGGAGAGATAGTATAAATGTTACCTAAAGAAAAAATTGCAGGTTCGGCATATAACTGCCATGTTTGTCCTAAAAAAACGTCTTTCTTACCAAAATAATCAACATGAAACAAATCTGAACCACCTTCACATTGTACTGCCTGAAAAATAGGTGAATGATATTCAATAAAATTCTTACTTCTAAAATATTCATGTAAAGCACCAAAGATAGTACTTCTAATCTTTAAGATGGCAGTCATTTTCTGACTTCTAATCCATAGATGGCGGTTATCAGCCAAAAACTCAACAGATTGATCTTTAGTGATTGGATACTTCTCACTCTTACCAATCAACTGATAATCTTTAACATGCAACTCATAACCAGTAGGAGCACGTTCATCTTTTTTAATCGTTCCAGTGATAGTAAGAGAACTCTCAACTTGTAAATGATCAATTTCATCCCAAACATCTTCAAGATTAGCTCTTTCAAAAACACATTGAATTAAATTAGTATGATCACGTAAAACAACAAACTTTAATTTGTTAGATCCTCGTTCACGATGAACCCATCCTCTTAGAGAAACTTCACCTGAACCTTTTTCCATTGCTTCTTTTATTGTTAGATATTTTTTTGCCATATTTGAAGATGATTTTAATTCAATATAAAAAGCTTTCTTCAAGAAATTCAATTCAAGTTCCACAAAGCTTAAAAATGAAAATCACTAGTAAAACATAAAATGAGATGGATAATTGGATTGTTAATAATTTCCTTACTAATAGTAAGTGGATGTAATGTAGAAACTACAGAATCTTCTGAATGTGATAGTTTAGAAGAAAGTTCCATAAAAGATGATTGTTACTTAAATGAAAAGAAATGCAGCAAAATTGAAAATTCTTTGGTGAGAGATACATGTATTGTTGAACTAGCTAAAGATGCTCAAGACTTAAAAGTATGCAAACTAATAAAAGATGACATGATTAATGCTCATTGTCAAGAAGAAATAGCTGTAATTAATAACAACCAAGAGTTATGTAAAGATATTGAAGATACTTACTGGAAAGATAATTGTAATTACAATTTAGCTATCAATAATGACAAAGAAGTATATTGTTCATTGGTAAACAACAATGAACAGAAAGGCGAATGTTTCAAAAAAATAGCTTTAAAAACTAACAATTATTTATTATGTGAATTTCTAGACACAATAAACATGGAAAAATGTAAACTAACCATCGCTAAAGAAACTAAAGATATTAAGATCTGCGATGAATTATCAAGCCCAATTAACAAAGATTCGTGTAGGAAGAAAATTGCAGAACTAAGCGATAATAAAGAATATTGTGAATTGGTTACATTTAAGCAGATTAAACAAGATTGTTTAGATAAGTTTAAAGAAAATTAAAAAAAATAATTATTTTGTATTCTTTTTATTCCAAGTATATTTACGAGTAGAAGCGGTTGCACCATAACCACAAGAAGCACATCTCTTTTTCTTAGCGTGATAAGTATGTTTACCACATCTTTTACAAATGATATGAGTCTTCTTACCAGACTTCTTACCCATGCTGGGTGTTCCTTTAGTCATTTTTCTACTCTCCTATAAATTTTAAGCTGGTGAAATTATTGTAATTGTATCGCCACGAATAAATACTGTCCCTAGCTTACGTTTTACTTCACCATTTTTGTGTTCTTCAGCTTCTTCTAAAACAACATTTATATGAATATCAAAAGCTTTTAATTTTCCAACATAACTAGAGCCATTCTTTAAATCAACCAGAACGGCTTTATTTCTTGCTGCATTCAATGCATCTAACGGTCTTGAATTTTCTTCCATTTTAATCACTCCACCCCCTAATCGGTTAATCTCTTAAGAAAACAGGGCCTATATAAATGTTTTGCTTAATTTGGTCAGTTAGCTTATGTTTCAGAAAACCTTATAAAACAAACTATATTTTAGATCAACATGGTTAATTACAATAAAATTAGAAAAGAAATCAAAGATTACGATACTCAAAGAGAAGAACTTATCAAAAAAAGTAGAGACGTTCTAAAGTTAAGTAAACAAGTTATCTACGCAGTACATAGAGATGAATTAAGTAACGCTGCTAAATTAATTAAACAAATTGAAACTGAACTTAAAAAGTTAGAATTAATCGCTAAACATAATAATAGATTACCTTACGAAGGCAGTTATAAAGTTGCTGTCCAAGAGTATGTAGAAGCAATATTGTACTACAATTTCGTTAAAAGTGGTAAATTAATTGATTTAAAAGTTCTACCTGTACATTACATTTTAGGATTAGCTGATCTTCCCGGAGAATTAGTTAGAAAAGCTGTATTTTTAGCTGGTAAAGGCGAAGTTAGCAAAGTTATTAAGATTAAAGACGAAGTTGATTCTATTTATGGAGAAATGCTTAAATTTGATTTTAGAGATAATGAAATTAGACGTAAAGTTGACGGTATTAAGTACGATTTACGTAAGTTAGAAGATCTAGTTCTTGATTTAAAGTTGAAAGGAAGATAAGTTTAATTTTTCCAATTTCTTTGATTTTTACCCATAAATTTATAAAATATATAACGTTTTATAACAAAACATTATAAAACATAATAAAAATGGTAAAAGCAATTATTGAACTAGGAAATGAAGAAGACAAAATTCTTAACATTGTTAAAGGCAAGTATGGACTAAAAAATAAGTCAGATGCAATGAAACTGATCATCGGCAAGTTTGAGCAAGTATTATTAGGGGAAGAGTTCAAACCAGAAAGTGAACCCTCTACCATAAATGATCATGATGAATGGATGTTAGCAGAAGATATTCCTGATATTGATTTATCCTTTCCACAAATATGGTTATCAGGGTTTACTGAAGAGTTTGCGGAACATTCTGGAAGATCTTTTACGAAAGTAATGACTGTCTTTAAAGGATATCATTTATGGTTTTATTTTGGAGAGAACGATTCTTACAAAGTAGCAGAAAATTTAGTTAATAAATTTCTGGACAACCCACAATTTTCAGTAGAAGTTAATAACCAAATAATTGTAGAATCAGACAAATTAAGATCATTTGCCCTAAAAATTCCGGAAACAAACCTGGATCAACTTAGCAATGGACAACTAGCTGACATATATCAAGAACATGACAAGATCCATACAGAATATTATCGGTGGTGTTGGATCCCAGTAGCAATAGATATGTTTCATAATAATCTTACTGAAACCCTTAAAAAATATCTTAAAGATAAAAACGTACCAGAAGATAAAACCAGTGAATACCTTACCGTATTAACCCATCCAAAAAATAAGTCTTTAATTCAATTAGAACAAGAAGAATTTTTACATATCGCTGAACAAATTCAGAATAGTAAAGAGTTAACTAAAGTTTTCAAAGATTTATACAGAATATTCCTGGAGGAAGAAGCAGCACCACACGGACTAGCAACCCACACACCAGAATATGAAAATTTATTAGAAGAAAAAGCTGCTAAGTTAAGAGATAAAATTCCTCAAGAGAGATATAATCAAATTCAAGAACACTATCAAAAGTATTTCTATGTCAAACATATGTGGCTTGGTAAAGAAGGAGTTTACAGTTTTGATTATTACCTAAAAGAGCTAGTAAAATTTATTGGAAGAAATTCTAATGCCAAAAAATCAATAGCAGAATTAAAAGAAGAAGAGGACAAAATTGCGGAAAGAAAAAAACAAATCGAGCAAGAAGTAAATTTAGATAAAAAGTGGAAAACCCTTTTTGATTCTTTTGGAGAATTTATGGTTACAAAAATTTATCGCAGATATGCCCAGATATATGCAATTTATCGTATGCACCCAATAATTAAAGAGATTTCCAGGAGATTAGAGATATCAGTCATGCAAGCAAGGTTCATGCTTACTAAAGAAGTTAAGGAAGCATTAGTAAATAATAGAATTAATAGAAGCGAACTACAAAAAAGAACCCAATTCTGTGTACATTATGTTGAAAAAGATTTAGAAAAAGTTTACACAGGAATAGAAGCAGAAAGATTAGCTAAACAAATTAAGAAAAAAGAGATTGAAGAAGTTAGTGAGTTTAAAGGTCAAACTGGATGCGTAGGAAAAGCGAAAGGAATTGTAAAAATAATAATTAGACCAGCGGACATAGCTAAAATGAATAAAGGAGACATTCTTGTTTCTATTGCTACTGATCCAGATATTGTTCCAGCAATGAAAAAAGCAGCAGCTTTCATTACAGAACAAGGGGGAGTAACGTCTCATGCAGCCATTGTAGCCAGAGAAATGAAAAAACCATGCGTCATCGGTACAAAAATTGCTACCAAAGTTCTTAAAGATGGAGATTTGGTAGAGGTAGATGCAACTAGAGGAATAGTTAAAATTCTTAATAAGTAGTCACCACTTACTGATTACAAAACCAAAAGGTTTATAAAGAGGAATCGCTCTTAGAATACTATGAAAATTTTAGCACTTAGTGATATCCACGGAGATAGATCTCTTGTTGAGAGGATGGCAAAAAAAGCGGTAGAGAACAAAGTAGATCTAGTTCTTTTAGCAGGAGACATTATTGGAGATAATGGTGAGATGGAAGGGTTAATTGGTCCGTTTAAGAAAGAAGGGTTAGAAATTGGCATTTTACCAGGAAATCATGAGGGGTTAGCTGAAATTGGCTTTTTAACAGAACATTATAATATTAAAAATATGCATGGTTACATCTGGAAGAAAGGAGATGTAGGTATTTTTGGTTGTGGTTACGGAGATGTAGGGATTCATCAATTATCAGAAAAAGATTTTTTTAATACACTTAAAAATACTCACGATTCTTTAGGAGAAGTAAAAAAGAAAATTATGTTAACACATACAGAACCGAGTGACACTATCCTAACTTTAGGAATGTTTCCAGGAAGTTCAGGTATAAGAAAAGCGGTAGAGATGTTTCAACCAGACTTCCATTTATGTGGACATGTTCATGAAACTGAAGGCATTGAAGACGTTATTGGTAAAACAAGAGTTATTAATGTTGGTAGAAAAGGTAAAATTATTGAGGTTTAAGAAAATGGTAATGTGTCCAGATAAATTATCCGTTAATTGTAAAAAAAAAATTCCTTGCGATAGAATGAGTAGGGATATGCAAATGGTAAGATATTCTTCTTCAACACCACCTACAGGGCAACAGATTAGAGAAATAGGAGAATTAGTAAAAGATTCGTTGGGAGGAATTCAAATATCATATGGAAGTATAGATATGCATTGTTGTTATGAGAGCCGCAAAGTTGACGGAGAATATCATTTAGGAAGAGCTATTTATCTAGTAATGTTTTAAAATGACAGAACTATTAGCACCAGTAGGAAACAGAAGCATGCTTACAGCAGCAGTTAAAGCAAGTTGTGATGCAGTTTATTTTGGTGTTAAAGGCTTTAATATGCGTTCCTCAGCCAATAATTTTTCATTAGACGAACTTAAAGAAGTGATTGATTATTGTCATCAAAACGACGTTAAAGCGTATTGTACAGTAAATACAATCATTTATGAATCAGAATTAGAAAAATTGGATGAAATTCTCAACAAACTAAAAAAATATGAAATAGACGCTGTTATTTGCTGGGATTTAGCAGTTGTTAAAAAATGTCAAGAGTTAGGGATTGAAACACATTTAAGTACACAAGCTTCCGTATCAAACTCTGAAGCAGCTTTAAAGTGGAAAGAATTAGGTATTTCTAGAATTGTTCTTGCCAGAGAATGTGCATTAGAAGATGTTAAAACAATTAAAGAAAAAACAGGTTTAGAGATAGAAATATTTGTTCATGGTGCAAGATGTATTTCTTTATCAGGAAGATGTTTTATGTCGCAAGAATTGTTTAACAAATCTGCTAACAGAGGAGAATGTTTACAACCTTGCAGAAGGGAGTATAAAGTTACAGATGAAGAAGGAAAAGAAATGATCATGAACCATAATTTCATTATGTCAGCTCAAGATTTGTGTACTTTATCAATTTTAGACAAACTAACTTTTGTTAACTGTCTTAAAATTGAAGGTAGAAATAGAGGGGCCGATTATGTCCATAAAGTTGTTTCTGTTTATAGAAAAACTTTAGATGCAATTAAAGATGAAGAGTTTAATTCTGATTTGGTTAAAGAATTAACTAAAGAGCTAAAGGAAGTTTATAACAAAGATTTTACTACTGGATTTTTAGAAGAGTATCCCCATCATTTAAGAGCTGACAATTATGGTAGTAAATCTACTACTGAAAAAGTTCAGTTAGGGAAAGTAAACAATTTTTATAACAAAATTAAAGTGGCTGAGTTTAAATTAGAATGTTCTTCATTTAAAATAGGTGATAAACTAGCTTTTATTGGTCCTACTACTGGTTATGAAGAGATTATTGTTGAAGAGATTCATACAGATGATGGTAAGATAGAGGAAGCTGAGAAAGGAATGATGGTTTCTGTAAAAACTAATTTTAGAGTAAGGGATACGGATACAGTTTATTTGGTTAAAGATAGAACTACCACCAAGTAATAAATAGAACAAAGTTTATAAATGAATTCACTTTTTTTGATTAAATGAGTAAAACATTAGAATTTGAGATCAGTGAAGATAATATTACCCAAGTAAAACATTCTAAACAAGTATATTGGGGATTTCCACGTAAAATAGTTATTGTCCCAGAAATAATCAATCCACTAGAATGTGAAGATAATTACTTAATTGCTAAAAGAGAAGGGTTAAAAAGAATTGGAGATAATGATGATGCTGAGTTGCATGATTTATTATTAGCAAGTACAAATACTATTTGTTCTCAAAAAGGATTTTATAATATTCCCATCATAAGAAATTTAAATCAGCGAATTGAAGAGTATATTAAAAATGAATTATTACCACAATTTTTACAAGAAAAAGTTTCTCGCTACTTAATCAAAAGCGAAGTTCCAATTTTGGTGGATTTTAATGTTCATCAAGTTTATAAAAAAATTTTAGGTGTCAATATAAACCCTTTTTCTGAGATGATTCAAACTTATTCTGAAAGTTCACTAAATGAAACAAAAGAAGGTCAAGAGGCACATAAATTGATGAGTATTCTTATTCAAGAACTAAGCAGCCATTAATTTGCCCTCCTCAAACTTGAGTCTAACTACATTTTTACTAAATCTATGGGCCGTTTTCATATCATTATCATTTGATAATATTAATACTCTTCTTTGAGGATTATTTTTACAATAACCTATAATATAAACGTCTGCTGATTTAAGAAACTTTCTTTGTTCATCAGCTCTTCTCCCTTTAGATCCAATAATTTTCTTCCATTCTTCAAATATTCTCTTACGATCATCTTTGGTAACATTAACATCAATTTTAATAGCATTAAGAACATTTATCAAATATTTCATTAATCTTTGCGACACTAAAGCGCTTCCTTCTTTACGATAAGACATTTCTTCTAATACAAGAGGAGGTAAAGCAATCGTACCCGCATGCATCTTAATATCATAAAAAATACTTTCTCCACCACCATACTTCCCTTGAACTTTATTTTTCTTAATTGTTGCAGCCTTAGCAATCTCACCGAAGAATCCCGTATCAAGAAGAATGGTTAGTTTTTCTGGTTTCAGATTTAAGCTCTTAATTTTTTGATCAATATTGACCGACAAAGTTAAATTATCTTTCTGTTCTTTAATGAAGAGATTACGATATTTTTTTAAATAATCTCTAACATTTTTAATTGCTAACATTAAAGGTATTGTACCTCTATTCAAAGATTCGTTAGTCATTAATTTAATTTCTTTAAACTCATACATGTGATCACGCGAAACAAGGTAGATAGAACCCTTTTTATAGGACATTGATTCTATCAATATTGTTGAAGATACATCAATTGGTTCTTTAAGTTTTTTATAATATGTTTTTACTAAATCTTCGCTAAAGTAAGATAAAAATGAATCAATTTTATGGTTTAATTGTTCAAATTTTATTTGAAATTTTCTTTCTTTTAATGAACCACGCCGAATGATTCTCTTAACTTTTCTTTTTATTGCTTTTTCTGTTGCTTTCTTAATTTTATCACTCTTAATTTTCTCTACTCTTCCTTTCAAATATTCTTTAAGAATAGAATTAGCATGATCTAAGTAAGTATGTTCGTTTTCTAGAAGAAATAAAGAGTCATCTATTAATTCTATAATTTCTCCTATGGCTTTGTTAATATCTAAAGGCACAAATTAGAAATGTTTTTAATGTTTATATGTTTTTCTAGTAACCAACCATGAAACAAACAACTTGTCCAGAATGTCATAAACCTTTGCATAAAGGCCAACATAAGTTTAATGATGGAATTTATGAAGTTAATTATTGTAAAGACTGTGGTTATCGAAAAGAAACACCAATAAAATAATCACATACCCATTCCTTTAGGCACAAGAAATGTAAAGAATATTACATTTCTGTGCAGGAATATGATTCTCATTCATATTCCTTGCATCTTACCTTGGAACTTTTTCATCATTTTGCCCATATCTTTCTCGCCCTTAAACATTTTCATCATTTTTTTACCTTGACGATGTTGTTTAAGCAACTCTCTTACTTCACCAATTTTAACACCAGAACCAGAAGCAATCCTGTCAACACGATCAGCACTAATAATCTCAGGTTCTTCCAACTCTTGTTGAGTCATACTATCCATCGCAAACTTCCATTTTTCTAATTTTCCTTCTTGAACATCTAACAGTTCTTTAGGCATTTTCAATGAACTCATTCCCGGGATCATGCCCATAATTTTTCTGAAAGAACCCATTTTTTTCATGGACTTCATTTGATTGTACAAATCAACCAAATTAAATTCACCTTTCAGAAACTTATCTTGCATCTGTTTAGCATCTTCTTCACTAACAACTTCTTTAGCTTTTTCAAGTAATGATTCTAAATCACCCATACCAATTAAACTGCCAACGAACCGTTGTGGGTAAAACATTTCTAAATCGTCAACCTTCTCACCAACCCCAATAAATTTTATCGGTGCATTCGTTACAGCACAAGCAGATAAAGCTCCACCACCTTTAGCTGTACCTTCTAATTTAGTAACGATAACTCCGTTAACATTAACTGTATCATGGAAAGATTGTGCTTGCTTTTCAGCAGCTTGTCCAATATCTGCAGAGATAACTAATAATCGTTCATCAGCTTTAACAAGTTGGTTAAGTTGATTAAGTTCTTCAACTAAATCTTTTGATAAAGCGTCTCTACCAGCAGTATCTATTAAAACTACATCATAACTGTTTAATTTTTCTTCATAAGTTTGATAAATCTTGAGAGGATTTTTTTCTTCTTTTATTCCATAAAAATCAACACCAACATCATCAGCAAGTTGTTTTAATTGATCATAAGCAGCAGGTCTCCAAGTATCGGTAGAGATTACCGCTACTTTGTACCCACGTTTTTTGTAAAATTTAGCCAATTTTCCAGAAGTGGTAGTTTTACCAGATCCAAACAATCCTACCAACATTAGTTTAGTTGGCTTTTTTTCAATTTTAATTTCAAAAGCTTCTTTTCCTAAGAAATTTGTTAACTCCTCATAAACAACTTTAACCAAATGTTCACGTTGAGTTATACCTGGAGGAATTTTTTCTTTAGCACGTTCTTTAATTTTCTTGCTAAGTTCAAACACTAGTTTAACGTTTGTATCTGATTGTAATAAAGCTCGTTGAATATCTTTAACTAGCTCATTGATCAGTTTTTCATCCACAAAAACAGATTTAGTAATCTTGTTTAAAGTGTTCTTTAACGAGTCTCCTAATTTCTCTAATATCATAAAATCACCAAATGATTTTTGATACCAAAAATTGAAGATTTTTCGGTATCATTTAAGCTAAAAAACGAGGTATTTATTTAAAATTATCTCTTTGTTGAGGATTTAAATAAACCACCAACTGCATCTCTTAAGAATTCTGTTGCACTATGATATCCATCTGCTAATTGTTTAGGGGCATATTTATCAACCACCCTACCAAACAAACCACCATTAGATTTTGGTGGACTTTGAGAAGACATCTTTTCTTCAAGAGGTTCAGAAGGCAAAGTTTCAATATCCTTGCCGTAAAATATATGAAAAAGTTTAGATCTTAAAGGTAATCCTTTCCTCTGTCTAGCATAAAGACAATCAGAAACAATTTTCCCCACTTGATCTAAATCAACAAGGTTTCTTTCGTCAAGGGGCAATATTTTATTAGCTTTGTCAAATGAGAAATATGTGAACACGCATTCTCTTGCCCTCCTGAGATCTGGTTCTTCATTTTCACCAATACAATGTTCTTCAGCTATTTCATACAATTGATCATTAGTAATTCTATCATTACTATTCTCTCTCAAGCATTGTTCAACCAAAGCGCCAACATTAAGAACTTGATAATCACCTACTTCTTTAGGAGATAATGGAGATTCATAATTAGGATCAGCTCCCCTTCTACCTAATTCTCCCAATAACTTATTGGTATGTACTTCATCCAAATCTACCATCATACCAAAAACTAGACAATGACTTAAATTAATTTATATTCTACAGCAACACTTATAGAAAGATTATAATCAAAGATAATATGAACAAAACTACACTAATAATCAAATTAAAGATTTTCAAGAAATGTTTATTCCATAAATGAATTTTTTTCAATTCTTTCTTGTCCAAAGCTTTCTTTTCCAAAGTCTCAAGTAAAAAGTATACAACTAGTAAAATCACTAACAAAAGTAAAAATAACAAAATCAAGTAATATATCAAAAATGGAAGTGTTAATAATTTATCATAACCATCAGTAAAAATTGATCTTAACAAACCAAACGTAGGATGCATCTGACTAACTGTTAAAAATCCTAAAATTAAAGAGAAGATAAAAATTCCCCAATCAGAGCTAACTTTTTTCCACAACACTTTCTGATCTTTTATTTTCTTATAATAATTGCCCAATACTAGTTTCCAACTAATAAAAAAACCGATAATCATGATTAAAGCAGAAATGAAAATTATTAAAGCAATAATTTTGTAGATCCAATGAAAAAAATCGTTTCCTAAAAAGCCAAACAATCCAATTCCATAAACAAAAAAAGCTAAGTAAATACCACCAATATAAATCAAACTTTTTTTGATCAACACTTCTTTATTCTTGAAAATGATTATAAAAGTAAGTAATACTAATAATGCTAACATTATGTTAGGATAAAAAGTGTTAACTAAAGCTGAGCCAGTTAAAGAAAAAAACGAAAAACTTTCCAACAAATTTTTATCAGATTTTTCACTACCCACCACCCCTATTAAACTTTTATCTTCCATTACTGGACATTCAGGAACATTATTTTCTTTAATCGTTCCCTCTAACAATTCTTTAATAGCATCCGAACCAACTAAATAACTACCAGAAAAAAATATCATTGGCAACTTTTGTGATTCTAATGGGATTTTGTAATATGCTAAATGGTTTCTTAACAAATTGTAATTGTCTTTATTGTAATATACTTCATACTTATGCAAACTTAAATCTGGATAATTATTTTCAATTTCTTTAATGTGAGAATTTGCTTCTGTACAATGTTCACATTTATCACCATAGAAATAATATACACAATCATTTTCTGTAGCATTAACTAATAAGGGTAAAAATAATAGTAACAAAATAACTAAAATTAATTTTCTAAACATCACCATCTTTGAATTTCCTTTCCTACTGTTTCTTTAAAAGACTCAAATATTTTATAAACCTTTTCTTTAAGTTCACTTTTTGGCCTACAGGAATAAACAAAAATGTAACCACCATTCTTAAGATTTATTTGTCTACGCTTGATCAAATCTTTTTCAAACAGCTTTTTAACACCACGTTGAATAGTAGTACGGTCACGTTTAATCTTTTTCATAATTTCTTCAATAGTTTTTTCTTCCCTTTCTTTCAGAAGATGTTTCATGATAGCCAATTCTGTCTTATTTAATCCAAAAGAACATCTTAAAACTTGTTCAAGAGTAATAATCCTACATACAAAGTTTAAACCCATACTAAAATAGTAAATTTTTGAGATATATAAGCATTTTGTCTACAGTAGTGCAAGATTATAGAATTATTGCTCATAATACCACTTTATTTATATATGATTAATTTTATAAAATAGTTTATTGGAGGTTAAAAAATGGTATTAGAATTAAATAAAGACAATTTTGAACAGGAAGTTAAACAATCAGACTTACCAGTAATAGTAGACTTTTGGGCAACTTGGTGCGGTCCGTGTAAAATGTTAACTCCAGTTTTTGAAGAAGTTTCCAGTGAATTTGAAGGAAAGTTAAAGTTTGGTAAACTGTCAACAGAAGAATCACCCGAAATTGCTCAAGAAAATATGGTTACAGGAATTCCTTGCTTAATCGTTTTTAATAAAGGGGAAGAAGTTGACAGAATTGTAGGTTTTAGTCCTGCCCCTGTTTTAAAACAAAAAATTGAAGAAGTTTTAAACAAAATTTAATTTTTTATTATTTTCTTTAGGTTAAGTTTAAATATAACGTAACCATATTAATATTTATGAATTCTCCAGAAGCGTTTATTAATGATATTTTAGTAGCATTAGATCCTTTTACGGAATGCCAACAACCTGTTTCTCCCCCCTATAAAATTCTAATGATAGAACGTCCTGGAGAGGATAACGAATTAAACAGAGAACACAGCTTAAATTTAGCAATATATTTACAAGAAGAGAGTAATCACCAGGTTGATTTTCAAATTAATGCGTTAGGGGTAAAAGTGGAAGATCTTTCCCAATATCAGTGCGTTATGTATCATGCAGATGAAGATACTGGTTTAGATAGAATTAGAGAATGGGCATTAATGTTTCCTGAAATTGCCTGGGTCTGCAATTCAGGTGGTAATAATAATACTCAAACATTAGAAAGACATGGAGAAAGTTATCTGTTAGCTAAACCAGTGCAATATGACAAATTAATTCCTGCTCTTGAAGAAGCAATTAGAGAGTCACAAGATAGAGGAGGGATCGAAGAAACCGTTCAAAGATACGAAATTTAAATTACTCCTTTCTCCCAATGACCTTTTGTATAAGATTTTTTACTAATTTCAATATTTTTTCCATTTAAAATATCATAATAAATCTTAACCAACTTTTCAACATCTTTATCCAAATCAAGAAATAAACTAAAATCTTTAACTTTTTCAAATAAACCGAGTTCTTTACTGTTTAAAATTTGATAATAATTGTATTCTTTCCTAACAGGAAAAGTGTAATGTTTTTCATCTTTCAATGATTTAGGTAGGGACTCATATTTTGTGTTCATAATGACTACTCTACCTTGAGCAAAAACTACAAAATTTTTATTTTTAAAATTAAGAAGATCTTTTTTACTAAGTTCAGGAGAAATGATGGGGGTTGTTTGTGAAAAAAAATCTAAATCATAATCATTGAAAACATTATTATCATAATCTAAGTATAAATTTAAATCTTTAATTTCTTTTAACAGAACATACACTCCCAAGTTACCAACTAAAACATCTTTAACATTATGTTTTTTAATTAATTCAACAGCTTTCCCAACATCTTCATCGGTTAAAATTCTAGGTACATAAGCTCCAAGATCTTTATTAAAATCATCTGCAAAAATGTTATAAAAAACTTTATCTGCACCATTATTTAAAGCTGTTTCTGCATCATTAACAGAATAAACTTTTACCAACAATTCTTTTTTATTCAACTGTTTAGGAGAAATTTCAGGTAAAGTTAATTTGTCACAGTTTCTAGTTTTAATTTTAATTGCTTCGTTTTTTGTAAAACTAATTTGTTTTTTCTTTTTAACAGAAGAAGTTTTGTAAATTTTTGTATCAGATTTAGCTCTAATAAACAACTTAACTAAATCATCTTTTTTTGCATTTTCAACCAAATTTCCATCTTTTTCAATTTTCTTTATTACTGCCCCATCAACTTTATTGTTTAACCAAATTCCTAAACCATCTCCTATTGAAAGATTATCTTCGAGTTTAATTTGGTTATTTTGATCTAATGTACCTAAATATATTCCTCTTCCCATCGGTTTTTCTGAAGAAACTAAATCTTTACATTCAGAAAAATAACCCTCTGTAAACTGACGGTTGAACGCTAGTTCCATCTCTTTAAACAGTTCTTGGTCAAAACTAAATTTGTTTGAATAATAAGAATCAATCGCTTTACGATAAAGTTTTGTTGCAGCTTGAACGTATTTAACACTTCTTAACCTGCCTTCAATTTTTAATGAAGAAACGCCCATTTTGATAAGTTCTGGAATTTTCTTAATTAGACATAAATCTTTCATACTAAGTAAATATTCATTGTTATACTTCCTTCGGCAAGGTTGTGCACATAATCCTCTATTCCCAGACCTTCCACCAATAACGCTAGAAAATAAACATTTACCAGAATAAGAAAAACATAATGCACCTTGTACAAAGATTTCTGTGGGCAAATTAGTTTTTTTGATGAACTGGTTAATTTCTTCTTTGGAAAATTCTCTTGGTAAAACAACTTTATCTGCTTGTTTAATTAATTCTGCATGATAAGTGTTAGTTATAGCTGCTTGAGTAGAAATGTGTACTTCTAAACCTGGAAAATTTTGTTTAATTATTGGTAAAAATGATATTTGTTGAATAATAACAGCATTAACATTTTTCAAATACAATTCTTTAATAGTGTTAAAAAAATCTTTAATTTCATCATTTTTAACAAGAATATTCATAGTAATGTAAACTTTAACACCGTTTTTATGACAGTAATCCGTTACTTCTTTAATATTATCAAGATTAAAATTGGTAGCCCTTCTTCTAGCGTTGAATTTGTCTATCCCTAAGTAAACTGCATCCGCACCATTTTCTACTGCTGCTTTCAGTGTTTCTTCATTTCCTGCTGGTAAGAGTAACTCTATTTTGTTCATTGTTGTTATCTAACAGCCCTCTTTTTTAATTTTATCTAATTCTTGCTTTAATACTCTTCGAAGCCATCAATACATTTATATATTTTATAAATTAATAATAGTGTATGAATAAGAAAATAATTGTAGCTTCTGTAACATTTATTATTATAATACTCATTATTACTAGCTGGATTCTATTTAGTGGATTATTATCAAATAATTCTCCATTAAACTATTATCCTGTTGGAGATAAATGTGATATCGATACTGATTGTGTTTGTAAATCAGATAATCTTGATGAATGAGGAGAAGTAGGAGACCAATGGAAATGTATCAATAATGAGTGTAAACTAATTTCCCATTCTTCTTAAAATCTTGAATAATACTTCTTCAGATTTTTACAAAATCCTCAACCCCGCCGCACTTTCCCTATGGTCGGGACAACTAACAATGCAAATATTAAACTCCATTTCCACACAAATAGTATTCTTACAAATAACCCATCATTATAACGAGCATTAATAAGCAGACTACTACATAATACATATTAAATGGAAATAAACAATGGAATTACAACATATGATGCAATTGTAGTTTACTCAGAATATGGTACAAATAGTGCCAGAGACAAACAATATATAGAAAAATCCCCATTTTCGTCCAATGAAGATTATGACATTTACAACGATAGTTATCGTTATTTTTTATCAATATGCAAAAAAATGGGCATTAAAGCAGCATTTGTAACATCTGAAGATATTATTGGATCAGGTCTTTTTCAAAGTTGTTGGACATTTGATAAAAAATGGATAAGAAATTGTGGTAAAGCGTACTCCTCAATCTTTTTCGATAAATTTACTCCTATTAACATTAAACAAAAAAATAAACGGAAATTACTCACATCTTCCAAATCTATTTGTATGTTTAACGATAAAAAAATAAAAGATATTTTCCAGAATAAAATGAAGACATATAACCATTTTAAAGAATTTGCAATACCAACAGTAGAAATAACTAACTTTTCAAAACGAGGAATAATTCTAGCTAAAACCAAGTTGGACAAATTATTAAAAAAACACAGATTTAAAGCTGATTTTAATGATGAATATATAATAAAAGATAAAACTGGATTAGGTGGCTTTAACATATTTAAAGTAAAATTTGATAAACTTGATTCTAAAGAAAACATGAAACTTTATGAATTGGACAAAAAAAAATCATCTTACATAATTCAACCATTTATTAATTGCAACAAGGGCTTTATTTTTGGAGAACATAGTGGATTTATTGATTTACGAGTTGTGATATTAAACCAAAAAGTTATACAGACATATATCAGAATTGCAAAGAAAGGCAATTTTAAATGTAATGAGCATCAAGGGGGAAATTTGGTTTATATGCCCGTAAAAACAATACCCAAAGATGTTTTAACTATGACTAAAAAAATAATTAAAAATATGGACACAAAATTGAATTTAAAACATTCTTTATACTCTTTGGATTTTATTATGAGTAATGAGGACAATTTATATTTTATTGAAGGAAACGACAGACCTGGAATAGATTGGAACCATAAAAAAAAGATAAATGAGATAAAATCAAAAGAGCTAATAAATACCATTGTTAATGAACTAAAATTAATTATTCAAGATAGGAACAAATTAGGGACTGGATTCCCTAGTTCTTAATTCTAAACAACAACATCTAAAAACATAATCTTTTTAAGTAAGCTCATTTTAACTAATCCTATGTTAAAAATAGCTCAAGGTGCAGAAGCAATACTGTACAAAGATAACAATAAAGTTATCAAAGAACGTTTTTCAAAGAAATACAGACTTGCACACTTAGACAAATCTTTAAGACAGTTCAGAACTAGAAGAGAAGCTAAAGTACTCAGCAGATTAGAAGAGTTCAGTTTCCCTGCACCACATTTAATAGATTTCTGTGATAAACGAATGTCTATCACCATGGATTTTGTACCTGGAGAAAAATTGAGAGACGTTTTAGAACAAGGAGATCAATACCAACAGTTAGCTAAAAAAGTTGGCCAAAAAGTAGGGCAGTTACATATAAAAGATATTATTCACGGTGATTTAACTACATCCAATATGCTTGTTAACAAAGATAAATTAAATTTCTTAGATTTTGGATTATCTGTATTTTCAGATAAAGTTGAAGATAAAGCTGTTGATCTGTTTTTATTAGACAGAGCCTTAGAAAGTAAACATTATCATCATTATCCACAAATATTTGATCAAGTTTTAGAAGGGTATAAAGAATCTTACCCAGAATCTAAAGAAGTTCTTGAAAGACTTGAACAAGTTCGAATGCGTGGTAGAAATAAGAAATGATTCTCAAAAGTCCCATTTAGTAGCTATTGTGCCCGGACCTCGTCTTCCTACGATAGGACCATCAGCAAGTTACACTATGCAAGTCGTACTCAAGTGAGACATTCGTTTTACTCAGTCTCACGACAATTTTAGAAATCCCACTTTGTAGCAATTGTGCCCGGACCCCTTCTACCTACGATAGGACCATCATCATAAAATAGTCCAGATTTAGCAATATTTTCTCTAACAACTCTTGCACAAGAATAAGTTGCTAAAATTCCTTTCTTATTCAAAATACGATGCATTTCTTTAAACAATTCTTCTGTCCACATTTCCGGAGCAGTTTTTGGGGAGAAAGGATCGTAAAAAATTGCATCAAAATAATCTTCTTTTAACTGTTTAATAGTTTTACGAGCATCTCCCAAAATAACTTTAACATTGATGTTATCTTTCTTAAACTCTAATGTAGTTGGTTTTAATTGTTTATAATGTTGAAAAAATGTTATTGGAGGATTAACTTCTTGAATCTTTTTAATAATTTCAGGATCATATTCTAATCCAATAACTTCAATCTGACAATTTTTATTTTCTTTTAAAGCAACATCAATCGCTTGAGCAGAATTGTAACCCATCCCAAAACAAAAGTCTAAAATTTTAATCTTACCGGTTTTTGCTAATTCTTTAATATTGCAAGGGATAGCATATTTTTTAAGTGCTTCTTCAACAGCACCACTAAAAGAATGGTAGGACTCACCAACTGTTTCATTAAGAAACGTTTCTGTGTTATCTTTTGTAGTTACTTTTTTTAACATTTTTAATTAAAATAGTTTTGAAGTTAGGTAAACAAGACCTACTAATTCTACTGCTTGTGTGTATACTATTGCTTTTGTGTACCAAGCATCAGCAAAATTGTCAATATGTCTATCTTCATCTATTATTGAACGAACAGCACCCACCACAGGAACAAAATCTTTAGGGCTAAACAGATTTTTCATATCAATAGCTAACTCGCAAAATAATGATGTTTTTTTCGATTCATTTGTTTTATATGCCATTTTTAATATAAAATTAGAGTTTATTTTTAAAAGTTAACCATTTTTCTTCAATAAACAGTATACTCATCCTCAGCCTACTTAGATCATTCCATATTGGAATTACTCCAGAGCTCTTCATTGGATCTTGAGACTGTTCAATTTTAAAAAACACGGACCTGATGAGACTTTCGTACAATAAACTGTTTTGCATATCGTGAGGTTGAACAAAGTGAACACCTCACTTGAATAACTTGCATATGTTTGATTGCTTTCGAACTCACGATCTACTGCTCTCTTCTTAATTATTAGGAGGCAGTTGCCCTATCCAGCCTAGGCCACAGGTCCACTTGTTAATCACAAACCAGGCCTATTTAATAACTTTACTCTTGTTAATGATAATTATCATTTTAAGGGAAACATTTTTAAAATACTACGAGTAAGTGATACTATGCTTTACAAAGAAGTAAAAAAACACATTGACGATCATTTAGACGTTTCTAGTTTATCAGATTATGTTAGACAAGAGGTTGATAAATTTATAGATAATGTAAAAGGATTAAAAGAAGGAGAAGATTTAGTTTATTTTAACAACTTTCAACATAATCTTCCTAATTCAGCTCATCCAATAACAAGACAAGCTTATGATCTATCAGAAGAAGAATTTAATGAAGCCTGGGGAGACCTTGCACCACAATTCAGAGAAACTTTAGATCAAAAGATTGAAGATGAAAGATGTAGTAAGGTAATGAGATCACAAACTTACAGAAAATTCTATCAAACAGTGGACCGGGTGCTTGAAGAAGTTGGTGTTTATGATAAAGTCGCAAAGTTAATGAAAGAAAAACCAGAAAGATGGAGAACTGAGGTCAAATTAGAAGCATCTCCTGCATTTTTCAAATTATTAAAGATGGGTTATAATATATATCCAGATTTAATTGCATAAATATCAATAAAGTCGTTTAATTTCAATAGAAATTGCTTTATCTTGCAAACGGATATATTTAGGACATAAAACATAATCTAACTTATTCTCTTTACAATAATCAATTACTTCTTTTTTCTCTTCATCATCTTTATACTTAACCATAACTATTGATGCAAAGTTTTTATCATTAAGAATCTCATACTGTGATAAATCATTAATAACTTTGTTAACTTTTTCTTCTAAGAAGTTAATTCTTTCAGGTAATTCAGACAGTTTTTGATAAATTAATTCTAACTTTTCTTCATCTTTCAAAATTTTTAAATTTCTCATCAATTCGTGCCAAATTGGAGGATTATCAGTAGAAATAAAACCACCCACTTCTGCAGGAACAAGTTTCCATTTACCAAAAGAACCAATGATAATGTTTGCATAATCACCATTACATAATTTTGTACCAATACTACCTGAAACATCCATGATAACTAAACAGTTATATTCCTGACAAAGATGATAAATCTTTTTCATATCTTGTTTAGCAAAATATCCTCCGGGTTGATGGTATAACAATGCAGAATAATCACCAGTACTTAATTTTCTCTTTAAATCATCTAAATCAATTTTTGCATCTCTACACTTAACATATTCAAACTTCAAACCGGCATGCTTAGGAGCTTTTTGGTAGTGTATCCACCCTCCTTCTTCTGGTATTAACAAACTTTTAGGAAGTATTGATAATGCAGAATCTATTGCTGAATTACCTCTTTCAACAATTTCTATATTTTTATGTTTAGTAAGTTTGCTTAACTTTTTAATAATCTTATCTTTTATCATTATTAGTTAGAATTGTTTGTTTATTTAAAAAAATATGCATTTAATAATTTCGCAATTTCAATTCTTTTTTGATCAGCGTTTAAATTATTATTTTTCAAAGTATCTTCTATTTTTCCAGTAACGCCTAGCAATTGAGCATCAACCACTTCTGGGTTTAAACATTTGCTAAAATCTAATTCACAATTATTATTACATTTCAAATCTCCTTTAAGATTAAAATTCTCACAATTCAATCCGTTAAGATTAGTACCATCACATTCTTCATAATTAGTTTGAATTGTTCCATCTCCACACTTCTCCCCCTCGATGGCATATAATTTGCAATCTAAATCACAGTAATCACAAGAAGAGCCATACCCCACTAAACACGGAACATCAGTATTCTTTTCACCATTATCACATTGTTCATCTGCATCAATAATATTATCTCCACAAATTGTATTGACAACCACAACCCCTTTCACACAAACATTTTCTTTACATTCATAACCTAATGAACATCCATCACATCTTAATTGATCACCACATTCATTAACAATGATTCCACAACTATCAGTGCCACAAAATAAAGGAGTACAAGAAGGATCATCACCAGTTATTTGTAATTTCTCATCGGCAATGTTTGTATCAGTTTTAACAATTGCAGCTGCAACTCCAACACTACCACCAAAAGTATTTGAACCACTTAACAGTTCATTCTCATTAGTACTACTTTTAGCACTATCCTTAATATCTAGGAGAGGATTATGTTGAGTTGGCCTATTCAAATTATATCTTACCGTAGCAGACTTAGGGTCTTCTTCATCTAATGAAGGATCATTAGCTTGCAAATAAACTTCTAACTTCTCTCCTCCATTAAAACCGTTTATTTTTTTATGGATATAAGCAGTATTTTCAAATCCTTCTGGTAAGAAACTCCGCAAAGTCTCATCATTAACATATTTACTAGCTACCCCATAAATTAAATCATGATAGTACCTTCTTAACTCATTAGCACTTTCTTTTTTACACATTTCCTTAAGTTGATGTATTTCATTATAATTTGTGTCCTTCACATCAGGGAGAGGATAATCCCTACAAGAAGGGAATTGAACAAATGAAGGCAGATATAATAAAGCACCTTGACCTTGTTCAATTAACGCTCCACTTCGAAAGTCAAAGGTATTCTGTGGTAATAAATTGTCTTTACATTTTCCAGTTTCATCGGTTACACAACCTAAAAATTTGATTTTATCTTCATTTCCATTTGGAACAGGAGCAATCCTTTGTTGATCAGCAAAGAGATAATATTCATTATTGATGTCCAAATTATATTCTTCAGCAAATTCTTCCCTAAATTTAAAATTAAACAATCCATTATAATCCTGATTAAAAGTTTCTTCAAAACAATGAGCACCAGAACTATAACATTGATAAACATTAGAAAAATAATTTTTAGTAAAAGAAGGATAATCTAATCCAAAATCCCAAGTGCCAACGAAAACAGTTAAACCACCATTTTTGATAAACTGTTCAATTTTTTGTTGATCAAGGTAACCCCACGTTGCTTGATTATTAGGTAATTGGTTGTCTAAATAATTTTCATTCCAAATGATAGGATCACCAGTAGCAAAATAATCATAACTAACTGTTGTTTCAGCACCGTAAAAATTATGAAACTTAGTTAATACAGGCGAATTTTGATTATACAATTCATGAGTGGGATCTTCTCCAACAATAGGATGAGTTATTGGCCAGTAATTTATTTTAGTAGTTTTTCCAGAAATAGTTCCTCCTTTTCTATTACTACCACCGTCACCACTTGGAGCACCCTGATGACCAGAATGAAATAAAATTAAATCATAATCATTAAAATCAACATGTTTTGCTTCTTGAATGGGGATCCAATCATAATCTGTAAACAGATTAATATTTGTAAATTCGTTACGATAACCATGAGCATCATTACCACCATCCGTAAGATCATTAGCAATTACTAAAACTTTACTTCTTTGGTGTTCATTTTTAGGTATAGTTCCTACTAAGTTATACAAATTATAAACTTCTTGAATCCAACCATCTTCAAATATTTGTTTACTTTCAATAATCTCACCAAATTTATCTTTTTTATGTTGAACACCATAATCAGTACCTAACCATCTTGCCATCCCATAAAATCCAAAAGCATCAGGTCCATAAGCAGCAGCAGTAGCAGCCATTAAACGCAAATCATCAATACTATCATTACCATATCCATTATGAGTCTCAAGAAATAATATTTCTTTTTCTGGTATTAATTTTTTTAGCATACTTAATTGTCTTAGTGAACGAGGAGTAAAATATGGATCAATTATAATTCCTAAAGTGGGTGCTTTATTTGCCCAATCATAAATGTCAACAGTTCGAGGATCTACCCAAGCATAAGATTGCACATCATATCTATGTTTAGCTTCCTCAGCAAACTTAACATGAAAATCTTTGTTTATACCATTAATGATCCAATCATTAACCATCCACACAGGAGCATCATCCTCATCTTGTCCATAAGTATACCTTCCAAACCAATCAGTAATTGACTTATCATCATAATGGTTTGACTTACAAATGTCAATATTATTATCTTTAAATTTACATCCGCCAGTATATTCTTCAAAACTATTTTCCTTATTTTTTAAATTACAATTTTCTATCCATAGTTTGTGTGAATAAGAAAAATCAAAATCTCCAAATAAACTTTTAATCCTATAAGATATTCCTGCAGAGGCTAACTCTGGTTTTATCCAACCAGGCAGCGTGTACAATGAACCTTTATACATCAAACCATCTGCATAATTATATACAGAAGCAAACTCTGGTTCCTGTAACGCAACTTCTGCATGACAAGTTGCTAAACAATTTTTGTACAACTTTTGTTCTTCATACTTCATTAAGACTTCACGATAACAGATTTCTTCCTCATTTAAAGGAGGAGAATTTTTAGTAATTTGCTGACAATTTTTAAATTCTTCACATTTACTTTTCAGCTCATCCCCATACACATTATAATCAAAATATGGATTTATTGGAAATTTTGTAAAAGTAAGATATTCTCTACATCCTTTTAAGAAATAATGTTCATCATAACTTTCTCTACATTGACCAGTGCATGTTAAACGACGATATTGGGCATTAACCTTGACACACTCAGAGTAAAGGTTATCAAACTCACTGAGAATATTTTCAGTATCAGGATAATTAATTGATTGTAAATAATTAACAATACTTTCTTTATATCCAGGTGTATCAAATTTATTTTTAACCTCTCTGCACATCAACACTTTTCCATCAAGAGTAATATTATATAATTCACTTACATAAGAGTGATAGTCTTCCCAATCATAATTACTAAGATCTTGACATTCTCCACTTAATGTATCATGAACATCTAAAGCATAACCATGGTTAGTAGCAAGATTAAGTAATTCTTCGTAGGGTACGATTCCATGAATATTATGTTCAAGATACTCATTTGTGTTTTCATTATACCCATTAATTTGTTTCATAATTGGAGTTATTAAATGATCAAAAAGATCGTTTCTAATTTCTGTACTTTTAGCATCATCACCTGCCATATTAGCAAAACTAAAAGTTTGCCAAGAATTATAAGGCCATTGAACCCAAACAACATTTTTTACTCCTTTATTTTTTAATAATCTTAATCGTTCAATAATAAATGGTTTAATGACAACATTTTCATCATAAGAATACCGATTACCTTCTAACCAATTGTTACCAAAACCCATTACTGCATACTCTAAATTAGGAATTTCTAAAACTCTATCAAAATCTAAATCTTCATCAGCAATAAAACCACCATAAATCAAACCACCAATTGTATTTACACCTTCTGGCAAGTTTAGCTCTATAGCTTTTCCAGAAAGAGCTTTTTGATCACCACAACTTGTTAAGACTAAAGAAATTAAGATTAATGTTAAAATTAATACTTTCCTCATCTACTTTCCTCTAATAATAGTATTTATTTAATGTTTATAAGTATTTCTAAATCACGAGAGGTAGAATCAAAGAAAAGTTAAAAAAATTAGTTATTATTTACATAAGCACAGCAATAAATCTTGCTAAAGGACTGACCCTCCCAACGCGAATTAGAACTTTTACAAGCATTAGGATGATCTTGTAATTCCGTAGGTGAACTTACGTTTTGATTCACAGGAACACAAGCATAACCACTTCCAACATATGTATATGAACCAGATTCATCATAACCATTACCAATTGGAAATGCACACCCCGTTCCTTTTACATCGGACACAAAGAAATATCCATCAATACAAAATTCAGAATTAAGAGGTTCTTTAAAATTAGTTGAAGAGATCAACGTTGCATACTTACTGGCTTTAACTTTATATGCAGTTTTTAATAAAGTAGAAGAACTGTACTTACTATAAGTTTGAAAAGCTTGTCCAGACAAAGCTTGAGCATCATCAGTTTCAGCACTATCAATCACTTGATTTAATTCTTCATCAGACATTTGAGTTAATTCTTCTTCCAAAGCTTCTTCCTCTGAATCAGTAAGCTCTTTTTGAGCACATCCAACAATGAACAAAGCTATGACTAACATACTTAGTAAAATTAATATTTTTTTCATCATAAACACCTCTTAATTAAGATAAGTAAACATTCAATATTTATAAGTATTTCTAACAATGAGAATTCTATTTATTCTTTTTGCTAAACCCACTAAACTTTAAACTCCATACTAATCTGTGCATCAAGTTTTTTCTTCTTACTAAACCTATAATTTTATTTTTGTTCATTACAGGTAATACGTCTAAATTTTGTTCAGTAAACAATCTGAAAGCTAAATAAGCATTATCATTCAAACTTAATTTTTTAATCCTAGACAAAGGCACAGATATTTGTTTAATCACAACCATCTGTTGCATTTTATTAGACATCTTTTCAACTTTCTTTAAATCTACTAAACCTTCAAAAGTTTTATCTTTAACCAAAAAGATTTCTTTATCAGAGTTAATATAACTTTTAATAAAAACTGAAAACTTCATTTTAGGACTTACTTTAATAAACTTTTTATCAACCAATTCTTTAACTTTAATTTTACTTAACACTTCTCTGATAACCACTTGTTCATAACTCATCCCGGCAATAAAGTATAGAAATCCTCCTAAAAAGATGAACCATAATCCTGTTCCAATACCTGAGAAAATACCATAAACACCTAAAACCATTAACAAGATTGCAAAAAACTTACCGCCTTTAACAGCAATGTAAGTAGCTTTCCTCAAATCTTTGTAATAAGCATAAAGTATTGCTCTTAACGCCCTACCACCATCTAAAGGAAATCCAGGTACAAGATTAAATAATGCTAATATTAAGTTTAATTGGTACAAATAGAAAGATATTGCTGTTAAAAACAAATTTACATTTAGTAAATAAATAAAGTAAAAAAATCCTGCTAATAATAATGAAAATGCCGGGCCAGCTAAAGCCATAAAGAATTCTGACATTGGTTTCATGTCTTCTTTAGTTATTCCAGCAACACCGCCAAAAAAAAATAAAGTTATTGACTCAACTTTAATACCTTTAGCTTTAGCAATCAATGAATGAGACAGTTCGTGCAATAATACTGATACAAATAATAACAATGAAGCTGATAGTCCCATTAACCAGTACATAACTGTTGTCTGTTCAGGAAAAAATTGTGGGAAGAATGCTTCTGATAAACTCCATGCAATCAGTACAAACACGAACCACCAAGAAATATGAAGTTTAACATCTATTCCAAATATCTTAAATATTTTAATTGAACGATCCATCTATACTTAAGAAAGATATTTTTGTTTATAATTGTTTGGTTTTAAAGAAAATCAACTACAACTACCATCAATACAAACATTATCACATAGAACTATCTCAACAACTAATTGATCATTGTTACAACTAACATCCACTAAATGGTTTTCGTACCTAGAATAAATAGAATTATCTTGCATGTAAGGAAATAAATCATAATAACATTTATCTTCAAAAAAAATTGAATCTTCGGAAACATTACAATCACTATCTAAATAATAAACATCACTCACTCCATTACCAAGATATACAGCTTTTCCAGCAATAGGATTAACTTTCTCTGCTCCTAATTCGTCTAACTGATCAGACAATTCTGTAGGCATATCATTGGCACAACCTGCTACAAAAAGAACCATTACCAAGATTAATATTACTTTCATAATAACGATTAACAATTCAACATTTATAATTATTTCTAAAAACTATTATAAATAAACCCATAATAAAATGATTATGTTTTGTAAAACCTGTGGTTCTTTATTAAAACCAAAAACAACTGAGTACGGAAAATGGATGGCTTGCCCTAACGGACATTCTCAACCAGAGTTAAATCAAGAAAATAAAACTGTAACAACAGAAAACAAAGAGCAAGTACAAAGAATTCAAGTTTCTGATGGTAAAAACATATTAGCAGTACATGATCATATTTGTCCAAGATGCAATCATGATAAAGCAGAACTTATTGAAATTCAACCATCTTATTCTGATGAAGACCCAACTTACAGAATGAAATGTGGTAAATGTAATTTTGTAGTACAATTAGAAGGAAAAGTTAGATAATTAACTTAAAGTGTACGTTACTGCTTTTGTGCCACCAAGATAAGGTTGAAACAAGATATCTTTAATACTCATTGTAGAACTGCCAACAGTATAATTAACACCACTAGTTAACCAATCACTACGTGAACCACTAACATCTAACTTAACTTGGTCAGCGTCAATATTATAAATTTTTACCACTTCTCCACCAATAGTTTTTTCTTCACCTAAATTTAAAGTTTCTTGAGTTTCAATTACAATCACTTCTTCCCCTTCATCCTCAACTACTTCCTTAACAACTTCTTCGGGTGCTGTATAATTTTCTGGCATTGGGTTACACTTGGCATTAGAACAACCAAACTGACATTTAGTTTTTTTAATCCATTCACAAATTTGAGTTTGATATCCCTTAGTATTATTGTCTCTACATTTAAATCCAGATTCACAAATTTTACCAACTTTACATTTATCATCAAAACAACCCAAAGTACAAGCTGTTTTCCGTGAAATTTCACAGTTTTCATCTTGATAAGCTTTATATTTAGAACTAATACATTTCCAAGTAGGTTCACAAAGAGTATCTTCATTAACAACAACTTCTTCTTCAAAATCAATTAAATTATCACTAGAATCATTATCGCCAGTAATAATAGAACTACAACTAACAATAAATAAAAGAGATACAAGCATTAACAATAAAACATTCAACCTCATTTTAAATAAAGTAAAATTTCATCATTTATATTAATTTCTAAAAAAACAATCTATTTAAAGAAATGTGTAGTACAATTAGAAGGAAAAGTTAGATAAAATAACTACCAACTTTATCTTCAATCGTTTTAGCAATATAAACTCTACTTCTATTAACCAGTTCACCAGTATCTAATTTAACTAGTTTACCAAAACTTCTTTCAGTAAATTCATAATGTTCCAAAATCTTCTTTAACCCAATAGCTTTCTGTGGTTTATCATCAGGAGTTACTGATAACTTAACAACATCCCATGGTAAAACAAAAGTTTCTCTAGCTAGAATCATTCTATGATCTATTTTATCAGGATTATAACTAGACAAGCGATGAGAGATATAACCAAGCATAAAAATGAAATATGCTCCTACCCCTAACTGATCACAACTTTTTTTGTACCCCTCAATTTGATAAGTATGAGGTGAGAACCAAGCATACTGTAATTTTCCTCTTGAGTTAGATTCACGGAAAGGAAACAATCGTGATTTTAATTCAAACATTGCCTGTGCATCTTTAGAAAATAAATCAAATTTTAAACCATCTATTTGAAACAAATCTCTAGTAGTCAAAGAAAAATTGTAACATAAATGTCTAAGATGTACCGGTTCAACCAAGTTTTTCACAGATTGAATTTTACTAAATGTTCTCGAACTCATTGAATAATTAACAAATTAGCAGCTTAATAAATAAGAGTGTGAAAGAATAAAGATAATAAAGGATATAATTTAACCTTTAATATTTCCAAACGGCCAAAATGAAGCTACTCTTTTCGTTACTCCAGCAGTTTCTAAAGTACCAACAACGGAATTAATATCTTTATACGCTCCACCTGCTTCTTCAGCCAATCCTTTCATCGAAACTCCATGAACATAAATTCCTTTAGCTAACATTTCTTTCTGTAAATCTTCACCTTTAAACTGTTTCTTTGCAGCCATTCGACTCATTATCCTACCAGCACCATGAGCAGTTGAAGCAAAAGTTTCTGCATCAGCTTTATCCGTACCCGCAAGTAACCAAGATCCAGTTTGCATTGATCCTGGTAATATAACCGGTTGACCAGTGTTAGCATACCTAGAAGGAAGAGAATCTGCACGTGCAGGACCAAAAGCTCGAGTAGCACCTTTACGATGAACAACCAATTCTTTCATTTTACCATCAATTTTATATTTTTCAAGTTTAGCAATATTATGACAAACATCATACACCAGTTTCATTTCCATTTCTTCAGAACTTCTGTTAAATACTCTGCTAAACACCTCCCGAACCCTATGCAAAATAACTTGACGGTTAGCAAAAGCCATGTTCGCTGCACAAGCCATCGCAGCATAATAATCTTGACCGTCTTGAGATTCCATCGGTGCACAAGCTAATTCTCTATCCAAAATATTAATTCCGTGTTTAGGCATAACATCTAAAAACTTACGTAAATAATCCGTACCAACTTGATGTCCTAAACCACGTGAACCACAATGAATCATAAAACATACTTGTCCTTTTTTGTTAACAAACATAGTTTTAGCAGCCTCTGGATCAATAATATCTTTAACTTCTTGCATTTCTAAAAAATGATTCCCACTACCTAAGGTTCCAATTTGATCATAACCACGTTTAATAGCTTTTTCAGAAACTTTATCTGGATCTGCTCCAGGAAGTTTACCTTTATCTTCAATGTTAATTATATCATCTTTATCAGCGTAATTATTATCTAAACACCATTTACCACCGTCAATTAAAACATCTCGGAACTGATCTTTCGTTACCTTAACAAAACCTTTACAACCAACACCGGCAGGCACTTTGTTAAATAGTGTATCAACTAATTCTTTAATTTTCGGTTTAACTTCATCAACAGTTAAATTGGTAGTGATTAATCTTACTCCGCAATTTATATCAAATCCAACTCCACCTGGTGAAATAATCCCTCCTTCTTTAGGATCAAAAGCTGCTACCCCTCCAATTGGAAATCCGTATAGGGCCAAATAAGATTTAACTTATTCAGAATCCCCAATGCCCGTCTGGCATGCAGAGAGCATGGCGCTGGATTCCCGGAAGTGAAGCAACGTTAGCAAGTTGATCAAAAACTCCTCTTTCCATTGAATTAATCAAAGCACTGTTCGCATAAACCCTTCCAGGAACACGCATACCTTGCTTATAAGATTGAGGAAGTTCCCAAACAACTTCACTAATTTTTTTCATCTCTGGTGGAGGTCCACTTGGTCTCTCCATAGAAACCACCTCCTAGTTTTATTGTTAAACAATAATATTTTGAACCTGTTCCGCTATACCACGGACCAAGTATCTTAGATTTAATGTTATGATTATTTAAAGCTTTCTTAAGAATTGATAAATTCTTTTTCTTAATTGTATTAAATCTAATTTCTTTCCTAGCTAAACTAATTCTCCCTTTTTCATTAATGAACTTAATTAATTCTACTTTATTACTAGGTATAACCCAATTATAATTAACATAAGAATCAATAGCAATAAATAATTTATTTAATTTTTTAGGATGTTTAAATCCTATATGACTACTAAATCTCTTAAGATTATTTAAACCAAAGATAGATAAATTCCAAATGGTACGATTTTTTCTTTTTTTAATCCTAGAATTAATATTAAACTTTTTTAAAGCACTTTGAACTTGTAACAACCCACTACGATTACAACAATCTAAACCAATTAACCTACTTTGTCTTGGTTTGTTATAAACCCAGGATTCACAATCAAAAAATGCTCTTAACCAATATTTTAAGTTTTCTTTAGATAAATTTGGAAGTTTCCATTCATAAGAGTAATAAGAACAATTTTTTGTTAATTTGTAATATAAATCTTTATTTTGTACTTTGCAACGATCTTTGTCTTTTGTTATGATTGATTTTATTTTAAAAACATTAAAAAACTTTTCTTGAAAATCTTTTAATAAAACTAAATCCAGATTTCTAAAACCAATATGATAATACTTATGCTTTTGAGTTTTAGGATTTTTAATTACATAACCATCACCACATAAATATCCATGAACAGCTGCAAGATTTTTATCAAATTTCATTAATAACTTAGTGAGCAATGTCATTTAAATACTTTATCCGCAGTTGTCCAGTGGGTTGTGGGTAATAACCTCCATTTGTTTCTCACGGGTAAGTGGAACTTTTATTCCATAACCCTTTTAAAACAGCAATTAAAATAGCTATTTATGCTTAATAAACAAGAGTTTGGAAGACAAATAATCCATCTTGGAGTAGGATTTGTGGTAGCATTATTGTACTATTTAGATATTCTTAGTCCTTTAATGGTATTTCTAATAATCATCATTGGAGGCCTAGCCAGTTTAATTAGTAAAAGAATAAAATTACCAATATTCAATTTCTTTCTAAACAATTTTGAAAGAAAAGAAGATCGTAAAACTTTCCCAGGTAGAGGAATGATTTTCTTTTTTATTGGAACATTATTAGTAATGCAACTGTTTGAAAAAGATATAGCATTAGCGGCAATCATGATACTTGCTTTAGGAGATTCTGTAAGTCATTTATGGGGCAGACAGTTCGGACAATTAAAAAATATTTTCAATGGAAATAGTAAAAAGTTTTTTGAAGGTACGTTAGCAGGATTTTTAGCAGGTTTTGCAGGAGCAGCATTATTTGTTTCCCTTCCCGAAGCATTCTTAGCAAGTTTTGCAGCAATGATAGTAGAGGTAGTAGATTTTGATTTAAATGGTAAAGAAGTTAATGATAATTTATTAGTACCTTTAGCAGCAGGCACAGTAATATTCTTATTAAGGATGTATGTTTAACAGAAATATTGTTCTCTGATATTTTCATTTGCTTCATGTCTATTATTAAAACCTAAATCCCATAAATCTAAACCTTTGTTTGTAACAACATAAAGTTCTTTACCACCATCACCTCCCCAATAACAACCATCAATACAATTATCGCTAAACACAGGTTCAAAGAATCTCATTGCTACAGGATCATAAACATGCCATTCACCATCTAAATAAATATTAGTATAAATATGTCCTGTCACATTAATATTACAATTCCCTAAATCTAATTTTTTTAAATAATCAAGACCATAAGTATCAACAAATTTTGTAGGATAACCTTTTGCTCTAGCTAATGTGACAAAAACTATTCCAAAATCAGTACAACTAATTGGAACTGAATTTATACTCGATAATAATTCTTCTGCAGTATTAGAACCAACTAATGAGGTGGATCTCCTATCACACTCATGACAAATAATATTACTGTGTATCCAATTAGATATAGAAACAATATTTCCATAATGATTATTAAAATTAGTATTAATATTTCCTAAATTTTGATTTACAAAATGTCCTGGTACTGTTTGCATTCCATCATTCAGATAATAAGCAACTTCAATAGGAGCACATTTCTTTTCAGCAGGTAAACAAAAATCACTCAAACAATTAGTATTGTTCTTACAATTTTGACCGTCAGGAAATTTAACTTCAATCCTTTCTAATGGTTCTTTCTTAATTAATAATTTTTGCAAAGGTTTAATTTGAAGATTACCAAACACATATCTCATCGCTTCTCCAGCTAGATTTTCATTAGAATCATTAGTGTCATAACAACCAAATAGGGAAATTAATACTAAAAACGAAACAACAATAATACTAATCTTTTTATTCATAACATTAAAGAATAAAATTAAACTATAAAAACATTACTCTATCCTAAACTACCAAAATTCTTTTAAACTAACTTACTTTAATCAAATGTATAATAATTATTGAGGTGAATTAAATGCAAGAAGAAATTGAAGAAGAGAAAGAAAAAAAGATTGCTCCTAAAAAAGATTCAGAAGAAGAACATCATCCGGCTGAAGAACAAGGGATCTTACCAGAAGAAACAAGCGAAGAAATTAAAGAAGATATGGAACTTGGCGAGAAAGAAGAAAATGTTTATTCTAAAGAGGGTAGAGAAAAACTTGTTGAAGATGGTGAGATTGATCCTGAAGAAGCAGGATTCATGCAAGGTGCAGAAAATGCTGGACAATTAGGCAAAGATGCTTTAACTGGCGAACCATTATTGGATGCTGATAATATCTACGAAACAGAAATTGAAGGAAAAGTTCATCGTTTTGCAAACGAAGGAAATGCTCAAAAGTTTAGAGAGCGTAAACGTTCTGAAGAAGAATAAAATTATTTCTTGCTATTAAAGCAAGATTAAAAATACTCCTAAAGTATTTTTATTTCTTCTTAACATCTTTTTCTTGGTGTAAATCAAAATACATCACAGCTAACGTAACTATATCCATTTGATTATGATGAATCATATCTTTAACTTTTCCTGGTTGACCATCTCTTAGATACTTTGCATAAACTAAGGGAATTTGTTTACCTGGAATATCATTCTTCCTAGAAGCTATCTTTAACTCAAATTTTTCGTAAGATTGTAATCTTTGATGCGGATAACTATTTTCTTGGGCAACTTTTCTAAATATGGGATACATATCAATATGCTTCATCCCTTGTACATCAAAATCAATCCGATGTGAAATTAATCTAGAAATTAAAAAAGGAATGTCAAAAGTTTTACCATTATATGTAACAATTTGATCATATTGACTAGCAATTTTTACAAAATGTTCAAGAGCTTTCCTCTCTTCAGCAGGATTTCTAACCATGTAAACATCAGTAACCATCCCCTCTTTTTCATCATCGTAATAACCTAATCCCAAATTAATGATTGGTACCCCCCATTCTTTCCATCCAGCAGTTTCTAAATCTAAAAACAAAACTTTTTTAGTTTTTCCATTAAGCTTAACTCCGCCATAATCATCTTTAAAGTCTTTAAAAAGAGACACGTGTTTCCAAGGAAGATCTTTGATAACCTCGCCTCTTTCACCGTTAACTAAAGAACTGGTAGACTCTCTTAATAAGTTAACAGCCCACGTTCTAAAATAACGTTGGCCTCTTCTTAACAATAAGTGAGTATTTTTGTAAGTTAAATCATGAAGTCCCATTAATGTTTCTTTAACATGTCTTGCATAACGTTCAGGAGTAGACCTTTGACCAGGTGCAGTGATAGGATACGGAACAGATCTAAAAAAGTCAGGTTCTTTCTCTAATAACAAATCTAAAGATCTTTCATAAAACCGAGCAAATTGATCACCCATCATTACTTTCCAACCAGCTTTTTCTAAACGAGCTGCTTGTTCTTCAACACCATTGTTGTGACAATTTAAGACTATAATTTTTTGAGAAATTTTCCCATCAATACTATTATAATCACCCCAATAGTTTATGTTATGATACTTGTTAATTATTCCTGTCACTTGTTCTTTATTAATTGCCCTATGAGATTTCATTTCTAATAATGTATCTAAAGAATCAGAAATAACCCTTGCATCCGCTTCAAGAACCCTTCCCCTATGCCAGGGTCTAGCTTTCAGTTCTTTACTTTTCTTCTTAATATAAAGTTGACGAACTCCATCTGGAAAAAATGATTTAAATCCCTCACCCATTTTTTCTCCGGAGGGATCATATTTAGCAACTATTTGCAACATTAAATGGAGCAGTCCTTCAGAAATCAACCCTAAATGATTATTCCCAGATTTACCATCATAAATTATGTCTTCCGTCTCAATATGTGGAAAATCTAATAAGGCCATTAAGTTTTTAGAATATAAGTTTGGTTTTTTCTTAAAATCTAATTCACCACTGGGATTAAATGCATTCGAACTCATTAAATGACATAATGAAGAACCATTACATCTTTTATTATACATTAGTCCACTACGTGACAAATCTTCTCCAGAAAAAAAAAGTTCTCGAAGCAATCCTCTCATGGACAATTTATCTCTTGGTAAACGACGAGGATTAGTTATTGCTTCATAAAGTGGTCTCTTGTGCTGTTGTTGTAAATGAGGATGAAGTTCATTAATTATTTTTTCAAAAGATCTTAATCTCTTTTTTCCTTTTTTTCTACTACCATTGTTAATATCAATGTGTGTCTGATATGCTCTTCTACTTCTCTCACTATGATCTTTAAAAATTTGTACTAAAGGGGTAGTTAACATACCATCATAAGCCTTTAAAACAATTTCTTTTGTTATAGCAGAAGCAATACCTCCCTCAATTTCTTTAACAGTTAACGAAGGCTTAGTACTACGGGTATTATAACCCATCTGTCTTAGAGCAGGACCAGGACTCGTACTTGATTTCTGACCTTCTTTTCCTAATAATTCCGCGCTAAGTCTTCTTAATTGAAGGTATAAAAATCTTGCTCCAGCTTCAACTTCATCAGGCAAAGACGTCCATTTCTTACGATAAACTTGATCTAAAAAACAAACTATACCAGCATCTGCTTTAACACCTGCTTCATCTAGAACATCTTCCAATAACGGCTTCAACTCATCAAGAGGAACTAACCCACCTGATCGTTTTACTGCTTCTATATCTATTCCCCTGCTTTTCACACTCATTTAAATAACCACCCACTTATACTAAAATTGTTCTAAATCTTCTATACCTATTTCTCTTAATAAATTAAGATACCTTTCAAATAGTTCTTCTTTAAGATTATGATCATCACTTTTTCCAGCTTTGAGTATCTCCGATAAAAGAGGACCTAGTTCTTCAGCTTTAATAACTGTTTCTATTACTGATACTATACCTTCTATATTATTACTATTATTGTCCGATAAAGGATTGACAATAACATCTTCTAAACCAGCAGGAATGTACTCTATTGTCCCCTCATGTTCAAGCTGACGAATATAATCAAAAGCATCTAGTCTTAAGTTAAAAGCAGCTTGGTCTGGAGAATAACCGAATAGATCTTGATTTTTTGAACGGGGTATTGCTAAAGGTTCATTAGTTTGGTTAATTAAATCAATTAAGACAGAATATAATTCTCTTTGTTCATCATTAAAACAACCACCAGTAAGAGGTATTTTTTCAATATAATGTTGGGCAACGTTATTCCCTGCCGTTAATAAATAAGAAAAGTATTTCCATACTGCTTCTTGCAAAAATTCTGGGAATTCAGTATAATGGAATTCTGAATCTCTAATCAATTTTTCTTTTGCTTTTTTATATATTTGATGAGGATGATCCAATCGAGGAATATCTTGTTCTCTTCCTCCTTGTTTCAATTGTAGTCTAAATTCCTGATTATATTGTGTCCAAATTATTTCAGGAGTTACCTCAAGTATACCCCCACGATCAGCAATACCTTCACTCATCTTATGAATAATATATTTTAACCAAAACATTTGCGAAACTGCGTTAGTATTATTAACATCGATATGACCAACTAAACCTTCAACAGCTTGTGCCAAACTGTTTGGATTTTCAGTAATACCTTCTGTGTGATCTAAATAAAAATCAATAAAAGACACCTTACATTTCTCTAGTTCAGAAGAAGAATCATCTCCATGTTCCCTAACAAAATCATCCAAATCTTTTCCTTCAAGTAAATCGTATACAGATGGAACTCCTAATCCAGCACGAAATAAAACTCTTGCAGCTTTTTTAGTTGCTTCTACTCCTGCTTCATCACCATCAAAAGCTAAGATTACTTCTTCAAGATTTGAATGTCGTTTTAACAGTCCAGCTTGATCATCAGTAAATGAGGATCCAGTAATTGCTACTATATCACGAACACCATGTTGCCAAGCATGAATTAAATCTAGTTGACCTTCAGTAATAATCACTTTTTTAGATTCTTTAATATGTTCACGTGCTTGATAGTAACCAAACAAAACTTTTCCTTTTCTAAATAAAGTTGGTTCACGACTAATTAAAGTTCTCTCTCCAGAGTTTGAATATTTTGGTTGTCCTTCAGGGTCTAAAGCTCTACCTACAAAACCCACCACCCGACCTAGTTGATCTTTAACTGGAAACATTATCCTATTAATAAAAAAATCACGATATTGAGAATAATTAGTAGGATCAAAAGAACTTTTAAGAGTTCCAGTATCCTTATTGATATACTTTTTTATAGGTACAATTAGTCCTTGTTGAGCTAATGTTGGTAAATAAAGATCACCACATAAAATACCTAAAGTAGGACCACTTGATCTTTGATAATTATCAAAACCAGGCGCATAACCAATTTCCCAAAATTCAATTGTTTCAGGTTTAATATTTCGTCCTGCTAAATATTCATTTGCAGGAAGATTATTTTGTAAAGTCGAATGATATCCCTCAGCAACTGAGTTCATAACTTCTTGAATACCTGTAATTTTTTTCAACCAAGCGCGAAAGACCATAATACTACTTCAAAACAGTAACTAATTTAAATAAGTTTATATTCTTCTAAAGTATGGTTGATGATACAAGAGAAATCAATGATTTTCAAGACGTGTTATATTTTTATGTTTTTGGAGAAAAAATGGGCAAAAAAATGTTAAAACCATTACTGCGAGAAAAAAGGCATAGAAACCAAGTGATAACAGGAATTGCCGATTTGACAATTTATTTAGCAAACAAAACGACCCATCGTAGATTTAAACCAGTATGTGACGATTTAAATGACAGAATAATGGGGACTGGAGAATTATTTTTAGCAGAAACAGAACACGATTTTAGAAAAAGATTAGAGGGATATAGAAAGTATCTTAATAATGTAGTAAAATCTACTCTTGAAGAAATGGAAAAAGCTTATCGTTGACAATGATATTTCTTTACTTCTCGTCAAACTTTTTAAAAAATTGGTACCTATTACTCTTGATACGAGATTCAATGCTTCTAATAAACAAATAAAGCTTTGCATTCAATTCATCGAGTTGATTATCTAGTTGATCATATTCTTTTTTATTCAAAAAACCTAAATCATAAGACAAACTTAACAAAACTTCTATCTCTTTAGCTGATCCATAAGCAACGTTAAGAAAGTAAGTAAATTCTTTGTGACTAGCTTTTGCGCTTCCTTCAGCAATGTTCAAAGGAATAGAAACAGCTGCCCTTCTTAGTTGAGAAATTAAATTATTACGTTCAGATTTAGGAAAAGTATCAGTAACATCATAAATGTCCAAAGTAAATTGATAAGCCAAATGGTAGGCTCTTATATTCTTGTACAAACGCGCCATAATAGTAAAATATTAAGTTAGTTTAAATTAATTTATAGTATCAAAAACCATAATCGTGAGCTGGGTTCAGAGAATATAGCTAAAGCTAGATTCTAAAAAATAAAAAGAAAAAAAAAATTTAATGAAAAACCATATGTAAATCAATTAGATAAAAAAGTAATGGACGTTAGTAAGTGCATGCTTAATACCTCGTTGCCTTGGTACTTACACATCACTTCTATCAAACCGCTCTTTTAGCGATGTCCTGAGGTGTCTCTTTTCAAGGTACGCTTCGTGCTTAGATGCTTTCAGCACTTATCGCTTATTGCGTAGCTGCCCGACATACCTTATCAGATAATCGGTCCACCAGTGGCAACGAACCTCCGTTCCTCTCGTACTAAGAGATCCTTCCTTTCAGACACCCAACATTTCCAGTAGATATCAAACATACTGCCTCACAGCGTACTGAACCCAGCTCACGATCCCTTTTAACGGGTGAACACCCCCACCCTTGGTAGCTTCTGCACCACCAGGATAGGAAGAGCCGACATCGAAGTAGCAAACCGCGCCGTCGATATGAACTCTCAGGCGCGACAACTCAGTTATCCCCGGAGTAACTTTTCAGTCATCTCTGGCCCTCATTAAGAAGGCACAGAGGTTCGCTAGGCCACGCTTTCGCGTTTGAAGTTCGTTATGTTTGAAATCCAATCAGGCAGGCTTATGCCCTTACACTCTACTCCGGATTTCTAAACCGGATGAGCCTACCATTGGGCGCTATTGATACCTTTTCAACAGCGTGCCACCCCAGCCAAACTGTCCACCAACCGTTGTCCCTCTATAAAGAGGTAAGTGATACAATTTTTGAAAAGTGGTGTTACATTGTTGCCTAACCTACTAACTGACGTCACTAGGCTCAAACAGCTCCCACTTACGCTATATAACAAAAATCGTATCACAGCGACAGGCTACAGTAAAGTTTCACGGGGTCTTCGCTTCCCACTGGAAATCCCTGGCCTTTGCACCAGGAAAGAGTGTTCGGGAGACTCTAGTTTGGGACAGCAGCGATCTCGTTATACCATTCATGCAGGCCGTCAATCAAACGACAAGGCATTTCGCTACCTTAAGAGAGTTATAGTTACTCCCGCCGTTTACCAGCTCTTCACCCCGTTGAACCGAAGCTTAAAGTACTGGCACTGGGCAGATATCACTTTCTATACACAGCTTTACAGCCTAGCAGAAAGTTAAGTTTTTGTTAAACAGTCGGACCGCTCTTGTCACTGCGCCCTGGACTCGCACCTATACAAGTACGAGTGCAGGGATCCCTTATACCAAAGATACGGGACTAATTTGCCGAATTCCCTAAACTAGATTAAACTCTCACGTCTTAGGCTTCTCACCTAGGGGCACCTGTGCCGGTTCTGGGTACGATTATCTTAGATTTTTCTTTGTTCCTTTTTCATGGACTCAAGGAATTGACCAAACGAATCATAGACCCGCTATTCCATAGTTTAATCCTGTTCTCATCATTACGATACTTCCAGGACATATCTATGTTAACACCGCAGATAAACGATGTTGGTCTATCCCAAAGCGTCAGAAACAAAGCTTGTGTTACCACGCATACTAAAACAGTAGAGGAATATTAACCTCTTTCCCTTTCCCTTTCCTCACTTACGAGATAGGTTAGGATCGACTAACCCTTGGCTGATATGCATTGCCAAGGAACCCTTGCCCTTACGACGACAGAGATTCTCACTCTGCTAAGATCCTACTACCACCAGGATATTCATTTCTATAAAGGTCCACCTCTTCTTACAAAGAAGCTTCTACCCTAAAAGAACGCCTGCCTACACCCACTTTCGTGGTCTACGGTATCGGCGGCCAGTTTAGACCCGTCAATTTTCGGGGCTCACGACCTCAACGAGTAAGCTGTTACGCACTTTTTAAAGGATGGCTGCTTCTAAGCCAACCTCCTCGCTGTCTAAGATCACAAACACCCTTTACCCTTTATCACTTAACTGGCACTTAGGGGCCTTAACCGTAGTCTGGGTTGTTCCCCTCTCGGAGACCAAGTTTACCCCAAGGTCCCCTGTTTCCCGGAGTCTACAACATTAAAGCATTTGGAGTTGGACAGAAAACCGACAGATTTCTCCGCCTAAATCTTCTATCCGTAGCTCTACAACTCTAATTATCTCGTCCGAGACTTGACTAAGGTCAATTTCGGCAGGAACCTGCTATCGCCGGACTCGATTGGCTTTTCACCCCTAATCCCAGGTTAGAAGAACGCTTGTACGCAGAAACTCTTCAGGCCTCCACCACATCTTACTGCGGCTTCACCTTACCCAGGAATAGATCGTCCGGTTTCAGGTCGTATCCAAGTGACTTAAGGCACTTTCACACCTTCCCCCTCGCAAGCTGCGGGGTCTCGCTTTCGCTTCGGATTCTCCTCTCAGATTATCCTTGCCACTTAGATACACTCCCTGGCACGTTATTCAAAACGCACGTTAGAACTCCTTGGAGCCCTAACTCACTATAACTGTTAGATTTCAGGAACTTTTAACTCCCTGTCAAGGGTTCTTTTCAACTTTCCCTCACGGTACTTGTTTGCTATCGGATTCGAAACGTATTTAGTTTTAGAGGTTAATGTCCCCCAACTTCTCACTCCATTTCCAAGGAGCAATACTCTAGATACTTCTTAGGACTTCCTTTCTTTCCTTTACGGGACTTTCACCCTTTATCGTGTTCTATTCCAAGAAACTTCAAGTCAGAAAAAAAGCCTTAATAGAAGTCTATAACACCACATCTCCATTACATTACTATAACGGATTCAGTTTGAACTAGACCGTTTTCAGTCGCTCTTACTCACGGCATCTCGATTGATTTCTTTTCCTGCAGGTACTAAGACGCTTCAATTCCCTGCGTTCCCCGACTCCAAAGAGTCTTTAAGAGAGAAGGCTCATTCGGAAATCTCTGGTTCAATGCTTACATTCAGCTCGCCAGAGCATATCGTAGCTTGTCACGTCCTTCATCGGCGTTTCGAACCTAGTCATCCATCTAACAGCGTACTTTACTTAACAAATTATGTTTTTTAATAGACATAAAGACTACCTAATTGATCTACATATGGCTCATTAATATGATGTAATGACGCAATGAAACAAATACTTTTGCTCCATCATATCTAACCAAGTCACCAAAAACTCTAGTTTGTGATGACTCTTACTGGACCCTCAATCCTAACGGATATTGGGAACATTTTCCTTAATTACAGGAAATGGACCCATCGGGATTTGAACCCGAAACCTCCTGCTTGCAAGGCAGGCGCTCTACCGTTAAGCCATGGGCCCGGTACTAAGTTTAATTTATGTGCTTTTTTTTATTAAAAAAAAAAGGAGGTGATCCAGCCGTAGGTTCCCCTACGGCTACCTTGTGACGACTTAACCCACCTCACCGAACCCAGGTTCGATTTAACTGAAAGCTAAATCTCACCTAGACCCAATTCGGTTGGTTTGACGGGCGGTGTGTGCAAAGAGCAGGGACATATTCACCGGGTCGTGATGAAACCCGATTACTAGGGATTCCGTTGTCATGAGGATGAATTACAATCCTCAATCTAGACTACGACAAAGTTTCGAGGTTTAGCTTCACCTTTCGGTGTGGCAGCCCATTGTCTTTGCCATTGTTGCGCGCGTGTAGCCCAGCAGATTCGGAGCATACAGACCTACCGTAGCCCACTCCTTCCTCCTCGTTTCCAAGGCAGTCCCCATAACGTGCTCAGTCGTCCAAAAGGACCCGCTAGCAATTATGGGCATGGGTCTCGCTCGTTACCTCACTTAAGAGGACACCTCACGGCACGAGCTGACGGCGGCCATGCACTACCTCTCGGCTCGTTTGGTAAGACATTCAATCTGACCATCATTCTGCCGTCGCTGCTGGTGAGATTCTCTGCGTAAAGTTAGATTAAACCGCACGCCGCACCCCTTGTAGTGCTCTCCCGCCAATTCCTTTAAGTTTCAGCCTTGCGACCGTACTTCCCAGGCGGTGTACTTAACGCCTTCGCTCCGACACTGCACATCCACGTAGAATATGCAACATCTAGTACACAGCGTTTACGGCTAGGACTACTCGGGTAATTAGCTGAGATTTCTCTTGATTACTTTTCGATTTTCATCAGTAATTTTGATTGAACAAAAAATGAGAATCTATTACTTTAAACAAAAGACTCAGAATCTAATCCGTTTTGCTCCCCTAGCTTTCGTTCCTCACCGTCGAACCCGTTCTAGTTAGGCGCCTTCGCCACAGGTGGTCCTCCTGAGATTATAGCATTTTACCGCTCCCTCAGAAATACCCCTAACTCCTCCCGGTTCCTAGATTAGCAGTATCTCAAGCACTTCGTTTTGTTAAGCGCAACGATTTCACCCAAGACTGACTTATCCGGCTACGAACGCTTTAGGCCCAATAAACGCGATCACCACTCGTGGCGCAGGTGTTACCGCGGCGGCTGGCACCCGTCTTACCCACCACTTATTCGCCAAACTATTTACATTTGGCAAAAGCCTATGCATTGCATAAGCACTGGGAGTTCCCTTATCGCACTTCCGTACATTGTAAAGGTTTCGCGCCTGCTGCACCCCGTAGGGCTAGGGTCAGTGTCTCAGTACCCTTCTCCGGGCTACCGCTCTCACGGCCCGTACTGATCAAAGGTTTGGTAGTCCTTTACACTACCAACAGCCTAATCAGCCGCCAACTCATCCTTAGGCATTGCTTTTAAGTAAACAAACATTCCAGTATTGTTTACCTATCCGGTTTTAGCCTCAGTTTCCCAAGGTTATACCAGACCCAAGGGCAGATTATTGACGTGTTACTGAGCATTCAGCCTGTGCCTCCGAAGAGACCCTCTGACTTGCATGGCTTAGTCGAACTCCCATAGCAGCAATCTCCCGCAGGATCAACGGGAATTGTTGAATATAGAATTGTTTATTGTTTTTCTGGTCGCTATCGTCATTTTTAGGAATTGTGGATCACCTTTTTCGTACTCAAGATTAATTGAATACACACATTGATTTTAGTTAGGATTTTGAGTTGTTTATAAAGCTTTCTGTTAGTTTCATTTAATTGATTTGTAGTAAGTTTTAAATAGTGATTAACAATACTAATTTATCATGCAAAAAAGAGGACAAATCACCATATTTGTAATCCTAGGAATATTAATACTAGGGTTAATTATTGGTTTCTTTTTTTTAAGGAATAATTCTGTTGTTGAAGAGTTAAAAGTTGAAGATAAAACAATTGAAACTACTTCTGTTAAAATGTTTGTAGAAGGATGTTTGGAGAAAAAAGCAGAAGAGGGGATATACTATACTAGTTTAAGAGGAGGATATTTTTATGAACCAGAAATGTACAATTACTTTTCACTCCTGAAAATACCATACTATTATCATCTTGGAGAAGATATTTCTTTAGAAAAAGAGGACTTTGAAAAAGGAATTGCAGATTACATCAATTTTTTCATATATGATTGTTTAGACTTTGAACAATTTAAAAGTTTTCAAATTACCAACAAAAAAGAATTTTCAGATATAGAAGTGATGATTTATGAAAACAAAGTAGGTGTTAATTTAGATTATCCAGTTATTATTAAACAAGGTAACACATTTAAAGAACTAAACGACTTTAACGTTGAGTTGAACTATCCTTTAGGAGAATTATTTAGTAAGGTAAAAAAATATTTAGAGTTTCAGGAAATTGATCCAAATGAAGTAATGCTTAGTAATTTGATGAATTTATCCCATGAAGAAAATTTTAAATATAAACTATCTTTTGATAAAGACACCGTGTTTTACACTTTCCTTTTTAACGAAACAAAGATTAAAGGAAATCCTTTGTCTTTTAATTTTGCAATCAAGTACGACTGGAATGAAGAATATGATTTTGATTTAGAACCTATACCTAACCAATATGCTTTTGTAGGAGAAGAATTTGGTTACAAGTTAAATGCTAAAGGAAATTCAATAAAATATTACACTGACACTTATCTATTTGACATTACTGATGATGGAATGATTAATTTTATTCCTGTAAGAAATAGTATTGGAGAATATGCTATACCCATACTGATAACTGATGAAGAAGGAAATGTTGATGAAGAAATATTAAAATTAGAAGTAATAGGTTTTGTAGAATGAATAATAAAATAAATTTAATTATTGCTAGTACATTGATAATTTTAGCAACAATAATAATCCCTTTAGCTATTGCGCCCGAAGGAGATGAACCAACATTACCTACAGAAATAGATTGGAGGGATCCAGCATCTTATGAAAATAAAGATTGGAGCACTTTTAGTAACTGGAATGATGTAAACTGGGAAGTTGCTTTTACCAAGATAGACAATACACAACTAAGCACAATTCTAAGTAGTAATCCTAATGTAATGGACAATTTAGATTTTTTAAGAGAGTTTGAAACAAAAATTATAGGATTCAATAAAAATGATTTTGAACAATTAGGAGCAGAGAATATCAATCTTTTTTTTAATGCAAAATTAAGCGAAGGGTGGGCAAGATTGGATCTTCAAGATAATTCGATAAAAAGTTATAATGGAGAAGTAATCATATTAGAACATGGTACCGTTGATCCAATAGAACTAAAAAGATTAGAGGATGAAACAGGTGAAACATTAAACTGGAAAATAATAGGAGGAGCATTAGAGCGTGATAAAGGTATGTTTGCAGGAACTTACTTTGGAAACATTAATACTAATGATGGATTGATAACTACAGATGCTTCATATATTCATCCAAATGGAAAAATTTATGAGTGCAGAGGCATAGGTTGTACATTAGAAATATGGGACAATGGCATGGTTAACATTAAAGGCAATGGAATAATACGAGATAATCAAGAGAATAGTGTAGAAGTATCAAATCTGGAGTTTGTTCGGTTTGATGAAAATGGATTGATCCGAGCAATAACTATCTATGACCATACAAGTACAATAAATGGGGCAGAATTGTCCTCTGATAAAGAAATTCTTTATGATATGGAACATAAAATAATTAGTGGTGAAAGAATAATCGTAAAAAGTACCCCCAGAGAGATTATTTATTCTGGTACGGAAATAACATTTCAAGAAAATGAAGAAAATGTTGCCACATTAGGTTTTGGTAGTACTAGGTATGTCACCAATAGAGATCAATGTTTATCAGATGTAAGTTGCATAGCTTATGATTCTCACACTGGTGAAGTAAATGTTAGACTTAGAGGAAGTCTAGTGGACGTAGAATCCAGAGAAGGATTAAAATTAAATGTTGACAAAATAAGTGATGAAAGTAGAGCAATACTAACTAGAGAAGAAACCAACGAAAATGGAGATCCAAAAAAAGTATTGTTATTGGGTATTGATAAAAATGGGATTCATCCCAGAAAAGATCTTATTGAAGAAATACAAAAAGGAAACCTAGAAGAGATAAAATATTCTAATGGAAGACTTCCATCAGATAGTTCATATAAAGCACATCAATGTGTCTCAAATGAATGTAGTGATTGTAGAGGAACTCAGTGTAATCAAGTAAATTTTAATTGTATAAAATGAAAAAAATAATAAAATTAATTGTACTTGCGATACTATTAATTCTAACCACATCTTCATTAGCTGAACTCAATTCAGAACAAGGGGCCTTACTAGAGAAAATACGTTCCAATTCACAATTAAGCCCAGAGGAAAGAGAAGTATTTGAAAGAAATTTTATACAAAACTTAAATACCCCAAATGAATGGAAAGAGATAGATGTGGAAAAAAATATTGGTAATTATTTGGATTATAAAGCTGATATTGACAAAAGAGGAATGCCACTAGATTTACAAGGACAAAAAAGATTTGTTAATATTTTTTCTGAAGAAACACAAATTAACCAAAATACTGCTCAAGCACTAATGATAAAATATGATCTTTCAGAAGAACAAGTAAACAAATTAACATTAGCAAGTCTAAAAAGAGGAGAAATCCCACAAATTCAAGAACGTCTTAGAGAACATCAAACCGAAGAAGCAAAAATAGAAGAGATGAGAAAAATAGACGATGAAATTGAAAGAACTAAAGGCATTGTTACATCATATCTAAGAGCAGCAAGAAGAACATTGGGTGCCTATAATCCCCAAGAAATAGGAGATAAATATGAAAATACGGTACAAGAATATGTAAATAAGTTAGGTGAAACATATGATAATGATTTATCAGAATATATGGGGGAATTGTTAGCTAGACAGGCAGGATTTGCAACAGTTTCAACAAATAGCAATTATGCTACAAAACAGCAACTCAGAATGGACCACTTACTCTTACTGACAGCACAAATAGAAGCTTTATCTAGAACAGTAAATAATCAACAATTATTAGCATTAGAAGTACAGTTGTCTAATAAAGATTCTTCGTTAGGAAACCTAATCTATTCACCCCTTGAATATAATAGTGGTTATCAAGGCACTGAAGAAATTGATTTTACGGTATCAAGATTAAAACAGATATTTGCTAAAGAAATAGAAAGAAGAAAGATCTCCACCGATACAATAATTTCAAATGAAGATTTTGAATTTGACCCATTCAACACAGATTCTACACAAAGTGAAACTTTTGAGGAATATGAAGAAGAAATTGTTTCTGAGGAAGAGTATAGGACCAATAGTGATAAATCATTAAGACAAATTGCAGAAGAATTAGGAATACCTTTAGAATTATTAATGAAAATGAACGAAGGAAAAGTAACTGATAGAGAAGGAAATCAAAGAAAATTAAACCAGCGAATGATTGTTCGTGAAGGAGAAAAAATAACCATCCCACCAGAAAGTATAAAAATATTTTATGATAATATTTTCAATAACCCGTTTAATTGTCCAAATTAATAATTATAATTAATACCAACCAACTTTCTTTCAACTATCATTTTTTGTAAATTAGCAGAGATTTTTTGTGAATCCAATTCTAAAGCTAAATCAAAATAATTCAAAGCACTAGTATAACTTAAGAATTGATCAATAAAAACTTGCTGTTCATCTCCTTGTTGATGATAACAAACACCTAAAGTTGTTAAGAAATTAGGATCTTCATTAGCTGTTAAAGAAATTGAAGACATTCTAGAGATAGTATCGCCTATACCAACATTGGCCAAACAATTCTCTAAAGAAATACTGGAAACAATAGCAACCATAGGATCAACTTCCTCAGCATTACTAGTATAACTTTCAGGCAATCCATCTATTTTAATACTACTAGGATCAAAAAACTCTATTCCCGAATCAGTTTCGATTCCGGAAAATAAATGATTCTTATTAAAGTAAGCTTTTGGTTGAAGTCCAACTCTTTCTCCCAAAATATTATACAAATTAGTTAACGCAACACAATCATAAAATATGTAAGAATTAGAAAAAGCATCAATAGCTTTAGTAACTTCTGGATTATTACCTTGATTTCCATTAAAATCAAACTGTGATCCGATTTTATGATAAATCCATTTCTCAAGTACTAAACCTTTAAAAAAGTCATCTTGATCCGCTGAATAATTTGTATCTTCCTTAAACTGCTCCAAGATAGAATCAATTTTCGCTGAGTAATGATCTAAATTATCCGAATTGGTAATACCAGAAACTATTAAAGAAGCTCGTTCTAAAGGCATATCAATTCTTCCATCACTTGCATCTTGACTTAACTCTTCCTCTAACGAAGCAGATTTTTCATAATTTGTTGAGGTAGGTCCACATGAAGAGAATAAATTTACTCCTATTAATAAAGTGGTCAAAATCTTACTTAACTTTTTCATTATATAATATGTAAAAGAACCACTTATAAAGCTTTCGTTACTTTTTAGTAGTCACTTTGTCAAATGTGTCAAATCTTCTTCCATCAATTTCTTAATTTTAGAAGAATCTATAACAGAATTATAAGTAGCAAAATATTTTATTCCATCTTTCTCAACAATCTTTTCATCTAATTCAGAAACTTTTCCAAGAAGACTTTTAACAGCAACCTTACCAAGTAAGACTACCAATTTAGGTTTAATCAAATTAATTTGTTTCTCTAACCATAACTCACCACAAATTTTAATTTCTTTATCTAAAGGAATTCTATTCTCAGGAGGATGACACTTAACTACGTTAGTTAAGAAAACTTCTTCTCTCTTTAACTTTAACACCTTCAATAATTGATTTAACATAAGTTCATATTTTCCAATTAAAGGCAATCCTTGACGATCTTCTTCACTTCCGGGAGCCCCACCAATAAACATAATCTTAGCATTCTCAGAACCTTCACCAGGGACTGCTAGCATCCTACTTTTATGTAACGGACAAGCCGTACATTTCCTAATCCCTTCAGCTAAATCATATAATTTCATTTTAATATAAATTTCTTCAAATATCAACTAACACTTTTGCTTTCCAACCATCATCAGTTTCTTCAACTTTAAACATGTGCATCGTAACAGCTTTAATGTCAACTTTCTGTTCATGTTTATTAGGATCGATTTTTTCACCATGTGCAACACAAGTTAAAAAATATTTATCCTCTTTTTTTTCTACTTTACATTCAAACTTGTTAAATATTAATTGTTCAGAATCTTTATAAAAAACTAAATCGTCCAAAAAATCAAACAATAAATGTTCAATGTTTTTATCATCTCCAGTAATGGTTAACTCCTCTTTATGTTCAACTTCATCCAAATTAATCATAACTTCTTCAACTGCTAATCCACACTGTTCAAATAATTGTGATAAATTTTCAGATTCAGCAACAAATAATGCATCAGCCGTATGTTCTAAAAATTTATATGACGGTTTCATTCCAGCACCGCTTTTATTCTTCTTACTCCTGCGGAAGAAGATTGTTCTTTTTTAATTTTAAAATGTCCTAACTCATTAGTATTTTTAACATGCGGACCCATACAAATTTCTTTTGAATAATCATCTCCGACAGTATAAACTGAAACTACTTCTGGATACTTAGCACCAAATTCACCATGCGCACCTTGTTTAAAAGCTTCTTCAGGACTCATTTCTTCTCTTTTAACTTCCATCTCTAATTTTATTACTCTGTTAACTTCATCCTCAACCTGTTGCAATTCTTCTTTCGTAACTTTTCTATCAAAATTGAAGTCAAACCTTAATCTTTCAGGAGTAATGTTACTTCCTCTTTGACGGACATCTTCTTTCAATATTTTCTTTAAAGCTTCATTCAACAGATGTGTAGCAGTATGCAATTTAGTAGTTTCTTCAGATGCATCTGATAACCCACCCTTAAACTTTTGTTCTGCACCTTTTCTAGACAATTCTTGATGTTTTTGAAATTCTTTATGAAATCCTTTAGAATCAACTTTAATACTTTTTTCTTCTGCTAACTCTTCAGTAATTTCTATTGGAAACCCATAAGATTGAAATAATAAGAAAGCATCTTCTGCATTAATTTCATTTTTATCTTTAGCTAATTTTGAAAATTTATTAAGTCCTTTCTCTAAAGTTCGTTTAAATTTATCCTGTTCTTTTTTCAGTTCTTCTAAAATAAATTCAGTTTTATCGTTCAAGTTAGGATAATCTTCTTTATAGATATTGATAACTTTCTTTGCCAAGATAGATAAATCAATCTTTTCAATTGGTACGTTCAGTTTTTTTAATTGACGAATTACACGTCTGATAAACCTTCTTAAAATATAACCTTGATCAACGTTACTAGGAGTAATTGTACGTTCATCTCCTAAAATAAATACAGAAGCTTTGACATGATCAGCAATTATCCTCATTCGTTTTCTTGTTTCAACCCAACAATCTTTACCATCATTAAGACATTCTGAATCAGATTTCTGACCATATTCTAGTTTAGTAAGTTTTTCAATTTCTTTAATGATTGGCCAAAATAAGTCTGTTCGATAATTATCATCTAATTTGTTTAATACAGCTAAAGTTCTCTCAACCCCACCACCAAAATCAATACTTCTCTTTTTTAATGGTTCAAACTTTCCATCTTTAGTTTTATTATATTCAATCAAAACATCATTACCAATCTCAACCCATCTTTCATCTTCAGGATCAAACTGTTTAGGAGGTTCTTCTTTACTTGCCCAATAAAACATTTCTGTGTTAGGACCACAAGGACCCGTTTCCCCTACTGGTCCCCACCAATTATCGTCTAAGAAAGCGATACGTTCTTTGGGTACTTCTAGAGATAACCAAGTTTTAAAAGAATCTTCATCTTTAGGAGCATTTTTATCTCCTTTGAAACAAGTGAAAGCTAAATGTGATAAAGGTAAATTTAATTCTTTTGTTAGAAAATCAAAAGTCATCTCAATTGCTTCTTTTTTCCAATAATCTCCTAAACTCCAGTTTCCTAACATTTCAAAAAAAGTATGATGAGTTGCGTCTCCCACTTCATCTATATCGCCAGTTCTAATGCATTTCTGGACATTAGTTACTCTTTTACCCATTGGATGTTGATTATCCAAAAAAAATGGAACTAGAGGCTGCATTCCCGCTGTAGTAAACAATACTGTAGGATCATTTTCTGGTATTAAAGGTGCTGAGGGAATTATTATATGTCCTTTACTTTCAAAAAATTCTAAATATTTTTGTTTAAGTTCTTTTGCTTTCATGATTATAAGTGATTCTAGTTAGATTTTATATATTTTACTTAAAAATTTCATTTCTTTCTAATCATTCTAATTATCATAATCAATGCCAATATAAATACAAATCCTAATGTTAACCATAACCACAGATAACTGTTCTCAGTTTGTGAAGTTTCAGAATTTTCTTTTTCAATAAATTGTTGGGATTGCTTTTCCATCGGGTCTTCTTCAAAATTTTCAACTAATGTTTCTTCGCTGAAATCAGTTAAAGGAATAGTTAACTTTTTGTTCAAATCCCAATCATAAATGTTAATTTCCTGTGCATTTTCAAAGTAAGGAATAAATAAGATGATTTCTGTTTGATTTAGTTCAATCATTCCACCACGATCAATCTCTCCCGTTTCTTCATTAACTCCATCCCAAAGTATAGTTAAAGGAAAAGCAAAGAAAGTTATGTTTAAGATTTGGTTATCTAAAGAAACTAGTTCAGCAATATACTTACCTTCAGGAATAGTTAGATCTTCATTTGAAGGAATTACTTTAATATTTTTATAATAAATTTCTTCATGATCATACATTAAATCTATTTCATAATAATGTTGCACTTCTGCAGAAACAAAAGTTGTTAAGGATATAATTATTAAAAATATTATTAACATTTTATTTTTATTTCTCATTTTGTTAACCTCTTGTTTACTGATTTAAAATACCTAAAACTTTATTACAATCACTAGGAGTAAAAAAACCATATTTACAATGTATGTCAAACTTTTGTCTATAAATTTCTGCCCATTGTTGAGCAGTATTCTCATCCATTATAATTGTAGGATCATTATTTAATATTGGTTTTCCCATTAACTGTTGGTAATAATCACTTTTTGGATCCATTAACACAGCATACCAATTATATAAACTCCCTAAACGCATATCTTCAATGAAAGTTGCTCCGTCTTCGAAAAAATTATTGGCACCATAGGGACGCATAAATCCAAATCTAGGAAGTTGTTCATCATCCACCCAATAATTTTTTAATCCTCCCGAAGGAGAGTAAATATTTTGATCATATAAACTCTCTGAAAGTCTTTTCATCTCTCCTTCATAAGAATTCTCTTCTACTGCGGTTAGCTGATACAAAGAAAGATAATGATTCACGTCTTCTTGTCTTAATTCTACTGGTTCATTTGACAAACTTTCTTTATAACCCCTTACCAAAATATTCCCATTATTGTCCGTTTCTAATGTAAGATGATCAATATCATACTTTCGATATAATTCTAAACTTAAAGTTCTTAACTGTTTCTCAACATCATATCTTTTCCCTTGGCCAATCAATCTATGTTGTAAAGTATGTGCTGCCTCGTGATATAATAGAGTTCCAACAAAACCAGTATCAATATCCTCTTCTCTTAAAACTATTTTTGCACTATTTTTAAGAACACAACCTGCAGCATTTACAAAACCACATAACATATTAAATCTTAATCCATCAGCAACTTCTATCTCAGAAATACTGTCTCTGACTGTAGCAGGTAAAGATTCAACAAGAAAAGCTAATCTATTAATCATTTTAGAATCATCAGTTCCACTAAATTCAATGCCCCAAACACGAAACTTCCTTAAGTTATTATCTAAAATTAAACGACTTTCACTTAAATCTAAATCACAATCTTGACATTCAAAAAAATAAGAATCATAATCCTCACTAAGTGACGCAAAATTATTATCATTATCAAAAATTAACTTTTTGGGAGAATCAACGCTTCCAAGAACATTATATCCATTTTTATCTTTAAACGTTAATGTCATTGGAACACTACCTTTAGACATTGTGTATACATTTAACACAACTTTTCCATTTACAAATTTAAAAGCATTTTCGCCGTTTCTAATTCTAACAGAATCACCACTAACCTCCACTTCAGGGACTAATTGCTGACTATCTCTATTAAACACTTTAATATTAGAATCTCTTCCTACTTCAAAGTCAAAAGCATCTTCATCTTCAACATCAAAATAAGTATTGGTTCTCTTAAAAGCAACCCTAAAAAAAGTATCCTCTTCATCAACACCAGAAGCAAGTAATCTCCTATTTTCTCTATCAAGCAACAAATAATTATTTTTAGGATTAATATCTCTCTCAGAAAAATAGATATCAACAGAACTGCATCTTCTATTTGAACCAGTACAATCAACAACAACTCCATCAATATTAAGATATGAATTACCTAAAGTTGAAATCGTACCTTTATCATAATGACCATCACCAGAAAATAAATGATTGTTATATAACACTAAACCACCTAACCCAAAATTAAAAGTATCAGTTAAAGGAAAATCAATTTTAAAAGAAGAGTGGGGTAATTTAATATCAATACCATCTCCGTGACACAGAATTTCTGTACCTTCTGGTAAGTATCCCGGTACGGAAACAAAAAAACCGTCGTCGTGAGCAATACCATCTAATGAATATTTTATAAGTCCAGTACTACTAACAGCCGCAGTAAACGACATCTTCTGATTACCCAAATCATCTAAATACTTTTGACCATCAATCTGAGAATGATCAATATTTGGATCATTGTAGTCTAATAAATTATGATCAAACTTGCGATAAGCTTCCTTACGCAGATAAATCTCTGAACGATATGCTTTAGGATTACTCCAATCAACTTTACTTAAGTCCCATTTAGAGGGGTCAGAATGTTCTAAAAATTCATCATTACCATAATTGCTAGAATCACTATAATCACATTCATCAAGATTATCAGGACATTCCGCTACAGCTAAGGGTAATAAAAGAATAAACATTATTATGCCTAATCTCATTCTTCTAAACCCTCTTCACTATTAAACTGATAATCGTTCAAAAAGATAAACTCATAATTTTCATCATTTAAAGGAACTAGTTCATCGATAAACTTTATCATCATTTTTCTATCATTTAACGGAGAAATCCAAACTTTAAGATCATTCTCAACAGCAACCTCAATTAAACAACTAATACACATAGAATTAGGAAATTCTAACTGTTGATACATATACTTATCAATTGCTTGATAAATTACTTTTAATCTAGAGTTGATTTCAATTCTAAACTGTGCCATTTCTCTAATTGATAAATCTTTAGATACAAAAATAGGATAAGATACATCAAATATAATTTTATTTTCACCTAACCTAACATTAACTGTTAAATTATTTTCTTCAATGTTGTATCCCTTACTTTTAAAATGGTTAAAATTACGCAAACAGAAAGGCAATTCATTCTTAACATAAGATTCTAATTGATTGCTTAATTCTTCTTCAGAGATAAAGTAACTTTGATTTTCATACAGACAATATGGTAAATAAAAAATATCATTTTTTAACTGAGGGAGATTATAATATCCTCCCTGTTTACCAATAAAAATGATTGCTTCTTTAGAAGTTTTATCAATACAATTTTCCACAAAGCTAAACACTTCCATGCCTAATGAAGTTCTAGATAACAATTGTTCTTTTGATGATGTTAATTCTTTTTTTTCAGAAATGGAAGTAAAATAAAACAATGATATAACTGTTAAAACAATCAAAACACCAACTATTATGAAAACTGTTACTTGTCCTCTCTTATTCATCACTATATATTAAATAAGAATAGTATATTAATGTTTTTGTTATTTTATTTATCCAATAAGACTTTCTGCAAGTCTTGGATCAATACTTTCTAAATCTGTTCCAATCTCTATAAAACTAGGTTTTTGAGGTTCTTCTTCTTGCTCTTCCCTTTCTGCAGGTTTTGATACTCCTTCGTCACTGTTTACACTCTTTACTTCTAAAGGGATTCCATTTTTTGGAACAGTTATTGACATATCTTGTTTAGTAAATGTTTCTTTTTCAATAATATCTAAAAAATCTGCCCCTGTTAAACCACTCTGAGAGGGATTGGTTCTACTACTAGTAACTTTATCTAAAGCTTCCTCAAAAACTCCCCCATATCCAAAAGATCCACGATTTGTTACTGCAACAATTGTTGGCAATTCTTTTGCTCCGCTAGAAACTAAATAAGTGTACAAAACGTCTTTAAAATTTGTACTATAACAAGAATCAATAATAATATTAACTTCTCCCAAACTACCTCTATCCAATAAAGCATCACCAAATTCTCTAACATTAATTAAACTAGGTCCTTCATTATTAGAAGTTTCAAAACTACCTGCGGGATCGGATAAAGATTGGGAATATTCTCCACCATGATTATTAAAATGGATTGTAGTAGGACCTTTATCTCTACTATTTTCTACAAATTGTAAAAATCTTTCTTTATGATCCTCACCTTTCATATCCGTTGCAGCAATGTCTCTTACTCCAAACTCCCTTGCTTTAGCTATTTGTCTACTAAGATCAAATTTAGCTTCATCATGTGCAATAGGGATATAATAAGTACTCTTACCAAGAAATATCCTATCTCTTACTTCTTTCCTCTCTTCAACAATCAGTTTTGTTACAGAATCAATACTTTCAGCATTAATTTCAACTCCTAAATCAAATAATAAACGGTTTACCGACAAAGCTATTGAATATTTGTTAGGAAAATCGTCGTTTTTTGTTTGTTCTTCAAACTGATCATCAAAATAAATTTTTTCAAAATTTTGAGGATTAAAACCATATTGTTCCATCTTATTGGACATCTTGTTTAAAGCATACTTAAACATCTCTGGGTTTTCAGAAAATGTTTCTAATACCCAACGATAAGATAATCCACCCAAACCTTTACGGGAAAAAATACCTTCATTAAGATTTAGAGTGTCTAAAGCCAAACGCTGAAGTTCAGGGTTCATCTGTTTCAATGCGGTTAAATAATAAGCCAAACTCTTTGTTGCTCCTAACGTTCCGACTTTTCGAGAAATAACATCTATAATTTCTGTTTCTTTAATAATCATTTCTCGTAATTTATCTGAGGAGGCAAATTGTAAAAGTCGTCCTTTATCAATGTAACTACCCGTTAAAACTCCCTTAGCATCAATTATCGTGTTGCCTTCTTCATCTAAGATTCTACGATACATCTCTTCCTGCAACTCTGTAGCTCCTTGCGTACCTGCAAGTTCATAAACAAGATAAGACTCTTCTTTATTGTATACTTTCCCTCCACTTAAATCCAACAATCTTAATTGTAATTCATTTTGATGAGGATAATTATTTAATACAATCTTTAAAACCCTCATTCTTGATTCATATTGCAAATCTACAGATTCCAATAGTAAATCTAACCCAACAAGATCATTTCTTTTAATGAACAAATCAAACAATTTAGCAGTATCAGTTTCTACTTCTCCATAAACATTAGTAAAATATTTTCCACTATGTATTATCCAAGGAACAGAAAACTTATTACCTTCCTTATCCACAGATGTAAAACTGTGGGCAAGATTAGTTTTTAAACCATCAATTCTACCTTTTACTTTTGGGGGACTACCATCAAAAACAAATTCAACATCTTGGTACCCCCTATTTAAATGTAGGATAATTTTATTCCCATCACTTAAGTCATTTATCTTTCTTACAATAATATCGTCATATACTCCATCAGAACCAGACAATTTCATTTCTTGAGATTCTGACTCTAAAATTAATTGAACTTTTATTCCATCTTCAGCTAAACTAATTTTTTCCCAAATACAGTTTCCATACTCCCCAGCACAAGCATCTCTCTTAGAATAACTAGGATTGGTATTAATTAGCGTAGTAGTTTTCTCAACTTCAAAAATAAAACCTTTTTCATTTTGGTAAATTGAATCAGCAGACAGATAATATTTCGTGTGCTTTTGATTTTCTTCTTCAATTGTAATTAATCCTTTCATTAATATAGCACCATTAGGTAAAGCTACAATACCATTACTACCTGTAGAAAAAATTCTAACAAAATGGCACGAACTGAAACCATCTCCACATCTATTGGCCAGTTTCACTGAACTATCTCCGCGAAGTTCGACAACATCTCCATTATAAGAAAAAAAACCATCATTTAATGTTGAATCTTTTAGAGTTCCAGCCATTAATATTTCATCATTTGAATTGGTAGTACTCTTTAACAGTCCGTCTTTAGTAATTGAAAATGAATATAATTTAGCAGATACTTTTAACATAGCTAATTCTCTCAAATTAAGATAAAAAACTTCCTCTTTATCAGAATTAGTTGTTACAAACATTCCATTACTAGGATCAAAAGTCATAAAATCTCCTTCAATATTTCGAAAGTTTACTCCCTTTAGAAAAGCGTAATTTCTAAAAGCATCTTTATTCTCGTTTAAGACACTAATCTCTGTATATATTGCTTTTTCATAAGCGTCAGGAGATTCAACAGCAACCATAGGATCTTCTTTTAACAATTCAACGTACAACTCAGGGGCTTTTTCTACTGCCAATAAAGGATTGTCTTTAAACACTTCTTTAAACTGATCAATATCCATTTGAACATATTCTTCATCAGAACAATCAGGAGGACAAGGAGCAATAACAAAACTAGCTAGTAAGATAGTAAACAATAATAGTAATAAAATCTTATTATTCATTCTCTACTACCTCTACGTTCGATTCTAATAAAGAAACAACTTCTAAACTAAAACTAATATATTCCTCATTTCCGCTTTTATCACTTACTTTAACCGCAATGTTATGTTTACCAACATCTATATTATCAGGTACAAACAAAAAGAACCCATCATTAGAAACATCAAACAATTCTGTATAATCTTCAAAAAATAGTTCTTCATTGTAAATGTTTAAATTATAACTACAAGCATCACCCACATAACAAGTCCTATCTTCAATAGGTAAAGTAAATCCAGATTTACTTTTCAAATCTGACCAGTTATATCTTCCCGCAAACAAAAATGTATAATTACCAAAATTAATTTTATAATCATCAAAAATAAAACTGTAAATGACTATATTATCTTCAGGATAATTTAACTTAAATTTATAATCATTTTCATAAGCAGATAAAGAGATATGTCCAACAGGAACATAATCAGGATTAAGTTGATGTTTTATAACTGTCTCTTTAATTAAATTATAAACTTTTTCAAAATTTAGGTTTGTTTTATGATTAAAATTGTTTAGTTCTTTAACCAAGTCTTCACCATAATTATCATTTATCAAATTTCCTACAATTTCATTGTTAATTGGAGATTCTCTTTTACTAACATAAAGAGGATAATTTAAATCAAACATAGAATTTTTTCCCAAAGAAACATTAACAGTTTTCTCCCCTTGTTCAATTAAATAACCATGATTACTAAAAGATTCAAAATTGTTGATACAATCTGGAAGTTTGTCTAACACATAATCCGCCATCTCTTTTTCTATAAATTCCTTTTCAGGAAAATTCTCTTGTCCAAGATCAAAATAATATGGAACCTTAACAAATACTTGATCTGAATAATTATCTTGTAAATTAAAATAGCCGCCTTGTAAACTAGTAAATACTAATGCTTCTTTTGAAACTTTACTTAAACAATCATCAACAAATATTTTAACAGAAGCAGTATTAACTTCAGTATCTTCAACTTTTAATTCTTCTGTAATATAATTTTCTCTTAATAAGAAAAAACTAACAAATACTGCTAAGATTAAAACTCCAACTATTATAAAAACTGTTACCTGTCCTCTTTTGTTCATTATTAGATAATATTAAATAAAAATAGTATATTAATGTTACTATCAAAACTCACTTAAACTCTTTTGTTTCTTTTCCTGATCTAATAAACCAAAAATAACTTTAAAATCAGATTTCATCTGTTCAAACATTTCTGGATTTCTACCAGAGTACAAATAAGAAGCAGGATGAACGACAGGAACAACTCTAATATTTTTGTAATCAAAAACACTTCCCCTAATAGTTTTAATACCGGTTTTACCAATAATTCTTTCAGTAGCAAAATTTCCAATAGTAACAATTACTTTAGGTTTAATAATTTCAATAGTTTTGTCTAACCGATCTTTACAATTATTAATCTCATCTTTAGCAGGATTTCTGTTATAAGGTGGACGACAAATAACAGTATTAGTAATAAAAATGTCTTCTCTGACTAGTCCTACAGAATTTAATAACTCAGTAAGAATTTTTCCACTCATTCCACAGAAAGGAATACCTTGTTTATCTTCATTAGCACCAGGAGCTTCACCAATAAATAATATTTGAGAATTCTCATTTCCCGAACCAAAAACAACTTGGGTTCTATTTTTACATAGTTCAGTACATTTAGTACAATCAGAATACTGTTGTTTTAAGATTGTTAATGACATCTTTAAGAAAAAATAATATTAATATTTAAACCTATGCTGCTTTTTTATAATAAGTTTTTGACAATTCCTACTAATTGTCGAGGTTTGTCTATTAAATGATCAAAATGATATCTCTGTCCATTAACTTCATAGCCTTGCTCTAATAATGTCCTACCTTCGTAACCATAACAAGCACCAACAGTAATTACACTTTGAGGTCTTTCAGCAGGACGCACAATAATATTATGCGAAGCTCCCAAATCTGTTCTAGAATCCCCAATATGTAACACTTCACTACCATCACGAACGCCTAATAAATTTAACATTAAAGCTACAGATATTGGAGAAGGTTTGTAAATAGATTTTGCACTCCCTCCACCTTGATACGCATTTAATGTTTCTGCTGTTACATGACAATCAAAATAATGTAATGCATCATTATTTACCAAATCTTTGCGGATTGATCTCCAAGTATTGGTAGAATTGATTCCTATTCTTACTTTAACGTTACGAGCAGAATCATCTGGGAGTAAACTTAATTCCCATATTTCTTGAAGTGTTTCTTTTATTCCTTCATAAAGCTTAACTGCAGGAAATTCTGATTTAAATTTTTCATATGCATGCCATACTGGATGAGTCATATCACCCATATCACAAGGTAATTCTAACTGATCATAGACTTCTTGAACTCCATTTTCACCACCAATATGCTCATTATAAAATTTAGTAAATTCATCAAAATCAACAAAAGGCCATGGTTCAGAAGATCTGTTTTCATTCCACCAAAATTTTAACCATGCTTCTTGTCTTTGAGTAGTTTGAGCTAGTGTACCATCGTGATCAAAAATTATTGCTCTCAAAGACATGTTTTATTCCAAACATCTACACCTATAAAAATTTTAAGAAAAATGATTATTCTTTTTTAGGTTCTTCTTTTGATTCAGCTGCCTCTTCGGGTTTAGCCTCTTCAGCAGGTTTTTCTTTACTCATAAACTCAACATAGAAACATTTTCCACACACTAATCTATCTTTATGTTTACCTAAGAAAATTCCAGGACCACATTTTGGACAAGTTCTATTTTTACGTTCTATAGCATCGCCAGAAACATTGTATAAAGCACTAAGTTTTTTACCTTCTTTCTTTACTTTTACTGCTTCTTTCTTACCTTTATTATCTTTTTTTGCTCCACCTTTCTTTGCCATTATTGCTCACCTTCCTTCTTTTCTTCAGCAGGTTTTTCTTCTACTGGAGCAGGTTCTTCAGACTCTTCTTCTTTAGGAGTTTCAGCAACTGGTTCTTCAACTTTAGCTTCTTCTTGAGCAGGTTCAGCTTCTTTTTTCTTAGATTCCTCTTCCTGAGCTTTTGCTTCAGCAGCTTTCTTTTTATCTTCTTCCATTTGCTTTTTCATATGCTTAGTAGTCATTTCAACTTTATTTTTAGCTTCAACATTTTTATAGATAAAAGCTAAAAAGTCTGCTTCTTGAGTACTAAATTTAGTATAAATATTCTTTATCACAATTAAACTAGAATCAGCCTTAAACTCTTTAGCTAAGCCAGTTGTTAATTGTTCATTGCTAGGACTTGCGCCCTCAAAAACTAATTCTCCTTTTACTTCTGTACGATTTAAAAGGGAATTTTCATTCTTTTCTTTAATATTAATTTGCATTGTAATTATTTCACCTTACTTTAATAGCGTATTCGCCTTTAACTTCAATATTAACTTGTTTACCAATTTCTGATTTGTTAACATCACTTACAAAAATTCTACCTTGCCAACTAGTAGTAAAGGCGTTAGACCCACAATTTGGACACGTGTCTCCTTCAACAAACAGTTTACATTTTTTACAAGCTTTCTTTTTTGCCATTTTATTCTTCTTTACCTTTTGATTTTGCTAATTCTTCTTCTTTTTGTTGATCTAACCATTCTAGCTTACCTAGTCCTTCTTGACGCATAGTTAAACCAATTTTAGGATTGTTAAGATCTTTATAACTTACTGCAATAATTCTTGCTTTACATTTGTCACCAACTTTAACACTTTGGCCACTGTTCTTACCTTGTAAAACTTTATCTTTACTAAATGAAACAAAATCATCCATACTTTGAGATATGTGTACCATACCTTCAACGCCGCCTAAATCTAAGAAAGCACCAAAGTCAGTAATATCTCTTACTTTTGCATAAACTAATTCGTTCAATTCAGGTTTAAAAACTAATAATTCAAATTCAGTATCGTAATAAGCTGCACCATCTCCAGGTACGATAACACCTTCTTGTACATCTCCAACACCAATCACATTAATTACAAAACCTACTTCTTTAGAAATAAAATTTTCGTAAGTAGATTTAACATTAGCTAAGACCGCTTCTTTCCTGCTTAAATCAAACATGTTTGGCGGTACCCGGATAAAATCTTTTGCTTTTACTTTATAGAACATTATTTGCACCTGTTAATTATTTATTTTGTGTTTAAGTTCATTTTAGTTGGTTGTTTATAAAGGTTTCTGTTGATTAAAGCTCCTTTAGAATTCTTTTAAAACACGCTTTCCGTCAATTTTTCCCAAATTAAATAAAACTCCTCGAGCATTTTTATTTGCATATGATATTAAGACTTCACCAATTAGGATAATATGGTCCCCCGCATCAATCTCTTTATTTAGTTTACATTCAAAGTTAATTGTTGCATTTTTTATTAATGGAGATTTAACAAATTTACTTTTTACTGTTTCTATTTTGGTTTCTTCAAATTTATCAACTTCATTCCCATGATGGGACCCAAAGAACTCCACTTCTTTAATCAAACTTTTATTAGGAACAGCAATAACAAATTCTTTACTTTTCCTAATTAATTTATGAGTGTTTCCTCTTTTTGATAAAGAAACCGCAAATAATGGAGGATCATTAGAACATTTTATATTCCAACCAGCAATCATTTCATTTGCTTTACCCAATTCATCAACAGAGATTACAAAAACACAACTTTCTGGTTTAAACTTATTATAAGCCTCTTTGATACTTATTTCTTCCATAGTTTCTAAAAAAATAATATAATATTTAAAATTTGTTATCTAAAAATAGATCATAATAAAAAGAAAAAAAAGAAAAAAGAATTAATATCCACGACAATCAGTGCAATAATACCTGTTAGCGTTCTCAACAACTATTCGTTTGCCACACCGTTTACAACACCGTTGGATTTTAAATTTCTTGACTTCCTGAAAAACATGTTGCTTTCCCAGTTTTATCACCTTCTTTTTTTTAAGACGACTCCAAAAATTTTAATTTTTGTTGCCTTCTTTTTTTTGTCTCAGAAGATTTGAAGAAATAACTTTCTACTCCTCTTCTTTTTTAGAAACACACCTAATTCTCAAGGTAAAGAAAACAAATATATAAATGTTTTGTCAAATTCGACGAGAATCGTTAAAAAATGAACAAAAAGTAAACTCCAAACGCTACCATTCCTGACCACAAATACCGGTTCCAATGTAAAATTTTAATCCCGTCAAAATTTCCAAACGGAATCATGTTAAACAATCCTAACCACAAATTTATTTGAAACCCAGGAATAAAAACAAAAGATAATATTGGATATAAAAAAGATAATCCTAAAAATACCATTGCTAAAACATAATTAGTGATGGGTCCAGAGAAACTAATAATCCCATTTTCACGACGAGTAATCATTCCCGAAATCATCACTGCACCAGGAGCAGCGAAAATAAATCCTAGAAAAGATAAAGCAATAGCAAAAAATAACATTTGATCAAAAGCACGGAACTCAGCCACACACCCAAAACGTTGAGCAACAAACTTATGCGCTAATTCATGACACAAAAATCCTGTACCAACAACAAAACCCGAGATTAAAAATATTATTCCAAAACTTAAATCAAACTTTAATCCTGTTGATGCAATAGTGAAGGCCAGAGAAATAGCTGCCCATGCTTTCGCTAAATCAATCAGTTCAGTTCTAGAGGTTTTTATTTTACCAAATTTAATTGTTTTGTACATCGTCAGTATTATTCTCATTAATCTTAATCATTTGATCAAGTTTTTCTTCATCTTTAATTAAATCTCCTACTTTTTCTTTTAAAAATAGTTTAAGTTTCTGTGCTTCTTCTTCAACTTTAATAAGCATAGATAAATCTGCAAAATTTTCTTCTGCACATTCTTGACAATAATAATCTGAAGTATCTTTTATTTTAAGAATCGCTTCTTCTTCACAAATAATACACTTTTTAACCATCTTTTATACCATAAATAAATGTCCTTTAAAAAAGTTGTTGTAATCAATTATTATATTTCACAAAAACAAATCATTTCTTTAACAAACTTTCAGAGATTTCCATAATTTCATCTTGTGTAACTGCACAACCATTATATTTAGTTGCCCAAAGTATTGCATCAACCAATTTTTCTTTACCTTTAGCGATTTTTGGTTGAAAACTATTTAATAATCCTAACTTGAAAGCTACAGAAACAAGTTCAATAGAACGTATAATTTTTACATCTTTAACTTCTTGTGAAAATTGTTTAATCTTATCATAATTAGAGATTACATCTCTTTTAAAACGGTATTCTAACAATTTTTCTAATTCATTCCCATTTTCAATTAAAAGACGTAGGGTTCTTTCATCCATTACTATTCCGTCAGCACCCATATCTATTGCTGAAGCAACAGATTCAATCTCTCCTGCCTGAATTATGTCCATAGTTTTATTTTTGATTTTAAAAGAACTGTTAGCTAAACCAAGCAGTTGTTTAGATTTTGTAGTAGGAACTTTATCATAAACTTCAAGAACTTTATCTTCTATCAATCTCATTACTTGTAACGCTTCAAACTCAAACCGTTTAATTTTTAACGGACGTTCAATCAATTCAGTTTTTACTGAAGGGGTAATGTAAAACTTGCCACCATACTTTTCTTTAAGTTTCGGAAGCAGCCAAACCATCCTTGACATTACTAATGTAATTATCGGACCAGCGTCAAAAAAGAGTGCTTTAACCATTACAACCCCACCCCGAACAGATTGAAAGCGTTAGTTAGCCGCTTATTGACAGAAACATCCCCCTGTTTGATATCTAAAAAATTGGTCTTTCCAACATAATCCTGTAAGTCCCAGTTTGTTAACCCCATAATTCCTGCTGCTTGACCAATAGATAATCCTTTTTTAAGAAGTTCCGAACTTTTTTTAATTCTAGCAGCGGTCATTACATCATCAAGATGTTGTTTAACTTTCGCATCAGACTTTTTTACTATTTTAAACAACGTTTTAATACTTTTATTATATCTTCCAAAACCATTATTTTGTAAATATTTTCGAGCATTTTGTAATTCTTTAACTAAATCTTGATAATCCTTTTCAGGCATAGAATGAACAATTTTGTATAATGAATAAATTAAAACACTAACAGAAACTAAATCTAAATCTTTATGTAAAGCTACATCTTCTATAGAATGACCACTTAACTCTTTCAATTCTTCAATATCTTTATCTTCCCTTTTGTTCAATATCTCAATAGTTTGATTAATATCATTAAGAAGCTCTTTTTTAATCACATCTTTCATTATTCCTAGAAAGTACTTAGCTTTTATTAATCTTTTCTATACTGCACTTAAAACCAAAATAATAAAATTATTCCTTTTATTAATAAGATGTCAATAATTATTTCTGTATGTGTTTCTTTAATAAAAAATCTACCTATTTTAAAACGCAAATATTTATCTCTTTTTAGATGTATATAATCTAGTAACAAGTGTGAATAATAAGCAATTGCTAAGATTAAAGCACTTTGCCAATTAAAAATCAAAATTATCAATAATGCGCCTGTGATTATTAAAAAGCCTTGCCAATGATGAATCAAACTACGCTGAGAAAATTTATGATATTTCATTGAATTATTCCACGTTCTAAATATAGATAACTTATTTTTCTTTGAATGAATAAAATGTTCCACTAAATGATCTAAATCGATTACAACTGCAATAATACCTGATATTAACGCTAGTTTCCAAGATAAAATATTAAATTTGGTCAATCCTAAAACTATTAGAAACGGTAATAAAAAGTGTGTTTGTGGTAACATTATAAGAAGTAAAATTTGAGAGTTTTTAATAGTTTTGGAATGAAACCCTCATTCAGTTCAAAACCTACGATCTTGGTTTCTTAAATTGTTTTGGAAGTAATACTGGAAAACAAAATGCTTGAAGTAAGTGCCACATACTAACATATTCTTTAACATTTTGATAATTACCATCAAAAATATTTGCTTTCATACTATGCACAATATCTGATGCAAATTCTCCTTCAACATCTGTGATCACTCTAGCAGTACCCATAGTTCTTAGATGTCTTCCATTACGTGCATGTAAATCTGTATCTGCTACGATAGGAACATTATATCCTTCAACGGTTAATTTTTCAGATAATTCTCCAGCTTTTTTGTTTACATCATGATACAATGTTTTATGACCAGCTACATTAAGAGCCGTTTTCAAAACTCTTCTCATCCAGGGGATACAATATCCATTCCATTCAAGAGTCACTTGTCCAGAATATTCTTTACACAATGCTTCTAAATCTTCTTCCATTTTGGGAGAAATATGGCCCGCAGTTTTTGTTTTATGATTATCAACAAATGGATGATCCAATACAACTAAAGCATCGTGTTCTAATGCTTTATCAATTACATATCTCATTTCTGTTTGAGGGTTTGCCTCATCAACTGAATAACCAACAGTAATTAAGTGAAATCCTTCTTTTGTATTATATTCCCTACCATTCAACAAAACAATTTCATTAGGTAAAATAATGCCGGAATCATCAACAATTGCAATAGGATAATCTCTTTGAGCTTGTTCAACAATAAAAGGAAATAAAGTAGAATCTAAAGATTCTAATGACGCAATATCAACGCCCATTCTTTTCATAGCATTCACTACTTCAGGTAAAGTGTTATTCTCTAAAAATGGATGTGCATGAATTTCAATATTAGCGTTTGCTTTTTTGTACATAATTTGATTCAATTTGAAAAGCTAGTTTAAATAAATTACCATTGAAAATTTGTTAATCTAAAATTAACCCGCAAAATCTTATAAAACAGTCTCATTTCTAAGATTAAATGAATATATTATTAATTTCACCACCAGTATTTATGCCTACAGTAATGCCCTATTCATTAGCAATGATGAAAGCAGTACTAGATTCATCATTACAAGAAGAGATAAAAGTTCTTGATCTTAACGCTATCTGGCACAAAGAACAGTTTAAAGAATTTTATTCACAATTAAACAAAAAAGAATACTTTTCATTATTAACAGAATTTGTTAATCATACCAGAACTGTTTATCCAACAATTTCTAAAGAGGTTATTGCAAACAAGAAACCAGTAGGTTATGAGAGTATAATTAGTTTAATCAAAAAGGAAAAACCAGAAGTAGTAGCAATCAGTTTAACATATAACAGTCAAATATTTTTTGCTAAAGTGATTATTGAAGAATTAAATAAACTAGGAATAAAAGTAGTCCTAGGAGGACCAGCAGATTATTCAAAAATTTGTCAAGATACAAAAATATTAGCAAACTTTGAAGAATTAGAAAAATATTTAGTTTCTAAAGGTGCTACAGAAAGAAAAGTTAAACAAAAATTACAATTAGATTATTCAGATTTTAACAAAAATCATTATTTTACAACAGATTTAGTATACCCATTAAGAACTGCTCATTCTTGTCCGTATCAACAATGTACTTTTTGTACACATCATAACAGTTCTAAGTATCAATGTTTTGATTTAGATATTATTAAAGATGCAATCATAAAAAATAAGATGAGAAAAGTTTGTTTCATTGATGATGATTTTACAATTAGTCATCTTAAAAAAATTATAGAAGTGTTGGAACCATTAAACGTTCAATGGTGGTGCCAATTAAGACCAGTTAAAAAGATTATTTCATTACTACCACAATTATATTCTGCAGGATTACGTTCTGTTGCATGGGGAGTTGAATCCGGCTCACCAAAAGTACTTGATTTAATTAACAAAGGAACAAAAGTTGAAGAAATTGAAATGGTTCTTTGTGAAGCTAAAAAGTTAGGAATAAAAAATATGTTATATGTCATGTTTGGTTTTCCTGGCGAAACAGAAAAAGAGTTTTTAGAAACAATTGATTTTTTAGAAAGAAATAGTGAGAGTATTGATTTAATTTCAACTAGTGTGTTTGGTTTACAACAAGGCAGTAAAATTTTTCAGAATCCTAATAAGTTTGGAATTAAAGATATAAAACTTGAGAAAAGAACTTATTTGAGTGATAAAGTGGATTATCAAATTACTGAAGGCAATTCAATTAATGAGACTAAACAATTAAAGAAAAAGTATTCTTCTAAGATTAATCAAATTAATAAAATTCCCAAGATTATCGCTGCTTGTAAAGAACAAGTGTTGAATATAGGATAATCACATAAGGTTTAAAAAGAACTGCCTGAAAAAATAAACTATGATAGAAAAAGAGTTATTAGAACAAATAATTATTACACATAACGATTCTGCTAGTTCATATGAGACTAAAGAATTATTTTTTGATGGCCTTTATACTTCAATGGGAATAGGAGAAAATCCATCCATTGAAGAAAAAACTAAGTATATTAACAAAGCAATAGAAATATCCGCATCAATAGGAGGATATGTATTTCCTTCAAATCTGGATCCAAAACTGAGAGAAATGTTAGAGGACAACCCCCAGTTAATGTTAAATCATTTAGAAGAAACATACATTTGTAATTTAAATAGAGAAAAAAGTACACCAAGCTTAGAAGACGTAGAGGACTATGCGGACACTATGGCGAGAGAAGGCAGACACATCAGAACATTAGCAGAAAAAGATGATACAATCAACTAAACCTTCTCACCAACCAAACTCCTTAACATATGATTTTTAACTTTTATATTAACAAATTTATCCAATCCAAGACGACCTTTAACACCTACAGCTAACGGATACGTAGCAATTTGTCTACAAAAGGTAGTATTACCATCATAAATTTCTGTACGCAAGTTTTTCATTACAGTACCAACAGGAAACACTTTTTGTAACATCGGAAAATCTATTTTTTGCCTGATTTCATTACGCCATTTCCAATAAAACTTTTTATTTTTCTTTAAAAATTTGTCACCACACTCATTAAAAAGTTGAGTTCCTGGAAAAACTACCACTTCACGAATATTAATACGACGTAACAATAAATCATCATCTAAAATCTTTTGCAACCATTCCATATTACACTGATGAGTTTTTTTATTCTCTCCAATTAAACCAAATATTAAATTTAATCCTGGTAAAAATTTAGGTAAACCATTATCTCCTCGTGAAGAACCATATTTATTAATCAGTTTAATAGCTTTGTAAGTTAATTCTGGAGATGTGTTCAACTTATTCTTTTTAACAACATCAGGATCAAAAGATTCAACCCCCATAGCAGCAATATTTCCCGCAGTACAATGTTTTACAATAGATTTAGTTTTTTCTTCGTTAACAAATAACGGATTAACATTGTCAATATGTAATACGTCACTATATTTACGAGCATTTTTTAACAATTTTTCAATCTCGGTATTATCACCATAAGAATAAAAACAGGTTTGTTTACCAATCCTATAATTTTTCATACCATAACTATTCAAAGCTTTAATCTCAGCAATAACATCTTTAACATCTCGTTTTTGAACAGAATTACATTTTAAAGGTTCAGTACAAAACGAACAACCGATCTTACGTGAACAACCTTTCATCGTCTCAATTTCACTAATAAGAAACTTAGAATTGTGAGGATACTGTTTAATCACCTCAGCTCCTAAAATGGTTTTTTTCTGCAAACTGGTATAATTCAATTTAACATCAATGTCAGAATTAAAATTATTCTTAACTAACTCTAACAATTTATACTCTAAATCTTTAACAATTAGATCAAAATGTTCTAAATCTGTTTCAACACTTCTAGCTTTCCTGCCTCCATACAATCCAGACCCGGAGTATGCAGCTGGCCCAGTTAAAACTTTTAAACCATTAACATTAATTTTTCCTAATAAATTAGCAACCTCTTTCGTCGTACCAGGATATGCAGAAAGATATTTCCCAGGAGTATGAATTCCTGCAATAACAATTATAACATCACTACTTTCAATTATTTTCTCAGTATTAACAAAATTCTTAGACAAATTTCTTACTTTAACATTGGTTTTAATTTCTTTCTCTATATCTTTAACCCCATTAATCGTTGCTCTTAAATCATCAATAGTTAAATAGAAACATTCCTCTTTCAATTCTTTAACAGCACCATAAACATAACGAGGATACGTGCCAACGTAAGGCATTACCCCTAATCCAGAGGGTTCATCTGTATAACAATCAATTATAGTAAATTTCATTCTTTCTTAACACCTAATTTCCATAATAACTCAAACTTTTGTCTATAAACATCAGCAACAGACTTTTCTCGAACCAAAATTGCAAAAGGAACTTCGTCCCAAGTGATTATTGCTAAATTATCACCATAAATGTAATGAGAAACTTTAGTATTATTAAAATCTTTTAAAAATTTCACTTTAGATAATGGTAATCCTGCCAAGATAGAAGTTAACTTTTTATTTTTAAAACTAGTATCAAACAACATTCTTGTTTTAATTTTATTTTCTTTTCTTAACAATTGATATTTAGGAAAGAAGTATTTAACCGTTTCACTAACGTCTATGTTAGTAGCCTCTACCAATATTTCTTTACCAACTTTAATTTGGTCCAGAAATATGTTTTTAATACCATCAATCCCACGAAAAAATAACGTTTCTTTTTTCTGCTCCCACAAAGACATTTGTTTTTCTAGTTCAGGAATTAAATCCAACCATTGTTTTTCTCTATTTTTAATTCTGTTAAGAACAATCTCAGGATCGTTAGGAGAATATTTTTTAGTATTATTTTCAACAATATAACTAACTAATCCTTTACTAATTAACCTTTCTAAAGCATCATAAGTGTTACGACGATGTACACCAGTTTTACTAGAAAGAATTCCAGCAGTACTAGGACCATCAAATAACAGTTTTTTGTATAATTTAACTTCAATCTTCGTTAATCCTAAACTTTCTAACACTTCATCGATGGAATTATTCATATCAAAAATAAAGAGATTTAACAGATATATAAAACTTGTGGTAACTATTGTTACCACACCGATTAATATACGTTCCTTCCTACTCTTCTCACATGAATGATGGAGGTCATTAAAATGGAACAAACATTAGTAAAAATATTAGGTGAAAAAGATGTTGACGTAACTCAATTATCAGAAGAAAATATTTCTGAATACTTACAAGCAAGTAATACTGTAGATTTATTAACAAAATTAGTAGTAGATCCGTTCAAAGAACATGCTAAAAGTTTAGGTGATGGAGAAGTTTATACTGCCAAAGGAGTTACCATTTCTGTTAATGAAAGTAGAACTGCTAAAAAAATGTCTGATAAAAATGTTCTAGACAGTTTAGAAAGAACATTAACAACAATGAGCACTATGAACGACCATGGGAAACAAATTGAGGGAGTAAGAAGATTTGGCGATACTGTTGCGGTAGATGCATTGTATTTAAGTGAGTTAATGAATCAATGGGAAGATATATCTATTGGCGAAAGTGTAAAAGTTACGGTAACGTATAAAGGAAAAGGAGTTAAAAAAATTGCTAATGATGGCAAAGGGGATTTAGTAGCAGTTGGAATGGATCTAAAAGGATATGATCTAACAGATAGTGAAGAAATAACTGATGCTCAAGCAAAAGTATACCTTGCTGCCTGTCAACAAGTTAAAGATCTAAATAAAACAGTAGTTAATCCTTTTGAAGCAGCTTTCAAAGATAATGCCCAGTCTGATCCAAAAAGAACAGTTTTTGATAATCAATCTTACGGAGGATTAATTGTACAGGTAAAAGCTGTACCGAGAGATGAACCACAGTATGGTACGATTAAAGAAAAGTTGGGAGAAGCATTACAAGCTTATTCGGTAATGGGTGAAGAAAACTGTGATGAACAGATAACTTTCTTTAACGATACGTTAACAGAACCAAGAACATATGTAGCCATTGATGCTTTACAAAAAGAGATTATTGCAGCGAAAGATGATACTCAAGTGAAGTATAAAAGAGAAGTTAGCATTCTTTACGCACCGCAAAAAGCAATAGTGTTGACAGAAAGTTAATAAAAAAAAGAAAAATATTTTTATTTTTAATTTCTTTTGTATAGGTAAAATCCAACTCCAAAAGCAATTCCTAAAATCACTATCGTTAGCCATAACCAACTTAAGTCAGCTAAAATTTGTCCGAACTGCCCGCTAGCTCTTCCTGCTAAAGCCGCACTAAGAGCTTTTTCGGTCGCATCTTCAGGTGATTCAACTAATTCATCTAAAGGAATCGTTGCTTCAGTTTCTTCTTCTTTAGTTACTTCTGCTAATACTTCTTCTATTTTTACACAAGCACCATCTATTAACTCGTAACCAGGAGCACAACCACCACCTCCTCCACCCGATGAGGAAGAGGAAGAGGAAGAACTACTAGAAGAATCTGAAGCTGCTGCAGTTATAGTATATGCTGAGAAACCCATTGAGACAGAAACCTTACAAATAGTATTTGAACTTCCTCCATCTCGACAAACTACATAGTCATCAACATCTTTTCCACCTGCGCCAACATCATCTGTCCATTCCAAATTATTACTTGCAATATAAGCGACTGGTATCGTTACTTCGATATAATCAGTAGCACCACCTAAATGTAATTCGTCAATCAGTTGATTCCATTTCTTTGATGTTGAGTTCATTCCCATCAAATTATTTAAAGTGTCACAAACAAATGCGCTACTCAAATCTATTTTTGTAGGACCCAAAATATTCATCCCAAAGAAACCAATAGACATATCCCCACAATTAATGGTCATGTTCATACTCTTTGTAACCGAAGTATTTGTTTTAATACCAACTTCATAATCCACTCCAGCAAAAGTCTCAGTGAAATTATAATTTGTTTTATTAAAAGCTGGAATATCACAAGTATGACCATTCTCTAATTCAACTTTAAATATGAACACTTTTTCAGCTGCAGTAGATTTTGTTGTAAAGTTAGAACATGCAGAAACCCCACAATTACCTGAAGGATCACAAACTGTAATTTTATAGTAATATGCAGTGTTATTTGTTAAAGCATACCCTAATATATCTTCCATCAAATCAATACTGTGGAACGGTTTAAAATTTGCATTTGATTGATATCCTGTTGCTACAGTATCCACTAAAGTTGTGTTCAATGTTCTACATGTTGAATCATTTTCAAAAAATGCCAAACTCATATTTGAAGGTTCATTAGTATCAACTTTCAAAAATGCAGCATCATACAATTTTTCAACTTTACTAAACATCACCGATGGTGCAGTAACATCGTTACTATCTACAACAAAATTAAATGCAGCTCCTGAAGCACAGTCAGGAAGAAAACTACAGAAGGGATCATCACAATCTACTAAACCATTCTCATCATCATCCACTTCATTTTTACACTCTTCATAAACATTAAATCCAAACTTCTGAAAATTCTTACATTTTGGATCTTTTGAATTTGAAGGATCTGAACAATCAACAAACCCAAAGTCAATAGTTCCTGGAGTATTATACCCAGGCCCAATACTATCTGAGGGACTAGTTCTATTTGTAGTTTCATTTGCACTAGACATAAAAATCTTCAAAACAGCAGTTTTATTATACTCTGAAAAAGATTCTAAATCTTGCTTAGCAACAGCAACCATCACTCCGCCTATTTCTCCACAACTCATCATTTTACTTGTTGTTACAAGAGCATTTGTAGGGGCCCAATTTCCGCTAGAACATCGCATCAACTGTTTAGTTTCAACAACTCCATCAGTAGTGTTCCTAGATACATAAGTAATCAAAAATTCATAACCAGTTAAATCTGCACCAGAACTTTGAATTGCAGCACATCCATCAGCAGGATTCCCATTAGTATCAAGATACCAATAAAATTTAGTTGCTTTGTTTCCAGCACCAGTAACTTTTTCAAAGTTATTCATATTTCCAATTTGGAACCCATTACACATCATAGTTTCTGTAACATTAAGAATGCCAGCACCAAAATTAAATCCTTCATCAGTAATTCTCATACCCATACCTAAAATATCAACTTCTTTAGCAACACCACTTTCAGCACCACCACCAACATTATCTGAATCAACAGCAAGATCAATTACATTTCCTTCCATTTGTCCAAAATGTTGAAATTCTGCTTTGCCCATACACCAGCCACTTGATTCTCCAGCGGAAACGTTATTACCAGCGTAAAAATCCACTTCATAAGTACAAGTGACATTATTAAGATCACATGCAGTCTGATTTCCATCATACTGTCCACATCCAATGTTTCCACCGGATCCATCACCTGCAAACATCATAAAAGTTTCTGGCTGACAAGTGGCACTACTATTTTTCCATTCGCATAATCCTGAACTTCCATTTACCTCACCACATTGACTTTCATTTAATTCAAAATTAAAACAAGCAAGATCACACCATCCTCCTTGTTCTGAATATTGATCAGTGTTCCAAGTACAAATTGAATCAAGACCACATGAAGATTGATTTAATTCCTTACACGCTGCAAATGGTGTATAATCACACCATCCAGAACCCGCGTCTGCATCACTCCAAGAATTATTTTTCCAAGTACAATCTCCTGGGGCAGTTCCACACACAGTTTCATTTGAATAATCCCAACAACTAGCATCATCAATTTTAGTACCATTAACTTCACACCATGTATTACTTCCCATCGAACTAGAATCATTAGTACAACCAGAAGTAGCTCCACAAGTAGCTAAATCATCATCAAATTTCCAACAATTAGCTCCAGGCATGTCACACCACCCAGTTGGATTCCAAGTATCGTTTATCCAAGTACAATTTAATTCTCCAAAAGCAAGAGTTGTGTTACACGTTCCTTCAGTTGTTTGAGCAAAACAATTATCTCCTCCAAAAGAACTTCCTCCACAAAAATTATCAAAACCGCAATCAGGATCTGAACAATCAACTAACTGATCTGCATCATCATCAACACCATTAAAACAAGTCTCTCCCGTAAATCCATTAGGGCTACACAAACTAAATGTCGAATCCCAAACACAATCTAATGAACTTCCAGAACAAGCAGTAGTATCATAACAAGAGAAGCAATCAGAATTACAAGTTTTCTTACCTTTATCTACACAAAATCCACCTTTTACTAAGTCATTGGTATCATTCACCCATTTACAACCAACACCATCATTAGCCACACTTCCTTCACAAGCAGATATAGGAGTATTCATAAAATTACAACCTTCGCATTCAGTATTACAATCTTTTGCTCCCCCGTTTTCCATCTCTTTAGGATAATCACACCAACCAAGATTATTAAATGAGGCAGTACCCGAACTATCGTTAGTCCATTGACAATTTCCTAATGCAGAACCTTCACAAGCAGACTGAGCTGCAGCTACATTTGCCCACGCAGTTCCATTATTTTGAAACTCACAAGCCCAACAAGAAGTATCGCAATTAACTTTATTATTGGTACCTTGATTTTGATCAATATCAAACATTCCAGTCATTTCACACCAAGAATCAGTTTTAAGAAGAGCCCCATCAACATAATATTCTGTTTGCCAAGTACCCCCAGCAGAAGTACATTTTAACTCACTTCCAATACTCCCAACGTCTGTCTCTCGTGAAGAAGTAAAAGTACAATTAGTAAATGGATAAGTCGTATTTTGCCATATACAAGGCATCATAAACTCCATTAATTGAGTACAAACAGTATAATTATTTTTTGCAATTGGATCTTCACAGTGCTGTACAGGAGGTGCTGTTTTTCTTTCGGAACTAGCTCCCGCTTCACAATATGCTCCAACTGTAACAGAACTATTTCCCCAGTTACAATTTGGTAGAGGACCATAATTACAAGCAGAGGAAATGTTTATATCAGTACATGCTAAATTAGCAGTATTATTTGCATTAGCATAAAGAGGATCCCCCAGAACATGACCTTCACAATTACCAACCAGATCATTATAACAAATGTTATCAGAACTAGAATTAGCAATTCCATTTGCTCCAGCACCAGCTACGCAATAAGCACAACCAGTTATATTCCCACAAACTGTAGGGTTATTATCAGCGAACCAACAATGGGCTTCTCCGGCAAACAAAAAACCTCCAGAACCACCACTGAATCCACCACCACTAGGCATTACACAATCTCCGGTGGAGTTGTACCAACCACCGGCCTCAAAACAGGAATCAGTATCATTATAAAAACCAAAACCCCCTGTCCCATATGAGCCACTAGTACAAACGCCATCCCAATTACAAGGTTGCATTAAATTTTGCTGTGCATAAGTACAATTTGCTTCAGTAGTAATTTCATTACAAGATTTAGTTTGACACCATCCACCACCATAAGTATTATTGGTATAATAACAATTTTCTTGAAATGCTCCTTGACAGTTTGTTTCATTATTATCATGTATCCAACAACCAGAAGTTTCACAACATCCAATATCAGTAGTAGTTGCATCAGTATTTCTATTTTGAGCATCGGAAAGAGTTTTAATAGGACACCAAGGATCTTGATTTTGACCATTTGCAACCCATCTACACGATGAACTTTGTGCATTACATGAAGATTGATCACCTTCATATTGCCAACAACCTTCAGACATTCCACCCCAGTCTCCACCAGAAGCAAAGTCTCCCATGCATCCACCAGGAGCAGATTGTGTTCTATTTGGAAAAATCATAACAAAATAAGGATCCCAAGTACAATTCATAGCACCATTATTAGTTTCACAAGCAGTTTGATTTGTCCCATCATAGTCCATACATCCCACTTCCGTACAACAACCTATATCACTATCACACCAAGGATCTGAATCCGAAGTATCCCATTGACAACCACTAACAGCAAGACAACTCTCCTCAGTTGCTCCAGTGCTTGACCAACAACCTTCAAAATCAGCAGAAACAAAACTGATCATGAAAATAAACAAAACTAAAGAAAATAATAACATTACACCTTTTTTTATCATAGTACACACCCTCTTTTGAATTATAATAAAGTTAAGTAAAGTTAATTAGCATTATAAAAGTTTCTAAATGAGTGTGGAAAAAGGTATATTAAAAATGTGGACCCGCCGAGAATCGAACCCGGTTCTCCCGCATTCTGAAAAAACTGTGTTTTTCTAGAATTTTAACACAGTTAAAAAGCCAAGCGGACGTTCTACCACTATACCACGGGCCCATTAGAATTAAAAATACAATATTTATTTAAATAATTTTCTTTAAAAATAATTAAACAATACAAACAGCAGGTGCTAAATGAATGGTATAATAGTTATAGCCAATAATTAATATTCCAATACTAATCATAATAATAGCAGTTATCAAAGCGATAGTTTTACGTTTTTCATGTTGTATCTTTTCAAACAATCCTTCTAAACCTTTAGCAGCAAGTATCAATATAATGAATAAAGGCAAAATAAAAATTAAATTGTAAAATACTAAATATGCTAAACTTGCTGAGAAACCTTTTTCTGCTAAAATCCCAGATACTATAATATAAGGACCAGAAGTACAAGGTAATAATAGTAAACTGCAAAGAATACCTGCTAAAAACATCATCGGCGCATTAGTAGCTTTATTGATAACTTTCATAATAGATCTTGAAGTTTTACAAACAGCATTATCTTTAACGTAATCACGTAAACTAAATATCCCTAGTATTAAAGCTAGAATACCGATAGCATAATAAAACACACTTTTGAAAGTAATATAATTAAATGCAGTTATTAGCCCATAACCCATTAACATGTAAGACATAAAAACTGCGGCAATGAAAGATAATCCAGACGTCCAAACAGCTTTCTTAGATTTCTTAACTGCAAGTGCCGATAAAAGAAAGATAAATATTCCAAATGTACAAGGGTTAATAGAATCAATTAATGCAGCAGTAATAATCGTTCCTAACGTTAAAGATTCTCCAAACATAATGGTTAGTAAAAAATAGTTGCTTATTAATCTTACGGAAATAAGGATTTGTCATCCAACAAACCATCTCTATATAGAACTAACGTAGTTTCAATCAATGTGTATTCAAATTTAAGAATTCTTCTTTGTAATTGTTCAGGAGACTCATCAGGAAACACAGGAACTTTAATTTGATTTAATATTTTTCCTTCATCATAAACAGAACTCATCACATGAACAGTTGCACCGGTTTCATTATCCCCAGATTCAATTACTGCTTTATGAACATGAATCCCCCACATCCCCTCACCCCCATATTTTGGTAAAAGTGCTGGATGAATATTCCAAATTTTATCACCAAAATAATTTAAAATTTCTTTGCTAACTCTCTTTAAATATCCCATTCCCAATACTAAATCTACATTTAAATCTTTTAGAATACTTAATTGAACTGATGGATCCTCGGCTTCTTCAATATGAAGTCCTAAATTGTCCGCTCGAGTATAAATTCCTGCTTCTCCTCTTGGTTTGTTACATAAAACAACTGTCGCCTCAAATCCGTTTAATTCTCCCAATTCAATTTTACTTACAATTGATTCAATACTGGTCCCATTTCCTGAAGATAAAAAACCAAGACGTATCATTTATTTCAAAGTTGAATAAGCATATAAATAATTTACTCTTAAAAAAATATAATCTACTAACAATTGAAAAATGTTGAAAATATAAGTGACCTAAGCAACATTAATTTGTACTTTCTTATTAATATCATTAAGTATTCCAGAAATGTTCAGATTTCCTTTCAAGTACCATTTAATGTTAGAACTTCTTCCAGATAACGCTGCAGCAACTTTAACAACCCTTCCTAATGTTCCTGAAGGCATAGCTCCAACTACATTCTGAGGAATTTTAATCTTAAAAGGATAAGTTTTCTCACCAGAATAAGTTTTTTCTTTATCTAACGGCTGCTTAAAATCAAAAATGGTTTCATGTCTAGTCTTTCTACCTTTATTAGTATAACTTGAAGTTTTTCTTACAGCAATCAATCGTATCTCTAACTTTTTTGCGGGAACCGTTTTTTTCATTCTCAAAATCAAATTTCCAGTGATCATCTCACCAGGAGAATAATTGTACTGATCCAATTTTAATTCTATCTTTCCTTTTAAAAATCCAAAAACCATTTTTTAACCCTCATAAATTTCTTCCAATTCTTTATCAGTTGTAGCTTGTTCAGCATTTTTATTATCACGATACTGTAAAAATCTAGGAAACCTTAACGCTAATCCAGAAGCGGCAGTATGATAAGGACTTTTAGTAATCTCAGCACCCATTACTTCAATTACTAAGCTTGGTTCAAACCAAATGTCTGGATACATCTCTTTTTTAATTTTAAGACGTGCAGGTTGTTTTTTAAGTTCATAACTTTTCAATTTTTTAGGTAACTCTTCTAATAACTCATCAGTAAGTCCAGTACCGATTTTACAAAAAGTTTCAAAAACGTCTTCATTTTGATTGTACACTGCACATAACAAAGCTCCATAAACTCCACTTCTACGCCCTTTACCATAAAATGCACCAACAATAACTAAATCAAACGTATCAACCATATCTTTAACATACTCTTTTTTCCATTTAATCCAGTTCCAACCTCTCGTACCTGCTTGATAGACAGAATTTTCTGCACGAGATTTCATAATTATTCCTTCATACCCAGAACTTAACATTTTTCTAAAAAATGTATCAATTTCCTTAACATCTTCAGTAATAATTCTTTCAGTTAACTTAATTTCTTCATTTTTGTGAACAATTTTTTCTAGTTGTTCAATACGTTTATAATAAGCAACATCTAACAAAGTTTCTCCGTTAAGATAAAGTAAATCAAACACTTTAAAATTAATTGGAATTTTCTTAACATACTCTTCAACATCATACTTCCTTCTACGTTGCATTAATACTTGAAATGGTAAAGGTTTACCTTCTTTATCAACAGCAATAACTTCTCCTTCAATAATAAACTCACCCTCAGGGATAGATTTTTGAAGATATTCAATCAGATCTGGAAATTGGTTAGTAATATTATCCAACCTTCTTGAAAATAAATTAACTTTTCCATCTTTATCACAATGTGCTTGAATTCTTTCACCGTCATATTTAGCTTCAACAGTTAACTTGCCAGGAATTTTATTACTTACTTCATCCAATTCTTTAACACGTTGTGCCAACATCATTTTAATCGGCCTGCCAACATGTACACCAATCTTTTCAACATCTTCAATTCCTTTATTTGCTAACGTTTCAGCGATAACACCAAGATCTGGACAAATGTTGTAAGCAGTTTCTAAAATTGATTTATTTTTTTTATCATTAGTAAACGCAATCGCTAAAGCGTCCAATACAGTCATATCTCCTACGCCCATTCGTAATGTTCCTAAAGATATTCTAGTAATATATTTTGCACCACTTGCAGAAGATTTTTGAAGCAATGAAGCTAATAATGCTGTTTTTTGATCTTGTGAACCCGTTCCTGTTAATTGAGTAATCTTGTGCAACTTTTCAAACAGTTCTTTTAATTCTAACTTGCCTAAAGGAATAAGCGTTTGCGGTTTTTTCTGCAACACTTTTTCAGCTGTCAAACCTACATCGCCAGTTTCTTGCATAATTATCTTAACTCTTTTTGATTCTACCGCTCCAGCAACAGAGATAGCTTTTAATACAGACTTTTCAGCCATCCCTAAAATTACACTATCATAATCAAAAGATATTTTTCCCAAGGTTAAGTAAGCTATTTTTGCTAAATCATCTTTAGGAACAATTTTAAAAAAATCTGCCAATATTTCCCTCATCGAATTACCTGACGCAGTATTTTCTAACTTTTCATACAATTCTGCTAGTTTTTCAAAGTCCATTTGTGAATAGAACTACCGAGATTATTTAAAGTTTATTAGTATTGAGTCTTGTAAACCAAAGTAAAGGGATAATATGAAACCCTCTTTTTCTTTTGTATTAGCGCCCTGACGAAGTCGAGGCACATTTTACAAAGTAAAATTTAAAGTGCCGTGCCCTAATACAAAGATTATGGAGGGTTTCATAATATCCAAAGTAAACTAAAATTTTATAAATCTTAAAATAAACATAACAATAAAATATAACAATTAAAAAAGAGGTTAATTAAAAATGTCAATCATAGAAAAGGAAGTTAAACCAAAAAAGAAGTACAGAACAGTTATTAAAATTGGGGGAATTGTAATTATAGCAATCATTTTGCTAATAAGTATACTTTTCTTAATAGTTAATTATTCAAACACCGTTGAGGCAAGAATATTAGTAGAAGATGGAACAGTAAAAGTTAATGGAGAACTGGCAGTAGACAAATCATTATTAAAAGAAGGAGACATTATTGAAACTTTTTCAGGATTAGCTACAGTGATTTTGTATGAAAGTATAGTTATCAATCTTGAAGAAGATACAAAAATAACTTTAGAAGAACTTAAAGAAGATCACCCTTTGGTTAACCAAGAACAAGGTACTACTTGGAATAAGTTCACAAAACTTTTTGGTGTTGATGATTATTCAATTAAATCAGGAAACACTTTTGCTTCAGTAAGAGGTACAAGTTTTGAATTTAGTGATGGAAAAGTTTTTACTGGAGAAGGTGAAGTTAAAGTTAAGATTGAAGATAAAGAATTCTCTTTAGTTGCAGGCAGAGTAGCAGAAAAAGTTAAAGAAGAAATTAGAGAACGTGCTGCTAATGAAGAAGAGTTAAGAAAACTAAAACTGCGTAGAGAAAGAGTTCTAAAAAGTTTGATAAAACTACGTGAGTTAGAAATTGAAAAACATCCTAAAATGGTTAAACTTGTTCAAAGTCAAACGGATCTTAGCAAAGAAGATATAATGTTTAAACTAAAAGAAGCTGATGCTGGCAGATATGACATTGAAGAAACATTAAAACAAGCACCAATAAAAACTAGGCCAATAGAAAAAGTGGCAGAGATAACTAAAAAAATAAGAGAATTAACTAGTAACAATAATCGAGAGGAGATTAATAGATAAAGCAATAAATGAAAAAAACTTTTGATTTAAAACATTTAGCACTTTTTGTAGGAATTTCTTTCCTTTTTTTAATTTTAATTTTCAGCGGATCTTTTGGGCATGTTAAAGCAGCATTATCTGATGGATTACATGGAGGAGAACAACCATTAGACAATATTATAATTGTAAAAATCGATGATCAAAGTATTAACGAACTTGGCAGATGGCCTTGGGACAGAGATGTATTCGTACAGATATTAGATAAAGTAAAAGATGCAAAAGTAATTGGGATAGACGTCTCTTTCTTTGAGAAAAGTGATAATGATCAACTATTAGAAAATAAAATTGCCGAGCTAGATAATTTAGTTTTAGCTGCTGAGTTTAATGATAATCAATTGTTTAAACCAATCTTTGACACTGACTATGGTTATGTGAATTTGTATACAGACCCTGATGGAATAACTCGAGGGATCACTAAAGGCTTAACATCCGAAAGTTTACCTTTCTCATTTAAAATTTATCAAAAGTATATTGCTAAAGAAGATGATTATTTGGAACAAACTCATTTAATAAATTTTGTTACAGAACCTGGAATGTTTAATTCAATCAGTGTAATAGAAGTATTAAACAATAATGAAAATGATTTTAAGAATAAAATAGTGTTGATTGGAGCTACCGCCCCCGATTTACATGATAATTATTTTGTGCCAACTTCTAACGGAGTAGCGATGAATGGGGTAGAGATTCATGCTAATGTTTTACAAAACATAATATTAAACAATTTTTTAACAAAACAAAGTAAAGGAAGCGTTTTTGTTATGATATTATTAATAGGTTTTTTAGGAATGTTTTTCATATCTAAATTAAGAATCCATAATTCTTTATTAATTATCATTTCAGCTATAATATTGTATGCATTAACTTTGATATTCGTTTTTGAGAATTTTGAATATGTTTTAGACATCTTTTTCCCAATGATAGGATTAATTGTTTATACATTTGCAGGTACGGGATTAAATTATATTAATGAAAAGAAGCTTAATGCTCATCTTACTAACGCTTTTGGTAAGTACATTAGTAAAGATTTACTTAAAAATATTATTGATCGAAAACACGAACTAAAACTAGGAGGAGCAAAAAGAACAATCACAATATTTTTTAGTGATATTCGAGGATTTACTTCCATCAGTGAGAAATTAAAACCGGAAGAATTAGTACATTTACTTAACGAATATCTTACAGAAATGACTAAAATAATTTTACAATATAAAGGTACTGTAGACAAATTTATTGGAGATGCAGTAATGGCTTTTTGGAACGCTCCGTTAGAAGAAGAGAAACACGCAGAATTAGCTTGCTCTGCTAGTATTGAACAAATTAAAAAACTTAAAGAATTACAAACTAAATGGAAGAAAGAAAATTTACCAGTTATGGAAATTGGGGTAGGAGTACATACAGGAGAAGCAATCATTGGTAATATGGGTAGTGAAGACCGGTTTGATTATACTGCCATGGGAGACACAATAAATTTAGGATCAAGATTAGAAGGATTAACCAAACAGTACGGAGTTTCAATAATCGCTTCCGAAGATACTTACAAATTAGTTAAAAGAAAGTTTAAGTTCAGAAAACTTGATGCAGTTAAAGTTAAAGGTAAAAACATTCCCGTAGTGATTTATCAATTGTGTATTGATTATGATAAAAAGTTTGTTGAAAGTTACCAAAAAGCTTTAGAATTATATTTTAACACGAAATTTGATGAAGCTTTAAAGAAATTTGAAAAATTATTAGAAACAAAAAAAGATGACGTTTCTTGTAAATTGTTTATTGACAGATGTAAAAAATATCTTAAAGTCCCCCCTGACCAAAACTGGGATGGAGCTTTTGTGATGATGAGTAAGTAGGTTCTATTTGCAAATCTTTAAAATTAAGATCATATATTCCTACCAATAGAATACCCTCTCTCGAATGTTTGTCTATTCTTTGTTCATCTCCAGCTTGTTCTGCAACCAAAATTTTTCCAGGATTGTCTGAATCTTCTCCCATGTAAATCATAACATGAGTAGCTAAAAGGTAATTTCTAATCATAGTACCAAATTTATCATAATCACATTTTATAAGACCATTATCATTACTTCTGATATTACTATGGCATGCTTTTCGGGACCATCTTTCAGCAGTTTCAACGGTTGAGGCAAACAATAGATTTCCAGGTTCACCATACTCTATAATTTCTTTTTCTGTTATTCCTCTGGTATTAGTTTTAGCTAAATCTTCTCTACGATTATCGATAACCCAAGCAAACAAATCCCAAGCGTTCATCTTAGGACCAATTATTTGGTTTAGTAGATAATTAGTATTATTACTTTCTTTCTCTCCTGTAAACACTAAACCAATGGCTTGTCTAACAAACCGAGCACAATAATTATCCGGTAACCCTGAAATATCACCATATCTGTCATATAAATATCTAATTCCTGCAACAATATCATTTCCAGTAAGATTATTTAAATTAGGATCCTGTTCAATTAAAGGTTTGTTTGGTTGATATGTTTGTACACTTTGTTCTAAATTCACAGCTTCAGATAAACCGGGAATACCAAATACAGCGACTGAAGCTAAAGTAACAAAACTTCTTTCTAGAAACTTCCTACGGCCAATTAAATGACCTGAATCTAACTTATTTACCATATTAAACGCTCATATTAAGAATCCATTTATAAAACTTTGTATTGTACTTACTCCGAGGTAGTATGATGGAATAAAAAATTATTCTTCGTATTGCTCTACGCAAGGAATTAACTGAAAACCAGCATCATATACTTTATCATTACATGCTGCTCTTCCTACTGCGTCTTCAACTGTAAGTGCTTCAATACCATTAGAATGTGCTTGATATAATCTTTCTGCAGTTTCTGCACAGATTGGGCATCCATCACTTTGAGCCATATTAGATAATTCATCTGGAGACAAAGCACCATCACGATTAGTATCAGTACCTTTGGCCATCAATTCAGGGTAAACGTAACCTTCTCTTCCTTTAACAGAATTACCAAGAACACTCATATTTATATCCACTGCATACTCTTTTCCATCAAGAGAAACGTTGAATCGTTTTGATAAACCAGGACCATCAGAAATTAAATTTCCAGGAATTACATAATCTCCTTTAGATTGTTCCTCTTGAGGTTCTACTACAGCTTGATCAATAGCTGCTTCATAATTTTCTTTTGGAACTTCTTGTGGTTGTGCTACTTGGCGTACTTTTTCATCTAAGCAATCTTTTCCTTCACACATCCTACTACTAGAAACTTGAGAATCAACAACTTCTGGTTCTAAATTATAGCAACCATTTCCATCACAATAAGACATAGTTACAACTTGAGAAGAATTGTCTACATTATCAACGGTATTATCTCCTGCATCTAGAGAATCATTACATACACTACTTTCACATTCAATTGAACGAATACTAGATTCAGAAGAACTTTGTTCACCATTATCGTAGTTTTGTTCAACAGCAGCTTCTTCACTTCCAAACATTCTTCCCCAAACAGTGTTTCCATTTCCATCTTTTAAAACTTCTACTTCTAACTCCACAGGTTCTTCAACACTACTCGGTTGTTCATCAACACTAACATATTCCACATTAGCAATAGGATCTTGTTCAATCCGTTCTTTAAGAGTATTGTAAAAAACATCACGAAGATCTTCTCTTGATAATTCTATTCCATCATCATCAATATTATGAAGAGTTTCTTCAGAATCAACACACACACCTACCATATTATCACATCCTGCTTTATTACCTTGAATGTAACTATCATAATCAAAGATCCCCTCTAAATCAACAGTAAGTAAATCATCATCTTTATCAAAAGAATAATTCCCTAAACTTGTTTTCACGATTAATGAATCTTCTAATACCTCAATTATATGGTTAGTAACTTCTCCTTCTTGTAAAGTAATTCTATAATTACCTAGAGACAAAACGCCATCCACCACATAATCTTCAACATTAAGATTTTTTACTAATTGATCAATTTCAACTCGAGGAGAGAATTCAAAATCATCATTTGAACTTTCTTCTTGAATTTGTTGCTCAAGTCGTTCAACTTCTGCTTGTTCTTGATCATACGCCCTACTTTCAAGAGGAGCTAAAGGTTCTGTCATACTTTCCATTAAAGCTTCAGCACCAAGAGTGTACATACTTTGATCACCGGTTTCAACAACCGGTTTATCAGCAACATGAGATTCTTCTATATCCCAGCTAGGTCTTGGATTACTTCTTTCTACGTGTTCATCAACACGATCTTCTACAACAATTCTTTCCACTTCTGGAACGTGAAATTCAACAATATCAGAAGAACCAAGATTAGAAGGTTGAGGGTTATATCCACCAAGAGGACCATCATTAGAAACATCAAAATCAGTAGCACCAACACCTTCAGGTAAACACTTATACCCATCACCTACTTCGGTGCATGTATCACTATCACATAAACCTTGAACAGGAACTATTTTACCATTATAAACACCTTCACAATCAGCCAAATCAGCTAAATTTAAAGCATGAGTGGATTGATTATCTAATCCAGCAGAAATTTCTTCCTCTTGAGATACGGCAGCAGTAGATGCGCCCCCTAAAATACCTAATAAAGTTAAAGCAGTAACAATTTTTTTGACCATTTTTTAATAATCCTCCAAATGAATATTATTTAAGCTAAAAAATGGAATGAATATATAAATGTTTTGGAGTTTACTTACTTGAGAGTAGTGCAGGCCTGTTTAATTAAATCTGTCACATCCAGATAAATCATGATTATAAGGACAAGTTTTTGTCATAAATTCGTCATAAACTTCTTTTTGATCAGAAGTCATTCTCCATAATTGAGAACCATTTTTATTAAATTCATCAAATAAACCCATGTTTCCATGATCATAAGCCCATTCTAAAACTTCTTCCATTTTTTGAGGTTTTAACATTAACAACATTTTATCTGCTGGAAGACAAATATCTGTATTCTCACCATAAAAAACATCCAAAGCAATCTGGCTCATTCTATCAGCGATATAAGAATCACTCCAATCATAATAATTATTTCCCTCAGAACCCCTTTTTTGAATATCATCACTTCTTATACTTAACAAAAAATCAAGAGGATCTCCACCACCATAACTCAAAGTTTCACTAGTAGAGTTAGGATTTAAATATTTATGTGCTAACAAAATATCATCAACAAATTGGTCAACAAGAGTATAATCTCCTGTATCTTTACTTTCATTGATTTGCTTTCTTAACTCCTCCTCTTTACCTTGTCTCATATTTGACTTACCATAAAAAATATTTAATGCTCCTGCCCTCACCTCTTCAGGCATTTGGTCAAAAAAATGTCTAAAACTTTCGTCTAATTCTTTTTTTTGTTCAGGACTACATTCAACAGTTTTACTAGGTAAGATAGCAGGTAATATATCGTAAAGAAGCATAGCTGGCCGATTTATTTTATAATCTAAATCTTCACTTATACCTTGTCCAGTATTAACTTTAAAAAATAGATCTTGAACAATTTTTCCCATATCTTTACCACTACCACAAGCATTAGAAATTTGCTCGTAAAAATAATCGCCAACATATTTTGGATTAGGTTCAGTTTGCTCAGTTCTTTCTTGAGGAAGATCACCTTCAATTAAATGTTCATCAAGTTGTAACTTATAACTTTCAACAACAGCCGTAATACTTCTTTGTTCTTGAGGAGTGTTATCTATCTCTACTTTTGAAGTAAGATCATTATCATCAAAATCGACTTTATTATCATTACAAGTACCAACACTAAGTGCTGTACCTGCTGCTAGTAAAGCAATAGTCATTGGCACATAACCAATTTTTCCAGTTTGAATATTTATTTCTCTTGGCATTTAATATATCCCTCATTCAAGTGATTTATACTCTTAGAAACAACACTACTTTATAAACTTTTCTACTTATTTGTCACTTAGTAGTTATAACAATTAAGATTGTGAATTAATGAGCAAAATGTTTATAAAGTAACTACTGTTTAATGAATAAATGGTATGTGTATTAAGATCTAGAGACATAGAAGAAGGACGAAAAGTATTGTTAATTTATGAAGGGACATTAGAAGGAGTAGGATTCTGTGGGTATATGTTAAAGAATCCGGCCATAACTTTAGCCCTTGCTCAAGAAGCAAGACCAAGACAAAGAGTTAATATCAGAGATTTTGGTCAAAATGAAAGATATAGAATTGAAGATTATGTTACAATTCCAGGAATGACTCCAGAGATTCGTCAATTAAATGGAAGACACAATGGTGTAAGAGTTGCCTTTGACCCAATCAGTTATGGAGAAATAATACCAAGTAATTCTCGTCATATTGGTGCAGCTGAATTAGATAGTGCATATAGTCGTGTACAAACAGTAGAAGAATTCAAAAGATTAAAAGAGAACATTGAAACAAAAATAGAATTAAGTTTGCAACATAAGAAATTTATAATTTAATCAAATGATAGATTTAACCATGTAAAATCCTTCTAATAAATAACCCAATTTAAGATAATATTCCCTAACACCAATTCCAGAGATAACAATCATTTTTTTCTTACCATTAGAGATAGCAATCTCTTCAGCTTTTGCCATTAACTTTTTACCCCAACCTTTATGTTGTACACTTCCAGAAGAACCAACACCTACGGCCGTACCATAAACATGTAATTCACGTATTAAAGCACTATCTTTAGTTATTTCTTCTCTAAGCATCTCAGAAGGAAATCTCATTCTAACAAAACCAATCAACAAATCATTCTCAATATCTTCAACAGAGATAAAAAACTCTTTACCATTAGATGCATCATACGCTTTAACTTTAATTACAATTTTATCCCAATTAATCTCTTTATTTTTAGGTTCTCTACATCTAATACATCTACATTTAACATTATACTGTTGATGAATATACTGACGTAAATTAGTCATCTCTACACCAGCTGCAATTTGATAAGTAGGAATATCACGTTGTACTCGCATTATCCTACAATATTCAGGAACATTTTCTTTAAATTCAGCAATTAATTTCGCGGCGGAATCAGCATCAAGAGGTTTAAATTTTCCTTCAACAAATTCATCATACAATTTAGTGCCTTTAGTAACCATGCATGGATACAATTTTAACATATCTGGTTTGTAATCAGGATCAGAAAATAACTGTTTCATTCCTGCTAAATCTTTTTTATAATCAACTCCCGGCAAGCCAGGCATATAATGAGCTGCTACTTTAAACCCTAAATCTTTCAAAACCTGGATTGATTTTTTTGCATCTTTTGTTGTATGTCCTCTTTGAATTTTTTCTAAAACTGAATCATAAACAGACTGTATCCCTAACTCTACTCTTGTTGCACCCAATTTTAACATTTGATTTCCATGCTTTAATAATCCATAATCCGGACGAGTTTCAATACATAACGCTACGCACCTAATTTTGGCAATTTCATTTTTCTTTTGTTCTTCTTCTAAAGTACACTCTTTTTTCAATTTCAATAACTTTTTTTGTAATTTGTTTATTCTATCTAAATCACCAATATTATCAGAGGGTAACTCAAAAAAGTCTTTAAACGCTACATAGTTGAACTCATCATTCACAAAAAATAATTCTGAAAAATCGTTCATTGCTTTAAATGCATATTTAACAAACTCTTCTTGATACTCTTCAGGAAATGAAGGAAAAGTACCACCCATTAAAATCAGTTCAACTTTTTCACAATTTTGCCCTAATAAAACGTACTGTTGAAGACGATTAAAAATTTGTAAGTAAGAATCATACTTGTTTCTTATACCCCGCATTGTAGCTGGTTCCTTACCAGTATATGATTGAGGAACCTCGCCAAATTCAGAATTAGGACCACCAGGACACATGATACATTTACCATGCGGACAAGCAAACGGTTTAGTCATTATTGCTACTGGTGCCACTCCAGAAATAGTACGTGTTGGTTTAGTTAACAACTTCTTTTTCAATAATAAATAATTTTCTTCGGAAGCATTGAATAAAATTTGAATATTAGTAGGAATTTCTTTCAAACCATGCTTTAATGATAAGTCTCGTTTCAGTTTAGCTAACTGTTTAGAGTTAAGTTCTTCCTCTTTAAGTACAGTTATCAGTTCTTGGTAAAAGTCCATCCTAGGTTCAATTTAAGAGGAGAATTTATTAAAGTTTGGTAGGAAATTTATGTTTAGTAGTTTAAAATTAGAAAACTTTTTAAAAAATACAATTTTCTTACTACATAATGATTACGCATGGCAAATTTGGAAAAATAGAATATTCTTTACATCCACAAGAACCAGTAACCAAATTAGTGATCCAAGTACATGGATTAAGAGGCGGCAAAGATAGTAAATTTAGAGTTGAATTTGCTAATAAATTATATAAGGAAGGTTATTCGGTATTCAGGATTAATTTTTCTGAGGGAAGTTATGTCTCAACTCCTCATGGAGCACCATTAGGCAAGGTACACTCACAACAAGTTGAGGATTTAGAAACAGTGATGGACCATCTTACAAGTAAATTAAATCCTTCTAGTATTGGTATAATTGGACCATGCACTGGTGCAAATGCTGCTTTAGTCTTAGCTTCAAAAGAGAAATATTATCCCTCAATTGATACCATTATTGCAATAGCTCCCTATGAATGGAGAAGTGTTTGTCCGATAGAAGGAGCTCCTGATGAAAAATATATTGAAATGGTAAGAGAATATTTATCAGAAGAAAGAAGAGCGCGTGGTTTAAAGAAAGTAGGAGTTAATTACACTAACACTTCAATCGTTGATGGGTGGGAACAAGATTTAACTAAAAGAGTTAGTGAAATTCCCATGAGATTACCAATTTTATTCATAAATGGACATCAAGATCCTTTAGTTACTCCTGATATGGTTATACCTTTAGTTAGTGCAAAAAGAGGTTTAATGGCACATCATCAAATTTTAGCAAGAAGTCATGGTTATGCTAATCCTCAAGAGGTAGAAGCCATTAATAGTTTAGCTTTAGATTGGTTTGAAAAATATTTAAAATAAATTAATATTAAAGCACTTTTATTAGTAAATCCTAAATTCACCCGAAATCTTTATAAATCTATCACTAAAATAAGCTAATATGGTTACTAGAATAGGAACAAAACAAAGAAAAACGCGTCATAAGCTTAAACAGTCCGTTAGAACTAGAGGAAAAGTTTCTTTAAGTAGATATTTTCAAGAGTTTGAAGATGGAGATACGGTTAATCTAAAAATTCATCCTGCCGTGCAAAAAGGAAGATTTTTCCCACGATTTCATGGACATACAGGTAAAATCTCAGGTAAGAAAGGCGCTTGTTATCAAGTAACGATTAAAGATGGTGGAAAGGTAAAACAATTATACGTTCACCCAATACATTTAAACAAACACTAAAATGGCTAATCCAAAATTTATTGAACAGGAAAATGTTTCTCTAGGAGACGTTAAAGTTACTCTAGAAAAAATTGAAAAACGTGACGAAGAACTAAATTATCTTTCTAACAAAGCTAAAGAATACTTAGATGCATTTGTAAAACTTGATACTAAACAAAGAGAAGAATTACAAAAAAAATTAGAAGGTTTAGACTTAACACGTTTGAAAGAAGATCATATTACTAAAATTATTGATTTCTTACCAAAAGATATTGAAGAATTAAAAATCGTTCTACAAGCTTACCCATTAAGCATGCCTAAGAAAGATCAAGAAGAAATCGTTAAAGTTGTTAAAGAATTCTAATAATTTTTATATTAAAAACACAATTTTTATTAACTAAAAGAGATTCCACTATTAAAAGGATAGATTTTAATAGATAATGTTACAAGAAAAGAAACCCATGCCTAGGGAAGAGAAGGCAATTGTACTTGATTACCTTGAACACGGTTATCCGTTTGAACAAGGTACAATGAAAACTCCAATAGTGCAAGCGTTAGGATTAAGCCATTTAACTATCCTAGAACTTATTCCTAAAAAGGGAGTACAACTACAACCTCATCAAGAAGTTTACATTGGAGAGGGTAAAAGGGACCAAATTCATCACATTAAAGGCAGAATAGCTACAGAAAAGCTTACCTCTACCGCTAGAAATGAATTACCACACATAATTAAAGGAGTTGTTGATAAAGAAGCAGACAAATTTATTGAATTTTTTAACAAAGCTCAACCATTATCAATGAGGATGCATCAACTAGAATTGATGCCGGGTTTAGGTAAAAAACATATGTGGGAAGTGTTAGAAGCTCGGAAAGCTAAACCTTTTGAAAATTTTGAAGATATGAAAGTAAGAGTTAAATTAATTCCTGATCCTAAAGGGATGGTTGTTAAAAGAATTCTTTCTGAATTAGAAGGCAACGAAAAGTACATGATTTTCGTCAAATAATTATATTTCTTTAAACTAGAAAGCTTTATAAAGTACTCATTTTTCTAATAAAAACATGGCAAAACTAAGAAAGTTCGTAGCATATCAAAAACTAGAACGACCTTATACACGTATTAGTAAGTATACTAAAAAGAATTATGTACGTGGCGGTTTTCCACACATGAAAGTTATCAAGTTTGATATGGGCGATCCTAAGAAAGAATATGATGCAGTTGTTAGATTAAACACTAAGAGAAGTATGAACATTCGCCATAATGCAATTGAATCAGCAAGAATGACTTCTAACAGAGTATTAGAAAGAAATTTAGGTAAAGAATATCATTTAAAAATTAAAATATATCCATTTCACGTTCTTAGAGAAAATCCTTTAGCAAGTGGTGCAGGGGCAGACCGTATGAGTACAGGTATGAAGAAATCTTACGGAAAATCTATTGGTTGTGCTGCTAGAGTTAAAGAAGGACAAACTTTAATGGAAGTAAGACTTAACAAAGATAATATCAAGTTAGGTAAACAAGCTTTAGATAGAGCAGCAAAGAAATTCCCATGTTCTTGTAAAATTGTTGCACAATAAAAATTAAACTTTCTCTTTTTTCAATTCATTCCTAATCCTAACAATATCTTTCTCAATACGTTGTAATTCACTCATTGGCAAAGGATTATTACCACTAATTTTTTTAGAGATTCTAATAACATCAGCAACAGCTTTCTTCTCTGCATCAGTTAACGGTCGAGGACCTTTCTTCTTACGGAAAAATTTCTGTAAAAATACTTTAGGTTTACTATCACTAATACCTAATAAATGAGATATATTCCTTAACTCTTTCTTAAGATTCTTTTTCTCTAATGAAGAAGTACTATAATTAGTTGACATATCATCCATAGTTCTTTTCACCATAAATCTCTTAGGTAAAACTCTATCAACATTATTAAGCTCGTTTTCAAGATCTTTTAACTCATCTCTTAACTTAGCATTTTCTTTAGACTCATTAAGTATAGTAATCTGATCTTTCATCATTACACCTCTAATAAATGAAGGAACATCTCTATGTGGTAAAGAAGTTAATTTTCTTATTTTTCCATTTTTAGGAACATCTAAATTATTTAAAGCATTATTAACTTGATCTAATTGTTGATCAAGAGGTACACGTTTTTTCCAACCTGCTTGGTGAACTTTTATTTGAGGTTCAACTGGTTGAGGCACAACACCATTACTTAACAAAGCTTTTCTTTTCTTTCGCTTAATTGTTTGATGTAAGTAATGAACCACTAAAACTAATAATATCAAAACTACAATTATTAGCCACAACAAAGATAAATCTTTAACAATAGTAAACAAACTTTCATACCATGCTTTACCAGTAGCATAATTATTTCCTCCATTTTCAACTAATTCTTCCGATTCAATTATTGAAGACCCAGATAGACATTCACCATCATTACAACCATTATCACATTCTTTCTGTAATCTTTCTTTATTTTCAGAATTGCAAGAAGCTTCTACAGTTGAAGGATTTAAACAATTATTTACTTGATATTCTTGATACACATTATTATCATGACAATAATTGTTAATAATTTCAGTACCACCACAATCTTGATCATTCTTGCAAGCTATGTTAATACAAACATTATTTGTACAAATTTGGTCATCATTACAATCATCTTCATTAGAACAGCCTGAGGAAGAACCACCACTACTACTAGAACTACCTGAAGAAGAGGAAGAACTAGGAGGATCGACGGGAGCAGTATAATCTAAAACTATTGTTCTATTACTAGTAGCAAAAGCTGACTGAGACGCATTATCATAAGTCAAACAATTCCAAGTATAATCTCCAGTTGATAATTCTAAAGTCCAATTACTACTATTAGAAGTACTTGTAATGTTAACAGTTTGATTAAAAACAAAAGAAGTATTTTCATTATTCGTTAAGTATAACGATAAATTTACTAACTGATTGTCATCATTAGCACTACAATTAAAAGTAATGTTTAGCACTGCAGCACTATCATTACTATACCCTGCTGCAGGAGTATTAAGAGTAACATTAGGAAATAAATCCGAAGAGCCAGCGGCAGCAAAACTACTAAATGAAGAAGTGTTAAACTTTAATTCTCCAGTACCATAATTATAATTTAATATTTGACAAGAAGTGCCATTACAATCTGCACCAGCAGCAACAACTTCAGCACTAGATGTGTTATAAGTACCAACCCGAAGAAGTTGAGTTACTGAACTTAATGATAATCCTTTCAAAGTTAAATTAGCAGTAGTGTTTAAATTTTCTACTGCACTACTATTTAATGCAACGACATTTTCTCCAATAAAAAGATTAGTACCATGAGCAATACCTAAATCAATAGTAATGTTAGATAAATTGTTCCAACTAATTTCACCATAAGAATTATTATAAATAATATGATTAGCATAATCATTTCCTGTATAATCCAAAATTGCATCACTGGATACTCCTGAAAAATTAATATTAACAAAAGTATTGTTTTGGCAGGCTCGTACTAAATGAACTGCCCCATAAATTGAATCACCTAAAGTACTATTAGTAAAAGTACTATCATTAACTGCTTCAAGATAAAATCCAGACATTAGACTATTTGTATTAACATTATTAATGTGTATATCTCTTGAATAAGCTACAGTTACATAATCACTACCAACATCAATATTATTTAAAGTAATATTTTCACTATTAGCAACTATTATTGATGAACTCTCGTTGCCATCTAAAATCAAATTTTCCTGATTATTAAGATAAATTATTGGTTTACTATCAATAAAATTAGTTTGGTCAATTTCATGATCATAATTTGAAGATTCATAAGAAGGATTATTAACGCTACTAAAAATAATCATAGTGATAGGATTACCAGTAAAATTATTGTAAGACATAGAAATGTTTGTGCTTTTCGATACCATCATACCACAAGTGACACTATTATTGAGTGTATTGTTGTTAAAGATATTGTGAGATGAGTTACTTAAATCGAGTGTACAAGAATTCCCTCCATTTAAATTGTTAAAGAGAGTATTATTCACCACAGAATTGTAACCCTCATCTCTTAACCCTAACCCTACGTTAGCATTAGCATAAATAAGATTATTAGCAATATAATTATTACTTGAATCATCTAATTGTATTCCTGAATTACTCGTACCTTTATTATCAGAAACATCATTATTAGTAATATTATTATAATTACTATATTCAATACCAATACCATGCAAGGAATTATTGTAAACAGTATTATTATGAACAACACTATAGTTAAATAGATTAAGATCTAAACCATCTCCCGTATTCAAATAGATCTCATTAAAACTGATATTAAAATGAGTTCCACTAACTACATTTATTCCATCTCCAGAATTGTCATGGATTGAATTCTCAAAGATAGTTAGATTATCTGAAAAAGTATTTATCAAGATTCCTCCACCATTCTCAGAGATTAAATTTCCCATAAAGATGCTATCATTACCATAATGAGTGATACCATAACTAGTACTATTAGCTATAATATTATAACTGAAATTTAATCCTTTTGAAAAAGATGAAATCCCAGAAGTAAAGTTAATAATAGATAAATTGACTATACTACAGTTTTCTTGGTTATTAATTATTATGGCAGCACCGCCTGTTTGATCTCCAGTTATGTTAAAGCCCATCCCGTTCAAAGTAACATTAACTGCATCAATATTATAACAATTACCGTTAGCAGTCGCACTTCCGTTTAAACAATAAATATTATTAGCTACCCAACCGCTAGTTTTACAATCAGTTAAATTAAAATCACAATTAGAATAATCAATATCTTGGATAGTTAATTCATTTACCCCAACACTTGCACCAGTAAGAGTATTATCATTTCCTGAGAACAAAAATATAGAGAAAGCAATCGCTATGGATAAAAACATAAATAAATATTCTATCTTTTCAATTTTCTTTTTCATAACTTACTCACCACTTTTTCATAAGCCAATAACAATTGCCTAATATCTTTTACTTTTAATGAATAATATTTATGTTTGAAATCTTTAATAGTTTTTTTGTCTAACAAATCAGCGCCTCTAGCTACAATTGCTTCTTTTGTTTCTCTTTTTTCAATTCATTCCTAATCCTAACAATATCTTTCTCAATACGTTGTAGTTCACTCATTGGCAAAGGATTATTACCACTAATTTTTTTAGAGATTCTAATAACATCATCAACAGCTTTCTTCTCTGCATCAGTTAACGGACGAGGACCTTTCTTTTTATGGAAAAACTTCTGTAAAAATACTTTAGGTTTACTATCACTAATACCCAACAAGTGAGATATATCTCTTAACTCTTTCTTAAGATTCTTTTTCTCTAATGAAGAAGTACTATAATTAGTCGACATATCATCCATAGTTCTTTTCACCATAACCTTCTTAGGTAAAACTCTATCAACATTATTAAGCTCGTTTTCAAGATCTTTTAACTCATCTCTTAACTTAGCATTTTCTTTAGACTCATTAAGTATAGTAATCTGATCTTTCATCATTACACCTCTAATAAATGAAGGAACATCTCTATGTGGTAAAGAAGTTAATTTTCTTATTTTTCCATTTTTAGGAACATCTAAATTATTTAAAGCATTATTAACTTGATCTAATTGTTGATCAAGAGGTACACGTTTTTTCCAACCTGCTTGGTGAACTTTTATTTGAGGTTCAACTGGTTGAGGCACAACACCATTACTTAACAAAGCTTTTCTTTTCTTTCGCTTAATTGTTTGATGTAAGTAATGAACCACTAAAACTAATAATATCAAAACTACAATTATTAGCCACAACAAAGATAAATCTTTAACAATAGTAAACAAACTTTCATACCCTGCTTTACCAGTAGCATAATTATTTTCTCCATTTTCAACTAATTCTTCTGATTCAATTATTGAAGATCCAGATAGACATTCACCACCATTACAACCATTACTACATTCTTTCTGTAATCGTTCTTTATTTTCAGTACTGCAAGAAGCTTCCACAGTTGAAGAATTTAAACAATTATTTACTTGATATTCACGGTAAACACTATTATCAACACAATAATTATCTTTAATCATTTCTGTGCCACCACAGTCTTGATCGTTTTTACAGGCTACATCAACACAAACATTATTTTTACAAATCTGGTCATCATTACAATCGTCATTATCAGCACAACCTGAAGAAGAACCACCACTACTACTAGAACCGCCTGAAGAGGATGAAGAAGAACTACTTCCAGGATCGACGGGAGCAGTATAATCTAAAACTATTGTTCTATTACTAACGGCGAAAGCTGATTGAGAAGCATTATCATAAGTCAAACAGTTCCAAGTATAATCTCCAGTTGATAATTCTAAAGTCCAATTACTACTATTAGAAGTACCGGTAATGTTAACAGTTTGATTAAAAGCAAAAGAAGTATTTTCATCATTCGTTAAATATAATGATAAATTTACTAACTGATTATCATCATCAGCACTGCAATTAAAAGTAATGTTTAACACTGCAGCACTATCATTACTATATCCTGCTGCAGGAGTATTAAGAGTAACGTTAGGAAATTGATCTGAAGAACCTGCAGCAGTAAAACTACTAAATGAAGAAGTGTTAAATATTAATTCTCCACTACTAGAATTGTAATTTAATATTAAACAAGAAGTACCGTTACAATTCGTACCATCAGCAACAACTTCAGCACTAGAGGTGTTATAGGTATCAACTTTCAATATTTGAATCACTGAACTTAATGATAATCCTTTCAAAGTTAAATTAGCAGTAGAGTTAAGAGTATTATGTGCAGAACTGTTTAAAGCAACAATATTATCTCCAATAAAAAGATTAGTACCATGTCCTAACACAGAACTGACAGTACTATTATCAAGATCATCCCATTTAATTTCACCATAAGAATTATTATATATCAAAGTATTGGGATTATTTGTGGGATTTAAATCATTAATTGCATTAGCATCAGTAAAATTATTATTCAAAAAAGTATTGTTATAAACTTCTTGAATCATATAAATTTGTCCATAAGTCGAACCACCATAAAAAGTATTATTATCAATCAAATTATCACTACAATTCTCTAATTGTAAAGATAAAGTACTATGATTCACAAAATTGTTACTGATTGTTGAGTTAGAAGTATATGCAATAGTCAATGGATCATCACCATTTAAATTAATATTGTTAATGGTAACATTATCAGCATATGCAACTGTTAAATGTCCAGTTTCATTTCCATTAATCACTAAATTACTTACATTATAATAAAACAAAACAGGCTTACCGTTAACAGTATTGGTATTATCAATAATATGATCATAAAAAGTAACAGAAAAATTATCACTATCCAAAAAAGATAATCCTATTGAAGGATTAGTCAGATTATTTCCAGAAAGATAAAGCCCATTAGAAGAAGAGAGGTAAAAATCTACGAAAGTATTTGAATAAGCAGTATTGTTAGTGATATTACTATCACTTACTTCATTAAAGTTAATTCCAAAAAGACCATTCCCACTAATAGTATTATTATCAATAATAATTCTTTCAGCATCCTGGTTGACACGAATGCCTCTACGAACATTATTGTGAACTTGATTATTAACCATTCTTGTTTCAACGTCACCATTAATAGTGAGTCCAGAATCATAAGTCAGATCATTACTATCATCACTATTTCCATTATTATTGAAAATACTATTAGTTATCAACACATCACCAGTATTAGTACCAGTTTTAATACCACTATCAAGATTACCAGAACAATTGCTATTATTAACAGTTATATTATTAGAGTTAATTAATGAAATTCCATATGTAAAGTTGCTAATTGTAAAATTATTAAAAGTAATATTACTATGGCTGTTCATAGAGATCCCTGATCCAGAACCATTTCCAGTGATATTAAATCCATTGCCTTCAAACACTAAATCATCAACAGTAATTACAATACAATTTCCAGAAGCATTAATACTTTGGTTCAAACAGTAAGTACTTCCAGTAGTCCATAAACCGGATTTACAATCACTTAAATTAAAATCACAATTAGAATAATCAATTTCAGAAATAGTTAATTCATTTACCCCAACACTTGCACCAGTAAGTGTATTATCATTTCCTGAGAACAAAAATATAGAAAAAGCGATCGCTATGGATAAAAACAGGAATAGATATTCTATCTTCTCTATTTTCTTTTTCATAACTTACTCACCACTTTTTCATAAGCTAACAATAATTGCTTGATATCTTTTACTCTTAACGAATAATATTTGTAAGGAAATTCAATTTTAACATTAAGAAAACCTAAATCATATAACATTTTTAAATGTCTTGAAGCCAAAGAAACTGACATTTTAGTAATTTCAGCAATTTCTTTAACTGTTCTCTCTTTATCTGTTAACAAATTAAGAATTCGTCTTCTAGAACTAGCACTAATCGCTCTAGCTAACTTCTCCTCTTTTTCATTCATCGTAGTTAAGAATAATCTTTTCCTTTTTAAAGTTTACTAATTGAGTAGTTTCACAACTATGAAACTATAACCTAAAAAAATTAAATTAACTTAGCCAATTGATCTTTAATTTCTTTCAAAGAATAATGTTTATGTTTAAAATCTTTAATAGTTTTTTTGTCTAACAAATCTTGTTTACTTAAATATACAAAAACTTTCTTTTTCTTTCCTAGTTTTTTGTACAATTGTTCTTGTTTTTCAAGTTCATAACCACCAGTTTCACTTAAATCAAAGACATAAATTACCACATCAGCTAAATCTTCCATTACTATTTCTGCTTGAAATTCGATATCGTTCAATTTATTTTCCCTTGCTAACGTTCCAGGAACATCTAAAACTTGCACTTTTTCATCTTTAATCTCAAGATATCCAGCATTAATTGATCTGGTGGTAAAAGCATAACTGTTAACCTCTGCTTTTGTTCCAGTAAGTTTGTTCAATAAGGTAGTTTTTCCAACGTTAGGAAACCCATAGATACAAATTGTAAACATTTCTTTAATATCCGGATAAGTACGCATTACTTTACGACATTGTTCTAAATAAATTAAGTTTGAATCAATTTGTTTTAAACATGAAGATAATCTTCCATAAAACTGTTTAGAAAGCTCTTTAATGTCGGCCTTATCTTTAGATTTAATTATCTTCCTCACATATTCTTTCTGAAAATGTGATACTTTTTTACTTGCCCAATTAATAGCTCCCAATGATTTTTTAAATTCGGAAAAATCTAGTGTTAACCTCATTAGTTTAATATAGAATTCTGGCAAAACAGTAGTATCAGGAAAATTTTTCATCATTTTATCAAGCCTAGTGTAAATTACGTGCTTAATAACATCTAACTTTAACGCTTCTTTCTGTCTAATTATCTGTAACCAGTTCCCTTTAAGCTTTTTAGCCTTACCTTTCTCTCTAGCTTTACGAAAAGCTATGTCTAGGATAGAGGTACTTGTTTCCACGGGAGCAATTTTTTGAAAGTTCATTTTTAGTTTACGATAAATGAACGTTAAAAAGATATAAATCTTTTTTATAAGTTCATAGTTTAGAACAAATTGTTATTCAGTTTTAAAACTTTGCTGAAAAAGAGATAATAATAGAAATAAAACCTAAATCTTCAAACTAGTCACTTTACTGATATTATGCTCGTTCATACTTATTCCAAACAAAGCATCTGCTTCAGAGATAATAGAATCATTGTGTGAAATCATGATATACTGAGCATTATCTGAATAACTTCTAACCAATTTCGATAAAGTTTCGGAATTATGTTTATCTAAAGCAGCATCAACCTCATCCAAGATATAGAAAGTTGAAGGTTGATATTCTTGGATAGCGAAAATAAACGATAAAGCAGTCAAAGTTTTTTCTCCACCAGACAAAGATTTAATGTCCATGAACCGTTTACCTGAAATTTTAACTTTAACACTTAAACCATCTTCAAAAGGATTAGTAGGATTATTTAATTGTAAGTAAGCTTTACCTTTCTTAAACAAGCTGGAGAAGATACGTTGAAAATTATTACTAACTTGAGTAAACGTTTTCATGAAATGATCTTTCTTTTTAGTTTCAATTTCGTTCATTAACGTTAACACTTCAGTTTTTTCTTTATCTAGACTGTCTTTTTTACCCATTAAATTGTTATATTCAGTTTCAACTTCATCATAAACTTCTAAAGCTTTCATATTAACAGCAGACATCTGTGCTAACATAACTTCAAAACGGTTAATTTCCTGTTTCAAATCTTCAACAGATTTATTTTTAAACAATTCTATGTCCTTATATCTAGAAAATTCTTCTTCTAACGATGCCAACCGAGCTTTAATCTCAGCATTTTTTAAAGAAAGCATGTTCAACTCTCGTTCATTACCCCTGCTCTTATCACGCAAAGATTCAATCTCATTTTCAGACTTATTAACTTCATTATTAAGTTTTTCACGTTGGTTAAACAATTGATGATATTTTGAATAAAAATCTTTACTAGCTTTTTCCTTTTCTTTTAATCCAGCTTCGTTGTTCTTAATTTTATCGTCAAGTTGTTTAATTTCTTCATTAAACTGTTTAGTTTCTTTTTCATGCTGTTTTAAGATTTCTGAAATCTTTTCTCGTTCAGGAGCAATCATTTGTTCAATTTGTAAAGAAATATTTTTTAATTCTGATTCTAATTTTAAAACATCTTCTCTAGTTGTTTGTTTAGACTCTTCATAAGCACTAAGTTGTGCTAATAATCGTGGATTTCTTAGTTGACTAATTTGTGAACGTAACATTTGTTTCTTAGATTTAAGTGTAGCCAAATCACGGTTAATCACGTTAATTTCTCTTTGAACATTATTAAGTTCAGTATCAACTTCTTTAAGTTTATTTTCTAATTCTTTTTTAGAACTGTTAGCAACATCTAAATCATTATCATCAAGATGTAAAGTTTTTTCTAACTTGATAACATCAGCTTCTAGCTCAGATCGTAAGTTACGTAATGAAGAAATTTCTGCTTCATTAGCAGCACGTTTTGTTTCAACATTAGAGATTATACCTTGATGTTCAGCCAACTCACTTTCAACTCTTTCTAACGCTTCTAAAGAATCTTTCTCTTTAAACCCTAGCGATGATTTTTTAAAGTTAAATCCTCCACGCATTACTCCGGAAGATTCAGCAATAGAACCGTCTAAAGCAGCCATTTTAACTTTTCCAATACCTACTTTTCTAGCCGTATCCAAATCTTCAACAATTAGAGAATTACCAAAAACGTAGGAAAATGCTTTTTGATACTGTGATTTAAAAGAGATTAAATTTAATGCAAAATCATGTACGCCATTACTATTTAACAATTTTTTATTTTCAGAATTGATTTCTTGATACCTAATTTTGTTTAAAGGAATGAATGAAGCAGAACCAAGCTTATTACTTTTTAGATATTTAATACAATCAGCAGCGATTTTATCATTATCAACCACCAAATGTTGCATCCTTCCACCAGCAACAGATTCTAATGCAGAAGCATACTTCTTCTTAACTTGTCCCAATTCTGAAATTGTACCATGAACACCAGAAAACTGTCTTTTATTGTTTAAAATGCTAGATAAAGCTCTATTACTGGACAATCCTGCTTGTAAAGTCATTGTTTTGGCATTCAGTTGTGCCTGTTTTTCTTGTAATTCTGTATTTTTTTTACGAGCATTAGCTAGTTGTGACGCAAAACTACTATCGTCCTCAAGACACTTGTTTAATCTTAAAGTAGAATGTTTGAAATCTGATTTTTTATTTTGTAATTCTTTAACTTGTTCTTTATTTTGTTGTTCAACTTCCCTAACTTTTTTAACCCTTTCACTTAACGTTTCTAGTTGATACTCCACTTTATCTTTTTCACGTAATAACTCTTGTTGTTTTTGTCGAGAAAGTTGTACCTCTTCTTGTTTTTCTTCAATAAACTTATCTTTTTCTTCAACTTCAGATTCCATCTCGTTAGAAGATTCAATATTATTCTTTTTTTTGAACTGAGAGATATTTTTTTCTAATTCTTCCAATTCTCTCTTTTTTAATTTTATTTGCTGTTCCGTATCTTTTTTATTTTTTAATTGTGAAGAGGATTTTTGTTCTAAATCCTTAATTTCTTCATTAAACTGATCTTTTCTTAACTCAATCTTATTAATTTCATCTTTAAGGGTTGAAGTTCTAGTTTTATCTTTAGCTAAATTAACTTTTAACTCTTCAATTTCACGATGAACTTTTAACTGTTCTTTTTCGCCTTTCTTCTCAACTTCTTTGTTAATATCGTTTATCGCGTTACGTTTTTGTTCAATTTTTTCTTTCAACTGTGAAACACTTTTATCAGCAGTACCAATTTTTTTCTCAAACTTAGCAATTTCTGAGTCATATTTATCTTTAAATTTTTGTTTATCGGTGATTTGTGAATGTAAATAAGTAGCTTTATTAGAATCAATTTTATCTTTTAACTCTTTAAATTTAAGCGCTTGATCACGATCTTTTTTCAATTCTCTCAAATGAACTTTACGTTCTTTTAAAATCAATAAAGCATCGTTAAGTTTACTTTCAACTTTGTTCAGTTCAAGTAAAGCTTTATGTTTTCTTTCTTCATAAACAGACACATCACTGATTTGTTCGATAACTTTTCTTCGATCTAAGGGAGATTGATCCACAAATTTCATAATGTCTCCTTGTAAAATGATATTATACCCTTCAGGATTAATTTTAGCTGCAGACAACATTTCCAATACGTCTGTACGTGTATGTTTTTTTCCATTAATTCGATAAACACTTCCACCTTTTTTGGTAAGGGTACGATTAATCACAACATCTTTAGAATCTATTGGAAAAACTTTCTGTTTATTACAAAAACTGATTTCTACTGAAGCATTAGCAGAAGGTTGTTTCTTTTTTCCACCATTAAATATTAAATTGGCAGCTTTCTCTGCCCGCATAGACTTAGCTGAGATTCTTCCCAGAACAAAACATAAAGCATCTCCTAAATTACTTTTACCACTTCCGTTAGGGCCCAAAATACAATTAAATTTTTGTTCAAACGGTACCTCAGTTTTATGTGCAAAACTTTTGAACCCGTGTAAAGTAACCCGATTAATTTTAGTCATTATTTCTGCCTCTTTGTTACATATAAGAGTTTACTTTTCGTTTATAAAGGTTACTATTTTCCAGTATACTTTAACCATACTAAAAACAGCAGGTAGACGATTATCTATCCCCCCTAAACACACTCAAACTAACAACATCTGTAAAATGTTATATAAATAACCAGTAAAAATTATTGCTAAAGTAACTACTAAAAAGAATATCAAGATCAATTTCAACTTCATTGCCCTTCTTAGAATAATTGCTTCTGGTAAACTTAAAGCTGCTGTTGCCATCATAAACGCTAGAGCCGTTCCTAAAGGTACTCCTTTTTCAAACAAAACTACTGCGATTGGTACGATTGCTGCACAACTCCCATACATTGGAACTCCCAAAATTACTGCTAACGGAACAGCTAATACTCCCCCACTATTTATCAAAGATTGAATAAACTCAGCAGGCACATAATTATGAATCGAAGCAGCAATCCCAACACCAACAATTACCCAAATCCATATCTTTTTTATTATTGAAATTGATTCGCTATAACCAAAAATGATTCTTTCTCTTAACATATCATATTTAACTTCTTGTACTTTGTTTTTGGAAGAAATTAAATCTTTGACCAGATATTTTTCTAAGTTTAATTTTCCTAAAATGTAACCGGCAACGACACCAATAAAGATTCCACTAACCACGTACGCAAGAGTAATTTTCCAACCAAAAAATCCTAACATTAGTACTACTAAATATTCATTAACTAACGGAGAAGTAATTAAAAAAGAGAATGCTACTCCTAAAGGCACTCCAGCTTCCAAAAATCCAATAAAGATAGGTATAGAAGAACATGAACAGAATGGAGTTATTGCTCCAAATGAAGAAGATACCAGATTATTTAATCCATACTTTCCTTTTCCAATCAATTTTTTAATTTTATGTTGAGGTAAATAAGTTCTCAAAAACCCCATTACAAAAACCATTAAAAATAGTAGTAAAATTATTTTAATCGAATCGGATAGAAAAAAATGTAAAGATTCAACCCATTTTAACTCAGAATCTAATTTAATTAAAGAATACAAAAACCAACCAACAATCTCTTCTAACATTTCTTATTTTTTGAATCTTCGCAACAGCAACATTTTTTTTGTTTAGATTTGTTCTCAAGTTTTCCATCAAGTTTGTCTAATAATCTTCCAAAAAAACTTTTATTTTTTTTAACCATTTTTTAATCCTCCAGAAAATAAATTAAATAAATACTTCTGTTTAAGAAGTAAACCAACCTTTAAAATCGTCCCACCAAGATTCTTCTTTAATTGGTTGAGTTTTTTTAGCTATCGGCTCAGGGATGAATGGTTCAGGTTCAGGAACAACAATCTTTTTAGGCTGTTGAACTTCCTTTTCTATAACTTTAGGTGTTTCTTTCAATTCCCCTATCAAAAATTCTCCCATCCCTCCAATACTTTGATAATAAGTATGAGTTTCATCTTTTCTAATAAACTCTAAGCCAAGTTCTTTCCCATCTTGATATAATTGGGGAACGGTGATTTTCAATTCACTTAACTTTTCATTATTAAGTTTAAAATCTATCTCAACATTGCCAATTTTATCTTCATCTGAAGAAGAAATTACAAACCTAGAATAAAAAATTCCCTCAATATCCAAATCGTTCACATCAAGTTCTTCAGTAACAACTTTATCATTTTTAGTAGCATCAATAAAGTTGATTTTAATACTGTTAACGCCATTAATTTTTGTATTTAGAGGTACAACACCACCCTCTTTTCCAAGATTAACAACTTGAACAGATTTTCCAGTTAAATCACTATAATTATTGAAATTGACAACAATTACTGATAATGAGAATGCAAAAACCAAAACTAAAACGATCCAGAAAGATTTGTTTTGCACTTTTTTCTTAGTAAAATTAAACTGATTTCCTTTCTCCATCTTTTTAACCATTATTAATAACAAATTAAAGAGATATATAAATTTAACTATTTAGTAAACAGTAGAACATTTTATATAAGATGTAGGTTAATTAATCAATGATGATATTGGTGACAAACGAAGAGGATGAGCCTCCCCTCAGTTCTAGAAGAGATAGTGATAAAAACATCAAGAAAAAAGTTAAAACGATAGAAAAAGAAACCAAAGAATCAGTAGACAAAATTGAAAATAATACCCTCTTAGTTGCTTCTCCTGAAGAAACCATCGAACATATAGTTGAGGAAGGCGACAATACAAAAACAATTGAAAAAAAAGGTTGTGAAGAAAAGCATAAATTCTATCAACAAGAATCAGCTACTATAGATTATCCCTCCGATAACGAAGAAGAGGTAAATAAAGAAAATAGTTTTAAAGTAATTGAAGCAGTTACCTGGTATAATAAAGATACAATAAATTATGTCACTCAATCACAAATAGATGCCTGGTTTGATGGCAAGAACGAATTTCGTAACGACGATCCTTTAGATAGGCCCATTGCGGGAGGAGATGGCAGTAAGGCTTGGTGGTTCAAGTTCAGATATAAATCAATGAAGTATATTTCTAATTAAGAAAAATGTGGGGCCAGCGGGACTTTCACCAAGTTATTAGCTTGTATTTGAACCCGCAACACCTAGATTTCAATTACGATAGTCCATTACTGGATTTTTCGTATCTTCAGTCTAGTGCTCTTTTCTGCACTCAAGCGAGTGTCCCAGATTGAGCTATGGCCCCATTAGGATTATCATAAGAAGTGTTCTATTTATAAAGTTTTTTAGATTTAAGGATTAATTGCAATCTAGAAGAGATTAATCTCTCTGTTACTACCGCAAAGTTTATAAAAACTCTGGAGAGGGAGAAATCATGACAGATGAACTTTTTGTGAGATTTGATCCAGAATTAAATTTATACATCTTGGAAGATTCAATTTCAAAATATGAACTAAGATATGATACAACAAAAAAAGAAAATGAATGGTCCGAACTATTATTTACTATCCCCTATTATGGAGATATCACTATGAATGAGACAAGACAACCAATAACCGGTTTTGATTTAAGTGAAATGCCAAACGGATTTCAAGAAGAGGTGGGGGCTACAGACCATGTTGTAGAAGTTGGATGCGGCCTAGGAGAATTTATTCATTATTTAAGCAAAAGAGAAAATGCTCCCCCAAGTATAGCTATTGATCTAGCAGATTATAACATTCTAGAGAAAATGTTAAATTATGCATCTGAGTTAGAAAATTTCCAACCAGTTATTAATAGAATAACGGTATTTCAAAATAGAATAACCGAATTAAAAACAAATAGTAAAATCAGATTTCTAAATATGCCTCTTAGTCAAGTATTAGAACAGCATCCTGAAATGATTAACAGTGCTGACATTGTTATTGATCATGGAGGAGCAATTTTTTATCCACACAATGAACCAAAAGATGTAGGAGAAGGATTAAAACAAAATAGCAGACCTTACCAAACAATAATTGAATTAGAAAAAAAACTACTTAAACTTACAGGAAAAATATTATCAGTGGATGGAAATAACATCACACATTACTAAATTAGCCAAATTCAAATTCTGATTCATCTATCACACCAATGTATTTCTCATAATTTGCATTGCAAACAAATTAAATAATAACATTACGACACCTGCAATAAAACAATATAACAAAGTACTGTTAATCATATTCTTACCTAATGCGTACCTCTCACCCAACTTATCAGCACCATTCTCTATACCACTACTTAATATCGTTAAAATGTAAACTATTTGCACCACATAAATACCCACAATAACTTGAAAATGGAACGTAGGTATACCTATACCAAATATTGACAACATGTCTCCCCAACCACCAACAGAGTCCGTACCACCTTTAGCAGCAAAAGAAGTAAGCTGGGCACTTAACCTGGTTAAAATAGTTGAAATCATTGAAGTAATTCCAATAACTATTCCAGCAATAGCCGGTGTTAAAAATTTTGTCTGAGCTTTCATTGAAGAGATTATGTCCGACATTAAATCTTTCAAACGTTCTTCAACACGATGAATTTCTTTAATATACCTTGACATTGACAATAATGCTTGTGCAGCTATTCTTGGACCTTTCTTAACACTTTCAATCAAAACTTTCATTGAAGATTCAATAACTTTGGAAGGAAAACTTACTACCGCTCCAACTTTTGGATCAAACACTGATTGTTCTAACCCCATACCCAGTTTAGTCATGTTTCTTTCAGCAAGATTAAAAAAATCACCAGAAGTTGACCCTTTCATATTTGCAGCAACTTTTGCGAAAGCTATCTCTGCAGGGATTCCATCTCCTAACCGGTTACCTAACTGAAACATTGCTGAAGAAAACTCTTCTTCCAATTCTTTAGTTTTTTTACGGATTTTAATAACATTCTTAGACCTGAGCGCAAAAAATATTCCTGCAGAAAGTCCAACTCCGGCCGTAACTAGTAAAGATAACAATGATGCACCAATCCCAAACGGTCCAACCCGATCAGCCGTTTCACAATTGGGCCTACTAGGCGGACAGACATATTCCATTAATTTAAACTTTCCTTCAGAATCTTTAATCTCAAACTCAGGACTAAATTTGTGCAAAAGTAATGGACTAATTCCAATAACCATTAACACTATAAAAATCATTAAGCCAAAATATAATGGGTTTACACTAAAAACTAATTTTTTACCCAAAGGAATGTTAACATTCTTGAACCGTTTGAAAGCTTTCTTTTTTCCAATATCCGTAGCACCATACCCAGCAGGACGTCTAGAAAGTATTGTTCTTCCCAGATAATAAACACCTATAGGTAAACTAATATTATATAATACAGAAATATAAATCATCGTGGTTAAAGGATTTGAATCTTCACCACCGCCCATAAAACTTACTACCAACGGTAAGATGACTAATCCTAAAATAGGCAGGATTACTCCTAACATGTGCAACATTGTCATTGGAGATTTTAAAGAATGTGCATAATGTAACATGTTCTCATACGTTCCGTTCAAGATTACGTCCAAAGATTTGTCTAACATAGCCAATCTTCTTTCTTCTGCACCTTCAAATAAAGATGATTCAATTAAATAAAACGCTTCAACAAACTCTTTATCCCATTCTTTCCATTGTTCTAAATAGGAGTTAGCAGAATCACGAATAGTACTATAAGTTCCAGATTCAACGTCCCATAAAATTTTTCTAAAATCTAATGATAACGGTGCATCTAAATGATCAGAAGCAAACTCTATCGCTCGTTCCAAATTTGAAGTATGACGCATATAAGTTACCATATAAAAAATACTTTGAATCATCTGGCTGGAAGATTTCATTCGCCAAGAATTAGCCATAAATTTGGGCATTTTCTGTAACGCAGGTATCATTAACATTCCCGCTACTAAAAAAAATACTACAAAAAACATCATTTGAAAAATTGCAAATGAAACTAATGCACCTATGAGAATTACTACTAAAGGTAATAAAAATGATAATGACATTACTCCTGAAGGCGTAACGTTTAAATGGCAAGCGTTAAGATCTTTCTGCATCGTTACTGCTTTCTTACCAGTAACTTTCAGTTTCAACAGTTTTTCTGCATAATTACAAGATTTTTCATAAAATGAATAATGGGAGGGATACAATTCTCGTTTAAACTCTGAATACTCTTTAGAAGTAATCTTTGCAGGTGTTTTAGCTGCGTGTTCACCAAACTCTTCTTTAATCTTAGATTTATACTTTTCTAATAGTTCTTGATACTCATCTTTTTGCATCCGTACACCTCTTTATTCTATCATAATATTTAATTGTTTAAAAATATAGCGAAAAATTATAAATCAAATCAGTTCTAAAACAAAAATGTTCAATTTTCAAATAATTCATAAAGAAGCTAACTGTAAAGCAAGAACGGGAATCATTACCACTAATCATGGAAAATTAAATACTCCTGTGTTTATTCCAGTAGCTACTAAAGCTACCGCTAAATCTTTAACACCTCAACAAATTGAAAAGTTAGGTTTTGAAGCAGTTCTAGGAAACACTTACCATTTATACTTACAACCTGGAGAAAAAATTGTTGAAAAAAATGAAGGTTTAGGAAAATTTATGGGTTGGAATAACGTAACTTTTACAGATTCAGGAGGATTTCAAGTATTTAGTTTAAACGGCAGGTTATGCGATGTTGATGATGACGGAGTTAATTTTAAATCTTGTATTGATTCCTCTTCACATAGGTTCACTCCAGAAAAATCTATGCAAGTACAAAGAAAACTAGGTGCAGACTTAATTTTTGCTTTTGATCAATGTTTAGATATTAACGCTGATTATCAAACAACGAAAGAATCTTTAGCAAGAACTCATGCTTGGGAAAAAAGAAGCCTGATTGAATTTAAAAAATTGAACAAAGATAATCAACAAGCTTTGTATGGAATTGTGCAAGGTGGCAGGTTTACTGATTTACGCGAAGAATCTGCCAAATTTATTTCTTCACTAGATTTTGATGCCTTAGCTATTGGCAGCATTTTCGGTGATCCTAAAGAAGAAAGTAAATTGCTTGTTGAACATGCAATGAAATTTCTTCCTGAAGAAAAAACTAAACATTTGTTAGGGATAGGAGCAGTAGAAGACATTTTTAATTATGTAGAATTAGGATTAGATACGTTTGATTGCGTCTTACCAACAAGATTAGCAAGAGAAGGTATAGTTTTTATTCTCCCTGAAAGTGGAGGAACAGTTAACAATAGGTTCAGAAAAAATATTACTAACTCCAGTTCTAAAGAATCGTTAGAACCACTTGATAAAAATTGTCAATGTTATGTTTGTAAGAACTTTACTTTATCTTATTTACATCATCTTTACAAAGCTAAAGAGTTATTATTTTACACATTAACTACTTATCACAATTTGCATTATTTTAGTAAGTTGATGCAACAGATTAGAGAAAGTATTGACACAGATCAGTTTATGGAATTGAAGAAGAGATGGATTTGAACAAAATTTATAAATAACTAATAGATTATGACCGTTACAATGGCATTATTAGAAATATTATCAAAAACGTATTATTACAACACTTTACAAGATTGGTTCATTGCATTATTAATTATTTTGGCAGCGGCAATCCTTGGTAAAATTGTTTACTGGTTATCTGGACATGTGTTCAAAAAACTTGTTAAAAAAACTAAAACTAAACTTGATGACATTATTGTTGACATGATTGAAGAACCAATATTAATGGCAATAATTTTAGGTGGAGCGTGGTACGCATTACATACCCTAACCATAGTAGAAGGGTTAAGAAACTGGATAGGAGCAGTTTTTCAAGTATTAATTGTTATCAACGTTGCTTGGTTAATAACTCGATTATTAGATTCTATCATTGAAGAGTATATTGTACCGTTAACAAACAAAACAAAAAACGATCTTGACGATCAAATAGTTCCTATCGCTAGGAAAGGTATAAAGATTATTATTTGGGTTTTAGCAATAGTTCTAGCACTTAACAATGCAGGGTACAACATTGGAGCTTTACTTGCAGGTTTAGGTATTGGAGGATTAGCTTTAGCAATGGCTGCTAAAGATACCGTTTCCAACATCTTTGGAGGGTTTACAATTTTAACAGACCATCCGTTCAAAATTAATGATCGAGTAAAGATTGAAGGGTTTGACGGTTGGATTACAGAGATTGGGATAAGAAGTACAAGATTGAAAACATTAGAAGGAAGAATCGTAACTATCCCAAATTCAAAGTTTTCAGAATCAGCTGTTGAAAATGTTAGTTTAGAACCTTCCAGGAAAGTTGTTTCAAATCTAGGGTTAACGTATGATACAACACATCAACAGATGGTTAAAGCAATGAGTATCTTAAAAGAAATAGCTAAGAAAAATAAAAGCGTTGAAGAAAAAGTGTTAGTATCATTTAACAATTTTGGAGACTTTTCTTTAGGAATATTATTCATTTACTATATTAAAAGTGGAGCAGACATCTTAGAAACACAATCAGAGATGGACCTAGAAGTTTTAAAAAGGTTCAATAAAGAAAAGTTAGAGTTTGCATTCCCAACTCAAACAATATATAGTAAAAAATAAAATAAAAATTTATCCAAAGAAAAGCATATTACTTTTCTTGGATCCTAAAAATGCGTTTATTATTGCATTTTTATGATTTAATTTCTTTCTTTTTAATTTCTTCTTGCATCTGTTTAACAAAATCATCAATGTTAACATCAAACTCAGTTTTACCAGCACGAGTACGCACAGCCAAAGTTTTCTTCTCAACTTCCTTCTCACCAATAGTAAGGATATAATTAATTTTTTGTACTTGCGCATCTCTTACTTTCTTACCTAAAGATTCAGCACGAGAGTCCAACTCTACTCTTAACCCGTTACTTTTCAAAGTATCAACAACTTCTTGTGCATACTTGTTACAGTCATCATTAATCGTAACAACTTGAACCTGTACAGGACTTAACCATAAAGGAAATTTTCCGTTAAGATGTTCAGTCATAATTCCAATAAATCTTTCTACTGCACCGTAAACAACTCTATGCAACATTATTGGTCGTTTAGATTTCCCATCTTTATCAGCGTACTCTAAATCAAACCGTTCTGGTAGAGCCATATCTAATTGAATAGTTGAACATTGCCAAGTTCTGTCTAAAGAATCTTTTAAATGAAAATCTATTTTCGGGCCATAAAATGCGCCATCCCCTTCATTAACTTGATATTTCATTTTTCGTTTCTTTAAAACATTCTCTAACGCCGTCTCTGCTAAATCCCAGACTTTATCACTACCAATTCGTTTTTCAGGCCTAGTAGAAAGTTCAACATGATGAAAATCAATGTTAAACGTGCCAAACATTTCTGTGATAACATCAATAATCTTACCAACTTCATCTTCCATTTGTTCTTCTGTACAAAATACGTGAGCATCATCTTGTGTAAACTGAATAACTCTAAACAATCCTGCTAACACGCCTGACAATTCTTGCCTATGTACAAGTCCCAGTTCACCAACACGTAACGGCAAATCTTTGTAAGATTTAGAAGTTGCTTTGTAAACTAACATTCCACCTGGACAGTTCATTGGTTTAACAGCAAAATCACGTTTTTCATATTCAGTAATAAACATGTTTTCTTTAAATTTTGACCAATGTCCAGAAAGTAACCATAACTTTTTGTCAAGGATTTGTGGCGTAGAAATTTCTTGATAATCATTTCTACGATGAACGTCACGCCAATAATCCATTAACAAATTCTTAATAATTAATCCTTTATCATGCCAAAAAACCATTCCCGGCGCTACTTCGTTAAAACTCCACAGATCTAAATTTTGTCCAATGATACGATGATCATTTTCTTTAAGTTTAGACGTATCCAATCTAGAACGCGAGATTTGTTTAAGTAAATGTTTAAGTTCATCATCACTTAATTCTTCTTCAACAACTTTTCCAGTTTTTTCTACTGAAAATTCTCTACTTAATTCTGATAATGGATGTCCTTTACATGAAATGTTAAAAGATTTGTACCATCCGAACGGTGCTCTACTAACTTTATACTCTTTTTTAAGAAGTTCTTCTGCATCTTTCATTAATTGTTCTGCTTTTTTAGGGTTACCTAATTGAGAACTTAAGTGTGCGTAAGGGTACAATACAATTGATTCAGTTTTAACTTGTTCAGCAATTTTTTTAATTTCTTCAAGATACTTGTTTAATATTGCTTTAGTATCATTTTCATCACTTTTTTCAAAAGCTGTGAAGACAACTAGGCATTCCTCAACTCTTTGTCTATCTTTGTCAACCTCTTCAGCACTTTTCAAAGCTTTCTTTTTAGCTTCAAATTCTATAAAATCTGCATGGATCGTTAATATTTTCATTCTTGTACCCCCAAGGATGAAAGTAAAAAAATATGTTTAATATTTTTGCTTATTTTCATTTTGATTACCTCACTTTATCATTGTATTTTCTTTTTCTTTTTATTAATTTTGGTGATTATAGGCAAATGAAGAATAATTTTATATAACTATTCTAATTTGTTTTAACTATGGGAAACTGGGAAGAAGTATTCAAGAATAAAGGTAAATTTTTTCACAAACCACATAAGGATATGAAGAAATTAGTAAAATTGTTTAAAGATAATAAAGTAAAAACAGTTTTAGACTTAGGGTGTGGTAGCGGAAGACATACAATCTTTTTAGCAAAGAATGGGTTTGAAGTTTATGGAACAGACAATAGTGAATCCGGTTTAAAATATGTTAAAACAGATCTTAAGAAATTAGGTTTAAAAGCTAAGTTAAAAAATGCTGATTGTTTCAAAAAGTTTCCATATAAAGATAACTTCTTTGATGCAATCATTTCTGTTCAAGTAATTCATCATGCAAAAATTGAACAAATTAAATATTGTATCTCTGAAATTGAAAGAACCCTTAAACCTAATGGATTAATATTCATCATAGTTACAAGGTCAAAGAAAAATAAGTATAGATCAAAAGTTAAGATGATTGCTCCTAGAACATTTATCCCCTTAGAAGGTCATGAAATAGGAGTTCCACATTATCTTTACAATAAAGAATTGTTTAGAAAGAGTTTTAATAATTTTAAAGTAATTGAGTTATATAAAGATGGCTTAACCCATTATTGTCTTTTGGGAAGACTTAAAGAGAAATAATCTCACATAATCCATTTACTAAATAATAAATCATGAAATTCTGTAAAACTTCTTTCAAATTGAGGATTTTCAACAATTTTTTCTTTTGAATGTTGTTCATATTCACTAGAAGAATAATATTCTCTCAGAATTCTCAATTTCTGCATTTCTAATTCTTCAGGTAGAAAATGTTTCATTCTCATTATAGGATTAAACGTGGTGTATTGATCATAATTTGTTGAGAGTAAAATATCTGAGCTATGGTTATCCAATGAATTCCAAAGCGAAGTACCAGGAAAAGGAGTCAAAAATGAGATTCTCACTTCATCAGGTTTTAACCACTTAAGACTTTCAATAATTTGATTATAATAATCAACTGTTTCATCAGGGTGACCTAAAATTAAGAATACTTTTGATAATGCTCCTAGCCGATCTATTGTTCTTAAGACTCTTTCGTCTTCCTGTAACGATGTGGGCCTATGATAATCTTTCATAGCACTTTCTGCAAAACTTTCTATTCCAAAACCAATCTTACTACATCCTCCAGCAACCATCGCTTCTAATGTTGAATCTTTAAGAATGGGTTGATTTTTTGGACTTGTTGGTCTTACAAGAGCATACCATGAAATCCCCAAATTTGCTTCAGCTAATTGTGCACATAATTCTTCAGACAATTGAGGTCTTAGATTGAATGTTAAATCGGTAAAAAATGCAGTATTTATTCCAAATTGATTTTTTAACTGTTTCATTTCTTCTACAACAAATTCTGGAGAGCTGCTTGTAAGATTACTTCCGTAAAGAGTAGTTGCACTACAATAAGTACACCCTAAAGGACAACCAAATTGAAATAATAAACTTGCTGCCCCTGTTTGTTCGGAGGGAGAGGGGTACATTAGTGCTCCAACTTTTGACGCACTAATGATTTCAGAATCTCTTAATGGCAAGGGTAATTTTGTTCTATTCACTATTCTTTCTCGTGGATTAGTTATTCTCACTTTTCCATTTTGAATAAAAGATATCCCATCAATATCTTCAAGTTTTAAATTTCTATTTTCATAATGCCCTAAAAGTTGTCTGAATGTTTCTTCCCCCTCACCATAAACACCCACATCAATAATCGGATAATTTTCAATATCTGAGGGATTAGTTCCAATATGATCTCCACCAACGATAATTTTCATATGAGATAAATTAGTTTTTATTTTCTCAGCAAGATCCATTGAACGATCAAAGGTATTGGTCATACTTGAAATTCCTAATACATCTGGTTGAAAGTCTAAAATGTTCTCAACAATTTCCTCTTCAGTAGGATTTGCTTGTTGATAAGAATGAAAAAGTTCCACATTATGTCCTTGTTCTTTTGCAACTCCACCAATGTATAATAAACCAAGAGGTTCTGTGCTATTGAAAACATTTCTTTGATCTATTGAAATATGCTCATTTCCTAAAAGTGAAACTAAAGCGATCTTCATTGTCATAAAGACTGGATGTTTGAACAAAAGATTTAAATGTGAGTAGTATATTATTATACAACAATGAAAAACACATTAAAATCATTAGGATTAACTGAAAGAGAAGCAGAAGCTTATCTTGAATTATATAATTTTAAAGAAACAACTGCAACACAACTAGCTAAAGTAACAAAAGAACATAGAACAAATATTTATGATTCTTTAAATGGTCTGATAAAGAAAGGATTAATAGTATATTCTATTAAAAATAATATTAGATACTACAAAGTTTCAAATCCAGAAAAATTATTGGAATATGTTAAAGAAAAAGAGAAACAGGCAGAAGAAATTCTTCCGAAATTACAAAGTAGATTAAAAACACAAAGTGAAAAACCAATAGTAGAAGTTTATGAAGGAAAAGAAGGGTTTAAATCAATATTAGGGAAAATATTGAGAGAAAATAAAACAATTTACGGCATTGGAGCGTCAGAAGAGTGGGAAAAAAGATTTCCAATAAAATTATCTCAATATATGAAAGAGAGAGAAATTAGAAACATAAAAAGTAAATTACTCTATATGAAAAATTGTAAACCAATTAAACACAAACTTAATCAAATAAAATATTTGCCCGCGGAATTTCAACAGCCTTCTACAATTGCAATTTTTGGAGATTATGTGGCTACTTTTATGTGGACAGAACCATTAGTGGCAACGATTACAAAAAGTAAAGAATTGAGTCATTCATTTATAAAATACTTTGAACTTCTTTGGAAAATAGCATCCAAATGAAAAAATTCTGATTTACACAAAATTTCTACAAAACCTTTATAAAACAACATAACAATTAAGAGTAAATTCAAGAGGTATGTTGGTGAAAGCTCACATACACTGGAGAAAAAAGTTAAAAGCTCATTCTCCTAATATAAATTAAATGGTGAAAAACTATGGCAAGAATGCATTCAAGAGATAAAGGAAAAAGTAAAAGTAGTAAGCCCGATAAAAAAGTACCTTCATGGGCACCGTACAAAGGTAAAGAAGTTGAAAAATTAGTAATTAAATACGCAAAAGAAGGAAAATCAACTTCAGAGATTGGAATGATCTTAAGAGACACTTATGGTATTAACAGTATTAAAGTTCTAACAGAGAAAAAAGTAAGTAAAATCTTGGAAGAACAAGATTTAAGCAAAGAACTTCCAGAAGATTTGTTAAACTTAATCAAAAAGTTGGTTTTAGTACAAAAACACTTAGAAAAAAATAAACATGATATGACTGCTAAACGAGGATTACAGTTAACAACCTCTAAAGTAATGCGGTTAATAAAATATTATAAGAAACACGATAGACTGCCAGAAGGATGGAAATTCGACATGAGCAGACTAAAAATGTATCTAGAATAGATTTATTTTTTTTATTTACTTTTTCTTATTTTTAATATTAACAAACGAGAATTAAAATGACTTCGTCCGCAATTTATAATGCGACGGAACCGCTACAAGAAACGTTCTAAGAAAAACAACCTAAAGGTAGAGGGTATTAAACCCCATGGCTCACAAGTTCGCCAATAACTTTCCAATCATCATATCTCTTTATATTATTCTGTTGCTCTTTGCCTTTAATGTAATTTACTGCCTCCATTATTAAAGGGGATGAATTTAATTCATTCAGGTTGTTGATATCTATTAGTTCATATCCAGCAGTATCATCAGCAACTATAGATCTCTGTTTAAGCTTATTAGGCAAATCTATTTCATAGTAAATTGCTAAGTGGTGAAGATGTGTATAATCTTTGATTTTCCAAGGAATTAGATAGTCAAATATTCCAATCATTTTTTTTGGTGAAAATATACAACCAACTTCTTCTTTTAATTCTCTTTTAAGGCATTGTATGATTGATTCATTTGAATCAAAACTACCACCTGGAAGATCAAATCTATTTACATAAGGCCCTCTTGTTTTTTTTACAACTAATAATTTTTTATTGTCCACATATATACCGTAAACTCCAAGACGTTGTTTCCATTTTTCCATTGTGAATTAAATGTATCTAAAGGTGTATATAAATCTTTTGAGGACCTCTTTTTTTGTTAAGTAATCTGAAAATTATGTTTAACAAGAATTAAAAGAAAAAAAATTAAAAGCATTAAAAATGCTAATAAAATTATAACATAGTTTTTATACTTTCAATGTTACCGGCAATATCAGTTCCTTTTTTGGTTAGTTCTAATAACTTTAACCTGCCTTCTTTCTTAAAACGAATTAACTCGGCTTTTTGCATCTCTTGCAAAATCTTCACTACGTGAGAATATGTGCAATCAATTTGTTTTGCTAAAACTGAGGCATATACGTCAGAGCTAGCGTTCTTTAACTCTACCAACATCATTGCTGGTTTTTCTCTAAAAAATACGTCAAAAATTTGTTTTTTATTTTTAATCATTTGACACCCCCAAACGATCCCACCTCGAAAGACTAGAGTTGAATAGTTATATTTAAACATTTATTGAGTATAACCTCTATTTTACAAACCCCATATTTAAATGTTATGATTTTCTTTTAAAAGCACTCGATAACTATTTAAGTAAGCACCTTTTTATTTAAAAAATGTCTTCTTCAAATGATGATTATTTCCCTCATGAAATAGTAAGGGATGGACAAAAAGAGTTAATGGAGGATATTAGAACTTCTTTTCAAAAACAAGAGACATTAATCGCTCACGCTCCAACAGGATTAGGCAAAACTGCTTCAGCATTATCAGTCGCTTTAGAAATAGCCATTAAAAAGAAGAAAAAGATAATGTTTCTAACTAACAGACACACACAACACAAAATAGCTATAGAAACACTTAAACTGATTAAAGAAAAAACTGGTAAAAATATTTTAGTAGCAGATTTAATAGGGAAAAAATGGATGTGTAATCAAGAAGTTGCCGGATTATTTGGAAATGAATTTAATGAATATTGTAAAAGTGTTGTTGAAAAAGGAGAATGTGAGTTTCATACCAATTTTAAAACAAAAAAAGAGTTAACAGTAGAAGCAAAAGTATTACTTAAAGAATTAAAAAATAGAAGTCCATTACATAACGAAGAATTAATTTCTATTTGTAAAGATAAAAATATTTGTAGTTATGAAATGTCAATACAATTAGCTAAAGATGCAGATGTAATTATTGGAGACTATTTTTACCTTTTTAATCCAATGGTACAAATGACTTTGTTTAACAAAATCAATTTAGAAATGGAAGATGTCATTTTAGTAGTTGATGAAGGCCATAACTTACCAAACAGAGTAACTGAAATGTTAAGTAACGTTTTAACAACTAACATGTTAAAAAATTCAATCCTAGAATCAAAAAAATTCAATTACAAAGGTTTAATTTCTTGGTTACAAGGATTAAATGGTATAATTAACAAACTTGCAAAGTTTGAAGACAATTATAATAAAGAAAAAATTGTTAGTAAAGAAATATTTATCCAAGAAGTAAAAAAAGTTACTGATTATGACCATTTGGTTGAAGAAATAGAATCTGCTGCTGACGAAATTAGAAAAAAACAGCGTAGAAGTTATCTAGGAGGAGTAAGCAGTTTCCTTGAGTATTGGAAAAATGAGGATGAGGGATTTGTTAGGTACATTGCTGAGAAACGTGGACGTTACGGGGAGATAACAATCTTAAATTATTCCTGTTTAGATCCAAGTATTGTTACTAGAGATGTATTTTCTAATGTTTATGCAGCTTTAATCATGAGCGGTACGTTAAAACCGACGTTCATGTATAAAGATGTTTTAGGAATTGATAAAGCAATGGAAAAAGAGTACGGTTCCCCGTTTCCTACAGAAAATAAGATTAGTTTAATAATTCCAGAAACGTCAACAAAATATGCTGTTAGAAGTGAAAAAATGTACAATTTTATTGGAGACAAATGTACAGAACTGATTAATTTAATTCCTGGGAATATAGCTTTCTTTTTTCCATCGTACGATTTACGTGATAAAGTAAGCCTGTTCATCAAATCTGAAAAAAAACTGTTTTGGGAAAAAAGCGAAATGAGTAAAGAAGATAAAGAAACTTTTTTGAACGGATTTAAATCTGAAAAAGATAAAGGAGGAGTTTTATTAGGTGTTGCTGGTGCAAATTTTGCTGAAGGTGTTGATCTTCCAGGAGATTTATTAAACGGTGTTATTGTAGTTGGATTACCACTTGGTAAACCAAACCTAAAAACTAAAGAGATCATTAAGTATTATGAGAATAAGTTTGGTAAAGGTTGGGATTATGGTTACATTTTTCCAGCAATGAACAAATGTTTACAATCTGCAGGAAGATGTATTAGATCTGAAACTGATAAAGGAGTAGTGATTTATTTGGATGAACGTTTTGCCTGGAAAAATTATTTTAACTGTTTACCATCAGAAGGATTAATTGTTAGTAAAGAATATTCAAAGATCTTGAGTGGATTTTTCAAATAACTCTCTTTTATGTTTTTTTACTCTACCGAGTACATCATCAATAAGTTCTTTATTAGAAAGATAGCAACAAGCATTATTACACTTATTTGCTCTTGAATAACCACAAATAGTCATAATTATAGTAATATTAAGACTTATAAAATACTTATCACCACTCAGGGGTCTTATTGTAGTTTATAAACAACCAGTATACAAAATAGTAACATTTATATAGTTGTACGGTTTTACTACCATTATCAACAATAATGTTCAAAGGGGGCTCCTGGATTTCTACCACCCTCACCCCCTCTAAGGAGCCCCGTCTTTGTTTTTCTAACATAATATTCTTAAAGAGATAGTCATTTTTGCCATAAATGGTTGAGATAACAGATATAGTTGAAAAAATACCTATGCCAATATGTAATTATGTTTCCGGAGAAAGAATCAGAGTTCCAGAAATAGACGCAGGTGTATGTAAATATGAAGAAGAATGTCCTAGTAGACATAAAATTGGGAATAATACTCTTTGTGGACAAGTTTATGGAATAAAACAAGAAGAACTTATTTGAAAATGATAATTACTTATGAACATAATTTGGAAAGAGAAGTAGCATATCAAAGGTTGTGTCAAGCTATAGAAAAATATCAAATTAGAGTAAGTAATTTAGATGTAGATTGGGATGAAACTAATACTCATGCAAATTTAAGAGCAAGATATTTATTTGCTAATTTATCTGGACAAATAGATTTAGAGGGTAATAAAATTACTCTTCAAGGAGAAGTTCCTAGAATCATTTTATCAACTTTTGGAAGAAACATTAAAAAGAGAGCAATCAATAGATTAGAACAAATATTTTCATAATTTATTCTAAATATCTTTTTTCTTTATCATTATAACTATAATGAATTTCTCCAAATTCACAGTTAGAACAAGTAGAATCTAAATTGATCCAATTATCGTAACTTTCTGACCCACTCTCCCACTGGACAACTGGGGGTAAAGTATATTAAAGACCGAGAATATAAGAATAAACAAAAAAATGGTAAAAATCTATTGGAATGAAAAATTACTGGATTTAATTAGAAAACATAAATTTAATGGTTTAACCACCAAAGAAATTGCTAAAGAGATAGATATTCCAGCTAGCAAAATCTTTAATGCTTGTTATAAGTATAGAATAATTCTCAGTAAAGAAGAGAGATTAGAAAGATTTAGATTGGCCCAAAAACGAGGAATTATGAGTAAAATCAAAAACAACTCTCAAACAATATGGGATAAAGATAAATTAAATTTACTAAGAAAGTTAAAAAATAAAAATCTAAGCAACGAAAAAATTGCAAAAATAATGGAAGTTCCATTTAAATCCGTTTGTTATGCTAACACACATTACCAGATATTATTATCTCCAGAAGAAAGAAAAAATAAAATGTTAGAAGCATCAAAAAAAGCAGGAAAAATAAGCAGTAACAAAGCAATGAAAAGAGGACAAATTAAAAAATATGATGACAATTTAGGCTACATTGTAGGTGTTTTATTTGGAGATGGCAGTGCAATTGACATGAGAGATAAAGGTTGTATTGAACTTAGAACAACAAACAAATCGTTTGCAGATACATTTTATACAACATTAAAAAAATTAACCAATGAAGACCCAAAATATCACATAAGAATACATAACAAAAGATTTGAAAAAGAGAATAGAGAATACAAAAATGTAAAGTATTATGAGGTTTTTCATAATAGCCTTTATTTTGTTAGAAATATTGTAAACACATTTGGAAAAACAACGACAAAAGAGTGGAGAATAGATCAAAAATTGATCACTTCTTTTGGAAAATCTTTTTGTTCTGCGTTAATAAAGGGTCTTTTTGATTCAGAGGGGAGTTTTTCATTTGTAAAAAACAGTAATAGGGGAGAATTATCATTTAGTACAACAAATAAAGAAGGAGCAGTGAATTTACTATCCCTTTTAGAATATTTTGGCTTCTCATTTAAACTTAATTCAGTATTTAGAAAGAATGGATTTTATGAATATAAAGTTAGGACTGGAAAAAAAGAGTTAATTAAAAAATTCTATGAAGAAATTGGTTTCTCTATTGATTATAAACAAGACAAATTGAAAAGATTTGTTAAAAATATATCATGATAATGATATATATTTTTCAGATTTTCCAACACTTTCATAAGGCCGTTCACCAAAAATACAATTTTTACAGGTCCAGTCTAAATAAATCCAATCATTTTCGCTTTTATACGAAGAAATCGCCTCAGGAAGGTTAATTCTTAAAAAAGCATGACCTGGAATTAAAACTAATTCTGTTCTTATACCTACCGATTCAATAAGATTAGCTAGAGCCAAAGTTCCAGATTCACAATCTCCACCACCACTAATCAAAAAATCTTCAGTTTTTTCTACATATTCAAAATCAACAGGATCAGAAATATACTGAAAGTTATCTCTAATGAAATAATATAAAGATTTTGCATAACATACTTTATTACTATGTTTACAGGAAACTGTAACAATCTTGTTTGCAGTATTTTTTATAACAGGATCACCGGAATTGACAAACATTCTAAAATCAGATACTGAATCGATAACAAAAGTTTTATTAGATAAAGTATAATTATAATAAAAAACTTCTTCTAATGTAGGAGTATAATTTGGTTCTGGATTTTGTTTAACACCATAGAATGGAACTACCATCATAATAATTAGAAGTAACATAAACAGTCCGAGAATGATTTTTATTGGTCCTTTGTACCAATTACTAGGTTCTTTATTATCTTCTTCTGCTTCTTTGATTATTTCTTCATGATGGTTCATTTCTTAGCACTTCCCCACATTATCTTAAAAAACTGATCATAAGATTGAGCAGCTTCTTTCTGATGTATCAAAACACCTAAAGGTTTATCTGTCCAAATTATAATCCCAATCTTATCATTTCTAATAATTGTTTCAGTTAAAGGTTCAAATCCAGATTTAGTATAACGTATCTCTGATTTAGGATATTTTAATTCTGCTTTCCAGCTCTTTAATGATTCATTGAAAAGAAGTTTTGCTTTGATATTTTTTTGTGAACGTTTTTTATGATAATCTATCCACCAAGCATCACCTAACATTAACGATTTAGAAACGGAACCAAAAGTATGATGTTCTTTTCCACCAGCTTCTAACAACTCTAATAATAGTTCTTTAATACCTTTTATACCTCTAAAAGTAATTATCTCCGGTTTAATTTTAGCTGTCTGTTGTTTTAACAATAATTCAGGTAGAATTTCTTGAAATCTTTCCTTCTTTTCATTGATAAAATCAATAATATGTTGAGGGTTAGCTGCTTGATAATGATTTTTTTTACCTTCTTTAACAAAAGTAACAAATCCACGATCAATTAACTTATTTAAAGTCATATGAACAACAGAATTTTGTAATCCTGATTTATCTAGGATAGGTCCGGCTGTACTTGTTCCTAACTCTAGGAGTGCCAGATATATTTTAATTTCTGCATTAGTAAAACCAATATCCTCTAAAATTTTTGTATCCATGCAAGTTAAATAATTTAAGAATATATAAACTTTATCAATATCCTCCATAAAAAGAGAATAAAAAAATTATCTAGTTAATTCTTCCAGTCTAGAGTGAGAGTGTCTCATTTCTTCTATATCCTGAGGGGTGTAATCAGCTTCACCACTACAATAATCTATTAGTCTTCCAAAAAAACCTTTTCTCATTTGAAGATATTCATCTTTAATACCTTCTGGAACTAACATTAACTCTTCTTCCAAAGCTTGAAGACATCTTCCAGGAGTATCTATTCCAATCTCCATAAATTCAATATATTCATGAAGAACAGCATATGGTCTAAATTCTTCTCTAACACTATCTGAAATACCTAAAACATAACCCTCTCCTTCTCCTGTTAGCCTCATCACAAAATCAGGAAGTTTCTCTTGAAGTTTTTTTTGAGTTGGCTCAGGAATTATTGATATAGGAACTACGAAATAGCTAAACTCTCTACCCCCTAAAGAAACTTGAACCTCTGAACACTCTTTCTGGGTAAAAAAGCTCCTCATCCAATCAATTTCTGCTTGTGCGAATTGTTTCATACTACATGTAAGTGGTAACAAGTATATAAATCTTTATCCTCTTAATTTGGAGAACAAGTATTTATAAGTTCATTTAGTTACTACTAACCCATAACAAACAACAGGTCAAGACCTCAGACCTTAAAGAGGTGGAGATGAAAAAATGTCAATAGACTACCGTATAGTTGAAAGTAGAGACTGTTTTGGAGTTACAAGAAGATTCTATAAGGCTCATGGTGAAGCAGATCTAGATCTAAGAGGAGAGAAGTTAAGAGGAGTATTATTTCACGAAGTAGATTTAAGAAGAGCAGATTTTAGAGGAGCAGATCTTACAGGTTCATATTTTAGAGAGGTGGATCTAACAGGAGCAGATTTCACAGGAGCATATCTTACAAGTTCAAGTTTTAGAGAAGTAGATTTAACAGAAGCAGATCTTACAAGAGTATATACAGGACCATTCTGTAAAGGATTCTCTTTTGAATGGGCAAGTTTTGAAGATGTATACTTAAGAAGGGCAGATCTTACAAGAGCAATGCTTCCTGATGCAAAATTTGAAAGAGTAGATTTAACAGAAGCATATCTTACAAAAGCAGTTCTTCATGATGCAGAATTTAAACATGTAGATTTTACAGGAGCAGATTTTACAGGAGCACATCTTGGTGGTGCAAGTTTTTATGCAAGTCTTGCAGAGGCAGACCTAAGAGGTGCTAGCATGGACAGATGTGGACTTACACTCAGTTCTCGATCAAGAACTATTTATGCAATGAGAGATATAAAGATAAGATGAAACAAATACTTATCCCAAGCGGAATAGAACCAGTACATAGCTTTGATCTATGGGGCACTTTAGTTATCCAAGAAGTTTTAGGACCACGTGTCTTAGATGCATTTCAAGAACTAATGACTGGAAAAGATACTCCAGAGATAATTGCTCAAAAGATTGTTAGTTATCAGGGAGTATTGAAAGGCGATAAAGAAGCTCTTAGACATAAGAAAAAGCACGTTGATGCTGTTGAAGATCCACTATGGCCCGCTTACTTAAGAGGAGAAGTGGATGTTGATTTTAAAGGAACATTATACCAAGACACGTTAGATGTAATGGGCCAAATAGCAGAAGCAGGAGAGGGACTATGTATTTTGACTACTGGAAAATCTCCCTGGGTAAAGAAAGCATTAATGTCTATAGATTCAAGAATTGGTAGAACATTAAGTGATGTATACTCTGGAGATAAAAGTAGTCCCGAAGTATATGAAGCCACAGCTGAAGATCTAAAAAGAAAGCAAGCTCAAATGGTATCTCATACAGAGGACCAAATGAAAGGCTTTGAAGGTATTCTTCAAAGTGAATTAAAAAAACAAGTTGAGTTAATCTACATAGAACGTGCTGATTTAGCAACTGCTGATGAAGTATTATCACAAGGAATTGACCATCATGTAACTGACTTGACTAAAATGTCATACATAAGGAGATAAAAAAATGGAACAAAAAACAGAATGGATAAAAAGATGGGCAGGATCATACACTTTTATTTCATGTAGTTACTGGGGCCCTCAATATTCAAGAATACTTAAGAGAATTTTAGGGATGGGATTAGATAGTACTTTGTTTATTCACAAGAAAGGAACAGTATCATTTTTTGTTAAAGATAGTGAGTTTAAAAAATTAGGAAAGTTTCTCGCTGACAAAACAATTGCAAGTGAAACTGAAGCGATTGAATTACTGTCTAAACTAAAACAAAGTACAGATCAAATAATGGGATTAATGGATAAATTGGAATCTAAAATCTTAACTTTAAGTGAACACTCTCAATTTTTATCCGTTTTTGAAAAACACTTAGCTTTCCACTGTTTCATGAAAAAAACTGTTGATTTTTTAAGCCCAGAAATTTTGAAAAAACTTTTACCTAAATTTCAGGATGCAAGAATTTACTCAGAAGCAGTCTACAGTAGAACAGAACAATTTTTTAGATCTCTGGCAAAATCAATTGCAGATAAAGAAGAAATTGATCCAGAACTAATTACTTGTTTAATGCAAGAAGAGTTAGAAGATTACATTAAAACTGGAGCATTTCCTAGTGAAGATGAACTTAGAGAACGTTTTATAGCCAGCATTATACTGTTCGAAGATGGCAAGATAAAATTAGTTACAGGGCCTAAAGTTAAAGAATTAGAGGATAAGTTTTTTTCAGTAGAAAAAGATGAAATAAAAGGTACTGTTGCTTTCAGAGGAAAAGTAAAAGGCAAGTGTAGAATAATTAGTGATCCATTTAAAGAACACGACTTTGATAAAGGTGACATTTTAGTTACGGGTATGACTCGTCCAGAGTTTATCTCATTCATGGAAAAAGCAAGTGCAATAGTTACAGATGCAGGAGGATTGTTATGTCACGCTGCAATTAGTGCAAGAGAGATGAAAATCCCATGTGTTGTAGGTACAGAGAAAGCCACTAGAATGTTCAAAGATGGAGAGTTAATAGAAGTAGATGCAGAAAGTGGAATCGTAAGAAAATTAAGTAAAGAGTAAATTAAAGAAAAAAAAAGTGCGGGGGAGGCGATTCGAACGCCCGAACCTACTAAAGGACAGGATATCTTTCCGTCATCAACCCGAAAAAGGTTTCAGTACGTAATCTGGTCTTAAGTTTCGCAGAGCCTTATGGCTCGCCTGCGCATTTGACCAGACTTTGCTCAAAGGACTAAAAAGCAGTTGCTTAAAAGTAACCCCCGCAGATCTGGTTATCGCAGGTGCCCTACTTATAGTAGATATTTGAAGTAAACACGCAAATTATTTATAAATTCTTCCTTTTTTATCTCAATTTTGGTAATTTTGAGATTGGATTGATTTCTTCTAAGAATTTAATTTGATCTTTTCTACTAAGTTGCAATACATAATGTGGTTTTCTATTAGGTTTAATGACAGGATTTTGAATTGTATGTTTAAAATTTAAATCAAATAATAGTTTAGACAACTGTTGTATACCCACTTTATTAGTTGAAAACATCCTAACAATACTTATCGCTGTTCCATCACCATCAAAAAATCCTCTTAAAAAAGCAATTTTTATTTTCTTATTAGAGTCTAAAACTGAATTTGGAATTTTCCAATTTAAGTGTCCCAAACAAGTTTGTTCAGTAATTTTTCTAATAACTTTTCTATTACCAATATTAACTTTTCCATGTTTTGTGATTTTCCATCTAAAATCAAATTCTTTTTCTAATAATTTAATGTAATGCAAAGATAGTTTTTTGTCTTTACTATAAAATTCAATTCTTTCTGATTTCTTATTCTTACGGTAACGCCTCTTCCCTCGAGAATTTTCCCAGTAGCTACAATAAGATACAACATGAGACCCTTCGGCACAAAGTAGTCCCAATATCTCTGATAATTCTTTACTTATTTTTTCACTATTCATTTTTAATTTCACCTCTAATCTTTCACAACATTTAAGATTAGAGTGTAATAAAAATAATAGAATTGCTGATTTATATACTTTATCCGCACCTGTCCAGTGGGTTGTGCTTATTTCCTTAATTCACCAAGAACTCTTTTAATACTATCAAGTTCTTTCATCATATGACGATTTTCTCTCTCAGCTTTCCTATTAACAGCATGATCATACTGAGCGTCTATTCTATCTCTTTCTGCTTGTCTGTTTTGTGCCATTAAAATTATCGGTGCTTGTAATGCTGCTACACAAGATAAAACTAAATTTAAAAGTATGAATGGATAAGGATCCCAATGATTAATCCAAGCAAAAACGTTCAGACTCATCCAAATTACTAAAAAAACTCCAAAACCAAGAATAAAATACCAACTACCTGCATACTTAGCTAAACCATCAGCAGCTTTCTGACCAATAGATCTATGATGTCTAAAAAGAGGATGATGTTTCTCTTTAACGGGATGACGACCAACCACACTCTTTTTTTCCATATGCATAGTATATTACTATCATTTATATATTTTTCTTAATCGTGCTAAAAAACAGAATAATTTATAAGTGAAAATATATTATTAACTTAACATGGACACAGCATTATTATTAATACTAATGATAATTGGAAACTTTTCATTATATTGGGTATTTTTTGGAAGTAAAAAACTTAAAAATAAACTAAAACAAAAAGAGGTAGATAATGGTAGAGAGGTATCTAGTACTCGATAATCTTAAGTTTAGTTATGAAGGACTATTTAGTGCCGCAGAAGTGTACAGTATAATCCAATCTTTCTTCTATGAAAAAGGATGGGACTGGAAAGAACTACTTAACCAAGAAATAACTTCTCCTGAGGGTAAACAAATAAGAATCCTTGATAAACCATGGAAAAGTGCTGGAGATTTTCATCAAATAGAAACAAAAATAAAAATCGTTATGAACAATGTTAAAGATGTTGAGGTTGAACATCAAGGTAAAACGATTACCCTTAACCAAGGTTTAATCAGGATAACTTTTGACGGATACATTAACAGTGATAGAAACGATAAATGGGTTAGCAAACCTTTAAAATGGTTTTTTTTAATAATTGCAGAAAAATATTTGTACCACAGTAACATTGAAAAATATGAAAATTGGTTAAAAAGTGATATTGACGACTTACTAAACAAAATAAAATCATACTTAAACGTGTATAAATACTCTTACCAAACATAAAAATGGATAACTTATCATACCATCGAGACTTAATCATCGATAATAGAGAACTAAAATATAATGGTTTATTTAGAGCGGACGAGCTTTTTTCAGCAATTAATAAAGCAATAGTAGATCGGGGATACACTAAAAGAGAAAAAAAAACTGAAGAAACCGTTACCGAAGCAGGAAGAAGAACTTATATTGAATTAAGACCATTGAAACATAAAAGTGTTTATGCATATTTAATGATTAAAATTAGGGTTACTTTAGATGGAGTTACGGAAACTGTTGAAGAAGTAAAAAGAGAAAAACGAAGATTTCAAAATGGAATTGTCCATCTAGGTTTTGATGCTTGGTTAATGACTAATTATAACAATAGATGGGGAATGAAACCAACAGTTTATTTTATAAAAAGTTTTATTAACAAATTTATTTGGCCTTTACCTTATGAGGGTAGTTTTCCTGGAGAGATAGCTTCTGATACTGCTTACATTTATGCACAAGTTAAAAAATTGTTAAACTCATACAAAGAAGAGAACCACAATATTATTTCAGAAGAAGAAATTAGAAAGAAAATGGAAGAAGAAATTAGAAAAAATGTTACTGAAGAACTTCACCCTGAAGAAAAAACTGACTAGTATTCTTTATTTTTACTTTTAATATGTCTCCTAACTTAAAATTACCTTCAATAATAATTTGTTTATAATTGTCATTTCTACATTTCCATTGATTATCTTCCTTACCTTTTTCATCAACAATTACCCATCCTTGCCATCCTAGCCATTTTTCATTCTGCATTCTAATGATATTATAACCAATATCTGTTAAAACTCTAGAACGCCGTTTTATTTCATCTCCCTGCAACTGTTTCATTTTAGCCGCTTTCGTGCCTGGTCTTGGCCAATAACGAGAGATATGTATGGCATCGGGACTAATTCTTCGAATAACGGTTTGAGTGTCCCAAAACTGATCATCTGTTTCCATTGGAAAACCAACAATAATGTCTGTTGATAAAGAGATGCCAGGAACTTTTTCTTTAAATTCATTAACCAATTGTAAATATTCTTCAACCGTATACTTTCTGTTCATTAATTTTAAAATTTCATTATTACCAGATTGTAATGGAATATGTAAAAATTTGAAAACTTTTTCATGATTAAAAATATTCAACAATTCATCTTTAATTTTAATTAAATGGTTAGGATTCATCATTCCTATCCTAATTTTAAAATCTCCCGGGACAGATACCAATTCTTTTAGTAATGTAGGCAAGTTTGTGTTAATATCGAAACCGTAGCATCCCATATCTTGTGAAGTTAACCAAATTTCTTTAACATCATCTTTAACAGATAAGATTACTTCTTTTTTAATATCTTCAACTGGGTAAGATACCAGATTTCCCCTTGCAGCTTTAGTTTTACAAAATGTACATGCTCCTAAACAACCTCTAGAGACAGGAATTATTGAAATGGTAGAATTTTTTCTTACTCTTGGCAAGTTTAATGGTGGCATTTCTCCCGTTTCTAACATTTTAATTACGTTATCATTAAGTGACTCTTCAACCGCTTCAACAATATGATGAATTTGTTTTGTTCCCACTAAAGTATATTTTTTAAACTTTTTTTGATCTGTCTGAGCAATACATCCCGTGATAACAATAATTTTGTAAGGATACTTTTCTTTAACCTCGTCTAATCTTCTTAAGAAAGCATTTTCTGTAGGAGATTTAACAGTACATGTGTTGAATATGACTACGTCCGCCGATTCAATATCTTCAACTAATTCAAACTTTGCTTCTTGTAAAAGTCCGGCCATTTGTTCACTATCTGCAAAATTATGTGAACATCCAGCAGTTTCAATATAAATTTTGGTCATAATACTTCACGTAAAGATAGATTTATAAAACTTATTGAAGAAAAAGCTTCATCCGAAATATAATAAATTTGTATACTACGTGCCGGCGCAAGGATTTTGTAAGTAGCGCCAATGGAGGCACATTTTTTCGTCAGAAAAAATAATTGTGCCGTGCTCTACTTACAAAATGCGCCTATTGCAGGTAGTATACAAAATAACATTATTTCTGATGAAGCTTGAAGAAAACAAAATATATCATAACATATTAAAAGTGTTCATTCGAGGAACTTCCTTGCTGCAATAAGGACAATTTCTGGGACGTTTCCTAAAAGGATCATAGTTAAAAGTAAACTCACAACCGTTACAAGTACACTGAATATTACTTGTTCCAGGGACACGTTTAAACTTCATCTCCTGTTTAGCTTTCATTTTTCTGTACTTATCCAAATATTCATCTTCCTGGTCCCATCCAGCAGGCTTTTTCTGAACAATTTGAACTTGAGCTTTCTTTTTTTCTTCATCTCGAGCAGTTCTGCCACTAAAACAATCAGGACAAACCATTAATTTATACTTATAATGTAGTTTAAAACCGTCGGAATCAGCTTCTTTGTTGCAATTTTTACACTTAACTTTAATTCCCATATAAAGAAGTAAAATTTAGTTATTTTTATATTTTATTGTTATCTAAACTAGAATTATAATCAAAAAAGTATTTTAAAATCACCACAATAAATAATCCAATCAAAACAAATCCAAATACTAACCATATTGAACCAAGATTATTAACTATTTTTAGGTATGGAACTCTTAAAGATCCTACCATTAAGCCTATCAAAAAAGCAATAAGTAATTTTTGAAAGTGTTTAACTAGATAATTTAACAATTTTGAAAATGAAATTAATCCCGTAATTGCACCAAGACCAAAAGTACCCACTACAACCAAATCATAATTGTGTAAAGCAGAAACTAAGTAATGATATTGGTTTAATAATAACAAGATAAAAGCTCCAGAAATTCCAGGGAGGATCATTGCACAAATGGCTAAAGCTCCTGCAAAAAATATCATTAATAAAGAATTATTTATCCCCATTGAGGACACACCTGCTAAAACATAAGCAAAAACGAATCCAAAAGAAAACATTATTATTTTTTCATAATTAATCTTACCAACATATTTTAATAAAAGTATTGATGATCCCAAAATTAATCCAAAGAAGAAAGCAAAAGTTAAGCTAGAATAATTGTTTAGCAAATAGTTCATTAGTTTAGATAAAAAAAATATTGATAATAAAATTCCCAAACCAAGAGGAATAAATAAAGAAAAATCTATTTTCTTAAAAACTTTAAAAGAATCTTTAAACTTACCTTTAAGGAACAAAGTGATAAAAGAATAATCAACACTACTAATAGAATTTATCAATCTAAAATAAATTCCTGTAATGAAAGCTACCGTGCCCCCAGAAACCCCTGGGATTACATCTGCAGCACCCATAAATATCCCTTTAATAAAAAACATTATTTTTTCTCTAACTTTATTTAAAATCATCTTAAACTTTTATACGACTATCACAATAAGGACAAATGATATTTTTTAAACCATTGAAAGTAAAAGACACAAAATTGTACTTACAAAACGGACAGTCCATATTTTTTTTATTCATTTCAAACCTATCACCAAAATAAGAGGATTATTTATAATACTTATTAAAAAAAAGAAGAAAAGAAAAAATTTGCTTCTTAATCAGAAGCGAGTTTCCAAATTGTTTTCATTCCCACGATGATTGCACCAGGAACTACAAAAACTACAATATTGCTTAAAATTGATCTTAAATAAAGACCCACACCAGGAATTAATCCTAAGTTAACAATACCTGCCAACATTAAAGCGATTGACGCCATTAAGAAAGGCAAAGTTTCTTTAGCAGTTAAGTTAAACAATCCTACAATAAATCCTAGAATCACTAAAGTAGTTACCAAAGCTTCAGTACTAATTAAATTTCTAAACAATCCTGCAACAATAGCAATTAACAAACCTACAAAGAACGTGTAGTGAGCAATCTTATGCATTTCCATTTTCTCTTTTTTCGCCAGAGATTTAGGAACTCTCTTTTTTTTAGCCGCAGCCATTTGATTATCACCTCTTAAACATTATATTTAGAAAAACAAAACACATTTATAAATCATTCGGTTTATTAACATAAAGATGACTATTAAATTCAATTTTGGAAAATGTAAAACTAAAGCAACCTACTCAGCTAAACTTTTACAGAAAAATAAATTAGACTTAAACAAAATTAAAAATAAGTATGAATTAGTAATGGAAACGCCCATACTTTTAGTTATCAAAATTAATAATATTGAGATTATTGTCCATCAACATGGAGAGCTATTGTTTAAGAACTGTGAAGATGTTGAATGGATGGAAAGTATTGTTGAAGAGATTTATGAAAATTATTTGATAAAATAATAATAATGAGCGCCCCCGACCAGACGTTCAGAAAAACTACATTTTTCTATGCGATAAACACAGTTTCTCGTTTGAACTGGTGACCTGATGGTTACTTGCCATAATGAAATGGATAACAGCCATCCGCTCTAGCCGCTAAGCCACAGGGGCACAAGAAGATAAAATAAACAGTTGATTTATAAATATTGTGGAGAAAAACTATTTTCTGTAATGTTTCGAAAATCTTTAGAAGACTTTTTATATATTTCTTAATAGTAATGTACAATGGAGATTTATAAGGGTATTGAAATTGTCCAAGAAGCATTATGGATCAAGAAAGAAAAAACATTAATTATTAGTGATGTTCATCTAGGTCTAGAAGAAAGTCTTCAGAATAAAGGTATTTTTGTACCAAAACAACAAGCAAAAATCATTATTGATAAATTAAAATTAATCTTAAAAGAAGTACAACCTAAAAAAATAATCATTAATGGAGATCTTAAACACGATTTTGGTAAAATTCTCAAACAAGAATGGCAAGATATTACTAAACTAATTAACTTTTTATCAAACCATTGTCAAGAGTTAATTTTGATCAAAGGCAATCATGACAATATTCTTGGACCGATTGCCAATAAAAATAAACTAAACGTTGTTAAATATTATCAAATAAATGATATTTTAATTACCCACGGTGATAAAAAAGTTGAGATTAGTAAGGAAATTAAAACCATCATTATTGGTCACGAACATCCAGCGATAAGTTTAAGAGAAAAAAGTAAAGTTGAAAAATTTAAATGTTTCTTAAAAGGAAAATTAGGAAAAAAAAATCTAATTGTTATGCCTAGTTTAAATCCTTTATCCTATGGATCAGAAATAACTACTGAAAACAGATTTAGTCCATTATTAAAAGATATATCTAATTTTGAAGTGTTTGTTATCAGTAACGAAGAAGTATTAAACTTTGGGAATGTTAAACATATAAAATTAGAATAAAAAAAATTAAAAGAAAAAATTATTTCTTAGATATTCGATAAATAATCAAAGCAACTATTGCTATAAGCACTACTGCAGAGATTATCCAAACCCAAAGAGGATATCCTTTCTCTTCACTTGATTCTAGTTCTTCGGGAGTCTCAACAACTTCACTTTGATCAACTGGCACCGTTGTTTCTCCATCATCTACAGAAACAGTTTCTTCACCTTTTTGAGCTATAGCAAAGTAACTGAATCCAGGAGTATTAGCAACATAATGTACGTACTCACCATCATCTTCTCCCAATGTAGTATCTAGTTGTGTCCATTGATCCCCTACATATCTATACAAAGCAATGTTTCCGTTACTAAAGTCGTTATCACTTAACCAAGATTTCTTAATTTTAAAATTAATCGTAGGATTGACTATGTCTCCCTCTCTAAAGGCAATACTCTTTGTTACTTCCACATACTTATAGACTTTTTTATTTGGAGCAATCATGTTATCAGGTAAAGATTCAATACGTTCAACCCCTAACCAAACCCCATAAAGGTCTCTTCCAGGAGTAAAACTTACTTCAGTGAATCCTATTTCTCCGTTATTAACATTAACAACTGCTACATCACCCGAAGTAATACTTTGCCATACTACCTTAGCAAATTGTCCAGTTACTTGTGATGATGATGATCCTCCACCACTTGAAGAAGTACTTGAAGAAGTACTACTTGCAGCAGCAGCAGCAGCAGCAGGAGCACTATAATTAATTGCTAGACTTCTGTTACTATCTCCCCAGTCATAAGTAGCGTTACTATCATAACCTAAACAATTCCAAGTATAATTTCCTACTCCCAATAATACTGACCAACTACTACTATTAGTGGTACCTGTTACACTAGTACTTTGATTGAAAGCAAATGAACTGTTACTTGAATCAGTTATGTACAATGAAACATTTACTAAAGCTAAATCATCTGTAACATTACATTCAAAAGTAATATTTTCAATAGCGGCGGAGTCATTAGCTTGATTATCATCAGGAGATATTAAAGTAACGTTAGGTTTAGCAGTTCCATTAGTAGTATAACTACTGAAACTAGTTACGTTAGCGATTAATGTTCCCGTAACTGAATTGTAAGTTACGTTACAATCATCCCCATCATCACATCTTACTCCATCTTTAAGTAATTCTGCTGTTGCCCAGGTTAAACTATAAAACTCAATTGTGGCAGTAGAATTATAATTGACTAAACCCGCATCGTCTGATAAAGTGATGTTATTGTCAGCCATCACTATGTTTGTTCCAGCGGCAGCACTATAATTCAAACCTACTCCAGTAACACTCATGTTAGCTTTACTACTCCAATTAATTTTACCGTAACTATTGTAATAAATGAAATCATTAGTAGTATCATTTGAATCTCTAAATTCTTCACTACCATCATCACACTGATTATTAATGAAAGTATTGTTTGCTAAAACTCCCGGTCCCTCCTGAGTTAATATAAATATCCCAGCAGTGTTGTTAATAAACTGACAATCAACACAACCTCTTACCTCAGGTTGGTCAACAATATGATTTTCCATAATAATACCCTGGCCTCTTTGAATCCTAATCCGATCACTATCACCAGTACCTTCTGTATTAGTACTTAGATTTAACCCAACACAATCACTGTCAGGATTACATGAAACATCCATACAAAGATCAAGACCGGTGATACCATCATCACAATCATTAAACTCATTGTTATAAACTAATCCACTAGTTCCGTTGGTGATATACATGTATGTATCATTAATCACATTATTGGTTATGTTAAAATCACCAGTTTGAAGTAGAAATGCCCACCAAGTATCGGATTCATTATTTCTGAGAGTACTTCCGTTGATATCAATTGTGCTACCTGCACTAGCGGTAAAGTTAGCATCATAATCTTCGGAATTTTTAAATTGAATCACCGAACCACCATTAGCATCAAGAGATGTTCCAGTACCAACAGTAATATCTCCAGTATTGTTTAAAGTAACATTTGTTAAAGTTAAACCTCCTAAAGCAGATACTGCAAAATCCGTATTGTTTTTGAAGGTAGTATACCCCGTAGAACCTCCAGAAAAGGAATATGTTTTTAAGTCTTGCCACGTGCCATTAATATCAATCACTACTTCTGCTACAGCACCAGTTACATTACTATAATTCCAGTATAACATGAAGTCCCGGGAAGCGTTTGTCATAGAGTTAGTTGCACTAAATGAACTTTCATTGGTATTTGTAGCTGATAAATCCATTAAATTTTGCCAATTACCCAAAGTAACGTTCCAAACAGACATATAGTGAGTTGGTGAAGGAACAGAGATATAACTAAAAACAAAATCGGATCCTGCTTTTGTAGCATTATCACCAGTACTAGCATCATTATCTATATCCACAAAATAAAGTTTGTCTCCAAGTGTGGACATATTAGAAAATAATTGTATTTTGTTCTCAGATTCATTCATGATTATTTTAAAAACTTGATTAGCTGTACTATCCCAATCAGCAGTATAGTCAGATTCACTATCGACCATATCAGGTATTGCATTAGTAATATCAGCAGAATTAGAAGATGTAATATCAGCAGCTGCAGTTGTGCTAGCATCAAAAGCAGAAACGGATGAAGAAGAATCATCAGCAACCGTTAAAGAACTTACATTAATAGCTCTATTTTCACAAACAACAGTAGAATTAACATTCCAAGCAGTTCCATTAGGAGGATTACAATTAGATTCTGCTTGCACACCTAAATCTTGTGTACCTACAGCAGCACCAGTAAACAAACTTCCTTTGTTAGAACTTTCAAACAAAGTCTCTTCTTGAACTTCGTCCATAACAACAAAATCATCATCAGAAATAAAACTAATATCTGTAATTAAACCTAAACCTAAGGCGATTACAACTACCGCCAGAATTGGAAACCAAAATACATTCTCTTTTTTCATTCTCACATCCCTCTTTTTTGTTTTTAAACTTTATGAATTATAACTACATACTACTAATCTTAAATCATTTATAAACTTTTCCACAGGACAGATTATTTCAAACGAGAATTATGATTATAAATTATCTGCTTTTTCTGATGATAAGAACAAAAAACTATTCCTTCAATAGCTTTACGATTGCATCTAACACAAATCCCTACTTTTTTCTTTTTCAAGTACGAAGAACGCCTTTTTTTGTTTAACCTAGATTTATTCAAATGATAAAATTTTAAAAAACGGTTAGAGTACACTTGATTAGAAGTTTTTCTCCGAGTAATTCTGTTAATTAATTTTTTTAAAACCATCGCAACATCTTTTGATTCCAGCACAAAAACTATATTAAACTATCGATTAACTCATTTTTGACAAACTGGACAATAAGACGTCCCCCTTCCACCAATACTAACCTTTTTAATTTGATGCCCTAGCGGACAAAATGATTTATTGTAAACTGAAATAATTTTTTGAAAGTTACCTGCACCTTCCATATTAGTATAATTGTCCACAGTAGAACCTTTATGTTTAATCGCCAAACTCAAAATTCTTACAATTTCAAGATAAAGATTTTTAATTTCCATACCACTTAAACTACCAGATTTTCGATGAGGATCAACACCTGTATGATATAACATCTCTTGAGCGTAAATGTTTCCAATTCCTGCTATTAAAGACTGATCCAACAAAGTAGTTTTAATGTTAGACTTTTTCTTCTTATCAATAATCATTTTAAAATAGTTTAAATCAAACTCTTTAGAAAGTGGTTCCACTCCCAGTTTAGATAAATCTTTATCCAAAGTTTCTTTATCTACTAATCTCATACCACCAAATTTACGTATTGAATTATGGGTCAAAAAACTGTTATCAGAGAAAGTAAATTTTGCTACCTGAAAATTTTTCTCTTGATTATAACAAAAATGGCCAGTCATTCTTAAATGTGTTAAAATAAAATTTTCATTACTCACTTCAAAAACAATTGACTTTCCTCTTCGGAAAATATTTTGAATTTTAAACGGAACAATTTCTTTAATATTAGAATCAACAATAGAATCGCTAATGAAAATATCACTTACTAACTTGCCTTTCACTTTACTGTTTAATTGTTGTACAATTGTCTCCACTTCTGGTAATTCGGGCATAGAATAAAAATTGTACACAGGATATATAAAGTTTTATAAAGTTTTATCACTTAATCCAAAATATGAGCAACGATAAAAAAGAGGACGTGGTTGAGTTAAAAAAATCGAGAAAAGCTTTCTTATGGGAATATACCTGCGGGATTCTTCTACTAATCATTTTAATTACTTCGTATTTGGAAGGGATTAATATCAGCCATTATTTCCAGTATTTCATACTAGCATTAGCAATTTTTTGTTTTGTCTACGCCGAGTTAAACCGTCTTGCTACTGTTTATTTAATTTCAGAACATAAGATTACCATCATGCAAGGTTTAATTAGTAAGAATAAAAAGCATGTGGATATGTATGCTGTTGGATTTCTTCCAGACATTAACGTAAGCCAAACTTTAATACAAAGAGTACTCGATTTTGGAAGTATTTACGTTGAAAATGGAGGAAAAAACGCTTTTACGATTAAAGATATTAATAATCCACAAGGAATGATGGAAAAAATAGAACAGCTAATTAACGCGAGCAGAATTAATATTCATAAACATAGTCAAAAGAAGATACTAAGATAATCAATAATAGAAAAGTATAAAAACAACAATCATCTACTAATAACGATTAAGAAAAAATATTAAGAGGGGAATTTAATAATGATAGACGCACATCACGCCCAAGGGCATAAATTGAGATTCTATATAATAATGGTTACTTTAGTAGTAGGAGGAATATTCTTATTACTAGCAATTAATGATGATGGGAAAGGAATTGATTTAAGCAGCGCGATGATTAGCGTACAACAGTTAGGAAACAATTCTGAAGTTGAAGAAGTTGCTCTTGAAGAAACAATATTTGAAGAAAGAATACTAGAAGAACAAAGAACTGAAACAACTAATAGAGAAGTTAATTTTCAACTTTCTTTTAACCAAATCCCTGACATTGAAAAAACTATTGATGCCACATCAATTAAAGTTATTACTGATTCAAATGCTCAAGTTGAAGTTAACGGAGACGCGTTAGAATTAAACAATCAAGATGAAGTAGAACTAACTATTTATAATGTTAAATCAGCAGTATTAAATCTTGATCGTAAAAGTATTTCTTTAGAAGGAAAAGCAAAAAAGATTGAAGTTAATGGTATTTCTTTATCATCAAAAATGGATTTAGACATTAAATTCAAAGACTTAGTTTATCAAAATATTAATTTTGAAGATATTAAATTAAACTATTTTCATCTATCTAGTGGAGATGGAAAATTAAACGTAGAAGAGAGGTTATTATACACAATTAAAGAAGAAAATTTACGTTTTGGTTATTTCCAAGGAGATATGGAAATAAACAATGAGAACTCCCAAAGCATTAAGTTAAAAGGTATAGCTAAAGGAGTAGAATCAAGTGGAAGTGACTTGAACTTATTACTAAGTTAATTTTAATCTTTTTTTTATTAAATTAAATGTTCTTTTGTTAGGTTTAAGCAACCGTTTAACATCTCTAGTTGAGAGGATATTTCCTTAGTTAATTTAATAGAAGAGTTTTCATTCAATAAACGCTCAGTTACTTCAATTTTATTTCTAAGAAAATTGTATAGATGAGACTCATCAACAATACTACTTTCTTTAATAATATCAATCAATGCAGAGAAATGAGGAGTATCCTGCAAATGCCTAGGAATCTTTTCAATAAGAACGTTTTTTAGTACCATCAATACATCACCAACGTTAAGTAATACAAAATAATTAATAAAAGTTATGCATAATTAATCAATATAATCCTTCTTTTTTTAACTCTTTTTGTTTAGCTTCCCTTCTTAAATGCGCATACTTATCATCTAATGAGAATTTTGCAGGTTTAGGTTGAATTGTTTTCTTACCACATTTAACACAAGTATCTTCAACAGTATAAATCTTACAAGAATTACATTTATGAATGTGTTTAGCCATATTTTAATCTTTTTTATCACGTTCAAGATTAGCATTAGAAAGTTTATCTTTAGAAAACTTTTCTAAAATGTCTTGAACTTTTTTAAGATTCTTTTCTGCAGGTTTATACTCAAAATCTTCAATTATAAGTTTATACCTTCCTGCTCCAAGATAATTAATATTAATGGTAGAGGATACTTTCTCAATATCAAGAAGTGTAGATTTGATTTTATCAACACCATCAGAAACATAAGTACTTAGATTGATTTCTCCTTCAATAGTGATTTTCTGCGGTTTAAACTTCTCTAAAATTAATTCAGTTAACTCTTTAGCAATAGTCTTATCAACCCCTAACTTCTCTAAATTTACTTCTCCAGCAGCCACATCTTTAAAACATAAAAATAAATGTGAATACTCAGAAAAAATAGGACCACTTAATTGTTTATAAATTGGTTCAACTGGTTTTTTTATTCTTTTAGCAATACTTTTAACCAAACTTTCTGCTTTAATTTCTTGTTTAATCTCTTCTAACTTCTCTTTACGCTGATTAGAGTTAACCCTTCTTAGAGATAAATCAATATGTCCCCTCTCACGATCAAGACGTAATACTTTACAAACAATCTGTCTGCCCGCGGAAACATAATCACGTAAATTCCTTATCCTACCCGGAGCTATTTCAGAGATATGAATCATCCCTTGTTTACCATATTCTAATAATTCAACGAAAACAGAATTAGGATAAAGTTTCGTTACTTTACATAGTATAATTTCGTCCTCTTCAGGAATCCCTTCACGATGATAAAACATTTTATGTGTAAGGAGAGTATCTTATTTATAAATGTTTACTCCTGTTCGTAAATACTTGGCAAAGCTTCCTCAGGAAATAATTCTATTTGAGCCCCATTATTTTGGTTCCAGTTAGAATTCTTGCACCAGATTAAATTATGTAAATTAGCAGGAGTAATTTCCCATTCTTTAGCTTTTTCTTGTATTTTTTCTTCCAGTTTTAAATACTTACTTCCGTCTAAACCCCTCCGAGTAATTTTATCGGCATCTATTTCAGCAAGATGATTATCATTTAACCATCTCATTAACCAAACATCAACAGAAACTATTTGTTCATATCCACACATATTCAAAAATAATGAAGAGATTTTATGTCTCATTCCAGGAGCACCAGCAGCACTTTCTTGATCACCTATCTTTTTATTTGATGCTAGAATATTACGAAGATACACCTGATCTTCCAAATTTCCTTTTTTTTGTTCTTTAATTAATTTAAAAGGTTCATATTCTACCCACCATTTGGCAAACTTCAAAACTCGTTGAACATGATTAGAAGGAATCATCCTTAAAGATTCATATTTTTGAAGATCATTAATTTCTGCAAGTTTTTCAGGAAATCCAATTTGATCTTTATGAACAATATAATGACAATATTTGATTAAATTTTTATAAGTCTCTCTAGCTGTAAGAATAGCATAAACTCCCGCTCTAAAAACATTAGTCTTATTAAATGGTTTAACTAATTCTTTTTCTTTTAATTTCTTAGCTTCTGCAAAATCTTCTTCAGTGAATAGAATGATAGACATATTATATCCTCAAAATCTACCACTTTTAATAATTTATAGAACTCAACATATATAATCCAGATTTAATCTAGAACTTCAAGAACCCTACCAGTTACTTTAGCTTTTCCACCAGTTGGAAATGATAATTCTTTACTGCAAACAAGACATTTAACAACTCTGCTTGCACTACCAAAAATAATTTGTTCATTCTTACAACTTGCACAACGTACTTTAATAAATTTACTTTCTGTATTACTCATTTTAATTCTACCCGTTTAGTTCTAATACCACACTTTTGTACACTTGTTTTTTTACATGTATTACAAGTATAACGTAAATCTGTTTTTTTAGTATTTTTTGCACCAGTCATTTTTCTTTGTGCAACCGGTTTACGTGAAAATCTTCCCAAGTTTCCTGTACCCCTTCTTAATCCTCTAGCCATAGTTCTTCTTTTTGAACCTCTAGACAAAGGGTGCGTCTTGTTCAATCCTTTAAATGATTGATTGTGCACTTTCTGTTCAGTGTGCGTTTTACAATTTTTACATAATCTTTTGATTATTTTAGGAATTTTCATGTTATTTACCTTTAATTTTGCTTTAAGAACGAGGGTTCTTTATAAAGTTTTTGAATAGATTACCCCAAACATTGCTTACTGTTCACTTAAATCAACATCATACCCTAAATTAGAATAATTAACCATCTGTTCTTGTAATTTAGACAATTCTAACTCTTTCTTCTCTAAATCTTTACGATCTTCACTAAAATCAAAGAATTTCCAGTTATGTTTAGCAGCTTTTTCACTAATTCCTTCCAATTTAGACATATAAAGTTTAACTTTCTTCTTTTCAACAACTGCTTCTAATCCAGAATCGCTTTTTACAGCTAACTGTTCTAATGGGACCAATTCTTTTTGAACATACTTCTTTAACTGTTGTTGATTAAACTGTTCAGCAGCAGCACGTCGTTGAGCTTCCTGCGCCAATAACATCGACCTACGTTTAAAAAACCACATTTTTTTACGAAAATCTTCAATTTGTGTCTCTTTCATTGTTTTTTTCTTACCAGAAACACGTTTATCTTCTTTTAATAACAATTCATCAATTTCCTGATTAGTTTTTTCCATACTATCCATAAAATTCCATAACTCATCATCAACCCCATCTAAACTTAAATAATCATCATCTAAACTTTGTTCACGAATTAATAACTGTATCTCTTGCTGACGAGTTTTTTCTGCACCACTCAAATGTTTCCAACCATCCTGAGATGGAGCTTTTTCAGTTCTTTTCAACTCTTGTAGAAGTAAATTTATCTCTTGTACTTTTGTTTTTTCTTTTCCTTTCAATTGTTTCCATTTCTGACCCATTTTTTAAGAAAAGATTTTTTTAACGTTAGAAAAATCCATTTTAACATATTTTTTAGGATTCAATTTACGATGTTTTAGTTCTATCAAAGCTAGTTTAACATGAGTACTACCTTTTGGCAACGTGAAACCTGCTAATCCACTTAAATAATCAAGCTGTTTTAATCCTGTAGATCTCGCTAAAATTGACGCTGCTGCCACCTCAACATATTTAGATTCAGCTCTCTCAACTCTTACATCTCCCACTGAACACCCAGGATATTTATCAACAACATGTTTTCCTGGTTTAAGATCGTTAGCACATTTTTGATGTAATTTGTCTAACCATTGAGTTGTTTTATTTGAATGAATATTATATTCTTCAGGAAAAATACTTTTAACTGTGCATAAAGCAATTCGTTTAATCTTTTCAGCCATGACCAAAATTTCTTTATCACTTAAAGTTTTACTGTCGGCAACACCTAACTCTAATAACTTTTTCCTCATATCATCATTAGCTTTCACAGCAGCAACAACTAAACCTCCAAAACTATCACCTTTTAAAGTTTCATCACTACCAATTATGTTACCTTGTTCTTTACGAAAAACTTCTTTCTTAACTTTTTTGCCAATACCTAATTTGCTTATTTCTTCAGCAATTTGATCAACTAACTCTTTTTTTCCTTGTAATAACAATTTTCCAGAAGTGTAAAGTATTAAACTAACATTATTTTTTGTAAGTCTTAACTCTTCATAAATAGTCTTAGGTTCATTCTCAGAATAACCTTTTAACTTCTCAACATCCTCTTTTTCCACATCGGTAAATACTACCATTATAAAAAGAAGAGTTTATTTGTTTAAAAAAGTATTGTAAGTTTTAATTAAAATAAAAATGAGAATTAAAAATAGTCTATTTTATAAATTATGAACAGAATTTGATAACAAAAAATGGATCCTAAGCCAAAAGTATTTATTCCCTTAGAACATCAGAAAACTGCAGAAGAAATAGCTGATGCTCTCTGGATAAAATTAAATCTTAATTATAAAAGTAGAGTTGTAGAAATATTATCTAAAACAGAAGAAATTGAACTAAATACTGCACAGAACTACTTATCAGAATGTACTCATGGATTATTAGCCAGAAAAATATCTCCTTACTCTTTAGCCGATCAAAACACACACTTAAGAAGACTTAAAATAATTTACAAAACTTTAGAAATAGAACCAGATAATTGTATAGTTAAAAAAACTAAAGAAATTAATCCTAACTTTTTGTATTAAAAATCTCCTAAACTTCTTTGTTCTTTCTTTGCTAGAGCGTTTTTATAAGATTGCCATTTCCGCCTAAACAAAATAGCATGTTCTTGATGATACTTTTCCAAAAAATCTTTAGTTTTAGGATCACTCATGTACCCAGATCCAAAATCAATCCCAATTTCGTCTTTAATCCTGTCAATTTGTCTATCTCTAATAACTTTAGCTACTACTGAAGCAGCAGCAACAACTAAATGGTTCATATCAGCTTTATGTTCAACCACTAATTCAGCGTTATCTCTTACTCTAGGGGTTAATCTATCTTTAAAATAAGTTTCATATGCAGGAATGTTAACACTAGGACAGTCAAGAATAATTTTATCTGGGTTTAATTCAGAAATAATTCTAGCAGAAGTTTCTGCTTCTAACCAGTTTAAGTTTGATTCTGCTTCTGTTAAAGATAAATCAATGGCATCAGGTTCAATCATTTCAACTCTAAAATCTGTTACAATTTCTCTGATACGTTCAAACATTTCTTCTCTTACTGAAGAACTTAACAGTTTACTATCTTTTACACCTAACCATTTAAGTTTTTTCAATCCTTCTTCATCCACCGCTAAAGCTGCCATTACTAACGGGCCTAGAACTGGTCCTCTTCCAGCCTCATCACATCCAACAGTAATCTTAGATTTCATTTAATATTTTGAAGTGCTTTGTTTATTTTAATGTTATGTAAGAATATTACTAGAAAAATGTTAAATACAATTACAACCCAAAAGCTTCAGTGAACTGTCTCATTCTACGAAACTCTGCTAAGAACTCAGAACCTTTATCTGTAAGAACAATTATTTTAGAAGTACTTTTACGTTTACGATGATACTCCTCTTCCATTTCAACTAATGCTTTTCCCATTAATTCGTCTAAATATTGGTTCAATAACTTATGAGATAAATTTGATTTATACATTAAATGAGTGGGTTTAATTTTTCCACCCTTATTCTGAATAGCTAAAAGTATGTCAAAAATCAGTTCCAACCTTGATCTTCTTGCAGACATTTTATTTCTTTCTAACCTTCCTATATGTTTTTAGTAACAATAAAAAACCAGTTAATAATAATAATTCACCTACGATATAAAAGCCACCATAAATAAACACAAATACAAAAAAGATATTACCCAACAAAATAAACAAGAAAGCTAACATTACTGAAAAAGTCATTTTATTATAATTATTGTTAAGATAATTTTTATAATAATTTAACACCGTCATACTGATAATAACTGCACTGGTTAAATAAAATACAAAATATTTGAAATTTGCTACGATTGAAATTAAAAATATTAAATATACAAATAATCCAATTTGGCTAATTTCATGATACTTATTTAATCTTGAACGAGATTTTTGAGATATAAAAAATATTAACAACCAGCCAGCTAACATTAAAGCCATCTGTAAAAAGAATGCTGCTCGATAAAATAAATAAGAGAATGCTAACGTTCCACCCATTACTGGTATTAATACGTTTGCAGTAAAATCCCTTACAGGAGTAAAATAAAGCACACTAGAAGTAAACACTCTAAACAATAACCCCCCTGCAATTAAAAGGAAAGCAAAAGAAAAATATCCAAACTTATTTTCTTTAGTGAAACTATAAATACGATAACTATAGCCAGCAATGAACATAGCAATAACTAAACTTATTCCCTCAATCAGGAGATCATATCCATTAAACCATTCCGGCGTAAAAAACAATTGATACATTTATTTTGTCACCAACCTTACTAATGAGTAACAAATTGCAAGCATGGTTTAAAAAGGTTGTGTATTTTTTTTCTTAATTACCATTCTTTACCCAAAATTCGCAACTGATTAATAAGTACATAATATTACTAGTAAAAACACACCTCTTTTGATAGATGTTAATTAATTTTTAGAAACAACCAACCTTCTTCCGGGTCTTCGTGGCCCGGTTTTAATTCAATCTAATCTAAAGGTACGCCACTCCAGATCTCCCAATCATCTGATGGGAAGTAAGGTTTAATTGTAAAGTATGGTGGTTGATTCTGACCAACGTAACCATGTTGAACCTGTCCCCAATCTCTTGCACCAGCCGTACCAGGAGTTGCGTAAACAGGACTACCAAACAATTTCAAAGTTTTAGAAACACTTTGAAATCCAGAAGTATCAGTACTCCAATCAGCACCAGGTTCAACAATCATCTTACCTTTAAACCCATGCTTTTTGAAAATTCTAACAATATCTTTTATAGGAGTATTACCCTCTCCAGGAGCTAAATGATCATCTTGATATCCATAATTATCAACTAGATGTAAATGGCCAATAATCTTTTTTTCAGCCATCGTTTCAATTTTATCTTTCATCCAATTATCAAATTCTTTATCATTCTGTTCAATATTTTTCTTAGGATCACCTTGCCAATACTTTCTCCACATGTTTAAATGACCAGTATCAAATGTGGCATAAATATGATCTTCAGCTTTCTTTGCAGCTTCCTGTTCAGACATTCCCCGTTGTTTTAACAATTGGGCCATCCTACTTCTACTACCCTCAACCAATTTCATTAATTCGTCAGGATGAGATCCATAACTTTCTGGAAAAAGGTTTTCCATCGCTACCGAAATTGGATTTTTTAACTTACCTCTTTTTTCCCATTTATCAGATTCCATTAACGCTTTAATTCCTGCTTGAGCGTAAGCATCATAAGATTCTTTCAAAGCATAACTTTCTGCAGTCTCCACATGACGAATTTGTTCAACAGCTTCTTCTGCTTGTGCCCATTGTGAAGCAGAAGCTTCCTGTGCTTGTTGCATATGACCACGTCTTTGTTTAAGTTCTCTTTTAATCCATTCACTAGGAAGTTTTTCATCAGAAGGAAGAAATTGATCAATATTTGCTTCTCTTAATTGTGTTTTAAGTTTCCATTGTTCTTCAGGATCAGTAGCTTTTTCCAACTTTTCATAAAAATCTAAAGCTTTTTCCAACTTTTCAATCAGCTTAACATCATTCTCAAACCCAGAACCGTAATAATATCCCCAACCACGACTATTAGCAGCATTAGTTTCCAATGTTGAAATTATGTAAGCTTCCTCAGGTTTAACTTTAATATCATCTTCTTTAACCCAAGGTTTAAGAAACTTTTCCCAATAAGATTTTCTAAATTCGTTATCTTCTTCAAGATTATTTAAATCAGGACGACCAGATTTATTCCATTTATTCCAAACTTCTTTAGCTCTTAAAGTCATTTGGTCAGATTCTTTCTCCAAATCTTCCCAACCTAATTGAGTTACTTCAAACTGACCTTTTTCATAACTAAATCTAGGAACTCTATTTTCATCTTGAATTCTATTTCCAAAATAATCAGTATATATTACTCTTCCATGTTGATCAGTTTTTCCACGAGCAAGTTTTGTTTCACCATCAAAATCTTTAAATTCTTTATTTTCCTCAGCAGTGTTCCAAATCGGACGAGCAACTTTACGATTTTTTCTTGCCTCTTGGATAATTCCGCCAGTACGATTGTCGACTACTTTATAAGAAGCACGTTCATCTTCTTTTTCATACATCTTAAATTTGTCTTTCCATTTGCCATCAGTGTTCCATTCAGAATCAACTAACGGTCTTTGAAATTCTCCAGTATGAACAACTACCGGACCTCCTTGAGAAACATCTCCAGCAAACTCTATTGCTCGTTTAATTTCATTAACAGCCATCTCTCGACTTTGTGAAGAAAAGTTTCCTTGCTGATCCATTCCAGCTAAACCCATAACTCCCACAGAAGCATGAGTTGTAAAATCAAATTGGTTAGCTTTCTGCATTTCAACTAAAGCTTGACGTTGCATCTTACCATAATATTCAGGAGTATGTCCCTGTCCAGAACCTTTACCTGCGCCCATAAACCCCAATTCCATAGTTTTTGTACCTGCACGCATTTTAGCAGCTATTGCAGGGATGTTTGGAACTGGCCCTAATCCTATGCTCATACCTATATCTTTTATCCCTACTCCAACATCATCAGTAGAATTATCTTCTGGTCTAGATTGTCCATAATCACGATCCATTGGAGTATGATACCAACTTCCACTACCAAATTCTACCATATGTCATAGAAGTAGTATTTTAATGTATATAAAATTAACTATAGATGGTCATTTAAAAAACTAAGATTTATACAAATTACCATCACTACGTTCACTTTGATACAATCCACGCAACTTTGCACCTACTTGTTTAGTTACACTGGCAGCTAAAGCAACACTTTCAGTGAAAGAATATTTTCCTTCATCAATATCTTCTAACTTCTTTTCAACAGCCGCAGACATGTACTGTACTCTTTTTTCTTCTTCAGCATTGATATAACCTTTATCTTCAACTCTCTGATTAAGATTTACCATCTCATGATACAATTTTTCCATTGGCTGTTGACTTAACTTTGCAGCATATTCAGACTGAAGCATCTCTAACGGAATTTGAGGAGCATTTCTAGTAAGTGATTCTAAATCATCTTTTTCATCATCAATTTCAACTTCTGAGTCTAAACTTTCAGAACTATCTTCATCTTTCTTTTTTTCTTTTAATCCTTTATGTACTTTAAGAATATCTTTCTCTTCTTTACTTAACTCTTTCAAATTATCTTGAGCCACCTGGGGGATAGGAACTTTACGCATCCAGTTATCTTTCCCAGTAAGTTCTTCATTACTATCTTTTATTAGCTTTTCAGCTTCCTCTATCTCTTTCTTTTTCTTCTCTTTAAGTTCTTTTAATTTTTTAAGACGTTCCTCAGCAGGAAGTCCTTTAAGATCTTTTTCAGCCATTATACAAAGAAAAGTAGATAGAATATAAAATCTTTGCGTATAAAAACTACCAAGTAATCATTTTAGGGGTACGTGACTTCTTGAAATTGTTCATAATTCTATATCCATGAAACAAACCAAACTTTTTCGCATTCTCAGGATCTTTAGCATCTTTAATTGCTCTTGCTTTAGCCGCAGCATTTATTTTCTTTTTCCTACCTTTAGCTTTTTTACCAGAAGTATAAAAATTTCCAAACATTTTTTCCATCAATGTTTTTGGTCCAGAATCACCACTAGTTTCTTTTCCATTAGAACCATTCTCGCCCTCATTGAGATATTTTCTTAACTCGTCTCCTAAAGTGTCCATAGCAGCCCTAATAGATCCAGATAAATCTCCTACCAAAATTAAAGCTTCTTCCTGCTTCAATTTTTTATAACCTTCTACTTCTTCTTTTGTCCAACGATAAATACGTAGATTAAAATCAACCCTACCAATATGTACCGGCCCTCTTTGATATCCTTCTTGAACAACTTTCATTTCTGCTCTAGTACGATAATTAAACGTTGCTAATAAACAGTCATAAACTTCCGTAACCTTTTCACCATTAACTTTAACTTCCGCTCGAGGATCATAACCCATAATTTCTACGTCTAACATAGTTGATTCAAACGCAGAAATAATTTCTGGAGATAACAAATTTTTCTCTTTCATATGTAATCTGGAAACGTTACGTAAATATGGTTTAATCCAATTGACATACATTTGGATAATTTCAAAATGTTGTTTCAAGTAAGCAAGTTGAAACGTTTTACGTTGCTTATGTTCTTTATGGGTACGTTTACGCCATTCAGTAAACTGTCTTAAATGTCTTTGCAACACTCTTGTTACGTTACGATTAAAATCTTTTTCTAAATTGTTAATGTGAGATTGCAATTCCTCAGTTGTTCTAAACGGAGGAGCATCAAAAAATAAATCAGGAAGAGTAACAAATTCTAACTCTCGAGCCATACCAAACACAGACGCGGGATTTTTTGCTGAACCTTGTACCAAATCAACAAAATAACCTTTCAAAGTTATTTCGGCACTTTTTCCTCTACTAGACAAATCTTTTTTCAATTCTCCATCGGCTTCATCATAATATCCTAACCGTTCATCTAATATTCTTAACTCTCTAACCATTTGGAACAATTGTTTAATCATTTGTCCAATAGCTGTTAATAATTGAGTAATCTTATCCTGTTGACCACCTAACCGAACTTGAGTAATACCAAAAAAAGCAGAATTTTCAGCAGCAGCAAAAGAATCTTCTAACTTCACCACATTTAAACAACAGTTTTTTAATTCTTCATAGACCCAATAATATGGTTCTTCTAAGCTTAAATCATAAATTTCCCATAATGTGTTATAATTTTTTATAGGTGTTGGATAATCAGTTTTACCAAAACCGCCTGCTACCACTTCTTTAACTTGTTGGTCAGCATCCTCGCTTTTCAACTTTTTACCTTTTACTGGCTCATAGAATCCTTTATCTTTATTGAAAGTGTAATTACCTTTCTCCTTTTTTTTAATAAAACCATACTTTACTAATAATTCACCACGATCCATCCATCTTCACCTATTTTTAACTAAGATTATTTTTCTCATTTAATAATCTTTTCTTTCCTACACTTAAAAAACCATAAATTTTCTTTTTCATAAAATTCAACTTTAAAATCATTAGTAACTAAAATTTCCTCCCATTGAGAAGAAGAAAAACTATTAACTTCTTTCTGTTTCTCCCATTTATTAACACTTTTAGCAGATAAAATCATTACCAAATAACCATTATCATCCAATATTCTCTTAACTTCTTTAAACAATAACGAATAATTTTTAATATAATTAAACACAAAAACAGCTGTAACAGAAGAAAATGAACCATCATCAAGCGGCAGAGCTTTCTCTAAATTACCTTCAACTGATTTAATCAAATTATCATTACGTAACAACATCTTTTCAGAAAAATCAAAACCAACCGAGTTAATATAAGAATAAGCACCACAACCTAAATCTAAATTATTTCCATTTTCCAAAAAAGATAATTCTTTAGAGATTAAATCTCTTTTTTGTTGATCAATTTTGTACTGCCACATGAACGCTTCAGCGTTCCAAAAAGATTTATCATTTTCTGGCCAACCTTTTGCCCAACTAATTTGTTTAGCCAAACTTTTCAACTTATCTTCTACCTTTTCCCCATAATTAAATTCCATTAGTCCAGTAAAAAATTCTGTTTCTACATCCATTTTAAAAAAAAAGTTAAACTAAAAAAATAACGCTGCTAAATTTGCTACTCCATGTAACACTAGCCCGCTAGATAAACTATCACTCATCAACACAAAAATAGTTATTAAAATTCTTCCTAAACAAATAAACACTTCTCTACTAACAAAATATTCTACTGCATTTTTTTTAGCTTTGTCATATTCTAACGCACCCACTGGACCTTCCATTAATCCATGGGTAATTGCTCCAAAGATTGTTACCATAAATATTTGAGATACATTAGTTACAGCTGATCTTAAAAACCAAGAAAATGATTCTGCGCCAGTAATTAAATGAACAATTTTATGTTTGTTAAGATGATCACTATGTTTACCCATGAACCAAATTAAAAAAGCGCTAATACCTGCTAAGAGTGATCCAACTAATCCTAACGATAAATAATCATTCAAAATTACAAATATAAACAATGGCCAAATTACTCCATTTGCCATTACTCTTGTTCCTCTTGATACAAAAAATAATGAATCTTGCCAATGTTTACGATCAGCTAAAGATCTGACAGAAAAGTGATAATTAGGATGAGATTCTTTACTCATGAAAAGAAATATTGCCGAAATGAATAATAATATTGCAACTAATAAAAATAAAAACTTAAAGCCCATAAATTTGATTAAAACTCCGCCAAGTATTGGACCAAACAATGTAGCCAAAATTGAAACTGCTGCCCTTTTACCAAACTCTTCACCACGATGATTTTTATGACTAGCATTATGGAATATTAAATGCATCCCAATCCAATAAAATGCTAATGAAGATCCTAAGAAAAAAGCAAGTAACATTAAAGGGATTTGATAACTTGATAAAAAGTTCAATAATAGGATAAAAATGAGATAAAAAGGGATACTAATTAAAACTGAGTGCTTAATTCCGTATTTAGAAGCAAACTTAGCAGCAACTGGACTCATAATAGCAAAAATAACCGAATAAAAGATATAAAAATAAAGAGTATTTTGAAAAGACAATCCAATTTCTTTATACAAATACAACGGCACAAAAAGGCTAATTAAAGAAATAGCAAAAAATCTTATTGCTGTAGAAAAATAAATTCTAGATAATTCGTTATGTGGGAAGAACCTCCACCAAAAATGATGATTATGATGATGCATATAAAAACAAAATTTATATAGTAATATAAGCTTTTCTATTACATAAAGTATTAATTAAAATAAAAAAGACAGTAGATAAAGAAAATAAATGGGCCCGTAGTCTAGTAGCTATCAATTATTGACTACAAATGACGTCCGCCTGACTCGCGGGAGATCGTGAGTGCAAGTGTTAAACTGTGTGAAACATTCCAGAAAAACACAGTTTTTCTGCATATCTCACCGGGCCCACATTAATGATTACAAAAAAAATGGAACTTAACAAAAATAATCAAGAAAAACCACTTTATATTTTACCTCAAGTAAAAAAAAGAGTAATCATTCCCAAAACAATTACATTAATACTTCTGGGAATAATATTTTACTTAGGAATACTCTTAAACGTATCACTCTTGAAAATAACTTCAACTCAAGAATTTTATACAAAAATAATTTCAATGATTATTGTTTTATCAATAGTCATACTAGGAGTATATATTAACATTCATAATTCTAACAAAAAGTATATTTTTTACAAAGACAGATTAGTTAAAGGTAAAAAGAGTATTTCCTATACTGAAATAATTGATATAATTCCACAAATCAGTTTACTTGATAAAATTTTCAAAACTTATCACGTTGAACTTAACAAAAAGTTTAGTTTAAGTAACATTACTCAAGAAGTACCATTACAAAATTATTTAAAACAACTAATTAATTATACAAAAAAGAATCAATAAATATATCTGAAAATTGTTTAATTTTTCTTATTATCCACACTTTTCTGATTGTTAATATAATTTTCAATGATTACTGTTGTTAAAGATAAAACTAATGGGCCGATGATCACACCAAATATACCAAAAAAGTAAAGACCACCAATTATTCCTAATAACATAATCCCCGGATGAATTTTTGCTTTACCACTCATAAGATGAGGTCTAACAAAATTGTCCGAACTAGCAACAAAGATTAAACAATAAACAAACAAAGCTATTCCCTTGAACATTAACATATTTGAGTCCTGGAACAAACCTTCTAAAAACAAGAATAGTGATGCTGGTAACCAAACAACTCCAGTTCCAAGATAAGGGATTAATGCTAAAAATGCCATCAACAGTCCCCAAAATATTGGTGAAGAAATTCCAAAAATAAAAAATCCTAAAGCACCTAATGCTCCTTGCATAAACGCTACCAATAGATAACCATAAACAATCCCACTAATAATTTCTTTCAAACGAGACAAAATTAAAACATATTTTTTCTTTCTTATACTAAAATAATAATTCATTTTTTTAACTAGATATTTTCCGTCTCTTAAAAAATAAAACATCGTAAAAATAACCACAAAAAGATTTAATGTAATGATAGGTAAACTAACCAATAATTGTGAACTTTTTTTGATAATCCAATCAGTTAATCCTCTTGTAGCCTCTTGAATGTAATAGGCCACGTTAGGAGATCCAATAAACTCTTTAAAATAATTACACATTTGAGCAGTACATTGATTAAATAATCCCACAGAAAGTTTTTGTTTGACAGTAATATACAAGATGTATGATTCAGAAATTAAACTTTGAATAAAGTATAATCCCGGAATTAATATCATTAACAGAACTACAACACATAATATTGTTGCAGGAATACTTTTCCTTTTAAACTTTTTTTGAATTTTATTATATACTGGATAAAAAAGGTAAGCCAACAATGCTCCTAAGAAAAGCGACATTAAAAGAGGTTTAATAATAAAAAAGGATAGAACTAACAGTACTACAAAAATAATCATTGGAACATAATTATGGTACTTAATTTTTATTCACCTCTTATTACCTCTTCTTTTAAAGATAAGATTATTCTATGTTTTATAAAAGTTACTAATAATAAGAATTAATTTTGTAAAAAAAGAAAAAAAAAGAAAAAAAGTTTTTTAGACCTATTCAGTTGTAGCGTCTGCGTCAGCATCAGCATCCGTTGTTGCATCTGCATCTACGTCTGGTTCAGCTGCTTCAACTACTACAGTTGGAGCACCGATGGTTGCACCGCCGTGAGTGTTGTCTATGTTCTCAACAACTAATTCTTCACCACTGAACTCATCATAACGATGTGCGATAACTTGTCCAGCAACTCTGGTGTCTTCTGCTTTGTAACCAGCAACTAACATAGCCATATTGTCACCATTTTCAAACAACTTAATGGTAGCGGTTCCTGGATTCATTCCTTCTGCACAAGCAGGGAAGTCCATAGATACGCCCAATAACTCAGCAGCTACACTGTTTACACAAGCTCCACCTACAACGATCAAGCTTTGGCTAGCCACATCAGTAATCTCACTGTCCAGTCTTGTTGCATCAACAATTTCTACTTTAGCTAACTCTCCACTACCAGATGTTGTACTTGTGGTTGCTCCTGAAGTTACGTAAGCCACAATCTTTTGAGAAGATTCAGTAGGCACGTATAACTCAACTTCAACAGGGGTACTACTTGGTGCAGTCTTTTTATACATTGAACCCCATGCACTTAATCCATGAGTAACGTCTGTATCATCTGGATCAGCTACTGTCCATTGAGGACCAGTTACACTTGCTTGAACTTCGTTAGTAGCAGTGTAGTTCAAAGTAGCACTAAACTGAGTTTCAGCAGAAGTTACAGTTGTGTAATCGTCGTCTCTGTCTTGGTCATCTGCTTCTACTGTCACAATTAATCCAGCACTACTACTATATGTTGCTCCAGGGTCAGCTAAATCAACATTAGCCTCATTCGCATCGATAGTTATCAATGAACCAGATTCATCTCTTAACCGCAACCTACTACGATTTCCTGCCGATGTATCATATGCATAGTCTGTACTACTCAACTTGATGTCCCAGTTTGCAAGTGCGCAAGTATTCGTTTGAGCTGATTGGAACTGATGAGTTCTTCCTTCAATAGCAATGTCAAAATCACAATTTACATCAAAATTTGTCTCAATGATCTCACCATTATTCAAGTTTTTAAACTTCACAGTTCTTGCTGCAGTACTACTGTTCTTCTTAGAACTTTGGTACTGTAACGCAGTAACGATTGCATCAGAGTTTGCATAACCTGTAGTCTCTTTAGAAGCTAATACAAAATAGTCATCATCTGAGATGTTAGTAGTAATGTTCATAGCTAAGTGATCGCCATCTTTCCTACCTAACTTAATCTGGTCCGCTGTACCGGTTGCATACATTAATGGCAAAGTAACTTCATTACCATCGTTGGATGTGAACTTCAATTCATACTTGTCATCTCCAGATCTTTGCAATTTAATTAAGCTAGTACCAACAGCTTCATCCTCTCCATGGTATTCAAAGTCCCAGTTCTCAGTGAACAATAGTTGAGATTCTGCCAATTCGGAATCTTCACTCAATTTATCACCAGCAGACAAGTAAATATCGTCCTGCGCAGTCATGTTTACCCAGAGGTAATCAATCTTCAACGCACCATCAGTAGTTGTACTTACAGGTTCAGTTTCAATAGTACCCACGATTCTCACAGCTGCACCTTCGATAGTTTCCTCATTAACTTTAAGTTCACTATCTGAATTATCACCACTGGTAATATTGTCAGTCATGTACAATTTGTTAGCTCCAATAAAGAAACTTGCTTGATGTACACCGCCAGCATAAGCTTGGTACAATATATCAGAAACACCAATATCATTACCATCAGCTAAGGTGTGAGTTTCACCATCTTCCAACTTACCAGTTGATTCTCCGTTAACTGTAAAAGCCACATTAGTTGCATCAACATAAGTAACAGCAATGTCGTAACTAGCTTCACCCACAGTATATGTTGAAGATTCACCTTCTAGTAATGTACCAGTTGTTGCTCCACCCATAAATGTTAAAGCAACAGTTCCTCCAGATCCTAAAGTATACTTAGCAGTTGTAATGGTCCAAGTAGTTCCCATGAAAGTTATTTGTTTATCTTCCATATCTTTCAAAGCATAACTGTCAGAAGCATCGATATCAGATTCTAATTGAGTACTAAAATCAAGTTCATACCTTGCAATACTTGCATCACTACTAATTTTCCAGAAAACACCTAAGTTCTCATCATCATCTTCCATGTACCAAGCTTTTGGACCTTCAGTATCAAAATACAACTTTTGTTCGTAAGCAAAAGTTCCTTTTGAGTTAGAAAATTCTCCATCAGCCAATGCACCTAATTCAGAACTATCAATATAATCCACAATTCCTTCAGTTCCAGAAGGACCAATACTTTCATTGATTTCTAACCAATCTGCACTAGTTCCAACCATCCAAGCGTCTCCATCTACACTAACAGTAGAAGATTCACTAGGCATTTCATACCACATTTGTGTTGCTATGTCAGTCATAGCCAAATTGTCAACAGTGTTTGCACTTTCTCCAACAACAAAATAGCCGTTGAATTTACCATCCTCAACAAACATGTTTGGATAGTCGTTTAAATCTGCTGCCAGTGCACCAGTTGCAGTAGCACCCAACATTAATACTCCGGTACTAAAAGCAAACAAGCGTTTTGCCATTTTTATTACTTTCATTCTCAAAACACACCTCCGTGTTTAAATGTTATTTTTTATCCCATACTCCCCGTCATACAAAAATTCCGCAAGGAGCACATTTCGTTTTGTACCCATTTACGTTTTTATAGACGGTAATTTACTGAGATTACGACTAAAAACAAAAAATCGATTTATAAACTTTTCGCAAAATTATAGGTAGAAATGGAGGCATTTTTGTAGTTAGGTGCTAAACCCCTAAAATTTTTAACTCTCACCGCTTCATCATTTAAAAATGACAAATGCTTTAATATAGAACAGAGTTCCATTTTTAGACTAAAATCAAAAGTAAGTATAAGTGAAGTAAACGAAATAACCAAAATTAATAAAAATAAGAGAATCATTTTAAACAACTACAAATTAAAATAGTAAGAATATAACTTCTCTTTCAGTTCAGAAATCTTTACTCTTTCTTGTTTAGTTGTGTCCCTATCTCTAACCGTTACGCAGTGATCATCTAAACTTTCAAAATCCACAGTGATACAATAAGGTACACCAATTTCATCAGCACGTGCATATCGTCTTCCTACACTTCCCGTCTCGTCATAAAAACAATTGTAAGCAGATTTCAATTCTTTATAGATCTCTTTAGTTTTTCCAACCAATTCAGGTTTATTTTTTACCAGAGGAAATACTGCACAATAAAACGGTGCCAATTTTTTTGGTAATTTTAAAACTACATTTCCCCTTTTTTTATCCTCGTGATAAGCATTACATAACACTGCCAAGAAAGCGCGATCCATTCCAAAAGTTGGTTCAATAACCCGAGGTACAACTTTTTTCTGTGTTGCTTCATCAAAAATTGCTAACTTTTCTTTACTTTCTTTGATATGCTGATTTAAGTCGTATTGACCACGATTAGCATTTCCAGCCATTTCTTTAGAACCAAACGGATAATTGTAATCAATATCAAATGTTGCTGAAGAATAGTGAGACAATTCAGTTTTTGTATGTTCTCTGATTTTAAGATCTTCTTTCTTCAATCCCAGAGAATAATACCAAATCATTTGTTCCGCTAACCAATACCCATGCCACTCACCTAACCGATTCTCTTTGATCATTTTAGCGATAGTTGTTTCTTTCATGTCATCACTATCTTTATCCTGTGTTTCTGCATCCAATAACATCACTTTTAGATTAAGATGTTCTTCAGTAAGTTCAGAACATTTTTTGTCTTCAGGAATTATAAAAAATTCAAATTCAGCGAGAGTAAACTCCCGACATCTAAACATAAAATCTCTAGGAGCTATTTCATTACGAAAACATTTACCAATTTGAGCAACTCCAAAAGGTAATTTAACTCTTGTAGTGTCAGAAATCAATTTAAAATCAGTAAACATTCCTTGAGCCGTCTCCCCCCTTAGGTAAGCAGTAGAACTTTTACTTTCATCTGCACCAATAGAAGTTTCAAACAGAAGGTTAAAATTTTTCAATTCTTCAAAATCACCCTTGCATTTAAGACATTTAAGATTATTTTCGTTAATAATTTTATTAATTTCCTCAGCTTCTTTTCCTTCAACATTAAGTTTTAATTCATCTTCAATAAAATGATCAGCCCTCAATTTTTCTTTACATTTTGAACAAGTTAGTACTAAATCACCAAAACTGTCTAAATGACCTGAAGCTTTCCAAATTCGTGGATGACAGATAATACTGGCATCTATACCAACCATTTTATCTTGAGAATGTACAAAATGTTTCCACCAGTTTGCTTTAAGATTATTAAATAACTCTACACCTAAAGGACCAAAATCCCAAAATCCTGCCAGACCACCATATATTTCTGAACTAGGATAAACAAAACCTTTCTTTTTACAAAAAGTTGCCAATTCTTTTATTGTTAAAGCCATTTTAAGTTAAATTAAGAAGAAGTATATTAAGTTTTTTATCATTTATCGCTTTAACCAATCAACTTCATCACTACTTAAGTCTAATTCTTCAGCAATTTCTTTGCCAGAACTATTCCTAAAAATGTTTTGTAGATAGAACACTTGTTCTTGAGCTTGTTTTTTTGATAAATGGGTTCTAATGGCATATTTTTCAGCAATATCTTTCTTCTTAGCTTGTTTCATTTTAGACTGCCAAATTCTTAACAATCTCATAGTTTGTTTGTACTGGATAAACTGAGTGTTACGTTCATCTTTAGCGGACGAGATTCCAGCAGTAAGTAAATTATAAATGTAAACAATAAACCGCCAATGTTGTTGTCTTCTTATCCGTCCTTTAAACACGTCTGCCCTAGCTAAATGTTCATAAGCTTTTGCTAAACTTTTTGCAGACAAATATTCTTTTGGTAAATTATAATCCATCCATAAAAATATTTCATTCATGTTAATATCAACTTCGTTAAGCGCAGGAAGAGCATTCTCAACATTAGAAGATTTGAAAATAATTGCTAAAGCATTGATAATAGACTCAGTTCTTTTTCTATCTGAAAGATTCTTAATATCATCATACACAAAACTATTTTTAGCTGCACAAGATTGTAAATCTATTAACGCTCCTCTTAAATCACCATCAACTTGTCTTGCTAAACTGTTAACAGCTTTCTCTTCAGTTTTAATATTCTCTTGTTCACAAACCCACTGTAATGTATGGGCAATGGTTCTGTACTGTAATTTGTGATATTCAATGTTTAAACAAGCTTTCCTTAACGGTTTTAGTTTAGTGTTAAAGGGATCATTGGCAGTAAGTATTACTGGAAAAGTTGATTTTTCAATCGCTTTAACTAACGTAGGAACACACCCACGATCTTTAACACCAGAAAGGTTATCAATTTCATCTATTAAGATTAGTTTTGGTTTAAAAAATAATGATTGTTGTCCTAATGCAGAATTAAGAAAAGATTTCATTTTGTCTTGGTTCCTTAAATCTGAAGAATTAATTTCTAACAAATCATAGTTTAATTGTTTAGCTAAAGCATAAACAGAAGAAGTTTTTCCATTCCCAATAGGACCAAACAATAATGCTGCTTTTTGCCTGTTAATCTTATAATTAACAATAAACTCTTTCAATTCTTGTACAGCTTTCTGTTGTCCAAAGATTTGATCCTCGTTTTTTGGCGCATATTTAACCGTAAAAAGTGTCATAATTATTTGATGATAAGTTCTATTTTAAAGATTTTGGTTTTGTAAACGAGGTTTAAAATAATCATTGTTTGTATACTAATGCTCCTAATGAACCTACACTAACCATTAAAGAATTAGAATTTTATAAATTTAACTTAAAAAAAAAAGAAAAATTAACTTATTTTACAGCAAGTGGTTCTAGCATTATCACTAAAATCATCAGTTCCTAATATTCCTTCCATTAAATCCTTAGAATAAGGTGTTTCACAATCCCATGGAAAAGCATAAAGATCCTCACGACCTTCATATCTTGCTTTTCCCATAACTGTAGCACTTACACAAACATCATAACCTTCAGATCGACAATATTTATGAGTTAAATCACCCATCTCTAAAACATCACATTCCAACTTAGGAGTTCTCAATGTATCTCTCATTTGAACTCTTCCAAAGGATAATCTAGAAGCTTCACCAACTAAATTACCATCTTCATCTTCAACTTCAATAGTATCTCCAGCTTGTTCAGTACACCCCATCAAAAACATAGAAATTATTAAAACACTTAACATCATTAAAATTATTTTTTTCATAGTAAACACCTCGTTAATAATTCTAAGAAAGAAATAATGATTAATAAATGTTACTAATTCAAAACACCATCTATGCTAATCAATCCCATTCAAAATAAATTAATAAATCAAAAAAAAGTTAGAAAAAAAATTAATTTTTCTTTTTAAGAGGCATTACTCCTGCTAACTCACCAATAACGTTAACTAACTCAGTATCGGTAGGAATAACAATCTTAGCATTATTCTTTAACGATAAAGAAACAGTTTCCAGTTTTTTAAGAGTTTGAGCGTTACCTTTAAAATATTTGTCTGCTGCTTGGTTAACTAATTGAATAGCTTCCGCTCGACCTTGAGCTTCCAAAATTCTTGCTTGTTTAAACCCTTCAGCTTCTTTAATACTAGCTCTTCTGCTACCATCAGCTTCCGTCTCTTTAGCTGTTGCGTAATCTTTCGCAGCAACTTTCTCATTCTCAGCTTTAACAACTTTATTCATTGTATCTTGAACATCTTTAGGAGGATCAATTTCTTTTAATTCCGTACGAACAACTTCAATACCCCATTTACTAGTCTCTCCCTCTAAGGTTTTCATTAGTTCAGTATTAATTTTGTTCCGTTCACTATTAGCAGATTTTAAAGTTAACGTTCCAATAATATTTCTTAAAGTAGTTCTAGCCAAATTAACAATTTGACGTTTGTAATCATTAACACTATACTGAGAAGCTTTAACGTTAGCTTCGTCAGGTTTTACTCGAAAATATACTTGTGCGTCAACCCTAGCGTTAAGATTATCATTAGTAATTATTTCCTGTGGTTCTGCATCAACCATCTGTTCAGTTACGTTAATCTTAACTAATTTATCAATCAAAGGAATGATCCAATGAAAACCAGGACGACAGAATTTATCGTATCTTCCTAATCTCTCTTTAATACCCCTTTCAGTAGGCCTAATTATTCTAATACCTACTAGGAATACTACTACTACAAAAATTATCAATCCTTTTAACCATAAAGGTAATCCCATTATTATATCTAACATTGCCATTTTAAATAGTTAAAATGATGAATTGTTTAAAATAGTTATGATTTTAAAGTAATATTAGCAATAGATTACCCCATTCTTACAATTAACTTTTTAAATAACCGTCAACTAACACTTCTAAAATGGAATTACCTAAAAGATATGATTTCAAAGAATCAGAACTAAAATGGCAGAAATATTGGGAAACTAATAATATTTACAAATTTGATAATGATAGCAATAACGAAGTTTATACTATCGATACTCCTCCACCTACCGTTTCAGGAAGGATGCACATCGGACACGCTTTCAGTTATTCTCAAGAAGATTTTATCGCTAGATTTCAACGTATGCAAGGAAAAAATGTATTTTATCCGTTCGGAACGGATGATAATGGGTTACCAACAGAAAGACTTGTTGAAAAAACTAAAAAAGTTAAATCTACAAAGATGGAACGTCAAGAATTCATCGAATTATGTAACACAACTATTAAAGAACTTAAACCAGAGTTTGTTCAAGATTGGAAAAATTTAGGGATGAGCTGTGATTGGAACACTACTTATTCAACAATTGATCCCCATTGTATTAGAACCGCTCAAAAATCTTTCTTAGACTTATGGGAGAAAGGATTAATTGAACATCGTAACGAACCAACAATGTGGGACATAACTGATCAGACAGCTATCGCTCAAGCAGAATTAGAAGATCTAGAAAAAGATTCTTTATTTAGTGATGTTAAATTTGATTTAGAAGAAAAAGGAGAAATAACTATCGCCACAACCAGACCTGAACTGATTCCTGCTTGTGTAATGATTTTTGTTCATCCTAATGATGAACGCTACGAGAAACTTGTTGGCAAAAAAGTAAAAGTTCCATTAACTGATAGAACTGTTGAAATTATTGCCGATGAAAGTGCTAATCCAGAGAAAGGTTCAGGAATTTTAATGGTATGTTCTTACGGTGACCGGTTTGACGCTGATGCAATTAAAAGGTATAAAAAAGAACCTTACGTGATTCTTAACAAAAACGGTACGTTAAACGAAAAAGCTGGCCAATATTCAGGATTAAAAATTGCTGATGCTCGAAAAAAAATATTAGAAGATCTTGAACAAGAGAACAGAATACTAGGTCAAGAAAAAATTAGACATGTTGTTAACGTTGCTGAAAGAAGTAAAACTCCAATAGAATTTATTGAAACTCCTCAATTTTTTATCAAAATATTAGAAAATAAGAAAGAATTATTGAAAGCAGGCGAAAAAATTAATTGGTACCCAGCTCATATGCATAAACGTTACGTTCAATGGGTTGAAGGATTAGAATGGGATTGGTGCATTAGCAGACAAAGACATTTTGGAATACCTTTTCCAGTATGGTACGAAAAAGATTCAGGCAAAATAATTGTAGCCGAAGAATCACAACTTCCAGTAGATCCATTAACAGATTCTCCCAAAAATTATAGTGGTGATAAAAACAGTATTATCCCTGAAAAAGATGTTATGGACACTTGGATGACTTCTTCAGTAAGCCCACAAATAGCTACCAACTGGATTAAAGAGAAAAATTATAATGACAATATTAAATTTGAAAAAACTTTCCCAATGTCATTAAGACCGCAAGCACACGATATTATCAGAACATGGGCATTTTATACAATTGTTAAAGCACATTATCATAATAATACTATCCCATGGGAAAATATTGCTATTTCAGGACATATTCAAGATCCTAACGGTAGAAAAATGAGTAAATCTTTGGGAAACGTTATTGATCCTCAAGAAGTATTAAACAAGTTTAGTACGGACGCGTTTAGATTTTTTGCAGCAGGTTCAAAATTGGGAGAAGACTTACCTTACCAAGAGAAAGATTTAGTTACAGGTCAAAAGTTTGTGAATAAGTTATGGAACGCTTCTAAATTCAGTTTAATGCATTTAGATGATTATAAAGAAGGAAAGGTAACTGAAACATTTGATAAATGGTTGTTAAGCAAGATGCAAAAAGTTATTCAAGAATCTACAGAAAGTTTTGAAAAATATGAGTATGCCAGAACTAAATCTGAAACAGAGAAATTCTTTTGGCACAACTTTTGTGACCAATATTTAGAAATCGCTAAAGATAGACTTTATAATCCTGATCAAAGAGGAGTAGAAGTAAGAAAATCTGCTCAAGAAACACTTCATCAAACAATTTTAACAGTATTAAAATTAATGGCACCAATCATGCCACACATTACTGAAGAAATTTATCAGTTATACTTCGCAGATAAAGAAAACAAAAAAAGTATCCATATCTCTGAATGGCCAAAATATGATAGAAGTTTTGTTAACGAAGAAGCAGAATTGGCAGGAGATTTAGGAGTAGATATCATTAACACGGTAAGAAAATACAAATCAGAAAATCAATTATCACTGAAAGAAGAATTGAACGAACTTATTCTTATAAGTGAAGATAAAGATTTTGAAAAGATGATTAGTTCTATTGAAACTGATCTTAAAGCAGTGTTAAAAATAAAAAACATCACATTTTCTGGAAAAACTAACTTAGAAAGTGAAAAGTTCAATATTAACATTGGTATTGAAAAATAGCTATTTTATGCTTAAAACAGCGAAAGATTTTTAAGGGCACATCTATTTATGACTATTAACGAGGGCGTGAATAAAATAATTACGTTCCTATAAATATACTAACGAGGTGTTTAAAAAAAATGGAAGCATACTGTGTGAAATGTAAAGCTAAACAAGAAATGTCTGAGGGTAAAGAAGTTGCAATGAAAGGCAAAGGTGGAGTACAAAGAAGAGCTATGAAAGGAAAATGCCCAAAATGCGGAACTACTATGTTCAGAATTCTTGGTAACAAAAAATAATTTTCTTACTTTTTTTTTAATTAAATTTATATACTTTCTCTCCTTTGTTATCTAAATGGTAGTCAGAGAATACAAAGAAGAAGATTTAATGAATGTAACTAAACTATTTCGTTCTTATTTCAAAACTCATACTTTATTTGAACAAAGTGAGGAAAAAGTTCTTGAACACTTACAGGAACAAGTTAAAAAAAATCCGTTAATGGTTTGTGAGGAAAACGGAGAAATTTTAGGTGCAGTATTCTTGGTAACAAAAAATAATGAAGGTGACCATAAATTATGGAAACTTAGACATTTTGCTTTTACAAGAGCAGACATGGGCTCATTATTATTAGGAGAAGCTGAAAAGAAAGTACAGGAATCTTCTAAAACTGCTAAAGTTGAATTAACTATTGCTGAAACTGAAGAAGGAATAGACTTCTTTAAAATGCGTGGTTATGAACAAGAAGGTATTCTTAAGAACCATTACAGATGGGATGAAAGATGTTATGTTTTAAGTAAAAGTTTTAATTCTTAGTAATTAAATAACCATCTTTACTATCAGCGATCTCATAACCTAATTTTTTAATCTCATCTCTTAACTGATCAGCTTTAGCCCAATTTTTATTCTTACGAGCTTGTTCCCGTTGTTCAGCTAACTCAGTAACTTCTTTAGGAACATCAACTTTTTCTTCTTTAAGATCTTTAAAACCTAATCCTAAAACCTGATCAAATAAATATAATAAACTTAATTTATCTTCATTATTAAGCTTATCATCTTTAATAACTTCCCACATTGTTGCTAAAGTTTTAGCAGTATTCAAATCATCGTTAACTTCTTCTTTAAAACGGTTGAAATATGTTTGATTAGGCTTCTCATTTACTGAAGAACCATTTTTCTTTAATTCAAGAACTTTATCAACAAGTTTTTTGTAAGTATTCTTTGCTCCTTCTAAAGCTTCAAAACTGAACATTAACGGTTTTCGATAATGTGTTCCTAAACAAAAATAACGATAAACTAAAGGACTGAACCCTTTTTCTTCTAATTTTGATAGGGTTAAAAAATTATCGCCAGATTTGGCCATCTTTTCATTTTTATCCAAAACTAAAAATTCGTTGTGTAACCAATACTTCACCCATGGTGTTTTTCCAGTAGCACATTCAGACTGAGCAATTTCATTAGTATGATGGATTGGAATATGATCAATACCACCACAATGGATATCAAACTGTTCACCTAAATATTTCATTGACATTGCTGAACATTCTAAGTGCCAGCCAGGATATCCCTCTCCGTACTTAGATTCCCATTTCATTTCCTGATCTTTAAACTTAGATTTAGTAAACCATAACACAAAATCGTGCGAATTCTTTTTATTAGGATCTTTTTCAACTCTAGACTTTCCTTCTTCATTTAAGTTAAGTCTTGCTAACTTTCCATAATCATCTAGTTTAGAAGTATCAAAGTAAACATTACCACCAGCTTGGTAAGTGTAACCATTCTTCCCTAACTTTTCAATCGTTTCTAATTGTTCTTTAATATGTTCAGTAGCTTTAGGTTGAATGTCTGGAGCAAGAATATTTAATTTTTTAATATCATTATTAAATGCTTGAGTATAAAATTCTGCAATTTCATAAACAGTTTTCTTTTCTCTTTTCGCACCCTTTAACATCTTATCTTCGCCTTCATCTTGATCAGAAGTAAGATGTCCTACATCAGTAATATTCATTACATGTTTAACTTTAAAATCGTTTAATAATAATACTCGTTTAAGAACATCTTCAAAGATATAACTACGTAAATTTCCAATATGTGCGTAGTGGTAAACCGTTGGCCCGCAACAGTACATTCCTACTTCTTTACCAATAGGCTTAAATTCTTCTTTTTCTTTAGTTAACGTATTAAATAATTTTAATTTCATTTTTTATCCTAACTTAACAGCTGTTCCATAAACAAGAACTTCAGCAGCTTGTGGCATCACACTAGATGTAGAAAATCTAGTCATAATAATTGCATCAGCACCTAACTTTTTAGCTTCTTCTGTCATTCTACTGATTGCTTCATCTCTAGCTTTAGAAATCATTGCTGTGTACGATTTAATTTCACCGCCAACAATTGTTTTTAATCCGGCCATGATATCTCTACCTACGTGTCGTGATTGAATAGTATTTCCTCTAACAATTCCTAAAACTTCTTTAACCTCTTTCCCATGAATATTTTCAGTTGTTGTAATTATCATTTTTATATTGAAGTTAAAGAACATTTAAATAGTTTACCCCTCATTATTTGAATTATGGTCGCAGAACCTTTAAGGAAACCTAACACCACCATTAATTACCCTGGCGTTAAAGCGCAAGTGATACCATTTAAACCTAAAAAAGGAAAAAATAGTGTTATTGAGAATTCTCACGACTTCAAAAAAAGAATTGACTATCTGAGTCATAAACTAAACCAAGAAGATTATTCTGATGTGATGGATTTCTTTCAAGAATGTTTAAATTCTATGGATACAAAAGATCGAGAACTAGAAAAAGAAATTTCTTTCAGGGAACTGAACTTAAAACTTTTAAGAGATGAATGGAACAGCTACTTGAAAAGGAACATTTATTCGCTCCCCGAGATTTTAGAAGACTTAAAAAAGATGAGTTTAAAAACCAAAGTCAGAAACAACCTAGATGAAAAGTTAAGATATATTATTTTGGTTTATGAAGAGGGATTAAAAATATTTTATAACAAAGTAAAAGAATTAAATATCAAATTCAAAAATGACAATATCATCAAAGAAAAAATTGACCCGTTATTAAAAAAAATTCACGAAGATGTTTTGAATGATAAAAAATCAGAGATGTACAAAAAGTTCAACCTCCTTAAAAAGAAAATAAATAAACTGTTCCAATTAAAACATAGAATACTGACAAGAAAACATTGGAAAAAAATTCGCAAAAGAAGGTACAATAATAAAAGCAAAGATATAATTAAAGAGATCGAAGAGATGAAACATTATGTTGAGAAAATGTATATTTTTTTCAAAGAAACAAAAAAAGATTATATTAATAATTTGAATGAACTCCATAAATTAATCAAAAACTACAAAGAAAATAGTATTATTTACTTTCAAAAAGCAGCATAACCTTAATCAATCGATAGCTCCTTTGCATCAAAAAATAAATATTTGCCCTAAATATGTTGTTATAATTCAACAATTTCAGCTTTATTTAAACTTTCTTGTAATAATTTGTCTAAACCTAATTTGTCTAACTCTTCTTTAATATCATCATAATTAGATCTAGTGGCTGGGTGTTTAGGTCCTAATAAACAACATAACTCCGGACCTTTAGAAGTTTCATAAGTTCCAATCTTTTTCGCTAAATCAATTATTTCTTGTTTATCGTATGTTAACACTGGACGAAAGATTTCTAAAGACAAATTTTTAGTGATTACTGTTAAATTGCTTAAAGTCTGGCTAGAAACTTGGGCCAGATTTTCCCCAGTGAGCAAAAACTTAGCTTTTTCTTTCTCTGCAACCAATTCTGCAGTTTTAAACATGGTAATCTTTCCAAGAATAAAATAATTTTTATGTTTACACTTCTCAACCAGAGTTTTAAGAACTCCTGAGAACGGTACAAGATAAAGTTTCTTAACTTTCAGTATTTTAACCAATTCTTTAACTTTTTCAATCTCTTTTTCATCAGTTAAAGGTATTTGATGAAAATGTACTGCAATAATATCTAACTTATCTTTCATTAGATGTATTGCTACTGGACTATCAATTCCTCCAGATAATAATGCTATCCCTCTTTCCATCTTCTAAAGAGTACTTGAACAATTTATAAGATTTTTGGATATATAGAAGATAATTAGAAAAACAAGTAAAGTTTATATATAATTGAACTAATATCAGCAAAAAGTAAACAAAGAGTAAGAGTAACTAAGTTGACTCTTTCTTGGAGTTTATTAATTTAAGTGGAGGATAAGAAAGAAAATGGAAGGAACCGTGAAATTTTTTAACATAAAGAAAGGGTTTGGATTTGTCAAAGGAGATGACGAGAAAGACTATTTTGTGCATATTTCTGCAATTGGTGGAATTAAATTCTTAAGAGAAGGCGATAGAGTATCTTTTGATAGTGCAGAAGGAGAACGTGGTTTGAAAGCAGAAAACGTAAAGTTAGCTGAAGGACAAGCACCTGCTCAAGAAACAACTGAAGAAGCGTCTACAGAAGAAGAACAACCTGCTGAGGAAGCAACTGAAGAAGCTCCAGCTGAAGAACCTGCTCAAGAAGAAGCACCTGTAGAAGAAGAAACTCCAGCGGAAGAAACAACTGAAGAAGCTCCAGCTGAGGAACCTGCTCAAGAAGAAAAACCTGAAGAGGAAGCTCCTGCGGAAGAAACAACTGAAGCACCTGCAGAAGAAGAAAAAAAAGAAGAATAACTTCTAATTTTATTTTTTTTATTATATTTTTTAACTCAAAACTTTAATATCAAAACAAATTCTAAATGTTTTAGGAGAAAACTGGCCACACTTAACAGTTCTTAAAATTCTTACAGAATGTTTATGATCCTGACATATTTGTTTAATCTTCTTACGTTCATTAACCAAATCAGATTCACTCAAAAAAGCGTATAAATGAATCATACCATTAACTTTACACTTCTTTAACGCAATGTCCAAAAATTCTTCTCCCGTTTTTGGTAGTGGCATCACTATTCTGTCAAACTTAATTCTAATTTTTGGTAAAATTTCTCTAACATTTCCCTCAAAAATTCTAATTTTGTTATCAAAATTGTTTAATTTAACATTTTCTAAAGCATACTGGTGAGCTAATGGATTAATTTCAATTCCATAAATCATTTTTGGTAAAGAATTTTTAGCAATAACTAATGGAAACGGTGCAGCCCCAGAAAACATCACTAAAACACTTTCATCTTTTTTAACTTGTTTAGCTATCCTTAACCGTTCATTAGCAGACCGTGCCGAAAAATAAGTTTTTTCTAAATTAAGTTTAATTTTAACACCATTCTCTTGATGAACTGTTTCTTTGCTTCTCTTGCCTGAAAGAATCTTAACCTTCCTTAACCGGTACTCGCCTGAATGAATCTGTTTCTTTTTAACAACCGTTTCAATATGTTTATTCGCTTTCAAATAAGCTTCAGCAATAACTTTTTCTTTCTTTTCTAATTGTTCAGGAACTTCTAAAACCATAATTTTTCCAACTATTTCCTGTGAACGAGGAATAAGCTTACTTTCTTTTACCGTTAACTGTTTTTTAAGCAAATCATCAACCGTTGGTTCAGTTTCTTTTTTTGGAAAAGAAAACTTAGTGTTAACAACTTTAGCAGAAACCACTTTAACTTTTTTGATTATTGGGAAATAAATGTAACCTAACTCTTTAATTGGAAGATAAATAGGACTAAGTAACTCTTTATTTGCTAAGAATTGTTTAACTTTCTGTGCATTCTTAAGTTTGGTGTAAGCTGCTAACATATCTATAATGAAAAGATTTAAATTTATAAACGTTATCTTTCTGTTTAATGAAAAAAAATACAAAGAAGAAATTGAAGAAGTTCTCATTAAAGGTCCTTAAAGGTTTAGCTAAGCTAATCTTTGTTTATCCCGCTAAAGGTATCTGGTGGTTAATAAAAAAACTGTTCAAAAAAAGTAAACAATCCATTAAAGAAGTTAAAAAAAAGAAAGAAAAAAAGAAAATTCAAGATAAAAGACCGGAAGTTAAAGCTAATTATGATGAATTGAAAGAAATAAGTAACAAAAAAGGAGATTTCATCAAGTTTAGAAAAAAACTTTATTCTAACAAAAGTACTATTGGTATAATTCTTGGAGCTCGTGGAACAGGAAAAAGTGCCATTGGAATGCGATTATTAGAAAATTTCAAAGTTAAAACTAAAAAAAGTATTTATGCACTGGGTTTTAAAGAAGAATCTCTTCCAAAATGGATAAAAGTAATTAACGATATTGAAGAAATTAAAAATGATGCAGTTATTCTAATTGATGAAGGCGGGATAGAATTTAGTAGTAGAGACGCGATGAGCGAAGGTAACAAACTATTATCAGAGATATTACTAATTGCTCGGCATAAAGATTTATCTGTAATGTTCATTGCTCAAAACTCTGCAAATTTAGAAATTAATGCTATTAGACAAACAGATTATTTAGTTCTAAAACCAAGTTCATTATTACAAAAAGATTTTGAACGTAAAAAAATTAAAGAAATTTATCAAAAAGTTGATGAAGATTTTGAAGAGTTAAGCAATGATAAAGGATTAACTTACCTTTACGCTGACACGTACAGAGGTTTTGTTTCTAATACTCTTCCTAGCTTTTGGAGTGATAAAGTTAGTAAAGGATATGCTCATAGAAAAAAGTAACTTCTCTACTTACTAAAGAAATAAATATTACTTCAATATTCCATTTTTATGAAAAATATTGAAATAGAAATTAAACTAAAATTAGATCAACCAGAAATACTTCTTAACTGGCTAAAAGAAAACGCAGAACTGATTAAAGAAACTAACCAAATTGACTATTATTATGATCCCCCTAATAAATCCTTTATTTATACTAGTAAATGGGACCAAACTAAAGACGCTCATGAATGGTTAAGGATAAGAGAATCAGGTAAAGGTGATTCTATTTGTTATAAACACTGGTACGTTGATGAAGATACAGGAATATCAAAATATGCTGATGAAGTTGAAACTCCAATAGGAGACAAAAAACAAGTAATGGAAATATTCAAAAGATTAGGATTTAAAGAAACTTCCATAATTAATAAACGAAGAAAATCTTATCATTACAAAAAATTTAAATTTGATTGTGATGAAGTTGAGGAGATGGGGTTTTTCGTAGAGATTGAGTTCAAAGGAGAAGTTGAAGATCCAATGCAAGGTAAACAACAAATCTTCGATTTTCTTAAAAATTTAGGGATTACTAATTGGAAAAGAACTAAACGAGGATATTCATGGATTCAATGGAATCCCAATAGTAATCATTATGAAGAAAACTAGAAAAACTGATTCAACCCTTTTTGAGTCATTTCTTCTTTCTTTTTACTTAATATTTCAATCTTCTTTTCAACCCTTTCAGCAGAAAAATCATGTTTCTGAACTAACAATTCTCTTAATTTATCAGCATCAATAGGTTTCCATTCTAACTGATAATCGTCAGTAGTAGGAATATTCTTAATAGTATCAAATATTTCTCGCCAATCTAAATCCGGAGAATGTTTTTCCCATTCAACTTCTTTAAAAATATATTCAACATCATTGTTTTCTTTAATCAACTTTAAACCTTTCTTAGGACCAATACCTTTAATCCCACCAGGATTATAATCCGTACCAACTAAAATAGCTAACACAATTAATTGGTCAATATCAAGTCCAATTTCTTGTAAAACATCTTGTAATTGAATCTGTTCAGGTTTAACTGTTTGATAAGCAAACTTTCCTGCACGTTTTCTTTTACCTTCAATAGACAAATTTCTTATTAATAACGGACAACCAAAAATCAAATTATCATAATCCTGTGAAATGGAAGCGTAAGCATCACCTTTCTTAACCATGTACGCTGTTTGTGCTTCTCCTTCTGATGGTGCTTGCACGATAGGTAATCCTAAAGCGGTAATGATAGCTTTAGCATCATTAATCATATTTTTATCTAATCTTGCTGTACGAGAAGCAAACTTTTTCATACTTTCTGTATCTCCTGCTTCTTCAGCTTCTTTTAATTTTAATGAGGCTTCTTTTTTAACAGCTGTTCGTTTTTCCCAAGTTTTTTTCTTAATATCAGGAGCTTTACCATCAAAAACAAAAACTAGTTTCATCCCTTTCTCCATTAGTGCAGTTGTTCTACTAAACAAACCAATTAAATGAGAAGTTACGTTTCCATTAGAATCCATTAACACTGAACCATCCATGCTTCTGATAGTTGTTAAGAATTGGTACAATAAGTTCATTGAATCTATTGCTAATATTTTTCCATCTAACTCTTTTGTACTTATTTCTTTCTTTACAATTAAATCTTTAAATTTTAAACCCATTTTTTATGCATAAACCTCTTCAAGGGTTTTATAATTAGAAGAATACTTATAAGCAAAACGTCCCAATTCAGCAATCCCTATTGCAATTGTACCCACAAAAGGTAATGGAAGTCCCAAAGAAGCATAAGCACCTTTACGTAAAGCTCCACCAAATTGTTCTAAAGTAACATAATGACTTATTTTTTCAATATATTTTTGATCTTTATTATACAAATGAATAATTATGCTAAGGAGTTTTCCTTCTTCTTCTACCGCCCCCATTATTTTTTTAATTCTCTTAGCATACTTCTTTTTATCCATAAAATAGATATAATCATATTTCTCTGTAAATAAAATTGCATTCAAAATAGACTTATCGGATTTATTTAATAATTTAGTTATTTTTCGTACATTTTTTTTATAAACTTTAGCAAAAGAAAATAATGCTTCAATAGTTTTTCTTTCATATTCAGGGATATTTCTCGCATCTCTTACTCTAACACGGGCATTACTAATCAATACTTCAAATAGTTTACCAATATCTTTCCAAAGAGAACATAAATAATCGTTTAAATCAAATAAATCGCCCAAAGACTTTTGAATAATTTTTATATCTTCATCCTCTTTTAATTTATTTAATAATTCAAACTTTTTTCTTTGTGCGTCAGATAATTTAGAAATACTATTTAAAAATTCATTATTAGCATCATTAGCAGTTAAACCCATTTTTCCTATTCAATCTTTTTAACAACAACGTTTTCGAACGCTCCTGAGTCTAACATTTCCTGAGCTTTTTTATTTATTTCGTTTGAATATAAGAAAAGTAATGGCAATTTCTTAATTTGTGATTCCATAAAAGCTGTAGATAAATCCTTTTCATCACATCTTAACTTCTTTTTAGCTTTACAAAAATATTTAATCTTGCCCACAACTGAAGGCACATGAACCATAAAATTGATTTCGGAATTTTTACGAACAGTTTCTTTTTGTTCAATATTAATTTCAGAACTTTTGAAAAACTTTTCAATTAAAGGTACAAAATCTTCTGTTATTGCTTTTCTTTTCTTACGTACAACTTTATCTTTAAACTTTTGTAAGAAAGGTTTCTTTTCTTTAATAACATTGTTAATAGCATGTTCAATAGTTTCTTCTTCAGGTTCTTCTTTTTTATCTTTCTTTTTAGGAGTTTCTTCAGCAACCAGTTTCTCTGTTTCAGGTTTGTCAGGAACTTCAACCGAGACAGAATTTCCTTCTTTAGTAACCATTTCCTCTTTCAATTCTTTTTGAACTTCTTTATCAGAAGTTTTAATTTCTTCAGGAGCAAGATCTTCAACAACTTCCGGCTCTTTATTTTTAATAGAAAGTTTGTCTCTGATTAATTCATTTGTCTCTTCATCAGGAAGCAAATGCCATTTCCAGAACAATTCTGCTTGATTTCCTACCGTTACTTGTAAAGGGATAGCGAAATCTTTCAATGAACGTAACGCTACCTTAGGTAACAATTCTAGATCAGATTCGCGGAATATTTTCTTTTCTTTCAAATCTTGTAAAACGTCAAAATCTTTAGGGTTCATGTTACCTGCTGCAAAATCGTACAACTTTTCTTCTTGTCCTGGCAAGAAGTATAATGGTGAACCTCCAATTTTAAGACTAGAAATGTTAACTTTCTTTCTTGATTTTAAATCTGATAAAAATGCAGAAGCAATAATTATGTCTTTAGCAATATTTTTAGCTACTTTTGTTGGCAAACTAGGCCCGTTCAATCGTAGAAATTCTAATATTTTATCCTCATCAGTCATAGGCACTCTTACTTATACGAGTTTATATACTTTTCTGGGCTGTAGTAGAGAAAACTGCTTTTAATAATATGGTTTTAGAATAATTGACTTAACTTTGATTATATACTTGGGCGTGACGATCCTCCACTGAACCTAATACTTTAAAATTACCCTCATAAACATTTTTATCGCCAAACTTTTCGATCATTGACTGAAATCCATTTCCTTTTCTTCCACTAACTGCCAATATTTTTCCAGTAGCATTAAATATGCCCGGAAAATGTGTGCCTAAATCTTTATTAGTATCAGTAAAAACTCCTGTGGCATTTGAGTAGTCATCATAACCTACTTTAGACCTGCCTATGCTAAGTTGGTCCATAAGGTGAGTGGGAATCACAGCAACATACTTTTCTCCACTTCTATTAATCTCCCATAAATCTTCAACGCTTCTTCTACCATCACAGAAAACAACATATTTTACGTCATCGTTTATCTCTCCACTTTTACATTCGCCTTGTAATATTAGTCTTTGATCATTTGTGGGGATATAATCTAATCCTCCCTCTCTAACAATCTCATCAGCAATTTGATTGATTGCAATTATGGGACCATTTTTTCCCAATAGATATGCAAACTCTACATATTGTGGTTTTCCAATTTTATCTTGGATTCTTTCTATAGTTTCAAAAATGTCTCTTATTCCAAAATTGCCCAGATGGTCAAATAATGTGCCGTCCTGCTCATAACCCTCTAAAACCATTGTATGCCTGTCTATAAATTCTTCTGATCCAAAAACTTTTTTGGCATAAACTCTTCCACAAGGTTCAGTTAATGTTCTTAACCATCCTCTTGCTAAAACATCACAATCTGGATCTTTCTGTTCACGAAGATGTTCAGTTAAATTTATCCAATATTCTTCTACAGCAGAATCTATTGAAAGACTATCATCTCCTTCATTTAGTAGTAAACTAGTCCCCTTATCTACTGCTCCAAATAATCCTGAAGCACAGATAATTCTTAGTCCGCCATTACATCCAGAACTATAACCTACGCCGGATAAAATAGGCGCAAAAACATTATTTAAATATCCATCCCAACCTAGTTTTTGCCCTAACAAAGGTTCAATGGAAATTCCAAAACCTTCTCCTAATTTATTGCTCTCTCTGAAAGCCACTCCATCCGGGGCAAAATAACTTGCCAAAACATGTTTTATTGAATCTAAAAATGGATCTTTTGAAGATGGTGAGGCAGTAGAATGATATATTCCTGTTCCATATTGATCGCCTAATGCAGACATTCTTACCATTACTGGTACATCTCCAAATCTTTCTCCTACTTTAGATAAAATGTGAATTTCTTCATTAGAAAAAGTACCTCTCCTGATTTTATTATCAGTTGCGCTTTGTCCATCTTTCTCAGAAGCTTCAACAAATCTATTAAAGAAACTTCCAGGAAGAATCATTCTTCTATTGACAACTCCTCCAGAATTAATAATGACATCACTTTTTGAAATTAATTGTCTAATCTTATCTCCTATTTCTAATCCTTTTTCATTTAAATGATCAATTAACATTGTTTTGTTAAAAATAGAATAAACTGTTTATAAACTTTTCTGTTCTAATCACTATGCAGTGATAATCAAATTATTACAATAACATTTATATAAAAACAACACCTCAAAACAGTTATGCAAATAAGATTCTACGCCTATGATTTTGACTACAAAATTAAAGATGGACAAACTTATATCTACCTATACGGTAAGCTAGAAAATAATCATAAAATATGTGTAATTCAACAATATAATCCATATTTCTATGCAAAAGTTGAAGATGTTGATAAAGAAGAATTAGAAAAAAGACTCCCAAAACTAGAAGTTGAAGCTAAAGAACCAGCAAAAGTTATCAAGTGGCAAGAAATTGATAAAGAACTTCTCGGTAAAAAACAAAAATTCTGGAAAATTGAAGTTAATTATCCAAAAGCTGTACCTTTGGTCAGTAAAGAACTGGAATCATGGGGATTAGAATGTTATGAAAAAGATATTTTGTATGTACACAGATATTTGAGAGACAAAGCAATAACTCCCATGACCCTATTGGAAGCGGATGGAGAGTTAACCAACGATAAACATATGCGGGTAGCAGTTTTTCAAGCTGATGAAATTAAACAGTTCAGTAAAGACAATTTTAACAAACCAAAAATATTAGCTATTGATATTGAAACTTATGCAAAAAATAAAATCATTGATCCAAAAAAAAATCCAATTTTAATGGTTGCTTTGTACGGACTTGACGAACAAGGAAAAGAGTACAGAAAAGTTATTACCTGGAAAAGGTTCAGTAATAAACTTAATTATTTAGAATTTGTCAGCGACGAAGTTGAGATGTTGAAAAAATTAAGAGAAATAATTCTAGACTATCAACCGGATATCATCACCGGTTATTTCTCAGACGGGTTTGATTTACCTTACATTAAAACAAGAGCAAACAAACACAAAATTAAACTAGATTTTGGTAACGATTATTCAGATTTAGATAGTGGTTCCGGCAACAGTTTACGTGAAGGAAGAAGTAGAATTAAAGGGATTTTACATGTTGACATTTTTAAATTCATAAGGAACGTTTTTGGTAAAGATCTAAGAACCGATAGTTATTCGTTAGATTCTGTATCTGAAGAATTGTTGAACCAGAAAAAAGATGATGTTAAAATTTCTGAACTAGCTAACACGTGGGACAATCATCCAGAAAAGTTGGACCAATATTGTAAATATAACTTGCAAGATGCTTATTTAACTTTAAAATTGTGTACTAAACTTCTTCCTGACATGAACGAGTTTGCTAAAATAACCGGATTACCACTATTTGATTTAATCAGGATGGGGTTCAGCAGATTAGTAGAGAATTATATTCTTAAACGAGCTTTAGAGTACCAAGTAATCGCTCCCAACAAACCAAAAAAGTTTGAAATTGAACAAAGAAATGAAGATACTTACCAAGGTGGATTTGTTTATGAACCAACTCCTGGGATGTATAAAGATATAGTAATCCTAGACTTCAAATCTTTGTACCCAACAATTATTACTTCACATAACATTGGACCTGAAAGTTTAAACTGTTCTTGTTGTAAAGAAACAAGTTCCGTGCCAGATCATAATGAGTACTGGTTCTGTACAAAAGAAAAAAAGTTTATCCCTCAAGTATTGGAACAATTAATATTGCGTAGAACAGATGTAAAACGACTAATTGAAGAAGAACGATCTAAAGGAAATGATACAAAAATTTTAGAAGCTCGATCTTATGCAATAAAAACTTTAGCAAACTCATTTTATGGATATTTAGGATTTTTTGGAGCAAGATGGTACTGTCTAGAATGTGCCAGATCAACAACTGCTTACGCTCGAAATTATATTAAAAGTACTATCAAGAAAGCTAAAAATAAAAAGTTTGAAGTTGTTTATGGTGATACTGATTCGTTATTTTTATTGTTAGGAGAAAAACATCTTACTGAAGTTAAAGAGTTTATGAACGAAATAAATTTTGACCTTCCAGGACATATGGAGTTAGAGTATGAAGGACATTACCCTCAAGGTATTTTTGTTGCTATTAAGGGTAAAGAGAAAGGTGCAAAAAAGAAATATGCTTTGATTGACGAAAATGATAAACTTAAAATAACTGGTTTTGAAACTGTACGTAGAAACTGGTCCAAGATAGCTAAAGAATTACAAAAAGAAGTGTTACAATTAGTTTTAGAAGATAAAACTGAAGAAGCAATCGAATATTTACGAGAAACGGTAAAAGATTTGAAAAGTGGAAAAATTGATCCAGAAAAATTAATTATTAAAACTCAAATTACTAAAGATTTGTCTAGTTACTCTTCTATAGGACCGCATGTTGCGGTTGCTCTAAGAATGCTTGAACAAAATATTCCTGTATCAGCTGGTACGGTTGTTGAATATATCATCGCTAAAGGTTCAGGATTAGTAAGAGAAAGAGCTAAACTGCCCAGTGAAATTAAAGATAACAATTATGATTCTGATTATTATTTAAACCATCAAATACTTCCTGCTGTTGCTGAAATCTTTGCAGTATTAGGATATAGTGAAGAAGAATTAGTTGGTGAGAGTAAGCAAACAGGTTTAGGCAATTTCTTGTAAAAAAAGAAATCATTATAAAAAGATGGAAAATCATACTTAACAATGCAAATCGGTGGACAAGCGGTAATAGAAGGCGTAATGATGCGTAACAAAGATAAGTTTGCAGTAGCCGTGAGAACAAAAGAAGGAAAAATTAAAATTAAGAAAGAAAAAAGCTCTAAATTTCCTAAATGGTTCAACTTTTTCTTTATCAGAGGTATTATTGGACTAATATACACCTTATACGATGGAATTAAAGCACTTACTTGGAGCAGTAACCAACAATTAGAGAAAGAAGAAAAGTTGTCTAAACGAGAAATTATCGGCACAATCATTGTTTCATTTTTGTTTGCCATACTAATTTTTGTAGCTATTCCATTCTTTTCAGCAAGATGGATCCATTCAGAGGGTGCTTGGTTTGACATATTAGACGGATTATTCAGAGTAGTCCTTTTCTTAGGATACTTAGTAGCAATTTCTTTCATGAAAGATGTAAAAACATTGTTTAAGTATCATGGAGCGGAACATAAGTCTATTGCTTGTTATGAAGCAAAAGAAGAACTTACGATTAAGAACGTAAAAAAATATTCCCGGTTCCATCCTAGATGCGGAACATCATTTTTGTTCATGGTATTATTATTATCAATCATTTTGTTTACTTTAATCAACGGTCCCTGGTGGGTTGAATTATTAGGACGTATCGTTTTAATACCGGTAATTGCTGGAATAAGTTATGAATTAATTAAGTTAAGTCATAGATATTATAAAAATCCAGTTGTAAGAGTTGTTGTTGCACCAGGGTTATGGTTACAAAGAATTACTACTAAAGAACCTACGGATAAACAAATTGAAGTTGGTATTAAAAGTTTAGAAAGTGTTTTGGAATGAGTTAAGTAATATTACTTACATAATCATTTAAATGTCTTTTTTTATAACCTAAGTTAACACACTTCAAACGAGGATGAATTCTTTCCATTGCTTGATGATTCTTATTAGAACTAAAAGGGAAAAATAATAACATGCTAACATCTTTACGAGAATAAATATCTCTACCTAATTCAAACCTATTTTGAATTTTTCCAGCAAAACCATTCAATCTTGAAGATTTAACTTCTACAATTATTGGAGTTCTTTGATAATAAACTAAACCATCAAATTCACATATAGTCCTTCCATTTTCTTTTTTTGTAGTCACTTTTATTCCCATTCCTTCTTTTTCTAAATGATATTCTTTAACTTGTCTTGGGAGATCATCATCAAAACTAACACCCTCACATCTAGATAACCATTGATGAACCATTACTTCAGCATACATACCTTTTATTTCATTTTGATCTTTGCGATTACTAACTACCCTAAGCACTTCTCTTATTGGAACATCTTCTAGTTTAATCTTACATTGATACAAGTCCTCAACTAAATTCCTAATATTCATATAGAAAGAAATGCAAATCAATGACTTATAAATTTATCTATTTAAAAGTAGTTACAGACTAAGGAGTTAAAGTTTTCCACCAATCAACAATCTTAAACGAGGACGATTACTAAAGTCAATAGGAGTAGGAGCTCTTATTTCTGCTTCTTTTGTTGCTCTTTCTAAATCATAAATAGACATCTGATATCCATCATTTTCAACTATCGTGGTATGATATCTCCCTCGATCATCAACTTCTTTTCTATCAACCCATTCAACTTTACTATGTTCTAAGACATCATCTACTGTTTCAGGATCTAAATTAAAAAATCGTTTCACTCCTTTACTTTCATTATTGCCACTAAAATTACCAAACGGACGAAGATATGCTTCTAAATCATCATAATCATACAATTTGCCATCTTTACCTAATAACAACGCCTTAACAGGAAGATCTTTGAAAGGTTGAAAATAAACTTCAGCAACAACCTCTACAGAATTATCAGAAAACTCAATTAAAGCAGATTTTACATTATCATACAATCCTCGAGGATTATAAGAAATATTTCTAGCACCTAAAACCATTATAAAAATAATTATCTTCTAATTTATAAATTTAACAACAACTCAAACATAGATGATCGAACATAATCTTAAAATGTTCTACTTACATGTCCTTCTTTACTTACTCTAACAACATTTTCAACAAAACTTTCAATCTTAGATTCATGGGATACGATTAAAGTCTGTCTTAAAGATAATCTTTCCAAAACTTCGCGCACTTTATCAAGCTGTTCAGTACTAAAACCGTCCGTTGGTTCATCTAAAATAATCAGATCTTTAGTTTTAATTTCTTGGATAACATCATTAATAACTTTGTTTAACGCTAATCGGTAAGCTAAAGCTGCAGAGGTTTTCTCACCACCACTTAAATTGTTAAAACTTATTTCATAGCCGTTCTGTTCAATTATTGGAGTAAAAGAATCATCTAACCTAGAATAAACGTTCTCATCATCTATCAATAAAGCAAACCATTCTTGAAACAGTTGATTAAAAATTGAATGAATGTTTAACATCACTTGTTTTTCTATCGTGTACGTTACCTTTAAAAAATGTGCATCTAACCAATGGTACAATTCTTTATGTCTTAAACACTCATTTTGTTGATCTTTTAACAACTGAACTTCTTTATTTAACTTATCTTCTTGGTTAATAAAATTATTAAAATTAGCATCTAATTGTGCTTTCTTGACCGCTAACTCTTTCTCTGTTTGCAATAAAATGTTTAACGCTTCTTTCTTCTCTAAAAAGATTTCAGTAAAATCTTCTTTACCGGTTAACTTTTCTTCACAAGTACTAAGTTTTAATCTTAATTCTTTAATAACATTAAAATTATTATTCAATTCTATCTTTAACTCTTCTAAACGTTTCTCTAAAACTTTTTTCTCAGATAACTGGTTAATTGTTTCCCTTAACTTAATCAATTTTTCATCAAACTCTTTGATTAAATTATCTTTATCTAACTCTTTTAACTGTTGCATTAAATAATTATTCTCTTGAACAGATTTTTTTAATTGTTCACGTTTATCATTAATTTGTCTTTTTTGTTCTGATAAATTAATTAATTCCAATTTAGTTTTTGTTAACAGATTTTCTTTATCAATTATCTGTCTAAGCTTATTTTCTAACTCATCACGTTGTTCGGAAATTTCAATTTTTTTCTTATTAAGTCCAAACAATATTTTTTCTGCTTGAGAAATCTTACTTTGTTCTGTTTCCGTGATTTTGTGTTTATGCTCATCAGAAACTGTTTGTAAACAAGTGGGACAATTATCAATATTAGAAATTCTGTCATTCAATTCTTTTGATTGCGTTAACAAAGTTTGATTTTGAGTTATCAAAACCGTTGTACGTTCAAACAGTTCATTTAATTGAACTTTATTATTTTCTAACTGTTCTTTATCAAGAACTTCTTTTTCTAGCTCTAACTTTAACTTTTCTTTTTCATCTAATGAAGATAACTGTTCTTCTTTTAATTGTAATTCTTCTTGAATTTGTTTAATTAAATCCTGTAACACTTCTAATTTTTGATTAAAAATGGTTTTTTTAGTAAGAATTTGATCACGTTCTTTTTCAATTTCAATAATTTCTTCTTTAATCTCTTCTAAAGAAATTTCAAATGAAAATTTTTCCAGTTGTAAAGTCAAATTTTCTTTTTGAGATAATAATTGTTCATTTTGTTTATTTTTTTCTTCTAACATCACAGAATCATACTTATGCAGCTGTTTTAATTGTTCAAACTCTTTCTGTTGTTTCTCAATCTCGTCTATTTTAGATTTTAATAAACCTAGTTCTTGTTGTTTGGTTAGTAATAATGGATTTAATTGATCCAATTCTTTCTTGAGAGTATCTTTTTGCTGGTTAAGTTCTTTCAATTCAACACTTTTTTCTTCCAATGGTTCAGTTTTAGTTTTTAACACAGCAATCTTAGTACGCATCTTTTTAAGATAAAATTGTAAATTTTCTCTAATACTTTTGTATTTATCAATATTAAATATTTTCCTTAACACATCTAATCTGATTTCAGGATTATCTTGTAAGATAAACTTCATTTCTTCTTGAGGAGTGTAAATAGTGTACCTAAAAATATAATTTTTATTTTTAGCGATCACATCTTCAGGATAATTTAACAACTTAACAATTTCTGCTTTCAATTCAACAGGTGTTAACTCTTTTTTAAGATCGTTAATGATGATATGTCCAGAAAGTTGTTTAACTGAATCTTTATCTTTCTTAATATTCCGTTTAATGATAATATTTTGATTATTAATTTGAAAGTTTAATTCTACACTACCTTGAGAAGCACCTTTCCTTAACAAAGCTTCTCCAGGAAGATCTGTTCTGGACGTGCCAAATAAAGCAAACTCTACCGCTAATAAGATTGTTGACTTCCCACAACCAATGTCTCCTGATAATAAAGTAGAACCAGAATTAAGTTGTAGTTCTTGATCAGTATAAGAACGGATATTGTTCAGTTTAATTTTTTGCAGAAGCATGAATTGTTAAATTAAAAATTAGTTTATATAGATTATTGTAATCAATTACATTAAAGAAAGTTTTTCAGTAATCTTATCTATTTCTTCATCATCATCAGGACCGATAGCTACACAAGTTTTTGTACCTGGAGCAATTACTGTTCTGCCTGCATCAGTTATCAATGAAGCAACTAAATCGTTGTCTTTAGCTTCTTGAAAGTATTTAATCAACTCTTTCTCATCTTTAACTTTAAGAACTATCTTAGCCATACCTTCAGAACGCCATTTTTTAACCGTTTCTGAATCTGACTTCAGTACAGCTTCTACTGAAGCGTGTGCAGATTGTGCAGCCATTTTTCCTTTTGGAAGCTTTAAATCTTGTCTTACTAAGATAACTTGTTTGTACATATTTAGAGTTAAAACTAAAGGGTTAATAATTGTTTTGGTTTAAGATTAATCAAGTAAACGATTTTCAAGTTCTTCAGTTAACACACTTAAAATTCTGTGAGCATTTCTACCATCATTTCCAGCATAAATCCCACCAAAAGGGTTATTTATTCCACGACTAATAACTCTTTTATTTGGTTCTCCACGAATGTCTTTATCACCACCAAACACTTCTGCCCAGTCCCCTGAAACAATTACATATTCTCCAGTTTCAAATTCACCTAGTCGACCTGCAACTCCACTTATTACATCTCCATGATATTCGGAAAAATAATCTGTGGCAAATCTTACTTCTTTCAATTCACCAGATAATGCCAATTGTTTAAAAACACTGAAAACTGAATCTGCTAATCCACTACAATTAGAATTATCTAACTTTCGGTAATGATCTTGTTCAGTTTCCCATAATCTTTCGCGCATTGAAGCCATTGTTCGTAAAGTAACTATACTTAAAGGAAGACATTCCCGAATAGCACTTTGGACTGCCGGCGCGGCCGTAATACCCTCATATAACTCATTATGAGCTACAACATTTTCTTCAATTTTTGCCAAATACTGACTTATTTCCATCATTTTCTCAAAATTTATTTATTTTTATAAAAATGTTTTGTTTAAACTTGACTTTCAAAGTCTAAATTTTGTTTGGCTACCTCAAATCTTTCCCTTTGTAATTGACCTATAGATCTATCTCTAAGAACATCATATTGTTCAAAAGATCTTTGTTTCCAAAGAGGATTTCCTGTTTCTTTGTAAAGTTCTCCAGCTACTCGAGCAGCATTTTCACGACAGATACCAAACTCTGGTTTCCAAGAGTACGTGTTTTCCATTTTGACTGCCATGTTATTACGTTGGTAAGCTTTCTCTAACCAAGTTAATCTATGTCCTAACTGTTCACCATGATTTTTATCTTTAATTTCATTAGCAATCCTTTCAGCTACTTTTCCAGCACGAATATTAGATTTAATTGAATGAGCAGTATTATTTTTTACACTTAAAACAGAAGATTGTTCATAAGCATCGTAAGCATCGCTTAACAATTCCAAATCTTCAGTCAATCCTTTAGATTCTTTATTAAAATCATATATCTTTTCAGCAATCTTACCAGCTTTAAAATATCTATAAGAGGTATAATCAGGATTAAAATCATAAGTTAAATTTCCAGAATTAATTTGTGAAACATAAGATTTTTCCAACCAAACAAGATTGCCCGTTCTTCTAAATAAATGAGTTTGGATACTTGCTGCTTGACGATAAAAGTGAGATTGATAAACTAAGAGTTCAGTAATACTTCCTCCACGAGCTGCTTCTCTCTGTACCTGTTCTACTTTTGATCGATTAATACCATCTATATTATAACCATGAATTTTTTGTAAATCTAAAACATCAAAGTCGTCAGGAAATGCTTTAATCACGTGATAGGCCACTTTAGTTAGTTTCTTTAACAAATTTAAAGGTTCTCCAGTTAATCTAGAATGTTCTCCAATTACTCTTTGTACAGCTTCTTTAGCGGCTTCTGGATCTACTAATTTATTATAATTTTTTTTAAGAATTCTTTCCAAGCCTTTCAGTGCTGCCATTTTAAATAATAATTACCCTTTATACTTAAAATCTTTCTGAGAACCACCTAAATGTTCTCTTAAATCTGGAGAACTTTCACACAAATCATTAAAATATTGACCTAATGCAGAATAAATTCTTAAAGCATTATCTAAGCAAACGTCAACATCATTAAATTGTGAATCATAATTTTCTAAATTTTCTACAACAGCAGCAAGATTATCAGCAAATTCCACTAAGTTATCCAAAGAAGAATTAGTATATAATTGATGAGCCATACGTAAGTGATAATTTTTATCTTTTAATTCTAAATTAACTCTAATAGGAGATCTAACAAGTCTTAATCTTGAAGATTGATCTTCTTGTACTTGAATTGCATGAGCCATTTTAAATAATTAATAAAAAAAGAATTAACTTTTCCAATCGTTATCAAACAAAGAGTTAAAATAACTAACGAAATGTGGTGCCTCTACCCAAACAGCACTGTCATAACTTCTATGCACGTTTTGATCATCTGTTAAAAACAATAACAAGTCTTTATTATCAACAATACAGAATCGAGCATTACTTTTGTTTTTAGTATGTTTAACAGCAGCAACTTTAGATAACTCAGAAACTAAATCTTTGTTAGCATTACTAGGAACACTGATTTTAACATCAATTCCATTTTTAGCTATTTTCTTTAAAGTTTTAATTAAAAGATCATATTTTCTGTCAAAACCGTCTTTAGAAACCATTAAAGTAATACTTTTCTTAGCATTTTTAGCCATGCTTAACAAATGTTCATGAACTTTATCTCTTCCTCTAAAAGCTCCACTTCTATCAGTAGGATCAACTAATTTAATACCTTCTGTATGTAAAGTGTTTAACTCTCCTAATACGTCAGACTCTTTTAAATTAGTAAGAACTCTATTACGTTGTTCAGCTTCTTCTAATACTCTTTTCTTAACTCTCTCAACAACTTCTCCTGGGGAAACAGCCAAATATTTGATCGGTTTACCAACTTTAACTACAACAAACCCTTTCTTTTCTAAAGATTCTAGAACGTCATAAGCTCTGCTCCTTGGAACATTAGAGATATCGGATAATTCTCCTGCGGTAGATACTCCTCTTGATAATAGAGCCACCCATAATTTACTCTCATATGAGTTTAAACCGAAATCCTTCAGTTTGTTTAAAAAGTCCTTTTGTACAATCATTTGTTTTTTCCTCCAGTGATATTAATATTATCGTGACATCTTCACTTCTAAACACCCAGAACATCTTTTTTACAACTGATAAATTAACATAAATGAAGTTCATTTATAAATCTTTCGTACAATTAGTTACTTTGAAGTAGTTATATGTTGAATATACTCAATCGTCAACTGTAAACAATCTAGAATCTTTTACTTTAAACAAGCCTATTCTTGCTCCTGCATCAAGCCATCCATGAGCATAATTTAAAGCTGCAAACGCTAAAACTAAATCTTCTTTCTCTTTATAGAAATGTTCAGCATCTGAATAATATCTTGACGCCATGTCAAAAAAATCTTCCGCTATACTTAGTCTTTCAGAATCAAAAGCATCTTTAGCTTTCTCTAATGCTTCTTTAGTAATATTAAAATATTGTTCAACTTTTTCTTTAGTTATTGTATTGTTCATTTTTACTTCTTTGGTATTTTAATTATTATTAATCTTTTGGAATTTCTATATAAAATGTTGTTCCTTTGCCCACTTCAGATTCAAAGCGAACCGCCCCACCTAATTCATCAACATATTTTTGGATTATTGTTAATCCTATCCCACCTGTATCCATAGTAGAAAATCCTCTTTGAAAAATAGCCTCAAAGTTCTCTTCAGGAATCCCACATCCATCATCCCTTACAGATATCAAATAATAATCTTTCTCTTCAGATAAACCAATTTCAAGTTTTCCTCTAATTTTCTTTAATTCTTTAATGTTATCAGAACGATGAGGTTCAGGAGTACCATAAATTGCTTTGTAAGCGTTATCCATTAATTCCATTATTGTGCCATCTAACCTAGGTTTTTCTTCTTCTGTGATTTCCCTATAACTTGTAATAGGATCCCCAATATTTAGAATATATTCAAAGTCGAATCCATTTGATTTCATTAATGCAGGTCTAATTCTATAAAGTCTAAATTTTTGTCGAACTACTTCATCTAATCTCATTCTATAATCTCACAAGAACATCTAAAAACCAAGAATAATAAAAATAATAAAAAATTAACTGGTAACAGCGTTTGGACGTCTTACAGTAATAGGTAAGACATCTTCATCAAACTCTACTAAAGCAATTTCAATTGGATCATACTTAATCTTTTCCAGTTCTTCAACACTTAACTTAACTAGGAAAGGTGCTCCCATGGAAAGTTGTAAAGCACGTGAACCAATCATTCTTGCTTTTTCGTACTTAGTATAATCAATTTTATCTTTAGCCATTTTATTGTTTAAGAGCTTTGTTTAACTCTTCCCTTAAAAACTTTGCTTTCTCTAACGCTATAGTTAACATTTGATCAGTTTCTTCGATTGTTAAAGGAACATCTCCGCCTTTTTGTAAAGCTGAGATTGTACCATTTTCATCAGAAGCAACAGTTAACCGTGCATCAAAAGCTTTTTCTTCACCAACTGTAGGATCAACTAACAGATTTCCGCCAACTTTATAGACAGTTACTGGAAGAGGTTCTTTTAACAGAGGTATAGATTCTTCAGTTTTATGTTTGTAATCAATTGTACCATTTTCAGGATCAACCGTAGGGAACTTAGCTGCTTTCAAAGCTGCTAATGCTGCTAATCCTGCAGCATCAAACAAATTTCCAGCGTCGTTAATCGTTACAATATCAACAATAACAAACCATGCTTTCTCACCAGGAGTGATACACAATTTTTTCATGTCAATAGCTTTCGCTTCTCTGATACCACGATCTGTAACTCTTGCCAGTTCAATTGCTTTTATTCCAGGTGGTCCGGATTCATATTCGGGACTGGATAAAGGCAATAATTCAACATTAATCATAATACCCCCTTCATTAGGAGTATCGTTATAGGGCTTATTAATTTCAGTTTTAACACCAGCCATAACAACAGTCTCGCCAATTTGAACTTTTGCTGAACCTTCTGCGGTCCAAGAAATGTCAAACTCAACGTTTATTGGCTGACGATATTCAGTCATAGGCCTACCGTCTAATCTTTTACCATCTTTCGCTAAAGCGATAATTGTTTCTTTATTACTAATCATTTTCTTATCCTCGCTTATTCCTTAGGAAACCTTTCTTGCAAGGCTTTCATTTGAACTTCGTAAACTTTGTCAATAGCAGATTTACCCATTTCTAAAGCTTTAACTAAATCTTCTTTAGAAATTTCGCCGTCCATTTGTAACAAAGTTACTTCTTTCTTATTATGCGTCATTGCTATTGGAATATCTGAAACGATTGCATCGTAAGATTCTTCATCATAGTTCAAATCCGCAATAACAGTTCCATCAACTTGACCCATTGCAATTGCACAAATCATGTCTTTCATTGGAATTCCTGCATCTGCTAAAGCTATTGATACTGCAGAAATTGCTGCACATCTTGTACCTGCATCTGTTTGAGGAAGTTCAACATAAATGTCTAGTACAGCATTAGGAAAAGCTGATAAATCAACAACAGGTAAAAGAGACTTCTCCATTACCATAGCAATTTCTTGTGCTCTTCTATTAGATCCAGGACGAATTCTGTCCCCACAACCGGAGAAAGGCATCATGCTATAATGACATCTTAATACTCCTTTCTTAGGATTTTGCTTAAATCTAGGAAACAATTCACGAGGACCGTAAACAGCAGCATAAGCAGTAGTCTTACCAATTTTAAAATAAGCAGAACCGTCCGCATTAGGGATGATACCCGCTTTAGCTTCCATTGGCCTTAAATCTTCAATTTGTCTTCCGTCAACACGTTTTATATAAGCCATTTTTACTGTCCTCCCTCTTGTTGAAGATACTGCTCCATTTTTTCAGTTAACCCACTTTGGTGAGATTTTTCAACAATAACTTTTATTGCTTTCTCAGCAGTTAATTCGCCTTCAGGAGTACCTTTGATAAAGATTAATCCATTTTGACCAACAGTAATTTCACAACCAGTTTTGTTCTTAACCAATGTAATCATACTACCTTGTTTACCTATAACTCGAGGCACTTTTTGACAGCTAACTTTGATTACTCTTCCACCAGTCAATTTTCTTAATCCTGGTTCTTTCATCGTTACATCAATAAGATTTTGCGAAGTTACTTTAGTAATTTTAACAATAACATGGTCTCCGATAGATAAAATTTTACTTAAATCTTCATCGTTTCTGATAAATCTGCTAGATGCATCTCTTACGTTCAACATTGCAGAGTAAGCTGTTCCGTTAACATTAACACGCCATCCACTCATAGCAATATCAATCACTTCACAAATGACTTTATCGCCACTTTTTGGCACGTAAGGACCAGCTAAAGGAGTAATTTTGATTACTCTTCCAGAAACATTCGTTAATCCCAATATTTTTGCATAAATCTTCTCATCCTCCCTGTAGGTGTTATCCCCAGGAAGAAAATCCATTCCGTCAGCCAAAACTTGACCAGGAATGACTATATCCTTTTCTTTAATTAACATATTACTCATTTTCTATACTTAAATTTCCGTGCGTCATTGCTTGCAATTTATCAATCAACTCTTGTTGCAAACCCGCAGGAACCTCCACATTTATTCTCCAACTACCATCAGATTTCCACTCCTCTTTTAAAACTTTACTATTATTTTTAACCCATTGGTAACATTTCCCGGTATGTTCAGCAGGTATTTCCATAACCATTTTCTTCTGTTCAATCTTTAATGGTAAGATAATTCTTAACTTAGAAATCACTTCTTCAAACTGTTCTTCAGCAGTTTTATGTTCATCTATTGATATTTTTGCTTCATCTATCGCAGCTTCTATTCTTGTAGGAGGATGAGGCAACTCCGTTTTAGGATCAATTGCTTGCTGACGAATCATTTCAACCAGTTTTTTCTTTTTCTGTTCTTTTTCTTTACTTCTATGATCAGAAGTAAGTTGAATTTCACCATCTTTAATGATAATTTTAGCTGCTTCAACAGGATTATCAGTATTAAACGCTTCTTTCAGCTCATTTGTAGAGATGATTAAACCTTTTTTTGCGTCCGAAAACACTTCTTCTGAATGTAACACTTCTCGAATATCTTCCAACTCTCCTTTTTTGTACTGAAGAGCTAAGTCTGGATCAACTGAAATTTCAAACGTTTTACCAAACTTCTTTAACCTTGCCAAACTAATTTTATCTGCCATATTTTTGTGATGAAAGAATGAGTTTATTTATGTTGCGTTATTTAATTTAGACACTCACTAGTAGTAAATAACGAAAAGTTTATAAATAAATCACTCTTTGGAAGTATAATTGAACAAATGTTAATAATTAATCATTTTCAATGGAAGAAAAAATGACATATAATATGGATGGAATTGAAGTTATGGAACTCGAAGATTTTCGTGCTTTACAACAATCAGGACCTAAAGATGCAAAAAGAGATAATCATCAACATATTGACAGTTTTCACAATAAAAAGGAATCAGGAAAAAGAAGACTTATTGAAAAATTAGCAGAAGTTACTATGTACGGTACATTCTTATTATCTATAGGAAGTGGAATTTTAGGAAACGAAGAACTTTCAAATGTATCATTTTATTCCGCAGTTCTATCTGGTGGATATGTAGCTTTATGCGATCATTACACAAAAAAAGATAGAGAACAAAGTGAATTAGAGGAAAGATTAAGAGACTAATTAATACTTTAGAAAATTAAAAGACATAAGATAATAAAAATAAAAAATTATTTAACAATACTTTTCAATTCATTCACGTTTAACTTAGTATATCTCTTGTTAGAAGATTTGATGTAAACAGCGTCAACTCTTTCAAAATTGAACTCACTTTTTAAGAATCCTTTCAATAACTCAATTCCTAATTTTATACCTTCATCAACACTAAGGTTAGGTTTATACCTTTTCAACAATAATGGTTCAATCTCACCATCACCTTCTCCGATAACTATAGCTTTATACTGAAAGTATAATCCGTAAGGTTCAGTCATATACAATTTAATATCATTATCTTCCTCAACACCAGCTACTAACATTGATACTCCGAACGGACGTAACCCTGCTGATTGTGTACACACTTGTTTCAAATCACACATTTCTTTAACAACAGAAATCACGTCAATCTTTGAATCATACGTTACTGCGTGTTGTTGTGCTCTCAACTGAGCTCTGTCAACTAAAACTCGTGCATCAGAAATTATACCTGCTGCCGTTGCCGCGATATGATCATCAATTTTAAACGTTTTTTCGATTGCATCCGGTACCATTAGTTTAGAACTGATTCTTTTATCCGTTACCAGTACAACACCATCTTTACAAGTGATACCTATAGCAGTTGAACCTTGTTTAACAGTTTTCTTAGCATATTCAACTTGTAGTAATCTTCCATCAGGAGAGAACATCGTTATTGAACGATCGTAACCCATCTTGTCCACCATTTGTTTATTCATTTCCATTTTCCACCTCAAAAATTATAATTGTTTACCGGCTTTCTTAATTGTACCGGAAGTGATTATTGATTTGATTATTATAGGCACATTTTTAATACTTTTGCTTAAAGTTAAAGCTGATTTTAATTCATCAACATGTTTATGGTTAACTTTAATCAAAAAGTTTTGTTTATCTTTATCAAACTTTTCTTTTAATAACATCGGAGACGCTTGCGATAATCCCAAAATTCCAAAAAACTCTTTCATAGCCCTTTTTACTTCCGTTTCAACTTCTAAAAAAGAGAACTTTTTGTCTGCAATGATCTCAAAAACTATGTAACGTTTCCTTTGTTTTAATGCTGGTAACAGTTTCATTAATTTCTTACCTCTTTAAACATAAAGTTAAAAAAAATAAATTTATTCAACCAACTCTTCATCATCAACAATTTTTGGTTCTTCAACATTTTCTTCCGTATTTTCTACTGCTTGACCAGGATTTAAAAGTTTAGTATCGTTAGTAAAAACTTCTTTTTCACCAGATTCAATAACTTCAATCTTACCAAACTTACCAGAAGATACTTGTAATTCATCTTTAAACTCTGAACACCATCCATTTTCAAGATGAACTTTGTCTCCAACTTTAACCTTGTCAATATCTTCGTTCCAAAGAGTCATTTTAACTTCCCCAGTTTCATCTTTAAGTTTAGCATTACAGACACTTCCTGTTTTACCAAACTTTTCAAAACTGCGCGGTTCTTCTTTATCAACTATTTGCGCCACAATATCAACTTTTCCACTATTAGCTTTTAAATCTTTTATTTCCATATGTATAACCACCTTACTATATTTCCCAGCTTACTTCTCAGTTTCTAACTCATTACGTAGATGCACGATCTTTTGGTAATATTTCTGCTGGGTTTTAGCTGGCAATCTACGATAGTTTTTATATATTTCTAAATAATTACGTTTTCTGTCCTTCAAAACCCCATCGTTAGTCTTATGAAACAACTCTTCAATCTTCTTCTCTGCTTTCAATTGTTCTTCAATTTTCTCTCTAACTTTAGTAACTTTTGAATAAAAGTTTTGTTTTTTACTCTCTGAAAGTTTTAAATATAATCTATAAATGCCCTTATAGCCATCTTTCATTACATCTGCAGACTCTTCTCCAAGTATTGGATCAATTTTTCTAAGTCTACGTCTAATTCTAGTAGGAGCATATCCAAAGTACCAATACACAGACACTCCTCCAAGTATAGCTACTAAAGCTAATGAAGATAAAGTAATAGTTCTACCAATACCTTCGTCTGGAATCATTCTATCAACTAATCCTTTTGACCCTATTTCTGAAGAACCAGATTGACCAGTTCCAGATGAACTTGATGACATCTCACAGGATCTACTTTCAATAGGTTTAGTTCTTTTAATCACATTAGTTACGTCACCAGCAGATTCTAAAGTGTTACAAGTATTAACATCATTACAATTTCTTGTTTCTCTTTCTCCAATACACTCACTCCATTCATTACATTGCCAGGATTGTGTACAGTTAACTTCTTCAGTGGTAGTAATTCTTCCTGAACCACCACTACCGCCACTACCTCCTCCTCCGGAAGGAGTGTCAACACTACAAGCACCACAATCAGCTGAACACGAAGAACAACTTTCTCCACTTTCACAAACAGAATCTCCACAATAAGTTTCACTATCTTTACTAGCATTATAACTGCTACTATTAGTAGCATTATAATCAGTATGACAACCAGTATCATTAGTATCATTTAACCCGTCACCATCATTATCAATATTATCACTACAATCATAAGTTGAGGTGCATGTAGGCGAACAAGTGTCTCCCCAATCAGTGTTACCATCATCACACTCTTCTGCACCAGTAATATTATTATCACCACAAGTAGCACCATCAGTTAAAGGTAAATAATCACCACCAATAGCAATAGCATCAGAATTATTGTATGGAATTAAAGTATCACCAAAACCGTCCCCACTAGCATTAGGTAAACCTATAACGATAGCATTACCATTATCAGAACCGTTGTAATTACTCCAATAGTTTCCTCCAACAACTGCACCACCAATTATATTTACTCCACTTTGATTACTTACATTCCAAAAGTTTTCTAAATCAGCGATAGAGTTGTTAGTGTTGTTAAATTTGTTATCATAAATAGTATTGTTACCAGAATTACTTAAGTTCATTCCATAACTATTATTCAAGATATAATTACTAACAAAAGTATTATTATCAGAATTAAACAACATTAAAGCGTAATTACTACTGTTAAAAGTATTACCAGTAAAGTTGTTTAATGAAGAGTTAAGTACATAAGTATTGTTACCATTATCATACAAAGTGTTAGATGTAAAAGTATTATTGTCTGAAGGATTCATAAATAATCCATAACTATTATTTCTAAGTGTGGTTCCCGTTACAGTACTATGATTAGAATCATTCATAAATAATCCATTACTAAAGTTTAATAAATAACAATCTTGTAAGGTTATTTGATTACTTGATTGAATTTCTATACCATTTCCACTTCCTGCGCCAGTAACATAATAATTGTTACAGTCAATGATTATATTACCCGTATTAACCATAAAGCAAGTGCTACTAGCAGTTAAATTCTGATTCAAGGTAATATTTGTAGTTACTGAAGTAGTTGTACCACCACACTCAATCTTACCAACTTCTGTTAATGGTAAGTAATCACCACCAGTTAAATTTCCACTATTATTGTAAGGTAATTGTGTTTCACCAATACCCTCTAAGTCTGTATCCCAACCAGTATAATCATGCCAATAATTTCCTCCAAGATAAGAACCACCAATAATGTTTGTTCCACTTGACAACAATGTTAAAGAAATGTTCCATGTATTATTATGATCTTGTTCGTTGGTATTGTTAGTATTATTGAAAAAGTTGTTATAGATAGTGTTATTATAAGACCCAGTAAGATTTAGTCCCAAAGTATTGTTGTAAATTCTATTAGAAACAATAAAACTGTGGTTAGTGTCAATAAAACTAATTCCAATGGAATTATTAGTTATATTATTTCCAGTAAGATTAATTCCAGATGAAGGATCAACATAAATTCCTGTACTGAAATTGATCACATTAGCGTTAATAATATTTACTCCTTCTTTATCACTGATATTTATCCCAATACCTGAACCAGGTCCAGTTAATGAATAACCAGCCATATCAATTGTTAAATTATCAGCAGCAATCGTTAAAGCTACAGCACCAGTACAACTTAAATCGCTTGAGAAAGTAACATCGTGTAAAATATTTGAACCACATGATGAAGCTCCGTTGTTAAGTACCACGGTTGAACTTTGATTAGTTAAATTACTAATTTTATAATACGTTCCCGATTGTGATAAAATAATACCATTAGTTGTCCCAATGGTTGTTAAATTAATTCTTCCTGTGCAAGTAGAGTTAGCTAAAGACAAATCATACACTTCAGGACAAAGGTACGCACCAGCATCAAATTGATTATTATGATGTAAGTATAATGAATAATCACTAGCAATACTAGTTATCCCAGTTTTATTAATTGCAGTCTTGTTAACATCTTTAGTAAGTTTTAAAGTGCTTAAATCAACATTTGATTGATTAAAATTAGCTTGTAACTCTAAGTAAACAGTTCCACCATAAGTGAAATTGATTAACTGTGCTTGATTAGGTACAATTTCTTGATCTGTTAAACTTCCAGAAACGTTTCCCCAAGCGAACGTTGTATTACCAATAGAATCGCTATAATAATCAGGATGATAATACACTCTTGCTACATAAAGTACTAAAGGCAAATAATCATAAGCACTTAATGAAGATGAAACAGTATAACTGTTAGGATTATCTCCAATCCCATCACCCTGCTCACCATTATTATCGCCGTTATCTAACCCATAATAATTTGAATAAAAGTTTCCACCCTGACAAGGTCCACCAACAATATTAGGTGTACTACAACTGTAACTAGTGTTCCATAAATTTCCGATATCATCATAGACATTATTAGTATTTTCAAAATAATTATTGTAGAACTTATTACTTGAAGAACTGCTTACATTTATACCAACAGTGTTATCTTTTATCCAGTTGTCATAAACAATATTATCGGTAGAAGACCCATTTAATAAAATTGCAGTGGTAGAATTCTGAATATTGTTACTATAAATATTAGTGCCATCAACATTGTTTAAACTAAAAGCTACCCCATTAACATCGTCAACATCATTATTACTGATTATCGAACTAGTTCCAAAATCAATGAGAGATAATTGTTTCAAAGTATTAGTATCAATAGTAGAATAATAACTGCTAGTGATATAAGCATTAACCAAAGTATTATTACTAAACGTCAGATAATTTCCTGTTGATAGATTAAAATTAGCAGTGATATTATTATTGTCAACAGTTAAATAATCGGAAGAAACTGCTTTTAAAGTATCAATGATTAAGTTATAATACAACCCTGCTTGATCATCATTATTAAGATTTAAATTGTTTTGAATAGTATTGTTAGTAAGATTACAATAATCACTACCATTAATCTCTAATGATGGAGAGTTAGTACCATTAATGGTATTTAAGTGTAAAGTCAAGTTGTCTGAATTTATTACATTAACTCCAGTACTAGCTCCAGAAACTGAATTATTATTTAAAGTAGTAATAGTCCCATTACTTACATAAACATTTACAGTATTATTAGTGATAGTATTGTTGATAAATTGATTACTGGAAGAATCTATTAAATAAACACCGTAATTTGTATGATCTATTAAAGTGTTATTACTAAAGTAATTACTACTACTATCTTTTCTTATCCTAATACCTTCTTCTGCTAATGATAAAGTGTTATGATTAAAGTAAGAGTTAGTTGTTCCTTTATGCACAAACAAACTGTACACATCACTTAAAGTAATGTTATTGTTATTGGCAGTAGTAGCGGAAGAATTCACTAAATATATCCCATGATAATTGTCCCACAAAGTGTTATCAGTAATATTGTTTGTCTGACTGTTAAAAAGGTATATTCCATAAAACTTTTTCTGTAAATTGATAGTATTATTGTAAATAGTTGTCCCTGAAGAAGAGATTGAATAAATACCATTATTATCATTAATAATGTTATTATTGTTAATAGTAGTTGTAGCAGAGTTATATAGATATATTCCATAAAAGTCGTTAAGTTCTAAATTGTTATTCTCTATTACTTGTAAATTATTAGTGTTTAAAGCTTTTATTCCATAATAAAAGTTAGTAACATTACATCTTTTTATAATCACATTACTCTTTCCATCGATAGAGATTCCTGCTCCTAAACCACCACCATTAATGTTATTATTGTTACAATCTAAAGTAAGATCATTCCCACTAATTGTAATTCCATCTCCTGTATTGCAAGATATATCATTACTAAGTATTGTGCTAGTAGTTATTGTTAAACAACTGCTATCTGATACTGAACCATCGTCAAGAGTTAACGGTAGATAATCTCCACTAGAGTTCATTCCAGTTGAATAAGGTATGTTCGTGTCCCCAATACCATCATTAGTATCGTTGTAAGGGTACGTTCCGCCACCAGTGTCCCTTCCTAAATAATTGTGCCAATAGTTTCCACCAGAACACTCGCTATTAACGATACTATTATTTGTAGCACTACAGTTATAACTAACGTTCCAATAATTACCACCACTGCTTTCGTCAAGATTAACTGTATTAGTAAAATTATTGTTATAGATAGTATTATTGTAAGAACCACTTATACTTAATCCCAGATTATTAGTGTGAATAGTATTAAAATAGATGTAAGCATTATTAACATCAGTTATGCTTATGCCCGTTGTACTGCTTGATAAAGTTGCATTAGTAATATTATGATAATTAGTACTGGTTGTATTCTCTAAATGTATTGCAGTACTAAAATTACTAATCTGTGCACCAATAACTTTTATTCCCTGATAATCAGTAACGTTAATACCTATTCCCATTCCATTACCAGTTAAAGTGTATCCATTAAAGTTTATAGTTAAGTTATTTGCTTTAATAATAAAACAACTCCCGTTAACGTTAACATTGCTGTTCAATGAGATAGAACTACTAATATTTCCGCAACCAACAAAAATCCTTGTTAATGGTAAGTAATCAAAATTTGATCCTCCGGAAATTGAATAATTAGCTGTATCTCCAATACCATCACCATCATTATCACTTACATCAAAACTTTCCCAATAGTTTCCACCCATCGATCCACCCAAAATGTTTGACGTTCCAATAACTAGAGAAGTATTCCAATTATTACTTCCATTGTCATAAGCAGCAACCCCCCCAGTGGTATTATCAATGATGTTATTATAAACTAAGTTACTGTCAGAATCATTAAGATAAATGTTGTACGCTGAAAGATAAGAAACATTACACCCAGTAACATTATTATTATCTGAAGTGGTTAAATTTATTCCTATTGTTCCACCATAAATCTCAAAATCTTCAATTTGATTATTATAAGAGTTATCTAGCACTACGTTATTAGTGTTGTTATGAATTTTTGGAAAATCTTCCCCAACACTAGGATCAACACTAGGACTAAACCTTGAACTATTTGTATTCAAGAAATAAACCCCTTGAGTATTATTGTAAATATTAACATCTCCATCCTCAGCTAAAGATAATCTCAAAGAATTTTCTGCTAAAATTCCATAAGTACCGCCGTAAACTGTTACATTACTAATCTTAAGATAACTATCAGTATTAGAATTGTTTATAACCGCATTGTAAGTGTTATCGTATAAAGTAAGGTATTGAAAGTTTCCATCAAACCCGTTTGAATAAACTCCGTAAGTATTATCATAAGCATTTCCTGAAAAATAGTTTCCCGAAGTCATTGACGCGGTTGAATCTAAATAATATCCATAAAGATTTCCATAAACATCGTTAGGTAAAGAACTGTTTCCAGTATAATCCATCACAGAATTTTCTACCAAAATTGCTTTACCAGTATTATTATGAATGTCATTATTATACACATTAGTTCCGTCTGAATTATTAATGATTATTCCATCAGTATTATTATACAAATCATTAGAATAGATGTAATTATTATCTGAACCACCCTCTAAATAAATTCCAGCAACAGTATGATTTTGGATTATGTTAGTGTAAATATTATTACTCTTGCTAGCATCGTTAGGATAAGTACCTAACATTCTGATACCATACTGCTGCATCTGAGTATTTTTATTAGCAATCAAACTATTCTTAACTGTAATGTTATAAGCCAACGATCCAATGTAAATTCCGGTATAATTATTATCAACAATAGTGATATTGTCTAAAACGATATTATAAGCACTCTTGATATAAACACCGTAAGTAAAGTTGTAAAATGTACAATCTCTTACCGTTACGTCATGAACATTAACTATCTCTAAACCTCGCATGTCATCTGCATAAGGAGGAGTTTGTGCAGAACCATTACCATCGTACATTGTTCCATTACAGATAAAAGTTTTTCCACTTTCAATAATAGCAAGACCCTCACCAGAATCGCTTGTTTTTATTCCAGAACCGCAAGTGATATTTTCTCCTATAACTCCAGGTATTCCACAAGGGTCAACTATTGGATAATGATCACCTTGCACACCTGCATCAATTCCGCCACCATGATAAGGCACCTCACCACTATCACCAAAACCATCACCATCATTATCTTTTCCAGAATAACTTAACCACCAATTTCCTGCTGTACAATTACTTCCCGTTCCAGTTTCAATAAGATAAATATTTTCATAACCAGCACCACAAGCTTTTCCTAAGTACCAGTAATTGTAACTTCCGGCATCATTACAAGCTTCTTGACCACCAGAAGAATTCCAGATTTTATTATCCCAAACACGATTATAACTACTAGCTTGCCCACTAAGATGATCCATCCCACTAAGGTTCACACCACATTCTCTATTATAATCAACATAATTCCTAGTAACGTTATTAGAGGTAGAATTATGAATAGTAACCCCATTAGTATTGTTATACAAATAATTGCTTGTTAAAAAATTGTTAGCAGAATTACTCTCTAATCTTATCCCATCGGTAAAATTATAAACATAACAATTTTGGATAGTGATATTAGTATGATTACTGATTCTAATACCACTAGTATCATTACAATCAGAGACACATTTAATATAATGATCCTGACAATCTAAAACAATGTTATCGGCATCAATCTGAAATCCATCAGAGTTTTGACATTCATAATCGTGGCCAATGTTACTCACCGACTCCCTTACAGAAATATTACATTCTCCACCAATAGTATTAATACCAATAAGTGCCCCAGTAGGTGAACTGTTATTAGTAGAAAGATATATTGACGTAGAAAAAGCTAGAACTAGAAATACAACTATACCTACTAATGCTATCGATCCTCTTTTGTTCAAATTTTTCAACTCTCTTTTATCTTTCATTTTCGTAATTATTATATGTTATATAAAGCTTAGCTTTTTCCCTCCTCAAAGTCTACATACCACAGATCTTTCTTTTTATTATATTTGAAGACAACATTATTTTTCTTCTCTAAGTTTAACTTAAAAAGTAAAGGTTTAGGAATAGTAGTTTCAAAAGAACTCCCTCTTTTATACAGTTTACGCTTAAATTCCAATTTAAATTATACTTATTTTTTTACTGTTTATAAAACTTACTATTTTTACAATTTTATTAGTTACTTTTATACTTACTAAAATACTTACTTTTTGGAGAGTTAAATTTATATAGTTTAATGAATTGATTATTAAGGATTATGAAAAAGAATGGTTTAAATGGAAAAAAAAGAAACGAGATAATATTAATTATTTCTTCCGTAGCTTTAGTCTTAATCGTGGGTTTAATTGTAAACTATCTTAACATAAATCATATTGAAAATACTGTAGGGAATGCCGGAAAATTGCTAGCGGACAATCCATCATTATCGGGAATGTTGGGATTACTTAATGAATATTGTTATCCTGTTCATGGAACAAACAGCAACTGTGACACACTTTGTGGAACAGACATTTGCGTTCCCGTAGAAGATAATTGTGATGAAATTATAGAAAATAACCAATGTTTATGTTGCAAGAATCCTTAAATTAATTCTTTAATTTCTCTAGTGTCCAGTATTTTTACACGCGACTGTTTTTTTAATGCTTTGTCATCGGACCAGATTACACTATCCCCATAAGCCAAAGCACTGGCAATAAATATTACATCATCAGGATCAATCTCTTTAATGATTTCAAAAGCTTCTTTTTTGTAGGGATCCATATTTGAACTAGGGATTATTAACATTTTTTCAAAATCAAATCTAATAAATCATTAAACTCATAATCTTTCATTTTTGACTTTTTCAGTAAGAGAGATTTATGCCTATTTAATTCAACAAAAACATAAGAAGGAAATAAGAAGAAATCGCCATATTCCAGTATTAATCTCCGAGTTAATGAGTCTTTAATCAAAGCAGAAAAAATAATGTTGGCATCAATAATTATATTCATGCCATAAACCTCTTACTACCTTCTTTCTTAATCATCTTAGAAAAATCATCAACATCTTTTTTAGTTAACTTGCTCTTTTTAGCCAATCTTTCAGCTAATTTCAAGGTTTCTAATTTTTCAATGATAGCATTTCGTGCTACTTCGCTCCATTTAATCTCCGAAAAATGTTTCATTTCATGATGAATCTTTTCAGGCATAGATAAAGTCATATTTCCCATTTTTTTTAATCACCTCCACATAATTATGTGAAGCCACATATTTAAATGTTTTCATTCTCATTGAGAACTATTGAATACTTGAGCATAACAAAGATTAAATATTAATTAGCTTTTAGCTAATTTATGAGATTAGACAAAAAGATAATTATTCTAACAGCACTAGCAACAGGGTTAATTGGATGTAGTGGATCTGGAAGTACTGGAGATCGTTGTGGAGATGATAGATATTATAATCCACAAACTAACAGTTGTGAATGGTTTGCTGACGAAGATTCTGTTGAAGAAGAAACAGTAGTAGATAATGAACCTGCCGAAATTAATGAAAATATCGAAGAGTTGGTGGAAGAACCAACTCCCCAATTTCAGTGTGGAAGACATCATCAAGATGATCTGTTTAACCTAGCTGTCCATATGTCAAGTTTAAGCACTAACGGTAGAGGGTTAATAGCTGTCTCAGGCTATGGAGGGGCACCCTCCGGAGAAGACCACTATTCATGGTTAGGAACGATAGATACCAATGACGATAATAAAGTAAGTGAAAATTTGTTTGTTATAGATGATGAAGTAAAACTTATTGCTCCCACTTCTGACGGAGGATGGCTCTTTACAGGTGTTAATGAGATATCAGGAGAATCTTTTGTCTACTTCACAGAGAACGGTAAAAGACACACTTTTGACAGGGGTATGGAAAACAGATTATTTTTAGATGCTATCCTTGATAGCAGAGGAGATAATGTTATTGTAGGTATGACAGAAAATGATTCCGATGTAAGAATGATGAAATTTAATTCTGTAGGAGACATTACTTTAATTAAAGTAATTGATGAACAAGATTTAAGTTTAGGAGTGTCCAGAGGATATTCTATTAAAGAGTATGATAATGGATATTTAATATGTTCTCAAGGTAACATGGATTGGCCGATGTTGTTTAAAACAGATTATCAGGGAAATGTAGAATGGATTTCAAATGTTAGAGAAAGAATTTATGGAGATGATTATGAAGGTTGTAAAGTAGAACTGGATGATCAAAATAATATTTATTTGCTTTACCTGCCCCATTATCAAGATAGTGATGATAAAATGGCGGTGATGGGAATAAATGCTCAAGGTGATGAAAGGTGGAGGATAGGTTTTACCAATAGTTATTATGATGATACGGCTCCTGCAGATAATGCTATTATGATAGCTGGCGCTAACAGGGATGAACATGAGTGGTATACTAAAGTAAGTTCATCAGGAGATGTTGTATTTGAGATGGAGTCAGAAAAATACGATGTTGATGCAATAGTTAGAGTTAATGGAGGTTATGTGCTTAATAACGGTACTTCTTGGATAACTTTCATTGATGATCAAGGAAGAGATGATTGCAAATAATCTATTCTAACAACCACTTCCAAACAGGTTTAACAATGATTTTATTTCCATCCACTAAAATTTCATCATCTTGATCATTAGTTAATACAATTCCTCCTTTAATTTTAAAAAAATTCATAGCTTCAAGTAAACCAGCAAGTTCTCTGTCTTTATTCTTTAAATTTAATTCCCAACACACTTGTATTGCTTTTTTAACTTTTTTATTATCCACAAGCAAAAAGTCACATTCCAATTTATCTGAATAATAAAAAACCTTGCCTTTAGCAGTTAGTTCTATAAACACCAAATTTTCTAAAAGCCATCCTTTATCTTTAGTAAGATTTGCAGAAATGTTAGAAATAAAACCATTGTCAACAATGTAAACTTTTTTATCGTTTATTATCTGCTTTTTTAATCCATAATCAAATTTATTAACTTGTTTTATAAAATAAGTTTCTTCAAAATAATCAATATATTTTTTGATAGTGTTAGAACTTTTTATCTCAATAAATTTTTTAAGAGAATTATAACTAAACCTCTGTGAAAAATTAGTTATTAAATATTGATACAGTTGTTTTAATTCAGGAATATTTTCTACATTATACCTTGCCACAATATCTTTTATGACAATGTCTTCATAAGTTCTCATCAATATTTCCATATCTTCATACTGAACATACTCGGGCATTCCCCCATGTGTAAGATATTTCTCAAAATGAGTCTTTAATTTAACTCGAAAAACAGTCTTAAAAAGATCTTCTTCAGTTAATTGAAAATTGTGAAAAAGTAAAAATTCTTTAAATGAAAAAGGTCTAACAGTAATATCCACATGTCTTCCAGTAAGTTTAGTACCAATCTCTTTACTTAATAATTTAGCACTTGACCCAGTAATAAAAAACTTAAATCCAAGATCATAAAATCTTCTTACAAAATTCTGAAAATTAGTTACGTTTTGAATTTCATCTATAAAAAATGTCTTTTTTTCACCAAACAGTTCCAGTAATGATTCATAAATCAGGTTAAAATCTTCTGCTTTAAAGTTATTTAATCGTTCATCCTCAAAGTTTATATAAAAAAAGTCATTATCATGATAGTATTCTTTTATTATCTGCCTAAGTAAAGTAGATTTACCACTTCTTCTTAATCCTGTTAAAACAACTATATGAGGCAATTTAGCTTTCTTTTCAATCAGTTCTAAAACTGTTCTTTTCACTCCTAATGGTTTACGCAATATTGCTTCTCTTTGCTCTGCTAATGTCTGTTTTAACCTGTCTTTAGATATCATATCAAGTGTAAATACATGTGTATATTTAAATCTTTTCATTACAATTGAGAACTTTTATACTATTTTCCTCAATGCCATTGAGAACTAGAAGTATCATAAAAATTAAATATGAGGTACAACATTGACTTTATCAAAATGAAATTAGAAGCAATTCTATTGATGGCAGCGTTGGCATTCAGTTCTGCTAGTTGTCAGAAAGCTGAAGATAGTGATCTTTGCCCAGGAGAAGATAGGTATTATAACACTCAAACAGAACAATGTGATTGGGTTACTGATAAAGATTCAGTTGAAGAAAATGACATTTCTTCTGATCTTAATGAAGAAAATAATATACCTAATGAATGTGGTCTAGCATATTGTTTTGTAGATGAATTTGATAATCCACAACATACCCACAATAGTTGGACAACTGTAGATATAACTCCAGAAGATGATCCCGAATTAATTGATAGTCAAGGATATATCATGAGAGATGGGAATATATCATTAACCAATAAGTTTTTTTATCAAACCACTTCCAGTACTGAACAAAAAGATCTTTATTTAGAAGCCAGATTTAAGATAGATTCTGACAACATCTCCTTCGGGATTGGTTTTAAACCGGACACAGAAGAGTTGAGAATTGACAGTATATTTTATTTTGAAAAAGGTACAGTAAGATTTGATAACGTAGAGGATCTTGCCGAACATTATAAAACAGAAGAATGGAACACGATTAAATTTAAAGTGTATGATGGTTTGGTTGAATTTACTATCAATGGAGAATTGTTTATGGCAGGAGAAGCACGAGATTTATTTGAGTATAATGGGTTTGGATTTGGATGTCTGAATTATAAATATGCAGAGACATGTCAATTAGATTATGTTGTTTTTGGATTAGAGTAAAGAGAAAATAATATAAATAGTAAGTTATTAATAGAATTATATGAAAAGAGTGATGTTAATAGTATTAGTATTAATTCTAGTTATGTTTAGTGTATGTGGTGTTTCTGAAAGACCAGATAGTTATGATAGTTTGAGGGATTCTGGATTTTCATTAGGTTATGTCGTAACTAGTGGTAGCGTAGAAACATTTAATTCTCACGATTTTTTTTGTAGTGCTCCAAATCTTCAAACGGGGGGGTATACTGAAGCAATAAGCAAAATAAAAGTAAATGGTGAGTTTCCCATCGAACTATATGGTGAAACCCATTTTAGTGGGAACCCCCTTATGAAAATCTTTGCTAATGCACAAAGTTCATTTAGTTTATTAAATTATGAAGGAAATGTAAAATCTATGATTATTCTTGGAGGAAGTGGATGTTATGTTGTCGCTTATGAAAATGAAAACTTTGCTGGAGATAACAATGAAATTGGAAAAAACATAAATAATAACGTAAAAAGATATCCCACCATGCATACAGAAGAGGGGGATGTAATTACCTCTTTTTCATCCCTAAAAGTAGAAGGAGGAGAAAACTGTAAAGTTGAGATATATAATCAACCAAATTATCAAGGAGACGATATTACCATTAAAGAAGCATCTACTCTTAATGTGGAAAATAAAGTAAAATCAATAAAAATTGTTGGAAAAACCTGCCCCGCAGTTGGTTTTATGAATGCAGATTATGGAGCACCACAATTATTAATAGATAAAAATATGAATGATTTGAGAGATGACACTGGAGATCAAACATTTAGTGATATATGGGAGAATCGAATTAAATCTATAAAAGTTGCAGAGGAAGGGGTTGTAAAACTCTATAGAAGTGCAAATCAACAGAGACATAGATTTACAGTTACGGGAGATTCTTATGATATATACAGCATTAACGACCATGTAGGCAAAGTAATTTTCAATAAGGAAGTAGGATCAACATGTAATGGAAGGATAGGAATTGATTACAATGGAGATGGAGGACATAATGAATTTACAGAAGAAGGAACTAACACTTACAATCCCATTTCTACTTGCGATAATCTTGAAGAAAATTGCTTAATGAATAGAAACGATTGGTCTTCTTTTATGTTCACTAGTAATGGGGACTATGAATGTTTCGCAGAATTATATAATGAAAATGACCAAAAACCCGCAGTTACAATCATTGATGATTCCCCAAGATTCAATGATTTAAGAATTACTTCAATAGAATTTGTAAACTATCCAGATATAACTAACACGCCTTCCAATACAAATAATGGAGATACTGTACCTACAGGCAGAGAAAAATGTTTAGATTTTAGTGGAGATGGGACGATTAATAGTAACATAATTAGCCCAGAAAATGAATGTTGCAATAAATTATTTGAAGGAGATCATTCTAACTCCTATTCAGTAAAGGAATACGAAAGCACCAAGTATCTGTGTCACGATGAAAAATGGATTAGTGCAATAGAAAATGAAGGAGTAGTGATAGACAATGTTTTTTTAATTGCTTCAACAAATGATATTGTTTCTGATGGAGACAATTTTCATTATTGCACTGAAGAAAGTAACAATATTATCATAGAGGGAGGCGAAGAAGTGTTAATTGATGAATCATTAACTATTTCCGAAGAAAATACCCACAAATACATTTGCCACAAAACACCACCTAGCAATTATAATTTTTATGAATGTTGTGGAGATGAAGAATGTATTAATGATGATGGGAAAAAAACAGATGATAGAATTGGAAAATATGTTTGTCAAAGCGATGGAACTTGGGAAGAAAAAGAATGTGAAGATTATGATTTAGATACAGAAGGAGATTGTTGTATTGAAGAGAATGAGGGAACAATAGTTGAATCAAAAGAAACACTTACCCAATTATATTGTGATGGCGAAAACTGGATAGACTCTGCAGACACTACAGGAAACATCTACTTTAGTACCAATGAGATACATGACGTATTATCTACTGGAGAAGAATTTCTAGAGTGTTCTGAAATTCAAGATCAAAAAATAAGTATAGGAGATTATAATTTTATATGTAATGGAGATAATATTTTCGAATGTTGTGGAATTGAAGCAAGAGAAAGTTGTATTAACAAAGATAGAATTAACAGGGGAGAACTTGCCACAGATGGTCCAATTGACAACCATATATGTACTCCAGAATTCACTTGGTTAAAATGTGATGGAAATAGAGTTGGAGAATTTAGTTATGAAGAAAAATATTATTGTGATGGCACGGATTGGAAAACTGCTAAAGAGAGTTGCGATGGAACAAATGATTGTTTAGATCCAACATGTACAGGAAGAGAATGTAGTCCAGGTGCTACCTGTCAAAACAATGTTTGTGCAGAAACAATGTGTGGTGATGGATTTGATAATGACAATGATGATCCAACTGGAATAAATGGTCCCCCTACAGGTTCTGCAAGTTTCCAACAAACCTCAACAACCGGAACTTCTTGGTTAGCAAGAACTATGAATAAAATATTTACTAGACTAACAAATATCATGTCTGGAAATATTGTTGGACAAGCAGGAATGATAAGAAATGAAGTATGTTATGATGGAATTGATAATGATAGAGACGGATTAATTGATTGTAGAGATTTAGATTGTTCAGAAGCTTGTTTCCTAAATGGAGAAACGACACCAGATTTAATGATAAAACAAAAAGGAAATCTTATAATCCATGATAACTGGTGGGGGGATGATTGGGAACTTACAGGAGAAGATGCCTGTCAAGAAGCTTCATTTCAAACTAATAAATGTGTAAGAATATTTTCTAAATCTGAAAGCGGAATTGAAAACGAATTAGATGAAACAGATTGTAGTTCAAAACTAGAAGAAATTAGTAGAGATAATACTGATGAAACATTGGAATTCTACGCAGAATGTGCAATGAAATGTGAAAATCACGAAGAATGTAATAATGAACAACGTTGTTTAGTAAGAGGAGAAAATTATTGTGTAGACTTAAATCGAGGAGAATGTAAAACAGATTCAGATTGTAAATCAAACCAAGCATGTAGACAATACAACCCCAATGGAGCAATAGGTATTTGTGCAGATGAAGACTGTAACAATGCAAGAGATGATGACGGGGATGAATTAGCTGATTGCGAGGATATAGATTGTTCATCATCATGTTTTTGGGATGAAACAACTACTCCATACTTAATGATAAAACAAAAAGGAGATAAAAACAATATCCAATCATGGTACAAAGAAGATTTATCATATACTGGAACTGATGCATGCAATTTTATCACATTTGATCAATCTGATTGTAAAAGAATAACTAAATATGAAAATGCACAATACAAAGACACGGAGTTTAATTGTAATGATAAATTTATGCAAATAAATGCTCAAGATAGTGATGAACTTTATGCAGAATGTATCGAATTAAATTGCCAAAATCATAATGATTGTAACAATGCACAATATTGCTTAGGTGTGGATACAGAAGAAGGAAATGAAAACTATTGCCAAAATATTCCAGAAGGAAAATGTAAAACTAATTCTCACTGCAGCATTAAACAAAGATGTGAGGGATATAACCCAGAAGGACCATTAGGTACTTGTAAACTGGGTTCATCTCAAGATAATGTCCCCCCTGATTTATTCGAACAAGAGGGGTGTCCTTACGAATTTTCTTGTAGTGATAATCAAATATGTCTAAACGGAAACTGTTTAACAACAATAGGAACAGACTGTTATGATTATGATTGTGAAGGAAAAATAGGACCAACTAATAGAACTTGCTGTAACCCTTACGAAAACTATCCAGGAGCAGAATGTGAAAATAGAGAATTAAAAGAAGATAACTGTGCAGATGGAAGAGATAATGATAACAATGGTTTAACAGATTGTAACGATCCTGATTGTAATGGAATATACTGTGGTGAAACATCTAACACCAGAAGTAGTTGTAATTATAATCAGGAAACTAAAGAAGGAAGTTGTGTATCTGCACCAAAAGCAGAGAAAGCTCCTCAGAACGTGCAACAGAGAGAAGTAAAACCAATCTTTAATTATAATGATTTCCTTACAGCATTACATGATGCTGTAGTAATAAAACAAGAAGGTATCTGTAATAACATCTGTGGAGAGAACAACAGAATTTGTATCTTTGCAGATGGCGGTAGAAACACTTGTCAAGAAGTAAGTACTAAATGTACTTGTTACTAAAGAAAATGAAAACTAAAAAACATCCATGGGACGAAACAATGGTTATTGTAGTTATGGTAGTCTCAGTGTTATGTATTTTAGTTTTATTAGCTAATTATATAGGAGTAGTAGGAAACGCTGCTTATCAACTAAGTGAAGATAATACTTTTTCGTTGCTATCAAACGCAATTACAGTAGAAAGTTCAGTAGCAGGCAGAGGAAGTGCCAGATGTAATCAAAAGTGTGGAGAATTAACTTGTATTGTAGCTCACAAAAATAACCAATTAATCAGTTGTAGTGAGAAAATTAAGAATGCGCAGTATCAATGTCTTTGCACAGATGTAAATAGACCTACTGCTGCTAGACCTTATGAAAAATGTGATAATGGGATTGATGATGATAGAGATGGATTAATTGATTGTCAAGATGAAGAATGTAGTGGAAACACAGTTTGTTTACCAGAAAATTGTGATAATGGAGCAGACGATAATGGTAATGGATTAATTGATTGTGAAGATGAAGAAAGTTGTTCAGAGTTTAGTGGATGTATCTCAGAAGTGTGTGATAATAATATTGATGACGATGGAGATGGATTTACAGACTGTCAAGATAATGAATGTTTAGGTGAAACAGGTGGGAATGGATTTAAATGTTGTTCACCCCTACAACCTAAAGGAAGTTGTCCCGAATACACCATTTGTGATAATAAAGAATGTGTAGAATGTAAAGATACAATTGATTGCGAACCGATCAATGGCATATCTCAAGAATGTATTTCGGGAAGATGTCAATTGGTAGATTATTGTGATTATAACGAAGATTGTAAAGAAAACCAATACTGTGATCTAGCACAAGATCATATTTGTAAAGAAAAACAAGACAATGATCAAGAATGTTATCAACACGAAAATTGTAAAAGTGATATATGTCAGTTAAGTTCACTTCAAGATGAAACACCTACATGCAAAGGGGAGTTGATTAAGGAACAATGTATCTCAATATGTGAAGGATATAAATATTGTAATACATTAACAGAATTAAGCATTACGGGACCTACTGGAGTAAGTATGAACATTTACTATGGGGGGACAGGAGAATGTATCAATAAAAAAACTATTGGTAGTTGTCTTAACGAAAGGGAATGTCTTTCAGAAGAATGTATAGATTATCAATGTGTAGCCTCTGAAACAAGTGAATGTCAAACCAACCAAGATTGCGAATCTTACCAATACTGTAATATTGATAACCAATGTTCAATAAAAGAAATCAACGGACAGACTTGTAAAGATAACAATCAATGTGAGAGTAATAATTGTGAAAATAATATTTGTACAGAACCCACTAAACAGTGCAGTTCTATTGATGATTGTAATGACAATGAATTCTGTTGTTTAGATCAATCAAACTGTGTAGATTCAGCATTTAACGCTTGTTCAGAAAAAAGAACAACAGGAGGAGTGTGTTGGAAAAATAAAATGTGTGTATCTAACGAGTGTATCCGCGAAACAATGTTCACATACAAAACATGTAGATAATTAAACAATAATTCTTATAAACAACCTCAATTCTAAGAAACAAATGTTAATTAAAGATGTACCATTACCAGAATATTTCAAAAACTATTACAATAAGTTTCCAAACTTAACACCGATCCAAGAAAAAGCAGTAAATGCTAATTTATTAAAAGACAAATCTTTACTAATTTGTGCACCAACAGCTTCTGGAAAAACTTTAGTTGCTACAATGGCCATTGCTAATATTCTAAACAAAGGTAAAGCAATATACATCGTACCTTTGAAAGCATTAGCTAATGAAAAATTCAAAGAATATCAAGATTTACTAAAAGATACAGAATATAATGTAATTCAATCCACGGGAGACATTGATTCTGCATCACCTTATTTAGCTAAATACAACCTTATCATCTTAACATCAGAAAAATTAGACTCATTGTTAAGACATAAAGTGTCTTGGATAAATGAAGTTAAAACAGTAGTGATAGATGAAATTCATTTGTTAAACGATCCCAGAAGAGGACCTACGTTAGAGATAATCATAACATTACTAAAACAACTGATTAAACCACAGATTATTGGTTTATCTGCTACTATAGGTAATCCAAAAGAGTTAGCTGAATGGTTAGAAGCAGAACTAGTATCTGATGATTGGCGACCAGTAGAACTTAAACAAGGAATTCATTTAGATGGTAAGACTGAATTTTATTAAAACTTTTTTTTAAGATGATCTAAATATGATTGAAAATGAGAATTGTTAGGTTGTAACTCTATCGCTTTTTCGCACATTTCAATTGCTTTTTCAGAATTGTTTTCAATGGATTCATATCCTAATGCAGCTAGATAATGACTCTTAGCATGAGAAGGATATTTTTGAATATTTTTTAATAATAGTTGAAAGTAATAATCATTTTTTTTATTGCTAGTAAGATCATTTTTCAATTCTTCATAATGATGTATCGCCACTGGCAAATTTAAAACTTTACTATTCAGTTTCATCAAACTAGAATCAACCGATTCATGAACATAAAAATCAAAATAAACATTTTCAGACCGACGAAATAATCTTACGATGGGCGAGATTATTGCATAACTAAACGAAGGAACGTTAACCTTAACAAATTTATGCATAGTTTTTTTTACTTTGTTAGTATAATTTAATTGATGTAAAACGTATCCATCTACTTTTTCTTCTTTAATAGCATTTCGAATAGGTTCAAAATCATGTTCAGCTATTACTTCATCAGCATCTAATATCAAAATCCAATCTTTGGTAGCATGTTTTAATGATTCATTCCTAGCTGCAGAAAAATCATCACACCATTCAAAATCAAAAATCTTGTCAGTAAATTTTTGGGCAATACTCTTAGTATTGTCTGTACTTCCAGTATCAACAATAATTATTTCGTCAACTAAATCTTTAACAGAATTCAAACACTTCTCTAGGAACTCGTCCTCATTTTTAACAATCATGCATAAAGAAACTGTGACCATAGTAAGTTTATTAAGAAATTGTTTTTATAAGTTTTTCCAATATTTTTGGATCATATCTCATTTTGTATTCTCCCGCTAATTTTCTTAGAGAATCAACATCAAAAGATTTATCTTTCATTCTGCAAACAAATTCAACAAACTGAGTAACGTTCTTAGGTTTATCAGTTTTATGACAACGTTCAAAGTCTATCATTACAGGAATCCCTAATTTATCAATAATGATATGTTTCAAAGGATGATGCATTTCTTCTTTATCAACACCTAATTGATCCATAAGATAACATTGGCCTAGTACATTAACCAATATTTTATTCAAATCTTTTCCAACATAATTTTTTATTTCTACCCCTGAGACAAATTCATAGACAAAATAATCAGAACCATAAACTAATAATTTTGGACCAATCCCTCTTTTATTAAGAACTTTTAACCATCTAATTTCGTTAGTAATTCTTTCAATAGCTTTACTTTCTTTCCTTTCAATTTTAATCGCTACTTTAATTTTTTCAGATTTAGCGAAATGTGATTTAATGTAATGTTTTTTATCAAGTGTTCCAATAAAAATGTCTCCTCGTTTACCATGATTAAAATATTTAACATTTTCAACATGTTTAGATTCTAACTTACGTAATAATTTACTTTTTTCAACCAAATAAACGTACAACTCTTCAAACAGTTCTAATTTTTGTTTACCTAACAATTTGAACTCAAATAAATTATTAGAAATTATTTCATCAATCTTTTTCTGATTAGTTAAAGAAGAAAACAAAAACAATATTTTACCATTAGGCATTAAATGTTTACTAACATTCTCAAAAAACTTTTCAGAAATTTCCCATCCTTTCTTACCGCCGTATAAAGCAGGTTCATCAATACCCTTATCTTGAGGCAAATATGGAGGATTGAATATTATCAAATCAAATTTTCCATCAATTTTAGAAAATAAATCACTTACAAAAGTGTTAATCTTTCTATTACCGAATTTCTTTAACTCTGCAACAGCTTTTTTGTTAATATCAACTGCAACTACTCCTTTAACATTCTTCCCTTCAGCAGCTTTTAATGCTTGTATCCCTGAACCTGTACCCATGTCTAGAACTCTTCCGATAGAATGTTCTTTAACATATTTGTTCAATAAATATGAATCTTCTGCAGGTTGATAAATTTCCATGTTAAGATGAATATCCAATCATTTAAATAAAGTTTTCTCTTAATGATAGAATTAAATGATTTTTGAGATAACTACTTCAACACTTTCATCAATTGGTTTATCTGTTTCAACAAAGATTAAATTTTCAGGATGATAATTGTCTATATCTTTTTTAACATCTACAATATCCATACTTTTTGTATTTCTAAGTTCAACATCTCTTTTCTTCATTTCATCTAAATCAAGATTAAATTGGAGATATAAAGATCCAAATTTATTTTCTGCAACAAATGTTTCATATTCATCTAGAACTTCTTTATATCTAAACTGTCCCTCAATAAAGATTGAATCATAATTGTCTAACTCTAATAGCTTTAATACCACCATTTTTATCAAAATCACAGAATTAAGATGAGCTTGCAAATCTTTTGCTTTATACTTGTATTGCATCTGTTTTCTAAAATCATCTTCCGCGATATAAGCACAATTAATATTGTGCTCAACTTTCAATTTTTTAAGCACTTTCTTAGTGATAGTTGTTTTACCTACTGCTGGCGCACCACGAATAAAAATCAATTTTACCATAGAAATCAGATTATTTTAATTATTAAATAACTTTCTGTTAATTATACAAATTCACTGGAAAATCCAAAACCTTAATAAATAACCTTAGAAAAGAGAATAATAGTTGGGCCTATGGTCTAGTGGCTATGACAGTGCCCTTACATTTCATTTAATGGAAGAAGTAAGGCATTGATCCCCGGTTCGAGTCCGGGTGGGCCCACTATTTTATTTAATCATTTCTTTGCAGATTGTTCGCTCTGTAAAGTATCTTTATAACAGACACATAAATTACTTGCTTCATCTGTTAAAGACAACTCGCCACTTTCAGTAAAACTTCCCGTTTTCTCAGAGTAAACATTAATTGCACTATAACTGCTTAACGCAGCCACAACAACGCTTCTAGCAGCACTAGGAGTAAAAACTAAACTTTTCTCAGATAAGACAGGTACAAAAACGTTTCCTCCAGGATCACCATCTGGAGAATCAGGAGTTCCTACAGTTAAACTAAAAGGTAACCCTGGACCACCATCAATAGGATTATCATAACTAGCTAAACCGAAAGGCAACCCAGGACCATCATCATTTATTGGATCTGATATTCCTACAATAGTTCCTGGACCTTGATCATCATCTTCTGGATTACCATAACTAATAGGCTTATCATCCGGTTCATCTTCATCACCATCTTCTTTTTCTTCAAATATTTCTATTATTTCTATAACCTCAAAATCTCCATTTGTATCCTCATCATAAATATATGCTTCACCATCATAAATATTAATTATTCCTTCAACAACAGTCTCACCATTCTTGCCATAAACCCTAGCTTTACCTCTTTTTCCATCCATTTCTTTAGAATAAAGCACACAATGAGTATCTCCACAACTTTGACCAACTTCTCCGCCACCAGTAAAACCTCTATTTATTCCATGCTTATTAGAAGTTACAATACCAAATTCACTGCCCATAGAACCACTTAAAAAGCCTTTGCCACCATTATATAGTCCACTATTACCAAAACCAGGTTCTGAATAACCGCCAATGCCTGTTTTTCCTCTCATCATCCAATTATCAAATTCTTCAGTAATACTCATACCACGGTCTAAGTTAAAATCTCCAAAGATTGCTCCCATTGCTCCTTCATTATCAAAGAAAGAATCTTCATAGGATAAACCAGTTCCAAAATCAGTTAAATAATTAAAAACTAAATTGTAATTATCCATATCAAGATTTACTCTGTTCTTTTCAAAAGAGTTAATTTTCTTAACATTAAAATCTTCTAAACCCACTTTATCAATTGGTTTCAAATCGCCACGCATATTAAAATAACCTTCAAACATACCTATTACAGTACCATCATAAGTTTCTAATTTCAATTTATTTTTCTGAACTTGTAATACTACAGGCAACGTATAATCACCATTTACTAAAATTGCACTATAAATACCATCTGTGGGTTTAACTATTTGATATTTAGCAAATCCAACAGGAGAATCAGGACTAAATAAAAAAATAGCAGTAATCATTAACACAAAACTAATTGTAATAACACTTATTAAAAAATACTTATTTGAATAAAAATGTTTATTTTCTTTTTTCTTCATCATTATCACCTAACTTTTGTTTAACTGAAAGTAAACTTAACAAATATATAAGCTTTACCAAGCCACAAACCTTAAAAACCATAACTATTTTCTTAAATGTGATGCAAGACAAAATCTATGATATGCTTTTGAAAGAAGAAGATGTTACTTGGAAGTCTCTGATCTATGAATTAGTTAAATCCGAGCAAATGAACCCATGGGACATTAACTTAACAAAGTTAACTCAAAAGTATATCCAGTTAATCAAAGATATGAAAGGACACGATTTAAAAATATCTGGAAAAATTCTATTAGCAGCAGCAATTCTGCTTAAAATTAAATCTACCCATTTTATTGAAACAGATATTGCTAACTTAGACAGAATGATGAACCCTGTTGATGATGATCTAAGTGAAGAAGACCTGTTTGAGGAGATGGAACAAGAGATGGGTACTCGTGAAAAACAGAAGTTCAAACTTATCCCTAGAAACCCTCAACCAAGAAGTAGAAAAGTTTCTATCCATGATTTGGTTGATGCTTTACAAAGAGCAATGGAAACTAAAAAAAGAGCACTTGTAAAACAACGACCAGTAAAATATAATTTTCCTAAACGTAAATTTGATATTATGGAAGTTATTCAAGATATTTATCATAAAATTTCTTATTATACAACTAAAAAAAGTGTTAAAAGTGTTACATTTTCACAACTACTTCCACCAAAAGCTGGTAAACAGGAAAAAGTACACACTTTTATCCCTTTACTACATTTAGAAAACCTAAGAAAAATTGACACTACCCAAAAAAAATCTTTTGATGAGATTCATGTTAAGTTGATTAATTCTAGAAAAAGTAAATCATAAATTTTAAAAAAGAGATTACTACAAAATTCTTTATGGACGTTGATTTTCATGAATTATTGGCACAAGAAACAAGATTAGAAAGTATTTTGGTTAATTTTGATACTGCGGAAGTAAGATTAACAGATAAAAAGAGGATTTATCTAGCAACTTATGCACCAGGAGCACTTGCACGACCATTTAAAGGATATCAATTACGATTTTGTTTGTTAAGAGGAGAACTTAGAGAACCTGCTCCTAATGAAGCTATATTCATCGACAGAAAATATTGTGAACATGAAGAATTAACTGATGAAATTAAAAATAAAATATTTAGCCATTTTGTGATGGACAATGTGTACTTAAGAATTAGAAGTATGTGGGTAGCAGAAGCTTATAACCAAAAAGAACATAATCCTAATGGAGACCATGCTGCAAGAAATCCTTACCAAAGTGCTATTTGGGGTAACGTACCTATACTTACAAAAGAACCAAACGTAGAAGTAGTAAGAGAATATATCCTACCATTTAAACAAGCATTAGAAACACTACAAGTAGATTAAAACCATAACTCTTTTAAATAACATTATATAGGAAGCATAAAAGGTGTAGATGTTCTTATAACAATGAAATCAACTAAAGACATTAAAGTTCCTGAAAAAATCATTGGACAAGTTATTGGACAAGATGAAGCAGTTATTACTATCAAAAAGGCTGCTTTACAAAGAAGACACGTATTATTAATCGGCGAACCAGGAACAGGTAAATCTTTATTAGGGGTAGCTTTAGCAGAATTGTTACCAAAATCAGAATTAAAAGATATCATTTCATTACATAATCCTAATGATGATAATAATCCACAAATTAAAGAACTGAAAGCTGGTACGGGAAGAGAAGAAGTCAAAAAATATAACATTGATGCTAAACAATTGATGAAAAGCAATAATTTCATATTATTCATTGTAGCTATCTTTGCTTTAATAGTACCATGGTGGGTAAGATACCATTACAAATCAGATTTAATGTTTACTGCATTTTTCTTAGGAGGAATGTTATTCTTGGCAGCTTTTGCTATTATGATGAGCATGGGTCCAAGAATGTTTAAAACACCGAAAACTATCACTCCAAAACTTATTGTAGACAATTTTGGTAAAAAGCAAGCACCATTCTTTGACGCTACTGGAAGTCATGCAGGAGCATTATTAGGAGACGTACTTCATGATCCTTTTCAGTCAGGAGGACTAGGAACACCTGCTAACCAAAGAGTAGTAGGTGGAATGATTCATAAAGCACATCTAGGAGTACTGTTTATTGATGAAATTGCTACGTTACATCCAAGAACACAACACGAACTGTTATCAGCATTACAAGAAAAAAAGTTCCCCATAACCGGACAATCAGAACGTTCAGCAGGTGCAATGGTAAGAACTGAACCCGTTCCGTGCGATTTTATTATGATAGCTGCAGGAAACTTGGATACAGTTAAAAATATGCATCCTGCATTAAGATCACGTATAAGAGGGTATGGTTATGAAATTTATATGAACGAAACTATGTTAGATACGAAAGAAAATCGTACAAAACTAGCAAGGTTTGTAGCACAAGAAGTTAAGAAAGAAAACGGCAAGATTTCTCACTTCTCTATCGGAGCTTTGAAAGCTATCGTAGAAGAAGCACGTAGAAGAGCTAACCGTAAAGGTCATTTAACGTTACATTTACGTAGTTTAGGTGGTTTGGTGAGAGCTGCAGGAGATTTAGCTAAAGAAGAAAAAGCTGATTTAGTACAAGCTAAACATGTTAAAAATGCTAAAAAGCTTGCCCGACCTTTAGAACAACAAATTGCTGACAAACATATTGAAAAGAAAAAAGAGTATGAAGTTATCGTAACTACTGGTAAGAAAGTTGGAAGAGTTAACGGACTAGCGGTAATTGGCTCAGGTTCAGCGTATTCAGGCATTTTATTACCAATTGAAGCAGAAGTAACGTTTGGTGGCAAGAAGTCAGAAATCATTGCTACTGGTAAGCTAGGAGAGATTGCTAAAGAAGCTGTTAAGAACGTTTCTGCTATCGTGATGAAATATTTTGGTGAAGATATTAAAGAAACTCGTGACATTTTTGTCCAATTCCTACAAACTTATGAGGGAGTTGAGGGTGATTCAGCTAGTATTGCTGTAGCTACAGCAATAATTTCAGCATTAAAAGAGTTGCCAATTAAGCAAGATATTGCTATGACTGGATCTTTATCAGTAAGGGGAGAAGTTCTTCCAGTAGGTGGAGTATCATCTAAAGTTGAAGCTGCTATTGATAATGGTATAAAAACTATCATTGTACCTAAATCAAATTTAAGAGATATAGTCCTAGAAAAAGAGAAATTAGACTTAGTAAAAATCATTCCAGTAACGAGAATAGAAGAAGTATTAAACTATGCTATTGACTGGAATGGACATCAAAATATCAAGAAAGTTTTGAGTGATAAGAGAAAAGAACAAAAAGATTTAAAAAGCAAACCCAAATCTAAAACATAAATACAATGGCTAGAGCACAAACAAGATCAAAAAGGAAACCTACTGGTAGTCGTTACAAACGTCTTGGTAGAGGTAAAACTAAAAACGAATTAAGCGGTTATGCTGCAAACACTAAGTTAAGCGCTAATACTAAGAAAAAAGTTGTACGTACTATTGGCGGAAACAAGAAACAAAAAGTTCTTTCTACTGAAATTATGAACGTTACTGATAAAAAAGGTAAAAGTCAAAAAACTCAGATTTTGAACGTTATCGAGAACCCTGCTAATCCTCATTTAGTAAGACGTAACATTATTACTAAAGGAGCTATCGTAGAAACAAAGTTAGGTAAAGCTAAAGTAACTTCTCGGCCTGGTCAAGAAAACAGTCTTAACGGAATGCTTCTTTAAAATATATTTTATATTATAATAGTATTTTTAATAACCTAGCTATATTATCAAAAACTATGAATTCATCAGATCTACCCCCCACAGCTTTTGGACTAAACCCATTATCGAAAAGAAGAAAATTATACGAATTAGTTAAAGGCAAATTTGAAGGGATTACTAAGGAAAATAATCCTAGCAATAATTTAGAATCAGTCATAGCCATGGCAGAAGCCTGTACAAGATTACAAGAAGAAGAACCGGGATTTAGTAGTATCTATGAAGTTACCGTTGATTCAGAAGTACAAACTGAAAATCAATATAATCCTAATTCTGAAACAAGTGTTAATGTTTACAAAGCTTTCAAAAAATTTGTAGAGAATAATAATGAAGGAGCAGAATTTGCAAATTTTAGTGATTCCAGAAGACTTAGCTTAGTTGAAGACATTTGTAACTGTATTAATGCCTTACAAGGAGATAAAAAGTCTAGGACGGAAAAAACGTTTAATTTTGGGAGAGGATACACTGTTAAATTTGAAAAAGTAGAAAATTATGATCATAGAGGGATACCATTTAGAGAATATAAAGAAACAGAGCCAAAACCTGCTACGGAAACTACTGAAAAATCTCCAACAGAGAAATTTAAAAGAAAAAAAGTCCCAAAACCATATCAATTTGATGACCAAGCAAAAGAAAAAATTAAGAAATCACTGGTTAAGACTATCACAAAATATTCTAGAAATATCAAAGATGGACAAGAATATGTAGATGCAATGAACGTCGATACGATTACTGAAATTTGTCATCAAATAACTAAAATTGGAGAGGAAGAAAAATATCAAGCAACAGTTATTCCTAACGATGGAGGAGATTATGAATTAGTTTTTACTGAACCCTTTCAGACTGAAGGAATAAAACGTATTCCCCCAGATACCAAAAAAGGAAGAGAGATTGAAACTTTAGTAAGAGGATTGTATGATAATAATTTTAGTAAAATGACAGAACCACCCCGAAATCATATTTTTTTAAGTGGAATAACTGAATGTTTAAACAAAGCCAAAGATGAGATTAAACTACCAGATCAATATGAAGTAAAACTAAAAGATATTCCAATCCCACCATTCTAGTGTCCAGTGTCACACGCTTTCTAACCTAAAAATTCTTCAGTTTTAAAAACCAATATATAAACCACTCACCCACTGGACACCTGCGGGTAGACTATATAAACCACCTCCAACAATAAGAAATACAACAAAAAGAGGTGATAATAATGGTCGATCTTAGCACGGAAACAATAAAACAACTATTTCAAAAACAAGTAAAGAACTTAACAACAAACACAGTTGGAGCAAAAGAAAACACTTTTGATTATCAATTTAGTGGAGGTTGGTTAAGATGAATGCACAAAGCTTCCAAGAAAGAATCTCTTACCTTTTAAGAAGATATGAGAACTTACAAAGGATTAATATTCCTACAACCTCTCAAACTTTTCTTGACGAATTTTAGCCTAAAAACACACCACACCTACCTTGGGGACAGCCAAAAATTATATATACTGTCCCCCTACTTCTTTTCTTTATGGAAGTTTTAATTAAAGAGGATTTACAACAAAGATATCCAGAAATTTTACAAAGAATAAAAGATGGAGCAATATTTATTTATCCAACAGATACAATTTATGGAATTGGATGTGATGCATTAAACGAGAAAGCAGTACAAAAAATAAGAGAGCTAAAAGATCGTGTAGAAAATCCGTTCTCAGTGTGGGCACCTTCAAAAAAATGGATCGAAGATAATTGTAACATTAAAAAAGATGATAAACATTGGTTAAATAAACTTCCAGGACCTTACACTTTAATTTTAAAACTAAAAAACAAAGAAGCAATATGTAAAAGTGTTAACATGAACAAAAACACTTTAGGGGTAAGAATACCTGACCATTGGTTCAACATTGTTATTAAAAATCTAAACATTCCAATAGTAACCACTTCTGTTAACAAAGCTGGAAACCCTTTTATGACTTCATTAGAAGAATTAGATCATGAAATGGAACAAAGAATTGATTTCATCATTTACGAAAATGAAAAGAAAGGCAAACCTTCAAAAATAGTTAACCTTACTACAGGAACAACTAAAGAAAGATAGTTTATAATTTTAACAATTTTCCGTCAAGATAAATTTTAGGATTCTTAAATACTTGATCACCATGATAAACAGTTTTAATTTCGCCGCCAAACCAATGATTACTACCAATTCCAATATGTGCCGTTCCCAAAACTTTCTCATCCATTATCGTAGAACCGATCAATACTGCGCCAGGATTAATCCCTATACCTAACTCTCCAACATGACGTACTCTGTAAGGATACTTAGCACGATCTTCATACTTTTGAAAAGTTTTTTCTAACAATTTAGCTTTTTTCCCTTCAACCTTCACAACTCTACCATCTTTAATGTATAGAGTTACAACGTCGTTTAATAAAACTGTACCAGTACTAGTTTTCAAACTACCATCGATAACAACTTTACCATTAACACCAAAATATCCTACGGGAGGAATATAAATCTCACCAGCAGGTATGTTTCCCCCTGCACCGTCTTCGGTATATTCTCCAATATTAGCTGCTGCAACCATGTTAGTTACATTAAAAATTAAATCCGTTCCAGCATCAGTTTTGATACGAACTTCTTTAGCTTTATCCAACTTTCTTTTAAGTTGTAAACCCATTTTTTTCATCCGTGAATAATTTATATTAATAGCTTCAACAAACTGTTCAAAATAATTAGATTTAGCATCGATCAATCCTGTTGCAGAAATAAACCGATGTTGATTTTCTCTACAAAAATTTCTAAAACTTTTCTTATTTCCAATTCTTCCTAATTTGTTTGACAAAGATAAAATGATAATACTTTTTTTAGGCAAATCGCTTAAAGCAGAAACAACATGACTATCAGCATGCATAAAACCTTTTTTCACTTCTTGAAATAATAATTCTACATTATACCCTTTACTCTTAGCAGCATGATAATAACCATAAGAAAACATTGTGGAGAGGTTTCTATCTTTAACACCTTTATCAGAAATTATTAAAATCTGTTCACTCTTAACTTTCAAACAGTTTTTAAGAATCTTTTGAAAATAGGAATTTTTACGTTCAACATTTTTCTTTAAGTTTTCTTCCAAATTGATCATTGATTATTCAATAGTAGTGTGTATTTTAAAAGATTTCTTTAGTATAATGAATATTATCTAATTTTTGTTACAAAAAAATCTGTGTCATCAACTTCATTCACTCAATAAATTTTTCTTAATCTTCGTTACAAAAAATCCTTCAGTATCATTATCCTGTGGCCATAATCTTAAACAATGTTTTACTCTAGAATCATATTTAACATTTTTAAAACTCATTACTGCTTTCCCTGTTTTTAATCCAGGAAGTTTAACTTTAACAACATCAGCATTATCATACTTTTTTAACAAATAATCAACCACACCCTCATCTTCCTCAGGTTCAACTGAACAAGTTGAATAAACCATCTCTCCACCAGATTTAAGATTATTAAAAGCTGTCTCAACCAGTTTATACTGTTGACGAGCAAGTTTAGTGATCATGTTCGGGTTCCAGATTCGGATAGTTTTAAGACTTTTTCTGATCGTACCAGTACCAGAGCAAGGAGCATCAACCAAAATTTTATCAAAATTATGATTTTTAAAACATTCACCCGGTAATAACGTTACAACCACATTAGTTATACCACTACGTTGCAAGTTTATTCCCAAAGATTGTAGTCTTTGCCCTTTGTAATCATTAGCTAAGATTAACCCCTCATTTTTCATCATAGATGCCATTTGAGTAGTTTTACTTCCTGGAGCTGCACACATGTCTAAAACTAATTCTCCTGGTTTTGGATCAAGAACTAAAGGAGGAATCATTGAAGCTGCTTCTTGAACATAAATCTTACCCAGATGATGTTCCCATAAATTTCCTACATCTCTTCTATCTGGATGAGATATCCAAAAACCTTCTTTACACCAAGGTACAGGATTTAATTTCCATCCTTTTGCTTCTATTGACTTTTTTACATCACTCACTGAAGCAATTAAAGTATTAACACGAATACTACGCCGTAAAAAAGATAAAGAGTACTCTCTAAACTTTTCCCAATCAGTAAGATTAGAATACCTTTCTACAAACAAAGGTTTAAACTTGATATCTTCAGCATTAGTTATTGGTTCCAGATTAGACATTTGATTGATTATATCTGCTTATTTTAAAAAGCTTTATATATTTTAATTGTTTAAAAGAAAACATGTTAACCAAAGAAGAAATTATCAAAAAGATTGAAGATAATAAAGAAAAGATAAAAGAACTAGGAGCGATTAAAATAATTTTAATAGGTTCTTACGCTAAAGATATGGCTAATGAAAATAGTGATTTAGACTTTTTGGTAGAGTTTACAAAAGGAAGAGGATTATTTGACGATTTTATTGGGTTACATCATCTATTAGAAGACCTTTTTAATAAAAAAATAGACATTGGTCAACCTTCTTTAATTCGTGAAGAAATTAAAGAATCAATCCTTGAGGGAAAACAAATTGAAGCGAGAATCTAAATTATATCTTGAGGACATACTAGAAGCAATAAGTAGAATAAATGAGTATACTTTACAGAAAGAATTTAATGAAATTTCAGAAGAAAAAATAACTGTTGATGCAGTATTAAGAAATTTAGAAGTCATTGGAGAAGCAGCAACACATATACCCAAAGAAATTAAAGATAAATTTCCAGAAGTTCCTTGGAGAGACATCTCTGATTTTAGAATTGTAGTTGCCCATCATTATTGGAAAATTAATTTTGATATCATCAATGATATTATAAAAAATAAGTTAGATGAATTAGAAAATAAGATTAACAAAATATTAAAAACATTATTGTAAAAAAAAGAGGTGTTTATAATGATTAATGTTGCTATTAACGGTTTTGGAAGAGTGGGAAGAATGGTTCTACGTGCTGGTTGGAACGATAAAAAAATTAATTTTGTTGCTATCAACGATTTAACAGACACAGAAACTTTAGCTTACTTACTAAAATATGATTCTGCTCAAGGAAAATTTAATCAAAAAATAGGATTTACAAAAAATTCAATCACTATCGGAAACAAAAATATTCCCGTGACTGCTGAAAAAGAACCAAATAAATTACCTTGGAAAAAACAAAAAATTGATGTTGTAGTTGAATCAACGGGAAGATTTGTTGATCCAGTAAAAGCAGCATTACATTTACAAGCAGGAGCAAAAAAAGTCCTTCTTTCCGCACCATGCAAATGTGAAGATAATGTATGTCCAACAAACACAGAAACAATAGTTATGGGCGTTAACGAAAAAGATTATAACAAAAATAAACACCACATTATTTCTAATGCATCTTGTACAACTAATTGTGTGGCACCATTATTAAAAGTAATTAATGATAATTATGGTATTAAAAACTGTTTTTTTTCAACAATCCATGCTTATACATCTTCAATGCATCTAGTTGATGCACCAGCAAAAAAGTTAAGGAGAACAAGAGCAGCGGCAGTTAATATTATCCCCACAAATACAGGTGCAGATGTTGCTACTGTTGAAGCAATCCCAGAATTGAAAGGAAAAATTAAAGGAATGGCTTTCAGAGTTCCAATTCTTGATGGAAGTATCACAGATTTTAGTATTGAAACTAAAAAACCAGTAACAAAAGAAACTGTCAACTTATTACTTAAAAAATCAGCAAAAACAAAATTGAAAGGAATCATGGAATATTCAGAAGAAGAATTGGTTAGTGTTGATATTATTGGGAATTCTCATTCAACAATTGTTGATAGTGATCTAACTAAAGTAATTGGGAAAAATAATCTTAAACTTTTATCTTGGTATGATAACGAATGGGGATATAGTTGTAGGATGATTGATATGGTTAAGTATATTAGTTAAATCTGTTACAACTAGTTAGTGATGAAATTAGGGAAAAGTTTATAAAGTAGTTCTCTTTCTAAAGCATATATCATACTCAGATAAAGATAAAAATGAAAACAAACACTGGAAAAATTGGTTATGTACCATTAACAATCGCTTTAATCGGAGCAGGATTAGGATTAACTATTGGCACATGTAATGAAGATAATTATACTAATAATGATATTACAGCAAAAGTAGAACATACTCCAAGAAAAATTGAAAGTGTTCCTGAAATTTTAGGAAGATATAATATGACAGTACCAAAAGTAAACTTACCTTCTGCAGAAAATTTAGTGGTAGAAGATGAACCTGAAAAAGAAAATTCTGAAGGTGATGCTGCTTCAGCTTACCAAAGATGTAATAATGAATGTCAAGATAATGAAGAATCTCAAAGTTGTTTGATAAAATGTTTAGAAGAAAGGGAACTTGAAGCAATCACCGAAATCCACAATAGATGGAGAAATGAATGTATTAATGACAGCCAAATTGCACTAAGTCCAGAAGAAGTAGAGAGATATGGACTTGTTAGTAAAGCTGATGCCCAAGAGCACAACAGAGAACTGTTTAAAGTTATATTAGATAGAGGATATAAAGAAATTGGAGAAAAAGGTTTTAACCCTACAAGTTTATTATCTAGTTTTCTTACCAGCAATCAGAGATGTGATATGCCTCGAGAATATTTTATGAACTTTATTTTAGAAAATTCTGGTCCTGAAGAATTAGCAGAATTAATCGTTTCAGAAAGGGCATTTAAACAAGAAATGGTTAGATTTTATAATGCTAACCCAGAAGATTATCATCGTCACTTTGACCAAATCCTAGAAGGAATCTGTTCAGCTAACACTCATACTGGAACTAATTGGAACTCTGATTTCACACCAATAATCAGATTAAGAGATCTACCAAAAGATGAAATAGTAATTGAAAGATATAATTCTTTTATACAAAAACTAATCTCTGATCCTGAAGGATCTGGTTGTGGAAATGTTTCAATAAATATGTTTTCTACGATAATTCCTAACGGAAATGATTTATTAAGTGACGTTTATGATCAAGCTAGCAGTTTAGAAGAAAAGTCAAGATTAGCTTATAGAGCCATTCCTGGAGAGATGACCGAAGAACCATTAAATATGAACAAAATGTATTTCCCAGACCCAAACTGGAATGTTCTTACTGCTTATTTTACTGATCCAGAAGTTAGCAATTCTCAGTTCTTATCAAAAGTAAGCGAATTATATTATTGCACAGAAATAGAAGAAAATAATAACACTTCAAATAGAGAATATTTCATGAAAAGAGTTGACCAAATGAATTTAAGCCCACAAAAAAGAGAAGTGTTTTACAAATTTATGTGTAATAATGAAAACAAGTTTTGTCGATAATCATTATTCAAAATAAATTCTTTTAACACCAATAACTTTTCTTATTCTTTTAATTAAATCAATTAAATGATCCAGATCACGAGGAATAACTAAAAATGAACATTCAACGTTTTCTCTATCAACCATTTTAGCTTTCGCTTCTTTAACTTCAAAACCAGCAGTTATAATGGTGTTTAATAAATCTGCTAAAACTCCGCTACGTTCTTGAGCAACGATTAAAAACTTAATTTTTTGGTTGAATGTATCTTTCCAGCTAACTGGCACCCACCTATTTTTTTCTTTAATAGCTGGTCTACAATCATTTTTGTGCACAGAAATAAGTTTTCTTTTAGTGATAATTCCTACAATTTCTTCTCCTGGCAAAGGAATACAACATTTAGCTAGTACACACATAGCATTAGGAAAATCTAAAGATTCAACCAATAATCCTAACTCTTCTTTAACTTGAGGTTTAATTCTTCGATAAAACATCGCAGGAAGATTTTCATAAATTTTCAACGATTTTCTAATTTTTTGTCTTGACTTACCAGACTTAACAATTTTTATCCATTCTCTACGTGGGCGTTGATTTTTGTTAGTAACAATTTCAACAACATCACCTTGTTTAAGAGGATAACGTAACGGAACAAATTTACCATTAACACTTCCTCCAACAGATTTGTTTCCCACTTCTTCATGCACAGCGTAAGCAAAATCTAACAAAGTAGCATCTTTTGGCAACTCTTTAACATCTCCTTTAGGTGTATAACAATAAATAGTATCTCCAAAAATGTCTACTTTAGCACTTTCAATAAACTCTTTACTACCTCTTTCTTTCTGTAAATCTAAGATTCCTTTTAACCAACCCATCTTCTTTTCAAAAGAATCTTCTGAGCTTAACCCTTTATACCGCCAATGAGCAGCAACCCCTTCTTCAGCATACTCATTCATTTCAGGAGTTCTAATTTGTACTTCTAACCGTTTTCCATCTTTTAATATCACCGCGGTATGTAAAGAACGATAAAAATTAGGTTTTGGATTAGAAATATAATCTTTCAATCTTCCAGGGATAGGTTCAAAATGTTGATGTAATAATCCTAATAATGTATAACAATCTTTTTCATCTTTAACAAGAACCCTAATACCTAACAAATCGTACAAATCATTAAGTCTAATACCTTTCTTAACAATTTTTTTATAGATACTATAAACATGTTTAGTTCTAGACTTAATTTGGATTATCTTAACTTGATCTTTTGAAATTTCTTTTACTAATTTTACTGTTTCTTGTAAATAATCCTCACGTTGTTCCTGCGACTCCTGTAAAAAGTTTTTAATTTCGTTATATTTACGAGGATTAAGAGTTTTTAAAGCTAAATCTTCAAGATCATTTTTTATTTTCTTTATACCTAGACGATAAGCAAGAGGTGCATAAATTTCTAAAACTTCGTTCGCTATCCTTTCTTGTTCAGTTCTTGGCAATATTTCTATACTTCTTAAATTGTCAATTTTGTTAGCTAGCTTAACAAAAATTATTCTTACATCTTTAAGTGTGGTTAAGATTACTTTACGTAACGCTTCTGCAGTAAGCCGTTTATTATTAAACTTAATTTTATGAATTTCTTCTGCACCTGCCATTAATGAATAAACATCTTCACTAAAAAGTTTGACTATCTCTTCTTTTAAATCTAATAAACCATGTAACAAACCAGCCAACACTACTTCTGGTAATGCTTTAATCTCTACCAAAATTATACCTACTCGTAAATTATGATCAAAGAAACTGTCTCCAGATAACCGTTTTTTATTTTTAAGTATTGGTTCAATAAAATCTATTGCCTTAGAAAACTTATTTAACTCTTCATCACTGTATCTATCACTTTCTTTACTAAGACTAAGAAAAGATATTTTATTCATTAATTACTAATAACAACGGTTATTTAAAAGATTTATCTCTTAATCTTTCTTCTATCCTTAACAAACGGTTATATTTAGCAACTCTCTCGCCTCTGCAAGGTGCACCCGATTTTATCTGACCGCACCCAATTCCTACTGCTAAATCTGCGATAAACGTGTCTTCTGTTTCTCCGCTTCTATGTGAGACCATTACTTTCCAACCGTTATCATAAGCTAACCGAACAGCATCTAATGCTTCTGTTAACGTTCCTATTTGATTAACTTTTAATAATAAACAATTACAACTTTTTTCTTTAAGTGCTTCTTCAATTCTGGTTATATTGGTTACGGTTAAATCATCACCAACAATTTGTATATCTGTTTGTTTATTTAATTCTGCAAACGTTAAAAAATCATCTTCATGGAACGGATCTTCAATAGAAATAATAGGATATTTTCTAATAAGCTTAAGATAATAAGATAATAGTTGTTCTTTAGTTAACTTTTTTCCATCAACAAAATACTTATTTCTGTTATAAAATTCTGAAGCAGCACAATCAAGAGCAATTTTAACTTTATTTTTATAACCAGCATCTTTAATTGCTTTTATAATTATTTTTAATGCATCTTCAGTTTTGTGCATTTTTTCTGGAGCAAAACCACCTTCATCACCAACATTAGTTGTTCCCTTACCATACTTTTTATGTAATTCTTTCTTTAAATAATGATAAACTTCTGCTCCTGCCTGATAATTTTTTTTAAAAGAATTAAATTGGGGCACGATCATAAATTCTTGGAATGATAATTTGTTATCAGCATGCTTACCTCCATTAATAATGTTAAAGAATGGTGTAGGTAATTTTAATGGTTTACCTTTAGCTAATAATTGGTTAATGTAACCAAACAGATACATATTCTTTTCTCTAGCAGCAACTTTACAACATGCTAATGAAACTGGTAGGATTGCATTCGCTCCTAATCTTGCTTTGTTAACAGAATTATCTTTTTCAATCATTAAATTGTCTATTTCTCTTTGTCTCTTTGTATCTATTCTTGACAATAATGGAAATATCTTTTTGTTAACATTATTAACCGCTTTCTGTACACCTTTTCCTAGATAACGTTTATTTTTATCTCTTAACTCCCGGGCTTCATGTATTCCTGTTGAGGCTCCTGAAGGAGCAGCAGCTGTTGCTGAGAAATCTGGAGTATAAATGTCTACTTCTACTGTAGGGTTACCTCTACTGTCTAAGATTTCCCTTGCTTGAATCTTTTTTATCGTTGACATTTTATTTACCTCTTTAAGTTGTTGAACCAATTATCTTAAAATTATCACAATTCCCATTATAAGGATAAAAAGGACTTAAAGCTGGATCATTATTATAAACTGACCAAGACGGATTAGCCTGGTCTTTTTCCCATCTTCTAGTAGTAGGATTATATTCATAATTACATAAGTGTTTCCAAGGATGAACAATTTTTATATTCGCACCATAAGTATTTTTAGGATAAATATTGAAATGAACTTTATGATCAGAGCCATAGCTAATAACTAAAGCCTTATCATTACCAACAATTTTTAATGAATCATCATTAATCAAATTACCACCACCATCAAATACAGAGATATAACTAAAATCACTAAGCCAACTATTCATATCGGGACCGAAACCTAATAACAACAAAGCATGATCTTCTGCCCCTCTATCATCACCATATCCAATTGGTAATGGATGATTATTTGCTAGTTCTTGTAATGAATGATAATAAGTATCACCGGTTTCAGGACGATAGTAACGATAATTGTATCCTAAATATTTATACAATTTAGCTAACCAATCACCACAACAACTAGCACTAATATCTGAAAGATCTTTAATTGCAATTTTAATATTCTCTTCTATAGGGGGCGTGTTATCCAAAATAAATTTAACTGAATCATCAATGGTAGTATCACTCTCGGACAAAGTAGGTACAAAAACTGTTGAGGTTTCAACAGGTTTTTCTTCTTCTGCAGGATCTTCAGTCGGTTCCTCAGCAGGCACTTCTTCATCAGCAGGATCTTCTTCAACAGGCAAATCTTTAGTACTTTCCCGATCTAAATTTGCCTCTTTCTTTTGTTCATCTTCAGAAACAACAGTTTCTTTAGTGACCACATTAACATTATCAAAACTAATACCTTTACTTTCTTTCAAAGAATCTCTAACATAACGCCAAACAACATCGATATCATTACATACAACAGAATCTTTACACCCAACACCAACAACATGACCTGGACTGTTTTTAGTAGTTATTCCATTAACATCTGTTTTTGTCCCAACAGAATCTTTTGCTTTGATAGCACTTACACTAGCAACTAATAAAACCATTAATACAATTCCAACAACTAATTTCCATTTCATCCTAACATAAACTTCTTATTTACAGTTAATTTCTTATTAAGCAAGGGATTTTCAATAACCATATCTAAAGTGTACTCACCTACTTTATCCGTACCGTCCGTACCAAAATAATCAGCAAACGCAACTGACTGTTTATCTTTATCACTAAACTGTTCAAAATTATAATTGTTTTTTTCGTCTAATGAAAGTACCACCGAACCGTCAGGACCTCTAATTTGATAATTTCTTACCAACATCACTTCCCCATTATAAGGACTACTTTCCATTAAAAACAGTACATAAATATCACTTCCACGAACAAAAAAGTTCCCTTCGTTCACACAAGCAAAAGAACTATCAACATATTGACAAAACTTGAACTCTTTCAATACTAAATAACCATCTCTTCCTAAAGGAATAAATTCTGTGTTCAGTACATCAGGCTGAACTTCCTGAGCACGCACTTCCAATATTCCGGTATTTACTAATAATAACACAACTCCGCTCGTGACCACTACTGCAACTAATAACATCATCGTTTCCAACATTGCGTTCGCTTTATTGTTCATTTAAATTCCACCACACTGAGCATAGTTTGATTTTACTCCATAACCTTCGGCAACATTACATAGATAAGTTTGTATCTTTTGATACTCTCCCGAACGATCATAATAATCTATTTTTACTAAACCTAACCTACTACTTTCTCCATTAAAAAATAAGTCTAACATTTCTTTAATGTTAACCGAATAATCCGATTGATCTTTTTCATCAACCATCACTAAAGAGGAGATCCAATAAAATAAAGCTCTTGCTCCCTCTAAACCACCTTTTCCTTGAGTAATTAAAGGTTGAACTTTACTGAACACTACATCATAATTTCCAACCATAAAATCATTATGAATGTTACTTGCTACAGCAACTTCCATATCGGTTCTTTGTAATCTTATACCTTGAGTATATGTTGCTGAACCAAAATTACTATTAGGTACTTGAGTAATAGCAGTATAACAATTTCCTCCCTCGCCAGGATCAAGAAGTTTAAGCCTAACTCCTAACGTTGCCACATTTTCTTGTGAACCATAAGCACCAGTTTGTAAAGTATAACTACAAGTATTTGTAGAAGTTGTACCCGTAGTTAATCTATTAGGAGTTAACAGTCCTCTAAAACTTAATCCATTATACGTAAAAGCAAGCATGTTGATTTCTGCTGGTGTTAACCATAATTCAGCTCCACCACTTCCTACAAGCTTATTCCCAGAAATTGAATAAGTAGACCTAGGGTCAACACTTGTTCCCGGAGAAAACGAATTTAATGAACATTTTCCAGCAACATTACAATTATAAATAAAACTAAATGGATTAGTAGCACTAACTTGATTAAGATCAATACTGCCTGGAGGAACAGGATTACCACATATAGGATCTTGTGTAGATACCTTATTAAACGTTACAATACCCCCGCCAGTTAACAAAGTTTCTGTTACCGTTCCTAAAGGAATTTTTATAGCATAAGGTCCTTCTTTTCCAGAAGGTAAAGGCAAGGTTTTTTCTTCCAACAAATTACGATCATCACTGATCCTCAAACATTTTTGTGATCCGTCAAGGTTCAGGTATACCTTAGTAATAATTTGCTCATTCAATTTAAACAAATTATAAGATTCACAGTCAATAAAGTCACCACTATCAGCATCATAACATTGCATATAAGGTGGTTCCAAATAAGTTTGGCTTCCTGCAAACAAAGAACTGATTCCCGGACAAACAAACCTTCCACTAGTAATATCTACATGACAGGTACCAATTCCTGGTGAACTGACATCTTGTATTGGAAAATAATAAACTCCTCCATTAGAAGTTCTGTAACCCTCATCAAAACAATCTTCTGGATCATAACCCTGATCAAGTGTTAAATGTAATACTACGTGATCATACCTAAAATTACTAGCAACTTTTTGTGGGGAAGGTATTGGAAGATCAAACAATCTGCCTTTAGCAATATCAAATCCCGTACCTCCATCAACATTATACGTTCTTTCTGCCTCAAAAGCGGTCTTTGAATTAGTTCTTTTTCTACAATCACACCCTTGCTGACCACAATTAATACCCGGATTTCGATCTTCAACGCCTACACATTTAAGTTCAGTACTATAACTTCTAATTTTACATCCAGGCATCACTACACCTCCCAAATTATAATTGTACACTGCTGAACCTTTAATAGGATCAAACGTTGATAATTCTCTCTCTGCTAAAGGAAAAAATATGTTAGTGTTTGTTGGGAAAGCGTAAGCAGAGTCCATAATTAAATCTGCTCCCATTGGGAAATCATAACCAAACGCCCATAAACAAACTGATTCTGAAAATCCTTGTGCACCTGATGAAAAGAATTGGTCAAGTTTAGCATTACCATAATCAGATTGTACTTCTTTAATGGACGAATCAATTGTGTCCGGGATAGCACTAAACCCAGCATCAAAGAATGCTTTAATTCCTGAATCTTCTCCACCTAAACTAACATCTTTAATTGATAAAGGCGAACAATCACTACCAAGATAAGAGATAAGTTTGTAAACCATACCACAAACATACTGTGTAAATAAACTCTTACACATTCCAGCATCATGAAATCCAGTATATTTAGCTTCTTCAATACACCCTCTTAATCCTACTAAAATACTTTTCAACATTTGTAATCTAGCATAAATTCCAGGTAAACATACTGATTGAAACGTACCTAATAACTGTTTGTTAGGATCAACACGTGTCGTTGCCATACTCTTAAGATCATCACCTTTAAAATTATCTAATCCATAATTCGCACCAAAAGCCCCAGATAAATCCCTGCCAGAATAATACCTCCAACTAGGATAACATGTTCCCGCTCTTCCTCCAACACATTCTTTATTACTACCACCACTTTCAGAAAATATCGTTGCCTGACGATAACTCCACGGTTCTGCAACACCATCCTCTTCTTTAAGAGCAATCCTTGTACCACTACCTTTTCTACTACCAGGTTCAATCTTTCTTGTTGGTTCACAAACACACTGATATTTCTCATTTTTATCATCAATAAAACAGTCAGTAGTATACCCTGCAGAATATTTGTCAATAGTCATCTTCGCTCCAGACGTTTGACCTAATAATCCCTTATCTTCCGTTTCTATGTAACATGGCCCTGCACCATAAGATGAAGTTATTGAAGAAGTTGTCTTGGCAGCGGTAGCACTACCAGCAGTATTTTTCTTATTAACATCTTCACTAACATCTTTAATACTTTTACTTACAACATTCTCCACACCAGTTTTACCATCTTTCATACTTTTATCTGCAAGAATCATAGAACTAAAATCTAAAGTGGGAGCATATCCATCTTTTACCGCTTGAAACCCGCTCCTACTTTTACAAATACTTTCACAACTTCTTGCTGCTGCAACACAATAATTATCAGAATTTTCAGGTTTAAACGCTGCGATACGATAATCATTTGTAGATGTAGCTAAAGCTGGAGCAAAAGGAGCATCTATAGCTTTCAAATACTGAATCTCACCGTCAGGCATGTTAGTATCTTTAATGTATAAATAAGTATTCTGAGGATTAAGATAACAAACAGGAGGTATTTGGTTAATTGGAGTGTAAGGCAATCCAGGATTAGCAGTTGCGCTTTCTTTTACTCTATCTTTACAATTCTCTACTGGTTCTAAGAAAGCACAATTAGCAGAAGCATCACATTGAGTTTCTTTAAGCTTAACTTCTTTAACTTCTGCTTCTTCAGCACCAGAAGTCCATCCAGCAGGTACGGACCTACATAAAAATCTGTCACAAGTCCATCTATAGGCTTGATCAAGATAACTTTCTATTCTCCAAGCTTGTGCTGTTTGTGGACAACGTTCATCTAAAGAATTAGATTTATCAGCAAAATCACTTACGAGAGAACCAGTTTTTCCTGAATTACTATTTAATTCATTCCAACCATCAACAGTCTCTCTAATATACAGAGTTCTTTGATCACGTGAATTAGGGCATTTCTTATCATCCTCTACTGGTTTAGTCTTAGAAGTAAAGAACTCAAAATTAGACATAAAGTTTCTATAAAATCGTGTCACCATTTTAGTTAAGAATGAACCAATACAAGCTATTCCTGTTGCCAACATTGCTGTACGTAAATAAGGTTCAACAACTTCTATTCCTTTAATGGTTTTACTTAATGCCGCTATCCCTTGATTAGCTAAAAAATCAGGAACAAGTTTAGAAGTATCTATAGGCACATCAACAAAATATCCTAAATCATAGCAAAACACTTGCGTTTTTGTAGTCCAAACATTTTGTTGATCACGTTCTTGGTAATCAATGGATACTTTTATTGGAAATTTAAGATTACGTTTGTCAACAAAATCGCGCCAAATGTTATCATCACGATCAATAAAATCTCCTGCAGCCATCAAATTACTAGAAACATAATATGCAGTTTTATCAACATTACTTTGAGCAGATAAAGAACTTGAAGGTAGCAATTTACATCCTAACTCATAATCTTTATTAGAAGCAGTATTACGAGTACACGCTTTAAAGAATCTTACGTTGGAAACTCTATACCCTGGTTCATTTTCGTTAGTGTTAAGATTATAATAACTGGAATAAGATCCCCGATAAGTGAGATTAAACACTGCTTGAATTTTTTCTCTACCTTCTTCCATAAGTTCTGGGCTTAATCTATAAGGTGCTTGAAATTCAGGGATAGGAGTTACATCAAATGCAAAGTTTCCTGAATAACAACTGTTAACATTAACTGTTCTGGAAGGAGCAGAACTAGTTTTACCGGTACTATCTTCTGCTAAAACATAAATATAATAAGATTTACTATCTTCACTAATTTGACTTAATTGAGGTATTTGTACTTCTTCTAATCCCTCGGGAACTTCTCTAGGAGCCAAATCTTTTAAACTAGAAAATGGAGGTGGAGGAAACTCAACATTATTAAACTTAAAGTTTCCGTTTTCATCCGCAATTGTTTTTTCTACTGCCCTTTCAAAGTCTACTTTATACTCCTCAGCACGAGCATTATAAATGTAAAGGTAAACTGTTGCTCCAGGCTCTGTTTCACCAATAATATCTGTTTGCGCCCGGGATTTAACTTTCCCAGATTCAGAAATGTACGTACCTTCATAATATTCATGTCCGTTAACTAATTCAAAATTTACAGTTGGTGCCAAAGTATCAGACAAAGTTTTTATTGTTGATACAACTTCCCACCCAGCTTTATCTTCTAAAACAATTTTGATTTTATTTTCGCCTTCTTCTAAATTAATTTCTTCTTCAATAACGGTTCCTGAAGATTTACTTACAGACTTATTATTAACAAAAATTTCAAAATCACATTCCTCTGAAATAGTAGCATTAAACATATAGTTAGACACTCCTAACAGTTCAGGAATATCAGGTAAAGATAATACGGGTTTTTTATTATCAGACAATGTTTCAAACTTTTGTACAGCTTTATTTCCAGAAGGATCATTTACTTCTATCCTGATCTCATTAATTTTATCCTCGTCCAATATTAAATCTTTAAATTCAAAGTATGCTTCTAAGTTTAAATTTTCTACTTCTTGATTCAATTCTTCAACTTCTTTATCAACTTGAGGTACAACTTCAGCAACCACCACTCCGGCAGCAAGACCGTTAACAAAAACTCTTATTTTTGCATTACGTTCCGTATAACCCTCAACGTTAAGAGTTCTACCTTTAACTATCTCAGAAATGTTAACCACAAACTGTGGCACTTCTGTATCTGGAGGGGGAGTATTAAAAGAATAAAATTCTCCGTTATTATCATCAACCAGTTCTTCACTCTGTACATTATAATAATAAAAAGTATCTTCAGTAAGATCTGTTAGTGATAAACGATGATTCAAAAGTGCACTTGCATCTCCAAGAGTTGTTAAATCATCTTTGTTAACACCATAAGACACAAAACTGTCACCTTCTTCATCCGTTTCCCATTTAATCATAGCACTATTTTCAGTTATCTCCTCTGTTCTAACATTAGATATTTCCAAAGCACTGATTAAAGGAAGGTTAATTATTAAAGTAATTACTAGCAAAACGATACTTGTTCTCACATTCTTATTCAAATTCATTTTTATCTGATTTCCGGTGCCTGTAAATAATTACTATTTGAACTTAGTCCCATCATTAATTCGTAAGTTTGTTCTTCATTAGCATTGTCTCTGCTTAACACATGAAATATAATTTCATCTGCCTGTTGTAACTCGTCCCAAGAAACGGTCCAATTAGCTTTATATCCACCAACAAAACTATTTTCAGTTAGGACGTTAACGTCAAGATTATAAGTAAAATCAGTACCTGCCAAAAATTGTAAGTTTTGATTACCCAACACTTCTGAATCAAAACTTTTAGACATTATAGCACTACTTTCATGAAAATGTCTTTCCCCGGGAGATAGAGTAACATTTTTATCAAAATTTATTTTTAGGTGAGCAATTTCATTACTGCTTAACTCTTTACCCAAACCATAATTGTTTTGCTCATCAAGTTGATGTTTAACAATTTTAACTTTTTCTACTGGGAAATCATATAATGGAATCATGTCTAATTCGACTTTCTCACCAGCTTTCGTGACTACTCTTGTCCAAGCATCTTTGTAACCTTCTTTCTCTACTCTTAATATTCCTCCTACACAATAAGGAAAATTATTAATCACTCCTGCTTGATCACCAGTATTATCAAAATTATATTCAGTTTTTCCAACATCACAACTATACTTTAAACAACTGAACGTAATTTCCGCACCCTCTAAAGGAATCCTATCATAAACCCAATAAGTATCATCTATTAAATGCCAAGTAACAACAGTCATCGGTATGTTAGCTTGCTCACAATAATCATCACTGGTTATTGTAGACAACTTTTGTGAAGACCTAGAGTAAACTTCACTTTTTCTGTTAGGAGTGTTTCTAATCAGATGAACAGTAAACCCGATATTAAAATTATACCCCGTAGTATCATCCTTAACCCTAACAGATACTGGATATACAACATCGTAAGTAAACTTCCAATTTTGTAAACAAAGGAAAGATAATAAATCATTTCCACCTAAACTATCACTACTCATCTTATTTCCAGAACTAGGAGTTACTTGAAATATGAAAGGATAAGAATTATCATAAATAAATGAAACAGTTACATCTCTTTGATAAAAATTTTCACCAATGTCCCATAAATAATGATTTTGGTAGTAAGGAAACTGTTCAGGGAATTCTATCATTTCTGTACCTTTAACTTTTAGATTATGTAAATTAACTCTTAACAAATCTTGTAAAGTTTGTTTAGATTCATCAACTTTCCATCTTTTTTTATTACACTGTACTTCTAATCCCGCTACTGGCAGTTTAGGATGTTCTAAAGAAATTAAATCTTGGGTAAGATCTTCCAGTTTCAAAGTTCGCATTTCTTCTTCAACAATTGATTTAGCTGTTTCATAAACTTTCTTAAACTTTATAGGGGATGTAGCAACGTGATTAATTACTTCACTAACAACTTCGCCAGCTTTATTTCTTGCTTCAACATCCCAGTGAACGTTAAAAATAATTTTACTATCAACAAATTCAGTGTTAGCGGTAATCTCAGACTTTTCTATCAAATCATAAGTTTCTTGGAAAGGTTCTAAATCAAAAAGGCACTGTCTTAAATTTTCATTGATATACTTATCAACCCTTGCTTTAATCTCAGCTAAAGAAGGAATTGCTGTAACTTCTCCATATGCCCAGTAAGGCATTTTATGCATTGGTGAAATCTGTAAGAATAAACTTCCATCATTAGCAATTTGTTCAGGAATTTCAATATATCCCGCTTGTAACGCCACGATATCTAAAGCGTCTTCTCCAGTTTCCTCAATACAATTAGAAATAAAATTTTCAATCTTACCTTTATCCGTGGGTAAAACTTCTTCAGGACTAAACACTAAAATTTCTTTCCGTAGCGAGATTACTAAAACTAAAGCTAGAAGTAAAATAATTCCCAGAATGATAAAAACTGTTACTTGTGCTTGTTTGTTCTTAAAACAGTTAGAATTACTTCTAAATACATCTACTATACTCCTCTTTTTTTGCATCACCTAAAAGTATATTATATTTATTTATAAAGGTTATGTTGGGTCAATTAAGTTCAATCTAGAAAAAAATTAAATAAGATAAATGTTAATACTGGTAATTATGCAAAAAATAACTATTGTTGATGGAATTATTATTGAAAATAACCAACTACTCCTACTAAAAAAAATAACTAAACCTTATTACGAATTACCCGGAGGGAAAGTTAAAATTAATGAAGATATGGAAGACGCTCTAAAAAGGGAATTGAAAGAAGAATTAGGAATTTCAATACTAACTTATCAAAAAATTGCAAAATTAAACTTAACTTTTGAAAACAAAGAAATAGAAGACCATATCTTTCTAATTGAAAAATATGAAGGAAATATTAAAAACAATGAAAAAGAAGTTTTTGAAAAAATTCATTGGCAGAATAAAAATGAATTATTAATATTATCTCTTGCCCCAAACATTAAAGAGATCGTTAAAAAAAGATTAATTTATCCAATATAACTGACTTCTTTCTTTTTAGCCTTTGCACCAGCACGTGCAGAAGTTAACATTTCGGTAGCCCACTCTTTGGTTTTACCCATAATTTCTTTCTCTAACTCAATTATTTCTTTACTCATTTTTTTAATGTTTAAACCAAAATCAAACTTTTTTTCTAGAACTTTTAAAATTTCTTTAGCACCTTTGACACCTAAGTACATTGGATGACCAAAAGTTTCTGCTAATAAAGATGCACCTTTAACATTTTTACGTTTTCCTAATCCTAGCAGTACTCCGGAAACACCAATTATTGGTCCAACAACACCATAAATATTTTTCTCAACAAACATGCCTTTTTTTGTGTATTGCTTAAACAGTTTTTCATCGTTAGCAGTACAATAAACTTTAGGTTTGTCAGGAAGGTTCTGTAACCCAATTCCACCGGTAGTAATCATTTCACTACACTTATACTCTTTAGCAATTTTAATAATTTCATCGCAGAATGAATAACAACTTTCTTCATCAATAGGTTGAATATCTCCAGTAAGAAGTAATAAATCTCTTTTTGTTCCACTAAATTTTTTGTAATAAATCTCAACTTTGGGAGCATCAATCAAATTATTTTCGTTAACGAAAACTGATTGAGGAAATTTGTAAGAAAAAAATGAATACAACTTTTTTGCTTTCAATTCCTCTACTAAAAAATCAACAGCAATCTTGCCAACATTTCCTATCCCTGGAAGACCTTCAATTAAAACTGGTTTGTTTAATTTGGGAATTGTTTTTGTTTCTTTAGTTATTTGCCATTCACTTTTCATGACTTTCTCTAATAAATTACTGCTTTATATATTCTTTGGTTTTGTAGATTTCATTTGAATAAATGTTTAAATAATTTTAAAGAATTAATCGTGTACCCAATAGTTAATTTGGTTTAATCTTGATCTACCAAACCCACTACTTGCACGACCATATTGAAAATTACTTCCTCCAGCTTGAGCAATAATAGGTCCTCTGTTCACATCAACAGCTCCGCCTGGTCTTACTACAGCAATATGACCATGTATACCAACAGGGTTCATCCAAACAGCAAGAGTAGGCATACCATTATTAGCTTCTTTTTGAGCAAGTGTTTCAATTTGAATTTGTTTATCACGATCACTTGTTCCTTCGGGAACATCGACAGTTATTTTTCTCCATCCATAATTGGTACCATGTTCTTCTATCCATGCATTCATCCTATTAACATTTACCCATTGACGATTTGAACGAAGAGTATCAGAATTAACAAAATCTCCGGTTGCACGATCAAGTACTCGAGGCAAAGTAATTCCCATTGCATCCATAACATCATATGCAAACACATTACATCTTGTCACAGGAAGTTTTTTCGTTCGCTTATATCTCTCAGGATGATCAGTATTAACCTTAAATTGATCAATCACATCATTATATTTATCTCTAGATCTATCACCTTCTCCACTTTTAAGTGGAGCATCAACACGACTTACTGTACGCATCGTTGGATTATTAAACAATTTCCTCCTCGCCTCTGCAAGCCTACCCTCTTCCATTAATCCTTCTAATTGCTCATTTATATTTCCAGTATTTTGTTCAGTTAATTTTCCGTGAGGACCACAATCACTACACCTTGACACCACAACCACAGAATCTCCTTTCTGGAGAGTATATCTATGAACCTCATCATCTTCAAAAGAATAAAATTCTTTTTCTACATAAAAATCAATTTCTAGAGGATTACCTTTTAGTTGAATTGGATCTTTTCCTTTTCCATTAAAATATAATTGTAAATTACTACCCTCCCTCCTAACTAACAGTTGACTATAGGCTTCAGATTCACCAACATATAAATTTCCAAGTTTATAATCTTCAGGTAAATCTATTGTAGCTGTACCAAATCTCATATGAGCATTGATTGTTCTAGGAATTGAATGATCATCAGGAGGATTAACTTTTGTTTCTCCCTCTGGAGTCGTTTCAACAATATAATCAGAGATACAACTAATCTCAGATTCAGAACAATGATCAATATTACCTCTTGCAAAGTAGTATTCTGCTTCAGATTGAAACTGAACAGATTTCCCTCCATTTATATCTAAACTAGATCCTGGAGAAAATATGAAGTGATCTGAAAATATCTTTATATTTCTACCAACGATAGTTGTCTTAAAAACAGATTCATCGCCAGCTGCACCTAAAAAAAGATAATTATCTAAACCATTCTCTGCTGTTGCTGAAACCTGACCACCAACAAAATCTAATGTAAATTTATTTTCAGAAGTAAAAATATTCAAATTTTCTTTTCCAGAACCAGAATATAATCTTACCTCATTTTCCCTACCACTTTCATCAGCACCTTGAAAACGGATAAATAAATTTTTACTCATATCTTCTTTATTAAGATCTAAAAATCCTTTATCTCGACCATCAAAGATTAGATAAACTCCTCCAACAGTACCATCTTGGGTATTTTGTAATAATCTATCCTTATCAACCATCAATCCTTCTCCACCATATCTTTCAATACCTAACCCTTTTATATTGATAGTTCCGTCTGAATTAACTACTGTTTCTGTAATACCTACTCCTGCTTGAATAACATGATTTAAGAGCCTTCTGGTTATTGTTGTTGGAACATTTCCCTTAGTGGTTATACCCAAAAGTGCATCATCCTCACCAAAATTAACCGAACCTAACTTTGCACCAATACCAAAATCAATGTTCAATTTATTCATCTTCATAAATTGAGATATCATACTGGGATCGCTATTAATTTTTGTAATAACTGAATTACGATTGTCTTTACGCAGTTGTTCAAGTAAAAATGTATTTACGTCCGCATTACCTAAAGCTTCAAAGTTAAGATTTTGAATAACTAATAATGATTCAAATGAATTTAAAGATTTCAAATCTTCTGCACTAATCTCTTCAGGAGAACTGGTCAACTGATCTAACACTTTTTCAAAAGGATCTTGTTCAGGAGGATTATTTCCATAGTAATCATATATATCTTGCTCAGTTGATTCCGATTTCGAAAATACAATTGTACTGCTAAGTTTACTTCTTAAAATCATCTCACTATTAATGTTCTCCGCGTTTAAATCTTCAGTAACAACCTCACTAGTTACTTCAATTAAAGACTCTCCCTCATCAAGTTCATCTTTATTCAAATCCCAATCATATCCCACCATAAAAGTGTAATCTAAGATAGTATTATCATCCTGCTTAAAAGAGAAAACGTACAGAACATCATTATCAACACTTAAAGTGGTATAATTAAAATCTTCAGAATGGGATAATTCTGTTAGTGTTCCTAATAACATTCTATTAGGAGTTCCATTTTGTTGTTCAACAAACCCAGAAACAATATCGTATGCTCTTCCAAATTGAGAACTTATAGAAACTTTAAATTTATCCAACTTAGCTTCTTTACCTTCTTGAATTACTTCCAAAGGATACTTCAAATCAATATTAATATTGTCATAATTAATTACAGTCTCTACTGTGGGTTCACTTACAGTAAGATTAAATGAATTAAAAGCAAAAAGGTCTACACAATAAACAATATGCTCTTCAAGATAATCTGCTAACTCTTTCTCCAGAACTTCTTTATCGGGAGTACTTAAGTTTCCTAGATAGAAGTAATAAGGCACAGAGTATTTAGGAAAATCTCGGAATAAATTCTTAAACCCAGAAGAAGTAATCTTAACATCAAAGTTGTAAATATAATCCTCAGATAATAGTTCCTGATTTACAACAGGATCCCCAATATTATCAGCAGTATCGAGATTTAGTAAATCGCTACTACTAAGCGAATGTATTTCAAAATATTCTGGAACACTATAAACAGGATATTGTGAGAAAATGTTAGTAACCCCATAATAACCACCCTGTTTAGCTAACAAATAAATGCCTTCTTCAGCAGTATCTTTCAAACAATCTTCTACGTGAAGTTTAATTGAAGCAGTATTAATCCCCACACTTTCTGATTTAAGTTCTTCAAGAACATAATCGCTTCTTAAAAAGAAATAACCACCAACTAAAGCTAAGATAAGAATTCCAACTATAACAAAAACAGTTACTTGACCTCTTTTGTACATATAATAGAGAAACTATTTATCATTTATATTATTTTCCCTTAACTAAAAGAAAAAAAGTTAAAATTAACTTTGAACAACTTCACAACCACCATTAACACATTTAACTTCACCTTGTCCACAATCCAAAGTATCAGAAACACATTCAGCAGTACAAAGTATTCCTTCACAATTAGGAGCATTATCATTGTTAACAGCACTATCCGGATGACAACAAGAAGCTGGTAAACAATCATTATCCACTGAACAAACTTTTTCTTCTGAAACTGAACAAGATACTAAAAGTAACGTAACCAATACACCTATCAAAATTTTCATTTTAAAAAATCCTCCTCATAACTTAACGAAGAATTAATTTCTCCCCGTAAATCTTTAATCAACAAATCTTTAATTTCATTTTTATCATAATTTCCCAATAACCAGGATAATTTTACTAAAGCAGTATTAGCAAGAACATCTTTCATTGGTATTACTCCTAAATTTAAAAGATCTCTACCTTTATCATAAACATTCATGTTCACCCCACCAAACAAACATTGAGTGGTCATCACAACTACACAACCAGAATCAATCAATTTCTTTATCGCTGGATAAATCTTTTTATGAACTTCACATTCTTCTGTAGGAACCTGTCCGGGCGTATGACCCAAACCCGTTCCTTCGATAATTAAACCTTGATATCCATTAAAAAATTCAAACTGTTCAGGAAACATGTTAATATGTATTTTTAACAATCCAACTTTCTCAGCCATCTTCGGTTTAATAACCAATGATTTTTTTTTCTTTGAGTATTCTTTAACCATATATTCGATTTCTTTAGATTGATAATTAACCTTGGCGATTGGCACAGAATTAATTGCTTTGAAAGCATCTCTTCTTGAAGAATGTAATTTGTAAGTTTTTACCCCAGGCAGAATTAAACAATTATCATCTTCAGCATTTTCATGCATACAAATTGCTACTTCTGCAAAATCTGTTTTAGTAATAAATTCTGCTGCACATATTAAATTCATTGCTGCGTCGCTACTACCCCTATCAGAAGATCTCTGTGATCCAACAAAGATTATTGGTACTGGAGAAGATTCAATGATAAAAGATAACGCTGACGCGGCTACTGCTAAATTATCAGTACCCATACCAACAATAATTCCTTTAACTTTTTTATCAACCATTTCTTTAATTTTTTCTGCAATAATTTTAAAATGAGTAAATCTTAAATCATCACTCCACATTTGAGCAATTAATTCTGATTCTAAGTTAGCTATTTTTTTTAATTCTGGGAATAAGTTAGTTAATTCTTCTGGACTAAATTTAGAAACTACTCCTCCAGTTCTGTAATCAATTTTAGAAGCAATCGTACCGCCAGTATGCAAGATAGCTATTGTAGGCAGATCATTATTTTTTTCAATAACGGATTCTTTTTTTTCTTTCTCTTCTTTTTTACTGATTAATTGTATTTCCTGAACATCTTTCTTTTCAAATCCCATATTGTATCCATTACTTAGTTTAATAATAACATTATTTTCATCAGGACTAGGCATTAAAACACCTTCCTCTTCACTTTCTTTTGTAATTATTTTAACTTTATCTCCAATGTTTGCCATATTTGAACTATAATTCCTAAATATTTAAATAGCTTATGCTTTGAAAACTATAAAACTGAATTTAAAATGAGGTAAATTAAAAATGGAAGAAACTGATAATTATAAAGTAAAAGACATGTCTTTGGCAGAATGGGGTAGGAAAGAGATCAAAATTGCTGAGAAAGAAATGCCTGGATTAATGTCAATAAGAGAAAAGTATGGAACACAAAAACCATTAAGTGGTGCAAGAATAATGGGTTCATTACACATGACTATCCAAACAGCAGTTCTAATTGAAACTTTAGTTGAACTAGGTGCAGAAGTTAGATGGGCATCATGTAACATTTTTTCAACACAAGATCATGCTGCTGCAGCTATTGCTAAAACAGGAGTTCCGGTTTTTGCTTGGAAAGGCGAATCATTAAAAGAATACTGGTGGTGCACCAAAAGAGCTTTAGACTTTAATGGTAAAGGTCCACAATTAATTGTTGACGATGGTGGAGACGCTACCATGATGATCCATAAAGGAATAGAAGCAGAAAATGATCCATCCATTTTGGAACGAGATTATAGTAACGAAGGAGAAGATTTCCGAGAATTGATAATTTGTTTAAAAGAAGAGTCTGCTAAAGATAACCAACGATGGAACAAAATCATAAAAGAAATCAAAGGTGCTTCTGAAGAAACAACTACTGGTGTACACCGTCTTTACCAAATGATGGAAAAAGGAGAACTACTTTTCCCAGCAATAAATGTTAATGATTCTGTAACTAAATCTAAATTTGATAATTTATACGGATGCAGAGAATCTTTAGTTGATGGTATTAAACGTGCAACTGATGTAATGTTAGCTGGTAAAGTTGCAGTAGTTGCTGGTTATGGTGACGTAGGTAAAGGATGTGCACAATCATTGAAAGGTTATGGTTGTCGAGTTATTGTTACTGAAATTGATCCAATCAACGCTTTACAAGCAGCAATGGAAGGTTACGAAGTTAAAACTATTGAAGATGTTATTGAAATTGGAGATTTGTATGTTACTACAACAGGAAATAGAGATATTATTAGAATTGATCACATGGAAAAAATGAAAGATCAAGCGATTGTTTGTAATATCGGTCATTTTGATAATGAAATTCAAGTTGATAAACTTGAAAAATATCCTGGAATTAAAGAAGTTAACATTAAACCACAAGTGGACCAATATTTCTTTCCAGACGGACATTCAATTATTTTACTCTCAAAAGGACGTTTGACGAACCTCGGAAACGGAAATGGTCATCCTAGTTTTGTAATGAGTAACTCTTTTACTAACCAAGTGTTAGCACAGATAGAATTATGGCAAAAAAAGTTTGAAATTGGCGTGTATATGCTTTCTAAAAATTTAGATGAAGAAGTAGCAAGACTACATTTAAATAAATTAGGTGTAAAATTAACAAAACTTACTCCTGAACAAGCGAAGTATTTAGGAGTGCCTGTTGAGGGTCCTTACAAAGTAAGTCATTACCGCTATTAGAATTTTTTCTTATTATTTTTAGTAGCTCACTGCTAGAAATGTTTTTGAAGTAAGTCCTTTTATCTATTTTTAGGATTTTTTCAACTTCTCTAAAAAACATAATTTGAGAATTTTTAATGACACAATTAACGACTTTTCTTCGAATCTTCTCTTTAATTCTCTTTGTCTTAAGAGTATTTACTTTTTCTTCTTGAACCCATTTAACTTTTTCAATATATTTTTCTAAATAAGTACTTTTAAGAAAATTAATTAATTTTTTACCATTAATAATTTCAATATTTTTAGGATTATGATTTACTTTATCAGAAGTAGTAATGAATATCCCTTTTGAAACATTTTTTTTCTCCATATACTCTTGCAGTTGTTTAATTTCTCTGGTAGTAATCCAATAACGTTTATGATAAGCTTTTATTTCTACAAGTACTTTCTCACCTTCTTTATCTAAAACCTCGATATCTGGTCCCCTATTGAAATTTTTTCTATCAAAAATAGATGTTCTCTTAATAGTATAACCCATTTCTACAAGAAGATGTAAAGCAATTTCCGTAAGAATCTTTTCTTTCTTCTTCCCTAAAATAATAGGACAAATTCTTTGATAATCTATTCCTGCTTCTTTGTAAGCTTCTTCAGGAGATAAAAAATATTTGTAAAAATTTAATTTAAGATTATGCTGAATCTCACAAACTCCTGCAAAGTATCCTAAACGGTTTCTTTTCTTAATATAATAAATAATTCTTTCTCTCTGTTCTTTTATTTTATCAATAGAGTGAAAGCGACTTTGTTTTACTTGTTGAATATGAAGATTATAATCCACTTTAGCTAAACAGTAAAGGTTCTCTGCTTTTCCAAAATAACTTCTCATACTAATTCCTAAATTGTTTTCAAGTTCTCTCCCTCCAAGGTAAACTCCATTTTTGGCTTTATCTCTAACATATTCAATAATCTTTTTCTTAGCATAATCCCTTGGACAAAAACAAAGAGGAACATCAATTTCTAAATTTTGATACATCTCAAATACATTCTTAAAATAATTATAAAGTTCAACATGAAAAGCTTTTCTAATCTCTCTTTTAGAAACAAAACGATTTTCGTTATTGTAAATGTTTTTAGCATAATCTAGAATAGTCTTTCTCTTTTCATCTTTACTAATTAATTTTGTGTTAAGATTCATTAGAACATATTCTTAGTGGTATTGCTTGTTTATATACTTTATCCGCAGTTGTCCAGTGGGTGTGTGGCTGAACACTATAGATATTAATTTTTTAATACTTTTTTTATTTTTTCTGCAACTGTTTCTAAGTTTTCTCTAGAAGGTTTATTTTCATAACCTTCAGGAAATTTAAATCCAAAACCATCATCTTTAAATCTTGGAATAACGTGAACATGAACATGAAACACTTCTTGCCCAGCACTTTCACCATCAGCCAAAAAATAATTTACACCCTCACATTTAACACCTGAATCTCTTACTGCAAAATTCATTTTTTGAGCAAGTTTAAACATATGAGCAACTAAATTGTCATCCAATTCTGTTATTAGTTCTTTGTGCTCTTTTGGAATTATTAAAAGATGTCCACTATTAATCGGTTGAATATCCATAAAAATTAATATTTTTTCATCTTCGTACAACTTTGTTACTGGCAACTTACCACTTAATATATCACAAAATATACAATCTTTAACCATAAGTAAAACGAGAACCTAATGCTATTTAAAATATTTATGTTTTTTCTAAATACTTTAAAATAATTAAATACTATGAATGAAAACAGTAATAGATATACTCAAACCTAGAAAAATTTATAGCTAATCCTTAATAATTTACAATTTATGCTCAAAGAATCGGAAACATTACTACAAATTATTGAAAGAGATGAAGAAATAAGTAGATCAGGTAGTTTAGATCATCTAGAATTAGCAGAAGCAGTAAAAGATGGTAAGGATAGGGAAAATTATCGCCAAGCGATGATAGAACTGAGTAAATATTTTGATCAAATGTCTACAGCAGCATTTTTAAGACTGATGCAATTTGCAGATACGTCAGAAATTAATACTGATAAAGAATTAGGGTGGGGAATAAGAGAAAAATATTCATCAATAACTAGAAGTGATTCCGAAACGGAATATAAAGATAATATTGCCAAAAGAGCTTTATTCTTACAAACTTTTTCAAATGATAGAACTGATCTCTACTCTATTTTTGAATTAGACCAAGAAACTGAAGTTAAAAAATATCATCCTTGGGAATGGATAGATGCAGTTAAGAAAGTAGATATAGCAACAGCAGTAGATGAAATTATAACGCAAGTGAAAATCGAGCAAGATATCCAACAGTTTGCGTGGAGAGTTTCCTATTTTGCTACTGAAGTAGTGCAAGGAAAAAAGTATTTAGACCAAATAACGAACGCAATAAAAGGTAAAATTCCCGAAAAAGAATATGATTCATTAACACGATTGATTTCTGATTCTCTTGCTGCTAAAGAAGAAAGGCAATAGAACTTTTTTTCAAACTCTTTAATATACTCTCCGAAATTATTGAAGCTCTCTTTGAGCAACTACAATATACTTATGTCCACTAATTTTAAGAAAATCGGGCATCGCAAATTCATTCTCAACATTTGTAAGGATTGCATATCTCCCACGTAACATGTCACACAATGCATCTGCTTCGGTTGGTTCAAAAAGAGAAGCAATTAATAAATCACCACCTGTTTGAACAGTTTTAACTTGATCAGCAATTCTTTTCCAATTTTTAGCATCTCCAATAGTTTCAGGATGAGAAAAAAATACAACATCAAAATTCGTGTTTTGAAGTAAACTTAGATCTGTCGCATCTAATGGTTGAAATTCGTAAGAAACACGGTCCAATTCTTCTCTATCATATAACACATCGCGAAAATCACCACGTGCAGTAGAAATTTTCAAATAATTAATATCTATTCCAAGATAAGATACTAATCCCCCAGGCTCAACAATATTTTCTAAAACAAATTCAGCTTGAACATTGGCATCTCTTCCTTCTGCACAACCAACGCTAAGAATATTAGCGTTTTGTAAATTTCTTTCCACAGAAACATATTTATTAAGACCTTGTAAATAGACCGCGTTTTCAGTTTGCTGTTTCATCCTTAATTGATGAATTAAAATCATTCCTTGTAATCTTGGTGAATTTATGTCCATAGATTAATCAATCAACGATATGATTTATAAACTTTTTGGACATTCTTTACTCATTGATAACAACACTCAAGAACTTAACAAAAATATGGGCCCATTGAAATAACAAAACCATTAAAAACAAATAACAAAAACAAACTAAAATGCTAAAAACAAATGAGATAATAGGATTAGGAAACGCTTTAATGGATCTGTTGATTGAAGTAGATGATAATAAACTAATAGAATTCAACTTAAAGAAAGGTGAGATGCACTTAGTTGAAGAAGAACAAGCTAAACAAACTTTAGAAAAAATTCATCAACACCAATTACAAATTGAAACAGTTCCAGGAGGAAGTTCCGCTAATACCCTAAAAGCATTTTCATTCTTAGGAGGAAAAGCATTATTGTGTGGAAAAGTTGGAACAGATCCACATGGAGACATTTATATTCAAGAAATGCAAAATTTAGGAGTAGGTACCAGAATCAGTAAACATAATTCCATTACTGGACATGCTTTAACTTTAATTACACCAGATACAGAAAGAACTTTTTCTGTACATCTAGGAGCAGCTATTCAATTAGCCAAAGAAGATGTTTTAGAAGAAGATATTGCTAATAGTAAAATATTACATTTAGAAGGGTACCAATTAGAGGGTCCAACTAAAGAAACAGTTTTGCATGCAATTCAATTGGCTAAAAAACATAACACGCTTGTTTCCATTGATTTAGCTGATCCCGCTTTAATCAGAAGGAACAAAGATTTATTTAAAGAATTAACAAAAGATATTGACATTATTTTTCTTAATGAAGAAGAAGCTAAAGAGTTCACCCAATTAGAACCTGAAGAAGCTTTGAAAGAAATTGCTAAGAGTGTAAAAATTGTTATAGTTAAATTAGGTATAAAAGGTTCGTTAATTTACAATAATAATCAAATTACTAAAATTGATTCTGTAAAAGCTGAAGCTGTTGATACAACTGGTGCAGGTGATACGTTTGCTGCAGGTTTTTTATACGGATTTTGTCAAGAATGGGATATGAAAAAGTCTGGCAAATTAGGTTCAATGTTAGCAGCTAAAGTTGTTGAACAGATTGGTGTCAAAATCAACTTATTAAATCTGGATGAGATCAAAAGTTATGTTTTAGATTAATAATTTATATAAACAACTTTTTTATTCAGATTCTAAAATGGTAAAAATAGGAATAATTGGCGGTTCAGGATTAGATAATCCTAACATATTACATAATGCAAATGATTTAGATGTAAACACTCCTTTTGGAAAACCAACATCTCCATTAAAAACTGGCACGATTAACGGAACAGAAGTTGTTTTAATCGCTAGACATGGTAGAGAACATACCATTCCACCAACACAAGTTAATTTTAGAGCTAATATTCATGCTTTGAAAGAAGCAGGTTGTACACACATCTTAGCAACTACTGCTTGTGGAAGTTTAAAACAAGAAATTGGTCGAGGAGATTTTGTAATCTTAAACCAGTTTATTGACTTTACTAAACATAGACATAATACTTTCCATCAAGAATTTCAACCTGGTAAAATTGCTCATACACCAATGGCTAATCCGTTTAACAAAGAGTTAAGAACTGCTTTAACACAAACTTGCCAAGAATTAAATTTGAAATATCATCCAAAAGGTACAGTCATAACAATTGAGGGTCCTCGGTTTTCTACAAAAGCAGAATCACATATGTTCAGAACGTGGGGAGCAGACGTTATTAACATGAGTATTGCACCAGAAGCAAGTTTAGCTAACGAAATTGGTATTCCTTATGCAGCTATTGCTATGAGTACAGATTATGATTGCTGGAAAGATGACGAAGAACCAGTAAGTTGGGAAGCAGTCTTAGAAATATTTAATCAAAATGTTGAGAAAGTTACCCAATTATTAACCAATTCTCTTCCAAAGATAACTAATCAAGAACCAATTAAACAAGTTGATAACAGAAAAGAAATTTTAAAATCTAAAATTAAAACTTACGCAAACTGGCCCAAAGAAGGAATCATGTTTAGAGATATTAATTCTTTATTAAATGATAAAGAAGGACTTAGTTTAATGACAGACTTGTTAGTTGAAAGATATAAAGAAATGGACATTGATGTAGTTGCAGGAATTGAATCACGTGGATTTATTACCGGCAGTCTTCTTGCACACAAACTAGGAAAAAGTTTTGTTTTGATTAGAAAACCTGGCAAACTTCCTGGAGAAACAATTTCTCAAGAGTATACTTTAGAGTACGGTACGGATAAAGTTGAAATTCAAAAAGAATCTATTAAACCAGGAGATAAAGTTTTGCTAGTAGACGATCTTTTGGCTAGCGGGGGTACATCTTTAGCTTCTGCCCAACTAATTCAAAAATTAGGTGGAACGATTGTTGAATGTAATTTTGTGATCGACCTTCCTGAAGTTGGCGGTAAAAACAAATTATTGCAACACGGACTAAAAGTGTTTAATTTGGTTGAATTTGAAGGGGAATAGATTAATTTTTCATTCTTTCAATAGCTTCTTTAATTTCATCTTCAGGATTAGAACTTTTCTTTTCACCAATCTTAATAACAGTAGGTTCTTTAACAACAGATTCTTTCTTCTCTACTACTTCTTTTTTTTCTTCTGTATATTTAACTTTCCAAGTATTATTTTTAATTTGACTGGCAATATCATCAACATCATATTCCGGTTGTGTAGGTTGCCATAACATCTCTTTCAAGCTATCTTCTTCAAATCGAGGTAAAACATGAATACACAATTTTCCATTAAGATTATCATCAGTCAGACCAGATTTCAAAATTATGTTAGTACCTTGTGCACCTAAGCCTTCAAACACTAAAGTAGCAGCTAGAGAAGCAGTAAAAAATAAATGTGCAGAATCTTCAATCGATACTTTAGTTATATCTTTCTCTTCAGCTTTTGAATATATTTCAATATGTCCAGCCACTGCACCTTTTTCAGGGATTACACACAAAACTTTTTCATCTTCATACAATACATTACTATTTTCATAAACATCTTTCAAAAAACTAACACTTTCTCCGTTTCCTAAATGCCAAGATGCAGGATTACGTTTAAAATGGTTACTCATCATTATTGGAAAATTATTACTAAGGACTTTTAACTTTTCATCTTCTAACGATTCATTACATTTAAACATGAAATTAAAAAATCCATCACCTTTGTCTCTAGGCAAGAAATGTAATAAAAAGTGAGGAGACTGTTGTCCAGCAACTCCACCATTAGCAATAAAAACTGTCATCCCAGTTTTAATTAATCCTGACTGAGCAGCTTCGCTTAACTGTGGTATTAATCCAAATAGATGAGTAAATTCGTCAGCAGGAATGTAAGGCATGATTGGATAATGTTCTTTAAGCATGTAAGTAAAATGTCCTTTCAATGCTGGATAAATATCCATCATTGCTATTACTGTATCATCTTCAAAAACAGTTTTAGCAGGCATCTCACCAGAGATTAACTTGCAGAAAATACATTGTTTCTTTTGTTCTTCCAATTGAGCTTTTATTTCCGGTGTAAGTTCCATAACTTAATCAATTTAAATAAATCTTATTTAATATTTTTGCAAGAAAAAAAGAAAAAAGAATTAATAAACGCACACTTTTGCTTTATTAGAAGAAGTATCATCTAAACTGTATGAATAGCTTAGTAAAGATACTTTATTTTGTCCGAACATCATTTCTTGACATTGTAATTGATAAAATAAAATTCCTCCACCGCCAACATAACTAAAATAAGCACCAAAATCATTCATTTGAGTCATTTTTAATTGAAATGAACGTTCTTCTTCCAATTCTAAAGTTTTAGTCTCACCGACAGAAAATTCTTCTTCTAAAATACATTTCTTTTTAACAGCTAAACATCTTAGGAACAATGGATTAATCTGTGCTTCATATTTCAAATTTGAGTACAAATTAACAAAATTAGATTTTAACTGAAATCTTTTAGTCGTAGAATATTTGCTTTTAGGTAACATAAATGCTTCCCCAATGATATTTCCTTCTTCATCAGTTAACTCTACAATAGATTCATCAGAAAAATCATCACAATCACTCGAAGAATTAACAACCATTACAATTCCTACAATAGCTACAATTACAACTATTGATAAATAAAACCAAGAATTGTTGATAGTGTTCTTCTTTTTTTTAACCATTTTAAGCACCTCTTTTTTAACAGTTAAATATTAAATAAAAATAAAATAATTATTTTTTCTTACTTTTTTCAACTTGTTTAGTTAACTTCAGTTTCTTAATTAACTCTTTATATCGATTCCTAATAGTAACTTCCGTTACTCCAGCAACATCAGCAACTTCTCTCTGAGTACGTTTCTCACCATGTATTAAAGAAGCAACATACAAAGCAGCAGCAGCTATCCCTGTTGGTCCTCTTCCAGAAGTTAACTCAATATCACGAGCCATTTCTAAAATTTCAACAGATTTAGACTGTGTTTCAGCGCTCAATTTTAAAGCTGAAGCAAATCTAGGAATATAATCAGCAGGATTACTTGGACGAATACTAATTTCAAGTTCTCGGGTAACGAAACGATAAGTTCTACCAATTTCTTTCTTCTCAATACCAGAAGCTTCACCCATTTCATCTAAAGTTCTAGGCACTTCGTGTCTTCTACAAGCTGCGTATAATGCTCCTGCAACAACAGATTCCATGCTTCTTCCTCTTACTAAACCTTTTTGTACAGCTTGTCTATAAATACGTGCAGCTTCTTCTTCAACAGATTTAGGCAATTTCAAGAATGATCCTACCCGTTTAAGTTCTGCTAGAGCTACTTTCAAATTTCTTTCAATAGCTGTACTAATTCTAATGTTCCATTTTCTTAATCTAAAAAATTTGTCCCTTTCACGATCTGAACCTAATTTATAAAAATCAGAAGTACTACCTACTTCCGTACCTAATCCTTGATCAAATTGTGTTTGGCTGGAAGGTGCACCAGTTCTTCTCTTGCTAGCACCATCATCATCAAATTCACGCCATTCCTGAGAAAAATCTACCATACGATCTTCAATTACTAAACCACAGTCCCTACAAATAGTTTCACCCTTCTCACCATCACGAAAGATGTTTTTACTTGCACATTCAGGACATTCTTTCAAAGTTTTACGAATCATTTATTTCACCCAATAGAACTATCACCAAATAGTTAGTTTTAAATACTATTTACGCAGCTTGTTTATAAATGTTTCGGAATTGTGGAGAGCAATAGAAATATTTAAATACTCTTATAATTTACATAGAACCATGAACAAAAAGGGGCAATTAGGAATTATTGAATTTAAATACTTCATGGTAGGCCTATTAGTAGGTTTAGTGGGAGGATTTACACTGATTATATTAGGGGCAAAAAAGGTAATTCCATTCAAAATCCCATTTGTCTGTGGAGCAATGATTCCATTCAAGAATAAAAAGGCACAATTGGCGATGATCGAATTTAAGTACGCAATCGTAGGTTTCTTTATTGGAATTGTTATTGCTTTGGTTCTAACATTCTTGGGTAGCCAAGGGATTCTTCCGTTTAAAATACCGTTTGTTTGCCCTAGTACTGCCGCTGCAGCAGTTGTTCCTACATAGCTAAATATATAATTCTAATATATCTTTACCAGTATAGAAAGCATTATATAGCAAAAACAAAGTATATATCCTAGAAACATGAGGTAAATCAAGATGGATGTAGAAAGAATTCAAAAAGTAAATAATCTTGCTCTTGACTTAATGCGTCAAGGATTAGCTAGTACTAGAGATGATGCGATTTTACAAGCAGAAAAAATATTTCAAGGTAAAGAAACTGAAGAATATTCTTCAATGAAAGAAACTTTGGAAGAAATTAAACAGGACCAAAAACCACAACAACAACCAGAATTAGGCCAAGAAACGATTAAAAACATTCTAGAACAAAATTCAAACTTTTTAGTTAAAAAAATTAAAGAGTTTCAGGAAAAGATTGAACTGATGGAAAAGGAAATTTCTTTCTTAAAAAACAGGCCTGTAACGAGTAATCAAGCAACTGTAAAAGAAATTGTTAGTAACGTGCCCCCTCCTGTTGAGCAAACGCAACAACAACCGCCTGCTCAGCAAGAACAAAAAGCAGACCCCACTATGAATCATCCACGTTCAGGAAATTATAAAGATACAGACGTTTCTATAGAGAAATTCTTCTATATGGGCAGTAAATGAAAGTATAGTCTCCAGTATATAAATCTTTAAAAGTATTAATCACTCCAAAATAGAAAATAGCAGGGGGTGGCTAAAATTAAAGCTAAAATATTCATATTAGGACTATTACTATTCTTGTTAGCAGTTACTTTCGTTTCAGCTGACGTGAGCATTGATAAAAATGAGGTTACATTAGAGGTAGATTATGCTAATTTTGATGATGATGATCAAGAACTATTGGTTGAAACTACTAACACATTTACACTTACTAACAATGGAGCAAGTGCCGTTACTTTAACGGTTAGTGCAACAGGATTACCAGAAGACTATTCAGTAGGAGACAAACTAGTTACTATTGATACTAATAGTAGTCAGGATGTTAATTTAAACTTTAACGTGTCCCACGTACAAGATGGTGGAGAAAAAAATATTGGAACAATAACTGTTAAAGACCAATCAGATACACAGTTAACAAGCGCCACTCTTGTTCAAAACACCACCTCTATGATTGAATTAAAAGAAATTGAAATTGATTATGTTAACGATGAAGATGGTAAGGAAAGTGAAGATTTTGATGACGAACCTGAATATGATTTAGAAGAAAATGTAGGCATAGGAACAGAATTTACCATTACAATTAAGTTGAAAAACATTTTTGATAAAGATTACAAAAGTAAGTATAGTGATTTAGAAAATATTGTAGTAACAGTAGATCCAGACGATGATGATTTATTTACCGAAAATGTTGACGAATTTGACATCGATGATTTAGATGCTGGAGATGAAGCAGAATTAGAGATTAAATTGAACATCGATGAAGAAGCAGACGATGGAGATTATTCAATTGACATAACTATTGAAGCCGAAGATGGAAAAAATGCAGAGTACAAAATTGAAAGAACAATCGATCTAGACTTAAACCGGAAAGATAATGATTTAAGAATAACTAAACTGGAAACTTCTCCATTAAACATTGACCTTTGCCAAGACTATTTTTTAATAGACGTAGAAATCAAAAACTACGGAAATGATGATCAAAGGTATGCTGCAGTAGCACTCTACAGCAAAGATCTAAACATTAATCAACATTTCGACGATTTTGAAATTGAAAGTTTTGATGATAATGATAACACTTGGCGAAAAACACTTAACGTACCTCTGGAAGGAATTTCTGCGGGAACGTATGATATTGATACGAATGTTTATTATGACAGAGATGAAAATACTGATTTTGAAAGATTAAGAGTGGTAATTGATGAATGTGCAAGTGATGATCAAACTACAACTCCGGATGACACTCAAGACTCAAATGATACTGCGGATGATGATACCACAAATGATAACAATCAACCAAGTGGAAGTAGTAGTAGTGGAGGTTCAACATCTGACATGATAAATACAGTAGAACCTTCATTTAACGAAAGTAATTACCTAACTATTATCTTAGTAGTGGGAGTTGCTTTAATTTTAGTAATGATTATAATTTTTGTAATGGTTTTACTAAAAAGATAGTTTAAAAAAAAGTAATTTTGGCTTCAATTTTTTTTGAAGTTATGATAGGTGTTTAAATAGTAGCTAGTTCGCTGCATAAAAAAAGATTTAATGAGGTTAAAAATGGTAAAAATAAGTAAAATTATTGGATTAATGTTTGTTCTTATTACTCTAATGGTAACTGCTAAAGCAGCATTAGGAGCAGTTGTAGTTAATGAAATTATGTACAACCCTGCAGGTGCAGATACAGATCATGAATGGATTGAGATCCATAATAACGGTGCTCTTTCTGAAGATTTAACAGGATGGGAGTTCGTTGAAGCTGGTTCAGATCATGGACTAACTGTTACACAAGGTAGTTTTAACCTCGCTGCCGGAGATTATGCAGTTATTGCCGATGATGGAACACAATTTTTAATTGATCATCCAGGATATTTAGGAACAGTTTTAGACAGTTCATTCTCATTAAACACAGCAGGAGAACTTATTGGATTAAAAGATAGTCTAGGAGCTACTGTTGATACTGATGTTACTTATGCTGATACTTGGAACACTATTGGAGAAGGTGCTACTGTTGAAAAAATTGATTCTAACGGAAACAATCTTCCTGCTAATTGGCAAACAGGTATTCTTGCAGGTACACCCGGTGCAACTAATAATGATGCACCCGTTACTGTTAATGTAAACGAAAACACTAATGAAGATACTGAAGTTATTGTAACGTTATCATCAACTGATGCAGATGCTAATGATCAAGCTCAAAGTTGTACCCTATCTAGTATAGTAAGTGGTACAGAAACAACAGCTTGTGCTTGTGCAGCAGGAGTATGTACAGTTGGATTAACACCAGATCAAGATTCAAACTTAGATGTTACAGCAGATTATATTGTTAATGATGGAGAAGCTGATTCCAATGTTGCTCAGATAACTATTACAGTTAACCCTGTTAATGATCGGCCTAATGCTTATGACGTTGATACTAACACGAACGAAGATACAGAAGTTATTGTAACTTTGGATTATAATGAAGTTGATATTGGAGACTTAGCAGAAACTTGTACCCTATCTAGTATAGTAAGCGGTACAGAAACTACTGCTTGTGCTTGTAATGCAGGAGTATGTACAGTTGGATTAACACCAGATCAAGATTCAAACACTGCCATTACAGCAGATTATACGGTTTATGATGGAGTAGGAGATTCTAATCTAGCACAGATTACAATAAATATTAATCCAATAAACGATGCACCAGAATCTGCAGATAATACCGTTACAACCAACGAAGATGTTAACTATACATTTGTACAAGCAGATTTTGCTTTTAATGATGTAGATACAGCAGATACACTTGCTTCAATTAAAATAACTACTTTAGAAAGTACAGGAAAATTAACATTAAGTGGCAATGATGTAACGCTTAATCAAGATGTTATTTTAGCTGACATTATTGCAGGAAACTTAGTTTATGCATCTCAAGAAAATGAAAATGGAGCTGCTTACACAACATTCCAATTTTCTGTAAATGATGGAACTACTGATTCCGCTTTGTCTTACACAATAACTATTGATGTTACTGCTGTTAATGATGCACCAACCATTACAAATGTTGCTGCTAATCAAAATACAATTGTTGAAGAAGTAGATTTCAGTTATACAATAACCGCTACCGATATTGATAATAACGTTTCCGAATTAGGGATTGATACAACTCAATCAACTGTTAATGGAGTAGCTTTATCAACCGAATCTTGGATTGATGTAGATAAGTTAACGTTAAGCGGAAAACCAAAAATTCCAGGAGATTACACTTTTAATTTAGTTGTTACTGATAATGGTGCTGTTAACCAATATTCTGAAGTTAATGAACTAAATATTACTGTAATTCCCGCATTACAAATTAATGAAGATACATTAACCGTTACTGTTGATGGCACATCTGCAAGTACAGATAGTACAATTAACGTATCTTTAGGAGATTTAATTACTGTAAACTTACCTTTCGTTAACAATTATAACCAAGAGTTAGGAAGAGTTTCTACAGAAGCAAGAGTAAATGCTGCAGTAGCAGGATTGTTTGATTCTGAAGAATTACCTTACGAAGGAACTTGTGTAAGTGGAAATAATTGCGATAATGGTTATTGGGTACTTAACTCAGGAGATAATGCTAACGATGAATTATCTTTTCACATTCCTACAAATTTGAATCAAGATTTTACTTTAACTCTAGAAGTTTATGACGATGGATTTTGGGATTTCATTTTCGGACATAGTATTTTACATACAGTAACACTTGACTTTCATATTGAAAGAGAACCTGCAGATGTACAAATTACTAATGTAGAATTAAGTGATGAAAATTTAACTTGTAGTAGAACTACAACTTTAGATTTGACTATCGTAAATACTGGAGACAGTGCTTTTGATGCTAATGATGCACCGGATATCTTAATTTATGATACGCCTGCTACAGAAAGTTCATTTAATGAAAATGATGGAGTGTACACTTCTTTCAGTGGAACACCATTATTAAACTTAAAAGAAACAGTAGGAGCTATTGCTGCAGGACAAGAAAAACAAGTATCTATAGACGTTGATGCAATCAACTTAACTAATAATGGGGAACACACATTATACATTTATGTAGTTAATCCACATTTTGAAAATTACCTAGCAGATAAAGAAGAAGTTAAAGTTAACGTTGATTCTTGTTTAAACACAACAGCATTAGAAGAACTTTTTGTTTTGCCAAGAAACAGTGCTAATGGAAAAAGTGCTAACTTAGATAATTACATTAATGAAGATTCAACAGGATATACATTCAGTTATACTGTAAGCGAACAAAGTAACTTAGATCTAATTGAATGTGGAACTGCACCAGTAGGAAGTTCAAACCTTGCTTGTAAACCTCCCCACATAGGAAACCATGGAACAAGTGTAGTTACCGTTAGTATTGATGAAACTAATGCTTTATCTCCTTTAGAAGAATCTTTTACCGTTACAGTAACGCCGGGATTAGAAGTAAGTAATGTTAAAATTAACAGTATTGCTGTTGAAGAAGACGAAGAAACTACTTCATTAAAACCTCAAGAAGATATTACTGTAAGTTACACTTTAACTAACCATTTAGATAGAGCCGTAACTAGTATTAGTTCAAGTGTTATTTCACAAAATGCAGCAATGAATTTAGATAGTGATGACATTATCAATCTTGCTGCTGGTGAAAGTATGACATTACAACTACAAACAACTTTGTCACATTTGTTAACTGAAGGAGATTACGATGCAACTTTAGAAATTGAAGGATTGGATTATAATGACAATACTTTAGTAAGAAGCGACTCATTTCCTTTCATCTTAAACATAGAACAAGATGCAGCAGATGTTATCATCTCTGATTTAAAGATAGAAGACGAAGATGGAATTACTTGTAAAACTGATACACTTCTTACTGTAGAGTTAACTAACAGAGGAAGTAACGATGAAGATGATGTTATTGTTAAAATAAGTGGATCAGATTTTGAACATAAATCTGAAGAGTTAAGCTTAACAAAGAATGACAAAAAAACTTACAAGTTAGAAATACCTGCAGCAAACTTAACATCTGGAAATAATCAATTACAAGTAACAGTATCTTACCGTAATGATTTTGAAAGTGTTAGTGATAGTATTAGCGTGATTAAAGGTAACTGTTTAGCAGATTTTGCACCTGATAGTACAGACCTAACTGTTGCTGATGGAGAAAGTAAAGAGTTTAACGTTACTTTAAGTGAAGAAGGTTACGAGAATGTTATTAAATGGTATTTGGATGATGAAGAAGTAGTTTCCAGTAGAGGAAACAGTAAGTACATCTTTTCACAAACCCTTCCAGGAGAGTATGACGTTAAAGTTGTTATTAACGCTAACGAAGAAGAGTCACAAACTTGGAAAGTTACCGTTACTAATATACCCGTTACCAGTACATTTACAACAAGTCTATCAGATGATGTTACAAACACTGAATTAGCAAACCTGGCAGATTTTACTATTACAAACAGTAATGGAGAAATCAAGTTTAGCCAAAATGTTGATTTAAGAGAAGTAAGTAACTTAGATGATATTGTTAGTATTAGTAATAACCAAGTAGCGATAGATAGTGATTCAGAAAGCGAACTTAACAAAGCAGCAACCATTACATTGAAAAGGACTTTCAGTAATCCAGTGATCCAAAAGTCAACAGGTTATAATGCTGGAGATTTTACTGAATGTACAACTTGTGTAATTGTAAGCAATGTTAATGAATTTGTTTTTACTGTACCAGGATTTTCAACATACAAAGTTATTGAAGAACAAGCAGCAGCATTACAACTCTCTACAATAAACATTGAAGACTTTGATAGAGGTAATGAAATTAATTATACCGTTACCATAACTAACACTGGTACGATGGACACATTAAACAGTCTAAGTATACAATTAGTTGATGTAAACAGCGAGTATAGTGCTACCTTAAGTTCACTATCAACAACAACATTAGATCCAGGTTCAAGTGTAGAGACAGTACTAAAACTAACTGTTCCAGAAGACGAAGATTCCGGAAGTCACAGTATTGGTGAGTTAAAAGTAAGTTCTGTTAATAATAATGGTACAACTGTTGAGAGTAGTACAGATATTACTTTGAACCCAATTAGTTACATTACAATTGATGAAATAAAGATTAACGGAAAAAGTAGCGGAGATTTATCAATTGAAGATGTTAACGATATTGAAGTTGAAATTAGCAACGACTACACTGAAGACATGGAAGATGTTGAAGTTACCATTGAAATCTTAGACGTTGATGATGACGATTTAGATGAAGATGCTGATGATCAAGACATTGACGCTGGAGACTCTGAAGACTTTGAAGTTGAATTTGATTTGAGTGATGAAGATATTGATGAAGAAGAGTACACAATCAGAGTTACTGTAGAAGGTGAAGCTGATGACGGTACGAAACATGAAGCTACTTTAGAGAAAAAAGTTGACGTTGATATTGAAAAACATAAAGTAATCATTAGTAGAACTTCATTAGGTGCTAACACCATGCAATGTGTGAGACAAAACAATGTACGTGTTACCATTGAAAACGTTGGTCAGAAAGATGAAGACGAACTAGATTTGTTTGTGAAGAATACTGCTCTAGGTTTAGAGTTAAGAAAAACTAGTTTAAATCTGGATAAGTTTTCTGATAGTGATAACGAAGATACGTACACATTTTACCTAGATCTAGAAGATGCTAACGCCGGTACTTATCCGATAACTGTTGAATTGTACCTTGACAACAAGCTTGAAGATAGTAACGAAGTATCTTTAGAAGTTAAAGAGTGTATGACTTCCCAAACTCAGACACAACAACAGAACCAACTGGGAGCAGATCTAGCGAACCAACTTCAACAACAGCTTCAGCAACAGTTATTAGCTAAACAAGCAGCGACAGAACCAAGTACTACAACAGCAAGTTTCCGTAGCACGGATACCTATACCGCTTTGTTAGGAGTATTAGTGTTCTTAGTAGTTGTAGCAATGATCTTAGCTATGGCAGTGTTAATGAAGAAAAAGAAGTAATCTTTTTTTATTTATTTTTTTAATTAAATTTATTAAACATACAAAAGATATTCTAAAAATACAAAAATATTAAAAACAAAACTAATAAAGATAGAGATATGAGAAAAATACACAAAATATTAATACATTTGAAAACTAAAAATGAATATTTAGTAAAAGATCTTAAAGAAGATTTTCATACTCAGTATGGTGTTATAAAAGCTAAAGAATTAAATTCTAAAAAAAGAATTATTGAAAGTAATAAAAACGATAAATTCATCTTAATTAACCCTTCCTTTCCAGATTTATGGAAAAATCTTACTCGAGGACCACAAGTTATGCTACAAAAAGATATTGGCTTAATCATTGCTAAAACAGGTATTAATAAAGATAGTAAAATTGTTGATGCTGGCGGTGGATCAGGATCATTATCATTTTCATTAGCAAATATATGTAAAGAAATAACCGTTTATGAAGTTAATCCAGAACATTATAAGATATTAAGTAAAAATGTAAAACTGTTTGGACTTGACAATTTAAAGTTGAAACAAGATAGCGTTTATGATGGTATCAAAGAAAAAAAATTGGATTTAATAACTTTAGATCTTCCTGAACCTTGGAGGGTAACGTTACATGCCCAAGAATCTTTACAATCAGGAGGTTTTTTGATTGTTTACTTACCAAATCTTAATCAGATGAAACAATTTATTGAATCAACCAAGAGAACAGAAATAAAAGTTTTAGAAACAATTGAATTGATAGAACGTAAATGGAAAATTGAAGAAAAAATTATGCGACCAGAATTTAACATGTTAGGCCATACTGGATTTTTAACATTTTGTAGGAGGATTTAAAATTACAATAAAAATTAAAAAACTACATCCTGAAGCAAAACTTCCAAACTATGCAAATCCTAACGATGCAGGAATGGACTTTTACGCTAATGAAACAATAACAATTAATCCTAATGATAGAAAACTAATCAGTACAGGAATTTCTTTAGCTATTCCTCATGGATATGTGGGACTTATTTGGGACAAATCAGGGATTGCTAGTAAACATGGGATAAAAACAATGGCAGGAGTGGTTGATTCTAGTTACAGAGGAGAAATAAAAGTATTATTACACAATCTTTCAAACGATAATTATGTGGTAGAGAAAGGCAACAAAGTAGCTCAAATGTTAATCCAGCCGGTTGAACAACGTCAGATTAAAGAAGTTGAAACATTAGAAGAAACTGAGCGCGGAGAAGGTGGATTTGGCAGTACTGGAATCAAATAATTATTTAATTACATAACCTTTATTCTTTTTCAAAAATTCAACTGACAAATTTAATTTAAACTTACTTTCAGAATAAACAGTATACAATACATCCCCCTTTTTAACTGAATCATGCACTTTCTTAGCTAAGTATAATCCTGAACCTTTATCTTGTGGTGCTCCAGCCATCCGAGCAATTTTAGCAATAATTTTGTTGTCAATTTCTTTTACTCTGCCAATTTTACCACATTTTACTGTATATCTATGAGATCCTAACTGAGGCTTTTTCTGTTTCCCTTGAGCTTTAATAATATCATTCATTTTCTTTAAAGCTTGACCACTTTCTAGAATTTCTTTAACTAATTTAGTAGCTTTTCTTTTTGTGTACCCATTACTCATACCAAGTAATGTGGCGGACATACTCAACGCTTTCTTTCTCAAATCTTGTGGTGCTAAAGGATCATTACGTAGTACAGCCATTACATCTTCTGCTTCTAATAAAGGTCCTATACCGTTCCCAATAGGATGTGAACCATCAGTGATGATAACTTTAACATTCATTCCCAATCTTTTACCTAATAATTCAAACATTTTTTTCAAATGTTTAGCTTTCGGCCAAGTGTTAGACTTAGTACTTTTACCCATGGGAATATCTATCAAAACATGATTAGCAGATACAGAATATTTTTTAGCCATTACTGAAGCTAACAACTGTCCTTCAGCATCAATGGATAATGGATATTCAACTTCAATAATTTTATCATCTGCAGGTGCTAAGTTCATTGATCCGCCATGAACTATACAAGCATTAGTTTTACGAACAACATTTTTAATCTTTTTTTCAGTCATCTCCACTTTTGCTAAACATTCCATTGTATCAGCAGTACCAGCAGGAGAAGTTATTGCTCGAGAACTAGTTTTAGGAATTGTAAAACCAGCAGCAGCAATTATAGGTATAACAATCATGGTTGTTCTATTACCAGGAACACCACCAACACAATGTTTGTCCATTGTTATCCCTTTAAATTTAATTTTTGCACCGGTTTCCACCATTGCACGGGTCATGTCAACAGTTTCTTCAATGTTCCATCCGTTAATGAACCCGGCAGAAACAAAATATGTTTTTTCAATAGAAGTTAACCGATCATTAGTAATATCATCAATAATATGGTACAACTCTTTGTATGATAACCTTTTTCCGTACAACTTATCCCTGATATGTTTCACTGATTCTGGTTTTCCGGTAAACTTAATTTCAACCAATGCATTATTTTTAACATTTAATCTGTCTAACACTTCTTCAAAAAGTCCGAGTTTACCATTAGGAACAACATGCCCATTTTCAGAAATATCTAGCATGCAAGTAATTTCTTTATTTTTATATTTAACAATGATACGATCATTAGCTTTTAGATCTAGATTGTTAGCATCATGCTGGTTAAGAATCGCTACAAGAACATCACCAGTAGTAATGTCCATATCTTTTACACGAAATTTCATTAATTTCATCAGTACCTCTCTTTTCAAGAACTAATTAAAGTATTATTGTTTATAAAAGTTGTCTTTAATTTAAAAAGAAAAAAGAAAAAAAATCAATGTTGAGATCCCATCCTCTCTTCAGCTTCACGCATTTCCTCTTTTATTCTATCATACTTCCAAAGTGGGCTTTCTTTAGCTTGAATTCCATCATCAATGTATGTTTTTGCGAATTCTATTGCTTCATCAAAAAGTTCCCTGCAATCACCTTGAAATTTCAAACTCTCAGCCAATTGCTGTTTTTTGAAGGTTTCAAAATAATCCGCCTTTACCCAACCTTTGCTTTTTTCTAACTGTTCGTCCAGCAATGTTCTGTACTCTGAAGTTTGTTTATAGTCTTCTGTTATTACAGCGTACACTAAAGATTTTTGCAACAGTTCTTTATCTCCGGTTAGAGAATAAATAGCGTCAAGCGTAATTTTAAGGCATTCCTTTGCGATAGCCTCTCTTTCTCGCATATATTTATCAGTAGGAAGTTCAAGGAATTCTCTTTCTAGGTGATAACATGAAAATGCTTTTTTTGCAAATTCTCTTTCTTTTGAAGTAATCTGCTCTGCAATCTTTTCTAGTTCTCTTCCTAATTCTATGTTACCACTTTCCTTTTCGTATTCAATATCGGATTCCATTGTTGAGAAATGTTGCCATTCGTGAAAAGTCTTATCGTGTCCTATTCTGTGATCTTCAGTACTACCCTCTTTTCTTCCTTCAAGTATAGCTACAATTGAAGATGCATCTGCTAGGGCCCTGACTTTTTCTTCTATTTGATGTACTACCCCCCAAGATGTTGTGCGTGAACAACTATAACGAGATCTAATTTTATCTCTCATATCATCACTAAGATCTGACTCTAATTGATTAAGGTAGTCATCCGGGTTTTTTTCAAAATCTTCCATTTTTTATCTCCTCATTTTTTTGTTAAGCAGAAATGAAAACTACGTTGTTTGTTATTGTAGAATGACAATAGCAGAATACTTAAACTTATGTTGTAAGAATACTTACGAAATATTTATAAGAAACAAGAATATTAACAAATCATGTACGAAGCAGAACTTAAAGAATTAGGATTGACCGATAATGAGATTAAAATTTACTTAACTTTACTAAAACATGGAATTCTTAATCCAACAAAACTTGCTGAAAAAACAGGACTTCATCGTTCTTACATCTATGACACTTTAGAACGACTTCTAGAAAGAGGTGTAATCAATACTATTTTAGTTGATAAAAAGAAGAATTATCAAGCAGTGGATCCTAAAGCTTTAAGAGAAATATTTGAATTAAAATTAAAAAAGTTAGATTCTATTTTACCTCAATTATCAGGATTATTTAATTCAACAAAAGATGATACGAGAGTTGAACTTCACAAAGGAAAAAGAGTTTATAGAACTTTAATCAAAGATTTAGTAGCCAACATAAAGAAAAATGACATCATTTATCTTATGGGAATAGATGAAACAATGATGGACACAGTAGAACCAATTTATCTTAAACAATATTTCAATATTATTAAAAGTAAAAATGTTAAAGAAAAAATAATTATTTCTAAAGGAAAGAAAAAATCAAGACAAAAACATTTAGAATACAAAGAAATTAATCCCAAATACTTAGATGAAACTACAATAGTAATCCATAGAAATAAAGTGTATATTTTTGTTTGGGGAACCCCTTACCATCTTATAACAATAGAGAGTCCAAAAGTTGCTAATACTTATAGAAAACAATTTGAGTTAATGTGGGATATAGCAAAATAATTTTACTTACCAAGAATTTGTTCCATTTTATCTAACTGTTCAATTGTGTTAACACCTTCAACCTCATCAGCATTAGAAGTAATGTAGGCAGAAATTTTCTTACCTTCAGCATGAGCAATTTCAACAATATCAGTTAAATAATACTCTTCCTGTTTGTTATCATTCTTCAACAAATCTAAAGCATACAATAAAAAATTATTATCAACAATATAAATTCCAGAATTAAATTCTTTAATCATTAATTCTTCTTCACTAGCATCTTTAGCTTCCTTAATTCCAATAACTTTTCCATCTTTACGCAACATTCTCCCATAACTTCCAGGATTGTCTAATTCTGCAGTTAAAATTGTAACGACTGCATCACTTTCTTTATGCACAGAAATCAATTTATTAACAGTTTTTTCAGTTAATGCTGGAACATCCCCATACAATATTAACACATCCCCGTTATAATCAAACAACTTCTCTTTTGCCATCATTACTGCATGTCCCGTACCTAATTGTTCTTTTTGCCAAACAAATTCACAATCACATCCTTGTAAACACTTTTTTACTTCTTCTCCTTTATAGCCAATCACCACAATAGATTCTTCTGCACCTACTTGTTTTGCTAAATCTAGCACCCAATTGATTAAACACTTACCATTAACTTTAAGAACTACTTTAGGTAAATCAGAATTCATTCGTGTACCTTTACCCGCTGCCAAAATTATCGCTTTCATTATTAAAAATTCATCCTGAACTCTAGTCCATGATTAGTGAAGCCTAATTTTGCATAAAGCTTATGAACTTTTTCTCTACAATGTCTACTAGTACAAATCAATTTGTAACACTTATGTTCTTTAGCACTTTCAATTATTTTGTTAACTAATTTTGTTCCAATACTTTGTCCTCGAAACTCTTCGTTAACAAAAACATCTTCAACTAACCCGAAAGGTTCTTCATGTAAATCGTTATGCATTAAGTAAAGGAAAGCTCTTCCAACTTCAACACCATCAATTTCAATAAAAAACTTAATACCTGAAGATTTTGCTTCTTTTTCTTTTAATTCCATTTTTACTCACCCAATTCAGTTTTCACAACATCTACTATTTCTTGTGCATAATTACTAACTAAACTCTCATCTTTATACTCAACCATTACTCTTAATAAATTTTCCGTACCTGAATAACGTACTAACACTCTACCATCGCCAGATATTTTTTGTTCAACTTCTTCAATCTTATCCATAACGATAGGAACATCTTGTAAATTCTTTTTCTCTCTTACTTTAACGTTAATCAACACTTGAGGATATTTAGTTAATATTGAACTTAATTCTGATAATGATTTACCACTTTCTTTAATTACTTTCAATATTTGTAATGCTGATAACGTACCATCGCCAGAATTAAGTAAATTTGAAAAAATTATATGCCCTGACTGTTCTCCACCTAAAATATAATCATGATCTTTCATTTCCCTAACAACATACTTATCTCCCACTTTAGTTTTAATCAAATTAATGCCTAAACTTTCAAAACATTTACCTAATCCAAAATTGGCCATTACTGTACTTACGACAGTACTATTCTTCAACAACCCTTTCTCATTAAGATATTTACCGGCAATCGCTAAAATGTAATCGCCATCAATTACTTTTCCTTTATCATCAATTAACATCAACCTATCTGCATCACCGTCAAGAGTAATTCCTAAATCTGCTTGCTGAACTATAACATCATTAATAATCAATTCTGGATGAACAGCGCCACAACTCTCATTAATATTTTTTCCATCAGGTTTATTGTTCAAAACTATTACTTCTGCCCCTAACTCTTTAAATATTTTAGGAGCTATTTCATAAGCAGCACCGTTAGCACAATCTAAAACTATTTTCAATCCAGATAAATCTAATCCTTGCTCTTTCAGAAAATCGAGATAATCATTAACATTATTATTTAACTTTTCAACATTTCCTTTTTCATTATCTTTAAAATCGTCAGTCAAATATTCATTTTCAATTTCTCTTTCCATTTCAGAACTTAGTTTAAATCCATTACTATCAACAAACTTGATGCCGTTGTCTGTGAAAGGATTGTGAGAAGCACTGATAATAATTCCAAAATCGTAGCCTAACTTTTTAACTAAGTAAGCAACACCCGGAGTAGGAATTATTCCCAACATTCCTACACTAACATTTTGTGAAGTTAAATTCTTTAGTAATTCCTTCTCAATTATTTCTCCACTTTCTCTGGTATCTCTACCAATTAAACATTTCTTACCAGAAAATACTTTTCCAGCAGCTAAACCTAACTTTTTGATTGAATCTAAGTTTAAAAGTTCTCCACCAAATTTTCCTCTTATTCCATCAGTTCCAAATAGTTCCATTTTATTTCACCGTTACACTTTTTGCCAAATTTCTTGGCTGATCAGGATTAATACCCCTTGCAATAGATAAATAGTATGCTAATAATTGAATAGGAATAATATTAACAATTGCACTAGCCATACCTACGTCAGGTACGTTAATCCAATGATCAAATATTTCATTATTTTCTGGAGATACACCAATTATGTAACCTCCTCTAGACTTAATTTCCATAGCGTTACTCAACGTGTCCATCTTAGTTTCATCATTAGCAACTAAAACTACACAAGGAGTACCTTCCTGAATTAAAGCTATTGGTCCATGTTTAAGTTCTCCGCCAGCAAAACCTTCTGCATGGATGTAAGACACTTCTTGAATTTTTATTGCGGATTCTAAAGCCATGGCATAATTTATTCCCCTACCAATAATATAAATATTTTCTTGATCTTTTATTTTAAAGGCTAACTGATTAAGATTACTCAATAATTGATGATTTAACATTAATTCGATTTCTTTTGCCGTATTTTTTAACAGAACCATTCCTTCTTCATACCTTCCTGCACAAGCGTAAGCCAACAAAATAATTAAAGTTAATTGAGATGTTGTAGCTTTTGTTGAAGCAACCGCAATTTCCGGACCGGCGTTAATCAACAATAAATAATCAGACTTTCTCATGATTGTACTACCCATAACGTTAACTAAAGAAACAACTTTTCCATTTTTATCTTGAACAGTTTTCATCGCTTCCAACGTGTCAGCTGTCTCACCACTTTGTGAAACAACTAATAATAATGATCTACTTTGAATAAAATGATGATAATTAGGAAACTCGCTACCAAAAGTGAAGTTGATATGTTTCTTAGCAATATCTGAGAATGCATACGTTCCCGCTAAACAAACTTTTCCAGCCGTCCCGCATCCTACTGCATAAACACCAAAAGCCAAATTAATTTCTTTTGCCAAAGATTCAATCAATTCAGGATCTTGTACCAAAGCTTGTTTAATAGTATGTTTTTGTTCAATAATCTCTTTTAACATAAAATGTGGATACTCACCTTTCTGTGCTTGTTGAACGTCCCAATTTAAAGTTTGTACTTCCTTATTAATTTCCTGACCATTGGTAATATTAGAGATGTGATAATTTTCAGTAATTTCTAACATTTCATTATCATCAAGAAAAATAACTTGTTTAGTATGTTTTAATAACGGACTAGGATCAGATGCTAAAATAAATTCATCTTCACCAATACCTAACATTAATGGTGAACCGTTACGGGCAGCAATGATTCGTTTATTTTCCTTTTCAATTAAAACAAAAGCGTTCCTACCTTTCAACTTTTGAAAAGCTATCCTAGCAGCTTCTTTAAGATTAGGATAATGATTACATTCTTCTTCAATTAATCTCACAATAACTTCTGTATCAGTTTCAGTATTAAACAAATGTCCTTTTGCTTTTAGCTCTCCCCTTAACTCTTGAAAATTTTCTACAATACCATTTTGTACCAAAGCAAAACTTTCTCCTTGTGCAAAATGTGGATGAGCATTAGTTTTAGTTATTGATCCGTGTGTGCCCCAACGTGTGTGCCCTATCGCTAGAGTAGATTCAGCTAAGTTTAAATCGTTAAGTGAAACACTACTAATCTTACCAATATCTTTTACTATAGAAATTTTACCATTTAAAGCTGCTATGCCCCAACTGTCATAACCACGATATTCTAAATCTTTTAAACCGTTCAGAACTATCTCGCATCCATTCCTTTTTCCTTTATATCCGATAATACCGCACATTAAAATAAATTTAAAAAAAGTAATATATAAGTGTTGTTAAAGATTTATTCATCAGTGAAATCGTCAATAGACAATTCTAAATCTTGATCAGTTTTTAAAACGCCTTTTTTACGTAGATATTCTCTAGCAACCAAGTAAAAGATTAATCCTACTGATTTCTTACCTTTATTGTTACAGGGTACTACTAAATCAATATTATTTGATTGGTTATTAGTATCACATAAAGCAATAACTGGGATACCTATTCTAGCAGCGTCTTCAACAGCATTTTTGTCCGGCCACGGATCACAAACCATTAACACTTTTGGTTGAGTGAACGTTTCCAAGTTTGGATTAGTTAAAATTCCAGGAGGATATCTTCCAGAGATAGTTTTCATTCCAGTAAGTTTAGTTAACTGTTTCAAAGCTTTCCAACCATTTTCCCTTCTACAAATTATTAAAATTTCTTCAGGTTCGTATTGTGATAAAAAGTTTACTGCTAACTCAACCCTTTCATCAATCTTTTTTAGGTTTAAAACTGATAATCCGTCCGGTCTAGTTTTATAGATAAAATTAGCCATATACTTAGTTTTAAATTTAGTCCCAATATGTATACCTGATTTTAGGTACTCTTTTGAGTCTATTAACAAAGTTTCTTGTTCTTCTGCCATTTTTTTCTCCAAAGTAAATAAGAATTAACTTATTCACATTTATTTTTTGCCTCAATGTGCTATGCTTTATCCTACAACAGATAAGCTTCGGCTATGTTTAGTTTAATTATTGAAGTGATTTATAAAGGTTTTGTGTTTATTTGAAATCTTCCCATTCTTCTTCTGTTAAATGAAAATGATTTATTATCTCTTCTTTGCTTTTACCTTCTTTCATCATTGATTTAATTTGCTTCAATAAAAGTGTTTTATTTTTTTCTTCCGAATATTTCTCAAAATCTTCCTTTAATTTCAAAGGGATTGCTACAGTTGTGCCAGAATGTTCTTCAAAAGAAATAATACGTTCTATAATATCCCATTTATGTTCATTTTGGTTCTCAATCTCTTTAGTTAGTTCTTCAAAATTAAGTCCAAATCCCATAATAGTACCCATATCATCTAAATCACGATCCCTGTGAGTTAAGGATTTCATTAGAAATATGTCTTCAAAAGAGATGAAGTGGATATTTAAATTGCCTGTCTTTTTAAACAATCTAGAACGCTTTTTAACATCAATATTGAAACAAAACTTATTGCACACTTTCTTAAGAAATAAATCTAATCTCCAACCAGACTTATGATGTTGTAACATCATAGACATATCAAATTGATGATATTCTGATGGAACACTTTTAGTTACGAATTCTGTAAGTTTAGCCGCTTTAATGAAACTACTATAATCTACTTCTTTTTCAAAAAGGATATCTATATCTTTTGTTGCTGGTTTAAGATTATTGTAAACCATTACCGCTCCACCAAAAAGATAAATATCCGTCGTTTGAGAAAGATGATTTGCAATACTTTCTAAAATTTGTTCTATTTCATTTTGTTCAAACTCTTTATTCATTTTCTTTCTCAAACTCTTTAAATTCTTTAGTGTTGATTATATTTTCATATTTTGGATCTTTTTTAATCTTCTCTTTTTTATAAAACAAAGCGGTAATTAACTCTTCTCTTTTTGTCTTTGAAATCAATTTTGCATCTAAAAATATGTCTTTTGACATTACTTTTTTTTTTGTAGTATAGTAGTTATAAGGAGAGATTATGTTCATTGCAGAAAATGCTGTTTTCTTTAATTGTAAATTAGTATTTGTTGTAGCTTGAATTAGATCCCTATTTCCATTCTGATCAATCATTACCGCAGTATTGGGAAGTTTAATGAAGTCATTTTTTTGGTATTTTTTTATTATCTTTAACAAATCTAATAGTTCAAGAAGAATGATTTTATTTTTCTTATTAATAAACCCTCTTTGTTTAAGATGTCTTAATAGATTATTAACTGTAAACCTACTTTTTTTTGATTTTTTAATGATTTCAGTGAATGAAATTTCATTTTCTAATAAAAACAGTATAGTTAAGTTGTTTTTTGTTAAAAAAGAAAAGTCATAAGGGTAAGTAAGAAAAAGTGTTTTGTAAGCTTTAGTTAATTGATCATTTTGTAATATATGTTTAATGATTGAAAGATTATCATAAATAGTGGTTTTAGCTTTATTAAATTTTTTTGCAGTACCTTCTACTGAAAAGTTCTTATTTCTAATCATTTCCTGAAATACTTCAACAGTAGTTTTGTTCATAAAGTATGAGTATAATGTACCCATTTATAAATATTACGTTATTTTCTTACTTTTTTAATTTATATTAATATTAAATCTTGTAAACAGTATTCCTATCTTGAGTTGTCCAAGGAGGGATTCCTAATCTAAATTTTAAAGAACAGGGGGTCAATACATCAACTCTTTCTAAAAAGTAGGGCGAGAAAACTATTATCAACTAATTCTGATAAAAATATTTCAACCATATTTTCTTAAAGATAGGAAGAGAAAGTGTCGATAAAACAAATGCAACAGCAGGAACTATAGAATTAACAAAAGGGTAAGGTAAGCTTGCAAAATAAAAAAACAATACAATGACAATATAAGTCAAAAAAACAATCACAATCTTTCTTATCCAAGAAGTCTCCCATTTTTTATCTGCTTCAACTTTCTTATTTCGTTCTTTAATTTTCTTAATTTCTTTCTGCAGTTCTTTTGTTGCAACCATTTTAGCTATTTTTTCTCAAGTTTGATTAGTCTTTTTTCAATAGAGTCCAATTTTTTTTCTATTTTTTCCATTGCCTCAGCTACAATCTCATGAGGTGGCTTATGCTGGAAATGAGGAATCATGGGTTTCTTTTCTTTTAGAAATTCTATAATATTCTTGTCTTTAATTGTGAAGTATTTCTTTCCTTCAATCCAATTAGTTTCTACTAAATCCAATTCCACTAAAACCCTAAGGTGAAAATCTATTGTCTGAGGTTTCTTACCCACTTCCTTGGCAATCTCAGATAAATATTTAGGTTTTTTTGATATAACTAGCAGAATTCGCTTTCTAACTGGAGATGCAAATGCTTTATGGATCATCGCATCAAACACATGAGGCGGTAGTATCGAAGCCATATCAATTGTATTTCTATACTTCTATATAAATCTGCTGTTTCTATTTATCCAGAAAAACCGAAAGATTTATATATTTCATTCCATTTTTATAGAAATACCGAAATGGGAGGTAACTAAAATGGAAAAAATATTGAAATTAACAGACCCTTTATGTAGAGTCAGGGTAGAACATGAAGAAGGCAAAATACTGGCTAGCATTGATAGAATGTCGTATCTGCCCGTTACTTCGTTTAGGACACTGAATAAAGTTTTGGAAGTAGAAGATGTTCACGCATTTGATACGGGACAGTATCGAGAATGGACTAGATATTATAAAGAACAACAAGGATGTGACATTGAACTTCTAAGCGGAATATGTTATCATTTGAGGAATGGAGAAAGAGAGTTCTACCTAGCTGAACACCTTAACCAGAGACATGAAGGTAATCAAACTCCAGAGATTTGGCTAAACCCTAGCGATGATAAAGCCATTAATGAAAATGTATTTAACGATACACTACTAAAAGTTTTAACAGCAATATACAAAGAAAGTGGAAGGGAAGTACCAGACTTGACAGAATTAGCAGGATAAGATCTTGGTAAATGGAAAGTTTTCTCGCCTTTAATTTTTTTCTTTTTTTAAGTTAAGCTTTGTAAACTGTTTTCCTATTTTGAGTTGTCCAAGGAGGAATACCTAATCTAAATTTTAATGGAGCAGGAGTTAATACGTCAACTCTTTCTAAAAAATAATTATCCAATGTCTTAGCTTCATCTCCTAATGCCTCTTCTTTAAAATGTCTTCCATCTTCCATATCCTTAATCATTTCTTGTAAGCTTCTCCCCTCTCTAATTTTTGCTACCGCATCAACTACTTCATCAGCATTCATACCAGCAAATACTGCTTTCTTTTTACGAAAATGTATTTCTACTGCGGCTTCTGGTGTTGAATAAGTAATGATTCTCCCATTTTTTACCCTTCTATTTGAACCACGATAATGACTAACGCCTTCTAATGGTAATAGCTCTTGCGCGTCTCTTAATAATCTACTTTCTCTACGATTCATTTGATGCAAAGCAATTTCGTCTGAATGATTAGAATATCTTCCTAGAATTTCGTTTATATCAGCAACAGCGTCTTCAACATCTTCTCCTTTTACTAATTTATTTAAACCAGCGTTAAGAATCGGTTTATCCATATTCATAGATCCCATAATAATGAGAAAATTATTTTTTATTTAATTATTTGTATAGTTGGGAGTATATTCTCTTCTTTTTCTTTTAATCAACCATCTCACAAGAATTATTAAACCAATTAATTTCACCAAAGAAGTCTAATCAATACTACTTATTTGTACTCCAGGGTACAACTCTGAAAAGAACATGGACTACACTTAGAAGAAAAATAATTTAATTAGAATAATCAAAAAGAAAGAAAAAGGCACCCCAATACCAAAAACAACAAATTTCATATTGTCAAAGTAATTACCAGCAACTTTGTAAAGTAATGCCCCCGCAATTGCCGTGGTCATGATCCCATATAAAACTGCAGGTAACCATTCTATAAACATTTCTGATGCTCTTCCAAAAGAAGGATATATTATTCCAATCAATGTTAAAATTAAAGCAATTCCAATTACCGCATTTATTTTATCTTTTGGAGAGATTCTCATCCACTTTTTGATGTAGAAATGATTTAAAAGAATTATGAAATTTTGTTACTCTTAACGGTATTGGGAGTTAAATTTATATTGTTTTTCTCTTTGTATAAGAAAATGTCACGTTTACTTCGATTCTTGAAGAATTTATTTTGGAAGAGTTCAAACACTTCTTATTATGTTATTGAATATCGTTATTGTGGATATCCTCACAAATATTTTCGTAGTATCTATAATTATTTTCAAAGAAGATTTAGAATGACACATCCCAATTACCATTATGTACCTCATATTACACTACTTGCTCCCATTGAATCTAATAATGAAAAATTACTGATAGAGTTAATGAAACCAGTTTTGTCTAAGTATCATCATAAGATTCATGAGATTGGCAATTTAGTTGAATCAGGTGATTTAATCAAGTTTAATACGAAAGAAAAACAGGTTTTAGCAGTGGACATTGTAAAACGTGACATTCTTGAAGACATTCGGACAGAATTAGAAAATACATTCAAGAAACAAGAGGGGATTTCATTTACTGGCTACAAAGAAAGATTATGGCACACTACTATTTGGAATGATAAAACTGGAAAATCAAAAATTAAGTTCAAAAAAGTTTGGCAAAGTGCTAAACAATATCGTATAAAAGAATTGAATTTTATAATTGATAGAATTACTTTGATAAAAAATGGAAAGATTCTGAAAGAATTTGATTTGGTCAATGATAAAGTATTAAGTAGGAAAGCTTCTCTCAATGGAAATGCAAGATATAATTCTTATTTGAGTATTAGGGCTCTACTAAAAGAGAAAGGAGAGATTCCTTATCAAAAAACAAGATCAAATATTGTATCTGAAGAAGATATGGACTGGAAAGATATGGATGGAACTATTCAGAGCGAATGGGACAATTAGAAATTAATTAATACTGCTAACCCATAATTTAGAACTATTCACCACTAAACCTTCTCCAACCCTTCCTGAATAATATTAAACTTAACATTTATACCTTCAGGTAAATGACGGTGTTTACGTAAGATAAAAGAACGATCTGAATCAGAACGATCAAGCTCAATTAAACACTTCGAACCATACTTCATTAAATCACCGCCAACCATTTTAACTTTCTTACTATGAAAATCTGCATAAACTTGGTTAGTTATCAATACAGGAATTTTATGCCTACGAGCAATCTCTACTAAATATGCAATTTGTCTTCCTAACGAAGAGTTAACATCATAAATATCTTCACTCTTGCCTAACTCTAATCTATACAACATTGAAATACTATCAACTATTACCATTCCAACAGAAGAAGAGACCATTTCTCTTAAAGTTTCAAAAACTTCAATTTGTTCAGAGAAACTTAAAGGATTAAAAAAAATAAGGTTACCTAACACTTTTTCATAATCAGTAGCAATTTGTTTAATTCTTTCAACAGCTATTCCACCTTCAGTATCAATAAAAATGACCTTCTTACCAGCTAACGCCACCCCAACAGCCGATAATAAACATAAATTAGTTTTACCCGTACCGGAAGGACCATAAATAGTTGTAACCACATCTTTGTCATACCCACCGTTTAATAATCCGTCTAAAAATTCTGCACCTGAAGAAACTTTTTCCATATTTAACCAACAATTAAAGTAATTATAAATATTTATGGGATTAAACGGCTATGTTTAAGATACTAAGAGAAACATAAAATATTTAAACAATATCAATCTTTAAAATTAAAAAATGAGAGATATCCCATATGATCCTACCCTTGATCCCGATCTTACTGATAGGATGGTTGAAAAAGATAAATTAGAAAAAGTAGAACCATTAGATCCATTAAGGTTTAGATTATACTGTTCATCCCGAGATATACAAAGACAAGGTTTTCCTGTACCTAGACTAGAAATAGATTATGGTGGAGATTCTAACATATATCATTAATCTTAATATTCCAACAATATTTATATACAATAACTAATTTATTCTGTTCATGCAAAAAAAGAGTGCTAAATACTTATTACTAAGTATCTTTATATTAACGTTAGCAACACGTTTAATAATAGCTTTTACTATTCCTAACTTAACTTACGATTCTTATTTCCATGTTAGACAAGTTGAACATATAACCGATACAGGAATTCCACTTTATGAAGATAATCTCTCATACGGTGGTAGAGAAACTTTTTTCTTACCAGTATTTCATTACCTAGCAGCTTTTTTCAATTTGTTCCTACCACTAGATATAGTAACTAAACTGTTACCAAACATATTAATAGCTTCATTAACAATAATTATTTACTTAATTAGTCAGAGGATTACCAAAAGTAAACATGCATCCTTATTTTCAGCGTTTATTGCTGGTTACATACCAATTATGTACCAAACTAACCATTTTAGTCCTAACAGTTTAGCTTTACCATTAATATTCTTATCAATCTACGCTTTTCTTAACATTGAAAAAAAGAAGTACCTCTACCTATATCTACTATCATTCTTAGTAGTAAGTCTAACAAGTTCCGCAGTATCATTACTTCTGATTGGTTTAATTTTCTACATCCTTCTTTCTTTACTAGAAAAACGTAGAACTAGGAAAGCAGAAATTGAATTAATAATTTTTTCATTATTTTTCTTTTTATGGATCCAATTCTTATTTTTTAAGAATACACTTATCAATGAAGGATTATCATTTATTTGGCAGAACGTACCCGCACAGATCATTCTAGAATACTTCCCTAATTTTTCAATAGTAGAAGTAATTTTGTTGATAGGTACTATACCATTATTGTTTGGAATATATTTTATCTACAAATCTTTGTTTAAAATTAATAAACCTCGAACTTATTTGTTAATCAGTTTTTTCCTTTCTACAGGAATTTTATCTTGGTTAGGACTTATTCAATTCAACTTAGCTTTAGCATTTGTAGGTTTAATTCTAGCAATATTGTTTTCTTTATCATACCAATCAATAGAAGATTATTTTTACAAAACCAAGTTTACTAAACTAAAAAAATATTTGCCATTCTTAACAATAATCATTTTAACAGTATCAATAATTATTCCATCTTATAGTTTTGCAATGGATCAAAGTACCCCTAGTAATGAAGAAATTGAAGCATTCCAATGGTTAAAAGAGAATACTCCAAAAAATTCTAAAGTTGCAGCTTCTTTAGAAGAAGGACATCTGATCACATATTATGGACAAAGAAAAAATATGATTGATGACCAATTTACGTTAATTGAAGATATAGAAGAAAGGTTTAAAGATCTTAATTCAATTTTCATCACTAAATTTGAAACGCATGCTTTGGGCATTTTTAATAAGTATGATACCGATTATTTAGTTTTTACAACTTCCTCAAAAGATAAATTTCATACTCACAGACCAGGATATACTAGTGGTGAATGTTTTGACAAAATTTATGATAACGAAACAAGAATATACCAAATAAAATGTAAGGTGCAACAAACAGATGAATAATCCAGATAATTTTTTCAGTAAAGAAAATAGAATATTTGCACATATAAACCAATACAAATATCTTTATTTGCCCCTATTAATAATCCTTATCTTAACTTGTATCTTTTTAACAAATTATTCATTGGAAAAACCATTAATTTCTGGAGAAGAGAGTTATTATCATTTAACACAAACTAAAGAAGTTTCCTGGGAAAACTTTTACTATTATCCATTAAAAATGATTGACCAATATCTGCCGGTCTACTTAATTATTTCATTAATATCAATAGTATCAATATTATTAGGACTGATTGTTTTAAAAAGAGTAGGATTTTCAAACAGATTTACACTGATTTTCTTAACTTTAATGATCGTAACCCCTACGTTTATTTTTTCTTTTAGTACTATTGCTGGTTACACGATTTTTCTAGCACTACTTTTATTAGGATTTTATTTTTTAACTAATAAGAAATACAATTTGTTAGCAATTATTCCTTTCGTACTAGCAACTCTTATCGATTTGATTAGTTCAGTGATTTTATTACTATTACTGTTAATTTATTTTTATCTACATAATAAAGAAAAAAGTAAAGAAAAAATTATTTATCTCGTTATCTTTTTTGCAATCATAACTTTTTTTGTTTTTTCTGTTCCTTTAACATTAGGACCTTTCCATCAAGAAAATATTATCTCAGACCTTATTTCAGATTTTGGAGGGTTAAGTGGAGTAAGTTTGTTTACTTTAATCTTAGCATTGATAGGTTTATCCGTTACTTGGAAACGTAAACATTATTATCTTGCTTACATAATTTTACCATTAATATTAATACTGTTTATTTACAACACTGAAACAATATTTTATTTGTCAATCCTGACTTGTTTCTTTGCCACGATTGGAATTATTGAACTGTTTTCTAAAAAATGGAACCTTGAAATACTTAAAAAATTCACTTTTTTAATACTAATATTGGGGATATTATTTTCCACTTTAACATACATAGATAGAATTTCAGAGACAGCACCAACAAAAGCAGACTTAGAAGTTTTAACATGGGTAAAAGAAAACTTGGCAGCAGAAGATAACATTTTTTCCATACCTGAAAAGAGTTATTTCATTTCATATTACACAAACAATCAACCACTTTATCAATATCATCAAAAAAATGGCAAGTATGCTAACATTACCTCCACTATTATTACCTCTACATATATAGACCCAACATTCCCTTTACTAGAAGAAAATAATCTTTCCATAATATATATTCCAGAAATGTTCAGGGATACATTTCCTGAAGACCGAGGACTACTATTCTTGCTTAAAAACGAAAGATTTAAATTAATCCATTCTCAAGATAATGCTGAGGTGTGGATGTTTGGTAAAGAATAGCTTTAATTAGAGCTATAAAAGTAGGTTTGAGGTCATTTTAATGAACATTTTTGTAAGCATAACATTATGGATAGCATACGTGATAGCACTATATTTTTCAATCTTTTTACTATTAGTATACTTTGATAATAAGAAAATGTTCAAGAAAGAAAAATCTTCACTTTTTCCCAAAAAATATCCACTTGTTTCCGTTCTCGTACCAGTGTTTAATGAACAAAATACAGTTTTAGGCACACTTAAATCTATCGCTAATTTGGACTACCCTAAAGATAAATTGGAAGTTATTGTAATTAACGATGGTTCTACTGATAACACCAAAAAAATTGTTCAAGAGTATATTAAAGACCAAGATAGTTTCAAACTGATATCACATCAGAATCGAGGCAAAGGTGCTTCTATGAATCGAGCTTTAGAAATGGCTAAAGGAAAATTTTTTGCCTGTCTTGACGCTGATTCATTCGTAGACTCGTTAACACTCAAAAAACAATTGTCTCTGTACTATAATCAAAATGACCCAAGACTTGCAATAATAACCCCAGCAATGAAAGTGTATAAACCAAAAAACATTTTACAAAAAATTCAATGGATTGAATACTTGGTAATAATTCTAATTGCTAGGATCGCTAGTCAGTTAGATGCACTTTACGTGGCTCCTGGTCCTTTTTCGTTATATAGAACAAGTATTGTTAGAAAACTGGGTGGGTTTGATGAAAAAAGTATCACTGAAGATCAAGAAATTGCTTACAGAATACAAAAACACAATTATCGTATTAAACAATGTTTTGATGGTTATGTATATACGGTTGCTCCCAATAAAATTAAACCGTTCTATTACCAAAGAAGAAGATGGTATTTAGGAGGAGTAAGCTGTTTATACAAATATAAAAGTATGGTTGCTAACAAGAAGTATGGAGATTTTGGGATAATGCAAATGATCAAAAATGTTATTGGTTATCTGTTAGCAGTGATAGGAATTGGTGCTTTTGTTTATATCATTCTTTTACCATTAATGACAAAACTTAAAAATTTACTAGCAATCAAATTTAATATTCTACCTTACATTTTAAACCTAGAATTGAACTTTTCTTGGTTAAACTTTTTAATGATGGACTTCAAAAGAAGTTTTTTAGTAATTTTCATTTTAATGGTGGGAACTTATCTATTTTACCAAGCCCATAAAAATGCTAATGAAAGAATAGTTCGTTTTGGATGGATTCCATTAATTCCATACTTTTTATTCTATTACTTGCTTAAAGGAACAATTTTCATAATGTCATTATTTCAATTTGTGAGAGGTAAAAAATTAAAATGGTAAACAAAGAAAAAACAAAATTTAGAAAAATCAGTAAAGATAAATATGTTGTTGCTGGAATAATAACTTTTTTAATATTTTCATTAGGACTAACTTTAGGATTTATTTTAGAAGATCACCGATACAGTTTAATTGATGATATTAACCAAGAACAAAATGCAGATTATATGAGCTTACAATTACAATCTATTTATTTGAATTCATTCAGCGAGTATAATAATTGCCCAATCCTGGCAACAACATTAAAAAAAACAGTTGAAGATTTATCCAACTCTTTAAGCAAAGTTATTGCATTTGAAGAAGAGAACGATATCTCTGAATCACGTAGAAATGTTATCATGCGACGTTATGCGTTAGACAATCTTCGTTATTGGTTATTAGCGAAAGAAAGTAAAACTAAATGTAATCTTGACATTGTTCCTATAATGTATTTCTATGCTACGGAATGTCCTTCCTGTCCGAATCAAGGAACAGTTTTAACTTATTTTAAGAAACTGTTTGGAGAACAAGTATTAGTATTTCCAATCAATTTAGATCTTAGAGAAGAAGAACCAATGGTAGAAATAGTAATGTCACAATTTGAAATTACTAAATATCCTACATTAATCATAGACAATAAAAAGTATGAAGGAGTAGTAAAGAAAGATCAATTACAAGAAATTATTTGTAAATCTTTAGATCAACATCCACAGTGTGAATAGTAATTAATTTAAACTCTAATAAAAGAACAAGATAGTAAGATGAAATTTAAAGATAAACTCAACAAAGTTTGGCAATACATCTTAGACCGACCATTATTTTTCATTCTTTTACTATCATTATTAGTAAGACTGTTTTATTTATCTTTAAACCATCCATTATGGTGGGATTCACATGTTTACATTGGTATGGCCAAATACATTTTTTCTTCAGGAAACTTAGGCATCTGGGAAGCTTTTAGACCTTTAATCCATCCAATTTTATTAGGATCGTTCTGGAAACTGGGTTTTAATACAATTTTTATAGGAAAATTATTAGACATCATTTTTTCATTAACTTCAATATATTTAACTTATTTAGTTGGTAAAAAAATATTTAACAGAAACACAGGATTAATTGCTGCTTTAATTTTAAGTATAACCTCTGTATTTTTAATGTTTACTGGATTGATACAAACAGAACCATTAGCAATAACTTTTTCTTTGTTAGGAATTTATTTCTTTACCGATTACCATAAACTGTACAAACTATTTTTGGCAGGAATATTTTTGGCTTTAACGTTTTTAACAAAATTCCCGCAAGGACTATTTTTTGCTTCAGTAATGATCATATTATTATTACGTAAAGAAAAACTACTGTTTAAATTTAAACAACTGTTTATTACAGGAATTGGTTTTACCATAACTGTTTTACCTTATTTAATCTTTAACTATTTCCGCTATCCACACATGATGGAACCTTTTACTTCCGGTTCTTGGATAGTTAACACTGCAACATGGATGTATGGAACCGGTGTAACGTTCTATTTAACCCAATTTTTTCTGCACCATTGGATATACTTATTCTTTTTCGTTTACATTTATTACTTTTTCAAAGAAAAACAGTATCATGATGCTAACAAAACTAATCTAGTTTTAATCATAATACTTTTTTTAGCTTATTTTTCATTCCAAGTTGCTAGGAAAGAAGTACGTTATTTAGTTGGAGCAATACCTTTAATGGCCATTCTTGTTGCTTATTCAGTAATCAGAATTTATCATAAACTTAAAAAAGAAAATATTCCTTACATTAGACCAATAGCATTCATTGTTTTATGTACAATCATAACAGTAGTACATGTCCCTACAACTTTACATTTTGAAGAAGTTCCCACTTTTGAAAAAGAAATGTTAGACTCTATTGAAAAATATAACATTACTGGAGCAATCGTATCTAGTGACCCAGCATTTATATCATACGTTAATAATAAACTAATCATTCTTAGTTCAGGAATGATTTATGGTCCGCAGATTTATCAAATGAATAAAGGCAAGTATCAGTTGTTATATCTTAACGATTGTGATTTAATTTGTGCACCGAATGATCAGTCTTGTTTAATAGAAAAAGAAGATTTTATTAATGAAATTAAACAAGAGAATAAAGAGATATTTAATAAATCATGGAAAGATTGTACATTTACAATTTATCTTCCAATAAAAAATGAAAGTTAAAGATTTAATCTCTTTGATGAGAGTAAGACAATGGTACAAGAACTTATTGATATTTTTAGCAATATTTTTTTCAAGTAACATTTCTAATTATGAACATTTATACCTTACAATGATTGGATTTTTTGCTTTGTCATTTGTTTCCTCAGCTAATTATATTATTAACGATTTAATAGACATTAAAAAAGATCAATTACATCCAGAGAAAAAGTTTCGTCCACTTGCTGCTGGTAAAATAAGAAAAAGTGTTGCAATCATTCTAGCAATTTTGTTATTAATACTAGCTCTGTTTATCGCTTATAACTTAAATGTACAATTTATGGGAATAGTTGTTTTAATGTTTGTAATAACTCAAATATACACATTTTATCTTAAAAAGATAGTCTTTGCTGACATTTTAACAATAGCTATTTTGTTTGTAATCCGAGCATTATCTGGAGCAGTACTGATCGATGTACAAATATCTCCATGGTTAGTGTTATGCCCATTCTTTTTATCACTATTTTTATCTGTTGGTAAAAGACATTCAGACATCTTGTTAATGAAAGAGAAATCAGCTAAAACTAGAAAAGTGTTGAAAGATTATACTCAAAAGTTAACAGAATCGTTAATGACTATCTCTACTACATTGTTAATAATATCTTACGCACTTTATTCATTCTTAAGCGAACATCAAAATTTGTTGTATACTCTTCCTTTCGCATTATTTGTTATTTTTAGATATTACCAATTAATTTCTAATGGTTCAGTTATTGCTCGACATCCAGAAAAGGTTATAAAAGACAAAGCAATCATAATAGGAATACTGTTATGGGTTATTATTACAGCAGTAATGATATATGTATAAAATGATAAACAAAAAACTGTTTGATGGATTGTTAAGAGACATAACTTCATTAGGCGGATTTTTCTTCTTTTTTATGTTGTTAGTAATTGTACTAGCCTTACAAGAAACTCAACTGTTTTATCAATTATTATTAGGGATGGTTTTAACATTTCTAGCAATTGTAATTATCAGAACTTTTTACTATAAAGATCGTCCTAATAAAGAAAAACATCGTACTTATGTTGAAAGGATTGATGCTTCTTCTTTTCCTAGTTTACATACAGCTAGAACAATCTTTTTAGCATTAGTGTTTATTTACTATTTCAATAATAATCTCTTAACAGCTGTATTAATAATATTAGCTTTAAGTGTAGCTTATTCTCGTTTATATCTTAAGAAACATGATACATGGGACTTGTTTGGCGGATTTATTTTAGGTTTAATTGTTTTCTGGATTAGTAGTTTGATTTAGAACATCTTTATATTTTCCTTTTCTTAAATGATGATCATATGCTCTTAATTGAGGCATAGTAAGATAAGGGAAAGCTTGGTGAATTTCTTCAAGAGGAATTTGTGAAGCAATTAAATCAATAACTTCTCCTTTTGATAGTTTATCTTCATCAATTATTGGTTTTTCAACAATAACATCTAATCCTGTTTCTCCATTTTCTCCAACAGATTTACGTTCTCTCATAGTAACATGAGCCTTCAATTGTGGTAATGATACCTTTTTCCCGCCTCGATATTTACTTCTGATATCTTCAATACTTGTACCTTCTTCTAATTCAGCAACAGCAATATCTCTAGTAAGAACAGGTTTAGAAGAACTTCCCAGAAATATTCTGTTTTCAAGAGAATTCCTTACTCTCTTATCTTCCTCTTCAGATCTAAAATTAGATAATACATTTGCATATTTTATTACCAACTTATTTAACTCACCTAATTGATGAGGGTGTATGGAAATCCTGTCTGGATAACCTATTTTCCTAGAAAACTCTTCACTTATAGAAAAAGCTCTTTCTGGATAACTCAAAAAGCTAACATCGCCTATCATTGGAGCTGCAGATTCAGAGACATAAGAATAACGTACAGCATCTCGTTTTCTAAAAAACTTATTTTCCATAGTTACCTCAGTTAACATAGTCCATGCTACCCTATACTTGTCTTCACTAAAATTTGGTGGGCTAAAAAGTCTCTTAAAATGGCTGTAAGCAGATTCCTCTAAGTACGCTTGAATAAAAGGAGAAATTGGTGCTCCCAGTAATGTGCTAAAAGGGCTGTCTCTATCAATTCTTGCTTCTTTTCCATAACTTCTTATCAAGGTTGAATTAATCTCAAAAATAGCCTTATCGTAAACTGATTTTAAAACAAACTTAAACAACTTATCATTACTATGTACAGTTATCCCTCCAAAACAAGAATCAATTACTCCGGAATATGCTTGCTTTTTTTCTTCAGTATAACTCTGACCCTGCTCTTTCTTCTCTCCTAAATGGATGATTCTTTCACCGATATTAGATAATAAATCTTGACTTTTTAAACTAATGCCGTCATCATGAATTGAAGCGGATACATACCCATGATTATAAAGTTCATCGCTATTGCCATCTCTTCTAAGTAAATTAGCAGTATGAAGAACCATGTGGTGTTTACTTTGTTTAGAGAATAATTTTAACAATGTTTTTACTTGGTTAACACTTATAGGACCAATATAATCTAAACTAACCACATCGAAATCATGATAAGAAATTCTTTCAGCATAATCTTCAATAGTACCTCTTTCTACTCGTATTCCTAAGCCTTTCTTTTCTATTTCATCAGCTATTCTTGGATCTCTTTCAACTCCAACAATATTTTCTCTAGGTATGCCTAAGGGATCATAAACTTCAGTTATTTCAGTAGCATCAACACCAGGAAAACATAACACTTTAACATTCTTAGGTTTACGAAATTTGAGCAAGCTTCCCGAAATCATATCTCTAACTAAATCTCTTGATTTACTCTTTGCCCAATCATTATCGTACCGTTTAGCAATCATAAACTAAAGAAAAATGTCCAGTTTTATAAATATTCTTACTTAGAAGTAACAACTCAATTATTTTCTTTTCCTTACTTTAATAAAATCGCCTAAAGTAAAACCGTCAACTTTCTTTTTCTTTTCAAGTTCAGCATCAACAACTTTATCTTCTTCAATCAATCTTAATCCTAAAATTTGACCCAATTTTCTTGCTATACCTAACCTTGGTTTTAAATCTCCGTGCTCCCATTTAGCTACAATACTTTCTTTTTCATTGATTGATTTAGCGAAATCTTCTTGACTGATATTTTTCTTCTCACGAGCAGATCTAATTAAACTAGAGAAATTGTTTACTATTCGAAACTCTTTTTGATCTTTTTTATGAAAATTCTTGTTAGCAGGATTCTTAAAAACCTTCTTTTTCTTCACTTCTCCGTATTTAGCACAATTCTTACATACATTTAACTCTGCACCATCTACATTAACTAGTCTTAGATAAGAATCTTGTCCACACATCTCACAAACTGCCATATTTCATTGATTTGTAAGAAGTTATTTATTAATTTATTGTTATTTTATAGATATTATCACAAAACATTTATATAATAATAGTACTACTGAATACCTAAGTTATGAACAAAGAAAAAAACAATAAAAATTCTAAACAAGTTTTTAGATATAATCCCATTAAAAGATGAATTCTAGTCAAAAATATAAACAATTTGGAGGACAAATTAAATGAATGAACAACAAGAAGCTCCCGTAAAAGAGGGACAAACATATGATGTAAGTATTAGCTCCGTAGGTGCTAAAGGTGATGGAATAGCTAAAGTTAAAGGTTTTGTACTATTTGTACCTAACGTTAAGAAAGGTGACTATGTTAAGATTAAAGTTAACAAAGTGTTAAAAAATTCTGGGTTCGCTGAATTAGTTGAGAAACTTGAACGACCAAAAAAAGTTAAAAAGTTTGAAACTGTCTCAATGGAAGAGTTCAAGAAAGAAGAAGAAGAACAATTGCCTAACCAAGACCAGTACGATGATACAGACGATTTTGGTGCTGAGCTAGATGAAGAATGAAAGCTTTGATTCTTGTTGATTTTGAGAACGAATGGATTGATAAAAGTTCAGAATTCTATCTAGGAGACATTTCTGAAACAATTGATAAAACTAACCAGTTGATTGATTTTTGTAGGGATAATGATTACAAAATAATTTTTATTTCCCATATTGAAAAAGGTTCTAAAGATAGTTTTGAAGAAAATTCAAAAAATGTTGAAATTATTCCTCAACTAAATAAAGAAGATTCTGACATTTTGGTTAAAAAGTATAAAATAAGCCCGTTCTATCAAACAACTCTTAAAACTGAATTGTTAGGAATCAATGAGATAGTTGTTGCAGGAATTTTAACAAATTTATGTGTACGTAGTTTAGTACAAGACGCTTACGATCGAGATTTTGCAATTACTGTAGTGAAAGATTGTTGTAAGGCTTTTGATCAAGAAACTCAAGATTTTACGTTTAAAGATCTTAAAGAAACTAGAGAAGAAATTGAATTTGTTGATTTTAATGAGTTTATGGAAAATATATTAAAATAATGTTGTACACCATATTTCAACAAACTTTAAATAACAATTCTAATTTCAATAATCAAAGAGAGGTGCATGAAAATGTCTTACGTTACTTGGTTTAAAGATTTAAATAAAGATTCTATCGCTATTGCCGGAGGTAAAGGTGCCAATTTAGGAGAAATGGCTAATGCTAATCTGCCTATACCTAACGGATTTTGTGTTAATGCTCAAACATACAAAGAGTTTATTGATAAAACTGCATTACAAGAAAGGATTAACAAATTATTAGAAAATCTTGATATTGAAGATACAAAAAAATTACAACAGACAGCTAAACAAGTACAAGAAGTAATTACCTCCACCGAAATATCTGAAGAAATTGTTGAGGATATTAAAGATAATTATGAACTGTTAGGAGCAGGTAAAAATGCTCACGATTTAATCAACGCTAAAGAAGTTTTTGTCGCTGTAAGATCATCAGCAACAGCTGAAGACCTTCCAGAAGCTAGTTTTGCTGGTCAGCAGGCAACGTTTCTTAACGTTAAAGGCAAAGATGATGTTATCAAAGCTGTTAGAGCTTGCTGGGCATCATTGTTTACTGCTAGAGCAATATATTACCGAGTGAAAAACAATTTTGAACATGATAAAGTTTTAATTTCTGCAGTAATACAAAAAATGGTTAATTCTGAACAGTCAGGTATAATGTTTACTATTAACCCTTCTAATAATCAAGAAGATGAAATTATTATTGAAGCTGTTTATGGATTAGGAGAAGCCATTGTTAGTGGAGAAATTAGTCCTGATTTATATATAGTAAACAAAGAAAATCGAGAAATTAAAAAAATTCAAATTAAAAAACAAGAATGGGGATTGTTCAGAGATGATAATGGTAAAAATGTTAAACTAGAAATTCCTAGTAAAGATCAAGAGATGCAAGTGCTTAACGATAAACTGGTTAAGGAACTAGCTAGAATCGGTCAAAAGATTGAAAACCATTATGGTAAACCACAAGACATTGAATGGGCGATTGAAAAAGAAGAAGTTTATATCGTTCAATCAAGAGCGGTAACGACATTTAAACCTAAAAGTTCTCAACAACAACCTACTGAACTAGAAGAAGGAAAAGTATTAGTTAAAGGTGAAACTGCTTCCGCAGGAGTTTATACTGGAAAAGTTAAAATTATCAAAGATGCTTCTGAACTAGACAAGATTGAAAAAGGCGATATCTTAGTTACAAGAATGACCACTCCAGATATGGTGCCAGCAATGCAAAAAGCTGGTGCAATCGTAACGAATGAAGGTGGAATGACTTGTCATGCTGCCATTGTAAGTAGAGAAATGGGTACACCTTGTATCGTAGGCACGGAAATAGCTACCAAAACTTTACAAACAGGACAATTGGTAACGGTTAACGCTTCTCATGGAGTTGTTTATGAAGGCGAAGTTAAATGTAAAATTGAAAAGAAAGAAGTTAGTAAAGAACATTCAAAAATAATTACTGCTACAGAAGTTAAAGTTATTATGGACCTTCCTGATTTAGCTAAAAAAGCTGCCGCTACGGGAGCAGACGGAGTAGGGTTAGTAAGATTAGAGATAATGATTTCTAATGGCAGAATCCATCCTGCTGAGTATATCAGAAAAGGCAGGGAACAAGATTATATTGATTTGTTAAAAGAAGGTATTGGCAAGATCGCTAAAGCTTTTAATGATAAACCTGTCTGGGTAAGATGTTCAGATTTACGTTCTGATGAATACAGAAATTTACAAGGCGGAGATAAAGAACCAAAAGAATCAGATCCAATGATTGGCTGGCACGCTATCAGAAGATTATTAGATGAACCTAAAATATTGAAAGCTGAATTTCAAGCAATTAAAGAACTTCATGATGAAGGTATGAAAAATGTAGGAGTAATGTTACCTTTCGTTATTAGAACTGAAGAAGTTAAAGAAGCTAAAAAGATTATGCGTGAACTAGGCTTAGAACCTTGCCAAAAAATCGATTTTGGAGTAATGATTGAAACACCTGCTTCTTGCTGGATAATTGAAGATTTGTGTAAAGAAGGAATAAGTTTTGTATCATTTGGAACGAACGATTTAACTCAGCTTACTTTAGGTATAGACCGTAATAATCAAAGAATATCTAAACTGTTTGATGAAATGCATCCAGCAGTGTTAGGCGAGATTTCTAAAGTTATCAAAACTTGTCAGAAGTATGATGTTACTACATCAATTTGTGGTCAAGCTGGGTCTAGACCAGAGATGGCTGAGTTTTTAGTACACCAAGGTGTTGATTCTATTAGTGCTAACGTTGATGTAGTTGATAAGATTAGAGAAATTGTTGCCAAAACTGAAAAGAAACTATTGTTAGATGCAGAAAGAGAAGAGTTGAAAGAAAAGAAAAATGAATAATCTTTTTATCTTTTTTTAGCTAAACGATAAGCTTTATTTATTTCATTTTCTTCATAATTATGGTTCATCAAAGCTTTTTTGATTACTTCCCAAGTATACCCTTTTTGTAAATTATTCTTAATATACTCAACAATCGGAGACAACTTTTCTTTTTTATGTTTATGATGATCTATTATTATCCAAACAATCACTATTATTACAAACAATCCTAACAAGACTAGCAAAAATGTCCACCATGGGAGATTATTTTTATTCGATGATAAAGGTTTAATGTCTTGATTAATGAAATCATCATCTATTATGTCATTACTTTTTTTTACTATTATTGGTTCTTTATCCATTTGTATATCTTGAATTGTATTATCATAACAGTCTTCATCTTGATTATCCTCACAATCAGGATCGCAAATTCCATCACTGATTCTATCACAAATTTTATCATTACTACCCGAGTTACAATCTTGAGGACAAGATAAATAATTTTCTCCTACATCGCAGTATTCATCACCACATTTATCAGCAAATTGTACTACGGAAATCTTAAATGGTAGTTGTTTATTTTTATTTAAGATAACAATTTCATTTCCATTTTTAAAATAAGGAACATTAAGATTAAATTGTTGATAATATCCTGATGGAGGATTAAAATAGTCTGTATATAATAATTCTCCTGAAGAACTAAACAATTCTAATTGATAATCACTTTTAGATTGTTTCTCTATCAAATTTCCTTCAGAGAGTTCTGTAGAAATGTACAACAAACCTTTATCTGTGTTAGTAAGAGTTAACGAATATTGTTTTTCTGCCAGAGTAAAAGGAACTAAGAGTAGAATAACAATTAGAAATAATAACATTCTTCCTTTCCTAACTTTGTATTCAACCATTTTTTTCTATTTCCAGATGATTTCTGGTATTCTTTCTTTTTGAGGAGCATTTATGTCTATAGGATACAATTCTCTTTCTTCATCACTACCTACCACAATATAGTATGGCCAAGAGTTGATAGTATTATTCTTTTGATCAATAGCAGTAAGATAAAGTGTATGTTCACCATCACTTAATTGAGTTGGTATTTTTTCATTTATTCCTGTAAAAGTCATTCCTTCAAGTAAAGTAACATTATCATCATACAACTGAAAATTTATCTCTTGTTCTACTTTATGAAGAATATTAAATTCTACATCAGGAGAATTTAAATGAGATATTTTATCTAATGAATTAACCATAATAACAAAATCATTTACTCTTTTTTCAACTTGTAATTCGGGAGATATTGCTAAGTTTCCATCATTATCAATTGCTTCAATGTAAATAAAATGGAATCCATCGGGAACAGCTAAAGAAAGGTTTAGCTGTGTTCCATTAGTAATATTTCCATGATCTAAATACATTAAAGGATGGTCCATGTCTGCATAAATTTTGTATTCAATAGATTCATTTTTGTTATCATAAACTGTAAATTCTAAGCTTATATTAGGATTATTAACCTCTCCTTTTTTGTAATCATTAATCATTATTAATGGTGGGATGTATTTACTTTCTATATTTTCTTTCATTTCTTGTTCCGTAATTACATAATCACAAAAATTTTCTAATAACAATTTTTGACTATCATTCTCTAATAAAAAAGATTGATTAATTTGAAACTGAGGACTTACTTCAATCAAATTTTCTTCTTGTTCACAATAAAGTTCATTATCGTTGATAAAGATGATTATATTATTTTGAGGTTCGCTTTTTAAAAAATTACATTCTTGGTTGATAAGATTAGTAATAATTTGACTGTTTTTTGCAGGAACACTTTTTTGTAAATACATAAAATTGTACTTAGAATCTATTCCTAAAGGATTTTCTGAAGTAATATTAGTAGTGTTTACAGAACCCATTACTAAATTAGCTAGAATTAATTCTGCTTTATTATTAAAATTGTTAACATTACTATAGTTTTCTGAGCCAGCAAAAATTACGTTCTTAATAGACTCGTTATCATTATAAGTAGGCATTAAAGGTAAGCAAGTCGTTGGAGATATAAAGAAAGAGCTCTTTAATTGATTATTTTGAGTTATCTTTGCAATAGTTAAATCTTTTATATCTAATTCTTCACCCCAAGAAGCACTGTATAACCTATCCCTATCATTTCCATCTCCATGCAATCCATCATCAAACAAATATATTTCTTTTTTGTAATCTAATATTGATAAATTTACAGTAATAAAATCTCTATCATCATCTTCAAAAGCATATGCATTGATTAAAAAAGTATTTCCGTTTTTACCAGCGTCAGGTTTAACAAAATGTAAAGCATCAAGTTCTATCAAAATAGGAATTCCCGTAGAACGTAACAAAGAATTTTGTTCTTTCCTCATAATACAAGGATAATGATCTAAACAACTACTAGCATAAAAACTTCCTTTATCTTCACAACTACTTTGCAGATAATTCTCATAACAGTAACCCTCAATATCAACACAACATCCCATATTACATTGTTGTATTTCACTACAACTTTTTCCAGCATTAAAATTGTTAGGACATTGATCTGCAGAAGTTTCTTGACAAATTGTTTCACAACATCCTACGTTGGCGTAAGATACTTTTCCATAAATTGTTTCAGGGACATTTTTTACAATTATTATTAAAGATAAAGATAATAAAATTACACCTAGTACAATTAAAATTGTGTACAAAAATTTATTATCGTTATCCAGGTTCTTCATCTTCATCCTCACTTATCTCCTCTTCAAGAATTGTCTCAACCAGTTCATCTTCTAACTGTTCCTCATCATCAATACTTTCTCCAGCAAACTTTCCACTTACTTCGCAAGTTACGGAACAACTTTGGCAAGCCATTGCTCTACCAAAATCACATTGAGGTACTTTAGCTTTAATTTTAACATTCTCTCCAGCATAAACTTTATTTCTAGATTTTGCAAGGGTACAATCTCCAGCACGACAAATAAAACATTGTCCTTTACCACCTTGTGAAATTTTTTTAATTTTAATATATTGATCACATAAAGGATTGACGGTAATGTAATCTTCTCCAACTTCCGTAGCAATAGCACCGTTTAAGACCATTCCTAATGTAAGTGCACCAGCAGTAGCTGCGCCCCATACAGATCCTAAAGTTGCTACGGTAGCAATAGAAGGGATAATTGCAACGGTTGGTGCAGCTGCAGTCACAGTTGTAATAACAGTATTCATAAATGCTGGAATTACTGCGGGAATCAATCCCCCAGTTCCTACAGCAGCAGGAGCAACTAAAACAGTACCTCCAAGTAAAGCTCCTACATAAGCTCCCATAGTTATTCCGGCAAGTGCTGCACCAACACCAATAACAGTAAGAACAATAGCAATCGCTAAAGCAATAACCAGTGCTGCTAACTTTCCTGCACAACCAGGATCACCACCTTTAATCTTAGCAACAATAGTTTTCTTCTTAGTAGCTTGTTCTTCACAATCAGCAACTGTATACTCACTAAAACCAGGAATGTAAGCAGTAAGATGATTATTTTTATAATCAGCTTTAGAAGGTATAGCTCGCCAACCCCATTCATCATCATAATATAATATTCCTAACTCACCTTTACGAGGCGTTTGGTCTTCATCCCAATACAATTTTAATACTTGTTGTTCGCTGAACCTTAATCCATTAGGAGAAAATTGGTACACTGGGTAAGATAGATTCCATTGATGATCAACTCTTCTAAGACTAGAATTTTCTGCATCAGAAACCAAATAAACAGGAACATCTTTGGAAGTTACTGTATTAAGATACCTTTGAGTAACTCCAATATAATCCACATAGTCTTGATCAAGATGAAACGTTGTATCAGGTCCAACAATTAGTTGAGCTTTATTATCTAAAGAATTAATTAAGCGTGGCATTACTGTAGGAACAATATTACTATTACGTTGCATCTGCAAATTTTTAGTAAGAATATTTTCTCCAAACTTACTAGAAAATATTAAAGAATATCCCTCATGATTGATTTTATAAACTAAATAATCTTTTTCAGGATTAGAATAATCTATCCTAAAACTACTATTAACTTTCTCTAAAGGCAAGAATCGTTTAAAATCAGTAGTCATCTGAAGATTAATAATTAAAGAAGCAGTTTCAAACATTCTTCTGAAAGGCGCACCTAACTCTGTCTTAAAATCTCTAAATTCTTTTGTATATTTATTATTACCAACACTAATAAAATAATTTAAATCTATGACAACTTTATCCCCACCAAAAATGACGGAACTGTTTGCAGGTTCATCAACAACATTAATGCCTCGTTTTATAAAAGAAGAATAATCTAAACAGTTCTTAAATTCTGAATTAATATATTGTTCTAACCTTAACTTAATTTCATCTAATGAAGGTTGAACATTAACCTGATCAACGTACCATTTACCTGTATCTTGATATTGAAGAATTGAAGGAATTTCTAAATAACCCCCATTTTTTCCTAATTCTATTAAACCTTTGCTTGCTGTTTTCTGTAAACAATTGTCTATCATCAATTTTATTTGATTGGATTCAGGAATGTTGGATATAACATCACTTTCAGCAGTTAAGAAATCTCCTCTTCGAGTAGAAATGTTTAGAAATAACAAAGTACCGATTATTAATAATAATAAAATTCCTAAAATAATAAATGCAGTAATTTGTCCTTTCTTCATTTTTTTTCACCTAATAAGAGCTTCAATTCCTCTATATTAGTTTCATTAATCTGATAAATCTTAAACTGCCCAACAGTTGTAATTTTGATTAGATTTATTCTAACTAATTTATTAACAAGACGATGAGTGCTAGAAAGCGGAACTTTAGCTTCTTTTGCTAATTTTTGAATATGATAAAACTCAGTAGGATTATTTAAGAGAACTTTAACTATTTTAATTATCTTAGAATCTACTAATTGTCCAAACAAACTCATATGATATAATATACCTAATTCTTTTTTAAATCTTTCTTTATTTAGGATAAGTATTTCATATTTAAGTTATGTTTTCCATTTCTGGAAAAGAGTGGTTAAAAAACCATTAAATAAAAATAATTATCAGATTAAGAAACAATAATTATTTTTTTCCTATTGGAATCCTAACAAACTTTTTACATTCAAAACAAGAAATGATTACTTTGCCATCTCTTGTTCTAACCCTAGAATTTACACCTGGCATTAAAAATTTGTAACAGTGTTTACAAAACTTTCTTTTTAATTCTAAAGGCATTCTAATTTTAACTTTCATCGCTACCTTTCTAGCTAAAGTAACGTAACGATTAGCTAAAGCTTTATTTTTAGGAAAAACTTCTTCCGCTTGTTTAAAGAGTATTTTTACCCGCTCTTTAGCGATTTCCTTCTGTTTAGCCTTTGGAATAACTGGTTTAGCCATTATCTTGTAATATACCTATTTGAATTATAAAACTTTCCTCTAGAGAAAATTATATAAACTATTTTAACATCATCATAATTCATGGCCAGAGGCAGACCAATCAAAAGTCAAATTAGACAGAATATTATTGAGATATTATTCTATTTAGGTAAAGGTTATGGTTATGAAATTTCTAAAATATATAATGAAATATTTCCTCAAGTAACCCAAAGAAGTATTTATTATCACCTTAAGAAAGGTACGCAAACAAAAGAAATTAATATTAACAAAATAAAGAAAGAATCAGGAGACTTTTCATGGGGAAGTTCAGTTGAAAAAATATATTACGAATTGGGAGACAATGCTGAACCTAAAGGTGAAAATAAAGTTAAAGATTTTTTAAAAACTATTAAAAGATAATTCTAAACACCAAAAATTCTGCTCAAGAACGGATAAAATAAACTTAATAACAATACTAACAAAAAGAATAAACTAATTTTACGGAAACTTCTTTCACCCTTATTTGTGCCTCTAACTTTATGTAAAGTTATTTGTAACATTCTACCACCATCTACAATAGGTAATGGCAACAAATTAAACAAACCGATACCTAAACTTAACAAGAATAACCATCTTAAAAATCCGTTAATCCAATCTAAAGCATAGTAAGCAGAACTCCATATTCCTTCACTATATTCTTCTTTAATTTCATATTCATTATGAATATTTTGAATACCCATGTACCCTTTACCTGGTTTATCAGGACTGTCCGCTAAAACAACTGGATAATCATTTTCAGCAGTATTAATTTCAATTTCCTCGCCGGCAGCTTTACAATACAATCTATCACTAAACTTTTCAAAACCATCCACTTGATGTTTATCAATTCCAGTAATTAACGTTCCTGGTACGATTCCTGCTTGTTCAAATGGTAACATTTCTCCAGCATAATCATCAAAAGTAAATCCAGTAGGTTCAGTCATTCCATGTTGTAATGGTACGAATAAAAAGTTAAGCAGCACTAAAGCTACTACTGCAAGAATAATGTTAGCGAAAGGACCAGCAGCAAATACTGAATATTGAACAATATCTTTCTCTTTGCTCATTTTCTTTTCATTAGGTTCAACAAACGCACCAATGATCGGTCCTAACAATACCATCCCTGTATTTTTTACGTTAATATTATGCGCTCTCGCTACAATTCCATGAGCAAACTCATGCACAAGAGCAATCAGAAAAATGGCTATTACCCAGTACCAAAACGGTAACACTCCTAATCCTGGCACGTTTATTCCAGGAAGTACTAAAGATACTCCTGATGCAGCAGCAGGAGTTGTAATTAAATCATAAAGACTTTTAACTAAAATGAATGATATAAAAATTAATCCAAGATAACCAACACCAACACCTACGTACCCTATTACAATTATCCATTCACGAAACTTTTGAGCACACTTTTCAATGAATCTTAATCCAAACTTCATTCGATAAAGAATGATTACTTTTGCTTGAAATTCTAACTGTTTACGTTTAATTATTAAGAAAATGACTACCGCTAGGTAAAAGATAAAAATAGATTTATATTGTATCAAAAAATTAAGTACTGAAGACATCTATCACCTACCAACTTTTATTTCTTCCTCTTAGGTCTTAATTTTTTAGCGGAACAACTTCTACAACTAACTTTTCCTTGAGCCACTTTTAAACTAGGAGCTCTGATTTTAGATTTACAAGTTCTACATACAAAAATGTTTTTTTGTTTTCTTGTTATTGCTTCTTCGAATTTAACCATTGTTTATTTCACCTGTCTAATAACTTTCATTCCCATTAAAATCCAGTAAAGGACTTCAGCACCTTCTTTAACTTCAGCTTTAAATTCCTCAGGAATTTCTAAATCAAAAGTCTCGTAAGTTTCTGTATCCATTACATTAGCCATGTTTCCGGATACGGACAATACTTGAGCATTTTTCTTTTCTACTATTGGTGCTTCAACTTTATCATGACCAGGCATGATTACGTTTCTTTTCTTACCATCAATCATCCCTACCGCCATCATATTAATTTTTGCGTGTCCATGCTTACCAGGACGAGATGTTGAGGTTTCAGTAATCTTACATGCTGCACCATCAATTATGATAGTATCACCTTTCTTCAAACTTCCTACACTAACCAGTTTCTTTTCATACATTGTAAACCACCTATAATATAATTATTAATCAAAAAAACTCTTCATCATTTTTAAAGATATCGGATTTTAAGCTAAAATTTGTCCCAAAATGAACGTTTTTTACGGTTAATTCGGATAATTCCTTCAATTTCCTTCTCAATCAGCTTTTGTTCTGGGTACAATGATTCAGAAGCTTTGAATTCTTTAGTATGATAATAACTTCTACCGTTTTTATGCTTAAACTTCTGTTGTTTATGCAATAATTCATGATACATCAAATAATCCAATATTTCAGCTCTTGCATCTTTAAAAATTGTTGATACGGTAACGGTATCATTATGAAAATTGTAAGAAGCCAGTTTAGATTTTGAGTTTGTTCCCCAAGTTAAATTAGGTAAGTCAATCATACTCATAAAAAACTGTCCATTAACCCTATGAAACGATTTTTCTAAATGAGGATCAGTTTTATCCTTTTCAATCATTAAAGGAATATTTTTTACAAAATTGTTATACAGATCTACGTTTTGGGTAGAAACTCTCTTTTTGAACACTTTTAATAATAAAGTTTGAATTAATCCAATTTTAATTTCTTTATCAATATCTTTCCATTGTAAGTTTAAATGTACAGAAATTCGATCATAATTAAATTTAATGTTAGCATTAAAATCTGATAATCTACGATTATATTCCAGTTTAGTATTATATTTAAATTCTTTCTCTGGAAATAGTCTTTGAAAAGATTCTTCGATTATGTTCATGTAGTAAGAATTATCGTTAATTATTAAAAAAGTTTAGTAAAAAAAGAAAAAAGTTAATTAAGATATTTAGCCAAATCTACTTTATGGTCCATTCCTTTGTAACCTAAAGTAACGGTATAAAGTCCACCTTTGGTTCTATCAACCGTCAACTGCGCTATGTCTTCCACAGCTAGTGTTCCGCCAATATCACCCATATTTTCAATTGGAGTAGACCGTCCAGTGTTAATTAGATCTAATATAGAAACCTCTCCGGGTCCATTGTGCGTTATAGCAACTCCTAATACTATCCCCGATTCATCACTGACAACGTAATTAATTAATCTCCTAACAGGCGGATTTGCTCTTTCTCTCCATTCATTTAATGAAACCATTGATTCTCCCATAAATTCTTCTGAATCTGGATTTTGAAGTAAATTATCTATATATCTTTCCATTCCTACCTTTCTGTAACCTTTATCACTGAAATCTTCATGAACATAACTTAATCCAGGTTCAACAGTAGTTTCTAAAACACCATAATCAAATTTATCTAAATCAGCTTCATCAGTAGGAGACTGAAAAGTTCCATCAATTCGAGGGATTCCTAATGCCCCAATCAAAAATGCTTGAGCACTAGCTCTGGTTCTATTCTGATCACTTATTCTTAATACTGTGCTTCCTAACTCAGCATCAATTTCATTAGCTTGACCACTAAAATCCTTACCTTTTTGATATAAACTTACAATTGATTCTGGAGTAATTCGTCCAGTCTTTACCTTCTTTTTGTCAGTTACCACTACCTCTTTATCGCCATGTCTTCCAACTAAAATAATTCTTCTCTGTGTGTCCATTTTTAACCTCATTAAAGAGCAGTTTTGCTCTTTATTTAGAACATCTCACCATTTATAAACTTTTCGTTTATTTATTACTGTTTAGTAGTATCTTCCCAAGCTCTCTCAAACTGTTCAAAATCTTTGTATAAAATTGTTTTAACTCCCAATTCTTCAGCATCAACTAAATTTTCCTCTTGATCATCAATGTAAATTATTTCCCCAGGTTTAACACTAAACTTTTCACAAACATACAAAATTGTTTCTTTGCTTGCTTTTGGAAGATTTATCTCCCAAGTGTTAATTATATTTTTAAAATGCTTATCAAAATCTAAAATTTTGTTAATATCATTAAACTGATCACGAGTATTTTTTGTTAATATTGAATAATTAATTTTTAATTTTTTTACAAACTCAACCATCACAAAATTTAAACTCATAAAACTATAATGAATCTTTTTCAATTCTTCAACATCAATTCTCATATCAGTTTCTTCAATAGATTTTTCCCAAGCTTCTTGCTGAGTTATTTTTCTTATGGCAGCTAAATTAAAATATTTTTCATAAAAAACAGAGTATAATTCTTTCCAATCACGGTTAAACTTTTGAGCTAGAAATTTACAAGTATCAGCATATCCCCCATTAAATAACACTCCACCTAAATCAAAAACAATTAATTTTATCATTCTATCCTCCTTACAATACCATTATCAGCATCAACTTCTATCAAATCACCATCTTTCAATATTTCTGTAGCAATTTTTGTGCCTACTACGCAAGGTATTTTTAACTCTCTTGATACAATTGCTGCATGGCAAGTCATTCCCCCTGTATTAGCTACTATAGCGGCAGCTTTTTTCATTGCAAGAATAATATCTGGATTAGTTGCGTGAGAAACTAATATGTCACCCTCGTCCATTTTCTCCATATCGTTAGGAGAAAGAACCAATTTTACTTTTCCTTTTACATTTCCCGAAGAAGCACAGGTCCCTTTTAATTCTTGTAAATCATGAATAATTTCACTTTTGATAACATTTTTTTCTAGATATTTATGACTTTCTCTCACAGGCAAAACAATAGTATTGTCATCTTTATTAATAGCCACACATATCTTCGTTCTTCCTTTTACTTCTTCACGATCTACAAAATCATTTAACAATCCTTCTCTTATCTCTTTGGGCAACATAAATCTTACTTCTTTAACGGACAAATCTAACCTTCTAGCAATTTCTTCAATTAATCCTCTCATTTCGTAATAAGATTGGAAAAAAATATCTTTACGATCAGCTTTGTAAAAAATAATTTCTCTAGCAATATTAAACCATTTTAATTCTTCAGAATCCAATCTCAAGAAATTTATTGCTTTATGATAATTGTTCTTAATGAGTTTATAATCATCCTTAATTCTGCCCAATTCTTGTGAAGGATTTTTCCTTAATAATATTTCTTTAATTTCACTAACAAAGTGATCTATTCCCCAAGGATCTCCCTCATAAGTGCAAGGTAACCAACAGTATTTTCTTAAGTGTAAATTTAATTTTTCTCTAAATTCTGGAAAACTATTAATTCCTTCAATGAGATTATTTTTATCCTCACCAACAAATAATTCTTTCAGTTTTGAATTGCCATCAATCTCTGCAGAAATTGAGAGTAAATCTATTTCTTCTTTCTTAAACAAAGTTTTTTTCAGAGGAGTAGTTGTTTCCGTAAAGTATTTTGCAACTAAATTTTCTTTTCCAAGTAGTTTCAGTTTTTTGTTAAGAATATTCATTAATAATTCTGTTAGCACACTAGTATAATCTAAACCAGGAGCAATTACTGCATAAGCCCTCATAGCTTTTATTCTTTTACCATATTCATTAAGAAGACCCCATAGTTCAGAATTACTTTTTTCACTTAAATTAGAATTAAATATTCCCTCACTAAGTTCTAATAATTCTTTGCCCAGTTGATAACTCTTCTTTATTGCATTCTCCACAAAATTTGAATCTGCTTTAGCTTTTTCCGCTAATTTTTGACTCATTTGGTGAAAATCGCCTGGGAGAGTATAATAATGCCATTCACCAGAAATAAATACATGCATCATCCCTTTTAGATGTACACCTAATGCTTTTTGCATTAGACTATTCTCGCCACAGGAAACTTCATGATACGTAATAGGAAAAAGACTAGCATCATTCCTTTTATCTTCAAATTTCCATTTAGTCATTTTTCTAAAGACTCCTCATTTCTTTTAATTATTTTAACAACCCCATGATTAGCATTAACTTCTATCAAATCACCATCATTAATTGTTTTAGTAGCTATATCTGTTGCTATAATACAAGGGATTCCTAATTCTCTAGAAATAATTGCTGCATGACAAGTTACTCCCCCTTCATCCGTTACGATCGCTCCAGCTTTTTTCATAGCATGAGCGAAATCAGGAGTGGTCATTCCCGTAACTAAGATGTCTCCTTCTTTAATTTTCTTTAATGCATCCTGATGAGAATAACATATCTTAGCCATACCTGCTACTTTCCCTACGGAAGCAATTGCGCCTTGAAAATTTGTAATCTTACTTGTAGAAGAATTTAATTCCTCAGTTTTCTTTTTCTTAGCATCCATACCCACATATTCTTCAACATTATTTTCTGTTATAATTGTTAAAATGGCATCTTTTCTCTTATCAATTAACTCTTTAGGCAACTTTTTAGTTAAAATTACTTCTTGAACCTCTGGTGGCCAACACCACATTAAATCGTCATACCTAACTTCACTTCTCCTAGCTATCTCTGCAACAAGTTTTCTCATCATTTGCGTAAATTTCATTTGAATTTCTTTACGATAATCATGAATAATTGCGTAATTTTCAAACACTTCCAAATATTGTAAAAATTCTTCATCAAACCCTAACTCTTTAGAAATCTGTAATTTCTTAATTTTAACTTCTTCTTGATTCAAATATTCCTGAGCAATCTTTTCTTTAGCAATTTCATTATTATGTATCACTGACTTAATCTCATCAATATAATCTTTAATACTTTTTTCATTATCAGAATTCCAGCTCAAAGATGTCCACCAATAGTTTTCAACCAGCATTTGAATTTTTTCAATAAATTTAGAATCAACTTTTTCTAAAATTAATTGAGTATCTAATTCAAACAATTTAGATAATCCTAAATCATTTTGAATTTCTTCAATTAGCCTATATAACTTCAATCTTTCCTTGCTAACATAAGAAATTTCTTTAGGGGTTGTAAGAATGTTATAATAACTGTTTAACTTTCCTAAATCATTCTTTTTTTTATTCATAAACTCTTCCAGTTTAGATTTTATTCCCATCTCTAACACGTAATCAATAGAATCAATATCGAGTGAAGATAAACCTGAGAATTCTTTGATATACTCATAAACTTCTAAATAGATTCTGGAAACTTCTTCTAAATCAATTTTATTTAATTCAATTTTACTGATCTCCAAAATATAATTTTTTAGTTTTAAATAACTCTCTTTATATTCAAAAAAATGGTTTTTTGACCACTTACTATCTTTATGATTATTTAATATTAAATTACCCACACTAAGAACCTCATCTCTCTTAACTGCCCAAATAAACTTTTCTCGATCACAATAATTTAATCCTTTTGTGAAATGATAAGGAGAATTACGCAATGCACCTAAAACTAAAGGACCCACTGTATGTAATGGTGTTCTTTCTCGAATATATTCCACCCACGGACTATCTCCCTCATCTGCTAAATTAGAATTTTCGTTAAGGATTCTAGCAATCCTTTCTTGTAATAATGTATGAATTACTTTAGAATAAGGATGTTCAGACAAATCTTTTCTAATTCGTTTAATTTCATCCAACTTTGCCAATTGTCCCGGAGGTATTTGTACCAATAATCTTTTATTCATCTTTTATCACCTTAATTAAACCATGATTAGCTTTAATTTCTACTTTAATTCCATCTTTAAGAACTTTTGTAGCTATTTTCGTACCAATTACACAAGGAATACCCAACTCTCTACTTACAATAGCTGCATGACAAGTTATCCCACCTTCATCAGTTATAATAGCGGAAGATTTTTTCATTGCTGGCACAAAATCTGGGGAAGTCATAGTTGTTACTAAAACTTCTCCTGGCTGCATTTTATCCATTTCTCTAGGAGTAAGTAATATTCTTACCCTACCTTCAACTCTTCCAGCGTTAGCACAATTACCCTCAATTTCAGTAATTTCAGAAAAATTAATTTCTTCTCCTAACAACTCTTTTTCTTTTTCTGCTGCATCCCTTCCACGATAAATCTCTGTTTTTTGATCATCCTGATCAAAAATAACTACACAATGTTCTCCTTGTTGTTTAATTTGTTGAACATCAACTTCGTTTCCATTCAATAACCCTTTAATTTGATCAGGTACTGCCCAGCGTAAAATAGTATAACTAATATTTTTTCTTCTAGCAGTTTCTTTACATAAATCATCGTAAACTTCATCAGCCCTCATAGTAATTTCTTTCCTTTGATCTTGCAAGAAAGAAAATTCGTCTAATATCCAAATAACTTTTTTAATATCTTCATTTAAATTTAGTTCATTAATTATTTTTTCCTTCTCTAATTTTATTTCTTTCAATCTTTGTTCATTATTTATTTTCATTTCATCAAGATTAACAGAATCTTTAACTATTTCTTTAGCCTCATTAATGAAATATTCTTCATCGAGAATAATCGTATCATAATAATTATTTTGGCTCCAATAAAAGTTTTTAGCATGCTGTTTAATTTTTTCTTTTACTTCTAAATTTTCAAAACTTTTTTCTCTGACCAATTTAACTATATCAAACATACTTTCTTCTTGTCTATTGCTTGCAGATTTTTTTGTTGGAGATACTAAAATAGAAAAATATTTTTTATGTTGTTCTTCCGTTAAACATCTTTTTAACAGTTCTTCACCACCATAAGCGATTAATTCAACAACTTGAGTATATCCCCACCAATCTAAATAGATAGAGTTAAAATTGGTGTAAATATCTAATAATTCTTGATCAGAAAGTGTAGATAAATCAATCTGAAAAACTTTTTCAACATCTTTTTCTAATTTTTCTGTTAAAACTGCCCATTTTTCTTGTTTTTTCTGATAACTTTCTTCGTTGATAAAATCAGGCATAATTTTTATACCATTTTCAATCAGTTCTTTTAACGGACAAATCCAACGTACCATTCCATTCTTAAAAAAACCGGTTAATTTCTGAGCATATGCAGTTCCATGAGCTAATTTTAATGGATAAGCAGCACCAAGAGCAGGAGTATAGACTAAATGAATTGTTGCAGGTCTTTCCCAAATCCAAAGCGGTTTTTCGATCATTTTGTTTACATTTGTAAACATATTTATAAACTTTCCCATAAATCTAGTAATTTTATCACTCTTTCGTAAGAAAGATAGAAAAATTTATAAGGTGGGCTTTTTCTTAGAATATTATGGTTAAAGAAATTTATGTTGGAGTTAATCGCCACAAAGAAAAATTCAGAGTTAAGAGTGCAAGTACCGATCAAATTGTTGACCGTAATGGTGTTCATCTAACTAAGAAAGGGAGACGAGATGCCTATATTCAAGCTACAGAAGGTAAGTTAATTCCCATTGCCCCTTTTTTGGACTTTGTGGTAGTACAACATTCAGACTATGCTAGGACAGAGGAAGAATCCGAAGAAAATAGAATAGGATTGGGCTACGATCCAGATAAAGTATTGATATTGAAACCAAGTTATCTTCTTGGTTTTCAGGAATCAAACTGGAACCATCAGTCAATACCCAATGAGAATGATCCTTCATTTCATGCTAATTTGTTGGAATCCTGTTATTTCCCTAGAGACGACGCACCATGTATGGCAAGGTATGCGCATGGAGTAATTAATCAGATGATTGGAATTGTAGAATATATACGTAAAGGCAAGGTTGATGGTGATAAAATTGGAATATTATTAAATATTCATGAAGATCCTCTTAATTCTGTGGCCGCACATTTGCTAAACTGTTTAGATATTGATGCTGATTGTAGAACTGTTACGGTTTTGAAAGATCACTACCCAGGTAATTTTGCTGTAGAAGATGCTTTAACAGGAATTTCTATTGATACCTTGGCCAAAGACCCCCTATTTACATTTAAGGGAAAAGGTAAAACGACAAAACAGGGCCTAGATCAAATGAAATCTATGCGCGATCAATTAGCAGGATATTTACAACTTTCCTATTAATTCTTTTTTTAATTGTTCTAAATTATCAAACTTTATTCCTTTTATTCCTAGCTCTTCTGCTTTCTTTACATTTCTCTCAGAATCATCAATAAACAAAGTTTCTCCAGGTTTAACCGAAAAATGAGCCATTATTCTCATAAATCCTTCTTTTCCCGGTTTACGAGCTTTAATTTCAAAAGAATAAACACCATAATCAAATTGTTTTGATAAGTCAAATATTTGATCAGACAGTTTCCCCAAGGTTCTAAGATAATTACCATAATAAGCAGTTTTGTAAGTTTTTCTTAACTCTTCAATCAAGTTCTTAATGTCAACATTCCACTTTTTTAATTTAATCATTTCTTTTAATGAATTATTAACATCTTCATCAATATTATACTTTTCAAATAATTTTCCCCATATTTCCTCAGCACTAACATTATCAATTTCTGCTTCGGGTAATAATTCATCATAATATTCTGCTAATAATTTTTTATCAACACTATGTTTTTCGGCAAGTAATTCGCAATACTCAAATTCTTCATAATTAAAACAAACCCCACCCAAATCAAAAATTATTAATTTAATCATTTTTCAACCAACATTTTTTCTTTTAATTCTTCTTTAAACTGTTCTAAAGTTTTAAAATGAATTACATTAATACCCATTTCTTTAGCATTAACTAAATTCCCTTCTGAATCATCGGTATAAACTACTTCTTCTGGTTTAACATCAAAATGTTTAATTATTTCTAAGAAACCTTCTTTTGCAGGCTTTCTAGCTTTAATTTGGTATGATGCCAATCCAAAATCAAAGTATTCAGAAAGGTCAAACTTATTTTGAATATATTCCCAATATCCTTTTGAATAGTTTGTTAAGTAAGCAGTTTTATACTTCCCCCTTAAACTTTTAACAAATTCTAAGGTAGAAGTTTTTTCTTTAGTAGACATCATTTCAGCCATTATATCTCCATATGCCTCATTCAAACTATACTTGTCCAGAACATTCTGCCAAACATCCATTGAACTGATTTCATCAACTTCTGCCTTAACCAACAACTGTTGATAAAAATTGTCAAACTCATCAAAATTAAGATTATTTCTTTTAGCAAAATCCCTCAAAAATGGTGGTTCTTCAGAAGTAAAACAGACATCCGATAAATCAAATATAAATAGTTTAATCATTTTTTATATTCCCCTCTAATAATTATTAATCCATGATTTGCGTTAACTTCAACTAAATCACCATTTTTTAGAATATTAGTAGCAATCTTTGTTCCTATAACGCAAGGAATGCCCAATTCCCTACTGATTATAGCAGCATGACAAGTTATTCCACCTTCATCAGTGATAATAGCAGCTGCTTTTTTCATTGCTGGCAAATATTCTGGACGGGTCATTGGAGCTACGAGAATTTCTCCATCTTTAAATTCATGAATAGTGTCTAAGCTAGTACAAATTCTAACTTTACCGATAGCAATACCTGTGCAAGCAGTTGCACCTTCAAATTCTTTAGTTTCTAAATGTTTTTTCTCCTCCTTTCCAATACTATGATGAAATTCTAAATAATCTTTCCCAATAAGAACTATTTCTTCCCCAGAATCCGTGGCAAAATGAATCATTCCTTTCCTACGTTTTTCAAGAATTTCCTTAATATTTTTTTCTTTAATAAAAGTTTCATTTAATATTTCATTATAAGTCATATAACGAAATAGTTTAATATCAATATTCATTCGTTTACTTATTTCTTGAGCTAGGCCATCTATAAAATCAATAATAATAAACACATACTTCTTTCTTTCATCCTGCCAAGAAGTAATTTCAGCAGATGCTTGAAGTAATGTTTTTAATTCTTCATCAATATTCCATTCTTTTAGAGCTTTATCTTTATCTTGTTGGATTTTGTCAAAATCAATTGGATGATAATTAAGAACATTAATCTCTTCAATTATTTGTTCCGGCGTTAATCGAACTCTTCCGGCATAAGTGTTACGTACCCAATAAAAGTCTTTAAGATGTTTATGAATTGCTTCATTTTGTTCTTTAGAATTTTTTATTAATGATATTTTGTGGAGATCTTCTTCCCGTTCATGGATAAATGATCTCTCTGTGGGTGTGGATAACAAAGATAGATAGTGATTTAATTTCTTTGAATCTTTTACATATTTTTCTAACTTTTCTTTAATTTCTATGTCTGCAGTTAAAGAAAATCCTTCAATAATATGAGAAATTATTCCCACTTTACGAGAAGCAATCATTGCTTTCTTAAACAAGTCATAGAGTTCTTTATCAGATAAATGAGGATAATTTGATTCAGACACAGCTAAAACTTCATTAATAGATTTCTGTTGTATCTCTCGGTCTTCTTTCCTAACTTTTTGAATATAATTCAGTTCACTTTTAATTTTCTTAACAAGAATTTTACCTAAACGTTGAAGATCATCAACATTATAATACATCTTGCCATATTCTTTTTTATAATCCCATATGAACTTTTTATAGTTGTCCCCTAACACGGGCTTAATATCAAAACCACTAAATGCCGGCCCACTAAGTTGAAGAGGAGTACAGTTAAAACCTTGGGCATACCATTTATGTTTAACTTGTTGAAACAATACTTCTTTAGCAATAGTTTTATTCATTTTACTTCCTCCTCAATTTTCCTCACAATCCCTTTATCAGCATCTACTTCAACCATATCACCATCTTTTAAAATTCTAGTGGCAATTTGTGTACCAATTATGCAAGGTATTCCTAACTCCCTACTTACAATAGCTGCATGACAAGTTATACCCCCTTCATCAGTAATAATGGCAGCAGCTTTCTTCATTAAAGGAACATATTCAGGACGAGTCATTGGTGCCACTAAAATATCTCTATCCATAAACTTGCCAAAGTCTTTAGTATCATTAATAACTTTAACTACACCTTTAATTATTCCTTTATTTGCTACAATTCCTTTAATGTCTGTATGTTGTTCATCAATTTGTTTATCAAGAGCCCTCACAATTTCTATTGCTTCATCGGAAGTTTTAATTTCACTTCCCCCATCTTCAATAGCTATACCCATAAAATGTTCTTCTCTTTCTTCTAATTGTTTAACATAATCACTTGATAAGTCCAACGAAGTTAACTCCCTCCAATAAATGTTTCTTACCAGTTTCTTACTTATTCCCGTTTTTTCTTTGATATAATTTTCAAAAATGTCTAAACAATGAACTGTTTTTTGAACATTAGCTTTTCTTATTTCTCTAAAATAAGTGAACCTAGAAAATAAATGAAATACATTTTGTAATTCTTCAGAGATGTTATGCTTAGAAATGATCTCTTGTTTCACTTTCTTAACTTTTTGTGGTTTCTCTTCAATCTCTTTTAATTTATTCTCTAATTCTAATTTATCTTTCTTAAACAGCTCTTGCAATTCTAAAAGAAATTCTTCTTCAGTTCTAATTACAGATCTTCCCCAATCATTATGGTTCCAAAAATATTTTTCTTGAACATCTTTAACATCATCAACAGTAAGGTCCAGACCATATTTTTCCAGAGCAATTTTAATCAATTCTTTTTCAATTAAAGAATGAAAAAAAGTTTCTTCAGGAGTGAATAATATATCCCTCTCATCTTTGTTTAGTTTTATGCCCGATCTCTTGATTTCTTCATTAAGTAAGTCATCACCACAAGGATCAAATGGTTCGATCAATAAAGAAATTATCCACATCTCATAAAAGAAATCGCCAAACTTCATTTGAAATTTTATGAACTCTTCTTCAGAGATATTCATAAAATCTTCTGAATTAACAAAATCAAGCATTTCCTTTTGTTCTAACTCTAATTTCTCCCATTTACTGATTACCTCATCAATAAATTGATTATCTTTTTTGGCTTTTTCTAATGTTTCTTTTGCTAGTTGAATTTCTTTATCCAAATTAAAGTATCCTTTATGAAATCCATCACTATAATGAATCATACAATTAAATTTTCCTAAGTGTTTACAATAAGCTAACAGAGCATAATAAGAAAAATAAGATGTTGCACTACTAGCTTGCCGATACCATCTATTATTTTTAATATATCCAATTAGCTGTTTATTTTCTATCATTTTACAAAGTAGTTATTGGTCTTGATTGAGTAACGTAAAACTTACCCTTCATAACAGCCCATTCAATATCACAAGGAAATTTGTAATGTTCTTCAATTAAAACAACCAGTTTAGACAATTCAATAATTTCTTTACCAGTAAGTTTTTGTTCTCCACCATCAGTGATATCAACCCAATCACTCCCACTTCCAGAAGAACCCAAAACAAGTTTTTTATTTTGTTCACTAACATTAATATCAATGATAGTATAATCTTGTTTATCAACCACATAACTGTCAGGAGTTATTTGCCCAGAAACAACAGCTTCCCCTAAACCTAAACCTGCTTCAATTATTAACTGGTTTCTGTCTTGCGTTACTGGATGAACAGAGAAAGCAATCCCAGAAATTTCACTTTCAACCATTTTTTGTATAACTACCGCTACAGAAATGTACTGTTTATGTAGCTCCTTTTCAAACCGATAAAATATTGCACGAGGAGTAAACAAAGATGCCCAACATTTACGTACATTTTCAATCAATGTTTCTTTATTAGTATTCAAAAACGTATCAAGTTGACCTGCCCACGCAGCAGCGGAACTATCTTCTGCCGTTGCTGAAGAACGTACAGCAACAAGTTTAGCATCCAACTTTTCAAAATGATCATAAATTTCTTTAGCTAAATCTTCAGGCATTGGAACATTCATTATAATTGATCTAATTCTCTCAGAAACATCTTCAACGGTATGCATTTTCTGATGATCAACATCATCTAAAGCGGCATCAATCTCTGCGTTCATTCCCGTTTCCGCGATAAATTTATCAAAAGCTGTTGATAATATCACAAATCCCGGAGGTACAGGAATTCCATGATTAGTCATTTCTCCCAAAGATGCACCCTTACCACCAGCAAGTTCAACATCTTTCTTAGTTATTTCAGTAAAATTTAGTATTGATTTCATAAACATGTTAAGAATAAGTCGATTTTAAATAAATTTCTATTCAATTTCAAATCTAAGCAAAGCTGCGTACCCACCTAACTCTTTCAATTGTACACCTTCACGAGTTTCAATAGAGATAATTTTTACTTCTGAACCACCTTCTTTAGCTTTTTCTTCAAGTTCAAAAATTGTTTCTTCTTCAACATTTTCGGATATTAACAATAAGTCAACAGCAGCCATCTCTAACGCTTTCATTACTTCTGCTTCACCATAAGCAACTTTTTTAGGATTGTCTAACAGTTGTTTAAAGAATCTTTGCATAATAGCTTTTTCCTGAGCAACTTCTTCCTCAGCCAAAAGATCTGAAGATTTATCTAACAATTCCTGTAATCCAAATTCTCCAGTGTAAGATAAATCTTTGGTACCAATAATCTTTTTCTTTAAATCACCAGTAACATAATCTTTGTTCATGAAATCGTTAATCGTAACACCCGGACCACCGATAATTATACCTTTCAAATCTTTTCCTAACGATAAAAATTGTTCTTTTATATACTCAGCAACTTTCTTAAAATGATCTCTATAAGCACCTTCTCTTAGCCTGCTATACCGAGCTGCGCTCTGACCCCCCGCTTTCGTTTTTCCAGGAACTTCTGAATGAGTTTTTTTCAAAGGAATGATGGTTTTACCTTTCAATAATGCAATCATTGCATCCCTTCTATCCATTACCACCAGCCCATAAACTTCTTTCTCGATAAGTATTTCTTGTAAAATGTCAGTAACAAAATTCTTGTCACAACGATAAATTCTTGTATTTATTGGAATGGGAGGTTCAATACTCCACACTTGTAAATCTTGTTTACCTTCAGTTGAAGCAACGTTTCCTGAAAAAATTGCCAATCCATTCTCAGGAGTTTTCTTAAAATTACGTAAATGTTGAATCATCTTCTCCAAAGCAGACTGAACATTTTTTCGAGTTGCTGCAGATTTAATGTTAGAAGCTGTACCTTGCTCCTCAGCTAGATGATTAATTATCTTGCTTAATTCATACCCAGCAGGTATGTAAACAGTTACAAATTCTGTGTGTAGAGCCTTATGGCTATGTAATTCTCTTACTAATTTCTTTAGTTGCAATTTTTGTTGCGCGCTTATCGCTCCCATAAAAAAGAAATTTATCTGTGTGTTTATAAAAATGTCGAAATTAAATCAAAAATTACTCTAAACCTTCTTCAATACTTCTTCAAAAACTTTCTTTCTAGACTTACCACTACACTCAATTTCAATAATCTTGTGACCTTTCTCTTTAGCTTCCATTAAACAAATCTGAAATATCTCTGAATCTAAATTCTCACGTACTTTCTTCTTAGAATATTTTCTTTCTAACAACCGTTTCTCTAAAGAATGTAAATCATTAAAAGTTAAAATAACACATTTCTGAACCAGTTTAGGAGACAATAAATGACTAATGTGGGTATCCAATATAACTCCTTTACTTTCCTTAAGTTTATCTTTGACCAACTTTTCAAACTTTACTAAATCAATATTATAACATTTTTTAGAACGGTCATATTCACTACTAATTTCTTTGTAATAATCATGTAAATCTATTCTTAAATAACCTAACTTTTTACTTAACGATTCAGCTAAAGTAGATTTTCCAACTCCAGGAGTTCCAGAAATAGCAATAACTCTCTTAGTAACCATTCTTCTTTTTCAATTGTTTCTGACGATGTTTATTATGATGATGTCTAATGAACCGATGCATTAAATGTTTGTGTAACAACGATTCTAGGATTAATATCACCAAGAATAATATTACTACATAACCAAATAACATTAACAAGTCCATCCAAAGAACTTCAATAGAAGAACCGAACAAGAAAACCTCACGAATAAGTTTTTCTGCAATAACAAACGGGTTAAAATAAGTTATACTTCTTAAAAATGGAGATACACTTTCTAACGGTAAAATTACCCCCGATAAAAACATTAGTAAACTACCTAATGAAATTGAAGCTAACACTCCAGTTTCTTCTGAACGGAAAATGTATCCTACAGTCATTCCTAAGAATGTGAAGACTGATGCAGAAATAAATAATATTAAAGCAACTAAAGGTAACAAATATAATGTATCTTTCATAAAAAATAACGAAACCCCTAAAATAATTAGTATTTGTACCAAAATCAATACTAAATTAGTAAGGTATATGGAAGCAATGAACGTTACTTTTTTTATCGGTAAAAAGAAATTACGTAAAAATGCTGGACTATGTTTTTCCATCATTACTAAAGTTGTTCCTAACAATAAAGAACTGAACATGATAACTAACACTAACAATGCTGGGAAAGTAAAGTTAAGATAAGTTTCTCCTCTACCCACTTTTTCAATTTTAGTAATTAAAGGTTGAGCAATCGTGCCCGCTTCCGTTACTTTTTGACCAGCTAAATTATCATGTACTTCTGTTAAAGTTGTTTGTAAACTTTCTAATGAACCTAATCCCTCATTTAAAGCGGTAACTACTGAACTTAAACTAGAAGTTGTTTCACCAACTGTTGATGAAGCAGTAGATAATTTATTTGTAGCAGAACCAAGGTCAGATATTAAAGAAGATAATACACTTCCAAGTCCAGTACTAGTAGCATTTGAACCACCATCAAGCAAATTTTTGACATAATTAAGCTTACTTTTAATAGAAGATTTTACTGAACTGTTAATCTCAGAATCTTCTACAGCATCAATTGCTGCTTCCAGTTTTGTTAAACTTTCAGTTATTTCACTAGAAACTCCACTAAGATTATATTCTGATTCGGGGGTGGATAAATCTAATCCTCCTAAACCAGATTTAACTGCATTTGCTGAAGATGATGCTGATGAAGTTTTTTCTTTAATCGTATTTAATTCAGAAAGTTTATCATTAATTTTGGTTTTGGCATCATTTAACTTGCTTAACATATCGTTGGTTAAATCTTCAGACATTTGTTGTGATTGTAAATTAAACTTACTTTTAAGCGTCTCTTGAATCATCCATACTAAGTTTATTTTACTAGGATCAAGATAGAAAGTTACCTCTTTGGCAGTATTATCTTCAACACTTAAACTACTGGGGACAGAAACACAAGCATGTACCAAACCTGATTTAATGTCTTCAATACAATCATCTACCGAAGATTCATATTTGACAACTTCAAACTCTTGTTCTTGTAACAAATCAACCAATGAAGTTACATCTTCACTAAAAGATTCACTGTAAATACCAATATTAATTCCATACTGAGAAGAAGTGTTGTAAGATAATCCTAAGATCAAAATGATTAACAACGGAGCTAGAAAAACTATTAACGCTGAACTCTTTGAACGTACTAAAACTCTTAAGTTTTTAACAGTTAATAACCATAATGAACGCATCGTACACCTCTTTTTTTTTAATCATTAATCTACAGTAATTTGTTCAAAAACTTCGTTAAGTGAAGTTTTTCTCAAATCTAAATCGTGTAAACTTAAATTTTCTTCTCTTATTAGCCTGATGATATTATTAATAGCCATTTCAGGATTGTTTGGGTAAACAATTAATGAATGACCTTGATCAACAATCTTTTCAACAGGCATATTTTTGATATGATCCAAAAGACGATCTTTATCTTCCCTTGAATGCAAATTGATTGTAAAATGATCTTTAATGAACGGTTTCCTTACCTCTTCTAGGTTACCAAAACTTTTTACTTTACCTTTATGAATAATAGCAATTTTGTTACAAATTTGTTCAATACCTTCTAAATTATGTGAAGCAATAACAATAGTAACATCTTTACGATTAATTTCCTTTAAGAAAAGTAACATTTCTTTTTGTAATACTGGATCCAAGTCAGCAGTAGGTTCGTCCAAAATCAACAATTTAGGTTTATGGATTAAACTACAAGCTATATCTAACCGTTTCTGCATTCCTCCTGATAATTGATCAGAAATTTTGTTAACATGATCAGAAAGTTTGGTAATGTTTAGTAAACCTTTAATGTTTGATTCCAAAGTATTTTTTTTAATACCATACAGTTTACCAAAATGAACCAAGTTTTCTTTAACAGTTAATTTAGGATAAAACGAATTATGTTGAGGCGTGAATCCAATTTGTTTCTTTATTTTACTAAGATTTTTTCTTAAATCTAATGGATGACTTGCCGGACCTGAAGAGAATAAAACGTTTCCTTCGCTAGGTCTAAGAAAACCGCTAATAAGATTTAATAAAGTAGTTTTTCCGCTACCTGATTGACCTATTACACCCATCAAATCCCCTTCTTTGATAGTGATATTTACATCATCAAGAATTCTACTTTTACCAAAATCTTTTACAACCCCTTTTAATTGAACAGATTCCACACCTTTTGATAATAATTATTACTATATAAAGATATCGAAAGGTAAATGTCTATCTGTTTAACATAATCATTCAAAAACACAAATAGTTATAATTAACAACAACAATTTTATCATCAACTAGTTGTGGGGAAACTACTTAAAGAAGTTAGTTTGTTTCAATTGAAGGGGTGGAGAGAAATGGTTTTTAAAATTGGATTTGATACTGAAAAATATGTAGAGGAACAAACAAAATTTATCTTAGAACGTTCTGCTAAATTTGATAAAAAATTATATTTAGAATTTGGAGGAAAACTAATTCTTGATTATCATGCAGCAAGAGTACTTCCTGGTTATGATCCTAACACAAAAATTAGAATTTTACAATCATTAGGAGAAAATGTTGAAATTGTAATTTGTGTTAGTGCTCAAGATTTACAAAAAGGAAGAATTGTAGGAAGTTTAGGAATCAATTATGGGGACTTTGCATTAAAAATGATTGATACTTTACGTAATTATGGATTACACGTGTCAACTATTGTAATAAACATGTTTTCTGGAGAAACGGCAGCATTACAACTAAAAGAGTTTCTTACCAACAAAGGAATTAAAGTTTATACAACAGGAATAATTGAAGGGTATCCCACTAATATTGACTTGATTTCCAGTGATAAAGGTTATGGAGAACTACCATTCATTGAAACAACTAAACCTATCGTAATAGTAACTGGTTCTGGACCAGGTTCAGGAAAAATGTCAACTTGTTTAAGAATGGTTTACCAAGATAAACAAAAAGGTATTGATGCAGGTTACGCAAAATTTGAAACATTTCCAATTTGGAACTTGCCTTTAGACCATCCAATCAACACTGCTTATGAAGCAGCTACTGCTGATATTAAAGATTTTAATTTAATCGATCCGCATCATTTGAAAGCTTATGACAAAATAGCAGTCAATTATAATAGAGATGTAGAAAATTTTGTAATCATACAAAAAATGATTAAAGCAATTATCAGTAATGATAATTTTATGACAAATTATCACTCACCAACAGACATGGGAGTTAACATGGCAAAAGTAGGAATTACCGACGATGCAGTTTGTCAAAAAGCAGCAAAAGAGGAAATCATTAGAAGATTTTTTCGTTACAATTGTGAATATATCCTTGGAGTTGAGAAAAAAGATACAGTTGAGATAACCGAGAGATATTTAGAAAAAGTTAATATGAAAATAACTGATCGAAGAGTTGTTTTACCTGCAAGGAGAGCTGCTGAGGATGCTAAAAATTGGGGCAAAGGCCATAAAAGCATTTTCTGTGGAGCAGCGATTGAATTAAGTAATGGACAAATTGTAACAGGAAAAAATAGTCCTTTATTACATGCAGAATCATCAGCATTATTAAACGCAATAAAAGTTTTGGCTAACATTCCTGATGAAATTAAATTAATATCAGAAAACATTATTGACCAGATTAAAAATCTTAAAAAGATTGCTTATGGAGAAGAAGCAGGAAGTTTAGATTTGGAAGAAACTCTTACAGCGTTAGCGATTAGCACTACTATTAATCCTACTGCAAAAACTGCCATTGAACAACTTCCAAAACTTAAGAACACGGAGATGCACACCACCCATATTCCTAAGAAGGGTGATGAAAGTCCTCTTAGAAAATTAGGTGTTAACTTAACATCTGATGGAAAGTTAAGCGGAGAAAAATTGTTAAATTAATTCTTTTTCAATTAGAATTTTTCTGCAAGTTGTGCTAACACCTAAATGACATATTGCAATTTTATTAACTGTAAATTCTTTTCTTTCTAGTTCTCCGTTAACCTCGTTACATCTAACAGTTATATGTGGTTCATAATTTTCAAAAGCATATTTCTCTTTGAAATCGTTTATTGCAGATGGTTCAGCTTCTTGATTAAAGATATTTTCTATTGTTGCATCGTAAGAGAACAAATCTTTAGTTTTGTCCATTAATTCTTCATGCATCTTTTGCAGCTCTTCTCCTTTTATTAGAATTCCATAAGATCTCTCTTTAGTATAATCTTCTACAAAATAGAATTTATCTAATTGTAACTTAATGGGATGTGTAAGCAATCCTTCAACTATAGTTTTTAATTCTTCTAGATTACTTTCTTCAACAACTCCCATTGCTAAAGAAATATGAGGTAAGAAATCAATTTTGTTTAATTCTCCTTTGCTAACTTCTGTTTTATTAATCTCAATAACATAATCCATTATCTCTTCGGGAGGCAACAATACAATATCAATCGCTAGTTTCATTTTTTAGTGTAAATGATGTAAGGTTAATAATATTTTCTAAACAGTTCAGCCACTCACCCGCGAGAAACAAGTTTCTGAGGGATTGTTAGCACAACCCACTGGACAACTGCGGATAAAGTATATATATGAGCAAATCTATTAAGCAATACATGGAACCTAACCAATTGACTAAGTTAACTAAATCATTTGAAGATTATTCTTATAAGAAAGATAACGTTGAATTTTGGTATGCTAGAGAATTACAACAATTGTTAGGTTATGCTAAGTGGGAAAATTTCGTTAAAGTTATTGAGAAAGCTAAAGAATCTTGTAAAAATGCCAGTCAAGAGGTAAATAATCATTTTCCTGAGGTCAGGAAAACGATAAATATGCCCAAAGGAGCAACGAAAGAAATTCCAGACTTCATGCTTACTAGATTCGCTTGTTATCTAATTGCCCAAAATTCAAAAGTCATTTCTGATAAACATAACATTATAGAAAAATGTGAATGTAGGGAGCTTTATCCTAATAAACAATGACATTCAATTTTACTACAAATATTAAAAAAAGGAAAAGATGTTTAATTAGTATTCCCCATAAGTTATGTAAAAAGAATAATATCAATCTTGGCGATGTTGTTACTGTTAATATTGCAAATTTAGAGTTTTTCGGTTTTATTACTGGAACAAATTCTTCCAAAAGAATTCATCTTCCTTTTAGAATACAATCACAGATAATTTCTAGAGAAGTAATTGTTAATCTGAAACCAATTGAAAAAAGAAAAGGAGTAACAACTATTACTGATAACAAAATTGATTTATATAATAGCTTACCAAATAAAAATATTCACTATGATTGGCCTTTAGCAGCAGTTAAAAAAAATAAGGAGATTATAGCCTGGAGTCCTCAAGCTTTTGAGCAAACAGTTCCAAGATATTTAGAACTAAGTGAAGAATTATTTGAGGTGTTTGGATTAATCCAAGGAGAGGGTTACAAAAAAACTCCCGTTGGAGGAACAAGACCAGGATTTGTAAACTCCGCAGAAGAGATTGTAAATTATGTTTTAGAATTCTTTTCAAAAAAAATGAATGTTCCAAAAACAAAGTGGAGCTGGTTCATTAATTATTCAAGTAATGAAGAAAAATCTCTCTCAATTGATAACCGCTTAGTTGAACATTGGTTAACTAAAACCGGTGTTTTGAGAGACAATTTAAAACGAATTAATTATTTAAAATGCAAAGACGTTCGATCATCCAAAAATGGAGTATTCCACATGTTTATACCTTCTTGTGTATTAGGAGAAATTTATTTAACCATTTTAATAATTGCTGAAAAATTATCTGTTAAAAACAGGGGATACGCAATACCTTTTCTACGCGGTCTATTAGCGGCTGATGGTTCAGCAACGCTTCATCAGTATAAGCATTTCAAAACATTGGCACAAGTAGAATTAGCAATAGAAACAGAGCATGAAAAAGAACTCTACAAAAAAATAATTAAACGGATAGGATTAACAATGAGTGATTATTCAGATCACAACAGAAAGTTTTCAATCACTGGGTGGGACAATTTTTTAGTATTAGCAAAGAAAAATATATTTAAGTTGCACTACATCAAAAAAAGAAATTTTGAAGAAGGATTTAGGAATCACAAACAAACAAGAATGATTATTAAATATCTGTCCCCACTAATAAAAAAAGATTTAACTTTAAATGAATTATTCTCACGTTTAAAATTAAAGAGCAGGGGAGCATTACATCAAGTACTAAAAGTACAATCTAAAAGAGGTCTAATTAATAGAAGAAAAAATAAAGGAAAATATCACTATTACCTAACGAAGAAAGGGAAGGAAATACTAAAATTTCTAATTGATTATTAAGTCTTTTTGATTATAATAAATACATGGTCCTTTTGATAAGGTTCAATAATCCGATAATCAACAACTGTAAAAATCTCTTCCAACTCTTTTCTAATTCTTTTAAACAATACTGTTGGTTGTGTTTTAACATCAATACTTCTAGCTTTCACTGCCAGTAAACCATAACCACCTTTCTTTAAAAATAGATTACAGTTTCTGATAAAAATGTCAGACTGATTTTTCTGAGCAATATCTTGATAGACAACATCTGCTAAACATATTTTGTCTTTATACTCTTCAGGATGATTAGCATCAGCTAACATAGGAACAATATTTTTTCTTTTTTCTGATAAGAACACTAAATCTCTTACAACTCTTGGAGCAGGATCAATTCCAAAAATTAAACCTTCCTCGCCAATTATGTCAGATACAAAAGAAGCTGTATAACCGTGAGATACTCCTAAATATAATACTACATCATCTTTTCTGATACCAACATTAGTACAACCTTTCATTATTGTAGCTGCTAATTTACTTCTTTTTGGATCAAATTCTCTATATTCATTACTACCATCTCTAGCAGTTCTTTCTGCAAACGGAGTATACCCTTTAAATATAGATTTAGTGAAAAGTCTTTTACCTCTAGCTTCTTGATAAATTTCAAACAGTTTATGTGGTTTTATTTTACTCATTGTAACTTTTCCTCTAATATTTTACGATACTCTTTAGCTTTAAACTCGCCTTTAAAAAAGTCCAATCGTGCACATAATGATAACTTATCAGCCAATATTCTAGCAGCCTTACCTTGTTCTTTACGTCTAGCTTTCTGAATTAATGGATGTTGGAATATTACTCCATATTTAGGTGATTTAGAACCAGTTTTAATATGTCTAAACAAAGCTTTCTCCGCTCCTAACAATTGTACGGTTGAAGCAGGCAACATTGCTAAATGTTTTAAACTTCTACCCAATTCAATAAGTTTAGCACCAATCGTTACCCCAGCTAATTCAGTTAAGTTAGGACAATATTTCCTCATTATTTTTTCTAAATATTGTTCATGATTTGACCTTAACTGTTGTAATCCAATAATTTCTTTAGCTAACAATTCTAATTCCTGAAGATGCACTTCATCTAAATCTGCACCCATCGTATCCTTAATATTAAACTCTTTCATCAACTTTTCTTTATCATTATCTAAAATCATTAAAGAAAACTTTTCGTTATTAGTAAACTTATCTTCAAACTCCGGCAAATAGAGGGAATACCATTCCCTTAACCGTTTTGAAAGAATATTAACAATCTTGTCCAACTCATTAACATTAGCTATTGCTTGAATAATTAACCAATCCTCAGAAACAGACTCTTTAATCTTTTGCTTAGTAATTTTTAAGTTTTCTGAATAAAATTGTGAGTAATACTTCTTATCTTTAAAATATTTTAAAACTTCAACTAATTTATCTTTAGGAACTTCTTGTAAATCTTTTTCTTTGCTTCCTTCAACTAGTTTAAAGTTTTCATCGAAAACAAATTCTCCAATTATATTCTTAAACAAATATTTCATTTCTTTATTTCAAAAGCGTAAGCTATTTAAATCTTATTCAAAAACCTGCAAAGTTATGGTAGAATTATTTGAAAACAGGCCCAAGAAAGAACAATCCATTTGTACATGTTGCGGAAAATCTCTTAATGAAGAACGTTGGGACCCTGAATGGGACCAACAACATTGTGAGGACCATTTCTATAAATCTTTAACTTGTAATTGTGGAGAAAAGAACTGGATCAAAATGGATTGTCATGGTTCTGGGCACATGATTAATAGAGAGATACCTATCATTGAATCAACTATTAAGAAGGTTGTTGATAATTAAAAATCTTTTTCTGCACAGAAACGTTCTCCGTTAGCATAATTACAGTTACCACTAATACAATCAGTATAGAATCGGCAAGATTGACCTAATTCTAATTTAGGCAAACAAAATTTGTCTCCAGATTCGCCATTTGGGTTTACACACCGACCAGACTGACAAGAATTATCTTGAATGCAGGGACTACCAATAGACCTAGAATTAAGAGGAATACAGCTCGATAAATATTTATCCTCCGGAATTTCTGAGTCCAAAAACTCACAAACTAATCCCTCTTGACAATCATCAGAAAATACGCATAATTCATTCTCGTTAGCTTTTTGATCACTACAATATTCCATTTCGTTTTCTTTTGGTAAACATACACCTGATTGACATTGCTCATCATTAGAACATTTCTCATCGTTATTTATTTTACTAGTACAAACCCCTTCATCTAGCAATGTGGTTTCTATTCTTTGACAATATAATCCTTCCTCACATTTTCCTTTTTCTAAAAAATTTCCTTCATAATTTCTAGCAATATAATTGTTGATACTAAACGTATTGCTAGTGCAACAAGAATCTCCTTTATTTAGTACAGGAACACATTCTGATGCCTCACAAGTCAAACCATCTTGACATTTTCTATCTCCAGACCAATCCCCACATTTTTCACCCAATCCTACCTCTCTAGAATAACATTTACCATCGTCACAAAATAATTCGTCCGCACAATGATTATCAGCCCCGCATTTTTCTCCAACTTCCCTAAAAGAGTCATCTAAATCACATCTTTTTTCTATACAATCTCCATCATTACATTCTTTATCGGAATTACATTCTTTTCCATAACTACCATCAGTACAAACTCTATCTTCTGTATCACAAGCGAAAGCACACTCATTGTCTACTTGACAGCTTTCCCTCGCAGATTTTAAGCAAGTATCTTCTTTAACTAATCCCCCTTTAGCATCTTCACGAGATGCACATTTTTCACTTATACATTCATGGTCATAATCACAATAATCTTCACTCTTTCCACTAGTACATCTTCCCTGTAATGTTTCTCTATCTATTTCACAAGCATAAAGACATTCATCTTCATCTGTACAAGAATTGCCTTCTTCTAATTTTTCCACACATTCATTATTAAGACAGGTGGAAGTATCAGATTCACAATTCATTTTTGATGCACAATATTCACCTTCCGGACTCTTATTACATACTATATAATCACAACCATACAAACATTCAATATCTTCATTACATGAATTTATACTATAAGCACTCTTACAAAACTGATCAATACACAATCCTTGATAACAATCATCATCTATTTCACACTGTTTACCGGGAGCACATCTATCATCAATACAATCATGTATACATTCATCATCAGAAGCGCAAGCCTCCTCTATTGATAATTTGCAATATCTTCGAAAATTATTATATTGACAAGTGCCTTCTAAACAATCACCATCTTTTCCACATATCTCTCCTAACTTTCCTTCGGTACAAAAACTCTCCCAACAATACCCATCACCACAATCATCATCAATTTCACAAGAAATTTTTTCAACATTGTCTTCTTTTACTACAGTTCCTTCTGAACTTTCATCAGCAACAGGAAGATTAGCAAAGACTTCGGGAACATTTATTCCAGAATAACTAAAAGAATTATCAGTTCTATCATCAACTTGTTCAGTAGGATGATTATATTGCCCAGATCTTGAAGAATTATCAACATCATTTCTACCAAATATAGCATCATGACAAGTAACACCTAAACCTAATGCAATAACTAAAGCACCCACAGTAATTACTTTTGATCCAAAACGATTATCATTAGTTTTTTCCTTTTTTCTCATAATTAGAGCAAAATGGACCCATATTTATAAATCTTTCTTGATTTTAACTACTATAAGATGATTACATAATAAAAACATAAATCAACCGAAACAACCAAAATCTTTATAAACAAAACCAATTCCAAACCAGAATACCACTTTAAGCACACTACTTACACAAGTGAGTAAATGATTAAAGTGATGATATGGCCTGAAAAGGTAAGCATCACAGGTTTTCTTTGATGCGCACCAATAAAAGGCTGTTATTACATGAGCTAAACAAAAAATGGGAAAGCCACATCATCCTAGAAGAGGAAGCATGCAGTTTTGGCCAAGAAAAAGGTCCAGACATTCTTTAGTTAGAGTTAGATCTTGGGCTGAAGAAAAACAAGCTAAACCGTTAGGATTCATTTGTTTTAAAGCGGGTATGACTCATTTATTGGTTAACGATAATCGTCCAAAATCTTTAACAAAAGGTGAAGACGTTTCTATGCCAGTAACGATTCTTGAATGTCCACCGTTAAACGTTTTCGGAATTTCATTCTATAAAAAATCATTAATGGGAGTAAGAAAATTTACTTCAATTCTAGCAAAAAATATTAATAAAGACTTATCAAAAAATATTCAGTTACCAAAAAAACAGTCAAAATCTATTGAAGATGTTAAAGAATTTGACGATTTACGATTATTAGTTCACACAAATCCAAAACAAACTTCTACTGGAGTTAAAAAAGCTAAATTGTTAGAGATTGCTTTAGGCGGTTCTAATGAAGAAAAATTAAATTATGCTAAAGAAAATTTAGGTAAAGAACTTAAAATTGAAGATGTGTTTAATGAGGGTAACCAAGTTGATGTTCATGGAGTTACTAAAGGTAAAGGATTCCAAGGAACAGTTAAACGGTTTGGAGTACCTATCAGACAACACAAATCCGAGAAAGTTAAACGTGGAATTGGAAACTTAGGAGCTTGGACACCTAAAAGAGTAGATTTTCGTGTACCTCAATCTGGTAAAATGGGTTACCATTTAAGAACTGATTACAATAAACAAATCATTAAAATCAGTGATAAAGTTGAAGAAGTTAATCCTAAAAAAGGAATCCATAACTACGGGCTTGTTAAGAAAAACTATATTTTAATTAAAGGTTCAATCGTTGGTCCAAAAAAGAGAGCATTACTAATCATTAAATCTATCCGTCCTAATAAAAAAATCACAAAAGATGCACCTGAGGTTAGTTATACTAGACAATGAAACTAAACATATTAAATCAAGAAGGTAAAAAGACAACTGAAAAACAGTTACCTAGTCAGTTCAGCGAAGAATATCGACCTGATTTAATTAAAAGAGCAGTACACGCTTTACAAAGTTCCGCAAGACAACGGTACGGTGCTTCTCCTGATGCAGGAATGAGACATTCTTCTGAATTAAGTAAAAGAAGACGTAAATACCGTGGTTGTTATGGTGCTGGTATCAGCAGAGTTAACCGTAAAATACATTCTAGAAGAGGAACAAGAATGTATTGGGTAGGAGCAGAATCACCTCAAACTGTTGGTGGTAGAAGATCTCATGCACCGAAAGCTGAAAAAATGCTAGAAAAAAGTATTAATAAAAAAGAACGTAGAAAAGCTATCAGATCTGCAATCGCCGCTACCATTAATAAAGATTTAGTTTCACAACGTGGACATTTTATTCCTACTGAATACCCTTTCATCTTGGACAACTCTTTTGAAACTGTTCAAAAAACTAAAGAGATTCAAAAATTATTATTATCACTTGGATTTAAAGAAGAATTAGAAAGATCATTAATTAAAAAAATCCGTGCAGGATTAGGAAAATTAAGAGGACGTAAATATAAAAGAAAAAAAGGAATCTTAATTGTTGTTAGTGATGAATGTCCATTATTAAAATCAGCAAAAAATATTGCTGGTATTGATATAGTTAAAGCTAAATCATTAAACGTAAACTTATTAGCACCAGGAGCAATGCCTGGAAGAGTAACGTTATGGACAGAAAAAGCAATTGATGATATTGCTAAAGACAAATTATTCATATAAAAATGGTTGAAGAAAAACAAGCAAAGGAAACAGTAAAAGAAGAACAATCAGCTACTGTTAAAGCTAGTTTTGATCCTTACGAAATAATTAAATATCCTTTATCAACAGAAAAAGCAATCAGACAAATTGAATTTGAGAACAGATTAGGATTTGTGGTTCATCCAAGAGCTACAAAAAGTGATGTTAAAAGAGCTGTTGAAGAACTTTTCAAAGTAAAAGTTGTTAAAGTTAATGTTCAAAATTCCATTACTGGAAAAAAGAAAGCTTACGTGAAATTAAGTAGTGCAGATCTTGCATCTGATGTAAGCGCAGACTTAGGATTAATATAAAATGGGTAAACGACTAATTCAACAAAGAAGAGGAAGAGGAACTTCAACCTACCGTTCACCTAGTTTTAGATTTAAAGGAAAAGTTAAACATCACCAATTAGATACTAATGGTGTTGTGATTGATTTGGTTAACTGTCCAGGACATAGTGCTCCATTAATGAAAGTATCATATTTAAGCGGAGATAAAAAACTTGCTTTTGCTCCTGAAGGAATAAAAGTAGGCGATGAAATCTGCATAGGTAGTACAGAACTTAACAAAGGAAACGTTCTGCCACTTAAAGAAATTCCTGAAGGGACCTTAATACATAATATTGAGTTAAGACCCGGTGATGGTGGCAAGCTAGTAAGAACAAGTGGAACATTTGCTAAAGTTGTAGCAAAAAATCAAAAAAATATTCGTGTAAAATTACCTTCAAATAAAGAAAAAGTATTCCTTCCTAACTGTCGTGCATCTATTGGAATTGTTGCAGGTGGCGGAAGATTAGACAAACCTTTCCTTAAAGCCGGTACAAGAATGAAGAAAATGCGGGCAAAGAATAAGTTATATCCAAAAGTATGCGGTATTTCAATGAATGCTGTTGACCATCCATTCGGAAGTAAATGTTCACATGTTAAGGGAAGACCAACCCAATCCAGTAGGCATGCTCCTCCAGGAAGAAAAGTTGGTAAGATTGCTCCTAGACGTACTGGTAGGAAGAAATAAAAACTAAACTGAAAATTAAAACTAAATAAAATGGCAAAAGAATTAACTTGGCGCGGAAAAAGCGAGGAAGAAGTAAAAAATATGGATTTGAAAGAATTCATGGAATTAGTTACTTCTAGAAAAAGAAGATCACTGAAAAGAGGCTTTACCGAAGCACAAAAAAGTTTACTTAAGAAAATTGAAGCCGATGATAAAAATATCAAAACTCATTGTCGTAACATGATCATTTTGCCATCAATGATTGGAAAATTGATTAAAACATATAATGGTAAAGAATTTGTTCCTCTGACCATAACTTTTGAAATGATTGGTCACACTTTGGGCGAGTTTTCACATTCAAGAAAATCAGTATCACACAGTTCCGCAGGAGTTGGAGCTACTAGATCAAGTAAAGCAATATCAGCAAGATAAATACTATGACACAAGAAACTAAAACTGGAAAAGAACATTATGCTTTTGCTAGTGCTAAAAATGTTGCAATTTCAACTAAACATAGTATTGAAATCAGTAAAGTGTTAAGAAGTAAAACTACTGCTTTCGGTAAAACTTATCTTGAACAAGTAATTGATCTTAAGAAAGCAGTTCCCATGAAAACGTTTAACAGAGATGTTGGACATAAGAAAGGAAAAGGTATGGCTGCTGGAAGATACCCAATTAAAGCCGCTAAAGAATTTTTAGCTTTACTAAAATCAGTTGAAGCTAATGCTCAATTTAAAGGCTTAACCACTTCAAACTTAAAAATTACAAAAATCTTAGCTAATAAAGCTACTATCCCTATGACTGGAGGTAGACATAGACGTGCTACTAAAAGATCCAATTTAGAGATTGAAGTTAAAGAGTTAGCAACTAAAAAAACTGATAAAAAAGTAAAACCGGTTGCTAAAAAAGAAAACACTGATAAAGTGGAACAAAAAGCTGAGAAAACAGAAGAAAAAGATGTTGAAAAAGCAGTGGAAGAAAAACCAGTTGCTGAAACCAAAGAAGAGCCTAAAGTTGAAGAACCAGTTAAAGAAGAAAAAACTGAAACTCCTGTAGAAGAAGAGACAACAGAAGACAAAAAGTCTTCTGAGCCTCAAAAACAAGTTTCTGAGAAAACAGAAGAACAACCAGCTGCTCAAAATGAAACAACTGAAAATAACAATCCTAAAAATCAACAAGAAAACACTCCAGGTGAGAAACAATGATTGAACGAGAATTTGTCACACAAAAAACGAAAGAGTACTATATCCAGAAATATATTGAACAAAAACTAGACAAAGTAGGTATCTCTTCAATTCAATTAAAGAAAATCCCCTTAGGAGAAAAAATCATTATCGAAACCAGCAGACCTAGTTTAATTGTTGGCTCAAAAGGATCAAACATCAAAGAATTAACTAAAGTACTTAAGAGAGAATTCAAGATGGAAAATCCTCAAATTGAAATTAATGAAGTTAAAAACATTTTCCTTGACGCACAAATTGTTGCAGAAAGAATCGCTTCTTCATTAGAAAGATTTGGTAGTGCTCGGTTTAAAGGTATTGGCCATAAAGTTATGGAAAATGTCATGAACTCCGGTGCTTTAGGAGTTGAAATTATCATCTCCGGAAAAATCCCTAGTGCAAGAGCAAAGAACTGGAGATTTTATCAAGGTTATCTAAAAAAATGTGGAGACATATCTATTGTAGGAGTAAGAAAAGCAAAAGTTAACGCTTTACTAAAAAGTGGAATTGTTGGAATTAAAGTAGCTATCATGCCTCCTGACGTTAAACTTCCTGATAATATTAAAATACTTGACGAACCAGTAGAGATCGTTGAAGAAGTAAAAGAAGAAAAGAAAACTAAAAAGAAAGGTACTAAGAAAAAAACTACTAAAAAGAAAACTGTTAAGAAAAAAGAAGCCTCAGAAACAAAAGTTTCCGACAAACCTAAAACAGAAGAAGTAAAAGAACCTGTAGTTGAAAAAACTGAAACTCCTAAAGAAGAAGAGAAGAAAGAAGAAAAATCTGAAGAGACTGCTCCAGTGGAAGAAAAACCTGCTGAAGAAACAAAAGAACAAGTTGAAGAATCTGTTCCTACTGAGGATAAAAAAGAAGACGCACCAGTTGCTCAAGAAGAAACAACTGAAGATAAAGAACAATGAAAATCACTAAAGAATTAAAAAGCTTGCCGCAAGAAGAGTTGGACAAACGTCTACTTGAAATGAAAAAAGAATTACTTAAACAAAGCGTACAAGCAAATAGTGGTGCTAATACTCAAAATCCTGGCAAGTTAAGAGAAGTCAAAAAAAATATTGCTCGGATTAAAACTATTGTTAAAGAAAGAGAGGTAAAAGACAAATAAATGGTAGGTGTATGTAACCAGTGTGGATTACCCGAAGACCTTTGCGTTTGTGAAACAATCGCCAGGGAACAACAAAAGATTAATGTTACTATTGAAAAACGAAAGTTTGGAAAAAAGTATACAATCATCAAAGGCATGAAAAAAGAAGCCAACATTGATGAGGTAGCAAAAAAACTTAAAAACAAGTTTGCTTGTGGTGGCACGGCCAAAGGCGGCCAAATTGAACTACAAGGAGATCACAAAAAGAAAGTTAAAGCAACTTTAGTGGACTTAGGATTTCCCGAAGAAACCATTGAAGTTTCATAAACAAACCATCAGAAATGAAATTTTTGGTGGAAAATAACAAAGGTCAAAGTGGTTAAAAAAACAATATTCCCTCATGAACTCATTGGAGAGGAGATTGAAATAATTGCCTCTACCAATGAAAGTAACGTTGGTAAAAAAGGCAAGATTGTTGATGAAACAAAATCAACAATAAAACTACAACACAAAAATCAAACAAAAACTTTGATGAAAAGTGCAATCACTTTCAAACTGATCAAAACTGGCCAAACAATTAAAGGTCAAGACATCATCAAACGACCTGAAGAAAGGTTAAAAGGAAAATAAAAAATGAAGTCGGAAATACTTGGTGCAAAAGCACCAGAAAAAGAATGTAACGATGCTAACTGCCCATTCCATGGACAACTTAGTGTAAAGAAAGAACTAGTTAGAGGTATCGTTGTTAAGAAAGACCTTAATAAATCAGCTACAATTCAATGGGATCGTTCATATTTTGTTCCTAAATATGAAAGATACGAAATGCGTAGATCAAGATTAAGAGTACATAATCCTACCTGTATTGATGCAGAAATTGGAGACAATGTTGTTGCAGCAAGATGTAGACCATTAAGTAAAACAAAAAACTTTGTTATTATCCAAAAAATAAAAGAAAATGAAAGCAATAAAAAGTAAAGTCACTAGAGCCTTGCCATTGCAAGCGCACGTAGCCACCTGTGATAATTCAGGAGCAAAAATGCTTAAGATAATTGCAGTAAAAGGACATAAAACTTCCAAAGGTAGACTTGCAGCTGCAGGAGTAGGAGACTTAATCATGGCTTCAGTAAAAAAAGGTAAATTAGAAATTAGAAAAACTGTTGTCTCAGCAATAATTGTAAGACAAAAGAAAGAATATCGTAGAGCTGATGGAACAAGAATTAAATTTGAAGATAATGCTGCCATAGTTTTAAAAGATGACAAAGGCAATCCAAAAGGAACAATATTTAAAGGGCCAATAGCCAAAGAAGTTGCAGAAAGATGGCCTGCAGTAGCTAAAGTAGCTAACATGGTAGTATAAGGTAAGAATAAGATGGTAAAAAACACATTTTCCACAAGTTGGAAAGGAAGCACACAAGTAAGAAAACAACGTAAGTATAGACATAATGCTCCTTTGCACCTTAAACAAAAAATGAATCACGTTCATCTTAATGCAGAATTAAGAAAAAAATATGGTACTCGTAACATTTTAGTTAAAAAAGGAGACAAAATAAAAGTCTTACGAGGACAATTTGCCAAAAGAGAAGGTAAAGTTGATCGAGTTAACTTGAAAGACGATAAAGTATTTGTTAACGGTATCGAAGCCATTAAAAAAGATGGTACAAAACAATTATTACCATTATCACCATCAAACTTAATGATAACTGAGTTAGAGTTAAGCGATAAAAAAAGAAAATTAAAACTTGAAGGAAAAACTAACCCTAAAGTTGAAGAAAACAAAAATAATGATACAAAAGTAAAAGTTGAGGAAAAACAAAAATGAAGAACCATTTGAAAAGAATAGCAACTCCCCGTACTTGGGTTATTGACCGAAAATGTAACACTTTTATCTGTCGTCCTAGTGCTGGTGCACACTCTTACGAAAATGGATTACCATTAGGAATTATCTTAAGAGACATCCTAAAACTTTCCTCATCCATGACAGAAGTTAAGAAATTGCTTAACAATAATGACATACTTGTTGATGGAAAAAGAAGAAAAAACCATCATTATATAGTTGGACTATTTGACGTTTTAAACATCCCAACAACCAAAAAAGCTTACAGAATAGTTTTCGATAATAAAGGAAGAATCGTTGTTAAAGAATGTGATGAAAAAGAAAGCGGTTTTAAGATCTGTAAAATTGTTGGTAAAACAATCCTAACAAAAGGAAGAGTTCAATATAACTTACATGATGGTAAAAATATAATCTCAGAAGAAAAAGCAAAAGTTGGAGACAGTTTAATGTTAACATTACCAAAACTAGAGATTAAAGAAGTATTACCACTTGAAAAAAATGTTACTGTTTTCCTTACTAAGGGTAAACATAGTGGAGATATTGGTAAATTTAAAGAAATTAATGCTAACGTAGCAGTTTATACTAAAGATAAACAAGATGTTGAAACTGACAAAAATTACTTGTTTGTTATAGGAAAAGACAAACCAAAAATAAACTTTGAAAATTAAAGATGGAACAAAAAACAAATCCAATGCGTGAAATAAAAATTGAAAAGATCACCCTAAATATTGGTGCAGGGAAAAATGACGATCTCTTACAAAAAGGACTTAAACTATTGAAAAAACTATCTCCTCTTACTCCTGTTAAAACTATCACTCAAAAAAGAATTCCTGGATGGGGATTAAGACCAGGATTATCCATTGGCTGTAAAGTAACGGTAAGAAAAGATGCTAAAGAACTACTTAAAAGAATACTTGTTGCTAAAGAAAACATCTTGAAAGAAAAGAACTTTGATAATAATGGTAACTTTTCATTCGGAGTTGCAGAGTATATAGATATTGAAGGTCTTGAATATGATCCAGATTTGAAAATTTTGGGACTAGAAGTTGCAGTAACACTTACTCGTGCAGGTTACAGAGTTAAAATCAGAAAAATGTATCCTAAACAAATAGGAAAAAACCATAAAATAACTAAAGAAGAAGCTATGGAATTTGCTCGTAAGATGGGAGTGGAGATAGAATAAATAAAATGACTACCAGTGATCATAAAAAAGCATTGAAACAATTTGCTAAGAAACCAGTAAAGAAAGCTAAATACATCAAATTCAATAAACCTAACGACCGGTCTTGCGGAAGAGCTTTACGAAAATGTAAAAACTGTGGAAGAATGGGAGCACATATTAACAAATATGGCTTAAACTTGTGCAGACAATGTTTCCGTGATATGGCTTTAAGCTTAGGATTCAAAAAATATAGTTAAATAGGAGGCAAAAAAAATGTTAAACGACCCATTAGCAGCGGCATTATCAAAGATACTTAATGCTGAAAGGATTGGTAAGAAAGAAGTTATGATTAGGCCTGCCTCCAAAATGATCAAAAAGATACTTACAATCATGAACGAAAATATGTTTATAGGTGACTTTGAAGAAATCAAAGATGATAAAGGCGGAGTTTTAAAAGTTAACATAATTGGAAATTTAAACAAATGTGGAGTAATTAAACCAAGATTCTCTACTAAATATACAGGATATGAAAAATGGGAGAAACGTTATCTTCCAGCTTCAGATTTTGGTTTAATCTTGGTAACAACCCCATTAGGGATAATGACTCACGAACAAGCTAAAGAAAAGAAAACAGGAGGAAAGTTAGTTGCTTACTGTTATTAAAAATGAGAGAAGACTTAATCATAGAAATTGAAATTCCAGAAGGACTGGATGTACAAGAATCTAACAGTTTACTAAAAGTAAAAGGTCCAAAAGGAGAAGTTGAGAAAAATTTCATCCATCCTAAAGTACACCTAAAAATTGAAAGTAAAAAAATAGTTTTGGAATCTAAAAAATCTAGTAAGATGGAGAAAAAAGTAATTCACTCATTTGCTGCACATATTAAGAATATGTTTAAAGGTGTGCAGGAACCTCATGTATACAAATTAAAAATATGTTCCGGACATTTTCCTATGAACGTTAGTGTGTCTGGAAAAGAAATCACAATCAAAAACTTTTTTGGGGAAAGTGTTCCTCGAAAAACTACCTTGCCCGAAAAAGCAGAAGTTAAAGTTAATGGTGATGAAATAGTCATTACTAGTGCTGATAAAGAAGCTGCAGGACAAGCAGCTGCAAAGATTGAAAGTTTATGTAGAATTACCAAACGAGATATAAGAATATTTCAAGATGGATGTTACATAACTGAAAAAGCAGGAAAAATATTATAATAATAAGACAAAATGGAAATCAAAAAATTACTAGAAATCAGGAAAAGAATTAAGAAAAACAAACCTACTTTTGTAGTTAAAGAATCAAATTTTTCTTCAAGAGTTAAACGAAGATGGCGTTTCCCAAGAGGTATGCATTCTAAAGTTAGACAGATGCACCGTGGACGTCCAAAATTAGTTAGTCCAGGTTATGGTTCTCCAAAAAGTGTTGCTAATTTACACCACTCAGGATTACAACAAATATTAATAAAAAATAAGAAAGAACTATTAAAAGTTGATAATAAACTTCAAGGAGCAATCATTGCTAGAGAAGTTGGAAACAAAAAAAGATTAGAATTATTACAATTAGCAGAAGAAAAAGAAATCAGAGTTTTAAATGTAAAAGATACTACTAAACTAATTGGTAAAATCAACGAACGGTTTGCTGAACGAAAAAAAGTTAAAGAGGAACGAGGCAAACACAAAAGTAAGAAAGAAGCTGAAAAGAAAAAGAAAGCTGAAGAAAAGAAGAAAAAAGAAGAACAAGAGAAAACAGAAGATAAAAAAGACAACGTTGAAAAAGCTGAAGAAGTTAAAGAAGAACAAAACAAAGAAAAAGCAGAAATGGAAAAAACTCTGATTAAAAAACAATAATAATACTTAAAAAATGAAAAACAAAAAGAAACTGGCTGCAAAAATCCTTAAAACCTCTTATAAAAAGGTAAAGATTGCTGCTGATGCTCTGGAAGATGTAAAAAAAGCTATCACTCGTGCAGATATTCGAGGATTAATTGCTATTAAAAAAGTAGTTAAGAGTAAAAAGAACCACCAATCATTAGCAAGAGCAAGAAAAAACAAAGAACAAAAAAGAAAAGGCAGACAAAAAGGTAAGGGTAGTAAGAAAGGTTCAAAACATTCAGTTGTAACAAGAAAAGAAAAATGGATGGCTAAAGTAAGAGTTCAAAGATTGTTTTTGAAAGAAATTAAAGATAAAGAGTTAGTTTCGGTTAAAAATCATCGTATCCTATACAAAAGAGTTAAAGGTGGCTTCTTTAGGAATAGAAGACACATCAAATTATACATGAATGAACATCATTTGTTTGAAGAAAACGGAGAAAAAACTAAACAATAAATAAAATGGCTTCAAGAAAACCAAGAACAGTATTGTACAGAAGAAGAAGAGAACAAAAAACTGACTATCGTAGAAGGTTAAAACTGTTACTTTCAAAAAAACCAAGATTAATGTTACGTATTACTAATAATAAAATAATCGCTCAAGTAATAGAGTTCAATACTAAAGGTGACACTACATTAGCTGCAGTAGATTCCTCAGCACTTAAGAAGTTAGGTTGGAATTATTCATTAAAAAATACTCCCTCTGCTTACTTAACAGGATTATTGATAGCAAAAAAAACATTAGATAAAAAATGTAATGAAGTTATTTTAGACACAGGTTTTAAAACTCCTCTAGTTAAAGGAAAAATTTATGCTTTTTTGAAAGGAGCTATTGATGGCGGATTAAAAATTCCAATTTCAAAAGAAGACATTTACCCTTCAGAAGATCGTATTACTGGAAAACATATTAAAAATGCTGAACCTGAAAAAATCAGTGAACTATTTAATCAAATCAAAGAAAAAATAATGGGTTAATAATTAAAAATGGATATTAAAAGAAATAATCAGAAAGGAAACAGAAAACAAAGAAGACCAATGAGAGACAGAGTTCCAGAACCTGTAAAAATATGGAAACCTACTACTAAACTAGGCTTGGAAGTACAGAAAGGCGATCTTACCGATATTGAACAAGTGTTTGATCGTGGAGAAAAAATCCTAGAAGCCGAGATAGTTGACGTACTCTTACCAGATTTAGAAGAAGAATTATTATTAATAGGTCAAGCTAAAGGAAAATTTGGCGGTGGTCAAAGAAGAATATTCCGTCAAACACAAAAGAAAACTATGGAAGGAAACAAGATTCAGTTCTTAACTTGTGCAGTAGTTGGAAACAAAAATGGGTTTGTTGGAGTTAATCATGGAAAAAGTAAAGAAACTGTTCCTGCAAGAGACAAATCTAAACGTAAAGCTAAACTTAATTTAATACGTATAAGACGTGGATGCGGTTCTTGGGAATGTGGTTGTGGAGAAGCACATTCTGTCCCTTTCGCAATTACCGGAAAATGTGGTTCTGCAACCATCACTTTGATGCCTGCTCCTAAAGGTAAAGGATTATGTGTTGAAAAAGAATGTGCAAAAGTATTACATTTAGCTGGTATCAAAGATGTTTGGAGTAAAACTAAAGGCCAAACAAAAACAAAATTAAACTTAGTTAAAGCGTGTGTTGACGCTCTTAAAAATTTAACCGAAACAAAAGTTAGACCTAACGACATTGTTAAATTAGGCATTGTTGACGGTAAACTTAAAGAACAAGAAAAAATTGAAACTCCTGAAGAGATTATAGAAGAAGCAAAAGAACAAGTTGAAGAACCAATTAAAGAAGAAAAAACTGAAGCTCCTGTAGAAGAAGGAAAAAAGGAAGAACAACCTGAAGAGGTTAAACAAGAAAAATGAGTACTGAAGAAAACAAAAGCGGATCAGGAAAAGTTGCCATTATCCTAGTTAGAGGTAAAGTTACTTTTTCACAACCAGTCAAAGATACACTTAAAATGTTAAATTTGCCAAGAAAAAATAGTTGTACTGTTGTTGAAGATACTCCTATCAATCGTGGTATGATTAAAAAAGTTAAAGATTTTACTACTTATGGTGAGATTGATGAAGAAACTTTCAAAGAATTGGTTGATAAAAGAGGAGAAGAATCAGGAAACAGAACATCTGACAGTAAAAACAAGTATAATTACAATTTTGTTGAAATTAATGGTAAAAAATATAAATCTTATTTCAGACTAAACCCTCCAAGGAAAGGATTTGGACGTAAAGGTATAAAAATTGCTTTCAAAATTGGTGGTGCTCTTGGAGACAGAAAAGAAAAAATTAATGATCTAATTAAGAGGATGCTTTAAAACAATGGTAGTTCATAAAACAAAAAAAGTTCAAAAGTACAGAGCCAAAACAACTCACGGAGGCGGTCATCGTAAGAAAAGACGAGGTGCTGGTTCACGTGGTGGTAGAGGTAATGCTGGAACAGGTAAAAAAGCAGGCCACAAAGTTGCAGGAAGCTCTCGTAAGTTAGGTAGTAGAGGTTTTACTTCAAAGACTAAAAAAGGAGCAACTGTTGGTTTAAACAATTTTACGATTAAAAAAGTAGAAAAATTGGTAACGGATGGTAAAGCTAATAAAGAAAGCGATACTTATTCTATTAACTTAAACAGTTTAGGATACAAAAAACTGATCGCTACTGGCAACGTTAATCTTAAACTTAAAATTACGGCAAAACAATTTAGTGCTAAAGCCAAAGAAAAAGTTAAAGCTGCTGGTGGAGAAATTGTTTTAGATGAACAAAAGAATCAAAAACAAAGTAAACCAGAAACTGTTGAAGAAAAACAGTAAAAACCATTTGAGGATTAAAAAAAATGTCTTTTTTAGATACGATTATCCGTAATTTACCAGAAGTAAGAGGTCCTAAGCAAAAGAAACTTCCTTTTAAGGAAAAGTTAAAATGGACTTTAGTAATTCTAGTTATCTTCTTTGTGTTAGGATTAATCCCTTTATTTGGTCTAGGTGAAAACGCTTTACAACAGTTCGAATTTTTATCAATCATTTTAGGAGCAAGTTTTGGTAGTATTATTTCTTTAGGAATAGGTCCTATCGTTACTGCATCAATCGTATTACAGTTATTATCAGGTACAGGAATACTAAAATTAGACATGAACACTACTGAAGGTAGACAAAGATTTCAAGGTTTACAAAAAGTATTAGCTATATTTTTCATCATTTTTGAAGCTGCTGTTTACGTTTTAATGGGAGGTCTAGCACCAGCCGCTGCTTTAGCAGGAACACCATTATACGGACAATTAGAAATGATTTTGATATTTCAATTAATTTTGGGCGGAATTTTAATCATGTTTATGGATGAAGTAATCAGTAAATGGGGTTTTGGTTCAGGAATAAGTTTGTTTATTGCTGGTGGTGTCGCTCAACAGATCTTTATTAGAGCGTTCAACTTTTTACCTTCTCCAACTAACCCAGAAATTGCTGCTGGAGCCATACCTGCTTTATTTCAATCATTATCAATGGGAGACATAACTACAGCCGCGTTGCAAATTGCTGCAGTAGTTTCAACATTATTAGTTTTTGCCATTTGTGTCTTTGGACAAGCAATGAAGGTAGAGATTCCATTGTCTTATGGTAAAGTACGTGGTTATGGTATGAGATGGCCATTAAATTTCTTTTACACTTCCAACATTCCAGTTATTTTAGTAGCTGCTTTAATGGCTAATATTCAACTATTTGCAAGATTATTAGAACGTTGGGGACATCCATTATTGGGTACATTTTCAGGAAATACTCCTATATCTGGCTTAGTATACTGGATAAACTCTCCCGATATCGTTCAAAGCGTGATAAGAGGCAGTTTTAGTTTCGGCCAATTAGGACAAGCTTTAATTTATACACTAATTATGGTTGGCGGAGCAGTAATGTTTAGTATCTTTTGGATGCAGACAGCTAATATGGACGCTAGGAGCCAAGCTAAACAAATAATGAATTCTGGGCTACAAATTGCCGGTTTTAGAAGAGATGAACGTGTTTTAGAGAAGATTTTAAGCAGATACATCTGGCCATTAACTATCGTAGGTGGTGCATCTGTAGGACTGTTAGCAGCGTTAGCTGATTTAACTGGAGCTCTATCTAGAGGAACGGGTATCTTATTAGCAGTAATGATTGTCTATAAACTATACGAAGAGATTGCTAAAGATCACATGATGGATATGCATCCTAGTATGCGTAAATTTATGGAATAAAAATTTATTTTCTTGTTTTTAACCTATTTTTACCCAAATTTCTAATATTCACTATATAAACCGAACAATTTATAAATCAGGGCTGTTCTGAATAATTGAAGCCCGACACGAGAGTACCTGTGGGAGTTTACGGTGCAAACCAAGCCATGAACTCAGGGGTTAGTGTTCCGGGCCTCATATTTAACAATTAAAACTAACCTAGAGAAGGTATTTACTTTATGTTTAACTCACATTCATTCATCAACTTAATAAGTTTGCTAAGAGAACCAATTAGTGATGATTAGAGTATAAGTAAATCTTTTTCTAGTATCGGAGGAAATAAAATGGCAAAAATAAGCCCAGTAGCGGCAAAATATATTATTCATTCAACTATTAACATTGAAGGTATCGTTGACCGTCCTGACGTAATTGGAGCAATATTCGGACAAACAGAAGGATTACTAGGAAACGATTTAGAACTAAGAGAACTACAACGTAGCGGTAGAATTGGTAGAATAGAAGTTAACGTAAACACTCATTCTGGAAAAACTACTGGTGACATAATTATTCCCAGTAGCTTAGATAAAACTGAAACAGCTATCGTAGGAGCAGCGTTAGAAATTATCCAACGTATTGGCCCTTGTAATGCTAAAGTTGAAGTTAAAAGAATTGAAGATGTACGTATTAGTAAAAGACAATTTGTTATTGATCGTGCTAAAGAACTGTTAAAAGATCTTACTGAAAAAACTTTACCTGATTCACAAGAAATCGCTGACGAAGTTTCTAAGTCCGTTAGAATGATGGAAGTTGTTGATTATGGTAGAGAAAAACTTGCAGCAGGTCCAGCGATAGATGAAAGTGATGACATTATAGTTGTTGAAGGACGTGCAGACGTACTTAACTTGCTTAAACATGGATTCAAGAACGCAATCGCTTTAAACGGTACTTCCGTACCGGAAAGTATTAAAGAACTTACCAGAAAGAAATCAACAACTGTTTTTGTTGATGGAGATAGAGGCGGAGACTTAATTATCAGAGAAATGTTAAGTACTGCTGATGTTGATTTTGTATGTAAAGCTCCTGATGGAAAAGAAGTTGAAGAAATTACTAAGAAAGAAATCCATAAAGCTTTACGTGGAAAAATTACTGCTGAACAATCTAAACTAGATTTAGGTATTGATGAGCATGGTGCATTAAAAGAGAACCCTGACGAAAGAAAATCACATAGTGCACCTCAACGATACCAAAACACTCGTAGACCAGCAGCACCTAGTAGGTTTAATAGTAGGAGTGCTCCATCACATAGTCCTCCTCCTCAAAGATCTGCACCAGTAATAAGATCAAAACCTGTTACGGCTGAAGAAAAGAAAACTTTTAAACAAACTTTAGAAGATCTTTTTGGAACAAGAGGCGCGTGCATTTTTGATGAAAAGTTAAACATTTTGGGAAAAGTTCCAATTAGCGAACTAACATCAACAATAAAAAGTCTTAATGGTGGTGTATATACATTAGTATTGGATGGAACTATTGACATGGATTTAGTTAAAACTGCTGAAAAGTTAGGCATTAAAAACTTAGTTGGTACGAATAGTAAAGTTAAAGAAGCCCAAAAAGTAAACGTTTTAACTGATGATAAACTTTAAAATTTTATTTCTTTTTTAATTAATTATATAAGTAACTTCTATTTTTATACTTAAATGCCTACAGCAGATGATGTTTATATCCAATGTGATGAATTAGATAATATTCCAAAACTAAATAAAGATAACTGGCTTAATGAAATTGATTTATTAACAAAAGAATTTTCATTAAACGCAAAAATTCTTCAAGTTGGATGTATGGACGGAACCAGAATCCAGGCTTTATTGAAAGCAAGACCAGATTTAATTATAACAGGATTAGACATTGAAGACAGTATGGTGAACACTTGTAAAAAAAACTTTGAAATGTTAGGATTAAAAGCTAATTTTATTTTAGGTGACATTACTAAACCTATCGAAGTAAGTGATTTTGATTATGTTATTTGCTTAAACAATACTTTAGGTTACATTGATGATCAGCAAAAAGCAATTGAGAACATGAAAAAGTTGGGAAAAATTGTAATTATTTCTGTCTATGGAGAAAAATTTGATGATGAACTCGGAAAAGAATATTTTAAGATTATCAATTTAGAAGTTGAAAAGATTGAAAATAATGTCTTCTTTATGAAAGATTTTGTTAATGTTAAAAGGTATATTCATGAAGAAGTAAACAAATGGGGAGGAGAAATAATAGAAACCCCACTTGGTTATTTTGTGATAATTAAGTCTTAAACTCCCAAAACCTTTTTATTCTAACCCACTTTAACAACTTTAATGGTGTTCGATGTTGTAATTGGCAGAAGTAAACATGATCTTGCTAAGTTTGGTAAAGATGGTACGGTAATGATTGGTAAACAGTACGTTAAAATGGGCCAAACAACTTCTCTTTCTAATCCTGTTTACATGGACGTTGCTGGTGCACACGTAGTATTTATTGTTGGCAAGAGAGGATCAGGAAAATGTCTTCATGGGGATACTTTAATTACTTTAAGTGATGGAACTCAAGCTAAAATAAAAGATTTAGAGAATGATAAAAATAATATTTTCACTCTTAATCAAAATTTTAAAATTCAAGAAAATTATAAAAGTGATTTTTACAAACGTCCGGTAAACAAATTGCTAAAAATAAAGTTTAGAAGTGGAAAAGTTATCAAATTGACTCCTGAACATCCCCTACTTACAGTAAAAGGATGGGTGCCAGCAGAAAAACTGAACCTTGGAGCAAGAATTGCTACGCCTCGAAAATTAGATTTTTTTGGAGAAATCCCAATTGAAGAATGTAAAATTAAATTATTAGCTTATTTAATTGCAGAAGGACATCTTGGGAATAGGTTTGTTCTTTTTTCAAACCAAGATGCAAAAATAATTACTGATTTTAAGTGCTCAGTATATGAGTTTGATTCCAATCTAAGGACAAATAAACATAGTTCCCCCTGCTGTTTTAGAGTTAGCCAAATCAAGAAAAAAATAGATAAATTGAGCCCTACAAATTCAAAAGGACAATTTATTACTGGACCAAAATTTGCTCACTCCTCAATTAGAAACTGGTTAGAAGAACTTAACCTTTATAATACTAATTCATATACTAAGTTTGTTCCTAAATGTATTTTCAATCTTCCTAAATACCAATTGAGTTTATTTCTAAACCGTTTATTTTCTTGTGATGGAACAATATACCAAAAAGCAGGACATTGGTTTGTAAGTTACGGTTCATCATCAAATGAAGTGATTTCACAAATTCAACATTTATTGTTAAGATTTGGAATTACTTCAAGAATTAGAAAAAAGATTATTAAAAATAAGTTTGAATCTAATGAATTAGAGATTTATGGAGAAAATGTGAATAAATATTTACAAGAAATTGGATTTTATGGTAAAAAAGAAGAACGAGCAACTATTGCGTTGAGAGAATCGATTAGTATTATTCGAAATCCTAATGTGGATACTGTACCTAAAGAAATTTGGGATTTGTATAGACCAAATAATTGGGCAGAAGTTGGAAGAAAAATTGGTTATGCACATCCAAAATCACTGAGAGAAAGTATTCATTATTCCCCTTCAAGACAAAAATTATTACAAATAGCTAAAGCGGATGAATCTGATTTATTATCAAAATTCGCTAACTCAGACATTTTTTGGGATGAAATTATTTCATTAAATACATTAGAAGGAAACTTTGAAGTATATGATTTAACAGTTCCAGAAACACATAATTTTGTTGCTAATGATATTATTGTTCATAATTCTTACTCAATGGGAGCTATTGCAGAAGGTATGACCACACTTCCTCAAGAAATTAAACAAAACTTGTCAATAGTTTTACTGGATACAATGGGAATCTATTGGACAATGAAATATCCTAATTATCAAGATTCAGAATTGTTAAAAGAATGGAACATTGATGCTAAAGGATTAGACGTAAAAATTTATACTCCTACCGGTTTTTATTACAAATATCAAGAACAAGGTATTCCAACAGATTTTCCGTTCTCAATAAGACCCATAGATGTTGGACCAGAAGATTGGTGCACAGCTTTTGATATTAATCAAAACTCTGCAGAAGGGGTATTGATAACCAAAATTGTTCAAGACTTTCACAAAAAAAATCAAAGTTATTCAATGGAAGAACTAATTGATATTGCCATGAACGATTCAGACAGTGATAAAGTTGTTAAAAGTGTTGTAGTTAACGAATTTAAAAAAGCTCAAGGCTGGGAAATTTTTTCTAAAGAAGGTACACCATTAAAAGATATTGTCCAAGGTGGCCAAGTAACGGTATTAGACGTTTCTCCTTACGCTACAATGGCTTCAGGTTGGGAGATAAAAGCATTAGTAGTAGGTTTAATTTGTCGTACTTTATTCAATCAAAGAATGTTAGCAAGAAAAACTGAAGAATTTAAAACAGTTGATGCAGCAATGCACTATTTTAGTAAAGATAATGAAGAAAAATTAAAAGAACCGTTGGTTTGGTTAGCTTTAGATGAAGCTCATGAACTCTTGCCTAGAGAAGGAAAAACAGCAGCAACCGATGCTTTAAAAACAATTTTAAGAGAAGGTCGTCAACCAGGAATATCTTTAATATTAGCATCTCAACAGCCAGGAAAAATTCATACTGATGTGATGACTCAATCCGATACGGTTATTGCTCACCGCTTAACAGCTAAAATGGATACGGACGCATTAGGATTATTAATGCAAAGTTATATGCGTTCAGGATTAGACGAACAAATTAACATGTTGCCTAAGGTTAAAGGTGCAGCTGTAGTATTTGATGATTCTAATGAAAGAATATTTCCTATCCAGATGCGACCTAGGTCAACATGGCATGGTGGCGGATCTCCTACTGCAATCAAAGAAAAGAAACATTATTTTGATGATAATGTTAGTAAGTTGAAAGAGTTGTGAACTGAATAAGAGGTGTTTGAAGTGAATTGTGAAGATTCTTTAAAATTAAGAAAAAAATTAGAATTGATTGAAGATGAACAAATTAAGAAGTTTGTCAGTGAATGTCTTAATATTGCCCCAAAATATTTTTGGGAAATTGCAGCAAGTGCTTCAGGAAAATATCATCCTGAAAGTTCTTTAGGTAAAGGTGGTTTGATAAGACACACCGTGCTTACGATTAATTATGGAATGGAATTATGTAAAAAAAATGTTATTAATGGATTAGAAAAAGACAAAATAATAGCTTCTTTAATTTTACATGATACTTGTAAAGCAGGAGTTAAAGAAGTAAAGAATAATGCCCATTACCGTTATCATGCTTACCTTCCTAAAAAATATTATAAAAAAATATCTCATTTATGTTCATTAAATGTTTTTAATGAAATCTTTTTAATGGTTGATTCACATATGGGAGAATGGTCTACTTTTAAAGAAAAAATTCCTAGAACAAAATTACAAAAAATTGTTCATTATGCAGATTATTTAGCTTCTAGAAAAAATCAACCAATAACAGATTTCAATAAAGAACTTCAATCGTTAAAGACTTATGATAATTCAATTATGTTATGAAACTATTTAATCCATTTTAAACGTCGTCATGTTTACTGAAAACATATTTCCAGAGTGCTAACTTCACATCTTCTCTAACTTATGAATTCTAGAATTAATATCGGGATGTGTACTAAAAAGATTTTTCATAAAAGATTTTTTAGTCTTTCTGAACGGAGTTGAGATAAACAAATGTGCAGTAGCCTTGTTAGCATGATCAACTAACGGATCAGGATCATCTTTAATCTTACGCAAAGCATCAGCTAACCCTTTCGGATGTCTTGTTAACATTGCACTTGACGCATCAGCTAAATATTCACGTTTACGGGAAATAGACAATTTAATAACTTCTCCAACTAAAGGTGCTAAAATTGCTAGAACAATACCAACTACAATGAATACCACCGTCATTCCTCCACTATCTCTGTCTCTTCCAGCACGTCCCCATAAAAAGCTTCGTAGTATGAAGTCTGATAACAATACAGTGATTCCTACCATTACTGATGCTAGCATCATTATTCTAATATCATAACTCTTAATATGCGACATTTCGTGAGCAATAACTCCTTCTAGCTCTATTCTGTTCATTTTATCAAGAAGTCCTGTCGTAACAGTAATAGCAGACTTTTCAGGATTTCTTCCTGTAGCAAAAGCGTTCAATGCAGAATCTTCAATCACATAAACCTTCGGAGGTTTTGATAATCCTGCAGCGATCGCTAACCCTTCAACAGTATTAATTAAATAAGTGTACTGTGGTTTTTTAGCTTCTTTAGCTTTAGTCATCGTTAAAATCATTGAAGCACCACTATAATAACTAATTAAAAAATAAATGATTCCTACCACAAAAGCTAAGATTAAACCAAAATAAGAATTTCCGTAAAAGAAACCTACTACGTACCCAACAAAAGCGATGAACGCTACAAACAAAACTACTAAAATGATTGATTTCCGTTTATTGCTAGCAATTTCGTCGTAAAAACTCATTTTAAAATATTAAAAAAAAATTAAAACTCCACTTTAACATTTTTCTGTTCTTTCTCTTCAGCTTTGAAATAATCTTTTTGTTTAAAACTGAACATTTTAGCAAAAACGTTTTTTGGGAACACTTGTATTGCTTCGTTATATTGCATCACAGAATCATTGTAAAACTGTCTTGCATAAGCAATTTTAGACTCTGTACCAGACAATTCTTCCTGTAATTGCATAAAATTTTCGTTAGCTTTAAGCTCAGGATAATTTTCAGCAACAGCAAATATTGATTTCAAAGCTTCAGTAATTTGATTAGAAGCTTCCGCTTTCTTTTCAACTGAACCAGTCATTAACGAAGCACGAGCTTTCGTTACTTCCTCTAAAACACCTTTCTCATGTTTCATGTAACCTTTAACTGCGCTCACTAAATTTGGTATTAAATCGTACCTTCTTTTTAGCTGGACATCAATTTGTGACCAAGCATTATTTACACGTACTCTTAAACGTACTAAACTGTTGTAGATATAAATCAATAGTGCTAATACCACAACAACAATTACAATAATAATCCAAGTTGCAACCATTTTATAACCCCCTATAATAATGATTACAATTACCTAGTTAGTTTATATATTTTGTGTATGAATTAGTGTGCCATATCACCACAATAGTAAACTATATAAACGAAAGTAACTTTCTTAGTATCATTAAAGAGGTGTTTAATGGTACTAGAGCATATATTTCCTGAAGATTGGTTAGAGAAGAAAGGTAGGTATGCTTTCTTATTAGGAATTATTTACTCAGCTATTGGAATTCTTATTGCTTCAATATTATTTCCAGGAGATCCAGCATTAGTTGCGGTAGCCTTTACCTCATTATTATTACTTCCTGAACTGTACAAAATATTTTCTATTGAAGAACGTCAAGAAAGTATGGAACAAAAAGTCAGTTTAAGAGCATTATGGAAAGATGACATTGACGTTGTCAGAATTTATATCTTTTTATTTTTAGGAATTTTGCTTGTTTATTCAGTCAGCACAATCATTATGCCGGAAATGCAAGCAAACAATCTGTTCCGTGAACAATTAGAAATTAGGTTTGGTCAAGGGTTCAGTGGCCAAGCTTCTACAGGAATATTTTCATCAGGATTATTTTATGATTTATTAAGTAACAATTTCTTAGTATTAATCGCTTGTTTTATCATGGCGTTGTTAACGGGAGACGGAGCAATATTTTTGATAACATGGAACGCTTCCGTATGGGGAACAATATTCGGTGTTACTGCTAAAAATGCGTCATTATTTTCTGGAGAAAATGCGTTCTATCTATTTGGAGTAATTATGTTAGTAGTGTTTCCTCACATGATGATTGAAGCCATTTCGTACTTTTTAGCAGCCATATCAGGTTCAGTGATATCTAAAGATGTAATATTGGAAGAGTTTGCTTCTCACAGATTTATGGAAGTTTTTGGATTTAATTTATACTTACTACTATTTGCGTTAATATTTTTAGTTCTAGGTGCATTAGTAGAAACGTTCGTTCTACAACATGTTGGAATCTATCAAGAAATAATTAGAATGAGCATGATGGCCGTTAGTTAGCCGCGAGGTTTACAAGTAAACAAAATTATAATATAATTTTTTACTTGTCGTGAGGACGACAAGTTTCGTAAAAGTCACATTGTCCAGTACTCCACCTACATAATGGAGTGATAGTTTTTGGATAGTCTGGTTTTTCTTCAGTTATGGAAGTATGTGCATGAATAAGTTCAAGTTCTTGTTTTGCTAGGTTAATCAACTCTTCATTAACATTAATCATCTTAGTTTTTTGTCTTAAAAAACAAATGCCCACTTTATCGGGAGTTTTTCCATGTTTTTCAAAGTATAATAATGAATAAATTGCTAATTGTAATTTAATACTAGATTTCATGTCAAACCGTGAATTAGTTTTATAATCAACAATATGCACTTGATCGTCTAAATGATGAACCGCATCAATAAACCCTTGCACAGAATAATTGTCTGAAACATAACGTTCTTCTCTTACTGGAGTTAACAGTTGGAACGCTTCTTGCATAGAAACATTTTTTTCCGTCATCTTGTTTTTTAAATTGTTCAAGAAATGATTGTTCCAGTTAATCAACATCATCATTGTTTCTTCAAAATAAAACTTTTTTTTATCTTCCTTTAAATCTAACTCATCTAGTTTTGATTTATACTGGTTCCAATAATGTAAAAGTAATGTTTGCATTACTCCTTTAAGTTTTTCCTCATAATTAGTTTCATTAAACTGAGAAACGTCAACATCAAAAAAGTTTTCTAAAGTGGTATGGGCAATATTTCCTCTTACACAATGAATGTTAGATGAAGTGGGCAGTTTTTTAACGTATTGATAGAAATATTTTCTTTTACACTGTTTAAACGTATTGATAGATGATGGTGATTCAACCCTTTTTGCCATTTATTTTAACCTCGTTTTTTACAAGAATTATTGCAAAAGAACTTCTTTATATGTCTTTCCCACACCTGTCTAGTGGGTAAGTGGGTCGTTAATAGTAAATCAAATAGTTAATATAGAATTTTAAATTAAAATAAAGAATTATTTCTTAACAACTTTCTTTTTTCTAACAACTTTTTCTTTCTTACCAAACAAATCAGCGTTAACTTCGCCTTTATCATTCTTAGAAACAGTTACCTTAACATGATGAGGAGGATTCCTAATACCATGTTTCCACATTTCTTGGTTAAGATCAGTACTTAACTTAACATCTTCTGATTTCATATGTTTTTGTAAGAATTCCTTTAAAGCTTTAACAGCTTTTTTTGTACGTTTCCATCTAGGAACTTTTCTGTACTCTTTACGTAACGGAACATTATAAGTCCTTTCAATAATTTTAGTTTCTTTTTTAGCTGCCATTTTTCTACGCTTTAGTTTTAGTTCTTCTCCAAGAACGTTTTACATCAGTATGACGTGATGGATGAACTCTTCTTCCTCTTCCGTAAATCTTGAATACTGTCCAGAAAGGTGCCCATTTAGTTTGTCTGCCTAACTTAATTAAACGTTTTTTCCTGGAAGGATGTTTATTTGTTGCCATTTTTTATTAATTGCATTGCAATTTTATCTAATAATGATATACCCTTAGGTGTTAATACTCTACCTTTGTGCACATCTTTTTGAACTTGTTTAACTAATTCTGATTTTTCTAACTGTTGTAAGATTTTTCTAATAATAGATCCAGAAGCATTGTACCTATGTTCAGGCTTGTGTCCTCTGTTCTTCTTACCACCATACTTATTTCTTAGTTTTTGTGTTCCCACGGGACCAACTTTAGCGATAGCTCTTAACATTGAAGCTGCTCTATAGTACCACCAATCATCATCATCAGGTAATCTTTCTTTATGATGACCAGTTTTAACAAACTTGCTCCATTCAGTAGGTTCTACTAATTTTTGCTTTTTAAGTTCCTCAGCAGCTTTATTAATCAAATCTCCTGGGTTTACTGTTAATATGTGAGTCATACCTGTGTGAGATTGAGGTCTATTTATAAAGTTTTCTTTGTTTATGAGTATACTAATGCTATTGGGAGTAGTTAATGAGCATATTGAGCCCATTATACTGTTCTGTTCTGGTGTAAAAATTGAAATATATAACTCGTTAATTTATGTACAAAGATAGAAAAACTTATATACTAAAATTAATTCATTATTTGAAGAGGTGTGTTAAAGTAATGAAAAAGAAGCTAATCTTGTTGATGTTGTTGATTCTAAGCATGATACTAATTAGTGGTTGTTCAGATACTAAGACTGCCCCTAAGGAATCATCATTTGATAAAATCCTTAGTAATGTTGTAACCCTAAAATTTCTTAGTGAAGATGGGGGGATCGGTGTTTTAGAAAAACCGATTGATCAAGTTGAAGGTTTCATTCGTTTCTTATTACTAATTGCTATTTTTGCATTGTTTTTTAGAGGAGGACAGAGTTTAGGTATGAACCCGGGCACATCTATAGTTTTATCAGTAGTTATTTCATTAATATCCATTATTTTCATTCCTACAAGTCTTCTTGTTGCTGCTGCAACTGGATACGGGACTTTAGTTTCATTCTTTATGATAGGATTACCAATAGCAATTGCTTTCTTTGCTTACTATATGTTTAGAGAAAATCATTGGATTAGATTTGCGTTACTAGTAGGTATTGCATTTATGATAGATTTAATGAGAGATGCTTTAGTTAACTCTGCTACAGGATCAGCACCACTTCTTGCAGCAAATACATTAAGAGCTGCAGCAGTTCAAGTTGAAGGTTGGTTCCTTTGGATTGAAGTAGTAGTAATTATTATGGCTATATGGTCATTATTAAGCGCAGTTAAGATTGTTGGAGGAGGAAACGATTATCATCCTAGTTTCTTGGGTAGATGGTTTGATAAGGAAGTAAAACAAAAAGTACCTGGATTAGAAAGGAATAATGATTTAAGGCACAAAAGAAGGGAAGAAACAAGATTATTATATACCCTTGCTGCAGAAGAAAAAGAAAAGAAAAAACTGGAGCTAGTAAAAGAAAAATCAGGAAACTATGAAACATATGTCAATCGGATAAAAGCAACAAGAGAAGTTAAAAGTAAAGTTGAATTAAAACAGTTTAATGCTAAATATGAAGAATTAAAAAATGGCTTTAGTGAATTAAAAAAAGCACAAAATACTTGGAAGCGTGATGAACGTAGAGAAGTAAAAGAAATGAAAAGATTACTTGATGAACTGCATCAAAAGAAGACTATAAGTGATAGAGCACAAAAAAAGCTGGAAGATCAACACTTTATGATTTTAGGAAAATTTGCTGGAGTACAACAGAATATAGACGATGCGGATGGATTAATGAAAGTCATTAATACAAATCACGCGTCAGCTTATCAATCCTTAATAAATCTGTATAATAATGAGTGGTCTTCTTCTGGAAAGACAGAAAGTGATCCAATGAATATTTCAGATTTTAAGGCGCATGGTACCAATTTATTAGATGGCGTTGAAGATAAAATTAGTAAAGCAAGTTCTGAAAATTCCAAATTAATAGTATTAATAAAAGATACGATAAAAGAAGAGGAATTAGCATTACAGTGGACCATAACATTTATTAAAAAAGTCAAGAGTAATTGGACACTAGATACACCTAATGAATAGACCACTCCCAAAAACCTTATAAACAATTAAATAATTCTAATTAAAATGAAAAAGAGTTGGTTACTAATATCATTACTAACAATTCCGTCAGCGTTAGCTGGTTCTAAAGACACAATATTTAACGTTTGGACTAAATCACTAAACGCAATGGGAAACCTAGGAACTATTGGGCTAGGTAATGAAACTGCAATATTAGGATTAACAAGAATCCTAATTTGGTTCTTAATTTTTACAATTCTATTTGCTCTGATAAACACTTTCAGTAAGAAAAAGGAAGGTACGTTAAGTTTCTTTAACAGAGGTCAAGGTGTTGTTATAGCAGCAATCGTTGCTACCATTACAACAATATTCTTACCTAGCAGTATATTATTAGCTTCTAGCAGTGGTTGGGCAGTATTAGTAGCTTTATTATTAGTAGGTGCACCAGTAGTAGGATTAGTTTACTTAATTTGGAAACTACCGGAATTAATTGGAGTTGAACAAGAGGGTAGAGGAACAATTTTAATGAAATTAGTAATATGTATGATTTTGTTGTGGGTATTAAGCGCAATGAAATATCATGTTTCTGAGGTATTGGGAGTAGCATAATGGGATTAAATGTTATTAGTGAAACCGTAGGACATTCTGTATCACAGTTCATTGACTACTCTTTAATTTTAGTAATTATTATTATTGTCTATCAACTGTTTAAAATGGTAACGTATTCTGCAGCAGGTTCAGAAACACCTGGTGAAGATCAACCTAACAAAATTAAAGAATGGTTAAAAAAGAACAAGGAAAAAGCTAAATTAACTGATGAACAAAAGAAAAGAGAACATTTATTAGGAGCAGCTAAAGGGTTTATGCTTAGAGCTGAAGAAAATATTGAGACAGCAATTGAAAAACTAGATGATAGAAATTCTAACACTATTCCTGAAACAGTTCGATTATTAGGAAGAGTAAAAAATAATTTACGTTCAGCAAAGAGAGTATTTCATTCTGCCATGTTACCAACAACTGATCCAGATTTGAGAAATAAGTTAAACGATACTGGTGCAGGTGCACAAAGAATGGGAGAATATACTGAGATAGAAGTTGAAAGAAAATTGCCTCCAAACGAAACTGTTAGTGATAGTGATTGGAACACACAAGTAAGTACTGCTAAAAACAATTTAGAAAGGTTAAAAGCTCAATGTGGTGCAATTATTAACAATATCGACCAATTTGTTGATCAAGGTAGTTTATCTGACTATCAGTTTACACCATAATCTTTTTATTCTCTTTAATAATCCTTAACTAACAATGGTGATAGTAATAAGTGAAATTGTAGGACATTCAGTAATTGATTTTATTGATTATACTCTTCTTTTTATTGTAATAATGATTATTTATTACTTGTTTAAGCTATTGTTTCATGGAGATCATAAACATTTACCTAATCAAAATCCATGGGATTGGTTAAAACCTCATCTTCCACAAAGACCAATAACTCCCCCTCCCCATAATCCTCCTATTACTCCACCTACACCGGGACCTACACCAAATCCTCCTAATCCAACTCCACCTAATCCCAGACCGAGGCCACCTACACCACCTCCAAGAAATGAGATTGAAAATTATGAGTTACGATTGAGCAAGGTAAGTGTTAAAATTAATGAAATGATTACTTTAATAAATAATGGTCAACCAGAAGATGCAAAAAAATTAATTAGAAGTATTAGATATTTGATGACTAAAGCAGGTAATAATGATATCATTGAACATCTTACTAAGGACACTCTATTTAAACATGAAGCAGAAATTATTACCAATAGAATTAAAGAACTAAGAAAATTAATGAGTAATAAAAACTTTAAAGATGTTAACATATTAATCGGGATGAATTCCCTAGTTGGTTTTATAATTCAACGTTTTGGAAAGCTAGTACATAATGTAAGCTTTTATAGAAAAAATCCAAACCATAAATGGGAAGAATAAACCTTAAACAATCTTAATCTTATTACCTAAAGCTTGTCCAGGTAATCCTTTATCAGAAAAAATAGCCCTTACAGCACCTTTTCTTCCATGTAATGCAGAAATCTTGCCTTTAATCTCTTTCCCACTAGGAGAAGTCCAAACAACTTCTTTACCGATAAACTTCTCAGCAGCTTCAGGAGTATCCGCTACTTGAATAATCATCTGTTTTTGATTAACATGATGTCTTCCTTGCCTAAAATGCATAACTGTTGCTTCCATAATCAGCTAAAACTGGCTTCTATTTATAAAGATTTTTGTCTCAAGAACATAAATTATTAAAAACACCCAAAAATTTCAAGAAAGTATGATTAAGGGCCAAATAGTTGCTGGAGACTTTTCTAAGATAATTGCTAGGATAAAATCTGGTCAAAACATGGAATTAGGAGAGTTAGTTGTTATTGAAGAGAACCAAGAAAAGTTTATCTTGCAAGTTTATGATTTAGTTTACGGTTCACAAATATCTCAACAGAACTTAGAACTTGTTTCTGGAATGAATTTGGAAGAAGGAAACTATAATTTAATGGACGAAAATCTTAGAAATTATCAACTAGCGTTCTTAAAACCGATCTTAAACATTAACGATACTAGTAAAACTTGTAAAAAACTTCCAGGATTCTTCACAAAAATAAGAACTATCCAAAAAGAAGATTTATCGTTTATCACTACTCCAAAGAATCCATTATACTTAGGAAATTTAAGAAGTGGTAGTAAAGAATTAGACTTTCAAACTTTCCTGCCAGGAAGAGATACACTATCTCATCATGTTTTAATACCAGCCAGTACTGGTAAAGGAAAGAGTCTTGATGAAAATGAGGAAGTTTTGATTAAACAAAATAACATATTTTCAATAAAGCCTATTGGAGAAATAGTAAACAATCCCAAGTTTAGAGAATCTAAAGTAGAAGTAATGAGCATGAATCCTAAAGATTATACTACTGATTTTAAAGAAGTGACCAATTTTGTTAAACATAAAGCACCAAAGTTTATGTATAAAGTCATTACAGAAAGTGGCCGAGAAGTCATGATAACTAAAGATCATAATCTTTATGTTTTACGCAATGGAGATCTAACTCTTTTAAAAACGCAAGAAATTTCAAATACTGATTACATACCTTTACCATTAAAGATAGACACAAATGCAAATTTGAATGAGTTAGATTTATTTGATCTTCTAAAAAATCAAAAAGAGGTTTATGTTTTACCGAACGAGCATATCTTTAAGAAACTTAAGAACAAGAAAAAATGTTTAAATATTTTATCCAATTTTTCTTCAAGACCGTTACAAAAATATAATGATATTGTAATTAGAAAGAAAAAAATAAAAATAACAATTTTAAACCATTTGTTGAAATATAAATTATCCCCTCAAGACTTAAAATCAACAATATTAACTGATTACCATGGTAAGGACAAGTTGAGTTCTATTTATCCAATAACCAGTGAATTTTTACAATTTTTAGGTTATTATATAGCTGAAGGATATTGTCTTAATGAAAATACACTTAGAATAAGTTGTTCAGAAAAACCAGGACAAAATCTATTAAACACAATTTTTGATAAATTTAATTTAAACTATTTTTGGGTTAAAAAAAGAGGTAAAAATGCAGATGTAGGTATTTCCTCATCTATACTTATTAAGCTACTAAGAGAACTAGGTGTAGGAAGAGTTTCTGGAGAAAAGAGATTACCTTATTTCTTTATGAATTTATCAAAAGAAAACTTATCAATTTTACTAAAAACTTACTTTGAAGGAGATGGAAGTGTTGATAAAGAAAAAATCATTAAAAATAGAAATTTTAGTATATCCACCACTACAAAATCTAAAAAACTTGCTAACGATCTCTGTTTTGCTTTATATCGATATGGTATACTTTGTAGAGTTAAAAAATTATGGAAAAGAGCAACAAATACTAATCATAAAGGAGATTGGTATTATCGAATAAAAATATCTGGAAAATCTGATATGCTAACTTTTTTATCAGAGATAGGATTTCAATTCTCAAGAAAAAATAGTATTCTAAAAGGAAAACTAGATTATAAAGAAAATACTAATGTGAATTTAATACCAATCAATAAAAACTTGTTTAAATCAAGAAGATTAAAGACCGGTTTAAGCCAAAATAAGTTTGCTCAACAATTAAACTGTTCTCCATCATCCATTTCTGCAATTGAACTTGGACGTAGGAGACCAAGCCGAAGTTTGTTTAATCAAATTATCATCAAATATGAGATTTTCAAAGACTTGAAATACTTAACAAATTTCAATTGGGACATGATTAAAGAAGTAAAAAAAATAGAATATAATAAGAAATTTGTTTACGATTTAACTATCAAAGACAATAAAACATTTCTAACAGGGCATGGAGGGATATTTGTTCATAATAGCAATTTAATGAGTTGCATCTTATGGGACATTCTTAACCACAACTACACTGGCACACTAGTTTTAGATCCACACGATGAGTATTATGGAAGAACAGAACTAGGATTAAAAGATCATCATAACAAAGACAAAGTTAGTTATTATACCGCTAGTAATCCCCCTGTAGGTGCAAGAACGTTAAAAATTAATATTAAAAAACTTAAACCTGAACATTTTCAAGGAGCAGTATCTTTATCTGATCCACAACGACAATGTCTTTATGTGTATTATAAAAAATTCAAAGAACAATGGATTTACAATTTACTTAAAGAACAAAAAATTGAAAATGTTAGGTTTCATGAAGATACTATTGCCGTAGTAAAAAGAAAACTCATTTCTTTACTAGGACTAGATTTTGATAATGGACAACTGTATTGTCAAGGAATTTTTGATCTAACTGCTGGAGAAAATACTATCACAGATATTTGTCAAGATTTGGAACAAAGTAAAATTGTTATTATCGATACAAGTTTATTTTCCGGAGCGATAGAAATTCTTATTGGCAGTTTGATAACTAATGAAATTTTTGAGAAGTATAAATATTATAAAAAGTGTGGAGTGTTAGACCAAAAACCAGTAATTTCCGTTGTTTTGGAAGAAGCTCCTAGAGTATTAGGAAAAAAAGTTTTAGAACAAGGCAGTAATATTTTTGATACTCTTGCTAGAGAAGGTAGAAAATTTAAAGTTGGATTAATTGCTATAACTCAACTTCCTTCAGAAATTCCTAAAAACATTTTGGCTAACATGAACACAAAAATAATTTTAGGGATAGAAATGAATTCTGAACGTCAAGCAGTAATAGAATCATCACCACAAGATTTAAGTCAAGATAATAGAAACATTGCTTCTTTAGACAAAGGTGAAGCTTTGGTAACAAGTACATTTACCAAATTTGCAGTTCCTATAAAAATTCCTTTGTTCAAAGATTTTGCTAAAAAGAAAGAAGATAATACTAATATAAATTTCTCAGGTGTTAGTTTTAGTTAATTATATAAACATACAACCGATCTTAACTTCAATGAAACATAATTGGAAAATCACTATAATTCTGTTAACATTCTTCTTAATAGCACAATTTATTGGACTTATTTTAATTAATCATTCAATTGATCAAGAAAAAACTTCAGAAACCGGTAAAACAATTTTCAAAGAGTTACCATTAGGAGAACGTCCTCCAGTAGAAGAAAGAACTTCTTTTATTTACGTCTCACTAGCAATAGTTTTAGGCACTTTATTTTTATTAGTATTAATTAAGTACAATTTACATTGGATCTGGAAAATCTGGTTTTTATTAGCAGTAATTATTGCTTTGTTTGTTGCCTGGGAAAGTTTCCTAACTAAAGGTATAGCTTTAATATTAGCAATAGGTTTCGCTGCCTGGAAAATCTTTAGACCAAACTTTTGGGTACACAACTTTACAGAATTGTTTATTTACGGAGGACTAGCATTAATTTTTGTTCCCATGTTTGATTTAGTTTCAGTTATCGTCCTTCTTATCCTCATCTCATTGTATGATGCATACGCAGTTTGGAAATCTAAACACATGATTAAGATCGCGAAATCGCAAGCTAAAGCAAAAGCTTTTGCAGGATTAGTAATACCTTACTCATTTAAAAGATCTAAAAAGAAAACTAAATCCAAAAAACTTGTTAAAATAAAAACTGCTATATTGGGCGGTGGAGATATAGCTTTCCCGTTAATCTTTGCAGGAGTGATTCTTAAAGAATGGGGTTTTATTCCAGCGTTAATAATTCCTCTAGGAGCAGGATTAGGATTACTGTATCTATTATTAACTGGAGACGGTAAGAAATTCTATCCAGCAATGCCTTTCATCTCTGCTGGATGCTTTTTAGGATTATTGATTGCTTATTTAGTAAGGATACTTTTGTAAAGTTCATTTTAAAGAAAACAAATTATTATAAAACTGTTCTCCTAAAAAAATTGTATGAAAAAACATCATTTATTCATAATATTCTTTTTCTTATCTTTAGTTTATTATCGAATAGGTGTTTATGTAAAAAACGGGAGTGTTTCTTCACTAAGAGCTTTAACAGGATTAAAAGTTCACCATTATCATTATGGAGTTTTATTACTTACAATTGGAGTTATTTTAGTTCTAATTTATGGTTTAACAAAACTGTCATCAGTAATTTTAGGTTTTGGTTTAGGTTCAACTTTAGACGGTTTTATTTCATCTTTATTTTCTAGTACAAACAGAGTAGAAGAAATTATCAATTATACTAACAATTTAGTACCTACAACTGTTATGTTTATAGGAATTGCTTTAATAATTATTTTGTTTTATAAGAAAAGATAAGTAATTTAAAGTTTATATCCTCCCATATTTAAGATTCATAAAATAAACATTAATCTTGTCCATAAGTGAAGGGTTTTTTCCTTCTTCAAATTCAGTCCTTGCTTTTTCAATGTAGGGCCCAAGATTTTCCCAACGAAGAGAAGTAGATCCAACAAGATCGTTTACCATTGTTCTTTCATCTAAATGAATTGATATCTCCAATTTACTTTCATCAAAAGGAGCATCAATCCCCTCTCCTAAATGAACAACTCTCCTCTTACCTGAAAATAAAATATAATCAACAGAACTTAATTTCACTACTTTAGTTCTTTTACTACCAACTAATCCTTTTCCTAAAATCTTCAGAAATTGATATTTTAACATCTCTTCATGCAAATTTTGTTGATTTTCTGTTAAATCAATGCTATAGGCTTTATACTCAAGTATTAAAACTGGATGACAGGATACCATTACTTATACCCTTTAATAGGCCCTTTATAATCACTATAACTTTGTGGAGATAATAATAATCCATCTTTAGCAGCAATTGTTTGTACCCCAGTAATACGTTGCACATCTCTTGCTTCTTGGATTGGATCAGCTTTGATCATCTCTAATCCAAAATGTGTCATAATTGCTACTTTAGGCCGTACATGAGAAATAATCTTTATTGCTGATTGTGTATCTAAATTCAAACCTTTACCTTTATCACCTGGATATGGAACGTTTAATATTAAAATGTCCGTACCTGTTAAAGCTTCCAATAATTCAGGAGTAAGTTTAGTATCACCCGTATAACTTAACGTAAACCTTGGACAATAAAACTTGAAACCTATTGCCGTTGGATCTGTATGTTCAACCGGTAAAGCGTTAATCTCAACCAGTTCAATACCAACTTTATGATCTTTTTCCAATGGAATAATTTTTTCAACCAAATTTTGATGATGTCTTGTTAAGAAAGGATGCCCATTCTCAGTATTATGAAACACTGACTTTGAACCCATGATAATTCCTCGATGTTCAATTCCAGAATGAGTCATCGCATCAACCACTAAATTAAGATCATTACAATGGTTAATATGATTATGTGAAACTAATATTGCAGTATTATGGTTTAAGTTAATCCCGTACTCCCTAGCTTTCTGTAACACTCCTGGACCCGGATCAATATGAAACTGTAACTCTCCTAACTGCATAATAATGCCTCCAGAAGAACGTAATTGCTTATTAACTACTGCTGCGCTACCTGCTGTTCCCAGAAATATTATTGAAGCCACCTCAAATTCACCTATTATTACCAGAGTATCAAGAGTTAATAAAGATTGTTATAATAGAAAAGTTAAGTTAGAAACGTTATTAATTCCATAATCTTTATAAAAGCATAAAAGAAAAATATTTTATTCTAGAGGGAGATAGTTGAGGAGGAATTAAAATGTCAAATAATATGCAACCAATATTCATTTTACCTGAAGATACAAAACGTACTACTGGTAAAGATGCACAAACAAACAATATTGCCGCTGCTAAAATCGTAGCACAAACAGTTCGAACAACTTTAGGACCTAAAGGAATGGACAAAATGATTGTTGATTCTTTAGGAGATGTAATAGTAACGAATGATGGAGTTACAATCTTGAAAGAAATGCAAATTGAACATCCAGCTGCAAAAATGGTTGTAGAGATTGCTAAAACTCAAGAAGATAATGTTGGCGATGGTACTACTACTGCAGTAGTTTTAGCAGGAGAATTGCTTAAGAAAGCTGAAGATCTATTAGAACAAAATATTCATCCAACAGTATTAGCTAAAGGTTACCGTTTAGCAGAAGCTGAAGCACAAAAAATTCTTAACCAGTTATCTGAACCTATTACAATTAATGATCAACTAAACTTAAGAAATATTGCTATTACAGCAATGACTGGTAAGGGAGCAGAAGCTAATAAAGAGAAGTTAGCAGAATTAACAGTTAAAGCTGTACAAAGAGTAGCTCAACAAACTGAGAACAAAATCAGTATTAACTTGGACGATATTAAAATTGAAAAACAAGTTGGAGAAAACTCAGAAAATAGTGAACTTGTTGAAGGTATAGTTATTGAAAAAGAACGTGTTCATGCTAGTATGCCAGAATCAATAAAAGAAGCAAAAGTAGCTTTATTAAATTCTTCATTAGAAATAAAAAATACTGAAATTGATGCAAAAATACAAATAACTGATCCCAATCAATTAAACGCTTTCTTAGAACAAGAAGAAAGAACATTAAAAGAAATGGTAGAAAAAGTAAAGATGGCAGGAACCACTGTGTTATTCTGTCAGAAAGGGATCGATGATCTTGCTCAACATTTTTTAGCTAAAGCAGGAATTCTAGCAGCAAGAAGGGTTAAAAAAAGCGATCTAGAAAAATTATCTAGAGCAACAGGAGCAAAAATTGTTAGCAATTTAAAAGAACTAACTAATGAAGATCTAGGTTATGCAGGACTAGTAAAAGAGAAAAAAATCGCTAATGAAGAAATGATTTTTGTAGAACAGTGTAGAAATCCTAAATCTGTAACGTTATTAGTTAAAGGTGGTACGGAACACGTAGCTGAAGAAATTAAAAGGGCCGTTACTGATGCTATTGGAGACTTATCAGCAGCACTTAAAAACGGAAAAATTGTTGGTGGAGCAGGAGCAATAGAAATCGAACTAGCTAAACAATTACGAAACTATGCTCAAACACTTAGTGGTAGAGAACAGTTAGCTGTAAAAGCTTTTGCAGAAGCAATGGAAATTATTCCCAGAACTTTAGCAGAAAACGCAGGATTAGATCCGATAGATGTGCTTACAAAATTAAGAGCTGAACACGATCAAAACAAAAAATGGAGCGGAATAAACGTCTTTACTGGAGACGTAATGGACTCTTGGTTAGAAGGGGTTATTGAACCATTAAAAATTAAAACGCAAGCTTTAAGTAGTGCTGCAGAAGTGGCAGAAATGATCCTTAGGATTGACGATGTGATCCTGGGAGGAAGTAACCCTAACAACATGCCTCCACCTGGAAATATGCCTGGCATGATGTAAAGATGTTTAAATGAATATAGTAAACCTAATCACTATAACAAGAATTTTAACCCTTCCTTTTATTATTTATTTTGTTAATCAAAACAATTTTGTTTACGCAATTTTAGCAACAATATTCTATTTTCTAGCTACTATTGGAGATTTTTTAGACACGTTTATCGCTAAGAAAAAAAACATTCACACAAAAGTGGGTTCATTCTTAGATCCTCTTGCAAGCAGGATAATTGCCTGGGGACTATTGTTTTTCTTTGCACTTCATAACCATTTATTGTTCATACCATTAGTAATAATTATTATCACAGACATAATTACTATAATCCTTTCAGCAAAAGCTGCTCATGATAACATAAAACTGCCGAGACCATTAAGAAGATTACAGAAAGGAACTCATTATTTACTAATATTTTTAATTTTGTTAAGAGTAGTATTCATATTAAAGTCTGAATGGAGTCATTTAATTAGTATTACAGAATATTCAATCATGAGCATAATAATCTTTACTATTATTGTAGATGTCTCCTCTCCGATATATTCATTGAGAAAATATTGGAACAAAATTAAAGACAAAAAAGAAACAGGTAAAAAAGTTGAAAAAGTACCTTTTGTTATTCTTGCAAATAAACGTTCACGCGGTTTTAAAGAAAGGTACAGAAGAAGATTATTATTAAAATTTGCTAGAAGAAGAAAAGCTAAAATTATTTATCTTCCTAAAAATTCAAAAAATATGTTTGAGCATGTAAAAGATAAAATTGACAAATTCAACCATATAATTATTGCTGGTGGGGACGGTTCTTTTGAAAGTGCTCTTAATCAGAAAATGTTTCATGATAAAAGTTTAGGGTTTTTTCCATTAGGTGGAGGAAACGCGTTTTATTCATATTTTTATAAGGGTAAAAAGTTTGCATATTTACGTGAACGGTTTAATTTTAAAGAAGAAGAACTAGATATTGTTGAAATTCAATGGGATGGAAAAAAACAATTAACCACTTTTTTAGGAGTGGGGACTGATTCAGAAGTTGCAAGATTAACAAAATCCAGAACACAAAACAGTTTCCGAGATTATCTTCAAGGGGCATATAAAGCAATATTAAAAGGCAAATCCGAATTTAATCTAACAGTTAAAGTTGATGATAAAGAACATTACTGGAAAAATACTGTCAACATTACTTTAGGAAAAGTACCTTATTATGGTTACGGTGTTCATTCTTTACTACGTCCAGTAAAAGATGATAATAATCAAGTGTATGGATTAGCATGTGTTAACACCCATAGTATTTACATTAACAAATTAATTAGAACGTGGGCTTTACTTTTAACTAATCTTAATTTTAATAGATCTCCATTAATCAAATTCAAAGGTGAAAAAATCACTATTGAAAGTGAGAAAGAGTTTCCTTTGCAAGCAGGAGGAGACTTTATTGGACTTACTAAAAAGATTCAATTAAAAGTTGTTAGAAAACAAAAGATTTTAGTTATTTAAAAACTAAGAAAAGTTTTTTAAAAGAGATGATTAATTAATAACTAAGTATTGGCGATCGTGGTGAAATGGTTATCATAGAAGCCTGTGGAGCTTCGGTCGGGGGTTCGACTCCCCCCGATCGCCCTTTTCTATATACTATTAAAATATAATTATTGTGCAGTGACAACAAAAGCAAAAAGTTTATATACTTCTTATGTTTTCCAATTAACATGAAAACACAAACCAGAGTTGATTGTATTCATTGTCGGTAATGATTTCTCTAGTTTAAACTCTATTCTTTTTGTCAATAAATTGTTAGAAGATACTGTTTCTCATCATCATTGAAAGGAGCGTTAGCTCCCCAACATTGTTATTCTTAATGGTCGCAGTAGCGTAATGGTAGCGTTCTTGTCTGTGGTAATAATTTGCAGTTAGCAAGAGGTGCGGGTTCAATTCCCGCCTGCGGCCCTCAAACAGTCATGCGGACTTAAAACGTGGAGATAAATAAAAATGAAAACAAATGGAAATGAACAACCAAGTGAGTTAGAGGCTAAGGCACGAAGTGCTGATTGTATTCACCAGCGCAAGCAATGTTAAAATATTATCCACTATTGCCCGTTTAAGTGGAGGAACTTATGAACCAATAGAAAAACAAACACGTCTTTGGCAAGAAAATTGGAAATCAAAACCGACCGTAGGTAGAAAATGGGAACCCTTTAACAGAGAAGCTGAACAAAAATTTAATAAAGAGTATCTAACTAAAATGTTACTATGTGGAAAACCGAACTCAGTCAAAGATACTCGTTGGGTTTTAAAATCTCTTAGTAATGATCAAACAGCTTTTTCTGGTTTTACTTCTTTAGTAGACATAACTGAAGATACGTTAGGATATGATAAACAGATTAAACTTATTCCTAATGCTGCTTTTGTTGAACCGTTTGTCTTAAAACAACTTGAAAAGAGTAAACAAGAAGAACTTACCTCTTTGAGAGATGAATTAAGAGAACAAGATTCTACCAAATTAGTAACAGTTAACCAAATCTTAAAAGAAGCAGAAAATATTGCTCCAGTAAGTCCAAGAAGAAAAAAAGGCAAATCACCTTTATTTTTTTATTCAGTTGCGGATCAACCATTTTGTTTACCAAACCAGATGTATCAAAGAATGGTACAAGCAACAGAATTAATCACAAAAACATTCTCAGAATTTGCTCAAGAGTATAATCAAAAACCAAGACAATTTTATACTGGATCAATAGATTTTATGCTTGATGGGGATGAAATCTACATTATTGACTTGGGTTCCCCCGCTGTAGGATTTATTGCGGATATTCTTTTTGCAAGTGAAGCTCTTGGAAGAGAACCAAATGTAGGATTAGACATCTTAGCAAGTTATTTAGGTAAAGACAATCAAATTTACGAAGGTAATTCTAAAGAACTAGGATTTTTTAAGTTAGAAGAGCAGGTTCTCAGAGAGGGATTAACTAAAAGAGGAAAACAAGTAACAAAAGTAGAGGGAAATAAGTACGAAATTAACATTGATGGACAAGATTTGCCCACTGATGATTACGACTACTTAACTAGAAACCAACCGCTAAGAAACAAAACTTTAGAAATGATTAAAACTCAGCTAAGTAAATTAAACATTAAAATCCCTAAAGGGATTGTAACAATTCCTGAAAAAGAAGAATTGCCTTCATTTGTAATAAATAACAACAGAGATCCATATGGAATTACAATTAAGAAAAAAACTTTTTTTGGAGAGTACCGCGAGGGAGGAGGATATTTTAAACCACTGGTAGTTCCATTGTGGAGCAGAGAACTAAAAAGTGGATGGGCTAAAAGCACCTTATTTGAACAGTTTGTACCAAGTCTTTTAAACATTGATATTAAAGGAGATATTGAAGGAAAAAGATGCTACGAAATCAGGATGTATTATTGTGCAGGTGAAGAAAAATGATAGTAATACTAGATTTTAATAGAACTTTGTTTGATCCGGAAAAAAATCAATTCTTTCCTGAAACAGAAAACTTACTAAACTTATTGAAAAACAGAGGGTACAAATTAACCCTTATCGCTATAGAAAAATCAGAAGAAAGATTAAAACGGATTTCAGTGATTAAAAGTTATTTTGATTTTATTAAAATTGTTAAAGAAAAAAAAGAATCAGATTTTAAAGAAATTTTAGAAAAATTCAACTGTCAACCTCAAGAAGCTATCGTAATTGGAGATAGAGTTAAGATAGAATTGAAAATTGGTAACAAATTAAATATAAACACAATTTGGATTAAACAAGGAAAATTTAGTACTGAAACACCCGAAGAAGAAAACGAAGTACCAAAATTAGTTTTTAAAAACCTAGCACAATTGATAACATTTTTAAACAATGAAACATTAACAGGAGTTAATACAAAATGAAAATAAAAACAGCAAGAGGAGTGCAAGATACTCCGCCTGAAGAAAAAATTATCAAGAATAAAGTAGTTGATACTCTCAGAGAAGTCTTTGAACTGTACGGTTTTGCACCATTAGAAACACCAATCATCGAAAGGTACGAAACTTTAGCTGCAAAGTTTGCTGCTGGTGAAGAATCAGATGCATTAAAAGAAACATTTCAATTAACAGATCAAGGTAAAAGAAAACTAGCATTAAGATTTGATTTAACTGTACCTTTAGCAAGATTTATTGCTATGAACCCAATGTTAAAAATGCCTTTCAAACGTTACGAATTAGGCATAGTTTTTAGAGATGGTCCTATCAAAGCAGGAAGAACAAGACAATTCTGGCAGTGTGATGTAGATATTATCGGTAGTAAATCAATGTTAGCTGATGCAGAAATAATTGCTATTCTTGACGCTGCTTTCAAAAAGTTAAATTTGGACACAATTATCCCAATAAACAACCGTAAATTATTGAATGGGATTTTAGACCAATGTAAAGTTAAAAACAAAAATGAAGCAATTATCTCATTAGACAAACTAGAAAAAATTGGTCAAACAGGAGTGGAAACAGAACTACGAGACAAAAAATTAAATCAAAAACAAATTGATCAAATATTTGAATTTATTAAAACAAACATTACATTAGAAGAATTAAAAACTAAAATAACTAATGAAGAAGCTAAAGAAGGAATTGAAGAATTGGAAGAACTTTTCTCTTACTTAAAATCAATGAACGTTAACTCTACCAAATTTGACATTTCTTTGGCAAGAGGATTAGCTTATTATACTGGAACAGTGTTCGAAGTTTTTGCTAAAAAAAGTAAAATTACTTCTTCTTTAGCAGGCGGAGGAAGATGGGATGATATGATTGGTAAATTTAAGAACAGTACTCAACCAGTTCCAGCGGTAGGTGTAGCTTTTGGTATCGTGCCAATCATGGAAGCTATTAAAGAAAAAGAAGATTTAGAACAAAAAACTCCTGCCAAAGTTTATGTAATTCCTATTAAAACTATAACAGAATCACTTAAAATAGTTCAAGAATTAAGAAATAACGAAATTAATACTACATTTGATCTTAATAATAAGGGAATGAGTAAAAATTTAAATTACGCTAACGCACAAAAAATACCTTATGTAATTATTGTTGGAGAAAATGAAGTAAAGGAAAAGAAAGTAATGTTCCGAGACATGAAAACTGGTAACCAAGAGTTGTTAACTGTTAAAGCAGCCATAAAAATTCTAAAAAATGAATAAAGAACAAAAAATCAAATTAATTGGAATAATTGTATTAATCATCTTAATCCTCAATTTAGTACTTTTTGCTTTTGTAATTACTAATTGGATCTTTTTTTGGATCATAATAGCAATCGCATTTATTTTTGTTAAATTAGGTTTGCCAAAATTAAAAGAAATACTTTAAATTCTAGTAAACACAATTGGTTCATCAGAAACGATCACAGAATGTTCTGCTTGACTAACCATCCCTCTACCTTGATCAAACAATGGAGGATGTTGATGCAAACAATCTTTAGCAATCAACTGACGTAATGCGAAATTAGTTTTTGGAACACCCATCTCTCGCTCCAACCATCTTTTAGCAAATGGTAAACCTTTGTAACCTCTAAGAATCTTCAAAGCATTTCTAGTAATTGGGTCCCTAACACCACTTTCTCCAGTTAAAGTAAACACTGTTGCAGGAGAAGATTCTTGTACTACTCCTGCTCCTGTAGATGCAAAAGGTTCAATCGCTATAACATCATCTTCTTTTAATGTATTACTATTACCATTATCAAAATTAGGGATAGACGGACTAGCATGAATATTATATTTGCCTAATCCATGACCGGAAAGGTTACGAATCGGAGAAAAATCATAAGAAGTAATAGTTTCATGAATAACCTCTCCCAGTTTACACAATTCAATTCCAGGTTTAACAATTTTTAAGGCGTTATTCAAAGCTTCTCTACTAGCTTTGACTAAATCTGTATACTTGCCTGACAAATCTACTGTTAAAGCATTATCGGCTATATGTCCATCTACATGTGCACCAACATCTAATTTGATAACTTGATCAGATAATACTGTTTCATCATTCAAAGCAGAACAAGCATGCGCAGCAAACTCATTCAAAGAAATTTGTGCAGGAAAAGCTATCCCTCCACCTAATTCTTTAATTTTTCCTTCTACGGAATTAAGAACCTCAATTACTTTAGCACCATCTTTTATCAAAGACTTTCCATGTTGTAATGCTTCAGCAGCAATCTTACCCGCTTTAACATATTTATCAAGTGTTTCTTTATCCATTAATATCAAGAAAGTATTCCCCTATTTTAAAATTATTGTTAATGATCAGCTATTTTACCACCAATTAGTTCTTTTAACTCAGCAACTTTTTGATCAACAAGTGTTCTAGTCCTTGCTTCTACATTTAACCTAATCAAAGGTTGAGTATTAGATCCTCTTAAACTAAAACGCCAATCAAAATAGTCTACTCCAATTCCATCTAATTTACTAACATTTCCATCTTTATACTTATCTTCAATCTTAGCAATAGTTCTCTGAACATCATCAACAATAAAGTTAATCTCACCACTAATCGGACAATTTTCAAAATAATAATCAGCAATCTTGCCTAGATCTTCTTTATTCTCAATTAATTTCAATACTAAAAGAATTGTCAACATTGAACTTTCTGCAAAATTGTTATTTCTATAAAAAATATGCCCACTACATTCAGCAGAGAAAATGGAATTAAACTCCCTCATCCTAGCTTTAATTAAAGTATGTCCAACTTTTGAAGGTTGAACTTTCGCACTATAACTTTTAGCAACTTCTTTACTAGCCAAATAATAGCGAGGATCATAAACGATCGTTTCTTGCTCACAATTAGTATTACTATCTAAAATGAATTTTGTAAGGATTGCACCCAAATAATACCCAGGGATATAACGTCCAGTAGAATCAACAAAAAACACTCGATCTGCATCGCCATCCAGTGCTATACCTAAATCTGCTTTCTCTTCCAAAACTTTAAATTTTAAATCCAAAGTATTTTTTTCTTGAAACGGATCAGCGATATGATTTGGAAACGTACCATCCGGTTGCCAATACATTTTGCTAACATTCAGATCATTAAGCACTTTGTCAAACATATAACCACCTATCCCATTTCCAACATCAACAACAATTTTTAAATTTGGAAATTTTTCAATCCCCGCTAACTTAAAAACATGATTTTTATACTCTTCCCAAATATCAATTTGTTCTATATGTCCCAAAGAATCATTAACCAAACTAAATTCTTTTGAAATCGCTAAATCTCTGATTTTGTCAAGTCCAGAATTTAATCCTAAAGAAATTGAACCTTTACGAGTAATTTTTAACCCATTATCTTTTCCGGGGTTATGGGATGCAGTAATCATGATCGCTAAATCAATATCATCAATAAACGAACTAGCGAAATAAGTAAGTTCTGTACCACACAAACCTAAATCTTTAACATCAACTCCTGATTCTACTAATGCTTTAGATAATTGTTCAAATATTTCCGGGCTAGAATTTCGCATATCCCTACCAATAGCAACAATTTTAGGTTTTAAGGATGTAGCGATAGCTTTACCAATATCATATACAAACTCTTTGTCCCAATCTTTGTTCCATTCTCCGCGAATGTCATAAGCTTTGAAAATCTTAGGATTAGCTATCATTCTGAAGGCTTAAAATTTTCTTCTGCAAATTTATATTTTTCTAAAGTATCTGTTGTCAACCATTGTCCATTGTGAATATAGGCAGAAATTTCTCCAAGAGGAGCGATTTTTTCAAAACAATCTTTTTCAATAGAAGATTTGCCTTCTGGAAGTATCTTAAGACATTCAGGGTCAACAATAAAAGCACCAGCATTAATCAAATTAGAGGGTGCATCTTCACGTTTAGGTTTTTCAACAAACTCAACAATTTTACTTCCATCCAACTTTGCCACACCAAAAAACTCTACATCTTCTCTAGGAGTTAATGCCATAGTTATTTGTGGAGCATCCCTTAAGTAAGATTTATACATATCATTAAAATCAATATCATGTAAGTTATCCCCCCATGCTAAAAAAAAAGGTTTGTTTAAACTTTGAGCAACTTTTTTAATCGCTCCACCCGTACCCAATAATTCTTTCTCAACAGAATAAGAGATATTTACCCCAAACTGTTCACCGTTTCCAAAATAATTCATAATTTTGTCTGCTTGAAACCCAATTGACAGAATAATGTTGTTAATGCCATTTTTTTTCATGTTCTTAATCATATGTTGAACAATAGGTTTACCTTTAATTGGCAGTAAAGGTTTAGGAGTGTTATCGGTAAGTGGCCTCAACCTTGTACCTAATCCCCCTGCAAGAATAATTGCCGTATCTATCAAGTTGTTCACCTCATTATCATCAGTTTTAATGAAGTAAAATGTATTCATTTTAAAGGGTTATGAAAAACAAGCATAATCTGTCCGAAACCTTTTTAAATAGTTACTAGAATTGAAGTAATGGACGGCCATAGGGGCGTGGTTCACCTGTTCCCATTTCGAACACAGAAGTTAAGAGCGCCTCCGTATCATGGTGTACTGCATTACGCGGGAAATATGGTAAGCTGTCCACTCTCTTTTTAATCAATTTCTACTCTGGATTGTAGGTCAAAAGCTCTTTCGCTTTAGAAATATCAACATCTTCTAAATCATCGGTAATCGTAAAAGCTTCATACCACAATTTCTTTTTAACATCAATTGCACATTCTATTGCTTGGATTGCATTTTCAATTTTCAAATGAGTTCCTAAAAATGGTTTATGAACACCTTTAGATCTTGTAGGACCAATTCGCAATATCACTACTTGAAACTTTTTTGTCAAACCATAATTTGCAAGAATTTGTTCAGCAATCACCTTACTCGTTGAGTAAGAAATGTCACAATCCCTACATTTAAGGTCACCAACTTTAACGTGTTGAGTGACTACAGGATTATCTTCTTTAATTGGCTTCACAAATGGAATTCCTCTCTCTACCCCATAATAAGTTGTTGAACTAGTAAAAATTAATTTTTTAACATTATTTTCTAAACAAGCTTGAGCAACATTAAATGTTCCTTGACAATTAGTTTCAAAATAATCCGAAAAAAGTTTCCCTTCAACAGGAGCAGGAATTGCAGCAAGATGAATTACAACCTCACAATCACTCATTGCCCCTTTTAAATTATTATAATCTAAGAGATTTTGGCCATCAGCAGAATCAAAAGTAACTAATTCATGCTTATTTTCCAGGTGTTTAAATAATTCTCCACCTATAAATCCAGATGACCCAGTAATTAATATCTTCATATCTTAATCAAAAACAAAGATGATATTAAAATCTTTTGGGAGACTACAAGTAAACTCTGTGCATTCCATGCTTGCAGGGACATGAAGTCACCGAAACATAACATCATTAAGCTCAATAGTATTAAAAACAAACAATTTCCAAATGTTTATGATAAATCATATTCCACTAACACTTTTCCACAACACTTTTAAACCGTATTTCTATTAGAAACAATAAACAGAGGTGTTTCACAAATTGAAAGCGATAATTTTAGCAGCAGGATATGCAACCAGGCTTTATCCCTTAACCCTGAATAAGCCCAAACCATTACTAGAAATTGCTGGGAAACCAATTTTAGAACATATTTTAGAAAAAATAAAATCAAATAAAGATATTAATGAAATTTTCATCATAACTAACACTCGATTTTATGATCATTTTAGAATTTGGTCAAACCATTTTAATTTTTCAATACCAATAAAAGTAATTAATGATGGTACTTTAAGTAACGATGACCGATTAGGAGCAATTGGAGACATTAATTTTGTTTTAAAAGAAGAAGATATTACTGATGACTTATTAATTGTTGGTGGAGACAATCTATTTGAAGAAGATCTTAATAACTTTGTGGGATATTTCAAAAATAAAGGTTCAACAATACTTCTTAACGATGTTAAAAATGAACAGTTGGCTACACAACTAGGGATAGTAACACTTAACGATCAACAAAGAATAATTAACTTTGTAGAAAAGCCAAGATATCCAGAATCAACTTTAGCGTCTACTTTAATTTATGCTATTAAAAAAGAACACTTACATTATTTCCAAGAGGTTATCAGTAAAGGACAAGCTGACAGAACAGGGGATTTTATTGCTTATCTAGCGAAAAGAGAACCAGTTCATGGAAAAATTATGCAAGGAAGATGGTTTGATATTGGAAGCTTAGAAGCGTTAGAAGAAGCAAATAGGAAATTTAAATAATGGACTACAATATTCGAGTTGGAGGAGAAGCTGGTTATGGAATAGCTACGGTTGCTAATGTTTTAGCTAAACTGTTCCTTAATTTAGGGTACTATGTGTTCTCAAGTAAAGAATATTCTTCTAGAATTAAAGGAGGCCACAATTTTCATAATTTGAGAATTTCAGATAAAGAGATTAATGCGGATAAAGAAAAAATAGATTTATTGATTGCTTTTGATAATAATTCTATCAAAAAACATCAAAATTGTTTGAAAGAAAATGGTATGATCGTTTCAGATAAGGAATTTAATTCAAATGTGCCTTTACCAATAAAAGAGATTACTATAAAAATTGGAGAAAAAAATATAATTAATGGTATTTTAATTGGTGCAACTACAAAACTAATGGGAATTAATTTAAGTTTGTTAAATGAAACATTAAATGTATATTTTAATAATAAACAAAAACTAAGAGAAATATTAACCAAAGCTGCAGAAGAAGGGTATAATTTAACACAAACAAAAATAAATTTAGAAAAATTAAACCCTAACAACAATCAACTAATTTCTGGAAATCAAGCTGTTGTAAAAGGAGCATTGAAAGCTAAACTAGAATTTCATGCTCAATACCCAATGACTCCCGTATCTGCAATCTTACACTCTTTAGCTAAAGAAGCTAGTAAAAACGATCAACTAACAGTTATACAACCAGAAGATGAAATTGCTGCAATTAATATGGCTCTAGGTGCATCTTACACTGGAGCAAGATCAATGACTGCTACCTCTGGTGGTGGATTTGCTTTAATGGTAGAATCTATAGGATTATCCTCTATGGCAGAAATACCTTTAGTTGTTATTGAAGGCCAACGTCCAGGACCGGCAACAGGATTGCCTACAAAACAAGAACAAGGAGATTTAAAGTTTATGTTATCTTCAGGTACAGGAGATTTTCCTCATGTAGTTATTGCACCTTCAAACATTGAAGAATGTTATACTGAAACAAAAAGAGCTTTTTATCTGGCAGAAAAATATCATCTTCCAGTTATAGTTTTAGTTGATAAATATTTGACTGAAAGTTTTAAAACCGTTCATCTAGAGAATATTGAAAATAACTTTACTTTTGTGTATGATAAAAAAATTAACATTCAAGAAACTTTCAACCAAACAGATCTAGATTCTAATGGTATGTTCAAAAGATACTCTTCTGATAAAAGAAGTATTCCAGGATTTGAAGGAATTTATACCTGTTCTGCAGATGAACATGATAGTATAGGGACAATCACTGAAAACTCAGAGATTAGAAAAGAAATGATGTTACGTAGAATGAATAAGTTAAATAAAATCATAGAAGAGTTACCAAAACCAAACTTAATTGGTCCTGAAGATGCAGATTTGACAATTGTAAGCTGGGGAAGTAATCGTGGTGCCATTATAGAAATTATCAACAAATTAAATGATCAAGGGAACAAAAAGATCAACTGTTTAATCGTTAAAAATATGAAGCCATTTCACAATCAAGAAATTAAAGAGATATTAAAAAATAGCAAAAAGTTAGTATTGATTGAAAATAATTATTCCGCACAACTAGGAGATTTAATTGCAGAAAAAACTGGAATTTTAATTGAAAATAAAATTTTACGTTATGATGGTAAGCCTTATACCATTAATGATTTAGAAAGAAAATTACAAAAATGGTTGAATTAAAACACAAAAAAACAGGTACTGTTTTTGGTGCGCCGAAAAACAAAGTTTTTCTTGCGGATTATAATAAAGACACACAATCTGATTGGTGTCCTGGATGCGGTAATTTTTCTATTCTTAGTGCAGTAAAAAAGTCTTTGATAGAATTAAATATCGCTCCAAAACAAGCAGTTTTAGTCTCAGGAGTAGGATGTTATGCTAAGCTTCCATATTGGACAAAAGTAAACAGTTTTGTAGGATTACATGGCAGAGAACTTGCTGTTGCCCAAGGTGTTAAACTAGCTAATCAAGAATTAAAAATAATCTGTTTTAGTGGTGATGGTGCAGGTTATGGAGAAGGAGGCAATCATTTTATTCACGCTTGCAGAAGAGACATCGATTTAACCTATGTAGTTCATAATAATAATGTTTTTGGTTTAACTACTGGACAATATTCTCCTACATCTAAACAAGGAATGGTAAGCAAATCTAGCCCCCAAGGTTCAACAGAACAACCACTCAATCCTTTAGCACTGGCAATTGTTTCAGGTGCAAAGTTCGTTGCTAGAGCATACTCTGGAGATATAAAACAATTAACTGAAATTCTTAAAGAAGCAATTAGTTATCCCGGTTTTTCATTTGTTGATATTATCCAGGAGTGTATTACTTTTAACAAATTTGACACATCTCAATTTTCAGAATTAAATCATAACATTGCCAATAAAATTGACGCTCTAAACACAACCATGGACAACAAAATAAAAATTGGAATTTATTATAAAGAATGAACATAACAATAATTGGCACAGGATATGTAGGATTAGTTACTGGTGCTTTGTTTGCTGATAGAGGTAATCATGTTAATTGTGTTGATATTAATGAAGACGTTGTAAACAAATTAAATAATGGTGATATACATATTTATGAACCAGGATTAAAAGAAATTGTTAGAGAAAATAGAGAGAGAGGAAATATTAAGTTTACTACTAATCTAAAAGAAGCTGTTGATTGCTCAGAAATTGTTTTCTTAGCCGTAGGAACTCCTTCTGATAAAGATGGTTCATTCAATCTGGATTATTTAAAGAAAGCAACTACTGATCTTGCAGAAGCATTTAAAAGTTCTTCAGGGTTTAAGGTAGTTGTTTGTAAAAGCACCGTACCTCAAGGGACATATAAATTACTATCACAAATAATTGATGATAAAATTAAAGGAAACTTTAATTTAGAATGGGCTTATGTGTCTAATCCAGAAACGTTATCTGAAGGAAGTGCAGTAAAAGACTTTTCCAAACCTGATCGAATAATAATTGGAACTAATTCTAATAAAGCATTAAATATGATGAAAGAACTTTATAATCCGTTCAATATCAAAAGTGATAGAATCATCATAGGCTCACCAGCAGATGCAGAATTAGCAAAATTATTTTCCAATACCGCTTTAGCAGCAAGAATTTCCATGGTTAATGAATTTGCAAGAATTGCTGATGTAACTAAAAGAGCAGACATGGACAATATTAGAAAAATGGTCTGTAGCGATTCCCGTATTGGATATAATTTTATGTTTCCTAGTCCGGGATATGGGGGCAGTTGTTTCCCAAAAGATATTCAAGGAGTAGTTAATAAAGCTAAAATTGACGGATATCATCCACACCTATTGGACAAAATTCATAATTCTAATGAATATCATAAAGATTACATTAGCGAAAAAGTTAAATTAACTTTAGGAGATGTAAATGATAAAAATATTGCCATCTGGGGAGTTACATTTAAACCAAACACAGACGATATGCGTGATGCGCCATCTCTTAAAATTATCAAAAAGTTAGTTGAAAACGGAGCCAATGTAATTGTTTATGATCCAAAAGATGTTAAAGCAAAAAAAATCTTTAAAGATAAAGTAAATTTTGTTAATGATAAATATGAAGCTGTGACCGGTTCTGATGCTTTGATTCTTTTAACTGAATGGAAGGAATTTGATGCACCAAACTTTGCTAAGTTAAAAGATTTGATGAAAGGAAATGATTTATTCGATTTCAGAAACCGATGGTTACCAGAAGCAGCCACAAGATATGGGTTTAATTATTATGGTATTGGAAGAAAGTATGAATCAAAATAAGTCCTAAAATCATAATATTTATATACGCTAATTTTCCTCAAATTTAGTACAAAATGAATATTTTAGTTACTGGTGGAGCGGGATTCATAGGCAGTCATGTTTGTGACGCCATTTTAGCTAGAGGCGATACAGTAATTTGCTTAGATAACTTTAATAATTATTATAATCCTAATTTTAAGAAAAAAAATATCGCTCATAATTTAACTAATCCTAACTTTAAATTGTATTGTGTAGATATTAAAGATAAAGATACACTAAAAAAAGTATTTGTACATGAACAAGTAAATAAAATTGTTCACCTAGCAGCAAAAGCAGGAGTAAGATATTCTATTGAAAACCCTCAAGAGTATCAAGAGGATAATAATAAAGCAACCATGAATTTGTTAGAGTTAGCAGTAGAATTTAAAATTGAAAATTTTGTTTTTGCATCTTCTTCAAGTGTTTATGGAAACACTGACAAAACACCTTTTAGTGAAACAGATAATGTTGATTATCCAATCTCTCCTTATGCAGCAACCAAAAAATCTTGTGAGTTAATGATTCATGCATTTAGTCATCTGCACCATTTAAACTGTACTTGTTTAAGATTTTTTACAGTTTATGGACCGAGAGGAAGACCAGATATGGCACCGTATAAATTTACTAAATTAATTATTGAAGGAAAATCAATAATTAGATATGGAGATGGAAGTACTGCAAGAGATTATACTTATGTAAGCGACATTGTTAAGGGAATAGTTTCAACATTAGACAAAAATTTTAGGTTTGAAATAATTAATTTAGGTAATTCTAGTCCTGTAAAACTTAACGATTTCATTGCCACAATTGAAAAAAATGTTGGAAAAAAAGTTAATATTGTTCAACAAGACATCCCTCAAGGAGATGTTAACATAACTTATGCAAATATCAATAAAGCTAAAGAATTATTAGGATACTCTCCTGAAATAAGTTTAGATGAGGGGATGAATAAATTTATTAAATGGTATACCCATCAACACAGTTTAAATGGAAACTAAAATATGTATAGTTGGATTAGGATATGTAGGATTACCACTAGCATGCTTAGCATCTAATTACTTTGATGTTGTAGGTTATGATATTGATGAGAATAAAATAAACCAAATTAATTTGAATAACTGTCCTTTAGATGATCAGTACACTAAAGAAGTGTTCAAGATAGGCAAATTTAAAGCAAGTTCAGACCAAAACGTAATTAAAGAAGCAAATATAATCATTATTTGTGTTCCTACACCAATTGATGAGAAACATCATCCAAATTTAATCCCACTTAAAAGTGCAATCACAACAATTTCTAAAAGTATTAACCAAAATGATTTAATTATTATCGAATCTACAATCTATCCTGGAACTACTGAAGAAGTATTAATCCCATTACTAGAACAATCAGGATTACAAGCAGGAAAGGATTTTGGATTAGCATACTGTCCAGAAAGAATTGATCCAGGGAATCAAAAGTGGAATTTGAGTAACATCAATAGAGTTTTGGGAGGGATTGATGAAAAAAGTGTAATCAAAGCAAAAGAATTTTATTCCACGTTTATTAACTCTGAGATAAAAATACTTAGCTCTCTGAGATCTGCAGAAGCAGTAAAAATTTTAGAGAATACATTTAGGGATGTCAATATAGCTTTTATTAACGAAATGGCAAAAAGTTTTGATAATTTGAATATTAATTTAATTGAAGTAATCGAAGGAGCATCTACAAAGCCATTCGGCTTCATGCCATTTTATCCTGGTCCAGGAGTTGGAGGACATTGTATACCTGTAGACCCTTACTATCTTATTGAAAGAGCAAAACAGAACGGGTTTGATCATAACTTTTTGAGTCTAGCGAGAAAAATAAACAATTCTATGCCAGAATATGTAGTCAATATTGTACAAGATGAGCTAAACAAATTAGGCAAATCTGTTAGAAATTCTAAGATAGGAATTCTGGGGTATGCATACAAGAAAGATGTAGATGATTTTCGAGAAAGTCCCGCAATTCAAATCGTGAAAAAATTAAATCAAAAGGGAGCAGAATTAAGTATTTATGACCCTTTTGTACATTCAATTTCAGGAACAAATAGTATAACAAATTTACTTGAGAAAAGCGATTATATAGTTTTATTGACAAACCACTCTCTTTTTTTGGAAATTGAACCTAATAAATTTAAAGAAAATGGTATTGAACTGATTATTGATTGCCGTAATTGTTTGCCCAAAGAAAAAATAATAGAATTGGGGATATCTTATAGGGGAATCGGCGCTAAAGATAAAGATTAAATAAAAGCGGCCACAATACTTAATACGCCAATTATCAAACAAATAATTCCAAAATTTATTTTTTTTGCAAAATTAATAAATAGATTTATTGAAATTAATCCTACAATAAAAGCAACAAAAATTGAAACTAATGAATAAATGTTAAATTGAACTTTTTCCAAAAGTAGTATTCCCAGTTCTGCACCAAACACCAAAGGGATACTAAGAATAAAACTAAGTTTTAATGACTTTTCAACAGAATAATTCTTAAGTAATAACGTCGAAACAGTTATCCCACTACGACTGATTCCGGGTAAAACTGAAAATCCTTGTAAAATTCCCAAAGAAAAACTATCTTTGACTTTTAACCCACTCTTTATTTTATTTTCATTATTAGCAAACAATTGTAAAAATCCAGTGATTATCAAAGCGCCTCCGATTAAGAGCATGGCATAATAATAAGGTAAATTTAACTTCTCTACTCCTAACAATAAAAAAGTTCCACCTAAAATCCCACTAATCAAAGTAGTTAAAAAAATAAAACTAGTTAATTTATTTTCAGGATTGTTGTTAAAACGATATTTAGGTAAATTTTTAATTAACCGATAAATAGTTTTTCTGAAGAAAACCATTGCTGACAACATTGTTCCCAGATGTAACCAAATAGAAAGATATATTGCCTCAGTAAAACTTTTATTAAAAAAGTTTAGAAGGACGATAGAATTTATTCCCTCACTACTTACTGGCAACCATTCAAAAATTCCTTGAATAATTCCCATAATGATAGCTTCTAATAGTTCCATAATTGTTATTATTAACCAAAACATTTTATATTACTTTTGATTATTTTTCAACTTTCCCTAAAAATTTATATATAACTTCATTTATTAATAGTTAAAATGGATACAAAAAAAGCTGCAGCGTGGTTTATTGTAAGTTTAATGGTTTTCAGCATCTTTGGGATTATTGGAAGTAGCTTTTTTTCTGAAGATCAAAGTAATTATGAAGAAATTAGTTACAATGACTACAAATTTATTAAAAAAAACGCCAAATGGGAATTAAATCACAATGACCAAAAATATTACTTTGACAATCTTCCGAATGAGTTGATTAATTACTCATTACCAGAATATGCTGTAAATACTGATAAAATTTACTTAGGTTACCAACCAAACGATAAAATTGATCCTAATTTAGGGATACAAATGATCGGAAATTTGCTTTTTAATCAGAAAATATTAGTTCAAAAAGCCTGTTTTATTGAAGAAGGATGTCCAAATATACCTCTGATTGATTGTGAAGAAGATAAAGGGATTATTTTTGTTTCTAGCATTCAAGAAGGCTATACTATAGAAAAGAAATGTTTAATAATAGGTGCCGAAGATAATCAACAATTGATTAAATTAACAGAAAAACTAGCTTACCACTTGCTAGGTATTTTATAAAGATGGAAGATTCAGGATTAAAGGAAAAGAACGAAGAAATGGTTAATGATAACGATACCGAAAAAATCATTTTAAAGAAAGAAGAGACCGATAATTCTGAAAAAAGTATGGATCAAAGAAGGAAAGAACTTATTGAAACAATCAAAGAAAAGAGAAATTATATTATTTACATCATATTAATGGGAATAATTGGACTTGGATCTTATATAAGAGTTCAAAATTTAAGACTTTTGAAAGATATCACCACAGGAAAATATATCCCCCTTGCTTTAGACCCTCACTTATTTTTGAAATATACTCAGTATATAGTAGAACATGGATCATTATTAGTCCATGACCCTACCCGTTTTGTTCCTTTAGGAACATCAACGTTACAATACATTTTTACAAGTTCGTTTATTGCAAATCTGTACAAATTTATTAGTATTTTTAGTAATACGACGTTGGAATATATAGACGTAATTTACCCAGTAATATGTTTTGCAGTTGCTTTAGTTTTCTTTTTCTTATTGGTCAAGAAAATGTTTGATTGGAAAGTAGGGTTAATTGCGACATTTTTCCTATCCATTATTCCTGCATTTCTTCATCGTACTATGGCAGGATTCTCTGATCACGAAGCATTAGGAATAATGTTAATGTTTATGGCAATGTATTTTTATGTATTAGGATGGCAAAATAAATCACACAATTGGTCAATTGGATGGGGAGCATTAGCAGGTATCTTTACCGGATTTATGGGCCTTTCTTGGGGAGGATGGAAGTTTTTAATTTTAATCATCAGCTTATTTGTTTTAGTTGAATTTTTCTTCGATAAAATTAAGAAAAAAGATATTTACCAATACTCCGCTTGGATAATCATGCTAACTTTAACCACCACAACATGGATCCCAATGTTTAGCATTAAAACGTTATTAAGTTCTCTTACTACAGGAATTGCTTTCTTAGTATTATTAATCTTAATCATTGATTTAATCTTTTTTAAATACGATTTAATTAAAATAAAAAACAAACTTAAAAACAAAATTCCTACCAGTATAATCAGTGTAACAATTAGTGTTATTCTTGGTTTTACTGTTTTGGGCCTTGCTTTAGGACCAGGAGCGATGTTTTCTCAAGTAGAAGAATTAAGTAACAATCTTTTACATCCATTAGGAAATGATCGTTGGCAATTAACTGTTGCCGAGCAACATCAACCTTATTTCAAAGACTGGGTAGGTTATTTTGGCCCTAGTTTTATGAAAACTGATTCTTTTGGAGGTTTTCCACTATATCTCATCTTATTCCTTGCGGGATCTGTGATCTTATTCAATAATATGGTCAAACACAACAAAAAAAGAAAAATATTAACAGCGACATATACTTGTTTTATTCTTCTATTCATTTTAAGCAGGTATTCTCCACAAAGTACATTCAATGGAGTCAATTTTATTTCAAAATTTGTTTATCTAGGAAGCTTAATAAGTTTTATAATTTTAGGAATTTACTTTTATTTTAATTCATTTTACAAAAATAAAGAGAACTATAAACAAATACTATCATGGGATAAAAAATATATCTTTATTTTAGTTTGGTTCTTAATAATGGTTATTGCGGCAAGAGGAGCAGCGAGATTGATATTTATATTTGCACCAATAACTGCAATCATGGCATCCTATGGAATTACAAAGATAGGTGAGTCAATCTTAAAAATTAAAAATGTTGCGTACCGTTACATCGCGATAATTGTTGTTGTGATTGTACTGTTAAGTCCATTATCTGGAGCTTTCTCAGGAGTCATACCTCACTTTTATAAATCTAGTTTATCGCAAGGACAATATTCTGGACCAGCATACAATCAACAGTGGCAAATAGCAGGTCAATGGGCCCGAGAGAATATTCCGGAAGAAGCAGTATTTGGCCATTGGTGGGATTATGGGTACTGGGTACAACAAGGATTTAAAAAATCTACAGTGTTAGATGGTGCCAATAAAATTACATACTGGAACCATTTAATGGGTAGACACGTCTTATGTGGACAGAACCAGACGGAAGCATTAGAATTTCTAAAAGTTCACGATACAACCCATTATTTGATTGTCAGTGATGAGATTGGAAAATACACAGCATACTCATCAATAGGGGCAGATAAAGATTATGATCGATATAGTTGGATCACTACATTTAGAATGAACCCTCAAGCAACCCAAGAAACCAGGAATAACACTGTTTTAGTATATCAAGGAGGATATATGTTAGATGATGATTTTATCTGGCAAGATAGAATTTATCCTAGCCAACAAGCAGGTGTTGGTGCGGTATTCTTACCGGTTAAGGAAGTTGAAAGAATAGTTGGTAATGAAACTGTTAGAGATATTGAATTAGAACAACCATCGATGGCATTGATGTATAATAATCAACGTGTTGATGTACCTTTAGAATGTGTTTATATGAATGGACAAATGGTTACATTTGATCAACAGCCAGGATATAAAGGTTGTTTTAGAATTATTCCTCAACTAGATGGTAATGGTCAATTAGAGAACCCTTTAGGGGCAGGATTGTTTATTTCTGAAGAAGGAATGAAAGCATTGTGGGTAAATTTATATGTATTCGAACAAAATAATCCTAATTATGACACTTCTGCTTTTGAATCAATTTATCAAGATGGATATATTTCTAATCTGGCGTTAGTACAGGGCCGAATTATGGGTCCAATCAAGATTTGGGAAATTGAATATCCTGAGGACTTTGAAGTTGATGAAGAACTTGAAAAAAGATATTTAGGTAAGAATGAATATTTACCTGATTGGTTCTTTGATGTTAATTAGAATTTTTTATACTAATTTTCTAATATTTTCTTTTTTCGCATTAATTTTAATCCATAAAACATAAGGATAATTTTTAATAATAACACAATTGAGGTAGCAATTGGTGCTCCGATAACACCATAAGTTTTAATAAAAATAATGTTTAGGAAAATATTAAGGAAAATTGATAATGCTGCGTCTATTCCTAAGATTTTCATATCTCTTTTTTTAATTTTATTTTCTCCAACATAGATTGAATTAAAAAAAGTATAAATTACTAATAATGAAGAAGAAATTACTAAAATCCAAGGTAACCAGGGAGTATCAAGATTAAATCCAGCTCCGTAAAATAAAGGCACAACAAGAAAACTTAATCCTCCAATAATCATTGCAAACGGTATTAAGAATATTAGTAATTTGCCAAATGATTTCTTAATCTTATACTGGAAAATTGCTGCTGATGGTACTAACACAATTGGTAATGATGCCGCCACTAACCTAATTATATTTATTGTTGAGGCCCAGGCAGTGAAAGTACCTAATTGTTCATAAGATAAAATATAAATTATTGATAATCTATCAATATGGTAAAGCGAAAAAAAACTTAATGATACTAAGAAGAATGAAAAAGATGTTCTGTAAAATATTTTATTGTTAATTGATATGCTTTCTTCTGGAATTAATTTTTTTATCTTATTAATCATCGGATAAAAAAAAGGTAAGAAAGCTAAACTAGAAAACAAAAGTATTAAATTAAAATTACCAAATAAGAAGAAAACAAATATTGATAAGAAAAATAAAATTCTATGAAATAAAGAAAAAAGAACTCCTTGTGAATGTAATTTAAATCCAATTATGGTTTGCATAAATATGGAATAGTATGACAATAACAACACATACAGAAAGACATAAATAGAAAAATAATTAATATTTGGATTAAGATTTAATATGTTGGTAAGGCTAATTCCTATTAAAGTAACCCCTACTGATGTAAATGTAATTATAATTAATGATTTTTTAACAGCACTTTTGGCAATTTTATTATTGATAGCAATTAATTTTGGTAATCCATTATTAATTCCAAACTGGGCAACAATACCTAATAAAATAACCAAACTAAAAAAATAAGACCAAATACCTAAACTCTCTTTACCAAACAGTCTGGTAATTACAATATTAGTGGAAAAACCAAACCCTACGATTAATATTTGAAGAATAAATATTGAGGAGAGGCGTTTAACAGTTTTTCCAAACATATTTAATTTATTGAACATCTTTTTTTTTTAACACTAATATTAAGGTTTGACCAAGATATTTGAAAATAATTGAATCTGCAAGATTTTTATTCATAAACTTGCTAAACTTTTGAAACAATATATTATTTAAGAATTTGTTTAAACAAACTAATATTTTAATATTATAAGTGGGGATATCCAAAGTATAATTTAATCCTGATATTTTTCTAACTGTAAATCCTGCTTTTTTACACATTTTTATCCATTTAAATGGGTTTTGTTTAGTTAGATGACGATCGTAAGGGTTTGAAGGTAAAATTGAAATGTTATCAAAGTGATACCAATTAGGTACTGTTATTATTGATTTTTTTGAAATTCTACTTATTTCTTTAAGAGCTTTAGTGGGGTTAGGAATGTGTTCAATAATGTCAGCTGCAACAACCCAATCAAACTGATTATCTTTAATCATGTGCATGTCTTCGGCATCTCCTACAAAACTTGGCTTAAATTTATCTGAAACATCAAAACTAAAGTATTTCCCTTTGGCTTTTTCAACAAAAGGTTTAAGCATTTTGGTTGTGCAACCAATGTCCAAAACTGTTTCTCCCTTTTTAATCCTCATAAATTTAATTAACATCTTAAACTTATTAATCCATTCTTTTTTTGGAGAAGAATATTGTGAGAGATATTCGTCACTAGAATATAATTCTTTAAGATATTTCTTATCTTTAGTTTCATGAAATTTCTTAACACTATTGTGTTTTGAAGTATCAAAGAATTTATTTGCAATTATTTCTAAAATTTTTCTAGTCGTCATTTTTAATTTTTTAGGCTTAAATATTTATTTAACTTGGGTTAAGATGTTTAAATATTTATCTGTTACACTTTCCCAAGTATAATCCTTTTTAACTTTTCTATGAGCGTTTTTAATTAATTTTGTTCTTAAAGAATTATTCTCTTTTAATTCTATAATTGCTTTCTTGAATGATTCTGGATCTCTCGGAACTAACAATGCATCAACATTGTTTTCTAAAATTTCAGTGGGCCCCCCCGTATTCCAAGAGTTTGAAGTTATTATGGGTAATTTCATTTCCATTGCTTCTAAAATTACAACTCCAAAAGCTTCTTTTTTTGTTGGAAAAACAAATAAATCGCTAGCTCTCATAAATTTTAATGTTTTATCTCTGGAAAGAACACCATGAAAAGTGACTTTACTCTCCATTTTTTTACTTTTAATTAAATTGTATAAATTATTTTTCTCGGGACCTTCACCGATAAGATGAACTTGACAGTTCAAATCTTCAATAGATTTAATTAAAATATCTGCACCTTTTCGTTTAATAAATCTACCTACCCATAAAATGTTTAATTTGCTATGATTAAGCTTTAACTCATCAATACATTGTTTTTTTGTTTGTTTAATTTCAAATGGTATTTGTCCGTGTGGCAGGATTATAGCGTTCTTTTTAGTATAATTATAAATGATTTTTTTATGATAATTACATAATGCCAGAATAATTTTATTATTTTTTAAAGCCCATTTAGCAAAAGGGCGAGTAAATTTATTTAATACTAATTCTTTATTAATATCTTTACCGTGAGCTTGTGCAATAGTTTTTGTTTTTTTAATTTTTTCAATTACTCCGGTTATTAATCCAAATGGTAAAATTGATTGAGCATGAACAACGTCAAAATTTCTTCTTAGCAATATGAAAAAAGTAAATATTGAATATATGATATAATCTAAAGTTACTAATTTTGGCAACCATCTTTTGATCCTAATAATTTCAATTTCTTTATGAATTTCATGTTTGATGTTAGATTCTAACATTCTAGTAATTATAGTAATCTTGTGTCCTCTTTTAATTAGTTCTTGACTTAAATCCATGGTAACATGAGAAACTCCCCCACCACGTGGATAAAAGTCAGGTGTCAAAAAACAGATTTTCATTTTTTAAATATTCTTTCTCGAACCTCTTGAAGTATTCTTACAGGATTTTGTAATAAAGACGTTCGATATATCCAGGCCATTTTCATTAAATGTAACACATTTTTATCTGAAACTTTTCTAGCAGTCATTATTAATTCTAATGCTAATTTTTCAAATTTTTCTTGTGGTATTTCTGTCCAGCCTTTGTTAGGGTCTAAAGGAATTTCCCAATCATAATTTTCAGGCAATTTTCCCATTTCAACTAAATCTTGGTACACTTTTGTACCAGGATAAGGAACAAGAATACAAGCCATAGTAACATCTGGCTTAATTTCTTTTATTAACTTAATAGTTTTTTTAATGTCTTCTTCCTCTTCAAAAGGTAGTCCACACATAAAATAACCATGGATTAAAAATCCTTTTTTCCTAAAATTTTTAACAGCTTTTCTGATTTGATCAACAGTGATATGTTTGTTCATCCCTTTTAGAACTTTATCTGAACCTGATTCTAATCCTAAACAGAGTTTTGTACATCCTGCTTTTTTCATCCAATATAACATTTCATTATCTAGTACATCAATTCTGGTTAAACAATTCCAATGAACTTTTTTGTTAATTTTTTCTTTAATTATGCTTTTACATAGTTCAATTACTTTACTTTTATTAGCAGTAAAAATATCATCCCAAAATCTAAAATGTTTTATGTTATAAGTTTTTATTATAAATTTCAATTCATGGATGATGTCTTCAACAGACCTAGTTCTATATCTTCTTCCCCAAAATTTAGAACTTGCACAAAATATGCAACTGAAAGGACATCCTCTACTTGCAATAATTAAATTCATATCAGCAGGCCTATATAATTCTGGGAATAAAACTAAATGTTTTGCTGGTAACGGTAAATCATCAAGGTTTTCCATTAATTCTCTACTTTCATTATGAATTATTTTATCTTTATCTTTGTAGGAAAGACCTTTAATCTTTTCAAAGCCAGATTTTTTCTCAATAGCATTGACAAGTTCTACGATTGCTTTTTCCCCTTCCCCCCTTATTAGAAAGTCTATTGAACTTTTTTTAATGACCTGAGAATATAAAAGCGTTGAGTGTACTCCCCCAAATACAATTTTACAATTAGGATCTTCTTTTTTTATTATTTTTGAGATTTTAAGTGCAGAAGCATAAGCATCAGAAGTGCACGAAAAACAAACCACATTTGGTTTAAATTCTATGAATACTTTTCTGATTTCTTTCCAAACATAATGTTCATCATTTTTTAATGCATCAAGATAGATTTTATGATCTTTCATTCTATTTAGTACTGTAAACGTTTTAAAATTCTTAGTCTCTGGCCCCATATCTGCGTTATAAATCCTTACAAAATGGTTTTCTTTCTCTAGAATTGCGGCTAAGTAACCTAATCCAAGTGGGAAATAACCATTATCTGTTTTTTTAAACCTTTCAAATGGAGGGTTTATGAGTAATATTTTCATTTTCATATTAATTTTTTATTGATAATTTATAAATTCTCCTTCCAATTTTAGTGCCTAGGGCAAATTTTCTACTTCTTTGGTACCACTTTTCATTCTTCACTAAATACCAGACAATATTACCTTTAACTTTCCCCAACCTATTTATTAGATGAGATTTTCTAGAAATATCAAATCCTTTTTTAAGAATTTTTTTCCTTTCAGCAATTGTAAATTCAGGAGTTTCAAACAATGGTTGATTGGTTTTTGTTGCTGTTTCAGTTAAGTATTCTTCTTCTGGTAGAACAAAAGTTCCTTGTTTTTTAATATAGTCATAAATTTCTGTTCCGGGGTAAGGAATCATATTATGAAAATTAACGTAACAGTTTTTATTTTCTTTAAGGATACGGTTGGCCAAATTAAGAGTCTCAGTGGCTTTTTCATATGTTTCTTCAGCATGTCCAATGATAAAATTAACTGAAAAATTAATTCCTGCTCGCGAAGTTAATCTAAATGTTTTCATTGCTTGTTCTATAGTAATTCCTTTACGCATTCTGTTAAGAATTTTTTGATTCCCTGATTCAAGACCATAAGCAGTATATTCTAGTCCTGCTTTTTTCATTTTAGTTAGAAGTTCTTCATCAACATGGTTAGCTCTAATACCACTTCCACATCTAATTTTAATTTTCATTTTGTTTTCAATAATTAAATCACATATTTTTTTAGCTCTCTCTATATCATAATTAAAACAATCATCAATAATTTCAAAAGTTTTAAAATGTTTATTATGCCAATATTTTAATTCATCAAGAACATTTTCTGGACTTCTAGCTCTGAACCCTCTTCCTACAGTCATATGAGCAGAACAATAATTACATTTGTAAGGGCATCCTCTGGCGGTAGCAATGGGTATTCGACCTTCTTTAACAAAACCATATTTGTCTAATTCAAAGTCTGCATATTTTGGATAAGTTAATTGATTGAGATTTATGGGAAGATTGGGCGGATTAATAATTATTTGATTATCTTTGCGATAGATAAAACCGTTAATTTCTTCGACAGGTTTTCCATCACAAAACTCTTTTAAAGGAATTTCCCCTTCAGAATAGATTGCATAATCTGCATTAGTTTTTTTAAGTACATCTTCTTTAAAACAACTAATGTGTGCACCGCCTAAAATGATTGGCAATTTTGTTTCCTTTTTAATCCTATTGATAAGTTTATATGAATTTAAAAAATCAAATGAAAACAAAGTTATTCCGATGACATCTGGTTGAAATTTTTTAATTTCTTCAATGGTATTTTCCGTTGTATGTCCAAGAAGTAAATCAATGACTTTCACTTCTACATTTTCTTTTACCGACTCTGCAAGGTATCCTAAACCTAAATGGGGATTTAGTGCACCAGGATAATGGGCATAAATTTTCGGATTAATAAATAGTATTTTTTTTATCATTTTAGGAATTCATTGATTGTTTTATTAATTTTGCATTGTGGCATTTTGTAAAATTTAAATTCATGTTTTTTAATTTTGTGGATACATTCTGCTAATAATTTAACATCATCACAATAAATTAAAGCAGTTGTTTCTTTAGCTATTGCTTTTAAATATTCCACTTGATGATTTGGATCTGTTCTATCTCTGTTTGGAATTGCAATCAATTTCTTCTTTTTTCTTAAAATTTCAAAAACAGTTCCTGGTCCTCCATGGCTAATAATTAGGTCTGCTTGATCATAATATTTTTTCAAATTTGGTTCAAAGGTAAACCACTTACAATGTTGAGGTTTATAGGTGCCATGCCCCAATTGTATTATGACTTTATCTTTAATTATGCCTTTTTCTTTTAATCGATCAATTTCTTTAATAAGTGGTTCAAATTTACCATTACCTATAGTAACAAATAACATTAAGACAACCTCCCTACATATATTGCTTTATGATAAACTTTTTTCATACTCTCCCATTGAACAAAAAACAGGTCTGAAACGGGATAAACTAATTTTCCAGTAATAGATTTATGATGTACTCTAACCCATGACTCAATAAATATTGTTTTAATACCCATTAATTTTGCTAACCAAAATAAAGGGATGGCCATTGATGGACCAGCACTAATAATTGCTTTCGGTCGGTGTTTAATTAAAAGATTAAATGTTTGAAAAGTAGTGAAAATCATCTTAAAAGCCACTTTTATAGTTGATTTATCACTCATTAATCGAGGATTTTTAATAATATGAATTTTTCCAGAATATTTAATTTTTTTAGCAGAAGTTTTGTCATCATGACCAAGGAGATATTCATAAGTGTAACGTGGGCCCATTAAGCTAACTAATCTTAATATTTGGGAAGTGTGACCGCCCATTCCTAAGTGAATTAAGAGTTTTTTCATTATTAGAACAAATTGTAGTCCTAATTTATAAAAGTTTAGAAATAATAACCAAGTGATTAAAAATGCCTCATTTTTATGATAGAAATTAACACATTAAAATTCAAATAGAATATTTTTCTCCAGTAATGATGACTACTTTAGTATCAATTAGGATATCGTGACCAATGTCCTTTAAATTATAGCTTTCTTTGAACAGGGCACTAGAATTCTTATGAAGGTCATAGATTACCTTAATTGTTTCTGGACTGAGATGACCATCATTCTCTAACCAGTTTCTAACACTCATATGTTCATCAATAATTATGTTAGTTCTAACATTTTGAAAACCATTTTTCTTTAGTAAGTGGGTGAGGTCTTCAGGAAGAAAAGTGACTCTTTCTTCTTTGTGCTTAAAAATTTCTTCAAAATCTGGTTTTAGTGCATTATTTGGAGGAACCCCTTCACTAACAATAAACTTACCTCCTGGCTTTAATACTCTTTTTATTTCTTTTAAAGAGCAATCCATTTCATTTGAATCAGGGATATGGTGTAAAACCAAACGAGCTATGATTCGATCAAAAGTGTTATCTGGATATGGTAAGTTACTAATGGTGGCTTCTTTAGGAAAGATATTTGGATATTTTTGAACATCTATTTGAGAAAGCATTTCACTAGAAAAGTCTACACCATGAATTTCTTCTACAGAATGTGCGATGGTTTGAGCAACTTTTCCAGTTCCACATCCAACATCTAAAACTTTATGGTGAGATTGAAAATCACCAATAATAGTTAAACCTTGGAGAATATTTGACTTAGTAACCCAATCTAATTGATTGTATCTTTTGGCTCTTTTCTGCCAAAGCTCTTGCTGATTTTTTGGTGACTCTTCAGGTTCCAACATATTAAACTACCTCTTCATAACTTATCAACTTTATCTTGAGAAATTAAATTAGCTTTTAAGGTTTATGGAAATGAGATTTTACTTTCCCGTAGAAATTTTGGCCCACCAATAATTATCACAAAATAAACTATTTTAAAAATTGTTCACGGTAGATAACAAGAGACATCCTTCCAATGTCAAGGAGAGGGAATTTTTTCCCTTCAGATTCAAGAGTTCTTGTATTTATAATTTGATCAATAATTCTAATGTCATTAACAACTCCAATTTTATGAGAATGTTCCCAAGCATCAGTATTTGGATAGCGTGCTTCAGCAATAGCCTCCCGAGCTTGTTTCTCTGTGGCCCCTCTGTCTTTTTCTTTCAGATAAACTGCCAATGCATCTTGATGCTTTTTTCTTATTTCTCCAAAACTCAAATCTGTTTTAGCATGAAAAACAAAATTAATTCCGCAGGTAAAGTCTGGATCCGTCATATAACCTAAAACTACAGGAGAACTAATATCTCTTGGTAACAGTCCTAACTCTTCTCTTAATTCTTCGTAGAAAGCATCGAAAATAGCTTTTTGTCCTCGATGTCTTGAATCACAATGGCCGGCTGGGGCAATACAAGCCTCTCCCGCCTTGACTTGGCCACCCCTAACACCATAAACAAATTTATGGTCAATAGTCTCAATTAAACCTTCAATCACGGCAGGAGTAAAATCTTCAACTTGATTTTTCCTAACCGCTAAAACATGATAACTACTAGTAGCCACCATCTCTAAATTAGTTGGATCAATTTTTTCTACAGTACCAGGGAACCCTAATAGAACTTGATGAAAATCATAAGGTGGAACATACTCAGCATATATTTTTCGATGATCTTTTAGAATGTCTTCATCCGGTCTTGGTTCATCCAGAAAACTGGTTAAAAGCTGTTCTTCTTTCAAAGGTTCTAGAAAGGTATGGTAGTGGATAGGAGTTTGTGTTTTAAGACTAAAATATTCCATTTAATATTTAAAATTCAATTACCTTATAAATCTTTCTATAATCACTACTGTGGAGAAATAAACATTATATATTCTGAGGAATCCATTCTATTTGAATTTTCTTTCTCAATAACTCCCATAACTCTTTTTCTTCAGGTAATCCTTGACCAGCTAAATTATTTTTCTCTTGAGGATCTTCTTTTAAATTATACAGTTCTTTTATTTTGGGAGTTAAATTATAAATTAATTTCCAGTTTTGCGTTCTAATCGCTTTGACGTTAGGTTTTTTAGGAGAAGGATGGGGCCCAAATAAGCCACCTGTTTCGGAAAATGCTATTCTTGCAGTCTTTTCGGTTCCCGTAATTAAGGGCACTAATGATTTACCTTCAACCTTATTGGAAAATTGGCCGTCAATACCCAAAACGTCTAGGATAGTGGGCATGATATCAACCCCTCGAGTTAACTTCATCACTTCTTTAGTTGGGAATATTCCTGGGAAAATAAAATGAGAAAATATTTTGAGAGTATAATCATAACAAAAACTACCATAGACTCTTTCTCCAATCTTTTCTCCAACAGAAGAGCCATGATCAGCAAAGAACACCACTAAGGTATTTTTAGTTAACTCTAATCTTTCAATTTCTTCTGAAATACTTTTGAGATATTCGTCAGTGGCGAAGATATAGGAATCATAATCTCTTAAATTGTCTTCTTGGTTTCCAAAATACTTTTCATCAAAATCTGTGTATTTCTTAATTACATTTTTTACTAAGTTGTTATGTACTGGGCTATAGTGGAGGAAAAGAAAAAAGTTTTTCCCAGCATCATCAATTTTTCTAGCTTCTCGCAGCATTTTTTGATGTTCTTGGAGACAGTTGTAATCCTCCCCTTGCAATACTAATTTATTAAAACCCTGACGAGGAGTTACAACATCATTTATCAAATCTCCAAAAGTAAAATACCCCTCTTCTCTAAGATATTCTGTAAGGGTTTTGAATTCTTTTTGTTTATAATTTAATGAGCCATAGTAATTATTTACTCCATTTTCAGATCCATAAGCTCCAGTGAAGACAGAATACAATGAAGCGATGGTATAAGGTGCGTATGTTATCATGTGAGAAAATAAAGTACCTTTGTCAAAAAGTTTCTTAAAATTTGGAAATCGTTTTGCCCTATCAAATCGGACTCCATCAAGAATTACAATGATAACATTAGTTTGCTTTTTAGTTTCGTTCATTTTCTTAATCTAAATAACCTAAATCTTTTAACTTGTTTTTGATTTTTTCCTCGTCCTCTTTAGAATAAGTGGGCTCTTCTCTAGATTCACTTTGTAACTTCTCAGCTACTTGTTTAAGAATATAGTTTATGTATTCTTCAATGTCTTCAAATTCGGCAGTATTTTTCACTCTTTCATTTAATATTTCTGTAATTTTTTCACTTATTTTAATTAACATTTAGACTTATTCTTATTTGATAACATTTATAAATGTTGTGGGATAATAACTCACTTATAAGGTGGATGAATGGAAGAAAGAAATGTTGGCGTAGTCAAAGAGGACAGTCTCAAAACTGGAGTTAATGGGGGGGGGAGGGAATTAGTAAAAGAAGAGTCTAGTGAGGATCAGGAGGAACTCCCAGCAAAAGAAATAGGAAAAATAAAAAAAACTTTTTCGGAAAAAGGAAAAATAAAGATAATTTCTTTCTTAAGCAATAAGTACAATCTCATTTTTCTAATCATTTTGTTCTTAACATTACTAATCCGATTGCAGTACATTGGACAGGAAAGTATTTGGAATGATGCGGCAGTTCATTTGTGGATTGCATTTAAAGCTATTGGAGATCCATTGTATATTTTTAGTAGTGAGTATTTAACGGGAGATTATGCCACTATTCAAACATTCACTATCTTATTTTATATGTTTACTAAAAACTTGTTGGTGGCCGGAAAAATTACTGCAATTTTGTTTGGAATGACAGGCATATTTTTTATGTATTTACTTGGTTCTGAATTAAAAAATAAGTTTACAGGTTTAATTGCTGCCGCTTTATTTGGTTTTCATCATCTCTTTTGGTTTTATGGAGTGAGACTACTAGCGGATGGACCTTTAGTTACGATGGTTGTTATAATATTATATTGCTTAGTTAAATTAGAAAAGGAAAAAACTTTAGTTTGGGGGTTATGTTCAGCTCTTGTATTTTTTGGGGCAATGTTGACAAAGAGACAAAGTATACTTTTCTTTACAGCTTTTTTGATATATTTAGTTATCTTTAAAAGAAAAGAGATGATTAAAAATAAAGCAATATTGATTTCTTGGTTAATCCCTGTTTCTTCTTTTATTTTTGGAAGTTTAATCTTTGGAAGTTGGTTAATGGTTAAATATTTAAACGAATGGACCACCTTGGCGGGGTTACACGATTCTGGATTAAATGCAACTAAGCATTTTGTGTGGATTTTTTCTTGGTATTTACTAATTCCAATAATTTTAGGGATAATATTAATTTTGGTATATAGAAAAAAGGAGTATTATCTAATTTCATTTTTCTTTGTATTTTACTGGTTTGCGTTTGAACTTATAGTAAGGATGCCAGAAGATAGGTATCTGTTGCCTTTGCTTCCTATGGGGATTTTGTTGGCAGTTTTTGGTCTAATGGAGCTTAGCAATTATTTAGTTTTATTTTTAAATAAGAAAAGATGGCATAATTATTTTGGAAAAGGATTAGTTGTTATTTTTGTAGCATTTGTTTGTTGGAACTTTTATAATACTGGCGATTCTATGATTGACTCTAAATCTACTAGTTATGCTGGCCATCAAGAAGCAGGACAGTGGTTAAAAGAAAATGTTCCCGAAAGTATACCTATATTTGTTGGTTCACCAAGATTACAAAGACCTTTTATTGAAAGAGATTATGGCGGACCATCAGATTATCCAAGAGCCAATATGGGGGGAAGTTTATGGTATCTAAGAGCTCCAAGGTATTTAGGCAAAGATAATTGTTTAAATAGAGATTGTAGGCGCGATCCAGAAGATCCGGAAAAGGGGAAAAAATATTTTGAAAAAGATTTAAATGAATTATTAAGAAAAAGTGACGTTTATTTAGAAATTGATATTTGGGAGTACACTCAGCCAAGTTGGTATTTTCCAATAACTCAAGAAAGTATTAACACTTTTGTTAGTCTTGGATTTGAATTAGTTTATGTTGTAGAAAGAGAATTAAATACACAACAAGGATTGCAAAAGATGCCCGTTATTTTCTTGTTTAAGAAGGAAAAGATTAACAATTAGTGATTGAATTTTACTTAAAATTTAAAAAGGGGAGGGAGGATTACTTATTATGCAAAAGAGTGGAAATACTGCCCTTGTAACGGGGGGAGCGGGTTTTATTGGAAGTCATTTATGTGAAGAATTGTTAAAAAGAGGAAATCATGTTATTTGTGTAGATAATTTATTTACAGGTTCAATTAAAAATATTCAACATTTAAAAAATAATCACAATTTTGAGATTATTCGACAAGATATTACTAGGCCTTTATTTATTGAAGTTGATCAAATCTATAATCTCGCTTGTCCTGCCTCTCCAGTGCATTATCAGTATAATCCCATCAAGACAATAAAATGCAATACTATCGGCATGTTAAACATGCTCGGTCTTGCTAAAAGAACAAAGGCAAGAATCCTCCAAGCTTCAACATCAGAGGTTTATGGAGATCCTTTGGAGCATCCTCAACAAGAACATCACTGGGGAAATGTTAATCCTATTGGAATAAGAAGTTGTTATGATGAAGGTAAGAGGGTGGCGGAAGCATTATGTATGGACTATCATAGGCAGAATAATGTTGATATTAGAATTGTACGAATTTTCAACACGTATGGGCCAAAGATGGCTCTTAATGATGGTCGCGTTGTTTCTAATTTTATTACTCAAGCTTTAAGAAATGAACCAATTACAATATATGGAAGTGGAAATCAAACAAGAAGTTTCCAATATGTTTCGGATTTGATTGAAGGAATGATCCGAATGATGGAGCAAGATGAATTAATTGGACCGGTTAACTTAGGCAATCCTCATGAATTTAGTATGTTAGAATTGGCGAAAAAAGTTATAAATATTACTGGGAGCTCCAGCCAAATTACTTTTAATGAATTGCCTAAAGATGACCCAACAAGAAGGAGACCGGATATTAGTTTAGCTAAGAAAAAATTAAGTTGGGAACCTGTAGTTTCTGTAGGAGAAGGTCTAAGTAAAACAATAGATTATTTTAAGGTGGTAATTTAAAAATGACTTTAGTTTCTTTATTCATTCCAGGTTATAATGAAGAAAAGATTATTGAAGAAAACCTAATCAAAGTTATGCGAGTCATAGGGGATTTGCCTTGGGATTTTGAGGTTTTTTTTGTTGATGATTCTTCTACTGATAGAACTCCTCAACTGGTAAGTAAATTAGCTGAAAGATATCGGGATTTAACCCCTCTGCGTTATGAGAATGGACCGAGCAGGAGGGAGAATCTAGCAGAATCATTCAAAAAAGCAAGAGGCAATATTATTATGTTCATGGATGCGGATTTAGCTACCGATCTAAAAAATATTCCAACTTTAATTAGAATGATTGAAGATGGATATGATATTGCAACTGGGAGCAGGCACATAGGTGGAACTGTTTCCAAACGTTTGTTATCACGAAGACTAATTAGTTTTTTTTACAAGCATTTTGTTAAGTTTTATTTTAATTCTAAAATAAATGATCATGAATGCGGTTTCAAAGCTTTTAGGAGAGAAGTAATACTAGATTTATTAAACCATCTTGGTTATGACTATCAATTTAAGAGAAAAATGACTTGGGATACAGAAATGTTGTTGATAGCGCAAAAGAAGAGATATAAAATTAAAGAAATACCAGTGATTTGGAGTGAAGGAGCCAAATCAACTTTAAGGTTTAGAACTGAGTTAAGTATAATTCCTTATTTATTAACACTTAAAAATAAACTTAAAAAAATAAAATGAAAATACTTTTAATGAACCCACCGATGAAAGAGGAAGAACTTTTTACTGAAAGCTCTAAGGAAACTGCAAGTAGGATTCCTCCTTTAGGTTTAGGATATTTGGCAGCTTATTTGGAAAAAGAGGGTCACACAGTTAGAATATGGGATGGTTTTGTTGAGAAATATAGTTGGGAAGAAATAAGTAAGTTAGCTGAAAATTATGATTTTTTAGGAATCCATGCTCTTTCTAGTTTCGTTTTAAGAGCTTACGAATTTGCTGAATTTTTGAAGAGAAAACTACCAGATAAACCAATTGTTTTTGGTGGTTGTCATGTTTCTGCTCTTCCTTTAGAAGCTATGGAAAAGCCGTTTATTGATTATGTGGTAGTAGGAGAGGGAGAAGTCACCACTTCTGAACTTTGTAAGGTTTTGGAAACTAGAAGTGAAAATATAACCGAGATTTTAGGAGTTTATTATCGTGATGATTCTGGAACGATTAGGTTCAATGGTTCTAGACCTAAAATTTCGGATATTAATAGTTTGCCATTTCCGGCTAGACATCTTTTTAATTGGAGGCTTTACAAGAGTAGTGAAGCAAGAAAAAGCAGTGCTAAGAAGGATATAGCTATTCTGACAAGCAGGGGGTGTCCATTTCAGTGCAGTTACTGCAGTAAGGATGTTACAGGCCATAAAGTGAGGAATTTCAGCTTAGATAGAGTGATAGCTGAAATTAAGCATTTGATTAATGAGTATGATATTGAAGAGCTTTCTATTTGGGATGAGACTTTTACTTTGCAAAGAGAGCGGGTGATTGAGTTTTGTCAAGCTCTTAAAAAAGAAAGGTTGAATATCACTTGGTCTTGTTCTAGTCGAGTTGATCGTGTAGACCCAGAATTGTTGAAAATTATGAAAAAACATGGATGCAATTTCATTGCTTATGGTATTGAATCAGGGAATAATGAAATTCTTAAAAAGATGGGAAAAAATATTACAGTGGAGTTAACTAGAAAAGCAGTTAAAGCAACCAAAAAAGCTGGAATTCCCATCCGCGGCTATTTCATGGTGGGTTTATGGGGAGATACTAAAGAAACTATCTTGGATACAATTAGATTTGCTAAGGAACTTGATCCAGAGATTGCTACTTTTACGATGATGGTACCTTTACCTAAGACGCTGGATTATGAAAGAGCATGCCAGCAAGATAATTTCACTAAAGAATATTGGAAGTATCGCATGTTTCCAGAGTTTAACTTTTTAGATTCTCCTATTTATGTGCCAGAAGGAATGACTCCTGATGAGCTAGTGAGGTTACATAAAAAAGCTTATAATTCATTTTATTTTAGACCCAGGTTTTTGTTGAGGCAAGTAACTTCGGTACGTTCGCTAGGGGATGTTAAAAGACTCTTAGCTGGAGCTAAAACAGTTTTAAAACTTTAATTATTCTAACATAGATAAAATAAAAAGAATACTTAATTGGGAACCAAAATATAGTTTGGAGGAAGGATTAAAACAATCTCCGGATTGGTGTAGAAAATATTAATCAAAATTGATCAAAAATGTCGTTGAAAGAATTAGCACCCACTTATTACAATAGACTAAAAGTTGTAACCAATGAAGTCAATAAGTGTGAGAACCTACTAAATGCAGGATGTGGGGATGGTTTTTTTGATATTTATTTGAAGAACAAAACGGAACAATTACATTCAATAGATATTAATAAAGGAGAGATAGAAATAGCCAAAATAATCAATCCTGATGAGAATGTGACATATCATCTTGGCACTATAGAAAAATTGCCTTTTTCAGATAATTTTTTTGATTATATACTTTGCACAGATGTTCTAGAACATTTGAAAAGTGACCAAAAGGCTATTAGTGAATTGATTAGAGTTTTGAGAAAAGGTGGAAAACTTATTGTTTCTGTACCCTCAAAAAATTTTCCTTTTTTTTATGATCCCATTAATTACATTCTGAATCGATTGGGACGAAAATTAAAAATGGGTATTTGGGGTTGGGGCCATGAGCGGCTTTACACATTTAGATTATTGGAGAAAAAAATTGGCCTAAAAGTTGTTAAAAGAAAGTGTTTTACATTTTCTTTAGCTAGTTTTTTTGAAAATAGTTATAATAGCGCTTTTTTATCAAGATTTGTTAAAAATGATCCTAAAAATCAAGAAAAAGTTAGTTCAGACATTGATAAAATAAAAAAAACTGCTTTTTATAAACTACCTCAAACTCTAATTAAAATAAGAGATTTTATCATTAAATTGGACAATAAACTCTTCATTAATTCAAAAAGAAGTGTTGATATAATGGTGGTTTTTGAAAAGTAAGTTTGATAATATTTATAAATAGCTAGTCTCACATTTCATATATTGTTAGGGTGTAATTATGAATAAAAAAAAATTAGTGATTGTATTTTTTTTACTTATTTTTGCTTTTTTAGCAATAAGGATAGTGGGTTTAAACAGCCCACTTTATGATGATGAAGTTGACCATCTCTTAAGTAGGTATAATCCCCAACCCTTTGGGTTAAATCCACACACAACCAAACCCCCATTGATGTCTTGGATGAACTTGTCATTTTCTTCCACTTTTGGGGAAGAAATTTGGAAATTTAGAGCATTTGTGCTTTTTTTTGGAATTACAAGCTTAATTTTAACATTCTTTTTATCTAAAAAGTTGTATAAAAGTGATAAAGCCGCTTTAATTTCAACTGCAATTGTTGGTTTTTCATTTTATCACATTTTAGGTTCTCTTCAAGTGGGTAGCTATATGATATTAACTTTTTTTTATTTAGTTTTTTTTATGTTGTATCTTCATTATAAGTCTACAGAAAAAAACATTTTTTTGATAGTTTTAGGAATTGTTTGGGGTCTTGCTCTTCTACTAAGAGAAAGCGCGGTGTTAATGCTATTAATGGTAGGAATTTATGAACTTCTGGATATAATTAAGAAAAATAATTGGAAACTAATCGTTGATAAAACCAAAATTATTTTGCCTATTTTACTAATAGGAGGAATGATATTTAGTATTTTTCCTTTACTAAACTATCTTGCTTCTTTACCTCTTGTTGATCATGTTGTTGGTAATGTTGGCAAAAGGCTGAAACCTGGTTTTTCTTTGATGGGTTTTAGTATGTTTTTGTTTTGGGCTACTCCTTTTTTGGTTGGTTTATTTTCTATTGGTGTTATAGAGGGATATAAAGAGAAAAGTAATAAAATACCTTTAATTTGGTTTTTTACAGTCTTCATATTTTATTTAGTAGTTATACCAATATTAGGAGATTTTAGTACATACTTTGTTAACTTAATTATTCCAATGGCTTTAATTGGAGGTTATTTTTTAAGCAAGATAAAATGGAAAACTAAATATTGTTTTATGGGGGGTTTGGTTTTTATATTGTCTTATATGATATTTACCCGGTTGAATAGAGGGGTGCTTGAATATGTTCCTCGTTTGATGGATGTTTACCTGTCAAGATTGTCAAGCTTGAATTGGGATTTTTTATTTACTTATACAGGCAGTTCAGGACCATTATTTTTTCTTTCTTTTAAGTCTATAATGATTGCTTATATAGTCTCTTTTATCTTAATTATTCTGTTTTTTGTTTTTAAAAGTAAAATAACCAGAAAATATGTTTTAGTTGCTTTTATAGGGTTCTCTTTTGCTTTTAATATCGTTGTTGCACAAGAATATTTATTTCATGTAAATCATCCTAATCCAGGAGAGGCGATTAACGATTTTGTAAACTATTATGAAAAAAATAAAGGGAAATTTATTGAACCTTTTTATACCAACAATGTAGCGATGTTGTTTTATTTAGACAGGTATTATCTTCTGGATTTAAATGGAAAAAATGAAAAATATTATTATATGGGAATTTATGGTGAGTACATGGAAAAAATTAATAAATTAACTGAGCAAAAGGGAGGTACTGTTTTTCTTTTAGCTCATCCTCCTGCTGCTAAGGATAGTCCGCTATGGAATTTGACAGATAATTGTGACCTCAAAAAAGAATTTAAATCAAAAGGAAATACTTTTGTTTATATTTTTGAATGTTAGTACTATCATATTCTTGTTGAAAGTTGAAAGTTGAAACGGGGGAAGGAAAGATAGATTCAGAAAACTTATAAGCTCTGATTTGCGGTTTTGCTTAAATGGAAAAAAAAAAGTTGTATTTCTTGTTAATTTTGATAATCTTTTTAATTTCTTATTCAACTTTACGTTTTGGTTTTGGTTTTCAATTAAATCAAACCCACCATATGTACTTAAGAATGGAAGATCCAAATTATCTTTCTAATGATTGGTTTACCAATAATGTGGACCATTTTAATGCCAGGACCCATTATCTCTATTTTATCAGTGAGGTTAATAACATTTTCAACAACATTGAGTTGACTTATTTTATTCTTTATTTGGTATTTTACTCATTGATTTTCATAAATATATTTTATTTAACCCAATTATTTTTCAAAAATGAGAAAAAAAGTTTTTTCGTCACCTGCTTAAGTTTTATTGCTATGACTTTTTCTCTTGATTTAACCGATTTAACCAAATTAATTATAACTCCAGCTACAATTTCCTGGTGCTTTAGTTTGATTTCAATTAATCTTTATTTTAGAAAAAAATATTGGATTGCATATTTTATGGCAGGAATCGCGTCCTTATTCCAAGTGGTTATTGGAAGTATCACTTTTGGCGTTTTATTGGGAGATGTCTTGTTCCGTAGGCCATTAATTGATAAACAAAAGCTAATTAACTTTTTGAAAACAATCCCTTTTTTTATTTTATCTGCAATTTCTGTCATTCCTTTGCTTATCCTAAACAAAAAAACAAGTAATCCTCAAATTGCGGAGTATTCCTCTTATATTATGGGGTGGTTTGCTCACCCAGGACACATACTTCCTTCAAGTTGGGCCAGCACTAGGTATATTGTTTTTTTCTTATTTATGGCTTTTTTTTATCTTGCTTTTAAGAAATCAGGTTGTAATAAAAATTATAAGGAGGTTATCCGTAATTTTGTGATTGTTGTGATAGCTTTTTGTTTTATAGGATATCTTTTTGTTGAGGTTATTCCACTGAGCTTCATTATTAAGATGCAATTATTTCGGGCTACCATAATTTTAAATATTTTTGGCTATATCTTTGTTGGGGGATATATTTATGGTAGGATTAATAAAGCGCAGAACTTCTTAGAGAAAGCTTTTTTTATAATTTTGCCTTTAACTTTCTTGTCTCCTTTTTTGGTTATGATATTAATCCCAACATTTTTGGTATTAGAACTATTGAAAAAAATCAACTGCAATGTTCTTAAAAGGCTATCAAAGGATAAGAGTTTACTATTATTTGTTTGCTCTATGGGAATTATCTTTGCCACCATTATCTTTAATAATTTTTTAGGTGAATTAATCCAATTTATTCCCTCCACTTTCCACACTACTATCGCTTACATGGCTGCTCCTTTGTTATTTTATATTTTAGCTTTATTATTTTTAAAAGTAAGAATTTTAAGAAAAATCGTGCTCCTCTTTATTGTTGTCTTAACTGTGACTACTTTTCTGTTTTATTCCCCCCTAGAACGTTATTACAACCATGATGAAGAAACCAAAGAATTATTTAGTTTCATGGAATTAAAAACTTCAAAAAATAATATTATTCTATGGCCGCCTTATTTAGGGTTATCTCATTTGGAAATAAGCAGGGCTTTTGTTGTGGATACACGTCACCCATATACTGATCGGGGAATAGTTGAATGGTATGGTAGAATCCAAGATGTAAGCAATGGTCAATTTGGTGATCCAAAGACTAGTGATAAAAAGAAGCTAAAATTGTACTATCACACATTAAACAAATTAGATTTGTTGAAACTTAAACAAAAATACAACTTTAGTTATGTGATTTTTGAGAATTCAAAAGAATTGCCATTACACAAAGTATTCCAGAATAAAAGGTATGTGGTTTATGAGATTTAATCAATCTAAGATATTATGTTTTCATAACACATATAAATAGGCTGAATACTAAGAAAAGAATAAAATAAATAGGGAAATCCTTGAAAAAAATTAAAAAATGATGAAAAAATGGTCTTAATTACTGCGTCTTTGATGTGTGCTAGTCAACTTCACCTATATCGAGATGTATATGCACTGTTAAAAGCAGGGATAGACATGTTTCATTTTGATATTATGGATGGAGAATTTGTAGAAAACATTGCCCTAAATTTAGATTTAATTAATGAATTACGACAATTAACTCATAAAAAATTTGATGCTCATTTAATGGTACACAAGCCTTCTAAATATATTAATCGATTAAAAAAAGCGGGGGTAAATATCGTTTGTTTCCATATCGAATGCAAAGAAGATCCGAATTACGTGATTGAGGTTATAAAAAGAGAAGGTTTAGAAGCAGGTTTAGTAATAAATCCAAATACTCCCCTAGAAAAAATTTATCCTTACCTTCACCAATTAGAATATGTTATGTTTATGACTGTAATGCCTGGTTTTGTTGGCCAGGGACTAGAAAAATCAGTCTTCGACAAAGTAGACCAATTCCAGACATATGTTAAAAATAAGAACTTAAAGATTAAATTAATTGCTGACGGTTCAATAAATGTCAAAACCCTAGACACTTTAATTAGCAAAGGAGTAGAAATTTTTGTGGGAGGAACTTCGGGATTGTTTACCCGAGACGGATTTAATAATAATTTAGAAATTTTGAAACAGAGGGATAAACTACTACAAACAAAGGTATCTTAAAATTGTTAATCATTAACCACCAAATTAATACTATTGAAGGACTGAAAAATACTCCCCTTGAATGTGGAGTAGAAGTAGATATTCGAGCCTACAGAGATAAACTGGTTTTACATCATGAACCCTTTGTAGCTGGAGAAGATTTTGAAGAATTCTTAAAACATTATAAACATGCTTTTATTATTTTCAATGTTAAATGTGAGGGGATAGAAAAAGAAGTGATTTGTTTAGCCAAAAAGTATGGGATTAAAAATTATTTTTTGCTAGATGTGACTCTACCTTTTATGTTCAAGTTAGTAAATCAAGGAATATCTAAAATAGCAACCCGGTTCTCTGAGTTTGAATCCATTGAAACTTGTTTAAATTTCAAAGGAAAAATAGAATGGGTTTTTATTGATAACCTTACCCATTTACCAGTGGATAATCTGGCTTTCCAAAGGCTAAGAGAACATTTTAAATTATGTATTGTCTCACCAGAATTATTAAAAAGAGATGAAATTGAAGAAACAAAGATGATTTTGAAAGAAAATCCAGTGGATGCAGTTTTGACCGATGAAATTAAAAGGTGGAAAGAATGAATGTTATTATTCCCATGGCTGGAAAAGGAAAGCGTTTTAATGATGTTTATTTTTATGGACCCAAACCTTTGATTGAAATTGATGGAAAACCAATGATTGAACATGTTGTCAATATGTTTTCCAACGAAGATAAATTTATCTTTATTTGTCATGAAGATCATCTACAAAAAACTGAAATGCGTAAAATTCTTAATAATATTGTTCCCAATTGTCAAATAATTTCAGTTAATGATCAACAGATTGAAGGGGGACCAGTTTATAGCTGTAAAAACATCTTTCACTTAATTGATGATGAAGATGAATTAATTGTTAATTATTGTGACTTTACAATGCAATGGAATTACTTAGATTTTATAAAAACCATCCAAAATAAAGAAAATGATGGAGCAATTATTTCATTTAAAAATTTTCATCCTGCCTCTTTAGGCAATACCTATTATGCTTATATGAAATTTGATGAACAAAATTATTTAACTAAACTTAAAGAAAAAGAACCTTTCTCAGAAGATAGAATGAGTGATTATGCTTCCACCGGAACGTATTATTTCAAAAAAGGTTATGATTTTAAAAAATACTCTCAGCAAGTAATGGACCAAGGTCTGAACGCCAAAGGAGAATCTTATGTCACTTTACCTTATCTTTTAATGGTCAAGGATGGTAAAAAAATTTTAAATTATGAAGTAGAAAAATTTATTTGTTGGGGCACACCCCGGGATTATGAAACTTACAAGTTCTGGTCTGAATTTTTTTTCCGTCGTTCCGGCCAAGTTGTTGGTTTTAACAACGTTAATATAAAAACCACAAATATTTTTCCAATTGCCGGTGACAAAAGAGATTTTCGAAGTATTGGAATTGATAAACCTAATTTTTTAATTCCTCTGATGAATCAACCTTTAATAAGTTCTACTGTTAAATCATATCCAAAAGGTATAAAAAATATATTTATTAGTTTAAGAAAACATCAAGATAAATATGATTTAGATCCTCGATTGAATAAACTCTTCAGTGATTCTCAAACAATTTATTTAGATGAGGAAACCAAAGGTAATGCTGAAACAATCTTAAAATCAGAAGAATTGATTGATCCGGATAGTTCAGTGTGTGTTTCTGGTTGTTCATATATTTTAGATTATGATCAAAGAAAACTAGCTCATTTTTTGGAAAATGAAGAATTTGATGTAATTTTAATCTCATTTACTCACCATGAATGCGTCCTTAGAAATCCTAAACCCCATTCCTATTTTAAAATTAGAAATGGTTTAATAAAGCAAATCTCAGAAAAAAAAACAATCTCCAATATCCCCTATAGAGATCCTGCATTTACAGGAACTGCAATCTATCGTCGAGCAGCAGATCTATTTGATTCTCTTAAAAAACATATTAATAAAACTGATAGTAATTATTCTTTTTTAACTGCAGTAAATGAATTGATTAAAGAAAATAAAAAAATAGTTGTTTTTGAAGTAGATAAATTTGTCTCTTTACTTACCCCTAATGACTATCAAGAATTTGTTTATTGGCAAGATTATTTTGATGGTTTAAGTTATCACCCATATAGTAAGATGGTACATTAAGCAAATCTTATTTTTTCTAAATGCCTTTTCATTACTTCATGAACGAAAGCCATAATCGTGCCTTGCGGACTTTGACCAATATTAGAAGGTAATATACTAGCATCAGTGATTAAGACATTTTTCATGTTCCAAAGACAACCATCAAGATCAACTACTGATTTTTTTGGTTCAGAACCCATCGGACAAGAAGCCATCATATGAACTGTATTGATTTCCAATTCTTTGGGTTTAACTTTTTTAAGAACTCTCCTTACTTGTTCTAATGATTTTTGGGACTCAACCCCTTGAACCGGCAAGTAAATTTCTTGAGCACCCTCCTTAAGTAACAATTGGGACATTCTCCACATCGCTTTCTTGATTTTAGGTAAATCAGACGAATCAAAAGTGTACCATACCAAAGGTTCTTGACCTAAACAGCTTAAAATATGGGCCTTGCTTCGCACTCGAATAGTTGTGTTAAGAATAATCATATTAGAATAATTTTTAATAGCTTTGTCAACCACTTTATTTCCGTAAGGGGATAAAGACATCGCTAAATACTGAGGCTTAACTACTGAAGTATTGATATACATGTCTTCACGTTCAAACTCGTGCACTTGTACTGGAAACATAGTACCCATTTCCGCATGAACTGGTTCTTTTAGGTGAGCAATGACTTTGACATTCATATGAAACTCTAGCTTTTTCCCAGCTTGTTTCGCGAGCCCGCTTCTCCTAAGCAAGTGAGGAGTTTGAACAGCTCCTCCTGCCAAAACTAAATAATCAAAAGTTATTCTTATCTTTTTTATGGTGTTAGTTTTGTTTTCTTTATCATGTTGTTTAATTTTGGCTATAACTGTATGAGCTTTTCCTTCTTTATGCTTAATTTTAATAGCTTGACAGTCAGAAAAAATTCTAGCTCCCGCTTTCAAGGCTCGAGGTAAGTAAGTTACTAAAGTGCTTTGTTTGGCTCCTGTTGGACAACCAATTGAACAAGAATTAAGATAAGCGCACTCTTTAGCGGCTCGAGGAACCATTTCGGTTCGCCAGCCCAACTTGGCAGACCCATCTACTAATTTTTTAGTATCTCTATTAGTTCCTTCTTTAATAGGCAGTTTAACCACATGTAAATCCATATCAACTTTTTCAAAGTGTTTTTTTAGCTCCGAATAACCATAACCCTCCAGACCATAATTTTTATCCCATTCTTCCAAAATCCATTTAGGTGTATGAAAAATGCCAGCACCGTTAATTACAGTGCCTCCACCAACACAGCAGCCTTCTACCAGAGGAATCATAGGAGTTCCCAAAAAAGGAAAGATACCGCCGTTCCGATAAAGTTTTGAAGTCATCTTCCCAACATCTTCTGTAAATGATTTTGTAGGATAATATGGGCCCTCTTCCAATAGAATAACGTCATGACCATCTTCTGCTAATAAGGCACCCGCAATACTACCTCCCGCCCCGGTACCCACAATTAAATATTGACAATGATATGTCTTTTGAGAATAATTATTTGCGTTCAGGATTTTCTTTATTTCTTTAGTCATTTTTTGGTTGAGAAAGTATGATCAAACAATCTTAAAAAAATCATCCCCCTAATTAATTTATTTAAAGTGTCAAAGAATGGTATCATTTTTAATCTTTGTATAAAAACCTTTCTTTTCTTAATAGAAATTTTATTCATAAATCTGCCGCATGTAAGCAAGCAAAAGCTGCCGAGAAAAATCGCGTATATTCTCAAAGGAACATAATAAAAAAAAGGTAGTTTTTGGATCCCTTGCTTAACAAATAAACAAATCTCTTTTTTTATTTCTTCTTGATTGGGATGAGTTTGATAATATTTTAAATCATCAATGTTAGCTAAACTAATTCCATATATTGCTTCAGTCCACATTTTCTTAAGGTTTACCTAAAAACTTCTGCTTCGCAAAACCGACTATTAGAGCAAATTTTCCCTTCGCCAAGGTTTTATCTAAAACTTCCAAAAAGTGATCTAATTCTTCTTCAGTGACGATTAAAGCAGGAGATATTAACAGGGGAATTTCCTGATTCTGACCGTAAGAAGTTAGAACATCATGGTGATTAAAAAGATAAGACATCACTGAACAAGTTAAAAGCTTTGCCATAAAACGTTCATCTTTAAACAATCCTCCTGGCAAAAATTTAATAGCTTTCTCAATCAATACATTAGTTTTTGGATTTAAAATGATTCCATTCAAAGAACCGCTACCTCTCACCTCTTTAATTAAATCTGGGTATTTTTCTTGTAGTTTCTTAAGAGCAGGATTTAAATGTTGATAAATCCTTTTTGATTTACCAACAAAATCTTCTTCTACAATAAGGTTAATTGCTTCCATTGCAGTAATAGTTTCTTCTCCAAAACCATTATATGTAGTGCTATGTATCACGGCATCATTTAAGTTATCATAAGCTTTTTTGAAAATTGGGGATCTAGTAGTGTAACCAGAAATAGATGCTTTTCCTCCGCCAAAAGATTTAGAATATACCACAATGTCTGGAACAACATTATGTTTCATGAAATAAAAAAGCTCTCCAGATTTTGCCCAACCAGTGTAAACTTCATCAAAAATTAAGATAATCCCTTCTTTTGTACATATTTTACGTAGTTCTTTTAAAAATTCAGTTGAACATTGACGTAAACTACTAGCATTAAAAGGTTCCAATATCAAAGCATAAATATCGGTCTCCCCATCAAGGTTTTTAAATTGCTTTATAGTGTCTTTAACACTATCAATATTGTCATATACAAAAGACTTAACATTAGGAATTGTAGGAAATTTAAAATTTAGTTCCGGAGATGCAGTTAAACCTGCGGATCCCAACAATTTACCATGAAAAGAAATATTCGAATGGAGAATATACTTTCTATTCCCATTAAAATGTTTATAAGCCAATTTAACTGCTCCTTCTACTGCTTCTGCTCCAGAATTGCAGAAATAACTGATGTTTAAGTCTTCTGGTAGGAGTTGAGCAATATTATGACTTAAGCCAGCTAAATAGGGAGACAAGAAATTTTTATATACTTCCATACGCTTTTGATTCTGGAACTCTTTTCGAGCAGTTAGAATCTTCGGATGATTATGTCCATTGTTTAAAACACCCATTCCACCAGTAAAATCTAATATTTTTCTGTTGTCTTGAGTGTAAATATACATACCTTCAGCATAAGTAACATTTAGTCTTCCAAAGGCAAAAGAACCTAACAAATTAGCCTGACTTTTATTAATATATTTTCCATACAACTCGTGAACATGTGGACTAGACAAATAAGCACATTCCTGCCAAGAGTACAACTTCTTCGGTGTATTTCTCACTCTAATATCTCCTTGTTCCTAGATTAATCATTATTATTTAAATGTTATTATCTTAAAATCCATATTAAAATAACTATTTTTTACAATCAACTCCGATTGCCTCAGAAACATTATTAAAACCATCATTTTTAAGTAAATATACTAAACGTTGGTTGATTTTTTTGATTATACCTGGGCCTTCAAAAATTAAACCAGTTACTAGCTGGACTAATGAAGCTCCTGCTTTAATCTTTGTATAAGCATCTTGAGCCGTAAACACTCCTCCACAGCCAATGATTGTATATTTGCCTTTAGTTTTCTGATAGATATATGAAATCAGGGAATTAGAGAGTTCAGCTACTGGCTTCCCACTTAAGCCCCCTTCCCCAACTTTAGAAAATTCTTTTTGTGGAATGCCCGAACCCTCCCGGTTCTTAGTCAAATTACCAGTAATAAATCCTTGTAAGTTATGATTCTTAGAAACAGAAAGAATTTCATCCACTTGTTTGAAAGATAAGTCTGGAGAAAGTTTCAAGTAAATTGGTTTATTGGTTTTAACAGAATCTAATTTAATTAATAATTTATCTAAAAGTCCCGGAGAAGTAAAAGGCTGCCCTCCAAAAGCATTAGGACAACTAATATTAATTGTAATATAACTAGCATAAGGTTCTAACAATATAAATGACTGGTAATAATCAAGCACCGCGGCCTCTGGATCAACTGTGGCTTGGCAGTTAGTTTTAGCAATACTTATACCCACCGGAAAAGAAAACTTTTGATAACGAAGTTTCTTAGCTACTGCCTGACAACCAATATTGTTTAAACCAGAATAAACCACTAAAGATTTATGTTTAGGCAGCCGCCATATTCTCGGTTTAGGGTTACCTAGACAAGGCAAAGCTGTAATTGAACCAACTTCTTGAAATCCAAATCCAAGAGCGGGAAGAATTTTAATTAAATTTACATTTTTATCAAAACCAGCAGCTAAACCAATAGGATTTTGATATTTTATTCCATCTACAGTCTGGGCTAAACTAAAATGGCAATATTTAAAATAAGATGCGATTATTTTTTTAATTAACTTAGACCTACCCAATCCTTTTCCTAAATGAACCATAAGATTATGAATTTTCTCTGGATCAGTTTTAAATAAAACTGGTTTAATCACTTTCTGATATAACATATCTTTAAATAAAAATAGCTCTTTTAAATGATTTTTGTTTCTAAGTTCTTTTAATGTATCTTCCTTCGGATACATTTAGAAGTATTTAATTGTTCAAAAGAACATAAATTCAATAAAACATATAAAGAAAACTAATTTTTAGCAGTAAATGGCAAATATTATACCTATGGCAGGATTAGGTTCTAGATTTTCTGAAGAAGGTTATACTATTCCAAAACCATTAATCCCTGTGTCTGGAACACCCATGATTATTCAAGTAATAAGAAGCCTTCCTTCTAGCAATAAATGGATTTTCTTAGTAAGACAAGAACAGATTAATGGTTATGAAATTGATAAAATCATCCAATCAGAAATTCCTGATGCCATTATTATTGCTGTTAATAAAACCACATTAGGACAAGCCAACACTAGTTTACTATCACAAGCCTATCTTAATCCAGACGAACCAGTGTTAATAGCGGCTTGTGACAATATTTCAATATATAACAAAGAATCCCTACACAATCTGATATCTTCAAATGCAGATTGTATTGTTTTTACTTTCACAAAGATGAACAAACTAAAAAATTACCCAAATTCATATGGATGGGTAGAATTAGACCAAGATAACAAAACTATTACAAATGTTTCAGTTAAAAAAACAATTTCTGACAAGCCTTATTTTGATAATGCTATTACTGGAACTTTTTTCTTTAAAAGGGCAAAGGATTTTATTGAATCAACTAATTTGATGATAAATGAAGGCCACAAAACTAATAATGAATTTTATCTAGATTCAGTGCCAATATTCACAAAAAAAATTAGAAAAAATGCGGTAATATTTAGTGTAGACCAATATATATCATGGGATACACCTACAAATTTAAAAGAATATGAAAAATGGGAGTCTTTTTTTATTAATAATAAACATTTAAATTTTGAAAGAGAAAAAAACGATGAGTTCTTATTTTGGCAAAAATATTTTAATCGAGGAATTAAAATATGAAAATAGCATTAATATGGCCTCATGGATTTGATCCAAACTACATACTACCTTTATCATTAGGTTACCTTAAAAGTAATGTAAATAATGATGATCATGAGATTAAAATAATTGACTGTGCACTCCATAATTTAAAAGGTAATTCTCAAACTCTGATAAAAATAATATCTAATTTTCAACCAGATATAGTGGGGATTTCCTGTTGGTCAACTAATTATAATGAAGTATGTAAAACATTAAAAACAATTAGACTCTTTGATGAAAAGATTGTAAGGGTTGTTGGCGGTTGCCATGCTACAGCTTATCCTGAAAGCTTAATTGAACATACAGATTTTGTATTTAGAGGAGAATCAGAATTTTCTTTTCCTGCATTTCTCGAAGAATTTAAAAAAAAATCTCCCAATTGGAAAAACATCAAAGGTTTGTGTTACTTAGACAAAAAAGGCAATATTGTCAAAAATGATTTAGAGAGAGAAACTGACCTTGACAAGATTAAACTTCTGGATTATGATGCTATAAATTTAAATCTTTATCTGAAAAAAAATTATCGTTTGGATTCTGGCAACCGCAGAAGTGCACCTATTTGGGGTAGTAGGGGTTGCCCTTATAATTGTCAATTTTGTTCTACTTATTTATTGAATGGTAAAGTCATCAGAATGCATTCAGTAGATTATCTTATTAAAGCAGTGAAATATTTATATTTCAAAAAAAATATTCGCCAAGTAAATTTAATTGATGACAATTTTACATTCCATATTGATCGAGCTAAGGAATTTTGTCGAAGAATTATTAACTTAAATCTAACAGATTTGCGTTTGTTCACTCCTAATGAAATTAGGGTACAAAAAACAGATAAAGAACTTTTAAAACTAATGAAAAAAGCAGGATGGGAAAGTGTTTCAATTGCACCAGAAAGTGGTTCTTTAAGAACTTTAAAAAACATGAAAAAAGGTTTAAATCCAAAGATAATTCCCCAAAAAGTTAGAGAAATTAAAAAAGCTGGCCTTAAAGTACAGGGTACTTTCATAATTGGATATCCCGGTGAAACTAAAAAAGATATTAAAGAAACAATTAAATTAATCAGAAAGTGTAAATTTAATTTCTTTTTTCTAAATACGTTTCAACCACTACCTGCAACACCAATTTACCAAAAATTAATCGATAGTGGAAAAATTAAGTCAGGATTTTTACCAAAAAATTTTTCCAGTGGGAGAGCGACGTATGTTACAGAAGATCTTAAAAATTTAAATTTTTCATGGCTAAGGTTAAAAGAATATACCTATCTAGCAATTACAAATCCACTGAACATTCCTTATATGTTTAAGTTTGCTGGTATTAAAATGTCATTAAATAAAATAATACTTAATTTGAAAGCATCATTTTTAAAAAATTGAGTTAGAAATGTCAATAATTAACAAGAATATGGAGAGAAAAGATTTTTCAGTGGTTGTACCTGCTTATAATGAATCAAAAAACATATCCCTGATTTTGGATAGATTTAAAGAAGTAAAAGGTAACATTAATTTAGAGGTGGTTTTGGTTAATAATGGATCAACAGATAATTCTAAAGAGATTATTGGTTCCAAACTTAAAAAAAATGATTACTCTTTTGTAAAAGTAATCTCAATTCCTAAAAATATAGGATATGGACATGGGATTATGCAAGGATTAATTAATTGTAATGGAAAAATAATTGGATATACTCATGGAGACATGCAATGTGATCCTTACGATGCAATTAAAGCTTACAAGATTATATCTAAGACTAGCAATCAAAAAAAATGCCTTGTTAGAGGTTGGAGAAGAAAAAGAAAATTAATACCAGGTATTTTAGCTTACTGCTATCAGACTATCGCGACAATAATTTTTATGAAAAAATTTAAAGAAATAAATGCCCAACCCAAAATATTTCATAAAGATTTTTTGGATAAACTAGTTTCACCCCCACTAGACACCAATTTAGACTTTTACATATTATACACAGCAAAAAAAGAAAAAATGAATATAATAAATTTTAAAGTGAATTTTCCAGATAGAAAACATGGTAAATCAAAAGTATTCTTCAGTTTTAATTCTAAGGTTAAAACAATAAGTAATTTTTTTAAATATCTAATATTGTTAAGGTTTTTAAAAGAGAAAAAATAATTATTAATCTTTTATATACTTCCTCCAGTATTGAACAGATTCTTTCAAATCACCAAGAATTCTACTTTCAAAAGGTTCTCTTTCCCTAAATGAAAGTTCCAATAATAATAATGATTCGTCACAACCACTATTTTCAAGAGCTTCAATGACTTTTTCAGGGATTATCTTACCTTTAGAATTATAATTTTCAGTAAATGGATAATGTCCTCCTTTATCTTTTAAACTTTGTTTTATGTGAATTAAAGGCGCATCTTTGCCAAACTCTTTTAACCAAGCATAAGGATTAGTATCATCTGGATTTAGAGAAGAAACATCTCCATGATCAACATCTAAACACAATTTGATAGGTAAAGCACTATCCTCTAGTAATTTTTTAATTTCAACGGTCTCTAAAATGGTTTCACCATATTCCCTTGGTACAGACATTGGTTCCCAACTTAAATATTTCATCCCTTTATCTTTTGCATATTTAGCTAGTTCTTTCCAAGCATCAACTGTTTGGTGCAAAATTTTTTCTTTCCTATCATAATTTTTTAGATCATAATAAGATATAATTCCAAAATGACTTGACATGTTGGTAGCACCTAACTTCACTCCAATATCAATAAACTTCTTGAACCAATTAATCCAGTATTGTCTTACTTTAATGTCAGGATGAGAAAAGTGATTTACCCTGGTAAATGCCCCGGTCATAATGCTATCAATTGTAATATTGTAAATCAGGCACAAACGCCTAATTCTATCAACATAATCATCAATAATGTCTTTGTCCATTGATGGATTGATCAAATCAGCAGTAAGTTGAACATAATGTATACCCAAGTCTTCTCCAATAATTTTAATCCATTCTTCTGGAAGAGGAAAACGATTTAAAGCGAATCCGGTATTAATCCCTAATTTTAATTTAACCATTTATTGTTCCACCCTAAAGATTAATTATTATTTTAAGTCCTTCCAAATTTTTCATAATCTCAAAACCTTTATTAATATTATCTAAACTAAATTTATGAGTAATAAGTTTCTTTACATCAATTTCTTCAGAACTTATCAAGTCCATTGCTTTTTGATTGTGTCTTGGTGTGGATCCATGTGAACCAGTTACAAAACATTCTTTATAATGGATTAAGTTTGAATATACTTGCATTTTCCTTACATTTTTACCCAATCCACCAAACAAATTAACATAACCTCTTTTTGCTACCATCTCAAGTGCTTGTTCATGAACCTCCACTGAAGGACACATTGTAAAAATTCGATCTACACCTTGATTATTTGTCAGTTGATTTATTTTTTTAACAAGATTTTCCTCATTTGAGTTGATATAGATATCTGCTTTAAAATCCTTAGCTTTTTCTAACCTTTGTTTGTTCATTTCCGCTAAAATCACTTTTGACGCTCCAAGAACCTTAGCAACCATTACACCTAAACAACCTATTGGTCCCCCACCAATTATTAGTACACTTTTTCCAGGTTTCATGTTCACCAATTCAAAACCGTTTAATACACAAGCCAAAGGTTCCATTAAAGCCGCTTCATCATAATTTAATTTTTCAGGAATCTTTATAATTGGACCAAACTTAACCATCATTGATTCTAACAAACAAAATTCAGCAAAACCACCCGCAAATTGGTAACCCATTGCATAATTTTTATCACAACAATTTCCCATTCCATTATTGCAATAATTACAGTTACCACATGGTACATCAGCACCTAAAGCTATCCTATCACCTATTTTAAAATTATCAACACATTCATCAACCGCTACAACTTCTCCCGATATCTCATGACCAATAATTGAAGGATAATTAACTCGATTATTGCCATACTTTAAAATCCTTAAATCAGATCCACAAATTGCGCAAGAATGTACTTTCAGTAAAATTGTTCCTGGCTTAATAACTGGATTATCAACGTTCTCCAATCTTAATTCATTTAAACCGTGTAAAACTGCTGCTTTCATTTAATTACCACCAATAATAAACATACCTTTACAATAATTATCATACTTCTTATCAAAAAGAACATCAAAAACCTCTTTTATATTTTCTAAATTAAACTTATGTGTAATTATTGGATTAACACTTAATTTATGTTCACCAAGATAATATAATACTTCATCCCACTCACTCTTATCAGGTGTTATCAATGAATTCCAATTACCATTCAGTTGGATTTCATTTCTCAATATTTTTTGGAAAATCTTTTCTTTGATAATAACCTCTTTTTTAGGATTACCCAATATTGAAATTATACCACTTTTTTTTACTTTATTGATTGCTATTTCTAAAAGAGTATTTGAACCACTACACTCAATAACTACATCAAAATTTTTATCTAAAAATTCTTCATTAATGTTAATTGTTTTAATACCAAAAATTTTGGCAATTTCCAATTTGTGATAATTTCTGTCTACTCCCACTACAGTCTTGGCTCCTTTTATTTTTGCCCATTGTGAAGCAAACATCCCTATTGGACCTAAACCAAGAACCAAAACTTTGCTACCACTTTCAACTTTAGCTCTATTAACTCCTCTCAATGCCACAGCCATAGGTTCTACCAATGCAGCTTCCTCAAAATTTACAGAACTGGGTATCTTTAGAACATTTCTTGCTGGACATTTAACATATTCTGCAAAACCACCATCACAGCGGGAACCAAGGTAATTATAATTTTCACAAAGATTTTCTTTACCACTCCTACAATATGAACATTTTTCACAAGAAATTAAAGGATATATGGTGACTCTGTCCCCAATAGAGACATTCTTTACTTCTTTTCCTATGAAAGAAATAATCCCTGAAAATTCGTGTCCAGGTACAGTAGGGAAATTATACGTGCCTTTTGTCTTAATTCGAGGTATATCTGACCCACAAATACCCGCACATTTAACAGACACTATAACCTCATTGCTATTAACTTCATCTAATTCTAATGATTTGTACTTTATGTTGTCAATTCCATATAAAATTCCAGCGAAATGCATAGTAATTTGATGTATCAATCAATTTATAAAGTTTATCTACCTTAAATCTAATGTTTAATAATGTTTAAAAATGAATATTAAATAAAAAAATTATGTCTAATGATAAAGTTTTAATGCAAGTTGTTAAAGGGGCAGGTTTGTTATTTTTTGGAACGCTTTTTGTTTATATTATTAAATTTATTTATCGTATTATAGTTTCACGTTATTTGGGGCCTAGTGATTATGGATTACTTTCTTTAGGAGATGGAATCTTTAATATTATATCGCTTTTAGCAATGTTAGGTTTATCTGCCGGAGGAGCAGTTAAATTTGTATCTCATTATCTTGGGAGAAATCAATTAGAAAAAGTTAAAGGAACTATCATTTCAGTATTCAAAGTAACTATTCCTTTTAGTATTTTAATTACTATTTTAACTATTGTGTTCTCACAGTACATTTCAATTGGTATTTTTAAAAATTCGGAATTAGTTCCCATAGTAGTCATTTTTTCATTAGCAGTTCCATTTTACATTTTTTCTAATATTTGTGCTAATATTTTTATTGCATTTAAAAAAGTCCAATATAGAAACTATTTGACAGCATTAACAAGACCAATATCCTCAATCATATTAATTTTCTTGGTAGTTTTATTTAAAGGAAATATTTTCCACATTGCTCTATCATTCTTAATATCTCATATTTTACCTTTTTTTTTGGGTTTTTATCTTCTTGAATTTAAAACATTCTCACTTATTAAATCAAAATTTAAAGCTAAATACAATCTAAAAGAACTAATAAGTTACTCATTACCCCTCTTCTTATCAGGGTTTTTTCTTGCTACCATGGGTTGGATTGATTCATTTTTTTTGGGTGCTTTAAAGACAACTTATGATGTTGGAATCTATAGCATTGCTTTATCTCTAGTAAGCACCCTTACTATTTTTATATCTGCATTTGGTAAAATTTACTTTCCAATATCTTCTAAACTTTATGCTAAAAAAGAATATTCAAGGATAAACAGTATCTATTCTTCAATTTCAAGATGGATTTTTTTACTGTGTTTACCTCTGTTTATAATCATACTGATTTTTGCAAAAGATATCCTTGTAATTCTATTTGGATCTGCATATGGTGTAGGAGCCGTAGCTTTACAAATACTTATCTTAGCTTATTTAGTAAAAGGATTTGTGGGTCCTGCCCCAGAAGCATTAATGACATTGAATAAAACAAAATTACTTTTTTATGTTAATTCCATAATGGCAGTCTTAAACATGATTTTTAATTATTTTTTAATACCTTTATTAGGGGTTATGGGAGCAGCCATTGCTACTTCTTCATCAATTATAATAAGGGAATGCATATTTTTTTTAATAGTAAAATGCGAACTAAACTTTAGTTTTGATCTTAAAATTTATACAAAATACTTTATTAGTGCCTTAATTCCCTCTTTCTTAATATATTTCACAAAAAGTTTCTTTAATGAGATTAACTTAATAATTTTGATTATGTTAATAATAATTTATGGTATTCTCTATGGAATATTTCTTCGTTTACTTTTATCATTTACTGATGATGATCTTTTTATTGTCAACGCTATCGAAAAAAAGACTAAAGTGAATTTAAGTTTTATCAAAAAATTCATAAATATTAAGAAATAGGTATTCTGTTATGTTTACAATTTAATATGTTCAATTACTTCTTTCATTTTTGACATTTTGTCTATCTCAAAAAATTCACGTATTATTTTTCCAACGTCAAGAACATTTAGATTGTTTTTAGAAATTTCTGAAACATTAGATGTTAAAATACCGTATAAACTATGGGTACCATTATGGTATGCATTTTTGCTTAACGGAATAGAAAATTTAGTGGTACTTACTATGTCAGAGGGCCAATATTGAAAAGATTTTTCATGTACTACCAAATCAGGGGCATCTTCAATAAACTTTCCCTCATATAATTCTTCTTTTTTATAAATTACCAAATCTAACTTTTTGTTATTCTTTAAGTCCCGAATAATTTTATCTCTTAATTCATCGTATTCCTCTTTAGGTACAGCTCCCTCATTTTCTTTATCAATTAAATTAATATATATAAATCCTGCAAACATTGAAAAAGCCTTAGTATTCTTCCAATCAACAATGTTTTTTTTAACTGCAAGATTCCAATTAATTCCTCCTCCGGACCTAACTAATTTTCTGTTAAATTTAGTCCCAGCTAATATTTTAGAAATGATTTTCTTAATTCTAATTTTTGATAGAATATGGAGAATCTTTTCGTCATCAATTTTCATTTTTTTCATTATCTTGAGCGAAAGTGAGAGATTTGATTTAAGTTTTAGAAATCCATTTTCCTCCAATAATTTATTTAAAAAGAATTTTCCTTTTTGGGGTTGTGATCCATGATCACTTACAATTATTACATTTGTTTTGGTATCAAGCTTATTTAGAAATTTTCCAACCAACGAATCAAGTAATTCAAAATAATCAAATACTAGTTCTCTATACCCTCTGTTATTCTTAAATAGATGATGTGAATAATGAATGTATTTCGAAAAGCAATGTTGGACCCAATCAGTTGAACTTTCTTCAAAAATAAAGAAGTCGGGCTGATATTTAAAATAAAGTTTATCAATTATACTAAATCTCTTTTTCATTAGAACTATTATTTTACTCATAAATTCACGTTCGTTATTATATTTTGGAAAGAAATCGTAGTCATTAAGTTCCTCTTTTAGTTCTTTTCTGAGAGATTCTGGATAAATACAGTTATCATTAATGGAAGGTGTATAAATGCCAGTTAACATAAACCCATTTAATTTCTTTGCAGGAAATGTGCCAGGCATATTTATTACTCCAACCGTCTTGCCTGCATCAGATAATTCATCCCAAATATTTCTTAAATTAGAAAATGATTTTGTACCATATTGATAACCTTTCTTACTTAACGTATCAAAACATCCAATTTCAGCCTGATTTTTACCAGTTAGCATTACTGGCCAGGCTGGAAATGAAGTTGGCGGGATTGTACTCTTCAATTCTTTTAATGAATTCTTTTCAATAAATTTCTGTAAATGAGGTATTTTTCCCTCTTTTATAAGAAGTTCCATTAAGTCTTTTGGCATTCCATCCAGTCCAATTATTACTAATTTTTTTGACATCTTTAGAAATTTAGAATTACATACATATTTTTATTTTTGTGATTTATGTATATCTTCACCTCTTATTTTTTTATTTATTAACCTGATAAACCATGTAACAAAAGATTTAGGAGAGTATTGATAAAACTGTCGATTTTCAAGAAGATGACTAAGAGCATACTTGAATAAATTAGGTTTCTGGCAGGAGTTCATATTGTAATCAATATATAGTGTTTTTCTGGGCTTAATTTTTTTTAATTTTTTGAATACATTTTTGTAACCAATTCCTGTTTGATTTATAATATGAATTATAGCAAGATCGACATTTTTTCTTTTGTTATTTATGGTGGCTCCGGGAAATTCATTTGCAATTGCAATTTTAAGTATTTGATTAAATAATTCACTTCCCGTGTTGGAGATATAAATGTTTTTGATTATCTCATTATTACTTTTATTTCTAAATGTTTTAATTGTGTTTTTGAATTTCTTAAAAAGATATTCTTGATGAAATCTTATTGCGGCATCTTCCTGAACTCTAAATTCTTTTCTAAACTCTTTGATTTTAATTATGGTTTTAGGATCTTTTGATTTAATTAAATTATTTTCTTCTAATGGGTCTTTCTCAACATCATAAAATTCATTGGTTTTATTTTCATATGAAAACAGATATTTATAACTTGAGTCTTTTATTGAAGTGACTCTTGATGGTTGAAATATATATCTGTTGTCAGTTCGGAAAAACCTTTTCTCGTATTTCTCTGGAGTATTATTTATGATATCAATTAAACTGAGACCTTTAAATTTGAATTTAGAACTATCTAATCCCAATATATCAATGATGGTTGGTGTTGTATCTAATGTGCTTATGTGCTTATTAATCTTTTTTATTTGACAACCCGGGTATTTTATTAGTAATGGAACATACAAGCTATTTTCATCCATCATCATGTCATGGGATGTGACAATCCCTTTTAATTTAGAATCAGGCTTCTTATCAGTATAGCCATGATCAGAAGAAAGGATAAAAATTGAATCTTTGTAAAGACCAGACTTTTTAAGATGATAAATCAATTTGATGATATCTTTTGAAGTGTTAGGAAATTTTCTATAATGAACATATAAGAAAAAAGGTTTATTAATACCTGATTTTAGAAGATTACCAACGATCTTGTTAACTTCTCCTCCTGACCAAGCATAAACAAATGGATTTATCTTTTTTGGCCAATGTTTTTTACAGTAATCTCCAAAAAAGCCTTTTAATTTGTTTCTGATTTCATGGTAAGCAATGACACTATAAATATTGTATCCTTTTTCTTTAAGTATATGTGGTAGTGAATCAAACTCTTCATTATCGTAATTAAATGAGTAAAATGTTCTGCTCAAGTAAAATGCAGGATAACTTGTCATTAATGAACTAACAGACATGACAGTACTTGGAGCAGAAGTAACCACTTTGGTGAATTCAATACATTCTTTTGACATAATGTCAAATACCTTAGGGTAATCATACAGGTCTTTACATTTACTGTGGGGTCGAATTCCATCCAACGTAATCCATATTATATTTGGTTTTTTCATGGTTAATTAAACACCTGGATATATTTTTCTTTAAGTTTGTTCCAAGAGTACTTGTTTGGTAATTTACTTTTATCTGAGGGTTTTAAAGTGTTGTGCAAAATAAGCTCTATTAATTCTTCATCAGTTTGAAAAATTTTATCGGCGACGCGATCAACTCCAACGATATTTCTTGCCAAAATTGGTAAACCACAGGATGATGCTTCAAGAATAGTTTTTGGAAATCCTTCATTAATTGCTGGATGAATCAGTAAATCGGCAGCTTGGTAGTAATATACGGTTTTCTTTTGAGCTACGGGGGAAATTAATTTAACTGAATCTGATGCAATTTTATTAAATTTAGGAATGTAATGGTCATCGTCTTTTCCTAATAATATGAAAATGATATCTTTGTTCTTATTCTCAACCTTAGGGATAATGTTTAAAAATGTGTCAATCCCCTTTCTTTTTTGCAATGTCCCCACATATAAACAATAAGTTTTGTTAGGATCCCAACCCAATTTTAATTTAGCTTCTTTTCGATCGACCGGAGGCACAAATAATGATTCATTAGTAGGTTGTAACAATATTTTTATTTTATGTGGTTTGCATCCATATTTAATTAAATGTTGTTTTTGTTCTTCTCCCATACATATCACTCTATCAGAAAACAACATTAAACGCATGAACCAATTGTAAGCAAAGTAAGCAACAATTTTTATCCAACCTTTTTTAATTTTGTATGTGTCAAACCCTGCTCCTGAGAATCTTGCAACAGTTTTTATTTTGAATAACTTCCCAAAAATAACTATCAAAGGCGCCTGCCAATCCGGATTTTGAACTGAAAAAAGAAGGTATGGTTTTTCTTTTCGACAATAATACCACAGGTTAATTAGGTCTCTTGTAAACCAAGTAAACATATTCTTCCCTTTGATGGAGGTATAGTTCTTTATTAAATAAATCTTTCTGAGATCTTTATTTGCATTAGTATTTCCAAGAAGGTCTAATTTGAATTCAGAGGATAGAATCCGCCCCATATTTTCTAGGTTACTACTATAAGGAAATTGTAACCCCATCACACCAATTTTTTTCTTAGTCTTTTCTTCCATTGTTTTTAGATTAAAAATATTTGTCAAAAATAATCCGTTTGGCTAACAAAACTAATCTTCCTCCAAAATTTTTCCAGTCAAATATATTTGCCATAAAATTTTCTTTTAAATTTTTTAATATTGCAATCCACATACTGGACTCAGTGACTAAATCCATATTATAATCAACTTTAATTGTTCTCTTTGAGTTGATTTTACGAGCTATTTTGAAGATTTGCTGATAACCAATACCTAAGTGATTGACTAAAGGAATTATAACTACATCATATTTTTTGTGTTTAATGTTGTTTAACCTGTATTTAAAATCTTTATAAGTTAGTTTTGAAAATATGATATTCACTTTGTTAGAATTTATTTCCAAAAATGATGAAGAGTTTTTTTTAATCATTAGGTCAATTTGGGAATCTTGCCATGAACGAGATATATTTTCTAATATAATTTTTATGTATGGCATATTAGAAGAACCAAACAGTAATATTCTAGGCTTTTCTTTCATATTTATACCATTTGATAACTCTTTGAACTTTCTGCTAAGATACTCTTTATGTATACCCATTGCTATTTTTTCGGAAGAAACCATTTTTTTTTTGAATTCATTAATTTTTCTAACAATTTTTTTATCTGTAGAATTGATCAAATTTTGATGTTCAGAAGGGTCATCTTTAAGATCAAAAAAATGTTCAACATTGTTTGAACTACTATTGAAGTGATTAATATATTTATATTTGTTTCCTCTAAGAGATGTAATTCTTTTTGGTTGGAAACAATATCTTGTATCAGTTCTCAATTTACGTCTATCAATCATTTGGCCGTTAATAATTTCAAGTAAGTTTATTCCCTCAAATTGTTGTTTCTTATATGCAATGCTTAAAAGTGATAGTAAAGTAGGTACAATATCTAAAGAACTGACAATATTATGGATTTTTTTCCCTTTAATACATCCAGGATACTTAATCATTAATGGAATCAAACTATTATCATCTGTGATGCATAAGTCATGGCCCTCTAAAATTTTGTCTTTTAGCGATAATTTTACTCTTTTTGGATTGGGGTATCCATGATCTGAACAAAGAATAATGATAGAATTATCATAAATTCCTTTGTCCTTTAATTTATTTAAAACAAAATTAACTCTCTTTGAAGTAGACTGATTTCCAGAAGGGACATCATAATGAATGTAAAGAAAGAAAGGTTCTTTAATTCCTTTTTCTGATAATCTTGAAAATATTGAATTAATCTCTTTTTCATTCCATATCTTATATCTGTTAACTCCGTTTGGCCAGTATCTAGAAGAAATGGGATACAAAATGTCTTTCATTTTATCTCTTGCAGGAGGGTAGTGATGAATAGTGTAAATTTGATAACCATTTGATTTTAATATATCTGTTAAAGGGGGGAATTTTACTTTGTCATATTTAAATTGTTCAAAATCTCTTCCAATATAATATGCTGGTTTACTGGAAATCATGGAGCTAACCGACATCAAGGTACTAACAGCAGAAGTAACCACATTTGTAAATTCAATGCTTTCGTTCGCAAATTTTTCCATTATTTCTAATTTTCCATACTTATCACCATCTTTATAGTTTCTTACGCTATCTACTATGATCCAAATAATGTTTAGATTTTTGCGATTTTTTACCATATTTTATTTGCTAAACAGCTGTTTAATAACATTTATAAGTGTTATCAAACAAATGAGCATTAACTTAAGTTTAATAAAATAATTAAGATTTTTATTGGTGAATTGCTATGTCATACAGCGTATCTAAATCGAGACAAGGAAGGAAGAACCTCTATAGATTTAAATCGGCGAAGATCGTCAAAAAACGTTTGCCTTTGGTGAAAGGTTTGATTAAAGATAAAACCGTGCTTGATATTGGTTCTGTTCAACATATTTCTTCGTTTGAGTCTGATACAAATTTCTTGTTTAAATTTTTATTGAAATATGCTAAATCTGTTGTTGGAATTGACAAAGAAGAGGCAGAAGTTGATTTATTGAAAAAAAAAGGGTATAATATTATTGCAGGTGATGCGGAGTCAATTAAACTCAACACTAAATTTGATGTCATAATGGCGGGAAATGTTCTTGAACACCTTTCGAACCCCGGTCTTTTTCTAAATAATATGAAAGCCCATTTAAAAAATGATGGGAAAATAATTATTACTACTGATAATGAGGGAGGGTTTATTTCATTTTTTCATACTTTGTGTTTAGGTTATATACCCGAAAACTCCGATCACACCATGATTTTTAACTATTCTCACTTGAGGGAACTTGTTAATCGTGAAGGTTTAAAGATAAACAAGTATTATTTCTATACCCAAAAAGATATGCCCAGGCATAGTTCTTCATCGATAATATCAAATGTATACTCAGGAGTTAAACATTTGTTGTTGTCTTTTTTTTTATTACTTAGGAAAAATTTTTCTCCAGGGTGTATTTTAATTTTGACAAAAGAATAGTTTTTATTAAATCTATATTTCCTTTAACCATCTTTTTTTCCATTCTTCCAGCATTAAATTGTTCCAAATTAAATGGCTGTGATCTCTTCTACAACTAAAGTGCTGACTAAGAATTTTCTTTATAAATTCTTTGTCCCCGGTTCTTGACTCCAATAATTTTTCAGTTACATAACTTTTCAGCTCTTTCCTAAAATATTGTTTAAGAGGGACACCAAATCCTCTTTTTTTCTTGTAAATGGTGCTTTTAGGGAGAATATTCTTCATTGCTTTCTTTAAAACATACTTCTTTTGAAAATATTTAATTTTAAGTTGCGGTGGTATTCTTCCACTAAATTCTACAAAATTATGGTCCAAAAATGGAACTCTTACTTCCAATGAATGTGCCATGGAAGCCCGGTCAACTTTGGTAAGGATCTGTTCAGGCAAGTATAACTTGATGTCGCTGTATAATAGGTTGTTGAGATGGTTTTTCCATTTAAAAAAAGTTTTGTAAGTATCCACAGTTTTTTTATCAATGTTTAGTGAGTTAAGATCATTATAGTTCAGAAGAGATCTAAGTTTTCCATAATTATGGTAGGATAAGTTGTTAGTTGGGTTTATTAAATCAGCAATTCTATTTGTATAGTGACTTTTTGAAATGTTTTTGATTGCTTTCTTTGTAAAACCACGAATTACTTTAGGTAAAATTACCTGTTTTTGGAGTAATCTATGTTGAGTGTACCAATCATAACCGCCAAACAACTCATCCCCCCCATCACCACCTAGGCAAACAGTTACATGTTTTCTAGCAAGTTGGGAAACAAAGTAGGTTGGGAGTATAGAATAATCCGCCAAGGGATCATCATAATGATATGCTAATTGTGGTAACAGTTTAATTACCTCATTAGCGTTGAAATATTTTTCATAATGCTCCGTTCCTAACTTTTCAGCAATAATTCGAGCATCTCTCGTTTCATTAAATTCTTTATATTCAAAACCAATAGAAAATGTTTTCAAATCGTCTTTATACTTTTTAATTGTTGAAACGATTGCACTGCTATCAACTCCCCCTGAAAGAAAAGCTCCAACTGGAACATCCGATATTAATCGCTTTTTTGTGGAGTTTTCAAGGTTGCTTTTAATTGAATGGATAATTTTATTTTTGTCACCGATACAATTACCAAAAGATAAATCCCAATATTTTTGGATTACTTTCTTTTTTCCTTTCAATATTAAATGATGTCCAGGTTTTAACTTGTAAATGTTTTCTAAGATAGAATGTTCAGAAGGTGTAAAGCCAAAAGTTAAGTAATGGTTAGTTGCTATCCTATTCATTTCCCTTTTAATAGGATGCTCTAAAATGGCTTTAATTTCTGATGCAAAAATAAGTTTTTTACTTTTTTCATCCCAATAATAATATAATGGCTTAATTCCTAATCGATCTCGAGCTAAGAACAATTCGTTTTTATCTGAATCCCAAATGGCAAAAGCAAACATACCATTAAATTTTTGCAAACATTCTTTTCCCCATTGCTCATAGGCATGGACAATTACTTCCGTGTCTGTATTAGATTTGAATTGGTGTCCTTTACTTTCCAGTACTTCCCTTATTTCTTGAAAGTTGTAAATTTCTCCATTAAAAGTTATCCAGAGATTATTATCTTCATTGCACATGGGTTGTTTACCAGCAAAAGAAAGGTCGATAATACTTAGTCGGCGATGCCCTAAGCTGATGTTTTTATTTGTATAAATCCCCTCACCATCTGGACCACGATGTTCAAGAACTTTAGTCATCCTTCGAACTAATTCTTTGTCTTCCCAGTTAAATCCGCAAATCCCGCACATGCTCCTTTTTTAATTTAGGTAATTTTTAAGGTTTATGATTTCCAGTTTATTTTTGTTTTATCCCAAATGTGTGTAGGATTCAATTTTTTAATATGAGAATTTTGTTTAATTCCTTTTATAGTTATTGCCCAATCCGGAGCAATATATTCTCGAATCAATTTTATGTTTCTAATCCTTTCTCTTTTTTCCCATCTGAGATCTTCAGTGACATTAACTCCTAATCGTTTACACCAAGAATATATTTCAGGATAATTATGGTGGTGTGCTATTGGAGCACTGTACCAATCATACATAATGGAAACGTTAGGTTCCCATCTAAAGAGGAGATTAACTGGTTTCTCAATAGCTAATCCACAAAATTTACAGCTATTAGCTAAAAATTTTGATAATTTAATCAGTTTAGGAATAGACATCTTAGTTGTAATTTTCCTTATCCACCAATCGTTGAATTCCCAAAGAAAATTCCCTTTATGGTAACAAGTAACTGCAATAGTACCATCTTTTCTAAGCGGTTTAATGACAGATTGAAAAGCTTTTTTCGAGTTTCCGGTGTGGTGGATTACCCCGATGGTAAAAACTACATCAAATACTTCTTTTTTGAATGGAAGATTGAAAATATCAGCCTGAATGATATGTACATTAGGAAAATCTTTAGTATTTTGATACGCTGACTCAACACCCGGACCTAAATCAAAACCAACAATTTTTGCACCACATTTTGCTGCTTGGTAAGTATAGCGTCCATTGCCACAACCTGCATCTAGAACTAATTTGTTTTTAATTTCTTTCTTTTTTAGTAATGTTTTTTCGTGAAATATTTTTTCTTCAAATCTTTCATTATAAATGTGATCATCAAAGCCATGTCGGTTAAAATGGACCCATTCATAGCCAAAAAACTTAATATTATCTTTTTTAAGTTCACTTAGTTTATCTTCCTCTTCTTTTAATTTAAATTCTGGAATATTTTTCTTAATTTCTTTTTCATATTTCTTCTCAAATAAATTATTTTTGTACAACTCTTTTGAAAGTATGCGGGGGATAAATTCAACAACAAAATAATAATTCTTACATCTCGGACATACTAATAATCCATCCTTAACCTCTTGCTCATTTTTAAAGACTTTTAGATTGAATTCACAGTTACATTTCTTGCATTCAATTAATTTTAATAATTCTCTTTTCATTTTTTAACCCCACTACATTAATCATTTTTTCTTCTGCAAATTTAGCTATTATTCTGAGTGTTCTATTTCTTTTAATATAATCTTTCCCTTTTTTTCCCATCTCTTTGGTTTTATTCTGGTTTTTAACCAGGAACTTAATAGCATTACTAAATTCTGGTACATTATATTTTACTAATTTTCCACATTTACTTCTATTTATAATTTCTCTTTGTTCGTTATTGTAATCATTACCAATGACCGCTAACCCTGCAGCCATGTATTCCATTAATTTTATTGGGGAATTGAACTTGAGAAAATGAATCGGTGGAAATTGTGACAAACCTATATCTGAAACTGCTAGATAATCTAAAACTTTGTATCGGGGAACTTTTCCAACCAAAAAAATATTGTTGTCTAAATTATTTTTTTTAATAAACTGACGATATTCTTTGAGATCATTTTTGTCTTTTCCTTCACCGACAACCAGTAATTTTAAATCAGGGATATTTTTAACAACAGTTTTAATAACATTAAATAGAAATAATGGGTCCCTAGTCTTAATTAATGTTCCAAGATAAATTAAAGTTTTTCCACTTTTAAGATTATAATCTTTAGCTATTTTTATTTGATTTTTTTTGTTGCCCACCATATCAACATTAGCTCCTAAAGGTAAGACAGCAATTTTATTTGCTGATAATTTTTTCTTAATTAGGAATTCTTTCATTGATTCACTTATAGAAAATATTAAATCAGCTTTTCGTAAGATATAATCTGTTATCTTTTTAGAAATCCTTCCCAACACGTAATTTTTCATTTTACTTCCATATAAATTTTTTTTAGTAAAGTAAATCGTCTCTTCAGATTTAAGATGTGATAATTGAAAAATGAAAGGAATATGTTGTTGTTTTGCAAATTTTATTGCATATAAACCCATGATGGGTTCATTACGAACATAAATCAAATCATAATTACTTTTATTTAACTTTTTATTTAATTTAATTAAATTTCCAACTAAATTAAGATAATTTAAGATCATATTTTTTTTAGAACCAATAGTATAAATTTTATTTTTATTCCACCACAAAATTTTGTTTTCTTTATATTTGGATGTCATAACCCAGTGTATGGTATGTCCTTTTTCTCTAAAAATTTTTGAATAAACCTCTTCTAAAAAAACGTGGTCTGTAGGGTACATAATATCAGTTAACATTAGTATTCTCATTTTTATATCTGTTTAAATATCATTCTTTAATTTTTTTTCCAGCAAAATATTTTCTTGTTTCAATTGACTATTTTTAATTATTTCCTTAATTTTCATATGAATTTTCATAAGTTTATGCTTATCTTATGTCTCTTATTGGTAATGATTTCTACCAATTCTACAATAAGTTTACATATGTTATTGGTTGGGTTAATGTGGCACATTTTCATTAAGATTACTTTTTAATAACTTATTTAAATAGAGTTATGGAAAAGAGTTTCATATTAATAAGCCAGCAAAAAATAAACTCCACTATTTTAGCTTTTTTATGTGAAAAGTGGGTAAATGATACCTCGGACAACTATATTTGTAATAAATATTGGATTAGTTCTGGAAGAGAACACTTACGCCAACTGCTAATTCATTTAAAAGAAACTAAAAATATTGTTAATAAAATTATAAATATACAAAAATGAAAAATTTGAGAATTGGAATAACACTCGTGATTATATGTACTTTCTTAACTGCTTTAGGAGAATTTTTATTTAAACAGAGTTCAGAATCCTTTCAGTGGGATTTAGTAAGTTTATTAACTAATTATTATTTAATTTTCGGTTTTTTAGTATATGGTCTTGGAGCGATATTATTGATTCTGGCACTAAAATTTGGAGATCTTTCAGTAATTTATCCTTTCATCGCATTAAATTTTATTTGGGTAATGATGATTTCGTTTTGGTTGTTAGGAGAGAATATTACAAAACTTAAAATCCTAGCAATTATTTTTGTATTTTTTGGAGTAATATTAATTGCAAAAGGAGGAAAAAATGATGGATAGTACAATCTATGCTTTCTTTTTTGCAATTATGAGTACTATAATTGGTTCATTTGGAGCATTATTTTTTAAATATTATTCTAATTCTTCCAATAATAAAAAATTATTTTCATTTTTTAACATTTATTTATATTTGGGTTTTTTATATTATGGTATCTCAGCACTAATCTATGTCTTTGCTTTAAAATTTGTGGATTTATCAACGATATATCCTGTTGCCGGGTTAAATTATGTATGGGTTATGTTACTATCAGCTAAATTTTTAAAAGAAAAAGTGAATGTTCTTAAATTATTTGGACTTATCTTCATTATTGCAGGAGTAATATTAATTGGATTTACACAATATTCTTAATAAACAATAAAGAAGTTTTCCAGAATGGTTATATAGATCATTAGAGAAATATTGAAGATAATATAACAAAAACAAGGAACAGTTTAGTATTGTTTATTCACAATATTTATAAAATTAGTTCATACTTTGAAATTTAATATAAAATGTCAAAAACAAAAAAATTGAGGGAATTGTTTACAAAAAACGGTTTTTTTCGTATTGTTGGAGCTCACAATGGTCTTACGGCAAAACTGATAGAAAATGCCGGATTTGAGGGAATTTGGGCTTCCTCCTTAGAGGTTTCTGCGTCTCATGCTGTACCTGATGCTAACGTCTTGACTATGAGTGATTATCTTAATGCAGCAATATCTATGAATGATGCAGTATCAATACCTGTTGTAGTTGATGTCGATCAAGGATATGGTAATTCTACCAATGTTATAAGGATGATTAAAAAATTTGAAACTGCAGGAATTGCCGGAGTAATCATGGAGGATAAAAAATTCCCAAAACAAAATAGTTTATTAACAAATGGAAGGCAAGAACTCGCTTCAATCGCCGAATTTGCTGGCAAAATTATGGCTGCTAAGAATGCTCAAAAAGATCCAAATTTTATGGTTATGGCTAGGGTAGAAGCATTGATTGCGGGATGGGGACAGGAAGAAGCTATGAAACGTGCTAAAGCTTACGCAGAAGCTGGCGCTGATGCAATTATGATTCATTCAAAAAAAAGCAATCCAAGTGAAGTTTTAGAGTTTATTAACAATTGGGAGAACAATGTGCCAATAGTTATTGTACCTACAAAATATCCTACTTTGACAGAGGAAAAAATACAAACTATTCCAAAAATAAAAATGGTTATTTATGCCAATCATGTCATTAGAAGTGCAGTAACTTCAATTAAAGAAACATTGAAAGAAATTAAAGAAACTGGTGGAATTGAAACTGTTAGTAATAAATTAATTCCAGTCAAAGAATTGTTTGAGTTGCAAGGTACTTTTGAAATGAAAGAATCCGAAGAAAAATATTTAAGAACTGATACAGAACCAATCTCAGTCATAATTCCTGCAGCGGGGAAACCAATTGATTTAAAATTAAAGGAAGTTTTCTTGAAAGACACCCCCACATGTATGCTCGATATTGATGGTAAGCCAGTATTACAAAGAAATTTAGAGATTTTTAATTCTTTTGGTATTAATGATATTAATGTTGTTACTGGTTATTGTGGTGATAAGATAAAAATAGAGGGAATAAATATTATTAAAAATGAGGATTATGAAAATAAAAAAGCTTTACACTCGATAATGGTTGCTAAAGACAAAATGAAAAATAGAACGATTATTGCTTACTCCGATTTAATATTTGATAAAGATATCATATTAAACTTGATTAATAAGGAGGGAGACATAATTCTAGTGGTTGATTCTTCATATAAACTTAATCCTTCTCGTTATAATAAAAAATTAGATCTAATTAAAGCTAAAAAAGAACCCATTCTTGAAGAGAGATCATTAAAATTTGATGACAGTAATGAAATTATTAAGATAGGTTCTCATTTAGATCCTGATGAAGCTAACTTTGAATTCATAGGTATGACTATGTTATCCAAAAATGGTGCGAAGATTTTAAGTAATATATATGAAGAAAATTATGAAGAATTAAATGATAAAGATTTTACTCAAATAATACAAAAAGCAATTGATTTAGGTAACAAAGTAGATTGTCTAGAAATTCACAAAGGCTGGGCCGAAATTCATACATTTGATGATTATAAAAATATTTCAAGAATAATCTCAAAAAGAAGTAAATTAGGAGAATAAAAATGTTAAGATGTGAAAAATTTTATAATGTGTTAGCATCCAAAGGGTTTAATTATTTTACTGGTGTTCCTGACAGTACATTCAAATCTTGGATGAGTTTTCTTGATGATAATAGTAACTCCAGTAATCTTACACACCGAATTGCTGCAATAGAACGTGATGCCATTGCTTGGGCTGCAGGATATAATGTTGCTACTGGAAAAGTAGGGGTTGTTTATATGCAGAATTCTGGACTAGGCAACACAATTAATCCTATTACCTCACTTACAGATCCAGAAGTTTACAAAATTCCTTTGTTACTAATGATAGGTTGGCGAGGCGAACCAGGAAAGAAAGATGAACCACAACATATTAAAATGGGAAAGATTACTTTAGAACAGTTAGATGTTCTAGGAATAAAGTATGATTTCCTACCTGCAGAAATTGAAGCAGCAGAAAAAGTGATTACTGAAGCTAGAAGTTATATTGATCAAACTGGCGAACCTTTTGCTCTCGTGATTAGAAAAGGTTTATTCGAACCATATCAAAGTAAAAAAAGTAATCAGCAACAATATGAAATGAAAAGGGAAGATTCCATTAAATTAGTAATCAATCAGCTTAAAAGCAAAGATATTGTTGTTTCAACCACTGGAAAAGCATCAAGAGAAGTGTTCGAACATCGAGAAGTTCGTGGTGAAAGTCATGAAAAAGATTTTTTAATGGTTGGTTCAATGGGTTGTGCTAGCTCTTTTGCTGCAGAAATTGCTTTACAGAAACCTGATCGTTCCGTTTATATCTTTGACGGTGATGGTGCCGTGATCATGAGCGAGGGTTCACTATCAACAATTGGACATTATAGTCCCAAAAATTTGTTTCACATTGTTTTTGATAATGATTCGTATGAATCTACTGGTGGTCAACCAACTACTGCAAGTACTGTTAATTTTGAACAATTAGCTCTTGCCAATGGATATAAACATACTAGGAGTGTTGAGACAAATGAAAATTTGATAACAACGTTTCAAGAAATGGATTCATTAAAAGGTCCTAAGATGTTAATTGTTAAAGTTGCTAAAGGAGCCCGTAAAGAATTGGGGAGACCAACAACGACACCAATTCAAAATAAGAAAGCTTTCAGGGGGTTTTTAGATTCTGAGAGTACTGAATAGTAATGAAAACATTTATAAACCTGTTCAATTAAGGATTAATTAATGTCAAAAATCAAATACATTTCCAGAGAAGCGATAAAAGATTTAATTGTATCAGAAGTCCAATCTAATAAAAGTAAAGGTAACATTCTTAGTTCAAAAGGATTTGCTCAACATTTAATTGATACTGGTGATATTGGACACCAAGTAGCTACAAAAATTCTAGAAAAGCATCCCACATTAAAAGGACAAGTAAATCCAGAAATAGTTAGATTAGCAGGATGGATACACGATTTCTCAAAGATATATGAGGGCAATAGATACCATGATATTGGAACCCCTTATTTAGTGATTACTCAAGGGGATAAAAATTTGGGATTGATAATTGGTGGTTCTACAACGGAAAGATCATTGATGTTAAAAGAAGTTGCCAGATTAATACCTCCAGATTACGCTCTTTATGACGAACTAGGCGGACCAAATTTTCCACAAAGTGCATTATACACAGATCAGCTTGATAACTTTTTAGAAAGATTAAATATGCTAAGAAGAGACCTATCAAAGACCGAAGAAATATTAAGTTTAGAACAACTTACTCTACCACTAACATTAAATCAAAAAATCGCTTGTTATGCGGATATGGTTAATGTGAATGGTGAAACAATTAATCCTCAAGAAAGGCTTATTGAAATACAAGAACGATATGGTGATTCAAAAAGTGAATATTATGATCCTAAAATGGAAGAAGTCACCAGAGTTATCACTCCTAGAATTCTTACAGTGTGCTCTACAATTGAAAGTTTAATGTGAAATAAACAACCTTTTTTTCATAACACATATAAATAGATTTGTCAAACTAAAACATACTATGAAAGCAGTAATTCTAGCAGCAGGGATGGGAACCAGACTTAGACCCATGACAGAATCTTTACCCAAAGGATTAATTGAAATTGATGGGAAAAGTTTACTTCAACGTTCATTAGAAAACATTAGCAAATTTGATATTAAAGAAGTAATTATTGTCACGGGGTTTTATAGTGAACATCTTAAAAAAAGTATTGGTAAAAGTTTCAAGGGGATACCAATTACTTATGTTGAAAATAACCAATTTTCTAACACAGGAAGTATGTTTTCTATGTCAAAAGCAAAAGAGTTAATTACTGATGACATACTGTTATTAGAGTCAGATCTTCTTTATGAAGAAAAAGCAATTCAATGTTTATTGGAATCCAAACACAGCAATGCAATCTTAACTTCTAGCTTACTCCATTCGGGAGATGATGTGTATGTTTGTACTAATGATGAAGATGTATTGACAAACCTAGGTAAGAACATTCCCGAAGAAGAAAAAATCAAATCTAAAGGCGCATTAGTTGGAATTTCTAAATATTCAAAAGATTTCCTTAACATCCTTTTTTCTCATGCTGAAGAGGATTATAAAAATCAAAAAGTTAATGATCATTACGAAGAAAGAATTTTTTCAACAGTCCAACAAGGTTATCCAGCACACGCAGAACATTGTGAAGAACTTAACTGGATTGAAATTGATAATGAGCAAGATCTCGAACGCGCCAACAAGGAGGTTTATCCAAAAATGAATATTGAAAATAATAATAAAGACAATGTTAATCCTTTGTCTGTAAAAAGAAGTATACTACTCAATCCAGGTCCGGCAACCACTACAAATACAGTAAAGTATTCACAAATTGTTCCCGATATTTGTCCACGAGAAAAAGAATTTGGGGATGTGATGAAATATATTAATAATAATTTGGTAAAAATTGCCGGGGGAGATTTAGAAAATCATACTTGTGTTCTTTTTGGAGGATCCGGAACTGCGGCCATGGATGCTACAATTAATTCTGTTGTTCCTCCTGGAAAGAAAATTTTAGTAATAAATAATGGTGCCTATGGAAAAAGAATTGCCAAAATTGCTCGTGCTTATAGAATTGGTTGTGTGGAGTTGAAATTTGAATGGGATTCTTTGCCAGATTTAAAAATAATTGAATCTCAATTGCAAAACGATCCTGAAATCTCTTGCGTAGCTATGGTTCATCACGAAACAACTACGGGACTACTTAATCCAGTTAAAGAAATTGGAATTTTAGTAAAAACATTTGGTAAAACTTTTATTGTTGACACTATTTCCAGTTTTGCTGGCGTTCCCATCAATATTAAAGAATACAACATTAATTTTATGATGTCTACTTCCAACAAATGTATCCAAGGTATGGCAGGAGTAAGTTTCATAATCTGTGATAAACAAGAACTTGAGAAAATTAAAAACTACCCTCGAAGATCTTTTTATCTTAGTCTATATGACCAATATAATTACTTTTTAGATAATTATCAAATGAGATTTACTCCTCCTGTACAAACATTGTATGCTTTAAAACGAGCAATCGAAGAACTTTTGGAGGAAGGTTACGAGAACAGGATTAGTAGATACACCAGAAACTGGCAAATACTAAGAGAAGGAGTAATAAAATTAGGATTTAAAATATTGACAGAAGAAGAAGAAGAATCGCGTATTTTAATTACTCTTTTATATCCAGAAAATTCACACTTTAATTTTGATTTATTGCATGATAAACTATACGAAGAAGGATTTACTATTTATCCTGGAAAGATTGGTAAGAAAGAAACTTTTAGATTATCCATTATGGGGGATTTAAATGAAAAAGACATGAGGGATTTTTTAAGTAACTTTGAGGAAGTTCTCAACCAAATGAAAACATTTGATTAAAAATCTATATTCAACTTTATTAATTTCGATAAAGATGAAGATATTTCTCATAAATTGATTTCCACTTGTAATTGTCAATTTTTTTAGATTCTTTTTTTATCTTCAAATTATTATTAATTATCTTTTTAATATGGATATAACATTGTTTCTCATTATTAAATAAAAAGTGGTCAATCAAGTCGGGAGTACATCCTTCTCTTGTTGCCACCACCGGCAACCCTGAAGCCATCGCCTCCATAACAACTCCAGGAAGACCTTCTCCTTCAGAAGGCAATAATAAAACATCGGCAAGTTTCATAAATTCTGGTATTTCTTTTCTGCCGCCAGTAAAAATTATCTTATCATTAAATATTTTTGGTACTAATTTCTTAAACACATTAGGCCCGTGAGAATCACCAACAATTAATGTTTTAACATTATACCCCTCTTTAAGAAGTTGATAACTTACTTTAATTACTTTATCAACACCTTTCCTTTCTGTTAACATTCCCACAAACAAAATTACTTTTTCATTTTTTTGAATGTTAAACTCTTTCTTTAATTGATTTATTTTGTTTTTATTTACATTCTTAAACCGATCCAAATGAATTCCTGTAGGAATTACTTTTAACTTCTTCATTGGTACTCCTGCTTTCTTTGCATAAGGTAACATAGACTTTCCATAAGTAGTCATTGTTTTTGGAATTTTAAACAAAAATCTAGCAAACAATTGTGTGTACACTTTAAAAGCAGGAACCAACCACCACGGTTTTTTAGGTTTGTAAGAATAACCCACAAATCCATCCGTAGTTAGAATTGTTTTTTTTCTTCTTTTTCTATTAAATGTTGAGATTAATAACGGAAAGATGGACAAAGGATAGTAGTACTCCCAAATATGCACTTTATCATTATTTTTATATGTTTTTCTGGACTCTCTCAATAATTGCAATATATTTGGAAAATTATACCTTAATGGAGCAAAATACCAAGATTTTATTGGGATCAATTTGATTTTCCCATTTTTTATCCTATCGTTAGCCACCCAATTTTTAGTAGGACATTCTTTACTAACCGGAAACATGATACTTATCTGATGCCCTTCCTCCGCTAAAATCTCAGCTAACTCAGCAATAGGCCTACGGATATTATTCGTAGGATTAACATAACATACCTTCATCTAACTATTTTTAACAACTTATTTAAATAGAATTATGGAAGATAGTTTCATGATAATATCCCAACAGAAAATAACTCCCAAAATCAGCGATTTATTAGCAATTTTCACTAGTAATCACAATCAAAATATCTTAAAACGTTGGATTCCAAAAAACAACCATTATTGGACTGGATCAGGAAGAGAATCTTTAACCCAGATATTATTAAATCTTAATATTAAAAATGTGGGAGTTCCCGCTTATACTTGTCATGTAGTTACTGATGCGGTTAAGAGAGCCGGTAAAAACGTAGTGTATTATGATTCTGGTGTTATTGCAAACATTAAAGATATTAAAAAAAATATTAAAAAAATAGACGCTTTAATTGTTAGTTATAATTTTGGTTTCATGCCAGATATGGACCAAATTGTAAAACTATGCAAGAAAAATAAGATTATTTTAATAGAAGACTGCGCTCAAGCATTAGGGGCAACTTACAAAGATAAATTAGCTGGTTCTTTTGGAGATTACGCTTTTTATTCTTTTGGGATAAGTAAAAATATTGGTTTTTGTGGGGGATTAATAGCAAGCAATAAAAAATTGAAAATAACTAACTTAAAACCTTACCCATTTAAAAAATTGGCAACTCTTATTTTAAAGATTATTATTGCACCAATATTTTTTAATAGAATGGTTTACCCCTTTACCAGTAAGTTGTTAACTCAAGAATTGAAAAAAAAGCAGGAGAATCTGCCCTATTTTTTACCAAAAATTGCAAAAAAGATAATCTTGCGACAATTATGGCAATACAATTCAATTTTAAAAACTAGAAGAAAAAATGCAAATTATTTAATAAAAAAATTAAAAGGTACAATGAAATTTGTTAATCCCTTACCAAAAACTAATCCTTCCTGGTTATATCTAGTAATTTATGGAAATGAAGATTTTAGAAAGAAAATGTTAATGAAAAATGTGGAGTTTGGAAGAATGCTAACGTTTAAAGCGTTGGATTCAAAAAAAGAAAATGCTGAATTCTCAGAAAAAAATGTTTTAACTATAGCTTTATATAGAAATCCTGTAGAAATGAGATATATCATTAAACGATTAAAAAATGAATAATTGGGCCCAATTTTTAAAAGAAAATGAACATTTAGTTTTTCATACTCTAGAGTATAAAAAATTCATTGAAGAAGCTTTTAATTGCAATTATAAAATGATAAAGTATTCTAAAGAAAATAAAAAAATAATCCTACCAATAGTTGAAGTTAAAAGTTTACTTTTTGGTAAAAAGATCATATCAACTGCTTATTTAGAATATGGGGGATTTGTAGGAGAAAAGAAATATTTACAAAAGCTAATAGATAACCTAACCAATAAATATGGATCAGAGTATGACTATTTAGAAATCCGAGGAGGGTTTAACGAAGAAGAACTAACAAATTTAAAGAACTTAAAAAAAGCTAATTTATATCACAGATTTGTATTAAAAATTTTTGATAAAGAATCTACTTGGAAAAATATTCAAAAATCTAAACGTAAAGCAATCAAAAAATCATTAAAAAGTGTTGAAGTAAAAGAAATCCCATTATCTGAATTAAACTCGTTTTATGATCTATACTGTAAAAATATGCGCAGATTTGGTAGTCCACCATATTCAAAAAAATATTTTTTTAGTTTTTACAAAAATATTGTAGATAATCGTTTAGGTAAAGTTTTTGGAACTTATCATCAAGGAAAACTGATTGCCGCATTACTAGGATTTACTTATCAAAACAGAGTACACCTTTTAATTTCAGTATTTGATCCAAAATATCAACAATATCGTCCCAATGATGTTATACATTGGTCGTTCATTGAATGGGCTTGCGATAATAATATTCAATACTTTGATTTTGGAAGGGTACGTAAAGAATCAGGACAGTTTGAATATAAAAGAAAATGGGGGCCAGAGTTGTTAGATCTACCATCTTACTTTTTGCTTTGGAAAAGTAAAAAAATACCTCATGTTGATCCATCTAACCACCAATTACTTGTTAATTGTTGGAAAAAACTGCCAATTATATTAACTAAAATAATTGGACCAAAATTAAGAAAAGGGTTAGGAATTTGAGTTTCTTTTTATCCAATCTTCACAACCAATCCACTTACTATCACTTTTTTCGATAAATTGTTTAAATATCTTCCATGCCTTCTGTCCAGAATTTATCTTCAATAGCAGAGGTGTTAAAGCTTTAACTTTTGGTAAGTTTTCTTTTTCTAATAACTCCCAAGGATGCAAATAAAACAATTTTGATTCCGGAAATAGTTTTGATACTGGATAGAACAGTTTTTTGTAAGACAATCCTGAATATATTGCGGGAAACCTAATTGATTTGATTCCATTAATATCTTTAACTAAAAATTTGCCATTGAATGAAGAATCATATTCATAACCATGTTTTTTTAATAAAGAGAAATGGTTTTTAGTAGTAATAAATTTTGGTGCTCTGAACCCTGTAACTTTAATCCCATAGTTATTAAATAATCTTTTTGAATGACCTATTTCAAATTCTGCATTCTTTTCATTCAACCAAGAATGAGTATGTGAGTGAGAAGCTATTTCATGTTTTTTAGAAATTTCTTTAATTTCAGATTCATATTTCTCTAAAAGTGAGCTAACCGTGAAGAAAGTAGCTTTAATTTTCTGATCATCAAAAAAGTCTAACAATTTTGGTACTACTGAATTTATACTTTGACATTTATCAGAACGTAAATCATTCTCTAAATCTACAGTCATTATTCTCTGTTTCATCTTAAAGACTCCAATTTGATCTCACTATTTAATGGAACGGTTTCATTATCAATAAACATTCTGTGCCATAATTCAAAATTAATTAAAGTGAAAAGTTGTTTTCCATAAATTAATTTAGATTTGTAATAATTTTCCCACACTTTCTTTAATTGATGATGATCAAAATACCCTCTTTTTTTAACATTACTTGGAGAAAATAATTCTTCCGCCAAAGGTTTTAATTCGTCTTTAAACCAATTATCTAAAGGCATAAAGAAAGCATGTTTTTTAATATCAGGTTCAGGTAAAACTTTTTTTATACTTTCTCTTAATACTAATTTGGTTATGTTATTTCCTAATTTAAAATTACTAGGAATGGTTGTAGCATAATTAACCAGTTTATGATCCAGAAACGGAACTCTGCCCTCAATTGAATTGGCCATGGTCATTCGATCATTAATATAAAGAACATAATTTGGCAACCATTTCTTAGTATCATAATAAAGTAACTTATTTAATAATGGTTTAATCAAATCATTAAATTTTTCAGCCCCTACCTCTTTTGGAAACTCTTTATCAAACAATAACTGATTATCTTTATTACTTAAGATAGTGATTAAATCGTTATAAGATTTCTCAGAATTTTTCAGATCTGATAAGAAATCAATAACTTTCTCCTTTCCTTTTTCTCCCATAGAAGAAGGATAATCAAAAAACTTATCAAACAAACTTACTGGAACAATTTTAGCCATAGTGCTTTTTAATGGAAAATGCTTTATCTTCTGAGCAAACAAGTAATTTTTATATTGCACATAACCAGCAAACATTTCATCAGCACCTTCTCCAGAAAGAACAACTTTCACTTTATCCTTTGCAGTTTTTGATAACATAAATTGAGGGATTATAACTGGATCTCCATGAGGTTGATCTAACTGCCAGATTAGTTTTGGTAGTAAATTGCCAATTCTATCTTTAACAACAATTTCAGTATGATCTGTGTTAAAATGGTTAGAAACTTTTCTTGCTTGTTGTAATTCATCCACCTCATTATTATAATCAAAACCTACAGAAAAAGTTTTAATGGGTTCATTTTTCAATTCTGACGCAATTCCAGTTATTGCCGCAGAATCAATTCCACCCGAGAGATATACTCCTACGGGAACATCTGCAACAAGCCTCTTTTTAATGGAATCAGTAAATATTTCTTTAACTTTTCTTGCACAATTTTGTAGTGAGTCATTATTAACTACTGGTAATGGTACGTCCCAAAACTGTTTAGTCTTTATTTCTTTGCTTCCAAAAACTAAATAATGTCCTGGCAATAATTTATTTATCCCTTTAAATAATGTTTCTTCTCCAGGAATGTACCTTAAATTTAAATAATTACGAGCTGCTCGTAAATTTGTTTCTCTCTTAACACCCGCCAACAATATAGCTTTAATCTCCGATGCAAAGATTAGTTTGTTTTCTTTTTTATCCCAGTAATAATATAAAGGTTTTATTCCTAGTCTATCTCTTGCAATAAAAAGTTCTTTTTTATCTGAATCCCAGATTGCAAAAGCAAACATTCCATTAAATCTGTTTAAACATTCTTTTCCCCACTGTTCATATGCATGGATAACCACTTCAGTATCAGTATCAGATTTAAATCTGTGACCATGTTTTTCTAATTCTACTCTTAACTCTTTAAAATTGTAAATCTCACCATTGTAAGTTATCCAAAGATTATTATCTTCATTACACATTGGTTGTTTTCCTGCTTTAGAAAGATCAATTATTGATAATCTACGATGGCCTAAACTGATATTATTATCAATGTACGTCCCTTCCCCATCAGGACCACGATGTTCAAGAATTTTAGTCATAGATTTAACTAAATCGTTATCTTCCCAGTTAAATCCACAAATCCCACACATTTTTTATTTCTCTAAATTTTTCTTCTTAATTTCGTGAAGAATCTCTTCTTGTAATGTTCTATTTCGATCCAACATGTCCGCAATCAATCCTAAAGTCAAAAATAAACTTCCAACAATGATTAAGAATATGTTGATATACACAACGAATAGGTAAGGATCATATTCACCAACATATAAGAATCTAATGAATAAAGTCATACTACTTAACGAACCCATAGCGATAGAAACAACTCCTGGTAAACCAAAGAATTTCAAAGGTTCATAGTCCCTCATTGATCTAATTAGGATTAAAGCAGCTTTAATTCCGTAAGAAAAAATGTTTTTAACAACTCTAGATTTTCCATTACGTTCTCCAATAACCTTACAAGGAATTTCTTTAATCTTGTAGTCTTTTTTAACTAGATCTATAAACACTTCTTGAGTATATGTAAACTTACTAAACAAAGTTAAATTCAAAGCAGCGGCTTTAGAATAAGCTCTAAACCCACATTGAGTGTCATAATATTTCTTTTTCAAAAAAAAAGATAAAATTTTAGCAAACATTCTATTTCCAAAAATTTTAACCTTGGGCATTTTAGGAATCAGTTTCTTATCTTTAAATCTTGAACAAGTGACCATATCATATTTCTTAGCAATTATTGGTGCAACTATTTTAGAGATATCGTTAGGGTTAAATTGTCCATCGGCATCAATGTTAACAATGATATCAGCACCCATTTTTAGTGCTTCATTAATACCATCTTTAAAAGTAGTTCCTAATCCTAAATTGGTTAAATGAGAGATTATTTTATCTGCACCGGCATTCTTAGAAACTTCAACAGTTTTATCTTTAGAACCGTCATTAATCACTAACACCTCAACTTCATCTGCAATTGTTCTAGGAATTTCACTAATTACCTGGCCAATAGTTTTCTCTTCATTATATGCAGGAATCATAACAACTATTTTCATTTTAGATCACCAAAGCTAAAAAGACAAAAACTAATTGTAGTCCATGAATAGAATAAACAACTTTCTTTTCTGTAGCTTTAAACTTAATTTTATTTAATACAAATATGGCCAAGTGTTCTAGGCCATAAATTTTATCATAACGTAAAGATAAAGTATTATTATCTTTAATGTTGGAAAAACTTTCTTTTTGAAATTTTCCTCTTAATTTAAGTAAAAACTCAATAAAATACGGAATGAACAAAATCAAGAAAAACTTTTCTAGATCTGCAAAAATCATTAAAGTTGCTGATAAAGCGCCCACACTATAAGTCAGAGTGTCTCCCGGAAAGATTTTTGAAGGATAACGATTATAAATCCAAAATCCTAGCAATGATGCAATCATACATAAAGCAATTACACTTACCCAAGAAACCCCTTGTAAATAACTGATTATTGAAATTGCACCAAGAATAATTATGCCTTGTCCAGCTTCTAAACCATTATATCCTGCAATCATGTTAAAACTGTTTGTACCAAACAAAATTAAAATAGGAATAATAATCAAAGGATAAATTATTCCCAAATCAACAGCCCCAAAAAACGGAAAATGCATGATTCTTGTACCGGCATCAACGGCCACGATTGGAGCAGCAACAAGTAATGTTAGTAAAGGTTTTTGGTACTGTCTTAACCCAATTTTCCATCCCAAAACATCATCAATAATACCAATTATCCCTGCAATTAAAACTGCAGTAAGCATCGCCAGTATAAAAGTAATATTTTGATTGGATTTATAAACAAAAATCCTAACGGCAACATAAAGAATTGTTCCAATTATAAAACTTAACAGCACCATCACTCCACCCATTTCACTTACAGGTTTTTTGTCTAACTTATGAACATCAGAACCTGTTAAACCTGCTTTTTTGATTTTTTTAATCCAAGATGGCATTAATAGAAAACTAATTAGGAAAGTCAGCACAAAAACCGCTACAATATACTGGGATACTACAAAATACATCAATTTTTATTTTAAGAACCGTGTTTTATATATCTTTTGAATCATTTGTCTATATTATAAGAAAAATTTAAATTTTCCTTATAATTCCTTCATTAGCATCCACCTCAACCATATCTCCATCTTTAAACATATCCGTAGCTACTTTCGTTCCAATTATGCACGGTACTCCAAGTTCTCTAGAGGTTACAGCTGCATGACAAGCTAAGCCGCCTTCGTTAGTTACGATAGCTGAAGCTTTCTTCATACAAGGAACAAGTTCAGGAGTTGTGTTAAAAGAAACTAATACATCTCCTTCCTGAAATTTATGTAAGTCATCAGTTGTATTAACAATACTTACTCTTCCTTTCCCAACCCCTTTACAAGCAATTGTCCCTTTCAAAAAATTATGTTTAGGAATTTTCTTTTGAGGAAGGTTTACCTCTTGAATAATATTTTCATCATAATGAAAAACTAACTGATTATTCTCAAAATCATCGTAAAATGTACAATCACGCTTTCGCTTTTGTACTTCTTTGAGCAGATTAGCACTCTTCATAATACTTTTTAGTTCTACTGGTGTTACGTACCAAAAGTCTTTATAATTGTCATAACCAAGTATATCTGCAGCTGCTTTCCAAATTTCTGGAAAAACTACATTATGAAAATCGTCTCTTCTACTTTGCGCTCGAAAAGTCTCAAACGTTGTAATAACGTCTTCATATTGTTCTCTATCTTCCCCGTTCTCTAAAGCTGCATCAATAGCATAAAGAATTGTAAAAGGAATCACGGTTAAATAACAGAACATTCTGCTCCAATCTTCGTAAAGTTCTTCATAATTATCAACAACGTATTTAGTAGAAACACTTTTGGAAAACTTTTCGATTAACTTAGCTTCTCTCTCAAGATATTTTAAACCATCTTCGTAGATTTTTCTAACTATCGGACTTTTGCTTTTAATCAACCTTAGAAAATATTGATCTGCGTCATTAAGTTCTTCTTCTACTTTGTAAAAAGTTAATGTGTTGTTCTTACACAAATACGCTTGATGTTTAAATCTAAACCCGGTTGCTTCTTCAAGTAACTCACCATAAGCACGATTAAATGTCGCTACATAAAAAAAAGCATTATTTCTATTTAGAAAAATCTTCCAATCATCTCTTCTAGGAAATTTCATTTTAACCAACCATCCCTACTAAATCAGCTAGATCGTAAGTCTTAATGGGATTATCTTGCAACTTAATGTCAACTAAACGACCATCCCTACGCAATCCTAAATCAAAACCTTTTTCTTCAAGAATTCCGCCCATCCGTGTTACATTATTGTAGCTTATTGGTTGTCCTGTTAATACTAAATATGCGGCTTCCATTGGTGGACCATGAGAAAATTTTACATCTAACACTTGATCTTCTTGTTCTACTGCAGCTTGTAAGCTTTTAACCAAATAAGCAGCAATCCTAGTTCCTGCTTCTTTAGCAACATCTCTTAAATCATCAAAAATTATTTTATTTCTAGCATCAACATCGGTCATGTTTCTTAACTGTTGCAATTGATTTTTTGGCACTATTAAAACATTTAAAGCACTAGTCTCAGTAAGATATTCATCTACTGAAGTTATTCCTGCTCCCATTAATACTGAAGCCACACTAATGTAAGTTCTATCCGCTTCTGAATGAACTCCTTTAATTTGATGGTTAGGAAACTCTTCCCTCAAATCTTTACCCCAACTATATAATCTAGCAATTCCCTGAGCAGTAGGTTGATCTAACTTATTTCCAGATTTACCTGTCATGGTGTTTCCATGTCTTCTTACCTTTTCTATATGTGGATACATTTTTTTATCATCTCCATTTTCACCAACCACCTATTAGGAACTACACTAAGCAAGCATATTAACTCTTCTGTCCCCCTAGGGGGTCGTACTTAGAAAGATTTAAATAATAATAAAAATAATTACTAAACATGGATCACAAATTACTCCAAGAAATTGGTCTTACTGAAGGAGAAACTAAAGTTTACCTCACGCTTCTAAGACTAGGTGAAGCCAAAACAGGACTAATAGCTAAAGAATCTGGAGTTTCCTCTTCAAAAGTTTACAAAGTACTGGATAGATTGATAAAAAAAGGTCTGGCAGGACACATTATTAAAGGAAAAACTAAACATTTCTCTGCTGTTGAGCCAAAAAGAATTCTTGAATATATGGAGAAGAAGCAAGAAGAACTTAACCAAAAGAAATTAATTGTAGAAAAAATTATTCCCCAATTAGAGTTAGAAAAAAAACTTGCTATTAAACCTGATGCGGCAATTTATGAAGGCTACAAAGCTGTAACTAATTTCTTTAGAAATATTATTGACGAATTAAAACCGGGAGAAGAGTACTATGTTATGGGTGCTAGTTATATACCGGGTACCAGGTCATTTTATCATCAACACCATATCAAAAGAGCTAAAAAAAAGATTAAGCTAAATATGCTAGCTAATTACAACACTAAAGAAAATCTAGAGAAAACGACTTTTAAAAATGCTGACGTTAGATTTCTTCCCCAATACCTTTCTACCAATATGGATATTGTCTTTTATAAAAATAAAGCGTTCATATTTTTCACTACTAAAAATCCTGTAGGGTTTCTTATTATCAACGAAGAAGCAGTTAAAGGTTTCAAAAGTTATTTTGATGTAATGTGGAAAGTTGCAAAAAAATAAAATCACTTCAATTTTGATTTTTTCCATCTATCTTTATAATAATTAGGATTTTCAGTTGCTTTCTTCCAATCATGAATATTAGCATAAGAAGTGTTTAAAACTGTTCCAACATCTTGATAATTGTAGCCATTAGAAAGCATATCCACTGCTAATTTCTTTATTCCTAATGAATATTTTCTTATTCCTTTTCTTTTGTATCTTTTTAATCCTGCTTCAAGTTTCTCTTGTTTACGTTTTATTATAAATCCGACGTTATCATAGTAATTCTTAAGAGACCGATAATCGCCAGTTCTTAAACTAAATACTGTAGCTCCTCTTTTAGAAAAAAAAGAATTAATTGAAAAATGAGTTAATAATTGCTGAACCTCTTTTAATCCCTTACTATTACCTGAGAAAAGATAGATTTCTCGATTCAGAGATCTATTTTTTACACTCCCCTCAGAATCTGCAAAACCTTTAATAAACATTGCTTTTATCTCTAAAGATGCTTCTTTTACTTGTTCAGGAACGCCCCATTCAAACGTTTTGAAAGAGGGAATATAACTTAGTAAATCTAACGCAGCTAATTTTGAAACTAGCATCACACAATACTGTGGTTTTTGAGATTTAAAATTAGTTTTCTTTTCAGTAACCAGCCTAATTGAAGGATTCAAATTATAAATTTTCCATAAACAATACCTAAAGTATTGTGCAAATTCCTTATCACAAACATCTAAACCAATACGATAACCTGTAGCCAAATACCCATCACCACACAGTGTGCCTAAAACATAAGATTTTTCTTTAGTTAAATGTTTAGAACTTTCTGGGATTTGGGAAACAATCCTTTGATTAAATGGTTTCTTACCATAACGAATCCAACCAATAATTGCTCCTAATTTTACATTAAAACCTTGCTCAAGTAATTTACGTTGGATACGATATTCACCCCAACCAAAATTACTACGTAAATTCATAGCAAGGTTATATTCTTCTAAAGAATGACAAGTATAATTTGATTTTTTATTTTTCATATTAAAAACCAGTATATAAATTATTTTTAGTTACAAAAAAAATGGTAATTGAAATAATTAAAAAAGAAAAATAAAAACTAATTAATCTATATCTTGCAGCCCCGGGGTAGTCACGTTGAAAACAACTTCACCATCTTCCAAATTAGGTGCATCTATTAACTTAGCTACTCTTGAACCTTTTCTACCTTTCCTTAGATAAATTCTAAACGTAGATGCATGTGCAACGATATGTCCACCAATTGAAGTAGTAGGATCACCAAAAAACTGGTCAGGTTTAGCCATAACTTGATTGGTTATGTAAACGCAAATGTTGTTTTTTGAAGATATTTTTGCTAAAGTATGCATATGCCTGTTAAGCTTTTGCTGTCTTTCTGCTAAGGTTCCTCTACCAATATATTCAGCCCTAAAATGAGAAGTTAACGAATCAACTACAACTAAACGAACATCTTTCTTTTGTTCAGTTATTAAACTGTCAACTTTTTCTGCTAATAACATCTGATGATCAGAATTGTAAGCTTTAGCTACCATAATTCTGTTCAAAGCATCCTCGGGATTAATACCAACACCTTCAGCTAGTTGAGTTATTCTTTCTGGTCTAAACGTATTTTCTGTATCAATATAGACAACATAAGCATCAGGATCTTCTTTCAAAGTGTTAACTGCTAAAATATGTCCAATTTGTGTTTTTCCACTACCGAACTCACCGAAACATTCAGTTATAGCACCAGTTTCAAAACCACCACCCATCAACGCGTTAAAGTTGTCTGAACCGGTTGAGATTTTATTAACTAATTTTCTTTTGTTTAAAACGTCCATACCAGTTTCAAACCCCATCTTCATACTATCTCTAGCAGCGTTAATCATTTTTCTTGCTACAGCTTCTGAAGTGCCTGCAGTCTCAACTAATTCTCCAATGGTAGCTACTGCTATAGCCATCATGTCTCTAAACCCAGCAGATTCTAACTTTTCTGCTGTTGCTGCTCCTACTCCAGGAAGATCTTGAACTTTCATTTCCTTTTCTTTTGTTTTAATCTTATTAGTTATTTTCGGTTTTTGAGTATCTGTTTCTGGTTCAGATACTTCTATTTCAGAATTATCAATCATAGGAATATCTCCTTCACTTTCTATAACTTTTACACAATCAGACATTTTTTATTCACCTCTTTTGAACAGATCCTGTTCATTAAACACTAAAAACTCGTACGCTTTCTGTAAAACTACATTAGCTTTCGGCAGATCGTTTACTCTTAACGTGTTACTTGACTGCCATTTGTCACTTTTGTCTTTATAATTTCTCTCAATAGAGATTGTACGATAATCTCCATTTTCGGCTTTATTAAGCCAAACTGTGGCAGAAATAGCTCCTGCTCTAAATTTTTTTTCAGGTAGGTTCCCGTTTTCCATTTTATTTTTCCTCTTCCTTATCGGATTTTTTTTCAGCTGGAACTTTGTCCAGTGAGGTTAGCAACTTTCAGCTGCTGTTATTCTAATATGGGATGGTTGTTTAAATACTTTATCCGCAGTTGTCCAGTGGGTAAGTGGGTGTATAAAATAGAATTTTTAGGAACAACTTATTTTTTTTATAGATATGCAGAAAGATCTTACTTTTCATTAATTACTGCGTTTGAATTACCCTCAAAACCTAAAACAGAATCATTATGAATTAATGCTGAAATGGTAGCTGAAGCAAATGGTTCTTTTGAATAAATTAATTGAGAGATTAACTCATCTGCTTTTTGATGCGATTTATTGATTGATTCTTTTACAGTTTTTCCTTTAAGTAAATAACTAACAACTAAGTTTGAACATTCCATTACAGGTTTAGCTGCAAGATCTTTAAGTGGCCTACACGTATGTTTATGCCAACGTGGAATCCAAAACTTTTTCTTATATCCAACAAATGCATCACAACCTTTTTCAACAGCCACACCTCCTAATTTTGCTAAACAGTCACAAGCTCTAGCAAAAGTGATGGTATTCTTAAGAATATCACTAGATTCTAAATTTACTAACTTTTCTTTATTATTATCATAAAGGCAATCGTTTCCACCATGACCATTAAAAAATATAAATTTAGGACCTAATTTTTTGATTCTTTTATTAAAATTTTTAAAATTCGCTTCCGAACCTTCTATTTTAACAACTTTATGATTATTTTCTTCAGCAATTTTTATTAATGATTCTGACCAAACATAAGTATATTCAGTTGCTAAATCATGTCTTGTTCTTATAAGTATCATTGTTTTAGTAATTTAGGAATCTTTTTAAGAAAATTAACCTGCATTTCAACAATTTCTTTACCAATGTCCGAATCATCATCTATTTCATTAATCAGTTGATCCCTACTAAAATCTCCAAAACCGCCTACTGAAAAACTTATTTCCGGAGGCATTGCTAAAAGTCTCTTTTTTACAATTTTTTTAATATCTTCATCATACATTTTTCTAAATTATTCCCATTTTTTTAAGTTGTATAAGGATGGATTTTGCATTTTTAGCATCATGTTCAATATCCGCATTAGCAGTTCTCCAAGTATAAGTATCCTCATCAACAACCGCAATAATTTCATCTCTTAAAGGTACGGGTACTGTTGCAAACACTTTAAAAAATTTAGCTTTAAAACCCGCATATTCATTTTCATCCATATTTAAGTACAAAACATATTGATTATTTAAACTTTTTGAGATAATATCTTCACCAGACCAACAATCTATATTAATAATAAAGATAATTTAATATTATGAAAATATCAGACATCCCTTGGTGGAATCGACCTTCCAGTAGAATTAGAAAAGGCGAATTAGATCCTGCTCAACTATTGTCTCTTATTATTTGGTCAGGTAATAAAAAAGATAATGCCATTGATTTATCTAATAAGTTATTGAAAAAATATAGTTTAAGTAAACTTAGTACTTTATCTTTAACTGAATTGGAACAAGAAGTAAGTAAATTAGGAGCGATTAGAATCAAAGCTATGTTTGAACTGTTTAGAAAAACTAAATGGGTAGAGAGAGGTGGTTTTAAACCAACGATTGAATCTGCTCAAGATGTTTTCAATTATTTTGTTGATTTTTTGGGAAGTAAAAAGAAAGAACATTTTTATGTGATTTGTTTAGATACAAAGAATAGAATTATTGAAAGTCCTGTTTTAGTTTCTAGAGGTACTTTAAATGCTTCTTTAGTACATCCTCGTGAAGTGTTTAAAGAAGCTGTTAAGCGAAGTGCTAATTCTGTAATATTGGTACACAATCATCCTTCTGGTGATTGTAGTCCTAGTTCTGAAGATTTAATGGTAACTGAGAAGCTAGTTGCAGTTGGTGAGATGTTAGGCATTAAAGTGTTAGATCACGTTATTGTTGGAGAGGGGTGGTGGAGTTGGAAGGAGAGTGGTTAATTATATTACATGGTTTCCTTGAAAGTTTTGATTTTCTCAAGAAATGATCTGTTTCTAATATGTTCTTTTTCGTATAACTTTTCGAAGTAAGTTATCGCGCCGATAAAATACTCTTTTTTCTTATCATCTATATTAATTCCATGATGTATAATTTGATTTCTTAACTTATTTAATTGGAAAATGTGTTTTGAATCAATATCAGTATGTTCTTTTTTAAAAAATTTTAATGCCTCCCTCATATCGATTGTTAAATTTTTATTAATTAAGTTAGAGATATTAGAATCGCTCCTGAAGATTTTTCTTTTGAATTTGTAAATAATATAACCTTTTTTAACAAGTAGGGCCTTAAGAATAAGTTCTATGCCATGAACACAATTTACAACTGCCATTCTTTTTGTTCTTATTAATGCATCTCTTTCATGAATCCAGTTTAATTTTTTAGAATCTAAATATTTCTGAAGTCCCTCAACAAAAACATCTTGTCCAAACTTCAACATATTTTTGTAATCTTCACTCATTTTTACTTAAATCTCCAGAAATTTCTTTTAGTTGTTCTAATGCGTTCTCTAAATCTTCCAATAATTCATTTGCAATAATTCCAGGCGCTGGCAAGTTATCTAAATCATCTAAACTTTCGTCTTTTATCCAAGAAATATCTAAATTTGTTTTATCTCTCTTTAAGATTTTATCATAAGCAAAACAACGCCATCTTCCATCAGGATTATTTTCAGAATATGTTTCCTTTCTTTCATGTCTATTTTCTACATTATAACATTTAATAAAATCCTGTAAATCTTCAAATTTAAGAGGATTTTCTTTTAATGTAAAATGTTTATTAGTTCTTAAATCATAAATCCAAATTTTTGAAGTTTGACTTTTATCAGAAGCTGCTTTTTTATCAAAGAAAAGAACATTAGCTTTCACACCTTGGGCATAAAAAATACCTGTTGGTAATCTTATTATGGTGTGTAAATCACATGTTACCATTAATTTCTTTCTAACTGTTTCACCAGCTCCACCTTCAAACAACACATTATCTGGAAGAACTATTCCAGCTCGTCCATTTATTTTTAGAATACTTTTAACATGTTGTAAAAAATTTAATTGTTTGTTACTTGTTTTTGCCCAAAAGTCATCTCTTAAAATGGTCAAATCTTTTGATGCTGTTGTTCCTTCTTCTGTAACTATCTTTTCAGAGGATTTTTTTCCAAATGGTGGATTAGTTAAGACCATCTCAAAAATTCCACCTGGATTTACTTTCAAAGAATCATTTGGACTTATGGGATTTTCTTCTCCATTTACACCATGAAGATATAAATTCATTACGCAAAGTCTTGCCGCCATTGGCACGATTTCATTTCCAGAAAAACATTTGTGTTTTAATTCTAATTTTTGATCTCTGTTAAGATTATAATGTTTAGAGATGTAATTATATGCTGAAAGTAAAAAACCACCAGTACCACAAGCAGGATCATGAATTTTCATTCCTGGCTCTGGTTTCATTACATCAACAATCGCATTAATTAGGGGTCTTGGTGTAAAATATTGTCCTGCTCCACCTTTAACATCGGCTGCATTTTTTTCTAACAATCCTTCGTAAGCGTCTCCTTTTACATCTGCTTCAAGACTTAACCATGTTTCTTTATCAATCAATTCAACAATTAGTTTCTTAAGTTTAGCAGGGTCTTGAATTCTATTTTGAGCCTTTTTGAAAATAACTCCAATAATCCCATCTCTTTTTCCTAATTCCATCAGAATTTTGATATAATGTACCTCTAATTCTGCTCCTTCTTTATCTAAGAGAGATTGCCAGTTATACTCTTTTGGAATCTCTGAATTTTTATTATATGGTGGCTTTGTTCGTTCATCGTCCATTTTTAAAAATAAAAGAAACGTTAATTGTTCTACATAATCACCATAGGAGAGACCATCATCTCTTAGGATGTCGCAATAATTCCATAATTTTTGAACTAAATGTTTTGAATCAGTCATTCTAATTGCCTCTTTTTGTCTACAGCTGCTGCTTTTCTTGCTTCTGCTTCAGCCATTCTCGCTTCTTCTTCTATTGCATCAGCTTTGCTATTAAATTTAATTGGAATTTTAATTTTATGTATTTGTTCCTGTTTTACTTTTGCACCAAGTTGTAAAACACTTATCTGAAACCCACCACCGCCTGTTTTTTCAAGAGTTGTAGATATTTCAAGATTAATTGGACCAGCAAGAGAAGCATCAGTTCCTAATCCCATTTTTATTTGGTCTTTAACATCTTTAATATATGTTGCCATCGCAGTGCCACTTGTTAGTATTGTTTTTGTCATTTTATTCCTCTACTTTTTCTTATATTCTGAATAATAAGAATCTATAATCTCTTTTTTAATATCCTCATATTCTTGTTGCGTGATAATTCCTTTCCTAACAAGTATTGTTAGAATAGTATCTATGTTTACTTTGGCACTTAGGATTTCATTTCCTATATCCATATTTCCAATTTTAATTCCCATTTTCAATACCTCTGCCAAAATAATAACCCACAATAACAAATACCAAGACTCTTACCTCCTGAATTATGTCAATTGAGCCTTTCCATGCTTGAATGACTACAGTTACTAAATAAAAAATCACAATTAAAACGGCTAATATATTAGTTATACGATGTTTACTTAATTGTATTTTTTCTTTAAATGTTAATCCAGAGGGGGTTGCCCTAAGTTTATTCTCATTAACAGAGGGCATAGTACCACTATTTATTTCTATTTTAGGAGGCATTATATTTCACCAATTTGCCTTCAAATGCTGATTTTAGGATTGATTTTCTTAATTGTTCTGCTTTTAGTAAAGATGAATTAACAGCTTCTTTGACTTTATCAATAATTGAAAAAAAAGTTTCCATTTTTTCAACTATAGTATTTTGTTCAGTTGTGGGAGGTAATGGTAAAATCAGTAATCTCATACTTCTTAAAGAAACATTTTTAATAGTGCTTCCAGTGGCATTTTTATATGCATAATTAAGAAAATATTTACTTTGTATTAATAGTTTAATATATTCTTTATTAATCCCATTTAATGTATTAAAATAACAAGCGCTTTTTCCTAAAACTACTTTCTCATCTGAATATAAAGCAACATTTCCTAACGTGCCATTAATTGAAACAAGAATTGTATTCTCATTTAAATCTTTTTTGTATTTTAAATATTCTTCCTTTGAAACTAATTTGGTGTTTTCTTTTATAATTATCTTTCCATCATCTAAATTATTACCATTAATAAAAGCGTAATCGCCCCTATCAGAGTATTTTGGAGTTCCATGTAGCCCATCCCCTAATATAGAAACAATTTCTCCTAATCTTACCCACATCCATTTTTCAGAGGTTTCAAATGGAATTTCTTTCAGATCAATTTTTGAAAATTCTTTCTCTTTTCTGATTTTTTTTTCAAAGATGAGTTTATTTTTCTCTCGTTTTATTCTATTAAACAGTTCATTTGTAGACTCTTCTGAATTGGCGCATTGTATTAACTTCCCCTGTAGTGCGGATTGGATCAAACTATTAATATAAATTTCTAATTTAAATCCTATATTCTTCAAATCTTTAACAGAGGCATCAAGACGAGTGAATTGTGTTTCAATTTCATCTACTATCTTTTGTTGTTCTTCTATTGTAGGTGGTATGGGAAAAGCTATTAATTTGAGATCTTTAACTGATGGTACATTCTTGATTGCTACTCCTCTACTTATTTTGGTAAGTTTCTTTTGAATTAGATCAGACTCAAATAGATATATGAAATATTTTGTTAAAACTTTATTTTTATCTAAACTTAATTTAAGTAAAGCTTGATTAATAATCCCTTCTTCAGCATTTGGAGGAATAATGGCTATTTTTCCAATTGTTCCAGAACAACTAATTATGATATCTCCAGGTTTAACAGAAAAAGATTTCATCTCTTCATATTTTTCTTTAGTTATGTAATAATGACCAATTGTAAAGTTATTTTCAATCGCGTGTTTCTGTTCATAAATTTTATACCCAGAATTGACAAATATTTCTTTTTTTAATGAACCTCCAAACGGTCCCCTCCTTATAGATTTTTTATCTTTATTACATAAACCAACAAGATTTTCAAACTTCCAACCTTTAGGTAAACTATTCATTTTTTCTTTACCCATTTTTTATTTATTAACTGTTTGCCAGCCAGACCTAAAAGTAAAATTGCTCCACCAATCCCACTAGTAATGATGGTTTGCCAAAAACTTTCTTTACTTAGGTTATAATATCCAAGAATACAAAAGAATGTAATTAATAATACACTTATTATTCCCCAAAACCACCATTTATAAGTATGATATTTCTTTTTAAAAAAAGTTTCAACAACATAAAATTCAATTATTTTACCAATAATGTAGGTATAACCCACAAAAAAAACAATAAACAACCCTTGAGCTACATAAGTGGCATATTGAAATTTATTTTGAGAGATAAATAGCATCAGTAAAAAAGAAAAAGAACAGATTACAAAAATAGAAAATTCTCCATATAATTTTTGTAATGATAATTTAGGTGTGTCTTTCATAGAAACACCTCTTTGATAAACCAGCTAATAGATCCAATAATGAATAAAGCAATGATTAATGGACCAAAAGAAATTTTTAATGCATTGACTAATGCACCAAGAATAAATATGCCGATGATAAAGACAAACACATTAGCTAATAATTCTCCAATATCCATCTAAACCCCCAACGCCACATTTAATTCTTCAATCAAATGATTAAAATCTCTTCCAAACACTTGAGCAGCTTTTCCTAACCCACCCAATTGATCAAATGGTGTATATTCAAAATCATCAGAAGTAATCTCTATAGAGTCTGCAACATGATTTTTGATTTTTTCCAACCAATTGAGCTGTTCTTGGGTGAAATTAACTCCAGAAGCAATTTTTTTAGATAACCATTCACTAAATCTTTTATCAACACTATCAGAATGGGGTTCTAATACTTCTGCTTTTTGTATTTCAAATTTTAATAATGAGATGAAATCAGAAATTCTTTCTTTTTTAGATCTTCCATGAACTTTTCCATCATCTAGCTGATGATATGCTTGCCACAATTTGGATGTTGTTAAATTATAGGGAGATGACATAATTTTATCTGCCATTGTCTTTAAGTCATCCCAATGTAATTTTCCTTTATTATAAAAAATTTGGATTGCTGTCAATTCTTCTTTATTATCTGTAATAAATTGTTGAAACGATTTTACAGTTGCTTTAGCTTTTTCTTTTGCAATTGGAGAATAACCAGCTTCTTCAACAATATCAATAGAAACATCGTCAATTATTTGTTCTACTTCAGATTTGATTTCTGGCAATCGTTCCATTAATTTAGCGTTGCCCACAAATGTTTTTAACGCTTCAATCATCCTTTTATGAGCAACTTCTTCTAGTTCTTTCTTTTTAGGAGCATATTCTTTGTATTGACTTCCATCTCCAAATTCTTTTTGAGCCTGTTCAAATATTCCATCCTCATCAATTGCCTCTACAAAAGCAGAAGAAAAGTCAGATAATTTCTTACCATCTGACATTTTATTAATTTCTTCTAGTTGCTTTTCAGTTAATTTCTTTTGTAATCTTGATAACCTTGAAGCCATTGAAGAAAGATTTTCCTTTTGGGGTTTTCCATATCGTAATGCTTTAAGCAATTTAGAAAAAGAAACATTTGGTTTTTGATCTAATTGCTTAGTTTCATTTAATTCTTCACTCTCACAAACCCCCACTGCATCTATGATAACAAACCTCTCTTTAGCCATTGCATCGGGGGTAACAGCTTTAAAATCATCATTTTTCATAACCCTTACACCACGACCCTTCATTTGTTCAAAATAATTTCTACTTCTTACAGAACGCATGAAGAAAACTATTTCTAGAGGTTTGATATCAGTTCCTGTTGCAATCATATCAACAGTAACAGCTATTCTTGGATTGAATTCATTCCGAAATTGTCTTATTAAATCTTCAGGCTTTATACCTTCAGTTTTATACGTTATTTTTTGAGCAAAATCATTTCCTTCATTAAATTCTTCTCGGATGATTTGCACAATCTCTTCAGCGTGTGCATCATCTTTGGCAAAAATCAAAGTTTTTGGGACATGCTTTCTTCCGGGAAATATTTCTGTTCTGACCTTGTCCCTAAATGTTCTAATAACTGTTCTTATTTGGTCTTTAGAAACAACTGATCTATCCAGTTTTGTTTCATCATATTTAACATCATCATCTAACAATTCCCATCTTTTTCTACGTGTTCGCAAATCACGTTTTAAAATTGTTTCTCCTTTTGGAATTAGTGAACCTTCTTTAGTTATTTTTGTTCTTATTCTATATACATCAAAGTCCACATTTACTTGATCTGCTACTGCTTTTTCATGTCCATATTCCATAACTAAATTTTTATCAAAAAAACCAATTGTACTTTTAGATGGAGTTGCTGTTAATCCAATCATAAAAGAATCAAAATAGTCTAGGACTTGCTTCCACAGATTATAGATTGAACGATGACATTCATCAATAATAATAAAATCAAATGTTTCTGGCGAAATTTTCTTATTATACTCAACTGGTACAGGTTCCAATGAAAAATCATCTTCAAAACCAGACTTCTGCTCGCTAATTTCATCCAATTTTTTCTCTCCTTTTAGAATTGAGTATGCTCTTTGGATTGTTGAAATACACACTTTATCAGAATCTAATATTTTGTTAGAAGATAATTGATGAACATTATATAACTCACTAAATTTTCTCCCATCTTTAGGTGCAATAAATGTGTCAAATTCAGTTTTAGTTTGTGTTCCTAAATTACCACGATCAACTAAAAATAGAATTCTTTTAGCGTTAGCATGTTTAATTAGTCTATAACAAATATTAACAGCAGTAAAAGTCTTACCAGAACCAGTAGCCATCTGTATTAATGCTTTTGGTTTTGCACCACTAAGTGATTTTTCTATATTGATTATTGCTGTTTTTTGAGCAGGCCATAAACTTTTATTTTCTAAAATAGGAAATGATATTAATCTTCTTCGTAATGTTTCTTTACCTTCTTTAATCCATTGCTCTAGAGTTTCGGGATTATGAAAAGAAAATACTTCTCTGCTTCTTGGTTTTGGATCCCATAAATTAGTAAATCTAGTTTCTGTGCCAGTTGATTCATACACAAATGGAAGAGGCAGTTCAACACACTGATATTCCTTTGGAAACCCTTGAGCATATTTATTTGATTGTGGTTCTTTTCCAATAAGTGTCATACCTTCCTTTTTTGCTTCAATAATCCCACAAGCTTTCCCATTTACAAATAAAACATAATCTGCTTCACCAACACCTTTTCCCATTTGGAAAAATTCTACTGCAACGCCTAAATTATCATAAATATTTGCAGTACTAAAATGTTGAACTTTCCATCCTGCTTTAACCAATGCAGGATTTATAATTTCGTGACGAGCTTTGTCCTCTGGTGTATGAATGTATTTTGTCATTTTTTATGATAATTGTTATAGATCTATTTAACTATTTCCCTCAACTCATCTACAATCCAGACCATCCCTTCTGTATCTAAACAACAATACTTCAGCAAGTCATCCCTAACATCAGGACCATCACCATAAGTCATACTCAAATAAGATATTAAAGCCAACTGACCAGCATTAACATTCAAGTCAGCATAAGGATCTTTACCAATAAGAGCAGGCAACACTTTCTTTAAACCACAAGCACCTTTCTGTTTAGGATTATAATAATGAAAGTTACGGAAAGGAACTATTAAATCAACCACTCGAGCAATAACTCCCAAAACCCAATCATTTGATCACAACCCATTTTCCAGTCCTTTTACTCCCTACTCTTTTTATTCTTCCTTGATCTTTTAGTTTGTTAACATAATATTGAACATTATAATGAGTTATTTGTAGTTTTTGCCCAATTTCTATCATGCTTAAATCTGGATTACTCCCTAATAAATCAAGTAATTCAGGAATAATCTCTCTTTTATTCGTAGTTTTATTCGTAGCATTAATAATACTATTATTAAACGGAAATGTTATTTTATACCAGTCAAAATCACCATCAACAATAGGGGCAGTATTATACTGCTTTTTCCAGCCATGGAACATCTTATGAAAACCACTTCCAATATTCTCTGAAAATTTTACAAATCTAAAAATTTTGGCTATTATTGGATTTCGTGGTTGAGAAAAATCTTCTTTTAAAATTAATTCAATTTTCTTTGGAAGAGCTCCTGGATTAAAAAATTCAAACCTATCAACAAATATTCTAATTCTGGCATTGCCATGACTAAAATAATCAGTATGGATCAGTAAATTAACTAAAGTCTCACGAATTGCTTGTAAATGAGGGGGATCATCATCCCTTATTCCTTGTTTAATAGAAAAAGGAACTTCAATTTTTTTACTCAGACGTTCATAAATATCAAAAAATGTATCAAAAAGATTTTTCTCAGAAGAAATTCTAAAGGAATAACGCGCTAATGCATCTTCATATGAAGTTCCCTGTATTTCTAAATATTCTATTCTATAATTTACAAATTCTTCAGATAATGCATCCTCAGATCCAAATACTAATAAACCACCATACGTTACTTTTTCTTCTTTTATGATTCCTAATTTCTGTAAAAACTCATTGTCAGATAATCCATTATACCGATGCCCAGGATTTACTGTGTTAAAATAATTTCTATATCTTCGAATCGTATTTAAATCTAAAGCATTTAGTTTTTGTTTAGTTATTTCTTTATCTTTCTCTTCAAAAGAAGCTAACCTATAAAAACTATCAATCTCTTCCTGAGTTGCTCTTTGATCTCCACTACCAGTACGAATAAAAGTATTTTTTTGATGATTAAAATAAATTGGTTTATCTCTTGGAGATTTTTGAGGAATATAAAATGCCAACACAACATTACCATTAAAAGTGTATTTATTTGATGTAACTTCAATTATTTTATTGAATTTCTGTTTGCTACGCAAAATGGTAGTAAAATCTTGTTCAATTTTTTCGGGATTTTTAACACCAATTATTTCATACTTCTTGCCTTCTTTTTTAACTCCGAAAATTATCCACCCACCAGCAGTATTTGAAAATGCTGAAACAGTATCCCAACTATTTTTTGGGATTTCAGATTTAGCTTCTTTTACTTCAAAATCTTCCCATTCAATATCTTCTAATTTTTCAATTAATTCTTCTTTTTTCATATTCTCAAAACCCATCAGACCATAATTTTGTGTCATTTTAATTACTCATAAGATAATATTATTTAACTATTTCCCTCAACTCCCTAACAATCCAAACCATTCCTTCTGTATCCAAACAACAATACTTTAACAAGTCTTTACGTACAACAGGATCACTACCATTCTCTAAAAAACTTAAACTGGCAGTAGCACCATCTCCAATCTCTAAATCATCATAACTCTTACCAACAACAGCAGGTAAGACTTTCTTAATACTACAACTACCTTTCTGTTTAGGATTATAATAATGAAAGTTACGGAAAGGAACAATTAAATCAACTACCCTAGAAATCACACCTTCAACCCAATCTTTGTAAGAAGGATAAACCAAAGCTAATTCACGTAAACGACCAATCTCAAAAGATTGGTTATAAGTTACAATTGAACCAGAAGAACCTAAAACTTTTTTCAAAGTTTTTAAAAATTCTAAACGAGGATCAACACTATGTTCAGCCAAAAACTCATAATGCTCAGAATCAACATGTAAAGACCATTGAAACGTAATTTGTTGGTAAGGTCTAACACCATCGTAAAGTGGAACTGCTGGATTAATGGTTTCAAAATCAAGATAATAATGAGGTTCAACTAAACTACTAAGAAATTGTTTCAAACCATCTTTATTAACATAAACACTATTATTTAATTCACACTGATGTTGTATTCCTTGTTTATCAGTTAACTTATAATCAGAAGGAATGTCTTTAATAGCCATAATCCCTTCATCAAGTAAAGTAAAAGATTTTTTTCCACCACGATATAAGTCAAACACTGAAGAAGGTGGTAAGAATCCCCAACAATCGTCTTCTAAAGGACAATCGTAAGGATTGGCACAATCTTTGTTAATTTTAACAGATGGACAAATGTCATCTTTCATTAAATCTAACATTACTTTAACTCTTTCTTCAACATCAGTAATCATTCCAACTTCTTCAGTAATATCAGCTTTAGTAAAAAATTCAGCAGGATCAATTGAACCATCTTTAACATATTGATTATTAATATGTAAGAGAAAACATTTTCTGATTTTCAGCCCACATAACGAATAAACATATTTCTGAAAAGCAACATCATGCAAATTAATCTCCTTTACAGAAGTTGAACTTTTAACTTCAATTATGTCCCATTCATCCCCAACAGGAACAAGAATATCTGCCCGTGAATAGAGATTATTAATCATAAAAGCAACTTCAAACAAAACTTTTCTTTCTTTAATCAACTCTTTAGATTTTTTTAAATTACCAATAAAATCATCTTCAGGAATATCTATTCCTTCAGGAAATAGCTTTTTAGCTAATTGACCAACTTCAGACCCTTGTTTAAATTTCTGTTCAGTAGCTTTATCTGGCGGTGGTAATTTATCTTTATGATGTATTGCCGTCCAAAATAGTTTTAAACATTGGATTCCGTTCAGGTATTTAGATTTAGATAGTAGTGTCATTTCTTAATTCTATATTTATTTTAGCCAATCTATGCTTAAATACTTATACATTTTATGCCCCCATAATTAACATCTATGACCTAAAATGCGAAAATACCCCATTTAAATACTAAAAAGAACATTATATTAAATAATTTACTACTAAAAATACCGATTCCCCTGTCCTACGGAAATTTACATCTCTATGAAGAGACATTCAAATATTTTAAAAAGATTAAAAGATTACTTATCATATGGTATTTTCATTCATAAATGATATCATTAGTAATATTTGGTTCTTTCAAACAGAGAGTATTGTATCGCTCTTTAAAGAGATACCTTTATCCGCAGTTATAATTATATTAATGGCAATATCCATTATACTCCCTTTTGTTTTAGATCAATTATTATTTAGATCAAAATATCATATTATTATTGGATTGGTATTATTTCCAATATTGATAGTTCTCTTTACTTTTTTATTCATCAATTTTGGAGGATTACTGGGTTTTGATTTCTACTCATTTGAATTCAATAAATTAATTGATACTGCAATAAATCATTGGTGGATATTTTTCCTATTTTGGCCAGTTGTAGGTTTTAGGATAATTATGAAATTATTCCTCAAAGGAGAAAGTGCAGATAAGATTATTCTAGCAATTCCTACACCAATATTTGAAGAATTAGCTTTTCGTATTCTTTGTATAAATACGATTTATCTTTTAAGCCAATCAATTGAAATATCAATAATATTATCATCAATTGCTTTTGCATTAATCCACATCCCTAATAAATCTAATGATAAGTGGGGAGGACCAGTTAAAATTAATGCAGTTTTATTTAATGGGTTTATTTGGGGTATAGTTGCAGTACAGTATGGACTAATTTTTGCAATAATAATACATATACTTCTAAACCTTATTGGAGTATTTGTAATGCCACACATAATAAAAGATTAGAGTTATATCCTTAAGTTCTCCTAATACTGATGTGCTTCTGCTTCTCTTAATTTATTAGATAAATCATGCATTTTAAAATTAGTAACCAATCTAGTAAGAGAATCCACCATTACATCTTCCATTCTTATAGGAAAACATTTAGGTGTACACTCTGCAATTTTCATTAAAATATTTTTTTCAAGAGTAGGATGTCCTAATTTTCTTGCAGATAAAGCATATCTATGTATTCCCTCATATCCTAATTGGCCGGGTTGGTTTGCAACAGCATCAAAAGAGTTCTCTTTAGGACTAGGAGGTCCAGAAAAGTCAGTACCAGCAACTGCTTGAAACATCTTATAAGCTTCATCCCACCTTTCTAAATGTACTAAAGTAATGGCATATTCTTCTGCATGAGAACTTTGACCATTGGGACTCCCATCATTATTGTAAACATCTGCAACCCTTCTGATAGCTTCTTGAAGCCCTCCTTCAGTACTAGGAAAAGAAAACTTAGGCGAACCACCTGCTCCAGAATGATATCCCAATAATGTAATTTTACCATCTTTAAGAAGATTTTCAAAACGAATTATCTCTGCTTTCATGATTTCACCCAATCATTAAGAATAAAAAGAATGATTATAAACTTTTAGAGAGAGAAATATATAGATTACACTTAATGTACATGTCCAACTTCAACCAAAGTAACTAAAAACATTACAAATATTCCTATAAACTTACAACCTATCCTAATACTGACGTACTCTTGCTTCTTTCTTTCCCATTTTAATGATAAATATTAACCAACTAAGAAATCTAAAAAGCTGCCTTGGGATCGCCAAGCATATCTAGAGCTAACATATCCCAAGCAAGGGCAAGACCAATTGCTGGAGAATCTCCGTGTGGATCATCTTCACTATTTCCATAATTCCTAATGAGCTTTTTGTACTCATGTTTGGTTTTCTCAATTGCCTTTCCAACTTGAACACCGGTTAACAATGAATGAATTAAAACATGACAAACTTGTCTGAAAGGAGCAGCATTTCTATCTTTGTCAGGAGATGCTGACCTAGAAGGATCACCAATCCACATGAACTCGTCTTTGTACCCAATGTATGATTTAGCCCCCTTTTTAACTGAGAGTTCTCCTAATTTAAGCAAAGAATCACAAGCTAAAGCATAAACAATTTTTCCATTTGTATTCATAACATTTTCTTTATCTAATATTGGTTTGTCATTATGCCCTAAAACAGTCCAAACATTTCCATGACCATTTAAGAAAACTAACATCTCGTTATCCGTAGATAAAATTGAATTAACATTTCTCCTTGTTACTTTTGAACCTATAAGTTCATTTAAATGAAGATTTTTTGTATCTCTAGCAATACTTACAATAGCTCTTGAAAAAGAAAAAAGATATTCAGTGTGTTTATCATGATGTGGTCTTGTGATTAGAAATTGTTTAACCATATTAAGCTGAACCTGCCAACACTTTAATCATATGCATCTGAGCATCAATTATTTTCTTGCCAAAATTATCTCCTGACTCAACATGAATAATAAGCTCTTTTACAGATACACTTTTACTTCCACCAAGCATAATCTTGGACTCGGGGTTTAAAGTACCCAATCTAGCCAAAACTAATTTTCTTTTTTCCTCTTGGACATCAATAGTAGTCATAGTATATCTAGTAGCTCCATCTTTTTTAAAATTTCATCTCCAAAAGCTGTTTTTGCACTAACTTCATTATTTGCTTTATCCCAAGATATTGGCTTATCATTAATTATAATAACCACTTGCTCCATCTCTGGTTCAGGTAAGCTAGCATAAGCTTTGGAAAACTTTGCTCTTAATTCTTCTAACTTTTTCATCTGCTTCTATAAACCATTGGAGATATAAATATGTTTCTATCCAAGATTGATTAGTTTATTCAACTCATCTACAATCCAAACCATTCCTTCCGTATCTAACTTACAATACTTCAACTAACGTTACTAAGAACATTACAAATATTCCTACAATGATAGCAACTAAATGAAGAATTATGTCAACAAACTTACAATGTCTGTGCAACTCAGGAACTAAATTGGAAGCAGCAATATAAATGAAACTTCCTGCTGCAAAAGGAATGATAAAATGGGTAAATCCACCACTCCCAAAAACTAAGCCCACTATAGCACCCAAAATAGCAGTTGCTGCTGATAAAAAGTTAAACAGTAAAGCTTTCATTTTAGACATTCCTGAATATAATAAAACTCCAAAATCAGCAATTTCTTGAGGAACTTCATGAAATATTATTGAAATGGTTGCAGCGATTCCTAAAGGAACGCTAACTAGATAACTTCCTGCAATCACTAAACCGTCTAAAAAGTTATGAATACCATCTCCGATTAAATTCAACGGTGCAAGGTGGTACGCGTGCGTATGCCCACAATGACCGTCTGCACACTTTTTATTATGATGAAAATGGATAAACTTTTCCAAAACAAAAAATACTAAAAATCCTAACAACACATTGATAGCAATACTTAAACTGTATCCTTCAGACATTGCTTCTGGTAACAAATGAATGAATACTCCACCAAGTAATGCTCCTACTGATAAACTTAGTAATACTAATAACCATCTTTGAGAAATCTTTTTTTTCAATAAAAAAGGAATTATTACTACTACAGAAATTAAAGACACTAAAATCACACTAATTAAAGTATATAATACTGCACCCATAATAATTAATAAAAAGAACTAGTATAAATATCTTTTTACTTAAACTCTTTTAAGATTCCTCAGAATCATCTGCCAACGCTTCTTTCAATTGACCAGGAGTAATTCCTTTCTCAGCCATAAACTCCCCTAACTTTGCTCTGGTTCCCTCAACATCTAGTTCATGCTTCCTTTGCTCATAAACTGCATCTACCGCTTTAATCATTTCTCTGGTAAGAGCACTAACTCTCAAAGAAGTATGTTTATCTTTTCCAAATTCATAATTATCATTTGGCCCTTTTGAATGGCACGAACAACAAGTAGCAGAAATAAAAGAAAGTTTTCCTTTATAAGAAACTCTTAATTCAGAAAACCGACCATAACAACCGTAATCACGAGCGTGAGTATCTTGATCTCTTAATGATTCAGTATCATAACGTGTACTAATTATTTCTAAATCACCAAAATTAAAACTCTCAGATTTTATCGTAGGAATTTGCTGTTGTTGTGTATGATTCACATAAAATTCATGATTAAAAGTTTTTGCTTCTGAAGGAGTTTCAGAAGGTACACCTTCACAAGTATCAACAAGATAATCTACTTTTTCATCCATTCCACTACGATAAAACCTTAACTCTTTATCAGAAAGGTTCCTTATCAAAGCACCTAAATCATCCATGATTAAAAATAGTTTAAAATCAACTATAAAAATATTTAGATACTATAAAACACACAAAAACTACCTAGAAAGACTGTTTACCAGTAATAGTAAGAATATTATCTTTATAATCTAAATAAACTTCTTCTAAATTATTAATAACAACATCATTTCCCATCAAGTAATAAGAAACATTTTTTAATTCATTGATACGTACTTTTTCAACTTCTAAAATATCAAGAACTTTAATAGGATCTTTAGCTTCCAGATGAGGATTATTTGAATCAAACAAGCCAATAAAAGCTGTCCATAGTTCATCTTTAGTTTTGCCAGGTTTTCTGCTTATAATCACACTTTTAACTTTGTAAGTATCCATAACCTTACTTAACAAAGTTCTCACTTTTAAATATTACTAAAATTTTCTTCAAATGTAGGTAATATGAGATTCCAAACCCTAACGAGAAAAAGATCAATACCCAGAACCGGTTAACAAAAATTGCTCCTGCCCAATACCCAACAATAAAGGCAACAATCATTAACAAGAACGGAAAAATAGGATCTGAATGTTTTTTATCATAATATACTCTTCCTGCAAAAAATCCTGATAAGAATACTGTTAGATAACTTAAAAATACACTAGTTAGTAAAGCAGAAACGAGAAAACCTACTATTAATAGTAATATAGAAATTGTTTCCGGCCATTTACGCTCCCATTCAATATCCCACCATGCCATTTTATTTTTCTGATCCAATTAATATGAATACTAATCCTCCTATCGAACCAATAACTATTGCTGCAATTAGTCCCCAAGTTGTTCTTGTTAATAATAGTACCGCTCCTAGTGCAAATATTAATAGAGCAAAAAAGTAATATCCTAATGAATGAAAAAATAATCCTAATCCATCTAATCTAGGAATAGGTAACAAACTAGAAAATGCTAAAATAATGTTTAAAATTAATCCTTTATGAAAAAAATAACTTTGTGGGAACATATGCAATCCAATTGCAAACAATATTGCCATAATCATACAACCTAAACTTGCCCACATATGGGTTGTAGCAACAACAATCGTATTTTGACCGTACCTAAACTCTCCTAGCCGATGTCTGGTCATGAAGGCTATAACCATTCCTCCTGAAAAGATTAATGGTACTCTTCCACTACTAACAAAAGCAAGTACTAACGATATTAATAGTCCTGGCCACCAAACTTTAAAATCTGCTTTATTTCCCTGACCTAAAGCATAAATCTTTTGACATGATAAATAGAACAAAAATGAAATGGTAGCAATGATTAGAACTAATCCAAAATGAGTAAATCCAACAATTAAATTAAATGATTCATCGCCCCAATCACGGAACGAGAAAATGAACGCTGTAACGATTATTGCAGGTATTAATCCAGACAATTCTTGCCTACTAAATCTTAAGTATACTTTAATCCTATCAATTAATTCTGGCCAAGATGTCATCTTATTTTAGATAAGATTATTTTTTAGTATATAAAAATATTGTTTAAATGGGCTTCATCCGGAATAACACTATTTTGTATACTAGCGCCAAAGGAGGCACATAAATTTACGAATAAATTTATAATCGTGCCGTGCCCTAGTATACGAATGTCTTCTATTCCGGATGAAGCCGTTTAAATGAGAACTTTACTTCTTTTCCAACAACCAAACCTTACTCTGACAATCGCCCCTAACAAGAATTTCTTCACTAATTAATTTAAAATTATCACTAATAGACAACTCAAAACTATCCCTAGTAAGAATCATCATCATTCCGCCATTCTTAAGAATATATTTAGCTTGATAATAAACTTCATTAATTTTATCTTCATCTTTCGTAGTTAGATAAAAAAACAGTTTGTCAAAATATTCTTTATCATACCTTACATCCAACTCATCAAGATCAAATTTGTTAATCTCTAAACATTGACTAGTTTTAGCAAGCTGAGAATTCTTTCTAGCAGCCGTTACGTTTTGTCTACTAACATCAGTAGCAAATATTTTATTCTCATCACCATTCTCAATATTCCCTCTCAAAGGAATTTTGTTAACAAACAAAGCTGCTTCAATAGCTATTGTACCATCTTTAACAAAATTGAATAAAACTTTTTCCTCAGCTTTAACATCTAACTTCCGAACCAAATTGTAAGCAAAATCTCCTTTAAATGAAGCGGGATTAGTGAAGACACGATAGTGCCTAGAATTTATATCTTCTTTACTTAAACTAACACCCAAATAATATTTATCATCCTGTTTAGTTAATATTACTAAAATGTTGGGATGTTTTAATTCTAATTTAGGTTCAAAAGATAATTTTTCTTTAAACAAATCATAAAACTTTTGGGCAGTGTTTCTTGCTAATTCTAATCTATTATCCGCACCCTTAACATTATCAACTTCAATTTTGAAAGATTTATCTTCTTTAAAATATTCTTCCCAATTAAAATCTTCAGTAGATAAATCTAAATCTTCAACAGAACTAAATGAACCTAAATATACACATACTCTTCTAACAGCTTGTGCATGAGCAAAATAATTATCTAATTTATCAGTTTCAAAAATTAAGCTAGAACCTTTAACAGAAGCATCAGCTCCAGTTAATTCTTTAATCTCGCGTAAAGCAACTTTTTCTAATCCTAAATTTACTAGTGATAATACTTTCATTGTTCTTCATTACTATCTTTATTTTCAGTAGAATCTTCATCAGAACCATCTTCTGTTTTTTCTTCAGAATTCTCTTCAACAGAAACTTCTTCTTCAACCTCTTCAACTGACTCAGAATCATCAACAACAATTTTTGCTGCTGCTGCTAATTGATCATTTTCATTTAAACGCATAACTCTTACTCCTTGAGTTGCTCTACCAATAACAGAAATATCACTACATTTAACTCTAATACCAATACCTTGCTGGGATACTAACATTAATTCTTCAATACCCTCAACCAACATTACTGTTTTCACTTCACCATTCTTTTCAGTAATTTTAATATTCGTTACACCTTTACCGCCTCTATTACATAATCTATAATCATTAACGGGAGTTCTTTTACCATACCCTTTCTCGGTAAGTGTTAAAATATGTTTATTTTCATCAGCAGCCAACATTCCAATAACTTCATCCCTAGGTCGTAATCTGATACCTCTAACTCCTCTTGTTGCTCGGCCCATTGATCTAACATTTCTTTCACTAAACCTGTTAGCAGAACCTAGTTTGGTAGCTAAAAGAATTTCGTTATCACCAGGAGTATATTTAACTCCCACCAAATTATCATCTTCATCTAATTTAATTGCTCTAATTCCCCCTTTACGTGGATGAGAAAAGTCTTCCAATTCAGTTTTCTTTACCGTACCATTTTTAGTTGCAAAAAATAAGTAACCTTCTTCAAAGTTTCTTACTGGTACGATAGCATTAATCTTCTCGCCTTCACGTAACTCTAAAATGTTAGCAATATGTTTTCCACGTGATTGCCTACTAGCTTCAGGAATGTTATAAACTTTTAACCAATATACTTGACCTTTATCAGTAAAAAATAATAAGTATGCATGAGTTGAGGTTATGTACAATCTTTCAACAAAATCTTCTTCTTTTGTACCAGCAGCCTTTACCCCTTTGCCACCTCTTCTTTGAATTTTGTAAGTGTCAAGAGGCAACCTTTTCACGTAACCAGAATTGGTCATCGTAACTACTACTGTAGATTCTTCAATCAATTCTTCCATGTCTAAATCTTCATCTTCTCCTTGAACAATTCTTGATCTACGAACATCACCGTATTTAGTTTTCACTTCTTCCATTTCTTCTTTTATCATGTTTAATATTATTTCACCAGAACCTAATATTCCTTGATAATATTCTATTTTTTCTAATAATTCTTTATGTTCTGTCCTAATTTTATCTTGTTCAAGTGATGCTAATTTTTGTAAACGCATCTCTAAAATTGCTTTAGCTTGTATTTCTGAGAGAGAATAAGTGTTCATTAAAAATTCACGAGCTTCTTCAACAGTTCTACTTTTTCTAATACCTGGAATAACGTCATCAATATTATCTATCGCTATTAATAATCCATCTAAAACGTGTACACGTTTTTGTGCTTGATCTAATTCATACTGTGTTCTTCTAGTAATAACGTTTTGACGATGTTTAATATGTTCTTCTAAAATTTCTTTAAGTCCTAAAATTCGTGGTTGATTTTTAACAAGTGACAATAAATTAATTCCGAAAGAAACCTTTAATCTAGAATACTTGTACAACTGATTCAAAATAACTTGTTCATCAACATCTTTCTTTAAATCAATAACAACTCTAATACCGTTACGATCAGACTCATCGTTAATGTTTCTGATACCTTCAATACGTTTATCTTTCACCAAATCAGCAATTTGTATAATTAGGTCTGCTTTGTTAACCATATAAGGAATTTCTTTAACAATAATTTTATCTTTTTCAAACTCTACAACAGATTTAGTGATTACTTTACCCTTACCTTTTGCATAAGCGAAATGTAAGGCATTACCACAAGACACTTCTCCTCCTGTTGGAAAATCAGGACCAGGAATGATCTGCATTAATTCTTCAACAGTTATTTCAGGATTATCAATAATTGCAATAACACCATCACAAATTTCATTCAAATTGTGAGGAGGAATATTTGTAGCCATCCCTACCGCAATACCGGTGGAACCGTTAACTAACAAATTAGGAATCTTGTTTGGAAGAACTTCTGGTTCTTTCATACTTCCATCAAAATTTTCTTTAAAATTGACCGTATTTTTATCAATGTCTTTAAGCAGATCATCAGAAATCTTGCTTAATTTTGCCTCAGTGTTATGATTAATAAAACCATTAGCAATAAAAGAGTGACAAGAACTATTAACTTTAATTGAATATACTGTTTCTTTTTTAGCTAATTTTTTAACATCAGCAACTTTATCAAAGAAAAAATTGTTTGACAATAACCAATCAACCATTTCCATCTCAGATTTATTAATTGTTCTAGAAAGTTTGGAATAATTCTTTTCTAATTTATTATACCTATCAAAATTGTTCTTTTTAATAAATTCAGTATGATAATTTTTTCTTAAGTAAGAAGTTAAATAAGGAATGTAATCAATCTTACTCATTCTTGAAGTGTTAATATCTCTTACTCGAGCAATAATCCCTCTTTTTCTTTCTGAAAAAAAGTTGACATTTACCCTAAATGTATTAACATTATTTGCCCCGGGAATAATTAATCTATAACAATTGCTCCTCTTATCTACCTTAGGAAAAGAAGTAATTATTCCAAAGTTAAGTAAAACCACTTTTAATTGACTAATTAATTTTTCACTTTTTGAATCATAAGTTAGTTGTACTGATTTGCCACCGTGCCTTTTATCTTTAACAACTTTTACTGAACCATCCCCTTCATAAAGAGCTTTTAAAAATTCTTTAACAACTTGTTTTTTTGATTGTAAAACAATGAATGGTATCTCTTTACCATCAGACCTTGCCAATTTGAAACCCAAATTACTCAAAAAACGAACAACCCTTTGATGATAAATCTCTAATTCTTGACAATTTCCACTAATACTCCTTTCATATAACTTAATTCCTGGAAAATTTTTCAAGATTGAATTTTTTACTTTACCATAATATTTTAAATCTTGATTGTTAAAAATAATCTTATTTTGATGAAAACTGCCCTCAGCAACTAAAGCACCGAGTAAAAATGCTAAAGAGTTGTTCATGTTTTTTGGAAGAGAGATTTTCTTTTCCCTTGCTAAGGGTGTAGGGTAATACCTCTTTAAAGATGGATTATTCTTACTAAATAAACTATTATTACGATTAATGATAACATGATCTTCTTCAGTAATATTTTCTAATAATTTCCACTGTAAGTAAGGCATACCAAAAATATTTTTACACCAACAAAGAAGTGGATGATTGTAACTTCCTTTTATAGTATAACCTTGCTTAGTTGTTACTTTAATAATTGAATGTTTGCCAGAATTGAAAAACTTTACTGCATTACTTACTTTGCCTTTAAAATTCAAAATATTATGATTAATTCTTGCTTCTTTTTTGTTAGAAATAGTTTCTATTGGTAATGTTCCTTTATCAGTTAACACCAATGTATCTCCAGTAACACAATACCTATAAGCTGCCGCAGAATCGCCATCAATAGAACCAAAATTTCCTTGACCTTTAACCAACGGATACCTTAAAGAAAACTCCTGGGCCATCCGAACTAAGGCATCATAAACTGAAGCATCACCATGAGGATGAAACTTACCTAGTACATCTCCTACAATTCTGGCACATTTTTTGAAAGATTTATTATAAGATAATCCCATCTCAATCATTGAATAAAGAATTCTTCTGTGAACCGGTTTTAACCCATCTCTTACGTCTGGTAAGGCCCTGCCTACGATAACAGACATAGCATAATTAATGTATGCTGTTTTCATTTCATCCTCAACTACACGAGGGATGATTTTTGAGGTCTCTTTGTTCTCTTCAGGAACGTTTTCGTCAGCCATTTTTTAAATTATAAAAATCTTATTTACCGTCGATAAAACGATAATTAAAAAAGAGAATAAGCCTTTATAAACGTTGTGGTTTTCAATCAGTTGTTTTTAACTTCTTGTAAAGCATCTTTAATCTCACCCTTAGCATCATGCTCATTTTTATCCAGTTCAATCAATCTTCCCACTTCATCTGCTTCCTTATCAACATTCTCTGCATTCTCTAATATTTCTTCAGGAACTATGTTTATGAAAGCTTGTTTAGCTTCATCACTAGGAAGGTCAAAATATTCAAAGAATTTCTTAGTTAATTTAACTTTAAAAGTTCTTCCAGATTTTTCTTTAGCAACAAACCCTTGTTCTTCTAACAAACGCATATGTTCATAAGCACCAGACCCTCGCAATTTAATGATCTCTGATTGAATTATTGGATATCTCCAAGCAATCACTGCTAACGTCTCCATTAAAGGTTTTTCTAAATCTGTTGAATCAACCAAAGTGCTTACTAATGGAACATATTGGTCCTTCACAGTTAGTTTCCAACCATTATCTCGTTCTTGAATGTTTAAAGAATGATCCCTCTCACCGTAATCTTTGATTAGTCTTTTAATTACTTTATTAACTTCTTTAACTTCTAAGGAACATAAACTGGCAATCCGTTCAGTAGTGATTTCTTTACCTACTGCAAATAAAACAGCCTCAACTTTCTTCGCTTTTTCGTCCATCTTTATTTTCCTCTTTTTTGTTTAAGAAGTAAACGCCATCTTTTAAATCTATTTTCTTTTCATCAATTAACACATCTAAATAATCTTCTAATTTCTCTTTGTTTACTCCAGTAAGGTTACTTAATTGTTGAGAACTAAAACTTCTTCCGGTTAATAACACCTGCAAATAATTCTTCATCAATCCGGACATATTTTTCTTCAAATGATCATTTTCTAATTTAACTTGTTTAGCAACCATGTCAACCTGATGAAGTTTTGTTTGTAAATCGTTTAAGAAAAGGGACAACTCAGTTTCACTATATTTTAACTCTTTTGGTCCAATTATTTCTATTAGTGAGGGCATATATTGAAAACAAAACGACGCCAAATTACTAAGCTTTTCAGTTTCAACTTCCACTTCAGAGAACGTTGCCCATAACTCTTGTTCATCTTGTTTTTTAAGTTCAGTGAACTCGTCATTTAAAACTTTAAAATTTTCATCAGCTTTCAACTTATCAACATAACTTTTAATTGATTGTTCAACATGCTCTTTTGGTTTTCCTAAAACTTCAATAACCGCTCTAAATGTTATTTTACTATTCATAATTATCTTTAAAATAAGCTCATTTTTAAGCCTTTCTAATTTTTATTGTGTCCTAACTGAAGAGTAGTAAATAAACGAAAGATTTATAAACTGAACAACCATATTAATCATAAAATGAGAAGAAATAGGAAAAACAAAAAAGTGGTAAATACTTTCACCCTAGTTTTCACAATATTCTTAGTGATTGTTAGTTATGTTCCAGGAATTGAAGCATTAGACACTGAGCAAAAAATACCAGGAGCACATAGAGGAGAATCAGTAGACCATATTGAAAACACTATTGAAGCAATAGAAGCAGCATTAAATGATCCTAACTATCAATTTATTGAAATTGATGTCCAGTATACAAAAGATAAAATATTAGTTGTACACCATGATAAAAAACTGTTTAGATTACAACTACAACCAGGAAGTTTACCAGAATTAACTTATCAAGAACTTAGGGAAGTTAGTACTTATCACATTCCTTTGTATGAAGAAATAATGGATTTAGTAGGAACTGAAAAAACATTAAACATTGAAATAAAATCTCAAGGAAACTTTGAAGACGATAAAGAAATTGTTGATTATGTTATCAAAGACTGCAGAAAAAGAGGAATTTTAAAAAACACAATAATTAGTTCTATATCTAAAGATATAGTTAAGTATGTTAGTGAAACTTACCCAGAAGTGAAAAATGGGAAAATTTATCTTATTTTACCTGTAACATACCTACCAATTAAATCTTTTGCAGAAAAATTATTTCAAGAAACTGATGAAATGGGTGCAGATTATTTAATGTTGCATGGAATTAATATCAGAAGTTATCAATTATTAAATGAATTAAAACCTAGTGATCAAATTCTTGCATTCTGGTACTTTAATAACCAGATGTATTTAATGGAATAAAAGAAAGAATTTGATGAAATAAGTATTTACTATAAAATATATTTCTTAAGATACACTACCCAGTACATAAGTAAATATAAGTAAGTTTTTTATCTCAAAAACTTGGGTGGTTAACGTGGATCATGAATTATATTCAAATTGCAACAGAGTGATTAATTCTTTAGACAAAAGATTTATTTCTGGAGAAGTAAATATGGAGGAATTTCTTACCCAACGGGAAGAATTAGCTGACAAGGTTGTTGGCAGTGTTGATTTTGCGTTCGATTCTTTACAAGAACAGCAAACTTTTCTGAAGGAAACGGAAGATCCTCGCTTACAAGAATATCTTAAAGTTATGACCCGAGAAAAAATTTTAGAAAAAGTTGCTATTGAAAGATCTTTACTTACAGATTTAACTAATTTGTTAGAAAGGGAACAGGTTCCTTACAAAGTACTGTTTATTACTAAGAAAACTCCTGACGGCCCAGGATGTTATTACGACTTAAGTTCAAATGTTGAATGGTTATTAGACAAAAGAGAATGGGACGAACAGAAATTAAGAGATTATGCTATTGAGATAAGGGAATGTTGTGATAAAATGGTTGAAGAAGGAAGACGGATCCCGCCTAAAGAAACTACGGTGGTAACTTATGATGACGATTTTAATATTACTGGAAGACAGAAGAGTTCTGAAATTCCGGGATTTGATTTAACACAAGCCTTGCGCAAAGCTATAAAAAAAAGTACAGGAAAAGAAGTTGATTTTTCACAAGTAACTGATTTTATAGGGGGCATTGGTAAAAGGTTACAGATGTATGCGACGATGATTAATGATACAAAATTAACTCTTAGAGATATGCGGGAGATGGAAAAAGTGTTGCAAGAAGTACAAATGCATCCAGATACAGATTACAGTTTAGAGCTTGTTACGCATACTTTGGAAGAAAAGTTTGGCAAGGATGTCGTTAATGGAGTAGCGATGGCAGATTTGGCCTACAAAGTTGAGCAACAACAGGGACCAAAAGAAGTTGTACAAGATTATCTTTTTCTGGCAGCATGTTATTTTTCTGCTGCAGGTAAAGAGGGTAGTATTGGTATGATTGAACAAGATTTAATGCGTTATAATCCTTCAACGAGGTTTGATTTTGATAATTTCCCTGAATTTACTGATATCAACAGTGAAGAAGGACAAGAGTTTAGGTATAGAGGAGCGGTGATGCAATATATGAACGAGTTTTGTGCTAACCATAAGGGTTTTAATTTTATTGCACTTGAAGATCGTATTCCCGGTTCTGAAGAGTTGATAATGGTCGATATTCCTGTACCCCAGAAAGGCCTAATCGTAGAAAATAAAGGTAAGTATCAACTTAATCAAATATTTGTTAAGCATTAAGAGAAGGAACACATACGTGATAGGTTAGTAAACAAATAAATTTATCATTTCTTAAACATCAATATTACACAAAGTAATCCAAAAGTAATAATTAACAAATAAGGTAACAGATTTTTAGCTTTCTCTGAAGAAGATTCATAAACAATAACTCCTTTAATCTTATCAATAATCTTTTTCTTTGCATCAGAAATACCGGTAGTTAAGATAATCTCGGAATCTTCATTAGTAGAAAATTGTTGGCCCTGATCAATTGTAGATTGTAAAATTTCTTCTTTCTCTTTAATATAAATAGGTTTAGTTATTTCTTTATTTGTTTTCTGTTGATCTTTCTTTACTTTTATCTTAACTTTATACTCTCCCTCATCAATATCGGGATCAACTTTTAACAAGAAATCTATTAATTGAACTTCATTATCTTTCATACTAACGACTTGTAAATTACTTTCTTTACCCAAAGATCCATCTAAACAAGAATAACATTTACTACCCCTATAGATATAACTCCATACTTGATACTGATGAGGTTGATCTTCGTTGATTAACTGTAATGTTAATTTAACCACATCACCAGAATTAACAGAATCTGATAAATTCACAATAGTAAAAAAACTATTTTTATTAATCTTTTTTTCTTCATCTTTAATATAATCTAAATAATCCTTACAAATTTGATCATCTACATCTTTAATATCAAATTCTTGCTCAACCCTTAAATCAAAAGCTTCCAAAACTAAAGTTGCTCTACCATCAGAAATTTTATTATTACAATTTGGTTCTAATTGTAAAGGAAGAGTTAAAGGGTAATTCTTAAATGGATCATGTAAACTTACTTTAGTAGTCTTGCTTACTTTTTCCCCATCCTTTTCTGCCCATAATTGTACAGAATATCTACTTTCATCGCCTTTGTAGATGTTAACTTTTACAGTAAACTGATCACCCCACTCCGCTTCTTCATCTGAACCTAAATAAGACCTTTCAATATTTAATGAAGATTGGTTTTGTTTATATTGAGGGTTTATAGCAATCAACTTTGTAACTAAATTATTAGTTTGATCTTGATCAGGACACTTCAAATCTTCAAACCAAAAACTTACTTGATAAATTCCTTCAGCTAAATTGGGGGAATAACTCTTACTAGCAGTAGTTGTAGTTTCTTTATTTGTCCAAGGAGAATAAGTTTTTATTAAACTACCAAAAACATCTTCAATCTTTCCTCTAACGGTAAGATTTTCTTTTTCACCATAATACCTTTCTGCAATAACCTTAAAATCTAAATCATTTCCTTGGAAAATAGAATTATCCATCTCAAGGACTAATCCCCAATCACAACCAAGAGTGTAAACATTTTTTGATCCCATTGTAGGAACTGTTTTGAACCAACCATCTTCAAAATGACTAAAACTTGTTCCCTCTACAGCATTAGAAAAACTAACTTGATCAATCAAAACATTTTCATTTAATGGATACCCTGTAAATAGTCTTACTTTGTCATTAATTTTACTTAAATCAAAATCACTATCTTCATCCCTATATACAGTAGTATAACATTCTGAACAAAGTTCTAAACTATTAGTATTACTTTCAGTAATATACAACTCATGATCATCTTCCGAATCATAAAGAACTAATCCATCTAAATAAATAACTTCATCACCAGAATTAAACAATTCTATACATTCTCCCTCTGGTTTAGGATTATCATCCTTACCAAATGGATCTGGTAAAACTTCAGTTATTTTCAATGGAGAATAATCATAACTAAACTCAAACACAGAATTTTTTGTTCCAGGGGTTCCTCCTAAAAAAATACTTTCTTTCCATTCATCATCTTTATTTTTTTCTAAAGTTTTATTATTACCATCTGCTAATTTAATATAGGTGGCATAATCAAAACTATCTGAGCAATTCCCATTACCTTCCAAAACTATTTTTTCTCCAGAATTTTTTAAACTAATTTTTGCTTCTATAATATTACTCTGTTCACCAAAATATTTAGTAAAATTATTTTCATTTCTTACAACTAATAAATATTCTTCCATCTCTCCATTTAATTCTTTACCATCTAAAATGCACCCACTTAAGTTAATTGTTTGATTATCAACATAAAAAGAAGGATTGTACAACTCAATCCATTCACAATAACTATCCTTACATTGTCCCGGATCATACATTACCTCATTAATTTCTATTTGAGAAACTAGGGAATAAGAAAACAATACCAAGAAAATAAGATAACAACTTAATTTCATAGAGTAAACTAATTACTTCACGGTTATATATTTTTGTATTCACCATTATGTAATACTAAACAAAGTTTTTAAACGCTTGAACTCTAAAGTAAATTAATATGGGATGGTTATTTGGAAAAAAGAAAAAAACGCCTAGAGTGCCTTTTCCCGAGGGAAAGCCTTTTGACGAAAAAGAATTAAACTTGCCTTCTAAGTTGTCAGGGGAAAAAGTTATTCACCCTGAAGATATCAAACAAGCTGCAGGGTTAGAAGAAAGAGAACCAGTTCAAGAAGAAGCAATTCCAGAAATGCCAAGTAAATCTGCTTTTCCTCCAATGCAAGAAACAGCAGCAGTTCCATTAAGAAGAGAACCAACAATGTTTTCACCGGAAACCATTATGGATGATGATGAAGACGGACCATTGTATATTAAAGTTGAAGTTTACCAAAGAATTTTGGGAGAAATAGACAATTTAAAAATTAATATTACTGAGTTATCAGCAGTAAGCAAAGATTTAGACAATTCAGAGTATAATGAAGAAGCTAACTTTGTAAAATTAAAGAGAGCAATTAAATTGATCCATGACAGATTGTTACAAGTAGATCAAATTGCTTTTAAATCCTAAGGTGATTAAAATGGAAAAAATGCCTGTCTTTGTAAAAATAGAAGAATATAATGACGTACTTAATTTAGTTAAATCAGTGCGTAAAAAATTAGATGAAGCAAAAGAAACATTATTGAAAATTAATGATTTGAAAAATGAGGAAGATCATCAATTAGAGTTATGGCAAAATGCTTTAGCGGAGATTGAAAAGAAGGTCGATTTCGTTGACCGTTCTTTAGATGAACCAGAACAGTTCTAAAAATGGCTAAAACTAAAAAGAAAGTAATCCGTAAAAGAGCAACAAAAAAGAGACCGGTTAAACGTAAGTCCAAACCAGCAGAGAAAATAGTATTACGGGAAAAAATACCAGATTATATGATCCAAGTAAACGATCCGAGATCATTACGTAAAGAATTGTTAGAGACATTAAGAGAAATCATTATTTTTATGCAAAGTTATGAGAAATTTAAAAGAATCCAAGAAGAAAAAGTTATAGTTTTTAATCAATTAAAAGCAGATGTTAGAGACTTAAATGGTTTAATTGATAATAAATTAAGATCTAGATTTCCTAAAGGAAAGTTGATGGCAATAAAAAGTGCTTCTGAAGCAGTTGAGCAAGATACTGAAGAAGAACCAATCCAAGAAGCTCCTAGAGCTCCAACCGTACCTGTTGCACCAACGCCTATAGCGGAACCGGAAGAACAACGAGCGCCTAGTGAACTAGATGAACTGGAAGGTCAATTAAAAGATATTGAAAGTCAGTTAAGAAACATTAATTAATTTTTTAGTTAATTTTATAAAAGAATTCTTTGTTTTATTAGTTTATGCGGACGTGCCGGAGTGGTCAAACGGGATGGACTCAAAATCCATTGGTTTAGTACCTACGCAGGTTCGAGCCCTGCCGTCCGCATTTCTTCTAATTTAACCAAAATGTTTATAAAGTATCACTAACTAGTGATAAATCCGATGAATAAAGGTATTGTTTTAGCGCTAATAGGATTAAAATTGATAGGTCTTACTGGATGTAAATCTACGGAATATAGCCAAAGACTAGAAGAACCGGTTCCAAAATCTATAATTTATCAACCAGAAGAAGAAAGAGAAAGTGTTGAAAATATTGTTAAAGAATCAAAGAAAGTGCTAGAAGAGCAAATGCCTACATTTGAAATAATTTATTTAGGAAGAGTTTCTGGAGGAGAGTATAGTTTAACACCCCAACAATGTTCTGAAAGAGGGTTAGAAGATAGAGCCATCTTTTTTGGGATGAGAGGATGTAGAGACTGTCCCAGTGCTTATAAAAACTTTCGAGAAGCAGCTAAAGCAACAGGACGTGAAGTAGAATATTTTAATGTAGCAAATTTAAGAGCTCTTCAAGAATTAGGTGTTAACCCAGGACCAGTTCCAAAAGCAATGGTAGATTGTGTTGCATACCAAAGTAAACGACCAATAGAAAAATACACCCGCATTTTTGAGCAAAGTAAAGACTAAAACGGCTTCATCCGGAAAAGTAGATAAAGGTATACTGATTACTGATTCTTATGCAAACAACAATCAATAACCAGTATGATAGTGAGATATACAAACTCATTCTTAAAGTTTGCCATAAAGTTGAATTACCTTTACATTTCAACTGGAAAGGCCCAAAAACATTTACTAATAATCAAAGAGTAGCTTTGCTACTCTTACGAGAACGTTGGAATATGAGTTTCCAACGTTTTGTTGAACATTTATGTGAGACAAAATGGATTAGATGGTTAGGTCTTAAAGAGATTCCAGGTAAAAGTACACTTCACGATTGGGCAAAACTATTTGGCATGGATAAAATTCGTTCATTCTTTAGTCAGTTACTGACTAAAGAAAAGCCATATGTGATGGCGTTAGATGGAACCGGTCTTGACAGTTATCATAGGTCAAGACATTATGAATGGCGTGTTCAAGCAGAAAAAACACCCCATGTTAAGTTAGACATACTTATTGATGTAGAGACAATGTTAGTTCATGATTTTTCCACAAAAATTAAACCTCGACATGATATCATTTTTGCTAATTCTTCGTGCCGAAAGTTAAAGCATAAGAATATTCTTATGCTAGCTGATGGTGCGTATGATAGTGAACCTTTGCACAGAATACTTCAAAAGAATGGGAATGAACTTTACGCTCCAGTGCGTAAAAGTTCAAGAACCAATCCAAAAGGTTGGTTCAGAAGAAAATGTGTTGAAAAACATCCGCAATACAACAAAAGAAGTCTTGTCGAAAGTACTTTTTCAGTAATCAAAAAGAGATTTGGACCACTAAAAGCCAAATCTCATTACATGAAAAAACGTGAAATGGCAAGAAGAATGATTGTTTACAACATGGAAAGAATAATCAAGATTGCGAGAGCAATAATTCAAATTATTGAAAATCTATTTCGGATGAAGCCGACTAAAAGGTTAATTATATAAACCACTAATTTTTCTCAACTTTCATGAATAAGTGTACAGAATGCAAGGCATTATGTTGTCGTTATGTGGCTTTAGAAATTGACGAACCAACTTGTAAAAAAGATTGGGACCATATTTTTTGGTATTTACATCATCAAAATATTAGAATTTTTATAGATCATGATGGTGACTGGATGATTGAGTTTCAAACACCTTGTAAGAATCTTTCTGAAGATCAACAATGTACAATTTATCATAACAGACCAAAAGTTTGCAGATCACACAGTTCAGGAGAATGTGAATTTTCCGGAGAAGAAAGTTCTTACCAACATATGTTTAATAATGCTGAAGAACTTAAACAATATTTAGAAGAACAAAATATTACTTATCAGTTTAATGAATTTAAGAAATAGATTTCTTTAATATTTTTACCATCCCATGATTAGCATCAACTTCAACTAAATCCCCATCTTTCAAAACTTTAGTTGCAACTTTTGTACCTACAATACACGGAACATTTAATTCTCTAGAAACAATAGCTGCATGACAGGTTAAACCACCTTCATCCGTAACGATTGCAGAAGCTTTTTTCATTGCTGTAATTATGCTTGGTGAAGTTGCAACAGAGATTAACACATCTCCGCTATTTATTTTACCAATTTCATCCGAATTATTTATTACTTTGACTTCTCCAACAGAATGACCCATATTTGCAGTTACGCCGCTTATTTCTTTTGACATTACTAAATGAGTGTCTTCGGAGAATTTATATTTTGAAAATTCTTCTTCAGCCTTGTCACCTTGAAAAAAAGTTCTACTTTCACAGTTATAAGTTATAATAAAATGGTTCATTCTTTCTTCAATAATTGATCTTAATTCTTTTTTGTTTAAAGATTGAAAGAAATCTTTACTAGTTATTTCTTCCGACAATAGATATTTAAATTCCAAAGTAGTTAGTTCAAATCTTTTACTTAATTCATCTTGAACAAATTTAATGTTATATGTAGAAAATAATAATTTATGTTCTCTTAACCATTTATAGTATCCTAAATTTCTCATTAACTTAAATATATTAATTTCAAAATCACTTAAGTTTAATTCATTGGACGCTTTTTTAAACTCTTTTTCAATATCTGTTTCATAATTTAATATATTTTCAATTTGTAAATCAATATCTTGATTTAACTTTTCATAAATAAGCTCCGCATAATGATCAATGTTGTATGTAACGGAATCGCAAAGATCATAAGATAACCAACAAAAATTTCTAACCAAAATTTTAATATCATTATCAAACAATTTTTTAACTAACTCTGCTGACTGAACATTTTTGTGTTTGGCTTTTTTTGCTATTTTTAAAACTTCTAATTCTTGTTTTTCTGTTGATAAGATTTTATGAACTTTTGTAAGCTTATTCAAATAATTGTACTTTTCTCTTCCCACGCAACTTTTTCGTTCTAATATTTTGTCCATTTCTTTATACAACAAATTATCATCGCTATAACCCAAGATAATCTGAATAGTTCCATATTTATAAAAATCAAGAAAAATGTTTACAAAATGTTTCAATTTGCTAATTAAATCGTCCGTACTTATTTTTGAAAAATCTGTGTCAGGAAAACTTAAAGTAAACTTTTCAAGAATGTTAGCTTTATCAATGGTTTTCTCACAAAAAGTGATTAACCAATTTGAATTTATTGACTCCTCAGATATTTGCTTAATTGTCTCATTAAAATTACTTTCTTCATAAAAATATTGATGCTGCTTGTTTTTCCAATAAGCTCCCCCAATATTAATTTTACTTTCAGGAAACACTTCTTTAAAACCGTTAACTGTTGAATTTAAAGCTAAATCCATAATAAACGGAGAATAAGGCCTACATGACCATAATTGTCTGAATTTAGGGAATTCCATCAAAATGATAAAATTAAACAGTATTATTTAAACATTTCCGCCAAACCTTTTTAAACCCAAATAAATTACTTACTATTATGGCAATAGAAGTATGTACAATAGGTGGTTACTCAGAAACGGGTAAAAACTCTACCGCAATCAAAATTGATGATGAAGTTATAATTTTAGACATGGGATTACACATGGAAAATTATATCCGTCACACTGAAGATGAAGATATCAGCGCTTTAAAATATCAAGAACTCTTACAAGTTAATGCTGTTCCGGATTATAAACTAATCAAAGACTGGCGTAATAAAGTAATAGGAATTATTCCCAGTCACGGTCATTTAGACCATATTGGAGCAATACCTTTTGCTGCAGGAATCTTTCCAAAAGCACCAATCGTTTGTACTCCTTATACCGCAGAAGTGTTAAAAAGTATCTTTAAAGATGAAAGGATTAAAATTCCTAACGATTTAGTTGCACTTAACTTAAACTCTATCTATAAATTATCTAATAAAGTTTCTGTAGAGTTAGTTAACATCACTCATTCTATTCCTCAAGCAGCAATGATTGTTTTGCATACTCCTTACGGAAAAATTGTTTACGCTAATGATTATAAGTTTGATCGACAACCAACTTTGGGAAAGAAACCTAATTTTGATAGGTTAAGAAAATTAGGCGAGGAAGGCGTTACTTTATTGATAGTAGAATGTCTTTACGCACATGAATTCAAAAAAATGCCTTCTGAATCTGTAGCTAAACAAATGTTAAAAGATGTAATGTTAGGAGTTTATGCTGAAGGTAAAGGAATGATTGTAACCACATTTTCATCACACTTAGCAAGAATAAAAAGTATTGTTGAAATGGGTAAAAAATTGAATAGAAAAATTATTTTTATTGGTAGATCACTTTCAAAATACGTTTCAGCTGGAGAAAGAGTTAATATTATTGATTTTAAAAATGATGTTCAGTTAACCAAACATCGTGATAAGATTGAAAGACTTCTACGTAAAGTTAAGAAAGAAGGTAAAGAGAAATACATGTTAGTTGTTACTGGCCATCAAGGAGAACCAAAAGCAATACTTTCACGTATTGCTCGCGGAGAAATTAATTATAAAGTTGATTCTGGTGATGTGATAATTTTTAGTTGTTCAGTTATTCCAGTAGAGTTAAACAAAGATAATCGTGATAAACTTGAACAGAATTTAAGAAGTAAAGGTGCAAGGATATTTAGAGATATTCATGTTTCTGGGCACGCTGCTAGGGAAGATCATCGTGATTTAATTGAACTGGTTAAACCTAAACATATTATTCCTTCCCATTCTGGAGAAGAGAAAGCTAAACATATGTTGGATCTTGCATTAGAGATGGGTTATAAGAAAGAAAAAGTTCATATAATGAGTGATGGGAAAAGGATTAAGATTTAGCTTATCTTGAAGAATAATTCTTTAATAGTTTCGTAAGTTTATCATACTTAACTAAAGCACCAAAAATCATTGCTCTATTAACAAAACCTTCTTCATTTACTGCACGCGATAATGTGGTTCCAAACCTACTTCTTTCACTAACACCTTCCACCAACATATCCACTAAATGATATACTTTTTCAGCAGAATAAAATGTACTTGTTTCGGACTGTTTTCCAGAAGCAGCTGGAAGCGGTACTTCTACACAAGGCCCACATTCTCTTTCTAAAATGTCATAAAGATCCTTTCTTTTAGGTTCATTGATGTCTTTTCCAAATCCTCGAGGTAAATATTCCTCTCTTCCACGAGGATATCTTCCCCATCCAGGATCTGCACCATGTATAATTCTACCTACTCTATCCATTTTAATCCCCCTGATTAGTACAATATTCAGCTAAACCAGTTAATGTTTTTAGTTTACAATACGTTTTATTGGTAATAGCACCCATGAATTGATCTATCGTTACATTACCTTCAGAATTACTCTGTTTTTTTAATTCTGCACTGAGAGGACGACTTACCACTTGTCCTGCTTCTCTTATTAGTTTGATTAAATCTGTTCTTGGAAATCCTTCTTCTTCAGATTGAGAAGTTAAATATTTGGCAATTGGTTCACCAATTTTGCTTGCTTGACAATAATCTGCTAAATCTAATAATGTTTGATGATTATCGTATTTTTCACTGTTAAGTGCATTAATAAATTGTGCTGCAGTAACATTTCCTTCTTCGTCACAATATTTTCTCATTTCCATATTAAGAGATAATCTCGCTTTAGGGGAAACTTCTCCTACAAGATTCATTAAAGTATATTTATGAAAAGAATCTTCTTCACCATGGTCTGCCAAATATTTTATTATGATTTCGCTTGCTGTAAATTCTTCAACTTTATCATTACAATACTCACTAATAGTATTAAGTGCGTCTATTCCTCCTCTCATAGTTGTATATAATTGGGCTAAAAAAGAACTGACAGTAATCTTTCCATCTAATGAAGGCACGTTATTTCTATTTTTACAATTAATTCCACTTTGTTCAGCTACTTTCATAAGATCACCAAGATCAAAAAAGGGGATATTTGTTTTAGTTCTACTATTATCTCCTTTTATTTGATCATCAACAAGAGCACCAAGAATATATTCCATCATTGTTGCTGTAAGATGTTTTTCAGCATAATTTGCAACCGTATCATTAGCACGATGAAATGCCTGTTTGTAAGCATCTCCTTTTTTTTTACTTCCTCCTTCGGAAGAACTAATATCTATATTAGGAGGAACAACATACCCTCCAGCATGTTGTTTTTTTATTTCTCTTTCAGGAATATTCGCACTAGGAATTGTCATCTTCACATCACAACATCATCCTTTTTTAAACCTTTCTCTTTATACTACTGCATAACAATAAATTTTATAAACTGCCCTAGCTACGAACTAATAATTGAGGGTGTGAAAAATGAAACTAGTATTGTCTGAACCAAAACATTTTAAGGAAAGTATTTCAATTATATCTGACTTAGTTACAGAAGCTAAGTTTAAAGTTAACAAGAACGGCCTAGAATTAGTAGCTATGGACCCTGCTAACGTAGCTATGGTTATATTCAAAATGTTAAGCAGTTCTTTTACTCAATGTGAAGTTAATGAAGAGGAAGAGCTAGCAATCAATTTAAACAGTTTAAAACAAATTTTAAGAAGAGCAAAAGGTGATGATATTTTAACTTTAGAAACAACTGAAGATAATAAACTTAAAGTACAGTTAAAAAGTAATACAACAAGATCATTTTCTATTCCTACGTTAGAGATTGAAGAAAAAGAACAAAAAGTACCTGAACTAACTTTCCCTTTAGTTGTAGAGATGAACTCTTCAGTATTAGCTGAAGCGATTGAAGATGTTAGTGTTGTTGCTGAATCCGTAACATTTTTAGGTGAGAAAAGTCAAATTTCTGTCAAAGCTGAAGGTGATTTATCTAAAGCATTCATTGAAATTAAACCTAATGAAAGTACTTTAATTAAAACTGAATCTGATAACAAGTTTAAAGCTAAATTTTCTTTAGAATATCTTAAAAAGATGACTGCTGGTGGAAAATTATCAGACAGAGTATTTTTGAATTTTAATACTGATTATCCTTTAAAGCTAGAATATAAGTTAACTGATCGATTATTGTTAAGCTTTATCTTAGCTCCTAGAGTAGATAATGATTAAGTTTTTATACTAAAACTATTTTCTTATTTTTATGATATATGTTGAAGGTATTTTGTGGTATTTGTTTTTACTTGATTGTTTGTTTTATAACATTCTAGTGTTAACTAAAGGCAAATGGCACAATAAGCTTACTCATTGGATTTCTGAACATTTTCCATTAAACTGGCTGTTTGGAATTTATTATCTAATAATAATCCTTTGGTTAGGTTTTGCATTGTATAGAATGGAATTGTTAGGGTTTTACTTAGGATAATCTTTACTGATGTTGTAATTTGTAAAGTTGAAAGAACTTCCCTTTTTTATTAAGTAGTTGGTTGAACGTTCCTTCTTCAACAATCCTACCTTTATCCATCACTATTATTCTATCAACATTTCTTAACGTAGAGATACGATGAGCAACAATCAATAATGTTTTATCTTTAAGTTTGTCAACTTCTTCTTGAATTAACCTTTCAGTTTTACTGTCTAATGAAGAAGTTGCTTCATCAAGTATAAGCAATGAAGGATCTTTATAGATTGCTCGAGCAATTCCTACCCTTTGACGTTCCCCACCACTTAATTGATAACCCCTCTCTCCAATTAAAGTATTAAGTCCTTGAGGCAATTCTTTTATTACAGGATTTAATTGAGAAACATTAACAGCTTTCTTAAACATTTTAATGTTTTTTCTAGTGGTTGAAATAGTAATGTTCTCTAATAACGAAAGATTAAACATTTCTGAATCTTGTAAAACTATACTAAAATTATTAGTAATAGAACTGTGTTTATAACTTTTCAATTCTTTACTATTTATTTTTATAACCCCTCTTTTAGGTTCATACAACCTTAATAATAATTTTACTAAAGTTGACTTTCCACATCCAGACTTTCCAACAATCCCTACTTTTTCATTTCTATTAATTGTTAAATTAAAATCTTTCAAAGTGTTACTATCTTTGTAATTAAAATCAACATTTTGAAATTCTATCTTTTTCCAGTTAGAAGGAATATTGGCTAACCCTTTTTCATTAGAGAATGTTTCAACACCAAAGATAGTCATAAATCTTCCTATTGATGATTTAACTGCAATAAAATCGTTTGCGTTATGTGTAATCTTTTCCGACGCCTCTCTCAATTTACTAAAATAAGAGGAAAATATAACTATTGAACCTAAAGTAATTGTTCCTTTTACTACATCCAATCCTAACAGAAGTATAAAACTAGCATAAACAAAAACTGAAAATATTTTGATTGTCTTTAATTTTTTCTGGCTAGCATCTCTCATTTTTACCCATACATCAAAATACCTTTTCTCATAAGAAGTTGCTGATATTCTAAATTTGTCTTTTAATCCTAAGGATTTAACTGTTAAAAGGTTAGAAGCAGATTCGTGAATCTTGCCACTTACTTTCTCTTTAATTTTATTTAACTCATCTCTTCGAAGAATTAATTTTTTGTTAAAATAATATTCTCCTGACAAATAGATTAAAACGTAAACTATTCCAAATATTGCATATCTCCAATCCATAAATAAAAACAAAGTTAAACTTGCAATTAAATTGGTTAAGATAAGAATACCGTCATTAGAAAAATCTTTAATTCCCCTAAATATACTTTCCCCACCGGAATTTATTTTCTGGATTTTACTACCAGTTTCTTCTTGTTCATGCCATTTTAAACTTAAATCAATTAATTTAGACATTGCTTTTACTCTTACTTCTTTTCTAATATTTGCAGCAATTGTCTGCATCCTCTTTTTTGCAAAAAATCTTAACCAAATTTGTAAAGTACCGGTAATAAATATTCCTCCCACCATAAAGTAAAAAGATGAGATTGAATCTCCAGCAGCATAATTAGTGAAAAAGTCAATAATCTTTCCTAACAAATAAGCAATTATAAAAGGACCCAAACCCGATAAAGCTCGTAAAATAGTGAAGAAAACAAACTCAAACCTCTTTCCTTTCAAAAATATCCAGTAATCTTTCAGAACTCTACCAAAAGTGTACTTTACTTCCTGATTCATATGTTCATTAACTGTTAATATCTTTTTAAAAATATCTGTTCTAGAATACAAAGGTTTATTAATAGATTGCAAACATTATATTACATACTATATATTCTTGATTTTACTGCTCTTATACTTCTCTGGATAGAATTCTTTAGCTCGTTTTATTTTAACATTTAAGTTAGATAAAGCTTCTTTTAATTCAGTTTCTTTAATTTGATGATCGTAACCTAACAGAATAATGTTTGGACTTTTGTCTTTAATAACTTTAAACTGATCATTTAAGTCTCCTAAAACAACTTCATCGACTAAATCTAAATGTTTAACTAATTGTAATCTTTCCTTTTCATTAAACAAAAGTTTCTTTTTAACATTTGTATCCCGAGATATTACTACAATCAATTTATTTGCTAATTTTTTAGCTTGCTGAAAGTAGTTCAAATGTCCTAGGTGAAGTACATCAAATGTTCCAAAACACATTACTGTTTTCATTCTAACCTCGCTTTCTTAATCAACAATCTAGCAGTATATTTATTTTCTTCTAATATTTCAGAATCCAAGATAATTAATTCTTTCTCAAACAAAGGACAGTTAACTACAAGACTTTCATATTCTCCACCCTCTCCACTTAAATTAGTACCAATTTTCCTATTGATTTCTTTCAACTTATCTAAATCTTCTTTCCCAATAACTCTTCCTAACCAAGATTTGTCTAAACCATCACCAGCAATTGAAGTCAAAATAAATTTAAAGCCACCATCAATAAGTTCTTGCATTTCTTCTTCCTGAGACTTTTGCCATAAAGGAGATACAACTACCAAACCCAACTTAGAAGCAATCTTGCCAATCCGGGAACTTTGATATTCAGAAAATAAAGCTCCGGTAATAATCCCTTCAAAATCATATTTCTCTTTAGCCTTAACTATTGCTTGTTCTAAATCTTCTAACTCCCTCTCCTTCTCACCTTTAGTATCAAAAAATAGTATTGGTAAGTTCATTGCTTCAGCTTGTAAGGAAGTTAATTCTATTGCCGGTGTATGAAACATATAAGAATCAGGATTAGAAGACTTTATAGTTATCAAACAAACAACCTGATGTTTTTGTTTAGCCAAATGAATAGCATAAACAGAATCTTTTCCTCCAGTAAATAATGCTGCTAATTTCATATTAATCATATTTTTTGCCAAATTTTATAAAATTATAGTTTAATTAAGATTAAATGGAAGAATTATGGTTAAAAGATAATCAACTGATTGATAAGCGGGAATGGGGAGAATCTATAGACAGTTTACGTTCTACAGAGATAGTTGAAGGAAAAGATTTAGCTAGAACAAGACTTAAAGAAAAATTAATCAATGCTATTAAAATAAGAATTCCTGAAGAAAAGTTTGGAATTTTTTTCTCAGGCGGTGTTGACAGCAGTATAATTGCAGCTATTTGTAAAACCGAAAATAAAGATTTTATTTGTTACACTGTTGGATTTCAAGAAGATACAAAAGAACCCGAAGATGTTGTTGAAGCTAAAAAAGTTGCTAAACAATTAGGATTAAAACTAAAATATAAAATATTTAATTTAGAAGAAACAGAAAAAATAATCATTGAAACAGTAAACATACTAAAAAAAGTTAATAAAACTGACGTTGTTAATATTGGAGTGGGTGCAGTTGTTTTGTCTGCTATTAAATTAGCACAACAAGATAATATGAAATATTTTTTAGGAGGTCTAGGAAGTGAAGAAATTTTTGCAGGCTATGAAAGGCATGATAAAGCTACAGAAATTAATCAAGAGTGTTGGAATGGATTAAAATACATGTGGGACAGAGACTTAGTAAGAGACTTTAATCTTGCTAAAGAGTTAAACGTTACTATTAAAACTCCTTTCTTAGATCAAGATCTTATCAAATATGCAATGACACTTCCCGGAGACTGGAAATTAAACGAAGAAGAAAAAAAGATAATTTTAAGAGAAGTTGCTGAAGAATTTCTGGGAAAGTTTGCTTGGCGTAAAAAGAAAGCTGCCCAGTATGGCAGTTGTTTTGATAAATCTATTAGCAAACTTGCTAAAAAGAATGGACTTAAATTAAAGAAAGAATATTTAGATAGTTTGTGAATACTCAATCTAAAGATATATTGACAAATGATACTTTTTCCAAATTCCATTCAGGAATTATAACTTCTGGTTTTTCAATTCTAGCTGTGCCATCTCTAGAATACCATTCATATCCCCTTTTATTAGGATTCACAAAATCTCTATCAAATTCTCCAAGTGAAACTGCAGATTCCCAATAAGTCCTAACTCTTTTCATGGCTCTTTGATTACCAGTATAATCTTCATCACTATAATAAAAGCTATCCACTTCACACATAGGAAGTACCAAAGCACTTGATCCATCAACTACCATTTTTATAACTGTTTCTCCATCAGTAAAACATCTATCTAAAGGAACGAGATTCGGATAACACCATTCTTCTGGGAATTCAAACGGAAAAGCATACACCGCCTTTAATCTACTATATTCTTTTCTTTTGAATCTCTCCGGTAGAAAATCCTCGGAATGATTTGCTAACATTTCTTCAATCTTAAGGGCATTTCTTGCTGATTCTCTGCTTTCACTATCCCTAGAATTAAGGTCTGTGTATAATTTATCACCATATAATACAAGACATTTTAGAATTGTTTCATCTACAGTAACTCCAGGTACAATTTTCTTATATACTACAATTCCAGACTCCATACTAAGAAAAATAAGCGAGTACTTTATAAATTTATCACTGTAGAATGACATTAAACTCAATCTAAATGAATTTCTAAAATATCCTCATCAACCAATTTATGATTAAGCATAACTTTCTGCGCATTAAATTTAGCCGAGCGACCCCAAACCCTAGCGAACCTTAACCGTTTAGGAAAATCTCTGTGCAATTTGTTACAAACATCTCTAATTGAAGAACCTCTTCGAATAATCAACGGTTCTTTCAAATCTGCTTCTTTACGCGGTTCTTTCAAATAAACACGCATAAAATCAAGTTTTGTAAAAATAAGTTCTTTCAATATTTCAATATTAATATCTTTTTCAGCAGATACAAATAAATCTGCTTTCAATTTCTTCTTAACTCTATTTAATGTTAAAGTGCTAACTAAATCAGATTTAGTAACACAAACAATCGCGGGAATATATTTTTTATTACCTTCAATAACATCAATTAAATCATCAACATCTATTGGACTTCTGATTAAAACGTCAGCGTTAACCATTTTAAATTCACGCATAACTTTCTTAATAGTATCATCACTAATTCCCAACTTAACAGTTTTACCAATTTGTATGCCCCCTTTAGTTTTCTTTTTAATGAAAACTTCGGGTTTAACTTTATTCATTCTAATATGCGCATCATGAACTTCTTTCATTATTGCAGGGAAATGTTCTGGGTGATTAACATCAACAACCATTAACACTAAATCTGCATTTCTAATAACCGTAAGAACTTCTCTACCTCTACCTTTACCAGACGCAGCACCACTAACTATTCCCGGAACGTCCAAAATTTGAATCTTGGATTGTTTGTATTCCATCATTCCAGGGACAACTGAAAGAGTTGTAAAAGCGTACGATCCAACTTCAGAATCTGCATCAGTTAAACTGTTTAATAGGGTGGATTTTCCTGCTGATGGAAAACCTAATAACAATACCGAACCATCGCCAGACTTACGTACAGAATACCCATACTCAGAACGTCCTGTCTTTTTCTGTACTCTTGATTCTTGTTTTTCTTTTAACTGAGCAAGCTTAGCTTTTAACAATCCCACAGAACTTTCTGTCTTTTTGTTAACTTTTGTTTTTTTTAGCTCAGCTTCCAGTTCTTTGATTTTATTGTTATAATCAACCATTAATGCTAAATCAACCCTTTAGGTTTATATAGTTTTTCGCAATTTTTATAAACCCTATCTAGAGATTATAATATAATGGTACAAGAAGTTGTTCAAACTGCACAATCTTATCTTAACATTATTATTGCTTCGGTGATAATACTTTTAGTAGGTTTTGGGTTAGGAGTGTTAGCAAAAAAACTAATTCAACGAATCTTAAAAGAAATAGAACTTAACAAAATTATGTGTAAAGTGGGAATAACTTATAATTTAGAAAAGTTTGTAAGTTCAATTATCTCTTATGTAATTTATCTAGTTACAATCGTATTTTTCTTAGATTACTTAAACATTAGATCAGTAGCAATTTATATCTTACTAGGAGCAATTTTAGCATTAATAGTACTTACTTTATTAGTAGGATTAAAAGACGTTATTCCTAACTTTATTGGCTGGGTTTACTTACATAAAAAAAGTAGTAAAATTAAACACGGGCATCATGTGTCCATTAAAGAAATTTCCGGAAAAGTAGAAAGAATAGGCCATCTAGAAACAGAAATTTTAACAGATAGGGGAGACATATTATATGTACCTAACGCTTTATTCTTAAAATCAAAGTATAGACTTAGAAAAAATAAAGATTAACTATTATTTTCTTTAGATTCTTTCATTTCTTTAACAACTTCTTGTTGTACTTCATCGATATTTCTTTGAAGAGACTCTTCCTGTTTAGAAAAATTTTTCAATCTTAACTCTGCAATTTCTTTCTTATCAGTCAAATCTTTAACTAATTCGTCTTTAGAAGCAGTAATCATAATCTTACCAACAATTTTGTAAGCTTTCTCAGTATTGTTTAACTCTTTTAATGCAGATTCATACTCGCCTACTTGAGCTTGAAACTGTTGTTTTTGCATCAAAGTAGATTGTAAATTCTGTTGAAGAAGTTGTAATTGATTAACTTTATCGGAGTCTGACATCTTAATTATCTTGCTTTAATTTTAACTGTTGTTCGACGATCTTTGTAAAGGATCTTTCCACCACAATAAGGACATCTAATCCTTGTACGAGTATATTCCTCGTCTACTTTTTTTCCACAATCAAAACAAACATAGTACATTTTTTATTTACCTTATATTATAAGCTTTAGCAGCAAACTTTGCTTCACACTTGTTACATTGCCAGATTCCTGGAGATAATCGCTTCACGCCCTCTTTATTACAGTAAGGGCACTTGTGTTTAGTCCGTTGTTGTGATTCAACTTGAGCAAACTTTCGTTTAGTTTTACGTCCGTATCTTGCTCCAAATCTTTTTGTTGGCATTGTTATTTTTCTCCGTTTTAAGCATAAACTGGGGCTGCCCAGATTTGAACTGGGGTCTAATGGTCCCAAACCATTAATGCTAGACCAAGCTACACTACAGCCCCCTCAGCGTATTTATAAAGGTTTCTAGTAAAAATGCAAAACTAAGAGGTATTTAAAAGGTTTATGGTTATATTTTGATTTTAATCAGTTCTTTGCTTGATTTGGTCAATATATTCAACTTTCCATCGAATAAAACCGTATCTTCGATCCTAATACCATATTTATTAGGAAAATAAACCCCCGGTTCGATAGTAAATACCTGTTTAAGAGTAATTTTTTGTTTATCTATATGTGAAAATGAAGGTTGTTCATGAATTTCTATTCCCACGCCATGTCCTAAAGAATGAATAAAATGTGAAGAAAACTTATCTAAATTTTTACGAACATTTTTTTCTAATTCTAATAACAATTTTCCTTTTTTAACTTCTTTTAACGCTTTTTTTTGTACATTTAGTAACAAATTGTATTTCTCAACCTCATCTTTACTGGGTTTTCCTAAAAATACTGTTCTGGACATGTCTGAGCAATAATTATCATATTTTGCCCCAAAATCAAATAATAAAAATCCTCTTTTTAACTTATTTGAAGAAGTATTATGGTGAGGTATCGCAGAGTTTTTACCACTGGCAACAATCGTAGGGAAAGCTAGTTCAGCACTTTGTTGTTTAATTTTATTCTCAATAAACAAAGAAACTTGTTGTTCCGTTTTAAATTTGCCTTTTTTTAAGTTTTCCAATACTGCCAAGAAAGTTTTGTCTGTAATATTGCACGCTTTCTTAATTTTTTTAATTTCTTGTTCTGTTTTCAATGATCTCAATTCTTTCAGTTTATTAGAAATATCAATAAACTTAGCTTTTGGATAAATCTTTTTCAACTTTTCAAAAAATGAAACGGTTATTGAACCTTTATCAATTCCAACTTTCTTAACTTTATTGTTAGTTAGTTCTTTTCTCCAATCTTTTGTTAACTTTTCAATCTTTACATTTTTTATCTTTGGAACTTTATCTAATGAAGAAAGATACAATTTTACTGATAACTTATTAACAATTAATAAAGAGAAAGACGCCGTTATTTGGGTAAGGTAAGTAATATTTATGTCTGGGTGAACAAAAAAAGCCAGGTTTATGTGTTCTTTTTGTAAAAATCTTTGTAATTGTAAAAGTTTCATAATTTATAGTAAATTTTTGTTTGTTAAAAAAGTTTCTTTTTAGTACTATAGTAATCATTATAAACATCAAAAGTAACATTACACTATGTTTCATAGAATAAAGAAATTAAAACCTTTCAAACAAGCAATCTTTACTCTTATGATTGGTTTTTCAGTTGTTGCCTTCTGGAGAGGTGCCTGGGGCTTATTAGATACTTATTTGCTTCCAAACAACTTTGTATTAAGTTCTTGGATCTCAATTTTAATGGGACTAATTGTTTTAGGTGCTACCCACTATTGGACCAAAGAATTGGCTTAAATCCTATTTCTTTCTAAGTAATACGAAACCATTATAAACCCTAAAAATAACATTTTATATATGAAAAAAGAGGTACTTCCTAACGGTTTAACTATCTTATATGAACCTAAAAAAGGTAATTCTGTAGTTGTTGAAGTAATGATTAAAGTAGGTAGCAGCAACGAACTTCCAGAAGAAAGAGGTATTTCTCACTTTTTAGAACACATGTTCTTTGAGGGAACGAAGAAAAGACCCACAAATAGACAAATATCCAATGAAATTGAAAAAATAGGTGGAGATTTAAACGCTTACACTTCTAATGAAAGAACTTGTTTTTATGCTAAAGTTCTTAAAAAACATTTTAACATTGCTATTGACATTTTAGCAGATATTCTTCAAAATTCATTATTTGAAACTGCATTAGTTGAAAAAGAACGTAAAGTCATCCTTAAAGAAGTTGATATGATTTATGATGAACCACGGTTTTACCAATGGGAATTACTCCAATCCACTTTATTTGAAAAAAATCCTGTTAAAAATCCGGTTTATGGTGATAAAAAAATTATTAAAAAACTATCTAGGTCAAATTTAATAAGTTACATGAACAAACATTACCAACCCGAAAACATGATTATTTCTGTTGTTGGAGATGTTAAAAACTGGAAAAAAGCAATTAAAGATAAATTCCCATTACCTAAAGGGAAAATAGTCAAACAAAACATAATCAAAGAACCTGCAAGCAAAAAAAATAAAGAAAAAAGAGTTAAAAGAGATATTGCCAGCACTTATGCAGTATTAGGATTCAAAACCATTCCAAGAGACCACAAGGATAGTTATGCGCTAGAGATTATTGACGGCATCCTAGGAAGAGGTCAAAGTGGTAAAATCTTCACCGAGGTAAGAACTAATCACGGTTTAGCATACGATGTGGGTACGCAACACATTTCTGAGACCAGTTATGGTTATTTTGCAGTATATGTAAGCACTGATAAAGCTAATCTTGTCAAATCAAAAAATTTAATACTTAAAGAAATGGAAAAATTACAAAATGTTTCTAAGACAGATTTAGAAGAAGCTAAAACTTATGTGGAAGGTCAAAGTTTACTAGATTTAGAAGATAACCAAAAAGTTGCCGACCAACTACTTTTCTGGGAACAAGTTAAAACTGCCCAATTAATGGACGATTTTGTTAAAAATACAAATAAAGTTACTCTAGAAGATGTTAAAAGAGTGGCTAAAAAATATTTTAAAAACCATACTTTTGTTGTTCTAGAAGGAAAATAATTTATTCATACCCTTCTTTAGCCAACTGTTCTAACTTATCCTTATTTTCTCTGAAAACTGTTAACAAGTTATTAATTTCTTTAGCCACACCCATCTTTAAATCTTGTGGGTGCAACTTTTTTTCAACATAAACATCTTCAACTTCTTGATAACTAGAAAATTCTAAATTACCACCATACTTTTCCGGCCGTTCAATTACAAATTTTTCTTTTTTATCTTCTTTAAGAACCATTATTACATTTTTCAAAAAAGCTAACACGCCATTATCTTCAACCACGCCTTCTTCACAAAATGCAGAATTAAGTTTCTTTTGTACCATCTTTTCATCATCAAGTAAATCAACTTTTGATTTTGGATCAGAAGCAGACATTTTTTTACCTATTAATCCTGGAATTAACGGAGTCATTACTTCAATTCTTTGTTTATAATTTAACTTAGGTAAATTCTCGCGAGCAAACATTAAAATTTTACGTTGATCAACACCACCATATTGAATATCAACATCTAAATATTGTTCGTCTAAAGCTTGCATTAAAGGATAAATTAGACCGCTTAATTTAGGATTGTCTCCAAACTTAACCACTTCTGAACCAGCACGCTTTGCATCATTAACAGAAACATAACTAGACAGTTTCAATAAATCCAATATGTAATCTTTACTGGATTGAAATTCTGATCCTTTAACAATTTCAAAATTTTTAATTTCTGCTCCGATTGACTTAAACATTAAAGGAATTGTAGTTGCATAATGATTGTAACGTTTCTCTAAAACGTCCCAAGGTGTATTATCTAGAGCACCATGTAAATCCGCTAATAATAATTTAACTTTAAACCCAGCATTAAGAAAATCTGCTAACTTTAGTACAGGAACATAATAACCAATATGAGGTCTTCCTGTAATGGACCAACCCAAATAAACAACTGGTTGCTCTTTTTCTTTTAACAGTTTTGTTAATTCTTCTTCCGTAATTATTTCTTGAGTATTACGTTTGATCAGTTCAAATTTTTCTTTTGGTGTCATAAATCAACAATAATCTAAGATTATTTAAATAGTTTGCTGACAAAAAATGAACTAATTTTTAGCAAAATATAAATAGCTAAAGACCCAGATCACTAATTAATGGTAAAAGCTATCTTTTTCGACTTGTTCCGAAGGAACGACCAAAAAGAATGGAAGGATGAAATATGGTAAAGGCCATTCTTTTTGATTTCTGGGGAACGTTGGTAGAGAACGGAGTTTGGAGTCCCGTGAAACAGGTAAAGAACATCCTAGAAATTAGATTACCTTTCTCTGAATACATTACCAGAATGGAAAAAGCGTTAATGACTTCTCAAAGTAATAATCTAAAAGAGTCCTTTACAAATTTAACAAAAGAATTTAATCTTGAATTTAATGATGATAAACTTGAACAATTAATTGGTATGTGGAACAAATCATGGATGTTAGCTCAACCATACGAAGAAATTAAAGAAACTTTACAAAAATTAAGGGGAGAATATAAATTAATTTTAGTTGCTAACACTGACCAGTTTTCCGTACCCAAGGTTATTGAAAAATTTGATCTTGGTGAACTTTTTGATCATGTTTACTTATCTTATGAGTTAGGATTATTAAAAACTGATACAAGCTTTTTTAAATGCGTACTTACTGATTTAGGATTACTTGCTGAAGATTGTGTGATGGTAGGAGACAGTATTCAAAGTGATATAATATCTGCTAAAAGATTAGGAATTAAAGCAATCTTGGTGGACAGAAGAAACTCCCGCGACTATCATCCAAAAGTAAAAAACTTAAAAGAACTTGATGGAGCATTACAACTATAAAAATGATAGATATAATATTTTTAGGAACATCTTGCATGCAGCCAACCAAACTAAGAAACCATCCTAGTTTTATGTTAAAATACAAAAAAGAAAACATCTTGTTTGATTGTGGAGAAAACGTGCAAAGACAGATGCGTATTGCTGGATTAAAACCTGCAAAAGTAACTAGAGTTTTAATTAGTCATTGGCATGGAGACCATGTTTTTGGATTACCAGGATTACTTAGTTCTATGGGTGCCGATCAGTATGCTCAAAAACTGTACATTTATGGTCCTAAAGGAAGTAAAAAATATCTCGAACATTTAATAAAATCGTTTGATTCAAAAGACGTTATTCCTTTTGAAGTAAAAGAAGTTAGTTCAGGAACTTTTTTTGAAAATGATGATTTTAGTTTAAGTGCAAAACCATTAGACCATACTTCTCTTTGTGTAGGATTTTCTTTCCAAGAAAAAGATAGACACAGGATAAAAGTTGTTCAAGCTAAAAAATTGGGATTAGAAGGGCCAATATTAAGTAAACTGCAACAAGGAAAAGACGTAACACATAATAACAAAAAAATAAAAGCTAATGATGTAACGTACATTGTTGAAGGTAAAAGAATAAGTTATATTGCCGACACCAGTAGATGTAAAGGTGCTGACGATCTTGCTAAAAATGCGGACTTATTAATTTCTGAAGGAACCCATCTTAGTGAAATTCAAGAAAAGACAGACAAATATAAGCATCTTACTGTTAAAGAGGCGGCATTAATAGCTTCTGAAAATAATGCTAAAAAGTTAATTATCACCCATATTAGTCCAAGATACAAATCTACTAATGAAATTGTTTCTGAAGCAAGAACTTATTTCGATGAAACAATTGTTGCAGAAGATTTTATGAAAATCCAATTATAAACTTAATTATACCTAAAAATGATTAACCGAAAAGCTAAAGGAACGAACGCAGAAAGAGAACTAGTCAAATTTTTCAATGAATCTGGCTGGGGAGCAATAAGAATTGCTGGCTCTGGAAGTTCTAGATATCCTTCTCCGGACTTGTTAGCAGGAAACGCTCAAAGAAGACTAGCAATTGAATGTAAAGTAACTAAAGACCAAAAAAAGTACTTTACTGAAGGAGAAATTGACCAATTAAAAGAATTTTCTCTCAAATTTGGAGCAGAATCATGGGTAGGTGTCAAATTTGCAGGAACAGATTGGTACTTTTTGTTACTGGAAGACTTACAAAAAACGGGGAAAGCATGGGCAATTTCTGTAGAGTTAGCCAAAATAAGGGGACTTACTAAAGATAATCTTATTAACAAATAGGAACAAAACCGAAACATTTAAAAGCGTTGTTACTCCTAATTAAGAATTAAAAATATTACTATCCAACCAAAATGCGCCTAACTCAAAAAAAAATTGAAGAAATAATTCTAACCATATTAGGAGAAACAGGATTACCTCTAATTAAACAACTTTATGGGAAAGAAAATGTTTCTGAGTTTGATCTAGCTAGTAGGACTAAACTAGATATTAAAGTAATTCGTAGAATGCTTTATTTCCTGTATAATAATAATCTAATTAGTTTTATAAGAAAAAAGGATAAAGAAAAAGGATGGTACATTTATTATTGGACTTTAGTTCCCGAAAATATTAGGTTTATCTATTTAAAGAAAAAAACACAATTATTAGAACGTTTAAAACAAAGGTTAGATGAAGAGCACAAAGAACTCTTTTTCGTTTGCCCAGAAAAATGTGTACGTTTAAACTTTGATCAAGCAATGGACTTTGATTTTCATTGTCCAGAATGTGGGGAGTTACTTTCACAAGACAGCAACGAAAAAAGGATTAAAGAGTTAAAGGAAAAGATTGCAGAAATCGAAAAAGAATTAGAAAAAGCGAAAGAAGCAAGACGTAAACAGAGGGAAGCTAGTAAAGAAAGAAAAACAGTAGTTAAAGAAAAAATTAAGACTAAAAAAGTTGTTAAGAAAAAGACTACTAAAAAGAAAACTAGTACAAAAACTGTTAAGAAAGTTGTTAAGAAGAAAACTGTTAAAAAGAAATCAGTAAAAAATAAAATTGCTAAATTAAAAAACGTTAAAAAGAAGATTGCTAAGAAAAGAAAAGCTGTTAAAAAGATAATTAAAAGTAAATCTCCCAAAATTAAAGTTGTTAAGAAAAAATCAATTTCTAAGAAAAAACCAATCAAAAAAATAATTAAGAAAAAGAAATAATAATTTATCTTTTCCTTCTTTTAGAAGACTTTTTAGTTGTTTTCTTTCTTCTCGTTAAAGCCTTTTCAATCGCTACTTCTTCCTTCAAAACTCTTGAAGTCATTCGTTGGATATTTGATTCCATATTGGCAACTCTTCTTTCCAACAAGATTAATACTCTTAATGAATATACGATTGCTGCTAACGTACCAATTATAACTGCAAGAATAACTTCCGCTAATTCTAAACCGGGCATCTTTGTCCACCTCTTTTAATTTTTTAATTATGTTATTGATTATAAGTTTTTAAGAGTATATAAAAGTTTTGGAAAATCAATTAAACAAAATGTAAGACTAAAGATTTATAAAATATCCTCTTAATTTAATAGTAAAATGGATAGCTATGAACAATTATTAGATAAGGCGCAAGAAGAACTTCCAGAAAATATTGCTGGTGGAGAACGTTTTACTTTAGATAAAGTCAAAGGACACTTAGAAGGAAACAAAACAGTATTAATAAATCTTAAGAAAATTGCTAAAGATTTAGGAAGGGATGAAAGTCATTTACTAAAATATTTACTAAGAGAGTTAGCAACTCCAGGAAAATATGTTGGAGAAAGAGCAATTTTTGGTACAAAAGTTGCTGCAGCTACCATAAACAAAAAAATTAAGAAATATGCTTCTGAGTTTGTTTACTGTTCTGAATGTAGTAAACCCGATACAGAGTTAGTTGAAGAGAAGGGAGTAATTTACCTTAAATGTCTAGCTTGCGGTATTAAAAAACCGGTAAAAAATATTTAAAATGGATTTTATTGTTAGTGAAAAAGAAACTAAAAATGGACTTCTACTAGTAATTACTGATTCAGATATAATTAACAAAACTTTTGAAGAAGGTAAAAAACAGTTAGACTTAACCAAAAAGTTTTATGTAGGAAATGAAAAAACCGAGCAAGAGGTTAAAGATTTGATTAAAACTGCTTACATTTTACACTTAACTGGAGAACATGCTGTTAAACTTGCTCATTCATTAGGATTAGTTGAAAAAGTAATTACAATAAAGAATGTACCTCATGCTGAAGTTGTTTTAGAAGCAAGCTAACTCTTTCATTTTTGTGATTCCCTAAAACTGGTTCTTTGATATAATTTATCCTAAATGCTGTATCTTTTACTTCCTGGATCGTCATATCTTTCATATCCTTGGTCGTATAAACTCCTATACTTGTTCTCTACACCCAATAAGGATATATGTTCTTCGCGTAAGTTATCATAAAGCCAGTCACTAAGAAAATGGAATTCCTGATTCTGCTGTAGACAATGATGGATAAAATGATTAGTCATATCAAGAATTCCTTTATTATCATAACAAAAAAGTTTTACCACTTCTGCTTCAACAGAAATTGGGACCTCGATGTTCTCTCCTAAGTAAATGCTATTTCTTGAGTTACAGTCTGCATAATAGCGAAGTTTACCACACATTTGGCTCCCGCTTCCATGAGGAATAATTACAAAACTACGATCTTTGGTTTCCCTATCGTAAGAGGAACTTTCCATAGAACCAGAACCAGAAGGACAAAGATCAGTCAACGCAAACTTAAAGTCTCCTAAAAAATTTTTTGGAGTTTGCTTTCCAAAACTACCTCTCAGGGCAATTTCTTCTGCCCTTTTTATTTCGTCTTCAGTTAATTTAGGAGATACTCCTCTCTTTTCATTATAATCATAAATGTGGCCAGTAGGATCAACCCTTATATTCATAGATAATATGAATTTAGCAGTGTATAATGGAATCTTACCCCTATCTTCTAGGACATTGTCAGTAAAAATGGGAGCCAGTGCTTCTGGCTGCACGCTCATAACAGAGGCCTTCTGAAGAGGTACTAAATCAGGTAAAAATTCTTCGAACTTATCTCTTGGAGAATAATTTCCTATTAGTAAAATATTTCTTCTTGGCAAAAGTAAACCATCAAGTTGTTCTATCCTTCCTTTTTCTCTATCATACGCCAGTAATAGTGATTCCGTTGATATTTTTCCTTCTTTTAGTTGATCAATTTCGCGATCGGTTACGTTGGCCCAAATGTCTCCTTTAGCGATGTTTTCTCCCAAAAACACATATGTTATATCATTAATGAGGCGTTCTTGAAGTCTTACTGAACTACATTTTCTACGATAATATTTGTCCATTTTTCAATCTCCAAACAACCACCAGAACTCACCTTTTAGATTATAGATGTAACTACTACTTAAACCTACGTCGTCACGTTACATTACAACAATAACGAAAGGTTTAAATAAGAAGAAAAGTAAAATTAATTATGCAACAAAAGATATTAGAAAAACTAGGACTTACAAAGACAGAAGCAAAAATCTATTTACTGTTATTAAGCTTAGGAACAACAGGAGCAACGCCAATAATTAAAAAAGCAGAATTACATCGAGCTACAGTTTATGATGTCTTAGAGAGATTAATAGAAAAAGGATTAGCATCTTATATCATTAAAGATAACATTAGAAAGTATTCTGCTACAGAACCGGAAAGATTTGAAGTTATTCTTAAAGAAAAAGAAAAAGAAATTAAAGAACAACAAGATACTTTTGAAAAAATAAAACCGGAACTTAAGCTATTGCAAGAACTTTCAACTAATGAGTTTCCTGCAGAGATATTAAAAGGTACATCAGGGTTAAAAACTGCTCTAGAAGATATTATCAAAAAAAAGAAGCAGGTTTATGTGTTGGGAGCACAAGGAAATTTTCAAAAATATATTCCCCAGTATCATAAAATATGGCATAAAAAGATACAAAACAATAAAATCAAATGTAAAATGATTTATTCAGAAGTATCAAGGAAACTAAGAACCAAACATCCTTTGCCTTCTATAGAAATAAGATACATCAAAGATTTATACAGTGGCCCCACAACAACTTTATTTTACAACAACACAGTTCTAATTACTATGTGGTCCGATCAACCAATTATAATAAGAATAAAGAATAAAGACTTAGTAGAACACTACAAAACTTTCTTTAAATTAATCTGGAAGCAAGCTAACCCATAAAAGTTCCCAATCCTACCTGTTTATCTTTCTCTCTTCCAAAAATACTTTCAACATTTCTTTTTAAGATTTCTAAAGTTTGTTTAAGATAAGGAGAAAAATCATACTTTTCTGCTAACAGTAATGAAGGTCCTAAGTACTTAACCACAGAACCTTCAGAAATAGTAAAAATTACTTTTCCACCGCATTCTGTACACTTATTAATTAAAGGTGGTCGTCTAAACTTAGCATTACATCCTACGCATCTAAACTGTTGCATAGAAAACTTACGCAAGTTTCCTTTAATATCTTTCAGAAAATGTTTTTGAATAACTAATTTAGCAACATCATCCATATCAACAGCACGAACTTTTTTTGCTATTTCCATCTGTCCAATAAGTTTATCTTCCATCGTTGGAAGTGTTTTATACATTGAACACAAATTTGCGCTATTAAGATTATCAACATCGTGGGTGTATCCTATTTTTTCATATTGTAAAGGTGTTTCTAGCCGGGCACCCAACTGTTCAATTTTCTTACCTTCAGAATCTTTAACTTCCCAAGGCATTTTCATTTTCTGTGCTGCTTCATAAAGTTCTAAAGGATATTTCCAAACAGTATCCATCTCTAAAACTTGATCATCAACCTCGGAAGGATAAATTCTTGAAGTTAAAACTAATGGCGCGTCCATAGTTTTTGCTCCCCGTCTTTCTGGTAAATATTTCCTAGAAAAATTTAACAATGCGTCCATCAATAATAAGATACATGCTTCATCCCCATCACAATCACGCCTCATTGCCGCGTGATACATTGGATGAGCTAACAATGATTGAGTCAGTGAATGTCCAATAATTCTTCCAACCGTTCCTCCAGAAATGTGTGGCGCTAAACCAATAACTAAATGCCCCACCAAATCTTCTGGTTTTTTAATTTTATAATAAGGTTTAAGTTTATAGAATTTAACTAACAAATTGTCAACAAACGCAGCCACATTAGTCATTACTTTTGTTGCAGAATCCTCTAAACTTTCATATCCTGGTAAGATAATATCTTGTGGTTTAATCTCAAGAATTTGATTTTCTTCAACAAGTTCTTTATCATTAATGTCAACAGTATAACCTAACTTTTTTAATTTTTCAATAGAAGTATGTACTTCTTTTGGTTTAAAATGGGTAATGGGTAATTCTGAAGCATCAAACCTAGTAGTTCCATCTTTATTAACATAAATGTTGTGCTTAGCTCTTAAAATTCCTTTGGCTAAATGTTCAGGTATATGATTTTTGTTAGACGTTCCCTTAACACCTTTAATCATGTCTGGAAGAACTTTCTCACCAACAAGTTCCTGTGCTTTTTTCATATAATAATTAATATCTAAATCGATTTCTTTGTAATTATTAGCTTCACCGTGCCTACATTCGGGTTTATCCAACTCACCACAAAACCTACAAAAGTATTTTTCATTACATTTATCATTACATTCTGGACAACGTGGATAAACACTTTCTTTATCACATTTTTTACAATGAAACAAAGAAAACGCACTTCTTACTTTACCATTTTTCATCGCTGCCTGAAAACATCTGAACCTGTCTCCTTCTTCTCCAACAGGAAACATGGAATGTGGCGAACCTTTCATTTTACGCATTTTGGCTTTTTCTGGACGACCCATTCTTGCTCCAATGAACGTTCCCGCTTTATCACGAATTTCAACCTTACTAATAAAATTAATAATCTCTAATCCGTCTTTATGTTTAACTTCATCCGTATTAAGATTGATTGTTTCTAACCCTTTCTGATCTTCAAAATCAAAACAAAAAGCAAAAATGTTTGCTTCCTTTCTTTCAATAATAATATTTTCTTTACCAACTACTTGATGACTTACTCCTAATTTATCCAAAATCTCTTTGGTACTTTGATGTTCTTTACTTTCTAGGTAATATGGTAAAATGATTTTCTTAATACCTTTTTCATCAATCTTAATTTTTCCTTTAGATAATCCTTCTCTTAATAACAATAAATCTTCACCAGACACTAATTTCCAATAAAATATATACTCTGGATGTAAAGGCACTTTCAATTTTAAAGAAATCTTTAATGCTTCTTCCCAAGAAGGAAACTCTTTCAAAGGATATTTTAACAGTTCATTTAATCTTTTTTCTTCTAGTTCTAATAATTCTGCGGATTTTTTAATAGAATTTTCATTGTACAAATTATTGATTGATTTTTCAACTTCTAATTCCCACCATTCCGGACAATATCCTACGGGAACTAAGGAATGGCCACTTTCAGAAAAATCACCATAATTAAACATTATGTCACCTAAAAACAAAATTTCTTCTACGTTTTTATTAATACTTTTTGCCTCTTCTTCCGAATTTAATTGTAATACTGATCCATCAACAAGTCTAACTATTGGTCCATCAATAGTATCACAAGCAGTTACTGAAGCACCTTTACGTGGCCGTTCAACTTTTAATTGTGTACCTACTGCAATAAATTTATCAAGCACAATTAATGTTGCCGGATGCATCCCAACAGCATACATTCCGCAAGTTCTTCCTCTTCCATAACGTAACCTAAACCCACCAACAGCTAAAGGGTGAGTTAAAATTGGTCTTCCTGCAACCAAATCCATAATAAACGTATTATTAGCAATTACTTTTTTCTCTTCTTTTCCGTCCTTTTTTTTATCATCTTTTTTATCTTTACCAGCGCCGGAATGAATCTTTTCTTTTAGTTCTAAAAACTCTTTTAACCAGTCCCATTCTAATCCAAAATCTTTACCCCACTTAGACAGGTTTTTCCAAAGTTTGGGGGATTTTTGTGACAATCCTTCTCCAAGAACTAAAGCAACCCCTCCACGAATACAATTAGTTTCGATTCTGGGAAGATCTTTATAATTAGAAACTTCTATTTTTTCAGTTTGGTCTCCGTCAACCTCTACAGGAAGATGTGATACCAAAAATTTCATTTCTGCATCAGAAGGGTGATATTGTAAGTTACTAACCCTTTCATGATAATCATGAATCTCCGCATTATATCTGTTAATTTCTTTTTCATCGGGATCATAAGTAGAATATCCCATTTTTATTCTAATATAATCCGCAAGAATTACTGAAAGTGATGCTCCTGTTCCTCCTGCCGCTCTGATTGGACCCGCGTACTGAATTGCAAAATATTCTTTTCCATCATACCGTTTTTTAATTTTTAATCCTACAAAACCTTCTAACGGAGCAGAAACAATTCCCAAAGTTAAATAAGAAAATCCAACTCGGATACCTATCTCCATTGCTTCTAGTTTATCTTTAAACTTACAAAATTTTTCTTTAGCAACTTCTTCAGAAATAACTAACGCCACTCTCCAGTCAAGCATGCCATACTGTTTTTCTAATTCTTTGATTCTTTCTGGAATGCTTGTACCTACAACTTGTGGCGCAACAACTGAAATTAAACCAACTACCCTTTCTGCCATGTTTTTAGCAACAGGAATTGGTGCTTCTTCTTCAGGATCAAGACCTTTCTTACGTGCTTCTCCAGCAAGAGTATAACATTTAGTGAGGGTATTGTCTATTGATTTGAAATACTTTTCCATTTCCGGAGAACAATCCTTTGCCATTTTTGTTTTTCTTTATTTTGTTTTTATCAATCGTTTTTATTACATAAATTTTAAAATTTTAACGTCTCTTGTTTTAAGATTAACTACTGGAACTCTTCCGGGTTCAGGATCATGTCCTAGCTTCTCTTGAAAATCAGTTTTGTCTTGCCAGCAACTACCACAGATCATAGTAACCCCTTTATAATTAGCAACTTTCGAATAATGTATATGTCCTGTAAGAAAAAAATCAGGTATTTTTTTAATCAAAAGTGGATCTTCATCAAATCCAGGATAGTAAGGTGTTGACTTAAACGAAGGAGCAAGATGCCTACGTTGTAATAAAAATTTCATGATTAAATCTGCACGATGATACCCCCCATTATTACGAATTGATTCAACGTTAGAAACGTAATAATCAAAACTATACCCATGATACATTAAAACGTCAAACCCAGAAAATTCTTTTGTTTTACCAATATTAACCATTCCAGGATTAGACACGACAATCACATTAGGCATCTCCATCAAATCTGGTGCATAATCTGGGTAAAAAACCTCTTGTGGTTCGGCAATGTGCACAACATCGTGATTTCCGGGACAGATTATTATCTTTTTGTCTACAGGAATTTGTTTTAACAGTTTAGTAAATTCAGAATATTGTACCCTAATATCATCAATCTCTAACTCTTCTCTTTGTGAGGGATAAATACCAATTCCTTCAACTAGGTCTCCAGCAATAAAAATATACTTAACTTTTTTTGCTAATGCCCGTTGTGTTTCATTCCCTGTATCTCCTTTTATCCAATTCAAAAAACGATTAAATTCTTTATGTAAAAACTGTTTTGAACCGAAATGTAAATCTGATAAAAATGCCGCCGCCTCTTCCGTGCTACTTGTTTTCATTTCTCTATTGCTTGGAAGATCCGGCCAAACAACCTTTTCTGCAAAAATGATATTGTCTCCTAGTTTTCCATTAACACCAATAATTTCATCAACAACCAAATCTTTTGCTTTTTCAAAAAGATCTTTATTATTTTTTGAAACCAAAATTTTAATCTTTCCGGTTAGCTCTTCTAATGTTATGATAAAATGTCCATTTTTGGTTACTCTTATTTCATCAACAAGACCTATTAACGATACTGTTTCTTTTTCTTTTTTTTGTAAAATCCTACTAATTGGCAAGATTGATTGTAATTCGGGACGGTTTCTTAGAATATTTTCTAAAAATCGGTATCGTGAACGAAATATTTTTGTAAAATCGTCCAACTTATATTTACTAGGATTGTTTTCATATGTAAAAACAATTTCTATCGGATTTTCAAAGTCTGTTTTGTTCTCCTCTAAAGAAACCTTAATCTCTGAGTTTTGTTTTAAATTTTCTTCTTTTTCATCAGATAATTCAACTTCTGAGGAAAACTTAGAACTGTTATTTGAATCGTTTAATTCCGTTTCTAATGATTTAATTTCTTCTTCTTTTTGTACTTCTTTGTTTTCTTTATCATTAAAGATTACTAGTTTTGAATTTTTAAATCCTTGTAATTGAGATTGATACAATTCATCATCTCTATCTTTTTCCGCCTCAACCCTATACTTATCTACTTCGTACCAGTCAACTAAAGAAGATTGTTGACTAATTATTTCTGCATAATCAGAATTAAGTACCATCAAATCTTCTTCAACGTCAATTTTTTCTGCTAATTGTTTATTATCTTCTTTATTTAAGAAATCCTCACTAATTAAAACTCCTTTTTCAAACATTTCTTCGATTAATTCTTTTTTATTATCCATTTTAAATTCTTGTTAATAAAACAAAAAATGTTTTAATGAGAAACGTTCAATGATTTCTCTAATAATTCTTTTAATTTAATCATTATTCTTTCATCAATAGAAAGGAAAATTTCTCTAGTTCTTCCATATCTTCCTTTAGAAATTATTTTTGCGTTTATTATTCCCAACATATCAAGTTCTGCTAAAATGTCTGAAACCCTTCTTTGTGTTAAAACGTTAAATTTTGTTTTTTGACATATTTTTTTATAAACTTCATATATTTCTCCAGTGAAAAATTTATTTTTTTGTGGAGAAATTAATAAAATGGAATAAAGTACACTTTGAAATTGTTTTGGTTGATTAATTACTGCATTGATTACTTTGTCTGTTTCAATTCTTTTCTCTGCATCGTCCAAATGTTCTATATTAACTCTTTTTGATCCAGATCTTTCAGCAATCTCGCCAGCAACTCTTAACAAATCAATAGCTCTTCTTGCATCTCCATGATCTCTTGCTGCAAAAGCAGAACACTTTTCAACAACGCCTGGTTGTAAACATTCTTCTCTAAAAGCAACATTAGCACGTTTTTTCAAAATATCTTGTATTTGTAACGCATTATAAGGCGCAAATATTAACTCTTCTTCTGAAAGACTACTTTTTACCCTGGGATCCAAATTGTCTGAAAAATTAAGATTGTTTGAAATACCAATCAAACAGATTTGAGAATTTTTTAATTCTGAATTAATTCGTGTTAAGTTATAAAAAATATCGTCCCCTATTTTTTTGTTTAATTGATCAATTTCATCTAATACTAAGAGTAAAATCACTTTTTCTTGATCTATTAGTTTGTAAAATATATTATATACTTCATCAGTAGGTAATCCTGTTGAAGGAATATCCCTACCAAAATCTTTAATTATTTGAGCAATCAATCTATATTCCGTATCTGCAACTCTTCTTAGCTTACAATTAATATATATTGATTTCAAAGAAATATTGTTTTCTACGGCTATTTTATTCATTGAACTTAATGTATGTTTTATAGAAAGAGTTTTTCCAGTTCCTGTTTTTCCAAATATAAATAAGTTAGAAGGACGTTCAAATCTTAATGCTGGAGCAAGAATGTTAGCAACCTCTTGTATTTGCTCTTCTCTAAAAACTACTTCTTCTGGTTCATAAGTAGAAAGCAATGCTTGTTTGTTCACAAATAAAGATTCCTTCTTTAAAAAGTTTTCAAAAAAATTACCTATCTTCAACGTCCTTACCCCCTTGTTTCCGATGGAAACATAAATTTTAATTTTGTTTTAACATGTTTTTATGTTAATAATTTACATTTCCTATGGAACTATATAAACAAACCCAAGATTTAACCTATAAGTTTGTAAATATATTTTTCTACAGCTATACTGCCAGTGGAACTGTTATAAAAAGATATCCTTAAATCAATAAGTAGTAAACTAATATCATTTATTATTAGTTGATCTTATTTAACACATAACCCATTAATCAATATTATTATCAATAATAATTAAACCCAATATATTAACTTCAATCAACATCACCCCATCATTCATAACTATACCTATTCATTATTTAACTTCATTAACAATTCATTCTAAACCATTTCTATAATAATAATAATAATATAATTGTTTTCAATATAGTAAATAAATAATAAAAAAAATGAAGAAACGAAAAACTAAGTTTTGAAAAACGTTAAGCGCAATCTCAATATAAGTTTAATAAGAACAAAGAAAGAATCGTTATTATCTTATTGTTAACTTATTATATTATTATTATTAACAAACATAGATCATTAATTAACAAATCTTATTTTCTTAAATTTTCCATTAGAAACCACAAACAATTAAGAATAAAACATTTTAATTTAATGAAAACAATACAATTTAATCTTAATTTGTTCTTTTCCATTAACATTTTAGTTTAATTGAATTAAAAACAACATCATTTTTTTTGAATATTATAGTTCCATGAGAAATGAGGGGGTCAGAAGGATTTAACGAAGAAAAAAAAGAATTATTATTATATAAACAAAATAGTAAAATAGTATTATACTATATTATATAGTGTTAAATTAAATTATATTGTATTATATTATAATATACACACATAGCTACAATTAAATATTATAATTGAATTACAAAATAAAAACAAATTATACAATTATTTTAAAACAAATAACAATAAGCAATATTTAAATAGACAATGAACATATCTTAAAACAAAAAATGGTGTTAGAATCTTTATTTAATCCTTTTACTGTAAAAAAGAAACCCTGGGAGATGTTTTTAGCAGGAATACTTTATTCGGTAGTTGGTTTAACGTTATCTTATTATGTATTTAGGGAGGTATCTGGATTATTAACAGTTTTTTTAATCGTAATGGCTTCTTTACCTTTAGTTTATACAACTATTAAAAATGAAGAAGAATTAGATTTAAAATCAGACAAAGAATGGAAATTACTGAAAGAACATACAAAAGTGTTAATTTTCTTAATGTTTTTATTTTTAGGAATAACTACGGCCTTAACTTTTGCCTATGTATTTTTACCAGCAGAAACCGTTGATACCGTTTTTAGTTTACAACAACAAGCAATTTTAAACGTTAATAGTAATGTTCAAGGAAACGTAACCCAAATTGGATTATTTTCAAAAATATTTGTTAATAACTTAAAAGTATTATTTTTTTGTGTAATATTTTCTTTCCTTTATGGAACAGGGGCAATTTTTATTTTAACTTGGAATGCATCTGTAGTTGCTACAGCTATGGGAAATTTATTCAAAACAGAAATTGCTAAAGGTGCGTCACTAGTTGGCTTACCTTCGTTAGCCTCATACTTTGGCGCTGCTTCGTTTAGTTTTTTCCGTTACATGACCCACGGATTATTAGAAATGGCCTCTTATTTTGTTGCAGGATTAGCAGGTGGAATAATTTCTATTGCTTTGATTAAACATAATTTGAAAGAAGAAAGAGTTTTTATTGATGCATTAGATTTAATTTTAATAAGTCTTGGATTGTTATTAATAGCGGGATTGGTTGAAGTTTACATTACCCCAGTATTATTTTCTTAAACAAAAAGTAAAATAACTAAAATTAATAGTAAGAAAAAAGAAAAAATTACAATAGAAAATTGTTTTAAAAGATCCATATTACTGAACAAAATCATTGTTTTTCCACGTACTCTAAGAGTATTACTTAAAAATTTTCCAGCATTATAATCTAATTGTTCTCTGTTTTGTTTAATAAATTCCCACATTTTTAGTTCTCGTTTTAATTGTAAGAATGAAACAATTGCTATCACTATTGCTATGAAAAGTAAAGTTACTTTTCCAGGATAAAAATAAAATAATACTAATACAAATATGGAAAGTAATATTAAGATCCACCTTATTTTTTTAGATAAGACAAATTTGGTTTTCAAATTTTCTTCTGTATATTTTAACCGTACTTCATTTTCATTAATAATTTCTTTAGAATGGAGAACTTCTTGAGATTTTATTTTTTTATTATTTTTCATCATAAAATCAATAAACTTCTTTGTTTCCTCCTGATTTGTTTGTGCTATCATTATTTCTGCATTATCAAATGTGGAAACATTGGGTAAACTCTTTTTAATATATTTTTCTTTGATTTTAATTTTATATGTTGGTCTAAAAAATTTAATTTCTCTAACTATAGACTCAATTTGATTAATGGGAACTGTAACATTATTAAATGGAGATTTTTGTATCAAATAACCTTTTTCTATTGTCCAACTGCTCATTTGAAGATGAATTTCTAAAACAATTCCTGTAAACAATACAAAAGCAAGATATACAATCGCTCCAAAATAAAAAAAAGTGATGATTGTAAGTATAATCACAATTCCAATAATTACAAATAATATAGGGGAAATAAAGTTTGGTTTTATTTTTTTAATCATTATTTTGTTATTATAAGGACCATACTTTTAATATTTACTAAAATTGAGATTTCCTAAAAAAAGACATACCAGGTACAATTAAAGAACTTTAATTCTTCCTGGAAGATTTTGGAAAACATCACCACTTTCTAACATTTTTTCAATAAGTTTTTCTGTTTCATCTAAAGGAGAAATTTCAATTAATTCTTCGATAAGGATCCCTTCACCATTATCATTTTCTTTGATTATTTTTATTAATTTTTTCACTGGAAATATTTCCTCTTCCTCTACAACTTCATCTTCAATAGGTTCTTCAAACTTATTTTTGTTCTCGTTTAATTTTTCTGATACTTCTGTTTTTTTATCTTCAATAATAACTTCGCCTTTTTCATCGTTTGATTCTAATATTTCGGAAGTTACTTTGGTTCCCAGTTCTAAATTTCTTATTTTTAACCAAACAGGATCAATCTTTTTTATTATTTCAGAAGAAAAATATTTTTCTTGGTTATATTCTCTTAATTTTCCTATCACTAAAACCGTTTCTCCAATATCAATTTTATCCAAAAATTTATTTTCTTCAAAAGAACGTAACACAATTTTCCCACTTCCATCATCCAATAGAAAGTTTGTAATTGAACCTATTTTTTCTTTACTTATTACAATTGCCATTACATTAGCACGAAATATTTTTTCACCATTCTGAATCATTAAATAATTTGGTTCTTGATCAGAATTTTGAACATACTTTCCATTAACTAACTCATTTATTTTTACTTTTACAGCAATTTGTCTCAAATATTTTTTTTCACTTTCCATTTTTTATTAATAAAATTATAATTTTTGAATAAACCCTCTTTTAGGTTCAAAAATGTCGCCACTACGACGCAATTTTTCTAATATTTCTTCAACTTGATCTTCACTAATATTTTTTTCTTTAGCAGCTTCAACAATATTTTCTGTAGGAATAATTTTTGAACTAAGTTGTTCTTCTAATGATGAAACAATTTCTTTGACCATTCCAATTGAACTTCTTTGGGTGGCAGTTATTTTGCTTCCAATACGGTCAATATCTATTTTTCCGGTATCCTTATCCTTGGCAATTTGGTTCAAACAATAATCAATCATTTCAATAGCTTTTTGTGCATCTCTTTTCGTTACAGTTTTAGACAATCTCATTTTTGCAGAAGCTTCTGCTAACCTAATTAACGCCTCTAACTGTCTTGCCGTGATAGGAATGCTCCTTGGTCCTTGATCTTCAGAAGAACCAGAATTTCGCATAGAAATATAATATTCTTTAATTTCGTCTATTGCTACTTCCGTAATTTTGGGATTAATTTTGTGTCTAACATAGGTAAAATATTTTTTTAATAGTTCTGTAGAAACTTCTCCAACAGCATTCTTAGGTTCTCGATGTAAACTAAGAATAAATGAAGCAGTTAAATCATCTTTTTCACGATTTGGTAAATCTTTAATTGGAAATATTAAATCAAACCTATTAATTAAAGGTGGTGGTAAATTTATTTGATTGGCAATTAAATCGTAAGGATCAAACCTTCCAAATTTTGGGTTTGCTGCTGCAAGAACGGTAGTTTCACACCTTAACGTTGCTTGAATGTTGGCTTTAGAAATACTGATTGTTTGCTGTTCTAATGCTTCGTGTAAGGCGGAACGATCTTCTTTAGTCATCTTATCCATCTCATCAATAATGGCATATCCTCTGTTAGCTAATACTAACGTGCCCGCTTCTAAACTCCATCCACCTAAAAATTCATCTTTAACAACTGATGCAGTTAATCCTGCTGCCGATGCACCTTTACCACTAGTAAACCTTGCTTTAGGAGCAACTTTAGAAATTCTTTTTAATAGCTGGCTTTTACCACTACCCGGATCACCAATAAGCAACATATGAATATCTCCTCTTGTAACAACTCCGTCTGGTCTTTTTTTCCTTGATCCTCCCGCTAATTGTAATACTAATGCTTCTTTAACTTTATCGTGTCCATAAATGGAAGGGGCAATACTTCTAGCAACAATTTGTAATCCGTCGGGAGATTTAGCAATCCTTTGAATTTCTTCTAATTCTTTATCTTCTAAACCAATTTCAGTAAGATCTTCCTCTACCGGTTCAACATAATTTCCTTCAATAATTAAATCATACTTTGTTGCTTGTCCTCCGCTTCTAAGAGTGATAGGAACTTCAGTTATCCAACCAGAAATTCTTACTTTTGATCCCGGTCCTGTTTTTCTTTCTGAGATTGGTGCAACTAAATCATCTTTTAAGAAAACATTTATTCGTTTTGGTTGTGCACCATCAAGATCTTCTGCAGCTTCCTCTAAGACCATTCCTTGTCCATCAACAAGCGCTTTAGATATTTCTTTGAATTTTCCTTTTCTTCCACAACCACACCTAGTTGGTTCTTTATACTTTTTATCTAATTGTAATACATTTAGAATATTCCCACAAGAAGGACACTCAAATTTTGCAGCGGTAACGTGAGGACGAACATCAGATTTTTGTCTTACTGTTCCTTCAGTCCAGACATACCTGTTTAAATGTTTACTTCTTATTTCGCTGATATTAATTCTTTGTGATTCTGGAAGATTTTTTAATCTAACCGTGAACTTAGATATTTTTTTAGGCAGATCAAACTCTTTGATAGCAATTTCTGCAGCTTTAAGCAATTCTTCGGGCGCATCTAACAATTCTTCAGTAATTTCTGTATTAAACTTGATTAACTCAGAAAAATCTAATACTAACCAGTTTTCTCCTTTTCTTACTGATTCTAGTAACTGAGGATAATAATTTTGTTCTATAAATTCCTTAAATGTTTTAATTTGTTCGTCAACGTCCATGCTTAGCAAACCCCCATTTTACTAAGATAATAAATCAAAGTTAAAAATAAAAAAGTGCTTAATTTAATAAGCTTTTATATTCAATAGTACTACTTTACTTGTTTAACAAATTTTCAAGATTCTCAATTAATTTGTCAGTAGCTTCATGAACTTGTTGCTCAGTTTTTGTACCAGTACAAACAATTTTTCCATTACTAAATAATAAGAATGTTGCGTTAGTTCCTTTTAATTTATGTACCAATCCGGGAAACTGTTCTGGTTCATATTCTGTGTTTGGTAGCTTAATTCCTAACACATTAAGATTAAGATCCATACCAATAGATCCAGAAGCAACAATATTTTGTACGGTTATTTCTGGTTTAATAGTAACATTAATATCTAATTTTTTAAGACTTTTAATAATACTTTGAATACTTCTATCAACTTCCTCTAATGTTCTTGCTCCAGTACAAACAATTTTTCCACTTGAAAATATTAATGCAGAAGTTTTAGGTTCTTTAATTCTTAACACTAATCCTGGAAATTGTTCGGGATTATATTCTGTGTTTGGTAGAGTTGCTGCCATTCTTTCTAAGGGAATTTCTTTTTCTAATCCAGAAGATACAACAATATTAACAATTCTAATTTCTTTTTTACCTTTTTTAATAACTTTTTTAACAGTTTTTTTAGCCATTTTTTGAACCCCCAATAAATGATCGGTCTTTTGTTTCTTGCTGATTCTAATATTGCATTTGCTTGCAGTGATATTAGGTGAAGCAAGATTAAAAATGCCTCGCCGCTTGCGCGATTAGGATTTTTATTTGTTTATAAATAAAACAAGAAGTATTTAAATATTGCCTTTATAAATGAGATTTTTTAAAGTAAGCATATACTATAAATAGTTTTCATTTTATCATAAAATATTTCTGATGGAATTTAATAGTAATCATTATAAATGAACGTTTGCATAAGAAATAAAGGTTAAAATGAATAAAACAGATAAAATAATGATTCGAGTAGGAGAAATATTTCTCAAAGGCAAGAATAGAGGAATATTCGAAAAAAAGTTACTTGAAAACGTTAAATCAATTTCCGGTAAGGAAGTGAAAAAAAGTAGGTTTAGATTTATAATTAACTACTTTCCAGAACATTCAATATTAAAAAGAGTATTTGGCTTAACCAGTTATTCAATTTGTGTAGAAACGGAAAAAGATTTAGATGAAATTAACAAAAAAGCTATTGAAATGTTAAAAGGAAAAGTGGGACATTTTAAAGTTGAAACCAAACGTTCAGATAAAACATTTCCATCAACTTCTCCAGAAATTAATCGTAAAGTAGGAGAATATATTGAAAACAATCTTCCAATAGAATTTTCATTAAAAGATCCGCAGTTTATATTACACATTGAAATTAATACTGGGGGTGCATTTTTATTTTTAAATACATTCAAATGTTTTGGCGGTTTACCGGTTGGTGTTGAAGGTAAAGCATTATTATTAGTTGAGAATGAAACTGATTTGTTAGCGGGATTAGAGTTTATGAGAAGAGGCACAGAAATAAGTGTTGTTTATAATAAAGAAATTAATATTGAAGTAATTCAAAAATATTCTCCTAAAAAAATAAAAACTATTAAATTTGATTATATTAAAGAAATAGAACAACTTGCTCACAATAATAAGATTAGTATATTAATCAGTGGGCAAAATTATTCAAATTATCAAAAGATAAACACTTCATTGTTAGTATTTAGACCTTTAATAGCTTATTCAGATCAGGAAATAAAAGAAAAGTTGAAATTATATCATTAACTTTAATAAATTTTATATAAATAATTATTTATGTTGAAAATTATGAGAGAAATAACAGATAGTGACAGAACAATTGTTGATCGTGTGTTAAGGTTTGACTACCAAGGAGGACATGATTTCTCTAGGCTTCATTCTGCCGAAAAAGATGCTTTATTTTATGGTATAAAAAGAGGAACTATGGGGTTAATAACTTGTTTAGGTATTATTAGTGAAAAGCAAGTAGGTTACCTAGGTATTGATCACGGAAATGGGGGATATATAGACAAGAGGTATGTAATCCCTATTACTGATTTAATGAATTATAGGGAACCTCAAGAAATAAGTCAAAATAAAACCAAAGTTCCAAGTCCACGTATGAGTAATACTAATCAATTAAGAGAAACATTAGATAGGTATCAAACTTTGTTGAGATTATTTTCACCTAACTATGAATCCTGGCACAGGTTTTCTAAGAAACTGAGAAAAAATAAAGAATATAGGGAGAAATATAAATATCCTTTGGAAAGAGATTTGAAAATCATAGATTTGGAAATAACAAAGGGAGCAGAAGCATTGCTAAACGAAGAGAGCGAAGAACCTTTGCATGATTTTTTGATGGTTGTTGATTCTCTTTATAGAAGAACTATTACAAAAACAGGAAGACCTTAAACCATTCACCATTTTTTAAGTTAATTGATTTTTTAACTTACAAGCATTACAAACATTTTGGTTGGCTGGTTCTCCGCACTCTTCACAAATTTTTATTTCTCCAACATTCTTTTGAGCTCTTTCTTTAATTAATGGTAACAAGTCTAGAAAAGATTTCACAATTCCTTGTTTTGTTCCTGGATACTTCTTTTCAAAATCATTTAACATTTCTTTAATTTGTGATCTGTACCCTTCTTGAGAATATAAACAACCACAATAATCTAATTCAAACTGTTTTATTGTTGTATAAACTTCAACTTCTTTATTGGTACAAAAATAAAGTGGTTTAATTCTTCTTACAAACAGTTCATGATCTTTTAGCCCGCTTACCGGTCCTAAACTTGCTGCTAAAGAAACGTTTGCTTTAAATTGGTTCATCAATATCGCTTGGGCTTCATCATCGAGATTATGTCCAGTAATTAATCTATTTGCACCATTTTCACGAGAAGTTTTGTTAAGCAAATATCTTCTCCATATACCACAAACAGTACACGGTTTTTTACCTTGCTTCCTAATTTTTTCTACAGACTTATCGATTGTTGTTTTAAACTCATCTTTTACACTAACAACTTTTAATTCAATTTTTTGATCTTTACAAAATTTCTTCAGATTTTTTAAGGATTCATTTCTGTGTCTTTTTATTCCTTCATCAATCGCTAGAGCAAAAAGATTTTTTAGTGGAAGTTTATACTTCTCAAAGTACCTTTTTGTAAGGTAAAGTGCCGCAGTAGAATCTTTTCCACCAGAAGTTGCTACACAAATTTTATCATCTCTATCAATTAATCTGTACTTTTTGATAGTTTTAAAGACTTTTTCTTCAAAATAACGTAGAAAATGCATCTCGCACAAAGATCCGTGTTGAAGTTCAATTATTGATTTCTTATTACATAAATTACAGTTCATTTTTACCTCCGTCTCCTAATAAGGCAGGGTTTCTGGTTAATTTCTTGTCTGTTTATATATAATTTACTGTAAAATTTAAATAACCTGATTATTTTCACTTTATTATGGACAATTATCTGTTAATGAAAAAAACTGAAGAACTGGTTAATTTTAGTAAAGAACTAGGTTTTGAGAACACTTATTTCTTAGGAACAGATTTCAGTCTAATTAAAAATATTAAAAGTAAGAAAGAACTTTTGAAAAAAATAAGAGAAAGTAAATTAAAAACAATTTACTTTGCTGAAACTGAAGAATTGTTAAGGTTTGCTTTAGAAAAAACTGATGTTAATATGGTTATTGGAGCAGAGAAAATCAATCCTCGCAATTCTGTACATTTTTTGAGGGGAGCATTAGATCAAATAGTTTGTAAAATTGCTGCAGAAAAAAGTAAAACAATAGTTTTTTCTTTTAACGACATTTTGCAAGATTCTTCTTTAATTGATAGAATGAAGCTTAATTTGAAATTGTGTAGAAGATATAACGTTTCCACAATTTTCAGTAATTTTTGTAATTCTAAATGGGAAATGCGTTCTGCAAAGGATTTGCAAGCATTTTTTAACGTCTTGAATGTACGGTAAATTTATAAAGTTCTTTTTCTTATATTTTTATAATGGCGAGTTACGATAAAATTGTTGAAGCGTTGAAAGAGTTAAAAGTTTTTGGTAAAACTAATTTTGTAATGCTTTTTGGATCAGTAAGTAAGAACCAACAGAATAAACTATCTGATGTTGACATTTGTATTTCTTTATCTTTACCAGCTAAACAAAGACTAAAAATAAGGATGAAATTACTTGCTTCTTTTTCTGATAAGTATGACATTCAAATTTTTGAAGACTTGCCTTTGTATTTACAGAAAGAAGTTCTTAGTGGAAAATTAATTTACTGTAAAAATAAAAATAAATTAGTGAGAAGAGCTATTGAAATCATTCAAGAATATGAGGACTTTGAACCATTATATAATTATTATATTTCTAAAGATAAATCTAAGGTAGCAATATGAATCGAGTAAAACAGAAAATAAAAGAGATTGAAGAAAATTTAGAACTTATTAAAGATAATCTTCCAAATAGTGCGGGAGAATTTAAGTCATTAGGGTTAATTAAAGATGGAATTTACAAAAGATTAGAATATTCTATTCAAAATTTGATTGATATTTTTACAATGATTTATTCTTCTCTTAATCTTGGCGTACCATCTTCAGTTGATAGTATTTTGGACGAATTACAAGAAAACAAGATTTTCTCTAAAAAGATCATTGAATTAGTTAAAGAAATGAAAGGGTTAAGAAACATTTTAGCGCATAGGTATGGCAAGATTGACGATGGTGCAGTGTTTCATCTTTTAAAAGATAAAGAAGATGATTTTGATAAGATTATTGTTAAGATTGAAATTTTTATAAGTAGTCGGTAAATTTATAAAGTTCTTTTCATTATTTAATTAAATGGAAAAAGCAATCACTGCGCTGATTAATAAAGTAAAAAAAGATAAGAAAATATTAGCGGTAGCGTTCTTTGGAAGCTATGCTAGAAAAGAAAAAAATAAAGATATAGACATTTGTTTGTTTTTATTTCCTGGAAAATATTCTTTAAAAGAAATTTCCAAAATAAAACTTAAATATTCATTTGAAAATGAAAAGTATGACTTACAAATTTTTCAAGGACTTCCAATATACATCAAGAAAAGAATATTGAAAGATGCTAAATTTATTTATGTGAGAGAAGAAGATTTATTGTACGACTTATCATTTTATACATTGAAAGAATACTCTCATTTTAAGTATATTTACGAAGACTATCTTCAAGGAGTAATGGAAAATGGATAAAGAAAGAATAATTTCTTTAATTGATCGATTAAATCTATACTTTGATGAATTGGAAAACTATTTACCTAAAGATTTTAATGAGTATTCTGAGAATTTAGAAAAAAAGAGGTTTTGTGAAAGGACAATACAACTATTAATTGAAGTTTGTATAGATATTTCTTCGCTATTAGTTAAAGAGTTGAGACTAGGAATACCTGAAGAAGAGGAAAATGTTTTTGACAAACTGTTTGAAAAGAAAATAATTTCTAAACAAATAATGGTCCAATTGAAAGATATGAAACGATTTAGGAATGTTCTTGTACATCATTATGCAAAAATTGATGATCATTTAGTTTTTCAACATATTTCTAAGAATCGCAAAGATTTTATCGATTTTAAAGGAGAGATTATTGAATTCTTAAAGAACAGTTAACATTGTCGGTAAATTTATAAATAGTAAAAGATTAGTTTTTATATAATATAGAATGAATAAAAAAAGAGGGATTTTGTTAGTAGTTATTGCTTTAGTAGTTCTTTCTAGTTTTGTATATGCAAGAGAAGGTTATGATGTTATCGATGAGAAATATAAATTCCTATTAAAAAAAGGAGAAATGTCTGATGTTTTAGGGAGCTGTTGTGCGGGTCCAGATTATGACTGTGCTCGGGCATGTAGGGGCTCAACTCTTCATAAGGGAGGGGGTTTTGGAAAAATAGGTGAAAGATTATCTGCAACCCTTTCAATGGAAAATTCAATTGGTTTTGGCGGTGATTGCAAAGATAATGCAGAAAGAAGATTAGACCATTTTCCTGATGACAAAGGATGTATCATTTTTTTTGTTGATGAAGATCCACTAAGTGGAGAAAGTGATGATGGAACAATTGTGTATTCAAGACAAGAATCAGTTATAAATAATGACTGGATTAGTTTAGCATCTACTGGAACTAGTGAAGAATTTTGTGATGATGGTGGCGATGGTCCGAATGCAGCAATATCTGATGGAAGATTCAAAATGCCCCTAGAAATTTCAACAATGTGTGGTGATTCTTCTTATTGGTATTCTTGTGAGATCGCCGAGGATTCTACGGAAATATTAACCCCTGGTTATATTTGGGCGGGTGATAACCTATACAATTGTACAGTAGATGAAGATGATTATCCCGTATGGGAAAAATTAGGTAAAGATGAAGATCATGATTTCTATATTGATGGTGATGAAGTCAATTCAGCAGAAGATTGTTACTATAATGCTTTAGATGATCCTGACTTCTGTTCAGAAGTGGAAACACCAAATCAGTGTAGTTTGAAAGTTGAATACTATCAATGCGCTAAATGTGTAAATGTTGGCGCTCCAGAAGTTTGCGGCGACGGTCTTGGAAATGGGGACACTAATGATCCTACTAACGGAAAAGGGAACGATTGTTCATTACAAACTTCCGATGATTGTAATAAAAACCAAGAAAGTTGTGAACAAAAAACAGATACTACTACTTATGCAGACGGAACAGAAATTGTTTCTATTGAACATAAAAATATTTTTAATGAAAAGTTTTCTTGGGTAAAGACAGGAGCTGACGATGGTTTTTGTTGTGGGTTTAATGGTAGTTCTAATTTAGGAAAAATTGTTACGGACACTAAAGGAGAAGATTATGCTTGTTTGAACAAAGATCCAAACTCTAAACTTACCGGTTGGAGCGGAGATTTTCCGGATGGTTATTGTAAAGAATCTTCTGGATCGTGGGTTTCAGAAAGTTGGTGTTTAGTGGGTGCATCAGGAATCCCTACAAGTGGAGGTCAGTGGCAAATATTTACAGTAATGAAACCAGAGCTAACTTATGATCTAGTTTCCAATGGGCAAAAATGGTTACCTTGTAATGCTGAGGCAGAATATCTTCCTGCTCCAGAAGGTACGGATTCAGAAACTGATAAGAATGCTAATAGATATTATTGTTATCAAGAAGGAAACAAATTTAGCTGGGCGGAATGTTATGGAGACACGGCAGCAAAAAATAATGATAACATTAAAGGCAGATATCCCGGAGACGCACCTTACTCTTTATTTATTCCTAACGCGGATGATCAAGGAGCAGATTATGGAATTTCAATATTCGTTGACAGAGCAAGATATACAGAATTTTATAACGAAGAATCTTATTTTGATTTTTCTGATTATGATTATTTAGAATTTTTTGTTAAGTTTGTTAAAGATGAAACTGGGACACCTATTCCTGTAGGCGAGTTTAATGCCCCGGCAGAAGTAAAATTGGAAATATTTGGTCCTCAACAAGAAGGTTTTGAGAACATTGTTTATTTCAATAAAAATGTTTTAGGCTATACTCTTCCAGGAGCATTCTTTGCAGAGAATGGTTGGATGCACGCTAAAGTACCTCTTCCAGAAAATTTGAGAGGAGTCACAAAACTAAAATTTTCTAGTGTTCCAGAGGCAAAAATAATTGGTGTAAAAAACATTTTCTTAACTAAACAAGATGAGCAAGAAACAAAATTCTGTTCTGGTAAGGATTCTACTATTAGTTCTTCCTGGTTAGACAATCTTGATCAGGCAGATAAAAACAATTTAATCACTGGTAAAGATTTATGTACCAACCATCATGGTAATAATGCTTGGTTAGGGTACGATGATGACGTTGATGAAAGTTGGGCTAGTTGCTGTGGTAATGGCAACAATAATGGGGAGGCAGAATTTTATTTTGGTGAAAGTATTGCAAACAATGGTAGTGAAAAATATGGTTGTTGGAATTCTCAGCCAATAAAATCGGGAGAAACAGTAATGAACATTAATTTTGAAGTGAAGTATGATGAGACTACACCTTCTTTCACTTATCCCTCAGAAAAAGTTGAAGTTGGTATAACAAAATACTGTGTTGACGAATTTCCTTTAGTTAACGAAACAACCGAAGAAATTTCAATTGATATTTCTAACGTAAAGTTAGGCGAGAAAAAATTCTCAGAAGAATTGAACCTTGTTTGTCAAAATAACAAATTATTGAGTAAAGCAGAGATTAAGACAACTAATCCAGAGTATATCAAAGTTGATTTTTACAATCCTCAAAGTGGCGCAAACCTTGGTACACAAGTTTCAGAAGAATCATTTAGTAAAAGAGAATTAAAACAATTTGTTTTGCTTGCTGTAAATAATAAAGTTAGAAAAGGTTCTGAAACAGTAAAGGAAATAACTGAAAATCCTGTATATTCTTGTTTAGGAGAAGAATGTCTTTATCCTGTTCCGGGAACATTTCCTTATAAAATAAAAAACAATTATCCAGAACTGTACAATTTGTATTTTGTTAATGTTGATGGGGAAGAAACACTTATTGGAAGAGATTATGCATTGTTTAACGAACAAGGAAACTTAGTAGCAAGAAACATCGCACAACAGGTGTTATACAGTTATGATGAAGAGGAAGCTGGATTTTATGGTTGCAATGTAGCAGATTTTATTAGCCAAATAATTTCCGAAAACAATCTGCTTTATTGTTCAATTAAAAATGATTACTTTTGTGCACCTTCCGTAACATACGAGAAAGAGGATGGTGAGAAGTATACTACAATAAGTTCATGGAGTAAAGAACCTATTACCAAAGTAGGTTACGAAAACGTCCCGGAAGTAGATAAAGAAAACTTTTCTGAATTTTATGAACAAATAAATTTGCAATTAAGAGATGCAGATTTTCCTCCTCAATTAAGAAACCATACAGCTTTAATTCTGCCGGCAAGAAACATGATTTCTAATGCACAATTTGAAAGGGAAAAGAAACAAATTCCTCACTGGCAATTCTTTAGAGGAGATGTGTTATTGGGTGATGATAAAGAATACTATGATCGTAGTGAAAGTAAAATTACTTTAACAGACACAATAAAGATGCGTTCAGAAAAGATTGCCATAAGTGAAGAAACAACATTAAGTTTGTCATATACTGGTTCTGCGGAGGTACAAGTTTATTTGATAGACCATAATGGATTTGTAACAGATCAACAATCAGAACGCGGAGAATTCTCTACAGGTTTTGCTTCTTTTATAGTTATTGAATTTTATAATGGAGATGTACAAGAACCTATGCTACAAGTTGTTGATGAGTATGGTGCGATAGATTATTATTATAATAATCAGTTTCCTAGGGCGGGGTTAGCTTGCTGTCCAGAAAATTTTTGTTGGAACGGTTACGCTTGTGTTGAACCAATGGGAGAAGCATCGGCTTTAGCTGAACATGTCGAAGAGGGAAGGGATTATCGTTGCATTAATGGAGAATGGAGAAACGTTCCTATAAGATGGGATTGGAACCATCAAGAGCAAGGTTTTTGTAGTACTACTGATCAATGTTTTGTCCTAAGTTCAGAATATCAAGCCAGTGAAGAAAACACCGCAAAACAATTTTATGAGAATAAAATTCCTGTTTGTATAGAAGATAAAGAATACATTTTTGATCATTACTGTGATAAAGGTACATGGACTAGTAGAACTAAATTTTTAGCTAGCAAATTATTAGAGGTAGCAGCATCAGAAGATTACAAATTGTACTGTACAAATTATCAAGATGCTTTGAATGATTATAGTTTAAATGAAGGTTACTTAGGAGGAAGTTTCTCAGAGGAAACGTCTGATGTTTCTGGGTTAGGTGAAGAAATCAGTGGGACAGGAGATAATAGAGAAACTATTCAAACATGCTACAAATTAGACGGAGAAGCCCAAAGATTAATTCCTGAGAAAGAAAACACTTGTGTTAACAATGTATGTGTTCTAGAAATTGATGGTAGAAAAGTTGCTTTTGCTACCACCATTAACAAACCAATAAACGATACGAATTCGTTCCTAAACACTTTTAATTTGCCCCATCAATCAATAACTACTAATGAGATTTGTTCAGGAGAGAATGGACGATATACTGAATGTAATTTTGATCAGGAAGGAAAATTATGGTACACTGATGATATAGAAGGAATAGTTTATGGTAAGGATATAGCTTTGTCCAGTAATTGGAGAGATTTACAGAACTGGTTTTTAGGATTGTTTGGAATTGAAAGTGAATTGTCTAACGAAGAAAAATTTATTAATAATGCTCAGAATTTTAGAGACGTTTTCATTCTTGATAAAAATGGAAAAAAGATCAGGGCAGTAAAAGAAAAGTTTTCTGATAAAAAACAAACTTTAATTGCAGAGTATGAAAATTTCAATACTCCTGTTTGTGATTATCTTGAATCCTATAAAGATGCTCCACCTACTCCTGAACTAGGACAAGAACTATTAGACCAACTTTCTAGGGCTGGAAACGTTGTATGTAACGAAGAAGAAAATGTACAGAGAGTAGAAACCGTTGCTGCATTAGACTTCTTATGGCCGCAGTTAACAGCTAAGATTAGGCTAGAAGATTAGTTTTAATCATTATACTAAAAAATTAAGGGAATCCCCAGTTATTATTTTCTTTACGTGATTACACAGAGATGTATAAGTACTAGTATAATATAAACTGAATTTAAGCAAAGTAAATTAGGACAACAAATTTATAAGTTTAATAGTTTTTATAATTAATATATGATGAAAAAGGGGATTAGTTTGTTTAGAAGTAAGAATCTTAAAGCACAAATTACTATTTTTATTATAGTGGGAATAATGATACTTTTTATCTTTATTTCTCTATTCGCCTTTTATGGAAAAATTGCTCGGCAAGAACAGCAAAACCAGCTTGAGGACGTCTTTGGAAAAGTTTTCAAGAAAGAAGCGCTAAGGATTTATGTAGAAGATTGTTTGCATGATGAACTAGAAAAAGGGTTAGTATTACTAGGAAAACAGGGTACAATATGGAGCGATCAACCAGGGGGAAGAGAAAGTTTTATTGAGGGTATGAATGGAATAACCGTTCCCGAAACAGGCGAAAGAGTATTTTATGGAATAACAGAAGAAGCTTATAATCAATACAATAACTCCTTTCCTTGTGATGAAGAAAATAATACTCCTGAATTTTGTAGATATTCTTCTCCCAATACTAAAGTTGGTTTTGGCGAATATAAATTTAGAAGTTCTACCGTTGAAAATGACCTTAAAGAATATCTCTCTAATAAGACTGTTGAATGTATCACAGACTTCACAAGGAACAACATATCAAGGAAAGCAAAACTGGTTCCAGCAGAGTTAGAAATAAATTTAGATCTGCTTAATGAAGGAATAAATGTTGATGTTACTTATCCATTAAAATTTACCTTGCAAGAAGAAGAATTTTTTCATTTAAGTGAGTTTGACTTTTTTTTCCCCACAAAATTTAAACAATTATTAGACTCCACCATCACAACACCTTTAAGATGGGACCAAAAATATGTTGATTTTATTTATAACGATTCTACACTAAAAATGTCTTCATTTAATTATAAAAGTGAGAATGATACTTTTCGTGGGGAAACTTCTCTTTGTGAACTAGGAGAAGAATATTTTGTTTGCCAAAGGGGATTATCTTCTCAAGATTATGAAAATCTTTTGGTAGATATGACCAAAAAAGCATTAGATAATGGTGATGATCTCTTTACGTTTAGCTCTCCTTTTCCAAACATTGTTTTAATACCTGGAGAATTTAAAATGCAAATAGTTCGTCAGAATCGTCCTCCTGCATTGGATTATGTTGGTAGAAATTCTTGTCCTTTGGCGGGCTACGATTATTTGGTAATTAGAGAGGATCCTGGAGAATTAGGGAAAGTAGACGTCTCTCTTTCTGCTGAAGATGCAGATGAAGATCAGTTTAATTATAACATCGATTTGCAAAATGCTCCTACACCTACAGAAGTTGATAAAAATAATGGCAAGATAGTTTATGATCAAAATGACCTTCCTGTTGGCGAGTTTAGCATCAAGTTTAAAGCTGTTGATGAACATTCAAAGGAAGATTGGCAAGAGACAAGATTTTTAGTAGATCGTCCTGTAGATACTGGAATTTCTTTAAACATCCCTTACAAATTTTATAACGGTTCTGGTTACGTATCATATTCAGAATTATTTGATAAAGATTTGTATGTTGTATCCCCTGAGGATCCGGTTTTTATCAACATAACTTTTCCTGAAAAGTCAAGAGCTAGTTTAAGTGCAGAAAAAGTAAACTTACAATATTGGGATGAAAAAAATCCGCAAGAAAAAATCTTAGATTACCTTCTACCAGATAGAGGATTAATATCTGGAACTAATGGGTGTTTTTCTTTTCCTTATGGTATTAGTGACCAATGTCAAATAGACCCATTTAAAGGATGGTTTTTATCAGGAGGAATTTTTTTACAGTCAGAGTATGACCATTTTTGGCAGTTAACCAACGACGGAAGATTAAAACTGTCATTCAGTGTCAATTATTGTGATGAGGATTTAGGAATTAATAGTTCTGAAGAAGCAAGAATTGTCGTTAAAGAATGTTTGCCTCACCGTAATCCCGAGCATCCTTTTGCGTACCCTTTCCATAACTATGTCTATAATCAAGAAAACGATGAATGGAGTTTTGATGACGATTATAACCCTTTATTGGCTACACATAGTTGTTGTGTTGGAAATGTTAATTATCAAGGTGCGGAAAGGTGGAGAATTGCTTATGGACCAGATGACCCTTGTTTTGTTAATCCTGATAAAGGGTGTTATGGAAGGATAGAAGATTATACTATTTTAGTTAATGGAAAACATGGTCAACCTCGCGGTTATGATGGTTATGTTTGGGAAAAAGAAGAACGTTATTGTGATGGGAATTATGGATCAAAATGCGAGGGGGAGTTTAAATACGATTTATGGAACTTTGGAAAAACAATTTGCGGAAATTATTCCGGGAAAGGATGCAGTAAAGAAATTGATCCCAAATGTGCAAACAATCCTTCTTTTGGATTAATTGAAAATGAAGGATGGTGTACAGGAATAATGGGCTGTAGCATTTTTTGTGATAAAGGAGTTGTTTACTTGGGAGCATCAACAAATAACGTTTTCAATACTCAATATATCAACAGTTTGGCGTATGAAAAAAGAGCGATAGGCCAATCTGAGTTAGCAGATTTCTCATGTGGCTGTCAATACGAGAATGGTATAGATAAAGAGGGAAACATTTGTGATGCTAATTATGATGGTAAATTTAAGGGAATTTGTGAGTCCGGAAAATGTTGTTCAGATATTGATGATAAAGATAATCAGGATGGATGTTAAGTATTAATAAAATTAATTATAAAGAAAAGATGAAAAAAAACAATAAGATTTTAATTTCATTACTAGCAACAATTATATTATCTATATCATTTTCTTCAGCAAACTTAGGCTGTTTTCTTTATCAAGAAAGTGAATTTTATTGTAACGATTTAACTTTACAAGAAGCTGAAGAAGAGTGTTTATTATATCTCAATTGTGATGTTGAAGAGATATACATTTCTGCAAATAGTTGTGGTCTGGTAGAAAAATTTCCTCAATGCGCTTTGGGAACGTGTAAAGATTCTTGTGAAATAGATTTTGTAGGAAAATGTCAGCAAGGAACAATTTCTGAAGACGAAGTAGAAGAATGGTGCTCTTCGGGATGTTGTGTTTTTTCTAACTCCGGAACTCCTTTTTGTCACCATAAAGAAAATAAATGGTTGTGTGCAATTAACGCTGAAAATAATGAGGTGGCTGGTTTTAATTATGACACTTCTATGAATTTTGCACAATGCCAAAATTATTGTTCTTTAGATAAAGAAATTCTTCTAGAAAAAATAGGTTTATTAAAAAAAGATAACACTAAAGAAATCTTAACTTTTAAGAATTATGTGGTTGATTTGGGTTCTGAGTTAGATTCAAAAGAAAAGTTAGAAGAAAAACCAAACCCATCTGTTTCTGACAGTAAAAGCAGTCTTGTTTATGTTGTTTTATTAATAGTAATAATAACTTCATTATTAATTTATCTTATATATCAAAGATTTAAACCAGCACCTAAAAATCTTCCTGGTTTGAACGATATTCAGAAAGAAAGACGTTCCGAAATAGAAAAATTAAAAGAAGCAATTACAATCAAAGATTTAAAGAAATTGGCTAAAATTGAGGAAGAAAAACTACAGAAAATAAAAAATAAAAGAAGAGAAAGTTCTTTGTTAGAGTTAGGTTTATTACCTCTAAAAAAGGAGAAAAAAGAATTTTCCAAACTACGAAAGATTTTTCAAAATTATCTTAAGATTGATAAAATTGATGGTAAACAAATAACTAAAAAGGAAAAGAAAGAAATCGAAAAATTGTCCGAGATGATAAAATTAAGTGGCCAAAAAAAACGTGTTAATCAAGTGCCTAAAAACAAAGAAAAAATGAAACTAAGCAAGGCAGAGATTGATAGAATAATTTCTGGACTAAGAAAAATAAGTAGAAAGTAAGCAGATTCTTCATTTTTTGTGCATTTATTGAAACTAATTTTCAATACTTTGTCATTGATTAGCTATTATATTAATAACATTTATAAAAGGAAAAAGTTTACTTTATATGTATATATGATAAGTAAAAAAAGAGGTATTATCTTAATAGCTATAGTTTTATTTTCTTTAGTTCTTTCAATAAACGTCTCTTTGGCAGAAGAAATCAATACAAGGGGATGTTATTTCTATCCAGAATCAGCAGAGGGAGTTTACTGTACAGAAATGTCACAAAATGCAGCCCAGACGGATTGTGAGGAGTATGATGATTGTGAAATTAACAACTATTTTCGTCCAGGAAAAGAATGTTCCGAAAGTAATTTACCAGAATGTAAAGAGGTATTGTGTAGTGTAGATTGTGATGATGGTCTAAGAACCTTAGGAAAATGTGAACAAGATGGTGGAGAAGAAGTTTTAGATGAGGAATATGACCTGTGGTGTACTCCTGGATGTTGTAAAGTGATTATTCCTGAACAACAACCTTATTGTAATACTTTGATAAAATTTCAGTGTGAGAAAATAGCAAGGGAACAAACTGGTGGGTCTCCCGATGTTTTTGATCAATTTTATGGTGATAATCTGGAATTATGTATCAATGAAGTGTGTCAAAGTGAGATAGAAAGATCAGTAATTTATGGAATAGTAAAAGATAAAGAAGATCAACCGATCAGTGGAGCAAAAGTTTTCTTAAGAACAAGAGATCAACAAACAACAACCAATTCAGCAGGAGATTACACTTTTGAAGAACTTGGTCCTGGAAATTATCGTCTTGAAGTAAGTAAAGAAGGTTATGAATCTGATTATGTTAATATTTATCTTTCTGCTGGTAAAGAAGAAGAGGTCAACTTTATTCTTAACAGTTATGAGGGTATTGCTAAAGTTTATGGAACGGTAAAAGATGAAAATGACCAACCATTACAAGAAGCGAAAATATCTTGGAGCGGCCCTACTTCAGGAGAAAAAACAACTGACAATCAAGGAAATTATCAAACTGAAAATTTGCCTAAAGGCACATACACATTTTCAGCTAGCAAAGCAGAATATCAATTAAAAAGAGAAGAAGTAGTGATTGTTGATAGTGATTTAGAGAAAAACTTCATTCTATCTTCTTCATCTTCAGAAAAAGTAAAAGGGATAACTTACATTGAAGAACAAGGAGAAAGAGTTGCCGTTTATGGTGTTAAGATTTTTGTTAACGATCAATTAAAAGGGATTTCAACTTATCCTGACGGGAGATATGAAATAAAAGATCTTTCTCCAGGAAATGACTATGAAATTTCGGCAACGTATCTTGATTATGAAATAAACCCGCAACCTTTCAGCATAATTTCTGGAGAAGAAACAGAAAAAGACTTATTGTTAAAACAGTTTGTGGGAGAATGTTCAGAACCTGGAACTGAGAAAGATGTTGAGAATCTTCTGGCAAAACCATTAACGGGAGAAAAAGCAATCAAATTAAGATGGGACGTTCCCTGTGATGAAGTGTTAAGTTACGGAGTAAGAAAAATTGACCAAACTGGAAAAGAAGAAACTTTTACTTTGTCTCCTACAATCGTAGAGTACATCGATGATGATGTTGAATGGGACAACGAGTACATTTATTACTTTATTGCTTATTATGACCAAAATCGTGTTTCTGGAGAAGTTGCTTCTAATACTGTTAATGTTGGAAACGAGCTTTGTGAGAATCATTATTTAAATCAGCAAAAAAAGTGGGAAACATTTTGTATATTGGGAACTAAAGAAGAACGTAAAACAGTCTGGACCTGTAACGATGAAAACCAGTTAGAAGGTTCTTTAGGTTGTTCGGGGTTAGATGGCGAGGGAAAAAATTATTTCTGTGCAGAAAGCACAGAGGGAACAGCCATTTGTAAAGATTCTGGGTCTTGCGGATTAGATTCTTCCCCATTTGGACTTTATCAGGATAAAGGACAGTGTTATGGAAACAGCAATCCTTTGTTAGCTAGTACTTATTGCTACTTCGACTATACTAAGACTATTATTGATCAATGTAATAGTTGTGAAGATGTTCAAAGCTGTTTTGGGTATAACAGTGAAGAAGCTTGTACCATAAACAATTGTTTAGGATCAGAATGCCAATGGGTTAATGGTGCAGACAATCAAGAACAAGCAATAGATTATGGATTAATAGGTTTACCTTCATTAGTAACCGAAGAAACCGGAGCAGGATATTGTGTAGAGAAAGATTATAATGATGATGACTACTGTAATGTGTGTAGCCCTGGATCAGAACTTTTTGAGAACGATTATTGTACTGCCGAAGTTTGTTCTGGGTTAGGAGAATGTTTTACTAACCCTGTTTATCAAGGAAGACCTTTATCTTCTTGTTACTTTTGTGGAGACAGTCCCAGTAATGACGCTAACTGTTACACTTACAGCACAGAACTTGAATGTACTGGAGAAGAAGATTTTTTTGTTGATACTTCCGGAAATATTGAGGAATCAAATGATCAATGTGGTTGGGGAAAATGTTTGTGGTTAGGAGAAAGTAATGGATATGGTGCCAGTTGTGTTAAGGATGCTGATGGTAGTGGTGATGGAGATTGTGAACAGTTTGAAGGTGGAGAAAGAAGTGCTTGCGAGAAAGATATGTCTGAACCTAGAACCAGAATTGTTTCTGAAGGTATAACAACAATCTCTAATGCTCAACCAGAAATTATTTTTGAAGGTGATGATAATTACCATCAACAAGCATCACAGAAAAGTAATATGGGCGTTTTAAAGTATTGCTTAACTTCATTAGATCAAGACACTTGTCGAGAAATTAATGGGGTTGATTCTTTTTTTGAAGTAAAATATTCTGGTGCAAAAGCACAAGAGTTAGTAAGTGTAAATTTAATCAACTCTTCTTTTTTGAGAAATAATTTGGTAAATGGGGAAACTTACAAAATTAAATACTATTCAAAAGACAAATATTATAATCGTGAAGAAGTACAAGAAAGTTATGTTTACATTGATAATGTTGTTCCCGAATTTAGTGTTGAATATGAAAACCGGTCAAATGGAGATATTACTAATTTAGACATTTACCTTGTTTACTCTTCTGAACAATACGAACCGATGAAGTGTACATTTGGACTTGATCAGATTGTACCTTTAGGAGATAAGCAGATTAAAACTGTTTCTGAAGAGTTGCGTGAAAAAGAAGTTTCTTTCAATGGATTAAGAGGAGTAAAATATGATTTAAACGTTACCTGTGAAGATAAACAGGGCAACGTTAACAGTAAAACTAAACAAATAACCTTTGACCTTGAACCAAGGATAGACTTTATTCATCCAGAGAAGAATGGGGCAGTAGCAGAAAGAAACATAGAATTTAGAATTCATACTGATGTTGGTGTAAGCTGTATGTTATACGATGATACAGACAACAGCAAAGTTGCTGATTTTGAAATTATTGATGATGAAGGTAAAGAACATAAAACCCCTGTTGTACCGGATTTCACTCAAGGAACTTATTCAGGGGTCTATAAAGTTGTTTGTAAAGAATTGTTAAATCCTAACTCTGAAGAGATTGTTGACTACTTTGATTTTGTGGTAGATTTTACTGCTCCACAGGTGCAGATAGTTTTACAAGAAGAAGAGAATATTGCTCGACGCCCTCAATCAGGATGGAACTGGAAAGAATATTTTGTTAGGGAAGTTTCTGTATCATTTGAGGTTAATGATGAAGAAGGTTTTTCCTACGACAAGACTTATTACTGTTTGGGAGATGAATGCTTAGGTGCGGGAGCAGATTATGTTGAATATGGTGGAGAACTTAATGTTAATGAAAGTACTAGGATATGTTATTATTCAACTGACATTGCTAATAACCCTCCATTAAAGAAATGTGGGGACATTGTTATTAATGGTTATGGGATTACTTTAGAAAATCCTACACAGTACCTTTATGATGATGAACAATGGGGAATAAGCAACGTTCCTGAATTTGACTGGAGATTCTCAACAGTTTTATCAAGCAGCCAATGTCATTTTGATTTTGTTCCTAGTTTTAATTATGAAGACTCACCAGATCATAAAATATTAAATCCTAACGCCAACAGTAAATACCTAGTGGAAGAATTCCCTAGAAGAACGGGCAGTTCTGATTACCCTACCTCAGGAGGAGAGAAAGCAATTTATATTAAGTGTGAAGATTCCGAGAGTAAGCTTAGTCCAGAGGAAAGAATTTGGTTAGAGTATGATCCTAGTGCACCAGAAATAACTGATTCATATATTAATCCAAATCCACTTCTGGAAGGAAACAGTATCAATTTATTTGTGGAGACTGATGACAAAACTTTATGTATGTATAGTGTAGGAGAGAACGGTGCTCAAGGATATGATCAAATGAGGTATGCCTTCCCAGGAGCTGAGGCAGATGTTCCTGGAGCAGAAAATAGTTTTAAAATTCTTGATTATCAACATCAAATTGAGTACACTATTAGTAACATTATAAACGGTGATTTGAAGGGAAATTATACATTTAATGTTCAATGTAAAAACGGAGCAGGAAACTTTTCAGAATTACAACAAATAACTTCGTTCATTGATTATACTCAAAAAGGGGGAATAATTTCAATTTATCCTAATAATGATTATATCCCTACAAAAAACGTTGAATTAAAAGTCGTTACTTCCAAGAATGCTTTTTGTACTTACCGCAATAGTGATAATGAGGAAATATTATTGGAAGGTTCGGGTGGTAGAGAACATATTAATTCATTTAGTAATCTAGATGAAAAAGAGTACACTTTTCCAATAAAATGTACTCTCGGAGACCATAGTGTAGAAGCATCATCAGTATTCACGGTAGACTTAACAGCCCCACAAATAAGTAACGTTAACGATAACACCTATAGTTGTGGGTCAGACCAGATTACTGTTTCTGTGCGCACTAATGAAGAGAAATTATCAAAGTTTTATTATGAAGTATATCAATTAAATCAAGTAGATTTAAGTGATGGTTACGAAGATAGTTCTTCTGATGAAGATGATGATAATAGTTACACTTCTAGTAGTAGTTCGTATAAAAGTTATTATGAAAGGTATTATCGTGATTTGAATACTAATAGTTCAGAAAGTTCTTCAACCGCTGACGTCTCTTCTGGAAACAACACTGAAGTAACTTCTAGAAGGAACACTTTATCTACACAAGGAAAATTATTATTCAACAACACTGTTAATGCAGATGATTCTTTAGAGATAGATATTGATGACCTTAACGAGAGTTATAAATACAAAGTAAGAGTAAGTGTGCAAGACGCTGCCGGACATTGGAGCGATTTTAAAGAGAGCGATGGTTTCATCATCACTTCGAGTAATTATTCTTCTTGTATTAATGATGATTCTGCTCCAAAAGTAAATATTATCATAGATGATGAAAGTTCTTGTACCACAACTTATGTAGAACTTGATGTTGAAGATGAAACAGGGTACAGGTATTTAAATTATGGTAAAAGTCCTAGTTCTTCTAGTTGTGATTCTAATAATAGTTATAATAACAAATTACTCTTTAAAGAAAGTGGATGGGTATGTTATGATGTAAGTGATGTACTTAACCACAGTCAACGGGGCAAGAAACAAATCCTTTTCTTAGATGATGATGGAGACGGTGTAAAAGATTCTTGTGATTTATGTAAAGATACATCTCCTGGAAAAGTTGTTGCAGAAAATGGTTGTGCAGATAACCAAGTGCCTCCTGATCAAGAAAAAGAAGACAAAGATGGAGACGGGCTTCCGGACTATTGGGAATCATTTTATGACCAGGAAGGGTGTGAATTAAACTTTGCTAGTGTTGATTCTAATGATGATGGAGTTTTTGATCAAGACGAGGATTATGATGAAGATGGGTATAATAACTATGAGGAATATCAGTCAGGATATAACCCTTGTTTATCTGATGCTCCTGATACTTCTAGAGACGATGATTCAGATTTCACTCCGGGAGATATAACTTCTGAAGAAGGTGGAAATACATTAGCATGGATATTATTTATACTAGGTTTATTGTTAGTATTATCGGGAACAGGATATTTAATTTACTATTATAAATATTCAGAAAGTGGTAAAACTATAACCCGAGATATTGATAGAAGTAATTTATCTTCATCAATAAAAACAGAAAAACCATCTGTAACACCTGGAATAAAAAGCAAGTTTGAACAATTAAGACAAGGATACCAGAAGAAAACTAAATCACGTAGACGTAGCAGATTTTTTAGTGCTTTTGATAAAAATTCTAACGAAATTCCTCACGTTAAAGAAATGTTAAGTAAAAAATCTCCTCAACTTAACAAAGTTCACGAACTTGCTCATCGTTACGTTGCAGATAAAGAAAAGATTGCTCCTGGATTAAAGAAATCCGAAAAAAGTTTGTTTAACAAACTTGAAAGTATAGCTAAGAAAACTAAAAGTAAAGATATCAAAGATGTTATTAATAAAGATCAAGCAAAAGACATTTTTACAAAGCTGAAAAAACTTAGTAAAGAAAGAGGCAAATAATAAATGAAGTTATCAAAGAAAGGTATGGGAATTGGCCAAGTTTTTATTTTTATAGTGGCGGCAATAACTTTTGCGCTGATAATGATTTTTGGGTATAACGCTATTAACAGTTTTTTGGAATCAGGAGAAAATATTGAGTTTGTGCAATATAAAACAGACTTAGAAAATTCTATTAAAAAGATTTACACAGAGTACGGTGCAGTTAGAGTAGAGCAGTTTAATGTCCCAGGAAATTATGAAAAAGTTTGTTTTGTGGACATGGGCTATAAAGCTAACGAACAAGAGATAAAAAAATTATGTAAAAATGATCCTCTTGCCTGTGATACTTGGAGAACTGCTATTGCTGAGAACGGACATTCTAGCGTTGAACAGAACGTTTTTTTGTATCCACGTAAAAAACAACAAGTTATGATAAAAGTTAATCCCATTACAATATCTGATATTGACGATGAAGATTTAAGGTTAGGATTCGTTTGTATAAAAATTAAAGATGGGACGTTTTCATTAATACTTGAGGGGAAAGGAGACCATACCGAAGTTTCGGAAGTAAAATGAACCGACGAGCTCAAATACAGGTAACTTTTAATTGGGTTTTTATCCTGATTGCTGGAGCAGTAATTTTACTATTTTTTATTGGCATAGTTGTTAAACAGAAAGATATTTCTGAACAACGTTTAAATGAAGATGTTGTAAGAGTAATGGGTTCAATTTTTACTGGTGCGGGTGTATCGGAAAAAACTAAGCACGAAATTCCTACTAGTGGTCTAGCTGATTACACTTTCTATTTTAATTGTGAAGAAGGAGTAAGCTATTATGGTATTAAAGGTCAACCTTCTAGGATAGAGGACGAAATCATGCCTATGTTTTCTCCTAGAGAAATAAAAACCACTAAAATGTTAACATTGAGTTTGCCTTACAAGATGCCTTATAAAACCGCAGACTTATTGTTTGTAACTTCGGAAAATACTCAATATTACTTAACTGGTTCTGGCGACGGATTTTGGGAAGAGTTCACGAACAGTACTGAAGGATTTAATGTTGAATATGTTCCTTCAGTTAATCTTGCCGATGTTAATCCTGGAATGAATTATCAAGTTAGGATAATTGATCTTGATGGAAATAAGGTTTTAGATGGTGGTTCCGTTCCAGAGAATTTGTTGAGATATGATGATGATAAAGTAACTGCAGTTTCTTTTGTCGCTGCTCAGATGGTAGACTATTTTATCAAAGATGATAATTTGTGGAAGAAAACAAACATAAACCATGTACCAATAATATCTTTGGGAGGAGAAAGGGACGCTGCTAAATATGCGGCGATTTTTGCAGCTGATGATAAATTATATAATTGTAACATGCAAAAAGCGTTCCAAAGGTTAGAGTATGTTACTAGAATTTATGGGGGATCAGAAATTATAAGGGGAGAAACTTTAGGCAAATTACAGCGGATCCTAGAATATTATGAAATAATTCATCAAGAATTTCAATATACTCGTCCCGAATGTATAGGAAACCTGAAAACGTTTCCTCAAGGAAACATGGTAGATGCTTTAACCGTGCACCAAAATAGGGTTGTTGCTTGTTTAATTGATCAAACCAAATGTCCTGATTTAACAATTTCTGCTCAAAAAGTTGAAGAAATTAACGAAAATTTGGAATTAAACTGTATCCCATTATACTGAAAATGAAAAAAGCACAAATAAGATTGACTGAAACGATTGCTGTACTATTCATATTTTTTGTACTTATACTGTTTGGAATACTTTTTTATTATCAATATCAAAAAATAGCGATTAAAGAAAAACAGGAAGAAATTTTAGCTTCTAGGGCAATGGAGACAACTTTGAAAGTGTTACACTTACCAGAACTAATTTGTAGCAAAGGTCAAGCTGAACCAGAAGATAATTGTTTTGACGTTTTAAAGTTAAATTCTGCCGGAGAGGTTTTTATGGATAAAGGAGATTCCTTCGACTATTACTTTGACTTATTTTCGTACTCAAAAATTACTGTTTACCAATTTTATCCCTACAACCAGACCTGGACTTTATATGATAAAGAAAAACCACCATTAGAAGACGGAACTCCTGGATGGACTAGAAGAGAACCAACATATTTTGTGGTTAATTTAAGGGACGAAACCAAACAGGAAATTGATGCATCTTACGGTTTTGGGTATGTTAAAGTGGAGGCTTATTCATGAACCGTAGAGCTCACACGAAAAATCGTAGATTTTTGGGCACGCTTCGTAGTCGCAAAGCGCAGATGGAAATGATTGGTTTAGTTGTTATTGTCATCTTGATAACTTTGGGAATGTTGTTTATGGCCCAGTTTTATCTTAAAGAAGATCCTACCAAAAAAATATTTACCAGAAAAGGTTTAGCTTACAGTACTTTAACTTCTTTGATGAAAACTACTGTTGATGATACTGGTTGTGTAAGAGGATATTTAGGGACTAATCTTCCACAATTGGGCCAAGACGTTTTAGAAGATTGTGCCATCAATATTAATTATCCTTCAATTTCGGATTGTGGTTCTTCTTGCAGATACCAATGTTCTGAAATGCATAGTTGTCAATTTTTTAATCAAACCACTACCAAATTCTTAAATCTGACTTTAGGAAAATGGGGAAAGAATTATGAGTTTAAGTCTAGATTGGTCAGATTTGAAGGTTCGGAAGCAGAATTACTTATTAGGATAACTTCTGGTTCTGGATGTCCAAAAACAAGGGATAGGGACACTTCAGGGATATTTCCTTTGTCAACTGATGTTGGAACAATTGAGAATGAATTGTATTTATGTGACTAAATCTATCGTAAGCTTTATATATGTATTTTCTTTCTTTATAAAATATAATATGAGGTGAAAGATGATGTTTAAAAATAAAAAGGGCCAAGGTCTTTCTTTAAGCGTAATTATCATTGCAGCGTTAGCTCTGATTGTATTGGTAGTTTTAGTAATGGTTTTTACTGGTAGAATTGGAATTTTTGAGCAAGGGTTAAGTAATGAAGGAGATACAGAATTAATTAAAATGAGAATTAATTATGGAACATGTCATCCTTCTGCAACACAAGAAGCACAGTTCAGTACTTCACTAAGTCAGGCTGAAAGTGAAGCTGATAAAGAAGAGCAAGGATCTTTGTTCCGTACAGAGATTAGCAGATGTAAAGCATTAAGTAATTCCAAAGTTAACTGTGAAACTGCTAATTGTGTTTGGAGTTGAAGATGAAGAAAGGTTCAGCTAACATGTGGTGGATTATTATTGGAGCAGTAATTGCTCTAGTAGTAATGATCATTTTAATGATGATGTTTACTGGAAAAACTAACGTTCTTGAAGGTGGGTTGTTGGAATGTGAAGGGAAAGGAGGAAGTTGCCAATATCCTACTGGTACTGAGTGTACTATACAAGGCGGAACTTACTCTAAAGCATTTACTTGCGATAATGGGAATGTTTGTTGCTTCGTTAGCCAAAAAAGTGCAGGTTCTAAATGTAGTAAGGATAAAGATTGTTCTTCCGGAAGTTGTAGTAGCGGTATATGTACTTAAACCAACTAGGTAAATGAAACTAAACAAAAAAGGAGCATCAGTACAATTCATTGTTTCGGTGATTCTTGCCATTTTTTTAATTTTTGTTCTTATTTATGGTGCATCAAAAGCTGTTAAATATCTAATATGAAAAATTTAAACAAAAAAGGGGCAGAAACGTGGCAGATTGCTTTAATAGTTTTAGGACTAATATTTTTAATCATATTGTTGGCATGGTATTCTGATTTGGGAAGTTCTCTAGGAGACCTGTTCAAAAAATTTGGTGACTTTTTATAATGGGTATGCTTTGGAAAATCACGGCAATTATTCTCGTAATAACACTTATGGTTATATTAGGAGTGTTTTATGTAGACTCTACTGGAAAAATAAAAGTACAAACTGAAATTCTGGAAGATTATATTCCTGATAGGGGATTATATGAATTACCTAGTTCTGATCCAACTATTCTAGTAACACATCGTAATGCAATCACTAGATTAGAGAAAAAAATTGTTGAATTGTCTAAAAGTACACAAAGAAACTGTATTGCAGAATACAAAGAATTACCAGATCTAAAAGACACTTTAATAATTTTTGAATATAATAATGATGACAAAGAACTGGGGTTAATAGTTAATAGAAATAAACGGCTGGTAAGTTATAAAGAAATTGGAGATATACAATTGTGTGTGGTTACAGAAGTACCAAGTACACTAGGAACAGAATCACAACCAGTAAATAATATTAAAATTTATTCTGATGATGGGGAGAATAAGATTTTACTTCGTTCATTATTAACTGGAGAATGGGCCGAGTCAGTTTCGAAAGGAAGTGTAATTAAAGCACATAATATTTTGTATAAGAATAGTGATAATAAAATCTGTTTTGTTCCTATGAACTTAAATGATGGGAATTCAATTACTTTGCAAAACTGTTTTCCAACAGAAGAAGAGCAAATAGACAAAGATGAAGATGAGATCATCGAATCAATAAAACTTTTAAGATGTACCGGAGGAAATAAAGAGGATTGTTCAGATAATTGTCCTGGACTATCAAACCCTAACCAAGAAGATGAAGATAGTGATGGTGTGGGAGACATATGCGATGAATGTCTTAAAATAAATCCACACATCTCTGTTAATGTTGGAGGAACAATTATAGAAAACAATTATCGTTCTAAAGGTTGTCCTGATACTGATCTAGATTCTATACCCGATAAGGATGATCGATGTATTAACGAAATTGGTACTGCTGAGAATGAAGGTTGTCCTGATGTGGTGGCCCCAACAGACGAAGATAAAGATGCAGATGGGGTTCCTGATAATGTTGACAATTGTCCCCCTTCATTATGTACTAGCAGAACTATCATAAGTTACAACAGAGATTATGGGTTTGAAATCAGTCGAGCTAAGTCCACGGTATCTGACTGTACTAACCCTGATCAAAAAGACGAAGATGGTGATGGCGTGGGAGATTTTTGTGACAATTGTTATTATCCCGAGGGTTGTAGTGCAGAAAGTAGTGATCGGAATTTGTTAATATCTAAGTGTGCTAATCCTGACCAAGAGGATAAAAACCAAGATGGTGTAGGGGACGTATGTGATAAGTATGACTAACTATAAAATGAAAAATAAAAAAGGAGCAATGAGTTGGAAATTGATGACGATCATACTTACTATTGTTTCTTTCATGTTAATATCTTATGCTTATTATCAAGCAGCACAATCAGCTGATGAAAAAAAGATAGAAACAATTTGTAAATCTACCGTAGCATTAACAGCAAAAAATGCTATTAGTATAGATGGATTATTAATTCCTAAATTAGAATTGATGTCAAAACCGTTATGCAAGACTATTGACATTAATCTTGATAATAGTAAAAAAGAGGAAGAAATTAAAAGAAAAATAGCCGATAAAATGGCTAAATGTTGGGAAATGTTTGGAGAAGGACGTTATGAAAAACTGTTGAAAGGGGAAGATGATGTATTTTCAAAATTTCAAACTATGCTCGGAATTCCTGGAAAAAATGGTTGTTTTGTTTGTTATGTAGTTACGCTAGATAATGGTGAAGTAGATATTAGTGCTAGTAATTTTGCTAAGTTTTTAAGGACAAAACAACATCCAGTAATAAAAAAAACGTATCTTAACTATTTCCAGAGTTATGGTGGACCGGGATCAGTTGTGATCTTACCTGAAAAAATTGAATCTGGAAAAGCTTATGGAATTGCGTTTATGTCCATAAATCGGAAACCAAACACAGGAGTTACTACAGCATTTAACTATCTGCGTTCAACGATAATTGGGGAGGAAAATGTGCCTGCTGAAAACATTGATGTTTATATTGACCACGATCATTTTACTAGTACAATAATATTAGATGATTATCAATCTGCACAAACTAATTGTTATGAAGGGGAGATTTAGGAGGAAATAAAATGCTTAATCGTAAAGGAATGTCACAAATGTGGTGGTTATTAGCCATGGGCGCATTAGCAATCTTAGTATTAGTATTATTAGTAATGTTTTTTCGTGATACTGGAGAGAGGGGTTTTGATAGTATTAATGACAAAATTGGCGGATTAAGTGATGGGGATAAAGATTTGATCCCAGATTTACAAGATCAATGTCCTTGCGATTATGGTACTAAAGAAAATAATGGATGTCCAGAAGGTATAGATACATCAGCAGAGAAAAATAAGTTGAATACAAATTCGAAAAGTAGCGATGGTACATGTAGATGAGAAGTAAAAAGGGAGAAGCAATACCACTAGGTGCAATCATTGGACTAGTTTTTGCCCTGATCATATTTGTCCCTTCAATATTTTTAGCAAGTAAACTGTTTGGAGCTGATCAGCAAGCTGAAGAAAATTTCAAAGATTTTGTAAACGAGATAAAAGATTTTGCTGAAACTTCTCAAGAGGGAAAGCCAAGAAATTTTATGTTGATTATGGATCAAAATTCAGCAATTTATGGTTTTAGTAAGGATTCAATTACAAGGTATAATCTTGAAAGGCCTATAGGAAGTTATGAATACAATATGATTTATCCAAAGGAACAATGTGAAAATCAAAACTGCATCTGCTTATGCTCAAAAGAAACTTATATCCAAACTAATGAAGATGCTGAGCAAGGAACGACACCTGCACACGAAATAAGTTGCGAACAATTATCTTGCATTCCAATAGACAATATTGAAATTGGTGGCCCAAAAGGAAGAGACAATTTTCGGTTCTCCCGTTCACTTAATGGAGACGGACTAAGCCCAAACCAAAGAAATTTACTCTATTTTGTAAATCAAGATGGGAAGATTATTATAACTACTGAAAATGAATAAGAAAGGATTAAGTATTCTGTTAACAATAGGAGAAATAATAGTAGTTCTAATTGTAGCAAGCGGATTGGTTTATTCTGCAACCCTAACCGCTAATTCTGAAAAGGTTAAACGAGTTAATTTGGTTAACGATATTAAAATGTTTGTTAACATCTTTGTATCTATTCCGGGTAATGCAGTTGTTACTTTACCTTACGATACTTCTGAATATATTTTATTATTGGAACAAGACAAAATTACAATTAGGGGTGAAGATAAGAGTATTGGAATCAAAACCGAAGAAAACTTTGTTTTACCTAAAGGATATGATGCTGGTGGCACATCACCCCAAAAAAAGTTCTCTTGTTTAGAAAAAAGGAATAAAATAATTTTATTAAGACCATGTGATGGAAATGAAATAGTATTCAATTTACTGGGAAAACCAACTGGTGATATTTTCACTAAAGAAAATCTTTACTTTCAATATGAAGCTGAGTGGAAATGGAGTCTTGATTCAGAAAAGTGGAACAAATTATCTGTTAATGAGATCGATAATAATGCACCCACAGATAAAGCAATTGAAATTATTAATTATTTAAAAGAAAATGAGGTTAAGTATGAATCGTAAAGCTGAAAGTTCATTTGACCTTGCTAAAAAATCAATCTATTGGATGATTGCTGGAGTAATCATTACTATGGTTGTGCTTATTTTTGCAATGTTTATGGGAAGAATTACTAGCGATTACACTTACAATCCTCCGGAGTTAGAAGTTGACTTTATTACTTTGAGTTTTGTTAACACTGCTGAATGTTTTGCTTACGTTGATGAAGAAGGATTGTTATATCCTTATTCCATAGATTTAGATAAATTTACTGGGGATATATTAACACAAGAATGTTATCCTCTTCCTGACGATGTAAGTAGGGAATCTTATAATTTTGCTTTAAGTTTAGAAGAAGATCCGGAGAATAAGAAAATCACAACTGCTAAATATTTTAACATTAAGGATTATAGTAAAACAATTTATGTTAAAGTCTATGATGAGGCTGGATTTAAAAGAACTGATAATTTAAGAATAGATGTACAATATGAAAAATGAAAATGATTTTCAATAAAAAAGGGGACGCGGACTTGTTTGATTTTTTGTTTATAGTATTTTTCAGTTTCCTATTTTACTTTTTTATTAGTGGCACTTTATCAGCTAGTGCCAATTCAGCAGAAGATTCAACTTTGTCATTGATTAAGCAGAGGGAAGCAGAACAATTATTTATGTCTTATTTAAGTGCGCCTTTGGATCATGAAGGGAATAGGGTGTTAGATCTAATCTCACAGAGGGATTATACTAATTGGAGAACAAAAAGTAATGAATTTTTTCAAAACAAAGATATTTGTACAAAGATTACTGTTCCTCCTGAAGAAGAGATTCTAGAAAGTATTGCAAAAGAATTGGGTGATAATTTACCAGAAAAAAATCGTCCAAAGATTTTTCACTATTGTCCAAATACGGAAGATGGAAAAAAGATGAAGAATTTACTCAATAGTGGAAAGAACCCCGCGGGATATAGAGGCAATATCTTAGAGATTTCCTTCAGTTATCTATATGGAGAATTTGAAATTAATGCACCAATTAACGGGGAAGATAAAACAATTGCTTTCCAATATGTGATTAAAAAATGAATAAAAAAGCAGCAATAATGCATTTCCTGATGTACGCAATTGTACTAGCAATGGGAATAGTAATATTATTTTCTGGACTTCATTTATTTACTTTTGAAGCTAAAGGAAGTTTTCAGTATGAATTTTTAAGGGAGGTTGACTTTAATTCTCAGTTGGATACAATCAAAAAACAACAAGAAATTAAAGAATTTATTAATACGCAGTTTACTACTTTGATTAGTAATGCTGGTTTTGTTGTTTCAAGTGTTAATGAAAATTTAAATGGTGTCCCCTATTGGCATAAAAATGGCATTTTACAACCCAATATTAGAGATCAGTTACTAGATCAATTGAAAGAAAAATTTCCAAAATATCAAATCCAAGAGAAAAAGACCAAATTTATATTTAAGCTTGATAGAGATAAAATTGAAGAAGTTAACCAAAGAGGATATTATTACTCTTATGAACATTCTCCTCAGTTTAAAGTTAATATTCAACATTTGTTATTAGAATTTTATGATATTTATGGTGTATCTAAACAAATGCTAGATAATTGTAAGAATAATCAAACTTTAAACGAATGTATTGAAGATAATCAAAATCCATTATTATTACTTCCTCTCTGTGATTTACCTCAAAAAGACAACAAACGTACTTTCTGTGTTGAAAGTAATCATTTAATCACAAACTACCGCTTCTCTTTAGACTTTACCTCAGAGTAATTATATCTTTAATGATACAAAAACTTATAAAGAACTTTAAGCTTAGTTTTTCTGGGTGGTATTAGTATGTATAAGATTCCTTTAGCAGAAATAAAAGAGAAGATTCTCGCCAGTGGCAAAATTAATAGTGATGATTTCGAAGAAAAAATCAAGAATAAAATTAACGAACTTTCTGGGTTAGTAAGCGAAGAAGGTGCTGCCCATATTATTGCTAACGAATTAGGAATAGTATTGATTAATCAAGAACAAGGTAAACTTAAAATTAAAGAAATTTATGCTGGAATGAGGAACGTAAGTACTGTTGGTAAGGTTGTTAGAAAATTCGAAACAAGAGAATTTGCTAAAGGAGATTCAACAGGAAAAGTTTGTTCAATGGTTATTGGTGATGAAACCTCTACCATGAGGGTAGTTTTCTGGAACGATAAAGTGGATTTAACTGAAGATATTAATCAAGATGATATCATTAAGATTGACAATGCTTACGTTAAAGAGAATAATAATAGTAAAGAATTACATTTAAACGATCGTAGTGAAGTTGAAGTTAATCCTGAAGGAGAAAAAATTGAAAACGTTAGACAGGGTAACTCTTTTGAACGTAAAAGTATTGAATCATTACAAGATAATTCTGATAATGTTGAATTGTTAGGAACGGTTGTACAAGTTTTTGATCCTAGATTTTTCAACATCTGTCCAAGATGTAATAAACGTGCTAACGAAATTGATGGCAAGTTTAATTGTTCTGAGCATGGTGAAGTAGAGGCAGCATTATCTTACGTTTTAAACTTAGTTATTGATGACGGTACAGGAAATATTAGAGGAGTATTCTGGAAAAACCAAGTTAACCATCTGTTAGATAAAACTGAAGAAGAAATCAGTGTGTATAAAGACGATTTGTCTAAGTTTGAAGATTTGAAAACAGATTTGTTAGGCGAGCAGTTCAGAGTAATGGGCAGAGTACGTAAGAATGAAATGTTTGACCGTTTAGAGTTTAATGTTCAAGTAGTTGAGAAAGCTAAAGCTGAAGATGAACTTGCTAAATTAGAAAGTAATAAATAATTGTTAACAATTTTCATTTTATGTTATTTCACACACATTTATTACTAGGAATCTGTTTTTTCTTTCTATTTAATAATTATTTGGGTAATAATTATATCATTTTTCTTTTGGTCTTATTGGGAGCAATCTTACCAGATATTGATGAAGATAATAGTAAAATTAACAAAGGTGCAGGAGTAGTAGGTTCCGTTGTTGGATTTTTAGTTAAACATCGTGGAATATTTCATTCAGTACTTTTTGCTTTGTTCTTGTTTTTCATTATTGATTTTGTATGGGGTTTTAATTATGGATTAGCTTTATTAGTTGGTTACATGTCTCATTTAGTCGGTGATTCATTAACTCCGATGGGCATTCAAGTATTTTATCCATTTTCTAAGTTTAAAATTAGAGGACCTATTAGAGTAGGTAGTACAGGAGAATGGATTATTTTATTTGGGTTAATATTGTTGGTTGTAAGGGAAATGTTTTTTTAAAATTCACAATTTATTTAAATCACTAAAATATTCAATAAAGAATGGTTGGTCAAGATTTAGAAACTACTACTAGAAGAACATTTAGACTAAATGAAGTTCAGCAAGGGGAATTAGAATTAGCAGGAAAAGGTTACTTCCATGATTTTCCTCCGCCAGGAGTGATACAAGATCCTCTTGAAATTTTGGGAATACAACCTGGTGAGAGAATTGGTAGAAAAGGATATGATTTGTTAAGAACAACATTGATTCAAGATTGTTATTAAAAAAGTCAATAATCTATCTTTTTGATTTAAGTGCAATAAGCATAAAAATTAACAAAATTCCTGCTGACCCATACCATACTCCTTGAAACCCCCAAAACAAAATTAATCCAGAAGCAATCAATGGTCCAATAATGTTGGCAAGAGGATCTGAGGTGTTATAAACCCCATAAAACCTTTCCTCATCTTTCTTTTTAATTATTTCAAATAAGTATGTTTCTTGAAGTGGTTCAATAAACGCTGCACCAATGTTAACCACTGCCATTAGTATTAAAACAATTGGGACGATAGAAATTATATTAAAAAATAGGGTAATTAAAGCAATGATCAAAAAACCTGTGGCCATATATACTCTTAGTCCATGTTTATCTGCTAATTTTCCAATAAGTTTTTCAAAAAATACTAATGGTAAAATTCCTCCTGCAACGACCCATCCAACAACATTGTCACCAAACCCTTGGCTCATAACATAAAGCGGGATATAAATACAACTAATAGCCCACCAAAAATTTAAACCGAAAGCAATACCATACACTTTCCATAATTCTTTGATTTTAAAAAAATCTTTAACATTATTGAACAGTTCTGTTATTGTTTGGGTTTCTTTTTTATGTTTTATTAAAGGATGTTGTTTAACATGTTGATGTTGAAAAATTATAAAACTGATCAAATAAAGTAAGGCACTAAAAACAAAGATAGCATTTCTAGAAACTAACAATGCCAAATATCCTCCTATAATTGGACCAATTAACCAACCAATATTAGCATAAAGATAAAATCTTCCTTCAGCAAGACCTAGTTTGTGTGCTTTAGCAGTATCTCTAATGTAAAGTGAAAGAACTATTCCTCCCATTAGGGTAAATAGTGCTCGAGGAATTTCAAAGATGTAAAGATGTGTTTGGGCAATAATTAATGTAAACAATAAAATAAAAAAAGTGCAACCGAGGAAACTCCATTTTACCACATTTACTCTAGAAAATCTTCTTAATATTACTGTTGATAAAAGTGAACCCCCTAATGTTATCATAGAAATAACTGAAAAAAATATTCCTACAAACACTTCAGATCCTAAAACATTTTCAACAACTAACGGGAAAATTGTCCAAAAAGCGGCATTAGCTAACCCGGTCGTTAAAGCTAGCCAGGCAAATACTTTCCCTAAATCATGTTTATGATGTGTCCTATGCCTCTTTTTAAAATACATATTCTTTAGACTTTATTTTAATATTTATATAATTATCTTTAAGATATAAACCTGAACATTTTTCAACAAGTTTTTTAAACTACTTTTACAATAATTATTGTATGGAAATAAAAGATAGAATAAAAGGCGCATTTATTGGATTATACTTCGGTTCTGGGATAAATCCTCGAATATCTCCAATGGCAACTTCTCAAGAAGCTAAAGATGAATTTGGAGATAAAAGTTTTGACGAAGTTGACAGAGATTACCAACTTTATGACCAACATACAATGTCTAAAATTGTTTATGATATGTTACTTCGTTTTGACAAAATTTCTCCAGAAATTTTCAGAGATTACTTATTAGAGTTACACAAAAAGTATGATGTGTTTAAAGGAGATGTTTATGGTCCAAGTACTCAAAAAGCAGTTACAAAAATTATCGCAGGTGAAGATGTTCATCAAATGGGAAGAACTGGAATTACTTGTGGCTCTGCAATGAGAACATTACCGGTTGCAATGTTTTTTCATAATGATTTGAATAAAATGATTGAAAATACTGTTGGTGCTTGTGTAATTTCTCACAATACTAATATTGCTATTGAGATTGCTATTGCTACAAACATTACCTTAATGTCTTTAATTAACGGTTCAAGTAAATTTGAAGCAATAAATGAAGGTATACAAAAAGCAAAAGAACTTCATGGTAAGTACGGAGAAAAAACGTCAGAACCAAAAGCGTACGAAAAAATTCAATCTGCTGTTGATTTGTTAAAAGGAAAAACAATCCAAGAAGCAATGCAACTAATTCCTGAAAAGGTAGGTGTTAGCTGGTTCGCTAGAGAAACTATTCCCGGAGCTTATGCAAATTATACCGTTACAGACACTCCTCAAGATTCTTCTTTATTAGCAATGAGGTGTGGAGGAGATAGTCAAACCGTACCAGAGATTGCTTGTGCATTTATGGGTGCAGAGAAAGGTTCAGACATATTCCCAGAAGAGTTTATCAGAAAGATAGAAGAAAAGAATGGGATTAAAATTTATGACATGGCTGATAAGTTGATTGAAAAGTTAGGATTATGATTAACAACCATAAAATTAATTAATGAGAAAGAAAATTAAGATAATTAATGAATCTTGAAGAATTAAAATCATTAGTTAAAGAAATTGTAAAGAAAGCAAGTTCTTTGAAAGATAAATATACAGATCAAGTTAATATTCCAGTTAATTATGCTTGTATCTTTTCTCAAAGTAAAGAAGAATATGATCATTTAATTAACATTACTAATGAAATGGGTAAAGTAATTAAAGAAACTAAAAGTGGTCCTCTTTTTCATATTCAACCTTTAGAAACAATTTCCGGAAAGTTATTATTATTGAAAATACGTAATCCTGATCCAACTCGTCCTGAACGAGGTGATGCAGATTTTACTGTTAACAATTATCCTGAATTTAAGGAAAAGTATCTTTCTCAGAATGGTTTTAAATTAATGTTGAAAGATGACTTTGAAATGATTGAGTTAATGGAACCTGGGTTTGATGTTCGTGTATACTTCTCTGATCCACCTTTAGACAAACAGTTGAGATTGGTAATAGATGGTCCGGTATTATGATGAAAACGACTACATATATTCAGACTAAGAGTTTTAATCTTGCCGTATATCAGAAAGGTTCAGCTAAATCTGAAAAACTGGCATTAGTATTACCAGGAAGACTTGATACTAAGGATTATCCTCACATGAGAAGCCATGTTGATTTTTTAGCTTCTAAAGGTTATTTAGCACTTTCTTTTGACCCACCAGGAACTTGGGAAAGTGAGGGAGATATTTCCATTTTTATTACTACAAATTATATAAAAGCAATTCAAGAATTGATAAATTATTTTGACAATAAACCGACTCTACTTGTAGGGCACAGTAGGGGTGGAAGTATGGCAATAATTGCTGGAACAAAATTTAAAGAAGTTGAAAAATTTATTTCTATAATGGGAAAAGCTTCCTACAAAAATAAGAAATATCCAGAGTGGGAAAGAAAAGGCACTAGGCTACATGTGAGAGATACTCCCTTGGAATATGCTGAAAGAGAAAAATCATTTGAATTATCTTATGATTTTGTAAAAGATTCCTGGCAATACGATTCAATAGAAGATTTGAAAAAATGTACAAAACCTAAATTCTTTATTGCAGGTAGTAAAGATACTATTGTTGACAAATTAGTTGTTGAAGAAGTATATGAAATTTCGTCAGAACCAAAACAGATATACCTTATTGAATCTAAACATGATTATCGTAAAGATGGGAATTTAATAGAAGAAGTCAATAAGATAATTGGAAGATTCATTTCATCTCAATAAACCCACACCCCCACTAGACAACTGCGGATAAAGTATATAAATGAGCAAAACTATGAATATTATATGAAAGATATAGTGGTATTTCAAGATAAAAATATCAGAAGAATATGGCACAAGGAACAATGGTATTATTCAGTAATTGATGTAATAGCAGTATTAACAGACAGTGTGGATTCTGGTGCTTATTGGAGAAAACTTAAACAAAGGCTAAAAGAAGAGGAAAGCGAGGTTGTGACATTTTGTCACGGACTGAAATTACCTGCAAAAGATGGCAAATCTTATGAGACTGACTGTGCCAACACAGAATCATTATTTAGAATAATTCAATCAATACCTTCTAAAAAAGCCGAACCTTTCAAAAGATGGTTAGCAGAAGTTGGTTACGAAAGAATCCAAGAAATAGAAAATCCTGAACTTGCCCAAGATAGAGCTAAAAAATACTATGACTTGAAAGGATATCCAAAAAGTTGGATAGAAAAGCGACTAAGAGGAATAGCTATTAGGCAAGACTTAACTGACGAATGGAAAGAAAGAAATGTTGATGAAAATAAAGAATTTGCTATCCTTACCAATGAAATTAGTGAAGCTACTTTTGGTGTTCCTATTAAAGAACATAGAAATATTAAAGATTTAAAACGTAAAAATCAAAATTTAAGAGATAATATGAACGATTTAGAACTAATTTTTTCTATGTTGGGTGAGAAAGTAACTACAGAAATAACTAAAAATGAAGATTCTCAAGGTTTCAATGAATGTAAAGATTCTGCGAAAAGAGGCGGAGGAGTTGCTGGAAGAGCAAGAGAAGACACAGAAAAAGAAATTGGTAAAAAGATTGTCTCTCCAGAGAACTATTTACACTTAACTAAAAAGAAAAATGATAAAAGACTTTGAACCTAGACTGTACCAACAAATAATTTTAGGCACTTCAGTTAATTCAAACACTTTAGTGGTTCTTCCAACAGGATTAGGTAAAACAGCTTCTGCGTTTATGTTATCAGCACAAAGACTGAAACAATATCCTGATTCAAAGATATTAATGTTAGCACCCACTAAACCGTTATGTGAACAACATATAGATACTTTTAGAAAACATCTAACAATACCTGAAGAAAAAATAGTTTTATTCACTGGTAGTGTAGCACCAAAAAAAAGAGCAGAGATGTGGAAAGATGCACAAATTATCATCAGTACACCACAAGGGTTAGAGAACGATTTAATTAACAAAAGAATAGATTTGAAAGAAGTAAGTCTGTTAACATTCGATGAGTGTGTGGCAAAAGGAACTAAGATACAGTTAGCAGAGGGAAATAAAGTAAATATAGAAGATGTAGAAGAATTGATGAAAGAGAAAGATTTATTTGTAGATTCTCTCAACGAAAAAACAGGTAATATAGAACCAAGAAAAGTCACTAAGTTTCATAAAATAAAATCACTTAAAAACATTCTAGAAATTTCTTTTGGAAATAAAACTATAAAAGTAACATCAGACCATAAATGTTTTACAGATTATAATGGCAGTGTTAAATGGAGAAAAGCAAAAGATTTAAAGTTAGATACAAAACTAGCTACAGCTAACACTAAACATAATCCTCATAAGAAAAAGTTGTTGATTAGTGAAGATAATATTCTTCAACAGTATTCTAATGAACAAAAAAATTTATATCGCCATTACATTAATGTTAAAGATATCAGAAAAAGAGAACAAATTGGTGCTAGAAAGATACATCAAATAATTGGGATTAATGAGGGAACTATTAGAAATTGGATCAATAAACCTTTTAGATCGCCTGTTTCTTATAAAGTAGTCAGAGAATTAAAAGAGAAAAATCTTTTACCTTTATTTTCTGACAATTCTTACTTGCCTATTCTTGCTCGATTAATGGGACATTTGTATGGTGACGGTTGGTGCTATAGAGACAGAAATAATAATTTAGTTCTTGGATTTTCTGGGTTAGTTAAAGATTTGAAAGTAATACAAGAAGACTTGTCCCTTCTTGGATCTAAATATTCTTCTATTAGTTCCAGGGAAACATGTTCACAAGTACACCACTTATCTGGAAAGTGTATGGAAATTAAGGGCACCTCAAATTCTTTTTCAGCAACAGATAAGAAAATAACAAGAATACTTAAATCATTAGGGGTGCCTGAGGGCAATAAAACAAAAAACGTTTTTCTTGTTCCTAAATGGATAATGAACGGCTCAATAAAAGTTAAAAAAGAGTTCTTATCCGCTTTAATGGGTAGCGAGGGTTATTCTCCAAAATTAAAATTAAATAATAAAACCTGTAATCCAGTTAGGCTTTCTTTCAGTATCATCAAAAATCATGAAAAAGAAGCTCAAAAATATGCTTTACAATTAAAGAAACTTTTCTCTGAATTTAAAGTTAAGTGTACTATTTCTAAACGTCGCGGAAATACAAGGAAAGATGGTTATGTTACTGTAAAGTATCTTTTAACGATCTCAAACTCAAATAAAGATATGATTAATTTCTTAAAAGAGATAAATTATACCTATGCCTATAAAAAAAGAATAGAATCAAATAGAATACTTAATTATTTAATTTCAAAAGATAAAAATCTTAAAGAGAGAATAAAATTATATCATAAAGCGAGAAACTTACATAAAAAAGGATATGGAAGCCATAAGATTGCTAGAATCATAGGAGAGAGTAGAGGAACTATAGAGAACTGGATTTATGACAATAAAAGACCTTCAATGATAGACCATACAATGGCTTCTTTTACTGAAAATAATCAGAGTGGGACTAGTTTTACTGGTTGGGTAACAATAAAAAAAATTAAAGAAGTAAAAAGGGAAGATTATGTATATGATCTTACTGTAGAGGTAAATCACAATTATTTTGCTAATGAATGTTTGGTTCACAATTGTCATCATGCAACTGGTGAGTATGCATATGTTTGGCTAGCACAACAGTATGATAAATTATCACACAATTCAAGAATATTAGCTTTAACTGCATCTCCTGGTGCAGATTTAGAAAAAATTAAAGAAGTTTGCCAGAACTTAAAAATTGAAAAAGTTGAGGTGAGAACTGAGACGGATCCGGACGTTAAACCTTATATGCAAGAAGTTAAAATGAACTGGATTAAAATTGATTTTCCTAATGAACTTAAAAAAATCCAAAAACTTTTACAAGATTCAAGAAAGTCTAAGTTAATTGATGCCCAAAAGTTTGGTTATGCTAACTCAGCAAGTTTAACAAAAACGGAACTTCTTAAACTTCAGGGAGAATTACAAAAAAAGATTTCTTCCGGCTGTAGAGATTATGAAATCTTAAAATCAATTTCGTTAATTGCTGAAGCGTTAAAAATTGATCATGCGTTAGAATTGTTAGAAACGCAAGGTGTAAAACCATTAAACAATTATTTTAATAGAATCAGATCACAAGCATTAACTTCTAAAGTTAAAGCTGTTAAAAATCTGATGCAAGATTTAAACTTTAAATCGGCAATGTTTCTTATCGAAGAATTATCTGATCAAAACTTTAAACATCCTAAGATTGACAAACTTAAAGAAATAGTTGAAAATACTATTAATAAAGATAAAAGTTCAAAAATTATCATCTTTACCCAGTTTAGAGATTCTGCTGAAGAAGTAAAAAAAGAATTGGATAAAATTGATTTCAGTAATCATATCTTTTTTGGGCAAGCAAAAAAGAATGGCGTAGGTTTTTCACAAAAACAACAGAAAGAAATCTTAAATCAGTTTAGAAACAATGAGTTTAATGTTTTAATAGCAACAAGTGTAGCTGAAGAAGGTTTAGATATTCCAAAAGTTGATGAAGTTATATTTTATGAACCCGTACCTAGTGCAATTAGATCTATTCAAAGAAAAGGTAGAACTGGTAGGTTAGAAAAGGGAGAGGTTAAAATTTTAACAACTACTGGTACAAGAGATGAAGCTTACAGATGGAGTGCACATCATAAAGAAAAACGTATGTACAAAAACTTAGAAAAAATAAAAAAACAGTTCTCATTAAACCCTGAACTTAACCAAAAAGACAAAACTTTGGACCAATTTATTCCTAAAGAACAGTCTGTTGCTATTCTTGCCGATCATCGAGAGAAAGGTAATAAAATTGTTAAAGAATTGATTGACTTGGGAGTTTCAGTTAAAACTGAACAATTAGAATCTGCTGATTATTTAGTTTCAGGCAGAGTTGGTGTTGAACTAAAAAAAGTTCCAGATTTTGTAGCTTCTATTATTGACGGAAGACTTTTAACTCAAGTAAGAGAGTTAAAGAAAAATTTTAAACGAGCAGTATTAATCATTGAAGGTGAAGAAGATATTTATTCTATTAGAAAAGTTCACGCTAACGCTATTAAAGGCATGCTAGCAGCAATAGTATTAGATTTTGCTGTTCCAGTACTTTATACAAAAGATCCTCGTGATACTGCTCAGTTATTAGCAGTAATGGCTAAACGTGAACAGGATAAAGAAGGTAAAGATTATAGTCTTCATCAAAACAAACCTCATTCATTAAAAGAACAGCAAGAATTTTTAGTATCTGCCATGCCTAGTATTGGTTTGAATTCTGCTAAATTATTATTAAACAATTTTAATTCAATAAAATCTTTGGTTAACGCTTCTAAAGAAGATATTACTAAGATTAAAGGAGTTGGTGATAAGACTGCAGATAAGTTGATTAAACTGTTTGAAGAAGAATATAAAAAATAAAAAAAATTTATTTTAGCAGATCAATCATCTTTTCATACACTTTCTTAATCCCTCTAGCAATAGTTCTTCCTTTACCTGTAATACTTTTCCTATCTTTGCCAACCATTTGAGTGATATCATTAAAAGAGTATCCCTGTTGATGTAATCCCATTACGGATTTAACTATCTCCATAAACCTTTCATCGTTAGGATCTTCTCTTAACTGTTGCCATAGATCAAACTCATGAGCTAGCCAGCCAATCTTACAAGCATCAATAGTGGTATCTTCTAAACTTTTTTCACTAGTTACTTCTTTACCTTTCCCACCGTAATTGAACAGTTCTTGAACCATATTTTTATCTTGGTCATCGCACTTACCATTAAAAAAGTAATCTGCTTGTCCATGTCCTGCTCTATAACTCATAATAGGCATTACTCTAGCTATCCTGCTTTCTTTTCCAAGAATGTTTTCTAAATCTTCAATCTTAGTTTTAGCTGCTAAAGATATCACTAGCTGGTCATCCAATCTTTCTTTAACTTGAGAAAGTACACTATTGATGTAATGCGGCTTTAAAGCAACAATTATTCTCTGTGCATTATCAACAACATCATTGTTAGAACTAATCACTATACCATACTCTTGCTCAAGACCTTGCTTTTTAGACAGTTTTCTTTTGCTAGCTATTATGTTATACTTATCACTCCAACAAGAAACTAAATCTTGAGCTAAATTACCAAATCCAATAAATCCTAAATCATAATCTCGGAATATAAGAACTAGTAACGCTTGAGCTAGTTTGATGACCTCCTTGTTCGTATTTTTCCATATCTGTGTTTTCCATTTTTTTGCCTCCAGAAGTTCAAACTTTTATGTTTGTAAAACTTCCATTAAAGAATTAATGCTGAGCACCAGAAGTGCTTATTGCGGGGGTACAACTACGTTAATCAAAGAATTATCACTTTTAGTTGTACTTGCCATTATATATTTAAGAACTTCAGTTTTATTTAAATTTTACTGTACAATCTTACCAGTTTGCCAATCTTTCAACAGTTTTCTAGCAGCTGCATCTAAATTAACTTTTCCACCCTTACTTAAATGGTTAAACTTTACCGCGATAGCTTCTAAAACTTCGTCACTATCTTTTCCAGAGATAGAATAATGTCTTTTAATCAAACCAAAATAATCTTCAATAATTTTTAACGCTACCATCTCAGAATCTTTAATTTTTTCATAACTTAACGCTCCAGTTTTACCATGTTTAATTTCATTATTTTCTCTATTTGGAAGAACTCCTGGAGTATCTAAGATTAAAATTTTATTATCTACTCTTATTTTTTGCATTCCTTTAGTGTACCCTGATTCAGAAGACGTTTTTGCTGCTCCTTTTCCTGATAATGCATTTATCAAAGAAGATTTACCAACATTTGGGTAACCTACAACTCCTACCGTAACATCTCTTCCATGGGATAATTCTAATATTTTTTTCTTTAATATGGTAGTGCCCAACTTTTCTTTACTGGATATAAACACGCATGGTTTTAATTTTCGTTTAATCTTACCTAAATCACTATTTTTCGCTAAATCGGACTTGTTAACTACATACAATAATATTTTCTCCATTTTGTTAACTTTGTGTTCTAATTCTGCGTTTCTTGTATCTTCAACCATCCTAGCATCAAGTACTTCGATGATGATTTCCGCTTCCCTTAATACGTTGTGGACATGCCTCCAGAATGATTTCATAGTGTTACTTTAGGACAGAAACTTATAAATATTGTTATGATTATAGCAATTAAATGACTTTTTCCAAGACTTTTCCAAAAACCATTCCTGGAAGTAATTACCCCGTTTGGGAAGAAGTATTCTTAACAAAAGAAGAAGAGTTGGAAGTAGAATCTTTATGCAAGAAAGAAAACTTTCATATTATGGATGAATGTATTCAAGATGCAAAAATGTTAGCAATCAAGAATAGTATGAATCAAGATGATAACGTTGTCCAAATTGCTAAATCTTTGTTTGAGAAACGAGCATCTCATGAAATCTTTTGGAAAGAATCTAAAGCTAAAGAAATTTTTGATAATAAGAATAAATAATTTATTTTTTTCTACTCAACGGTTTCATATTTTTTTTAATAGCTTTCTCAAACTTCTCAACTTCATCCCTACTATTAAAAAACAATAAGTGTTTCTTCTTTTTATATGTTAACATATAACCACCTAAGAAAAATTTGTCCAATTTATGATGTTTAACATCTTTTAGGTGAACTTTATGTTTTTTAACTTTTCTATTTACTTTTCTAGTTACATGTAGGTGTGTTTTAGTTAACAAGTATTTTTCTTCAACTTTTCTTAACCGTTGTAGTGAATAAGATATTACTAAATATATTGCTAAAAATAGTAATGTGTAAAGTGTTGCTTGTAAACATCCGTTAGAAAAACAGATTATTAAAAATATCAACGCTAATAACGCAGCTACAAAAACAGTTTCTATTTTATGAAAAATGAAATCTTTTGCAGGAAATTTCCAAGATATATTTTTATGAACCATTTTTAATATTTCTCATTTATTGCTGGAGCTTTAGTCATGCTAACTAATGATGCTATGAACATAGCAGCAAAAACAAGCATAAAAACAAACCCATAATTAAAATTTTGAGGATAAACCCAGTAAGCACTAATAAAAAATCCAAGGAATGCAGTAGTCATAAAACTACCTTTTAACGGAACAGCATGCCATTTTTTAGAATATCTTTGGTCAACACCTTTTCTTCTAGAACTACTTGCTTTTTTCTTTGACATACCTATCACCTCTTTTTTGCAAAAAAAGACGGTTCAAAAATTAATTTGATTTTTCGCCACCTCTTTTTATAATCATTAAGAAAGTTCTTATTGTTTTTAAAACTTACTAAATTTCAAACTTTCAGAATAAACTTATCTATCTTACTTTTAGCTGCTTTCCTTCTTTTTTGATGTTCTTTGAGAATTTCATTTAATTTGTCTGCTAAAATTTGTTTTAATTCTCCTGAAAGTAATTTTCCCGATTTGTAATTGTTATAAATCTCTTTTAATTTATGGTCATCTTCTTCAAAGAAAGTAAGCCATTGATATGAAACATCAATATCTGGATTGCCACCTTTTTTACGATGTTCTTCTAACGTTGCTTGTCCACCAGAGAAAGCATATTTCATAATCTTCTTTCTAACGGTTTTAGGATCATCAGTGGTGTATATTGCTGTGCTTTCTACGGAGGAAGACATTTTTCCATCTGCTTGCATTCCAGCTAAACCAGGTAAGAATCTACATTGAATTGAAGCCGGTTTGTAATAACCTAATTTTGGGATAACATCTCTAGATATTCTAAAATGCACGTCTTGATCAATAGCATGTGGTATTAAACAAGGTATTTTTTTATTTTTTAATACTGAAGGCAAGAAAGCAGGTACTGCTTGCATTGCTGTGTAAAAAATGATTCCGATATTTTGTTCATTACCAAATCCAAATGCAGATTTAATTGTTGAAAATGTTATTTTTTTAGCAACTTTTAAAGCTTCTGGATACATTAAGTTAGCATGTTTAGTATCAATGATAAAATGGGTTTTTTTAGGATCAAATCCCATAGCAATAACATCTAACATATTTTCTTTTAGGTAACTTTGACTCTCTTCCCATTTTAGATTGGGGTTGAAAAGAAATTTTTCTTCATCAGGAAATTGGAAGTATAGCTCTACTCCAAATTTATCTTGTAACCACTTGGTAAACATCCACGGAACAAGGTGTCCAATATGAACTGGTCCAGAAGGGGCCCTACCAGTATATAAAAAAAACTTATTTCCTTTTTTATATTCATTAAGTATAAATTTTAAATCTCTATGGGCAAAGAAAATCTTTCTTCTAAGCATATGATGAAGATCTCCAGTATGTTTTTTAATTTCTTCTAAGTGCTTATCACTAATTTCTGAAACGCCAAACTCTTTAATCAGCTTATTATAATCAATTTCCCCTTTAACTTCCCAGGGAGTTACTTTTTGTGCCATCGCTTTAATTGAAGCATTAGTGTTTATATTATTTTCTGCTAAAACTATCTTTTTTTTATTAACTTTAAATAATTTAATTATCAAAACATTTATATTATAACGAAGCTATCATATTAATATATTCATGGCAGAACAATTTAAAATACTTGAAACTGGAAACTTTTATTTTCCTATAACTGATAAAGGAAAAGAGTTTATTGTAGAAAGTACTATTGATGTGGTAATAAATAAAGAAGATAAAAAGATTATTGACTTCTGTTTAAATGATAAAGAGGTGCTTGATTTTAGAATGTTATCAAGATCTATTTGGAATTCATTACAAAAATCAGATTTTAAAAATGATACTGATTGTTGGATAGTTCCAATTCGCTTAAATTTATTGAAAGATAAATATATTTGTATTGTAGATATTTTGAGAAAAATAAATTCTAAAAAACAAAAAATTAAAAAAAGTAACTTATGATTTTTCTTTGAATGAAAGATAAGATGCAAATCACAGAAAATGGTATGGTAGTTTACCCCGAACAGGAAATATTTGGTGGTTTGGGTAAAGATTAATTTTATTCAAACAATATAAAGAAATAATAAGAATAATAAAAAATAAAAATTTATTCTGTTTTTTCTTCTTCAGAATCGGATTCTTTTTCTTCGGATGATTCTTCTGCAGGAGCTTCTTCACTTTTTTCTTCTTTAGGCTCTTCTTCGTTACTTTCAGAACTTTCTTCTTCAGCAGGAGCTTCTTCACTTTTTTCTTCTTTAGGCTCTTCTTCGTTACTTTCAGAACTTTCTTCTTCAGCAGGAGCTTCCTCAGTAGTTTCTTCTTTTTCTTCAGATGATTCTTCTTCCTCAGAACTTTCCTCTGCTGGTTCTTCTGTTTTCTCTTCTTCTTTTTCTTCTTCTGCAGGAGCTTCTTCTGTAGATTGTTCTTCTTGTTTTTCTTCCTGATTCTCTTCAGGAGCTTGTTCAGTTGTTTCTTCGTTTTCCATTTAAATGCACCTCATTGTTATAGATAATCACAAAACAAACTCAATCATTTAAATAGTTTGTTATAATTTAGAATATCTTACCTTATATTAAGCATAAAAATCTGTTATCAATTTTTCTTATAAATTCACATTAATTTTCTTATCTTTTAAGTTAACTTGTTTAATATTCTTCTCTTTCTTTAACTCTTTGGCAATATCTGTCCATTCTTTACCTTCTTTCATTGAACTGATAATATCAAACATTTTTTGTAAAGGTTGATACTTCTCATAAATTAGCTCTCCTTTCTTGGTATTTAAATCAATACTTTTTTCTTGTTTATTCATAGACTCTTGCTGTTTTTCAATCATCTTTTCCATGGTTTTAATTTTCTGATCATACGGAGAAGTTTTCTTAATAGGTTTTAGCGTATTAATTGCTTGATTATAAGTTTCAGTTTGTTTAACAACTTCTATATCGGATAAAGCAAAAGGAGTAATTTGTTCTGAATAAATAAATCCAGAAGGAGTTTCAATATCTTTCAATATTCTTTTAATAGTTTTAAAAATAGCTTTAACCTCTTTACTTCCAATCTCCGCAGGTTTTTTACTTTTGCTAACCTCACTTACCTTACAGATTTCTTCTGCATACAATCCTCCAAAACCAACCTCTGTGGCTAATGAAGTAGAGATATTACTTTTTTCACTATTGTTAATAATAGAAGTTAACTCTTTTTCCGTTATTTTTTTCCAATTAACACCTAATTTAGGAAATTCATATTTCTCTTTGGGTTTAATAATTCTATCTTTCCATCTCTGCCATTCTAATGTGGCAATAATTTCAAATTTGTCATCAGTTAAGATTAAATTTCCTTTAGAAAAAAATTCTAAAATCAAATAATACTTATCTTTTTTTTCTAGTTCAAAAATAACAATTCTTTCACTATCCTTTTGATAAACATCTTTAATGAACGCATTACTAACATATTTTCTTAACTGCATACAAAACCCCGATGGATTTGCGGGCGACTCTTTTTTTTCATTAGATAAACATAAAAATTTTCCTGGAAAGAGTTTTAACAATTGTTTACCTTTTCCGGGAGCATGTAATTGTAATAATACTTCTTTTTTTTCTTGATGATAAATCTGACTAACTTTACCTTTTACTAAAAATTGTAGCTCATTAACTAACGCTGCTAGTTCAATTGAAGCGATTGATTTTTTATTCATAATGTTTGAATTATCTCTCTTATTAAAATAGTTTTGGTATAGAAATTAATTTAAATGAGTTTTATTTACTTATTTGTATGATACCTAGAAGTTTAATTTTATTGATAGCTGAAGAAGGACTAACTCGTCCAGTTCATCCTTCAGTAGAACGTAATCAAAAAGAATTAGAGAGACGAGGTCCTAGTTATGGATATGCAGAAAGATTTCCTGGATATAAAGATAAAAGTTCATTAGATAAAGAAAGAGAAGGATTTCTTGATTTATTAACTGCAAGGTCTAGTGATTTATATAAAAAAGAACCTAATCAATCTTAGTCTTCTTAGAGAAAATTCCTACTAAGAAATTGTACATAGCATACAATTGCCATCCAAAAGGACCATAACCAATGTAACCCAAAATTGGCATTTCAAAAATTTTAAATGAGCCTAAGAAGGGAATAGTATAAAACCATTTTGGAAAAGCCCAAAAATTCCAAAATTCCCAGAAAAAGCCACAAATAATTGCTCCAAAAAATAATGATAATGGAATGATTAACTTTTTATCTTTAAGATGACTAATGATGCTTGGTCTTTTGTTTAAATAATTGATTGGATCTAATAACAGAAAGAAACTTAACCAAACTAAAGGAAAAGTATATTTTGGAAAAATAAAAGGTAAAACTAATGAAAATATTCCTAAAGTAATCATTATTGTAATCAACCTTTTTGAAATGTTATGTTTCTTTTTTAGCTTAATTTTATCAAAAAGGTGAGTTGATTTAAGCAACTGGTAAGTTTCCAATACTGCGGGTAGGATGATTGTAAAGTTAACTAAATGAACAATTAAACTGAAGTTAATATAATGCCAATTTTGAATAAAAATGTTATAAAACTCAAAGACTGCCCAAATGGGAACTGATAAAGCTACAATACCTATAAATTGTTTAAATTTATTTGAAATTAATGATTCTCCTTTTATTTTGAAAACAATTGCATCGACTGTTAAAATGTATCCCCACCAAATTATTGGTACGTACCAAGATTGAAATGGTTCTATCTTCAGAAAAAAGTTTACTTGAGCAAAAATTATTAGGATAATTCCAACAAATCCATATTTCTTAAACATTATTCTCCTCTTTTTAAAAAAATAAGGGCTAGGAGGGACTCGAACCCCCGATCCGTCCCTCTGCAGGGGACTGCATTAGCCGCTTTGCCACTAACCCTTTAATGCAAAAAGCAACTTTTTTTGCTTTTCAGGATGATCAAATCCAATGTACTTTAAAAAGTTTCTGAATGAAGACTTTTCAATGGTGATTCTCAGGTACATGCTTATGCTTTTATCTTTTCTTATATTTAGTTTACTATAATTCACTGGCGAGGTTTTTACTCCTAAATCAAGAAGCATTTTACGTAATTGTTCAAAAAACTCAATGCCATGATACAAAATTTCTTTATTCTTAGCCATTTTTAAATCAATTCTCCACCTAATATTTTTATTTTCTTTATTTGAGTAAATAGTTCCTTCATTATCATACAATCCTCTTAAATATGCACTTTTCATTTCCGAACTTCCTTCATAAACCCAACTTGGAACACGAAAGGGATTATTGGTTTTATTTCCAACAGGAATTCCAATATCACGAAGAAATAGAACAACCGACTTTGAGATAATGAAAGATTGATACCTTGTACCCGAACCTTTCCATGTTTTTCTTGAGTCAACATATCGTTTTGGAGTAACATTAAACAGTTTTTGTGACCTTTCTTCAAACGATTTAATTTCTTCTAAATTCTTGGAAAAAAACGATGCTAAATATCTCCATCCTTGAACTTGTAAATGGCCATCTCCAGTAATATCAGCAACTAACCGTGCTAGTTCTGGATTTGTTAATAAATTTTCATACATTTATATCACCTCTTTGTTTTCATACAATTAAACAAAGAGTTTCAAAAAAAGAGGAAAATTTAGCGAAACTCATTAAATTTCTTTATGAGTAATCAAAAGAATTTTATTAAGAGTTTTGCGTGACCTATTTTTTAATTTTAATAGAATTACTTATTTATATACTTTATCCGCAGTTGTCTAGTGGGTGTGTGGTAAATGCTTAATTAACTTTCTCATCTGAGGAAGGTGATCTTGGCCCATACTTTAATCTATAATTCTTTAAGCAACCACCATAACTTACTTCTTTAAATGTAGCTGCAGCATTAGGATTATAATGTTCACACTGGGTATTATTTGTAGAGCACCAACACTCATAACCAAATAATTTTTCTGGTCCTCCACATTTTTTTGTAGGCATATTATCTACGACTTCTTCTAATCCCTCTCTTCCTACTGGTTCTGCTACCATTTACTTATCTCTTTTTTAATTTGAAAAAGTAACTGAACAATTAATTATCTTTATATGCTTTTCTGAAAAAGAAAACGGGCCTGGAGGGACTTTCGATCAGCAACCCTATTTTACCTATCGTGAGGTTGAACAAAGTGAACACCTCACTTGACTAACTTGCATAGGTTTGCTTGCATTCGAACCCACGGTCTACAGCTCTCTTTCTCATACGAGATAGAAGGCTGTCGCATTATCCAGGCTATGCTACAGGCCCAATAAACATCTAAAACAGTGGGTAACTTTTAAATATTTTGTTTAACAATTGACATTTATATGAATGAAGTCATCTTTTATCAAGGAAACAGGATCTCTCCAAAGGGTAAGAATATTAATAACAGAATAGATCAAAATAAATTAAAATCCTACTTTTTCAGTAAAGATTACAGTAAACTATCATTATTAGATAACTTTCCTAAATTATCTTTGAACACTAATACTCCTACCTTGATCTATCCTGGATGCGGAGTAGACATATTTTCTCCATTATTATACCTGGACAAACTTTTTACCTCAATTAATAAAATTAATTTTGTTTTTATTGACAATGAAGATTGTATGGACATTATTAAGAATTTATTAGATGATGTGGGCATAACTTTTTCAGGTAGAAGAAAAAAGATTAAGTTTTATTGGAATAATACTCTAATTACTTTGAAATTTCTTAACAACTATGTGCAAAATATCATCCACAAATATACTTATGACATCTATTTTGAACGTGCTTTTAGAATTATGAAAGATAATTTAGAAGGTTACGAAACTAATGTTATTAAACAATTGAATCCCGACGGAATTTTAATCAGTGATTCTGGATTTCAAGCTCAAAACTTACAACAAATAGAAGTGCCTAAAATTCTCAGTGCTTATAATGAAATGATTATTGGTATTAAGAAATAACTGATTTTTCTTAGAAAGTTTTTCTTGGTCTGTCTAAGGGATCTTTTTGGGCTTCCTTAACTAATCTTGCAGTTTCTTTTTCACCAAAGTAGAAAACTAAGGACTTGTCTTTGTAAGTTTCTACCGCATGCTCACTCAATATTCTCAAATCAGAGTGTGGATGAACATTATACCTTGGGTATAAAATAGAGTATTCTAGTTCAAATCTACCCAGCTTCATCAATTCTTTAACCCCGATATCTTCTGTAAAATCTCTTAGCGTATCAGCAATTAATTCTCCTAATCTTCTTTGTTCTTTCTTGGCAACATTTTCCGGACCATCTATTGAAATCAATCCAAAACAATTATAATGTCCTAATTTGTTTATTTGCACTTGAGCAATTTTGCCTTCAATAACATAATGCTCCTTTTCTTCTAAGGGACTTAAACTATCGACATACGCTCTATCAGTAATTGGTCCATGCGGAAATGACTCGTTCCAATTCATAAAAATTTGATTAAACATTAATAATAAACTGTTATCATCTGCTTCTCTCAATTCGGAAAAATCTGCTCTTAAATTTTGAATTCCATAGCTAATTTGTTTGACAACCATTTTTCAAACCCTCAGGGGGTATTTAAGAAATAAATAATATATAAATCTTGTGAACCCGATTATTGGTATTAAAAAGTAAAATTTAACTACGTTCTGGAAAATTTATTACAGATATTCCTTTTATTTTAAGTATTTTCAATACCGATCTATCAATTTTGTTAGAATCTATCTGCCCAAGTTCAACAGCTTTTGCTACTGTTTGAATCATTTCTGTATATATCCTTTCTGGATTTTTATCAAAAGTTAAGATTAAATCTGCTCCCCCTTGAAATATTTCGATAAACATCTTACCAAACTCAGTTTTCTTTAAACTTTCATTAAAATAATACTTACTTAGTGCTTGCATTCCTATTTCATCAGTCAGAATTAACCCTTCAAAAGATTGTCTAGCATTCTGAACAATTTCTGGAGAAAGTCCTGCAGGTTTATTTTTAGAATTAACAAATCCATCAACAATTAAATGTGACATCATTAAGCCATTAACTTCACTTTCTATTGCCATTTCAAAAGGAATTAGATCTTCTTTATTAATTGAAGCCGAAACAATTATTTTGTGAGAATCTCCTACTGTAAGAGTTTTTCCAGGATAATGTTTAGCTACAGCTAAAATCCCTTGTTCTTGAATCCCTTGAATATACTTTTTACCTTTTTCAGCTATTTCTTCTGGGGAACCTATAAAAGAACGACAGTTCCAAATTGTATCTTCTAAATCTATTACTGGTGCAAAATTCATTGTAAAACCTAACCTCGCCAAAATTTTTCCATGATCTATACCTAGTTGGTAAGCTTCCTCAACAGAATTAATCTCTTTAAATGTTGGAAATTGTTTAAAATTTTCAAAAGGATTTCTACATCCTTCTAAATCTGTAGTAACAAAAAAAGGAATTACTGCATTAGATTGAAATGTTTCAATTCTGTCAATAAAATCTTGTTCTGTAGGTAAAGCATCTAGGAAGATTCCTCCCGTTAACATATTTTGAAATTGTTGAGAATTTTCTTCTTTACCATAAACAATTAACATTTGAGCAATTTTTTGTTCCATGGTTAGCTTACTAAAATCTAAAACATTTGTTTCTGGATTATACAACAATTTATCAGGATTAGATACTTGAAAAGAATGAATTAAAGTAATATTTAACGCTATCAAAACTAATAAAACGATTAATAATGTGATGGTTGACCAATACTTACTTAATTTCATAGCCTTCCCCTTTACAATAATATAGTGCGTCTTTATTGATTAAATATTTCCTCAGAGAATTTTCATTAGTATAACATCTATAATTCTCTAAATTTTTTTCACAAGTTAATTGGGATTGTAACTCTAAACAACAAAACTCTATTGGAATTTCTCTTATTTCTTTACCATTTTCAAAAAAACATTTTGGTTTTAAATTCAGTTGAGAAACTACTTCCCCAGTTATTTTTGAAAAAGGAAGTATGTTTAAAGTAAGGATAATAATCAAGAATATTAATGTAATATTCAAAACAACTCTCTTTTTCATGTTTTAAATAAACTTAGTATTTATATAAATCTTTTTACGTATTAAAAATAAAAAATAAAAAAAATAAACTAACCAAAGATGTTTTTAAACCAGTTAATGATAGTTTTTATCAATCCTTGCGTTTCTTCCAATTGTCCGCTTAAATCAATACACTTACCATTACTACACTGGTTACTAAGACATTCATAGTTATTTTGACATACTCCTTCAATCTTTTCTTGTCCTTTTAATTTTCCATAAATGTCACAATACTTAGCTTTTTCATCTTCAACTAATCTTGTCCCTAAAGGTAAACAATTACCATTTACTTGACAACCATCGCATTTTTCTGCTGGTGATGTAACTAGTACTGGGGATGGACTGTTATCTTCTGGACAATGTGCAAATTTACATCCTGGCAGAGTTCTTGCTACAGAAGTTCCATCTGAACAAATTTTAGCATCATCTGTACAAATAATTTCTTCAGGTGGCATCTCAGTTTCTATCTCCGCTACTAATTCAGGTGCCCGCTCTCCAGGAGCTAAAAGAATTGGATTACTTATACTTCCTTCAACAATGATTTCTGTTCCTCTTAAATCCCATCGACTGTCTCCAGTAGAAAGCATTTCACTAATGTATTTGTTTAACAATTTAGCTGCTTTTCTAGTATCTTCATGTTTGTATCCATCAACTAATAACTGAGCATAACCATTGTAGTTAAAAAGTTTAATTCTACCTTGACCAGCACTTAATCCTTTATTACATCTGTAAGGATGTCCTAACAAATCATCAGTCACAGTATTTTCACAAGCCCTTCCCACAGATATTAAGTTAATATTTAACGGATTTGAAACTTCTGAATCTAGTTTAGTTACACTAACAATCTCTACTCCGTTTGAATAATAAGCTACTGCAATATCTGTCATTGCTAAGTTATCTATAGCCGGGGCATTTGCACCAACAACAAAGTAAGCATTGAACTCATAAGTACCTTCCTTTAGGAATAACTTATGTACATTGCTTAAGTCAATGTTTCCTTGCGGTCTTCCAGTAGAAAGAACTTCGTGATCTACAGGTGTTAAGTTGGGGTCTTCTTCTACAATCTCTTCTTCCTCAGATACTTCTAACTCTGCCATGGCCATACCATTTATACAGAATTTGGTAGATCTTATTCCTCCTGCATAATCTTGGAAAAGTACACTTTCTATGGTTAAAATAGTACCATCAACTAAATCAGTACTATCTCCTTCATATACTTTAGCAGTTAATTCTCCATTAACTTCAAATTTAGTATAGTAAGTATCAGTTTCGCTGCTATATCCTACTAACATATTTTTTATCTGATACTCATTAGCTTTTCCTGTCAAATAAGTACCTTCTTCGCCTTCTAATAAATAGTTGGTTGAACTACAACTTTGTGCTAAAGCAGTTCCCGCAACTACTAACATCATCACCATCCCTAACAAAAACAATTTTAACATTTTCATTTTATTTCCTCCATGTATCACTCTCAAAATCACCATTACTATAAGTTTAGAAAGTGGAACAATATATATAATCTCGGCGGAACAGCGGAACGTTCCGCTTCACTTTTCTAAGAACCAATCAGTTAACTTAACTTTTCTTATTTTTCCTTCTCTTGCAGTTTCTACAATATTTTTTCTTTCTAAAGATTCTAAATTTCTAAACAAAGAACTTTTAGATATGCCGGTTTTATGATGAATTTTAGACAAATAAGTTGAACCTGAATGTTGGGTTAAAAACTCAACAATTTTCTTCTCATTGACCCTTAATGTTTGGAATAAATCTTTTCCCCTTTGTCCCAAGTTTTGCTTTTTCTCAGATACTTCTTTAGTTTGTTGTTTCTGATTTTTATTTATACTTTTTACCGTTTTAGCTATTCTCTTCTTAAATAACAATAAAATAAAGATTAATACAGCCAATATTGATAATAATGTTAAGGGTAACTCATTAGTTTTTTTAGAGAAAACTAATACTTGATCTAGTTTGATTTTTACATAATTATTATCTCCTTTTTTTACTTCAATTTCCTTTACTCCTATATTATTTTCAAAACTTCCATAAACTTTACAGTTCCCAATAGGAACATAATCCAAAGAAAAAGAACCAAAATGATCTGCTTTATGAGGATAATCAATTTGAATAGCTTTGTTACATTCAAATTTCAATTCTGCTTCAGAAATAACATTATCTAATTTGTCTTTAATGAAACCATTTAAAGAACCAACTGGATAAAGATAAATTATTTTAATCAAACTACTTCCTACTTGAAGATAATCTTCACCATAATAATCATAACCCTCAGTTTTTTGATCAGTAACCAATACTTTGAAATTATAATCTCCATTTTCTAGATTTAGTTTAAGGGTTTCATCTTCATTAAGATAATATTGAAACTTTTCAGTGTTAAGTGTTATATCTATAAACATGTTTTCAATTGGCTCATTTGATGTTGCATCAACCAAAGTAAGTATAACATTTGGTTCTTCTTGAGCTAAAACTGGAACTATCAACATTAAAAGCAGAACTAAATACATCACTCCTCTTTTTAAATACATTAAACAAAGAAAAGTAATAATGTTTTATAAAATTAATGTGAATTAAGAGATAACTACTTTCTCAATAACCACATCTTCAACAGGAACGTCTCTTGCACCAGTTTGAACCGCACCAATCTTTTCAACAATTTCCATGCCTTCAACAACTTCTCCAAATACTGGATGTTTTGAATCAAGATAATTATTATTAACTAAGTTGATAAAAAATTGTGAACCACCTGTGTTAGGTCCTGAATTAGCCATAGCGATTGTTCCTTTATTATTTCCTACTTCTCCAAACTCATCTTTAATTTTGTATCCTGGATCACCAGTTCCCCATAACTGTTTCTTAGAATCATCTTTTGTTAATGGATCTCCTCCTTGAATCATAAATCTAGCAATGATACGATGAGATTTAGTTCCATCATAAAATCCTTCTTTAGCTAGTTTGATGAAATTTCCAGTTGTGATTGGCATTTCATCAACAAACAGTTTAATTTTAAAAGTTCCATAATTAGTTTCAAATGTTGCAGTATCCATTTTCTTTCCTCCTATTTCGGAGGTATCAGAAATTTTTAATTTCTCAATACCTCCACAAGATGTTAAAAATAGTGTTAATGTTAAAATTGTTATAATTTGTATAAGTTTCATGGCAACCACGTTTTATTATTTTTAATCTTATCTGGCAAATATTTGTCCATTACATAGTTTAATCCCCACTTAGCTAATGCTTGCTGTTCTGCACGGACTTTCATTTTAGCCATTTGTTGTAATGCTTTTTGCCACGGTTTATGATGTTTAATAAACGGATCATTTTTAATCATATCTTTAATTTTTTTAATATCAATCTCTTTTAATGGATGTGATGGCAATTTATAATCTTCAATATCTTTTGGAGTGATACCAATAAATTGAGCGTTAGGTACACAAAAGAACTCATTAATGTGTGCAGCGTTTCCAGAACCAACTTTAAGAGTACGATAAATATTCCCAAACCCGTAAGGATCACCATCCGTAAACACATAAACTGGTAATTTTTTTTCATCAGCAAGTTTTCTAATAAATCTTCTACATGCTCTTGTTGGAACGCCACCCATAGCAATTAAAATACAGTTTGCTTTTTTCCAATATTTGTGTTTGTTAAGACGTTCAAACATACCACTAGTTTCAATTGCCAAAACAAATTTTGCTTTAGTTTCAAATTTTAAATGTTCGACTGAACTAGGAATAGAATAAGATCCAGACCCAAACTTTGTACAATCAATTTTCAATTCTTTTCCTGTATCTTGATCTTGATCAACAACAATTAATTCTCCTGCGATTGACCCACCTTTTTCTTCAGGGACAAAACCAATTTGTTCTCTGTTAACTTGCATCATTGCTTCAATATCGTCCATTACTGCATCTGATTCAGGTTGTTCTTTAAATCGAGCATCACCCCAGTTCTTAGAAACGTAATATGCCTCTCTTTTAGTGGCGATATCATCAACTTGAATCAGTTCTTTTGATAGTCCCATTAGTCTTAACGTTTGTGCAAAAGTTTTAATGGTTGAAGCTGTAAGTGTTCTTTCTTTTTTCTTCTCCATTAATTTGAAATATCCAACTTTATCATTATATTCGACATTACTTAACGCTCTGATAGGCATTTCTAATTGTGGTTTTTTAACTAATTTAATCTTATTATAAATCTCTTGAGCAACTTCCTTGATTTTAAGTACAACTTTATTATCTTGTTTTTTTGCCATCTTTAAGCTAGTTTAGTTTGTTTACTTTCTTTATCTGTTTTTATTTCTTCTTTTTCTGGTTCTTCATTAGGTTTTTTATCTTCTTTAACTGGTTTTTCTTCTCTACCCACGAGAGATCCTTGATCTCTGGGGGTTCCAGAAAGCTCTGCTTTCTCAGAACCAATTTTAGCAAACTCTTCATCATAATCAGGATTATCAATCTTAATTTCTTCTAATTCTCCTCGGTCATGTTCTAAAATTTCGCACAAATTGTCTTCAATTTTCTTTTTATTAATCTCATCAATTCCTAACAATTCTTGTAACGCTTCAGCTACATGAGGGATATATTTTTCAATATAACTTCTCTTCTTACTTTCATCTTTAATCCTTTTCTTTTTATTAACAAAAGAAGCCAGTTTTCTACCAACTTCTTGTAATGATAATTTAATCTCTTTAATTATTTCCGGATAATGTGCCAATGCTTCTTTAGATTCTGAAGTAAATGGAACCCAAACAGAAGTCATATGTACTACAATTGTGCAAGGACCTACAGGAAAAGAACTTCTACTTTGTTGTAACCCATAATTTCTCCAAGCGGTATTTTGAATTGAATTACTAATAGCACAAGCACCTTGTTGATATAGTAAAGGTACTCTATTTGCAAATCTCATTACCCTAACTACTTTGTCTCCTTCTTGTTCTCCACCGTAGGCAAGAGCACAGTTGTGCATAATAATATTATTAGCTGCAAAATTTTCATTTTCGGTAGTTAAGTCATAAACAAACTCTTCGTTTGGCATTACTTCAATATCAATGATTCTGTCACAAAGAATATCGGAGTTGATTAACATCATCAGTTGAATAAAAGAAGTACCTTGAAGTCCTTCCTTCAACATAACACTTTGTAAATGATTACTAGTAATATTCTGTCGGCCTTTTTCAATTTGTCTAATACTTGTGTCAGAAAATCCTAATTCGTATTGAAACAATCCATTTTCTTCCCTAAATCTTTTAAGAATAGAGCCTACCGGAATTACATTACTGGTATCTCTTTCAGTACAAGATAAATCAATCTTATTAATTTTCTCTGCTCTTTTAATCTGCCTAAATGAAATTAAATCACGGAACTGTTTCACATTTGAATAACTAGTAATACTAATGTCATACTTTTCTTTCTTAGTTATTATTGGTCTTCCTTCTATAGTTCCAAAGTTTTTAGGAATTTTTACTCTTCGTATGGTTGAAACAATTCCTAATCTTAAAAGTAACATTTGGACTAATTCAGCACATCCTTTTCTGGCTGTAGCAATTCCAATTTCTTTCTTACTTAAATTAACCCACCCATCACCATCTACAAAACCCTTTAACCAAGAGATTATTAACGATGTTGGTAATGATGTTAATTTTTTCTTCAACTCTATTAAAATGTGATAGATAGTTTTGTTACAAAAATAAGAATTATTGTTACATCTTTTAATATTTATTCCAAAGATTGTTTCAACCTTTTCTTTAAAACTCTTGTGCAATGATTCATCTAGGTTAACAAAAGCTATGGTCTTTTTGTTGATGTAACCATCAGAATCAAGCAAACCTAGGATATACAATAAGTCTTCATTAATCGCTGGAAGAATTATCTTCTTAGGATTATAAAAATTATTATCAACATAACGAATCGTTTTAATTTGTTTTTTAAAATCACTACTGTTTTTGTTTAAATCTAATGCTATCCGTTCTAATTCATCTAAATAAGGTCTTGAAATACACCACTTTCGTTTAAACGATTTCAACCTTTCGTAAGGGATACCAACATGTACTGCTGAAGATTTAATATTACCATATTTAATAGCTAATTCTTCAACTAGAGATCTAACCATATTCACTTCAAGGATCTGTACATGTTTTTTGTTTAACAAATCAATTATTTGTGGTATTCTTCCTTCAATATTATATCTTTTTGGAACAGCAAGAAATTCTCCACTTGAAACCTCTTCAGCTTTTTTCCAAACAATCTTTCCGTTTTCAATAACGGGCACCTCATTGTTTGCTGTTAAGGTTAGTTCCCTACCTGTTTTGGTTTTTAATCTTAAAAGCCGATGTTTATTTTTAAACTTCTGTTTGGCCAACACACGAGTAGGAACAATCTTTAATTCTTTATCCATTGACATTACTTTACGATTATCCACACTTTCAACATAATCTTTAATTCTTTTTGAGGTGCCATCTTCAAGAGTTAGTTTAGAATCTCCAGTACAACACTCAATAATGAACGGATTTCCCCTATACACAGCCGGTGGCCGGGTAGCGGAACAATAAAACTCAGCATTAATTTCTTTACGTAAACCTTTTTCTAATTCTTCTGAACCAATAGGTGAGATACAATTGGTTGGTGGAGAAATAATTTTAGTTTTTTTGATACCTTTATACAAATTCTCAGCCATATCTCTGTTAATTCTTTTTGGTTTAGTATTGGGAAGCAAAGAAGAATTTTGACAAATTTCTTTAGCCGTACCTGCTCCAACTCTAACAAATTCAGTTGTTAAGAACTGTTGCAAAGTTTTAGCAGTTGTGTTTCCTAACATTTTTATTAGAATTCCTAACTCTATTCCGTAAGGGTGAGGTTTAATTTCATTTACCTCTTTAGGAAGATCCTCAGTAGCTCTTGGAAATATTATCTGCTCGGCATTAGGATCAGTATAAATAATTGTGGCGTGAGGGTTAACAATAGCTGTTTCTTTTAGATACTCACTTACTGACTGTTTACCATTTTGATACTTTCCTTCCATATCAATTTCAATTCTTGTACCATGATCTTTTTCTTCCCATTCAACTTCCGTATCAGAAACAATATCAGGATTATTAGTTTGAGTATTAATTTTTAGCTTAATTTTATGCGCTACGTTTCCTTCTCCAATTTTAGATTTAATTAAAGCTGATCTTCCAGTAGTTAGCTGTCCATACAATAATGTTGCCGAAATACCTATGCCTTGCTGTCCTCTTGTTGAAGATAATTTATGAAATTTTGAACCGTAAAGAAGTTTAGCAAATATTTTTGGTATTTGTGCTTTAACAATTCCCGGTCCATTATCTTCAATAATCATTCTGAAGCGAGTATCTTCTAATTGAATAAGCTCTACATTAATTTCTGGCAGAATTCTTGCTTCTTCACAAGCATCTAATGCATTATCAACAGACTCTTTTACTGCAATTAGTAACGCTTTTCTAGGATTATCAAACCCTAATAAATGCCTATTTTTCTCAAAAAATTCCGCAATAGAGATTTGTCTTTGTTTCTTTGCTAATTCTTCTGCACTCTTTCCAGCCATGGTTTAAGAAGAAAATGTATTATTTTTAAAGGTTGTGGTAAGAGTTTACCCAAACAACATTTCTTTTTTCTTCATTTCTAAGAATTTGTAAACAGTTTTATGCATTGCTCCACCTAATAACATGCTCACAGCTTGTCTGGTTATAGCAACTTGTTGAATCTCGCCAATAATGCATACAGTTTTACCATAAACAGAGATATGTGTATCTGTTAATCGTTCAACTTCTTCACGAGACTTTCCACCTTTACCAATAACTCTTCCTTTCAACCGTTGCATAGTATTTTTACTTTTACCAGCAACATCAGTCATTTCAATAAGTTCAAAAGCATAATCTTGTTTCAGTAATAATAAAGCTATTTTAGGATTAAACCCTCTACCAATGGCTTTAACAATATCTTGAGTAGTGTACAATTTTAACCCATCATCTCCTGTAATGGTAACTTCTCCTTCTTTAGAAATATCTAATGAACATCCAGTTTCTTCTTCAATTTGTTTCTTAGTTTCACCATCTGCACCAATAAGTACTGCAATTCTATCTTCAGGTACTTTCAGTTCATGAGTAAATTGATCTTCTTCCATCTTATTGCTTTTTTCCCCTTATCTTTAAAAGCGTTTCCTCAAAATCTGCTTCTATCCCCAATTTCTTAAAAAATTGTAATATATTCTTAACATCCCTTTCTAACAATTCTTGAGAGTTAGGCGTTTTTATCATTGTTGCTTGAGAAAAATCTATTAATACTGGCCTTTCTTTATAATTAAGTATATTAAACGATGATAAATCACCATGAATCAGGCCAATTTTGTATAATAATTTCATTTGTTTGATCGTTTTTTTAAAGAATTTTTCAGGATCTTCTGGATAGGCATCTTTTAATGGTGGGGCTGCTTGTTCGTCTCCAATAAACTCTTCAATTAAGATGTTAAACTTACAATATAATGTGTTTGGAACCCTTACTTTTCCTTTTTTTGCCCTTATCAAATTTTTATATTCCCGTTGTGTCCACGCAAAAATTATTTCTCTTCTCTTGTTTCTTAGAAAGGCGTATCTTGGATCTTGTTTAATATATTCCAACATTCGTTTAAAATCACAGTTTTGTAATCTATAAATTTTAATAATAACTATCTTTTTTCCTTTTTTAGCTGTAAATACGTTACTTTCTTTACCAACCTCTAGAGGACCAATAATTTCATCATATATTCCTTTACTTTGCATTTCAAAGAGATTTCTTTTAGTAAACTCATCAAATACTCCTTGATCTGTTCTAAAACGTTCTTGTGATGTTCTGGTAACCATGTTACTGTATAACTCATGTTAGTTTATATACTTTTACTCCACTTTTTAATTGTTCACTTAAAAGTAACAAAATAACCAAAAAGTTTATAAACTAGTGTAGTCACTGAATAGTAAACACCTCAAAACCACCTCTTTTTCCTCAGTGAACTTTTCGGAGTTTGCTGAGGTTTATTATTATAATTCTTAACAAATTTGTATACTGGGGCACGGCGTTTATAACGAGTCAGACTTTGTCTTCCTCGTACGCCTCGACTCCGTCAGGGCGCCAGTATACAAAACAGCATTGTTCCTAACCAAATCCACAACTTTTATATACTATCCATTTAACATTTTCTTTAAAATGACATTTTTAGATCCAGTATTAAATCCTGTTTTTCAACCATTATTAGACTTAAGTCCATTTTGGGCGTTATTAATAATCTCATTAGGCATATCTTTCTTAGTAACGATAATCTACAAATATGTTACTGATCAAAATAAGATGAAAGCTCTTAAAGATAAACAGAAAGATTATCAAAAGAGACTCAAAGAATTACGTAACAATCCTTCAGAAATGATGAAAGTACAGAAGGAAGCCATGAAAGTTAACATGGAATATATGAAACATTCATTTAAACCAACATTATTTACTTTATTACCTATCTTACTTATCTTTGGCTGGATGGCTGCTCATTTAAGTTTTGAACCAATTTATCCAGGTGAACAGTACAGTGTTTCCACTACATTTTTAGAAGGTATTTCTGGAGATGCAGAACTTGTTGCTGAAGACGGTACAGAATTAATTTCTGATTCTATTCAAGAAATTGAACAAAATAAAGTTACCTGGAATCTAAAAAGCGATGAGGGAGATCATTTTTTAACAATTAAACAAGACGATCAAGAACAAGTAAAGAAAGTATTAATTACTACAGAACTTAAAACAGAAGAACAAATTTCTTTATACGATCATTCAAACATTGAATCAATTACTATCAATTATAAAGCTCTTAAACCGTTAGGAAAATTTTCAATTTTTGGCTGGAAACCTGGTTGGTTAGGGTGGTACATTATTTTCTCATTAGTGTTTAGTATGAGTTTAAGAAAACTAATGAAGTTATATTAAACAACAGACAAATAACTAAAAAAGGGGGTGCTAAAATGTCTGAAGAACATCATCATGATGAACACGTTCATCATCATAAAAAGAAAAAACAAACGAAAGTAAGCTGGAAAGCTATTACTTCTGTATTAGCTGTACTATTGGTTATTTCTCTGATCACTAGTGGATTTCGTGTTTGGGGTACTGGATTATCTCAAGAAGAGGCAACCGATAAAGCTTTAAGTTTTATTAATGAAAATTTATTACAAGGTCGTGCAGCTGCACAACTAACTTCTATTGACGAAAAAGCTGGAGTTTATAGTCTGGTTTTAGATATTGAAGGTCAAAGTGTAGAAACTTTTGTAAGTAAAGATGGTCAATTACTATTTGTACAAGGTGCAATCGATATGGACAATTTTGATGCTCCTGATCAACCTCAACAGCAACCACCGGCAGAAGTACCTAAGTCTGACAAGCCAGTTGCAGAGTTATTTGTGATGACTCATTGTCCTTACGGAACACAAGCAGCAAAAGGTTTCCTGCCAATGTTAGAAGCTATAGGAAATAGTGCTGATGCAAAGATTAGATTTGTTCATTATTACATGCATACTAATAATCAAGAAGAAGTCGAAACACCAAGACAAGTATGTATTAGGGAAGAACAAGCTGATAAGTTTGTACCTTACTTAACATGTTTCTTAGGCGGAACTTCTGGTACGCCAGCAGAAGCTAAATCTTGTGAAGAAGAAGTTGGAGTTGATTCTGCTAAGTTAGCCGAGTGTATCTCCTCTGGAAAATCTGAAGAATATTATAATGAAGATAAAGAGTTAAGCGAGAGTTATGGCGTTCAAGGATCACCTTCATTAGTGGTTAATGGTCAACAAGCATCTTCAGGAAGGTCTTCAGCAGAGTATTTAGCTACTGTTTGTAATGCTTTTAATGAAGCTCCCGAGGAATGTTTAGAAGAGTTATCTTCCGCATCACCTTCGCCAGGATTTGGTTATTCAGCTTCAGGATCAGCAACAACTGCTAGTTGCGGTTAATTTTTTATTATTTTTTCTTTAAATTTCTACAAAATCTTTATAAATAAGCTTCAATATGAACTTAATAGTCTCAAGTAGACAAATCTGAAGGCGACTTAGATTATTAATGATTTCTAAGCGCTTATAATGGAGTTGAAACAAAAATGCCAAGAGGAATGCATAAATCGCATACATTAAGAAAAGTGTTTGTAAAAACACCTGGCGGAAAAACTACTTTTCATTTTCGTAGAAGAAAACCGTCCAAAGCTAAGTGTGCTGACTGTAAAACAGAATTAGCTGGTGTACCTAGAGAATTGCCAAGAAAAATGACAAACTTACCAAAAACAGCAAAACGTCCAGACCGACCTTATGGTGGAGTTCTTTGTTCTGCATGTACACGTAAATTGTTACAACAGAAAGCGAGGCAAGAAAAATGAGTCTTTACAACATAGGAAGAGTCTGCTTAAAAATAGCAGGAAGAGACGCAGGTAGAAAATGTGTCGTTGTTGAACAAGTTGATAACAATTTTGTTATGATTGATGGTGATGTTAGAAGAAAGAAAGTTAACATTAAACATTTAGAACCATTATCACAAGAAATTGATCTTAAGGATAAAGCTTCTCATGACGATGTTAAGAAAGCTTTTACTGATTTGGGATTCTCTGTATGGGATAAAAAATCTAAGAAACCAGCAGCAAGGCCAACAAAACAACGTAAAGTTAAAGAAAAGAAAACTGAAGAAAAACCAAAAGCAGAAGTAAAAGAAACTAAGAAAGAAGAAAAAGTAGTTGAACCTGCTAAAGAAGAATCAAAAGAAACTTCAGTTGAAGACACTTTAACAGAAGAACCTAAAAATTAATTTTTTTCTTTTTTATTAAATTTATATACATTTAAACAATTCTTCTAAATCTAATTCAAATCCTACTACTGGAACAACTAAATCCCAATTATCTAAAACTTGAGGATGAAACTCGCCAATAACTCCCATTTTTCTATCCTTAACATAAATTTCTCCAAGTCTTCCTGAGATAAACGAAGGACGAGAATTTTCTTTAATTGCATATTCTAATCCTAAAGAGTCCATTAAAGCATCTAGTATCTGTCTAATTTCTGTAAAATCAGTTTTATCTTGACACAAAACAACCCCTAAATGAGTTTCTTCAACAACTCCCGTCTCAGATTCTCCATAATTAAAAACTCGGCCAATTTCAAAAATGTTTTGAGGATATTCGTGATGTTGGTTTTCTTTAAGATTTTTCAGTAAGCTGGCCAACAATCTATTTCTTAGATGATTATAATCTCCTAAAGCGTTCTTTAAAGGAATAATCTCAGAATTTTTATTCATGTTATCATTCAACTGTTCTTTAGTCATTAGATGATAATTTTTAACTTCTAAAAGTTTTAAACCCACTAATGCTTCTCTTACTTTACGAGAAAACTTTTCTAATGGATCTTCACAACCAATAGTACTAACGTTAGGAATATCTTCAACAAAATTTTCATAACCGTAAGCAATAGCAATATCTTCTGCTAAATCAACTTGATGTAAAATGTCTGATCTATAAGCTGGAATAAGAACTTCTCCATTCTCGTATCCGTGACCCATCTTTTCTAACAATTCTTTAGCTTCTTTTTCTTTCAGATCTAACCCTAGCCATTTGTTAACATATTTTAAATCAAGTTTCATTCGTTCAGGTTCTAAATTCGGAAAATTAAAAGTTTCATCTTTCTCGGGATAAGTAATTTCTAAAGAATAAATTTTTCCACCCATATCAACTAAAGACGTTACGAGAATTGCTAATGATGTTTTAATTGTGTTCATATCTATTCCAGTACATTCAATGAACACATCTTCTGTGGTTTCATCAATCTTACCAGTATCATGCGAATTAATGATTGGCGGCATTGATAGAAACTGTCCTTTAGCATCTATAAACACTGGAAACAATTCCCATCCTTCCATTAGGTGACCATACTCTCTTCCTTTAGGATGTTTTGACAATATTTGTCTTCCAGTAAGTTCTTGTGGAAATTCTAACGGTCTGAATTTTATTTCATCAGGATTCATACCCACAAATTTAACTGGAAAATTAATCTTATCTAATGGGTATAATCCAATTCCCCCTTTTTTCCTGTTACGGGTAAAAGTGGTTCCTAATTTTTCTTGAAGTTGGATAACCTCTTTAATTTTCTCATCATCAAATTTAATTCCTTTAACTACGCACGCTACTGCATAAGGCCATTGAGATGGCATATTTTCAACAGTTAATGTACTGCCAAACTTTTCAACACCATACTTTCTTAGCCCAGTTTTAACTCCAATAAAACTTGATAACGCTCTAGCAAAACCTTGCTCAGATAACATGTCTGGCCGGTTAGGAAAAACTTCTACATTAATTTCATTACCTTCAATACTTTCCAAATCCGTACCTAACATACTAATACGATCTTTTAACTCTTCTAATGGTAGTTTTTTACCTACTAATTCTTCAAATACAGTTTTGTTTAATGTTACTGAAGGCATTTAATTAATCACCCCTGTAACTGCCGCAGCAAAAAATAACGAAGCGTAAACAATTCCAATTATCGCAAAAATAATCACAACTGGTAGTAATACTACTGCTACACTTTTTCCAATAGACAACTTTTGTCTTCTGTGAATTCCAATAACTTGTAAAACCAGGATATAAATCCCTACAAACCAATTAACTATTGGAACGAACGAAAATATGTTTGGTGCTATTGAGTAAGCTACCACTTTAAATGTTTCTTTATAGCCTTCTTTTCCACCAAACATTAGTACAAATAAATGTGTGATGGCCGCGCCAATATACAACCCTCCCCAACTAATTAATAGAAATATTGGGAACAGTAATAATGCAATTCCTATTGCTGCTAAAGCAAACATTAATACTGACTTTCCACCAAATAAACTTGCTAATCCTGAAAGTAGTAATCCCAACATTAACATGATTGCATAAACAATTCCTAAAGTGATAGCACTTATTTTAAGAAAAAACAAGTTTGCTTCTCTGTACCTGTTTTTAGTTGGCAACTGATCATAAAACTCTTTAGGTTCAAAAACAATTTTTTTCCATGTTTCAAATAATCTCATTTTTTAAATCTCCTCATATTGGTGTGGGAACATCGATGAACTCAACTTCCACATTAAATTTTTCTTTTAATAACGGCATTAAGGCTTTAACGCCCCATACTTCCGTTTCATAGTGTCCGCCAAAAATAATGTTCAAATTATTTTCTTTAGCTAAATGATATTGATAGTGTACCGGTTCTCCACTAAGATATAAATCTGCTCCTGCAGGAATTGCCTGAAAAGTTTCCTTACATCCTCCTCCAGAAACAACTGCCACTTTTTTAATTTCTTTAGGACCAAACTCTAAAGTATCGGTTTTCATTCCTTTACTTTGTAATACTTGTTTAATTTGTTCTAAATTGGTATTTGTTTCACCAATGAAACCAATCGCTTTTCCATTATGGTAACCAAAACCTTTTACATTCTGTAAATTTAAAATTTTAGCCAGTTCAATATTGTTTCCATACTTATTATGCATATCTAATGGTAAATGAGCAGCATATAAAGCTAAATTATTATCCATTAAACATTTTATTCTTTTATAACTATCATTTTTAATATATTTGATGCCTTTCCAAATCATTCCATGATGAACCACTAACATCTGACATCCTGCCAATTTTGCTTTTTCAAAACTTTCTAAACAAGCATCTACTGCAAATCCTATTTTGTTAATTTCTCCTTGATTCTCTACTTGTAATCCGTTAGAAGAATCATCTTCAATTCCATAAATATCTAACTCTTGATTCAAAAATTCCGCAATTTCTTTTATCATTACCATTTTATTTCAACCACATTTTCATTTCTCTTAACTGTTTAAGATCATTCTTGTACAGTTCTCTAATATCATTAATCTTGTAATAATCCAAAATTAATCTATCGAATCCAGGACCCCATGCCAATACGGGGATCTCTTTTTTCATTAATGGAACAACCAGTTCTGGACGAAACATTCCTGCTCCACCTAATTCTAACCATTCTTTCTTAACAGGATGAAACACATCAATCTCTACACTTGGTTCTGTATAAGGGAAGTAAGCAGGCCTGAACCTTGCTTTCGGAAATCCCATTTTTCCAAAAAATTCTTTCAAATATCCTAATAAATGTCTGAAGTTAGCATTTTTATCAATAACTATGCCTTCAGTTTGATTAAACTCAAACAAATGGCTCCAATCAAGTGATTCATTACGAAAACATTTACCTAATGCAAAAAACTTTGCCGGAAGATCTTCATCTTTCAATTTTGATAATGTTTTTGCTGATAAGATAGTTGTATGAGTTCTTAGAACATTCTTTTTAGCATCTTCTGGATCCCATTTATATCTCCAACCTTTACTTCCTGTTTTACCACCATTTTCATGAGCAGCTTTAACATCCTCTACTAATTCTTTGCTAGGAAGTTTACCTTTCTCAACTTTTCCACCTAAGTAAAAAGTATCTTGTAATTCTCTTACTGGATGATCTTGAGCAGTAAACAAAGCATCAAAACACCAAAAACTGGTTCCCGTATAATCTCCGGTCATTTCTTTGAAACCCATTTCAATCCAAACATTTTTTGCATAATCTGTTGCTTGATTAACAAAATGTTTTCTACCTTGAGTTGTTTTTGGAACATTAATCTCAACATCATAAGCTCTAAACTCTTTATCTTTCCAAGAACCATCTTTAAGCATTTTTGTTGTAAGCCTGTTAACTACGTTACTTTCAATTTTTTCTTTACTTAATTGTTCTCCGAGTTCAGTAAGTTTTATTGTTACTTCTCTTTGTTCTTCTAATTTTAACAATCCTTTACGTTTTTTTAGTTCATCAAAAGCAAACTTATCAACATCTTGCAAATTTTCAATTTCTATTGGAAATTCTTTTTTAATGAACTTTTCTTCTAGTGTGTCTTCTTGTAATACTTTCTTACCTTGTTCAGTTATCTTAACCTGTAAAACGTCTGCTTCTTTTTTAACATCAATAGCTACTTTCCTTTTCAATAGTCCAATACAAGCATTAATTTCTTCCCTTGATAATTTAGATTTTTTTGTAATAACATTTAATCCTTTAAACTCATCATCTAATACTCTAAGAAATATTTTTTCAGGTAATCCTTCTTTTCTATACACTAACCCATTTTTGTCTAAATCAACAACTTTCTTTTTATCAACTTTAAGTATGATTACTTTTTTATTATCTAACCATTGTAATGCTCGCATTACTTCAATTTCCTTTAACTTGCTTGCTTTAACAATTCCTTTCAGCTCATTTTCTTTGGTTAGAACTGGCAAAACTTGTCTTTCTAATGGGTGCAGTTTAGCAATTATTTGTTTTATTTCCATCTTCAATTCACGAATGGTGGTATATTTATAAAGTTTGCTTGGTTATAAAATATAAAAAAAAAGAAACAAATTCTATTCTTTAGTAAGGTCCATTAACACCTCCTGTTGATTCTCTTATTCTTTTATCAATTTTTCTCCTTAACCAATCATAACTTTTTAACATTTTTTCTAATTGATTTAAGTTAACTTCACCTTCATCAGTTGAAGTAATTATTTGCAATGGTTCCTGAATCCCCATTTTTTTTGCTAGTTGGTACGCTTTGGTTCTAATACTTGAATCTAACTCAGTATTGTCGTGGGTATAAGATTCAATTAACTCGGTTAACTTATGCACTACTTGAGACGCGCCACTTAAATCTATATTTTGATGATCAATTCTTCCTTTATAACCTAGAACATTTTGAAGATGATTTTGTAATCTTAATCCCATTCTTCTTTCTTGATAGGCATTTAATCCTAGGTTTATTCCGGTTGGTGAAACCGGTTTTGTATGCGATGCTGAATATAACATTTTTATTATCCTCCCATTTATGGTTTTATTTATCGTTAAAATAAAAATCCGTTATTATTTAATCCCTAGAATTTCAAGTTTCTTTCCCAAGCATTTTGGATTTCAACCCAAGCAAAAAAAGAGAAGTTATCTTGAAATTAATGACTAATTAAAAACTAAAGAATTCAAAACTAAAATTTAAAGTCTTGTTCATAAGAATGGTATAATTAAACTCATATTTAAACTTTTCTAGAAAAAGAAGATTAAAAAAAATAAAATTATTTGTTCTTCCAAACATGCTCAAACATTTGATCCATTGCTGAAGCAAAATAAGGTGTTTTTACCCATACTCCTAAATCGTATGAAGGATGTACTTCACCATCATTAAGCATCATAAAAACCATGTCTTTAGCATCAACTGTAACAAATCTAGCGTTGATTTTATCGTTATGCCTAACTTCTGCTAATCCTTTTAAACTGTCAGCGATCTTTTTGTTTTCTTTAGTTATTGGTGCAGAAATTCTGATACTTACTCCTCTTTTCTTAACTTTCTCAAAAGTGGATCTTAAACCTTCAGCTTTTCTCATAAACCCTTTTTCGGTTGTTACGATGTTAACACTTTTCTTTGCATCTTTGATTAATAAGTCTAAATGGTTATACAAATTACTTCTTCCTCTTAAGCAACCGCTCATTTCAGAAGGATCAACCAAACTGATTCCGTTTTTATGTAAACTTTCCAGTTCCACTAATAATGGTGAACTTTTTACTCCATCTAACCTTTTAATTTTGTCTTGTGCGTTAAGATGCATATTTTTCTTAACTCTGTCAACAACTTCAGTAGGTGGTATAGCTATATATTTGATAGGTTTACCTAATTTCATTACTACAAAACCTTTCTTTTCTAAGGATTCTAATACGTCATAACTTCTTGACCTAGGTACGTCAGCAATATCTGATAACTCGCCTGCAGTAGAAACGCCTCTGCTTAAAAGAGCCGTCCACAATTTAACTTCATACAGATTCAGATCAAAGTATCGCCGAAGCTTACTTAATAATTCTTCTTTTACAATCATTTTCTCAAAACACCCCTCCTTTTTTGGAAACCAATTTTTTTTGTTACTTCGTTATCAGTAATTTGAACTACTATTAAAAGGTTGTGGTTTTACAATATATACCTTCTTATCTGCTCTTTATTGTAGATTATAGCGTAGAAGAGCGGCAATACCACTTAGCCCATCAAGCTTCTTTCCACTTTCATGTTTTGATGAAATAATGTGGATTTCTGCTTTTAAAGAATCTACCATTTTCATTAAAGAATCAACTTCTTCAAAAGTTTGATCTTCTTTTTTTTGTTTAATAAATTTGTCAGAAATAATTAGTTTACTAATGGCTCCTGCTTCTGCAGCTTTCTTAACTTCCAGTTCTCCGTAAGCAACAGAATTATCTTTACTGATTGCATTTAACAGTTCATCAACAATCGCTGCCTCTTTTCTAGTTCTACTTGATTTTAAAGTTTTTTCTAATTTTGGGTTACGCATTACTTCATCTAACGCACTTTCACTAATACTACTACATGTTGCTAGAATTACTTTCTTTTTTAAATCTGGATTGAATATTTTTTTGAACAAATCTTCTTTATAGAACGCTGGCGAGGCAACAATAACATTTTCAGGTTTATATCTTTCAGTATAAGTTTCTAACGATTTAACAATTTCTGTTTGAAAATCTTTTTTAACTTCTACAGTTTTTGTTTTCTTGGGAACATCTCCAGTAAGTTTGGCAAGAATTTGATACCCTACATTTTTGGTAAGTGCAAAAAGAACTTCTTCTCGATCAAATAAACATAATAACTGGTTCATCTTTTTTTCTGCTGATTCTTTTAATTTTTGTTTTTGATATTCCATCCAATGTGTTTTCTCTAACAAAAATTCACTTCCTAATTCTAATGTGATTGTATGATAACTATCTTTAGGGATTTCTTCAGGCGATTCCTTAACTTTTCCATTAATTCTTAAAGCATCTCCAGTAGAATTAAATTCAACCATTTCCGCTTCAACTTTTAATGTTAAAGTTTTTTTAACAGTTTTAGCATTTTCATTTTCACCAATTTTAATCTTTCTGGTAGTTTTACCTTTAACTAAATCTTTTGGATCAATCAAATGACTGATGTACCAAATATCTTCTGGACTATCAATTCTTAGTTTCACCGTACCTTTCTTAAAATCTGAGTTGATTATAATCATATTGGCTTAGAAACAACTTCATTATAAAAACTTTTAGTACTTAGCAACATTAAAAAAATAGAATAATTTATATATTACAGAATTTTCCAAATATTATGATGTTTGAAAATAAAAGAGGCCAAGCAGCGGGCGCTGCGGTTTTATTGGTTGTGATTGCTGCTCTTCTAGTTATGTTTGTTGTATTAATACCTCCAGAAGATCGAGCAGAATTGTTGGGAGATAATGATACTAATACTGTTGATTATGATGATGAAGATTATGATATTGACGATGCCGTACCTGAAAAAAATATGTTGAAAGAATCTCCGGGTAGAATCGATTACTTAGAACATGATGAGCTTGAACATCCTTTGCCTGTGGTTAACATCTTTACTAGAACTGAAAGTAAAATTCTAGGCGAGAAAAATCTAGTTTATGCTAAAAAAGGTGTATTTTCTGAAGAAAAAAATATCTTCAAATTTTCTGTTCCAGACTTAATTAATACTGAAGAAATTATCTTAGGTTATAACGTTGAAACGGCAGAAGGTAAATTAGTAATTCATCTTAATGGCGAACAAGTATTTAACGGTGAAGTTGGTGTAGGAAGTTCTTCTCCTATTAAATTTTCCAAAACTCAGTTGGCTGCTGACAATGAACTCATTTTTACTGTTTCCTCTCCAGGATTAGCTTTCTGGGCAACTAACGAATTAGTATTAAATAACGTAAAAGTTGTTGCTGATGTAACCAGTAAAGAGGCACAAAAATCTAAGAATGTATTTTTGGTTTCTGATACAGAAAAAACTAATTTAGAGAAAGTAATTTTAAAATTTCAACCTGAATGTAAATATGGAGAAGTTGGAATGTTATCTATTTTAATTAACAATTTTGAAATCTATAAAGCTATCCCTGACTGCGATTTAGCGATGGTACCAATAGAATTTTCTTCAGATCTAATTCATCAAGGTGAGAACGAAGTTGTTTTTAGCACTAATAGTGGAACTTACATTTTGTCTCATGTAATGATCATCTCAGAATTAAAAGATTTAGAGTTTCCTACTTACTACTTTGAATTGTCTCATGAACAGTATGGAGATATCAGAGATGAAGATAGAAGGTTAAGATTAGAGATGGACTTTGTTGATGTTGTTAGTAGTAAGTTTGGTACGTTATATTATAATGGACATGCTTATCACTTTGATACTAGAGAAGCTAATCTTGCTATTGATCTAAGTGACGATGTTGTACAAGGGTATAATTCTTTGAAAATTAAACCGCAGAAAACGATTGATGTACGACAAATTAGGGTAGATATCGTTAAATAATTTTTCTTTTATTATTAGTAAGTTTTTTATACTGTTAAATATTAATTCTATTAAAAAGAGGTTTAGATAGATATGGGAGATGTAACTCAAGCCGTAGGTCTTAATAAATTATTTGAGTCTGGTAAAGATCCAGGATTTGTATTGTTTGTAATTGCTATTGTTATCTTTGCAATACGAATTGGATTTTTTGGTCTTGGTTTTTTAGGTCCTGGTTTTGAAGATTATTCTACTGCAGTTGTTAATTCTTTTAATAGTTATTTCGTTAACTTATTATTTGCTACAGGATTTATGATTTTTGCTTCTTTACTAATTTTTAAAGGGAAAGGAATAATTGCAACTTTACTTTTTTATCTTTGGTTTGTTGGATTTAAAGGGATTGCATTTGATTTTTTTCCTAGTTTTAATTTTACTTTCTTAGGTGTAGATCTTCAAATAGTCATATTAATCATACTCACTATCCTCTTAGGATCAGTCCTTCAGAGTATTCCTAGTAGATTTGGTAAGGATAAAGAATCGATTGGACAATCTTTTATTGAACATTTAAAAGGAAGTGGAATAGTTGTGTTGTTTTTCTTTTTACATATGGGATTGATTACAACTATCACTGGGTTAGGATCTTTAACTTCACTTAATGAATTTACTACCAGTTTAATTTTGTATATGCCTTGGTGGGCAATGTTAGGAATATTTACTACAGAAAAAGAAAGCTTTTTTATTACTCTCTCAAAAGGTGCTAGTGTCTTAGCAATAATGTTATTAGTTACTTCTACTTTAATGCCTGAAGATGCTTTTGCTTCTAATGAGGGTTTAGATCTTAAAAAAGCATATGATGCCGAGCAACAAATCAGAGAAAAAGCAGCAAAAGCAGGAAATAATAAGTTTGTTGATACTATAAGTTGTATTTTTAGTGATCCTGGCAATCCCGATTGTGTAAGAAAAAAACAACAAGAAGCAGAGATAGAATACCTTTGTGAATTCCAATATAATATCAGTCCTGATAATGAAGAAGAGTTTGCAAGATGTAAAGAAAGATTACGCAAAGAAATGGAAAAACAATCAGTATTGGTTTCAGGTACTAACGATCCAACGATTAATCAACCATTAACAGCAAAATTTGAAGTTAACGATTATTTCCCTAAGATTGCTTATCATAAATCTAACGAAATATCTCGTACAAATTATCCTATAGATTTAGCTATAGATAACCCTCGGACAGATAAATTTAATGTATCAATTACATGCAATTTTACAAAAAAAGGCAATTCTAAAGAAAGTGTTGAGGGTATAATTTCTCAGCCACAATGGGAAATTCAATCAAAAAAAGAGAAAAAAAGCTTTATCTGTCTACCAAAAAATAATCAAAATATTAATGGAAGTTATACTTTAACATTTTATGCTCATTTTAAAGGGTTGGAAACAAAGTCAAGATTACAAAGAGCTTTTATTGGTATTCCTAAAAGTTTAGAAGAAGAACAGGATGTTAGTGAAAAAATTATCACAGCCCATTTTCAAAATAATAAACATTTATCTTCCGGTCCACAAGATTTTGCTAGGATAAATTTTGCTTTTGGTAGTCCAATGGAAAACCCTATTATTAAATCTGGGGAAACATTAATTTTGGCATCTAACGTAGAAAATTTAGGTGGTGGAAGAATTACTGCTGTTAAATTATACAACATTAATTTAGACGGTTTTAATCCTAGTAATCCTGTTTGTTTCGTTGGAAATGATTATTCCCTTTACCAAGAAGCATCTAATTTTCGTAAAGTTATTTATTTACCTTCTTGTGCAATACTAAGCATTCCTGGAGATTTACAAAATCCTTTAAAATATGAGTTAAGGGAATATGAAGCAACTTTGGTTTATGATTACTTGATTAAAGAAGATGTAGAAATAGAAGTTAAAGAAATTCAAGTTGAAACTCCTACTACATCTAATCAAAATAATAAAAAATGAAACAACTATTAACAATTGGAATTGTATTTTGTTTAACTCTATTATTGTTTGGTTGTGGGTCTCAAGGTTCAGGAACAGCAAGCTATAATTTCAAACAGGGGATTGTAGAATTACAAGTAAACCTTATTGATGGTGCTCCTCCTGAAAAGATTTATCCTCAGTCAAGTTTTAAGATGGTTTTAGAAGTAGACAATCAACTTGCTTATGAAGTACATGACGGAGAGATATTTATTACAGGATTAGATCCCAAATATTTTTTCATTGAACAACAAGACAATTATTTTGGACCTTTACAAGGAAAAAGTATGTTAAGTCCTGCTGGCGAGAAAGATTTTTTAGATTTTTCTGGAAGATCTGGGAAAATATTTTCTAACGCAATTGAACAAGTCAATAATTATTATGTCTGGACAACTTATAGCTCTAGAGTGGAGTTTTCTGACACTCTATGTATAAATCCTAACCTTTATGAGGTTTATGATTCTGGTTGTAAAGTGGAGACACATAAATCTTATTCTGGCCAAGGTGCACCTTTAGCCATAGCCGAATTAGAAGAAATAATTTACCCTCCTGATAATTCTCGAGGTGAAGTAGAGTTTAGGTTTAGGGTTATAAACAAAGGTTCAGGGAAAGTTACGGATAAAGTAAGATTAGTTAAAGCAGAACTAGGAGGTGTAGATCTTAGTTGTAAATTTCAGAACGGGGTTGAGGATAAAGAGACTATTGTGTTTAATGATCAAGAGCAGGAAGCTACTTTAGTTTGTAAAGCTCCTATAAGGGGTGGTGTTTCATACACTACTACAATGTTTTTAGAATTGTCTTATAATTATAAACATGAAGACTTGCATACTTTACGTTTAATAAACCCTGACGCTTCTCGTAGTGCTGTTTGGGGTTAGTATAGAATAAAATCATAATTAATTTAAACTAACACTTCTTTTTCTTTCTAAAATGAAAATAGCAATACTTGGTGGTGGAAGTTGGGGTACAGCTTTAGCAGTACACTTAGCTAAAAATGGTCATGATATCAAAGTCTGGGAATTTTTTGAAGAACAAGCACAACAAATGCAAACTGATAGAGTTTGTAAACTCTTACCGGAAATAAAATTACAAGATAATATCTTTATTTCTCACCAAATGGATCAAGTAATTAACGATACTGAATTGGTGTTGTTAGTTGTACCATCTGATAAAGCGGCTATCACTATCAAAAGTGCTTCAACTTATTTAAACAATCAACCAATAATAATCTGTTCAAAAGGTTTTGCTGACAATTTAAGATTGTTAACAGATGTTGTTAAAGAATATTCAAATGAAGTTTATTGTCTTTACGGTCCTACGCATGCAGAAGAAATTTGCAAGGGAATGTTTTCTGGAATAGTACTGGCTGGAAACGGTAATCTTGAAAATATGAAAAAGGTAATTGAAAGTGATTATTTAAAAGTAGACTTAAGCGATGATTTAGTTGGTGTACAAGTTGCTTCTGCATTAAAAAACATTTTAGCAGTTTTTGCGGGAGTATTAGATGGAATGAAGTTAGGAGATAACGCTCAAGCATATTTGATGACTAAGGGGTTAGAAGAAATAAAACAAGTGGGTCTAGCTTGGGGTGCTAAAGAAGAAACATTTTACGGATTAGCGGGCATTGGCGATATAATTGTTACTTGTAGCAGTAAACATTCTCGTAATAGATCTCTAGGAAATGAAATTGGCAAAGGTAGAAAATTAGATGAAGTTATTGAAGGAATGTCTATGGTTGCTGAGGGCGTTAACACTGCTAAATTGATTCCTGAGATAATTAACAAATTTAATATTAAAATACCTTTAATGAGTGGGTTGTATGATATTTTGTTTAATGGAAAAGATCCAAAAGAAATAATTAATGAGATTTAAAATGTTAAAAATGGATTATTTGTCTGAAGTTGATGCAATTGATGTATTAACTGTAATGTTATCTTCTGTTGTTATATCTACTCCCATTAAAAATTTGGAAACTCAACTTTTAGAAATAGTTCAGCAAGCAGATAATTCTCTATTAGGCAAATATTTTCCTGTTCATGATAATCATCATGATTGTGATCAACTAAACCAAGCTTTATTAATAATGCGTCAAGGTGGTTCGTTAAGAAATTATGGTCCTAATTATGATAATGATCTTCTTACACCATTAATAAGACATAATGCCGAAAGAGTAAGAAGCAAGTTAAATCATAGGGATTATAATTATTTACAAGAATTAGGAAAAAAAATAAATTAATCAGTTTTTTCTTCTTCTTTACTATCTTTTTTCAAAGCTTCTTCTAACTTAGCTTCGTTAAATCCAATAACTATTTCTCCATTAACATCAATTACTGGTACGCCCATTTGACCAGATTTTTGAATCATTTCATCTCTAGCAGAATCACTTTCAATAACATTGATTTCTTCAAAAGAAACATTTTTTTGTTTTAACCAATCTTTTACTTTTTGACACCAGGGACATGTTGGGGTTGTGTAAACTTTAATTTCCATTTTAAATACCTCATTATTAATTTAATTAACTTGTAAAGGATATCTTTATATATATTTTTTGTTTCTCTATAAGTAATGATTACTAAAAAAAGGTGGGACGTGATCAACATTTCTTTAGGATTAATAGCATTATTACTAATTATCACTTTTATTGGTGTTGAACTTCCTTCTTTAGGTAAAAGTACCGCTGAACTAAAAGACCAGTCTGTATGTGTGTTACGTAACTGGCAAGGAGATTATATTGAAAGAGATGTTGATAACTGCTGTTTAGAAAAAAATAAGTTCACAACAACTTGTTATGATGAACTGTTTGCTTTTGCTGGAGTAGAACTTACTAAAAACTGTCTTGCTGGAGAAAAGATCCAGTATCACTTTAATCAAGAAGCATACAAATATTGCTTAGAAATGTTTAGTTAAACATGAAACGAAAAAATAAACAAAAAAAGGGTATTAGTAAACGAGAAAAGATATTCATAGCTTTAATAGTACTGGTTTTTCTATTAGCGAGCCTTAACGTAGCTAAAGCAAAAGGTTGGCTTCTTCCTGAACAGAACGATGTTAACGTTGAAAATAATATCATTGAACTTAATTCATTAACTTTGGAACAAAAAATTGCTCAAATGGTTATTGTTCATGGAGGCATGCATAATTTAGAAGTTTGGCAACGATTACAATTGGGAGGCATTCATCTGTTTGCCATGCAAGATGCAGAATTGTATAAAAAAGTTATTTCAGATTTTCAAACCGGAATGTCTATACCTTTCTTTGTTACCGTAGATTTAGAAGGTTGTTTAAACCCTTTCTCAGAATTTTATGATTCTGCTCCTGTAAGTGAAATTAGTAGTGTTGAAGAATCTTTTAATAAGGGTAGGGTTGATGGAAACTTTTTACAAAGTATAGGAGTTACCATAAATTTTGCACCTGTTGTTGATTTAGACGATCAAATTTGGGGTTGTAGAAGTTTTCCTGGTACGGAAGAAGAGATTGCAGAATTAGCAGAAGCATACATTTTAGGATTACAAAGAGAAAGAGTTATTGCTACGGTTAAACATTATCCTGGGAAAACGTTAGTTATTAAAGATCCTCACAAACAACTAGTTAGTGCAGTAATTAATCCAAAAGATCTTTATCCCTATCAGTATCTTTCTGATAGAAACCATCAAAACGCTTACATGACTAGTCATTTGATCGTTACTGGAGAATTAGATTCAAACGGTAATCCTTCTGTAGTATCTGATGAAATTATTAATTCATTAAAAGATAAAAAAAGTTTAATGATATCTGATGATACAATGATGCTAGGATTACGTAACTTCTACAGTACTCCTGAACAATTGTATATAGACGTTTTTAAAGCTGGAAACGATTTAATATTAAATTTCGATGAAGATCCGTTAGAAATTAATCATATGATTAAAGTTGTTGCTGAAGCAGTTGAATCTGGAGAAATTTCTTTAGAACAAATAGATAATTCTGTGAGGAAAATTCTTCAAGCTAAAGGTTTTATTGTTGAATAAATCTGTTCAATTTCATAGTCTGTTCACTTTATTTAAGCAAACTTTATAATAATTAAGATTTTCTATATTGAAATGAAAAAAGAGATAGTATTAGTTTTTATTATTAGTTTATTTTTAGTTGGTTGTACAACTGAACTTTCTGAAAGCCAAGTTGCTTCTGCAATAGAAGATCTAAATAACGTAACGGATCAAGAACTTCAAGAAGCAATTGATAGAACTGATGATTATCTGGTGGGAGAATCATCCAGGATAGCCAAAAATGCGCTTGTAAATTACCAAGACATAATAGAATCTCTTGATGATTCTGTACGCGAAAAAAAAGTGCAACAAATTACTAACAAGTACTCTAAACCAGTGTTGAAAGCTGTTTTGGAAAACAGAAAAAATTATGTTTATGTATTTAAATTTGATACAAAAACTTGGGAAATCAAGGCAATAAGAGTTTATGATGAAACAAATGATGCTAAAAAGTTGGTTGATAAGCATACTAAAATACGGAACCAATATTTAGGTGAACATAAGAATCTAGTTTTAGAAGTTGGGAAAGAAACTATTTCAATTCCATTTGAAGTACATGACATTATAATTGAAGAAGATTTTAGTGGTGACAAAATATCTTTAACGGGGTATAAAGAAGTTCCACTTGATGAAGTTGAAGTAAGAGTAACATTAAAATCTCCTTTAAATAATAAAATCTTTCTTGTTAAAATAGTAGATAATAAAAAAGAAGTTTTTTCAAAAGAATATTTATTAAGAAGCGAAACCAAAAATTTAGCTGGTTTGGCATATGAGGGAGCTCAACAAATTTCTATTAAATCTAACTCTTATTATTTTGAGGGATGTAATTCTTTAGTTGAAGCTATTCCTGGACATAATCAGATAGGGGAACAGAGGGTTAACCTTGTTTTTTATGGAGTTGGTTATGATAACTTAGAATTTATAGAATATTTGCCAAATTTTTTAGATGTAGACGGAGATGGTTTTGTGCTTGAAGACCGCTGTGGTATTACATACAATGGATTGTTTGGAAAAAAACCATTTGTTGGTAATCAAAATCTGTTTAATTTTTGGTACTCTGAAGAGCCTTTAGATTTTGATGATGATACTCCTACAAATTCTGTGGATAGCTGCTCAACAGGCTTTTCTAAGGATAATGTATCTATATGTTTATTACCAAATCGAGTAGATGTTATTTTGATGAACAGAACCTGCCGATCTAACTCTGCTATATTTCTTAGCTTTCGTTTACCCACGGACAAAAATAGTATTGCTCATTATACAAGAGTATTTGTACATGAGGTGGGCCATGCCTTTGGAGAATTAGCAGATGAGTATATCGAGCCAGAACAGGGTGATAGACCAGGATATCCTAATTGTGCAGAAAGCATTGAAGAAGGAACTGAATGGGGATATGAAAATTTTTACGCTGGCTGTTCTTATGTGGATGATAATACCAGACCCCATTATGCATCAATAATGGGAGATGGATGCCTAATTCTTCAGTCTCATTTTCAAAGGATTAATGAAGAACATTTATGTTTTAGGATGACAGAACTAACCGGAAGGGAAGTATCCTGTGAATATACAACCGATGAAGAATTGATGCAATGTTATGATAATGATTGTCAACTTGATATAGGAGGCTATTATAGTTCATCGTCCGTAGTAATAGATGATGGATATGGTAGTCATTCACAAGAATACAAAGATTATTGTATCTCTGAATTCGTACTTTCAGAACAGATTTGTAATCAAAATATTCCTGTCACGGAAGAGTATGAATGTCCTTTCGGATGTGAAAGTGGCTCTTGTTTAACTGAACAGGAAGCTTCTTGTGATATACTAGAAGTTATTTCAGAAGGTGGGAGTAAAACTTTTAATATTAATGGTGGGTATACTATATCTCTCAATAATTTCTCAGAAGTATATTCCAATAGAGAATTAGTCTCAGCTTCTATTGAAACTACTGTGAATGACGAAGTCTTTAGGCTTTGGGAAGAAAAACCATATGAATTAGATAATGGAGAAATTGCCCGGATAGATAATATACGCTTTCTGAATCCTTTCCCCGGGTATGAGAGGTCAGCAAGGTTTTGCTTAGCTTATACAAACTGTGATATTAGTGATAAAATATTAGAGGGTGATATTGAGGAATTTACAATTGATGATCAATTATATATAATAACAGTTAATGAGATGTCTTATCATAACCTGGATGGAAGTAATTCATTCACAGAAGATACTATCGTAAGTGTTCAGTTTTCAGTTAATGGAGAATCATTTAGTCTTCAAGAGGGCGAATCTTATGAATTATTTGATGATGTAGTGATTACTTCTACACATTCACTTTATCAAGCATATGCTGGAGGCATTCACCAAACAAGTTTTTGTTTAACAAAACCAGATGTATAACTGTTCTAAAATTAGGAGTATTTTCACAGTTGAATAGAAAATTATAATTAATTAAATTTATACTCTCCATTTTTTGTCATCAATCCAGTTGGCAAAGTTTCACCATTAGCAACTTTAAGAACATGAGGATAAATCATTTTACTAAGATTCACAGATGAATCGTGTGCTATAGCAGAAGGCATATTATCAACACAATAGTGAAAAATATTATTACCATTTTCAGTAATAACACGATATGATGGGTTTTTCCAAGTAGTGGGTATACAACTTTCTACCCCTCCATTTTCATCACAAGAAATGTCTACAATTAAAGACCCATCAACCATTCTTTCAAGATCTTTTTTGGTTATTACTCTTTGTGATCCTGGTTGCCAGACAATAGCGTTAACAAAAATGTCTGCCTGTGGAAGATGTTTCCAGATGTAAGCATGTTCTCTGCCTAATATAGGTATTCTAGCCGTATCTTCTTCTTTAAGTATTGTTGGTGGACAACTAATCTTTGATAATACTTCTTGAGCACCTTTTGACACTTTTCCATAACCGGCAATATACACTCTGGTTGAAATGTCGCGAGGATTAATATCTCTAAGTGCTAAATAGGCATCATCCTTTGAGGCATACTCTCTAATTGGTTTTAAACTTTTAAAAGGATTATTTTTTCCATTTTGTTGTTGTATTTGGCCATAAGTTCTTAATCCTTCAAACATTCCTACCACGCCAGCTTCGAAACCTAAACTAACTAATCGGTGTGTTGTGTTTAAATCACGTATCTCTTCAAATGCATAAGCCGTAACTCTTTTCTCAAGCAAAGCTTGTTTTAGCTCTGGACTTTGACCTTTTTCTATATGTAAATAACCCATTAATATTTGCTGTTCTCTTAGAGATTCAATTGGTGGTTCTTTAACCCTAATTAACAATTTTTTTTCATAAACTTCTTCAGCTGGAACGATCTGTGCTCCTACATCCCTATAATTTTGATTATTGAAACCGGCTCCCAATCCCGCATTATCCTCTACATAAACTTGATGACCCTCTCCAACGAGTTTACTAACTTCATTTGGAACTAATGCAACCCTTCTTTCTTGCAATTTAGTTTCTTTTACAACACCAATATCCATTTTTAACTGATTTTTACATTTAAACTTATATTAATTGTGATTTTATGATCATTATTGCTGACTTCATATTTCTTTCATATTATCTTAACAAACCCAAAACATTTTTAAATAGACTTTATAATTGATAACAAGTTGGGTATCTATATAATCAATGAGGCAACCTTACCATTAAAATGGCAAATAAAGATAAAAAGAAAGTAGGAAAAATCAAAGTTAAGAAAAAAACTTGGGTAAAAGTTATTGCTCCTAAAACATTTGGATCAAAAGTAATAGGCGAAAGTTATCTTAATAAAGCTGAAGACGCAGTAGGAAGAAGCTTAAAAGTTAATTTAAAAGATCTTACAGGAAACATAAAAGATCAAAACGCTTATGTCTATCTTAATATTAGTAAAGTTACTGGCGGTCAGCTTAACACTGCCATTACAGGGTATCAATTAACACCTGCCTATGTTAAGAGAATGGTTAGAAAAAATTCTCAAAAGATTGACGATTATGCAATCTTTAAAACTAAATCTGGTAGAGAAGTTATTGCTAAAATTCTTGTAACAACTTTAAACAAAACTCAAAAATCGGTATTAACAGAAATTAGAAAAGCTTTAGCTAAGTTATTACAAGAAGAAATTGGCAAGTCTGATTTTGCTACTTTTGTAAATATTTTGGTTACTAGACGTTTTCAAATTGGTGCTAAAAAGAAACTGAACAAAATATGTCCTTTGAAAGAAGTTTCTGTAAGAGTTTTAAAACTTAAAGGAAAGGATTTAGCTCAAGAGGAAATCGTTGTTAACGATGAGAGTAAAGAAGTAGTTGAGAAAGCTGAAGAAGTTACAGAAGTTCCAGTAGAAGAAGAGAAAAAAGAAGCTCCTGTTGAAAAAGCTGAAACTCCTAAAGAAGAAGTTACAGAAGAACAACCAGAAGTTGAAAAAGAAACTGCTGAAGAAACTTCAGTAGAAGAAACTGAAACTACTACTGAAAAACCTGAAGAATCTTCTGAGGAAGATAAGAAGGAAGAATAATAAATTATTTTTTTCTTATTATAAAATGAAATTTTTAACATTTGTGGATTTACATGAGGACAAAAAAGCTTTTAACGACGTGCTAGAACGTTCTAAAAAAGACGATATTGAATTTGTAGTTTGTGCTGGAGATTTAACTGAGTTTGGTAGAAACTTACGTTATTTTCTTAAACGGTTAAACAACCTTAACAAGAAAGTTTACATTATTCATGGTAATCATGAGACTGATGAAATGTTAAACGAATGTTTAGCAGATTATCCTAATTGTATCAACTTTAACCATAAAGCTATCAGATTGGGTAAATATTTAATGCTAGGTTATGGAGAAGGCGGGTTTGCTCAACAAGATGCTCAGTTTAGAAAAATTGCTCGTGATTGGTACAGTAAATATAATGGTGAAAAAATTATTTTAGTAACTCACGGTCCGCCTTTTGGTTCTAAAGTAGACCTTCTGGAGATGGGACATGTGGGCAATAAAGATTTTAGAAAGTTCGCAGAAAGAATTAAAGTTAAACTATTGATTTGTGGCCATTTACATGATACCGCGGGAGTAATTGAAGAAGTTAACGGAGTAAAAATCATTAATCCTGGCTGGGAAGGAATGATTATTGAAATGAATTGATTACCAGAAAATATTATATACTTTTAATTAATTCTAATATTTGATGTTTTCGATTAGTCGTTGGTGGAAGAATCACAGGATGAGGAGAGAATTAAAAGCTTTAAAAGAATTAAAAAAGTTTCTGTCACTTGAAAAAAATCGTATTAAAAGTCTTACTAACCTTGTAAATAAAATAATTGGATTTGTTGAGAATCATAATTTTGATGATGCTGAGAAAGGTGCATCAGAACTAATGTATCGAATGAGACAAAAAAAAATGATTGATATTATGGAAGAAAGGAATTTCAAAATTTTCAAGAAAACAATTCTTAAAGAATTACATTCAAAAATGGAAGCAGTTAAATAGAATCCATAAACACTTTTTTAACCTTTATTGCTAATCCTTTACTTTTTGTATTAATTTCAACTGCAGACATTAAAGCTTCTCCGATCGTAACCAGTTCTCCTTTAATTGTCATTACTGCTACTGTTTCATTTTTCTTAAAATTTTCTAACTTACTTATCCCTGGTATTCCTATATCTCTGCCATGGGAAACACTTTCAATCGTAGTATCAAAGATCCAACATTTAGACATATATTTTAGTGCGTTCTCAATAGGTTGAATACAATGACGTAAAAATTTATCATTATCCTCTTCAGTATAATAATGGAAAGCATCTTGTAAATCATTAAGCGTAACTAGGTTATCTTCTTCTCTAAACGGGCCAGCTTGAGTTCTTCTTAGTTCTGCCATATGTGCACCGACTTTAAGCGCTTCACCAATATCATGACAAAGTTTTCTGATATACGTGCCTGCTTGACATTTTACTCTAAACAGAACATCATTATCTTTAATTTCTATAATTTCAAATTCATAAATTTCTCTCTCTCTCAGTTCTCTTTTAACTGCACTTTTAATTGGCGGTAATTGTTTAATCTTGCCAATAAAATTGTTAATAACTTCTCTTAACTTTTCTTCTTCAACTTCTTGATGAAGATGCATTAAACAAACATACTCTTTTGGAGCGGTTAACAAAAATTGAGTTATTCTGGTAGCTTTCCCTAAAGCAACTGGTTGTACTCCCGTTACTGCCGGATCTAACGTTCCCGAATGTCCAGCTTTATCAATTTTTAAAATTTTTTTCACATAATCAGAAGTTTGATGAGATGAAGGTCCTTTAAGTTTGTCTAAGTTAACAATTCCATAATTGATCAGTTCTTTTGTAGTTCTTTCTTCAGGAGATTTTCCAAAAGTACTTTTTTCTTCTTTCTTGATAAAAATTTGTTTATTCATTATGTTATATCTTTTTAACGATGTTATTTAAATAATTTGTGCGAACCTTTATAAATTACTTACTCTTAAACAATAAAAGATGGCATACCAACCTCCACAAGATGATCAAGTTATTAGGGTAAGAATTCCTCGTGGCAAAGAAGTTCTAGGCATAGTACAACAACGTCTAGGCGGTAGTAGGATGAGAGTTCTTTGTTTAGATGGTAAAGAACGTATTTGTAGGATTCCAGGAAGATTAAGAAGAGGATTATGGGTACGTGAAAATAATGTTGTTATCATTGAACCTTGGGAATTAGGTGGGGATAAGAAAGGGGACGTAATCTATAAGTATCGTGGGAAAGCCGAAGTTAGCTTCTTAAAAAAGAAAGGTTACCTTAAAGATATTGAAGAAGAATTCTAAATTCTGTAATATAACCTTTTGATTATCTCCATTATGAGATAGAAATGCTTTAATAATCAATTAATATTATTTTTTAACATGGCAACGCAAAAAAGTGGATTTAAATTATTTGTTTACGCAGTATTACTGTTACTATTATTTTTTGGTCTTATTGGAACTTTTGTTAATTCTGGTGGAAGTTACTTCTTATTAGAACTACTGGGGATGTTATTCTTATTACTATTAACTTTGATTGGTTTTGCAGGATATAAATCTTGGGGAGAAAGGGTTTTGTTTTTTGTATTTTTGTTTTACCTTATTAATTTAGTATTAATTTGGTATCACACCAATGCATTATACTTAGTACTATTATTTATTGCTGTGGCAGGATTTTTATTAAGTTCTCCGCATAGAAATAAATGTTGTGATGATTGTTCTAATCCAGTTAGTGAAGAACCTCATAGTGAAGTTTTTGAACCAATTAAGTATGAAGAACCTAAAGAAGTTAAAACTGCAGCAAAAACATCAGCTAAAACACAATATTCTCCTGGAAAGTTTTTAGCAAGTAAACGTGGAAATGTTTACCATGTTCCTAAATGTGATTGGGCTAAACGTATCAGTAAAACTGGCCAAGTTTGGTTCAAGAGCAAAGAAGAAGCTTGGGAGAAAGGCTATAAAGCTCACAGTTGTATTGAGGAGTAATTTTATATATTTCTTTATTATTCTTATTAAATTATGGTAATTTGTGATTTGTTATATCGGAGAGCTCTTCTTTCTACAGACCTTACTTTTGCTACGATTGACAAGAGTACTGCTAGAGTTATAGTTGATGGTGAGCCAACAGATACAACGGTTGTTTATTTTTCAGAAGCTGCAGCCAGACGTATTAATCAATTAAGAGATAATCAACCTTCGGAACCAAATGCACAATACTTCTCACCTGCCTCTATGAGATACATAGATCAGTTAAGAGAAAAAGCTTTCTTTGAACAGTTAGAAGATGATGAAGTTCTTAGAAAGAGTACACCTTGGTATCAAAGAGCGGCAAACTATTTCTTCCAAAAATAAATAATTAATCCAATTACAGCTATAGAAATGCAAGCGTCAGCAATATTGAACGCTGGCCAGAACTTAAAACTAATAAAATCTATCACATAACCTCTGAAAGCACGGTCAATCAAATTTCCAATAACTCCTCCTAAAAATAAAGCAAATAAGTATTGTGCATACTTCATTTTAGCAATTTTGTTATAATTTAATAAAATCGTTACAACTACTGCTAACGAAATTAATACTAACCAAACAGTTTGTCCTTGTAAGATTCCAAACCCTGCACCAGTATTCTTTACAAAAGTTATCTCAAACAGTTTTAAATCAATTTTAGGATTATTAAGATAAACAATTAACTTTGTAATTTGATCAAGAACCACTGCTCCAATAACTATGATCCAGAAATAAATCTCTTGTTTATATTTTTCAAAAAAACTTTCTTTTACCATAATTTTTCTTTTCTTCCACCATTAGATTTTTCTATGTTAGCAATTCTTTGATCTAAAGATGATAATAAAGCTTTAATCGTATCCAATTTACTGTTAATAAGTTCCATCTCTCTTTCTTTTCCACCAGAGACTGGTTGTGGCTGCTGTTGTAATGGTTGTGTTGGTTGAGAGGCAGAAAAGGCAGACTTTTGATGCTGTTGTTCTTGTAATTCATCAAACGGAGACTGTTCTTCTAATCCTAAATTCTGTTTTTGATTGTCATCTAATGATTGTTTCATAAAATCATTACTTGGATCCATATGATCTTTGGTTAAATCATCAAACTTATTATCAAAGTCAAAATCGTCCTCTTTTTTCCAAAACATTATTTTGTTTAAAAAACTCATACTTAGAAGTATTATTTTTTATGTTTTAAACTTTTCGATTATACTTGCTAAGAATTTGATCTACTTGTTGCAGAAATTCTTTATTTAATCCTAAAAAATGTTTCAATTCTTTAATTGAAATTATTTTCATTCGATAATCTTTACTACATATCACAAACCTGTTTCCTCGTTGAAATTCCATCGGACTTTTTTTCTGTAATTCTATCAATTCTTTAAGATCAATCATTAAATTAACAATATCTGGTGAGATACTGTTCCTACGTACAGATTTCATCCTGAACAGGTTAAATTTACAGATATACTCCTCTGAACAGGTAGGTACTAATCTTAATTGTCTTTCATAAGCAAGAATTGCGTCCATACCATGTCCTAAAGAATTGAATATGTTATTAACTACTCCCATTAAAAGTTTTGGATCTCTGACCATTGGAAACGTTACGTTAAGCAAATGGAACGCACCATCGTATTGTTGGGAAGCTTTTTCTTTAGCAGCAACAAAATTGTTTTCGGGAAGCATTTTATGCAGTAAGAAGTTGAAATATAAAAATTGTCTCCTAATTTTTAACTTTAATTGAAATTAAGATATAAAAATCTATTCAGAATTTTCACTAAGTTTCATAATTGCTTCTGCTAAATCTCCGTCACTGTCTTCAACAGCTTTACGAGCAGTTTCTTCGTCAACATTAGCTTGTTCCATCACAGTTTTAACATCATCTTCAGAAATGTCTGGTGTTGTTGAAATTTCTTGCTCATGGATTTCTCCAGAAATTTGAAAGTTTTCTTGTCCCATCATGTTAACTCTTTGTACAGAAGGATTAGTAATAATAATCTGTTTATCTTCAGTTTTAATAATAACTTCGGTAGCAGGGATATCTACTTGTTTTATACCCATCTGCTTCATCATACTTTGCATTTTTCGGGGATTCATTCCTGGTATCATTTTAAGCTAACCATCCATCTCCAAAATAATGTAATACAATTATGATTATCATTACAACAATTGTCATAACAATAACTGTTCCTGGAGAAAACTCAATTTTAGATTTATATTCATCAAAATATCTTGTTAATCCACCTTGCCCAGAAGGCATTCTTATTTTATCATTTCTTCCCATTTTTAGTTAGAATTATATTAATTTTAAATATCTTTTGGTTTAATCGTATAACTTACGCATAATTCCAGCTCGATCTTCAGATAATCTGTCTCTAGTTACCATTAAATCAGTGATTGCATCTCCTCTTAATTCAGTATGGCGTACATTATACAATTCCATTTGTCTATTCATGATGCCTGTTGCGCCTTCAATAATATCTAGGTGTGCATCAGCTAACAATACTCTTGATCGCATTAACAATGCTTCTCCTTCTTTAGCTAATTTTATTAAGCTTAAATATTCAGTTGTGTGTACCATTTTTAAATATAACAGGTAGAGTGGAATAAGCCGCCTTCTGTCAGATCCAAAGCATCTTAAAAAAGATACCGATAATCTGTTTTAGCATTCTACTAAGCGTCTAACGACTTGCACCAGCCAAGATTCACCGTTTCATCGTTCCCTACAAAGACGTCAAAGGGTTAACTCACTTTCATCGCTGAAAGCTTCGCCATAATCATACCATTATTTGTAGGACGTTTCGTTTCTGAGCCAGAGCTGACCATTTCTGATCCTCACTTCCGTGAGTGGCTTGTTATGGTGGGCGGACTTTCCTCAGTTAAATTAATAACCGTTAGCTAATTACCACCACTACCTAATAATTAATTATTGGGCTGTTTTATAAAGGTTTTGTAGAATTATTAAACAATCTCAACCTTCAACAATAATTTCTCCATTCCTTCTTTATGTCCAGCTCCAACAACAGCAAGAATGTTTTTGCCAGGATTTTTTCGCATAACTTGAACAAGTTTCTTTACCATATACTTGTTTCTATCAGAAACCAATGTTTTATACACATTTGGATAACGTTTTTTCATCTGACCCATCATTTTTTTGATCAATTCTTTCTCAGGAACTTTAGTCAAATCAAATTGGTCAAGACCTAACTGTTTCATTTGTCTTTTACGGAAAAATATGCCTTTGAAAATGTCTCCTACAAATCTAAATTTTTCTTTCCAGGTAAGATTTTTATTAAAATTCTTTAAAGTGATAGTTATCGGTTGATCAACCAAAGCTACTTGTAACTTCTCTTTTTTAGCTGTCTCTAAAGCAGTTTTCATCTCTGATCCTGGTGCTACTCCTACCATTTTGCCCAACTTTTGTTGCACAAATTGGCCAATTTTAACAAACAAATACCCTTTAACCCCAATTTTGAGAGCATCTCTTATTCCTACTTTTCTAGTTTCTTTTTGCATTAAAGAAGCTGCCCTTTGTAGATCTAGTTCTAAAGCAACGATGTCCGGTTGATTATTCTTTATTTCTTGTTTAATTTCATTAACACTTTCTTTAGCAATATGAGAAGTGCCAATTATTTTTATTGGTAACATATCTCTCTTCTAAACAACAGAAAACTATATAAACTTAAGTAAATTTAAATATAGGTATTATCGTGAGGTGGTCACTATGTTAAAAATGAAAAAAGTTTCAGAAACTTATGACTCTAAAGTATTTACAGATGCCGGAGATTATTTTGGTGATGTGGAAGACTCTATCGTACATGGAAACAGGGTTTCTGATTGGAAAATTAAAGCAACAAAAAATTCCTTTTTGAGTAAAGTTTTAGGAAGTGCTAAAGGTGTTATCGTACCCCATCAACTAGTTAAAGCTGTGGGAGACATTATAATTATATCTAAAAGTGCAGTACCTAATGCTGGCGCAAACGAGGAAGCTGACTCAGAATGAATTTAGAGAAGTGTATGCAAGAATTGGTAACGTACCAATATTTAGTTGGTAACGTAGAAGAATTACATGAATACTTGTATATCGCTGCTTAATTTCTTTTTCTTTAACTTATTCGAAATATATATAAACTAAAAGTTACTCCTAAGACTAGATGGATGCTGTAACATTAATATTGCTGGCGGCTAGCTTAATTTTATTTTTCGGCTTTTTCGCAGAATGGTTTTTCCGTAAGTTTAACGTTCCGGACGTTTTATTCTTGATAATACTTGGTTTTATTATTGGTCCTAATGCTTTAAACTACGTTACCCCTGCTGATTTGGTAAGTATTGCTCCAGTCTTCACAACTTTTACTTTGGTATTTTTACTTTTTGATGGTGCTTTCAATATTAGACTATCTTCACTAATTAAAGAGTTTTCAGAAAGTTTTGTGCTTACTTTATTCAACTTTTTCATTTCTACAATTATCGTAACTTTGCTAATGTTAACTTTTGGATATTCATTCATGGTTGCGTTATTAACAGGTTTCTTATTAGGAGGAGTATCTTCATCATTTGTTATTCCATTACTTAAACAAATGCGTATCAGTGAAAGATTATACGCATTATTATCTTTAGAATCAGCTTTAACGGACGTTTTTTGTATCGTTTTTTCATTAACTGTTATTGAAGTTTTTAGTCTTGGCGGTTTTGGTATTAGAGAAACTCTTACTCAAATCGCTTCTTTATTTGCAGTGGCAGGATTAGTTGGACTAATTGGTGGGATAATTTGGATAATTTTAATTTTGAAAGTTTTCAAAGAACATAATTATATCATGGTTATTGCTTACCTTTTACTAATTTATGTATTAACAGAATTTCTTGGTGGTAATGGTGCTATCGCAGCATTATTCTTTGGACTAATATTAAACAATTCTAAACAGTTGTCTTCAATCATTAAGGGAATACTTTCTAAAAAGAAAACTGAAAAGAAGAAAGCGTTAGCTGGTGAGTTAGGAGAATCAGTAACAACACATTCTGAACAATATTTTTATCATCAAATATCATTTTTCCTGAAAACTTTCTTTTTTGTCTACATTGGAATTATGTTAGACATCTCTGATTGGAAAGCGTTAGTGATAGGAATTTTAATTTCATTCTTGTTAATGGGTTCACGGATGGCATCATTATTATTAACTCGTCATAAAATGGATCATGATCATCGTTCTTTAGTTAACGCTATTTTTGCTCGAGGACTGGCAGCAGCAGCTATCGCTGGACTAGCGATAGAGAAAGGTTTTCCTAACGCTCAGTTTATTGCTGAAATTGCGTATGTGGTTATAACTGGTACGATTATACTTAGTTCAATCAAAGTGTTTATAATAAAACGTAGACTTCCATCTAATGAAGAAGAAGAAACGCCAAAAAAAGTTCATCATCATAAAAAGAAAACTAAAAAGAAAAAATGAAAGAATATTTACTTAATTTATGGCACAGCATCCCTTATACAGATTATTTTCAAAACAATTATATTGCTTCCGCAGCAATACTGATTATTTTCATAGTTTTAGCAAAATTATTATTATTTATTTTTGGTAAGTATCTTCAACGTTGGGCAAAGAAAACTAAAACTAAAGTTGACGATTTAATTTTTGAACGTACCAAAAGTCCATTATTTCACTTAATTTTGGTTTATGGTGTAAAGTTATCGTTAATAAACTTAGGAATTAATAATCAGATTTTAACAAATATTATTAACTCTTTACTAGCGTTAGTATTCATATTTATAATTTTAAGAGTTTTTGACGTTTTAATTGGAGCATGGGGAGAAACTTTTGCTAAAAAAACTAAAACTAATTTGGACGATGTACTTTTACCTTTATTTCACAAATTTGCTAAAGTAATCCTGGCAGTAGTTGGATTTATGTGGGTGTTAAGCATTTGGGAAATTAACATCGCCCCTTATTTAGCTGGTGTTGGTGTTGGTGGTTTAGTATTAGGACTAGCGTTACAAGATTCATTGAAAAACATTTTTGGTGGCGTTTCAATGATTTTAGACAAAACTTTAAAAGTTGGCGATAAAATTAAGATTGAATCTGGTGAGGTTGGTGAGATTCATGATGTGGGGTTAAGAAGTACTAAAATAAAAACTTATGATAACCAAATTATTGTTGTTCCTAATGGCCAGCTAGTAAATTCTCGGATTCAAAATTATACTAAACCTAACTCTAAAATTAGGGTAACTGTACAGTTTGGTGTTGAGTATGGTACAGAAATTAAAAAAGTAAAAGATCTTGTTAAGAAAACAGTTTTATCCATGAAAGAAATTATGGAAGATCCTGCGCCCGTTATTAATTTTGAAACTATGGGTGATTTTGCTTTAAACTTTACTGCTAAATTTTGGGTAAGTAATTGGGGTGAAGCTTACGGTAAAAAGTTAGAAGCTACTGAGAAAATATACAATGCTTTGAACGCAGCTAAGATTAATATTCCTTTCCCTACACAAACTGTCTATTTAAAGAAATAATAAAAAAATTAATTTTTGTCTTCAAATAGTAATTGCTCTTCAATATAACCACCTATGAAACTGTTTTTTGTCATGGATAAAGATTCAAGGGGTTTATGATAAAGTTCACCTACCCGACAACCATTTTCATGAACGTGTTCTATTAACGGAAGACCTCTTTCTGTGTTTTGAATTATAAAATATATGGCCGGACTATCTTCTTTATATTCTACAGAAAGTTTTTCATTTCCACTATTATCAACTCTGAAAAATTCACCAAAAACTCCTTGCATAGTAGACAACCGTTTCAATAATTGTGGACTATCTTTTGATGAACAACTAAAAGAGTCTTCAGTAAGACAATCAGCTAATGGTCTCATAGAATTTTCATCTACCTCATATTTTTCTATTTCTTTCTTCGCACCAAAATCAATTTGATATGGTCTTCCACTTTCAGTTTTTCCTAAAAGAATTAATCCAGAACTGTGACGATATAATTTACTTCCAAGTGGAGGTGTCATAAAAACATCGGGTGCCATTCCATCAGGATTATACAAATTGATCCTAACTTCTTCTGTACTAGTTACTCTATAATGTCCACTAAATTGGCTACCTCTTTTGCTAGTTCTTTCTGCTTCATGAAGTACTTCCTTAACTGCCTCAATATCCCTTACATTTCCTCTTAAATCATTGATTTTATGTACTAATACCATTGTTAATCCTCCCAAACACCTATTAGAACTCTTTTTTAATCTAAAGAAAACATTAGTTTATAATAATTGTGTAGTTTGAGTAAATAATCTGTCTAGTAAAGAAATAATTATAAAGGTTAATTTCTATCTCTTAGTTTATGGAGTTTTTATCAATAACCAGTGTGATAGTAATTGCAGTAGTTGTTATTGCTTTAAGTACAATTTTGTCTAAAGTTTTGAAAGTACTATTTTATGTTTTATTAGCAGCATTAGTGTTAGTATTAGTTTTCGGCATTTCTTATAACCAAGTAATTGATTGGGGCATGGACATCATCTTATGGGCGTTTTAATATCTTCTACAACGAAGTAAAACTTATAAACTTACGATTATCTAACAACTAATTATGACATCTTCAATATGGACAGAAAAATACAGACCCAGTAATTTCGATGAAATGCGTGGTCAGAAGGAGATTTTAGAAAAAATCAAAGCTTTTGTGGAAACAAAAAATATGCCTCATCTTCTTTTCAGTGGTCCTGCTGGTGTAGGTAAAACTACGTTATCATTAGTTATCGCTAAACAACTTTTTGGAGAATCGTGGAGACAGAACACTTTAGAATTAAACGCTTCTGATGAACGTGGTATTGACGTTATTAGAGTTAAAGTAAAAGATTTTGCAAGAACTAGATCTATTGGGGACGTACCATTCAAACTGATTTATCTTGACGAAAGTGATGCGTTAACAAAAGAAGCACAGCAAGCTTTACGTAGAACTATGGAAAATTATACTAAGACTACAAGATTTATTTTATCATGCAATTACAGTTCTAAAATAATTGATCCCATTCAATCAAGATGTGCAGTCTTTCGCTTTAAACCGTTAAGTCAAGAAGAAATCTTTTCTTTAATCGATAAAGTTGCTAAAGAAGAAAATTTAACAGTGAATGATGATGCTAAAAAAGCTTTGTTTGACATTTGCGAGGGTGATTGTCGAAGATTAGAAAACGTGATGCAAAGTTGTGCAGTTATCAACACTAATCTTGATGCTGAACTAGTTTTTTCCATGGCTTCTGTAGCTAAACCTAAAGAAGTTAAAGAACTGATGGGGTTTGCTGTTACTGGTGGTTTCTTAGAAGCACGTAAAAAATTATTAGATTTAATGCTTAACTATGGATTGTCTGGATTAGACGTGATTAAACAAATGCAGAAAGAAATCTGGAATTTGGAGTTAGATGATCGTAAAAAAGTACAACTTGTTGACAAGTGTGGTGAGGTAGAGTTCAGAATGGTAGAAGGTTCTGATGAATACTTACAGTTAGAAAGCTTTTTAGCATTTATACAAATGGTAGGAAGTAAAGATTAAGTAGCTACTTTAATTTGTCTTTCATCAATTCTAAAGAAAATAGCACCCATAACGATTATGCTTCCCATTACGATAAATGATAAAATTAAATTTTCATTAGCTATTTTTCCTAGTACTAATCTCATTATTGCTAAATAGAACGATGTGCACATCGAAATAATGGATAAAACTGTTGCTCTATTATGACTGTTAATATGATCATTCTGATATTGTGAAAATAATGGGTCTCTTAAATTACTTATCCCTTTAAGAAGAATGTACCAAATTAAAGACATTACTGGTCCAATAATAAACGCCATTATAAGATAAAGTAATCCCGGAAATATTGTTGTTAAGAAAATGGTTTTTTTCATTCCTATTTTTCTCTCAATTCTATAAGCATATTTCATTAATAGTGCTCCTAATAGAGTACCTAACGCCATCGCTACTCCCCAGATAGCGTTTGGAACGCCTGCAACTAAAAAGTACGGTTGGAATAAAAAGATAATCACATGGGTAAAAGGTAAAGTAAACAAAGAGAGATAAATAATTTTTCTTAACGATTTGTTTCCAAAAATGTGTTTGGTTGATTCCTTAAATAAAATTAAAGGACTCACTTCTTTGGCTTCTTTTTGATGTTTTCTTTCTTTTATAGACAATGAAATTATGAAAGCTATTATCGCTCCAAGAGTAAAAAGCCATATTAACAAAACAAAATATTTTGGGTCATGACTTCTAGCAATATATCCTCCAATGATTACTGCAATAACACTAGCAATTAATGAGTATGAATTTATAGATCCCCATACTTTACTCATTTCTTTTTCTTTCTTTTGATATTTTAACGTATCATAAACAAGTGCTTCTATTGCTCCTGATCCAAAAGCTATTCCAATTCCAAAAAGAATTTCAATAATAATGAATTGTGTATATGAAAAAGCAAATATTGTCCAAATATTTCCAATAATATACAGTAAAATTAATAGGGATAACGAAAATTTTCTTCCAATTTTATCTGCAATAATTCCTGTCGGTACTTCTGAGAATAAAACTGCAATAATTAATATTGCTTCTAATGAAACAACTTGAAACGTATTTAAACTTCTTGAAAAATAAAATAAGGTAATAATTGGTGAAAAGAAGTATAATGATTTGAAAAAGTAAATCCATTTTAATTTGGTGATGTTATTCATAATTAGAGAACGGATAGTGATATTTATATTAGTTTCTGAAACTTAATTTACAAAAATATTATAAATACAATTAAATCTGAGTACAGATAAGAGTGGTTCTAGATGTTTTTGAATTAAAATGACAGACTTAACACTGATAAATCAATTTGGAGAAGAGTTAAAAGAATTGAATAGAGATAGGCCGGTTGTGTTGTTTCAATACGGTGACTTTGACCGTGTTCAATATTTTCAAGGTATGTCTCAAGAATCTAGACCTCAAGAAGAAAAAGATGCAATTGAATTAATAGAAAAAAAAGTGTTTGGTTCAGCTAAAAATGCTTTATTTGATTACCAAAGATCTTTATCTGGGGAGCAGAGGATTAAATCTCTAGAACTTTATACTGCTGCTTGTGCTAGAGAAACTATTTGTGATTATGAATTAACGGAAGAAGGATTAATTACTTTACAATCTGATCTTGAACAACATAAGATTCACGGAGCAGATCTTTATGCAGCAATTCTTCATTGTAGCCCACGCACTATTAAAGGAACTAAAGGTATTATAAAAGAACTTAGGGAACAAAATTCTAATCTGCCAATGATTTTAACTGTAGATGATTTTTCAAATAAAGATAAGGTGAGTTATCTTAAAGCAGACTCCGTTGTTGCTTTAGAACATGATATTCCTCTCTACGAAGCTTTTCAAGAATTAACAAAAAAAGAAAAATAAAATTAACTAACAGTTTCTCTGATTCTTAACTTTTCTTGGATACTTTGTTTATAATTGTACTCAAAAGTTAAAGAGACAGATTTTTCATAAACTTCATCTTCACTAAGCGCATCTTTTAACGAACAGATGATTTCTGCTTGACCGTTGATTAATCTTGCTTGACCTTCTCTTCCACCAGACTTACATTCCCACATTTCAGGTTCGTCAATGGTATAACTTACTTGGTCATAACGTTTATCATAATCTTCCATCATAAGGGTTGAAGTTCCTCCTCCTACGTTATTAAGATTAATTTTTAACAATACTACTCCTTTTCCAGCAGTTTTTTCTTCAACTGAAGTAACGGTAATAGGTGCACCAGATACGGAATAACTTTTTACGCCTTTAATTTTACAGACAGTATCATCAGCTAAATCTCCGTTAAAACATACATCGTTAACAATTAAATGAGTTCTGTACTCATAATTGTACTCTAAATGCCACGTTACATCGTTATATCCAATTACTTCTTCTTTATACAAAGCGTTACTGTTAGGAGTAAAACTAGCAATTTCTTCTCCACCTTCAGGATTAAACTCAGAAATTTTTTCAATATCTTCTTTATTGTTTAATGTCCAACTAGGAATATTTTCAAAATCTCCTTGATAAGGTCCTTTCAAAGTAAGGGTAGCTTTTCCAACAGGAACATCTTCTTCCCCTCTATTTTGTAAAACAATCTCTAAAGGAAAATCTTCATCATCATAAACGGTATACACTCCTGTAGCCTCGTCTATGATACTCAACGGTTCAAATGAAGCGGTAATACCTTGGTTACCACCAATAAAAGCTCCACCGGTAGTTTCTACTGGTCCTTCACTATCACAAGCAGTTAGTAGAAATAAGCCAATTAACAATACAGACAACATGATTATTTTTTTCATTTTATAACAACCTCTTTTAAGCTAATATTATAATGATAAAGAACAGGGATATATAAAATTTACTCTACTCTGGTGTACGAATGATGTTAATATTTTTTGTATAAGATTCAACATAACCATAATCTAATTCAATCATTAACGGTGTTTCATAAGCAGATCCCCCATTAACATTAAAACTACACACCATTTTACCGTTACCGTTAACTAATCTTACATAACCATCTCTTGGTTTACAATCAATCTTACCACCAGAATTCATTTCAACGTTATAGTAAACTTTATCCAAATCAGTATATGATAAAGATGACTGTCCACAGTTTCTTATATCTGCATCTCTACTGATAACTCTTCCTGAACCGTAATTAACCACATTAATCTCAAATATTGCTTTACTACCCACCATATCAACTCCTACATAACTGATTCCTACCGGTCCACCTTGACCACCACCCATACTTACATCATTAGGGGTACAAGTTCTTTGCTCAGCCGTAACTTGGTATAATAATGGGTCAACACACACTAATGGATTAGCTCTAGTTCTGTAAACGTAACACGCTAAATAATTTAATTGTGGAGAATATTCAAACACACCTTCTGGCAAGCTAACACTAGTGGAACGAAACTCTACTTGATTAAATCCACCTTCAACATTGTAAAGTTTTTTACCTTCTAATGCGCCTCCAATTCCGTCCGTACAAGATCTTACAAAATTAAAATCTCCTCTTATAATAGATGGATCAAACCCAGTTATTTGTAAAACACAATCTTGTGGTTGTAAATCATAATTTCCTCTATTTCTTACCTCTACTAAAGAAATTAATTCATTTTGATCATAAATTGTATTGGGTGGAGTATTCCGAACAAATTCAAGTTCTACTCCTTGTGTACCTGATTGAACTTCTTTTGCTAATGCTGCAGTCTCTGAAGGTCTTTCACCACCTGGAACTCTGCTACATGAAGATACTAATAACAAAGACACTATTAGAATTAACATTAATATTAACTTACCACTCTTTTTCATTGTAATTAGTTAAATAATTTAGTTATATAAGCTTTTTGGTGGTTTGTAGTGGTGTGAGAAAGTAATTTATTCCATAAACTTACGTTCTTTAATTAGATGCATGATAGTTTTTTCAAAAAAATGTGCATTCTCTATAGCACTTTCTACTTTAATTAACATTAGGTTTTTAGTATTACTTCCTTTCATTTTAGAAGCTAACATATGTGAAATTTGGGTGATGTCTTCTCCATATTTAGATATTCTAAGTGCAATATTAGAAAGATCATGTTCTACTTCCGGGGCATTTCTATCTAAACTTCTATTGTGTTGTTGCAATATCTTCTTCACTTCTTTCCAATTTTCTTGTTCAATTGCTTTTTTCATATCTTCTAAAGATTTATTAAACCATGCCATAGTTCAAAGCTAATTGTCATAGTATTTAATATTTTTTGTTCTGCACAGGTATTGAGAAATAGTTACTATCCAAATTAGATTCAATTAACTTATTTATTCAACAAGAGCAGAATGTCCATATTTTTCATCAGCTTCTTTTGCTGCTTGATAATACATTATTTGTTTTCTTGACCAAAGATGAGCAGCTACCATTATAGAACCAATTGCTCTTGATAATTCTCCACTTACTTTTTCTTTGTCTGTACGGACTTCATTCTTTACTATACTTACATACGTAGAATGAAACAATCTGATCGGTAATTCTTCTCCTCTAATTTCATCTAGTTGTTCATTTACTTTTGTTAAAACACCTGAATCATCCAAATCAGCAATAGCAGAAATTGAAGTATTTCCATTTTTATGGAGAGATTTTAATAATAATGTTAAATTTCTTTGAGGAACAGCTAAACTAAAATATTGGTCGGGATTAAATCCTTTTGGTGCAGTTGTTCTAAAATGTATTTCATATGGAACAGCAGAGGGGGTTCTAGGAGCATGGGGATTTGGTCTGATATATGCTAACGTACCTTCAGAATTATCAAAAACAAGATAACCTTCTTCAGAACGCCACGTTGCATCTTCTGATGTAAGAAAAGTTGCATTTGGATTTTTTCTAGCGTCTCTTTCTATAAGATGGTCTCTGTCTAGTGGATTGATATCTTCTAGAGATATTCTTTGAAAACCTCTTTCTGCGATATATCCAGTGATAGTATCTCTCAGGTCAAGTACAGGGATATCATTAGTATACAATTGTGTCATAAAAGTACAGAAAAGCAAAGTCATTTAAATACTTTACTACTTGGAAGTGGCTTTTTTGGGAAATTATACCATTCTACTTTATTTTAAACCAAAACACGAAAAATGAAAACTATTATAAATTAGGGCCAGTTTTAATTGAAAAACGAAGCGCAACTTGATTCTGCGTGAGGTATTAAGAAAATGACACAATATAAAATTGTACAATTCAAAGAAGAATGCATTTCTTGCGGCGCTTGTGCAGCAATCTGTCCAGATTACTGGGACATGGATGATGAAGGTATGGCACGATTGAAAGAAAGTAAAAAAATTGATAACAACTGGGAATTAGAAATTGATAGTGAAGATGCTCGTGCAAGTAACCAAGAAGCAGCTGATGCCTGTCCTGTTAACATCATTAAAATAGAGAAATTAGAATAATGCCAAAATTATTAGTTCTTAACACTCGTGAGATTAAGCGAATTAATGAACTGTTAAAAAAAGAGTTCTCCTATTCTTTAAAATCAAAGCATGTTTACTTACAAAATGATAAAAATAAGATTTTTTTAGTAAATAAAGATATTTCTAAGCTAGATTTGGATAAAATTAGGGTTGATCGAATGGGACTATATTTTGCAGAATTAAAAAATAGTCAACTACGATTAAGCAAAGAAGGTGCACAACTCTTAGCAAGAGAAGCCCAAGAAAATGATTGCAAGCTAGACAATGTTATAGAATTAGACCAAAATGAAATTAAAGAGTATTTCAAAGGATTAGATTTAGAAAAAGACTTAGGTGAAGAAAACCGTTTAGTCTTATTAAAGTATAATTCTGACATTTTTGGCTGTGCCAAATACAAAGATGGCAAGATTCTTAATTTCTTATCTAAAATCCATCGCGGTGAAGTAATAATCTAGCTTGTTACTTTAAAGTAGTAAACTTATCGAAAGATTTATAAAGTAGTTCTAATAATAAGCTCTAAACTCAAATATTTTGAGAGGTTAATAAAAAAATGATGAAAAAAATAGCTAGCTTATTTGTATTAGTTGTTTTAGCTCTAAGCATGATTGTTAGTCCTGTTTTGGCAGCTGAAGATCAAACTAGTACTGTTTTGAAAGGTACACTTGCTCAAGAACGTGAAGCACGGTATACAGAATTCTCTGAATTATCTGTTGCTTGGGATAATGCTCTTGAAAGTGGTAATAAAGGAGAAATGCGTTCAACTTATGATAGATTATTAGTATTACAATCACAAGTTGAAGCTGTAATTGCTTTACTTGAAACTGATAATCCAGTTGATGGATTTGGTGATGAAATTAACATTAATTCCATAAATTATTACATGCCTCAGTTTAAACAATTACTGTTCCAAATTAACATTAAACTTACTGAAGCTCGTGAAGTATTAAATATTGACGAACCTAGAGATTATAACCCCCCTTTTGATTGGGATGATTTTAGTCCAAACGAACTTTCATTTGATGAAATTAAACAAAAATATACTGATTTAAAAGAAGAATTCCAAAACATTGAAACAAGAGTAAACGAAATTGAATCTAATTTTGATGGAAATTGTAATGGAAATGAAGCTGCTTTAATTGCAGAATTAAACGATTTTGCTTTAACCGCTAAAGGATTAAGTAAAGATGCTGATAATTTTGCTGTTAAATTATACGCTTTAGGAAACAGAGACGCAGGTAATGCATTTAGAGACTTATCTAATGATTTTAGTAATTTGAAACAAAGCATAGAACCAGTAATCATGAAAGTAAAAAATTGTGAAACTGATTTAGATTCTTACGCTGATGATTTAAGTTATTTACAATCAAAAGCAGATGATTACTCTTCAGCTTACTCACCTTTATCTGAAAAGTTAGAACTTGCTCGTTGTAATGATGATACTGCTAAAATTGCAAAGATAAAAGAAGAATTAACTTATTTAAGAGGAATTGCACTTGATTTAAATGACGACGCAGAAGATTTTGCTGATGAATTAGTTGATTTAGGAGAAACTGAATTGGCTAGTAAATTTTCTACTGTTGCTGACAATTTAGCTGCACTTGCAGAAAGTTTTAAAGAATTAAGAGACAATGAACCAGAAGTACTTGAATGTCAACCAACTGAAGAAGTAGATTCAGATAACGATGGCGTAATTGATGAGACTGATAACTGTCCTAACATTGCTAACGCTGATCAAGCTGATGCAGATAATGATGGTGTAGGAGACGTTTGTGAAACAATTCCAGTAGATTCAGATAACGATGGTGTTAATGATGATGTGGATATTTGTCCAAATACTGCTGCTGGAGCTACAGTTAATGCTAATGGTTGTTCTACTGAACAATTAACGCAAGATACAGATAATGATGGTATTGTAGATGGATTAGACAATTGTCCTAGTAATGCTAACAATGATCAAGCTGATGCAGATAGTGATAGTGTAGGAGACGTTTGTGATACAACTCCTAACGGTGAAACAGATCCAGTTGAGACTGATAAAACTCCTCAAGAAGAATACGATGAAATGGAGTCAGAATATGAATCTTATGAAGACGACTTTGAATACCTTGAAAAGAAGTATAAAAGAGCTTTAAGATTGAACGATGATGACGACATTGAAAAGTATGATGATAAATTGGACGATTTGGATGAGGACTTGAAAGACTTAAAAGAAAACATCAAAGATTTAATCGATGAACTTGAAAATGAAGATAACATTGATGAAGATTTGGTTAAAGAATCAGAAGACTTAGAAGAAGACGTTGAAGAGTTAAGAGACGATATTGACGCTGTTCTTGACGGTGAAGAAGATAACTCTCAAGATACTGTTTACAGTCCGCCTCAACTAACGCCAAGCAACCCTGTTAATCCAGTTGTTACACCTATTTTACTTCCAGAATTATCAACACCAGAAGTACAATCAGCAAACACTTGGGAAGACGTACGTTCAGTAGCTTGGTTAGCTGCAGGTATAATTGTATTGGTAGCAATCGTTTTATTCCTTATCGGAGCATTGATTGTTAAAAAGTAAGAAAAAATATTTTTATTTTTTTAATTAATTTTTATTTCTTTAAAGAACATCTTCAATCGGTTTATTCCCTTTAAGTTTTTTAGCAACTTTCTTCGCTTCTGCTTGTAAATCAACACCTAACGTTTTAAGTTCTTTGATATGCATTTGCATTAGTTGTTCTACAATTTGTACGATTTTAAGCATTTCTTCTCTTTCTTTAGCTAACGTTGCTAATGAACCTTTATGGAATCCAATTTGTTCACTTTTATTATCATCAGTTTTTTTTGCCATGAATAATATGTATAAATATACGCTTTATTAATGTTTTGGTATATTCTCATTGATTTATTTGCCCCTATGCCAACATAATCTTTATATATAATCACTAAAATTATCAGTTTTAATCATGAAAACTAAGCTAAAACACATTTATGAAAAAAATTACAAACAATTGTTAATAATTCCATTTATAGTTTTGGTATTGGCATTAGCACAAATTACTATCCAATACTCCACAACTGGAGATTTTGTTAACAAAGGTGTTTCTTTGAAAGGAGGATCTACCATTACTATTGATTCTGATAATGTTGATCCTGATAGTTTAGAATTATTTTTGAAAGAAAATTTTCCTCGTGCAGATTTAATTGTAAGAACTATTGCTTCTGGTGGAAGAACGGTTAGTTTAGCTATTGATTCAGACGCCCAGGAAACTAATGAAATTAATTCTTTACTTAATAAAATTAAAGAAGAAACAGGAATTCAAGAAGGCGAGTATAATATTGAAGTGATGGGTTCTTCTTTAGGAAACAGTTTCTTTAAACAAACTTTCATTGCTTTACTGATTGCGTTTATTTTAATGGGACTAGTAGTATTAATTTATTTCCGGACAATCATTCCTAGTATTGCAGTTATCTTGGCTGCTTTTTCAGACATGGTGGTTACGTTAGCTATCTTCAACCTGACAGGAATAAAATTGGGTACTGCAGGTATTGCTGCTTTTTTAATGTTGATTGGTTATTCAGTTGATACTGACATTTTGTTAAGTAGCCGTTTATTAAAAAGGAAAGAAGGTTCAGTAATAGACCGTGTTTATGGTGCTATGCGTACCGGGTTTACAATGAGCTTTACCACTTTGGCAGCGATATTGGTAGCTTTAATTTTTGTTCAAAGTGAAACGGTTAAACAAATCATGATCATTTTGTTTATCGGATTAATTGTTGACTTGTTAATGACTTGGATCCAAAATGTAGGAGTTTTAAGATTATACTTAGAAAAGAAAGGTAAGGGATAAAATGAAACAAACTTTCAAAAAGATATTTACTAACACTCGGGTAATTGTTCTAGTTATATTTCTTATCTTTGCATACTTCTCAGTTAACGGAGGAGTTGTACCTCATTTCTGGGATAATGGTGTTGTAATTAGTAGTGTTGTAGAAAACTCTACTGCTGCTCTTTCCGGTATTGAAACACCGTCTTCTAAATTAACTCCCCTATCTAAAGAAAAGATTTATTCAATTAATGGAGAAAAAATATCTGATACAAACGATTTTTATCAAATATTGGGTAAAATTAAATCCAACATTACAGTAAGGTTAGAAACCAATAAAGGATTATATTCTCTTATCTCTCTTGATAACAAAGAAGTAAACCTGGGATTAAAAGTGTCTAATGCACCTACTTCAAACATAAGAAAAGGTTTAGATTTAGCGGGTGGAACACGAGTTTTATTAAAACCTGCAGAAAAAATATCTTCTGAAGATTTAGAGTTAACGTTAGCTAATCTTAAAGAACGTCTTAATGTTTATGGATTGAGTGATGTTATTGTTAGGTCTGCTTCTGATTTAGCTGGGGAAGATTTTATTCTGGTAGAGATGGCTGGAGTAACAGAAGAAGAAGTTAAAGAACTGTTAGCTAAACAAGGTAAGTTTGAAGCAAAGATTGGAAATCAAACAGTTTTCTTTGGCGGGAAAAAAGATATTACTTATGTATGTAGAAGTGCAGATTGTTCGGGTATCGACCCAAATAGGGGTTGTTTTAAAGTTGATAATGGTTACGCTTGTAGTTTCTTTTTTGGGATTACTCTTACTTCTGATGCTGCTGAAAGGCAAGCAGATTTAACACGCGATCTGGTTGTTGAACCAAGTGAGAGTGGCGAAAATTATCTTAGTGAAGATATTATTTTATATCTAGATGATAAAGAAGTTGATCGATTAAGAATTGGTTCAGAATTAAAAGGTAGAGCAACAACTAACATTCAAATTTCTGGTTCTGGTGCAGGTTCGGTTCAGCAAGAAGCAGTTAATGATGCTTTACAAAACATGAAAAGATTACAAACAATTATTATTACTGGTAGTTTGCCAGTTAAATTAGAAATTGTTAAAATGGATACTATTTCCCCAACTTTGGGAAAAGAGTTTTTAGACAACTTAATTTTTGTAGGATTTTTAGCTATTTTAGCAGTAATAAGTGTTGTATTGATTAGGTACAGAAAAATAAAAATTGTTGTACCAATGGTCGTCACATTAATCTCTGAAATAGTTTTAATATTAGGTTTTGCAGCTCTAGTTGGTTGGAACTTAGATTTAGCAGCTATTGCCGGAATTATTATTGTTGCGGGTACGGGTGTTGATCATTTAATTGTTATTACTGATGAAACTTTGAAAGGAAATGTTGCTTATGACTGGAAAAAGAGAATAAAAAATGCTATGTTTATAGTTTTCGGTGCTTACTTAACCACGTTAAGTGGTATGATTCCGTTATGGTTTGCTGGTGCTGGATTATTGAAAGGTTTTGCTTTCACTACAATTGTAGGTATTTCTTTTGGTGTACTAGTTGCTCGTCCTGCTTATGCAGCAATCATTGAAAAAATATTAAACAAGTGATAAATGATGGACATAGATAACAACAACAATAATGTTACCATTCTTGATGACTCCGCATTTTCACTTAATAAAAAAGCAGAATTGAGCACTTCTAGCTGGGGAATTATTTTAATGATACTTTGTACTCTTTTTACTTCATTAGGACAGGTGTTATGGAAATTTGGATTAATAGAAATTGATTTTAATAATTTGATAACTCTATTAAACATTCCTTTTATGTTGGGGTTTGTTTCTTATGCTGCAGGTGCAATATTAATGTTAAAAGCTTTTGGTAAAGGCGAGTTAAGCATTCTTTATCCCATCATGGCCACCAGTTATGTTTGGGTAAGTTTGGCTTCACCATTACTTTTCTCAGCAGATTCAATGAATCTATTGAAATGGTTAGGTGTTGGAACTATTGTATTATCCGTTAGTTTACTAGGACTGGGAAATTCAATTAAAAACGAGAGGAAAAAGAACAATGGTTAGTTTTCTTCCAATATTTTTAGTATTAATCGGGTCATTTATTAATTCTTTTGGAATACTTATTGCTAAGAAAGGCAGAAATAAACATTGTCTAATGAAATTCCTATTCACTAAATATTGCGGTCTTGGTTTATTCTTTTACTTTAGTTCCGTTGTCTTTTACATCACTGCTTTAAGAATGGAAGAGTTGAGTGTAGTTTATCCTTTTGTCTCAACAACTTTTATTTGGACAACTTTATTTTCCGTTAAATTTCTTAAGGAAAAAATGAATTCATTCAAATGGATGGCTTTATTGGGAATTATTATTGGGATAACTTTGATTGGTTTTGGAAGTTAGAATACTTAATCTTTATTTCTTATCAACCTACTAAACAAATAAGGCAGAATAAAAGATACTGCAAAAACTACGGCAATAATGTAGGGATTATGAAACTCATTATTAACTTTTATATCATTAATAAACTTGTTAGAAACTAAGACCATTACAATCATGTTTCCTAATGCTAACACAGGTACAATTATTCCTGCCCACACGTGATGTTTTCTTTCCAAGTGTTTAATATCAGTTATCAAAAAATTGTACAGAAATCCTACGGTTCCTGCTAACAAAACAATTAATACATACAATAACCATTGGTTTAATACTATTAAAAACGGAATCAATACTAATGATACAATTAAGTTAGCAAAAATTATTACTACTAAAGCGCTCCAAAAAACCATTTTTGAATAAAACAAATCATGTTGATGAGTTTTCTCTAGAATCTCTTCTGCTTTTTTAATCTCGGAATCGTTCCATCCTTTCTTTTTAAGATCTTTAATTTTCATTGTAGGGATAAATATCTTGCCACTTTATTAATTTCTTTAGCTTCTCGTGATCTTGGATACAGGTGAACTAATGGTGCTTGTTTATGCATAGCTTTCCTAAACTTACGAGAATATTTAATATTAGCTAAAACTGGCACTTCAATTATTTTTTCAATATCATCTTGACTCAGTTCATTTCTTCCACGATGAGTCATGTTTAAAATTGCTCCTGCAATAATGTTGTTATGCTCTTTTGCTAACTGGATAGTTTTTAAAGCGTCCATAACAGAACTAAGGTTTGGATTTACTATTATTAATGCTTCATCACAATGTTTTAACACTTGGCTTACTTCATAACCCAATCCTGATGGAGCATCAACTAAAACTATATCCGTTGTACCTTGTAAATGTTCAAAAATTCTGTTAAGTTTTTGCACGTTAGTTTTTTGATACTCGCTATATGATGGTGATGACGGTATTAATGATAATCCGCTTTCATGTAAATAAATGATGTCTTTAATGCCTTTTTCTTTACGTAAGAATTGGTTTAAAGTTCCTTCAGGTTTCATAATCCCTAGGTGCATTGATATGTTTGGTGTTACCAAATTTCCATCAATAAGTAATGTCCGTTGATTTTGTTTATTTAACGATAATCCTAAATTAATGGTGGTAGTGGTTTTACCTACTCCTCCTTTTCCAGAAACTAAAGCAATAAATTTTGTTGTCATTATCTACCTCTTTTTAACCTATCGTACTAATAAAAATTAAAGAAGTATATAACTTTTTCTCTATTCTGGTACTTTTGATAATAATCAGAATTCGTCTTCTTCCTTTTTCCCGTTAACTAGTTCATCAGCATAAACTAAGAATTCATGACTAAACTTTTCACAATTGGTTAAATTGTCAATATCTATTTCCGCAGTACAATTTTTTAATTCTACTACTAAAGTAACGTGTCTTCTGAACTCTTCTCTTTTTGTGTAAGGTAATTTTAAAACGGTTTTCAAGAAAGCATAGAAAGAGAGATATTTTTGAAGTTGAGCATCATCTTCATAAATCTCCGCGAGTTTTGTTGCTCTTAAGGCAGGACTTTTAGCCAAAACATCAATTTTATCTTCCATTTTAGCTTTTTCTAATAAAGCTTCAATCATCAAGTCATAAATGTTAACTAGACGTTTAACTGCATTAATAATAACATCTACGGTTCTAGTATACTTCAAACTAACATATATAATGTGTTCCAAACGCTTGAGTTCCTCTCGAGCTTCAATTAAAATATCTTGTATATGTTCCATATGTCGAAGAAGATTTTATAACACCTTCTAGTATTTATTACTTTCTATCATATAATGGTGATGTAACCAGTTTATCCAACGCCCCAGACGGGATTATTTCTACGTTTAATTTCAGCAATTTCTTTTAAAACGTTAATTTCTATCTTAGAGAGATGTTTTTTCATCTCTTTAAGCTTCTTAAAATCCTCTTCGGGGATGTCTGTGTACAAGAAGTCGCCTTCTTCAACCTGTCTACCTACCGTTACTCCTTCCATAGCTAAAGCAACTTGTTTACCCTGCTCAGCTTTAGAAACTGAATCTTTACCATCTTGCATACTTTTAACACTAGAAATTTGCTTGCCTTGCAGGTTCATGATTGGATCCGCAACTTTAATCTTGCCAATTTCAATTTCAACACCTACGATAGCGGGATTACTTTGTCTAAACGTGTAACCTTTCAAAACTGCAAATTTACACGGTCTTACTAATGAAGAGAATTCTTTCATCTCAATCTCTTTTTTAAGTTGTTCAACATACTGCTCATAATCTTCAATTATTTTATAGATTACATTATTATGAATAATTTTTAACTTTTTAGATTTGGCATACTCTTCAATTTCTGAAGAGATGTTGATATTGAATCCTAACAATACTCCTTTAAACTGATCTTTGTCACGGATTGATTCAAGTTTTGACAAATCTTTTTTATCAATCTCACCTAATGCTGCAGCAGAAATGGGGATATTTTTTCCTTTCAATAAGTTACGTAACGCTTCTAACCCTCCAATCGTATCCGCTTTAATAATAACACCTAAACATTCATCACATTCCATTACTATCTCGCCAATTTCTTGTTGTACTTCTTCTTTACACTGTTCTAATCCTTCACTACTACAACTTCTTAATGGCATTCCAGCAACTGCTTCATTAATGTTAGGCGCAGAAATCTTAACCCCTGTTGCGGCAAACACTTCTTTAACGTTTTTGTACTTGCCTTTCTTTTCCATCATTTCAGTCATTTCTTGTGGTTCAAGAAGTGCTCTTATTTTGGTAACGATTGGTTGATCAACTCCACCAATCACTATTATATCATTAACAGTAAGATGTCCATTGTAAATTATTGTATCCAAAGTTGTTCCTAACCCTTTCTCTTCTTTAACTTCTAATATTGTTCCTTTTGCATACCCTTGTTCTTCAATTTCAAGATTTTTTTCTAAGAATTTTTGTGCTAACCCTGTTAATACCATTAACAGTTCTGCCATTCCTTGTCCAGTATGTGCAGAAACAGGCACGATGGCAATTTGTTTAGTATAATCTTCAACCCTGTCAAATCTTTCTGCTTGTAATCCTAGTTCATGTAACTTGCCAACTAGTTCATACATTTTTTTCTCAAAGTCTCCCTGAACATTATGACTCATTGAAGAAATGTTGTTTAATAATCCTTTATTTGTATCATTCTGCCAGCCGTGAATTAAATCAATTTTGTTGGCAGCTATTACAAACGGAACTTTGTTAGCTTTAAGAATTTCAATAGACTCAATTGTTTGTGGTTTAAATCCTTCATTAATATCAACAACTAATATAGCGATGTCTGCTAAAGAGCCGCCTCTTTTTCTTAATGAGGTAAATGCTGCATGACCAGGAGTATCAATAAACAATAATCCAGGTATAGTAAGATTAAGGTTAAGTGCGTCTAATAATGGTCCACATATTTTTTTAATTGTACTTAGCGGTACGGATGAACAACCAATTGCTTGGGTAATCCCTCCTGCTTCTCCTGCAACAACAGCACTACGTCTAATTTTGTCTAATATGCTTGACTTTCCATGATCTACGTGTCCTAGGGTAGCGCAAATTAATCTTCTTGTTGCCATATTTTTATTTTTAGTCTGATTCTTTTTAAATTTAACTTCTTTATTTTGAAAACAGATATCTTTAAATAAAACATTTGCTTCAAAGGAGTTCATGAGTGGGGGATTTACTTTAAAAGATAATGTTATAATTATCCATAGAGAATTAACAGATTTAGACCTTTTTGTTAAAGATTTTTTAGAAGTTCTTAAAAAACATTGTAAATACTTAATTGTAAGTGGTTTTGTAAGCATTGCTTCTGGAAGAACGAGAGGAACAGAAGATGTCGATGTATTGATTCCCAAACTGCCTAAAGAATTATTTGAAAAGTTATTTCTTGATTTAACAGAAAACGGGTTTTGGTGTTATCAAGGAGAAGATTCTGGAGAATTATTATCTTATGTGAATGATTTACAAAGTATTAGGTTTGCTAAGAATGATAGTATGTTTCCAAACATGGAAGTAATTCCTACAGATGAAAGTAGAAAAGCTAAATTTTATGAGTTTCTGCATCCACAAAAAATGCAGGTGGAAGATTTTGTTTTTAATGTGCCTCCAATAGAATTTGAAATTCTGTATAAAGAAATAATTCTTGCAGGAGATAAAGATCTTGCTGATGCTAAACATTTAAGATCATTTTTTAAGGACATTCTTAAAGAAGAAAAGTTTTTAGAATATGAACCAATTATAAGAGGTGAACTATGAAAGATATAGATTATGTCAAGTTGTATGCAGAAAAGATGAGGACAGATAACTCTGTATTTATTCAGTATAGAAAGTTCATCAATTCTCAATACAGGGCTAGTTCTTCTTTGTTCAAAAATGCTTTTGCTGGTGATTTTAAGAATAAAGCACGTAAGTATTTGAAAGATGTTGGGTTGATTTAGAACTTCTTACTCTGTTTCCAGAACCATTCAAAATAATTATTGAAAGAATCTGCTACTTCCTGGCTAATGATTTCAAATGCAAAAATGTTTTCTCCTTGAGGAATAGCTATCATGGTAACATCTTTGTAAACCATTGTCCAAGAGGGAGATTCAAGATTTAAAGGCATTCTTCTTGCTTCACAGAGTTTGTGACTGTTTCTATCTTTAAGGTTTTTATTGGTTACATCAGGATGATATAACAACCTTGATTTTACTCCTAACTTATCCAGTTTAGTATTAGACTTTTTCCAATAAGCATGATAATATCCTGGTTGTTTTGAAGGAAGACCGTAAAGAACTACTTCATCTCCTCTCTTTAATTTTGAGTATCTATTCTCGTAAGCAGTTATTAATCCTCTGAAACCTTCATAAATATTGGCTTCACTTTTTTTTGCCATATTTTGCTTTAGAACTAACTGTGGTATTAATTCCTGAATCTTACTTTTGTTTAATTGGAGCTGTTTTTCTCTAGACTCAACATAATCTAGAATTTTATTTGGTTGAGCTGCTTGATAATGTTTGGTTTTTTCTTTGATAATATAAGATGCTAAACCTTTCTTGATCAGTTTTTCCAAGATTCTGTAAATGATTGATCTGGTAATCCCAGATTTTTCTAAAATTGGACCTACTGTTGATGAACCTAGCTCTAATAGGGCTAAGTATACTCTTGTTTCTCCATCTGTTAATCCTGCTTCTTTTAGTGCTGATATATCCATATTGGGTTAATTATTCTTTACTTTATATAAATATTTCTAATGTGTATACCTGGGGTGGTATGGTAAGGTTAATAACGTAGTGGAGTTATTACTAAGTAATGATAACTAAGAAATGGGTTAATAAAAATGGATGCTAATAAAACATTTACTTTGGATAAGTACATTACTGAGGAAGAAAAACTGATCAGTTATGTAAATAGAATTCAGTCTTTGATGCCCGGAAAGAAGTTTGACATCTTTGCTGTTAATTTTTGGTCAGACTTAGAAAATGCCCTAATTAGTTCTAATCCTGCTGTTGCTAAAAGATTAACAGAACTAGATGAACAGATAGAAGAATTCTCAGCGAAGCTTCATCAGACTGAGACTGCTTTTGGTGAAGAATATTTAAAACTTAATAAATTAATTAAAGAAGTATGTAAACCTGGTTATGTTAGTCGCTTGGTATTAGATCAGGTTCGCGAAGAATATGATTTTGTGAAATCAGTTTTAAACGATGATCAATTTACAGAATTAGTTGAAAAAACATGTTCTCCTGATGGACGATTTTCAATTTCTCCTTTATATCTAATGTTCTTTGATATCTTAGAAAGAAATTCAGATGATAAAATAGTTCAATCAGCAAGAGAAGGATGGCAAGAAATAGCATATAAATATTTTGGTTTAATGAAAAGGTATGAAGAAAGAGAAGATTTAATTAAAGCTAGAGATAAAATTGTAAACAACAATAATTCTATTGAGTTAAAGGAAGAACGTAAAATTTATAATAAACAGATTTGGGCGTTCACGAGTGAAAAGAGAAATCTATTGAGATCTGATTTATTAAGTGGACCAGAGTTATTAAGCAATCCTGCTCGTATTAATTATAAAAATCGTATTGGTCATAGATTAGCTTGTCAAATCTTTATCAAATATTCTTGTGAACAATTAAAAGATAAAAGATGCCTGTCTCCAGAATTAGAAGAAGATTTTTTACACTCTAATTCTGTTCTTTACGATTGGGAATTATCAAAATCTGGTAAAGTTAAATTGGCTCAGAGAAAAGTAGAGATAATTAGTAATATTTTAAGTAGAGTAGATATTGAGGAAATTGATAAAGTATCTAAGAAAATAGATTTGTTTACTATATGTCATTACTATGGTCCTGGTTGTTCCCCTAATGATCAAAGAACTGGTGCTTTTTCTGCAGGACATTTAGGTATTTTGCCCGCTGCAGAAGAATATGCAAAATTATTTTATTTTGAGAAAGGAGATATGAGTTCAATACTTGATCCTCATGATATCGCTCATGCGGCATTGACTGACTATTCTTTCTCTCTCTGAGAGACTAAAACAATGGGAGAAACGTTTGGGAGGAAAATAAAAAATGACAAACAAAAAAACACTTGTGCACTCATTTGACGTTTATGGAGTTTTATTAGATGACAAATTAATGGGAGTACAAATAATGGATTTATTTAAAGAAGTAGCTGAAGGAAAGTTAGATGAAGAGGAAATTACTAAAAGAGTGACAGATTATCAATCTTTAATTGATAAAAACCCGGAAGCATTACAAGAAAAACCTAGAATTCTCCAAGAGGTATACGGATACGCGTTAGAGAGAGGAGCAACTATAGATCCATCTAAATCATTGTATGAAGATACTTTACAGACTTTTGCAGGAATATTAGATCAAAAGCAACAAGTAGTAATTCTTGGGTCTAAAGCTTTTGATACAACTTGTTTACCTGAAGAAATTTCAAGTAGAATGTTAGGCTCATATGCTGGTCCAAAAACAGATCCTGATACTTTCAGAGAACTAGTTAGTCAAGTGGGAGAAGCACACATTTTAGTTAGTCATTCTGAAGATGGATTAATTGAATTAAGAGCAGCTGCAGATTCCGGATTAAAAAGGGAAAATTTAGTTTATGTAGCTCGAGATAATTCCAATATTGAAGATGCGCTAAGTGAAGGATTTACAGTTTCAAGAGAACTTAATGCTAATCAATATATTGGTATGAGGGATTAATCAATGGTGATTGGAATGAATAATGATCTATTATCAAAAGCATTAAGTCAAAACTTTGTACTTGATTACGAAAGACATATATCATTCCAGAAAGTACGTCTTTTTGATCATGCTATTCAGTTCGATATCCCTTCTTTATTAGATGTAGATTTAGGCCTACAGTTATATCGTATTCAAAATGGTGTCATAACTCATTGGGTAGAGAGAGAAGCTTTTTCAAAGTTTAATGAAAAAGCGGAACAGTTTTTTAGAGAAGAAAGTAATAATGGTAAGATTAAAGAGTTAATAAACTATATAACAGAATCACTAACTAAACTTCATCAGTTTTCAATAATGATCCCTGAATATTCAACTGCATCAGATGAATTTCTTCTTTCAGAATATCAAAAATTTTGTGAACTTGAGAGGAAAACTTCACTGATGAACCATCTGCTTTTTTTTAATTTTGAAAATGCAATCGGAAAAACTTTAAAATATCAATTGGGTGAAAAATTAGAAGATTTATCGCTGCAAACAGAAGCAATTCCACTTGAGGAATATTATTTAGATATTTGTAATCATTTACTTAATAAAATTAGTTTTAAAGAACTTTACCAGAAATATATTCATTTTGGTATGGTTGATGTCGTTGATCAACATTTGTCTAAGGAAAAATTAATTCAAGATATAGAACAAATTAAATGTACCTCTCCGATTTTAGTTAAAAGTAAAATTGAAAAGAAATATTTGGAGAACAGTATAAAAGTAAATACTGTTTTTTCAAAAGTAAACATAGATTCACATTTTTACACTTTAATGAAGTATTATCAAACTTACAGTAATAAAAAAGAATGGAAAAATTTCATTAGGGGGATGTCTTCCTATAAACTTTCAAAACTTTTGTCTGAGATCGCTAAACGTAACTCATTAACACTTCAGGAGTTGTCTTATCTTAGAGAAGAAGAAATTTGTAAAATAATAAGTGATAAAGTCAATTCTGAAACCATTAAAAACAGAAAGGAAAATAGTCTTTATATCATTCATCACAATCAAATAGAAGTTATTGAAGATAAAGAATTATTAGAACAGATTGATTCAAATTTATCAAATAAAGAATTTGAATTAAAAGGAGAAATTGCTTCCCCTGGAAAGATTAAAGGTAAAGCTTGCATAATATTATCAAATCAAGACTTTTACAAGTTTAATGGTGGTGATATAATTATTGCTCCAACTACTAGGCCAGATTATCTTCCTTTAATGCAAAAATCGTTAGCGATAGTAACTAATGAAGGTGGTATGCTTTCTCACGCAGCTATATTATCAAGGGAGTTAGGAAAACCTTGTCTCACTGGAACTAGGATTGCCACTACTATTTTCAAAGATGGGGACTTAATAGAAGTTGATGCAGATAAAGGAATAGTGAGGAAGATTAAATGAAAAGATTTAAAGGAGATTTAGGAAAAGAATATCATTTTTCTAAATTAATTAGTCCTCATTATGATTCTATGAGAAATAAAGTCGGAAGAATAATTGCTGATCATGATTCTAAAACAATTTTAGATTTAGGTTGTGGATCTGGATATTCCACATTAGCAATACTTTTGGCTAATCCTGATGCTTCTGTTGTTGCTGTTGATAATGAACCAACGATGATAAAACAAGCAGAAGTTAATCTTAAAGATTACAAAGAAAGATTAGACATAGTTGAGGGAGATGCTTTAAAATATCTTCAAAGTTTAAAATCAGGATCATTTGATGCTTGTGCTTCAGGATTTGTGATACACAATTTTAGAGGTGAATATAGAAGTAACGTGTTAGAAGAAATCTACCGCGTATTAAAGAGAAAAGGATTGTTTGTTAATGCCGATAAGTATGTTAAATATGATCTTAATGAACATGGTATTGATTTTCACTTGCGTTTAGAAAGAATTAAACAAGTATTTGATAGCCTTCAAAGAAAGGATCTCAAGCAACAATGGTTAAGTCATTATATGGAAGACAATCAACCTGAGAATTTAATGCACGAAAAAAATTCTATTACAGAAATGGAAACTCTTGGTTTTACTGACTTACAATCAAATAATCGTCAAGAACTGGAAGTAATAATATCAGGTATTAAACAGTAACTATCAAAAAACTTATTAATCATTTTATTATTTTGATTTGAATGTTTACAGAAATTCAACAAGAACTGCAACAATTGGCTGATCCTGAGCAAGCAAAAAATTTACAACGTTTCTTTAAAACTGGTAAAGGTCAGTACGGAGAAGGAGACATTTTCTTAGGATTAAGAGTGCCACAAATAAGACTAATTGCTAAAAAGTATTTTCGTGAAGTGGATTTTCAAACTGTGCAAAAATTAGTTGAAAGTAAATATCATGAATTTAGGATGTGCGGATTAATTATTTTAACATATAAATATGAAAAGTTTCCAGATCAAAGAAAGGAAATTTACAATTTTTATTTACATAATACTAGGTATATCAATAATTGGGACTTAGTTGACGTAACTACTCCAAGAATTGTTGGCGCTTATTTGTTAGATAATGATAGAGAAATATTATACAAATTAGCAAAATCAAAAGATTTATGGGAAAAAAGAATTTCTATCTTAGCAACTTTTATGTTTATCCGTGAGAATGATTTTAAAGATTCTTTAAACATTTCTGAAATATTGTTACATGATTCACATGATTTAGTCCATAAAGCTGTTGGTTGGATGTTACGTGAGATAGGAAAGAAAGATCAATCTGTTGAAGAACAGTTTTTAGAGAAATATTATCGAGTAATGCCAAGAACAATGTTAAGATATGCTATTGAAAAGTTTTCTGATGAAAAAAGAAAATATTATATGAAAAAGTAATATTTTTATACTATTATCAATTCTAACTTAAACAATGAAAGAAATTGATAAAATTCTAGGAGCTAAAGAAAAAATTCTTTGGGAAGGTAATCCTAAGTTCTTACCGTACTTTTTCAGTTCGTTTATTTTCTCTATTTTCATACTAATCATCATGATTCCTGTATCTTTTCCATTATTTCGTGGGAACATTAATTTGTTATATTCACCATTTTTCTGGAGCGGGATACTATTAATGGTTGCTTCTCCTTTGTATTCACTCTTATCATATTCCTATATTCATTATGCCATTACTAATAAACGAGTGATAATGCAGAGAGGACTAATTGGAAGAGATTTTCAAATGGTTGATTTTGATAAAATAACTAATGCCGAAGTAAACGTAGGTATAATTGACAAATTAGTGGGAAACTCTAGCGGTACCATCTTGATTTCAACAGCGGGAACATTTGTTCAAACCAGAAGAGGTGCAAGGCCTAAACCTTACGGGTTAGTTCGTATTGCAAATCCTTATGATGTGTTTAAGTTATTTAAGAAAGTTAGTCATGATATTAAAACAGATATTCATTATCCAAACAAATTAAGACCAAAAAGTAATCCTGGTTATCAAACAAGTTATAATCCTAAAAAGTAATATTTTTTAAATAATCTTGATTTCTTTAATAATATGAAAACAATTATTGAACAATCTATCAAAATTAAAGCAGAGCTTCCTAAGAAAGATGTTAATAAAAAAATGCCCATTTTCTATAATCCAGTAATGGAATCTAATCGTAACATTTCTATTTTACTCTTAAATTCAATAACTAATAAACAAATGACAATCGCTGACCCTTTAGCAGGTTCAGGTATTAGGAGTTTAAGATTTTTAAAAGAATTGAAAAGAAACAAAATTAAAGAATTGGTTGTTAACGATTATAAAGATAATTTTATCAAAATATTTAACAACAATTTAAAATTAAACAATATTAAAACAAATGTAAACGTTTCTAATCAAGAAGCAAGTTTATTTTTATTAAACAATCAAGGTTTTGATTATATAGAAATTGATCCTTTCGGTAGTCCTAATCCTTTCTTACCAGCAGCAATCGCTAGAATAAGCAGAAATGGAATATTATCAGTTACCGCTACCGATACCGCTGCTTTAACAGGAACATATCCGAAAGTTACTAAACGTAAATACTGGTCAACTTCATCAAAAAATTATATGATGCACGAATTAGGTTTAAGAATTTTGATCAGAAAAGTACAATTACAAGGTATTCAATTTGACAAAGCTTTAATTCCAATATTATCTTATCATAAAGATCATTATTTCAGGGTTTATTTTAGAAGTGAGAAAGGAAAGGAAAAGTGTGATCAATTGATTAAGGAACATCAATATTTTTTGTTTAATCCTAAAACATTAGAATTTGAAACCTCTAATTATAATCAAAAAGAAGGTTATCAATTTATGGGTCCGTTATGGACTGGAAAACTGTTTGATAAAAAATTAGTTACAAAAATGGCTAAAGATAACAAATTTCCTGAAGAAAAGAAGTTTTTAGATTTGTTAAAAAATGAAAAAGATTTGTGTGGATTTTATGATTTGCATGAAATTGCTAAAAAGTATAAACTGGGAATTCCTCGTTTTGAACAATTCTTAAAGAAAACTAAATCTATTAGGACACATTTTTCTAACAATGGCTTTAAAACAGAAAAAAAAATAAAAGAAATAATAAAAAGACTTTAGCAACACTTATTGTTGTGATGCATTCTCATTAATGGACAACACCATAACGTTACGTTGATCAATGCCCATAATACTAAAGAACCTAACCAATAGTTTGCTTGTACTTGCATTACATATAACAGATAGTAGAAGAAGAAATACAATGCTACTTCTGATGTTAATAACCAGCTCATGCAAGAAGATGGGCAACTTGTTGTTTCACAGGTTTTTGCTTTAGAAACTTTTCTTTTTTTAGCCATATGACTATCACCTCTTTTTTGAAAAAAAAGACGGTTCAAAAATATGAAATATTTTTCGCCACCTCTTTTAATCATAAAGGAAAGAATCATTCTTAATAAATTTAACTATTGTAAAAAAGAAATAATAAAGAATAACTAACCCATTGCTAGGTCCATTTTAGCAACTTCTGCACTTTTAACATTTTCAATTTCCTGCATTTTAGCTGCGATAGCTTCAAAATCTGATCCTTCAACTTCATACATTGCAAGAACTAAAACTGCTTTTAATCCGAAAGCTATTGGATCTTCTTTAGACTGCATTTCTCCGATTGAACCAGCTTCTTTAGCTATTTCTAAAGCTTTATCTTTAATAGACACTAAATCTACTTCCGGAGATTCAGGCATTAATTTAAACGTAATGATTGCTTTTGCCATAATTTAATTACCTCTTATTAGTTTGGTCCTTCAAATCCACATTTAGGACAAGTATATTTGATTGCATTAGATCTTGCATGAGTACTTCTTACAATTTCATAATCTAAACATTTAGGACATTTAAAACTAACACTGCCAGCGTCATTAGCAACTTTTCTTTTCGTTGATAAACATATTTTTTCTTCCATTGTTTTTCCTTTTAACTGAGGTTTATTTATAAAACTTGCTTTAAAATTGTTATAATTCATTTATTCTTACACTACTAGCTTTATTTTTTCTAACTCTAATCCTTTCTTTTGTGCTACTCTATAAAGTCTGCCTAAGAATTGTGGTGCAGTTAGTTTTTCTTCATTAAATCCTAAATTTTCTAAACTTTCTATCCCTCTATGTGTTATTGAATATCCTCTATCAAATAAACATTCTCCTTTCTTAGATGGTTCTGTTTTAGCTACTTCTTCATCGTGTTCTCTAAGTTCTTCTATAACGTAATTAACCATTGAGTAAGCAGCCATTAAAGAAAAGTCATCTCTACGTTCATCTTTTAACAGTAATCCAGTTGGTGCAAATCTTTCAATTTCTACTGTTTTTTTATTAGGATCAATATTTATTTCCATAATTCCGCAAATGGTTTCATTAAAAGAATAAAAAATAGTGTGTTCATAGGTGTATTGACCACCAGAAGATACGTTTGATCCTCCAGATCTACATATTTTAATCCCATCTCTTATCTCGGGGGATTTAGCAGTTTTTATTTTTTCAGAGAATTGTGTAAACATTTCAGGCATCACGAATTCAAAACCATATTTTTTAGAACTTTTCATAACTTGCATTAGATAGTTTCTCAATGGTGTAATACCCGGTTCAAAACCAATTTCTTTTAAACTCATGCCTCCTGTTTTTGTACAACCAAAAAATTGGTTACGAACTAAATATTCTCCATTAACTCCCTCATTTTTAATCAAATCTTCAAGTATTCTTGCATGAATTTCGGCTACTGCTTTTTTATCTTCTTCACTTATGACGATTCCAATTGGTGTGAATTGTTCCCAATGTACTAATTTATTGTCCCCAAGGATTTCTACTATTGGTTCTCCTATTTCTTCTTTACCGTTATTAACAACATAATTTATCCAATAATGATTTTCGTTTTTTGGTAATTTTTTGACAGTTAAATTACGCTCACCCAAAGATAATTGGCAAATTGTTTCTAATTCATCCATTTTAGAATTTCTGTGAAAAACTTATTTATATCCTTTATGCAACAAATCTTACCTTTCCTCAATACTAATTTTGTCTTCATTAATCTTAAACCCAACTTCTAAAAACTGTTCAACAACATAAATATTAGTTTTTGTATGCTCACTTATTTGTTTAGATTTAATCTCTGATCCAGACAATAAAGACATAAAGATAATTAATTGATCAGTAAGATGTTCATCAACAGCAGTTTCACTTTTAATAATTTCTTTCAATTTTTCTGCAGCTTCCTTACCAATTTGTTCAGAACTTTTATTTTTTTCAACTAAAGCATCACTACCTAATATGATTGGATTATCAAAATCAACCCTACCTTCATTACTAAAGATTGCCCATAAAACCAGTTCTCCACCAACATTTAACGTATTATTGTAATCAACTCTAATATTCATGGGAACATCATATCCATTTAATTCGTTCTTGGCAGACTTTTTAATTCTCTCACCAACATCACTTTCTTCTAATTCAGAAGAAACGTTAACAACCCCTCTAATTTGTTCCAACGTACCTTGATTAATTAAACTAATTTTTGCAGTTCTAAAATTCAAATCTTCATTAAACTGGGAGAAACTGTCATAATCTTTTATTTTAAATCTTGGAGAAATTTCCAAACTAATTTCTCCACCACCTTTTGGATAATATCCCCTTTTAATAACTTTTAATTCAATCTTTTCAACAAACCTTTGTAAATGTGGAATTAAAACGTTTTGTAAATAATCCACGGAAGCTTGCCACTTACCGCAAGTTCCACCTTTTATTATTAAAGTTACTTTTGCAGGTGCAAATAAACAAGGTAAGATTAATGCTTGTGAAAGTAAACTGATACTTCCAGCAGTACCAATATCAATTTCATATTTACCACGTTTAATTTTTCCAGGTGTGAAATGTAACTCAGTACTTCCTAATTCAATTTCATTAGTTTCTGCATTACAAATTTCTTTCAACGCTTTAATTGCGTTAAGATGTTGAGCTTTTAATCCAGGACTTTTTCTACCTGCTCTAATATTAGTTACTTTAAACTCTTTTCCCGTTAGGGTTGATAGTGCTAAAGCTGTCCTAGTTAATGCTCCACCACCTTCACCATAAGATCCGTCTAAAATTATCATCTTCTATTGATTTTATTGTGCTTTTATTTAATTTTCTTTATTTTAAACAAAAAACTTAATAAACCAATTACTTTTATGCTAATAATCAATGGGGATGTAGTATAAATTCCTTGCTTTAAGCAAGAGAAGTACAGCCTGGCTAGACACGTAATTGTAAAACGTGGGTCTTAATGCGGGGCTCCAGTAATGGAGCGATGAGTCGTAAGACAATGATTAAATCGTAGGTCTGTCGCTTCGAGGAAGAAACCTTGAGATCTGGGTTCGAATCCCAGCATCCCCATTTTTTATTTTTTTGTATCTTAATTGATGTTTAGGATTTTTAGGTTTTATTTCTCTAAAAAATGTACAAATTTCTCCTTGTCTAGAAAGATAGAACTTCCAACGCCATCTTTTTTTATCGTCATTCCATTCTTTTTGTATTTTTGTAGGATTATATTTTAATAACTTAATTGCATCGTGTATGGAACTTGTTGTTTCTAAACATCCAAATTTAAACTGAATTTGGGCGTAGTTATCATATTTTCTATAAACACAACCATCTGTGTCAAATAATCCTCTAATTGTTCTAATAGTATATTTTCTATTTTTAAGAATCCAACCTGGAATTGTTACTTTGTTTTTAACTTTGTTTCCATGATGTAATCCTGCTTCTTTTAATAAACTTCCAACAAAGACCGATGTATTAGCTAACGATAATTCTTTTTTACATTCCCATATACTAAATGTGTATCCCTTAAAATATTGGGATAAAAGATTTTTCAAATATAACGCATATTCCATTTCTTCTTTATGTAAAGATACTGATGATTGATATCTGGGTGTTTTTCTTACTCCTTCTTTTTCTTTGTATATGCATCCATCTCCTAACATAACTCCTACAATTTCAGCCAGATTTCCATTAATCATCAGTTTAACTATTTTCATTTTTATCACCTCTAATCTTTTCACAATTCTAAAGATTGGAGTTTTTCAGAAAAAGAGGTTAAATTTAGCGGAACTCATTAAATTTCTTTTTGATTAATCAAAAGAATTTTATTAAGAGTTTTGCGTTACCTCTTTTTTAATTGTAATAGCAGAACTAACTTAAATACTTTATCCGCAGTTGTCTAGTGGGTAAGTGGCTTTCTTTCAACCAAAATTATATAAACAAAAATAGTTTCTTTAATCTAGATGTTTCAGAAAAGGGGTGTTAAAAAAGAAGAGAAAGGTTTCTTTGCTAATCATAAGCTAGCGATTGCTGCAACTACTTTAGTAGGGACGGTTGTTGGAGCAGGAGTTTTAGGCATCCCTTACGTGATTGCTAAAACCGGATTTTTATATGGATTATTGTTAATAATCTTAATCGGTTTCGCTTACTTACTACTTAACTTATTCATGGGAGAAGTTATTCTACGTACAAAAAAGCAGCACCAACTTCCAGGGTATGCAGAAAAATATTTAGGAATTTGGGGTAAAAGAATAATGACTTTATCATTATTCCTTGGACTTTACGGAGCTTTAATAGCTTACCTTATCGGAGAAGGAGTAACGTTACATTCTATCTTTGGTTTTGGAAGTCCAATAATTTACACTTTGATATTCTTTGTAATAACTTGCTCGATCATCTATAAAGGTGTTAAAGCTACAGGTAAAGCAGAATTAGTTTTAATTTCTTTATTGTTTCTTATTGTAGTTTTGATTGGTTTATTTTCATTTGACAAAATTAATGTTTCTTATTTGTCTTACTTAGACTTTGCTAAGATTTTTATCCCTTACGGTGTGATAGTTTTTGCTTTCATTGGTTTACCAGCACTTCCAGAAATGCAGGAAGAACTTGGTAAAGAAAAAAAGAAAATGAAAAAAGCTATCATTATTGGTTCTATAATTCCTATTATTCTTTACATTTTATTTTCATTAATTATCATTGGGATGATTGGCTTAAGCAATTTTGAAGTATTACAACCTAATGAACGAATAGCTACCGTAGCTTTAAGTTTATATTCTCATCCAATCTTGGGAATTTTTGCTAACTTACTAGCGGTATTGGCAATGTTTACTTCTTTCTTAACGATAGGTATTGCTTTAGCAGAAATCTATGAATATGATTACGGACTTTCACGTCATTTATCTTTGTCATTAACATTTTTTATTCCTTTAGTGATTGTACTTTTTAACTTCACAAATTTTATTGCTGTGTTAGGAATTACTGGTGCCGTAGCCGGAGGTATTGATGGTATTTTAGTTGTTTTAATGTATTGGAAAGCAAAACTATTGGGAGATCGGAAACCGGAATATCGTTTGAAGAAACATTACCTGTTAGGAATTTTATTAATCATTATGTTTATTCTTGGAATTGGGTATCAATTTTTCTAGATACTACTACGAAGTTAAAAATATAGTAAGTTTTATAAGTAAGTGTCTTTCTTGGGAATGATTGGATTAAAATGACTGACGAATTATTTGAAAATAATCCTGCTTTTAGATTGGCAGAGAGGTACAATTCTTCATCTAGTGTAGAAGATAGATTAGATACTTATAGTGTTAGTTCTGTGTTGGGAATATTCTCGGGGTTGAAACAAGAACCAATTACTGTAACTAGAAAAGCTGAATTTTTTGATGAGGAAGATCAAGAGATAGCTACAAATGCTTATTGTCGTACTAATGAAGAAGGTAAACAAGTTGTCCATGATGGTGAGCAATTATTAAATTATTTAAACTCCGGAAGACAATTTATCAATAATGTAATAGATTATATTGGAGTAAACTGTATTTCAATTAACTTTAAGGAATCTAAAGGTTATGGTTCTGAATTAGAGGGAGAGGAATCTATCAAACATGCAGAATTCTGTTTGAAGTTGAGAGATAACGTTACTGAAAAACTTGTTGCTGAAGCGATTAGAACGAGAAGTGATGAACAGTTAAGTGACTATGTTGATCAAGAAATTGTTAAGAATAATTCTTCTGCAGGAATAGTTTCACAATTATTGGTTGATAGTTCAAGTGATGACATCCCTCTTGATTATTTTGAGACTGCTTTTGATAGTAAAGTTAGTGTGTTAAGAAGTGTAACTCCTGCTTTCTCAGAAAGATTAAAAGAGTATTCTAATGCCGTAATTAAATGTGCTGAACTAGTTATTGATGGTTATGTTAGTGGAGAATTACAATTACCTCCTCTATTACCTGTTGAGGAAGATGATCCTATTATTGAATTTGGGCTTTGGAAAGAAGTTAATCAGTCTGGTAATGATAGTGGTGAAATTTCATTAGATGATATAGAAGGTTCAGATGAGTTAAAAACTATTGTTGAAACGGTAACTACTCATTCTGATGATGTGGATATTACTTATCGTGGTCTTCTTTTTGATGCTATAATTGGAAGAATTCTGCCTGAAATTGATCAACCTCATGAATTGAATAGAATTGGCACTTCAGTTTCTAGATTGGTAAATGAATTTTTTACTGCTGATGGGATGTATGATCAGTTAAAATATTCTCCTATTGAAATGAGGAATCTTCTTAACTCTGAAGATATGATTAATGCTGCTATTCAATATAATTACTTAGTTCCTGGAAATAATGAAAGTGATTTCACTCAAAATTATAATCAAGTAAGAGAATCAATGTCTGAAACTGAAGACGGCCGAGAAGCTAATCTTTTCCTTGGTCAATATCATATTATTGTTGAAAATTTTAAAAGATTAATTACTGGTGAAGAAAACCTTCCTGCCACTATTGATTTATCTAGTGAACCTGATGAACAGTACAGTGCTCCAGAAGGTCAGGATGATGAAGATGAATTTACTCTTGATGAACTATTGGCTGTTGGGAAAAAAAGAACATTCTTTGGAAGAACTTTGTCTGGATTAGTTAGAGGAACACCAAGTAAAGAAGATCTGGATTCAACTGATACATCTTCACATGACACTCAAATATATGATGAACCAACTGGTGAAGAATTAAAACATTTAGCAGGTGAAGATAAAACCTTAGCAGAACATTATGGGGAGACAGAAGTTTCAAAACCTGCTGTTAAACAATCTACTACCTTTGGTATGCCAAGTCATGTTGCTAAAACGTTTGCAGGAATATTTTCTCTTGCTGCTGGGATCTATATAGGGGCAACGCATGTGAATCCTCAAATAGATGCAGAAAAATTATTAAATAGTTCTTTAGCTGGATTCTCAGAAGTTCATGGTGCTAGAGTCATAGATGTTTATGATATAACTCAAGATGAAGCATATCAAAAATTGTTAGAAGATAATCAAAAATTGGATGAAGCATTAGAGCTAGTCAAAGGTTGGAATAAGGGATGGCAAAAAGTATGTGTGCCATTTTTACCTGAGAATAAATCTCAATAAGTTACTACTCTGGATGAACAACTAGTCCGAAAGCTTTAAATAAGAGTGTCACTCTGAAGTAAAATATAACAATCCTATGGGGGCAATTAAAAAATGGTATTTAATCAATTAAGAAAAAGTAATTTAACAAGAGGTTTTGCTGGTGCTACTACATTATTACTTGCTGCTGGAGCAATTAATCCAGATTATGTTTCTGCTCAAGAAGATGCTTCACAACATGAAATTACTTTAGAACAAGAATTACATGCAGATGGTGTAATGCCACCTCCTGGATATGATGCTCAATCTACAGATAAAACTGATTTTGACGTTTCTGAAGGTGATAATAGTGAAGTAACCGAAGTTACTCATCAAGTTTCTGACCCCGAAAAAGAGGGTTCTCTTCTTGTAGACATGCCATGGGATTCAGTTGTTAAAGTTGAAGATACACAACCAGATAAAGCTGAAGAATCAGTTGAATTACCTTATCACTTAGATCCTGATAGAGACGTAAGAGTTGAACCTACAACTGGAGAATGGAATGCTAGTGAAAATGGTAATACATTCTTACCTGCTGAGGACAGTACTACTGATAAATGTAATGAAGCTGCTAACAGATTATTAAATTCTGATATTGGTGGTGTTTGTTTAAAAGATGTAGTTGCTCATAGTAGAGGCTATCCAATTGAAGTTGGTGCTTTTCCAAATGAAGAACCTGAAGAAGGAGTAGTTATCGATTTTGTAAAAGATGCTTGTAATGGTCAAGAGGATTATGTTTGTTTTAAAAGAGTTGCTCCAACAGGTGATGATACAATAAATATTAGTGGAACATTTAATGCTGATGAAATAAGCGGATTAACTGGACGTATGGACAGTTTAGAAGACGCACTTGAACAATCAAATGGAAGAGATCATGTTTATGTAAAAAATGTTTTCTTTAATCATTCTAGTAACGATCCAAGTACTAGTGGAACCGGACACAATGATTCTGATACTTTAGTTGTTAAGGAAGGTGCTGAAGAAAAAGAAGGTTACACTGCAGTAACTACAGATTCTGCTGTAGAACTTTTACTTGATTATGGTCTTAAAACTAGAACAAGCGTACAAAAGTTAGGTGGAGAATTAACCAAAACTAATGCTGCTATCTTGAAAGTGTTACAACAAGAAGAAGGTCTTAGAAAAGATGCTGACGAAATATTAAGTGGAAGAATTAATAGTTTGGATCGAAATATGGACACTTTGTATAATATTGTAATTAAAAGTGGAGGTCTTTACTGTATGGACGATGGTTCTGCTGTTGAAGCTATAGGGATACCTACTTTAGAAGATACTACTAATGCTTGTGAGGATGGTCAAGTTCTAATCAGTCCTAAGGATGCACTTGATGTTTTAATTTACCGTAGTCTTACTTTAAGCGATGCATTAGGTCAAACTGAAGAAAAATTAGGAGAACGTATTAATAATTTAAAAGGTTATGTTAATAGTAAATTAGGAGATTTAACACTTCAATTAGAAAATCAAACTACTAGATGTGTTAGTGAGCATATTGCTGAACGTTATAACGTCGATCCTATCGAAGGAGCTACTGCATGTTTAGAAGAAGATGGTAACGGAAAACCTTACGTTAGAATTTCATTAGGAGATCTAACTATTGAAAATGCAGATGAAAACTTTATTCAACAAATTGAAATAGATCGTAATACTGAAGCTTTAAGAGATTTAATCAGTGTTGGTGTAAAAGCTGGAGCAAGATTAAGATTAGGATCAAATCCGAAAGCGTCTGATATAACTGGCGTAGCTAAATTTGAATTTGATATTCGATTACCTTTTACTCCAGTATTTGCTGGACTTTATGTTGAAGCACCTTTCGCTTTTGAAAATGGTGGACAGTACACTCACACTGATAATCCAGAAGCAGAAATTGTTGATGGCTATCTGATAAATGATATGCAATCACGTAAAACTATGTTTGGTTTTGGTGGACGAGCTGGAGTTGCTATCAATATGGAACCAGGCGAAGGTCCAGACGGAGAAACAATTAATCATTTCCCTAAAAGATTATCTCTTTATGGAGAAGTTGGAGCAGTTCATCAAACAGGGACTGATTTTAGAAGTTTCACTGAAGTAGGTCCTGGTGGGCATATTCTTAATCTAGAAGATGTTACTGAAGTTACTAGAAAATTAGATCCTAGATTAACACTTACAGGTGGAGCAGGAGTAGAAGTAGAATTATATAGAGGCAAAGGTGGTAGCTTTATACTGTTCTTTGATTATAGACATGTTTCCGGTGGAGGCCATGAAATTGGTGGCGGAATAGGTTTCAAATATTAATTTTTTAAATTTTAATTACGGTGATGGTTGTTTTAGGTGGTTTGAGTGGTAAAGGAGAAACAAAATGGTCTTAAGAAAACTGAACTGTATATTTTTAATAACTTTAATGTTAATCTCACTAGTTCCTAGTGTTTTTGCAGCAAATAATGTTGAAATTAATCTTAAATGGCAAACTGAAGGTGCTGATGGTAAAAATTTAACCGTTACTTCTGTACAAGAAGTTGATTTTAGAGTAAATTATTATTCCACAGATGCAATCGATTTATCAGATATTATACTTAATAGACAAATTAATTTATTACGTTTTGAAGAAAATGTTGGTACAGATTCTAATCCTCAATGGGATTTCGTTAATAATCCTACTTGGAATTGTGATGAAGATAACTCTTTAATTCAAAACGGTTTGTTAACATACAATTGTAATTTTACACCTTTAGAATTAGGTAATTATAGAATTAGATCTGCAGGTTACAGTGTTTATGGTATGGGTACAGACACTATTTATCTTAATGTAATACCTCCAACTCAACCTAACACTAAACCAGAAGCAATCTTTACTTGGGATCCTAGAACTCCAGAAGTTTTTAGTAGAGTACATTTTGATGCTTCTTGGTCTTATGATTTAATTGATGGTGAAATTGTTAATACTGGATTAGAATATGCCTGGGATTTTAATGGTGATGGGATCATTGAATCTTATGATCAAAAATACACTTATCGATTCATTGAAGCTGGAAGACATCCAGTAACACTAACAGTTACTGATACTGATGGTTCAACTGATAGTCTTACTAAATCTATTTTAGTTGCACGACCTACTACTATTGAAAATACTGCTCCTGAAGCAGATTTTAGTTGGAGTCCTGCACATCCTTTAACTTATCAAGAAATAACTCTTATTGATTTATCTTACGATATTGTAAATGGTGAAAGAGTTTATGACGGTTTAACTTATGCCTGGGATTTTGGTGATGGACAAACAAGTACAGAACAAAGTCCTACACACATTTTCACAACAGAAGGAGATCATGAAATTACATTAACTGTAAGTGATGGAGAATTAATTGATAGTAACACCAAAACTCTTACTATCATAGAAGATCATAACATCTCTCCTGTTGCTAGAAATATTGATGAAGATACTGAAGAAGATACACCTGTGAATATTATTTTTGATTGTACTGATGGAAATGACGATCCGTTAACTTACGAAATTTTCCGTCAACCAGTAAATGGACAATTATCTGGCTTGGGTAGAGAAGTAACTTATACTCCTAATGAAAACTACAATGGAAGGGACTTTTTCATTTACCGTTGTTCTGACGACAGTTCTTATGATGATGGTGAAGTAGAAATTACAATAACTCCTGTTGATGATATCATGACTGCTCGTTTTGATTGGGATCTAGAAAGACCTTTAATTGACCAAGAAATTACTTTCAATGATTTATCTGAAGATGTAGATAATCAAATTGTAGGTTGGTACTGGGACTTTGGTGATAATACTAACTATCAAAACCAAGATGCAACTCATACTTACATTGAGGCAGGAATTTATTCCGTTACTTTAATTGTAGAGAATGATATTGGCGAAGAAGCAAGAGTTACTCATCAAGTAAGAGTAGGTGATTCCGGAGATAACAATGTTCCAGAAATAAATATTCCTACAGAAGATCAAGAACAAGAAGTTGATGAAGCTCAAACTTTAACATTTAATGTTGCTGATTACGCTAGTGATGCAGATGGCGATGTATTAACATATCAAGCAAGAGCTAATGTGAATTTATTATCATTAATCACGGGTTGGTTGTTTAACAAAGGAGATTTAAACATTCCTGGTGCAGAATTCAATGATGGTACTGGTGTGTTTACATTTACTCCTAGTTATGATTTTGTAGAACACGCAAAGAACTTAATTGAAAAATTATTATTTGGAAACAAACTTACAGAAGAATTTGAAGTTAAATTTAGAGCATATGATGGACAAGATTATTCAGAATGGCAAACCCTTACAATAACTGTTAACGATGTTAACAGAGATCCTGTAATTGTATATGTTGATGTTCCTGAATTAGTTACTCCTAAAAGCATGGTTCAGTTTAGTGCAAGTTTAGTAGAGGATGCTGATGGAGATAGTTTAACTTATCAATGGAACTTTGACGTTCAAGATTCAGACAATCCTTTCACACGTCCAGGATATGTTCCCGCTTCAAATCCAGATTATCAAGCTGACGCAGAAGGTAAAGTTGTTACTCACACTTACGATCAAGTAGGTGAGTATACTGTTGCTTTACTTGTTACTGATAATTATGGTGGAAAAGATTTGTGGATTGGAACAATTACTGTTAAAGAAGAAGTAATTACTGACGTTTTAGGTTGTACAGATGAAGATGCAATCAACTACAATTCAGCAGCAACAATCAATGACGGTAGTTGTGTTTATGATAGTGATTACGGATGTACTGATGAAACTGCAATCAACTACAATTCAGCAGCTACTATTGATGATGGTAGTTGCGTTTATGATAGCGATTACGGTTGTACAGATGAAAATGCATTGAACTACAACTCAGAAGCTACAATCGATGATGGCAGCTGTGTCTATGATAGTGATTACGGTTGCATAGATGAAAGTGCTTTGAACTACAATCCACTTGCTACAATCGATGACAATAGTTGTGAATATCCTAAGTTTAGACAAAATATTTACTTTCAAAAAGTACATCTTTCAATTGAGGAACTAAGTACTGAAGATACATTGTACCTTTCCATGCGAGTAGCTAATAACGGAAACATGGATGTAGAGGGATTAAGAATTATTGTAACTGCTCCTGAATTAGGTATCAGAAGAGCAACTGAGAAATTTGATCTCGATTCAGAGAACCATAAAAATCAAGGTTTGGCGTTACAAATGCCTTACTTGGTTCAACCAGGTAAGTACTTGCTTAAGTTTTCCGTTAGCAACGATTATTTCCATGACACAACATATAGAGAAGTGGTTATAATCTAAAATAACTATTCCAGAATAGGTAACTATTGTAGCTACTACGGAATGCTAAAATAAACGAAAAGTTTATATAAGGCGTCCTCTTTTAGAGGTAAATTAAGCTCAAATTTGAAACAAATTTGGAGGAAGAAAAAAAATGAAGAAATTATTAAGTATGTTGGCTTTGTTTATGATAAGCCTAATGACCATATCTATGGTTAGTGCAACATCTTTAGATGATAATTTAGAGATTGTTGATGTAGATGTTAACGGTGAAGACGCACAAATCTATACTGCAAGTGAAGTAGATAATATTGCAGACGTAGATCATTTGAACGGAATTGCTGTTGATGAAGGAGAAGTTCTTGAGATTGAAGTTGATTTGGAAGCTACTGCAACTGCAGAAGATGTTCAAATTGAAGCAGAAATCCGAGGATATGAATATGACGATTATGAAGATCTTGACGACCGAACTGAAACTTTTAATATGAGAGTTAACGGTGATGGTACAACTACACGATCTAAAAATTTAGAAATCACTTTGCCAAACAAATTGGAAGATGATAGATACTTGTTAAGACTTAGCGTCGATGACAAAGATAGTGGATCTTTAGTTAGATACATTGTTTTACAAGTTGAACCTAGTGAACATGGAATTGAAATCGCTGATGTATCTTTCTCACCTGGAAACACTGTTAAAGCAGGTCGATCTTTATTGACAACTGTTTTACTAGAAAACTATGGTTACGAAGATGAAGACGATGTTAAAGTTACAGTTTCCGTTCCTGAATTAGGAATAAGTGCAACTGAATATGTTGATGTTGTAGAAACTGATAGCCATAATGTTGATTATGAAGACGTTCCAGAAATGTTCTTACCAATTCCTGCAACTGCAGCTGAAGGTGAGTACCAAGTTAAAGTAACTGCTAAATACGATCATTTTGAAACTGTTACAAAAACTTACACTATTAATGTTGTAGCTAATGAATTGTTCCAAGAACAAACTTTGGTTTTAGCATATGCACCTGAGAATCAAAATGTTGCAACTGGTAAAACTGCAATTTACGCTTTAGCATTAGACAATGCTGGTACACAATCTAAAGCTTACGTTTTAGAAGCTGCTGCTGGTGATTGGGCAACTGCAAGTGTTAGTGAAAGTTTAGTTGTTTTACGACCTGGTGAAAGCAAAGTAGTTAGTGTTAGTTTATCTGTTGCAAATGATGCAGTAGTTGGCGAACATTTAGCATCTGTTGTTTTAAAATCTGGTAGTGAAGACTTACAAACTGTTGTTTTGAAAGCTAATGTTTTAGCTGGTGACAATAGTGGATCAAGTCTTAGGAACGGCTTAGAAATCGCTTTAATCGTTTTAGTAGTATTGTTAGTAATCATTGGTTTAATCATTGGTTTCAGCAGACTAAGAAAAGACGATGAAGACGATGACCAAGCTTACTATTAAGTAAGTAAAAATCGGAGAACTTCCTCCATTTTTTTTTCTTTTTTCTTATAATTATTCTTTAAATTTATTTAGTTCTATAACATTTTTAAATGGGAGACATTATCACTAACTGTGATAAAATTATGAATGTTGTTGTTATTGGCGGTGGTCCTATTGGTTGTTATGCAGCTTATCTTTTAGCTAGCTCAGGCCATAAAGTAGAAGTCTATGAAGAACATTCTCAAATTGGCGCACCAATTCAGTGTACAGGATTGCTTACCGAAGATTTTGATCAGTTTAATCTTCCAAAAGATTCTTTTTTAATCAATACTCTTCAAAATATTGTTATTAACTCTTCACAAAAACAGTTGATTATTCCTAAAACTGAGTATCTTGTTTGTAGAAAAAAGTTTGACAATTATATGGCTAATCTTGCTTTGAAAGCTGGAGCCAAAATATTTTTACGTCATTCATTTATTTCCGGCGATTCAGACAAAATCATTATTTCTGATTCATTAAATCAACAGAAAAAAGAACTTTCACCAGATTTGATCATCGCTGCTGATGGTCCTTTATCTAAAGTAGCTAAATCTTATGATTTTTATCATCCTAAACGTAAAATGTATCATGGTATGCAAGCTTTGGTAAGAGGAAAATTTAACAAAAATGAATATCATACTTTTTTTGGAAAAGATGTGTGTAATGATTTGTTTGCTTGGATCGTTCCTGAATCAGATAACGTTGCTCGGGTTGGTTTAGCTTCATTAAACAACGCTAAAAGTAAGTTTGACAGGTTTTTAAAACAACAAAATGTTCAAGCTGTTGAAATTCAATCTGGAATGATTCCATTGTATCATCCTCAACAGAAACTGAAGAAAGATAATTGTTATTTGGTAGGCGATTCTTCTGGATTTGTAAAGGCAACCACTTTAGGTGGTATTATTCCAGGAATGCAACAAGCAAAAGTGTTAGCTGATTGTATTAATAATGATAAAGATTATGACATAGAATCTAAGCATTTACATCGTAAAATGAAACTACATTTACGTTTACGTAACATTTTTAACAAGTTTAGTGATAAAGATTGGAACAGATTATTAGTAATGTTAAAGAAAGATACTTTACAAAAAGTCTTGAAACAATATTCTCGTGATAATCCTATTCCTTTAGTTTCTAAAGCAATTATTAAAGAACCTAAACTGTTATATTTCCTGAAACATTTGTTTTAATTACTTCTTTTTAATATTTTAGTTGAACAACGCAATCCTCCATCAGCTCCAATTAATCCTTCTAATTTTACCGTTCTTACTTCATAGCCTAACTCTTCATAAATTTGTTGAGCTCTGGTTTGTTGTTGTAATAATGTTTGGTGTGTTTGAGGTGTTGTTAATGAAGAAATTGCTCCCTGGTCAATATGATATGTTGGCATATACACTCTTTTAACTTCTTCCCCGTCTTGTTGGAATTTTTCAACTAATATGTTATTATAACTAATAAATGGGATTAAATTAGGCGTCTCATAAGCTACGTGTCCACATTGAATTCTAATAACTCCTTCACGTCCAGACTCATCTTTTATCTTGATTGGAGGTAAACAAGGTATTCTAATGACTTCTTTTCTTTTTGCGAGTTTTGTTGCTAATGCTTCTAAATTTTTAGACATATTTCTCAGTTGTTTATCTATCCCAAAATTTATGGGCAATTCTAATTCTCCAAATGAAGACTTTACATCTCCGATTATACATACATCATCTAATGGGGTAAAATACATGTCGATATGTTGTGCAACAGGTTTTTGTTTAATTCCAATAAATTTAGTTTTTTCCAATGAGATCAATTTTCTTAATTCTTGTTCAACAATTTGTTGTGCTCTTTTAAAAGAAACATCTCTTTTTGTCCCAAAATTTCTTATGAATTCAGAACTGAGATAACTTCCAACATAAGTCGTATCCCCTATAGTTATTAAGTCTCCTCCATCTAAATTTGGAAGAGTGTGTTCACAATCAACAACACTGAAACCATTCTCTTGCCAATAAGGAAGATTCAATAAATTTGAAACTGATTGAAAACTACGGAGTCTTTTACTAAGTGTTTTATTAGAAACAGATAACATTATCTCTTGGTTATCAAAAACTAATGTCCCATCTTGTACCCATTCAGGTAATTTGCCACGTGCATTAATTAATTCCACTTCATTGCCTGTTTCATTAGCAATTCTTTCAAGATATGTGTCTGTAGACAACATTGAATTATAAAAAACAGTGAACCTAACATCTTCATCAAATGCTTTTATTGTATTTAAAACTCTAAAATACTGTGTATCACTTGAATATGTTAGAAATATGTGTTTAATTTTTCCTTGTCGTTCATCTAATAATCTGCCACTGACCATAAATTCTGGCCCTTTAATTCATTTATAAATCTTTCCATTTTATACTACTTCGCAGTAATACTCTCAGAATTATTACATTAATCTCAAATACTTTTTATTTAATCCACCTAATCTAAAAATTATTACTTCTTTAACTCCTGCTTGTTTTGCTAACATTAAATCTTCTTTCAACAATTTTTCTTTCAATAATGGTTCCGTACCTTTAATTCCTTTAGCAATCGTACCTATAGCTACGATATAATTATCTTTAAACCCTTTAACTCCTCTATTAAATTCTTCTTTAACAAACTTTGTACTAAAATTGTGCATAGAATGATAAAACATTTTTATGATCTTAACTTTTTTGTTTTCAAAATGTAATCCAAACAATTTTAATATTCTTTGACTATTTTTTTTCTCAGGAAAGTATTCACATAAGTATACTTTTCCTTTATACTCATCTATTAACTTCTTGATCAGTTTTTTATTACGACTAAAATTGGTTAATTGGGTTAGATAAAGAAAAATGTTTTGGCTAGTGGGCAACTCTAAATCTAACATCACTGGAACGTTTTTATTTCTTAACTCATTAAATATTCTCAATAAAGCTTTTCTTTTTGAAAATGGTGATATCCAATATCCTTCATTTTTCTTAAGAATGGGCCAATAAACAATTTCTTTGATATTTTTATTTTTTATAGAATCTTTAATCTTATTAAATTCATTCAAACTTTTGGCAGCAAGGTATAATTTAGTTGGAAATTTTACCAAGTTCAATTTATTTAAGTTATCTTTATTAACAAACTCTTCAAAAAAGCTAATTATCATTTTTATTAAAATCCTGCTCAACTTTTTCTATCTGTTTAACTTCTTCCATATACTCTTACAATTAGAAATATTATTTAAATAATGTGGTTCTATTATGCTATTATCTACTCCATAATAATAATCTTTATAACTGTCTTACTTACTACTTAATTTAATGCATGTTAACGGTATAGGAAGTGTTCATTCTGGAAACTTTGGGAAAAGAATAAGTCATGATCCTTTTATTCTAGAACGAATTTGTAATGAAACTAGTTCTACAGGAGGAAAAGTAATCCTTCATTGTGATGAAACGAAAGACGAAAAGTTAGCAGGATTAATGAGGGCTGCAGAAGAATGGTATGCTAATTTAACAGTTGTTGGAGACTCAAAAGATATGTCTGCAGCATTAGAAAAAATTAGAGATGAGCAAGAAGTTGATCAAACTCTAATGGCTTATATCGGTGGAGACGGTTCTCAATCATTAAATAGTACTCAGATTGTTAAAGTTTGGGGTGACAACTTACCTCTCATTTCACTTCTTGGTGGCGGTACGATGAATACTGGTAAAGGTAATTTAGGTATTAAAGGAAAAGATCCTCTTAAAAATCTTGAAAATCTTTGTATGGGAGTATTATCAAATTTAAAACCTCAAACAACTCCTTTACGTCTACTAAAAGTTAAACATGATAATGAAATAAAATATGGTTGTCTTTTTGGGATGGGATTAGCAGTTAGTTTTTTAGAGGTATATTATAATAGAGCTTGTATCCCTAAACCTAATGATGATGCCCGGGTTAATGATAAAAAATCTAATCCAATATATGGGGCAATACTTGTAGCAAAATGTATTGTTTCAGCAGCACTTTCAGCTGTAACGGGTGGTAGTCGGGGTAAGTATGCCCAATATCTTACTCGAACACAACATTTAGATATTGAATATAATGGCATTAAAATTGAAGATAATTTTGGAGGGTTGTTATGTGGAACAATTCCGGATGTTGGTTTTGGATTTAACATTCTTCCTCAAGATCTTTATGGTACAGATCAATTTCAGATGTTAGCTGTTACTAAAGATATGTCTAAACTTTATTACCTAACAAATTTTTTACGTTTTAGATCTGGGGAACCAGCTTTACAAGGGCTTTCCTCTAGTAGTCCGTTACTAAGTGAGCAACAGTTAAATGAGCGACAGTTTTATTTTGATGAATCAACTGACTGCCTAAAAATAACTTTTCTTCAGCCCCCAATGACAGGTCAAAAATCACAGGTTCAATTAGATGGAGAGATTATTCCTGTCAATGGAAATTATGTAGAAGTAACTCTCGGTCCTCAATTAGAAGTTTTTACTGGGTTTAATCCATAATACCATACCATTGGTAAAGAAGTCTGTCTACAGCCCTAACAATATCATATTCTTGTCCTTTCAATTTGATACATGCTCCTTGTAACTCAATACTTGTTTGATTATCAATAACTAATTCTATTACTGGTTTGTTTTCTATGTTGTTATCACAGCTAATTATTTTTCTACCCTGGCAACTATAACTTTCTTCGGTGCATGATCCTATAGGTTTTCTTTTTAATCCTTTAACTACATTAAAACTAAGTTCGGAAATAGCTAAAGTATAATATTTATTTTGTGTCTTCGGATCTAGGGTAATAAAAACTTCTTCGCCATCATTAAATTCTTCAGATAAATTTCCGAAAACACTAACATTTTTAACTTCACGCGGTCCAAAGTGTAATGGAACTTTTAACTTAGTGTCTCCTCTAATCATTTCTGTCCACCATAATCCGTCAATACTAACAAAACTGTAACCATTGTATACATAACCTTCTTCTTCATCCAAGTTTCCTTCTAAATTATCAAGATGAACTTGGTCAATATCAACAACAGTATCAACAAAAAAAGTGTTATATAATTTAAATCCGCCTAAGAAAAGTGCAAAAATTGCAATAATAACTCCTATCATAATTAAAACACTTTTTGCATCATTTGAGTTCTCTTCAGAAGATGTTTCTTCAGGAACACTAATTTTAAGCTCTTCTTTATCTTCAGAATTCTCCCCACTTTTTTCTTTATTAGTGTCTTTACTGTGATCTTCATCATTTGATTTTTTAATTTCTTCAGTATTCTCTTCTTCTCTCTTTTTCTCATTTTCCAATGCTTTTCCAATATCTGTTTCTCCGTCCATTTTAAGCTCTCATTTATTCTGATTTATATTATTTTCCATAGTTTTAAGGTTATTATTCATTCTGGACAAATAAATCTTTAATTTCTCTTTAACTTCTTGTTCTAAATCTTCATTTAATCCAATTTTTTCAATTTCTTTATTCCAATCAATTTTAGGAAGTTTTGTAATGGTTCCTTTCATTTTTCTTCCCATAGATTCAATGTCCTGTTCAATTTTGTATGCTTCTTTTGTACCAAACATTTTTGTAGCGGGAAATTTAGTAAACGCATTTGCACCAGCTTTTAACAATAATCCTACTTCTTGGTAGCGTCTAGCAGTTGTACCAGCAATAATTTCTAATTTTGGAAATTTAATCCGGGTTTTAGCAATCCACCATAAATAATCTTCAGTTTTTGGTCCATCAGAATTTTCAAAAATTGTTCCTTTAACTGGTTTTAAAGCATAGAAAGTTATCCTTTCTAATTGATATTTCTTAACGAATTCTTCTAACAATATAAAATCTTTTTTCTTCTCTCCTAATCCAATTACAATAGTCATACTTTTCTTGAAATCTGGTGAATTTGAAAACATTTCTTCATAAGGTGCAATAGGCTTATCTGGACAAATTTCATTATGAAGTTTTGGTTCAATTGCTTCGATAGAACTAACTAATCCTTTAACGTATGGTTTAAATTCCTCTAAATCTTTTTGATTGATAACTCCCAAGTTTAGCCAGATCTTTTCTCCATAAACCTTACTGATAAGTTTAATTCTTTCTAATAATTCTTCCTGGGGAAAAATTTTGTACCCTCCTGTAAGAAATTCTATCCTCCAACTTAGTTTTTTGCATAATAATGCTTCTACTAAATCAGAACTTAACGATCTTTTTGCAGTTTTTGCATGTTGTATTTTATGTTTTATAGTACTTCTAAAACAAAATTTACAAGTACCTAGATCGCAATACCAACTAAGAAAAATACATCTTCCATACCAACAATCGTTAGAAAAGTTTTCTTTGAAAGTTTGTTCAGCTTCATCAATTAATTTATTAGTTTTTATATCCATTTTTAATATAAAAAAGCCCCTAGAGGGATTTGAACCCTCGGTCTTTCGCTGTCTGAAATCGTAGATTTCTGAGTAAATCTCATAACTTCGATTTTACGAGGCGAACGCATTAGCCGCTATGCTACAGGGGCATTTAACATTAATTCTGAGAAATAACTGTTTTTTAAAGTTATTGGAAAATTTTAAAAATAAACCAATTAATTATTTAGGTCTTATCAATGGAAATCGTAAAATACAATCCCTCATATGAATCTCAATTAAAAACCCATTTAGCTTCTTTTGAAAGAGAAGTAGAATTCTCGGGAAGAAAAATATCTGAAGGTTTAATTTATAGTAGAGTTAATGATACGATGAATGAAATATCTAGAGGTTTAGATAATTGTGTCTTGGCGCTGTTAGATGGTCAAGTAGTGGGATTTAACATCACTCATTTGTATAAAAATAACGCTGACAATTATAGGCGTAACGGATCTTTAGAATTGTCTCAAGTATATGTTTCTCTAGAACATCGTAATAAAGGTGTGGGAAAATCATTAGACTCATTTTGTATAGAATTAGCGGAAGATGAGTCTCAAGTAATGGAAGTTATCACAATAGTAGATAGTAATAGTGCAGCTAATATTAGACTTAAAAAAAGAATGGGTTTTAGAAAGACTGCCCAATTTAGCGAGGGAGGCAGTAATTATTTAGTTTTTAAGAAAAAGATTTCTAAAAGAATAGGAACTAGTTAATCTTCTCTAAAATCTCTTCTTTAGTTTTCAGTTTCTTTTGACATTCAAAACAAACAGAATACTGTTTACCTTTTCCCGGCTTTTTAATCATCGTACCTTTTAACTTACCCAAAAATAGTTCAGCTATTTTATTACTACATATATCGCATTTAACCATTTTAGAACTACATTTACGCTTATTTTTAAATCTTATCACCAAAAACCATATAAAATAAACACTAATATACCCTAATATGAAGAAAAGAATAGCTATTGTGGATAAAGAAAAGTGTCATCCTACTGAATGTGGTGACTATTTATGTATTAAACTTTGTCCAGTTAATAGAACCGGAACAGAATGTATTACTAAAGATGAAAAAGGTAAAGCTAAGATAGATGAATCTCTTTGCACTGGTTGTGGAATTTGTCCTACTCGGTGCCCGTTTGATGCCATTCAAATAATTAATTTGCCTGAAGCGTTAAATAAACCGCCAATACACCGTTATGATCAGAACGCTTTCCAACTATTTTCTTTGCCAACACCAGTTTTTAACCAAGTTACCGGAATTTTAGGTAAAAATGGTATTGGTAAATCAACAGCTATTGAAATAATTGCAGGAATTTTGAAAGCTAATTTAGGGAACTGGAACCATGAAGCTGAATTTAAAGATTTAATAGATTATTTTAAAGGTACAGAGATGCAAAAGTTTTTGGAACAATTGCATAAAGATGAAATCTCTTTATCATATAAACCTCAACAGGTTAATTTAATCCCTAAACAGTTTCAGGGAACAGTAAAAGATTTATTAAAACAAATTGATCAGAATAATGGGTTAGAAAAAGTTGCTCAGGAATTACAACTTACCAATTTTTTAGACAATGACATTTCTAAAATTTCCGGCGGAGAGTTACAAAGAGTAGCGATTGCAGCAGCGGTATTAAAAAACGCTAACTTGTACCTGTTTGATGAACCTACCTCTTACTTAGACATTAAACAGCGTGTAAACACTTCTAAATTTATTAGAGATCTAACTAACGAAAAAACTTCTGTGATGGTTATTGAACACGATTTAATAATTCTTGATTACATGACAGATTTGTTAAATATTATGTACGGAAAAGAAGCTGCGTATGGTATTGTTTCCGGTTTAAAAAATACTAGAGAGGGTATAAACTCTTTCTTGGACGGTTTTCTGAAAGAAGAAAATATTAGATTCAGAGATAATGCCATCAAATTTGAAAAAGTTCAAGAACGACAAACTTCAACACCTGTTGAATTAACTGCATGGAGTAAGATGAGTAAAAAACTTGGCAATTTTGAACTAGCTGCTGAAGAAGGTACGTTACATAAAAACGAAATTGTAGGAATTTTAGGAGAGAACGGTATTGGAAAAACATCTTTCATAAAAATCCTGGCAGGTTTGATTCAAACTGATAAAGGCGGTATAAAAGAAGAAGTTAAAGTGTCTTATAAGCCTCAATATTTGGATACAGATTCAAATGATTTGGTAGCGTTCTATCTTCAAGATGCTGTTAGTAATTATAATAATCAATTAATCAAACCATTAGGACTAAAAGGAATGTTAACAAAAAAACTTTCTGATTTATCTGGTGGTGAATTGCAAAGAGTAGAGATTGCTAAATGTTTATCACAAGATGCAGAATTGTTTTTATTAGATGAACCTTCTGCTTACCTTGACGTTGAACAAAGATTATTAGTTTCTAAGATTATTAAGAATGTAACGCAAGAAAGAGAAATTACTATTTTAGTGGTTGATCATGATTTAATGTTTTTAGATTACTTATCTGACAGATTGCTTGTTTTTACTGGTGAACCTGCAAAAAGTGGTTTGTTAAAAGGTCCTTTTACAATGGAAGATGGAATGAATTTATTTTTGAAAGAGTTGGGCATCACTTTAAGAAGAGATCCTAACACTCATCGTCCAAGAATTAACAAAGTTGATTCTGTTAAAGATCGTGAACAAAAATCAAAAAATAGATTATATTATAATTAAAAATGAAACATATTTTCGAAGATATTTATCGTGAACCCAATCATGCACCTTGGACAAGGGAAATTCCTTTCAAAAAGTTAGTAGAGTTTGTTAAAAAAGGTATAATTAAACCTTGTAGGGCATTAGATTTAGGTTGTGGAGAAGGTTATGAATCACAGTTTCTTGCTGAGCAAGGTTTTGATGTTGTTGGGATAGATCTTTCTGAAAGAGCAATGGGATATGCAAAGAAGAATGCTCCTACTGTTGATTTTAGAGCGTTAGATATTATTAATGATGATTTGTCTAGTTTAGGAAAATTTAATTTTGCCTTCGAAAAAGGAGTAATTCATTGCTTACCTTTTGATCAAAAAAAAGTTTATGTTCAAAGAGTAGCTTCTTTATTAAATTCTAATGCAACATTTATGGAAGTTACTTTTAGTGTTAATTCCACTAAAAGTGGTAATCCAGGTGAAAAAGTAAGAAGCACAAACAACAATTTCCCATTATACTTATCTACATTAGATGAACTGAAAGAATTATATTCTCCTTATTTTGAAATATTGGATGCTCATGAAGATTCATATCTTGGAAAACACTTAGCTAACTTATTATTATTAAAAAGAAAATAAAAAAATTAACTTACAATTACACTACCTTGCATCCCTGGATGAAATTGGCAAAAGTATCGGTAAGTTCCTGTTTCTGAGAAAGTGTACATAACGGTTGATCCTGAAGGTAAGAGTTCATCAAAATCTCCATTTTCAAAGGTAACTGTATGATCTGTGCTATCTTTGTTTACCCATTCAACTTTCTCTCCAACCTTTACTTCTAAATCAACTGGCATGAATTCATTTCCTTCCATTACCACTTGATACACATCTCCTCCAGCAGGAGCGTTAACTATTTCATCTTGCTCTTTCATTTTTTGTTCTTGAACATATTCTGCTGTACAATAATCTGGTACAGGGTCACCACAATACTTCATTATATCTTCTTCTGAGACAGAAGTCGACGTTTGCATCTCTTCTGAACAAGAAACTAGTACAACTAGAAAAACTAACAAAGTAGTAATAATTAATATTTTCTTCATTTTATTTCCTCCTTAAATCTTAAATTTCTTTCCGTATTTTCCAATGAAAGGTAATTCTTTTTCAGCACCTTGCAAAGAATGAATTACTCCAAATATCCAGAACACTAAAGGAATTAATCCTACTAATGTTGGTATAAAGAATAATATTGCTCCTAATCCAAACGTGATTAAAGTTATTACTCCAATAATTCCCATTAAAATTGCGTTCAATATTGCTATTGCAACGGAAAAGATTAACAATACTAATGCTTGTTGGACATGATACTTTACAAAAGAATTCTTTTTCATTTTTTCATCAACAAAATACCAAATTATTCCTATTAATAAATAAGATAATAATGCTGCAATCTTGCCTTCCTCAACTTCTGTTTTTTTACTTACCATTTTTTATAAATACCCCTATTTTAGTTGTAATAATACCTTTCACTTTAATAACTTTTTCCAATCTTGCAGATAATACTTGTAAAATACTCCTCCTGCTATCAATACCATAATTAGGCTCATCCACTGTCCTAAACTAAGATAATAATATAATTTGTCCACTCTAAAAAAGTCAACAATGATTCTTCCTATTCCTTCCCAGAACACAAAGTTCCAAAAAACGAATCCTGGTTTAAATTTATCTTTAGCACTTAACCATAATAACCAGCCAAAAATCATGAATCGTTTTGCAGCTGCATAAATCATGTTTGGGTGCCTGCAGGTATCTTCATTGGAATACTTAACGCACCAATTTCCATTAAAAGGTTTACCAATCAATTCAGAATTAGCAAAATTAGCTATTCTTCCTAATGCTAAAGCAAAAATTGCTGGTACCGATAAAAAATCTGCCATTTGCCAAAAATTAATATGTTTCTTTTTACAATAAATCCAACCAGCAAGAACTATTCCTACAAATCCTCCGTGAAAACTCATTCCTCCCTGCCAGATTTTGAAAATGTCTAATGGATGAGAGAAAAAGTGTGTGGGTTCCCAAACAAACATGAATAATCTTGCTCCTACTAATACTCCTACCATTAAATAAAACGTAAAATCCCAAATTTGGTCATAGGTCAATTTTAATTTTCCTTTCTTACTTAAATAACGTAACCAAAATATTGCTAATAGAAATCCTAAAACATAGACTAATCCGTACCACCTAATTTCTAACGGTCCTAAATTGAAAATTGTTGGATTTAAGTTATGTGTCCACATGTTTGTTAGTTAACTGGTAGTTATTATAAATTTTTCCTTTTAAACTTACAGTAAGTTAGAAAGATTTATAAATAAGTATACAATAAGTTTAAAACAGATGTACTTCGTTGACAAGGTTCAGGCACAAAGTAAGAGACAACGTAAGATACCACTCCCAAAAAAATTCTGGAGAGAGTTTCCTTTAGACTCTCTTGTTAAGATTTCTTTATTAAATGATGAATCCATGTTTTATGTTGATAAAGTACAGAATCAAGGAAGTATACAAAGAAGAATTCCTTTGCCGCAAAAATTCTGGAATGAATTTCCTTTAAATTCTATTGTTAAAATCGAGTTAATGAAAAAAGGTAAGAAGAAATGACTGCTAGAAAGAAAACTGGCTGCAAGAGGATTAATGAAAGTAATTTTGACAGTAATCTTAAATGGATAGATGGGGAGTTGTTTAAAGTAAGTGATAAAAAGATTAATACTCCTGATAATTCTAGTAAAAAGTCTTTAATAACTTTAGATTACAATTCTTTAAAGTACGCTTCCTTCATTATAGTTATTTTAGCTTTAGTATTTTCTTTAAGCTTTTTTGCTGACAATAATCTTACTGGTGCTGCTATTGGTGTTGCTCCGGTTATTGAAGATAATGTTGAAGAAGTTATTGATAGTGTAATTGAAGTTAATCAGACCGAGGAATTAATTTTAGATAACTCTACCTTTGAAAATGATATTATTACCAATAGTACAAATAATGATACTTTTCCTGAAGATGTAATTGATTTAGTTAATGAAACTATTAGTGATGAATTAATTATTAATAATACAATCGTTAATGAAACAATCGAAGAACCAGTTGTTAATAATACTTTATTAATAAATGAAAGTAATGAATTCATAAACGAAACGGAAGAAGTTTTTATTCCAGAAATTAATGAAAGTTTTGAAAATGAATCAGTTACAATAAATGAAAGTATAGTCGTTAATGATTCTATTGACATTTTAACTCCTATTTTGGATTTAGGGGTTCAATCTCGGTTGGGAATTTCTGCGATAGAATATTTAAGTTCAGTAATTTTAAACAGCACTACTGTCTATAATGCCACTGTTGAAAACCTAACTGTTTACACTAATCAAGATGATAATGCTTCTTTAAAATTAATTTATGACTGGCGTAAAGATGGCAATTCTATCGCTGTATTAAACATGCCTTTTGAAGGAAAAAATTATAATGATACTTTTACAGGGGATGATGGTGATGATCCTGATTTATTAAAATGGGAATATCAAGGTAGTTCATCTCTTACAAATATTGTTAACAACGCACTTAACGTGACCAGTTCTGGTTCGGCTTGGTCTGCAACTGGTGTAAAAACAAAATACAGCTTTTTAGGCAATTTTGAATCTCAAGTAGATTTTAGTAATGTTGACCAATGGCCTGCCGGTCAGCAGATTGAATCTTATCTTTCTACTGAACAAACTTATTGTATGATTCTAAAAGAGGCAGGTGGTGCCGTTAACTATGCTAGTTGGTCAAGTCCTTTGTCTGCAAGTGGTGGTTCAACTGTTTGTACTAGTTGTTCTTCAGGTAAATTAAGACTTCGTAGATCTGGAAACGATATACTCTGTGATTATTGGACTGGAGATGCTTGGTCAAATTATGCCACTATGAGTCATGCAGATCATGCCGTTAGTACTAAAGTGAGATTGTTTGTAACACCAAGAACAAGTACTCAAATTTTTGATACTCATTGGGATAATTTCAAAATAAGTTCAGGTTACCCAGCTATAGATTATTCCACTTATGAAAATCATGGTGGTGTAAATGGTTCTACTTTCAATTCTACTGGTGGTTATGACGGTTTTGGTGCATATGAGTTTGATGGTACAAATGATTATATTGAAGTAAATAATTTGGAATTTACAGAAAATAGTTCATTATCTATTTTTGCTTGGATAAAACCAAAAAGTTTTGGAGATTATACTGGGATTATTTCTAATCTTGCAGATTCACCTTATCCTGGTTGGTCTTTTTACTTACATGGTGATGGAACATTAGGAACTTATTTATCAGGTCACAAGAGGACAGATAAAACTTTATCTATTAATAATTGGAATCATGTTGGTTTTACTTATGATGGAGATGAACTTAGAACTTATATTGATGGTACTTTAAATCGAACGGATATAGATGTTGGATATCTTAATAATACTGGATTAAAGATAGGAAATTTTAGGGAAGATGGTTCTCTCGGTGCAGATTTAACTTTCAACGGAACAATTGATGAAGTGCAAATATTCAATCGTTCTTTATCTGCAGAACAAGTTTCTGCTTTATATAACAACAGAACAGACTTAATAGTGAGTCAAGAAACAAATGTTGATGAAATTTGGCAATCTTGTGTAACGCCTAATGATGGAACAGAAGATGGTAATAGGAGTTGTAGCAATAGTTTGACAACCTCCTCTGGACCTTATCCCAATTGTATCAACACAGGAGGTGATTGGGAAGTTACTAGTAGTTATACTTTAAACCAAAATGTTACCTGTAATACTATTACTGTAAGTAACTCTGCTACATTAACTGTTAATGGTTCATATTCCTTTACCTCTAACAATATTACTATTGCTTCTGGTAGTAGTATTAGTGCTAATGAAAAAGGTTATGCTGGTGGTGCTGGTCCTGGAAAAGGTGAACAAGGAACTGGTAATGGAATGCCTGCGGGTGGTGCTGGTCACGGTGGCTATGGCGGAACTGCTGAAAGTAACAAAGCGGGAGGATCTCCTTACGGAAATAGTTTAATCCCTAATACTTTGGGTAGTGGTGGTGGTTTGACTGCTTACGGTGATGGTGCTGGTACTGGTGGTGGAGCAATTCAATTAATTATTAGTGATACTCTAAATTTAATTGGAACTGTAACTGCTAATGGGGGTTATGGCGATTCATATGGTGGTGGTGGCGCAGGAGGTTCAATTTTTGTAAACACTAGTAATTTAATTGGTTCTGGTAGTTTATCAGCTAATGGTGGTGCGGGTCTTGATCCTGATGGTTACACTGATAGCGGTGGTGGTGCTGGCGGAAGAATTGCTGTTTATTATGATTCTATTAGTGGTGTTGATATTACTAGTAGTAGTGTTTCTGGTGGTAATGCTCCTGTTGGTGCAGAAGATGGTGATGCTGGAACGTTAGCTTTCATTGATAGGGATAATAATTTATTATTTATTAATGAGGGATGGGAATTTCAAGATAGTGCTAATTACACAAATATAACTATTGCTGGATCTTCTTTAATCAAGGTAAATAAATCTCTGGAAGTAAACAGTACTAATTTAATTAGGGAAGACAGTAGTAGCGAGATCACATGTTACAATACTGCTTACACCTTCGATCTTAATGTAATTAATGGTTTGAATCTCTCTAATCTTGATATTAAAGATGGTGGAAATGATGGCGTTGATTGTAGTAATATTAATTTAAATTCTAATGATTATTTGTTTGCAGATAATACTCGAATTGATTCAAGTGGAACGGTAACTTTAACCAGTACTTCAACTGATCCAATAACTTATGATGATTTTGAAATTTACTCTACTAATAATGTTGACCTAAACTTTGTAAACACTAATCTTACATTTAATTCTTCAACAATACTTTATAATGGTAGTGCGAGCTGGATTACATTAGATTCAAACATTAATTTAACTTTACAAAACTCTTCTTTTTTAGGAAGTGTTAATTTAACTTTGCAAAATTTGGTTGTTTATTCTGACAGTAGTATTAATGCTAATGAAAGAGGTTATGCTAGTAGTGAAGGTCCGGGGGATGGGGAGAATGGCGGTAATGTTCAAGGTGGCGCAGGTGCAGGTTATGGTGGACCAGGCGGAAATGGTCAGAGTGGAATAAAAGGGGGCCCCTCTTATGGGAATAGTTTAACCCCCACTGATTTTGGAAGTGGTGGTGGTATAGTATCACGCTATGCGGGAGGCGCTGGTGGTGGAGCAATCATTTTAACAATTAATGAAACTTTAAATTTAAGTGGAACTGTAACTGCTAATGGTGGAACTGGTTTAACTGAAGGTTCAAACTATGTTGCAGGTGGTGGTAGTGGTGGTTCCATTTTTGTAAACACTAGTAATTTAATTGGAGATGTTAGTTTTTCTGCTAATGGTGGAAATGGTGGTGATGCTAGTCTTGCTGACGGTGGTGGTGGTGGTGGCGGAAGAATAGCAATTTATTATGACACTATAAATGGAATTAATATCACTAGTGCTAGTGTTTCTGGTGGTTTCGGTCCAGGAAATGCTCAAGATGGCGCAGTAGGAACACTAGCTTTCATTGATCGAGATGATAATCTGTTTTCTAGTTATAAGGGGTGGGAATTTCAAAGTGATTATACTTATACTAACATTACTATTTTAGATTCATTATTAAGAATAAACGCTGTTAACATAAATTTAACCACTACAGATTTAATTACTGTATCTAATTCCAATTTAACCAATAACAGTTTAAACTTAATCATTGATACTTTTAGTTTAAATTTTACAAATTCAACTTTTACAACTAATGATTTAGATGTCTATTATGTTTGTGCAAAATATGAAACTTCTATGTCTTACACTCCTTCACCTACCTATTACGTTACTGACACGGATGATGATGGGATTGGTGATAGTTGTGATGTAGTTGTACAATTAATCTCTCCAGAAGATACAAGTTATAATTATGACGGTAATCCTTATCTAATTTGTAATGCAACTAGTCCTACTTATGATTTAATCAACACAACATTGTATCATAATGCTAGCGGTTCTTTTATTAACAATCAAACTCTTAACGTTTCAGGAAGTTTTAATCAAAGTAACTTTAGTCTTACTGGATTATCTAACGGAAATCATTTGTGGAACTGTAAGGCAGATAATGGACTTTACTCAAGTTTTGCTATAGCAAATTATAGTTTTATAATTAATACTGATACATTAAACATTTCTTTAGATTTAAACCCTTCTTCAACTAATATTAATCAAAACGTTATTGTTTCTGGAAAAGTAAATTTAAGTGATGGTACAAATCTTGTTAACCAAACAATTAATATTTATTTGAATGGTGCTAAAGTAGCACCTATTAATGGATGGAATCATAATACTAGTTGGTGGAATGCTAGTTGGGATTATCGAAAACCTATCACTGTAATGGAGAATAATGGTTCTGATTTAACAAGTTTTCAAGTTAATCTTTCTATCGATACTCAAACTTTAATCTCTGATGGAAAAATGCAAAGTGATTGTGACGATTTACGATTTACTGATAATGAAAGTAATAGAATTGATTATTGGCTTGAATCTGGATGTAATACAACTACTACCACAGTTTGGATTGAAACTAATTTGTCTGCTAACATGAATAATACTATTTTTATGTATTATGGAAATCCTACTGCAATTTTAAACGGTAGTGGCGACAATACTTTTGTTTTCTTTGCTAACTTTGAGGATTGCGATTTAGGTGATTTAGGAACTTGTGAGGGATTCAGTGGGGCTGATGGAGGTAGTGAAAATTGGGACGTTATAACTGGTAAGTATTTGTATGAAAATACTGATGGCGACGATACTACTTCTGTTACTTTGGGAAGCGATAATTATCATATCTATGGAGAATTAAAAACTTCCAGAACAGACTCTCATTGGGGTCCCGGGTTTATATTATCTGGAATGGGGGGTGGAACTTTATCTTGGCGACATACTGAGAGTGGAACTGAGCAGATTCTAAGAAATGTTGGAGCTTGGGATCCTACTACTTATGTTGTTGATTGGGGAACTGGTTATAATGATGTAGAGATAAAATCTTATTCAAATTCTGTAGGCTTATATATGGATGGGGTTCTTAAATATACTTATACTTCTTTTGATACTTCAGGAACTAAAACGTTGAGTCTTTTAAGTTCTGCGGGGGGAAGTTCTTACTTTGATAATATTAAAGTTAGCAAATTGGTGGATTCAGAACCAACTCAAGGAGCGATTGGAACAGAACAAATGATGACGCAAACTAATTCATCAGGAGACTATAATTATACCATAACTGCGCCAGCAACTCCTGGAACTTATCCTATTCTGGTTAACACTACTAACAACGGATTATATGCTGAGAACACACAAAATTTACTTGTTCAACAAGTTCCAGTGATTGAATCAGTTGCTTTAAACGCTACTGCTCAGTATAACAACAATTTTCATTTAATTGCTAATGTTACTGATGATAATATTGCTAGTATAAACTTTACTATTACAGATTCAGAAGGTACAAATGTGGTTAATAATATTAACGGAACTAATTCTGGAACACTTTGGAACTCTTCAACATTTACTTTAAACAAAACCGGAACTTATAATTACACAGTTATTGCTTATGATAATAGTGGTTTAAATGATACTGAAGTTGGAATTATTGATTTTGTTTTAGTTTCAGCAAACTTAAATCCTTTTTCTACATACATTAATCAAAATGTCATAATTTCAGGAAAATTAAATCTCAGTAATGGTACAAAAATTGCTAATCAATTAATTAATATCTATTTGAATGGAACTGCTCAGTTGGGTACTGCTACAAGTTGGTGGAATAGCAGTTGGGAATATAAATGTGATTTGAACATAACGGAACCTCAAGGATTAGATAGATATAATCAACAAGAAGTGTTGACTTTATCATTTTTAAATTTTAGTTGTTCTAATATTAACAGTGCTAATATTAATTCAATCCGAATTATAGACAATGATAGTATAGAATTAATTTCGAACGCAACTGATTCTAATAGTAATGGATTATTTGATTCTAATGATCATATTTTATTTCAAATTAATATGACTGCAAATCAAATTAAGAATATTAGTGTTTATTATAGCTTAGAGGTTAATGAATCTCCTAGTTATAGTTTAACACCAGCTAACAACAATTTAGTAAATGGAGATTTTGAATTAGGAACATATTCTGGTTGGAATGGATACGGTGCAGGAACACCTTGGGGTTTGAGTCCTGACAACACTAATGATTATGGTACTGGGTTTGGAACTTATTGGATAAACGGTTATGATTATGCTGGCGATGGCCCACAAGGAACACTTTACTCTGATCCATTTGTGATTCAAAGTGACTATATTGCTATCTTGGTTTCTGGCGGAGCAAGTTTAACCGACAGATTTGTTGGTATTGACGTTAATAATGATGGATCATATGAAGACAAGAAAGTTTCTGATGGTACTACCGAAACAATGGATGCTACCGATAGAGAATATTTCTCAACAGCTGGATACAAAGGTCAAACAGCAGTTATTAAAGTTGTTGATGCTAGTAGTGGTGGTTGGGGGCATATTAACTTTGATGATGCTTGGTTAGCTGATAGTGGTTATAGTAAATTAACATTCAATAATTTAACCATGGTTGCAATTTCTGAACAATCTCAAGGAACATCTACCAACGCTTCTGGAGATTACACTTACAACATAACTGCACCAGCAACTGCAGGAACTTATCCCGTTGTAGTTAACGCTACTTACAATGATTTATACGCTGAAAACACACAAAATTTAATTGTTCAACAAATTCCAGTGATAGAATCTGTTACTTTAAACGCTACCGCTCAATACAACAACAATTTTCATTTAATTGCTAATGTTACTGATAACAATATTGCTAGTATAAACTTTACTATTACAGATTCAGAAGGTACAAATGTGGTTAATAATATTAACGGAACTAATTCTGGGACAATTTGGAACTCTTCAACATTTATTTTAAACAAAACCGGAACTTATAATTACACAGTTGTTGCTTATGACTCTGATGGATTTAATGATACTGCAAGTGATATTATTAACTTTTTATTAATATCAGAAACATTAACTCCTTCGTCTGTTTATGTCAATAATGACTTTACTATCTCTGGACATGTTAATTTAAGTAATGGTACAAATATTGATAACCAAACAATTAATCTTTATCGTGACGGTACAAAAATTTGTGAAAATACTTGGTGGAATTGTAATTATTCATATCGTCAAAAAATAAACATCAGTAATAACGATGCTTCCGTTTTAATCAACCAAAGCACAATTAACACTACTTTAGATACTCAATCATTAACAGTTGCTGGAAAGATGTTGAGTGATGGAACTGATTTGAGGGTTGTCTATTGGGATGGAACTAATTTTAACGAACTTGATAGGATCAATGAGTCAGAATTTAATTTAACTAATACTCTTATTTCTTTTTCTCTTCAGGAAAATATCTCTGTCAGTGGTGAGTCAACAAATTATTACTATTATTATGGTAATAATAATCCTGGAACTATTCCTAATGATGGCAATAAAGTTTATCTATACTATGATGATTTTAATCGAGCAAGTCTTGGTGATGATTATACTGAAAGTGGTGCTGGTGGTACTTGGAGTATTGCTAGTAATGATTATCTTAAATGTGCGGATATTTCTGATGGCTATCCTTATTTAAATTATAACAATTTAACCATGTACGCTGATAGAAATTATCAAGTTGATACTAATATCTATTTTGATCCTACTGGCGACGCTAATAGTTGGGGGGGATTTAAAATTTTTAGTGGTCATTTGCTTGATTTTAATACCGACCGTTATAGTGATCGGCAGACAGGTACTGCTTTGGAAGCTCCAGAAGTTCCTACAGTAAGCGTTGGTACTTGGTATGATGTTAAATTTATTTATAGTGGAACAACTTTAACTTGGTATCATAATGGAGTAAATGCATATAGTGATCCCCTAACTGGTTCTGGAAATCCTTCCGGAACTTGGGGTTTTGTAGGACCTTATTATGATGATTTTAATTTATGGGATGATATTAAAATAAGATATTATAATAACAATTTACCAACAGTAACTTTAAATCCAGAAGAAGAAGTTATTGTAAAAACTAACTCTTCTGGAGATTATATTTTCAACATAACCTCTCCTTCGTCTGGAGGAACTTATGAAATGTTAGTTAACGCTACTTACGATGGTTTATACGCTGAAAACACACAGAATTTAATTGTTCAACAAATTCCTGTAATAGAATCTGTTACTTTAAACGCTACTGCTCAATACAATAACAATTTTCATTTAATTGCTAATGTTACTGATGACAACATTGTAAATGTTAACTTTACTATCATTGATTCAGACAACCTCAATGTAGTTGATAATATTAATGGAACTAATTCTGGAACAATATGGAACTCTTCAACATTTACTTTAAACAAAACCGGAACTTATAATTACACAGTTATTGTTTATGACAATAGCGGTTTAAATGATACTGAAATTGGAATTATTGATTTTGTTTTAGTTTCAGCAAACTTAACTCCATCCTCCACTTATATTAATCAAAACGTTATTGTTTCTGGAAAAGTAAATTTAAGTAACAGTACAAATCTTGATAATCAAGTAGTTAATATTTATTTGAATAGGACCCCTCAATCTGGCAGTGCAACTAGTTGGTGGAATACTAGTTGGAGTAATCGTAAGCCAGTTAATATTACTGAAAATACTGGTAGTGATCTTACTGATTATCAGATTAACTTTACTGTAAACACTTCTGGATTAATTGCTGAAAATAAACTTAATGATAATTGTTCAGATTTACGGTTTACTGATAACAATTCTAATGAACTAGGTTATTGGATTGAATCTGGATGTAACACTTCTTCAACAAACGTTTGGATTAGAAACAACTTCATTGCTAGTGTTGATAACATTGTTTACATGTATTATGGTAATTCTTTAGCTAATGATAATAGTGATACTGATAATGTTTTTTACCTTTATGATGATTTTGAAAGTGGATTAGATACAACTAATAAATGGAATCTTGATGAGGGTACGGCACCTTCGATTAGTAGCTTTGAGGGAAGTAATCGTCTTAAAACTAATGGTGCATTTGCCTTTGTTTCTAAAAATCGTTCTTGGTCACAATACATCTATGAAGGTGATTTAGTAATGACTACTATTAATTTTCCGGGGTTGATTTACAATTCTTATCAAGAAGATTACTATTACGACCTTTATTGGTCTATTGGGGAAAGATGGAGACACTTTGGAAGTATCGCAGCTAGAGCCAGTGAAGCGGGTTATGGTTGGACCCCTACATTAAACACCTGGTATCATTTTAAAATAGTTGGAGATGATAATGATGTTACAATTACTCATTACTTAAAATCAACAATGGCCCAGGTAAAAACTGGAAGTTATACTTTAAATGCAGATTATAATAAAGGTGGAGTAGGTTTTATTCAGTATGGAACTGGGACCAGAGCTTATTACGATAATATCCAAGTAAGACAATATGCCTCAACAGAACCTACATTTAATAATGTTGGTGAAGAAGAATTAAATGCTCTTGTCACAAATTCTTCTGGTGATTACACTTACAACTTAACCGCTCCTTCTTCAGGAGGCACATATGATATTTTAGTTAACACTACTTACGCTGGATTGTATGGACAAGCACTTCAAATATTAAATGTAGTAATAAGTTATTTTCCTAATTGGAGTAATAATTTAACTAACTTAAATGAAAATACTAGAACTGGAGACACAGTTTACTTCAACGTTACTTGGAGTGATGATCATAATGGTAGTCAATCCATATTTAGTTATGATAACGGTTCTGGAACATTAGTTAACGAAACTGCTGTTGATTGGAGCACTACTAACCCTTACACCAGTTCAATTGTAAAAACAATTACTGCTGTTAAAAATCAAGCAGTACGTTGGATGTGGTATGCTAACGATAGTAATAATCAATTTAACCAAACTGACTTATGGAGCATAACTATACCTAACTTAGCACCATTATTTATCAACAGTCCTATCAGTAATATTTCTATTGATGAAGATACTAACACCCAAATAAATCTTAGTTATTACTTTAGCGATCCAGAAAACGATTCGTTAACTTATAGTGTTTCAGAACAAACTAGCAACAGTAATATCACTTATTCTTTCTTAGGGGATAATGTTTCTATTACTCCTGATGCTAATTATTATGGTCAAGAATGGACAATTTTCAAAGCTGATGATGGTGATGGTGGCACGAACACTACTAATAACATTTCTATAACCATTAATAGTGTATTTGATTCTTTAACAATAGACTCTTCTTCGTCCTTGCCAGCAACTAAACTAGAAAGTATAACTAATGTTAACGTTACCGCTATAGTATCTAACATTGAAAGTACGGGTACCGTAACTTGTAATCTTACCGGAAACTTTACTGATGAGATGAGCACTTCTGTTAATAGTGGTGCAAGTGTAGAACTTACTTTCGAACTAGGAACTTTTAGTGCTGGAACTTATTATTATAATCTAACTTGTTACGACGAATATAATACTACTACTAGTAATAACAATTCTTTTGGGATAGCTTCCGCAAGTGATCCCGATTTAAGACTTTTCTCAGGATTTATTCATCTTTCTAACAGTAATCCTGATGTTAATGAATCTATTATTCTAACTGCTGAAGTAGAAAATAATGGTCAACTTCCTGCAAGTAATGTTTTACTAAACTTATGGCATGGCAACACAAACATTTGTAATGGTACAATTGATACGATTTATGGCGGCGCCAGAGAAACAAGTACTTTGAATGATTGTACTTATAATTTTTCAAGTAGCGGATTAACTTTCTTAAGATTGGTGGCAGATCCAGAGAACACGGTTATTGAAACTGATGAAGAGAATAATGAAGCTACTCGTCCTGTTTACATTGGAAATTATACTCAGTTAGAAGGATTAATTGTTAACACGTCTTTAAGTCATAGTTCAGTATTAACAGAACAATTTTTTACTGTTTCTGGATCAGCAACATACAACTCCACCGGAGATCCGGTTAAAGGTGGTACGGTAACAATAACTTATAATGGTACAGATACTTCCTCTATCGTTTATACTAACTTAAATGGAAATTTTTCCGGAGTAAGTTTCTCTTCAGGAACTTCTCCTGGAAACTTTTCTGTTAGCACTACTATTAGTGATGACATTCTTTTTGGTAATAATGGTGATTCTATTGAAGTAACTAATCGTTCTTATGCTAGTTGTCCAACTTCTTACCCTGATCCTGATTTATCAATAACGGGGATAACGTTTGGCGATGGAAATTGTGTTAACAATACTCTTTGTCAAATTAGCGTAGACATTAAAAACAGTGGATGTCCAAACGTTACTCAAGTTAACGTCTCTGTTAATGATTCTACTACTGCTTCTTACCTTGGTAACGCTTCGGCAACTTCTATTAACGGGGAAGGAGGTACAAATACCTCTGAATTTATTAATTGGACACCTACTCAAATTGGATGGCATACTATTAAAACAAATGTTGATCTAGAGAATAGTATTGCTGAAGGTTCTGAAACTAATAATGTTCTTACAGAAACTATTTACATCTATCCTCCTACTATTGATCTAATTCCTACTGGATTAGCTTATAGTACTCCTGTTTTAGTTAATGTAATGAAAGGATATACATTAACAATAAAAAATGAAGGTGGGATAGCAACAACAAATAACTTTTCAGTAGACTTATACATTAATGATGTTTATTATCAAACACAAAACGTCACTTCTCCACTTGCTGGTTTTAGTAATAGTACTACTGTTGCCTTTACCCACACCGCTACGGAAGAAGGACAGTATAATTTTACTTTTGTAGTTGATTCAACTAATAATATTACTGAATTTGAAGAGTTAAACAATAATTATACGCGTTATATTTATGCAGTTAGTGCTGCTGATTTAAGAACAAAGTCTTTGACTTTATCAAACACTACTAATTTAATTAAAGATCAAATAGTTTATGCTAACGCTACTTTTGATAATATTGGGAATGAAAATGTTAATGGAACAGATTTCAATTTTACTTTCTACTATAATGGTGAGGCAGTTAACGTTACTAACTTTAGTCAGGCTTTGGTGAGCACAGATTACAGTGTTAATAATGTTGAAATTAATCTAACTAATTCAGGAATAAGAACTATTAAAGTATGTGTGGATCCAGAAGGTAACGTTCCAGAATATTATGTGGGTGGAGCAAACTGTCAAGAACAAAATCTTTACATCTATGAGGATTATGATTTTACAATAGATACTTTTGATGTGGTTCCTGCACAAGTGTATAAAGGGCAACAACTTAATTATTCTGTTACTGTAGAAAACCTAGGAGCAACTAGTGTTGATAATCTTTCTGTAGGATTAAACAAAACAGTTGATAGTACCACTACCAATCTTAATGTAAGTAATATCAGTACTATTGGTACATTTGGTAGCACTGCTCAAATTAACTTTACCCACATTCCTAATGATTATGGTTCAAACATTTTTGTAGTTACTGCTGATCATAATAATAATTATTCTGAAACTAGCGAAATTAATAATGATGCTAACGTTACTCGATACGTTTATCATCCTGATATAAGTATTACTTCTAGTGATATTTTATTTTCTAATGAATTACCTTTTGCTAATCAGAATGTTAACGTTACAGTTAATGTCCATAATGCTAATAATTATGATGCTGCTAATGTTTCTGTTAACATAACTATTGATGGAGAATCAGTTGGAAATAGTACCCTTTCAATCGTACCTGCAGAAAGTTTTGATTCCATCATTATTCCTTACAATACTTCTCAGGGAGGATATAATGTTCTTACTGTTTATGTTAACCAACCTTATTGGGATTATGAGTATCAAGATGCAGGTGGATCAGATAACTCCGCTACTAAATCTACTCTTTTTGTAAGAAACTGTAATTCTGGTAATTGTACTACTAATTTAACAGTTAATTATCCAAATGGTGGAGAGTATTTGAATGGTTCTATATTCGTTAAAGCTTATGCTTATGATGAAGATAATGCGAGTGATGGTGGAAATGTAACATTTTATTATACTGAAGATAATCTTACTTACAATTTAATTGGTGCTACTAACGAATCAACAGGAAGTTTCTTTACTCCTGGCGGTGATGGTGCTTTGTTTAACAGTTCTTTTGATACTAGTGTGTTGTCAGAAAATACTGCTTATTGGATTTATGTTAACTCTACCATTTGCGGTTCTGATAATGATACTAGTGATGATGCTTTTTATGTAGACTTTTATGCTCCTAATATTACTTTAATCTCTCCTGAAAATAATTATATTAATAATAGTTATTCTATTAACTTAGTTTGTAACTCTAGTGATAGTGTTGGGTTATCAAACATTACTTATTATCTATGGAATACTAGTGGAGTATACACTAATTACACTGCCAATATTTCTGGAACCAGTAATCAAACCATTGAATCATTTTTCTTATCAGATAACGGAGAATACACTTGGAATTGTTTAGTTTCAGATTTAGGTAATCATCAAAGATGGGCAGATAACAATTGGACCTTTACAATTGATACGATTGCTCCTGGTGTAGATAATGTGACTGAGTGGGTAGATCCTACTCCTACTAACAACACTATTACTAACCAACAAAATCAGGTTTTAAATTTTACTTGTAATGAATCTTTACTCTCTCAAACATGGATAAACTTTAATGGTACGACTAATAATAGTCTTAGTAATGACAGCACTAATTATTGGTGGAACATAACTATTGATGAAGGTTTACACAATTATACTGGATATTGCAATGATACTGCCGGAAATCTAGCTTCTACAGAGGAAAGAATTATTAGGTTAGATTTAACAAATCCTAACACTACTTTGATCTCTCCTATTGCTTCATTAAGTAGCACAGAAACAGATTACACTTTTAATTGTAATCTTAGCGATGACTTTAATTTATCTAACACAACATTATACGTCTGGAATGCTGGAATAGAAGAGTACAGTAACACTACTCAATTAGCAGGAACAGAAAACAGTTCCAATTGGACCACTACTTTTTCTTCTACTGGAACTTACACTTGGAATTGTTTGTCTTATGATCAAGCAGGAAATTATGATTGGGGTGATAGTAATAGAACTTTAACCATTACTGCTGTTGATACTGGTAGTTCTTCAAGCAGTTCTTCCAGTGGTTCATCGAGCGGTTCATCTGGCGGTAATGCTTATGAATGTTCTACTAATGCAGACTGTCCAACAGACGAATACTGTTATAACCATAAATGTGTGAAAATATTTGATTTGAAAGTTTTAACATTTGATTCTCCTATCTCTTCGGGAGAAATGTTTGATTTCACTTATTTTGTAAAAGGTATGGCAGATATTTCAGATGATGTAGACATTGAATTTTGGTTAGCTCGGAATGAACAAAAAATTACTAGTGGTAATGATATTATTTATGTTGGTAGTTTTGAAGAAAAAATTGAATCTGGAGCATTGCACCTTCCTTCGAACACTAATGAAGGCATGTATCAATTTTATATTAAATTAAAATATCAAGATTATGAAATTATTAGTAGTAGAACAGTAGAAGTAATGAAAATAACTCCTTTAATATTTAGTATAGAATTAATTGATTTACCTGAAATCAGTTCCGGAACTCCTTGGCAGTATACTGCAGTATTATCGGTTAACAAGGACGATCCAGTATTGATTAATTATGATCGTAGTGTTTTAAGAGGCGGTGAACAATTATGGTATGCTAAAGAAGATTTATGGTTAAACAGATCTCAAATAATTGTTGATGATGTTGATAGTTTAAACTCTGGGCAATATGAATTAAGACTAATTGCAAGTGATGGAGACACAACAATCTCTAAAATTGAAAGTTTTACTGTTAACTCTGCTGGATTTATTGATGGTATTATTTTGGATAAAGATTATGGGATTTATTGGTTATTACTTTTAATATTTGTTTTACTGGTAATAGTGTCTCGTTACATCTATAAACACCGTGATGAAATAAAATTATTTTTAAGCAATATATCTCTCCGTAAACCTAAAATTGAAATTGTTGATCTAGATGATAAAAAACCAATTAAAAAAGAAACAATAAAACCTTTAGAACCTAAATCATTTGTTAAATCTAAGAAAGAGAGGACTTATACTTACGCTAAGAAACCAAAAACTCCTAAGATAATTAGGAAGGCTTACAAAGAATCAATTGATGAAAAGAAATATAGTGGTCCTGTTGCTTACGTAGGAAGATATGGAAAAGATAAACCGTTGTTAAGAAAAAGTAGAACCATCTCTAAATCTTCTACCTCTAAGAGAAAGTATTCTGTTAAAGATGAACTTGCATTTAAAAAAATTAACAAATGGAAAAAAGATAAACAGATTAACTATCAACAAGAAGGATCGTTAATAGCTTCTAAACTAAAAAATCTAGCTCAAATTATGCCTACACGTAAAAAAGTCTTTGTTAAAAGATCTTCAGTTATTTCTATGGGTAAAGATCCTAAACCAATATTACGTAGAAGAAAAATTAATCCTGAAGAACGGTTTAAACGTGAATATTCACGTCCACTCTTGCCAGATATTGGTGATGATAATTTGTATTTAGCTAAAAATCATCATTGGCCAAAAGATGAGAAACTACCTAAATGGTTAAGACTTAAACTGAAAGAAATTGATTTTTATGGTGAACGTAAGAAGGTAGATGTTAACTTAATTCATTGGTACGAACGATGGTTAGAAAGTAATAAACAAAAACCTCATCATAAAAAACCATGGAACCAGTTGAAACAAAAAAGAATTTATCGTAAACGTTTCATCTCTGAAGAAGAAGTTAAGAAAATGAAACAAGCTTATTTGAAAGAAGCAGCTAAAGAAGAACAAAAAATTAAGAAATGGTCTAGACATGAGCAGGAAGTTGATTATGATCAAGAGATGAAACAGATCGAATTAAAACTTAAAAAATGGAAAAAAGTTAAGTTAAAACAGAAAGGTAAAGTTAAATCCTCTTAGTTATCGATAAATGTTTCAGTAACTCTTTTGATAACTCTTCTGGTGGCTTTTTTGATACCTTTTTCCTTGGCGTTTTCGATACCTCTTCCGATAACTTTATATACTCTAATAAATTAATTCTTAACAGATGCGTAGAGAATTAGATCGATTAAGCAAGAAAATTCTAGATTTATTAGCGAAAGCTGTCGAACCTTTAGAAACAAAAGAGATTGAATTAGAATTGAAAAAAGAAACTAGGGTGAAGATTTTATATAGATTAAATTTTCTGCGTGGAGAAGGATTGTTGAAAGGCAAAGCTGTTGGATCCGGTAAAGGTTCGTGGATTTGGTGGAGAAAAGACGTGTTTAAAAAATGAAATTAATTAAACAGAACGGAAAATGGAAATTGCAATGGCAAAAAAGCCATATGTTGCTATTACTATTCATTTCTCTATTCTTGTTTAGTACTCTTTTTATTAATCAACAAGTTGAAAGTAATTTTTTAACCGGGGCTATAGTTACCGAGGGTTTAGATAATGACAGTTGTGCTTCAATATTACTGATCTCAATAATAACTTTTAGTTTATTGTTAGGATTATATTTTTATGCTGTTAATAAAAAAGGATTAGTGTTAAAAAAATTAAACAAATTTAGAAATAAAACTCATTTGAGTAAAACATTTACCTCTGCAATCTTTGTTGCAGTTTTATTGATGGGTATGTTTTTCTTTGTTATGGATGGTGGTATTACTGGAATGAATGTAGTAATGTTTACTGGTGAATTTAATTATACTAATCAAACACATTTTGATAATGGTACATATGGTAATACTATTTTTAATATCAGTACTAATACTTTAGAACTTGATCGTACCGTTACTAGTGGTACTTTTGTAAGTGAAGTGTTTAGTTCTGGTTATTTAACTCAGTGGGACAACATTTCTTGGACTCCTGGTCATCCTTATGGGGAAGCTTTACCATGTGCAGATGAGAATGAAGAGTCTACTACTCTTGGTGGAATTAATATGACCAGTAGTCATCATTTATATTACTTAGATACAGTGGGAACAAGTGTTGGCCAAAATGATACTAATAGGATTTGTGCAGGAGAAAATAATATTAATCCTTATGATGGTAGTTCAGTAATAGATTGTACTGTTGACGGTGTGTTTGGTGGTGCGTGTGATTTTGGCGGAACTTCTGCAACAAATGATTTTTTTAGAATGGGGGATCCAGATTTAGATGGTGGAGATTTTACTGTATCTTTATGGATAAAAACTTATAATCAATCTCAACACGGACAAGGAATATTATGGTACGAAGGTACAGCTTGGAACAGAGATCAGTTTACTTTAGTAATAGAAAATCAAACAAATACAGTTAAATTTTGGTTAATAGATACTGCTGATGGTGGTGGAGGATGTACTGCTCGTGCTGATATAACATTTGGAGAGTGGGAACATCTTGTAGCTGTAAAAAATGATAGTAATTGTATGCTTTATGTAAACGGAGAACAAAAAACTTCGGTATCGTTATCAGGAACATGGAATCAAGCATCATATTATTCCGGTCGTCAAGGAATGTGGATGGGTGCTGGCGGACTTTATCCTTCTACTGCTGCCGAATCTGTATTAAACGGAACTATTGATGAGTTATCAATATGGAAAAGTAGACAGTTAACAGATACAGAAATTCAAAACATTTATTTGAGGGGTGCAGGAAATATTAACCTCTCTGTTCAGAGTTGTGATGACGCTTCTTGTAGTGGAGAAACGTGGACTGAAACCGTAACAAATGATACAAATAGTGATTTAAGTGTTACCAATGATTGGTACTTTCAATATCAAGTAAACATGGAAACGGGCAATGTAAATATAACTCCTCAATTGTACAATGTCAGTTTAAGTTATACTGCTTTGAACACTCCTGCCAATCATAGTACCCCAATTTTAAACGGATCAAATATTTACAACAACACTTATGCTGACTTAACAGTTTACAACCAGTCAACTTTTGACATTGATGGTGATAGCGTTAAGAATATTATTGATTGGAAAAAAGCAGGAAGTTCAATTGCTGTATTGAACATGCCTTTTGAAGCTGGTTCAACTTCCGGAACAATAACCGCCAATGGAACAACTAAGGATTATTCTCAATTTAGTAATAATGGAACTGTTGTTAATGCTACTTATAATAATGCTAGTGGTTATGATGGCAGGGGCGCTTACGAGTTTGATGGTGTTGATGATTATGTAAGTGTGGGTGATGACTCTAGTCTAAACATAACTGAAAATATTACAGTTTCTGCTTGGATTTATAAAAATTCTAACATTGATTATTCTGGTATTATAGAAAAGGGTGGGGGAAATCAAAATGGAGGATATAGATTAAGAAATTGGGATGATGGGACAGTAAGATTCCAAATAAGAAATTCTAGTGGAACAGATTATTCTGCAATTTCAGGAGTTCTTGCATTAGATACATGGCATCATTTAGTTGGAGTTTATGACGGCACGAATGTTTCTATTTTTATAAATGGTGTAGAAACAGAAGGTGAAGCACTGACAGGGGCTTTTGGTAGTGCAAATAAATCTTTATTTATTGGAGTCGATGAGGATTACATTGGAACAAGAAATTTCAACGGTTCTATAGACGAAGTAATGATTTTTAACCATTCCTTATCAGCAGAACAAATCTCAGCTTTATACACCAACCGTACTGATTTAATTGTCAGTCAAGAAACAGATTTGGGAGAAACCTGGCAAGCTTGTATAACTCCTAATGATGGTTATGAAGATGGTTTAGAGAATTGTAGTAACACTTTTTTAGTAAGAAACCAACCTCCAATCTTATCTAATTTGCAGTTTACTTCTAGTAGTGGCGGTAACACTTCAGTTGACAATATTACTATTACTTACGATATTCTTGATCCTGAGAACGATACTGTAAAGAACATTACAAATTGGTATGTTAACGGAACTTCCATTATGGTTTTAAACATGCCTTTTGAACGATTGAACGAAACAAGTAATGATAATGCTAAAGATTATTCTCCTTATTCAAATAATGGTACTATTAACGGCTCAACTTTCAATTCTTCCGGTGGTTATGATGGTAAGGGTGCATATGAATTTGATGGTGTTGATGATAATATACTTATTAGTTCCTCTTTTGATTCCTCAACTTCCGGTACAATAGGATTATGGGTAAAATATGATAGTCATGCTACTGGATACCCTACCATTCTTACTGTTGGTGATAATACAAACCCTCAAATTCGATTCATCTCAAACTGTGCTGCTGATACTTTATGCATGACCATTGACGAAGATGGTGGAACAAATAATGATTGTCAAGTTCCAATTACTGACGATGTTTGGCAATATCTTGTCTTTACTTGGGATAATGTCAATAGTGGTTCTGCTAACGGTGAAACTCGTTGTTATCTAAATGGAGTTGAGCAAAATAATCTCACCAGTCAACAAATTGATATGACTTATACTAATGCTGATTTCTTTATAGGAACAGACAATGGTCCGACAGATAATACTTTTTTCAACGGTACTATTGACGATGTTCATATTTACAACCGTTCTTTATCCGCAGCTCAAATTCAAGCTTTATACAATAATCAAACAAATCTGATAGTTGCAGATGAATTAAATTCTGGCGATATCTGGAGTGCTTGTGCAATAGGCAATGATGGTGCGGAAGATGGTGCAGAACTTTGCAGTGTTAACATGACTATTAATGTACCTAATGAATTAGTTTTAAACGCTGGTAACTTTAGCGTTACCTCTGGAAGTTTAAGACATAACGATACCATCCAAATAAACGCTACCATTTTTAATACTGGTAATACTGATATAGCTTCCGCTAACATTTCTTTTTATGTTGACGATGTTTACAATACTTCTAACGAAATTTCTGTTAACCAAAGTTCTTCACAACTGGTACAGTTTAATTGGACAGCTCTTGGTGGTAACCATACTTTGAAGGTAAGATCCGATCCAAATAATGTTTTGATCGAGATTAATGAGAACGATAACGATCAAGAGCAAAACGTTTCCATTAATTATGTCGCTGTACTAAACTATTCTTCTCCAACAGGATCTCTAGCAAGAGGTTCAGACTTAGCTTTTGAAGACGTTCTGGGAGAAGTTTCTAATACAGAAACTCTTTCAGCAAGGGTTTACAATTTTTACAACACTTCTCATGGAATAGAAGCTAACTGTAGTTTTTACTTGAACGATTCTTTGTTAAGTACTGTTGCAACTAACTCTTCCGGTCATTGTAATTATACATTAACTAAAACTGGATATGATTATGGTAGTTATAATATCACTACTAACTTTACTATTATCCAATCAGATGCAGTTAAACATACTAGTGAAATAGAGAACACTACTAATATTACTCTCTTCGTTATTAACTCCCAAATTACTGTAACTAATCAATATAGTGGTACTAGTTATATGGTTGGCGAGATGGCCGTGATAAGTTTTAACGTAACTCGTGACGATGCACTCTACACTCCTGATAACGTTACTGTTAACATTCAGGGTTCTGCTGGTCCTCCGGCTTTCCCCGGAACATTATACCATGACGGTACCGGTTTGTACCGTTTTGCCAGTTTGATTAACGAAACTCCTAGCGGTGGTAAAGTTAGGTGGCATGTCCGAATTAACGACACGGAATTGGGTACAATTGGTACTGCTCAAGATGAAGACGTTACTGTTAATAGCGCCGACGGTACTTTTAACTTCACTTTGTTAGATTCAAATGGTAGCCCTTTGAATGCTACCGTTACTTTTAAAGATTCTAACGGTTATACATTAAGTCAACAGTCAGTAAATACTACTAATAATGCTAGTAACTCTATTAGGAAAAACAAAAACCATACTATTGAAATTGTAACTACCAGTAACGAAACAATCATTTTAACTGACGTCTATTTGAATGATACTACTAACTCGTTCTCTCCGCAGATTGTTCGGACACATTCTGAATCCGTTCCTACAATTGTACAAAATTTAACCAGAATTTTTGCTTTTGAAAACTTTCCTTTTACTTTGGGTAACGCTACTTTAACTTTACCAATCAGCGATAGAAACATTACTGCTATTTTGAAATGTAGTGATTGGAACGGAACTAATGGTAATTGTACTGGTACTTGGACTAATTATTCAACTACCGTTACCGAGAACAGTACCCATTTCTGGTTTACCGTTACTGAGTTCAGTGGTTATGCCGGCGGAGAAGGTTTCACTTCTTCTTTATCGGTTTCTGACGATACTGATTCCGAAACTAAGTATGCTGATGATTTAATCACTTTTTATGCTAACTATACTAACAGTACTTCAACTGCCGCTATAACTGGTGCTGAATGTAATGTTACTTTTGATTTAGCGGTTGTTGGCCCTTTTACTATGACTTATAACGCTACTAGTTTGGTTTACTCTTATAATCGTACTTTTAGTTCCGCTGGTAGTAGTGATTATAGTATTACTTGTATCAAGTCTGGTTTCGATAGCCTAACAACTTCAGATTCCATTACCATTAGTACTTTGGACAGTGATTCTAGTAGTAGTTCTTCCAGCAGTTCTAGTAGTTCTGGTGGCGCTGTTGGCCATTCATTGATTGAAGACGATGAAGAACCTGTTGACGAACTTCCTGACACTGACACTTCTGACTCACTGATTGATCTTTCTGATGAAGAGATTTCCGATTTACTTGACGAAGTTGTCAACGCTTTAGAGATCGCTGAACTGGTTATTAACCAAGCACATGATTTAGGTTTGGACGTTTCTTCTGCTGAATCTAAGTTGGGCAGTGCTCAGAACTCTTACTTCGCTAAAGATTATCAACGTGCTTTATCTTTAGCAGAAAGTGCTAAAGAACTTGCTGAAGAAGTTGTTTTAAGTAGTGGTACTACTCCTGTATCTTATAGTACTGGCCGAGCTTTCTTCCATAAGATTGGGTTAAACATGACTGATTATAGTTATTATTGGATTGGTGGAATAATCGTTTTAATTACATTAATTGCTATTATTTATATGGTTAAGAAGATAAAGAAGAAATAAATATCATCTCCACCACCGTAAACTTTATATATCCTCTTCAACCTCTATTGCTAAGAATCATAGTTAAAATAAATATGAGAGCGGGTGAATTATAATGGAAAGTAAAGAAAAAAGTTACTCTAAAGAATTATTAGGTAAAACTATTGTATCTAAATCTGGAAAAAAGTTTGGAGAGGTAGGAGATTTAATTTTTGAAGCAGGATCTGGTGAATTAATTCATATTTTGTTAAGAAATCCAACTTCTTATACTGAAAAGATGGAATTAGAGAAAACCAAAGATAACAGTATTTTAATACCTTTCTCAGCAGTAATTGCTTCTGGCGATTTTATTGTTGTAGCTGAAGAAGATATTATTTAATTATCTTTTTCTTTTATTCCTCATTGGATTTAATACCTCTTAACTTGTTACGGTATTTGGTGGGGAATGACTAGCAAATTCATTTTAGGATTTTCTAATTTATTAATTTAAATCTTGGAACTTCTTTTCCATTAATTTCAACATTTTCTAAAAACATCTTCTTTGGTCTAGCCCATAATGATCCGTAACCAAACTCAGAATCATAAAGCGCTTTATACACTACTAACTCTTCTAACGTTTCTGAATGTCTAGCTACTCCTAAAACTTCATAATACTTTCCTTTATAATGTTGATACTTGCCTAGTTTCATCATTTTATTGCATTAAGTTTTCCTTTACACCCCAAATACTTTCAATAGTTGTTGTTAATTCTACATGGACGCTCCAGCAGTCATGACCATAACCTATATAATCTACCTTGTGGCTATTGGGACTAACTATGACAAACAATCTGTCATAATTTTTTGCTCTTTCTTGTATCCTTTCAATTGATTCATCAACTTCAATCCCTTCAAATATCTCAAATAATTTCTTTTTTCTTTCATCATGTTCAACAAATTCCTGTTCATAATCTGGTTTACCCAGGAAACAAACAAGCTTATACAACTCTTCTAGCCAATTTTTTCTTGCACTCTTTCCAATTACTTTTTCATCAAAATTAGAAAAATCCCAATAAGTAAGAGTGGTTGTCAAGTTTTCTTCTATCACTTCAGTTTGTTCTCCTAATTCTTCATTTTCTACTCTTACTAGTGAAGCGAGACTAAGGTGTTCTTTTAATAATTCTCTAGTTAGTGGATATTGTACTACTGTTGGTCTAGTAATAAATAATCCTACGGCATTTGAAAGTGGAGATTGTCTAAACTCTTCTTCTATTCTCGGATTTGCACAACGCGGTTCTTCTACACCATAAGTAACAAGATGATATTTATCTTCTAATCTAAGCACTAAATCTGCTTTTCTTACTGTATATATTGGATTCGGTTCCAAACTCATTGTTCTTCTTCTGTACTTTCGCTAAACTCATTATCCAACTTTTGAATATATTCTTTAACTCTACTCATAACTGATTTAAGAACAAAATTTTCTATTTTTTCTTCAAATATTTCTGAAATTTGTCCAAACTCAGTTATCCTGTACAAGTTAGAATTAGTTTCAATTAAATGTAAATCTTTTAATCTCTTTAATTGTCTTCTAATATTAGATGCAGCAATACCTAACATCGGTAACTTCATTTTTTTTCTAAAGTCCATTACTTTGTTTTTAACTTCTTCAGAATGTAATTCTTCTTGAGATTGTCTTGCTTTTAACATTACATAGAAGACATCTACCACAACATCTCTAGAATCTCCTGGTTGTAATAATCCTACTGATAGACAGAATTTTCTTACTAAATCCCTATGACTCATTGTTGGTTTTTCATAACGGCGCAGAGTAATTTCTGCTAACGGTGTATCACGACTTATTTTTGGCATTTTTTATTATCTAAACCTCATTTTATGATTTTATCTTAGTTTGATAGTATTAAGCAATATGTCTATTTTTTTAAATCTTTCTCAAATTAGGTTATCAATAACTAAATTATTTAAACAATAACGCCACAACCCACTGGACAACTGCGGATAAAGTATATAAGCAAGTTTATCTTCTGGAAATAAAAAAGAAGCGACTCATAATCACACTAATACTTTTTTGATTAATCGGAAAGCAAATTAAGCAATAAAGCTTGGCTGCTTATTTTTACAATACTCTTTGTTTTTGGTTTATGAAAATCAAAGAGGTGGTTAATATGAAATATAAATTGAAATATGATTTAAGTGATTTATTGAATTCTAATTTTAAAGTATCTTTAGATGAAGATGTAATTAGTTCAATTTTAAGCAATATTAATGTTAAGCGTGGGTTGTTGTATAAAAAATTGTCAAATTTAAAAAGTCAGGAAAATAAAAAAGTTTTGAGCATTAAAAGTAGTTTTTTAATAAATTGGAAATATGGAAAACGCATTCCATTGGATTGCTTTAACTTATTATGTAATCTGTCAAACTCAAATATTAATGATTATCAGCATTTTATCTATGCTATTTCTTCTGGTTGTTCCAAAGTTGATTGGAAAATAAGCTTTCCTTTAAATTTAAATGAACGGTTCTTTTTTATCTCTGAAACAATTAGAACTGAGGGAAATATCATGAAGGGTAAGTTTATAAATTGTCCACAAGGTGTTGCAATCTCTAATAAAGATGTATTTTTTCTCAATTTGTTTGAAAAAAATCTTAAAAAGTTAAATGTTTGTGGAAATTTTACAAAGTTATTGTGTGTAAATATTTATTTGCCCGAGGATACAAAAATAAATTATGTTTTAAATAATGATTCTAACAGTAAATTACATTTTCATTTTAAAAAAGGTAGATTAGTATTTTTAGATAAAGTTAATAATTTTAATATTAATAATTCTTATCACATTTCAATAAATGGTGTTAGAGAAAAAGTTGAAGTGATTGTCGATAATAACAATTTAGTTTCAGTAAATTCACATCTACATTCAACTGCATTTGTTTCTCTTCAGGTTTATAGTAGTGTTTTTGCAAGATTCTTAAGTGAATATTTTAGTATTCCTTTTGGTATTGGTTATAATAAATCTTATAATATTGACTTCCCATTTGATATTAATCTGTTGTCAGATCATTTGATGAAGATAATTTTGGATGTAGTAATCTCGTGTGAAGGACACATTTCTAAATCGGGAACAAAACGTATTGATATTAAATTGAAAAACAAGTATTACCTTGAAAAGATGATGTTGATTTTAGATAGATTAAATATTAAATCTTCTATCTTTAATCTTGGTGCTGGGTTTTTTCTCTTAAGAATTTCAAAGAGAAGAAACTTAGAGAAATTTTCTGAATTAATAAAATTATCAGTAAGATACAAGCAAAAAGATCTTTTAAGATTAATTAATTCTTATGATCTAAGTCGTGTAGTTTATGGAGAAAGAGATTTGAATTACTTATCTGTGCTTATTAATCGTGGTCCTAGCACTGCAAAATCAGTTGGAAATATTCTTGGGAAAAAATCAAACACCGCTTTAATTGATCTTAATCGTTTGGAAAAAAAGCAATATGTTAGAAAATTTGGAAGAAAGCATAATGGAAGAGGAAGTACTCCTTGGACATTTGAGATTACTAAAGAGGGTAAACTTATTTATGAAGATACCAAAAAATAAGTTTATTATTTTCTTTTCTATCAAATCTACAATAGGAAAATCTTTCTAATTGCACGATATCGCCTTCTTTCAACATCTCCATTGATTTTTCTCCCAATCCCAATACTGTTTCTCCACTTTCTTGAACAATTTCTGTAACAATATGTTTATCTTGTGGTAACCAATGGACAATCATTCCTTTATTACTAGCACTTTTATAATCTTGATAATCTTCAGAGATAAAAACATATTTTCCTTCTTCTTTCTTAAAATTACAATAGTCCATTAACCTATGAATTTTATCTTCTTCCAAATTATTTAGATCTTCTTCCGTAATGTAAACTTCACTTTCTGTACTAAGAGTTCTATGTCCCCTTTTTGGATAGTTTGGATGAGTATCAATTTTAACTTCTCTTTTAGGAGCATTATTAACTTTTATCTTGACTGCATCTTGTACAAAGAAGTATCTGTTAGCTTTTTCTTCAATAAGTTCTCTGTTAAACGCATTAATATTTTTCCAGAACTCTTCCATCGTTACTGTTTTATCATTTAAACTTAATCCTATCTCTGTTGCATACTTTCTGAAAGCTCCTGCTTGGTAACCTCTTCTTCGCAGAGCGGGTAAAAAAGGAAGTCTAATATCGTCCCAGCCAGAATACTCTTTTTGTTCAATTGCTAATTTAGTTGTGGAAGTTTTTAATTTGAATCCAATAAAATTAATTTTCCCCCAATGTTTGTATTCAGGTGTTTCCCAGCCTAGATATTGCATGATGATTTTTTCTTTAGCAGCATTATCTGCATGTTCCTTACCATTCAACACATGAGTAATACCTAATTCATGATCATCAACAGCAACACTTAACACCATTAACGGCCATACTCTTTGTTCTTTACCGGTTTTTGGATGAATATGTCCATTAATTCTCATGATTGAAAAATCTCTCATTGCGGGATTTTTATCTTTTATATCTGTTTTTAATTTTAATACTATTTCTCCTTCTGCATACTCGTTAAACATTTTTGCGTACCTTGTTTGTTGTTCTTTAACATCTAAATTTCTGCAAGGACAAGCTTCAGATTTGGATTTTAATTCCCGATACTTATCTTGATCACAACTACATACATATGCTTTACCCATTTGTACTAACTTTTCTGCATAATCATAATAAATTCCTAATCTTTCGGACTGAATAATTATCTGTGATACATTATTATTTGTTAACCATTTAGAATCTTGTTCAATCATTTCATAGCCAGGCGCATAAATATTTTCCGGATTAGTATCTTCAATTCTAACAACAAACTTGCCATCATACATTTTGGCATACTCATAATTTAATGAATATCCGTAAGCATGACCAATGTGTAATGGTCCACTAGGAGATGGAGCAATTCTTACCACTACCTTACCTTCTTTAGCATTGGGTAACGGTTTTAATGGACCTTGCTGTTTTTCTTCTTTCTTTTCTTTAAGAAGTTCTGGTGCTAATTTTTCCAGTTTTGTTTTAACCTCTTTTTTACTTAACTCTTCGACTTCTTTACTGATTTTTTCAATCTCTTGCATTACTTTGGGCACATCTTTTTTCATTTCTGGATGTTCTCTTAACGTTAGTCCCAGAATCACTTTAGAATTGATTGAACCGAATTCGTAAGAATTTTTCAAAGCTAGTTTCAGAATAGTGTTTTTCATTAATACTTAGAAATAAGTGATGATTATTAAATGTTTCGAGAAATGATAATATTTCTGAAACCCCTAGAACTTTGCTTTTATATGGTTTTGATAATTGTTTTCTATCTTTTTGGTTAGGACAAATATCTTCCTCCAGGCGGGATTTTTCTATAGTGAGGTTTTTCTTGTAATTGCATCCCTTTCAATTCTTCAACAATCTTTTCATCAACCATTAACATATCTGGTGGTAATTGATTGATTAAATGTCCTGGACGTAAGTATAATTCATCGAAGTTACTTAAGTAAAAGAACTGTTGCTCAACTCTCTCAATATCAAAATTAGTTACTCCATGTTCTTCACAAATTTGTTCAATTCCACTTAGTACTTCCTCTCTTTGCATACTCCCCAGTTCAACTGTTTCAAAATTACTTCCTCTTTGGATAGCAAGAGAATAACAAAACTTATCTGGAAATTTTGATTTAACACCAGTCTCAATTTCATGGTCCCATCTTAATATAGGTGAATCTCCCTCTTCAAAGTGATACTGGTCTATCAATAAATTCCCACCACTTCTTTGTACTGATAAAGGTGTTTCAATTCCTTTCATCCTGCAGGCTGCAAGGGGATCTCCTCTAGTTCTTTTTCTTACCTTTTGTTCATTTTCTAGAACTCTTCTATAAAATTCCTGATGAGATTGAACTATTTGAGGATCAATTAATCCTAAATCTCCGTGGCCAAACTGATGTTCAGGATTAAGAATTACAACATATTTTCTTTCCATAATCAATAAGTAAGTTAAGCAATTACTTAAAACTTTTTATGAATTCAGCAGAAACATTTATAACTGTGGGAATATAATCCTACATTATGGAATCTCTGAAACATCAATTTTTTTCCCATCCTATGGCTAAGTTTGGTATAAGAGGATTAAGTAGAGAAACAGGTTTGGATACTAAAACCGTGATGAAATATTTAAACCAATTTATGAAAAGAAAACTGATTATTAAAAGAAGCGAAACAGGAAAATATCCCTATTATGAAGCAAATAGGAATGCATTTATTTATAAACACGAAAAAAGTGAAATTATCATTAAAAAGATATTTGAAAGTGGATTAATTGATTATCTGCAAGATAAACTTTCACCAAATGTTATCGTTTTGTTTGGGAGTGTTCAAAAAGGGACTTATCATAACAGTAGCGATATTGATATTTTTATACAAGCACCATATAAAAGAATTAATCTTTCAAAATTCAATAAAGAAATGGGACATCCAATTCAATTGTTTTTTGAGAAAAATTTAAAAAATATGAGTAAGGGATTATTAATGAATATTTACAATGGTTTAACATTAACAGGAAAAATAGAGGTTTTACAATGAGAAGGGAATCATTTAAAGAATGTATTGAGAAAGAACATTTGTTTGAAACAGGAGATAAAGATACTGCTATGGCAGAAGAGTTATTAAATCTTGCAGAACATAAAGAAACATTCTGGAAAAGTATTAGTTCAAAATCAAAAGAATTTCCTTCTTTGTTCATTGAGGGATATTATGAGATTATTAAAGAACTGGTTACTGCTGTTTTATTATTAGATGGTTGGAAAGCTTTGAATCATGAATGTTTGTTTGCTTATCTTAAAGAGAAACAAGAAGATTTGGAATTAGATTTTGATTATCTTTTAGAATTAAAAGATCTAAGGAATTCTATTGATTATCGTGGTGTTAAAGTAAGTGATAGTATTTGGCAGCAAAATCAATTAAAAATGCAGTTAACAATAAACCGTTTAAAAGAGTTTGTGAGAGAAAGAGTATGACCTAAAATTTACCTTTCTCAACCAACTTTTTCATTCTTCTTACAAACATGTCCGCTTCTTTGTAATGTTTCTCATACTCCAACCCAGAAATAGATTTAATTTCTCTATGGGTAATCATTTTCATCAGTTTATAGAATTTGTTCATTGTATCAACATACTTCTTTTCTAATAACCTATGTTTAACGTAAACTTTGTCTAATAAATCTGCTACATGTTCGGGAGTAGGCGGTATTTGATTTTTACGCATTAAAGCTGCATGTGCAGAATCAATTACTGCCCAGTATAAATCTAAAGTTGCTTGTAATAAATGCCATCTTGAATTTAATAATGTTCTCGGAGATCTACCAAAATATCTCCATACACTTTCTTCGCTTGGACGGATACGTCCCATTTTTAGTAATCTTTGCAAAGGTTCAAAAAATCCTTGGTCAATTAACGCTACTCCGTCACGTAAAATGTTAACTACTACTGGATCACCAGCTTTAGTATAATCCCATAATGAAGTGAAGGTCATTGAAGTAACATGAAATTTGGTTGATATTCTTGCAATTAAATTATCGACAATTATTTTGTAACTTTCTACCAACGCATCACTAATTTGAAAAGTTGTATCATTAGTAACAATCAAAATATCAATATCACTTTGTTGAGTTGTCTTTTTTCTACTGGCACTACCAAACACAACTACCCCCATTAAGAAATCTCCTAGCTCATTTCTAAGCTGATTGGCAAACTTTTGTGCTAGTTTAACATCTTCTGTGGGATACTTATGAATATTTTCGTTCTCTTTTCTAGCTATTTTAAATTCCATTCCTTTGAATGTATATATTAATTGCTTTATTAAGCTTTTTTAACTATTGTTGAGGACTAAATGGGCCCGATAATATGTTTTCAACAAGCTAAATACTTTTTAAGTTAAAGTGATTACTTTTCTAATTTAGAGGTGATTATAAATGCAAGAATTTGATCAGGATGAATTTAATACTTTTGTTTTAGAGAGTGGCATTGTAGGTTTTAAAGATGACCCGATTACATTAAAATCTGGAAGAGAGTCTCATTGGTATGTTAACTGGCGCCAAGTTGCCGGGGATGCAAAAAAATTACTGACTTTAGCAGACTTTATTGTTGGTTATGTTCGTGATAAAGAAGTTGGTGGAGATTTTTTTTATGGAGTTCCAGATGGGGCCACCTCAATTGGTTTTGCAGCTCAATTAGCTTATGCGAAAGAAGATTTGAATGATGGAGGACTTTATCCTATGGTATTGAAAAGATCAAAACCAAAAGGACATGGTGATCCTGTTGATCGTGATTTTGTGGGTAAACCTGCAGGTAAAGTTATTGTAATCGAAGATGTAACTACAACTGGCGGGTCTTTAATAGATACATTAGAATATTGGCAGTCTGTAGAAACTGTTGATGTTTCTGCAGCTATTGGCTTAACTAATCGTCAGGATGCTTTTCCTGAAGGATCAAGAGTAGAAGATCTTGTTGCAAAAATGGGAATCCCTTATCATGCGCTAAGTACTGGTCCAGAACTATTGCCTTTAGCTCATAACATAGCATTTGATGAAGCATATGAAAAAAAGGGAGATTTACAAAAGTTGTATAATGTTGCCGCACATGTTCAACAAGAATTTGCTGCAGTTGGTATTGAACTAAAGTTAGTGAGGTAAATAAAAATGGGAAACATAATACGATTGGACAGGAGCGTTATTCCTGCATGTGATTTTGATCTAAAAACTTTTAGACAAGTTCTTCAAGCAACAGGAGATTTAGATAAAGTAGGAGGATACAAAATCGGTCCTGCTTTAACAGGAAGACCTGGTTATGATAAAGTAGTAGAAATAGCAAAAGAACATACAGATAAACCACTTATTTTTGATCCACAAAAATGGGCAACAGATATTCCAGATACAGCAATGAAATTAATGGAACCAGTAAAACAATCAGGTATTGATACCATTATTTTATTTCCTCAGTCTGGACCAATAACTCAACATAAATGGATTAAAGCTGCTCAAGAGTTAGAGTTGGGAGTTATTGTTGGTGGTGAGATGACTCATCCTAGATATTTGGGTAATGATCTTGGTAATCCAAAAGGAGAAGATTATGATAAAATCTTCCATGAATTAGGAATTGGAGGAAAATTACAAGGTTATATCAGAGAATCTGCTCCTGATGATATATATGAATTAGCAGCAAGAATGGGTGTAACTAATTTTGTTGTCCCTGGAAATAAACCTGATAGGATAGAACATTATAGAAAATTGATAGAAGATATCGTTGGAGAAGGAAATGCTTCATTTTTTGCACCTGGCTTTGTTGCTCAGGGTGGTAATCTTAACGAAGGGGCAAAAGCAGCAGGGGAAAGTTTTCACGGAATCGTTGGTAGAGGAATCTATAAAGCTGAAAATATGCGTGCTGCAGCACTAGAACTTACACAAAAACTTTAATTTTTCTTTTTTTCATACAAGTGCATAATAATCCTAAATCTTACACTTTTCAACAACCTTTTTATATGACCGCTTGATAAAATAGACTTATGTATGATACAATTATAATCGGAGCTGGTCCTGCAGGATTGGCAGCAGCTATCTATTGCGGTAGAAAAAAATTGAATACTGCTATCATTACCGTTGATGTTGGTGGTCAGGGAAACTTAACTTCACATATTGAAAACTATCCTGGGGCCATGCCTCAATCAGGAATGGAATTAATGGACAAATTTAGACAGCAAGCAGAAAGTTTTGGTGCAAATTTCATTTTCAGTAAAGTTGCAAAAATAGAAAAAAAAGAAAACCATTTTATCGTTAAACTTGCTGATAGTAATGAACATTTAACAAAAACAATAATTCTTGCTCATGGTAAAGTTCCCAGAAAATTAAACATTCCTGGTGAGGATCAATTTTATGGTAAAGGTGTAAGCACTTGTGCAACTTGTGATGGTCCTTTGTTTAAAAATAAAATTGTTGCTGTAATCGGTGGTGGAAATTCAGCATTAGAAGCAGCAATCGATTTAACTTCTTTTGCTGAGAAAGTTTATTTAATACATCGTCGTCAAGAATTTAGGGGTGATGAAGTTACTATTGAAAAAGTTAAATCTAATCCTAAAATAGAATTAATTTTAGACACCATTCCAATAGAAGTAAAAGGTGAAAAATTTATTTCTTCAACTATTTTAAAAAACAAAATAACTAAAGAAAAAAGAGAGTTAAAAATTGATGGTTTATTTCTAGAGATTGGTTATGTTGTAGACAGTTCCATGGTTAAAGATCTTGTTGAAATAAATGACTATAATGAAATTGTAATTGATTCCGTTGGAAAAACTTCTTGTCCAGGAATTTTTGCTGCTGGTGATGTAACCAATATGCCTTATAAACAAGCAATTGTTGCTGCTGGTGACGGAGCTAAAGCTGCTTTAGAAGTTTACTCATTTTTATCTGGAGACAAAAAAATAACTAATGAATGGAACTGATTAAAAATGAAGAAAAAAACAATATTATATTTGCTTCTAATCTTTTCTTTATTGGGTTTAGCAGCTTCAGTATATCTGGTTAATTTGCATTATGCTAATGTGGACAGTTTTTGTGATTTTAATCAACAATTTTCTTGCAGTTCTATAAATCAAAGTGCTTATGCAAAAATATTTGGAATTCCTATCTCAATTATAGGTAGTATTGGATATTTTTTCTTTGCGTTAATTCCTTTATTATCTTTACTAAATTTTGATTTTAAGAGGATTAATAAATCTCTGAATCCAGTAAATATAATCAAATATTATTTCGTTCTTGCTTTGTTGGGGTTCCTATTTTCGTTATACTTAACATACCTTGAGTTGCATACTATCCATGTTATTTGTCCTTTATGCTTATTTTCACAGATAATTATAATAATGATTACGTTTTTCTCTTATATACTTTACAAGAAAATGAGGTGAATGTTAAATGGTTAAAAAATATTTACTACTAATGATCTTATTGGCTTCTATAACATTAATTAGTTGTTCTAGTAATGAAAGTATAAACTTGGAAACTTTTGCAACTTGTTTAACAGAAAATGGTGCACAATTGTTTGGATCTCAAACTTGTCCTCACTGTCAGTATCAAAAAGAGATGTTTAATGATGCTTTTGAACATATTGATTACATTGAATGTAGTATAGATAGAGAAAAATGTTCTCAAGAAGGAATAAAATATTTACCTACTTGGAAATTTGCTGATGATACAGAAGTAAGTGGAGTACAAGAATTTAAAGAATTGTCAGAAAAAACTGGTTGTGCTTTAAATTAAGCGAAATATTTATATACTATTTTCGTAGTTTTTAATGAATATACTTAGAGGTGTAAGAATGAAGAAATTTATTTTATTAACAATTATCATCAGTGTTTTAGTTTTGTCTTTAGTACAAGCATCCAATTCTGGGACTCGTCCAGACATTTCCGTTTCAGTTTATTCTCAAAGTCCCGATCCAGTTGAACCTGGAGAAATTATAAAAATTAAATTTAAAATTGAAAATGATGGTAAAGAAACTTCCCAGGATGCCATTATTAAAATCTTACCCAAGTTTCCACTTACAATTTATAACGATGAAGCTGAAAAAAACATTGGAAAGTTAAGAGCATCCTCTACAGGAGGAGATGCTCAAATTGTTGAGTTTAAATTAAAAGTTGATGAACAAGCTGTAGAAGGAGAAGCAGAAATTGAATTACAGGTAAAAACGGGAGAAGGAGCGGTTAGTTATGTCAATGATGAATTAACTATTGATGTAAGAACTCAAGATGCAGTATTAGACATTACTTCTATTAGTGCTGATCCTAAACAAATTTCTCCCGGAGAAACTTCTAAAGTAACGATAATGGTTAAAAACTTAGCTGACTCTTTATTAAAGGATATTAAATTCAAATTGGACTTTAGCAGTAACGACTTGCCTTTAGCACCTTATCAATCTTCTTCTGAAAGAAGGATATCTCAATTAGAATCCAATTATCAGAACTCTTTAACATTTGAAATTATAGCTGATCCAGATGCATCAGGTGGGTTAAAAAAAGTTCCTTTGAACATTACATATAACGATGAAAATGGTAATTCTTATACTATTGAAGACATTCTAGCAATAAGTGTTGGAGAAACTCCTAAATTAAAAGTTTATGTTAAAAAGAGCACGGTCCATCAAGATAAAGCTGGTGGAAAAATAACTTTAGAGATTGCTAATGCTGGTAGTACGGATATAAAATATTTAGAAATGAATTTATTACCCTCTGAAGATTATAAACTAGTATCTACTACTGATTATTATTACTTGGGAGACGTTGACTCTGATGACACGGAATCAGAAGAAATTGATATTTATATTAATAGAAATAAAGTTGATAAGTTAACCATGCCAATAATGTTGAAGTATAAAGATGCTAATGGTAAACCTTATCAACAGCAATTTGATATAGATATGCAACTTTATTCTTCTTCTGAGCTTAAAAAGTTTGGATTAGTAGAAAGTGGAAGTAGCTGGTTTTACATCTTAATAATAATTCTTGCTGGTGGTGGATATTATTATTACCGTCGTCGTAAAAAGAAAAATGAAAAAGATAAAACTAAGAAATAATTTTTAATTTAATTTTTTAATATTTAATTGATGGGGGATTAATAGTAAAGAAACAATGTTATTTGATTATTTTCGTTTAGCATATCAAGGTGCGAGTAATCGTAAGCTACGTTCTTGGTTAACTATGATTGGTATTTTTATTGGTATTGCTGCGGTAATAGCTTTAATTTCTTTATCACAAGGATTGAAGATAGCTATCTCTGAACAGTTTGCCCAATTAGGATCAGATAAATTAATAGTTCAATCAGCAGAATCTGGTTTTGGTCCTCCTGGTACGGGTGTTACTAATGCCATCACGAAAGATGATAAAACAGTTATTGAGAAAGTTAATGGAGTAGATATTGCTGTTGGCAGATTGATTCGTTCAGTAAAAATGAAGTTTCATGATGAAATTTCTTATGATTATGTTGTTACAATTCCTGATGATAATGCGGGGATTGATTTAGCAGTAGAGGCAAACAATTATAAAATTGTTCAAGGTAGATTACTAAAAAAAAGTGATAAATATAAAATTATGGTGGGGGGAGATTTTGCTGATGATAAATATGATCTTCCCGTTGAGTTACGTGATAAGTTAATTATTGAAGATAAAGAGTTCAAGGTTATTGGAATTTTAAAAAAATCAGGTAACCCCCAACAAGATCAATCAGTGGTTATCCCTGAAGCAGCTTTACGTGAATTGTTAGACATTCAAGAAGATTATGATATTATTCCTGTAAAGATATTGGAGGGAGAAAATATTAATGTTGTTGAAGAAAGGATTAAAAAAGAGTTAAGAAAATATCGTGACGTTGAAGAAGGTAAAGAAGATTTTTCTGTTGAAACTCCTGGCGATATTTTAGGAACACTTAACAACATTTTATTGATTGTGCAAGGCGTACTTATTGGTATTGCAGCTATCTCTTTATTAGTTGGTGGTATTGGAATTATGAACACAATGTATACTGCCGTTACTGAAAGAACTAAAGAAATTGGAATTATGAAAGCTACCGGTGCAAAGAATAAACAAATCTTACTACTATTTTTGATTGAATCCGGATTTTTAGGTTTTTTTGGAGGATTAATTGGAGTTATATTAGGAATGAGTATCAGCTTTTTGGTTGAATATGCTGCATTTCAAGCGTTGGGAAGTTCTTTAATCCAATCAGACTTTGACCCTGTATTAATAATCAGCACATTACTATTTGCTTTCATTGTTGGAGCTTTATCTGGATTAACACCTGCTCGACAAGCAGCAAACATGAAACCTGTGGATGCGTTAAGAAAATGAAATTAAAATTAGGAGTCGGGACTGGAACTTTTTATAGCAAAGAGAATTATGATATTAATGGAACAATTAGAAATATTAATTTACTTGACGTTAGTTTTATTGAAATCACTTTTGGTTTTCTTGAATCTTTTGAGGAGTTAGTTTTAAGTGAGGAGAGTTTACAATTGTTAAAGAATTTTGATCTAGTAACGATTCATGCACCTTGTGTAAATTATGTTAAAGGCAAAAATGCAGAACCGATTTTAGTTAAATTAAAAGAGCTATATAATTTAATCGGTGCAAAACATATCACATTTCATCCTCACTATTTTGAAGACTTTTCTATCTTGCTTGATTATGATTGGAATGTTTGTATTGAAAATTCTCGTCCTGGAAAAGGATGGGACTTTGAGAAGTTAAGAGGATTATTTACTAAATATCCTCAATTTGGTTTTGTGTTGGACATTTGTCACGCTGTAGAATTTTCTAAAGATGAACTCAGCACGTTGTTTAACGAATTTAAAGATAGAATTAAATATTTTCATTTAAGTGCTACTTACAATGGGAATAACCATCAACCTTTGCACTCGCTTGATGATGAGAATTATTTATTAATATTTGAAGAAATTATTAATTTTGACAAGCCTAAACTGATTGAGACTTGTGGTGGATTAGAAGTAGTAAAAAAAGAAATAAATTTTTTACGAAAAAGGTTTGAAGCATGATAAAAGACTATTTTAAAATACCGTGGAAAGAAATTAGGCGTAGAAGACTACGTTCTTGGTTAACACTAATTGGAGTTTTCATAGGTATTGCTGCTATCGTTTCATTAATAACTCTGGGACAAGGTTTAGAGAACGCCATAACTGCTCAATTTGATGCATTAGGAAAAGATAAACTGTTTATTATGCCTAGAGGGGGAATGTTTGGTTTAGGTTCTTCAGAAACGTTAACTAAAGATGATCTGGAGACGATTGAAGACACTTCTGGTGTTAAGTTAGCCACGGGAATGGGTTACACATCTGGAAGGTATGAATATAATGATATTGTACGTTACAATTTTGCTTCAGGTATTTCTACTGATCCTGATGAAAGGAAATTAGTTGGGGAAGCGCAAACATGGAAAGTTAAAGAAGGTAGAATGTTAAGAGATGGTGATAAATATAAAGTTGTTTTAGGTTATGAATATACACGTGATGTTCTGTTTGAAAAAGAAGTAGAATTAAGTGATAAAATTTTAATTAATGATATTGAATTTAAAGTTGTTGGATTTTTAGAAAAAATAGGTTCTCCTCCTGATGATAAGTCTGGAATTATTCCGTTTGACACTTACGGAGAATTGTTTTCTCAAGAAGATGAGTATGGATTCATTATTGCTCAAACAGAAGTTGGAGAAGATCCCTCTAAAATTGGAGAAGATGTTAAAGAAGATTTACGCGATAAACATAATTCTAAAGAGGGCGAGGAAAGTTTTTTAATTCAAACACCTGACCAGTTTGCTGAATCATTTAACACCATTTTAGATATTGTACAAATAGTACTTATTGGTATTGCAGCTATCTCTTTATTAGTTGGTGGTATTGGAATCATGAACACGATGTATACTTCCGTATTGGAACGAACTAAAGAAATTGGAGTCCTTAAAGCAATAGGAGCAAAAAACTCCCATATTCTGTACTTATTTTTGGTAGAATCTGGTATTTATGGATTGGGCGGAGGTTTAATTGGAGCACTGATTGGTATTGGTTTTGCTAAACTTATTGAACTAGCTTTTGTTGTTGCTGTAGGTCCAGCATTTTTATCAATAGAAATTGACTGGTTATTTGTCGGGGGGACATTATTATTTTCATTTTTGATAGGTTGTTTATCTGGTATAGCTCCTGCAAGGAGAGCTGCAAAACTTAATCCTGTCGATTCATTACGATATGAATAAAATGAATAGAGTAATGCCACGAACGAAGCGACTTGGCGTTAAGATACGAATAATTATAAACTGTGAAAATATACTAAACGTTAAGTAAAATTTATAATTAAATCAAGTTTAGCGTTTGTATATCCTCAGAAACTTAAAAGTTTCTGGGACACCAAAGAGCAAAGCTCTTTTAGTGTACCAACAAAAAGTTTTAAAAAACGCTTTTCGTTTAGTATAAAACAAAAAAAATGGGCAAGAAAAAAACTTTAATCAGGCTTAAAGATGTCTGGAAAACTTACTATTTAGGAGATAATGTACTTAACGTTCTGAAAGGAATAAACTTAGAAATTAATCAAGGTGAGTTTGTAGTTATTACTGGTCCTAGTGGAAGTGGTAAAAGTACAATGATGAACCAAGTAGGAATACTAGACACTCCCTCTAAAGGTACAATTTTTCTTGAAAATATTGACATCTCTACTTTAAGTGAATCAAATCTTGCTCAGTTAAGAGGTAAAAAGATTGGTTTTATTTTTCAACAATTTAATTTAATCTCCACTTTAACAGCATTAGAAAACGTAATTTTACCAACAATTTTTCAGAATGTTCCTGAAAAAATTAGGACGGAAAATGCAAAAAGGTTGTTGACAATGGTTGGATTGGGTGACAGAATGGACCATCGTCCTAATGAATTAAGCGGTGGTCAGCAACAAAGAGTGGCTATCGCTAGATCTTTAATCAACAATCCTGAAATCATACTTGCTGACGAACCTACTGGAAATTTGGACTCGAAATCTGGTGAACAGGTCATGAAAATGTTATCCGATTTACATCAGAAAGATAAGAAAACAATTATTTTGGTAACACATGATACTCATTTAGTTAAGTATTCTCAGAAGAGTGTTTTCATAAAAGATGGTGAGATCGTTAAAATCCAACATAATGGTATGAAAAGATAGAATGCTACCTATCTTCTAAACCACCTAAAAATTTATAAATCAAATTCTATCTGAAATAAAAACATAAAAAATAAGGGTGGTATTATGGAGCAAAAACAATTAGATGAGGTTGAAGATTCTTTTTTTGGTGAAGAATTCATTGACGATGAAGATTTTCCTACTATTAAAGTGGAACCTGAAGTGAAGAAAACCAAAAAAACTACTAAACGTACTAAAAGCGTTAAAAAAACAGCTAGTAAAAAATCTAGTTCTAAAGATATGGGGGAACCAGTAAAAATGGATGAAGAAAAATCTCCGATAAAAGAAGATATGGAAGAAGAAATTACTATTACTCCTGCAAAGGAAATTAACAAAGAGCCTAAAATAGAACCTACTGAAAGTGGAATTCCTAACGATGATAAAGAATCGGTGAAGGTTGATTCACCTATTGATCCGTGGGATGATGATGAAGCGGAAGAAGGAATGTTTAAAGAAGCGTCTACTTGGAAAGCGTTAACTGGTATTGCTATAGTTTTGTTAGTGATTTCAGTTTTCACGCAAGGATTTCATTTTTCTGATGATCCTACTGGCGGTGCAGTAGCTTCTTTATCTCTATTGGAAGCAGAAGGTAAAGTTTTAGATTATGTTAACAGTAATCTGTTACAACCACCATTTACCGCAGAATTACAATCTTCTGAAGATGCTGGAAGTTTATACAAAATGACTTTACTTGTTTCTGGACAAGAAATTGATTCTTATATCACTAAAGATGGAAACTTATTTTTCCCACAAGGATTTGACACTACTGATAATTTAGTTGATGCTGCTACTCCTAGTTTAGATGTCTCTGTTGATGACGACGCTGTTAAGGGAGATGTAAATGCACCAGTAACAATTATTGAATTCAGTGAGTATGAATGTCCATTCTGTAAAAAATATGTTGACGAAACTTATTCAAAAATTGTTAAAAACTATGTTGATACGGGCAAAGTTAAATATATTTTTAGAGATTTTCCATTAAACTTTCATCAACATGCACAAAAAGCTGCTGAAGCTGCTGAGTGTGCTGGTGAGCAAGATCAATATTGGGAAATGCACGATACTTTGTTTGCTAACCAAGATAGTTTAACTGTAGCTAGTTTGAAACAATATGCTCAAGATATTGGATTAAATCAAGCAGATTTTGATCAATGTTTAGATTCTGGAATGATGGAAGAAGAAGTTCAAAAAGATTTAGTAGAAGGACAATCTTACGGTGTTTCTGGAACCCCTGCATTTTTCATTAACGGTAAAATGTTAAGTGGTGCTCAACCTTACGAAGTTTTCGAACAAGAAATTGATGCAGCTTTAGCAAATGCTAATAATCCAGTTATAGTTGTTGATGATAGTGAAGTTGACGAGGTTGCTGAAGTGATTTTGGACGATACTACTCCTGATGTTCCTGTAGTAATAGAAGTACCGGAGGAACCAGAAGCACCAGAAGTAACAGCAGAAACAAAAGAAATAACTCTTAATGCTAAGAAATGGTTGTTTGATCCCGAAGAGATTAAAGTAAACAAAGGTGATATGGTTCAATTAAGAATAATTCCTACCGGTTTAGCTGAGTTTACTCTTGCAATTCCTGATTTAGGTGTTGAACAGCAAGTTAACGGAAACACTTTGGTAGAGTTCAGTGCTAGTAAAACTGGAAGTTTCGATTTTGAATGTTCAAGTTGTGAAGACTACCGTGGAATGACCGGAACATTGGTTGTAGAGTAAAAACATTTTTAACTTAATTTATTTTTTCTTTTATTGTTAATTAACATTAGTTCATAATAAGTAATGCATTTTCAACTAGATTCTATCACAACATCTAAATGTTTATATACTATTGATACTAGTAAATCTACTATGAAATTCGCACAAATTACTCAATTTTTGGACAAGATTGCTCCTCTAGCTAATTTGAAAGAGGCTGAACTAACTTTACTAAAAACACCCCAAAATGTGTTGGAAGCAGAATTAGATGTTAACGGTAAAAAGTATCCTGCTTATCGAGTACAGTTTAACAATTCTCGTGGTGTGTTTAAAGGTGGGATTAGATATCATCCTGACGTTGATTTAGAAGAAGTTAAATCCTTAGCTTTTTGGATGTCTTTAAAGACTGCCGTAGCAGACATTCCTCTTGGAGGAGGAAAAGGTGGTATCACAGTTAATCCAAAAGAACTTTCTAACGAAGAATTGCAACAGTTAAGCAGAGAATTTGTTAAAGCGTTCCATCAACATTTAGGACCTCAAAAAGATGTTCCTGCACCAGACGTTTATACTACTCCACAAATTATGGCTTGGATGCTTGATGAGTTTGAAAAAATTAATCAGTGTAAAACTCCTGGATTTATTACCGGAAAACCTTTAGAATTGGGCGGTTCAAAAGTACGTGATATTGCTACTGCTTTAGGAGGAGTTTATGTGTTAGAGGAAGCAGCTAAAAAAATTAATTTAGAAGGAAAAAGAGTTATTGTTCAAGGTTTTGGTAACGCTGGAATGAACGCTGCTAAACTTTTAGCAGAAAGAGGTTTTACAATTGTTGCCGTGTCAGATTCAAAAGGTGGAGTTTATAGTAATACTGGTTTAAATGTTGAAGAATTGATTAAAATTAAATCCGATACTGGTTCTGTAACAAATTATGATGCTCAAAAGATTTCTAATGAACAAATATTATTACTTGATGCAGAAATTTTAGTACCTTCAGCATTAAGCAACGTTATCACTAAAGATAATGCTTCAGATGTTAAAGCTAAAATTATTGTTGAGTTAGCTAATGGTCCTACAACTACTGAAGCTGATGAAATTTTACACGAAAAGAAAGTTTTGGTACTTCCAGACATTTTGGCTAATGCTGGCGGAGTAACTGTATCTTATTTTGAATGGGTGCAAAACAATTATGGTTATTATTGGGATACAGAAACGGTTAGATCTAGATTAAAAGATAAAATGGTTAACGCTTTTAATGGTATTTGGGATAAGTATAGCAATAATGAACAAGACTTTAGAACTAATTCTTACTTGTTAGCAATAGAACGGATTTTAGTAGCTGAAAAGTTAAGAGGAAGAATTTAATCTCCTTTAACACCAATAAAACCGATAGTTGTTAACAATAATATCAATCCTGATAATAAATTAAACCCTGCAAAGAATAATAACATTATTTCTGTGTCCATACTAAAATCTACTTTGATAATATCGAACCACCATAAGAAAAATAATGTACTGATTAATACAGATAATACTCCCATAACTAATGCAAAATGTTCGTGTCTGCTACTTACATTGTTAAGGAAACCAGTCATCTTAGTTAACAATCATTTTTTCATCATTTTTAAATGTTACCAAAATATTTAAAATGAAATGTTCTTTTCATTAGTATTATAACTTTAATGAGGTGTTATACAAAAATGAGAAAAGGATTATTAATTGTTTCTTTAATGGTTATAGCTTTATTTGCAATTGGTTGTGAAAAAGCTTTGGAAGAAGCGATGGAAGCAAAAATGGAGTCAGAAACTGGAGAAAATGTTGAAGTTGACATTGATTCTGGTAGTATGACTGTTGAAACTGATGATGGAACAGCTACTATTACCACTTCTGGAACAGATTCAGATGAATGGTGTAATGAAGATTTAGCAGTAAGTGTTAATGTTGAAGGACAAGATGGTGGAAGTTACCAATGGGATGTTGTAGGAATTGTTGAATCTGGAGAATATAAAGGATTGTGTCATATGAAATCTTATCTTAATTCACCAAATGGAAAAATAGAATCTGATTATTATATGGGTGAAGACGGAGATATAGCTCATATGAAAGTAAATAGTGAAGGATTAGATTTTGATTTAGACTATGAGGGATAAATAAAATGATAAAACTATGTAAAAAATGTTTGATGTTGGAAGGTCTTTTATTTTTGATGTTTGGTGTTTTGTTTCTATTACGTGATTTAAACGTATGGGACTACTGGAACATTCAATGGTGGAGCATAGCTTTCTTAATGCTAGGTTTAACTATTTTATTGTCTAACACTTGCCCTAAATGTAAAGAACTTAATTAATTTCTTTTTTCTTTTATTATTTGATTTACAATAGAAAACAATAAAAACTACCTCTTATTTTAAACTAATTATGTTACGAACACACACATGCGGAGAATTAAGATCAAATCATGCGGGTCAGGAAGTTAAACTGGCCGGTTGGGTAAGCACACACAGAATTCAAGGAAGAGTAAGTTTTATTCTTTTACGTGACCGTTATGGTATCACGCAAATATTTGTTGATCCTAAAATCACTAAAGAAATTGGTGAGTTAAGAAGGGAAACAGTTATACAAATTACTGGAGAAGTTAACAAACGGCCAGAAAATCAAGTTAGAAAAGAAATGTTAACTGGTGAAGTGGAGTTATCTGCTAAAGAAATAAAAGTTATCAGTAACGCTGAACCTTTACCTTTAGAATTAGATGAGAGTATTGAATCTTCAGAAGAAATACGATTAAAATATCGTTACTTAGATTTAAGACGTCCATTAATGGTAAATAATATTCAAAAAAGACATCAAGCAACACAATTTTTAAGAGATCATTTAAACGAAAAAGATTTTTTGGAAATTAATACTCCAATTTTAACAAAGTCTACCCCAGAAGGAGCAAGAGATTACTTAGTTCCTAGTAGGATTCATAAAGGCAAATTTTATGCTCTTCCTCAAGCACCACAACAGTATAAACAACTGTTAATGGTTTCCGGGATGGACAAATATTTTCAAATTGCTCCTTGTTTTAGAGATGAAAATGCTCGTGCAAACAGGTCTCCAGGAGAATTTTATCAATTAGATCTAGAGATGAGTTTCGCGGAACAAGAAGATATTTTACAAATCATTGAAGAAGCAATGATTGCTATGGTAAAAGAAGTTTTCCCAGAAAAAAAGTTTACTAAACTACCATTTCCAAGATTTAATTATGATGATGTAATGGAAAAGTATGGAACCGATAGTCCTGATATCAGAGAAAATAAAGAAGATAATGATGAACTAGGATTTTGTTGGGTAATTAATTTTCCTTTATTCAAGAAACAAAGTGAAGAAGACTTTTTCCATGGTGCAGGTAAAGAATGGGGACCGTCCCATAACATGTTTACTGCTCCTAAAGAATCTGATTTAAAATTATTAGATTCAGATCCTGGAAAAGTTAAATCTTATCAGCACGATTTTGTACTTAACGGAAACGAAGTTGGTGGTGGAGCTATAAGAATTCATGATGCTAAACTGCAAGAGAAAATTTTTGAATTAATCGGTTTTGATGAAGAGAAAAAGAAAGAGTTTTCCCATTTATTGGAAGCGTTCACTTACGGCGTACCTCCTCATGGAGGAATTGCTTTAGGAATGGACAGATTGTTAATGGTTATAATGGGTAAAGAATCTATTCGAGAATTGATTGCATTCCCTAAAGATAAGTCTGCCAGAGATCCGGTAATGGACGCACCTTCTACTGTTTCTAAAGAACAGTTGGACGAACTAGGGATTAGTATTAAAAAGTGAGTCCTGATTATACTGTTTATACTACTATTACTAGGAATTTTGATCCTGAAGTTGAGGGGGAAGCTTTAGATTCGATGGTTTCTTCTTGTCCAGGAGTTGTTGATTTTCAAGTTCCCTTGAATTATAAGAAAACTAGAATAAATATTCAAACTAATGGACCACTAGATAAAGAATACTTAACAGATCAATTAGTAGATTATTTTCAAGATGGTGATAATGACCCTGTTGTTTTAAGAATTGAAAGAAAAGGACTTTGATTCAATTGAAAAGTAAAATTTATATACTTTTAAATTATTATTTTCATTATGAGTTTTTTAACTGAGGTATTAGGATTGTTTAGTTCGCTTGAATATACGCAGTTCTTAATTTATTTGGTAGGAATTCCAATAGCTTTTATTATCGTTGTTTCATTGTTATTAATGAAATATTGGGAAAATAAACCTCCTTTTACAGAAATTCTTTTGTTTAAGATAGTTTATGTAATAGTATTGTACGCTGTTGCAGTATTAATTACTTCTTTAATTTTTAGTTTGACTTAACTTCAACTCAACTAGAAGTATTCTGAACATTTATATATTAATTAGTTCTACTTATTCCTGGTGATGTTAAAATGACATTAAAAAATCAATTCATGAAATTAAAAGATAACTGGTTATTAATTGTATTAATCTTAGGACTGTTTCTAGTACCAATGTTTTCTGGAAGTAATTCTGGAGTTTATGCAAAAAGTGGTATAATGTCTTCAGATATGGCCATGCCAGAAATGGCTATGGCTAGAGGGGGAATAGCTTACGATGAAAGTTTTGCTCCTGATGTAGTTGAAAGAAAGATAACCAAAACTTCCAGCATTTCAAACGAAATTGAACGTGATCAGTTTAAAGCTGCTGAAATGAAACTGAAAGCAATTGTTTCCGCTACTGATTCCTATTTATTGAACGAAAATTCTAATAGGTATGGAGAAGGAAGAAGTTCTTATTACAATGGTTATTACCAAATAAAAGTTGAAACTAGCAAATATGATGCAGTAATTGAACAATTAAAAGATTTAGGAGAAGTAACTTCTTTTAATGAAAATAAAAGGGATATTACTGAACGGTATACAGACGTTTCAGTTGAATTAGCTGCTGAGAAAGAACGTTTGGCAAGATTTGAACAAATGTATTCTTCCGCTACAGACATTTCTGATAAGATTGAATTAAACGATAAAATCTTTGATCAGGAAAGAAGGGTTAAATATTTGGAAGAATCTTTAGAAAATTTAGATTCAAGAGTTGATTATTCAACTATTAGTGTAAGTCTAACTGAAGAAAGGTCTAGTTATGTTAACGTAGCTTTGGTAAAATTTTCACAGTTAGTAAGAAAACTAGTTGACAGTTTTAATGGTTTGTTAAGCTTGTTGTTTGTAGCTTTACCTTATGCTTTAGTAGCTTTAATAGTTTGGGTAATTTATAGAGCTGTTAAAAAATAATTTATTCCTCGCTGGGTTTAATACCCCGCAACTTGTTGCGACATTTAGCGAGGAATGACTAGAAATCCGTTTAAAAAACTGGTGAATACCCCGTAGCTTGCTACGTTGGGTAGTCAGTTTTTAGGATTTCTAATCTATTTTTTCTTTCTTTTTTACATTTTGAGACTTAATTCCAAAATTGAGGATTAATTACTAATCAGTGATAAAAATAACCAAAAGTTTATAAAGGGCTCTCTTAAAATGAACTTATGGATTTAGAATCAGTACTGGATAGTAGTAATTTGGGATTTAACGTAGTTCGTTCTCTAGGACAAGGAGGAATGGGAAGTGTTTTTGAAGCAAAAAGACCTGATGGGAGATCAGTAGCCGTTAAAGTTTCACAATTGTCAGATTCTGATCCTTATTCTGAAGATTCAGTAAGTAATTATCAGTTAAGAATTACACAGGATGGTGTAACTCTTATTGATCACCAAGGTAAAACTTGTGATACTACTTCTCTTGATGAAAATGCGATTCTAAAATTACACCTCCATGGGATAGAATCAACTAGTTTAGATCATTTAAATAGACTTAATTATGGTAATGTAGTTGGTTATGATGGTGAACAGTTATTAGGTATAAATGGCTCACTTTATTCATTACTATTTTTAGAATGTTTAGATAATTTTAGATCTTTAAGTGACATGATTTATGATAATAAATTGAATCTTACAAGTAAGTATAAAGCTATCTCTCAATTATCTAAATTTGTATCAGATATAAAAACTGATGGAATAATCACTCATCGCGATATTAAACCAGATAACATTTTAGTTAATTCTGAAGGCGATATTAGGATGATTGACTTTGGTGTATCTAAAGTTTTAGGATGCAAAGATTGTGGCGAGGGGAGAGTTATCGGAACTCCTGGTTATATTGATCCTTCATCAAAAGAATTTGACATCTTTTCTTCTGGAATGACCGCAGCAGCAGTTTTTACTAATGGAGAGTCTCCAATACTATATGATAAAGTGGATGAATATTTATTCAAAATGGAAATTTTACATAATGATGTTGTTAATTACGAATTTTTCAATGGATTAAAAATAACAGAAAGACCAGGAATGTTAAGTGTTCTAGGTAAAGCAGGAAGAAAGAGACCTACTTACTATAATTTACTTAGTAATGTTGATCCTAATAATACTTTTGAGCAAGCGTTTAAGAATGCTTTAGATGGTTTTTTTGAAAGAGATTTTAACAAACAATTGGCGAAGAGAAATACAAATTATAATTTGGGATATAATGATCAATCAAGAGATTCTGTATTGAGAAAGTTATCTGATTATAATGTGCCTCAGAGAATTCAAGAAGCAATAGGTGAAGCGATCCTGGTTAATCACACTGAAAGATCCCTCACTCCTTTACTAATAGAAACTCGTAGAATGTACGCAGAACTTTCACGAGTTAGTTTAGACCCTAATGCTCCTGTAAATTAGTTAACTTTATAAATAGGTCACTCACTTTTGATTGTTCTATATATAATATATGCAAAATGTTAAATGAAGAAATGATTAAGGCTCTCTCAGGATTGGGATATCAATATGGGCGGGAAGTAGGAGTAGGAGGACAAGGTAGTGTTCACCACGTGCGAACTTCTAATGGGGAATCTCAAGCGATTAAAGTAAAACATTTTGCTCTCTGTCCAGATGTTTTTGATTTATCTAGAAGTATGATTCATTTAAAAAGATTAGATTATCATTCTGGTGGAAGGATCACTTATAGTGATGGTATAACTGATGGGGAAGCTACTTTAACCCCCCAACAATTATTTTTTTTGCAAAGAGATATTTCTGAAAGAACAGGTTTAATAGGTGCTCAAGGAACAGCTAATGTTTTAAAATTTTTAAAACATTATTTTTTTAAACAAGGTCACAGTTTTGGTTCAATAATATCTACAGAATATTTAGAAGGAAAATCTCTTAGTCATAGTTTTAAAAGTGGTGATGAACTTGATCCTGGTATTAGGAATTTGATAATTCATAATATGGGAGTAACTTTAAAGAGTATTCTAAATAAAGGAATAATTCATGGTGATCTAAAACCAGGTAATGTATTTTTAGGAGATGATAATTCTGTTAAGTTATTGGATTTTGGATCTGCTAGATTGCTAAGAGGATATAATTTCATGGAAGGTACACCTGAAGATGTACCTATACTTCTAGAAGAAAGATTGAATTCTCTTGCATCCACTCCCGGATTTTGTTCTCCTGAGGCTGCTAGGTCAGAAGGATTGTTGTATTCTCCTCAGTCAGAATATTTTGCTTATGGTGTATTGGCAGTAGCAACATTAAGTGATGGTAAGTCTCCCTTTGTTAATCATGATTTTGAAAATCCTCTATCAATTGCTATTAGAATCTCAGAATATTCAGACTCATCATGGGATGAACACATTGAACCTAAATTAAATAATTGTCCAACAGATCTTAAAGAAGCAATAAAGATGGCAATGCGTCCTAATTCTAAAGAAAGACAGATTGATCCATTGATTGAAGTTTCTGGAGAATATGCCTATGGGCATTTGTCTCATTCTAATTCCAAATTAGTTTCTACAATATCTGATATTCGTGTTCCTAGATTATATGAAGCTACCGAAGTTGAAAAATTTGAACGTAAATTGGGGGGGGTTGCTTTAAGTTGCGCTTTAATGGGGGCAGCAGCATTATATGGTCCAAGCGTAGTAGATTTAGTTAATAAGTGGTTTTAATCACTTCTTAATCCATTCTCTAATCATTCCAATCAACAAATAAAGAGCAATAGCAGAAAAACTTCCGATTAAAAACCATAAAGCAATGTCTGGTTGAGAACTTACAGTCTGAACAACATCATTAGTTGCTTGAGGAGCAGCATAAGCCATCTCATCAGCAGAAGTTAATACTGCTCTTTCAACTGCCATAACTTTTGCCTCTGCGCCAAACATTTTTTGGGAAGAAGTAAAAATCTTAATAATTGCACTTATACCTAAAGCAGCAATTCCTACTGGCAAAATATTTTTCAACTTTTGTTTAAGTCCAGAAATTTTCTTAGGAGCAATAATGATATACTTGTTAGCTAATTGATAATGGTTAACTTCTCTACCTTTAGGACTATAATGAAACTCATCAACTGAAATTAAACTTGCATCTTGTAACTTTTGTAAATGATAATGTACTGTTGATATGGGAACATTTAATGATTTGGCAATATTAGCTTCCGTATCATGTTCTTTTTCCGCTAAATGGTTTAATATCTTCCTAGAAGTACCCGAAGTAATCGTTTCCGCTAACTTCTTTGTTTTCTTATCATTAAGATCTACTAATAGTAAATTATTCTTAGCCATATTTGTGAATTATTTTAAGTATTTAAATAGATTACTATGACTTTGAATCAATTAAAAGTCAACCGGGAAAAACATCTGTCTAAACAACAAGTAAGCAATGAACAGTCCAATCAACAAGAATGCTTGCCATTTTCTCAACTCTTCATTTTTCCATAAGAATGCAAAAATTACTAAAGCAATTCCAATCTTAAACGGTAAATCATAAAATCTTGTTACGTTAGGAATGGCATAACCAGAAATTAATGCTCCTATTCCTAATCCTAATAGTGGATTGGTAACGTTACTGCCAATTAATACTCCTGCAGAAATATCTTTCTTATGTTTAAATACTGCTATTAATGCAGTTGTTAACTCAGGAAGTGCAGAAGTTACTCCTAATAGTATAACTCCAAAAAATGAAGCACTTATTGGTAAGAATGATACTAACACTGTTGAAGCACCAATAACTTTTTGTGCAGCAAAAGCCATAATGGTAAAGGAAACAATAATCATACTTATCTCTGTAACAACTCTCCAATTGGTAAGTTTTTTCTTTTTAACTTTTTTATGAGTAACATGTTTTACTGTGTGATCATGATGTTTCTTTTTTCTTTGTCTTCTTTCTAAATAGAATAAATATCCTACATACATTAGTAACATAATTAAACCTTCAATCCTACTGATAAATCCCCCAATAGTCATTATCCACATTAATACTGCACCAGCAATTAATGCACCAACTTCAGAAAATATATTTTTTCTAATAACTACTACCGTTCCAATTATACCCACAAGTGCTAGAACAAAACTTTGTTGAAAAATGTCTGATCCTACATTTGTTCCCACAATTAAACCTGAAAGGGTTTGCATTAACGAAGGATCTCTAACTATGTCTATACTTCCTACGATAGCTGACATAATTTCTGGAATACTTGTACCGATGGAAAGGATAGTTAACCCGATAAATGTACCTGACCAATTAAAATGGTGTGCTAACCTGATTGAGTTTCTTACAGCTACCTCTGCTAAAAATAAGATTACTATTATCCCTAATATTAACGTTATTACTTCTATCAACATCTTTTTTTAATTAAAGAATATTTAATGATAAATAAATGTAACGAAATTAGAAGCGAAATTGGGCCATATACTGAAAATAAGTGTGTGGTTTTTCATTTTTTGTTCCAAAATCTATGATCATCCAATCATTATACTCTAAATGTAAATTGGGGTTTATCATTTCAGAAGGAAATCTTCTTGATCTAAACTGATCGTCACCTTCAAGTAAACTGATTATATATCCTCCCTGCTCTTCACGATTAACACAACCTATTAATCTAGCAACCTCACTATCATCATCAAATTCTCCTAATTCTCTTAACTGATTGTGATTCAGAGCAAATCTATCATAACTCAATACGGTGGTAGGTTCATGATATTGAGTTGTGGCTACAAGATTTCCAAGACCTCCATCTATTAACATCATTGGTCTTAATTTAACTCTACCTTCTATATGTCCTGTTGAATCTGCCATAAGTTTTCTAAAATCGTAAACTATTTAAAAATACTATTGTTTTAAAACTGTTATCATGCAATGTAAACAAGAACAAAACAAAGAGAACTGTAACTGTACTTATGATTGTTCAAAGAAAGGTATCTGTTGTGAATGTTTGAAATATCATCGTGAAAATAGAGAACTGCCCGCTTGTTTCTTTCTAAAAGACGCAGAAGCCAGTTATAACAGAAGTTTTGAACATTTCGTTAAATTGGTTCAAGAAGGTAAGATTTAAACTAAGCTAGCATACTTACAAACTTTCCTACGTAATAAGTAATGATCATTACTACTATAGCAATAGCCAAATGTTCCATAACTATATGTGTTGGACTAACTTTTCTTTTTCTAGCAAGATAAATACTATATCCTGTTAACAATAATAATCCCCAAACAAAACAAACATATATTGCCGGTTTAATTGTTAGAAATATAAACGGTATCACAAAAGTTAGTGCAAAAAAGAATTTTGATACAAAAGTTGCCAAGGTAGCTTGCCAAATTTCCTTTGAATTTTTATTAAGATGCGATTCTTCAGAAACATGAATCCCCATAGCATCAGCCATGGCATCAGCAATAGCGATAATAATAATTCCGCTTAACACAATCATTTTTGAATGTGTACTTGAATAAAGTCCTATCATTAATCCTAGCGTGGTTATTACGCTCGAAGTAAGTCCAAAACTGAACCCCACTTTAACAGAATGTTTCATTTAGTGAAGAAATATTTTGATGTTTAAATGTCTTTCTAACCGTAATGTTTATATTAAATTGTGTTATACTTTAATATGTGATAGGTCATAAGAGAAATATCTTTTTAAGTATTATAATTATTTCTTTAGCTTTGAGCTTGTCTGCTTGCTCAACCGGAGAAGCTTTTAAATTTAAAAGTAAAGAATTATTTTCATTGGAAAAAAGTGTTTTTAAAGATGTGCCCCAGTATATTCAAGAAAAATTAAAACTTAAAGAACAAAACACCGAGTTAATTGTTTATGTTCAAAAAAATTCTCGCTCTAGTGAGCTTGTTGAAAACGTTTTGGTACAATTAAGAGATCAAGACGATAACATTATTTTAGAATCCGTAAGTGACCAAGATGGCATTGCTCATTTTGAAATTGATGTATCTACTCCTGCTTTTTATGCCTCTTCTCAAAATTATATCACCATGGATGAACTTAATGGTTATGGTAATCCTACGAGTATGGTACCTAGATTACACAAACTAATTTTGGAGAATGGCATTTATTATTTAGAACGTGTTTCTGATTCTGCAAGACAAACAGAACCTTTTAGCTTAACTCTTTATGGTGAAGATTTTTTGATTGTTAGTAAAAATGATGAAATATTGCTAAAAAATAATGTCCATTTAAAGTTTGGCAAAATAATTTATGTTCCTGCAAGTGTTCTAAGTTTTTCTCAAGATACTACTTGTGTGTCATTTCTTCCAACTATAAAAGAAAAATTGCTTAATTTAAAAGAATTTACTGTCTGTAATTTTGACCAAGAATCTTATTTTTCTGATTATGGTATTAAACTTAAAGTAATTGATAATGTCATTGAAAATAGTGAAATAAAAGCAAAAATAAAAATTGATTTTGTTGATCCGCAAAAATTTCACAGTTGTAAAGATATATTTGACAACTGTATGCAAAGAATGTCTTGTACGGATGATATTTATGATCAACTTTATGTTTGTTCTAATTATTGTATGGAGGAACCGTTAGATCATGAAGTTATGTTTAAAGATGATTCTAATCCCTATAAGCCCTATTACATTTTTATGCCCGAATCTTTTTCAGAAGCTGGAGATTATTTTTTATCTCAATTAAAACATTGTTCCGAAGAAGTTGAAAGTATTACTGGATTTAATTATCCCCTTGGTAAGAAAGCTATTTTATTAAGAATTTTTGATAATCCCACTATTGGTGGCGCTAGTTCTGATGATTCTGGTATTATAATGGGATTTGATCAAGAATCAATCCAACGTTATTCTGAGAGAGAATTATTAAATTATTGTAATGATAGTTTTTTCTTACATGAACTTTCGCATTTTTATCGTAACTCCAAAGGATATCATTCCACTTTCGAAGAAGGATTAGCGGTATTCACTGTACAAACTAGCGGCTTATTCACAGATCACCATATTATTTCTTTACCTGATCGTGAAGTTTACAATTCAGCTTTTGATATAGATTCAGAAATTATATGCACAGATTATGGTTGGAAGTATAATCACCAAGATGATTTGTATGAAGAAATGAAATGTAAGAAAACTTTGAGTGAAAGGTTTGATTACTTAAGTGTAGGTTGGAGTTCAGGTAGAACAATTTCTAGAGAATTAATCACTGATAATTATAATTACAATGATTTGACTCATCAATATAACATTGAATTTAACAATGAATTTGGTGAAAACTATGCTAATTTAAAAATAATAAATTCTTTTAATGGAGAGTTAGTTCAAGAATTGAATCTAAATAAAGAAGAGATTTTTTCGTTTAATGGAATGAATTTTAGCTGGTCAAATCCAATTAGCAGATATTACCAATTTAATCTTGAACCACGTTCTCAGCAAAGAGTGGATTCAAAGTATGAACTAGTTAAAGAAACTTGTCAATTACAAGACGGTGCTAAAAAATATTTACCACTAAATTTAATCTATGATAGTGATGTTTACAATAAATTGGATTTACAATATTATGTTACCTCTTATTGTTTTTGGAAATTATTGGAAGATGAAAATCCAGGTTTATTTAGTCAGATTCACCGAAAAATAATAGATGCTTATATCTCAAACAATCCCCTACTATTTTCATTATATGAACTATTTTTAAACCCCCAAAGTTATTATTATATCGGTCCAGTAAATAATTTGGAATCAATAAAAGAATCTTTTGGGATTGAAAATAATGACTTTTTTTCTAAAAGGCGTTCATCTTTAATGAGATATTCCGGATTCGCAGGGGATAGGTGGAATATGGGTGAATATAATTATTGTCGTGAAAATTAATACTTTTAGTGTTAGTATACTAAACTTAATAAATCTAAAAAAATATTTCTAACCACAACTATTATAAAATGAAATATTATACTTATACTTTAAAAGAGGTAAAGATGATTAAAACGCAAGTAATTTGCATAGGTTCAGCTACTTTAGACAATTTTCTTACAGTAAATCAACCTCTATCTAAAATTAAATTGGGTGATAAACTTCTAGTAAAATCAATGGAAAAACATTCTGGTGGTGGCGCTACCAATGCAGCTGCAGCTTTATCAAAACTGGGAATAAAAACAAAACTTCTCTCAAAATTAGGATCAGATCATGATGCAGAGTTTATCTTAAAAGAATTGAAACAGTATAAAATTAAAAATTTATGTTTGCATCATAGTAGAAAGAACACAGATTTCTCAACCATTATCTCGTCAACCAAAGAAAGAGACAGGATAATTTATGTTCATAAAGGTGCTTCTGAAGACTTAAACAAGCATGATTATAAAAAATCTCAATTAAAAACTGAATGGATATACTTATCAAGTTTAATGAACAAATCATTTCAAACGATTAAAGAAATAATTCAACATACTGATGCAAAAATACTTTTTAATCCCTCTTCTTATCTTGCTAAAAAAGGTATTGCTTATCTTGGATCTGTATTAAACAAAACTAATATTTTAATTTTGAATAAAGAAGAAGCTTTAGCTTTACTAAAAACGAAAAGTAAGAATATTAAAACGGTATTGCTTAACCTTCATAAGTTAGGTCCTAATAAAATAATTATTACTAATGGTGCAAAAAGAATTTATGCATATTATCATGGAATTATTTATTCTTTAACACCTCCTAACGTAGAGGTAATTCATACTGCTGGTTCAGGAGATGCCTTTGCAGCTTCATTTTTAGCAGCAACCATTAAAGATTATTCTTTTGAAGATGCGTTAAGATTAGGACAAATTAATGCTAATTCAGTTATTCAACATTTAGGTACAAAAAATAAGCTGCTTACAGAAAAAGAAGCTAGACCTTATTTTAAGAAGTATAATATTAAGGTGAGAAAAGAATGAAACTTTACATTTTACCATTTGATCATCGGGGAAGTTTTATGAAATTAATTAAAGCTAGAAAGAACCCTACAAAAGAGGATATTGATAAAGCTAAAGAGTATAAAAAAATAATTTATCAAGCTTTCTTACAAGCTTTAAAAACTGTAAGAAAAAATAATGCTGGAATTTTAGTAGATGAGTGGTTGGGAAAAGACATTCTTAAAGATGCACATAAGAGAAAAATTATTACTGCAACAACTTTAGAAAGGTCTGGTCAAAAAGAGTTTCTGTTTGATCAAAAAGATTGGAAAAAACAGTTACAAGGAATCAAACCAACTTATGCAAAAGTTCTTGTACGGTATAATCCTGAAGGAGACCAAAAACTGAACAAAAGACAGGCAAAAAAGTTAGTTACGCTTAGTAAATATTTAGAAAAAAAGAAAACTCAACTATTATTTGAATTATTAGTTCCTCCTACAAAAAAACAGTTAAATAAATCAAAAACACGAAAAAAGTATGATCATTCTATCAGGCCATATTTAATGGTTAAAGCAGTTCTTGAATTAGAGAAAGCAGGTGTTAAACCAGATTTATGGAAATTAGAGGGTTTATGGCGAACTAAATTAATGAAACTTGTTGCTAGTCAACTTAACCCTCATGCTAAAATTATTGTTTTAGGTAGGGGAGAAAGTAAAGTTAGAGCTAAACTGTGGGTTAAGAAAGCTGCTAAAGTTGACAAAGTTGTTGGGTTTGCAGTTGGAAGAACAATTTTTCAAAAACCGTTAGAAAAATTAAATTCTGGAAAATGGAGCAAAGAAAAAGCTACTAAAAAGATAACTAAAAATTATTTAGAGTTTGTTAAATTATTTGAGAAAAACAAAAGGTGAATGAATATGGATAAAAAAATGAAAGACATTATTGCCTGGATTTTTTTAATAATTGGTGCAGGAATAGGATTATTATTAATTTTAAGCATACTGAAGGTGATTTAATTGAATAAAATATTTTATCAATTAATATCTGTAGAATTAATGTTGTTTGCTGTTCTATGGGCAATATATACTATTTTCACTTCTTGGGGAACGGAATGTTTTAATATGTTTTATTCCTACGTTACTATAATTGCGTTTATTACTCATTTAGTGTGGGATAATTTGGTAAAACCGGAGATAAGAAAATGAACAAAACAATATACTTAGGATCAGATCATGCTGGATTTAAACTGAAAGAAAAAGTTAAACAATGGTTGGATAAAGAAAAGATTGTTTATGAAGATTTAGGGAATAATAAATTTGATATAAATGATGATTATCCTGATTATGCTGTTAAAGTTGCTAGAAAGGTTTCTAAAAATAAGTCTAAAGGTATATTACTTTGTGGTTCTGCTGAGGGAATGTGTATTGCTGCTAATAAAAATAAAGGTATTCGTGCAGTTAATCCCAGTAATGCAATATTGGCAAGATTATCTAGAGAACACAATGATGCAAATGTCATTTGTTTGAGTGGTGGTGGAACTTTAAAACCTATTGAAGGACTTTCTTTTTTGAAAACTAAGAAACTAATTAAGATTTTTTTAAATACAAAATTTTCTAAAGCTAAAAGGCATACTAGAAGATTAAACAAAATTAAAAGGTTAGAAAGATGAAATTATCTAAAAAAAATAAAAAAGTACTTAATTGGATTGGGTTAGCAATTGGAATCATTGGCATACTGGTAGCAATATTTGGATTGTTAAAATCATTAGGTTTAGTATAATGAACATAAATTCCTTGCTAGAATGGATCAGCGAATCAATTAATGGATTAATAATAATTTTCATCTTAATTAATGCAATGAATACCAACTGTTTTCAACCCTTTGATTGGGGTTTAACCATAGTTGCACTGTTGTTTGCCATGTTTGTAAAAATAATATCAAGTATAACAAAATGAGACAAAAAATACTGCCATCAATAATGGCTAAGAATCAGAAAGAACTTAACCAAGACTTTAAAAAACTAAATGGAGTGGTTAAGCATCTTCATCTAGATATTGTTGATGGAAAATTTGCTAAGAGTAAAGTAATGTTCTTTCCATTCAAATTAAGTAAAAATTTCAATTATTCAGCACATTTAATGATTAAAAATCCCGAAAAATGGATTAAAAAGAATCATAAAAAGATTGAACTGTTGATTCCTCAATTTGAAGAATTAAAAGATTTTGACAATTATCTTACGTTCTGTAAAGAAAATAAGAAGAAAGTGGCAATAGCCATTAAACCAGAAACAAAAATTAAACAAATAAAAAATTATCTTAATAAAATTGATTATGTACTAGTTTTAACAGTTCATCCAGGATTTTATGGTGCTAATTTTCTTCCTAAACAATTGAAAAAAATAAAACAAATAAAAAAGATCAATCCTAAGACAAAAGTTATCATTGATGGTGGAATGAATCCAAAAACTATCAAAAAAGCAAAGAAAGCTGACCATTTTGTGTCTGGTTCTTATACTACTAAATCAGACAATCCTAAACAGAGAATAAAATCATTATTACAATCAATTAACTAAAAATCTTCAATCTTTTTAGGTAAATCACAGATAGAACTAAACACAAAGTTTGGTTGCAAACTTTTCTTTAGTTTATGATAATTAAACTTTTGGTTAACCAGTACTATTTTAACTTTCATTTTTTTACTGGCAATAATATCGCTGGTGGAATCTCCAATATAAATCACTTCAGAAGGTTTTAACTGATGTTTTTTAATTACATGTTTAAAATTATCAATCTTAGACTTAGGTCCTCCTAAAACTTCATCAAAATGTTTTAGTAATCCACATTTCTTAACAATTTTTTTAACTTCTTTCTTTTCTTCTAAAGTTAATAAGAACAAAAATTTAACTTGAGTTTTAAGTTCTTTAATAACATTTGTACATTCAAACAATGGACAAACTTTCATTTCTTGTTGATAATGTTTACCAAAATGATTGGCTACTTTTTTCAATTCTTTTTTTGTAGGATTACGTTTAAGAAACTTTTTGAACAAACTTTTAACTTTTTCTTCTCTATTTTTGCCTCTTAATTTTTGATAAGCACTTTTAACTCCTTTATTAATCCCAAACTCTTCAGAAAATACTTCTACCATTGCTTTAGTTTTTTTACTCTCGGACATAACTAATGTGCCATCAAAATCAAAACCTATCGCTTTAATTTTCATTTTAAATAAACCAGTTTAGAACTATTAAAATTGAATAAATTGCAAATCCTAAAGTAAAATAGCCCACTTTACCTTTACTACCGAAAGGAATATGGTGCCTAATAACTGTGTAAAGAAGTACTCCGATAGCTACTCCTATCAAAAAAAATTCTAACCAATAAGGTATAGATTTCCATAATAAAGCTATCACTGTTCCAATAACTGTTGCTGAAGATAAAAATATTGCTTTAGACTTTATTGGATGCCTGTTAGCAGGAAGGTTACTTAAAAATGTGTAAGATAATATCGGAATCGCTAACAATAACGCTTCGGTAGCACTTCCACGAGCAAAAGTAACTAGAATCATTCCTAAAATTATATGGTATATGAACGAAAATACATGTTCTTCAAGAGTAAGCATCCTGATCAATTCTATCTTAGAATTATGTTTATAGATTTCTTTCTCAATAATATGATGTACTATAAATCCTATTGGTACAGATAAATATACTAATCGGTCAATTCTTAAGCTTGCTTCTGTAAACGTTGGGAACAGTTCTAATAATACATAAGTTATGGAAACACCTGCAGAAAAAGAAACAATTTTCTTGTTCCATTCTTTATGTTTAATGGTATGTTTATTACTGTAATAATACGCAAAAGAAACTATTACTGCTAACAATAACGGTAAAAAGATGTTTTCCATATTTTTTAGTAATAATTTAATGTTTAATAAGTTTTCTTTTTTTAATCTCCCACAACATTTATTAATGACTTTATCATAATCAATAAAAAAGAGTGAAGATGAAAAAATTAACCAAAATTAAAGATCTTAAACTGATGGCTAACACTATCAGGCAGGATATTATCATTTCTTTACTAAACGCTAAATCTGGACATTCAGCTGGACCGTTAGGAATGGCAGACATCTTCACAACATTATATTTTAACGTTCTTAAACATAATCCTAAAAAACCTGACTGGAAAGATCGTGACAGACTAGTACTTTCTAACGGACACATTTGTCCAGTAATGTATGCAGCCATGTCCAATGCAGGATATTTCCCTAAAAAGGAATTGTTAACTTTAAGAAAATTAGGTTCACGATTACAAGGACATCCTCATCGAGAATCTCTTCCAGGATTAGAAACAACTTCCGGTCCTCTTGGAAGCGGATTATCACAAGCAGCAGGTATGGCTTACGCTTTAAAATTGGATAAAAAACCAAACGCGGTATGGTGTTTATGCAGTGATGGTGAACATGAAGAAGGTAACTGGTGGGAAGCAGTATTGTTTGCTGCAAAAAATAAACTTAACAATTTGGTTGCGATACTTGATAGAAACTATATTCAAATTGATGGGGATACAGAAAAAGTAATGCCTCTTGATCCTCTTGACAAAAAATATAAATCTTTTAATTGGAACGTTGTTAAAATTAAAGGTAACGATATGAATCAAATTTTAACTGCTTTAAAAGAAGCAAAGAAAAATAAAAATAAACCACTAATGATTATTGCTGATACTATTCCCGGTAAAGGAATTAGTTTTATGGAAAATGATTATACTTGGCACGGTAAACCGCCAAAACAACCAGAAGCTGATAAAGCTTTGGTAGAACTAAAAAATGAACGAAACAGAATTTTGTCTGGAAAATCTTAAAGGATTGAACAAAAAGTTGCATTTAAAATGCATTGAAAAAAAAGTACCTACTAGAAACGGGTATGGAGATGCTTTATTAGAGTTAGGAAAAACTAACAAAAATATCATGGTTTTATGCGCAGATTTATCTGAATCCACTAGGGTTGATAAGTTCAAAGAAAAATATCCAAAAAGGTTTGTTCAAGTAGGAGTTGCTGAACAAAATTTGGTAACGGTTGCCGCAGGATTAGCAGCAATGGGAAAAACAACTTTTGCTTCTAGTTATGCAATGTTTTGCCCAGGAAGATGTTGGGAACAAATTAGAACAACTATCTGTTATAATAATCAAAATGTTAAGATTGTTGGCGCTCATGCTGGAGTATCAGTAGGACCTGACGGAGCTACACACCAAGCTTTGGAAGATATAGCTATTATGCGTTCCCTTCCTAATATGATTGTTGTACTACCAGCAGATTATCAACAAACTAAGAAAGCTACTAAAGCTATTGCTAAATTTAAAGGTCCAAGTTATATGCGTTTTGCAAGAAACAAAACTGCTCAATTTACTACGATAAAAACTCCGTTTAAAATTGGTGAAGCTCAAGTTTTAAAGAAAGGTTCTGATGTTTGTATTATTGCTGCCGGTCCTGTTGTTTATGAATGTTTAATCGCTGCAGAATTGTTACAGAACAAAAAAGTTAGTGCTACGATAATTAATTCTCATACAATTAAACCTTTAGATCAGAAAACAATTTTATCTGCTGCTAAAAAATGTAAATGTATTGTAACGGTTGAAGAAGCACAAATTATTGGTGGTTTAGGTGGAGCGGTTGCGGAACTATTATCTGAGAAACTTCCTAAAAAACTTAAACGTATTGGTGTTAAAGACCATTTTGGTGAATCTGGTAGTCCTGATGAACTGTTAAAAAAGTTTGGTTTTGACGCAAATTCAATTTATAATGAGGTTTTAAAATTCTGTAAAAATGGTAACTGATCTTTACGAAACAATAATTATTGGTGCTGGTATTTCTGGTTTAACTGCTGCTATGTACGCTGCTAGGAAAAAAATGAAATACAAAATTATCTCCACAGATTTTGGTGGCCAGTTCATGGTTAGTGGAGAAGTGTTAAATTACCCCGGTATTGTCAAAACTACTGGGATTGAGTTTAGCAAAATTATGGAAGAACAGATGAAATTTAATGATGTTAAAGTTACCTCAGAAACAATAAAAACTGTTGAAAAGTCTGATGATAATTTTAACGTAATCACTGATAAACAAGAGTATCTTACAAAAACTGTTATTTTAACTACCGGTTCTCAGCCAAGAAAATTAAATGTTCCTGGTGAAAAAGAATATTTCAATAAGGGATTAACTTATTGTTCAATATGTGATGGTCCTTTATTTTCTGGTAAGGAAGTTGCTATTATTGGTGCTGGCGCTTCTGCTTTGGAAGCAGTAGACTTTATGAAAGAAATTGCTACAAAGATTTATGTTTTAGTAAAAGGTAATAAGTTTACTGGTCATCAATATTTAATTGATAGAGTAAGTAATAATCCTAAAGTGGAAGTTTTATTTAATGCAGACACAAAAGAAATTGTTGGCGATAAGTTTGTTAACGGAGTGAAGTATACTCAGAAAGGTAAAGAAAACACTTTGAATGTTAGTGGGGTTATTATTGAAATTGGTAGAATCCCTAATACTAAATTTATTTCTAATTTAGTTGAATTAGACGAACATAAACACATAAAAATTGATTGTAACGGTAACACTAATACTACTGGTATTTTTGCTGCTGGTGATTGTGCATCCGGTCATGAGTATCAGTACATTATTTCAGCAGGCCAAGGTTGTATGGCTCTTTTGAAAGCAGCAAGATACTTAGCTGGAAAAAAATAAACACGAGGTTCTTAAAAATGGGTAAAAAATATTGGAGATGTAACGTTTGTAATGATGTTCATTATGGTAATTCTGGACCTGAAGTATGTCCAACATGCCAAGAGAAAGATGCTTACGTTGAAATTGAAGAACAGGAAGCAAAAAAAGTAATGGGTTTTTAATATGGATCCTGAACAGTTGGTTAAAATTTGGAAAACTTTTACTGAAAAGAAAGATTTTATTCTTAATCCTGATGCAGATCATGTTAAAATGATTGCTGACGGTGTTTTAAAGAAAGAACAAAAATGTGGATTAAAACTTTGTCCTTGTCGTTTGGGAGACGGTTCTCCTGAAAAAGATTTGGAACTAATCTGTCCTTGTAATTTTAAAACTCATAGTACTTGGTTGACTCCATTTGATGGAAAAGAACCAATGTGTTGGTGCGGACTGTTCGTTAAAAGAGGTTAATAAAATGAATTATGTAGGATTATTTGGATTGTTGACTTTTCTGTCAATGATAACAACTATTGTTTTAGGAGCAATGAACAAAAGTGTTAAATGGCATAAAGTTGTAGCTGGTTTGACTTTATTATTTGCTTTGGTACATTTAGGTTTTATTTATTTGCGGTAAATTTTATTTCTTTCTTTTACCAAAACTTTAAAAAACAGTTAATAAACTAGTCATAACATGACAAAAACAAAGAAAACAAAAAAATCTGTTGAAGCAGCAGCGTCTGAAACGCCGAGAGGGAAATCCTCTGGTGTCCCAAAGGCTACGCCTTCTGGGACTTCTACAGAAACTGAATCCAAGAAAGCTAAAAAGAAAGTTTTAATTAGAGCTATCTTGGGTGGTGAACGAGTAATTACTGAAGCTAGTAACGAAGCTAGAGAACTTTATAACCAGTCCAGGTTTGGTTCTGTTGGAACTTCTGGAAAAGTAGAACTATCTTTACTTGAAGGATTATATCTAATGGAAAAAGAAAAGCTGGATCTTAAAAGTGAAGCTGGTAGAAAGATTTCTTTTGAAACTTACGTAAAGAAAGCTAGAAAAATTGAACCCAACTTTTGGATCAGATATTGTGTCTTTAGAGATATGCGTAACAGAGGTTATATCATTAAAACAGCATTAAAATTTGGTGCAGATTTCAGAGTTTATGATCGTGGTGTTAAACCAGGAGAAGATCACGCTAAATGGATAGTTTTTCCTGTACATGAGGCAAGCGTCTTTACTTGGCACGAGTTTAGTGCTAAAAATCGGGTAGCTCATAGTACTAAGAAACGTTTACTTATCGGGGTTGTTGATGAAGAAGCAGACGTTACTTATTATGAAATTAAATGGACTCGTCCTTAAGGTAATCTTTTAAGAGATTTAATTAAATAATTGTCTTCTGTTTTTTTATTTTTAGAATTATCTTTTTCTTTATAACTTTCTTCTTTCTTTTTTGGTTTTTCTTTACCAAAGTTTTCTAACCCTTCTTTAAGATCAGTTACCACACTTTCCATGATATGTTCTTCTAATTGTTTAGGTTCCCATTGTAAGTTTAGTCCATCATTTTCAATTCTTGGAATAACTTCTATTGCAAAATGAGGTACTTTCTGTCCGGCAGATAATCCATTTTGTACAATTACGTTTGTGCCTTGACTACCTAACGCTTCAAATACCGCAATACTTACTTTGTTAGCAAGTTGAGAACATTTTTTTAAAACATTATCGGGAACAAGTTCCATTATGGTGAAATGTTCTTTTGGGAATATTGTAATTTGTCCAGCATTAGCAGCTAAATCTTTTATTGCTATTACTACTTCATTGTCTTCGTAAAGTATGTTAGCTTTACTTTTTCCCTGTACAATTTCACAATGTTCGCATTTCATTTGAATAAGCTAGCAATATCATCTAGATTTGCATCAGTTTTATCTTCAGGTTCATCATCACTACTTTCATCTTCTTCTGTTTCATCGTCACTTTCTTGATCTTCTTCCTGTTCTTCAGTATCATTCTCCTCTTGCTCATCTTCATCAGGTTCTTCTTTAGTTTCTTCAACAAGAGTTTCTTGTTTTTCATTTTTCACACCTAACAGTTCATTTAATTTAGGTTCGATAGCAGATTTGACTTTGTCTAACATTTCTTGTTCTAACAGTTTTTCATCAATTTTCAATATTTCGTCATCTTCTTTTCTAGGAATTACATGAATCATGAAATGTTGAGATTTTTGTCCAGCAACTAACCCATTAGCAATAAACACATTAGTTCCTGTGGCTCTTAATGATTTTAACATAATTTGAGAAAACTTTTTAGCCGTAACAAACAAGTGTCCAATAACATTATCAGGAACCTGTGGCATGATAGCATAATGTTCTTTAGGTATTAATAGAATATGTCCTTTTGTAGCAGGATTAATATCTAATATCCCTACACAAACTTCATCTTCATAAACTTTTTTTGAAGGAATCTTTCCAGATAATATTTGACAGAAGATACACTGTTGTTTTTGAAACTCTGCTAACTCTTCTGGAGACATATTTTTAAGTTTCTCTTCCAGTTCTTTACGTTGTTCTTCAGTTAGCTGTTGTTCCATTGTTTAATGAATGTGTTCTAAGTATATAAAATTAATTAAAAAGAAAAAAAATTAATTAGCAGCTTTACGTTCTAACTCTTTCTCAAATTTAACTATATCTTCTCTAATTACTTCCATGCCATTAATCCATTTAATTAAATCTACTACTTCGCTTTTAACATGCTCTTCTAATTGTTTTAATGAGTCATTAATTTTATCTTCATCACCTTTTTTAAGATCTAATAATTGTTCATAAGTTTTTATTTTATCAAGCTCTTTTCTTAAATTATTATCAAAATAAGAATTTTCTTTGGTTAATTTTTTATCTGCTAAATCTATTGCTTTATCTAACTTTTTAGCTTCTTCTCGTAAATTTTCAGGCAATATTTTTTCTAGTGCTTCAATTGCTTCGTGTACTCTATTTTCTTCTCTATGAACTTTTCTTTCGGATCTACTTGACCATCTTAATGCGTGATAAGCTTTTCTAAGGATTTTAAGATTTTCATCAGCTTCTTCATTAGATTCAACTTCTTCTAGATCTTTTTTTAATTCCACTGTATACTTATATTCAGTAGCAATCCATTTTTTTAATTTGCCTAAATGTTCTTCTAATTCTTCTAATTCTTCTACAGTCATTATAAACACCTCATTTTAGTTTTAATATTCTTAATCAATATATAAATATTATCAATATTCAATACCCCTTCTGGCCATTACACCTTTATCAAAATAATGTTTTTTTAACATCATTTCCGTTACTAAATCGGCCACGTGAACAATTTCATCAGGCGCATCTCTACCAGTTAACACTAACTCTACATCTTTGGGTTTGTTGGCTATCAAATTTAATACTAATTCTGAATTAAGAAACCCTAATGCCATCGCTACATTAATTTCATCTAAAATAACCAATTGATGTTGTCCAGACATAACTATCTCTAAAGCTTTTTTGAACCCTTCCTCTACATAATCACGTTGAATATCATCGTTCAAAAAACAGTACCTGCAAGTACCACAATCAATATCTTCTCTGATAAAATCAAACAGTTCGGGATCTTTTTTATCTTTATTAAACCCGTTAAGTTTCATTTGTTTCTGTTGTTTGATACAAGGTCTACCAAACTGAATCATTTTAATGTTGGGAAGATAATTTTTTGCAGAAACATATTCTCCGGTATAAGCACCACCTTTCATGAACTGAACAATATACACTTCGTGCCCTTGTCCAATAGATCTTACAGCTAAACCTAATGATGCAGTAGTTTTACCCTTGCCATCTCCAGTATAAATGTGTACTCTCCCTCTCTTCATTCTTCCCCCCGAAAGATAAAATTAGCCTTCTCCAATAGTGATCACTTGATCTTCATAACTTCCGTCACGGTAAATAGTTATTCCTTTACATTTAGATTTCCATGCTAATAAGTAAGCATTTTCAATATCTTTGATTGACGCTGTTTGTGGAAAATTGATTGTTTTAGAGATAGAATTGTCAACATACTTTTGTAATGTTGACTGCATTTTAATGTGCCAATCTGGAGAAATTTCTTGTGCAGTAGTAAATATCTCCCTTACATCTTTGGGAATTTCTTTAAAATTTTTCAAACTGCCTGAACGAGAAATCTTACTGATAAGTTCTAATGAATAAAATCCTCGTTCTTTAGCAACATTTTCAAAATTACTGTTTAAATAAACCAGTTCACTGTCTCCAAAAACTGTTCTTTGGTATGATATTGCAAACAACGGTTCACATCCAGAAGATGCTCCCGCTAAAATGCTTATTGTTCCTGTTGGTGCGATCGAAATACAACTAATGTTTCTCATTTTTCTACCAACTTTTTGATGGTCCGAACCTTCCCATGCTCCACATACGCCTCTTTCTTCAGCAATTTCTGAAGATTTGTTGTAAGCAGTTTCCCTAAAAAAACTCATCAATTTGTCTGCAAATTGTAACCCTTCTTCAGAATCATACTTAATTTTTAGTTTACATAATAAATCTGCAAACCCCATTAACCCTAATCCGAACTTACGAGTAAATTTAGTTTGTTTTTCAATTTCTTTACTGGGATAATTGTTTCTATCAATTACATTGTCAAGAAAATGTACCGCTGTCTGGATAGTTTTTTTTAATAAATCCCATTCTAAATTATTTTCTTCTTGATTAATAAATTTGGTTAAATTGATTGATCCTAACACGCATCCTTCATAAGGCAAGAGTGGTGCTTCTCCACACTGGTTAGTTGTTTCAATTTCTCCCAAATGTTTAGCTGGATGTTTTCTATTAATTTCATCAATAAAAACTAATCCTGGATCACCAGTTTTCCATGCATTTTGGGTAATAACTGCAAAAACATCTTTGGCTCTTAACCTGCCAAAATATTTTTCTGTTCGAGGATTGGTTAAATAATATTCTCTATCTTCTTCAACAGCTTTCATGAATCTATCCGTAACGGCAACTGAAATGTTAAAATTTTTAAGATTATTTTGGTTACGTTTTGCTTCAACAAACCTTATTATGTCTGGGTGATCAACTCTTAAAACTGCCATGTTTGCTCCTGGACGTATTCCTCCTTGCAGAACCGCTTCTAAAGCTGCATCATAAGATTGCATAAACGAAACAGGACCAGAGGCAACACACAAATTACCTACAAAATCTCCTTTAGGACGTAACCTTGAAAAAGAAAATCCTGTGCCACTTCCACGTTGATGTAATACTGCCGCGTCTTTTAAAGATTGAAAGATACCTTCAATGTTATCTGTTATTGGTAAAACAAAACAAGAACTTAACTGTTGCCTCTTTGTTCCTGCATTCATTAACGTAGGCGAGTTAGGAAGAAACTTTAACTCTGACATCATTTCATAAAAGTTTTCTTCAACCTCTTCAATGTTAGCTTTAGGATTATATTGCAAATCCGCTTTAGCAATATCATTAGCTACCCTTCTTAACAATTCTTTAGGAGTTTCAATCAACTTACCTTCACTATCTCTTAACAAGTAACGTTTTTCTAATATTCTTAACGCTTCGTTAGAAAAGTCTAAATTTCCTTTAAATCTTCCAGGACCAAGAATTAAAACTTTACGTTCACGTTCCTCTTTTTTTTTCTGTCTGAACAAAATGTATGCTTTAGCAGTTTTTGCATGTCCTTCTTCAATTAACGTTTTTTCAACACAATCTTGAATTTCATCAACCGTAGGATACCTTTCTTGGAACTGTTTTTTTAACCGTTGTAAAACTTTTTCTGCTAAATCTTCTGCTAACGTATCATCTGTACCACCCACAGATTCTGCTGCATGATAAATAGATCTAACAATTTTTTCAATGATGAACTCTTTACTAGTTCCATCTCTTTTAATTACCTTTTTTATTTCTTTAAGATTTTTTGTATCTTCCATTAATTATACCTTTCAATTTAACTGCACCCTGTTGTTTCACCACAAATTTCACAAACCATGCATGTTCCATTCTGTCTAAGATTTGTTGCTCCACAACCACTACATTTCATAGTACTACCTTTATTATTTTGATCATTTAAAGAGTTTACGATTATTTTTTCATCATTTTGCTCTTTAACCATACTCGTTTCTTGATCAGAAAATGAGTCTAAAAAAGTTTTCAATTCTCTGATTATTGGATGACCCTCAACATCAAGAGTAGTTTGTGCAATTAGTCCGGCTGTTAATCCATGCTCTAATCCTAAGTTAACACTGTTAACTAACGCTTGCACCATTGCTTCTTGTACCGGGGTAACTCCTTCCATGTTCCAAAATATCTCTTTAGGTTTATCTTCTTCCAATTTTGCTTTCAATACTAATTCTCTTGCACCTAAATTAATTTTTTTCTGGACTTCTTGAATTTCTTCACTACTTTCTTCCAATACTTTTTTTAGTTCAGGATGTTCATCCAACGTAGTGTTTAACGGTTGTGATAACTTACATCCATCTCTATACAAAGCAACAGCTTTAACCATCATTTTCCAAGAATCATAGTATGCTTGTTTAATCTCTTCAACTGTTGACTCTCTGGGCATGTTAATAGTTTTAGAAATTGCTCCTGATACGAATGGTTGAATAGCTGCCAACATTCTTAAATGTCCATAGGGATGAATAAACCTTTCTCCTAATTTTCCACACCTACTAGCACAATCAAAAACAGGGTAATGTTCTTCTTTTAAGTAAGGTGCTTTCTCTAAAGTCATTGTTCCACAAATATATTGGTTAGCTGCTTCAATCTGATCTTTAGTAAACCCTAAATTTCTTAAAAAACTATTTTTTTTGTTTTTCATTACTCTTTGATAAAATTCTTTACCAACGTTCCATTCATGGAACACAAAATCAAGATCCATAGCGTTAGGTAACTCTTTCTCAATTAAAGCAATTTTTTCTTCTGTAAAACCTTTGTTAAGTAATGACTGTTTGTTAATATGGGGGCTACTAGTTAAATCTCCGTGTCCCATACAATAATCAATAATTTCTTTTCTTTGTTCTTCATTATATCCTAACTGTTTCAAAGCTTTTGGAACTGACTGATTAACAAGTTTAAAGAATCCTCCTCCTGCAAGTTTTTTGTACTTAACTAAGGCATAGTCAGGTTCAACTCCTGTAGTATCACAATCCATTACAAAAGCAATCGTTCCCGTAGGTGCCATTACTGTTGTTTGTGCGTTTCTATAGCCATACTGTTGTCCTAAACTTAAAGCATTATCCCATGAACTTTGTGCTGCTTGTAATAATTCTGCTGGACAAATTTGTCGGTTTAATCCTTGCGGAGTTATAGTTAGGTTTTCATACCCATTTTGATTATAAGCAGCTCTTCGATGGTTTCTTATAATTCTTAACATGTGCTCTTTGTTTCTTTCATAATGTTCAAACGTTCCTAAGTATTTAGCTAACTCAGCAGATGCAGCATAAGATTCTCCGGTCATTACTGCTGCTAACGCTCCTGCGATACTTCTACCTTCATCACTATCATAAGGAATACCTTGTAACATTAACAACGTTCCTAAGTTTGCATAACCTACGCCTACCGTTCTAAACTCGTAACTTCTTTGGGCCATGTTTTCAGAAACAAAACTTGCCATTAAAATAGAAATTTCTAAAGTAATTGTTAACATTCTAATTGCATGTTTGTATCCTTTAATATCAAAACTGTTTTCATTTTCATCATAAAACTTTACCAAGTTTATTGAAGCTAAATTGCAAGCAGTATCATCTAAAAAGTTATACTCGCTGCACGGATTACTTGCAGTAATTTTCCCGTTCTCTGGACATGTGTTCCATTCATTTAACGTGGTATCAAACTGTACTCCTGGGTCTGCACTAGCCCACGCACAATATCCAATTTGGTCCCATAACTGTTGTGATGAGATAGTATTGAAAACACTTCCATCAGTTCTTGAAATTAATTCCCATTCTCTACCATTGTCTAACGCTGTAAAAAAACTGTTAGGTATTCTTATAGAGTTGTTACTGTTTTGTCCTGATACAGTCATGTAAGCTTCTGATTCATAGTGAGTATCAAACTCTTGTAATGGGGGTTCATAACCTTGTTTCGCTAAGTCTAACGATCTGACTAAATAATTAATGGGGATATTATCATTAGCTGCTTCTTGTAACGCTTTCCTAATTTCTTCACTTTCAAGAGGATTTTCTTTATTTTTTGCTAGTTGGATAAGTTTTGATAATCTTTTCTTAAGTACTTTACTACCCGTAACTAAATCTGCCACTTTTTCTTCTTCTCTAACTTTCCACCAGACAAAATTTTCAATTTCTGGATGGTTTAAATCTAGACAAACCATCTTGGCAGCTCTTCTTGTTGTTCCGCCAGATTTAATACTTCCAGCAGCAACATCAAATATTTTTAAGAAACTCATTAACCCTGAACTTGTTCCTCCTCCTGACAACCGTTCACCTTTACCTCTTAACCCTGAAAAGTTTGTACCTGAACCACTGCCGTACTTAAACACTCGTGCTTCTCTAGTTAATAAACTGAAAATTCCTCCTTCTCTAACTAAATCATCACTTAATGATTGGATAAAGCACGCATGGGGCTGACATCTACTATAGGCATCTTTAGCAGATTCTAATTTTTTGGTAATGGGATCAACATACTTGTGACCTTGTGCAGGCCCCGTAATACCGTAGGCCCAGTTTAATCCTGTGTTAAACCATTGTGGAGAGTTTGGAGCAATATGTTGCCCAATAATCATGTAAACCATTTCATCATAATACTGTTTAGCATCTTGCGGAGTGTTAAAATAACCATACTTTTCTCCCCAATGTTTCCAACATCCAGCTATACGATGTGCTACTTGTTTAATACTTGTTTCTGAACCAGTAATTACTTTGCCAGATTCATCAAGAAGCGGTTCACCATTTTCGTTAACTAACGGTACACCAGCTTTTCTAAGATATTTTTGTGCTAGAACATCAGTAGCAGTTTGGCTCCAGAATGTTGGTACTTCTATGTTATCCGCTTGAAAAACAATTGACCCATCAGGATTTTTTATTAAAGAAGTTTTTTTATCGTAAGTAAACTGATCAAAAGGACTAATTCCATCCTTTGTAAAGTAACGTGATATCTCTAATCCACTTTTTCCAATAGTTTGTTGATTTTGTTCCATTTTTTATTTCCACCTCTTTTTTTACATGATTAAATTAATTTCTTTTTCTAACAGTTTTGGATCTTCAATCCCTTTATGAATTGAAGCAAATCTTAAATATGCTATTTTGTCAAACTTTTTTAGTTCTGTAAGAACTATTTTTCCAATATCTGTCGTTTTAATACTACTCAGTTTCTTTTTGATTATTTTTTGCTCAACTTTTTTAGAAAGTGCTAATACTGTTTCTGGTTCTATTTTATTACAAGCTCTTTTGATACTCTCAACCACTTTTTGTAATTGGAAAGGTTCTTCTTTGTTATTTTTCTTAGTTACAGTTAACTGAAACGCTGCTTTTTCATAAGTAGTGAATCTATTATTACAACTAAGACACTCTCTTCTTCTCCTTAGAGAATCATCACTGATTCTACTTTCCAATACTTTTGTCTCTTGGTTTGAACAGAACGGACAAAACATCTTACACCCCCTCTCCAAACACTAGATATAGTGCTTCCCCTCTTATTGTAAGCGGAATCTAGTGTTTCACTGTCAAAAATAGATTTTTATCTTCTTTAAATATATTTGTATACTATACAAGTTAGATTTTAGTTATTGAAAATAAATGCATAGTAATTTAGCAACGTTTATAAAATTAAAAGAATACGTTTTTTAAATGGAGAGACAGTTTAGATTAAAATTGAGTCCTTTTCCTACTTATATCTATTTTAGAGCGGTTTGTTACGATATTAAACTTTTAATAGGGGATTATTATAAAACCATTTTTACTGTTTTTCATGATGGATTGGGTGATGGTTATTTCAATAATGATGAATTACTGCGTGTAGGTAAAGTAATAATTGATAAAATTAGTGAAAGTAATTTATTCCTTAATCAGATAAAATCTCAATTTGAAAAAGAAGTTCAGCTACTACTTAAAATTGCTAAAAAATGTCAAAAAGTTAATTCTAGTACTTCGAACAAAATTCTTAACGAACTTTTTCAAAGTTACTATACTCAATATTTGAAAACTTATACTGTCTCCTCTATCCCTTTTCTTTCAGAATTTGCTCTTGAAAATGAATTAAATAAAATTATTGCTCAGAAAATATTTTCAAAGAAAGAACAACAAGAATACATCTTAATGTTTACATTTCCAATAGGTAGTTCTTGGATTCACAAATCAGAACTTGAATTATTAAAAATTTATGATAAGAAAAAAAGAGGGAAGAACATTGACAATGATTTGAATAAATTTCATCAAAAATGGTCCTGGCTTGCTTACGATTTTGAGGGAAAAGTATTAGATAAAAAACATTTTTCTCAAATACTAGGTGGATACAGCAAAAACAAAGAGAAAGTAAGAAAAATAAGACAACAAGAAACTGAAATAGAACGAAACAAAATACTTAAAAAAAAGAGTTTAATGAAGTTAGAGTTAAGTAATAAAGAATGTAGGATTATAAATTCAGTAGGAGAAATATCTTATCTTAAAGAATATCGAAAAGGATTATGTTCTCAATCTCATTTACTGGTTGAACCTCTGCTAAAAGAAATTGGAAATAGGGGTCAGTTGTCTCTTAATGAACTTAGATTTCTTTTTCCAGATGAGATAGAAAAATTTCTTTTACAAAATCAGAAGTATCATAATATTATAAAAGAAAGGAAGAAACATTCTGTTTACATACAGAAAGGAAAAGATTATCAAATTCTTACTGGCAAAGAAGCAATAGAATTTGTGAATAATCATACTGAAGAAAAAAAGGTAAAAATGGTTTCAAAAATCAAAGGATCAGTAGCTTCTAAAGGAATTGTAAAAGGTGAAGTGAAGATAGTTGTTACAATCAAAGATGCTAAAAAGATAAAAGAAGGAGATATAATTGTATCAACAATGACCAATCCAGATTTAATGTCTGCAGTCAGTAAAGCTTCAGCGATTATAACTGATTATGGTGGAATTACTTGTCATGCTGCTATTGTATCAAGAGAATTGGGAATTCCTTGCATTATTGGTACGGGTATTGCTACCCAAATCTTGAAAGATGATGATTTTGTTGAAGTTAATGCAGATAAGGGTATAGTAACAATAATTAAGAAAAAGAAAACTTAATGGTCTTTATCTGCCCATAAAAACCAATACCTTTTTAAATGATAATGCTTTTCCAATAAAAATCAGCAAACATCTTTTTATTAATAGTAAAATTGCACTGTTTCTGAGTATGATTGTGAGGTACAGAAAATGAAAGGAACCGTAAAGTTTTTTAACAACTCTAAAGGATTCGGCTTTCTTGTGTCTGATGAAGACAGCAAGGAATACTTTGTTCATCAAAGCGGATTACAAGAAGGAGTTATGTTAAATGATAATGATCCTGTTGAGTTTGACGTTGAAGACGGCGATAGAGGACCAAAGGCTGTTAACGTAAGAAAAGCAGAATAAACTCAATTTTTTTTTATTTTTTATCTTTTTTTTGATTTCTAACAAAACTAATTTAAATACAGACAAGAAAATTGACTTATGGAAAGATTATTCATTGAAACTAAGTATGAAGGTACATTAGAATTACCTAAAGAACTTATAGATCAACTACCAAATAAGATCGTTCTAGCTATGCCTATCCAATTCTTAGACTTTCAAGAATCAATCAAAGAACAGTTGAAAGATAAAGAAGTTACATTGCTAAAAAGTAAGCATGGTAAACATCCTGGTCAAGTATTAGGATGTGATGTACATAAACAAGAAGGAAAAGTTGAAGCATTCTTATACATTGGTGATGGCAAATTTCATCCAACAGCATTATTATACAAGAACGATCAACCAGTTTATTGTTATAATCCTTTCAATAAACAAATAGAAGTATTGGATAATGATTATTTAAGCAAAATAAAACAAAAGAAGAAAGGTCAATTGTTAAAATTCTTACAAAGTGATACTATTGGAATCTTAACAACTACTAAATTTGGTCAAAATCAAACTAAACAAGCAGAACAGTTAAGAACCAAGTTAGAGAAAGAAGGAAAAACTGTTTTTATATTTTTAGCAGATGAAATCAATTTCCAAAGTTTAGAGAACTTTAATTTTATCCAATCTTGGGTAAATACTGCTTGTCCTAGAATAATTGAAGATTTCAATTGTATTAATATTGAAGATATTGTCTTTTGAAAGTAATAATTCTCTCGTCGGGTTACCGTCGGAAAAAAAGAAAGATTTAAATACTACAAAACTTTAACTCCGACTAGGAAAACGCATGTTTTTCAATAAAATAAAAGAGGGTGTATAAAATGGCAGAACTTGTAGCAAAAACAGGTGTAAAAAAAGTATCAGGCTACCTCTATTTCTTGGATAAAAATGGTAATGTTGCTCGAGCAAAAATGAGTAGAGCTGGCAGAGCTAAGGGAAAAACTAAGAAAGAAGTAGTTGCTAAATGTAGAGTGAAAAAAGTATCAGGTTACCTTTATTTCGTTGATAAGAAAGGTAATGTATGTAGAGCTAAAATGGCTCGTGGTAGGAAAGCAGGAAAGAAAAGAAAAACTACTAAGAAAAAAGCTGTAAAGAAGAAAGCAACCAAAAAGAAAGTAGCAAAGAAAAGAAAAGTTGTTAAGAAAAAAGCAGTAAAGAAGAAAGTAGCTAAGAAAAAACCAGCTAAGAAGAAAGCAGTGAAGAAAAAAGTAGCTAAGAAGAAGCCAGCTAAGAAGAAAGCTCCTGCTAAAAAGAAGCCAGCTAAGAAAAAACCTGCTAAGCGTAAAAAAAGATAAACTTTTTTTCTTTTTTCTTTATTTTATTCTAAAGTTTCATAACATTATTAAATTGTTTAAGTTCTTCTTAGTACTATGTATCTTACGGCTGAGCAACATTTGGAATCCTTTATTGACAAATTAACTAGAAGTCCAATTATTGTTAAACCAATCACTGCGGATGATCTTACTTCTGCTCCTAAAAAAACAGCAGATACAGAAATCATTTCATTAAGTGATTTACAACCAGATTTAGAATTACTTTGTGGAAGACATAATAATTTACGCTCCTTACAAGAAAAAATTGCTTCTTTAGCTATTTATCAAAAAAGTACTTTTGAAAGCCCCTCCGCTTTAGAAGCATATAGAGCAGTGGTAGAAGGATTAAATGGTCGTGTGATAGGAGGAGTAGATTTAGATAAGACTCCTAAGTGCTATATTTGTGATACTCCATTATTTGAAGCAATTGGTAAAGAACAATTTGAAGATATTTTGAAAGAAAGTGGTTTTAAACATTTGAAAAAACAGTATGAAGCAAACATGTATGGGATATTTTTAGGAAAAGCAGGAAATCCAGGTGATGAAATTGCTATGAAAATGTCTCCTCGGGTTGCCAATATCCAGTATATTGTTGCTAAAGAATTATCATAGTGTTGACTAAACCAACTATATTTTTATAAAGTAATTCTGATAACTAATTAATATGTCTGATGAAGTATCTCCTCAAAACAGGTTAAACGAACTACCTGCTAAAGAATGGTTAAAGTTCACCAAAACCTGGTTCGTTCATAATCCTGGACCACGGAAAAAAGCAGAGATGTTACATCCTGCTAAATATCCTGAAAGCATGATTGAAGATTTTATTAAGTTCTTTACAAAAAGTGGTGAAATTGTTTTTGATCCTTTCTTAGGTACGGGTAGTACTTTGGTGGCTAGTTACAATACTAAAAGAAACGGTATTGGGATAGAATTGCAAGATAAATATGCTGATATTGCTAAAGAACGAATAAAACAAATTGAATCTCAGTTACGTCTTGCTGAAGATGGTTGTAAACAAGAATGTAAACAGTTAGTGATTAAAGGCAACTCTTCCGAGATGGACTATTTGTGGCAACAGTATAAACTTCCTCTGATTGATTTTGTAATGACTTCTCCTCCTTACGGACCGATGTTAAACAAGAAAGGGTTAGCTAGTAAGGAACGTGAGAATAAAGGTTTAGATACTAAGTATAGTGATGATAGTTCTGATTTAGGTAACGCTTCTGGTTATGATGATTTTTTGATAAAACTAACTGACATTTTTGTTAAAATGAAACCTAAAATTCGTGACGGTGCTTATTTAGTAGTTGTCTTACAGAATTATATGGATAAAGGTAAGTATAACATGCTGGCTTGGGATTTTGCTCGAGAAATGACTAAACACTACCAATTACGTGGAGAAAGAATATGGTGCCAGGATAACAAAACTTTATATCCCTACGGGTATAGGTACAGTTTTGTACCTAACGTACATCATCATTACTGTTTAATATTTAGAAAGATTGAAGATGATAAACCACTATCTTGAACATCAAGTACCAGAACCGTTATTAATTTTCTTCAGAGAACAAGCTACACAAAAGATTAATGCAGAAGGTTGGGCTAAACAAGGTAGAAATGTTGCTGTTAAAATTGACAATTTTGTCCATTGTTGGACAACTGAAGAAGCATTTAAACAAATTCTAATCAAGGAAAAGAAATGGTTCCGTAACAGGGGCTTATATTTTGGCGATTCTTCTGGAGCGGGTGCAGATTTTACGGTTAAAATTGATGGAAAAGAAGTTAGCGTAGGATTAAGAAGTGTTGCTCCTGATTCATTATACAAATGGAAATCTGTAGCTTATCCTGACGATCGGTTCAGAGATGAAAAAGATAAGATTGCTGACTACCATATTGTTTGTAACCATGATAATGGGTTAAGCAGATTTTTTGGAATTATTTCTAAAGAAGAAATGTTACAAGCTTTAGAAAATTCTCCTCGATTGTACAGTAAGAATAATCAAGAATATTTTAGAATTATTAAGTTAGAACAGTTTAGTTTTTCTTTATTGAATGAATTTATTGGTAAGATGGATATTGTTTAAAATAAGAATAAAATAATTTTAATCTAAAGTAGTATTGTGGGGAATTAGTGTCCCAAAATCTGTTTGATCTTCATAAGGTACTTCAAAATCACCTACTGTTTTCAGTTTAGCATGAGGTATTAATACATACTGTCTATTATCTTCATAAGGATGACCTATTTGATTTCCATTATGTGGTTTTAACACAACAGTTTCTCCTGGATTAAGTTCAATATCAGAATTAATGTCTCCTTGTGGGTACATACATGCAGCATGCCAAGCATTATCATCTCCTTTTGATACTCCACAGCTAGTTATTTTAAATTCTAATGCTGTTTCAATCGGTTGATCTCCTTCATTTCTAACTACGATTGCATAATCAACAGTTCCTTCTCCTTCTTTATTACGTCCATCTGTTGCAACAAGGCTAAACACTAAATCATTGTATCTGCAGTGATCTTCATTTAACACGTCATCATAATTTTCTAAACCTCTTTTTATACCTACATCTGTTACTTGAGAAATAAGCGAATTACCTTCTTGACTATTTTCTCTTACTATTGAGGTTAAATCAGTAGTTTGATCATTAGCACAGGATTGCGTTGAAAGAGTTGTTAATCCTAACATCAAGTAAAGTGGAATTTGTTTCATTTTATGATTAAAACTAAAGGGTATATATAAACTTTTTGTCTCTAACTACTATATAGTGATGAAATAAACAAAAGATTTATAAATGTGGAGGCTAAATTAACAATTAATATGAATAGAAGAGATTTTTTGAAGACTGTAGGGAGTTTTTTATTAGTTGCAGGAGTTAATCCTGGTAGTTTATTCGCAAAAGAAACTAGTGATGATTCACAATTAGAACAGAAATTAGATCACTTATTTTCTACTTATGGTGAATTTGATACTTCTTTAAGAAAGAGAGAAAAAGCAACTATATATGAATTTGCTGAATTCTATGGATCTGACTGTTTAAATACACAAAATGATCTTTCTGAAGTCAATATTCTTTATCCAGGTAGTGGTTTCGATTTAACTCCTTTAGTAATGGGTTTAAAACTTTTGAATGATACTCCTACAAAAGAAGTTAACTTAGTTTATACTGAAATTGGAAATTATATGGTTAGTGAAAATGCCGCATTAGCATGGCATGAAGGTCAAAACGATTTAATTTCTAAAATAGAAAATGGTGATTTAGATAATAAAACAGGTGGATTGAAGAGATTTGTAGAATTAGGATTATTAACCAATCTAAACAAAAATGTTAATATTGAAGGTGAGATAGTAAATGATGGTAATGTCTATCAAGTATCAAGCATAAAATATCAATTTGAAGTTCCAACAAATCAGGGAACTAAAAATTTATCTTTAACAATCAGTTATAATCAATCTCCAAATCGTCCTGAATTAAGTGAAGAAGAAATAGAATTTTTTGGTGAAGAGTTTATTGAGAGAGTAAGAGGACATTATTGGCCAAAACCTGGAAATTTAAGAGAAGGAGTTATCTATCCACAGTATGCACAAAATAGTCAATTTGCAGATGCAAATATTATCTTGTCCAAAATGTGTGGGGATCAGGCTTTATTAGAGTTTGATTACCTGAAAGCAATGTTATCAGCTCCTAGAAAACAGAGAGTTGTCTTAACAGAGCACCCCTCATCTACTTTTTTAAAAAATCATTCCTTGCCAGGATATACTCCTAAAATTCACACCTTAGTTAACAATCACTTTGGCTATGCAGATGGTGGAGATGATAAAGTAGGAGCATTGATTTTAACACCAAACAATTAATTTTTATTTTAAATTAACATTATGTGGTATTAACATTCCAACATCTGGTTCTTTTTCATAAGGAAATCTAACTCCATTAACATAAGTTAGTTGAACGTGAGGTACTAAAACGAAAATATCTTCAAGTTTATATTGATGATAAAGAGGTCTACTAGGATTTAATAAAGTTATTTCTCCAGGTTGTAACGTAACTTCTTTTTCAAAACGTCCTGATGGTCCAAAACATCTATTTTTCCAAATAATTTTTTCATCGTTTTCCGTTCTTTGGATTCCACAAGCAACTCCTTCAAACTTTAATCTTTCAGTAACGGGATCATCTCCAATATTTTGCACATAAACTTTATAGTCAACAACAGTTCCTCTACGCTCCTGAACTCCAGTATCTTCTGCAAGCATATAAAACATTAAATCTCCGTGATATTCTCTGTCATGAACTTTTCTAAAAGAATGTAGTGCAGTTTTTATTGATCCCTCTTCTAATCTTGAAACTAGACTCACTTTAGCTCTTTCTTCTGTTTGTTGTGCAATTAATGTTTCTTTTTCTGTATCATTGCCCATAGGAATGTCATTAGCATATGCGATCCCTGTGCTTGTTAATATTAAAGCGGTAGTTAATGGAATTATATTTTTCATCATTTTTATTCAAAATATTTACTATATTTATATATCTTTTTGATATTTTACTACTATTCAATTGTATCTAAAAATTAATATTTTAAAAAGTTGAAAATTTATTCCATTTTGTTAAAAGGAGATATTCTTAATTTTTTCATTCAATTCTCATTTCACAATCTTCTTGATGATAATGTGCTGATTCTACCCATTCTCCTTCGCAAGAGTTTGTTTGACCACAAGCATTCATCAATTTATCAGAATTAGTAACAAAATTCTTACAAACAGATTTATCTTTTAATTTTATAGCAACCAAATCTATACAATCACGCATTTGCCGGGCTGAACTTTCTGCAAGATTTTCTTGCATCACAAAACATTGATTAACATCTTGTTTAATTAAAGCTTGACAAGTAATTTTATTATTTTTATTTTCAGATAATTCGCATCTATCTAATTGTGACTGATCTTGTACCAGTTGAGCAATAATCATAATACAATCTTCTCTAAAAGCATAATTTTCAATAGGTTCGCACATAGAAATATCTTGAGCTTCTACTGCTTGACACTTCTGTTTAATATGTAACGTTGTATAAGAATCACATTTAGATTCACTTGATGTAATCTCTGTTGCAGTTTCACAAGCAACAAGTATAATAGAAATAAGCATCAATATTATTATGATTGTTCTTTTCATATTGTTAATAACTTTTGTTTGCTTATATATTTTTCTGAATAAATCATTTCGCTAACAAACTAGAATAAACTTTTTCAACAAAATCCAAAACTTTTTGTGCATATTCAGTATCAAAACTTTTTCCATAATAAAGTATCCCATTTCTAAAATATCTTAAACTATCAGCGAATTCAACATCTTTCTCTTTTAAACCCATTTTTCTTAAATAAGATACTTCAGCTTCATGTGCTCCTTTTCCAGAAGTGTTAAAACCTTCTTTCAACATTTTTGCTCTAACCAATTCCAGGATTATATCATAAGCATTTTTAATAATATAATTAGCATTATTATCATTAACACCTATTTTATCAATAAATTGTTCTAATATCTGCCGTGACTGTTCAGCTTCTTTTTGTAATGATTTAGCTCTAGAAAAGTCTGGACTTTGAGTTTTAGCAATTCCATCTTCTAAATATTCTTCAAACAGTTTAACACTCATAATTCAATTCCACCCTGGATAACAATACCATTGCATAAGTTTTCTTTAAGATTTTTATTAATTTCTTTAAATGTTTTGTAATAATTAACTCTAATCTCTTTTTCTAACTTTTTTTCAAATTCTTTCAAGTCAAGTTTTTTATTTTTAATTCCAATAATCGCTAAATCTAAATCTGATTTAGTTGTATCTTCTCCTTTAGCATAACTCCCAAAAAGAATAATTGTGCATCCTGGATGATTATTGATTAAAAAATCAGATAATTCCGTTTCATAAAACAATTTTAAGTTTTCAGCACGTTTTAAGTTAACTGCTAAATTATTTTCACGATTAAATTCTATTAAGTTAAGATTCATCTCTTTACTTCTATTTATTTTAATTAAATTTTCTTTTTCAAGACTAGGAAGAGCTTTAGCTACAGCGGTTGGTGTTACTTTCAGAAATTTAGCGATTTTTCTTTGGTTAAGTTTTTCTCCTGTTTTAATACAGAATAATCTAAATATTTCTAATTGTAATGTTGTGAACTTAATTTTAGGGATGTCCATTATAGTGTTTACGTATCCACTTTAGTTTATAAGTCTTTTGGTAGAGGTGAAATTTAATTCTTTATTAGAAACTCTTAAAAATCAACGATCAAAATTAATACTTATGCCCCTGTGGTGTAGTCCGGACTATCATTCTGCCCTCTCACACGAAAGGCGGAGCCTTTGGGGTCTCCTCCAAGTGCGTCGGAGACAGGCAGCGACTCGGGTTCAAATCCCGGCGGGGGCATATTTCTACTCATTTATATACTCTACATCAATAACATTTATAATAAATAGGAGTAAACTAGAAGTAATCGAGGTGATTTAATTTGAGAACAATTTGTGTAATTAATCAAAAGGGTGGTGTAGGAAAAACTACTACTGCTATTAACATGGCTGCTGGACTTTCCAGAAAAGATAAAAAAGTACTTCTTATTGATTTAGATCCGCAAGGAAACGTGGACGCTTCTTTAAATTTGAAATCTGAGCATGATTTGTATGAAGCAATGATTGGTGAACAGAACGTTTACAGTTGTATAACTAACGTTGCTAAAAATTTTGACGTAATCTCGTCAAGAGAAACTTTGGTTAAAGCTGAATACTATTTAGCTAAACAAGATGATTCTAGACTATTATTGAAAAACATCTTACAACGGATTGATAATTATGATTATATCATCATTGATTGTCCACCTTCATTAGGATTACTTAATCAGAACGCCTTAGCTTTTTGTAAAGAAGCTTTCGTACCAGTATCAACTGATTACTTAGGTTTAGACGCTTTGAAAAAAATGAATGTAATTGTTAGCGAGATTAACAACACTTATGATAATGATATTAAAATTACAAAGATAATACCTACTCTTTATGATAGAAGGGTAAAATCTTGTAAGGAAAGTCTTAAAGAGATAGAAACTCATTATCCTCATTTAATCTCTAATCCTATCCATTTTAACTCTAAACTGAAAGAATCTCCTCGGCACGGAAAATCAATCTTTAATTATGCTCGTTCAAGTACTGGGGCAAAAGATTATGGAATGTTAGTTGACGATGTTTTAGTAATGGGTTAGCAACATTTATAATACATTTTATTTTTTCTTAAGTTTATGACGCCTAATTCAGAAACACTTACAGTAATGTTTGTTGATTTAGTTGGCTATACAAAAACTGCTAATAAACTAGGCAGACAACATTTGTCTGATCTTCACGATATTTTTGATAATATTTCATTAGAAGTGTTTGCTAAATATCATGGAAAAGTTATTAAAAAAATTGGCGACGCATTTTTAACAACTTTTAAGTCTCCTACGAACGCTATTCTTTCCGGGATTGCTTTACAAAGTGAGTTCAGGAAATATAATAAAACTTCTCATCCCAAAATTCCTCTCAAAATTAGGGTAGCTATCCATAGTGGTGAAGTTGTTATTAAAAATGATGATATTTATGGTGATGCTGTTAACGTTACTTCTAGAATAGAACGGTTAACTAAAGAGAATGATATTGTTTTCAGTGAGTCTGTTTATTCTATTATGAACAAGAATGAAATCCCTTATCTGTATATTGGTGCTCACCGTTTTAAAGGTGTTAAACATCCAGTTAAATTGTTTAAAGTTAAAAAGAGGTATGATGAAATTTTAAGAAAGAAACGGAATTTAGTTAGGAATGTTAAACGTAGTGTTTCCAATATTCTGTTTTTAGTTTTATTCTTGTTGATTTTGGCTGTTATAATTGGTTCTGCTTTTTATTATCTGTTTAATTATTCTAGGTTGTTTTAGTGTTAATTGTCTACCGTTAATGATTAGTTAATTTTATAAACCATGTTACTTTAATTAAAATGAGCAAGAATGATAAATAAGGTGATAATACTATTAATGTTTATGACTCTATTAATAGGTTGTAGTGATTCTGAGATAATAGAAGTGACATTTACCGAAAAAGGTTCTTTAGGTGTACCTTATTCTTTAATGGTAATCATTTTTAATTCTGAAGTGAGTTCTTGTATGCCTTCTGAGGAATTAAATGGAGGAATTTATTGTGAATTCATCCTTGATTTAGAGCTTAATGACATTTTAAAAGATTGTCTTAATAACTATGATAAAGAAACTTCTGATTATAATTTTGAAAATAAACATAGTTGTAAGTTATTTATTGAGAAAACTCGGCAACAATTAGAGAGAATTAAAGAACCGCATTATCAACTCATAGTGCAGAAAATAATAACTCAGAATAATAAAGAAATTATTTTAAATATTCATGATGGAAAAGATTGTACTATTAGTGATAAGTATCTTTCTTCAGGCATATTTCCAGTCAATTCTGAAGATTCGTTTTTTGTAGCGGAACTATTTCTTTGCAATTAATCCTCATAACAAAAAATATAATATAACTGGTAATATCAAACAACCCATTAAATGATTCTTACCAATACCCCAAGAAGAAGCCGTTATACCAATAGCAGTTGCAGTAACTAATATAATCAATCCTAAAAAACCGTCAAAAAAGAATGTTAATAACGAAATAAATATTATTATGCTCCAAACTATTTTAGCATAATTAATCTTAACAATAAATTTAGAAAACACTTTAGAAAGATTAATAGCTAATATTGTAGCTAACCCTCCCACAACTAAAGCAACACCTAAAAAAATTAACATCTCTTGAAAACCAACTCCTCCTAACAGTTTGTTTACAGTTAATATTGCACCATTTCTAGCTTTATCAAGAACAAAAGCAGTAGCAATTGAAATTAACATGTTAGCAGTGTTAATCCCTCCAACTAATGATAAAAAACCTTCATCACCAATATCTCCAACAATATTGGTAGCGACGATTGCTGCTTGTGATGAACCAAAACCAGGCAGAAAAGCGGCAATAAAACCAACTCCTGATGCAGCGGTAACAGATTTAACTGTATTTTTTTTAGAAATTGTTAACGGTTTGGTTAAATCCTGTGCAGGTATTTTTGACTGTTGTAACAAACTTAAAAGAAGTATTGAAAATCCAAACAGTCCTGATAAAAGTGGAAATAAAGGTTGATTAAGATTAGGAATACTAAACACTGTTAACCCTAAACATCCAGCTAACATGAACGCTGCAAAACTTTTCAACCATTTCTTTTTTTCTTTAGCGATCATAAAAATCATTATTATTGCTAAAATGTATCCTATCGCTCCTTTCACTAAAGGATAAATATGTTCCATGCTGATAATAAAAAATGGAAACAGTATAATCCCAAAAATTAAACAACCTAATGAACCAATAACTGTGTAAACAATAGCATTATGTCCTTCTCCTTTGTTTAACAATCTATGCCCAGGAAGAACGTTTAACGCTTGTGCTTCATCAGGTGCACCTAGATAAATACTAGGTAGAGAATCTAAAAAAGTGTGTGTAATAGCTAAACTAATGATATAAATACAAACAATTAATGGAGATGTTATTGCTAACAGTATTGGTGAGATTGACAATACTATTAAAGAAATCAAGTTTACATGGATACCTGGAATTAAGCCTGTTATGACACCTGATAAAACTCCTAAGATTAAAGCTATGATTGCTTCTATGAACATAATCCTATTAATTTAAAGGATAATATAAACATTTATTCTTAACAACATAATCATTCCAAACTATCTTTATACTTCTTAATCTTTTCAATCATTGGTTGATACCAAGGATCTTTAGAATTACAGAAAAATGCTCTACAAACTTTAGGTCTATCTTGGTGAATAGAACATTTACCTTCCTTAAGATAAATACAACTGTCATCTTCATTCATCGCTAATAAGTTAGCACCAGTTAACTCAGCTTCTTCAAAATCCATTATTCCAAATTCTGCAAAAATAGTATCATACTTCTCAGATTTGTACTCTTCTTCATTAAGATTTATTACAAACAATTTGCAACAAACTCCGCATTGATTACAGTCCATTTTGGTACTGATGATAGAAGTTATATAAATATCTATCATAATTTAATAACTTATTTAAACCCTAAATTTTAAAGTTAATTTATGAAAATATTTAGTGACATTGAACATAGATTTAGAGGAAATAAATATATTGTAGATTTGCATCTAGCTGATGATCCCAAAACGGGCGAACCAATAAAAGATCCAAATTTAGGTAAAGTTGTAGATCATTACTTTGATATTATTTTTGGAAGAAACGCAGGAAGAAAATTGAACGAATTATGTCATGAAACTGGGAATCACTTCGCTTTATTGGATGCTCATGGAGTTTATACTCTGAGTCCTTGGCATTACGCGGATGGTAATAATCGGTTTTTAGTACAAGATTGGGTTGATCAAAATGATTCTAATAAGTATGGTATATTAGCAGTTAATTGTTGTAATAAAGATAAAATGTGGAAACTTACTTCTCAGAATAGGCCTATATTTTATCCTTTAGGAAGTCCTTGCATTGAATGTAGGTATGACATTGAAATATATTTGCCTGATAAAAAAGAGATTATTACTTTTCCTAATGAGGGAATCACCGTTTAACCAATAAAAACCTTTATATAACTAGAATTATTCTTTATATAAAAAAGATGGTAGCTGTTAACGGAGACATATTTTTAAACCTAGGACTGGTAGTAATTCTTGCTTCTATTGCAGCTTTTATTTTAAGACTGTTAAGACAACCCCAAATTTTAGCTTATGTTTTAGTGGGAGTATTAATAACACCAGTTTTTAAAGTTATTACTAACACAACTATTATTGAATCAATGTCAATAATTGGTATTGCTTTCTTATTGTTCATTGTTGGTTTAGAGATGGACTTAAAGAAACTTAAATCAGTAGCTTTAGTTTCTAGCCTAGGAGGAATTTTGCAAGTAGTAATAACATTTGTTGTTGGTTATCTAGTAGCGTTATTATTAGGATTTTTAAGTTTGCAAGCTGCCTACATTGGTTTATTTATCACTTTCTCTTCAACAATGGTGGTATTGAAACTTCTTTCTGATAAAAATGAATTGAACACTTTACATGGAAGAATTGTGGTAGGTATTTTATTATTACAAGATATTATTGCAATCTTTGCAATTTCGATATTAACTTCAATTAATGATTTCACTATTTCAATATTTTCAGTAGCATTGTTAAAATTCTTACTTCTTTTTGCTCTAGCTTTCATTGCTAGTAAATACATTTTTCCCAGATATTTTAGGTACACAGCTAAAAACCAAGAATTGTTGTTAATTTCTTCGTTAGGAGTATGTTTCTTATTTTCTTTAATGTTTCATTACTTAGGATTTTCTTTAGCTATCGGTGCTTTTATTGCCGGATTAACGTTAGGAAACTTAAGATACAGTTACGAAATTATTGCTAAAGTAAGAAGTTTACGTGACTTTTTCTCTTTAATGTTTTTTGTTTCTTTGGGTATGGGTATCTCTTTAGGTGTGTTTAGTGAAAGTTGGTTCCCATTCATAATCATAACTTTACTGGTTGTACTATTTAAACCATTATTGATAATGATACTTTGCTCACTATTTCAATATACAAAGAAACCTTCATTTTTAAGTTCTTTATCTTTAGGACAAATGGGAGAATTTTCTTTGATCTTAGCAGCACAAGGATTATTATTAGGACATATCACTCAAGATTTATTTTCTTTAGTGGTTATTATAACATTGTTTAGTATCACTTTAACTTCATATTTTATTAAGTATGATCAATGGTTTTACAGAATTTTAGAAAAACCTCTTAGCTTGTTTGATAAATTTACAACTGAAGGTTTAGAATATTTACCTACAGAAGTTAAACCAAAAATTATTTTGGCAGGACATAATCGTATTGGTTACAGTATTTTAAAACAATTACATCGTTCAAAGAAAAAGATTTTAGTAGTAGACTATAACCCTGAAATAATTTCAATGATGGTTAAAGAGGGTTATCATTGTATTTATGGAAATGTTACGGATGCTGAAATTATTCACAAAATGAATTTGAAAGGAATTACTATGTTTGTATCTACGGTTCCAGATATTAAAGAGAACTTATTTTTGATCCATAAAATTAGAAATGTTAACAAGAGAGCTAAAATTATCGTTACTGCTAATGAAATTGAAGAAGCTTTAAGATTGTATAACAATGGTGCAGATTATGTTATCTTGCCCCATTTCTTAGGTGGTGAACACGTAGCTAATATTATTGCTAGTCACAGAACTCGTAAAATTAAGTTAAGAGAAGTTAAAGCTGAACATATTAAACATCTTAAAGATAGAAAAACTGCTGGACACGAACATCCGAAAGAAAATTAAAGAAAAAAACAAAATTAAAAACTATTTTTAGATTTTTCAATTAAAGGAATCACTGCTTCTACTTCTGCTTTATTCATTCTTCCTAATTTGGTAAATGTGTACTCACCACTAGCATTTTTATTTTCTCTAGTAATTTGTAATTTAGCTTCACCTTCATTATAAGAAAATACTGCTACAGTAACTCTACTTCTTTCAAATTCTGCTGATTCAGAAAACAATTCTTTGTCCAAACTTTTATCAAATCCTGGCATTTTATTACACCCTCCTATTAATTAATATATAAATATACTATTGTAGTTAAAAGTTTTTCTAAAAAATATGCAAATATTTAAAAAGAGAAGATAAATTTATTACTCTACAATGAACAAACCTCTTTATGAGATTTTAACAGATAAAGGTAAAAATACTTGTGAAATTAGTAGATACTTTAGGATTCAACCTAAGGATGATAATTTAATCGCTGCCCCATTTCCAGAATACCTTGACGTAAGTAGATTAGACAATTTAATGGAAAGTCTTGGAACTAGGGTTGAAAACAATAAGCCTGATCAAACTTTCTACCAAGTACGTTTAGTTCTTAAGGAACCTCAAGATATAACAGTTTTAATGGGGTTAAACATTACTGATCAAAGAAATCATGACTCTTTACTTCCTACTCATGAATATTCTGCGCTTTGTCAACTAAGTCTTATTTGCAAATACGATGATACTAATCCATTTGATGATAGTAGAATTATTTTAGAAAAAAGGTTTGAAGATATTGAAATAGAAATTAAAGAATTATATAAACAACCTGTTGTAATGGTAAGATCTGATGTAATAATTGAACATGATGATGGAAGCACAAGCACTTTAGGGGGAACAGAAAGGAAGATAACTCCTGAAGGAATTATTCCACTAATCTAAACATCTAAGTTAACAACATCTTTTGCATGCTTCTCAATAAATTCTCTTCTAGGTTCAACTTCATCACCCATTAAAACAGTAAACATTTGATCAGCTGCAACCGCATCTTCCACATTAATTTGTTTCAAAGAACGTACTGATGGGTCCATGGTAGTATCCCATAACTGTTTAGGATTCATCTCACCTAAACCTTTGTAACGTTGAATGCCCACATTTTCGCCCATTTCAATCATTTTTTTATTTTTCTCATCATCGCTATAAACATATTCAACATGTTTACCTTTCTTTAACTGATAAAGTGGTGGCATAGCAACATAAACGTGTCCTTGTTCAATTAAAACTTTCATATAACGGTAAAAGAACGTTAACAATAATGTCATGATATGTGAACCATCAACATCTGCATCCGTCATAATAATAACTCGATCGTATCTTAATTTTTCAACGTTAAATTCTTCACCTACACTTGTTCCTAACGCAGAAATCATGGAAATAATTTCTTTGTTTTCCATAATCTTATGTAACCTAGCTTTTTCAACATTAATTATTTTTCCTCTTAATGGTAAGATTGCTTGAAATTCTCTGTTTCTGCCTTGTTTGGCCGAGCCCCCCGCTGAATCTCCTTCAACAATATAAATTTCACATTTTTTAGGATCACGATTAGAGCAGTCAGCCAACTTCCCTGGCAATCCTGCACCTTCTAAAGCACCTTTTCTTCTTGTTAAGTCTCTCGCTCTTCTAGCAGCTTCTCTAGCACGAGCAGCGTCAAGAGATTTGCCTACAATCATCTTGCCAACTTGTGGATGTTCTCCTAAGTATGTTGACAATTCTTCATTAACAATAGATGTTACAATTCCAAAAACTTCTCCATTTCCAAGTTTAGTTTTTGTCTGTCCCTCAAACTGTGGTTCAGGAACTTTAACTGAGATTACTGCAGTTAACCCTTCTTTAACGTCTTCTCCAGAAAGTTTAATTTCGTTCTTACTGTTAAGCGTATTTTTTGCAAAAGTGTTTAATACTCTCGTTAAAGCTGTTTTAAACCCTGATAGATGTGTTCCACCTTCAATAGTGTTAATATTGTTAACAAACGAAAAAACGTTCTCTTGATAACTTGAATTATAACGTAAAGAAATTTCTAAACTAACATCATTTTTTTCTTTCTCAAAATAAATCACTTCATGTAATGGAGTTTTATTCTTATCAATATGTTCAACGAACTCTCTGATTCCACCTTCATACTTGAAGGTGTCTGCTTTGTTCTCTTCTCTTTCATCAGTTAACTGAATTTCTATACCTTTGTTTAAGAAAGCTAATTCTCTTAATCTTTTAGCAAGAATATCATAATGAAATGTATCTACATTAAATATATCGTGATCAGGTTTAAACCTAATCATTGTACCCGTTTCATTAGTATCTCCTTTTACACTTAACTCTTCCAGATGTTTACCACGTGAATAATGTTGACAATGTATTTTCCCATCTCTTTTAATATTAATTTCTAAACTTTCCGATAAAGCGTTAACTACTGATAACCCCACTCCGTGAAGACCACCGGAAACTTTATACGTTGCTTTATCAAATTTTCCACCAGCATGAAGTTTTGTTAACGCTACTTGTACAGCAGGAATACCCATTTTTGGATGAATGTCTGTGGGGATACCTCTACCATTATCAATAACTGTAACAGAATTATCTTCATGAATAATTACAATAATTTTACTGCAATGACCTTCTAAAGCTTCATCAATTGAATTGTCTACCACTTCATAAACTAAATGATGAAATCCTCTTATTCCTGTATCTCCAATATACATTCCTGGACGTTTTCTTACTGCCTCTAAGCCTGCTAAGACGGTAATTTGTGCAGCACCATAACTATCTTTTTTAATAGGTTTTTGTTCTGATTGTTGTTGATTATTTTCTTCCATTTTTCAATTAAAAATAAGTAATCTATTTTTCCTCTTTATCGTCGATAATTTACTAATTTTTAGAGAATTTATGTGTTTATAAACCTGTCGGTTTATTTAATTAATATCTCGAAACTATATTATTGTTAATAACAATTCTTATATAATGATTTGATTTACTTTTTCTTATGTCTGAGCATCAAATGAGTGGCTTTTCTGCGGAGGAATTATTTGAACGTGGAGTGGGCATAACTTATGATGATTTTACTCTTCTTGATACTATTTTAACTGTCATCACTCGTGATAATATTAGTCTAAAAACAAATTTAGGAAAAGGTATCTCTCTTCAAGTTCCAATTATTGCTTCTCCTATGGATACCGTTACTAATGCCGAATTATGCATTGCTTTAGCATTGGAAGGGGGAATTGGTGGAATTCATTATAATTATAAGTTCCCAGATGGAACTCCAGATTTAGATGCTCAACAAAAAGAAGTTGAAAGAGTTAAAAGGTTTAAAAATGGATTTATTGAAAATCCAATAGTTTTAGCTCCAAACCAAACAATTGAAGATGCGATTAAAATTGGTCAGAAAAACATGGTGGGAACTTCTCCCATTAGTACTTTTCCAGTAACATATAGGGGAGCACCACATGGAAAATTATTGGGACTGTTAAGAAAACAAGATTATTCTTTTACTAACCACACTCAGTCAAGAGTTAAAGATAGAATGTTACCATTAGAAAAATTAATTAGCGCGGAATGGCCACTTACATTAGACCAAGCAAATAAAATGCTTTGGGAAGAACATCTGCTTTTTCTTCCTATTGTTAATAAAAATGGGAGATTAAAATATTTAATTACTCGTAGTGATATAGACAAAAATGAAAAATATCCTTTAGCAACTAAAGATGATAAAGAAAGACTTCAAGTATTGTTTGCAGTAGAAACTTGGCCTAATCCTGCTTATGAAAGGTTAGAAAGATGTTTTGATGCTGGGGCTGATGGTTGTATTATTGATACCTCTCAAGGAAATACTGTTCATGAAGTTAGTATGATTAAATACATTCTTAAAAAATATCCAAATAAATTAGTTATTGGAGGAAATATATCCACTCTTGAAGCTTATCAAACTTTAAGTGATGCTGGTCTTAAAGCTTACCGTTGTGGTCAAGGTAGTGGTTCAATTTGTACTACAGCAGGAGCAATTGGTATCGCTAGGGCAGGAGCAGCAGGGATTTATCATACTGCAAAATCAGAAGGAAATGCTATCGCAGATGGTGGTTTGAGAGAAGTGGGAGATATAGTGAAAGCATTAACAATCGGAGCTGATGTAGTCATGCTCGGAAATATGCTTGCAGGGACAGAAGAAAGTCCTGGGGAAACTATAATTGATCCACAATCAGGACTTCAAATTAAAGTATATCGAGGCATGGGTTCAAAAGAAGCTAGTGCAGGGAAGGCTCGAGGATATAGCAGATTACCACAGGGAGTATCAAGTTCTGTTCAATACCGTGGTTCAGTTCATAGTTGGATTCCTTTAATCAAAGATGGAATTCTTTCTGCACTTGAAAGTCTTAATTGTCAAAGTATACCTGAACTTCATAAAAAAATGTATTCTGGAGATATTAGGTTTGAAAAAAGAACAGTTGGTTCACTTCAAGAAAGTCGACCACATAGTTTGAATCATTAAGAGAGGAAATAAAAAGTGTTAGCATTAGATATGATTGTACAAGAGGAATTAAGAAAAGTTTCAAGAATTCCAGAATTAAATTTGGAACCAAAACAGATTTATTTAGTTAGTTCAGCTGAAAAAATTCTGGATCCCTTAATTAGAAATCATGATATTATTGTTGTTGGTGGAGCTTTTTTTGGTGACGAAGCCAAAGGAAAATCTGTTGCTGGAGCTTCTAGAAATCTTGATGTGACAATGGTATTACGTAGTAATTCTGGTGCTAATGCTGGTCATACTGTTTATTTTAATGGTAAAAAATATGTTTTTCATAATGTTCCTTCGGCTATGTTGGAAGAGAATGTTACTAATTATATTGGTGCTGAGTGTGTGGTTGATCCAGTAGCGTTGATGAATGATGAATTATCTCAATTAATCAATGAAAGTATTGATTATAAAGATAGGTTATTCATTGGTAATGTACAATTAGTCACTCCTTATCATCGTTTAATGGACTTAGTAAAAAATCTTCCTGACGAAATTCCTGAAGATCTTAATGATTTAAGATTGAATAATGCTTCAACTCTTCAAGGGATATCTCCAGTACACGAATCTAAAATACGGAAGACTGGATTAAGACTAAATGATTTATTTGGAGATGAAGAAAGACAAAAAGAAATTATTGAAAAAGATATGTTAAGGTATGTTGGAGAACTATCCGCTCGTGGAATTGATAAAGAAAAATTATTAGAAATTTGTGAACATGTAAATAAAGATAAAGAAAGAATTCCAGAACATATTATCAATTTTTTGAAAGCTGATGATAAAGCCAAGTATTTAGTTGATTTATACAAAGAAACTGTTATTGCAAATGAATCCTTTCCTGAAATGAGAAATGTTAAACATGAAATTCAAGCAAGATTAGAAGAAGGAGAAAAGTTATTAATTGAAGGTCCACAATCTTATTGGTTATCTAATAAAGTTGAAAATTATTGGGGGTCTGCTACTTCTCCAGATACAACCTTGGCAGGAGTACTTTCTAGTGCAGGTGTAAATATTCAAGATCATCCATTTGTTCTTATTAATGTTCATAAAGCTCCTGGTTCTTCAAGAGTTGGGAGAGGAGCAAATCCAACAGGACATGTTCCACAAACTTATTATTCTGATCAAGGAATTAACAAACTAAGTGATTTACCAGATGGAGCTTGTACTGATTTTAATGCAATTCAAAAGTTATTTTGGGACTCTATTGGAGAAAATGGGATATTAAATCCTATTGAGTATAAAGACGACAGTGGGACTTATTTAATCAATGAAGCAATGGCTATTGCCGAATCTATACAATTTGGTGAAAAAGGAGCGACTACAGAAAAACCAAGGGTAACTTGTTTATTTGATTGTGTTGCACATGCTGCTGTGATGCGTGAGCAAGGACCTTATACATCTATCTCTGCAGTTGATCGTGGTGATGATTATGACAAGATAGGTATGGCTATTGCTTATGTTTATATGCATTCTGAAGGGAAGACAGAAATGTCTAATGGGAAAAAATACAACAATGGAGATATCATTAAATGTAATGATCCTTATCCTACGGAAAATGTTCTTGCTCATTGTCATCCAATTGTAAAAGTAATGGAAGGTTGGAAGGATGAACCAATCGCTGCCGATAAAAGAGATTCTAAAGCACCTTTACCTTTAGGAGTACATAATTTTTTAGCACATATTGAATATTTTACTGGAGCAGAAATAATTTCTATTGGTAATGGTCCAGAAACTGACAATTTAATTTATTTAAAAAAAGAATAAACTCATTAATCTTGTAACTCTAACTTCTTCAAAGCAACGAAGTATGCTCCCATATCTTTGATTTTATGCTCATCTCCGTCTGCATGGGTTTGCATTAGTCTTTCTAATTGTGTATTATCATCATTCTGTTTAGAAAGTCTATCTAATACAACATATTCGGCATGTCTCATCTCTCCTTTTTGTAAGGCAACGTATCTATCTTCCACCCCTACATATCTCAAAAATAAATGAAATTTGGGATGATCTTCGACTGGCTCAAGATCAGATGCTTCAGTAAACATTGCTTCAATTCCACTTTTACCACCCGCTGAATAAAAGTTTTCCTTACTTAGATGTTTTAACGTTTGAAGTAAATGATTAGAATCATCTACCGTTACTTTTTTACTATTCTCACCTAAAAATCGACTTATAGACATATCACGTATATAATTTTTCTTCAAATGAGCTAATAATTCATCTCCTTCTAATTCTAAAAGTGTTTGATATCCTTTATTAGTTAAATTTCCATCCATCAATATTCCAACAGCATAATTAATTCTTTGAAGAGAATGATTAACAGAACTAATTTCTTCAATGGGTTCTCCTGGTTGATTAGTTAATAAATCTCTTAAATAATCCGGTAATACTGGACAATCATCATAAAGTAGTTCATAACTTTCATTATTGTCCCATCTAATTGCCCTTCGAACAATATCATTAATTGTATCTCCTGAAGGCAATTCCATTTTGGGATGCTTAGATTCCATTAACTTTAATACGTCATCTTCCAGAGTTGGAGCTTTCTTGAGAACATAATCTAGTTTTTTTCTTTCAATTGATTCATTTAAATCAAATAACTTTTGATATAATGGATTTGGAGCAGCAGAACTATGAACAAAAGCAACTAAATCATCTACCATAACTAATTAGAATAAATCACAGATTAATAAATATTGTTACACTTCAGTATATTAATCAAACTTCGTCAGTTCTCCATTTACAGTTAACTTTTTCATCACCAAACTGTTCTCTTCTTAAGAACCCTTCCCAGGCAATCATTGCACCTTGGTCAACTGCTAATGACATCGGTACTTTATGAAATTTAGCACCTCGTTCATTACACATAATGTCCAACATTTCACAGAACCTTTGATTAGCACCAACTCCACCTACCAATAACAATTCTTTTTTGTCTGTATGTGCCATTGCTCTCTCAACAACTTCTGTTAACATTGCAAACCCAGTTTCTTGTACAGAATAACATAAATCTTCTTTCGAAACACCTTTTTGTAACAATTGTTGTGCTTTTGTTAATAATCCTGAAAAAGAAACGTCCATTCCCTTAACTGTGTATGGTAGTTCAATATATTTGCCTTTCTTAGCCATTTCTTCAATCTTAGGACCAGCTGGAAAACCAAACCCTATAATTCTACCAAACTTGTCTAACATGTTTCCTAGGCCTATATCTAACGTTTCTCCGAGAATTCTATACTTACCATCTTCATAGACAATAACTTGCATGTTAACCCCAGAAACGTACAAATAACACGGATCTGTTAATTTGTTCAAAACTTTACCAATACTAAGATGTGCGCAACAATGATTAACACCAACTATCTTTTTATCATGTTTCTTAGCCCATTCTTTAGTGATGTGATAACCTTCCCATAAGATTGGATCTATGCCTGGACCTGCCGAATAAGCGATTAAACCAATATCGTCCCAAGTAAGTTTTGCTTCTTTTAGAGCTTTCTTTAAAATTTCTTCAGAATGACTTCTATGATGTTCAATAACTAGTTCAGGGATCATTCCTTTTTCTTCAGAAGTGTAACTATCTTTAACGTTAGCTAGTATTTCTCCTTTATCGTTAACTATACCTACTCCAAACGTATGTGCAGTTGACTCAACTCCTAATATGTTCATAGAATAAGAAAAAATGGTTATTTATTATAAATTTTTCAGTATTTATACTAATAATTCTAAACCTGGAAGATGATATTCACCACATCCATTTTTATTTGCTAATCCTCTCATTCTTCTTTCAAAATTGGCGTAAGAGTGTGGACTAGTTGAGATAACTATCTCTAAGAATTTTTTATCTCCATAATTCAACGGATCATTTTCTATATGTCTTATTGCACGTTCTCTATCAACAAACATTTCTAATCCTTCAAAATATAAATTTTGTAAAACATCTTCTTCTCCTGGAATTCTAGAACCAGGATTATGACCATGACCAAACAAGTATGCAGACATCTTTTTTCTATCTAGGTCTAGTTTACGTCTAGCCATTTTTCCAAAATTAATTGATGCATCTTCCATTGTTCAATTTAAACACACTTTCAGAACCAATATTAAAAAAATAAAAACTCTATTTACTTGAAGCAGCTTGTCTTTCTGTATCCCGTTTCTTAGATACAGCTGAACTTCTAGCACTACATTGAGAAGCAGCCATAATTTCATTAGCTAAAGCGTCTTCAATTGATACTTTTTTATTAAAAGATTTAGCATAAGCAGCTTGACTCATGAATCTCAAAGCTAAATCAATTCTTCTTTGAGGTGCTACTTCAACAGCTTTCGGATAACGTGCTCCACCATACTCAATAGCGATAACTTCTTCACGAGGAGCAGCATTTTCAATAGCTTTAACTAAGATTGCAATAGGATTTTGTTTAAGTTTCTGTTCACATTTAGCTAAAGCTTTTTCAACAATTTTTAAAGCGTTATCTTTCTTACCGGTATTGTGTCCAGAACTCATGACATGTTTTTTACCTTTATGGCCAGAATTCATTAGTTTAGTTACTAATCTTTCAACAATAGAAACTTGTGACTTATGAAACCTATTTCCTGCATAACGAGCACCAGTTTTTGGTAAAATTCTAGGTTCTAATGTGATGTAATTAATTAGTCCTAAATCCATTACTTTGATTCCTGTTACTTCCCATCTGTTGAAAAATTTTATTTCTTCCATTTTTACCTTCTTGCTTTCTCTAGCTTACCTTTCAGTAAAGCATTAAGACTTTGATCGTTAACTTTAAGCACTTGCCATCTAACTCCTGGAAGATCTCCTTTAGCTCTGCCCATTTTACCACCAATACATTCTACGATAACTTCATCGTGTTCATTGATTAGTTTTTGTGCACCGTCTCCAGGCATGAATGCTGTTACTTGTTTACCATTTTTAACCAGTTGAACCCTAGCACACTTACGCATTGCTGAGTTTGGCTGTTTTGCTTCAATTTGAATTTTTTCTAAAACAATAGCTTTAGCTTGTGAAGAGCCAGAAAGAGGATCAAATTTTCTTTTCAAAAACTTCATATTTTTAGGTTTAAAAATAGTTCTTCTTTTTTGCAACTTTTTTGCTGCTCCTAATCCTCTTGGTTTGTTTGCCATTTTTTATACAACCTTAACGTCATTAACACTAAAAAAACGTTTGACCGCCCTGTTTGTTAATCTTAAGTTCTTCCCATCGCGTCCTATTAATAAACTTTTTGTTTTTTTATTATTATCTTTGATTAAAATGTCCCCATCTTCTTGAACAATCTCTTCAACTTTTAACGGATAAATAACATTTTTTACGAAAGCTATTACTTCAGGATGATATTCAATCAACCTAATTTTTTTATTAATTTGATCTTGTATTTTCTTGATATTAACTGCACCTTTGCCTAAAGCTTTACCCAATTGGCCCATTTCAATGATAAAGTAAACAGTTTCGTTATCTTCACCTTTAAAACAATCTTTGACCCTCGCTCTAGTAATCTTCTCCATTAAAGAAGATAATCCCAAAGCGTCTTGATCTAGTTTTACTCTACCCATTATGCAGTTATTCCTAAAACAGAAATAAAATAGTTTTTCTTACAAAATACTCCTAACTCTTCATTGTCTAACTCTAAAGTTAGCACTGTTACGTTAGCTAATTGAGCATACTGCTCAACGTCTTGCCTATTTCTATCAGGACAGTTACTTGCTAAATAAACTTTCTCAAGTTTATCAGTTTTCAGTTTTTTAACCGTAGCATCTTTCCCTATTACTATTTTATTCTCTAATAATTTACCTTTGATTAACTTAAGATCTTCACTTGTTTCTTTTTTCTTTGCCATTTTCTCCTCACTTCAAATTATTTCATTTTGGTTATTAAACCAGGCAATCCTGTACCTACCGGGACAGGTTGATTGATCATTACATTCTCAACTACTGATGTTAGATGGTCAACTTCTCCTTCTAATGCAGCGTTGATCAAATGTTTTATTGGAGTTTCAAAGCTTGCTCTTGCTAATACACTAGCTTTCTCACTAACAACACCATAACGGGTGATACCTTTAACAACTCCACTTGCACACATGATGTCTGCAACTAACATTAAATGTCGAATATCAATGTTTAATCCTTGTGATTCAATAACTTTGTAAACTTCATTAATTATTGCTTGTCTAGTAGCTTCTATTCCTAAGGTATTGTAAGTTTCATAAAGATCGTTGGTATAAGTTCTATTATGATCCACTTCATCAATCTTTAACACTTCTTTAAGATTTTTACCAGAAGCTAAAATTACATATTCTTCGTTTCTTTTAACTGGTAGAACGTTTTTAATACCTTTTCCACCTTTAACTTTAACAGTTTTAATTTTTTCTTTCAAATTGTACAAATCTTTAATCTCCTCAGTTTTGCCCTTTTGAGTGAAAATTATTTCAGTTTCATTAGTTTCAATGTTGAACCCTTTAGCTTTAGTTTTAATGGTTTTAGCTACATCTTTAGTAGTTAAACTTGCATCTTCTAACAATTCAGGGTTAAACTTAATTTTTAATGTTTGTTCAAAAATGTTTAATGAATATTCTGAAACCAGTTCAGCAAACATTGCTTCTTTTATTTGTGCTGCCAGTTTTCTAACAACTTCAATTTTAGTATTGTAAGGTTTTTTAAGATAAATTTCCATCATTGGCGTCTTTATTTCTTTACGAGCATCAAAAATTTCAATAATTCTTGGCAATCCTGTAGTAACTTGTACTTCTGCAACTCCCGCTAAATGAAAAGTGTTAAGTGTCATTTGCGTACCCGGTTCACCAATACTTTCAGCACTTACTAAACCTACACATTCACCTGGATGAACTTTAGCTTTATTGTAAGTTCTATGAACATCTTCCATAACTTTGGTAAGATTTTCTTTACTGATGTTCCCCGGAATTGTTTCTTTTACACTTAGAAGTATTGTAGAGGGTAATTTATCTTTGTAACTGTCAATTAAAGTTTCATGTTCTGCTTTCATTCTTTACTACCTCCAACAATATTATTAACAATACCTTTCACATCAATCTCTCCATTTTTAGTTTTAGAAACGTCTAAATTGTCTTCTCCATAAGCGAATTGAACAATCTTACCTGAAGCATCTCTTACTGAACCATCATATTCAACTTTTAAATCTTGCATTGCGTTTGATAGTCTTCTATAAAGATATCCTGATTTAGGCGTTCTTAAAGCAGTATCCATTAAAGCGTCCCTTCCTGTCATCGCACCGAAAAAGAATTCGTAAGGTGCTAGTCCGCTTTTAAAACTGTTTTTAATAAATCCTCTAGCTTTTGGACTTAGATCATTCTTTTTAAAATAAGACATAGTTCTGCCTTTAAATCCAGAACTAATTCTGTTACCTCTTAATGCCTGTTGACCTACTAATGCACTCATTTGAGATAACTGTAAAGGATTACCCCTTGCACCACTTTTAGCCATTTGTAAAGCACCACACTCTTTAGCTTGTCTTACAACTGCGTCTCCGCTTTTGTTTCTAACTTTGTTCAAAGTGCTTAAAACTCTTAATTCTAAAGTTTCTTGGATAGTTCTTCCTGGTAGGGGTTCCAATTTTCCATTATTATAATCTTTAATAATTTTTTCAACTTCTTGTTCAGCATCACTAATATTCTTTTTAACTTCTTCAGAAGTTTCACTTGAAATATCCATGTCTGCTATTCCAATAGAAAATCCACGTCTTGACAATACTGTAGATCCTAGCTTAGAAATTTTTCCTAACAAGTCAGCTGTGTAAGCTGGACCATACTTCTCATAAATGTTTCTTAACATTAATCCACTCTCTTGTCCTAAGTTAGACTTGTCCATAAGACCAGATTTAAGTTGACCACTAGTAATTTTTACTTCATTTCCACTTTTATCTTTACCTATAAAATTGAAATCTTTAGGAAGAAGTACTGAAAATACTTCTTTTCCATTAATTTTATCTTTGTTAGGTAGGGAAGAGAAATCTTCTACTCCACAAGTGTACAATAAATCAATTGCTTCTTGTCTGTTTAATACTAATTCTTTCGTTAATAGATAGTTTCCAGTAATTCCATCTTGGATACATCCTACTACACTTAATCCATAACGGGGACTGATTATTTGAGTCTCAACTAACATTAAAGTTTTTGCTTCTGCTCTTGCTTCTTCAGTTTGTGGTATATGTAAATTCATCTCATCACCATCAAAATCTGCGTTATAAGGATTACATACAGCAGGGTTTAATCTGAAAGTTCTTCCTGGTAAAACTTTAACTTGATGACACATCATACTCATTCTATGTAAAGAAGGTTGCCTATTAAACAAAGCAATATCACCGTCAATTAAATGTCTTTCAACAACGTATCCTTGCTCCAACTCTTCCAATATTTCTTCTTTTGTATCATCAGTAATAGTTTTTCTTTTTCCGTCAGGTTTAAGAATATAATTTGCTCCCGGATATTTTTTAGGACCATTTTCAATATACCTTTTAAGGTATTCAATGTTCCATTCAGTAACTCTTTCTGGGATTGTTAAGTTACCAGCAATTTTAAGAGGTACACCTACTTCATTTAACGTAATTAATGGATCTGGACTAATAACTGTTCTTGCTGAAAAATCTGTTCTCTTACCAGCAAGGTTATGTCTGATACGTCCTTCTTTACTTTTAATCCTGTTAGTAAGCGTTTTTAGTACTTGTCCTCCACGATGTCGTGCAGGTGGTAACTGGGGAACTTCGTTATTAAAGAATGTAGTTATATGGTATTGTAACAAATCCCATAAATCTTCGATGATAACTTCTGGTGCACCAGCATTAATATTTTCAAACAGTCTTTGGTTAATTCTAATTATATCTCCTAGCTTGTGTGTTAAATCATCCTCGCTTCTTTCTCCTGACTCTAGTGTAATACTTGGTCTGGTAGTAACGGGAGGAATACCCATCACTGTTAAAATCATCCATTCAGGTCTAAAACCTTTAGCATACCCAAAAATTTCTAGGTCTTCTTCTGGAATTTTTTCAAGACGTGCTCGAACTTCTATCGGACTTAAACGAATTTCATTTTCATAATAATTGTACGGTTTTTCTAATTTGATTTTTTCTTGTTTCTTTTCACAATGAGGACATTTATCTTTTATTTTGTACTTGTTGATAATAGTTTTAATTTTTCTCCTTCTTGCTTCAAAACCTTCTTCTTCACTTAATTGGTTAAGAATGGTTATATAACGTTTAGAATTTTCTTCTGGAATCATAACTCTATTACAATACTTACAAGCAGATTTTAACAAGTCAAGAATTTGTCTAACATACAACACATGAACAACAGGTCTTGCCAGTTCAATGTATCCAAAATGACCTGGACATTCTTTAAGTTTTTGTCCACACGTTTTACATCTTAATCCTGGATCAATAACTCCTAAACGAATGTCCATTAATCCACCATCTACTGGATAACCTTCACGGTCGTAAAGTTCTGGGGTAACAATCTTTGCTGCAGCTAAATCAGTAATTTGTTTTGGGGAGAACATACTGAAAGTAATGTTCTCAACTTTTTTGTAAACTTGACGATTCATTTTTATTTTATTCTCCCATTAATCTAATATTTGTTTTGTAAGTTTAGTTTTGGATAAACGCCTAAACTTCTAATTTCATCTAATAACAACTTGAAAGCGTAACTCATCTCAAGATAACTTACTTCGACGTCTTCTCCACACATTAAACAGTAAGTTCTGTTTTTGTATTGATCTTCAACCGCTATTAAACCACACTTTTCACAAGTTGGTAAGATTATTTTATCTGAGTCAAACCTTTCTTTTAGTAATAAGGAAGCTCCATGAGCAATGAAAGTATCTTTCTCCATTTCTCCTAATCTCAATCCTCCTTCTTTAGCTTTACCTTCAGTAGGTTGTCTTGTTAATAATTGGATTGGTCCTCTTGCACGTGATTGAATTTTGTTAGCAACCATGTGTCTTAATCTTAAATAGTACATGTTTCCAACATAAATTCTAGCCATCATTTGTTTACCGGTTCTTCCATCATAGAAAACTTCTGTGCCATCTTCCCTGAATCCTAGAGCTGATAATTCTTTTCTAAGATCTTCTTCTTTTTCAGATTCAAAAAGTGTTCCATCAACATATCTTCCTGCTAATGCTCCCACTTTTGCACCAATCATTTCTAATAAGTGTGAAATTGTCATCCTTGAAGATATACCATGAGGCGTAAAAATTAAATCAGGAGTTATTCCAGATGCAGAAAAAGGAATATCTTGTGATGCTAGTAACATTCCCGTTACACCTTTTTGACCGTGTCTTGACGTAAACTTATCTCCAATTTCTGGAATTCTTTCTTCCCTAAGTCTTACTTGTACCAGTTTATTACCTTCTTCATTCTCAGTGATAGCAACAAAATCTGCTGTTCCTCGTTCTCCATGTTTAAGTCCGATAGAACTTTCACGTCTTACTGCTGCTGAAAGGTTATATTCATCTAAACTACTTAGAAATCTCGGAGGAGAAGTTCTTCCAATAATTACGTCTCCTTCATCAACTTTTGATTCTGGATAAATTATTCCATCTCCTTCTAAATGTCTATAATCAGTTTCACTTCTGTATCCTTTAACGTCTTTATCTGGAACAGAAACTTCGTCAACTAATCCGCCTGAATATCTTAATTCTTCAGCGTTAACAGGTCTGAAGTAAGTACTTCTTGAAGCTCCTCTTTCAACGGAACCTTTGTCTAAGATAACTCCATCTTCCATGTTATAACCATCATAACACATAATTGCAACAACCATGTTTTGTCCAGCTGGATGTTCATGGTAATCAGTAACATCGTGTATTTTAGTTTTAACTAACGGAAATTGAGGATAATGTAAAATGTTTGCATCCATGTCAATTCTTAAATGATAGTTTGCAGCATAAAATCCTAATGATTGTTTTTGGTTTTTACTTCCAATAATTAAACGTGAAGATTGGTTATAATTTCCAAACGGTACTAATGCTGTTGCTAACCCACAAATTGAACCTTTAGTGATTTCTAAATGTGTATGGTCTTGAGTAATATCTTCTTCATCTTGAGCAACTAAAGCATTTTCTTCTTCTGCAGCATCAATATATTCAATTACCCCTTGTCTAACTAAATCTACCCAGGAAATTTCTCCATCTTTTAACTGTTGCAAATGTTTTTCAGTTAATAGTGAGTTTCCTTCTTTAACTACAATTAGTGGTCTTCTTGCTCTACCACCGTCAGAGTTAAGATAAACTATGTTCGGTTTTTCGTCATGATAAACATTAACTTCATCAGATAATGCTCCTTTACGTCGTTGATCTTTAATGTTCTCTACAAACATTTTTGCATCATCAATTGTTCCAACAAATTTTGAATTAATATAAACTTCCGCCATTTTTAGTACGCTTCCTTCAAGCCTAATGCTTTTATTTTTTCTCTCAACTCTTCTTCAGTAATCCCTTGTGATACTGAACATAACATTGCCAAGTTTTTCCTTAACCCTATGTTTGTACCCTCTGGAGTTTCAGTAGGACATAATCTTCCTATATGGGTACAATGTAATGCTCTAGCATCAAAGTTTTCCTGTGAACTTGATAATGGACTTACTACTCTTTGTAAATGAGATACCATATCTAAATAGTTAGTTCTACTGATTCTTTGTGATACTCCCTGTCTTCCACCTACCCATTCTCCTGTTGCCATTGAAGAATATAATCTGGATGTCAACAATTTTTCCCTAATAATAACCCTAATAGAAGGTAACTTTCCTCTCTTAATGATTCTTTGGAAGTTGTATAACATGTCTCCCACTAAAATTTTAAAGTTTACCCTAAATAAGTCTATTAATAGTTCTCCATTTAATCTTAACCTTTTGTTACTGTAATGATCTTTATTATCTTGTGGCAAGAATCCTGTTTCTATATCAATAAACTTCTTAAGCATTTTACAAATGTTTTTAGCTTTTGCATTTCTGTGTTTATCGTCCATGCCAATGTTAGGTAATAGGTATTTGTCAATCAAGTCTTTTGTACGTTCCATTCGGATTTCTTTTGATTGGCCTACATTAATTCTTTTAGCGATATAATCAATTGCATCATCTTGAGTTTTAATTTCAACAAATTCAAACAAATTTAATACTACTTCCTCATAATTTTTCTCATCAGAGATAGATCTCATAATATCTTCGTCTTTAAGTACTCCTAGAGCTTTAATCAGAACTATTAATGGCATGTTTTTAACACGGGTAAAGTTGATATAATAAATTCCATCTTTTTTCCGTTCAATATTATGTGGAATCTTGTAAGATCCTTGTGACGCAAAAAATCTTCCATTAAAATCTTTACCAACTTTTTCAACCATAAAATTGTTTGGTGCTAGATCTTCAATGTTAACAATTACTCTTTCTGTTCCGTTGATAATAAAATATCCACCGGGATCAGAAGGATCTTCTCCATGTTTAATTAAGTCTTCTCTACTTGATCCTTTCAAATTACAATTATCACTTTTTAACATAATTGGCATCTTACCAATTTCAACAACAAAATTTTCTCTTTGTACGTCGTTAATGTAAGTACTAACTTCCAAATAAATTGGTGCATAATAAGAAATTTTTCTTAATCTTGCTTCCATTGGATAAATTGGTCTTTTAGAACCGTCAGCTTCAGTAATTTCAGGTTTTCCAATTGTAATTCTTCCAAACCTAATTTTAAATTTTTCAATATTATGGGGAATGATTGCTGGTTCTGCTTCTTTATTATCTTCAACAACTTCTTGTAATCCATTTTCTATATAATTGTTAAAAGATTGAATATTACTTTCAACAAACTTTTTTTCTTCAAAATATTTTTTAATTAGTATCGATTTATCCATTTTTATCTAACCTTCAATTACAACACGATAATAAATTGCTGTTCCTGCAGTAATACTTTTTCTTTCAATTTTAATAACATCTCCAGCTTTGATTCCTAATTTTTCAATTGCTGGATCATCTTTAAGAATTTTTGGTAGGGATTTAATTTCAATATGGTGTTCCTCTAACAATTTCTTCTTTTCAGAATCATTTAGTTTGCTATGTTTCGGAACCAAGATATGTTTGTTAACTTCAAAAGTCATTTTATTTTTGCAACTCCTATATTATTATGGCGGGCCGGAAGGGATTTGAACCCTCGACCGCTTGATTAAAAGTCAAGCGCTCTACCAAGCTAAGCTACCGGCCCAGACATTCATCTGTTAGTGTTTAAACGCCCTGGCCGGGACTTTCCTCAAGCAACATCAGTTCACTCGTTTTGAACCCGGGTCGAAGCCTTTCTTTGGCACAAAAAATGATTTCCTGTGCCTCGACAGGGCTTCATGCTAGGCCGAACTACACTACCAGGGCGCATAGTTTAGACTATCTTCTGCACTTGAAATTTTTAGATTCCTTGTTTTAGAAGATATTTGGCCATATTTGTGTGTAAAACTGCGGTCTGTTTATAAAGATTTCGCCTGATTAGTGATAAAAACAGTATTAAAGTAAAAAATAGGAGGGAATTTGGTTAAAAAAAGTACCAAATTCCCAGTTAATCCCCGCTCTCGGATTTGAACCGAGGATCTCTCCGTGACTATAATGCTGATCGTTTTTCATCCTTAGTATTTAATACCATGTCAAACGATTTCTACAGCGGAGCGTTCTAGCCACTAAACTAAGCAGGGATAGTTCTGCAAAATTATAATCAATATATAAAACTTTTTATACTCAATTGTTTTTACTTAGTTTTAGAGATGGCGAAATTTTTGAACCATCTTCAAAGAAGAGGTGATAGTTTATGGTTAAAAAGAGGAAAGTAAAGAAAAATAATCTTGTTGGCAGTTGGTCATTCATTGTAGGAATATTTCTAGCGATGGTACTTGGTTTAGGTTTTACGGGAACATATCAAGCTGAAATTTTATGGGCAACATTTTTGTTAGGTATTGTAGTGGGTTTATTGAACATTTCTGTCGAGGAGATGTATGGATTTCTTACCAGTTCAACAGTATTAGTGTTAGTATCTTATTTAGGAATACAAGTGGGCATTTTTGATGCTGTTGCTCCGGCGATAACTAATATTCTTAGTGGAATCCTAACATTATTTGTACCTGCAACAATTATCGTAGCATTGAAAGCTATTTTTGTTTATGCACAGAAATAATTTTTTTATTTTTTTAATTATAATAATTTGTAGGTTCTGTTAATTGTTCCTCTACGACAACTAATAATTAAAGTACTACCTTTAGTCTCTACATTTTTAAAAGAACAGGGTTTAAACCCAACTCCTTCCGTATCTTTGTACAACATCTTATCTCCTTCTTTAGTACAATGGATTTCTCCTTTAATAAATACTTGATTTTGATATCCTGTATGTTTGCCTGAAAATCTGGTAGTTTCGGGAATCATTCTTACATGGTCACAAAAACTTTTCCTCTCACCATGTTCTCTCCAGTAATCACGCATATATATGTTTAAATCTTCTAATGTATATCCTTCTTGTCCAGCATTACCTGGAAGATCTCTCCCCTTCAATCTTTCTTCTACTTCTTGATCTGTTACTTCTTTTGAAGTTCCTTGAGCGATTAAATCTGTTAAATTTTCTACAACAGTTTTATCAGCAATGTCAATTTTTCTAGGTGTCACAGTTTTCATATTGGGCTAATAATTTTTCTAATGTTATAATAATTTCCATGCTCTGGTAATAGTTTTAATACTTTTTTTCAAAAGTTTTATTAAGAAATTGTTTTTCTGTTTATTTATTGCGGCAGTAGTATAGTGGTTAGTATATGGCGTTGCCAATAGTAAAAATCCAAGATTTTTGGAATATTTGTTTAAAGCAAACACGCTGTGACCTGGGTTCAAGTCCCAGCTGCCGCACCTTTTTTACTTATCCTAAACTCTTCAACCATGTTCTTCTAGCTCTTACTTTCTGAGAAATATCTTTCATGTAAAGATCTAAAGTCATATGTTTCTTTAATGGTTTTAATACTTGGGTAAAATCACAAATCATTGCTAAATGCCCTATTCGTGGGTCATATCCTAATGATTCTACTCTTTCTCTCAATTGGGATGTTGTTCTTTCTTTAATTTCTTTCTCATCAAAAATTAACATATCAGTAAGACGATGGTATGTGGAAGGATGAAGTCTTAATAATTCAGTGAGTTCATCTCTTTCCTTTCTATTTTTATCATATTTTTCACTAACAATTTTTCTTTTCCTGTTCAATTTGGATCTCTCTTCGTCACTTAATAATTTGAGTTTCCATCTGTGTTTGTTTAATCTCCTTACCGTTTTCATGAATACTTCTTCTAATTTGATCCCTTGGTCATAAATATCTTTGAGAAATCTACTATGTTTTTCTTCGGTGTAAAGAAGATCTTGATCTGAGTTTAAACATTCATATAATGTTCTTATGTATACTTGTTTTTCAATAGCTTTTATTTCTTCTTCACTCATTGTTTCTCTAACTCTATCAACAAGACTCAGCATTTGTTCTCTCTCTTCCTGATGTTCGTCTTGGTCTAATAATGTGCTTATCCTTCTTTTTGTTCTTACTTTATCACCATGCAATTTTCTCATATACTTATTGGTTTTTCTAAAAGTTTTCAGATCAACAGTAGCTACTTTCTTTCCATCAACTAACTCTCTCCAACCACTATCACTTGCTAAATATAATTCTATTTTCGTTTCAAGAACTTCTCCTTCATCATTAAGTGATTGGTGGGTCCAAATAGCTTTATTTGAAATTCTTGGTTCCTCTAGGTATAACTTAGTTGAGATTACATTATCTTCATCATCGTAGAATACTTTTACGTTGCCTGAAAGATGATTTGCTTTTGCACTTCCCAATGAACTTTGTCCCTCAATTAACATTTCAATTGAATGTTCTGGTCTTCTCATAACCTCTATTAATTCGACAAATTCTTTGGGAGAATAACTTTTTTTCCCTTCAACCTCAATTCTAACTGTTGAATATCCTTTTGCACCGGTAATTTTTAAATAATCATCTTCCTCTTCAGTTATCGATCCAAAAACCCCCATCTGTGGGTCAATAATATAACGACGTTCTTTACCTATATTCGCTGTAATTACAAAGTGTGACATATCATTTGGATCTTTCTCATTTTTCTTTGTCCAAATATAGTTACACTTAGTTAATTCAACAACTTCTAAATCTTTAAGACCAAAAAAATGAGACAAGAGTAGTAGTGGGGGAATTATTGTTGCACAATTATCTGTGTAAATTTCTAGATCTTTTGATTCATGGGGGTATGGGAAGAATACTCCTGTACTTAGCTGTCCATGAAACCCATAACTGGTTTCAGCAAAAGTGTTCATTACTATTCTTGCTGCCTGATAAGTTGAATCAAACCGATTATTCTGTAAGAAGTTATTTACCCTTAACTGAGCTAATTTAACACTTTCTTTTGGAAATATTGATTCCATGATAATAATAATAATTAAAAATTAAAAAGAATTTGTGATGCATGTAGTTGTTCGTATATTTGGACCTGCAGGGGCAGGATTTTTTGTTTTAATCTCTGCTTCTACTGAATATTCAATCTGAGAACCATCTTTCTCGACAATCTGATATGCTAATAAACAATCTGCTTTTTCATTTTCTTTTAGTAATGCTGTATTATAAGCGTGACTTGCTGACATCAATGCTGCTCTATGCGTTGGTTTTTGAGCACCAGTAACGGATATTTCTCCCAATGTTATAGAACAACCATACCCTACTCCTCTTAAATCTCCTCCTAACGTTTCAGCTCTAGTTTCCAATGTAGCATATAGTTCAGAGGGTTTATCTCCTTTTAATTCTTGTTTTCCAAATTGCATTTCTCCCATTTTTAATAATTCCTCCTATAAAAGTAAAACTACTGGCTAATGCTCACTTATAAATTTTCTGCAACAACACTTTGGGAAACGGATTAAAAACATGCTCCCTAAACACCACCCACGTTTCGTAAGAACGAATAATCTTGCCAAACCTAACTTTTATATCTTTAATCAATTTATGAAATTCAGCAGGATCTTTAACAACAACATTACTTTTAATGTCCCAATCTCCTAACATTCTTTTTACCGTCACTAAATAACTGTTTTCTTTAGCATAATAAAAAAACTTTTTTTCTTCACTTTTAGCTAAACATGCAGTATTAAAACAGAACGTGAACCATTCATATCCTAATAATGAACAGTTTAATGTTATTGTAAATTTATTAATAATTCCATTTTTTAATAATCTTTTAATTCTTAATCCAATGGCGTCAGCACTTAACTTAACACCCTCAGCAATTTTATAGGTTGACATTCTAGAATCTTTACAAAGTAATTGTAATATCTTCAAATCTTTATCATCATAAGAAACTTTTTCTTCTTCTGGTGATTCTAAACTAACTTTTTCTTTACCATTTACTTTTTTAAATTCAGGAAATGAATGACTTTCAACTCTTTCAATTTCTGCTTCAATATCTTTATCTTGAATTATTTCTGAGAATGGGCTTAACATTTCTTCCGTTACTTGATCAAAATCTTTTAAGCTACGTGCTAATAATGTAATCTCTAAATCCCAATTATCATTAAATTCAGTTACTCTGATTACATTAGGATTTTCTAATAAAGATTCAATAAACTTTTTTTGTTTTTCTTGATCAGATTCATCTAATAATAACAGTATGTGGTACCTTTTAAATTTCAACTTTTCAAAATCAATTTCTGCATAAGCGCCCAATATTAATTTTTTTGATAGTAATTGTTTATACCTATACTGTACTGACTCTTTAGACAAACCTACTTTACGAGCAATCTCTGTGAAGGCCATTCGAGAATTTTCTGATAATAATGAGATTATTTTCTTATTTTTTGTATCCAATTTATGATGCTTTTTCTCTAAGACATTATAAGAATCCATGATTTTTGTGGGCATATCCTATTTAATAGGGGAGATTGTATTTAAATATTTCGGCAAAAAGAAAATATCTCTTCCGATGTTTAAAGTATTATTCTGACTACTATTAATCAAGTGTTACCGAAAAGATAATGCTTGGGAGGTAAACAAAATGGACTTTGCACCAAACTTAACTGTTGGAACCGCTCTTATCGGGCGTGAAGTATCAAGAAAATGTGAACCTGTAAGATTTGCTGATTTGTCAAGTACTCCATATGATTCTGCACATGTTTCTGATTGGTTAAATTATCTTAATTTAGTAAGCATACACATGGAGCAAAATGGTACAGATCCAGATGGTATTGTAGATCATATTTTACCTTTAGTGATTGAAAAAGCTTGGCATCCCAAAACATTCAATTCAGAGTCAGAACTATTAGACATTATTGCTGCAGCAGAGTTGTCTCGACCAGGAGTGGAATCTAGTGATGTAGAAAGATTTGTTTCAATAGGAAACAATCCTGGAGAACTAATTAAATATTTAGCGGAAAATCCATGGACAGACAAATATGCTGACGTGTTAAATGAATATCTTCATTCTGTTAGCGCAGGAATGTCAAAAGAATTTTCAAAATCTTGTGGGGATTTGGATGTATTAAAACAAAAAAGAGGGTTAACATTATTTCTATTCCCTTGGACACAAACTAGCTACGATGATGAAAGAACGCTTATTGATAGAGAACTTAATCAGAAAGAAATAAGTTTGTACTCAATCCAGAAACAAGTGATGCATTACAGTATTCTTAGAAATCAAGAAGAGTCTGACTCTTCTGAACCAACGGCAACGTATCAGCCGATCTATTATCCTCCAAGGGTAATGATGGCAGCACTAAACTTGATTAGAAGTAGAACTAATCTTTTCGAAAAAGAACTTGAAGAGATTGCAACAACGCATCCTTACGAACCGGTAAGGGATATTGCAGGGGGGTGTTTAGAAAATGATAGTTAGAATAGCGGAATTAGAAGATGTTTCAAGCATTTTGATGTTGGACAAATTTTTTAATTTGAATTTTTCTCAAAACGAGAAAGAAGTTGAAGATCAAATTAAACTGAGCAATTATTATGTGATAGAAAAAGATGCAGAAATAATGGGTGCAATTAGTATGTTGGATTTGGGTGAAGAAATTTTTATTGATAGCCTTTTGATAGATCCTAGGTTAATAGATACAACAATTGACCAAAAATTGATTAGTTTTGTGAAAGGTTATGCTCTTAAAAATAATAAGAAATATCTAAGCATGGCTTCTCTTTGCAGAGCGGAGATAATTGAACTTTACAAAAAATGGGGATTTAGAGAACTTAAAACTACTAAACTTCATCGTGGAAAAGAAGCAAAACTTTTTTTTATGGATTTAACTGAAAAAAGTAATGAATTTAAAGTTAGTAGTTAAAAGAAATGTGGCCCCACCGGGACTTTCCTCAAGTAACGTAAGTTTGCTTGCTTTGAACCCGGGACCACTGCTTGTCTAAGACAATTGTATGAAATACTGTCATATAAGAGCAGCACTCCACCAGACTAAGCTATGGGGCCAATTAGTTAGCAGTAATTCCTATCAATTTAAAAGATTTTGCTTAATCATCAGTGTTTTTGATTCTCCAAGAGATTACAATTTAAGTAGAAAACTGATTTAATGCATTAAGTACTTACCTTCTAATTACAACAAAACTATATAAAGCTAAAAATCTCTCCTTATTTTTAAAGAGATTATAAAGGATGAAATAAAAATGAACTTAAATCAAATAAAAAAGTTGATGGAACGTAAGAAAACGTCTCATAAAGGTGAGAATGGTCACGCTTTAATTATTGGCGGCTCAGAAGAATATCCTGGAGCTGTTACGCTAGCAGGATTAGCTGCTTTACGTTCTAGTTGTGATTTAGTTACAATCGCTGCTCCTGATAAAGTTGCTTGGACAGCTAATAGATACTCTCCTGATTTAATTACTCATAAAATTAAAGGAAAGAATTTTAACATCAAAAATGCTAAAGAGATGGTTAAGTTTGCAGATCGATATGATGCAGTATGCATTGGTAACGGTATAACAAGAAAAGCGGACAAGTTTTGTCAGTATTTTATCAAAAAATCTCCTAGATTAAAAGTTGTTGACGCTGACGCATTAAAATCATTATCATTTAAAGATTTTAGTAACTCTATTTTAACACCGCATGAAACTGAACTAGAAATGTTGTTAGTTAACAGCGGAAAAGAGTTTCTTTTACCAAAACTAAAAAAATCTAACGTTAAAGAGAAAGCAGAAATATTACAAGGAAACTTACGTTATTTCTTACAAAATAATAATGTTCTACTAGTAAAAGGTGCAACCGACATTATTCTTTCACGTAACAAAATTGCTTATAATCGTACTGGAAACCAAGGAATGACTAAAGCTGGTACGGGTGATGTACTTGCAGGACTAGTTGCTGGATTTTTAGCTAAAACTCAAGATTTGTTTAAGAGTGCTGTGGCTGGATCTTATATCTGTGGTTGGGTTGGTGATCAATTACTTAAGAAAAAGAAAGGTTACACTTTTATTGCTTCTGATATTGTTGAAGATTTAGAGAAAATTAATAAAATTAATCGTAGCGAAAAAAGAAGAAAAACTTAAATTCTATTTTTTTAATATTATAATAACTAATTCAAACTTTCTCACCATGAATAAAGATGTTCTGCCAGAACAATCTTCTTTTCTTAACTATCTGTATTTTAAACCCAGCTTCTTTAAACATTCTTTTTAGTTTCTTATCATCACTTAACCAAGCAACGTTAGGTAATAGATAAAAGAAATTATCATAATCTAAAAATACTATTCTGCCTCCTCGTTTAACTTTCTCTCCAAGATGTTTTAAAACTTGTTGAGGATTTTGTAAATAAGAAAAACTTCCTGCGGAAACTAAAACGTCTGCCAGAGGCATTTTAACTTTGGTTTTGAACTGTTCTAAATTTGCATGATGACTTACACTAACATGTTTGTTTCTTTTAAGATGTTTATTAGCAACGTTAACATTATGCTCAATATGGTCAAACGCGTACACTTTACCATTTGGCAAAACTTTTTTTGCTAATTTTCTTGTTAATGTTCCTATCGAACAACCATACTCTAAAACTGTTTTATTTTTCAAATCTCCTAACATAAATAATACCTTCTTTCTTGTGCTTAATGGAAAAATTAAATTTTCAAAGAACAAAAACAAGTATGATAACTTTTCATTAACTTTAGTTATCGCTGCTCCATCATGGTACATCTCCACCAAGAAATAAATTGGAATTCCTAACAGTATTAACGAAACTGCTACTTTAACAATATCAAATGCTCCAGAAGTATGGTCCAGCCACACATAGATTAAAAATAACATAAATAATGAAACTAAGACCGGTCCTACCTTACCAAAAGGAGCTTTATAGTACCTTTTTAAGTTTGGTTTTTTGAACCGTAACACTACCACACTTAACATTACTAATGAATAAATCACTAAAACTATTGGTACTAGTAAATGCAACATTGTTGTATAAGAACCAGCACCAACAATAACTAATATTGTTGTTAAAACAGTTTGAAATATTATCGCTCTGTGCGGGGTAAGGTTTTTTTTGTGAATTTTTGCAAAATGTGTTAAAAATAATTTGTCTTTTGCCATCGCTAACAATAATCTTGGTGCGGAAACTACCCATCCTGCTACTGAACCAATTATTGCTAAATAAACTAAAATTGTGAAGATTCCCTCTCCAATTAATCCATAATGTAAAATTCCTAGATCTGATAATGGTGTTGCTGACTGTCCTAACAATTTCCAATCCATTACTCCAATAGAAGTTATTACAAACAATAAACAGATTATTGCAATTATCACGGTTCCCCAAATTAACGCTTTAGGCATAACTCTTTTTCCATCTTTAGTTTCCTCTGCTAAGAACGTAGCAGTTTCCCAACCAAAAAATGTTTCCGCAATAAGAAATATTGTGATCAGTATTGATGAGAAAGGAAAAACAAAGAATGGGGTAAAGTTTTCTGCACTAACTTTAAACAATCCTGGAATTATTAACCCAAAAATAGCTCCCAATGTAATGAACGCAAAAGTAATTAACATCACTGCAGAAGTTTTCATTCCTCTGAAAGCGATATAATTGAACGCAAAAATAAAAATTAACGAAACACCTATTTTCATAAACACTGATCCTACTGGTATTAAATATTGTATCGCTCCAACAACTAACATTGCGATGGTAACGTTTCCTGCTATGACTGTCATCCAACCAATAATGAACGAAAGGAATCTTCCATATGCTTGTTTACTATACTCATAAATTCCTCCCGATTTTGGAAACATTGAAGACAATTCTGCAAAACACATTGCGATATAAATTGAAATTATTGAAAGTAGTAACCAAGATAAAATTGATGCTGGTCCAGCAGACCCGGCACCTACCGCTGGTAAGAAAAAAATTCCTGTACCCATGATGGAATTAATAGTAATAAGAAGGATGGCTGGATAACTTAACACTTTTTTTAACTTCGCCATAAGTTAATAAGTAAATTTTAGAGGTTTATAAAAGTAATCTTTAAATACCTAAAAATATTCTTAAGTTAAAAAGAGGTGTGTATTATGATTGGAAGTTTAATTAATCCAGAAATGACTGGAATGATGATCTTTGCTCTTCTAGTAGTAAGTATTTGGGAACTGGTTTGGAAAGGAATTGCGTTATGGCATTCAGCACAAGGTAAACAAAAAGCATGGTTTGTAGTAATTCTTATCTTTAACACTTTAGGAATCTTGTCCGTAGTTTACTTGTTATGGTTCAGAAAGTATCAAACTGAAAAAACTGTAATAAAAGTTGAACCCGTAAAAAGAAGAAAAATCGTTAAAAGAAAAGTTGCTAAGAAAAAACCAGTTAAAAGAAAACGATAATTTTTTTTATATTTTAAATTCTTTAATTTCTAATTTGCCTTTCCCAGCTTTAATTGAATATTCTTTACGATCATTAAACTTGGTTATTTTTGTAACAATTTCAGGAAGCAAAATTCTATCGGCTCTAAACTTTAATTCTGTAATAATCTCTTGACCAGCACCAGAAGCAACGTCTTCTTTAAGTCTTATTTCTTTCATAACTTTATCAGTTTCTTCTTTCCTAAGCTCACCAACAATTTCTGCAGTTTTACGATAAAAATATTTGGCAATTTCTTCAGAAACATCAATAGTGGAAACTTCACTTAACCCTTGTAACCCTGGAGAAACGTTAGCTTCTATAACTAATGGTCCAAGATGACTTTCTAAAATGTCTACTCCACAAACGTCCGCTTTTAATGCTTTAGCTGATTCAACAGCAATATTGATTGCTTCTCTGCTTAGTTGTACTGATTCTCCTTTTCCGCCTGCATGAAGGTTAGCTCTTTTTTCATCCCCTTTAGCAATTCTTCTCATAGCACCAACAACCTTTTCTCCAACAACTAGTGCTCGTACATCACTACCTTCCGTTTCAATATACTCTTGAATTATGAAAGGTTGTTTTAATGCTCCTAACGCGTCTAACATTGAAGATGCAGAACTGATTGAATCAGCAAACATTACTCCTTTACCTTGAGTACCTTCAGGAAACTTCATTACAATTGGATAATTAACTTTTTTTAACAAATCTTTAGCAGCATCGATTGTTGAAGAAAGATAAGTTTTTGGCATAGGAATATTTCTTTGCTGTAACGCTAAATGGGTCAACAGTTTATTATGCGCTAATGTAAACGCATTTTCTGAAATTGGCATGTAAGGAATTTTACCTTTCAATAAAACGGCTATTGAACGTAACAAGTTAGCATAACGAAAAGATCCTTTAACATAAATACAATCATAATTGTCAAGTTTTTTACCTTCACAAAGAATTCCGGACTCTTTACCTAGACTAATTTCAATATCTTTCAAATTAATCATGTCTACGCTTTCAAAATGTCTTTTCATGGCCTCTCCAACCATAAAAGAACTTTTACTCCCTAAGGAAATAATTGCTGCTTTCATTTTTTTGGATCGATTAAAAAGTCTCCATTTTTAAGAATATTTTGTCCAATCAATACTTGATAAGTCATGTGACTTCTATCTGCCAACGTGAATTCATCTTCAATAATTTGACCATCCAACTTGATTTTAGCTCTAATAGATGGTCGTTTTTTAACACCTGACGCAGATTTAACCAGTTTAGTTTTTGTTATTGGTCCTAACTCTAATTTTGCTGCCAGTCTAATATCAACTGAAGAAGCAGTAGCGCCAGTATCAATTCTAGCTACAATTTCTTTAGTTTCACCATTATTACCTATTAAAGTAATCTCTTCAGTAAGACCTAAAATCACCTTTTCTTTCATGATTAGAACATTTATCTTTGGTTTTATAAGGTTTATGGTTAACGATTATGTAGAAACATTTTTAAATCAACTCTTTATTTTATTTTTTATTGCCCCGGTGGTGTAGTCCGGACCAACTTATGTTGGGGACAAACTATCATTCTGCCCTTTCGCAGCGAGAAGTTAACTTTTTGTTGAAGAGAGGCAGCGACTCGGGTTCAAATGCAAGCAAACCTATGCAAGTTATTCAAGTGAGGCGTTCACTTTGTTCAACCTCACGATATGCAAATTGGTTTCTTGATGGAATTCCCGGCCGGGGCACATTTTTTTTAAATAATTATAGAATTAATCTTCTTTTGGTTTTCCAATAATGCCATAAGATAAACGTACTTCTTGACCTTCAAAATATGCAGCCTGGGGTAAAATTTGTGCTTCTTGTTCTTTTAACCTAGAATCATCCGGATTAATGTAATAAAGAGTAATTGCAATTTTGTATGGAGTTTCAGAATTTGAAATGCCTTGAAACATTCCCACATCACCTTCAGGAGTTTCTACTAAATCCCCTACCGTGATACCTCTTATTTCTCTTCTATGAAATTCTTGCCTAACTCTAGCAGCGAGAACATTTTTGTTATGAAGTTCATCTAATCTTTTTGTCATTAATATAAAGCAAAGAAAATATTTATTTAAGCATTGTTGTAATACAAAAACATCATTAGATTACTCTTTCTTCAATTCTTTTAACAATAATGGAGTAATGTCAATCTTAGCAGTCTTACCTTCAATACAATTAGTTGTCAAAACTTTCTTTAAACCAGCCTTCTTTAACTTCTCTAAAGCGTTCTCTGCAAATAACCCATGTACACCAATAGCCGAAACACTTTTTGCACCCATCTTTCTAGCTTGTTTAGCAGCTTCCATTACTGTATGGCCAGTAGAAATAATATCATCAACAATAACTACGTTTTTACCTTTAATTGGTACAGGTTTAACCATTTTAACTTGTACATGTCTAGAACTGAACCTAGTTTTCTTTAATACTGTTGCATGAACATTAATTTGTTTAGCAATATCTTCTGCCCACTGGTACGATTCCCAATCAGGACCAATGATAACTTCATTTTTGAAATGTTTTTGGATATACTCTGCCAAGATAGGATTAGCAGTTAATCTTTTTGCAGGAATAGTAAAAATATCTTTCAAAGATTTATAACGATGAATATGTGGATCTATAGTAATAAGTTTGTCAACAGAATTGTTTAACAGTTTTGCCATAACTTTACTAGAAACACATTCTCCAGTATTAAACCGTTTATCTTGTCTCATGTAAGCTAGATACGGTGCTACTAAGATAACTTTTTTTGCACCTAGGTCTTTAGCTGTTTCAGCAGCAAAAATAATGTCAAACAATGACATGTCTGAATGTGGTTGAAATGATTGCACAATTACTAATTTTTTATTTTTTAAGTTAGTATTAAATTTTAAATAGATGTCTCCGTCGGGGAAGGCAGCGATTGTAGTGGGAGAATATTTAGCTTTTAATTTTTTAGCAAGTTTTTTAGCTAAGTTCTCAGAATTGCTTAAGCTAGTAATTATCATTGTCTATCGCCTCTTTTTTAACTTGTTAAAAAAGATGGTTCAAAAATCCATTTGATTTTTCGCCACCTCTTTGATAGAAAGAAAGTTTTAGTGTTTATAAAATTATTCTTCTGGTTGCATTAACAGTGGGCCGTAGGCTATTGCTGTCATAATTTGCACATCTTCTTTAGTAAAGTGTGCAGAATCTTCTATGCCTTCGTTAAACATATTGCCATGTTGGTTAACATATCTTAACGTCATACTTCCATCCACAAAAAACTCCACGCCTAATGGAAACTTAGGCCCTTCCAATGGTCCATAATCAAAACGATATGTTGGTCCATTTTTAATATCTTTAAAAAAACAATCAAACAGCTCTCTATCATTCTCATTTTTAGGTAGATTTAATACTTTGATGATAGTTTCTTCTTCTACCCTATCCATTATCATAACTCTTAGTTGTTCAGCTTGGTCTAGACTAAGATTGTATTCAGTAACAACATCATCTAGTAATGGGGGGGATAATTCCTGTCCTCTAACTAATTCTGTCCAAGCAAAGAATGGTTTTAATTCTAGATGTTGTCTATAGTCATCTTCTCCCAGAAAGACATCTCCAAAATCAAAAAATAATGAGGGTATTTTATCTTCAATATCTTTAAATCTCCTAATCTCTCCTTCTCCTTCTAAATATAAACATCTATAATCAAAAATGTCAGAATCATAATCACGTTGAACTAAAGGTTCTAAAGAGCTTTCGGTCCAGTGAAATCCAGCGAATGAATCAACTTCCTTTTCATCAGTTCGATCTTTAATTTCTTTAAATGCTCTGGTAATCGTGCTTAACTTTTTTGTAGCTTCTCTCTGCATTGCTTCGCGTACTTGTTCATATTCTCTTGACATTTTTTGATATGTTGCATGTTTTGCGTTATATTCTATTACTCCTGATTCATCCATTCCCTCAATTTCTTCAGCAGATAATATCTCTGGTTCATCAAAAGATCCTAATTTTTTGAACCAATCATCAAAAGACTGTCCTTCTACGGGAAATTCTTCTACTCTACAAAAACGTAAAAAATCTCTTCTACTTTGAGGTCTAACCACATCTGAATGATACATCTTACTTAAAGACAAATATCTTGCTCGAACTTCTCCAAAAGTTGCTGTTTTATTCAAATTAAGAAATTGATATGGATTTTCTTTAATCTCTTGTTCTGATCCAGACATTACATCAGTTACTTCGACGTTTTGATATGCTCTGATCCTTTCTTCATCATCTTCTGTAGCTAAAGCATATTCTATGGATAACTTATATTGGTCACCTTTCCTACCCAATATAGTTCTAACTCTTTGAGCAAGACCTTCAGAATTTTCGGGATCATTCCCTAACAACTCAGTTTTTAGAAGTTCATCTTCCATCTGATTTAATCGTTTAAGAAGATAGTCTTCTTTTTGTGTTTCGGTCCTTTTCCCCATTTCTTGTAAAACTATTGTATCCATTAACTACTTCAGAATAGAACTATTTTATAATCTTTTCTTATCATTTAATCTTCCAATCAGAAACCTTTATAAACCACCTCTTATCCTAAGCAAAAAGATGAAAAGAAGTTCAAGACGTTGGAAAAAGAAAGGTCAAATGCGTTGGAAGTGGCAACGTAAAAAAATGAAGAAAAATAAGAAAAGAAGAAAACTTCAAGCTAGTTAATTCTTTAATTGTTCTAACAATTCTATTGCTCGATCATTATCTATGCTTTGGATTGTTTCTAAGTACTTTTTAGCAAGGGTAATACTTTCTTCACATTCAGGAGAACAAGGAAAATGTGAAATCATTACCACATCTTGTTGACGTTTGCTAACATTTGTCCAAGCATTATTTGATTTTAGCTGTAAATTGGGATTATCTTCACTAAATCTCTTACAGAAAAATTCTACGCAACAGTTTGGATATCCTAATAATAGGCCTAATTCTTTATCATTGCTCATCAGCTCGTAATATGATGCTAGCCAGGCTTTCTGTTCTTCTTTAGAGAAATAAACAAAATGCATTCCTTCTCGATGATCTGTTTCAGGAACTTTTATACCTCTATTAGTGTAAGAATTTTCATCAGCTAACAACACTTTAAACTTTGATTTAGCGAAAGAAATATTATTTTCTTTACAGAACCTTTCTACTCCAGACATCTCTTGATCATAAAATCCCTGTCTAACAACTTTTTTAACATCTTTTAGTAATAGAATAATTTCTTGTGCTTTGGTTTTAGAACCAAATATTAAAGATAGTTTATGTATCATAAAAAGAAAGAATACTTCTTATCTTAATAATAATTTTGCTTCTTAACTAGCAATACTAACTTTCTCTTTAACCAAATTCAAGTAAATTTCCCAAAAATTCTTATTTTTAACCATTTTCTGTACAAATGAAAAAGCTACATTATGTAGTCCATTTTGAGCAGGACTTTCTAACACTATCGCTTCTCCTAATCCTCCAACATTATTTTCTTTAATTATCTTCATCCATTCTAAAGAGAAAGAGTAAGCTTTAGCTTCTTCATCATGAACATTCTTTAAAGTTTTAGTTAACACATGCCCTAACTCATGACCAATAGTTAACATTACTTTAGCAAGATAATCATTCCTAATAAATATCTCTGAAACAAGTCCTAATTTCCTTCTGTTAATCGATAATCCTCTTACACTTAAATTATTATTAAGTTTATTGAACCTTTCATCTTCCAGAACACTAATTTTAATATCGTTAGGAAATTCTTTTCCAGTAATCTTCTCAAAAGTATCTTCAATAAACTCTTTAATCTCATCAGCTTTGCCTACAAATGTTCCTGTAGTTCCAGGTTTAAGAAAATTATCAGGAATAAAATCATAGTTTGGTTGAGAATGAAACAAATCATAACCTAACTTTTCTTTTTGATACTGTTGTTTAAAATATTCTCTTTGAGGTACAAAACTACTTTCAGAAATTACCGGTTCACTAACAGAATAAAATGTATTTTCTCCACAATTAGAGTCACAATTATTGGCAATATATTCTAGCTGTGATCCTCCACTGGTATAATCTGCTCCTGAACATCCGGAACAATAACTCTGCGACATCTGATACATAGATTTAATAATATACTTTTCTAGAATATAACTGTTCCGTAATAAAGTGGGACAAATAAATCATTTAATTAAATTAATTTTTCTTCCTTTCTTATAAGCTTTAATATTTTTAACAGTCATTTCAATAATCCTGGTCAAAGCTTCTTGAGTATTGTAGGCATTATGTGGCGAGAAAATAATGTTAGGCATTTTAACAATTTCTTTGTTCATACGTAAAATCTTTCTAGATTCCCTACCCAAATTTTTTTTACCACTTAACAAGTTTTGTTCTTCTTCCAAAACATCTAATCCTGCTCCTGCTATCTTAGATTTTAAACCAGAATGTAATGCATAAGTATCAATTAATCCACCTCTGGCAGTATTAACCAAATAAACCCCTTTTTTCATCATTCCGATTTTACTTTTATTAATCAAATGATGCGTATGTTTATTGTAAGGAACGTGTAATGTAATGATATCTGATTGACGTAATAAATTACTCATTGTAACATATTTAAACCCAATCTTCTGGGCAAATTTCTTATCTTGATAAAGATCGAACGCTATTACTTTCATTCCTAATCCTTTAGCAATTTTAATAGAATTTTTTCCTATATTGCCTGTACCAATAACACCTAATACCTTTTCTTTTAAATCAAACCCTCTGATATTGTCACGTTTAAAATTTCCTTTTTTTACTTGTTCACTAGTTTTTACAATTTTTCTTGATAATGCTAACATTAGTGCAAATGTTTGTTCTGCGACAGTATTTTCTCCATAGATTGGAACATTAGACACAACAATTTTTCTTTCCCTACATGTGTTTAAATCAATATGGTCAAACCCCGTACTCATTGTAGCGATAAACTTTAAGTTTGGCAGTTTGTCTAACACTTTTTTATCAATTTTAGAATGTACAAACACAGATAATATTTCTGTATCTTTATACTTTTTAACATTACTTGAAGTTAGTTTTTTACTACAAAACCTAGCTTTAGGAAAAGATTTCCTAAAAAAGCTTTCTTGCCAGGGTTCCGTTTCAAAAACACTTATTTTCATTATTCTACCACAATTTTCATTATTTGTGTTGTGGTAATTGCATCTATAAAAGTACATTCTCGCACTTTTTCAAAAGTGTGGGAAAACTCATCACCTGGCATCAAAATTGCACTTTTAATGTTTACACATGATTGGGACCCTAGTATCATTGTTTTATCTAACCTTCCAGATCTAACATTTTTCCAAACAACCGTGTCTCCAACTTTAATATCTATTTCTTTAGGTTCAAAACCGTTTTTATTAATCTCCACTTGATGTGTTGTTTCTGCTACTTCAACAACTTCAGGTTCTACAACAGGAGTATCTTCTATCACTTCTGGAACTGGTTCTGGTTCAGGAGTTTCAATAGGAGTAGGTTCTACGATTACTTCTGTACTACATCCAACTAATAGAAATATTGTTATTATACTTAACAGAATTGTTATTATTTTCATAATATTCACCTCTTTTACTAACCTAAGAAAAACAGAACTAATATTAAAGTCTTTCTACTTCATCTTTTTTATATAATTTTTCTACCATTACTGCTAATTGTCCCATTCTAATGTCATTATCTGTACCTAGACGTACCCAGTTTCTTTCTGCTACTTTTTGAATTATTCCATCGTGAAGATTTTTATCATACGTATCAAGATATCTACTGAAATATCTTATTATCAGTTCTTCACTTTCGTGTGCTATCTCCTGTAAACTGTTAATAATACTAGCAGCGACTGCACCCTGCATATCACTCAATAACTGAGGATTTTGATACAATGCTTCTTTCTCTTCGTCATCTGGACAATAAGAGTTCATAAGACCTATATTTTGCCAATATATCCCCCGTTTTAATGTTTCTTCACCCATGCCTTCTGCTTCTTCTCTATTCTCTCTATCTAAATTGATTAGTATGTCTGCTGCAAGGTAAGGATCGTTTATCGCACGAATCATTTCCCTAGCGGTTAATGGATCTTTTCCGGCGATTATCCCTAAACAACCATGTAACAAATCTCTTTTTGTTTCTTTTGAGGCTTGGGCATATTCATTTTCAATATGTGGTAAGGTTCCCTCTACCCAATAAGTTATTGTATCTTCCAATGTGGGGTCATTAGAAAATAATCTTTCAATTGATTCTACAAAATTACTATTAGGGCCAATTGCTGTTCTTTCTTCTAAATATTTACTAAATGTTACAATTACATTTTCCTCATTATCACTGGGGAGTTCTCTCATTTTAATTGCTACGCGTCTGAATCCCGATAATGCATTAACTAAATCTCCCATATTTACCTTAAAACCCTCATTTCTATTTATGTTTTACTACTTTGGAATACTAAATCTACCGAAAGGTTTATATAGTAGTTGCTACTCTGAAGTATAAACATCTATCACCTCTTTTTCCCCAAGCAAACCATTGCTTCGGTAGTGGTTTGCCAGGGGTTTATAATTTACTTTCTATCAATAAATTCTAAATGTGGCTCTTCTTTAAACCATCTTCTTTTAATCATAAACAATAAAGAAGTTAAAATAATTCCAATAATTATCCCAATAATTAAATAAACCCATTCTTTATCCAAATTAAAACTAATCTCTATCTTTTCTTCTGCAGGAAAATAAATTTCTAAATCACTCATCTCTAAAGCATATTCTAAATATATTAAAGTAGTATATTTCTCTTCTTCTTTAAGTGAATTAGCATATTGGTAATATGAATATCCTAAAATTGGGAAAATCCCTTCTGCACTGTTTTCAAAAACTATTTTTTCTACAGCTCTACTTTTACTTTCAATGAACTCAGCAAAATTATCTTCACTTAATCCTAAAGAACTTAAAATCGCGTTCGCTTCCGCTTTAGCTTGTGCAGCTTTAATTAAACATAGTCCATACTCTTGTTCTTTTAATGAGTCTCTTGATAAACTAATTTTTTCTTTAATATTTAATACTGCTAAATCTCCTAAAAAGATACTGGCATACTGGTGACGTTCCTCAGCTTCAGATATTTTTTGTTGACATGATTGTTTTAACCTTTCTGAATCCAGTAAAAATTTCTTTCCTTCCATTGAAAAAAACTGTTTCCATGATACTGCTGAGAAATACCTTTCTTCTGCATAAGATAAAAGTGCTACTTTTTCTTCAGATTCCTTAGCTTTCTTAATTTGTTCTTGAACATCACTTAACCGTTCTTTAACAACAATCATTGTTTGTAAATCTGAAATGGTAGTTATTTCCTCTTGATTAAGTTGTTCTTTAAAATTGTCAGTTTTTCTTTCCAATAAATCTAACATCTGGTTAATTTTTTGATCATCCAACTCTAACTCTTGATAATAATTGTTTCTTAGCAAAATATTATTACTAAAACAAAAACTTGCTGCAGAATAGTAATCTTGATCATTAATTGCTTGTAATGAATTATTTTTTCTTTTTTCAAAAATCTTGTTAATACTTTCATTGATTTGTTTACCATTTTCATTAATCATTTCTTCGATTTTTTTGGTCCTATCACATAACAACTTTTGTAATGATTGCATAATTTCTTGATAATTTTCATTTTCTTCAACTAAGAAATCTTTATCATTAAGTTCTATGCCTGTTAATTGTAACATTACTTCATCTAAATCCATTGCTTCAATAACCTCTAAACTCAAATTATTTTTTCCATAATCTATTAAATCTAGTTCTGTAGCGTTAGTTTGATTACCAATCAATTCTTTTTGTATCCTTGCACCTTTAGAAATCATTACTTTTTTTATGCCTGAAGAGGATGCTGCTTCTAATTTTTCTTTAACTCCTCCTACTGGTCCAATAATTGCTCCAGAATTAATTGTTCCGGTAATAGTAACATCTGAATTATAATCTAAATCAAGCATTGCTATTGATGTTAAAGCGGCTATGGCTGCTCCTGCACTAGGACCGCCAATAATATTTGAATCAGATTTAATTGTATAAATAAAATCATACTTATTACAGTTTAAATCATAATGTTTGCAAGCAATTTCTTTAGCGAACCTTGTTGAAACTTGTGTATCCATTTTTGTTAGTGGGTACGTATCTAAAAAAACTCTCCCTGAACCTTCTTTCAACTCTAAAAATAGATCTGCAGTACTACCTTTATAAGAATCGTTAACTTGTTGTACTGCTAACAATTTTAAATGGTAAGGTTCTTGCGCTAACACTACTGTTGAACATAATATCAATAGGATTAAAATAATTATTTTTTTGAACATCTACAATTTTAATGGTTAGTTATATTTAAAGATTACTTTTATAGAGAAAGCACTAAATAATCAAACATTTTATTGTGCTTTCTAATATAATTCAGGCAATTAATTTGTTCAAATATATGTTGCCTTCATTATAACAAAACAAATATATACTAATTTGTTATAATAACTAAAAAAAGAGGTTGAATTTGGTAAGAAAACTAAAGATTGGACTGGCACTAGGTTCAGGCGGTGCAAAAGGTTTTGCACATATCGGAGTTCTAAAAGTTTTACATAAACATAAAATTTATCCAGACTATATTGCCGGAACTTCTATGGGTGCAGTGATTGGTGCTGCTTACGCTGCTGGAAGAACTCCTGACGATATAGCTCATTTTGCTACCTCTACTGATTGGAAAGATATCATGGATTTTACTGTTCCTAAATCGGGATTATTACAAGGTAAGAAAGTTGTTGACAGAATTAATCAATTAGTTTCTAATAAAAATTTTGAACAATTAGAATTACCTTTGGGCGTGGTTACTTATAATCTTAACACTAACCAAAGTGTAGTTTTTTCTAAAGGTAGTGTTACTCAAGCAGTTCGTGCTTCTATTTCAATTCCAGGAGTATTCTCTCCTGTTAAGATTGGAAAAAATTATTACATTGATGGTGGTGTTGCTGATCCTACTCCTTTTAATGTTGTTCGTGAGATGGGTGCAGATATTATTATTGCTGTAGATTTGTATCATCGTGACAAAATTGTTAAAGGTTCAAAAGTTAAATCTAAAAGTTTTTATGATGAATTAAAAGAGAAGTTTGTTATAACCGAACTTAAAGAAATTAAAAAGTTAATAATTCCTGCTAATTGGCCATCATTTTTACGTAAAATTTCTAATTGGCTTTTTGATAAATTATTATATCCAGCAAGAGTTATTAGAATTATGTCTGGTAGAGAGTTGCCTAAGATTGCTAAAGTAACTAATAATGCTATTGACATTTTATTAAACAATCTTGCTCAAGAAAAATTAGATCATGGAAATGTTGACATTATAGTATCCCCACATTTTGGTCATTTAGGTTGGACAGATTTTAACCACATTGAAGAGTTTATTAAACTTGGCGAGAAAGCAATGAATGATAAAGTTAAGTTGCTAAAGAAAAAGATTAGGTAGTGTTTTCTTCAATCCAAGCTAAGAAACTCTTGTTACCATCATCAATTTCAAAGAAAACAATTCCTGGAACTTCATCACTATGAATCTCTTCAACTTTTTTAATAATTTCTTCTTTATGTTTATCTGTTGTAAATGCTGATATGTTATAATAAATCTCTTCATCAATTTTTCCTTTCCACCAATGATTAGAAAGTCCAGATGTAATTAATCCTCCAGCAACTAATTTATTATTTAGTAATAGTTTAAGGATTGTTTGTGCTTCTTCTTTACTAGTTGCACTAATTAATGATCTGTAATGTTTCATTCTACCTTCTTAATATCTCTCATTTCTTTATACTTAATATGAACTTTCTTACCAGTTTTAGTATTTTGTAGTAAAATATCTTTACTCACAATTTTAACATTATATTCTTCTCCCCTATATATTACTAAATCATTTCTACGAAAATGTGCTTCTCTGAACATTACTGTTACTCGGAAGACATCTTTACCATCACTTTGACCAAATAATGAAGAAGTAATTTTTAAATCTCCACCATACTTTTGTTGTAAAGATTTTCCTAACGCTCTTGTTAATCCGCTATCTGATAAAAAGTAGTCATACCCGGTTTTCAGTTTAGCAGTTTTAGCAACATACAATTTAACTCTATTAATCTCACTTTCTGCGTACTTAACAACTTCTGGTGAAACGTCTCTTAGTTGTAAGTTTGCTTCATAGTACTTATCATGTATTTTTGATATATCTCTAACCATTTTGTTTAGAATTGGTTTAGTTTATTTTAATCTTTTGTTAATAACTTTAAGAATATTTTCCATAATTCTTATTAATACTTCTCATAAATAGATAAAACTAATGGTCACAAGAACATTTATTGAAGAATCTCAATTAGCAAGAACTCTTATAGAAAATGAACCTTCATTAAAAGAGAAACTTAAAAAATATCGGGAATTAGAAATTCTTGATAATCGTGGAAATTTTCATATGATGTACAGGTTAGGTAGCATTACTCATCAGGAAGAAGAGTTTCATTTTGCTGTTAGAACTGCTAAAAGACCTGAATACTTCGTAAATCCTGATTTAATTGAAGTGGCCCAAGGCGATTTAGAACATTGTGCACAACAATATCAAAAAATATATGACAATCCTAATGGTAACTTACTTGTTCCTAAATTTGCAATAGGGGTTTCATTTGATGAATTCTCTGGAACTTTGGGTCATAGATTATTAATTACTGAAGATCTAACTCATGGGGGAAAGAGGAGATTTGAAAGAGATATTCCTCCTGATGCAGCACAATTTGATGGATTAGTATATTGTGTTGATTTTGATCTTTTATCTATGGGGGATGAAATTGAAGCAAAAGAATACGCTGAAAAACCTTTATTTTTTTCTAAAGATTATGTGATTAATTTATCTTTGTAATAACACCACTCTACTATCTTCTTGTTCATTTTCAACTTTATATCTAGTAAGCTCAGCCAACTTTTCAGAAAACTCCTTAACTTCAGAATGTTCAGGCATATTTTCTTGTTTTAATCTTAATCTTGAATGACCAACAAACATGTAAGCTTTACATTCAATACACTCTGGTTGCATCTTTTCAACAACCCATTTAAATTTGTCAGCATCCATGTTAAAGTTTTTTACACAAGTAATCCTTAACACAGTTTTAGTTTTCTTTTCTGAAGATAATTGTTTAAGAATGTCCATACTTTCATTAATTTTATCCCATTGATCTTTGTGTAATGGTTTACAGAACTCAGTATAACTTTGTTGATCCCATGCTTCCATAGACAAATAAATATTAGTAGGATATTTCTTAAAACTCTTTAACATTTCTGGCACCGTTCCATTGGTTACTAAAAATACTGAGTCAAACCCTTTCTGATAAAACTTCTCAACTAGTTCTGGCAGTTTTGGATACAAACACGGTTCTCCTGTTAAAGAAATCGCTGCTTGTTTAGGTATTAGAAATTCTTCAACTTTCTTTTGATCAACTTTTTCGTTTCCTTTAAAACCTATCAATAATTTTTTCCTTTGTTCAATACACCCATCAATAATTAGTTCTGGATCATCGTACTCTTCCATCTTGTCAGTAAACAATGATTGATCTCTCCAACAATGTTTACATCTTTGATTACAAATTAGTATTGGAGACATTTCTAAACATTGGCCGGTAGAGATACCATAAAAATGATGTTTGTAACAATGTCCTTCTCCCCTTAAACAACGTTTTGTCCAGCTGCAAACCTTTGTTACTGAATGTTTACCTACTTTACCATACTGTTGTTTTACAAATTTATCTTTACTTTGCATAAAATCTCTTTTTGCTCGTTATTTTAAAAAGTTATTGGGAAATCTTCAAAATTTAGAAAAAGTTTATGATCTTAACGGAAAGAATATTCCTTTTCTCACTGCTTCAGGTTCAGTAAACATAAAATGTCGGGAATGTCTTTTAAGACCGTAAGTATGCGCTAAAAATTGTTGTTGTTGTTCTTTACTTTCAAAACCAGTGTACCTTTTGCTAACATCATGTCCCATTTCATTAGCGATTATTCCATCAGCATAAAGACCAGCTAATCTTAATACAGTAGAAATAGTTTTAAAGTCATGATGTTGTGAGTCATCAATATAAGGTCTTGTATTTGCTGTTACAATTTCTCTCACTCTTAGTTCTCTTACTAATCTCCCTTGAACACTCTGATGTGCCTCTCCCCCTAACCAAGGGTGGGTAAAATGAACTATTCTTTCTTTTGGAGTTCCATATTCTCTTTCATTAAAAATTATACCCTTATCGGCAAGAGCACCATTTTGAATTAACGTTCCAGATGTATCCGAACCATCGTCAGCAAGAATTTCTAACTTGTCGTTTAATGTAGTAAAGTTATCTGAAGTACCAATAACTTCTATCTTTACGCTTGTTGGATCATTTTTCTTACCTCTAATCTTGTTACAATAAATCACACTAGCATTTGGTAAAAATAAAGCTTCTTTTAACTGATCAATAAATTCTTTATTACCTTTATCAACTGCACGTAATACGATTCCCTCTCCTCCATTTCTTAAATAATCGCTTCCTACAATTGAACTTTGATGTAATAGATAATCTGCCAAAATAGCATGAGGACTAATTGATTTGAAAACTTCTCTTCCTAATTCTTGTATTTGTGGGTTGTTTACATCAATATGATCTGGAACAATAATATCTCTTATTCTTGATTTTCTTGCTTCTTCTGGAAACATCTCTGTGGGAATTAGTCCATATTCTAGAGCAAAATAAGCTGCAATTCTTGTTGAGTGTGCATGAGTGGTTATTACTCTATCAATACCTGCAGATTCAAGTTGTCTAGCATGATATCTTACTGTTGTTGGTTCTCCTAATGCTTTTTCATCTTCATCGGGACCACGATCTTGTCGAGCATGAGGAAAATCGGTAAGTATGGCAATTACTTTGTCAGCTCGATGTTCTTTTGCAGCAAAGGCACTCATTTTTAATCTTTCCATTAATTCTTCAGAAGATTTATATGGTCCTGGAGTAACAATTAAATAAACATGTTTTCCTCTTAATCCCATTTTATCATTAACAATGTATTTTGGGCAGAACTCTCCTGTAGAAAATCTTCTTGGTTCTAAAAATTCTAATAAATTTGGTTTTCTTAATCCATAACAACGCTCAGCAATCCTAATGGGAAATTCTATGTGGGTAGTTGATACTATACCTATTCCCACATTACTAACAACTTCTTGTAATGACCTAGATGAATCCATGAATATTGTTAATCTATCAAACTTATTTATTCTTTTCTAAAGAGCAGTATATATTATCCAAAAACCTTATAAAATACTTATAATATCAACTTACTTATGGAACTAGCAAAAAAAGAAATTGAAGTTTTGAAAGCTCTTGTTAAACAAGAGTTAGAAGAAATGAAGAAAGATAGTCAAAAAGTTATGATTAGTAATTCTCCATTTTTGAACAAAGAAGCTTTGGATGATTCAGACTTAGAATTTTTAAAGTCAGGAGCTGAATACCAACAGTTTTTAAAACAATTACTTAACAAACTTTGAAAACAATGGCACAAGAAGAAGATATGCAACAAAAGTACATGCAATTTCAGTTTTTACAGCAACAAATGGAAGAGATTAATCAACATCTAGAATTACTTAACCAAAATTTAGCTGAACTAGACATTTCTATTAATGCAGTTAAAGAAATTGAAAACACTAAACCTGATACTGAAATTTTAGCACCTATCGCTAACGGAATTTTTCTTAAAGCAGAACTTAAAGATAATCAAAAGATGATTGTTAACGTTGGTTCTGATATTACTGTTGAGAAAACTCCCCCACAAGTTGTTCAATTATTAGAAGAACAGAAAAATATGATTATTCAAAAAATGTCTGAAACAGAAGTTTTGTCTCAAGAACTTAATAAACAGGCAATGAAGATTTTTGAAGAAGTTCAACAGGAATAAAATGTTTGGAAAACTTAAAGACAAATTAAGGAAATCACTTTCTATCTTTTCTAAGAAAGCTGAAGAGGAAGCTGAAGTAGTTGAAGAACCAGAAGAAGTTGTTGAAGAAGAACAACCAGCTGAAGAACCTGTTCAAGAAGAATCACCTACAGAAGAGGAAACTCCTAAAGAAGAAACTAAAGAGGAACCAGAAGTTGAAGAAAAAGTAGAAGAAGCCCCTGTTGAAGAAAAGAAAGAAGAAAAAGAGCAACCGATTGAAAAAGAAGAACTTAAAGAAGAAATAGTAGAAAAAACAAGTGAAGATCTTATCCAAGAAACTAAAGAAAAATATTCTTATGAAGAACTGCCTAAAGCAGAAAGAGAAAAAGTTGAAAAAGAAAGAAAAGTTCCCTCAACAGCAGATATTTTAGCTGAACTAGATGAAGAAGATAAAGAAGAACCTGAAAAGAAAGGTTTCTTCGGAAAATTAAAACAATCATTTACTACAAAAACTATCTCTGAAAAAAAGTATGAAGATTTATTCTGGGAGTTAGAATTAGTTTTATTAGAAAATAATGTCTCCGTTAAAGTTATTGAAAAAATTAAAGAAGATTTAAAGAAAGAACTGGTTGATAAACCGCTTCCAAGAGACGTTCCTAAAAAGATTGAAGAAACATTGAAAAAAACGTTGGATGAAATTTTAACGTTCGACAAAATTGATTTACTTAAAAAAGCTCAAGAGAAAAAACCATTGGTAATAACTTTCTTTGGTATTAATGGGGCAGGTAAAACAACTTCTATTGCTAAACTAGCCCATTATTTTCAAAAAAATAATTTGTCAGTGGTTTTGGCTGCTTGCGATACTTTCAGAGCAGCAGCAATTGATCAATTACAGGAACATGCTGATAAATTAAAAGTTAAAATGATCAAACATGATTATGGTAGTGATGCAGCTGCTGTAGCGTATGATGCTGTTAAACATGCAGAAAAAAATAATATTGATGTTGTTCTTATCGACACTGCAGGAAGATTGCATAGCAACACTAATTTAATGCAAGAGTTGGAAAAAATAATTCGCGTTACCAATCCGGATTTGAAGATTTTTGTTGGTGAATCTATTACTGGTAATGATTGTATTGAACAAGCTCAAAAATTTAACGAATTGGTTCAAATGGATGGTGCAATTTTAACTAAAGCTGATGTTGATGAGAAAGGTGGTGCACCGTTAAGTATTGCTTACACTATCAACAAACCAATCTTGTTCTTAGGTATGGGACAAACTTATGATGATCTAGAAGAGTTTGATAAAGATAAGGTTTTAGGAAGATTATTCTAGTTATTTGACCAAATACAACGAAACATTTAAAAATATCAAACAAATTAATTAACTTAAGTAAATGATAGATGTGAATCATTCTGGGAGTTTAATATGGAAGAAAGATTAAAAACTGGAACTACTACTGTAGGGATTAAATGTAAAGATGGTATTGTGCTAGCGGCGGATACAAGAGCTACCGCAGGACATATGATTGTTGATAAAAGAGCTGAAAAAGTGCATGTAATCTCTGATGATTATGCAGTTACGATTGCAGGAACTGTATCCGATGCACAATTGATAATTAAACTTATCAAAGCAGAACTAAAACTTAAAGAAGTACGTACTAATAAAAGACCTACTGCTAAAGAAGCAGCAAATTTATTGGGCGGACTATTATACTCCAGCATTAGAAGACCGAGCATGCTTCCGGGCATTGCTCACTTTTTACTAGGAGGAAAAGATTCCTCTGGTATTTATCTTTATGACTTGTACCCAGATGGAAGTGTTACGAACGTAAGAGATTTTGTATCTTCTGGTTCAGGCAGTGTCTTTGCTTTAGGAGTATTAGAGACACAATACAAGGCCGATATGACCACAGCAGAAGGAGTTAAATTAGCAGTTAAATGTGTTAACACTGCTTTACAACGTGATAGTGCTTCCGGTAACGGAATTGATGTGGTGGTAGTATCTGATAAAGATATTAAGAAAGTGATGCATAAAGAGCTTGAATATGTGTTATAAAAAAGTTTTCTAGCTTTTTATTTTTATTTAAATTTTTAATTTGAGGAACGAGGTAAATCTACAATGGCAGACATTTTAAAAGAAATTATTAAAGTATTACCTGCAGGAAAAATATCCGATGCAGCGTATGAAGCAGCTAACATTGTTTTATACACTAAAGACAAAAAGTACTTCTTAGACAATGAAGGTACGATTAAAGAAGCTGTTCAACAGTTTAAAAAACGGATAGAAGTACGTCCTGATCCTTCATTATGCATGGATAGAGAAAAAGCTGAGATAGAAATTCGTAAAATTATTCCTAAAGAAGCAGGAGTACAAGAACTTATTTTTGATCCTCCTCGTTCACAATTAATTATTCACGCTGATAAACCTGGGATAGTTATTGGTAAACAAGGCGAAATTTTAAGAGAAATTCGCTCTAAAACTATGTGGGTACCGTTAATTAAACGTGATCCTCCAATAAGATCAAAATTAACTGAAAGTATTAGATCAGTTTTGTATGAAAATGCTGATTATCGTAAAAAATTCTTGGATAAAACTGGTCACAGAATTTATGATGGTTGGGTAAGGGAAAAGAAACATGAATGGGTTAGGTTAAGTTTTCTGGGAGCTGCTCGTCAAGTTGGACGAAGTTGTTTACTTCTTCAAACGCCCGAATCAAGAATTTTATTAGATTGTGGTATTGATCCTAGCGTTGATGGTCCTGAATCTTATCCTTATTTAGATGCACCTGAGTTTAATATTGATGACATTGATGCAGTAATTATTTCTCATTCTCATTTAGATCATTGTGGACTTGTCCCTTATTTGTTTAAGTATGGTTACAAAGGTCCGGTTTATTGTACTCTTCCTACTAGAGACGTAATGTCTTTACTACAGTTAGACATGGTTAAAATTCAACGTAATGAAGGTAAAGAACCAATTTATACCAGTGAAGAAGTACGTCAAATGGTTTTACATACTATCTGTATTGATTATGATGAAGTAAACGATATTACTCCCGATGTTAGACTTACCTTGTATAATGCTGGACACATTTTAGGAAGTTCAATTATTCATTTAAACATTGGTAATGGGTTGCATAACTTAGTTTTTACTGGAGATTTGAAGTATGGTAGAACTAACGTTTTAGAACCTGCCCACACTCAATTTCCAAGAGTAGAAACATTAGTGATGGAATCTACGTACGGTGGTAAAGATAATGTTGTTAACGAGCAAGAAGCTGACGATTCAATGATTGATGTGATTAAAAGAACTATTGAACGTGGTGGTAAAGTTTTAATGCCCGTGCTTGGTTCTGGAAGAGCACAAGAAGTAATGATTATTGTTGAAAGATTAATGAGAGAAGGTAAGATTCCTAACTGTCCAGTATATTTGGATGGAATGTTATGGGACATTACTGCTATTCATACTGCTTACCCTGAATTTTTGAACAGAAATATTAGACAACAAATTTTCCATAAAGAAAATAATCCTTTCTTATCAGACATTTTTAAACGTGTTGGTTCTAAAAAAGAAAGGGAAGAAATCATTTTAGAAGGCGGTCCTTGTTTAATTCTAGCAACTTCAGGAATGTTGCAGGGCGGTTCTTCAGTTGAATATTTGAAAAGATTATGCGAGGGTAAGAAACATTCATTAGCATTTTCTTGTTACCAACCTCAAGGCAGTTTAGGTCATCGTATTAGAGGCGGTGAGAAAGAAATTGTTATGCGTGAGAATGGTAAACAGCAAGTTTTGAAAATTAATATGGAAGTTTCTAAAGTAGAAGTTACCGGACATTCTGATCGAAAACAGTTGATGAACTACGTTAAACGGTGTAACCCTCAACCTAGAAAAGTTATTACTGTGCACGGTGAATCTTCACGTTGTTTAGATTTAGCCAGTTCTTTACATAAACAGTATCGGATTGAAACGGTAGCGCCTAAGAACTTGGATGTTATTCGGATAAGGTAACTTTTATAAAGAATTTAACTTATTTATTTCTTATTGCCGCGGTCGCATAACCTGGTATTGCGCTGGTCTTGAACAGATTTTAGTAAAATCTGGTAAAAACGGCGACATACACTCACTATGTTCGTTTAGTCACCAAGAGAATTACTAAAGTTTAAGTGAGAGAACCAGTTCCCTCTGGGTATCCCGGTTCAAAAGCTGTAATTAGTTTGAAAGTCCGGGTCGCGGCGTTATTAATTCTTTTTAAAGAATTGAAACTCCAGTACAATTTTTCTCGATTGTATTGTAAGTATTTTATATGCTATTTTCTTCCAGTTAAAATAAGAAAATGGTAAGTATAAACTTATATCCCCATAGGGATAAATATTATGAAAGCAAATTAGCCGAAATTGAGAATCATGAAAAATTAACCATTAGAAACAAAGAACTATTGAAGAAATTTGGTAATAATTTGCTTTCAAGAGGAACTACTGGAAAGTATACTGTTGCTAAGAGATGGTCTCAATTGGTATTTATTGCTGTGTGGTTAGGGTTAGACTTTGATAAAGCAAGTAAAGAAGATTTAGAGGTTTTAATTGTTAAGATAAATAATACTTCAAAATCAGAAGAAACAAAGTCTGATTATCGTAGGAGTTTAAAACAGTTCTATGATTGGTATGAAGATATTGATGAGAGATTAATTAATAATAGTTTTAAAGTGAGAGAAACCACTAAGAAAATATACAAATATCTTAAGAAAGATGTTAGTTTAGTCTGTAAGAAGAGAAAGATTGACCCTGAAGAAGTAATTAATGATGCAGATTTAAAACAAATTTTAAAGAAAGGATGTAACAACATTCAAGAAAAAGCAATATTCAGTTTAGTTCATGAGACTGGGGCAAGGCTTGGTGAAGTTTTTAGTACTAAAATTAAAAATTTTAAAGTAAACGAAAGAGGTATTGGGGAAATTTTCTTTCCAGTTAGCAAAACGGAACAAAGAACAGTTCATATTATAGATTCTGTGCCTTTCTTGTTAGAACATCTCCAAAATCATCCTAAAAAGGAAGATAAAAATTTCCCTTTATTTTATTATGTTAAAAAAATAAAGAGGAATAAGAAAATAATTGAAAGTTACAATCATAGTAGAATTTATAATCTGTTCAAGAAAATAATTCAGAATTCTGGGATAAATAAGAGATTTAATCCTCATTGGTTTAGGCATTCTAGAGCCAGTTTAGATAGTAGTTCCACATTACCAGTAGATGTTAGATGTTCAAGAATGGGATGGAGTATTGGGAGTAAGCAACTAAAGAATTATACTCACATTTCCAATACGCAAGTAAAGAATGCGTGGTTAAGAGAGAAATGTATTGAAGAAGAGAAACCAGAATTAGATAGATTTGTAACTTGCTCTTGTAAAAGAGTGATAAATTCTTCTTACAATCATTGTCCCCATTGTGGTAGACCTAATTCGATAGAAGTTATTGAAAAAGAAAAAAGAGAAGCGGATGAGCTACTTAAGAAAAAGGACCAATTTTTAGAAATGATTCCTAATATTAATAATTTAGAAGAACAAAAGCAATTTATTGAAACATTAAAGCTTATTTCAAAAATAGTCTCAGACCCTAAGCTAATGAAAGAGTTTAGTCAGTTTAAAGATTGTTTAAATTAAGATGAAGATAGCGATATATTGCCGGGTTTCAACATCTGACCAACATCCAGAGAATCAGAGTGTTCAGTTGGAAGAATTTGCTAAACGGAATGGTTGGGAGTTTGAGATATTTGAAGAAAAGCAAAGTACACATAAATCTCGCCCCATTAAGTATGATTTATTGATGAAATTAAGAAGAAAAGAGTTCGATGGTGTTCTGGTGTGGAAATTAGATAGATGGGCTAGAAGTGTTTCAGAAGCAACTTTAGAGATAGATGAAATGATTAAAAAGAATATTGGCTTTATCAGCTTACAGGATTCTATTGATATTACAACCGCGAATGGTAAGTTCTTTGCTCAGGTATTATTTGCTTTTGCTGAATTGGAAAGGAATATTATTCGTGAGAGAACTTTAGCTGGTTTAGAAAGGGCTAGGAAACAAGGAAAGAAGTTAGGGAGACCCAAGGGTAGTAAAGATAAGAAAGTTAGGAGGAAAGGAGGTTATTATTTGAAAAATTTAATCAGTAGACACTAGAAAACTTTAAATATGTATTAACTGTTTAACTTGTAATGTCAAACGGATATAAACAAAACTTTCTTACAAATGTGATTTTTAATTTAGACTTTCCTACTTTAAAAAATTATCAAGATAAGTTTAAAGAATTTCAAACACTTATTAAAGTGAATTTTCCAGTAATTGAAGAAATCAAAGGTTTTGCCATAGAACATAAAGTAAGTAATGAGGGTAAACCAGAATCAAGCGTTAAAGAGATTGTCACATTTGTTCTTAATAATAAAGAAAAAACAAAAACAGTGTCACTACAGGAAAATAAGTTAATATTTAATTTTAAAGATTACATTAAGTTTGAAGAATTTCAAAAAACACTTAAGTTAGTACTAGATAGTCTATTTAATGTTTATCCAGAAATAATCTCTAGAAAGATAGGATTAAGATATATCAATCAAATTAATTTTGATAATGGTTCACTTTTTGATTGGAATAATTTAATTGAAAGTAAACTATTAACTTCAATTCAATTTATTGATAATAAAGATGAATTGTCACGTCATTTAAGTTTAATAGAGATAACAAAAGATGAATACCAATTAAGGTTTCAATATGGTTTTTATAATAGTATGTATCCTAGCCCAATAATCAAGAAAGAATTTATGTTAGATCTTGATTGTTTTTCATCAGAAAGTTTTGAAAATAGTTCTGAAATACTTAAAAAAGTTGAAATATTTAATAAAATAATTGGAGAAATGTTTGAAAAGAGTATATCAAATGGTTTGAGAGAAATTATGAGGAAGGAATAAGATGAAAGATACAATTGATTTTATGGATATTATTGAAACTTCTGGAACCACCACTGTCAAAGATAATAGGAAGAAAAAAGAAATTAATGAAGAACATTTATTTGATGTTAAAAATTTGCCTTCTGCTCATTCTAAATCAAAAATTACTCGTTATAAGATAGCATTTGATTAAAATGTATCACATAGATAATCCAAAATTAAAAATAACACAGGGAGACATATTTTGTAATTTTGAATATGTTCGCTGGGCAGAACCAGTTGGAGGAGATTTAGAAGTTGACAGTATAGAAATGCTTTTTTTTGTTGTTTTAACACAGAGTTGTGATTTAGATCAAGATTTTAACAATAGAAGTGAAAAAAAAGAAAACCAAGACAAGTTTATTCAATCTATTTTAGTTTGCCCTGCTTATCTTGCAGAGTTAGTAAAAGCTGGAACTCACCTTAAAGAACAAAACCTTATTATGGAAAATTATAATTCGAAATTATGGGGAGATATAAAAAGAAATAACAATTCCCGTTATCATTTTTTAGAAAAAGACAATAAATTGCAATTACCGGAATTAGTAATTGATTTTAAGCAATATTATACCATTCCCACCCGGATATTATACAGTTTAAACAAAAAAAATTATATTGGTTCACTAAAACCCTTATTTCGTGAATGTTTATCTCACCGATTCGCATTTTATCTAAGTAGAATCGGTCTGCCAGATTTAATTCCCTAAAAAGTAATTCTAAATAATCCTCCCCCTACAAATTAACTATTTCTTACGCTTATTTCTCAAAACTAAACAAACGGTCGTTTTTCACAGAAAAGAATAAATAGTTTATTCATTATGAACTTATTATGTTAGGAGAATTTTCAAACCTGTTACCTGCTTATATGCTTTGTAGTTTATTTTTCTCTTGGTTAATATGGGCTTATTTTTTTAATGGTAAAAGTTTTAAAATGGAAGGTGATGTTGAAAATATATTCATAATTCTAAGAATTTTTTCTGTACTTTTCATTTGTGTAAGTGGCATCATGTTTATTTTAGCATTTGTAATGCTAACTTTATTTAAAACTGATTTAATAATGGCTTTAAGTAATTTTAATAATTTTACTAATAATATACTTGTAATTTTTTTAATTTTGACTTTCTTTTTTGTGATGTTTATAAATAAAAAGACGAATAAAAAAGAACTAAAGAAGGTTTCTTATGAACTCTATTTTGTTTCTCATTTAATACCTCTCTTTTTGTTTTCACTAACATTAGCTTCTTATTTTTCTAGTTATCGTAATTCTCATTTTTACATGTTTCTTTTAATAAGCATTGTTAGTGTTTTTTTGATGCATTTTATGGGAAAGTTTGGTTCTTTGATAATAGATGGAAAAATGTTTTCTTATCACAAAGTAATTTTGAAAATTTTTAAGAGAAAAAGAATCTTCATTGTTTGTGTGATTTTATTTATAGTTTTCACTTCTTTTTTTATTTTTATCTTCCCTAACATAAAATATGAGATTACTGAAAATAATTACATATTTTATGATGAAAATCTTTACTTGAGAAAAACGATATCTCACGAGATTAAAGATTTAGGGATTAATTTGCCTATCTCTGATTGGATTCCTCTTTTTTATGATGATTTAAATATTTCTGACTCTAAAGATAGGATTAAAAAAACAGCTATGATTAAAATTAAATATAAAAATAGTACCAAAAATATTGATATAATCAGCTTGTTGGATAACAAAGACTTATTTGTGGGAAACAACATTGAAAAATCTTTTTTGATGATAAATACTAATAATGATATATTCGGGGAAAATGATGTCTTAAGTATATCTTTAATAGACTATAAAGAGCTAAATCAAAACAGTTTTTTAGAATTTAATCATCTCTATAAGGAAAGTTCCCCTCATAACTTTATTTTAAATTATACTGTGATCAATAAACTAGCTTTGCCGGTTATGTTCCGAAGTTTTTTATTGGAAAATATGAATAATATAGAAAACTCTAACAATTGTCATTTAAATAACCTTAATTTTAAATTCATATTAAATGAAAATATTATAAAAAATGGGCTTATTGCTTGTGATGACACTTGTAGGACTGATGATAGTAAATTAGACATGAACATTCATATTTCAGGAGATAAGAAAAATTTAATAGAAATGGAACTGTACGAACCAATTCAACATGATGAAATTATATTGGGATTAACAGTTACTTGTAATTAAATATGTTCTTTTAACATTTTCACTTTTTTATGATTTTTTAACTTATTTATTCTTCAGTCAATTCACTAACAATTAAATTTCCAATCATTCCCCTCCAATCTTCACAACTACTGCACTTATATCCATATTCCCCCACAAAATTAGGTGTGAATTCAATTACAGTATTTCCCCTAATTTCTTTTTCAACATTCATGCTAGGAATAGAGAAAGTGAAATCTACTCCATATGGAATTATTGTTAACTTCACAGGTTTGTCTTTTTCAAGAGTAAGCGTTTCAGGATTAAACAGCCACTTTTTAGCATAAATAGTAACCTCTTGAAAATATTCTTCTACCTCCGCTTCTGGTTTGGTAAGATACACTTTCAGAGACAGGGTGTAAATTTGATGTAAGCTACTTTCTATTGCTATTTCTGGATAATACAATCCTGATTCAAACTCTTCCAACGGTTGTGCTTCTATTATAATTGACCTAATTTCTCCTGGTCTTAACTGAACAATTTTATTTGATAAAGGATTAGGGTCAACATTCCATCCTTGACCTGATTGTAATGAGTATATGGAATATTCTTGCGATTCATCAGCATTGTTTGTTATCATCAATCTAAACTTTGCTTTTTCTCCAATTTCAATGTTATTAGAAATTGATTTTACTATGACAGTTGAAAAAACACTTTGCTCTTCTGGTTCTTCAGTTTCTACTATTTCTTCGATTTCACGAACCGGTTCAATCTCCAATTTAGGTTGTAATTTGATTGCATTTGGCTTTACGATTTCTATTCTATTGTTATTCATAGATAATTTTACATTCCTATTTAAAACAAAATCTTTCTTTATTTTACCATCAAGATTCATCCCTACACTTTTACTTTCTACTAAAGTTCCATTTTTAATCTTATACTGTTTTTGATTATAAGTCAAAACATCTGTATTTGAATTAATAGAATTTAGACTAATTGCTGAAACTTCTTGCACATCAACATCTTTTTTCGATTTTATATCTATTACTGGTGCAAAAACCATTTCCCCTTCAGTTGTCATATACAATGAGTTAGCTAAATCTAAATTTAACTCAACAAGAGATTTCTTGTTTCTATCAACTATAATATTTGTATCAATAATAAGTTCATTATTAAGAATAATAGCATTGTAAGTTTTGTCAGGTGTAATTATTTCAATCTTTTCTAGGTCTATCATTATTTTATCGTATCTGCCAGGAGGGATACTATTAAATGTCATTACTTGCTGTTTGCTAGAAGATTGTAACAGGTTGAATTGCATGGGTTCCGAAGTTAAAGTGACCCAATTACCGTTTATATTGTGTACCTTGATAGTTCCTTCAGCAACTCCAAAAATTAATTCGAGACCATCACAGACAAACCCAGGAATAGGAAGTGAATCACACACTCCCCCAATAAGTAATCCAAGGAATCCTGAGTTTTCTGAATCTCCACTACATCCAATAATAAACATCACACCAATTATAATTGTCAATATTGCCAGTTTTTTCATAATTTTCACCCTCAAAACATTTTTTAATAATGGAGAGTTTAGTTATTTATAAGCTTTATTGAAGTGAAGTTGGCTTTATTCTTGTGCAGTAACAATAATAAGCATATAGTAAAGCTTACTATACCACAGTGAAGCTTGAAAAAATATCAAACCTCTTAATATTGCTTAGCAAGAAAGGAGCATTAGAATTACTTAATTCTCTTATAGATAATCCTAAAAGATACTCAGAACTAAAAGAACTTTTTTCTTCTGACAAAACATTGAGTGAAAGATTAAAACAATTTGAAGAATATAATTTAATTGAAACTACTAGTTTAAAATCAAATGGAAGATTCTTTGTTCATTATCAAATAACTGAGAAAGGAAAAGAAGTTTTGGCTAAAGTTAAAGAAATAAAATAGAACTTAATAGAAATGGAACTGTACAATCCAATATGATGAAATTCTACTGGAATTACCAGTTACTTGTAATTGAATACGTTCTTTTAAAATCTCCACTTTTCTTCTTCCAACATTCTTAATTTAATTTTTTTTTACAAATAAAACACAACTCAATTCTTTAACAATTTTAATCAAAACTAAGAAAAGGGCTCTCTCGTTAACAAAGTCTTTTAATTTCTTCTACAACTCTTTTAATATCGTTATTAATTTCGCTCGCTTGGTATCTTCTTACTTTCCATCCATCAATTCTTAGATGAATATCTCTTAGAATATCAGATTCAATTTTTTGAGAATGGGCTTTATCACCATCAATTTCAACATCATATTTATTATCATTTATGAACAAAGCAAAATCAAGCCGATAAAGTTTTTCCCCTCTTATTTTTGTTTCATACTGTGGGAGAACTTTAACTCCCTCTTTAGTTAGTTGTTTGAACAATTTTTCTTCAATAGGTGAATCAAAATCAATGTCTAACTCTTTCCTAGATTCGGCATGTTCCAATAAACTTTTTAGAAAACCTCCTGCTTCATTACATTTTTTCTTATCACCTACGATTATTAGGACACTTCTTGCTCTTGTAATCGCAACATTCAGTAATTGGGTAGTTGTATGAATCCAATTAAGTGTTGTTTGTTTTATGCCCTGTGATATAGCTGGTGAGAAGATAATTATGTCTTTTTCATCTCCCTGAAATCTATGCGTCGTTCCCACCGTAATATCCATCTTTTCTAGTTCTTTGGTTTTTTTAATCATATCAACAATTAAGTCCATCTGAGCTCTAAATAAAGTTACAACTCCAAATGAAATTTTCTTCAATTTTGATTTCTTAAAACTTTTAAGGATCTTTATTATTTCTATTGCTTCCTCTTTATTAGATGGACTCTTAGTTTGGTTAGTTTTACCCCGAACATCAACCCACTTAACCCCTCTAGGATGGATATTGTTAGAAATTAATTTATCTTCATCGGTCATTATGTTTAATTTTTTATCATAAAAATATTCATTTGAAAAACTGATTATATCTCTGCAAGACCGATAATGTTGATTTAATAATTTTGGTGTTTTATTTTTACTTTTGATTATTCTTTCTGTAATATCATAAAGGGAATTTTTACTATAAGCATAATCCAAATACAAGGGAGATACTTTATTTTCTGAAGCAACTTTCTTATCTTCTGTCTCATTAAGAATTGAAATATGTTTTAATTGTTTAGGATCACCAATAAT